>Ga0074199_1000001_pt1 | contig 1015801 bp, 967 predicted proteins | sample EPASupsiteSAE347_FD_64528 | JGI IMG/M metagenome (GOLD analysis project Ga0074199, IMG submission 64528) | Bioremediated contaminated groundwater from EPA Superfund site, New Mexico - Sample SAE3-47 | ecosystem: Environmental > Aquatic > Deep subsurface > Groundwater > Contaminated ... | reverse complement strand
TAAGCAAGACCAAAAGGCGTTGCAGAAATCAGCGAGAACTGAATACCACCAGAGGACATTCTCCGGGAGGGGCAGGAAATCTTCGTTTTCCTCTTGACTCTACTTATCATGGATGTCCCCTTTCAGCTTTCCCGCTATTCTCATCTCATCCGCTGAATAAAGAAAACCACCGTAATAAGCACGTTAAAGATGGTAATGCCGGTGCGCAAGCGTTGCGGGCTGATACGCCGAACCCAGCAGGCACCGCCGTAGCCTCCAATGACAGCTCCTGTCAGCATTACTATTGACTGTGACCACCAGACCAGTTCAGTTCCGGCAAAATATATGACAGCTGCCGAATTGGTCATCCCTACCAACAGGGTCTTGGCTGCGTTCATTGATCTGATGTCGGTTATGCCGAACACACTCCAGGCAGCCATCATCATAATGCCGACAGCACCGCCGAAATACCCGCCATACACAGCCAGGGCCGCTTGTAGTATCAGCATAAAATGAAAACTGAGGCGAACTGACTTCCGCATCAGGCAACCGATTTTAGGGCCAAAGCTGAAAGCAACGGTGCCAAGCGCAAGCAACCATGGGATCAGATTATCGAAAATCCTTGTAGGGGTCATGTGCAGGAGTAGAGCGCCCAGCAGTCCTCCAGCCAGGCTGGCCCCTATCATAGGCTTCAACGGTATTGCGGTGAAGGATCTGCACTCTCTGCGATAGGCCCATGCACCGGCGAGACTACCGGGGAAAAGGGCGACAGCGCTGGTAGCATTCGCCGAAACCGAAGGCAATCCTGCCAAAACCAGTGCCGGGAATGTGACAAATGACCCGCCCCCTGCTGCTGAATTCATGGCGCCAGCCAGCAGACCTGCAAAAAATATGAGAACATTGATTTCCATGAGTTCAGTATCATTCGGTTTGTCAGCTCTGTAAATGTGGATTATATTGAACAAGGCTATGCTTAATACGAAGGCTACCCGGTACAAGGGACGTACAGATATGCGTTTTGACCTTATCGATTTGAAACTGTTTCTGAACATTGTGGAAGCAGGCAGCATCACCGGTGGTGCCGAACTTGGCCATATGGCCTTGGCGTCAGCCAGTGCCCGTGTGCGGGGCATGGAAGAAGAACTGGGTGTGCCGCTTCTTGAGCGCGGGCGCCGTGGTGTTCAGCCAACAGATGCAGGTTGGACGCTTGTAGGCCATGCAAGGGCAGTATTACGCCAGGTTGTTGACATGAAAGGCGCGCTCGGTGAATTCGCCCGAGGCATCAAGACCCAGATCCGCCTGCCCTGCAATACCGCTGCCCTGACAGAGTTCTTACCCGAATCCCTAGGAGGGTTTTTAGCGCTGCACCCGCAGATAGATATTGAGCTTCAAGAATATCCAAGTGCCGAAATTGTCCGGTTGATCATGGCAGGCAAGGCAGATGTGGGGATTGTAGCCGACTCCATTGATCGCGGTCGGCTTGAATCGCGATTATTTCGCGTCGATCAACTTGTCGCTGTGGTGCCTCGACACCACCCCTTGGCAACCGCACAAACAGTCAATTTCAGCGACCTGCTCGGGTACCCGTTTGTCGGGCTCATGAAAGGCAGTGCGCTTCAAGATCATCTGGATAACCACGCAGAACGCCTAGGCACACGCATCAGCTACCGGGTTCGTTTGCATGATTTTGATGCTCTATGCCACTTGGTTGAAGAAAATGTGGGTATCGGCGTTATCTCTGAAACGTCAGCTGTCAGATGCAGTAGAAAAATGGCAATTCACCACATCCGGCTGGCAGAACCATGGGCACGCCGGCAACTGGTGTTTTGTATGAAAGATTTTGATGCCCTGCCGTATCACACACAGGAGTTAATCAAAGGTCTCTCAGGCTCCCTGAAGTGATTAGTTCTTTACCTGTAATAAAATTGCTATAAGGGATTTCAACCAGGCAGAAGCAGCGACCTGCAACCGGCGCCTGCCGCACAGCAAACAGGGCAAGAACCCGTAAGTATGAAGATGACTGGGAAGGATGTTCTGTGGAACAGAAACCGGCCGGCATAATCTATGGGGTCAATGAGATCCCGCCATTAAGAACCACGCTGTTACTGGCGTTGCAGCATGCCGGTCTGGCGCTTGTCTTTATTGTCTACCCTCTGATGCTGCTGACTGAATCAGCAGGGACACACGCCAATGCCGAAGGTATTGTGACGGCATCTATCCTGGCTATGGCGGCAGGTACGTTTCTGCAGTGCCTGCGCCGCAACGGCATCGGCAGCGGATTTCTGGGGGTACACATCAACAACCCGGTGTATCTGCCGGTTTCCATCCAGGCCGCCAGCATGGGCGGCATTGGCCTTTCCTGCGGCATGACCGTTATTGCCGGACTGTTCAGCGCCATCTTTTCACGCTTTCTGCCCTCGCTGCGCCACCTCTTTCCTGCCGAGGTCTGCGGCGTGGGGATTCTGATGCTGGGCATCTCCATGGTGGCATCGGCACTGCCGCGGCTGCTGGGGCTGACTGCCGGCGGGCAGATTGATCAGCCGAGCGCGATTGTTGGCGCAGTGACTCTGGTGCTGATCATTGCACTGAGTGTCTGGCCGAAGGGACATATCCGGCTGTATTCGGTGCTGATCGGACTGATTGGCGGCTATGCTGCGGCACTCTATCTTGGCGTTATCACCCCGGCAAGCCTGCGAAGCGTGATGGACAGCGGGTTTGTGGCATTACCGGCCATGGCCGTGCCGGCATGGAAATTTCAAGGGGCGTTGCTGATCCCGTTTCTGATGACCGCGCTGGTGTCGTCGCTGGATTCAGTTGCCGGTATTGTTACCTGCCAGAAGATCAATCAGACAGAGTGGGTCCGACCGGACATGCAGAGCCTGAGTGGCGGCATCCTGGCAGACGGTATAGGCGTTGCCGTTGCCGGTCTGCTGGGGACCCTTGGCACCGGGGTTTCCTCCGCCCATATCGCGCTTTCATCGGCAACAGGCGCAACTGCCCGTAGGATCGGCCTGATGGCATCACTGCTGTTGCTGGTAACCGCCTTTGTGCCGCCGGTTGCCAAGCTGCTGTCCCGGATGCCGACGCCGGTAATCGGGGCGGTGCTGGTGTATGCCGCCGTGTTTCTGATTACTTCCGGCATGGGGCTGATCACCTCCCGCATGATGGACAACCGCCGCATCTTCATGGTTGGGGGTTCCATAATCGCGGGGCTCTCCGTGATGCAGTTTTCCGAGCTGATCAACCGCCTTCCCGACTGGCTTTCCAGCATTGCCGGATCACCCTTTGCGGTTACCTCAATCTGCGCCATCATGCTGAACCTGCTCTTCCGCGTCGGCACGGCTCAGAACGCGGCTGTCTGCATCAAACCGCAGCTGAACCGTATTGCTGACGTACGGAACTTTTTTGAGAACAGCGGTGGTGCGTGGGGTGCCAGGCGTCAGGTGGTGCAACGGGTGGAGGCTGCCGTCAATGAACTGCTGGAGACCGTAATTCTGATGGAACTGACATCAGACGAGATCAAGATCCAGGCCCGCTTTGACGAATACAATCTGGATGTGGCAATACTCTACACCGGCTTGCCGTTTCAGGCACTGACTCAGCCCCCTTCACCGCAACAGCTCCTTGATGAGGACGCGGCGCTGACGCGCCTGCCGGCCCTGTTGATCCGCCAGTACGCCGACCGTGTTACGGTTGCTGCTGATAATCAGCAACAACGGGTGTCACTACACTTTGAACATTGACTGCGTTTCCACATGGTACGGCACGTACGGCTTGCAGTGCCGTAGTGCCGTGGCCAGCTGATTTTTTCTGGACATACGCCATCTATCGGCTTATACAGGTTTTTATCCATTACAAAGCAAAGGATCGCCCATGCGAATCCGGCACATACATGCCAAACCGCTACCGTAGCACCCAAACCCGCCCCTTCAGGCGGGTTTTTCGTTTTTCCAGGGTGTAAAAAAAATTTACAATTTTTTGTAACAGACTGAAACAACAACCAGTAGTTCGAGCTAAAAGCAAGAGATGGGCACAGAATGATCGCAGGATAAACATTCCATTTGGCGGGATGAGCGGTTCACGCGCGCGTGAACCGCTCAAGAACGAGTAAGGGCTTTCAATACTAAGCCTACTATTACAAACTCAAAAGGAGTTGAAAATGTCTGAAAAGTTTTGGTTTAAAGTTGAAACTAACAAAGATGAAGACGGAACGTACCACTATCACGGTTCCTCTTCTCTATCCTTGGAGCAACTCGTCAACGCCCTCCAGAAATACGAATTCATACGACTCGACGACCTGCTGTATATGGAGCGTGGCACTTATAAAGAATGGGCTGAATGGGACAAAGCACTTGAACCTACAGTATTTATCAATCCTAAATACGTCATTTCAGTCATGCCTTACAAAGGCGACCCTCGCCTAGTTGCTAAATAGCCCTAACGGCTCAATCAACTCGGACTAGCTAACTGTGCGATGAATTCTACCAGTTTCTCAGTCGTCAGTTAGTAGGCATGTCAGGCAGCATCGCTCCGGCATCGCCAGCCGGTTATCTCGTAAACGTTGTGTGAGGTAGTGATGAAGAAAATATTAACGTTAAGCTGTGTTTTGTTCTTTGTGGTAGTCGTGCTGGGCTACTCGAAGTCTTCAGTCGCGGCTGAGCCTACATACACGGAAGACGAATTGGCAAAAATGGCCGCTGACACAGCATCCGTAAAACCCGAAGAAGTTAAAGCAGAGTTCGCCCTGATTCAAGAAGCCACTATCTTCTTCAACAATATGGCATGCGACAATGTATTGCCATCTACCCCTAAAGAGAAAATTCAAAGATTGGAAGCAAAACGAGAGTCATCAGGATACCCAGTTAAATACCCAGTAAAGGTAAGAATAGATGTAGAGCTAAAAGCCACTGCATCAGGGTTGCAAGAATACACTCTGGAGAAAACTGAGCGAGATAAAGCGTGGTATGTATTTTCTGCTTTTCAAGCAGGACTAGATAAGAAAGTGGAACTCAAGCTACCTTCACAAGCCGATCAAGATAAAGCTAATGTCAAAGTCCCTGAGCTAGTAAAAGAATGGAATGGCCAGAAGTGAGCACACAACTAGGTGGCGGCATGCAGGCGCTGACGCGCCGTTGCTCAGATGAGAATAAGGAACACCTATGGGGTCAGGTCTTGAAAAGTTAGTTCTTGTGCAAAAAGTGATATTTCAAGACCTGACTCCGTAAACTTCCGAAGGTCCTGTGGACAGGTTGCCTCAATGGCAGAATGATGTATCACTCGGGGAGTTCAGAATCCATGCATTGCCGAGCTAGCGTTGCACGCGACGGCTGATAGCCGCCCGGTCAGCCCCCAGCCGGTTATGTGATAAAAGGCTATTAAATGAAACTACTATTTGTGTGCAGCCAAAATCGACTTAGGAGCCCGACAGCAGAGGCTGTGTTTTCGGCTTATTCTGGCGTTGAAGCGATATCAGCAGGTACAAATAATGACGCTCCCACCCCTGTATCAGCCGATCTGATCGAATGGGCCGATGTCGTCTTATGCATGGAGAAAGTCCATCGCAACAAACTGACAAGTAAATTCAAAGCTGAGTTCAAAACAAAGCGGTTGGTGGTCTTGGATATTCCAGATAATTACGATTATATGGACCCAGAGCTTGTTCGGATATTAAAGGCTAAAGTGCCTCGGTATGTAAGGATTTAATGCACTAACAACCTCACAGTTAGCCAAAACGAAGAGAGCCAGTGATGCAGGCAAGACCATATCTGAAAGAGATTTCGATGAAAGAAGATATGATTCCAAATTGGGAGGAATATCCATTCAATATCCCCGCAATTAGGCATCTCACTACTCTTAAATTCCATCCAGACGTGACATTCCTCGTCGGCGAAAATGGTGCTGGAAAATCTACACTTATCGAATCAATAGCTCTAGCGATGGGATTCAGTTCTGAGGGTGGAACACGGAATTTCAACCTCGCAACGGCGGACACAATATCAACACTTCACCGGTATTTAAAAACTATTCGGAGTTTTGCAGCACCAAAGGACTATTATTTTCTTCGTGCTGAAAGTTTTTATAACGTTGCAACATATATGGATCAGGTCGGTGGCATTACTTCCGGTTATGGGGACAAATTGCTCCATGAACGTTCACACGGCGAGGCTTTTATGGCCGTGACGTTACCCCTTGTAACTGAACCATTGCCAGCTTAGCAATTTCGGTCTAGAACTCCCGGAGGAGACTAGACATGAAAGCGAAACGATTTACTGAAGAGCAGATCATCGGCATCCTGAAACAGGCCCAGGCCGGCATGAAGGTAGCCGACCTTTGCCGGATGCACGGTATTAGCGACGTAACCTTCTACAACTGGCGCAGCAAATTTGGCGGCATGGAAGTCTCTGACGCCAAACGCCTGAAACAGCTTGAAGACGAGAACCGGAAACTCAAGCAGATGCTTGCTGACAGCATGCTTGAGAACAAAGCCATCAAGGACGTTCTTTCAAAAAAGTGGTAACGCCTGCCGCCCGGCGGAAGGTGGTGGTCTTCCTCATGGAGATCCACCAGCTCAGTGAGCGACGGGCCTGTGTAATAGTCGGGCTGTGCCGGAGCAGTCATCGGTACCAGGCGAAGCCAAAGAACGATGAGGCCATCAGATCACGTCTGCGTGAACTGGCCGAACAGCGGCGCAAATTTGGTGCCCCGCGTTTGCATACCCTGCTGCGTCGGGAAGGCTACCTGATTAACCATAAACGCACAGAACGCCTGTATCGTGAGGAAGGCCTCTCCCTCAGACTAAAGAAGCGTAGAAAGCGTATCAGCCATCTCCGTGTGGTCATGGATAAACCGGAACGGATCAACCAGCATTGGTCCATGGACTTTGTATCAGACAGCCTCTACAACGGCAGACGTTTCCGGGTTCTGACCGTGGTAGACAACTTCAGCCGAGAATGTCCTGTACTTGAAGCAGACCACTCGCTGACCGGCCAACGGGTTGCCAGAATCCTTGAACGTATGGCCTTAACCAGAGGCCTGCCGGAAGTCATCACCGTTGACAACGGGCCGGAATTCATCAGCAAGGCACTGGATCTATGGGCCTTTGAAAACAACGTCAGGCTCAGATTTATTCAACCGGGGAAACCGGTTCAAAACGCATACATCGAAAGCTTTAACGGCAAATTCAGAGACGAATGCCTCAATGACAACGTCTTTGTCAGCCTGAACAGCGCACGACAGATAATCGAAAACTGGCGACTGGACTACAATTCTGAAAGACCACACAAGTCGCTAAACAGAATGACGCCAGAAGAATTTGCAGCAAAACAGAATCAGAACCAAAAGACCGAAAAGCTAAGCTACTGCTGGTACTAACAGCGGGGTAACGTCAGCCGCGCTCACGATGAAACTCAGAGGGAAAGGCCTTTACCTATTTGATGAACCAGAGGCCGCACTATCGCCAACGCGACAAATGGCGGCAATCTCGGCAATTCATCAATTAGTCAAAAAAGAATCGCAATTCATAATTGCAACCCATTCACCTATTCTACTGTCTTACCCCGATGCAAAAATTCTACATTTGGACGAGCATGGAATATCTGAGATTTCTTACGAAGAGACGGAACATTTTTCAATAACAAGAAGTTTCTTGAACAACTACAAGAAGCTCCTTCCCACTCTCCTGGAAGACTGATAAAACCTCGGCCAGCAGGCAACCATGAAACGATCCGGCATAAAAATTCTTGGCACGTTGGCAGTTATTGCGGTGATTCTTATCAGCTGCGGTTTGCTCGTGCCTGAACGTCTGATGATCCCGGTACAAGGCGCTACAAAAGCAGACTGGAACGCAAAAAGCTTCTGGTTCAGTCCATGGGGCGCGTCAGGAGTACACAAGGGAATCGACATCTTTGCCAGGGAGGGAACTCCGGTGATTGCCGCCAGTTCCGGACTTGTGGTAAATGCCGAATATATCCCCGCCGGTGGTAATGTTGTTTCAATACTTGGCCCCAAATGGCGGGTTCATTACTACGCGCACCTGAAAACGGTACATGTTGCGAATGGTACCTTTGTTGGCAAAGGCAGCGTCATTGGCACGGTAGGCGCAACAGGAAACGCAGCGGGTAAAGCGCCCCACCTCCATTACGCAATCATCACTCAAATTCCCTACCCGTGGCTTTTTAAGGCAGAAAAATATGGATTTGAGAGGATGTTCTATCTTAATCCGCTTGAGAAGTTACACACACAAAGCAGATGATGCCTAACACGCGCTCAGACCATGATAATTGGGCAATAAAGCCGCCCGGTAGATCAAGCGCAGCACCATAGGCTTGAAGTTCCCTGTAACAACTGCGCCCCCTGTCGAGTCCAAAGAGTTTATGCAGGATGGTCCCTCAAGACATTCGCAGACCAAGAGTGTACGCGTGTTGTAATCGGCTTCTACATCGAATAAATGTTCAACCAGACAGTTAATTCTTCCGGAGATTATGACACATGACAGCACTTCCCTGGCGGTGGTTCTTTATAGCCCTCATAATCTTTGGCGGCTGGAAATACTGGCAAAGACCCAGCGTGAGCACAGCTCCTGACGATCCTATCCAGTCCTACCGGGATCAGGGCAAGGTCTATCAGCAAGGCAACTGCGAGCTGGAGGTTCTGGCCAACTTCGATATAGAGGCACGTGTATTGAGCAAACGGTTCTACGACAGCGATGCCGAAGCCGAGTTGGTCCCGGTCGACCTGGCCCTGGGCTGGGGAGCTATGGCTAACTCCTCTGTGCTCAACAAGCTGTCGATCAGCCAGACAAACCGTTTCTATTACTATCGCTGGGAGAGCGAACCGCCGCTGCCACCGTCAGAAATCGCCAGCCACAGCGCAAACATGCATCTGATCCCGACCAATACGGATCAGGAGCAACAGCTGCGCGACATCAGTGAGGGCAAGGTGGTACATATCGTCGGGCATCTAGTCGAGGCGCGCAAGCCAAATGGCTGGCGCTGGCGTTCCTCTCTCACTCGTGACGACACCGGAGCAGGCGCTTGCGAGCTGATCCTGGTCGAATCTCTGCAGGTCCGCTGACAAGCGTTCGAAGACCAGATCAAAGAAAGACCAGATTTGAATATATGCTTTCACCTAGGCTTCCAACCAGGCGCTCAGATCATGGTAATCGGGCAATCAGGCCGCTAGGCAGGCCAGGTCCCCTTGTTACCAGCCTTGCCTACCCGCGTCATGCAACCAGCCTAACCCCATAAAGATGCTATAAACGGCAATAGTTATCTTTACAGACCCTATAGCGGCCAGTATATAACGTTGTCAGGGCTGCCGCCCAGGCTGTGGGCCTTGGCCTGAACTGGCCGATCAGCCGGAATTTACCGTAAAAAAACAGATAAAATCCGTTCCCATCACCAGACTATATAATTCATACTGCAAAGAATTTTTACCCATGGAGGATGTTACCGTATGAGCATTGGAACCCCGCTGAAGGCTGGCGCCACCAAACTGCTGCTGTTGGGATCAGGAGAACTGGGCAAGGAAGTCGCCCTGGAGGCGCAACGCCTGGGGGTGGAGGTGATTGCGGTTGACCGCTATGCCGATGCCCCGGCCATGCAGGTGGCCCACCGCAGCCATGTGATCAGCATGCTGGATCGCGAGGCCCTGCGCCGTGTGATTGAACAGGAACGGCCCGATCTGATTGTGCCGGAGATCGAGGCGATTGATACGGTCTTTCTACTGGAGCTGGAACAGGCCGGCCAGCGGGTGATCCCCACGGCCCGGGCTGCCAACCTGACCATGAATCGCGAAGGTATCCGCCGGCTGGCAGCCGAAGAGCTGGGTCTGCCCACTGCCCCCTATGCCTTTGCCTCCAGTGCGGCAGAGCTGCGGGCTGCTGCTGACAGCATCGGCTTCCCCTGCGTGGTCAAGCCGATCATGAGTTCCTCCGGCAAGGGGCAGAGCGTGGTCAAGACAGCGGCAGAGGTGGATGCAGCCTGGCAGTACGCCATGGATGGCGCCCGCGGCGCCTCGGACACGGTCATTATCGAAGGTTTTATTGACTTTGACTACGAGATCACCCAGCTGACGGTGCGCCATGCCGGCGGCACCTCCTTCTGCCCGCCGATCGGCCATGTGCAGATCAAGGGGGATTACCACGAATCATGGCAGCCGATGGCCATGTCACCGGCTGCCCTGGCTGAGGCACGGCGCCAGGCCGAGGCAGTCACCACCGCCCTGGGCGGCTACGGCATCTTCGGGGTGGAGCTGTTTATCAAGGGGGATACGGTGCTGTTCAGCGAGGTCTCGCCCCGCCCCCATGACACCGGCATGGTGACCATGATCTCCCAGAACCTGAGCCAGTTTGAACTGCATGTGCGGGCCATCCTGGGGCTGCCGGTGCCTGAGATCCTGAACCTGGCCCCTTCAGCCAGCCATGTCATCCTGGCAACCGACAGCCAGGAGACGGTACGCTTTGCCGGTGTTGCAGAGGCCTTGAAGGTACCCACGGCCAAGCTGCGCCTGTTTGGCAAGCCTGACACCCGCCCGGGCCGCCGCATGGGGGTTGCCCTGACCCAGGGTGCCAGCACCGATGAGGCCCGAAGCCGGGCCGAGGCCAGTGCCCACTGTGTGCGGATCATGCCGCAGGGGTAAGCTGCAGCCGTGTGAACCGCCACGTCGCGCACTCAAAGGAGCACCAGATGCCCGCTATAGCCGAGTCCCAACGCCGTACCCGCTCTTTTGCCCGTCTGATCGGTCCTTTTCTGCTACTGGTACCCGGCATCGTGATTCTGCGTGCACCGGACCTGAGCATGATTATCCGGGACTTCTTCCAGAACAGCGCCCTGGTCTGGATGATGGGGGCGTTGTTGTTGTTCTGCGGCCTGGTGATCATTGCCTATCACCAGTACTGGTCCGGCGCAGCAGCCATCATCATCTCGCTGTTCGGCTGGTTTCTGGCGTTGCGCGGCCTGGCATTGCTGACAGTGCCGCAGATGATCGAACAGGGCGCCTATGCCGCTGCCAATGCCCTGCCCCTGGTACGGACAGGCTTCGCCCTGCTGGCAGTGGCAGGTCTCTGGCTGACCTATGTCGGCTGGTTTACCAAACCGCCTGAGTCTGCTTCGTAAGAGTCGGAACGCCGTAATTACAGCGCAGCGGATGTACGCTTTTCAAGAAAATCAGCATAAGCAGACCACCTGAAACAGGGTACGCGGAAGCACACTTTGTATCAACATCCGAAACAGATCGAAAAGGAACTATCAATGAGTGAATTACCGAAATGTCCGTCCTGCAGTTCTGCCTACACCTACGAAGACGGCGACAACTATGTCTGCCCGGAGTGCGCCCATGAATGGCCGGTTGCTGCGGCAGAGGAGGCGGTTGTTGCGCGGGTGGTGCGGGATGCCTTTGGCACAGAGCTGAAGGATGGCGATAGCGTGACCGTGATCAAGGATCTGAAGGTCAAGGGGGCCTCAGCGCCGGTCAAGGTCGGCACCAAGGTCAGAAATATCCGCATTGTGGATGGCGATCATGATATCGATTGCAAGATTGACGGATTCGGTGCCATGGGATTGAAATCGGAGTTTGTCAAAAAGGCCTGACCGGCCCGTATCTGCTGCAGTCAAGCTGTCTGATCAGCACATATGCCGTGTTGATCAGACAGCCGTTTCAGAACATCTCCCCCATCAAAGCGTAAATTCCTGCATCCGTTCCCGCAGGGCCGCTACGGCCTCCCGTGATGGCGCGCTGCCGCCCATCCCCTTTAGCCAGAAGCGGTCAAAGATCCGCTTGTTTTTGGTTTCCGCCAGCATTTCGGCCGGAAAGAGCGAAAACAGGCTGAAGGTGTTCAAGAGTGCCGACAGGACCCCGAGCCGGTCGGGGCCGTTTGCCTCCAGGTAGAGACTGCCCTCACATTTGGTTGAACGTTCAAGCTGGTAATCATCCAGCGCAATCGGTTCTGCCAATGCCTGGACGGTCGCGTTCGACTTGCTGAGTGTCAGATAATCAATTGCATCAGGTGCCAGTACAGCAGCACCGAAATCCAGATCAAGGCAGGACTGCCAGTTTCTGCCAATGCCGCGTGCCGCCTCAAGCCTGGTGATATTGACCTTGCGCTGTGCCAGGCCATGACTGAGTCCACAGATCCAGCCCGGATCAAAGCGTCCCTCCATCGTCAGCTGATAACGCCGCATCCCAAGATACTTGAGAGCTGTTCCTGATGTAGATAGCGGCACCGTTGCCTCTTTTGTATGCATTGTTTTCACCCTTCCACTCTATTTACCGCATATTTGTGCAGCTATTGGTGTTGTATTCATCAGGCATGCCAAACCTTAAGCGCGACACGGCAGCAAAGTTGCATGGAGGTCTGCATCTGAACCGAGGAGGGATCATGGCACCACCCATTGACCGCGCAGAGGGTAAACGGCTGTTCAGGAAGTACCGTTCCCAGCGGGACGGCATCAGAAACTGCCCGGAGATGGCCTCGGTCTGCCTGATCTGCGAATCAATAAATATCGCAGCCAAACCGGATGCCGACGGCATGCGGTACTGCTGCAACTGCGGCTTCGCCTTCTACCGCTACAGCTGTCCGTCCTGCGGCAGGACGGTTGACGGACGGGACCCGAAAAACCCCGCCTGCAGCAGGTGCGGCCGGCGGATCTGCAGTTGCGGAGCCTGCGGCTGCCCGAAACCAGACAAGGAGACACCTCTATGAAACAGGTCCAACACGGCAGTACGGTGACGGTCAGTTATATCGGCACCCTGGATACCGGCCGGATCTTCGACAGTACCGAAACCAGCGGCCCGTTAACCTTTACCATCGGCAATGACCAGGTCTTTTCTGCGCTGGAACAGGCCATCATCGGCATGGCTGCGGGCGAGACGAAGAATATCCTGATCCCTGCGGCAGAGGCCTATGGGCCACGTCTCGACGCCAACATCATCAAGGTAAAGCGGGAGATGTTTCCAGCTGAACGGGAGCTGAGGATCGGTGAAAAACTGCGGATTGAATTCAGCGGCGGCAGAGAGCGGATTCTGCTGATTCTGGACCAGAACCCGCAGGAGGTGACCTTGGACGGCAACCACCCCCTGGCCGGTCTGGATCTGACCTTTGCCCTGCGGCTGGACAGCATCGATGGGCCATAATGGTCAGGAGAGCAGCAGCTTGACGAACTCCTCCGGCGGCAGCGGCATACTTTTCAGGTAGCCCTGGTACAGATCGCACTGCAGGCTTTGCAGGAACTGCAGCTGATCTTCCCGCTCCACCCCCTCTGCCAGCACACGCACATCCAGGCCATGCCCCATGCTGATGATGGTGGCCACAATCTTCAGATCTTTTTCACCATGGGGCACATCATCAACAAAGTATTTGTCAATCTTGATCAGATTGAGGGGAAAGTGTTTCAGGTAGGCCAGGGATGAATAACCGGTGCCGAAGTCATCCAGGGCAAGCCGGACCCCCAGGCTGCTGATCGCCTGCAACACGGCAATCGCCTCCTCTCCCTGTTCCATCAGGGCGGTTTCCGTCACTTCAAGTTCAAGGAGTTCTGCCGGGAAACCGGTTTCGGCAAGCACGGCCGAGACCGTATCGACAATATCTCCCTGGCGGAACTGCAGCGGCGAGAGGTTTACTGCCAGGCTGAGCGGCGCAAGCCCCTGATCGAGCCACTGCCTGCCCTGGCGGCAGGTCTCGCGCAGCACCCAGCCCCCGATGGCGGAGATCAGTCCGGTCGCCTCGGCAATCGGGATAAAATGACGTGGCGCAAGCAGCCCGAGCTCGGGATTCTGCCAGCGCACCAGGGCCTCTGCACCGACGATCCTGCCGCTCTTCAGCTCCACCTGGGGTTGGTAGTGGACCCGGAACTCCTGCAAGTCAAGGGCCTGCCGGAGCCGTGCCTCAAGGGTAATCCGCTCCAGCGCCTCTCTGGTCAGATCCTCGCTGAAGTACCTGAAGCAGGCCTTGCCTTCCGCCTTGGCACGATAGAGGGCGGCATCGGCCTGTTGCAGCAGCTCGTACTCCGAACGGCCATGGTCGGGGTAGAGGGCGATGCCGATACTGGCATTGATCCGCAGCTCCATCCCGTTGCTCAGCTGGAACGGCGTGTCCAGCAGTTTGAGGATATCTTCCGCAACCCAGGCCACATCCTTGGGATCGCTGATATCCTCCAGCAACAGCGCGAATTCGTCGCCACCCGGCCTGCTGAGCGTATCAGTCTGTCCCAGCATCTCCGTCAGCCGTTGCGCTGTTTTCTGCAGCAGCTCATCGCCAACCAGGTGGCCGAGGCTGTCATTGATATCCTTGAAGCGATCCAGGTCCAGCAGCAGCAGGGCCAGCTGTTTGCTGTCCCGCTGCGAGCGGTTGATCGCATGCTCCAGCTGACTTGAGAGCATCAGGCGGTTGCCCAGACCGGTCAGGGGGTCATGCCAGGCCAGGTATTCAAGCTGCTCCTCGGACTCCTTGATCTTTGAGATATCGGTGAAGACGGCAACGTAGTGCGTTACCTCACCGCCAGTATCCTTTACGGCACTGATGGAAAGCAGCTCCGGGTAGATCTCGCCATTTTTGCGCCGGTTCCAGACCTCGCCACGCCACTGTCCGGCGAGCTGCAGTGAACTCCACATGGCGTTGTAAAACTCCCTGCCGTGCCGTTTCGATTGAAGGACACGGGGGGTCTGTCCCAGCACCTCGTCACGGCTGTAACCGGTCAGGTCGATGAAGGCCTGGTTGACCATCAGGATCCGTTCCTCACGGTCCGTCATCAACACCCCTTCACGGCTGTTCTCAAAGACGCTTGCTGCAAGCCGCAACTGTTCACGGCTTTCTGCCTGAGCCCGGTCCAATTCTGCCACGGCCAGGGCATGTCCGATATCACCGGCAACCCCCTCCAGCAGCTGTTCTTCGGCCTGATCGAAAAAGCCGGTTTCGGCGGAATAGAGGGTAAACACGGCACAGACCCGGCCATCAACGGAGACAGGGAACGAGGCCATGGCAGCAAACGGAATCAGGCCATAGATCTGGCGGCAGGTGGGGCAGAGCCGCTCGACACGTCCGGTATCCGCCATATCAATCACAACCGGCTTGTTTTTTCCAAAGCATCTCAGGCAGGCCGATTGGACTGAGACCGTACGGTCGCCTGCTCCGAAACCGGTCAGTTGCTCCAGCGGAAAACCGGCAGCAGCCCTGGGCGTGACATCTCCCCGGGCATCCGGGATGCCGATCCAGGCCAGCTTGAACCCGCCATCGGCCACGGCGATGGAGCAGACCTCCTGAAACAGCACTTCCGGGCCGGGACGGCGGCCGATCAGCTGGTTGATACTGGAACGGAACTGGTGCAGCCGGCTCAGTTTGCGCGTTTCCGCCTCAAGCTGGCGTTCCCGGGTCACGACCCGCCCGCAGCCGACCGTACCGAGCAGGGTGCCGGAGTCATCAAAGAAGGGGGCCTTGTAGACATCAAGAGAGAGAAACGCTCCTTTGACATTGCCGTATTCGTCAAAACGTTGGGGCTGCATATCCTGCAGCACCAGTTCGTCTGAATTAAAGCAGAGCTCACCAAAGGTATGCCAGTCTGCCCGTTCCGGGTGTGATTCCCGCTCACGCAGGGCAAAGAACAGATCATTTTTGCCGACCGGTTCCTCCGTATCCCGCGCAACCAGCAGATTCTTGCAGATGGCCTGATTGGCAAACAGATAGAATCCGTTTCTGTCCTTTGCCCAGATCATATCCGGCACATTGTCGCAGACCATCCTCAGCAGCCGTGCCGTGGCCCGCTGCTGCTGGGAGAGCTGCCCAAGTTCTTCAGCATGACTGCGGATGGCCGCCTGCTGCTTATCAAGTGAGCGGATCATGCTGTTAAAAGTTGCAACCAGTGTCGTTATTTCACGGCCACCTTCAGCACTGAACTGACGCGCCTCGCCTTCTTTTTCCGCCAGCCCCTCCAGGTGCTGCGTAAAGGCGGAAAGCGGCTCGGTCATCTTATTCAGCAGCAGCCAGGAGGTATAGATACAACCCGCGGCCACCAGAATCACCGTCAGCAGCAGGACGGTACTGCCTTTTCTCAGCGGGGCATAGGCCTCATCGGCAGGAAAGTTGACCGCCAGTATCCAGGGGGCTTGCTGCAGATGCCGGAACGAGGATACACTTTTCAGCCCGCTGGAGGTGGTGGTGACACCAGTCCCCTCAAAACCCTCGATCGCCTTGTCAAACAGCCTGTTGCTGCCGGGCGGGACATCCTGCTTCATAATCCTGGAGCTGTTTGGGTGCACCAGGATGGTTCTGTCTTTGGCATAGAGGTAGAGATAGCCCTCTTTACCGATCCTGTGTTGGGCCAGGGATCCCAAAAAGTTCGGTTTTTGCAGACTGATCCCGCCGGAGAGCATGCCGATGCACTGCCCTTTCCGGTCCCGCACCGGTGCGGCAAGCTGGATCACCGCATGGTACGGCGGCTTGGTTGAGACAAACGGCCTCGAAATAATCGGCCCGTTTGCAGTAAGCGCCTGGCGGAAAGAGGGGTGGTCGGAAAAATCACGGAGGGTGCGGTCAGCAAGGTAGGGGGTTTCAGCGATCAGGCGCCCGTTGACGGTAAGCAGCACCAGTCCGTTATCAAACATGCTCTGGATGCCGGTGCGATTCTCCAGAAAACGCTGGGCCTGCCGGCTGTCCTGCATGACCTCTTCAGGCACCACCCGGGCAACCGCCTGCAGCGCCTTTCCGGCAGAGCCCAGCTCAGTATCAATCCCCTGGGCCAGACCGTTCAGCAGCGCTTCCTGCTGGCGGCCCAGGGTACGGGTATATTCCCGCGACAAAATAGCCAGGGTACCGGAGACAATGGTCACGATCAGTACCAGCCCGGTAACAACCATCACCAGCGAGAGCTGGGTTTTAATTCCCATACGGGAAAGCAGCTGTGAATAACGCATCATCACCTTGCAACATTAAAATTAATACCACCCTGAACTACACGTTTTAATCCTACATGACAAGACTAAATCCATCCTATTGCACCGACAGCGCCGCTATGCAACCCGGCTCAGATGTGGCGGCTGCGTTTCTATGGGTGCCGATCATGGTTTGACCGCAGCAGAACAGGACAGACCGGCCCGGCCTTTGCATACCGATGGTCACTGTTCACCAAAATCAGAGCAATGGAGAGATGTCATGCACCAGCCAGCCAGACCGGACCGTTATGTCAGTTTTATCGGAATCGAGGGGGATGCCAACTCACGCCGATTGATTGAGTTGCTGCGTCACCATATTGATGATCCGGCAAAGACTAACCGCTTCTGGGAACTGTTCAAAGGTAAACTGGAGAAGATCAAACAGCCTGACACAACAAGCGGCTTCAAGCAGGATGAGCTCTACCTGATCCACGCCTATATCAACAACATCAGAGAGCTGTTTGAGACCTACGATGATCAGCCGGCCCTGGCACTGCTGGACCGGATTGAGGCGGAAAGCTGCTGACCCCTTTGGGGCCGGCAGCCTTCCGTCCGGGAAGCCTATTCGCCAATCTTTTTTTCTTCTTTTGCTGCTTCAGGCTCAGCCTCTTTGGTCTTCTTCGCCTCTGCTTCAGCCTTTTGGGCTGCCCGGGCCGCCAGGATCGAGTCAAGAATTTCTTTATGGTCAACTGTACCGGTCAGCTCAGGCCTGATCGTGAAAAGCGGGTCATTATAACGGCTGAACCGGCTGATATTCTCCACGCCGACCTGGTAGCGGTTGTCCTTGCCCACCGCAGTGAAACGGCTTTCAATGCGGCTGATCTGCCCTGTTGAACCCAGTCCGATATCAAGGGTGGCAGCCATACGGAAGGCAGTCAGATAGGTGTCGATTTTCTGCTTGTCGGTCAGGATCATGAGGGTGCCGTACTCTTCCTTGCCCAGCACACCATCCTGATACAGGCGCTGGATAAGGGTGTCTGCAATGGTAAGCAGCAGCGCAACCGACTCCTCATGATTCAAGCTGACCGTGATATGCCTGGCCAGACCCGTTGCCTTGTCGTCGCCCGTAAGCGGCTGGTCGCTGAAACGCTCATCCTTCAGATCGGCAAAGCCCTTCAAAACCCCCTGTTTCAACCCTTCGTTAACCGAATCAAAGTATTTCTTGCCAAGCAGGTTCTTAAGTTTGTCAGACTTCTCACCGGCAAGTTTCAGCAGGTCATTCAGATCAATCCTGATCAGCTTGCCCTGGTTGCCCGGAGCCATTGGAAAGATGGTGTTAAAAAGGGTCGTACCGACATACAGGGTCTGGGTGGTGTAATCAAACAGCAGCGGTACCTTGATTGAAACCTCTACGTTGTCCTGATCATAGTGCAGGTTGTACAGCACCTCTGATTTTTTGTTCTTCATGTCAATGGCGCCATCAGCAATGATCGAAAGACCCCGCGCCATATCCAGGCTCTTTTCCAGATACTGCTGTTTGGAGGCAGCCGTCTTCAGATCCTTAACCGGCACCACCAGGTTCGTAAGCCTGCTTTTGGAGGTGTAATTATAGCCGCTGGAGTCCAGCGTTTTCTGCAAGGCCTGATTCACCTCCTGATGCGGCGGAAGCGTGTGCGTACAGCCGGCCACCAGAAGGCTGAACATGCCGAGTACTGCCAGAATACGAGATTTGATGGACATTGAGGTACACTCCTCTGCTGATGATTGAATGCGGGGCGACACCGGTGTCGCAGCCAGACATTCAGGTCATAGTAGACCATAAACCTCTTATATTCAATAAGCACCTGAAATGAGATTAATATCCTGGGCTCAACGGCAACGCTTACAGGGTGAACTGTCTGACAAGCTGCTGCAGTTCCTGGGCCTCACGGGCCAGCATTGAGGCGGCTGTTGCCGTTTCAGCGGCCCCCCGCGCTGCCTGCTGCACCACATCTGACACCTGGAACAGGCTGTTGGAGACCTCGCTGGTGGTGCTGGTCTGTTGTTCAGCAGCGGTGGCGATCATGCTGATCTGGGACGTCACCGCATCAATCTGCATCAGGATCTCCTGCAACGCCTTTTCCGAGGAACCGGCAGCACCGGCAGAGGCATCCACATCTGTGACACTTTCAGCCATGGCGGTCACCGCCTGATGGGTCTCCTGCTGGATCGCCTTGATCATCTCACCGATCTCACGGGTTGCCCGGGTGGTGCGTTCGGCCAGTGCCCGCACCTCATCGGCAACCACGGCAAAGCCCCGGCCCTGTTCGCCGGCCCGGGCCGCCTCAATGGCCGCATTCAGGGCCAGCAGGTTGGTCTGATCGGCAATATCCTCAATGGTGCCGACAATGGCGCCGATCTGGTCCGAACGGGTGCCCAGGGCACTGACGCTGTGCGCCACCTCCTGCACCCTGGTTGCCAGACCGCCCATACCGCCAATGGCTGAGTGGACGATCTTCTCGCCGTCACTGGCTGTTTCTGCACTGCAGCGCGAGGCACCGGCAGCGGCCTCACAGTTTCTGGCAATATCCTGGCTGGTGGCCGACATCTCTTCACTGGCGGTGGCAATGCCGTTCACCTGCTGCGAAGCGCCCTCGGCGGCCCGGGAGATCTCCAGCGAGGTGGTCTGCAGCTGGATTGAGGCCGAGGCAACGCCTGAGGCGATCTGGGTCATATCCCCGACCACCTTGCGCAGCTGGTCAACCATCCCGCCGATATCGGCCATCAGACTTCCGGGCGGCGCCGCTTCAACACTGACCGAGAGATCACCATGGGAGACCCTGGCAACTAGCTCTGCCACCGCATCAGGCTCACCGCCGAGCCGCGCCAGCACCTGCCGGACAATCACCAGACCGGCTGCTACTGCGCCGAGCAGGATCAGCAGACCGATCCCCACCATCAGCCAGCTGCGGCTGGAGATGATGGCAAGGGCGCGTTTTTCATGGGCAGCCGCATCATCATTGGCCACCTTGACCAGCTTGTCGATTGCACCACGGTGCGTATCGTACAGCTGTTTCAGTTCGCCAAAGGCCAGTGCCCGGGCCTTTTCATGGTCACCGCCAGCCAAGGCCGGCAGAAACGCCTGTTCTGCCCTGGCAAAGAACTCAATTGCCGGCTTGTAGGATTCGTTCAGCAGCAGATCCCGCTTGGGGCCCGGCGGCAGGGTTGTCTCCCAGTAGCTGTGTCTGGCATCGTAGTCGGCCTTCAACGCCTTGAGACGTTCTCCGGCGAGCTTGGCAGCATCGGCCTGGCCGGCATCAAGCGCCTGCAACACCACCAGATACGGCTCAATGATATATTCGGGAGGCGGCAGGATATCGGCAACAAGGTCCTTGTCGAGGACGATCTCGGTGTAGACCGGCCCCGAGACCTTGATGGCATCAATGGTGGTTTTGGCTAACACGGCGAAGAGGATAAAACCGAGGCTGAAGACGAGCAGCAACAGGTACAGCTTTTTTGAAAAACGCACGGATGCCCTCCAGGCATACCGGACGCCGTTGTCCAGGCAGAGTAGATATCTTGACGGCAAAACCCTACTGCAGTTGCTGCGACAGTCAAGCCGATTTACTAATTTTTACATTCCACACGTCCTGCAGCGGTTGTCACGGGCAGGCAGGTGCCACAGCGCCGGGATTGGAACAGCTGGAAAGATCGCCCCTGAACACAAAGGCGTCGCCATGCTTGGCAAGCCCGACCCAGTCATGGATAACAGCCGGGTCGAATCCGCATCGTCTGCTGCCGCCGGATTCCATCAGGGGCCGCCGGATCAGGAGGTGATCCTGCAGCATCACGGCAAGCGCCTCATCAGCCGCAAAGGCCTCAGGGTCAATCTCGCCCGACTTGATACGTGTGGCATTGGGATTAAACCAATCCTGCACCGGCAGATCACCAAAGTAGGACCGCAGCTCCTCTGCGGTCCAGGGATGCGCCAGCAGATCCTGCGGCACCACCTGATGCCCCGCCTCCTGCAACAGCGCCAGCTGTTTCTGTGACGTTAAACAACCTATTTTTGTATAAAAGGTAATACAGGCCACGGTATCCTCCTGCTAGTATCCTTGCATCAACTGGCTGCCACACCCCACCAGATAGTGGAAGGTCTCCTCACGACTGGTGATGAAACGCGGCATGGTGTTGAGAAAATCTTCAAGTTTGTTCAGGATCTCGCCGTCCGCTGTACCAAGCTGATCCATCACCATCCCCATCATCGGCAGCACCTCGTACAGGTCATCCCGGTTGAAGGGGGCAGGGTCAGGCAGTCCGGCGAATTTCGGCTCGTCGCGGGTTTCGACATATTTGCGATATTTGAATTTCAGATCAAATGCCTTGACGATGAGCATGCAAGACCTCCAACTTCCGGCATGGTATGCCGATTTCAGACTAAGGATGAAACCAGGGTCGCAAGGTGCCGACGATGTAACCGACACAGATAGCGCTTTGAGTTGGATGGCATTAGTGTCCGCCGCAACCACCGCTGCCACACCCGCCGCCACAGCCCTTCTTGACGATATCCGACGGAAGAGGTTTGCCGCAGAGCTGCAACGATGCCTTGTCAACAAACCAGTCACCATCCACCTGATTACCCTGCAGTTCGTTTTTCTTCAGCATCATCAGCACCCGTGTCTCAGTTGTAGCCAGCAAGGCGGCTGCCTCGGCAATCGGTACGGTCATTCCTGATGTACACATGGTCGTCCTCCTCAGGCTGCCTTCAGCAGCTCTGCTCCGTTCAGATAGATATTCACCAGTTCCCGGTCTTTCAGGTCACGCTTGCGGCGCAACGCCTCCAGCCGTACCACCGGCAGCAACAGACCGGCATCATCCCGGGAGAGTACGATCCCCAGGCTGCGGTAGCGATCAATCAGACCGCTGGCGCCGGAGTGCTTGCCCACCACAATCTGACGGACCAGCCCCACTTCAGCCGGGTCAAACCCTTCATAGTTGTGAGGATCCTTCAGCACGCCATCGGCATGCAGCCCGGATTCATGGGCAAAGACCCGCTCACCCACCACCGCCTTCCAGGAGGGCAGTTCCCGCCGGGAGGCCTTGGCCACCATCAGTGACAGTTCACGGAAACGATGGGTATCAATGCCGGTTTCAATGCCGCAGGCATGTTTCAGCCCCATCACCACCTCTTCCAGGGCGGCATTACCGGCCCGCTCACCCAGGCCGTTGACGGTGGTATTCACAAAACGGGCACCGGCCCTGATCCCGGCAATGGCATTGGCCGTGGCCATGCCCAGATCATTGTGGGTGTGGACCTCGATCTCCACCTCCGGTACGGCGGCCCGCAGCCAGGCCACCTTGTCGTACATGCTGAAGGGGTCCATGATCCCGAGGGTGTCGCAGAAACGGAAGCGGTCCCCCCCCAGTTCCCGGGTGATCTGCAGCAGCTCCACCAGAAAGCCCAGATCCGCGCGGCTGGCATCTTCACCGCCCACCGAGACATACAGGTCATGCTGTTTGGCAAACCCCAGTGCCAGCTTGAGCTGTTCCTTGACTGCGGTGCGGTCCTTTTTCAGCTTTTTGGCAATCATCTGATCAGAGACTGAAAGCGAGATATCAACGGCCTGAATACCGCAATCAATACTGGCCTGGATCTCCGGGATCAGGGCGCGGTTCCAGGTAATCAGGCGGGCAGACAGTTCCATCTCCACCAGGGCCCGAATGCTGTCCTGCTCATCTGCCCCCATGGCCGGAATGCCGCACTCGATCTCCTGCACACCGACCAGGTCCAGCAGACGGGCAATGGCCAGTTTTTCCCGCCGGGAAAAGACCACACCGGCGGTCTGTTCGCCATCCCGCAGGGTGGTATCATCGATAATAATGTTGCTCGTAGTGATCATGGCAGGCTCCTTTCAATGGAGTACAGCCAGATGCTTTGCAGCTCACGTACCAAATAAAATATCAAAACAATATCAGCATGATATAAACACAACCATTCCTGCCGCTGATTGCCATCACCGATTTATGCCTAAATAACAGACAGTCACGACGTGATTTGGCCCTTATCTGGCCAGCGACCTGAAAAATCAGCCCTGCCGGCATACCGGCAGCTTGACTGCCTGCCGCAGCCACCGCCACAGACTCCGGGACTACTGCTGAAAAATTTCAGTGACGTGGTATAGTTGCTTAGATAGGTTCTACGGTACGAAGGAGGGCTTTATGCTCAACGCTCCCCTGGATCTCAAGGCCAAGGCATTTGACCGTATAGTCAGACTGATTCAGCGTCAGCTGGATGACACCATCAGCATACCGTTTAAACTGCACCTGAAGGGCGGCACCAGCTATCACTTTGGCCACGGTGAACCGGTGATCGTGTTTACGGTCAATAACCGCAGCGGGTTGGCCGCCCTCTGCAGTTTTGATGAACTCAGGTTTTGCGAAGCCTATATGTCCGGCAACCTGGATATTGCAGGCGACATGCTCAAACTTGCTGACTTCCGGCGCATCCTGAATGACCGGCATCCGGTCCAGTATCTGTTGAGCAGGATTGCACCGTTCCTGATTGGCCAGGTCAAGACAAACCAGAAGGCGATCGCCAGCCACTACGAGTTTGACAAGGATTTTTTCCTGCGATTCATGGATGCCAGCCGCTGTTATTCCCAGGCCGTGTATGAACGGAATGATGAAACACTGGAAGCGGCACAACGCCGCAAGCTTGATTATGCCCTTGCAGCATGCAGGGTCAGACCGGGAGATCGGATCCTGGATGTGGGCGGCGGCTGGGGGACCTTCAGCGAACATGCCGGCAAGGCTGGTATGCAGGTTACCTCACTGACGATTTCCCGCCAGTCTGAACAGTTTCTTGCAGAGCTGATTCAGCGCTTACAGCTCCCCTGCCAGGTGCGCTACCAGGATTTTTTTGAGCATACAGCTGCGGAACCATACGATGCCATCGTCATCCTGGGGGTCATGGAGCATCTCACCGATTACCATACCGTGATGTGCCAGTTTCAAAAGCTATTAAAACCGGGCGGGCGCGTCTACCTTGATGCCAGTGCCTTCCGGAAAAAATATTCCAAGCCAAGCTTTATCGCCCGCTACATATTCCCGGGAAATCACTCGTACTTCTGTCTGCATGAGTTCCTGACACAGGTCGAAAAAACGGACTTTGAGGTATTGGCCGTACACAACGACCGCCATAGCTACTTTCTGACCTGCAAGGCCTGGGCAGAGAATCTTGATGCTGCCAAGGAGGAGATAATCGGCAGGTGGGGAGAACAGCTGTATCGCAGCTTCCGGCTTTATCTCTGGGGCTCGGCCTATGCCTTCTACAGCCACGGCCTGGAGGCATTTCGCGTTGTTCTGGAACGGCCCTCTCTGCAAACCCAGCCGTCTTGATGATGATCTGGTCCGGCAACGGAGCCCACGCTGCCATTACCGGTTCCCGCCCGGTTACCTCACCCCATGCTGCCCATACTGGCCAGCCCGAAGATATACTCCGGGTGATACGCCGGAGGCTGGCCCGCATACATCAGATCCACTTCGCTGCAGACCGTAAACCCTCTGCTGGTCAACAGCTTCGAGGCGGCACGGTTTGCTGCCGGCACATCCAGCATGGTGGCGCCTCCCTGCTGCTGGATGCCGTCCATCAGCGCCTCAGCCGTTGGAAGATTCAAGGCACCATAGGGACCGATCTGCCGATGGTTGCCAAGGCTCTGAACAACCAGAAACCCGCCCTCGCTGCCGCTTACCGAACCACCATCGGCAGCATGTGCCAACAGGGCTGTCCGGTCATCACCCCAACCCAGAAAGTCGATCTCTTCCCAGCCTGAATCCATCTTCTTTGCCACGGCAGGTGTTTCAGGTTCACCACCCATCCCTTCCCAGCGCCGGATCCGGTCACAGACCATAAAACCGTTACGCTCATAGATCGGTCGCCCGACGCTGGATGCGGTCAACCAGAGTGTCAGCACATTTGCGCGCTGCAGGACCTGCACGGCCTGCTTGAACAGTGCCGTGCCGATACCGCGTCCCCGCTCACCGGCTGCAACCAGCAGATTCCCGATCCAGCCGGATTTACCGTGCTGGACCGCCGTGACAAACCCCACCGGTTTTTCGCCGTCATGGCAGACCAGACAGCCTTGCGGTGAACGTTCCAGCAGAAAGGCCAGCTCACGGCGGGTGCTGATCCACCCCTCATCTTTTGCCATGGACAAGAAGGGGTGGATATCGTTGGGGGTAAAGTTGCTGATCTGCATGGCTAAACCTTTCTCACATTCTGACCATCAATACGGACAAAGCCGGCAAAGTACTACAAAAGCCCGATCGCATCGGCCCGGCACTGCTTGCAATGCCGCATCTGGCTGATGATCCGCTCGTTGTTGTTGCGTACTTCCGCCAGCTGCTCCGAAGTGGGGGCCGGGATGTGTGCCAGGTCGGCCTGGGGGATCAACGGCATCACGTTCATCACAAAGGCACCCAGCCCTTTAATCCGCTCGGCAATCTGCGGGATTTCGGCCTCGTTGATGCCGGGGATCAACACGGTATTGACCTTAACCACCATGCCCAGCTCAACGGCCCGTTGTACTCCTTCATACTGACTGGCCAGCAGGATCTCGGCGGCATCCCTGCCGCTGTAGCGCTTGCCGTGATAGTAGATGTGGCGGTAGATCTGCGCAGCGGTATCCGGGTTCATGGCATTGATGGTTACGGTCAGACTGTGCAGCCCCAGGGCATGCAGCCGGTCAAGCGACTCAGGCAGCAGCAGACCGTTGGTGCTCATGCACTTGATCAGGTCCGGGAAGGCCTCCCCAACCAGCTTGAAGGTCTCAAAGGTCTGCTGGTTGGCCAGCGGATCGCCCGGTCCGGCAATCCCCACCACCCGCATGGTCGGCCCCAGGATCGGTGAGGCCATCACCTCCCGTACCTTGTCCAGCGCCTCGGACGGGGTCATCAGACGGCTGGCCACGCCGGGCCGGGACTCATTGGCGCAGTCATGCTTGCGGGTACAGTAGCCGCATTTGATATTACAGGCCGGTGCCACAGCCAGATGCATCCGACCGGTCTTGTGGTGGTTACCTTCAAAACAGGGATGCCCCTGAATCTTCTTCATCTGCTCACAGGATGTTGCCATGGTGTACGCTCCTTTCAAAAAGAAACGGCGCCGCAGGAGATCACTCCCGCGGGCGCCGTTGCCCAAGATGTTTTTTGTTAGGCATAGAGCGTGCCAGTTTTGTTTTTACTGTAATATAAGCATGTTACCAACAGCAGCAGCTCGGCCATGCCGATTTTTTAATCATTTTTCATGTTCTGGGGCAGAGACAACGATGAAACGATCATCAAAAAACTCTTCCAGCAGAGGTTTCACCTCCTGCCAACGCATTCCACCGCCACCACAGCCGGGCCTCGGAACAAGCACCTGTGTCCAGCCGCACTGGTCAGCCAACAGGCGCAATTCTTCGGCAGAACGCCTGATCAAACCCAGTTCAGGCAGTGAGTACGGGGTTTCCTCAACCGGAAAGCTGACCAGGCCGAGCATGATCTCATGGACATGGTTGCCGCGTACCTGCAGCAACCGGCCCAATTGAAGGCGGAGTTCAGGAAAGCGTTCCGCAGCCTGCCTGGCGACCCCCTTACCCATGATGGCCCTGCCGTCACGGGTTATTGAGCCATTGGTGGTAATAGCAATGATGGCCTGCCCTTGATACGACCAGATATCAACCTGCATCTCACGCATCGGGAACACTCCTTGCTTATAGATTTTTCATGATCCTGAACATTGACCCATCTGAACTGAAAGAACGTGCCCGGGCAGCCTTTATTGGCATGGCGATTGGCGATGCCCTGGGGGCAACCGTCGAGTTCATGACCACCCCGGAGATCGCTGCCAAATACGGCGTTTTCAAAGAGATTGTCGGTGGTGGCTGGCTGCGCCTGAAACCGGGCCAGGTCACCGATGACACAGAAATGGCGCTCTGTATTGCCAGGGCAGTTGCCCAGAATCAGGGTTGGTCACGGGAGGCCATTGCCCAGCAATTTGCCGCCTGGCTCAAATCCCGGCCCGTTGACTGTGGTGACACCTGCCGCAAGGGCATCCGCGCCTTTATGCTGCACGGCACCCTTGAGGTGCCGTATAATCAGTGGGATGGCGGCAACGGCGCTGCCATGCGGATGCTTCCGGCCGCCCTGCTGTCGCTGCCCGATATCGAACTGATGAAAAAGTACGCCCTGGAGCAGGCCCGGCTGACCCACCACCAGGCCCTGTCCGATGCTGCCTGCATCTGTCTGGGCACCCTGCTGCACCAGATCCTGCAGGGTGTCTCGAAAACCAGCCTGCGCCGCGAGGTTGACGGCTTTGTGACCCGCTTCCCCTCGTTCTGTTTTGAACCGTACCGCGGCCTGGCCACCGGCTATGTGGTGGATACGATGCAGACCGTTTTTCACTGGTTTTTCAAGGGGAAGAGTTTTGAAGACTGTCTGGTGGGCACCGTAAATCAGGGTGCTGACGCAGACACCACCGGCGCTATCTGCGGTATGCTGGCCGGTGCCTACTACGGCATGGAGTCGATCCCCAGGCGCTGGCTGAAAAAGATGGACGCCAAACTGGTACGCGAACTGGAAGAACATGCCGACCGGCTGATTATGGCAAGCCCGGCGGGGCGCTTTATGTAAGCAGTTCTTCGGCCAGCTTTGCCATACTGATCCTGCGGGTCATGGACTGGCTGCGCATCAACTTGAAGGCGGTATCCTCGCTGATCCGCTCACGTTCCATCAAGAGACCCTTTGCCTTTTCAATCACCTTGCGGTCTGCCAGCCGCTGTTCAGAATCCCGTAATTTGTTCCGCAGCAGATCTTCATGCTCCAATCTGATACGGGCCTCAAGCAGCGCATGCCTCAGCTCCGCCTCCGCAGGGAAACTGGTCAGAAAAGCAGCAACACCGGCAGCAATTGCCGCTTTTACCAGCTCCTGCGTCCAGAGCGGTGCTGCCAGTACCACCGGTACCCAGACCTTGCCTTGCAGCGCCTCGGCCAACGCAACACCATCACAACGGAGCGGATCATGGCTGCAGATCAGCAGATCCGGCGGCTGTTCCAGCGCGTATTGCACTGCTGCTGCAGGGCCGACAGACACGGCAGAGCGGTAGCCGCTGATCGACTCAAGCAGTCGCATCAGGTGATCCTGAAAGACCGGATCCGGGGAGCAGATCAGCACCGTTGCAGCCCTGCTCCTATCATTGAGAGCTGTCTTCATACCGGTATACAAAGCAGGAGCTGTGCCAGATTTGCCGTACGACAAAAAAAGGGACCGGCAGATCACCGGTCCCTTGCGTTTCAAACTCAGATACTTCTCAGGAAGAGTTAGAACCTGATCAAAAGCCCGCCCCAGGAAAGACCGCCGCCAAAACCCATCACCAGCACCAGCTGGCCCGGCTTGATGGTGCCATCCTGCCGGAACTCATTCAGGGCCAGACCAACCGAGGCAGCCGAGGTGTTGCCGTATTTCTGCAGGTTGACCAGAAATTTTTCCTTGGGGATGTCATGTTTTTTGGCAACCGCATCAATAATCCGCAGGTTGGCCTGATGGGGAATCAGCCAGTCAAGATCGGCAGGCTGGATGCCGGCCTTGCTGCAGATGGTCTGGATCAGTTCAGGGATGGCACTGGTGGCGAAGACATAGACCGGCTTGCCTGCCATGTAGAAGGTATTCTCTTTGGCGGCGATGGTCTCGGCGGTAACCGGCTTGCGCGAACCGGACGAAGGGACCTGAATCAGGGGCCAGCCATTGCCGTCGGTGCGGATAAACGAGGTCAGAATTCCTTTTTCAGCCGTTTCTTCACCTCTGATGATAACCGCAGCAGCGCCATCGCCAAACAGCGGAGCGGTGGTTTTGTCGTCAAAGTTGAGGATCTTGGAATAGGTATCGGCCCCGATCACCAGGGCGGTACGGGCCTTGCCGGCCCGGATGAAGCTGTCTGCCGTATCAAGGGCAAAGACAAAGCTGCCGCAGACCGAGTTGATGTCAAAGGCAAAGGCGTTTTTAGCGCCGATCTCTTTCTGCACCATGCAGGCGGTAGCGGGCAGGATCATGTCCGGCGTGGAGGTACCGACCACAATGCAGTCAATCTCATCGGCACTGATACCGGCATCGGTCAGAGCAGCCCGGGCGGCTCGCGTGGCCAGATCCGAGGTTGATTCATCAGGGCTGACAAAACGCCGTTCACGAATACCGGTACGGGAGGAGATCCATTCATCGGCATCATCAACCAGGTAGGAGAAAAAATCATTGCCGACCACCCGTTCCGGCAGACCGGCACCGCTACCAATAATACATGATTGCATCATTATACTGTCCGTCGCATCAAACTGCGAACGTCCCTTCGTTAAAGTCTGACCACTATCGCACAGACAAACAGTGTTTGTCAATTGTGGGAGAGATCATCCTGTTCTTTAAAGGCGCTGAAAAGGTCCACCAACCCAAAGCCCCACAAACCGAAAACTGCTGCCAGCAGCAGCTTGGCCCAGAAGTTATACGGCTGTAGCTGTTGCAAGATCAAGGTCGGGGTCAAGGGGGTGCCGGCCAGATGTGCACCGATCACCGGGCTGGCTATCTTCATCACAAAAAACAGAGCGGCCAGCAGCAGCAGGTTGACTGCCATGATCAGGGCGATCCCCTTGTTGCGCCGCCCCAGATACAGTTGGCCCAGGCCGGGCAGGATCAGGCCTGAAAGCAGCAGTGCGATAATCGGACGTTTCATGGCTGTCCCTCTCCCGCCAGCAGGGCGATCATTTCGTCATGAATCAGGCCGTTACTGGCCAGGATGCGGTGGTTCGTCACCTCATAGTCGCTACCGTCAAAGGCACTGACCAGACCACCGGCCTCACGGACTAACAGGGTACCGGCTGCCACATCCCACGGTTTCAGCTTGACCTCCCAGAAGCCGTCCAGGCGGCCGGCAGCCAGATAGGCCAGGTCAAGGGCGGCAGCACCGGCCCGCCTGATACCGCGGGCAGCCTTCTGGAAACGGATGAAGTGGTCAAAGTTATTTTCCGGGTCAGTGGCGCAGTCATAGGGGAAACCTGTCCCCAGCAGGGCGGACGCCAGGGGCTGGCGGTTTGATACGGACAGCCTGCGGCCGTTGCGGAAGGCCCCCCCGCCGGTGGTTGCGCTGAACAGCTCATCGGTCATCGGGTTGTAAATCGCCCCCGCCACCAGTTCGCCCCCCACAGCCAGGGCGATGGAGACGCAGAACCAGGGATAGCCGTGGGCATAGTTGGTGGTACCGTCCAACGGGTCGATAATCCAGACATGCTGGCCATCACCGGCCGGATAATCACCCTCCTCGGCCAGGATGCCGTGCTCCGGAAAACGCCGGTGAATCATCTCGACAATCAGCGCCTCCGAGGCCAGATCCAGCTCGGTCACCAGGTTCTTGGCCCCTTTCAGGTCAATTGAAAAGGAGGCATCAAAACGTGAGCGTTGCAACTGTCCGGCAGCCAGGGCTGCCTCAATGGCACATTCCAGAAAAGGGGATGCGGGCATGGCGTATAAGTCCTTAGGGATGAAATAGTCTGACAGCATTAACAGAATTGCCCACCCCTGACAAGGATATCGGCAGCCCTGGAAACCAAGAGAGCTTTTGACTTTCCCAAACGATTGCTGCATAGTGCAAGGCCATGAAGTTTGGGAGGTTACTGACACCATGATCCTTTTCGGCAATATTCTGTATGCACTGGCCAAGATTGTTGAGCTGGCTGACGGGCTGCTGACGATCTACAAATATATCCTGATTGCAGCTGCCCTGATCACCTGGGTCAACCCTGATCCCTACAACCCGATCGTAAGCTTCCTGTACCGGGTGACTGAACCGCTGCTGTCCCGCATCCGCCGCAGGATGCCCGCCATGGGACCGGTGGATCTCTCGCCGCTGGTGGCCTTCGCCCTGATCTATGTGGTGCAGATTGTGGTGCTGAACACCCTGTACCAGTACCTGCTCAACTACAGCATGATCCTGAAACTGAGGTAATACCCGATGACCATTACACCCCTGGATATACGGCAGCAGCAGTTTAAGGGCAAGATGCTGGGCGGTCTGGATCCGGACGATGTGGACAGCTTTCTGCAGGCCGTGGCGGTTGAGATGGAAGGGCTGCTGCGGGAAAATACCGAGCTGAAGGAGCAGGCCAATCGCCAGACCCGTGAGCTGAGCGACCATGCCCAGCGCGAAAAGGACCTGCGTGAGACCATGCTGGCGGCCCAGCGGATTACCGATGAGATGAAGGCCAATGCCCAGAAAGAGGCAGAGCTGATCGTCTCAGAGGCCCAGCTGCAGGCCAGACGGCTGGTGGATGAGGCTGAGCGCAAGGTGGCCGACCTGCAGGCACGGATACAGGATGTCCGCCGCCAGAAGCTGCAGTTTGAAATGGAGTTCAAGGCACTGCTGGACAACCATGTCCGGATGATCGGCAGCGGTGAACAGTAACCCGGCGTTACCCTGGTCCCAACAGGGAGATGCACTGCTGCTGCGGGTCTTTGTCCAGCCCCGGGCCTCCCGCAACCAGTTTTGCGGCATTCACGAAGGTGAACTGAAGTTGCGCCTGACATCCCCCCCGGTGGACGGAGCTGCCAATGAATGTTGCCGCGAATTTCTGGCAAAACAGCTGAAGGTCCCCAAATCTGCCGTCACCCTCATCGCCGGGGACAGCTCACGGCACAAACGGCTCCGGATTGCAGGGGCCACCACGCAGCAGATTGAACAGCTGGTCCCCCCCGAATAAGATCAGTTCCTGCTCCCTGGAAGGGCAGGTTATTTATGGCATGAAAGGATATTTCCAATGGCACAGGCACAACAGGGCGATACCGTCCGGGTACACTATACCGGCACCCTGCAGGACGGTTCAATTTTCGACAGTTCCGAGGCGGCAGAACAGGATAGCTGCGGCTGCGACTGCAGCAGCTCCGGCGGCTGCGGCACCGGCAGCGACTGCGGCTGCGAACCGCTTGAATTCACCATCGGTGGCGGCAATGTCATCCCCGGCTTTGAAAAGGCGGTACTGGGACTTTCCGTAGGTGAGAGCATCAAGGTAACCATTCCGGCTGATGAGGCCTATGGTCCCCGGCACGAGCAGATGGTTGCCGTGGTTGACCGGTCAGAGCTGAGCGGTGAGATCGAGCCGATTGAGGGACAGCAGCTTGAGGTGGTCTTGCAGGATGACTCATCCATGCCGGTGCTGATCACCGAGGTGACCGAAACCACCGTGACCCTGGATGCCAACCATCCGCTGGCCGGGCAGGACCTGACCTTTGAGATCAAGCTGGTGGAGATCGTCTAGGATACGCAGATTGCCTGCGTGACGGACCCGCTGTACAAACCCCGTTTCCGACACCAATCACTGTAGCAGGTGCAGCAGCAGACACAAAAGGGCTGTCCGGTAATCCGGGCAGCCCTTTCTGCGTTCAAACTCATTCACCTGATTACTTGCTGGCCGCAGCCACCGTTGACCCCACCGGCTCAACGCCGAACTCCTTGCCGTCTGCGGGCGGATTGACAATCACAATCGTAAACGGAATGGTCTTGCCCGGTTGAACCTCCAGATTGGCCAGAGAGTCGCCGAACTGGTTGTTCATGGCTGCCTCGATCTTCTCGGCCGGCATCTCGGCCAGCTGCTCTTTCGTCAGCTGATTGCCGGCATAGGCGGTCTTGGTGGCAACCGCCTGATTGGCAGCGCCAAAAACCATCCCCTTCACCTGCAGTGCTGCGCGGGGCTTCTTAAAGTTGTTCAGGGCCTCACCGGTAATGACCAGCAATTCACCGGCGGCAGCCTTGGGAATAAAATAGGCCTTGATATTCTGCACCGTAATCTTGCCATCCTCAACCGGCGCTCCGGCCTTACCAAAGAGGGAAACCTCCTTGGGGCCGCCACTGATAAAGCTGTAGGCCATGTAGCCCAATACGCCGAGCACCACCACCGTGATCACCGCGATCAGGATCGAGAGGGTTGAGCTCTGGCGGCGGCGGGAGGTAATTGAGGGTGGCGGTTCTTCTGTGCCGCCCGGCAGATCAAAGCTGATATCCGGCTTTACAACATCCTGCTGCCGGACAACCGACTCATCTACCGGCGCAAACAGGGTGCCGGCCGGCGCTGTTGCCGAGGCCTCCACCGCAACAGCCGCAGTGTCACCGCTGAAATCCACCTCACCCAGGCTGAACGTATCAACCTCGGCGGCAGGAGCGGTTGTTTGGGGCTGTCCCATTCCGAAGTCAATCCCGGAGAAGTCAAGACTGTCACCAGAGACTGCTGCAGACTGCGGAGCGGCGTCATCAAAACTGAAGCCGGTTTCAGCAGCAGCTGCTTGCGGGGCCATTGCAGCGCCAAAATCACTGAAGTCCGTTGTATCAATTCCGGTTGACGTGGCGACTGCCGCTGCAGGGGCCGCCCCAAAGTCAAAACCGGCCAAATCGATCTCACCGGCCTGGGCAACCGCTGACGAAGCCTGGTCGCCAAAATCAAACTCAATCTTCTGGGCCGTGCTGTCTGAGATCGACGATGAGGCCAGGGCATCACCAAAATCAAAGGCCGCTTCATCTGCTGCAGGGGGAGCCGCCACAGCTGCGGCACCGAAATCCAGGTTGAACTCCGGTGTCGGTTCAGCAACCTGCTGCTTCGGCGGCATGACCATGGTCATTTCGCCAAAATCAGCGACAGCCGGGGCAGCAGGGGTTTCGGTCGTGAAAGCGACATCACCAAAGTCAAAACTGCTGTCGGCGGCGGCGGCAGGCTGGTCAAAACTGAAGCTGGCTGCATCCGGGGCGGCAGCCTCCACCGGAGCGGCGCCAAAATCAAAGGCAACCTCAGGTTCTGCGGAAAAGCCGGCAACCTCTGGTTCCGGAGCCGGAGCTGCAGCCATGCGGACGGTTTCATCGGAAGCGGAAAAGGAAGCTGCCGCTGCCACGTCCGGCAGCATCGCCTCCGGTGCCTCGGCCTGTGCAACATCCTTGCGCACCGTAAAGACATGGCGACATTTGGCGCAACGGACCTTGACCCCCCGATCCGACACCTTCTCGTCATCAAGCTTGAATTTGGTCCGGCATTGTTCGCATTGAATGATCATCGCCAGCTCCCTGTCGGCAGTGATATCGTGAGTGCTCTTAACAGCTGAAAAATCAACGTATTGTGTAGCAGAATGACCCGCCGGTGTCAATTTACTTATACTGCCCTGCAGTGCCGCTTCACCGGACAGGCAAGGCAGCAGGCCGAGCTTGCGCCGTTACATCCCTCGGAAATCCCCAGATGACAGATTGAAAAGTCGTACTTGACCGGATCAAGCGGATCAAACTGCCTGAGCGCCGCAGTGATTTCGCAGGCCATCCGCCAGTCCGGCGTGCGACGGCTGGTCAGCCCCAGCATCCGGCTGATCCGCTCGATATGCCGATCCACCGGAATAACCAGCTGGGCCGGACGCACCTGCTGCCAGAGCCCCAGATCGATACCATCCGCAGGGCGTACCACCCAACGCAGGAACATACAGAGCCGCTTGCAGGCACTGCCGCCGGATGGCGAGGGGAACAGAAAACGGAAGCTGCTTTCCGGCGGCAGAGCTGCGCTGCCAAAGATCGGCCGGTAATCAAAAGCGATCACTGCAGCGCAAAAACCGTTCAAGGCCTGTTCCACCGTTGCTGCATCTTCTGCATGGAACTGACAGAAAAACCTCTCAATACTGCCCTGTTGTTGCCGCATCAGCCGGATAGCCCAGAACAGGGCCGCCAGATCATCCGCGTCATTAAAGCGATGTTTAAAGCCGGCACAGAGTTGTGTATCCCGCTTCGGATCAAAGCCATCCACAAAACCGGCCGGAGAATCACCCATGATGCTGAAAATACGGCTGAGACTGCCTTTGATCACCTTAACCGAACCGTAGGCAAACACCGCCGCCACCAGGGCGGCAACCTCCTGATCAGCCGGGTTATGGTAACGGTGGCAAAAGGAAAGCGGGTCATTGGCCAGATGCTGCTGGGAACGGCTGGCGTAAAGCTGTTCCAGGACCTTTTTGAGGGAGCGGGGAGGGGGCAACTAGACCTCCGCCTCACGCAGGAACAGGGCTGCATCCTCCGGCGAGGTCGGGTTGATGAAAAAACCGGTACCCCATTCAAAACCGGCAATCGAGGTCAGACGCGGCACCAGTTCAATGTGCCAATGGTAGTCATATTCAAGCGAGGTCCACATGGCCGGCTTGCCGGGACGTTTGTGCATGGGCGGGCAGGTATGCAGGATAAAGTTGTACGGGGCATCCTTCAGCACCAGCTTGACCCGCATCAGCATATCCTTCAGGGCCACGGCCAGCTCTGCCAGCTGCGCATCGTTCATCAGGGCAAAGTCATGGCTGTGCCGTTTGGGGTACAGCCGCAGTTCAAAGGGGAAGCTGGCAGCATAGGGGGCCAGGGTCACAAAATTGGAAAACTCCCGTACCACCCGTACCCCCTGTTCCAGCTCAAAGGCGATCAGGTCACAGAACAGACAGCGTTCCTTGTTGGCATAGTGGGTGCGGCAGACCTTCAGTTCGGTGGTGGCCACCGGCGGCAGCATCGGCACCGCAATCAGCTGGCTGTGGGAGTGGGCCAGTGAGGCACCGGCCCGTGCGCCGTGGTTTTTGAACAGGATCATGTAGCGGAAACGGAAATCCCGGCGCAGGTCCAGCAGGCGCGTACGCCAGGTAACCAGCACATCGGTCAGCTCTGCCGGTGCCAGATCAGCCATGGACTTGTCATGATCCGGTGTCTCAATAATCACCTCATGGGCGCCGATACCGTTCATCACATCATAGGGGCCATGTCCCCGGTTTTCCAGCTCACCTTCTATCCGCAGTGCCGGATATTTGTTGGGGATGACCCGCACCTTCCAGTTGGGGGTATTGGGCATGCCGCTGGAGCGGATGGCAAAGATCTCCGGCGGGGTCTTGTCTTCATTGCCGTAACAGAACGGACAGGAGGTAACCGGCAGCGGCTCCGGCTCAGACTGGAAGTCCCGCGGACGGCGGCCCCGTTCAGTGGCAATAATCACCCAGTGCAGTTTTAATGGGTCCCAACGTAGTTCAGACATAGACATACCCTTCTTTGTATAGAAACGAGAATTTTTATCAAAGCATCTACAATGCACAACACGGGACATGCAGGCACGTCATGAGGAAGGCAGGATACCAGGCGCACGGAACGCAATGCCCGAGACATACCGGAAGAGGTAGGCGAGGGCATGAGTACCGCGCAACGCTGTAGGCTGCCTCCGCAGTAGTGTTTGCATGTCTCGTCAAATCAACCAGTCATTGGCTTCCAGATCCGGCCCCTCATAATTCAGCATCAACGGCGCATCCGACGGCCAGCGCCCGATCTCTTCGCTGTTACGGGTCAGGGTCACACTGGCAAAGAGCTTGGATTTCGGCAGCAGATGCAGCCCTTCCAGCGGCAGTGCCACCTCGCAGGTTCGATCAATGGCCCAGCGGCAGCAGCTGTTGGTGGGGGTCCAGTTGCCCAGCTCCCTGACCAGTAACAGCCCTTCTTCCATGCTGCGCTGCATCGGCAGACGGTATTCCCGGTCGGCAATCAGATGCAGGGCCAGGATGTCGTTCTCTTTCAACAGGCGCGAGAGTTCCTGGATACCGTCAATTCTGAAGTAGAGCTGATCATGGTTATAGCCCCAGTAAAAGCCCTGCAGCAGGCGATCAGACGAGTGCATGGCAGAACCCTGGCGGGTCAGGTCAAACAGACCGGCCGCCAGCCATTCAAAGTAGTCGCCCACCCGGCCGTTGATCTCGGGCTCGATGAAACCGGCCGGTTCACGCACCAGACCTGCCGGGCTTTTCTTCTTGATCGGCTCCAGCAACTCCCGGGGCGGACTGATTCCCAGCATGGTGTAGATATTGGTGAGATGCTGACGGAACAGCCGGTCAAAACGGTCACTGTGGGGTGAAAAGTGATCATCGCCAAACCACCAGAACCAGTCGCTTCCTTCGGCCGCGTAGAGCGAGGTACAGAGCAGGCGGGCCACCTGATCGCCATCCATGCCGGCGTTGGCAAGCTGACGGGCAGCTTCGGGGTGATGTTCCACAATCGCCCGGCGGGCACCTGCCACCAGATCCCAGGCCAGATTTTCCTCTGGGTGGCCGATCCAGATGCCGTAGTTGGCATTGATCCATGAGCCGGGATGAATCCGGTGCAGACGGCCTTCAAAACGTGATTGGGCCAGGACATCACTACAGGTGGTCAGATTGAGATCCTGAGCCTCGGCAACAGCGGTATAGATGCCGGAGAGGAAGTCATAGGCGTTGTCAGGATAGAACTCCCAGGCGTTTTCACCATCCAGAATGACCGGGATCACCTTGCCCTCGCTGCCCACCTGGCGGCCGATCTGACGCAGGCGTCCGGTAAAGTCGGCCACTGCCCGGCGGGCATCCCACTGGCTGTAGGTAAAGCCGATCAGGTCGGAAAGCTGGTGGTCACGGAAGAAGATCCCCAGATCTCCCTTGGCAGTGGCAAACCGCCAGGGATGGTAGAGCCGCTCATGATGCGGCCCCAGACCGCCATCCAGCGAGCGGGCCAACACCTCTTCATCGGTCGCCACCCAGTCGAGGCCGCACTCGCGGATCAACTGCAGGGCCTCGTCACTGACCGAGCCTTCAGAGGGCCACATCCCCCGGGGTGTGATGCCGAAGACCTCCTGGAAATAACGCAGACCATGGCAGATATGGGCCCGGGCATCCTCCGGATGGCGGAACCGTTCCTGGGGCAGCGTCACCCGTGGCATCGCCTCCCGTGCCAGCTGGGTGTCACACAAAAGCGGCAGGATCGGATGGAAATAGGGGGTGACTGACAGTTCAACCTGTCCTGAGGCATGCAACCGCTTGTAGAGCGGCACAATCTCGTTCAGCAGCTTGCGCTGGGTGGCAAACAACAGGGCCCGGTCCTCTGCGGTGTAACCCTGCCCCTTGGCCAACAGCTCCCGAAAGACAGGAAAACGCCGCCGGGCAGCTTCGCCGGTCCAGGCCAGAAAGAAGCAGACCTGCAGATCCTGCAGATCCTGATGGTTGAAATGCCGCACCCGCTCCCGCACCGCGCCAGCTTTCCCCTCGCCGGCCATGTAGAGCAGCTCAAGGTAGCGGCGGTGCGGCTCGATCATCCGCTGCCGGTTGGCGGAAAAGAAGTTCTCCAGCAGGAAGATCCGGTCGTCTTCCGACATATCTGCCGGATTCATCTGCCCCTTGATCAGAAAGGGGTCCACAGCCGTACCGGCAGCATACTCCAGTAACTGTTCAACCAGCGACGGCACCAGGTTAAAGACCGCCCTGGCCCCTGGCGTATCCTCCACAATGGCCGGCATGTCGTAATAATCCTTGATGGCATGCAGATAGGTCCAGGGCAGGGCATACTCCCCCTTGACCGGGTCCTTGTAATAGGGCTGGTGCATATGCCAGAGGAATATGACGTCAATCGGCGTGGTCACGGTTCAGTTACTCCAGCTCTTTCTTCCACTTCTCAACTTTTTTCCGGTATTCATCCAGTAATTTGCCAGCGGTCTTTTCGTCCTTTGCCTCGGCAAAGATATGCACGAAGGAGCTGTACTGATCCGGCAGCACCAGGGCCCAGTCATTATCAAACTGGACCTTGATCCCGTCGATAAAGGAGGCCTCCTGCTCCAGGGAATCCTCACTCATCTTGCGCATGATCCCCCCCTTCATCTCAAAGGGACAGGGGATGCTGGTCTCCAGGAAGGCGCGGCTGGGAGCCTCTTCAATAACGCGGGAGAAAGGGACGCCCACGGTTGCCCCCAGCTCCACCAGCTTGGCAATGGCGTACATGCCGTCAAAGGCGGCCTGGAAGCGGGGGAAGGCAAAACGCCCATCAGGGGCTGCAGCCAGGATCACCTCGGATGAGGAGGCCGCCTCCAGCATGGCCCGGTCGCTGCTTTTGGTGCGGGTGACGCTGCATTTCTTCTTGAGCGCCATCTGCTCGATACTTGACGGCGCCTGTACCGGCACCGCAATGGTACCCCGCTGGTCGGTCTTGAGCTGGAGGGCAACCACCAGGCTCAGGAGCTGGATCCCGTCATAGATGGTGCCGGTTTCATCCAGCAGGGTGATTGATTCAACCGCAGGCTCAAGCCAGAAACCGGCTTGCGCCCCCAGTGAGCTGACAATGGCTGAAAGCTGCCTGAGTCCTTCCTGTTTCGGTTTGGGAACACAGCCGCCACGGCCATCATCCACGTAGGCGTTCAGGGCAACCACGTTACACCCCAGCTCATTCAGCAGCATCGGCAGCACCTGGCTGGCAGGCGAGTAGTTGAAGTCCACCACCACGGTCCAGGCAGCCTTGCGGCAGACCTCCACATTCAGGGCCCGCAGGTAGCCTTCACGATAGAAATCAATTGCCTGGGGGATATCAATCAAGGCGCCCGGCTCAGTATGATGGGCACGCCGGAAGTTCTCCTTAAAGAAGATCCGCTCCAGGTTCTTGGCCATGTTGCTGGAAAAATCCAGGCCGTCACCATCCAGGAAGATGATCTCCATTGAGGCCGGATCATCGCTGGATTGGCGGAAGTGGAAGCCGCCCACCTCGCCAAAGGTCTTCAGCTTGTAGCGGATCAACGGCAGCGAGGTCATGGTCATGTCACGCACATTGACCCCGGCCGAAAGCAGTCCCCCCACAAAGCAGCGTTTCAGCATGCGGGAGGAGCGGTTGGCATCCCTGCCGCCCAGCACATAGCTCCCCTTGGGCAGGGTGGTGCCGTAGGCGCAGCCCAGCTTGGCCACAAACTCAGGGGTCAGCTCCACATTGGAGAGCCCCTTGATGATCGCCCCCTCAAAGAGCGATTTTTTCCATTTTTCACCCCAGATCAGGTTGGCGGTCACCGTGGCGCCCGCCTCAATCACCTTGCGGGGCCAGATCTTGACATCGGCCTTGATCCTGACATCGTCACCGATGGAGGTGTCATCGGCCACGATCACCCCTTCGTCCAGCACCGCATTCTGGCCCACCCGTACGTTGGTACAGATCACGCTGTCAGTAACCTTTGCCCCCTTCTTGACGTAGGCGTTATCCCACAACACGCAACGGTTCAGCTTGACCCCGGCCTCGATGGTGCAGTTGCGGCCGATGACCGAATCCTTGATCTGGACCTCACCCCGGATCTGTGAGTTGTCGCCGATCACCACGGTGCCGGACAGACCGGCCGGCTCCTCAAGGGTCACATCGGCCCCGATCCGCAGGTCCTTGCCCACAAAATCCTGTTTTTCCTCATCAATCTTCAGGTTGACCCTGCCCTTGAAGATATCGTGGTAGGCCTCGCGGTAGGAGTCGGTATTGCCGATGTCGCGCCAGTACCCCTTGGCTGAAAAACCGAACAGCGGGTCGTTGTTCTGCAGCATCAGCGGAAACAGGTCCTGGGAGAAATCGAAGTTCTCCCCCTTGGGGATGTAGTTGAAGATCTCCGGCTCCAGCACATAGATACCGGTGTTGATGGTGTCGGAGATCACCTCGCCCCAGCCCGGTTTCTCCAGAAACTGGGTGATCCGCTTCTCCTTGTCGGTGATCACCACGCCAAACTGCAGCGGGTCCTTGACCGAGGTGAGGGTAATGGTGGCCATAGCCTTGTTGTCGGCATGGAAATCAAGCACCTTTTTCAGGTTGAAGTCCGTCAGCAGGTCGCCGGAGATGACCAGAAAACGTTCATCCAGATACTTCTCTGCCGCCTTGACCGCACCGGCAGTGCCCATATCCTCAATCGGGGTGACGTAGGTGATCTTGACCCCGAAGTCGGAACCATCCCGAAAGAACTTTTTAATCACTTCAGGCTGATGGTAGAGCAGCATCACCAGATCAGTGATGTCATGTTTTTTGAGCAGTTCAACGATATGCAGCATGATCGGCCGGTTAAAAAGCGGAATCATCGGTTTTGGCATACTGCTGGTGAGGGGTTGGATGCGGGTGCCGAAGCCGCCGGCCATAATCACTGCTTTCATAGCATCTCCTTGGCGGAATGGTCTTTTTCACCCTGGCGGCATCCCCCGCGTTGCTACGTACTCGCCTGCGCCGTAGCCCCTCGGCTGCCTTACCAGAACGAAAAACATCCGTTCCTCATTGACTTAAATTGATTTCGCTGCCGCTAGTGCAAGGTGCTGAACAGCTACAGTCCCGCCGCCCGGCGTTGGGCCTTTTTGGCCAACACCCGCTTGATCTCCTCTTTCAGCTCAGTCATGTCACCTGACTTGACCACGTAGCTGTCTGCCAGCCAGGCCGAAAAATCATCCTTGTAGCAGGAGAAGGCAGAGCAGAGGATCACCGGCATATCATGACGCTCCTTGACAATTTTCTGCAACAGCTCAATCCCGCTCTCATTCTTCAGCTTGATATCCAGCACTGCCAGGTCAAAAGCCTGCTGTTCCAGCTTCTCAACCGCCTCGGCAATGGTTGCAGCGGTCTCAACGCTATAGCCTTCATCTGACAGCTCTTCGCTGTAGAGCAGCCGGATATTGGCCTCGTCGTCAACTACCAGCAATCTGCTCATGGTTTTTCTCCTCCTTGTTGATGGGAAGTTTAATGGTATAGGTGACTCCCCCCTCTGGCGGAGCGACCACAATCAGGGGGATATTCTGTTTATCCAGCATGCTGCGGCTTAATGCCATGTTCAGACCTGATCCCATCTCACAGGTTTCGGTAAAGGGGGTCAAGAGCGCCTCAAGCTCGTCTTCCGACAAGGTCCGGTTATGGTCCACGATCCGTACATCGACATGCTCCCCCTCCGCCCTGGTGCTGATATCGATGGACCCGTTCTGCAGGCCGTCAATGGTGCTGAGCAGGATGTTGCGAATGCAGTAGGTGGTCTGCTTATAGTCGATATAAACCGGCGGCAGCTGGTCTCCGGCGTGGAAACGGCAGGAATAGTCCTGGGTCACGATCCGCTCCTGCACATCCCGCAGGGCGGACTCCACCAGCTGGTTGGGATCCCAGAAGTCACAGGAGGGAAACAGTGCATCGGAATAGGTCAGGATCTCCCCCAGCACCTCCTCCAGCTGGCGGGCCTCGGTGACGATCGACTCGATAAAGGTGCGTTTGGGATCATTGCCGGGGGTGTTCTTGAGGATGCTGCGGGCAAAACCGCCGATCACCATCAGGGGGTTGCGGATGGAATGGGCAATGCTGGAGGTGATCCGCCCCACCAGCGCCATCTTCTCCATCCTGACCAGCTGTTCCTGCTGTTCCTGCAGGCGGGAGTTGGCCAGGCGCAGCTTGTCCACCTCTTCCTGAACCCGCTCATACAGCGAGGCACGTTCAATGGCGAAGGCCACCGGAAAGGTGAAGGTCTCAATTGAGCGCATATCCTGCTCGGAAATGGTCCGGTGGGTGATGAAGTTGTCAGCAATGATCGCCCCGACTCGACGGTTGCGGGCGATCAGCGGCAGTACCAGGAAGGTATCCACGCCCAGGACGCGGGCGAACTCGGTGTCCACATCGGGGTTGTGGAAGGCGTCGCTGACCATGAGCGGTTTCCGCTCCTCCAGCGCACGTACGATAATATGCTGTTCATCATCAAGCGGGACAATCAGACGCTCAAGGATATCATGAAACTTGTAGCGCTCAGCGGTCAGCTTATGTTTCCGGAATTCCTGGGAAAGCCCTTGCAGATCCTGGTCGCCTGACTCAATCTCATGCCAGGTCTGGCCAGCCTCTTCTGCCGAGCGGGGACCGATGGCAAGGTGACCCTTCAGGATATGGCGTTCCTTGTCGGCCAGGAGCAGAAAGGCCCGGTTCATGCCAAAACCCTTGCCAGCCGTGATGGCGGTCAGGGCCACCGACAGGACTTCATCCAGATCAACCGAGCTTTGCAGTACCGACCCCAGCTCATGCAGGAAGCGGACCTCAAGGGTTTTGGTATCAAGGAAGTTGGCCAGAGACTGGATCTGGGCCTTCTGGCGGCGGTAATCCGCATGCAGGATGGAAAAAATCGGGGCCAGCGGGTGGCCGCTGTCACGGAAGCGGGCCAGATCGCGTTTGAACTTTTCACACTCGCAGCATTTCTCAAGGATACGGCGGCTGCGGGATGACAGGAGGTCTTCGTCTCCTTCGCCAATATTGGGACAGTCCCCCATGGCAATGCTGTCCCGATCCCAGCAGCACTCCCATTCTGTTATCGCGGTAATCTCCATTTAGCTGGCTCCGGCACCAAGCATACCACGGGAATGCACAGGGTCAAGGGTCAAGGCCTGCGGAAAACGATTGCCTTTTCGCCTTGTACCGCCTTATTGCTGGCTTCGTCCTACTTCACCTTCCAGGTTGTCCCCTGCGGTGTATCAACCAGCTGGATATCCCGCGACAGCAGATAGTCCCTGATCTCATCACTACGTTTAAAATCCTTGTTTTTCCTGGCAGTGGCCCGTTCAACGAGTAAACCTTCAATCTCTTCCGGGCTGATTTCCAGGTGCTGCGCCTTCTCGGCCTCGCGGGCTGCCAGCCAGCCAGACGGCCTGATCAGGAACAGACCCAGCACGGCACCGATCTCCGCCACAGCCGACCGCAGCCGCTCAAGATCGGTGCGGACAGCACTGCTGTTGCCGCCCCCTTCCGCCAAGAGACGGTTCAGGGTGCGGACAACGTCAAAGAGGGTTCCCAGGGCCTGGGCAGTGTTGAAATCATCATCCATCGCCTCTTTAAAGCGGGGCAGCAGACCGGCAACCTTTTCGGCAAACTCTGCTGCCGAAGCAAGCGGTCCGGTTGCGGTTGCAGGCTTTTCCAGTGCCAGATCCAATGCAGCCAGGGCCTCATAGATCCGGGAAAGACCGGTCTGGGCCTCCCGCAGATTCTGGTCGGAGTAGTCCAGCGGAGAACGGTAGTGGGCCTGCAGGATAAAGAAACGCAACGTCTCTGGATCAAACAGCTCCAGCACCTCGCGGATGGTAAAGAAGTTACCCAGCGATTTACTCATTTTCTCGCTGTTGATATTGACGAAGCCGTTGTGCAACCAGTATTTGACAAACTGACAGCCATTGGCCCCTTCCGACTGGGCGATCTCATTTTCATGGTGCGGAAAGACCAGATCCTTGCCGCCGCCATGGATATCAAAGGAAGGGCCAAGAAAACGCATGCTCATGGCGGAACACTCAATATGCCAGCCCGGCCGTCCCTTGCCCCAGGGGGATTCCCACCACGGTTCACCGGGTTTGGAGCCTTTCCAGAGTGCGAAGTCCATCGGGTTGCGCTTGCGCTCATCGACATCGACCCTGGCCCCTGCCAGCATATCCTCAAGGTTGCGGCCGGAAAGCTTCAGATAGGTGGGAAAGGTCTCCACCGCAAAATAGACGTCGCCGTCAACGGCATAGGCATGGCCATTCCCGATCAGGCGCTGAATGATCGCGATAATATCCTCAATATGATCCGTGGCCTTTGGTTCAATGGTGGGGCGCAGCATCCCCAGCCGGTCCATATCCTCATCAAAGGTGGCGATGTAGCGGTCGGCAATGGTACGGTAATCAGTTCCCTCCTGATTGGCCCGGTTGATGATCTTGTCATCAATATCGGTATAGTTGCGGATATAGGTGACGTCATACCCGCTGAAACGCAGGTAGCGGTAGATCATGTCAAATACGATGCCGGCCCGGGCATGGCCGATATGGCAGAAGTCATACACGGTGACACCACAGACGTACATGCCGACCTTGCCTGCAATACGGGGAACAAACGGTTCTTTCTCGCCACTGAGGGTGTTATAGAGACGCAACGCCATAAAAACTCCAGAGATCCTGATTTTTGGCTACTTTGTCATGATTTTTGGCCGAAGGCAAGTGGTCAGCTCTTGCGGGGTATACAGCTGAATGGTACAGTAGCCGTCTAGGGGGATGCACATGGGAAAAATGCAGTATGAAGACCAGTTACGGCTGCTGGACCGCGGGGAGTCAGGGGAGATCCTTGAACACCTGCTGCGCATTTCCCAGCAAGCCTCCCACGATCTTCAGTTTTTCAATCACTACAAGGAGGTGCCGATCTCATCGGCTGCCGAAGTACTGTATCTCTTTGGCGACACCCTGGTCTGCCGCTCCAACCCGACCCAGACCCGTGCCTTAAAGGCCAGCCGGTATACCATTATCCGCTCCTCCCGGCTTGGCCATGACGTCTATGCCTCGGCAGAGTACGATGCGGAAACCGACGAGATAACCCTGTCTGAATTTTCCTATGTCGAGGTGCTGCCGGACCGGCGCCACACCCTGCGGGTCAAGATCGGCGGCCTCTTCCAGGTGCCCATGGAGGCCGGCACCACCACCTTTACTGCCAAACTGAAAGACCTCTCCCTGGGCGGGTGTGCCCTGGAGGTGCCCGACAAAAGCCTGCTGGGAAACTTCACCTACTTCTACCTTAATCTCTCCTTTGACCTGAAAAACCAGCCGGATCCCCCAAAACTGCGGGTGATGGCCCGCCTGCTCCGCTTTGAAAGCAACCAGAACCCCTGTCGTTGTATCCTGTTGTTTGAACACGACCGCCGCAGTGAAGACCTGATCGGCAGGTATATTGCCCAGCGTCAGGCCGAGATCATACGCGAGCTGAAGGATTAACCGGTACCTATCACGTGGAGCCGTCTGCCCAAGCCCAAAATCAGAACTCAGCCGAAGAAGAACTACGACGGGTTAACCGTGCCCTGCGGCTGCACTCTGCCAGCAACCGGACCCTGCTGCGCAGCACGAGCGAGGATGAACAACTGGCACAGGTCTGCCGGATTGCCGTGGATATCGGCGGCTACCGTCTGGCCTGGGTTGGGGTTGCCCAGTTTGATGAGGAAAAAACCGTCAGCCCGGCTGCCTATTATGGGGCAGAACAGGGATTTCTCAGCCAGGCGAGGATGAGCTGGGCCGAGGGAGAGCGCGGAACCAGCGCCATGTCGACAGCCATCCGCACCGGGACCATCCAGCTACGCCAGGATATCCTCAACGATCCGCAGCTGGCCCCCTGGCACGAGGATGCCCGCACACGCAACTACCAGTCCGCCATTGCCCTGCCGCTACGGCTGCAGGAGCAGGTAATCGGCGCCCTTGCCATCTACGCCCCTGAACCCAATGCGTTCCACGATCAGGAAGTTGCCCTGCTGGAAGAGTTGTCCGATGACCTTGCCTTCGGGATTCAAACCCTGCGAATGCGGCGCGCCCACGAGGATGCCCAGGCCCATGTCCAGCAGCTGGCCTATTATGATCGACTGACCGGCCTGCCGAACCGGTCCTTGTTTACCGAGCAGCTGGACCGGGACCTGGCTGCGGCAGCCGCGGAAGGCCATACCATCTCATTGCTTCTGCTGGACCTGAACTACCTGCGGGAGATCAACGAGACCCACGGGCATGCCCTGGGCGACCAGGTCCTGGTGCGGGTTGCCCGGCAGCTGTTGGAGATCTGCAGCAGCGCAGGGTTTGTCGCCCGCTTCAGCGGCAACGACTTTACGATCATCTGCCCGGGCCAGGATCAGTTCGGTGCCGCAACCATGGCGGACCAGATTCTTTCCGCCATCTCGGCCCCCTTTTACCTCTCCGGCAACCGGCTGGCAATTGGCGGCAACATCGGCGTTGCGGTCTACCCGGCAGACGGAGAGAACTCGGCAGAGCTGCTCTCCAAGGTCGATCTTGCCATGTCACGGGCCAAAGAGCTGGGCAGCGGCTGCTGTTTCTACCGCCCGGAAATGGGACAGCAACTGGCGCGGACCCTTAAGCTGGCTCACCGGCTTGAGCGGGCCATGCACGACAACCAGCTTGCACTATTTTATCAGGCAAAGGTCGAGCTGTTCTCCGGTACAATTGTCGGCGCCGAGGCATTACTGCGCTGGCATGATCCCGAATTGGGCTGGATCAGCCCGGCTGAATTCATACCGGTTGCCGAGGCACGCGGTATGATGGTGGAGCTGGGGAGCTGGGTCTTGCGTAGCGCCTGCCTGCAGATGCGCCTCTGGCAGGATGCCGGGCTTTTCGCCCACGGCAGGATCGCCATCAACGTCTCGGCACGCCAGCTGGATGACCCCAACTTTATCGGCCTGGTAACCAGAATTACTGAAGGGGCCGGTGTGCCGGCTGCTTGTCTGGAGCTGGAATTGACGGAAAGCGTCCTGATGGCTGATCCGGAACAGGTCATCCTGATTCTGAACGAGCTGAAGGAGCAGGGCTTTTCGCTTGCCATTGACGATTTCGGCACCGGCTATTCGTCACTGGTGTACCTGAAGCGGTTCCCGGTGGATACGCTCAAGATTGATCAGGCCTTTGTACGGGATATGCTGGAAAATCAGAACGACCGGGCCATTGTCGCCACCATTATTGCCATGGCTCAGCAGTTGGGGTTGACGCCGGTTGCGGAAGGGGTTGAGCTGGAGGGACAACGGGAGCTGCTACAGGAACTGGGCTGTGTACTGGCTCAGGGGTTCCTCTTCAGCCGCCCTGAGCCTGCCGAAGCGTTCACCCGCAAGCTGCTTGAGGGCTGATCGGACTGCAGGAGTTGTTCAGGCAGCCTGCGGGTCCTCAAAGGGTGCCAATGGCAGGATGACCTGAAACTCCGTCCCGCCATCGATGTTGCAGACCTTCAGGCTGCCGCCGTGATTCTGGACGATCCGGTTGACAATGGCCAGCCCCAGCCCGGTACCATGACGTTTGGTGGTAAAAAACGGGGTAAAGATCTTACTCAGCAGCTCCTCGGGAATGCCTCCCCCACTGTCGGCAATTGAGACGACCGCACAGGGCTTGGCCCCATCCCCCCCGGCCTTGAGCGCAACCTGCAATCTGCCCCCCTGCGGCATGGCCTCCTGGGCGTTTACCAGAAGATTAATGAAGACCTGTTTCAACTGATTACCGTCCCCAAGCACGGTCCAGCTACCGGACGGGACAGAGGCCTCAAGGGTAATCTTCCGTTCTCCCAGCAGCACCACATAATCGTCCAGGCATTCCTTGACAACCCCCTGCAGATTGCATTCCTGAAAACAGATGGTCGGCTTGCGGGAAAAAGCCAGAATATCACCCAGAAGCCGCTCAAGCCGGTGCGATTCACTGATAATGGTATCCAGGTAATGGCGTTGCGGGGTGTCCTCCGGCAGCATGCGCCCCAGACGGGCCGCGAAACCGCCGATGGTGATCAGGGGGGTCTTCAGTTCGTGGGAAATTGACGCGGCCATTTCGCCGATCGCTGCCAGATGGGCACCATGCACCAGACGTTGCCGGGTGTCCTGCAATTCGTTGTGGGTTTCCTCAAGATTGCGGTACAGGCGGGTGTTTTCGATTGCCATGCCGGCCTGATTGGCAAACAGCTGCAACACCTTGAGTTGTTGATCGGTAATGGGCTGATGTTTGAACGGATTATCCACAATGATCACGCCGATCAGATTATTACGGGTGACCAGCGGCACCGCAACAAAGGAACTGATCCCGAAGCGGCTGATAAAATCACAGTCCTGACAGTTGAGACACTCCAGATCATCGATGCGGTACAGCCGCCTGTTTTCAACAACATGTGACACGATCTGACAGCCTTCCGACAGATCAATCCTTGTTTCTCGCACCTTCAGGCATAAATCTGACTGCATCTGCCGTGCGATGGCGTCTGCATCAAGATCCCAATACCCCGACAAAGGGTTGTCCGGATCGGAAAAGACCACGCGAAAACCATCCGTATTCGAGCGGCAGATGCCCAGCATCCCCTGCAGCATATCTGTCTTCTGATTGTAGAGGAACAGCATGGCCCGGCAAAACAGGCCGTTGTCTTCGCAGACCAGGGCGGAGAGAATCAGGTGCAGCAGCTTGTTAAGCTGCATGGTGGAAAGCAGGGTGCTGCTGAACAGATAGAAAAGCTGGAGATCCCTCTGGGCCTGCAGGGTCTCTGTTATTGGGGCAGAGGATTTCTGGATGGCGATGTCAGGCATAGGAGACCCTGCAATACAACAAGCACCAAGCTACCGGTGGCCGGAATACAAAATCAAATCAGAGCCGTTTTTCCCTTTCCTCAGCTTCAATCTTGCAATCAATGCATTGCGTGGTGACCGGACGGGCTTTCAGGCGCGCTTCACTGATCTCGCCACCGCAGTCCTCGCAGATGCCGTAGCTGCCATCGTCAATCCGTTCCAGCGCCTCCCTGACCTTATTGGCCAGCTTGCGTTCACGGTCACGAATCCGCAGCTCAAAGGTACGATCAGACTCTTGCGTGGCACGATCGGTCGGATCGGGAAAATGGGAGGCATCGTCCCCCATCTCCTGCACGGTCTTATCCGCTTCTGACAGCAGCGCCTTCATCTCTTCCTGGAGCAGCTGACGAAATTGTTCAAGTTTCTCGGCGTCCATGGTTCTCCTCACCTACATCAGCTATAATTGATCAATTTTAAGTGCTTTGAACGCCCAAGTCCAGTAAAAAGTATGTTACAGCAGGAACTGCAGCACCTCCTGTACCGTAGCTACACCGTGCAGCTCCAGGCCGGCATCAGAGAGCCGCCTCAGATTACCGGCAGGCAGGATGCACTGCTGAAAACCGAGTTTCGTGGCCTCACCCAGCCTCGGCTCCGGCTGGTTAACGGCCCGCACCTCACCGGCCAGGCCGACCTCGCCAAACACCACGGCACCGGCTGCAACCGGACGATCCAGGTGACTTGAGGCCACCGCCAGCAGCATGGCCAGATCAGCCGCCGGTTCATTCAGCCGGGCACCGCCGGCCACATTCAGGAAGATATCCTGTCCCCCCAGATGCAGCCCGGCCTTTTTCTCCAACACCGCCACCAGCAGCGCCAGACGGTTACTGTCAACCCCGATGGTGGTCCGGCGGGGTGTGCCGTAGGCGCTGGGGGTGACCAGAGCCTGGATCTCCACCAACAGGGTGCGGCTGCCCTCCAGTGAGGCGGTTACCACCGAACCGGGTGCATCAAGGGGACGCTCGGACAGGAACAGCTCGGATGGATTGGCCACCTCGGTCAGACCGCCGGACTTCATCTCAAAGACGCCGATCTCATTGGTAGAACCAAAGCGGTTCTTGACTGCCCGCAGGATCCGGTAGGGATGGCCGCGATCACCCTCAAAATACAGCACCGTGTCCACCATATGCTCCAGCACCCGCGGTCCGGCAATGGCACCGTCCTTGGTGACATGGCCGACAATGAAGATCGGGATGCCGCTGCCCTTGGCCAGCAGCATCAGCCGGCCGGCCGACTCCCGCACCTGACTGACCGAGCCGGGGGCAGATTCCAGGGCCTGGGTCCAGACAGTCTGGATCGAGTCCACCACCACGGCCCGCGGCTTGAGTTTCTCCACCTGGGCCACGATCTCTTCCAACCCGTTCTCAGCCAGCACTAACAGCGGTCTGCCACTTACCCCCAGCCGCTCGCCCCGCAGACGGGTCTGGGCGGCCGACTCCTCACCGGACACATACAGCACCGCTCCGTCAGCCGCCAGGTGGTGCATCGCCTGCAGCAACAGGGTTGACTTGCCGATGCCGGGATCGCCGCCGATCAGCACCAGTGAGCCGGGCACCAGACCGCCACCCAGCACCCGGTCCAGCTCGCCGATGCCGCAGCCCAGCCGCACTTCCGCCTGGGGCGGCACCTCGCCAATCGGCAGGGCAACGCTCTTGCCCGGCAGCTGCCGGCTGCTGCGGGCGGCAGCTGCTGATGGCTGTTGTTCCTCCACCATGCTGTTCCAGGCTCCACAGTCAGGACATTTACCCAGCCACTTGGGAGACTGGCAGCCACACTGGCTGCAACTGAAAACGGTTTTTTGACGCACAACATCACCTCCGGCGGCACGATCACTGCATATTCAACAGCAGCACCGGTACTCTAACAGAGCCGTTCAGCCCCCACAACCGCTGAATTGCAGCTTGTATACACAAATCCGGTTTGGTATACTGCGCGACCTTGAAAGAGACAGGTGACTCAATAGTAGGCATATGGTTAAAAGGAGACTCAGATCATGATCGGCACTATTGAAATAAAAACCGGTATTCACTGGCTGGGGGCCCAACATCCCGAGCTGCGCGTCTTTGATGACCTTTTCCCCACTGAGCACGGCACCACCTACAACAGCTATCTGGTACAAGGCAGCGAAAAAATCGCCCTGATCGACACGGTCAAGATCAAGTTTGTTGACCAGTTCATGGACAAACTCAAATCCCTGGTTGACCCTGCCAAGATTGATTATATCATCGTCAACCATGCCGAACCGGACCACTCCGGCTCCCTCTCCTTTCTGCTGGAACACTGCCCCAACGCAACCGTGGTTTCCACCCAGGCTGCCAAAAACTTTGTGGGCAACATGATCCACAAACCGTTCCAGTCAAAGACCGTCAAGGATGGTGAGACCATTGATCTGGGCGGCCGCACCCTGCGCTTTATCATGGCCCCCTTCCTGCACTGGCCGGACACCATGTTCACCAGGCTGGAAGAGGAACATATCCTCTTTACCTGCGATGGCTTCGGGGCCCACTACTGCAACACCCGCAGCATCTTCAACGATGAGATCGAAGACTTCACCTCGGCCCGTGAATTCTATTTTGACTGCCTGATGCGCCCCTTCAAGGACAAGGTACTGGCTGCCATTGAAAAGATCCGCCATGACGTGATCGACATGATCTGTCCCAGCCACGGCCCGATCATCCGTAAAGATCCCTGGCGGGTGATTGAACAGTACGAGAACTGGAGCAAGCCCAAATCCTTTGGCAAAAAGGTGCTGGTGTTCTACATCTCTCCCCATGGCAGTACCGAAAAGATGGCCCAGGCCCTGGTTGCAGGGGCTGAGCGGGATGAGATCGAGGTGGCCAGTCATCATATTGTTGGCTTGACCGACAATGAACTGCGCGACCTGATGGAAGAGGCTGATGCCCTGGTCTTCGGCGTGCCGACCATCAACCGGGATGTACCCAAACCGATGTGGGATGTGCTGGCCTACCTGAGCACCATCAAGCTCAAGACCAATCTAGCCGCCGTGTTTGGCAGCTATGGTTGGAGCGGCGAGGCCTGCAAGATGGTGGAAGAGCGCCTGAAAGGGATGGGATTCAAACTGGTCAGCGACCCGGTCCGTGCGGTCTTCACTCCAACAGCGGATGCCCTGGAGCAATGCCGCGCCCTGGGAGCCGCCGTATCAGAAGAGGTGGCAAAGAAGTAACCCCCCTCATTCCCTCAGTGTCAGGGGGATGTTACTCCCTCCCTGACAAGGGAGGGCCGGGGTGGGTTGATCTGCTAAGGGCGGTCTGTATGGCCGCCCTTTTTTTATCCCCCCCAACGCCTGAACAGCTGATGTTCCACCCCCAGCTGATCCAGCAGCTTGCCCACTACAAAATCCACCAGCTCGTTCACTGATGCAGGCCTATGGTAAAAACCGGGCATGGCCGGAATGATCCGCGCCCCGCACTGAGAGAGCTTCAGCAGATTTTCCAGATGGATGGTCGAAAACGGCGTCTCCCGCGGCAGCAGCAGCAACGGTCGATGTTCCTTCAGCATCACATCCGCTGCCCGTTCGATCAAATTACCTGAAACACCGTTGGCAATCCGCCCCACGGTCCCCATGCTGCAAGGGGCGATCACCATCGCATCCGGCGCAGCTGAACCGCTGGCCTCCGGCGCCCAGAGATCGGTGGCCGCCCGGATGCTCAATCCGGCCTCCGACAGCCCCCAGCGTTGCTTCAGCGCCTCCGCGTCAGTCAGCTCAACGCCGGTTTCATAACGGCAGACCTCCAGTCCACTCTCACTGGAAACCAAGGTCACCTGATGTCCACCGCGTAACAGCTCTTCCAGCAGACGCAGGCCGTAGATGCTGCCTGATGCTCCGGTTATGGCAAGCAGAATCTTCATCCGTCATCTCCCCAGAAAGACATCCGCTGCGGTAGCAGCCAGGAAGGTCAGGCTGATGTAGCCGTTCATGGTAAAGAAGGCGGCATCCAGCTTGGTCAGGTCGCCCCCCCGCAGCAGCCAGTGTTCGTAGAGCAGCATGGCGGTCATGGCGGCGGTACCGATCCAGAACCAGAGCCCCAGCCCCAAGAGGACGATCAGCCAGACCAGCAGCCCGACCGTGATGATATGAAACAGGCGCGACAGCCAGAGAGAACCGTTAACGCCCAGTGCCACCGGGATGGAGTGCAGCCCCACGGAGCGGTCATACTCCAGATCCTGCAGGGCATAGAGCATGTCAAAGGCGGACACCCAGAACAGCACGATCAGTCCCAGTACGATGGCAGGCAGCTCTATTTTGCCGGTGAGTGCCACCCAGGCCCCGATCGGTGCGGCCGCCAGACAGATCCCCAGGACAATATGGGCCAGGGCAGTAAACCGTTTGCAGTAGGAGTAGAGCACCAGAAAGCCCAGGGCGATTGGTGAGAGTTTGAGGCACAACGGGTTCAGCATGGCAGCAGACCAGAGCAGCAGCCCGACGGACAGGATTATGGCACCAAAGACCGCCCCTTTGGAGAGCAGGCCGGCCGGGATGGCGCGCCCGGCAGTGCGGGGGTTTTTCGCATCAATATCGGCATCAATCAGCCGGTTCATGGCCATGGCAGCCGTGCGGGCCCCCACCATGGCCAGTATGATGAACAGCAGTTGCCTGCCGCTGGGCAGGCCGCGGATCGCCAGCAGGGCGCCGGACAGGGCAAACGGCAGGGCAAAGATGGTGTGGGAGAATTTGATCATCTCCATAAAGATGGTGATTTTTTGCAAGACTGCGGTCATGGCAGACCATACTCCTTCCAACGTTGTACTAGCAGGCCATCGATGGCCGGATCAGGCAGCAGGGCCTCAACCGAACGCCGGGTGGCATCAACGGCCAGACGGCCGCCAGCCTCGTCCTTGATCAGGTCGTCCAGCCAATCGGTTTCATTGACGGTTCGCCAGGCCACCTGTTGCAGGTCATGTCCGGCGATCCCGGCATCCACCACAATCAGCAAGTGGGCCTTGCGGAACCAGGGCAGCTGCCACAGAGCCTGCACCGTTTTTCGTACCATGTGGGGAGACGGATTTTCAAGGGAAATGACCGCACTGCTGCGGAAGACCCAGGGCAGCGGCATCCTGATATCCCGCACCCCCGGCACCAGTCTGGGCAACAGGGCAGCCAGCAGCCGCTCCCAGCCCAGCATCATCCAGCAATCCTCCTGGGGGGGCGGACCAACCACGGTGGCCGGAATGACAGGCTTGCGACGCCGGGTGATCCGCGTGACCGTAACCCGGGCTGCCGGACCGGCCGGATCATACTGGCCGGTGTGATTGCCAAAGGGTCCCTCCACAAGCGGCATATCCGGCTCTGCAAAGCCTTCAATCACCAGCTCAGCCTCGGCCGGCACCTGCAGCGGCCCATGGGAACAGGCCACCGTGGGGATGGATGCGCCCCGCAGCCAGCCGGCAAAACTTACTTCATCCAGCCCCACCGGCAGGGGCCAGGCAGCGGTCAAGGTCAGGCTCGGCGGCCCGCCCAGCACAATCGCCACCGGCATCCGCATGCCTTGCTGAACAAACTGCTGATGATGCTGCGCAGCCCCGCTGCCACGCCGCCAGCGGATCGCCAGGGTATGGGCATCATGAATCTGGCAGCGGTAGATGCCGCAGTTGGGATCACTGCCGTCCGGCGCAGTGGTAATCACCTGTCCCAGAGTCAGATAACGCCCGGTTCCGGCGGCTGTACCGTCATCAGGCCAGTTGTGCAGAAACGGAAACTGGAGCAGGTCTGCCCCTGGCACCAGTTCTTCCCGACAGGGGCCGTGCGCGACCGTTACCGGCCTGCAACAGGCCAGATCAGGATGGCCTGCCAGCAGCCCCCCAAGACCGGACAGTTCCTGCACCGCTAGAGTTTGAAGAATTGCATCAAAGGAAACTGTCAGATCTTCCAGGCTGTCCAGCCCCAGGGCCAGCCGCATCCTGCGCTGTGAGCCGAACAGGTTGGTGGCCACCGGAAAGGGATACTCATCCGGCTGCTGAAACAACAGGGCCGAGCCGCCTTTGGGATAGCTGCTGATCCGGCGGGTAATGGCAGCGATCTCCAGGCGGGTTGCGACCGGCACGCTGACCTGCTGCAACTCGCGCAGGTGTTCAAGGCGTTCGATAAAATCATGCAGGGATGAGAGCATGGGGTGGCGCTCCTCAAATGGTTGTCAGGCTAAAGAGAGGATAGGAGCTTTGAGGGGATTGTCAATCCTGTTTCGCGGGGCTGCGTTACGGGGCCTGTAAAGAGGTGGTACCGCCAAACACTTGATATACCGTCATGCTGTTTTTGAGTTGTGCCAAGCGGACCACCGCGAATGCCCGTTCGGCGTCTCTCCGGCTCTCCTGGGTAGCCAGCCAGGTCTGCAGATCAGTAGAGCCTGCCAGATAACGGACCTCGGCCAGCTGTTCCGCCTTTTTGGCCAGGTCGAGGGAGTCTTGCAACTGCCTGATCTCTTCTGCGTAATTCTTGCGTGCAGCCAGGGCATTCTCGACATCGCTGAGCGCTGCATAGAGTGTCTGCCTGAAGTTTACCACTGCCTCCTCATAATCCGCTTGTGCGGTTTCAACATGCAACCTCATCGTATTCCATTGGATAAACGGCAGCGCCAGCCCCGCACCCAAGGCAGCGTAGGGGTTTTTGATGACCTCAACCAGGCTGGTGCTGCTTGTGCCAAGCGTCCCGGTCAGGGTAAAACTGGGATAGTAGCTGGCGCGGGTAGTGTCAACATTCGCCAGGTATTTTTTCAGTCTCTGCTCGGCAGCCTGCAGATCAGGCCGCTGGCCGAGCAGGCTGGCAGGGAGACCGGCCTGCACCTGCGGCAAGGCCCCTTCCGGCAGGCGTTGGCGTTCCGGCACGGTATGCTCCGGTGCCTGGTTGAACAGAATCGCCAGGGCATTACGCGCTTCAGTCCGCTGTTGCCAAAGTTCAGTCAGCTGCGCCTTCTGGCTGGCAACGGTCTGTTGAGCCTGCAACTTATCCAATGCGGAAACGGCTCCTGCCTGATATTTCACCTCCACCAGCCCCAGGACTCTTTCGGCGTTGAGAATACTTGCGTCAACCGAGGCGATCCGTTCATTCAGGTAGGCGATGGTCCAGTAGTTCGTTGCGACGGTGCCAACCAGCGCCAACGCGGTACTCTGGCGATCATACTCGGTTGCTTCGGCCTCCCACTTGCTGGCGTCACGGGCGCTGGCCAGCTTCCCCCACAGATCCAGCTCATAGCTTGCCGAGAGTGTGGCCCCGCTCGACTTGGTCTCCCTGCGGGTAGTGAGGTCACGGCTCAGGCTGCTGCTGAGATTGGCAGAAACCGTCGGAGTCAGATTGGTGTTGGTAAGTCTGGCCGAAAGCTGTGCCCGCTTTACCTTGATCGTGGCCGCTGCAAGGTTGTTGTTGGATCTGAGTGCCAGCTCGATCAGCTCGCTCAAGGTCTGATCATTGTAGTCCCGCCACCACTGTCTTTTTGTTGCAACAGCTGAACCGGTTACGTCGGTTGACTGCCATTGCCGAGGGAGCGTCACCTCCGGCCGGGTATACTGGCTGCGCGGAAGCAGGCCGCTGCACCCTGCAAGGAAAAAACAGATCGGCAGAACAAAGGTGTAGGTAAACCTGGACAGTATCTTCATAGCTGCAGTTACTCCCTGGCTAGTGCTTCGATCGGATCCAGGCGGGCCGCATTGCGGGCCGGCAGGAAGCCGAAGATAACACCGATCATGGTTGAACAGAGGAAGGCCGAGACAATCGACATGAGCGAAAACTGCATGGCAAAACTGGTTACGAACAGCGAGAACACCTTCGCCACGCCCCAGGAACAGATGATGCCGATCATCCCACCCAGCAGGCAGACCAGAACCGACTCGATCAGAAACTGCTGCATGATATCCTCCTGACGCGCTCCGACCGCCATCCGGATGCCGATCTCGTGGGTCCGCTCCGTGACCGACACCAGCATGATATTCATGACGCCGATGCCGCCGACAATCAGCGATATGACGGCAATGGCCGAGATCATCAGCTTCAGCGTGGTGGTGGTCTTGTTGATGGTCTTCATGATGCTGTCGCTGCTGTTGGTGTAGAAGTCCTTGCGGCCATGGCGCTGGGTGACCAGCCTGGTGATACTCTGTTCTGCAACCGGGTTGGAGATGCCATCCTTGACCCGCACCGTAATCGAGCTGAAATACTGCTGCCCCAGGAGCCGGTTCATGGCAGCCGTATAGGGTATCCAGACCTCAAGATTCGAGCTGTTTCCCATGGGGCCGTCTTTGACTTTGGTGATACCGATGACCCGGCAGGGCAGCGAGCCGACAAACAGAATCATGCCGATCGGGTCCTGGTTGGTGAAGAACTTTTTGCGCGTATTCTGGTCAATGACCACCACCTGGGCCTGCTGTTTGACGTCGGCGGCGCTGAAGGCAATACCATCGGCAATCTCATACCCCTTGACCCGGAAGTACTGTTCGCTGACGCCGTTCACCGAAGCATTGGCGGTCAGGTTGCGGTAGCGCAGCAATTGGCTGCCGCCGGTTGCAGGCGAGGCGCTGTCTACATACACCTGCGCCTTGAGGGCCTCCAGATCCGATTGCACAAGGGTCTGGATACCGGCAGCGTCTTCATCCCCCCAGTCCTTGCCGGGGTTGACGTCGATGACATTCGTACCCATGGCGCTGATATCCTTGATGACCTTTTGTTGCGCTCCCTGGCCAAGAGCCACGACAGAAACAACCGAGGTTATGCCGATGATGATCCCCAGCATGGTCAACAGGGTCCGCATGCGGTGGGACAGCATGGCGATCAGGGCCATTTTGAAGGCTTCGGCAAATCTGCCCCAGTTGGCCTGCAGGAAGTTAGCCGCCTGTTTGACAGCAACCTTTTCCGCCAGTGCGGCAGTTACTGAAGCCTGCCGTTTCGGGTTCGCCTGGTCGCGGATAATCGCACCGTCACTGATCTCGATGATCCGTTCAGCATGGGCGGCCACCTGCTGATCGTGGGTAACCAGGATGATGGTATGGCCACTGGCATGCAGCTCATGCAGCACCTCCATCATCTCTTTGCCGCTCTTGCTGTCCAGGGCGCCGGTTGGCTCATCCGCCAGAATGACGTCACCGCCGTTCATCAACGCCCTGGCAATACTGACCCGCTGCTGCTGGCCACCGGAAAGCTGATTGGGACGGTGATCGCACCGGTCTCCCAGGCCAAGCCGTTCAAGGATCTTTCTGGCACGTTCCTGCCGGAAATGCTTGTTCGCGCCGGCATAGATGGCCGGTATCTCGGTATTCTGAATGGCGGTCAGGTGGGGCAGCAGGTGGTAGCGCTGGAAGATAAATCCGAAGTAGTCACGCCTGAGACTGGCCAATTCGTCATTTGACAGGCTGCCGGTCTCCCGGCCGTCGATCCGGTAGCTCCCCTCACTGGGACGGTCCAGGCAGCCCAGGATATTCATCAGGGTGGACTTGCCCGAACCGGAGGCACCGATAATGGCCACCATCTCTCCGCTATGGATGGTCAGGTCGATCCCCTTGAGGACCTCCACCTGCTGGTCACCGGTTGAGAACCGGCGCACCACGGCATCTATTTCAAGGAGCGGCTTAGCCATACCTACCGTCTCCCCGGGGGAGGGGGCGTGGTGTTCGGATCGCTCTTCGGCAGGTTGGAGCTGTCACCTATGATGACCTTTTCCCCCTCCCTCAGCCCGTTCACAACCTGGATCTGGACATTGTTGGAAATGCCGGTCTGGATCGCCCGGACTTCCACCTGCTCACCGGCCAACACCTTGACGGTTGCCCTGCCGTCCTTCTGCCTTTCAGCAAGGGCCGATACCGGAATGCAGAGTGCCTGCCTGGCCTGATTCAGCACAATCGCAACTTGTGCGGTCATTGAAACCTTAAGCTTCGTATCAGGGTTGGGCACCTCAAAGAGTCCGTAGTAGTAAATCGCGGAGCTGGAGCTACTGGAACTGCTGGTGCTACTGGTTGTTGTGCTGCCTGAAACCGGACCCGGTTCGATGGCCCGGAGTTTGCCGTAATAACGGGTATCGCTGTCTCCCAACAGGGTGAAGTAGGTCGGCAACCCTGCCTTGACCCTCGTCACATCCGCTTCAGAGATCTTGGCCTTGACCGTCATGTTGTCCAGCGTGGCCAGGGTCAGGATCGTCGTGGCTGTTTGATTCGACACCACGGTCTGCCCCTCTTCAGTGTCAATCGAGATGACCGTCCCGTCGATCGGCGCATGGATCCGGGTATAACCAAGATTGGCCCTGGCCGTATCAACCGCAATGATTGCCTTCTTGATCTGGGCTGCAAGGGCAGAGATATCATACCGGGTGCTTTCCAGTTGTGCCTGCGCGCTCTCAAGATCGGCACGGGAACCGGCATCCTTGGCATGCATCTGCCCCTGGCGCTGATACGCCAGTTCATACTGCCTTAAAAGTGCCTGTTTTGATCGTTTCTGTGCCTGCAGGTTTTCAACCTGGGCTTCGGCATCCTTAAGGGTGTTTTGCGGCAGCACCGGATCGATTTCAGCCAGCAACTGTCCCTTTTTTACCTTGGCCCCCAAAGCAACGTGCAGCGTCTTCAGCTGCCCATTCACCTGTGCGCCTACCGCCACCGTCTTGAATGCCTTCAGAATGCCGGTGGCAAGAACGCTATCTTCCAGATCCATACGGACAGCCGGGGCCGTTATGTAGGTAATTTTTGCCGGCGCCATGAACTTCCTGGCAATGGCTATGCCGGCTGTCACCAGAACAATGACGATGATAGCTATGATGATCTGCCTCTTTTTAGGAACATTCATGGCGTGCGTCCTTTGATACGGTGTGCCTTGATACCGGCCAGGGCAAATCTGACCACGTGTTCGGCAAAGGCCGTGATGTCTTCAATGATGGCCGGCATACCACGGCCCTGGGTTCGTCTGGCTATCCGCTGCATCACCATGGGGTGAACGCACATGCTGATGGTACTGATCTCGCAGAACTGCACCTCCACTTCGGTTGCCTCCGGTCCAAGCAGCTCACGAACCAGGGCCAGGGTCTGCTGTCTCATCGGAATAAGCTCCGCCTGCATGACTTCCTGGAGCAGACCGGTTGGATTAATCAGTTCCATCTGGGCAATGAAAAAGTCCTTGTTGTTTTCATCAGCAATCCGTTGGATCATGGATGTTAACTGGCCCCGTAGCCGTTCTTCTGCTGATGCCGTCGCACCTACACCACCATCCAATGGAAACGCCTTGAGTGATTCAGAGAACGAGTGACGCCAGGTCTCCTGGTAGAGCGCCTCCTTGCTGCCGAAGTGGTAGTTGACCGCGGAGATATTCGCCCCGGCACGTGAGCAGATTTCGGCCACCGTTGCATCACGGAATCCTTTTTCCGCAAAAACGTCACTTGCGGCGCCCAGCAGCTTTTCTTTTTTTATGTCTGATTTTTTCCTGACCATAGCCACCCCAAAAACAAAACGATTATTTCAAATACAAATTTGAAATAATCGTTTTGAAATGTCAAGCGGTTTTACAAGTGCTGCATTTTTCCTTATTTCTTTACACAATCGGACTGTTCGATCTTCAACTCTTACTGTTCGCCAGATACGTTTCCAGCAGAGTATTTTGCCTGGTGGACTTTGTGCTGGTATCGCTATCCGATGAACCATCATCAGCCGCATGCGCAATGTCATAGGCCAGCTCTTCCTGGGTCGAAACCGTGCCATCCTTGTTGGCGTCTTTCTTATCATAGGTCTGATCGGATGATGAGCTTGAGGATTGGCTGCTGCTGCTCTTTGAGGAGAGCGTCACCGTGTCTCCCTGTCCGCCCTGGGACGGCTGTCCCCCTTGCGGCGGGCCACCCTGCGACATTTTCTGCTGAATCTTGGAATACGCCTGCTGGGCTGCCTTCAAATCACCGGAATCGAGCGCCTTTTCCAGATCGGTGATCTCTGAAGGTGTTTTTCCGTCCTTGGGCGCATTCTTCTGGAGTTCTGCAAGCGCCTTCTTGGCATCGTCCAGATTGCCAGAACTCAAGGCGCTTCCCAAGGCATCAAAATTTTTCTTCATTTGATCCATAGAGTTGCTGGTACTTGTTTGATAGGTACTACCTGTTGATGAAATAGCTGAAATTGACATATTGAGCCCCTTTCTTTGATTTGCATCGGTTTTTGCCGCTCTATTTGTAACTATCGGCTTTTACATGCAAACAGATGGTATAGAGTTGTGTTGTTTTGTCGTTATTTGTAAAGAAGCGCGGAGATGACCTACCCAGGCACTTCTTCAAAACCATTCTTGCCGGTTCACTGACGCAACTCAGCAATAGTCTGCGTCTGGAGGTCCGGGCTGTTTTCCTCTGGTGCTGCAGGCGCTCCCTCAAGAAATCTGGTTAACTCAATCACCAGTGTGGGTGGGTGCAGCATACGGGCCGGAATCTTTGCCCCTCCAAAAAATTCAAGCCTCCAGGGCTGGCGTTTGACCCAGTCCATCAGTAGCTGCCAGCCCTGCCAGCTGGAGAAATCCTGGCCGTGGAGATGGGTGATCTGTTCCAGAAAGGTCTGTTCATAACTGGCCATAGCGCTGTTACTCCCTAGCGGCCAGGCGTTGGCCCGCTACCGTTTGTCTGCGGTGGTGGCGGAGCCCCTTCAGGAACCGCAGCCAATGCGCCCTCAAAACTCCTGCAGGTCGCCTTGAAGCTGCCATGGGAGGTTGCAATGGTGACACTCGCCCCTTCTGTTTTGCCCTTGCAGGCATCAAAGGCCTCCTGGGGCGGTCTTCTGCGCTCACCGCGGGGCGGCCTGCCGCTATCGCTGCCGGCCCAGCCCTGGGTTGACAGCACCACGGCTGCTACACAGAACAGCACGAGATATTTTCTGCGGGATAGGTCCATGGTGATCTCCTTTGCAACAGCGTACCTCCGACGCACCACTGCGCCGGAGTGACTGCGTGAAAAATCTGCTCTCAGGAGAAACCCTACCCGTTTGGGTAAGATCTGTGGGTTAAAAGGCAGGCAAGGTAGGTAAAGTTATGTTAAGCAGCCAGGACAGGCGATGCCTGTTGGTACCCCGGCCCAAGGGCTAGGGGGATGGTTTGGGGGCAGGGACAGGAGCGGCTGCAGCGGGCGCTGCTGCCGCATCATGCATGGGACAGTAGTCATCCGGTTCAGTACCGGCAGCAAAGACCTCTTCACGCTTCACCGGACAGGTTGGTGTTGCCAGCAGGGCGTTGGTTGGATCAATGCTGACCGACACGACCGAATCAGGCCGGGTAAAATCATCCGCAGGCCTCCCGGCCAGGGCCTGCCGCATAAAGCGCTCCCAGATCGGAGCAGCCACGGCCCCGCCGGTAAAGCCTTTGCCGCCGGACCTTGGCTGGTCATGGCCGACCCAGACACCCGTTACCAGATGGGGGGTATAGCCGATAAACCAGGCGTCGTGATAGTCGTTGGTAGTACCGGTCTTGCCGGCTGCCGGGTATTTCTGGCTGAACTTTTTCAGCCCCCTGGCCGTGCCGCTGGTCAAGACATCCTTGAGCATGCTGGTGGTAATGAAGGCGGTGGCTGGTGAGAGGGCCTGGCTGCTGCTGGTTGTGTTTTCAAACCAGTTTTTGCGGTAAGTTTCGTAGATCCGCAGGATGGAGCGCGGTTCAGTACGCACGCCGCCTGTTGCAAACGGTGCATAGGCCAGTACCAGGTCATGGAGCGTGACCTCTTCAGTACCCAGTGCCAGCGAGAGATTGTTGCCATGCAGGGCCAGCCCGTTTTTCGCAGCCAGCTCCGTAAAGGCGGGAATGCCGATGGTCTCCAGCAGCTTGACCGCAATCACGTTGTTTGAGCTTGCCAGGGCCTGACGCAGGGTCATGCTGCCGTGGGATTTGCCATCATAATTGTGCGGGGTCCAACTTTCGCCATCACCTTGAGGATAGCTGACTGCCGCATCGTTCCAGAGGCTTGCTGCGGTCACCCCTTCTTCAAGGGCAGCCGCGTAGATCAACGGCTTGATGGCCGAGCCGGGCTGCCGTTTAGCCTGCAGTGCCCGATTAAAACCACCCTTTACATAGCTGGTGCCGCCAACTGCTGCCAGCAGGTTTCCGGTAACCGGGTCAACCGCCACCAACGCCCCCTGCAGCTGGGGTGACAGCTTGGTCACGCCATCATGGATGATCTGCTCGGCCTTGAGCTGCAGGCCCAGGTCCATGGCTGTGGTGACCTCAAGTCCACCCTGCTCAAAGACCGCCGGACCGTAACGTTCAACCAGCTTTGCCTGTACCAGCGCCAGATACCAGGGGGCACGGTTGGGGGGGACCGGCGCTGCCGTGTGACTGATCTGCTGGCGCAGCTGGCTGGCCGGCAGAACACCCACCTCAACCATTCTTTGCAGCACAATCGAGCGCCGCCTGGCCACATCGGCAGGTTTGCCCAGCGGGTTGTAACGGCCGGGGTTCTTGGGAATACCGGCCAGGAAGGAGCACTCAATATCGGTCAGTTCTTCAGGGCTTTTGTCAAAGTAGATCCGGGCGGCCTGGGCAATGCCCCAGGCTCCATTGCCATAGTAGATCTCGTTCAGGTACATCTCCAGAATCTGGCGCTTGGTGTATTTTTTCTCAAACTCAAGCGCCATCAAGCCTTCGTTGACCTTGCGATCAAGGGTCTTTTCACTGCTGAGATACTTGTTCTTGATCAACTGCTGGGTGATGGTGGAGCCGCCTTCAGCCAGTCGGCCCCTGACCACGTTCTTGACGGCAGCCCGGGCGATACCGCGCAGATCAACGCCACCATGTTCATAAAAGCGGGCATCCTCAACCGCAACAATCGCCTTTTGCAGAAAGAGGGGAATCCGGTCAATGCCGACCCAGTAGCGCTTTTCAGGCAGCAGCCGGCCGACAAAGCGGCTCTGGCTGTCAAAGACCTTGATGGAATGGTAGCCGGTCGGCAGGACCGGGTAGGCGGCAATCGGCTCCTGGGCCAGCGCTGATGAAGCCCAGAAGGTGGTCAGGCAGATACAGCAGATGACGGGCCAACGAAGAGAGCGCCTTGAAATGGAATTGGAACTACTCTGCACCGCGTCTCCTCCGTAATGCCTCCCGGTACAGGGCGTCGTACTTGCGGGCAGACTCCTCCCAGGTAAAACGTTTGGCCATGCCGTTTCTACGCAGGGCTGCCAATCCTTCAGGATTGTTGTAGAAGGTCCAGGTGGCCCAGCCGACCGTATCGTACAGAGCGGCAGCGCTTCTGGTCCAGAACTTGAAGCCATCGCCGGTAAGGGCAGACTCGTCAAAGTTTGCAACACTGTCATCCAGACCACCGGTGGCACGCACCACCGGCGGGGTACCGTAGGCCAGCGAGTACATCTGATTCAGGCCGCAGGGTTCAAAGGCCGACGGCATCAGGAAGAAGTCGGAACCGGCCTCCACCAGATGGGCCAAGGCGTTGTCGTAACCGATGTGACAGCCGACCTTGTCAGGGTGACGATGGGCCATACCGCCAAAGAAGAAGTGTGCCCAGGGTTCACCATTACCCACCACCACCACCTGCAGATCCAGCCTGATCATATTGTGAATCGCCTCGGCCAGCAGGTCGGTCCCTTTCTGGGGCACCATGCGCGAGACAATCCCGAACAGCGGCACATCAAGCTCAGGCAGGCCAAAACGCCGCTGCAGGGCCCGCTTGCAGGTCAGTTTGCCGGACAGGTCATCTGCCGAGTAGGTGGCCGGCAGATGCTGATCAGTGGCCGGGTTCCATTCGTCATAATCCACGCCGTTCAGGATGCCGTACAGGTCGGCACTGCGCTCCTGCAGTACCCCTTCCAGCCCCCAGCCATAGAGCGGGGTCTGGATCTCGCGGGCATAGCCCTGGCTGACCGTGTTCAGCAGGGTGGCGTGGTAGATACCGCCTTTCAGCAGGTTGACCTGATCATCCTTTTCCAGCCCCAGAAAGGTGAAATACTCCCAGCCGATATCCAGCACCTCCATCAGACCGGGATAGAAGTTGCCCTGATATTGCATGTTGTGGATGGTCAGGATTGAGGCGGCATTGCCCACCAACGGATCGTTGCGGTAGCTGGTATTGAGGAAGACCGGCACGGCAGCGGTATGCCAGTCATGGGCATGCAGGATATCCGGCTGCCAGCAGAGAAACTTGGGCAGTTCCAGGGCAGCGCGGGAAAGGAAGACATAGCGGTTGTCGTTGTCCATGAAGCCGACATTGTCCACGCCATAGATGCCGTCCCGGCCGTAGAGCCCCTGATGCTCCAGAAAATAGACCGGCACCTCGCTCTTGGGCAGGCGGCCCTCCCAGACCCCGCAGTACATCTCGCCGATGATCCCCATCGGCACCACCAGGGTACCGGGCAGCAGTTTCAGGCCATAGCGCTCAGGATCAATACTGTAGTAACGGGGCAGCACCACTCGGACATCATGGCCCATGGCGTGCAGGTAGCGCGGCAGATCACCCACCACCTCGCCCAGGCCACCGGTCTTGGCATAGGGTGCGGCCTCCGAAGCGGCAAACAGAATAGCAAGCGGTTTTTCCTGGCTGCTGCCGGTTGATCCCTGCCCCTGTGATTTCTTTTTCACGCCTTAAGCTCCTGCTGAATTGCTGCCACAACTCGCTGTAACTGCTGTTCCAGTTCAGGCAGCAGCCTGCCTGCCTCTTCAAGATCACCGGTGCGTGCGGCCTTTTCCATGGCAGCTGCAACAGCCATGATAAAGCGGCCTCCCACGGATCCTGATTCCCCTTTAAGCCCGTGGGCCAGGCTGACAATCTGCTCCAGGTCACCGGTTTTCAGGAGGGTCCGGAGCTGCTCAACCTTCAACGGGGCGCTCTCCAGGTAAATCCGGAAGACATCCAGCAGTACGTCTCCACATCCCAGCGCCAGGTAGTTCTTGTGATGGTATTCACGGTCAAGCGGATCTTCCGCTACCTGCTCCTGCGGCACTCCAGCGCTATCAGTCATGGTCATCCCGCCCCCTTCTCTGCAATGCTCCGGCAGCAGCTGCTGTAACGCCGCCACCAGCTTTTCAATATCAACCGGTTTGGAGAGGTAGCCGTTCATACCGCTCTCCAGACAGCGTTCACGGTCCTCGCCCAAGGCATGGGCAGTCATGGCCAGCACGGGAATAGCCGCGTCAATGCCCGGCAGCTGTCTGCTGCGGATGGCCTTAACCGCCTGGAAGCCGTCCAGCTCAGGCATGGAAACATCCGTTATGACCAGATCATAGCCCCCTTGGGCCAGTTCTTCAAGTAGTCTGCGGCCATTTTCAACCGCTACAACCTCGTGCCCCAGGTCGTTCAGCAGGCGGCTCAATACCAGACGGTTGATGGCCTGATCCTCTGCCAGCAGGATCCGTACGGCAGACATCCGGCGCTCGATCAGATTACCCTCACCTTCAACTTCGGTCAGGCCTGCAGCCTGGTAAAACGGCAGTTCGACACGGAAGGTGGAACCGACACCAGGTGTTGAGGTCACCTGTATGGTCCCCCCCATCAAGCCGACCAGGCTTTTACAGATTGCCAGCCCCAGGCCGGTACCGCCAAACTCTCGGGTGGTCGAGCTGTCCGCCTGACTGAACATATCAAAGATCCGCTCCTGCTTTTCAGGCGCGATGCCGATACCGCTGTCCGCCACCAGAAAGGCGACCCGCAACATGCCGTCGGCAGAGGTTGCAGAAAGCCGCTGCACCGCCAGGCGCACCTCGCCCTGCCGGGTAAATTTTATCGCATTATTCAACAGATTGGTCAGCACCTGGCGTAGCCGGTCCTGGTCACCGGTTAGCAGCTCAGGCAGTGCATGGTCATAGTCACAGACCAGTCGCAGCCCCTTTCTGTCCGCAACCACCTGGTACATAGTGCAGAGCGACTCCATCAGCCGGCCAAGCCTGAATACCGATGGACACAACTCAAGCTTGTTGGCCTCAATCTTGGAAAAATCAAGGATATCGTTAATAATCAGCAGCAGGGCGTTGGCAGAATCCGAGGCATACCCCAGCAGTTCCCGCTGGTCTGGGGTAAGTTGCGACTGTTTCAGCAGGCTGTTGATCCCCATGATACCGTTCATCGGGGTGCGGATTTCGTGACTCATGACCGCCAGAAAACGGCTTTTGGCCTCATTGGCCGCCTCAGCGGCCTGTTTTGCATCAGCCAACTCCTTTGTCCGCTCCTCGATCCGTTTTTCAAGCTGTTCGTTGACGGTCTTCAATTCAAAAAAGGTCTGCCCGAGACTTTCGGCCATTTCTTTGACGTTATTGCTCAGGGCATCAATTTCACGCAAAAACGTGGGAGCCGGCCAGACCGGCATGGTGCCCCGGCTGATCTGCCAGGAGAGTTGTTCCGTCACCTGGCGTAGTCTGAAGGCAGTCAGGGAAAGCGCCTTGGTGGCAACCCGCGACGCCATACAGACCAGCAGCATCAAGGCCAGAATCATGCTCATCTCTCTGATGGCGCGCCGGTTGATCTCCTCCAGCCCGGGACGGTACGGCACCTCAACCACCAGATCCCACTGTTGAATCGCACTTAGCGGAATTCGATTGGTCAGGTAGGCCTGCGACATCAACGCAAGCCAGGGGAGACCGGGACGTTTGGGTGGGTGCACCACATGCAGCCCGGGCGCCAGCTTGTGGGCTGTACCGCCGCTCGACATGGCCAATGGGATACCGTTTCTGTCAATCACACTCAGCCGCACATTCCGGCGGGATACCACGAAGTCACAGCGTTCCTGCAGCCGTGTCACCGGTATCAGTGCCGTAACCACTCCCACCACACGTCCACCGCGAATGATCGGCTGGCCGATGGTGGCAACCACCTCACCCGGTTCAAGCCCCCCTTCCAGCGGGACAGCGGTTCCCAGATAGGGCATGCCGTTCTTGAGCGGCTCCAGTATCCGGGAACGGTCAGCCGGCATGCTTTTTACACTGCCATGCATGCTGTCGCTTGTCAGGCTCAGGAGTTCGTTACCCTGCTGATCAGACAACCCCAGCCGCAACAGTACCGGATCGGTCTGTTTAATCAGGGCCATCAGCCGCCTGGTCTCCGGTGAGGCGCCAAGGGGCAGGGTTACCTCTTTTGCCACGGCATTAACCGCATCAAGCCGCCGCTGCAGCCAGTCTCCCAGCAAGGCCTGCGTCGCATCGGTCACCTGCGACACGGTACGGTGCATCGCTGCCAGATGCTGTTGCTGGGCACCGCGCAGACCGACCAGCAACATGATCATGGGCGGAATATAGACCGCGGCAGTGACCAGCAGGGTCAACGCCTCAACAAAGGAGATCCGGTGTTCCTGCGCCCCGCTCTTTCTGAAACGCCAGTAGCGGATCGCAACAATTATCAATGCGGCGATCTGGGCATTAAAGGCGCCGTTCAGGCCGAACTTGAGTGCAAAGGCCAGAGCGGCCTGCGCACTAATATCCAGAAGAAACAGGTAGGCAAGCAGTACCAACGGCATGCCGACCACCAGCCAGTAGAGCATCACTGCCTGGGTCAGGCGCATCCCGCGCCGTACCAGCAAGGCGACTAGCACTATTTCCAGCGAGAGCACCAGAAACGGAATCGGCTGCAGCCAGATCAGCAGGGTTCCGGAGGCCGCAACCACACCGGCCAGAATACCGAAACGCCCACCCAGCAGCCCCAGTATTACCAGCGGCAGCAGCGATCCCAGCAGCAAGGACAGGCGATAGTACAGTTCAATCGGCAGAAAACGGTTCAGCAACAGGCCGCAGCAGCCTGCTGCCAGGGCCCAGAGGATGGCTTTACGAGAAGTCGTGGTAGGGTGATGAACAACCATGGGGGATCAGTTTAGCCTAACCAGACTAAAATGCAAGGAAATCAACAGTAATTAAGAGACATTCATCTGCAGCTGCCGGGGAGGTGCCCCGGCAGCTGCAGGTGCAAGACTACTTGACCCCTTTTTGAATCAGGTCGCGGGCAAAGGCCTTGTCGGTACTCATGATATGCTTGGTCAACCAGTCCCGCAAAAAGTGCATGATTTCCAGTGACAGGGCCGCATCCCCCTTGTCAAACTTGGCCTTGAAATCAGAGACGGTCTTGACCAGATCCTTGTGCTGCTGTTTGTGATCTGCAGCGGCCGGATACTTGTGCTGATCCATCAGACGCTCTTCCGTTGCAAAATGAGTAACGGTATACCGCACCAGCTCGGACAGGGTCTTGCCCAGCACATCCTTGGCCTTGCCGGCCACTTGTGCGTCAGACAGCTCATTTGCCAGATCAACCAGTTTCCTGTGCTGGGTATCAATCTCCTTGACCCCCACTTCAAGCATCGGTCCCCACAACAGTAACGCCATATCGCTTCTCCTTTTAGTAGCCAGCTGGTTGGTTACTACTATTTCAGGCTGCAGGGGGCTTTATAGCCAAAACGGATGCCGCCCCAATGCTTGCCGTTGATGAAGATCGGCACGGAAAGGTCATTCAGGATTTCACCGGTATCACGCCGGTAGGTCTGCAACAGGACTCCATCTGTATTTTTTGCACATCGCATGCCCGTATGATCACCAAAGATCCGCTTGGTGCGGTTGTTGACCTTGTCCTGTTCGGAATTACCGGTCAACGGCTTGCTGAAGCGCAGGTTATGGCAGGGGACGTAGGCGTTGTTGTCAAAACAGATGGCATAGGCCAGCTGGCTGTCACGGTTGACAATTGCCTCTTGCATTGGCGAAACAACCCGGTCAAAGAAGCCGTCAAAACGGGTGGTAAACTTGGGAGGATCGGTCTTCTTGGGGTAAGGCTGATAGTTGCGATCAAACAGATCCGCCTCGGACAGGCTACCGTTTTTGATCGCCTCGGCGATGGCCGTTTGTACACCATTGGACAGCTCGGCAGCATAGGCCTTGACCTGATCATGGTAGTTGCCCACCGAGAAGCGCCCCACGGTACCGTAGATGCTCTCAACGGTATCGGCAAAACGGGAGAAGGTGTCCATGTTGGCCTTCATCATCTGGTTGGTGCCGTGGGCAGCATCGGAGATATGGTGGATCTTGGTCGAAATCTCGCCGGTTACGGTGGTCTGCTCGGCAGCGGCAACCGCAATCAGTTCACTCATCATCCGTGAGCTTGAGGCGCAGTTTTTGATATCCTCCAGCTGACGGCGCGCCTCTTCAGCCTGCTGCAGACCGGAACGGACCAGGGCGCTTTCCTTACGGATACTGGCTGCAGCCCGCTCACTCTCCTGCTGGATCTTGCCCACCACCCGCTCAATATCCTTGGTGGATTTGGTGGTTTTTTCAGCCAGGGAGCGGACCTCATCGGCAACCACCGCAAAACCGCGGCCGGCCTCACCGGCCCGGGCCGCCTCAATGGCGGCATTCAGGGCCAGCAGGTTGGTCTGGTCGGCGATATCTTCAATCAGGGAGAGCATGTCGCCGATACTGGCGGAAGAACGTTCCAGCTCGGCAATACCGGCCAGGGTCGACTCAACACTCTCCGAGACACTGTTCATACACTGCCAGGTCTCCTGCACCACCGCCAAACCGGTGCTGGCAGCCGCATCCACCGTGGCGGAGAGCTCCACTGCCTGGTGGGTGTTTTCAGACACGTTCTGGATGGTGCTGCTCATCTCTTCAGCGGCAGTGGCCACCATATCGGCATGTTCCATCTGCTCCTGCACCTCTTTGGCAATCCGTTCGGTGGCATTGGAAAGCTCACAGGTATTGCCGCCCAGCATACAGGCCTGCTGATAGAGCGAAGCGATGATCTCACGGACCGTCTGGGTCAGGTGGTTGACCTCACCGGCCAGATGGCCGATCTCATCTTCTGAGCGGACCGGCAACACCTTGGTCAGGTCGCCTTCTCCCTTGGCAATATCCTCAACCTGGGCAGACAGTTCCCGAATCGGCCGCACCACCAGTCGCGAGATCAGCAGGTAGAGCACCCCGATGATCAGGAAGAAGAAGAAGATCCCCACCCCGGTCAGCACCACGGCCAGTTTTTTGGCCTTGGCCGCCCCCTCTTCCACGGAGGTGACCAGCTGCAGTCCTCCCAGAAACTTGGGGCCGGCCGCATGGCAGGCATTACAGCGGGCCTCGTTGGCCAGCGGCGTAGCCAGCACCAGAGCGGATTTGCCGTCAACAACACTGTTTTTTTCCTTCTGTACCCCGGCCTCAACCGCCTGCTTCACCAGCTCACTGCTTTCCGTGCCGTTATACTGCTTGCCATCAGGATGGAAGAGTTGAATCTTCAGGGCACCGCCCCGTTTGACCACCTCATCCACATACTGGTTAAAGGCCTGGAAGTCGCCCTTCATCTTCAGCTCAATCAGGTCATGGATAACGTTGGCTGCTGCCTGGCGGGCGTTGTTGCGCTGCAGGTCAAGCATGGAGGAGTAGGACAGATAGAGGCTCAAGACCCCAAGGCAGGCAAAACCGACGGAAAGGGTTACGGCAATGGCAATCAGGACCTTGGCAGTCAGACGGGCGCGGAACATAAAGCTACCTCCATTGGCACCGGGCATGGGAAAAAAACACGGGCGGCCATTAGAACAAACCTTCATTAAAAAGGCAAGGGTTCTGATAACCCTGTTCTAAAACAGATCTAGCTCAAGGCCGATCGCACCTTCTGTACTTCCGGAAGTCAGGCAGATACAGGGGACTGATCCAGAAGTGTTTGCAGCTGCATCAACTCGTCAATGGTTTTGGTCAGCAACACCGGGCAGCCCTGTTGCTCCGGCAGGCGCAGATCGATATCGTAGCGGTCACCGACAAACAGCACCGCTTCAGCAGGCAGGTTCAGCTCTCTTAAGACCTGATCAAGCACGCTCCAATCAGGCTTGGGACGCCAGGTGTCATTAATAGTGATCACCCGCTGGAAGCTCTCTTCAAGATCCAGGCAGGCAAGAATCTTGTTGGTAAGGGTCTGATTGTTGTTGGTCAGCAGCCAGCTGGTGTAGCGTTCACCCAGCCGGTTCACCAACGGTTTGACCCGCGGATCCGGCTGAATATGCTGCTGCGGTTCAAGCTCTTCTGCAAAGCGGCGATGCATCTCCGGCACCGTGCCGCCCAACACCTCGATCGCCACCGCCAGGGTCTGCACGGTCCCCCGCTCTGCAGTCAAACGATCACGCAGCTCCTTCAGGCGCCTCCCCCCTGCATCAGCTGAAAGCCCCAGCAGTTGTCCGGCATAACGGGAAACCGACTCCCAGACTGCATGTTCAAAGGCCTCAGAGACATACAGGGTGCCATCCAGATCAAACACAATCGCCTTGATCATCCCAGGATTCACAGGCTGATTCCACGCAGACAGCCCAACCTGGGATCTGTCACCCCTTTTGACTGTACCAGCACCCGGAAGGTATCTCCCATCCCCCCTTCCGGCATGATCAGCCGCTTGATGATCAGCCGCAGACGCAGCTTGTCTTTTTCCGGCAGGTCGGATGCCTCGATCTGCTCCAGCTCCTCAATCACCCCGGCAGAGAGCAGAAAACGGGATTGCTCGCCGAACCAGAGCGGCTTGAGACCAAGCTCTTCCCCCCGTTCAAGCAGTGCGCTGAAGTTGATATGGGTGGTGATATCCTGCTGACCCAGCCGCTGGTAGGGGTTGTCCTCCACGGTATGCTTGTAGTAGCAGAGCAGGGTGCCCAGGTTACGCTGGGGAGAATACAGCTCGGCCTTGGCCCAGCCATAGTCAATGGTCAGGATAAAGCCCTGCTGCAGACATTTCGCCACATCTTCAAACCAGGCCAGGCCGGCCAGGGAAACCTCGGCCTCCTGGCCGGGGTGCAGCGGGATACCAAAGCGATCAAGATAGGCCTCCAGCGCCGGGGTGGATAGCAGATCAGCCTGATCCTGAAACTGATCACCATCAAGGGTGACGTAGATCTCCTTCAGCCCCTGCGGGGTCATCAGGACCCGGTGCACCGGCATGGCATCCAGCAGTTCGTTGGAGTAGAGCACCCCACTGAAACGGAAACCGGGCAGCTCTGCCGGGGAAAGCCAGGACAGCCTGGCCGCATGGTTGGCCAGCAGGGCGGCCTGGGCCTCGGCTAGAGTCGGTTCCTGCTCAACCAGCACCAGCTTTGTCGCGGCATAACAGTCCGGCCGGTGCTCTGCCAGAAAGTCCATGATGTCGCAGGCCAGGCGGCCATGGCCGGCGCCTGCTTCAACCAGGGTAAAGTCAGCCGGACAGTCCATGGAGCGCCACATGGCAGCAATCTCGCGGGCAATGACCCGTCCGAAGGTGGCATGCACCGTGATGCTGGTATAGAAGTCACCCTCGGTCCCTACCTTGCGTCCCGGCGAGGTGTAGTAGCCCAGCCCGGGCTCGTAGAGGCAGGCAGCCATGTAATCGGCAAAGGTGATCCGGCCTGCGGCACGGATACGGTCGGCAATCAGGTCATGTAAGGTCATATCGTTCATGGTCGTGGATTATGCAGGGTCAAGAAAGCAGGGTCAAGTTCCTATTCAATCCTCCAATTTCAAATCACGGGTGGCATCAAGGCGGCAAGGATTTCGGCGCGACGGCGTGAACGGATCAGGACGCGGCGGAGCCGGAGACGAGCCGGCGCAGATAGTGCCTTTGAGTTGGAATTGGAGTTATCCCTTCTTGCGATAGATCTCGCGCAGCCCCTTGATCTGGCGCTTCAGCTCCTTGCGCAGCTCAGGCGGTTCCAGCAGCTCTGCATGGCGTCCGTAGGACAGCACCCAGGCCAGGATTTCCAGGGAACCGGCCGCCTCAAACGAGAGCAGGACGGAACCGTCCGGCTCGCTCAGCAGGGTCTGTCCGGTCCGCCAGACCCTGTCCCGCACCATGTGGGCCACCTCACTGTCAAAGCGGATCTTGAGCTGCATCGGCTGGTCCGTCACCAGACCAAAGGCGTCACTGAAGTGCTGCTCCGGATTAAACTCATCCGGCATCTCAAAGCGTTGGCGGGTCACGGTCAGCCCCACAATCCGCTCCACCGCAAACAGCCGTACGGCCCCGCGGTTATGGGCATGGGCCAGCAGGTACAGCCCACCCTTGGCCAGCACCAGGGTGTAGGGATCGATCTCGTACAGCGCAGCCTCCTTGCCGCTGCGGCTGTAGGACAGCTTGATCCGGTACTGAAACAGCAACGCCCGGCGTAGCTCGGACAACAGCTCGGCTGAGCCCGTATAGGTTCTTCCCCCCTGGAATCGGGGCAGAGAAACCCGGGCAATCCGCTCCAGATGTGCCACTGAGCGGGGCGGCAACGAGGCGTGAATCTTGGCAAAGATGGCATCGATCTCGCCACCGAACGGCTCGGGCGGCAGCAGCCCGGCACAGGCCTTGAGCAGATGCAGCGACACCAGCTCATCCAGGGTAAAGGTGATCGGCGCCACCTGGCGGGTGGCGGTCAGAAAACGGTAGATCTTGCGCCCATCCTGGCGATCTGCGGTCAACGGATAGCCGGCCTCCTGGATCGCCACCAGATCCCGGTGAACCGTGCGGCGATCCACCCCGGTCTCCTCCACCAGCTCATCCAGCGTGATGCCGTTACGGGTCTCAATCAGGCGGATTACATTGTGCAGACGTGCTGCCTGGGTATAGTGGCCGGTTGGCTTGCCGCGGGTTTTCATGCTACCCCCCTGTTGCTACTGCAATTTTTCGGCTATACTGTATCACTCGACGGCTCATTCCAGTTTTAGTTCAAGGATGCTGTCAAGTCGGCAAGGAGTCCGGCGACGCAGATGTACACAGTACATATGAGGAGCCGAAGGCGCGCCAACGAAGACAGGGCCTTGAAATGAAACAGGAATAAAAGGTACGTGATGTGGATCTGTTTGACAACGGCTTTCTGACATACCTGGCGCCTCTGTTAAACTGGCTGCAGCAGCCCGGTTATCCGGCCCTGTTCGCACTCAGTTTTCTGGCTTCGACCCTGGTGCCGCTGGGATCGGAATGGCTGCTGGTACTGATGCTGGTCAGGGGCTACGACCCTGCCGTCTGCGTTGTGACCGCAACCACCGGCAACAGCCTGGGAGCCTGTACCACCTGGCTGGTGGGGCGTTACGGCGGTGACTGGCTGCTGGCCCGCCTGTTCAGGATCAGTGAACAGCAACGGCAACGGGCAGAGGCATGGTACCGGCGCTACGGCATCCTGTCACTGTTGTTTTCCTGGCTGCCGGTGGTGGGGGATCCGCTCTGCCTGGTGGGGGGGCTGCTGAAGATCCGCTTTACCACCTTCCTGCTGCTGGTTGCGGCGGGCAAATTGGCACGCTATGCAGCAGTGGCCTGGCTAACACTTAAAATGGCGGCGTAAATTCCGGAGAGGAGTAATGCCAATGAAGATCTTCATCGCCGGTGGAACCGGGTTTGTAGGTGGACATTTGACCGCAGAGCTGCTGAAGCGCGGTCACGAACTGGTACTTCTGAGTCATGCCCGCAGCGGGCCAGCAGCACCAGGCATAACCTTGGTCAAGGGCGATGTCGTTGACCCGGCCAGTTACGGCGCTGCCTTGAAAGGCTGTGACGCGGCGATCAATCTGGTGGGGATCATCCGCGAGTTTCCCGCCCAGGGGATTAGCTTTGAACGGCTGCATGTGGAGGCCACCGCCGGCATGGTACAGGCGACACAACATGCGGGTGTGCTGCGCTACCTGCAGATGTCTGCCCTTGGCACCAGGCTCGATGCGGTTTCCGGCTACCATCGCACCAAATGGCGGGGAGAGGAGATAGTGCGGGGCAGCAGCCTGGCCTGGACCATCTTCCGACCGTCGCTGATCTTCGGCCCCAAGGATGCCTTTGTCAACATGCTGGCAGACAACCTGCGGCTGGCACCGGTCATGCCCACCATGGGGGATGGCACCTACCGGCTGCAGCCGATCCACGGCAGCGATGTGGCCCGCTGTTATGCCGATGCGCTGGAAAAGCCGGAAACCGCCGGCCAGGCCTTTGAGCTGTGCGGTGAGGACCGCCTGACCTACCGCGAGCTGCTGGATGCCATTGCCGAGGCGATGGGCAAGGGCCGCCCCTGGAAGCCGGCCCTGCCGCTCGGGCTGATGAAGCCGGTGATCAAGGCCTTGCAGGGGTTCCGTGCCTTTCCGATTACCATGGACCAGCTGCAGATGCTGCTGGAGGAAAATATCTGCGACGGCTGCTGGAGGACAACCTTTGATTTTGAACCGATCCGCTTCAGAGACGGTATCCGGGAGTACCTGCAACGATGATTAAGCGTCTACTTATTCTGTCCCTGCTCATGCCCGGCGCTGTCCATGCTGCTCACCCGATAGACCGTGATGACATGAGTGATGCCCAGTTGCTGGAGGTGCTGGCAAAGGACGGGGACACGCTTAAAGACCCGCAGGTCGGCGTGGCCACCTACTACGCCTCGCGTTTCATCGGGCGGCGCACCACCTCGGGCCAGCGCTACCACCCGGACAAGCTGACGGCAGCCCATGCCCTGCTGCCGCTGGGAACCATTGTTACGGTTGAAAATATCAATAGCGGCCAGAAGGTGTCGGTGATTATCAATGACCGCTGCCATCCCCGTCACGCAGTCCGCAATCTGATCGACCTCTCCCGCGCTGCGGCCCAGCAGATCGGCCTGTGGGGCAAGGGGGCGATCAAGGTCAGGATCATCGCCATCGAGAAAAAGCAGCCCCTGGATGAACTGCTTGATGAAGGAAAGGGATAACGATTATGCAGCAGCTGTTTATTGCCGGATGCGGCTACACCGGCAGTCTGGTGGCCACTCAGGCCCTTGCACAGGGCTGGTCCGTGGCGGTTCACCTGCGGGATCAGGAAAAGGCTGCAGCCCTGGCCAAGGCCGGTGCAGAGATCTGCCTCTGCAGCATGGACGAACGTGACGACATCCCCCGGTTGCCATTGGACGAACGGATGCTGCTGTACAGTGTCCCTCCCCAGGGAGGCGGCAGTATTGATCTGCGTGCCCGCAATTTCTGCGCCGCCCTGGAGCGGGATCAGCTCAGCCCTTCCAAAATCGTCTATCTCAGTGCCACCAGCGTCTATGGTGACACCGGCGGCGCACTGGTGACCGAGCAGAGTCCCACGGAGCCAACCTCAGCCATGGGCAAACGGCGGCTGGATGCCGAGCAGCTGTTTCAGGACTTTGGCCTGCAGCATGGTATTCCGGTGGTCATCCTGCGGGTCTCTGCCATCTACGGCAAGGGGCGCCTGCCGTTGATGCAGATCACTCAAGGGCAGCCGCTGCTGCGGGAGGAGCTGGCCAGACCGTCCAACCGGATTCACGTTGATGATCTGGCCCGGGTCTGCCTGTCTGCCCTGCTCAAAGGGACCGGCACCTACAACGTCAGTGACGGTCATCCGGCCAGCATGACAGCCTACTTCAACGCCTGTGCCGATGCCCTGCAGAAACCCCGTCAGCCCCAGATTGACCTTGAAGAGGCCCGCCGGGTGATGCCGCCGCTGCTGTTCAACTATTTCATGGAATCACGGGTGGTTGACAACCGGCGGATGCTGGAGGATCTGGGGATTTCCCTGCGCTATCCCGATCTGCAGCAGGGGATTGCCGCCTCACTCTGAGACTTTACAGATCGGAAATATCTGGTATAGGAGCAGAAACATGTCCCCTTGGGGCAGATGAAACCTATGAAACGATGGAGGTGTGCCATGAAGAAGCTGTGCGTGCTGGCACTGCTGCTGGCTAGCTGCGTAACCGCGCAGGCAGGTTTTATGGATGAAGTCGACAAGCTGGTGACCGATGGCCAACAGATCCGTGAGCAGATGCCGCCTGCCCGGGAGGAGCCTGCGCCACAGCCGCGTTACGAGGCTCCGGCGGCCGGTGAAGACCGGCACTATATCCAGAGCGACGACTTCTTCATCAGTGAACAGCCGATGGGTGAGAACGCCTGGATCTATGTGACCCTGGCCAAGATGACCCAGCCGCCCAACGCGCAAACCAAGGGTGAGGCCGAGTTCTTCAAGATTGCAAATGGCGCCAGTCAGTGGACCAAATTCTTCTGGCGCACCAGGCTTGCCAGGCCGGACGAGATCAGGCTGGGGACCGTGATGATCATGTTTGAGGGACACCAAGTAGTTGATGTGTACCAGCAGCCAGAGAATAAAGAATCTGCCCGCCGAGACGCCTGGTTTATGGCTAAAATCACGGATGTCACTGACCTGTACAAAGGTTATGTCACGGTTTCCGGCGGATACAAGGTTAACCCGAAAAACCTGCGGGTGCTGGTTGGCAGATAACCAGCTACAAAAAGTTTTTAACACCCTCCTCACCACCTATGGTCCCCGCCACTGGTGGCCGGGAGAAACCCCTTTTGAGGTCTGTGTCGGGGCCATCCTGACCCAGAATACCAACTGGGGCAATGTGGAAAAGGCGATTGCAAACCTGAAAGCAGCCGGCAGACTGTCGGTTGCAGGTATTGCCGGCCTGCTGCCGGACGCACTGGCAGCACTGATCAGACCGGCCGGCTACTTTAATATCAAGGCGGCACGGCTACAGGCCTTTGTCAGCTTTTTACTGGATCAGTACGGCGGCAGCCTTGACCGGCTCTTTGCCGGACCGTGGCTGCAGACCAGAGCGGAACTGCTTGCAGTCAAGGGGATCGGGCCTGAAACCGCCGATTCGATTCTGCTCTATGCCGGTCACAAGCCAAGCTTTGTGGTGGATGCCTACACCAGGCGCATCTTCAGCCGGTTGGGGCTGGTTGATGAGCAGATCAGCTATGATGGCTTGCGGCGTCACTTCATGGACAGCCTGGCATCAGATACAGCCCTGTTTAACGAGTACCATGCGCTGATCGTCGAGCTGGGGAAACAGGTCTGCCGCCCAAGACCGCACTGCAGCCACTGCTGTCTGGCAGAACAGTGCACCTACAACGCAATCAACCCCAAGGCCAGCAAACGATAATCTGCTTTCAGAGACAATTGGTTACAAAACTTTTATTGCAGCACCTGTCCGGCTTGGGTACACTATAGGCAAAGAATATGTTTGCGAGCCCCCTTGGGGGTCTCATCGCCCTCGTTGCCGCCCCTCCTGGTGACGGGGGCTTTTTTTGTACCGCGGTTGACGCCCCCCCACAAGTATGGTTTAATCCCGCCTTGTGGAAACCGATGCTTACATCGCCCTCGGCTCTAATCTGGGGGATCGGGAACTGAACCTGTTACGGGCCGTGGCGGAGCTGGGCAAGATAGCCGGTTGCCGTGTAACAGCCCTTTCCAGGTTTTACGAAACGTCACCGGTGGGTATGCCATCCGGCACTCCCGCCTTTTACAACGGGGTTGCACGGCTGGCCACCACCCTGCCGCCCCATGACCTGCTGCGGGAGCTGCAACGGATAGAACGGGAGATCTTTGGCCGGACCCCAGCCGCCAGGCCGCAATCACGACGGCTGGATCTGGATCTGCTCCTGTACGGCACCACACAACTTGCAACACCTGACCTGACCCTGCCCCATCCCCGGATGACGGCGCGCCGTTTTGTACTGCTGCCGTTGGCTGATATCGCCCCTGGCTTATGCGATCCGGCCAGCAAACGTACCATAGCAGAGCTGCTGACCTGCCTTGAAACCGACGAGCAGGTCAGGCCACTGGAGTAATGACACCATGTTTCGCCTCGTAATCTGGTTGCTGCTGGCCTATATCGGGTTCCGGATCTTCAAGTCACTTGTTGCCCCCCGGCAACCTTCTGCGCCAAAGCCGGCCCGCAACGATGAAGAAACCGTACAGGATCCGGTCTGCAAGGTGTACCTGGCAAAACAGGATGCCATTGTCGGAACCCTGGACGGTACGCGGCACTATTTCTGCTCAATGGACTGCCTGGATAAGTTTCGCGATCAACTTGACCATACACATTAATCCCTAAAACCGGAGGTTCAGACATGAAATTTTTTATCGACACCGCTGACGTACACGAGATTCGTGAAGCACACACCCTGGGTCTGGTGGACGGTGTTACCACCAACCCGTCCCTGATCGCCAAATCAGGCCGCAAGTTCAAGGATGTCATCAAAGAGATCACCGCCATTGTGGACGGTCCGATCTCCGCCGAGGTAATTGCCCTGGATGCGGAAGGCATGGTCAAAGAGGCCAAGGATCTGGTCAAGATCCACAAAAACATCGTCATCAAACTGCCGATGACACCTGAAGGCCTGAAAGCCACTAAGCAGCTTTCAGCCAAAGGGATCAAGACCAACGTCACTCTGATCTTTACTCCGATGCAGGCGCTTTTGGCTGCCAAGGCCGGTGCAACCTATGTCTCTCCCTTTGTGGGTCGGCTGGACGATATCTCCCAGGACGGTATGGGGATCATTGAAGAGATCAGGACCATCTTCGACAACTACGGCTACACCAGCGAAATCATCGTAGCCAGCATTCGCAACCCGATTCATGTGCTTAACTCCGCCCTGATCGGCGCTGATATCTGCACCATCCCGTACTCGGTTATGCTGCAGCTGTCCAAGCATCCGCTGACTGATGCCGGTATCAAGAAATTCCTGGAAGACTGGGAAAAAGTGCCGAAGTAGTTTTTAACTACCTGGAGGTCGTATGACAAAGCAGCTGGGCGACATACTGGTTGATACCGAGCTGATCAGCAGAAAGACGCTGGAACGGGCGCTGGAGCGGCAAAAGGCAACCGCCAAGCGCCTGGGACAGGTCCTGGAGGAGATGGGGGTTATTACCGAGGCAGAGCTGATGGAGGCACTGGTCAGCCAGCACAGCCCCTTTGCCGACATCAATCAGAAAAAGCAGCTGGGCGACATCCTGGTAAGGGCCAAGCTGATCAGCGAAAAGACCCTGGAGCGGGCGCTGGAACGGCAGCATGCCGAAGGGAAAAAACTGGGTGAAGTGCTGGAAGAGATGGGGGTCATCACTGAGCTTGAGCTGGTGGAGGCGCTGGGACGCCAGTTTGGCTTCAAGACCATTGCTGACTTCAGCAACCGCACCTATCCGGCCGAGACGATCAACCTGCTGCCCACTGAGTTTGTCATGAAACGGCTAGTGTTTCCGTTGAAGCACAAGGATATGATGCTGGCAGTGGCCATAACCGACCCCTTTGACGGCGAGACCACCGACATGATTGCCCGCATCACCGGACTGCAGGTGGTGCCGGTAATCGCAACCCGCAAGGAGATCCTGGATGCGATCGCCCGGCACTACCTGAATGCACCGGTTAACCCGGATGCCGGCAACACAATTCTGGTGGTGGAAGACTCTCCCACGGTTGCCACCGTTGTGCAGGCAGCCCTGGTAAAGGAAGGCTACAACGTCATTATCTGCAAAGACGGTATTGAGGCGCTCAAGACCACGCTGACCCATCGTCCTCAACTGGTGATTACCGATGCCCAGATGCCCAAACTGGATGGGCATGGCCTGCTGCGGGCCATCAAGGCCAATCCGATTACCGCATCAATTCCGGTGATCATGCTGACCGGCCGCGCCTCCACCGATGAAGAGCAGAAGGCGCTTGATGCCGGTTTTTTTGACTTCATTCCCAAACCGGTCCAGCCGCTGCGGGTGGTGTCACGGGTCAAGCGGGCCCTGGAACTGTCAAAAAAGCTCAAGAATTAACGACGCCGTTTCTGGCCCCGCCTGAACTCCCAGGGGGGCTGAGGGTTAGCATCCCGCCAGAGCCCCCGGTGCTGACGCCGGGCCTGTTCTTCCAACGCACTGTAGCGTGATGCATAGGGACCGCTCAGAAACTGACGATAGGCCCAGGCCATCCCTTCCGCCACCATCTCGGCATTGATATCCCTGCCTGCCAGCTGCAGCACGGCCACCGTGCGGCCATACTGGTCACGATCCTGCACCTCGGCAGTTACCTCCTTGCCCAACAGCTTGAACATCAACACCCGTTTGGCCTGGCTGCCAAAGGGCTGGCCCGGGCTGTCCGGCTTGCGGGGCTCAGGCGCATCAACACCGTACAGCCGCACCGTCACCCGGCCGGTACCCCGGCCCACCAGCACCACGGTATCACCATCATGCACCGCCTTGACCATCCCCCGCAGGGTTTCTGCTGCTGCCGGTGCCCCTGCAGACAGCAGTAGCAGCATGATCACGCACCAGAGCCCCCTGTTCATGTCAACCCCCGTTCATAGTTAAAGAGCGTCGCCCCCTGAACTACGCGGTCAGACCTGAACGCCTCCAGCAGTTCGCCGCGCCGCTCAGGCGGGGTCTCCGACAGGTCAAGCATGAAAGAACGGCAGCCCATCCGGCGCAGTTCCGCCAGACGTCCCAGCAGGGAGAACGGCGTGGTGGCACTGATATGGGTAAAACCGTCCCGGCCGCGAATCCGGTACCCTTCGCCACGGTCTGACTGCAAGGGGGCACCGCTGCTGATCTCCTTGATCCTGACCCGGGTGGCCATCACCTCAACCGGGCTGTAGACCAACACGGTCAGGGGCTGTGACAGCCCCAACAGATCAGCCAGATTTTCCCGGTCATCCTCAAGGTAAAGGGTTGCCCGCTGGACACCCTGTTCCTGCCAGAACGCCAGGGCCTGGCTGTTCAGGGTGAACAGGCGATAGCCGGACGACAGCTGCAGCCCTGCATAGCGTTGCAGCAGTTTGAGCTGACCGGGATTGGTGATCTCAAAACAACGAAAGCCGGCCTGGTAGAGCGCATCAAGCGCTTCCGTGATAAAGGGCAACTCTTGATCAAACAGCATGAACGGCAGTTGCCAGACCAGTTGAGCGGCATCCCCTTTCAGCCGGCTCAGATACCGGGGCAGCTCATGGATGGCGGCCCGGTGGAGCGGCACCACCACCTGCTGTGCCCCCTGGGACAAGGCCCAACGCGCCTCCGACGGGCTATCCACCTGCAGGATCAGCTCCTCCCCCTGCCCTCTGCCAGCCACTCCTTTGGCTTCTGAAGCGATCTCACGCAGGGCCGCTGCCTTTGCCTCTGCTATCCGCCTGCGTTCCTCTGCGGTACCCTCCTGCTCCAGCCGATGATACAGCTCCCGCCGGATCTCCTTCAGGCGGGCCGGCGGGATAAAGAGCGCCGGAAAGTCTGGGGCCTGCAGACTCTCAAGCCTGAACGGGGTCTCGCCGGTTTCACTGAAACGGGCCTGCAGCACCCCGGCCATATCACTGCTGCGGGCAGCTTCCAGTGCTCCCAAGGGGAACGCATAGGAAAAGGCTGCTGCACCAATCCGGGCAGCAACCGCCAGGGTCCAGCCAGCGTCCTCCTGCCTGCAGGCCAGCTCCAGCCGCACCGCCACCCGGTCCGGTCCGGCTGCCTGCAACTTGCGGTTGGCCGCCTCATCACTCATACCAAAGGCATCGGCAGCCCCCACCTTGAACAGGGCATCACCGGGACGGGCCTCAAAGGGGCAGGCCACCTCCACCAGGGTGCCGGCCTTGCACTCATGCACCTTCTTACGATTCACATACAGCTCTCGCAGGGTCCAGGCCTGGCCGGCCTGGTCGCTCTTGGGCTGCAGCCGCAGGCGGTCACCCACCTGCAGCCCGTCGCGGGTTTCAAAGCTGATCTGCCCCTGACGGGCCTGCTTGACCTCACCGCTGAACCGGCCGGTGCCGCCCCGAAGCCAGGGGTTGGCAATATCAACCGGATTGCTGGAGGCCAGAAAGCCTTTGGTGGGGGTGCGGCCAAAGGAGTCTTTTAACAGTTCCTTGGCAGCCTTTAAGGTCTCTTTGCGGGCTGCTGCATCACCATCAACCATCAGCCGGTAGGCCTTGACCACCTTGGCCACATAATCAGCCGACTTCATCCTGCCTTCGATCTTCAGTGAGGCCACTCCGGCAGCGGCCAGCTCAGGGATCAACTCCAGCGCAGAAAGGTCGTTGGGGGAGAAATAGTAGCCTTCCTTGCCGCGATGGTTGTAGAGACGGCGGCAAGGCTGGGCACAGCGGCCGCGATTGCCGCTATGCCCCCCCAGCAGGGAGGAAAAATGGCACTGCCCGGAGACACAGAAGCAGAGCGCGCCATGTACAAAGATCTCCAGTTCGGCACTGGTCTGAGATGCGATTGCAGCGATGTCTGCCAGCTGCAGTTCACGGGCCAGCACCACCCGTTCAAAACCGTACTCCTCCAGTAGTTTGACACCGGGCAGGTTGTGAATGGTCATCTGGGTGGAGGCATGCAGCGGGATGGAAGGGAAAAAGTTCCGTACCAGCCGGGCCACGGCCATATCCTGCACAATCACTCCATCCACCCGCAATTTGGCCAGCTCTGCCAGGGTCTCCACCAGCTGAGGCAGCTCCTGTTCCTTGACCAGCGTGTTAAGGGTGATATAGATCTTGCGACCACGATTGTGAGCATAGGCCAGCATTTTCCCCATCTGCCCCAGGGTAAAGTTCTTGGCACGGGCACGGGCCGAAAACTCCCGCAAGCCCGCATAGACCGCATCTGCACCGGATTCCATGGCGGCAAAGAAGGCCTCAAGGGAGCCGCAGGGGGCCAGGATCTCCGGTGCAGCCGTCTGCGACTGGACAGGTTCGCTGGCGGTTGCTGGCATCGCTGAAGCCTTTGCTGACTTAGTATGATTTGCTGAGCGTTTCAAGCTCGCTCCTTTCAAACCGGTACTGCTGCTTGCAGAATTCACAGGTGACCGATGCCTCCCCCTGCTCATCAATCATCTTGGCAAGTCCGTCCGCACCCAGCGACAGGAGGGCCCGCTCCACCTTGTCACGGGAGCAGCCGCAACGGAAAAACAGCTCCGTTGACTCCAGCGGGTGGTGTTCCACCCCCTCCAGCAGGATATCCAGCAGCTGCTGGGGTGTGGTGCCGCCCTTCAGGAGCGTGGTCAGTGGCGGCAGTGTGACGATGGTTGCCATGATCCGCTCCACGGCATCCTCATCGGCAGGCGGCAACGACTGAATCAAAAAACCGCCGCTGACCGCGATCTGACCATCATCAGCCAGACTCACCCCCAGTCCCATGGCAGATGGAATCTGCTCTGAGTCGGTCAGATAATAGGCCAGATCCTCGGCAATCTCACTGGTGTAAAGCTGCACCATGCCGGTGTAGGGGTCTTTCATGCCCAGATCACGGGTGACCGTCAGGAATCCGGCCCGTCCCAGTGCAGCAGGCACGCTCTCGGCAACCACATCCGGTACTGCTACCGTCCCCCTGACGGCACCATCCCACTCTACCTCGGCAATCAGCTTCTTGAGCGGACCACCGCCTTCAAACTTGATTGCGGTCCGTTGGCCCTGCTTGAGGGTACTCCCCACCAGGGCTGCGCCGGACAGGGCACGCCCCAGCGCGATGGAAGCAATGGGTGAAGTGCCCTGCAGAAAACAGATATCATTTGCCAGTTTGGTGGTGATGCAGGCCACAGCCCGGATCTTGCCTTTGACCGCCATGGCGCGGGCAATATGATCATGCATGAGAGGACTCCCTTTTTAGATAAAAAAGCCCCGCGGTTTCCCGCGGGGCTGAATTGTAGCACTTTTATAAAGCCGGAGACTACTTCTTCTCGCAGCTGTCCTCGAAGTTCAATGCTGCCAGCTTCTGGTAGTAGGCAAAGTGTGCCTTGGACCATTCACCGGCCTTCTTCATCATGGCTTCTGCCCCTTTGGGGTTGGCCTTCTTGAGCATCCGGTAACGGTTCTCGTTATTGGTGTACTCTTCGAAGCTGATGGTTGGAGCCTTGCTGTCCAGTTGCAGTGGGTTCTTGCACTCGGCTGCCAGGGCAGGATTGTAGCGGTACAGCGGCCAGTAGCCGGATTGTACGGCTTTTTTCTGGGCATCCACACCGGCAGTCATATCAATACCGTGGGCGATGCAGTGGGAGTAGGCGATGATGATGGAAGGGCCATCATAGGCCTCGGCCTCCAGCATGGCCTTAACGCACTGGGCCGGGTTGGACAGTGCCACGGTGGCCACATAGACCGAACCGTAGGACATGGCGATCATGCCCAGGTCTTTCTTGGAAACCGGCTTGCCGCCTGCGGCAAACTGGGCAACCGCACCCAGCGGGGTGGACTTGGAGGCCTGGCCGCCGGTGTTGGAGTAGACCTCGGTATCCAGTACGAACAGGTTGATGTTCTTGCCGGATGCGATGACATGGTCCAGACCGCCGAAACCGATGTCATAGGCCCAGCCGTCACCACCGATACACCAGACCGATTTCTTGACCAGGTAATCGGCAATCGGGATCAGCAGCTTGGCAGTGGCGTTCTTGCTGCCCTTGATGGCAGCCTTCAGCTTCTCAACCCGACCACGCTGGGCCTCGATACCGGCCTGGGTGGACTGGTCAGCGGAGAGGATCTCCTTGAACAGCTTGGCATTGGCAGCAAAGGCCTTGTCTTCTGCCAGTGCAGTCAGGTACTCACCGGCAGACTTGGTGAACTGGTCTACCGTCAGACGCATACCGTAGCCGAATTCGGCGTTGTCCTCGAACAGGGAGTTGGACCAGGCCGGACCACGCCCGTCAGTACGCTGAGCGTAGGGGGTGGTGGGCAGGTTGCCGCCGTAGATCGAGGAGCAACCGGTGGCGTTGGCCACAATCATCCGGTCACCGAACAGCTGGGTCAGCAGCTTCAGGTACGGGGTTTCGCCGCAGCCAGCGCAGGCACCGGAGAACTCGAACAACGGACGAACCAGCTGGTTGTTGCTGAGGGTGTCCAGCTTGAGAGTACTTGCATCAACATCAGGCAGCTTCAGGAAGAATTCGAAGTTCTCTGCTTCTGTTGCCCGCAGCGGCGGCTGGAAGGTCATATCCAGAGCCTTGTGGTTGGCGTTGGTCTTGTCCTTGGCAGGACAGTTGTGGGCACAGGCACCGCAACCGGTACAATCTTCCGGTGCCACCTGAACCGTCAACTTCTTGCCTTCCTGGCCCTTGATCTTGCAATCGGCAGACTTGTAGGTCTTGGGGGCATCCTTCAACAGTTTGCCGTCAAAAGACTTCATCCGTACGGCTGCGTGGGGGCAGACAAAGGAGCAGATACCGCACTGGATACAGAGCTTCTCATCCCAGACCGGAATCTCGGTGGCGATGTTCCGCTTCTCGTACTGGCTGGTTGCCGTCGGGAAGGTACCATCAGCAGGCATCTTGGAAACCGGCAGCTGGTCGCCCAGACCGGCCACGATCACGCCGGTGACATCCTTGACAAACTTGGGTGCCTTGCTGGAGACGGCGGCAGCCATCTTCAGCTTGCTGCTGGCCTTGGTCGGCACCTTGACTTCGTAGAAGTTGTTCAAGCCGGCATCAACCGCCTTGTAGTTCATCTCCAGCACCTTCTCGCCAGCCTTGCCATAGGACTTCTTGATGGCGCCCTTGATGGAGGCCACGGCATCCTTGAGCGGGATGATGTTGGAGATCTTGAAGAAGGCGGTCTGCATGATCACGTTGATACGGGGTCCGAGGCCGATTTCATTGCCCAGCTTGACGCCGTCAATCACGTAGAACTTCAGCTTCTTGCTGATAATCTGCTGCTGTACTTCCTTCGGCATGGTGTCCCAGACCTCTTCGGCAGAGAAGGGGGCATTCAGCAGGAAGGTTGCACCGGTCTTGGCCTTGGACAGCATGTCGTACTTCTCCAGGAAGGAGAAGTTGTGGCAGGCCACAAAGTCAGCCTCCTGCACCAGATACGGAGCGCGGATCGCCTTTTTACCAAAACGCAGGTGCGAGGTGGTCATGGAACCGGCCTTTTTGGAGTCATACACAAAGTAGGCCTGGGCGTTGTTGTTGGTCTCCTCACCAATGATCTTGATGGAGTTCTTGTTGGCACCAACCGTACCATCGGAACCGAGACCGAAGAACATTGCCTCGTAAGTGCCGGGCATCGGATTGGTGAAGGAATAATCAACCTTGAGGCTGGAATTGGTAACATCTTCCTCAATACCAACCACAAACTTGTTCTTGGGCTTGGCTGCCTTGAGATTATCTAGCACTGCCTTGGCCATGGCCGGGTTGAACTCTTTGGAGCCCAGACCATAGCGACCACCAACGATGACCGGGTAGCCCTTCATCTTCAGCTTGCCGGAAGCCATTGCCTCGCCGATGGCGGTGCGAACATCCAGGTAGATCGGCTCACCCAGAGAGCCCGGCTCCTTGGTACGATCCAGTACGGCAATCTTCTTGACGGTTTTGGGCAGGGCCTTGATAAAGGCATCCAGCGGGAATGGGCGATACAGACGGATTTTAACCACGCCGACCTTCTCACCTTTTTTAGCCAGGTTTTCAACGGTATCCTGTACCACGTCGGCACCGGAGCCCATCACCACCACAACCCGATCGGCATCCTTGGCACCGACATAATCAACCAGCTTGTACTTACGGCCGGTCAGCTTGCCGAATTTGTCCATCTCCTCCTGCACGATCTTCTCGCAGATCGGATAGAACTGGTTCACGGTCTCACGACCCTGGAAGTAGACGTCGGGGTTCTGGGCGGTACCGCGCATAACCGGCTTGTCCGGGTTCAGACCGCGGGCCTTGTGCTCGGCAACCAGCTTGTCGTCGATCATGGCACGCATCTCATCAAAGGAGAGCTCAACCACTTTCTGGATTTCGTGGGAGGTACGGAAGCCGTCGAAGTAGTGCAGGAACGGCACGCGGCTGCGCAGGGTTGAAGACTGGGCGATCAGGGCGAAGTCCATAACCTCCTGCACGTTGTTGGAGCAGAGGAAGGCCCAGCCGGTGGAACGACAGGACATCACGTCGGAGTGGTCACCGAAGATCGACAGTGCCTGGGCTGCAATGGCGCGGGCCGAGACATGGAAGACCGTGGAGGTCAGCTCGCCGGCGATCTTGAACATGTTCGGGATCATCAGCAAGAGCCCCTGGGAGGCGGTGAAGGTGGTGGTCAGCGCACCGGCCTGCAGGGCGCCGTGTACGGCACCGGCAGCGCCGCCTTCGGACTGCATCTCAACCACGGACGGGACGTTGCCCCAGATGTTCTTTTCACCCACGGCGCTCTTGGCGTCGGAGATCTCACCCATGACCGAGGACGGGGTAATCGGGTAAATGGCAATAACTTCGTTAGTGGCGTGGGCCACGTGGGCTGCGGCGGTGTTGCCGTCGATGGTGACCATCTTCTTGCTCATACTGCTCCTCCTGTTGATGTGGTACTGGTAATGTCCGATACGCAAAACGGATCTAAAGTTCGCTTCTCCCCTTCATGGCCCATTGCACCGTGGCAGGGTCCACAAATTCGATATCGCTGCCCAGCGGGATACCGTGTGCCAGCCGGGTGACTCTAAGCCCCAGCGGCTTTAGTTGCCGCGCCAGGTAGAGGGCGGTTGTCTCACCTTCCACCGTGAAGTTGGTGGCAATCACCACCTCGTCGACCTTCCCTTGTTCAATCCGCGCCAGAAGTTCCTTGATCCGCAGATCATCCGGATTGACACCGTGGAGCGGTGAAATAGCCCCCTGCAGCACATGGTAGCTACCGTGATAGGCATTGCTCCGTTCAAGGGCCAGCATATCCTGCGAGGTCTCAACCACACAGATCACACTGCTGTCACGTCCGCCGCTGCAGATCGGACAGGGATCCTGCTCGGTCAGGGCAAAACAGACGGAACAGGCGCAAACCCGTTCCTGAACCTGCACAAGCGCCTCTGCCAGGGAGCCGAGATTCTGGGGTGACTTGAGGAGATGGAAGGCCAGACGCAGTGCCGTGCGTTCGCCAATACCGGGAAGTTTCTTCAGTTCTCCCACCAGCCGTGTCAGTGTTGGAGCATGTTGTAGCATAGAATATTAACCAGATAAAACAATTTTTTATAATTATAGTGCGGTTAAAAATATGCAGACGAAGGGAGCCCCGCGTCTGCACGTTTCCATTGAAATCAGCCAGTTCAATTACAGCAGGAGTAAAAGCCGGCCACTAGAACAGACCGGGAATACTCATGCCGCCGGTGATCTTGGACATCTCGCTCGAAAGTTCCTCGTGCACCTTTTTGAGGGCCTCGTTGGTGGCTGCAATAATCAGGTCCTGCAGCATCTCAACATCATTGGGATCAACCGCCTCAGGCTTGATGGTCAGCGACTTGATCTCGTTTTTACCGTTCACCACCACCGTCACGGCACCGCCGCCTGCTGAGGCCTCTGCCTCTTTCAGGGCGGCTTCTTCCTGCAGTTTCGCCATCTTCTGCTGGATCATCTGGGCCTGCTTCATGATTCCTGCCAAACCTTTAGACATTGCGTATCTCCTCCTGTGGTGTCATCTGAAACGATGTTACGCTACAAAGCATTACAGCTCTTTAATTTCAACAATCTCTCCACCCAGCACCCGCAATGCCTCTTGCACCAGCGGGTGTTCTTTTACTTCACGCTGGATTGACTCCCGTCGCTGTTCCTCATCATGCTTTTTTTTTTCGGCCAGTGAGCAGGGAGAATTCCCGTCAGCAACGGCGGCAATTGACACGATCTTGACCACGGTGGGCTGATGCATGTACTGGGCCGCCAGCGCATCAACCGCCTGTTTGTTATCAGGGTCCTGCAGACTGTTCAGGAAGTAGGAACCCTCGGGGAACCCGATCTCCAGCCGGTCAGGGGCATAGGCCAGGGGCGAACCATGCTCAAGCAGCGCCCCCAGGGCCGGTTTCTGCTCAAGACAGAAGGCCACAAAACGCTCCCAGCCTCCGCCACCCTGCGGTACGGATGCCACCGGCTGCTGGACAGGCGGTTGTTCATGGCGCACCGGCGGGACCGGCTTGGCGGCGGCCTGTTGTTTGGGGGTAGCCCACAGCTCCGGGGTTGTCTGAGCCACCCCGGTTTCCAGATGCTTGATCCGGTCCAGCAGTTGCTGAATCGGCAGAACCGGTTGCAGGTTAGCCATCTTCAGCAGTACCATCTCCAGCAACAGCCGCGGAAACGAGGCATGGGCCATCTCGGACTCAGCCTTGACCAGCAGGGTCAGGCGGCGCTGGATGTCGGCAGCACTCTGTTCGCCTGCCTGCTGCCGCAACTCTTCCAGCTCAGCCTCGGCCAGGTCAAGGATCTCGCCCGGTTTGGGGACCGAACGAATAATCAGCAGATTGCGGAAATGAATGATCAGTTCCTGGGTGAACTGACGCACGTTATAGCCAAAGGCATCTACCCGCCTGACACCTTCCAGGGCCCCCTGGGTGTCGCCGGCAAAGACGGCGCTGGATAGGTCAGCCAGCAGGCGACGGTCAACCACCCCAACCAGGGTAGCCACATCCTCAACGGCCACGGTGTTGCCGCAGAAGGCCAGCACCTGATCAAAACAGGTGATGGAGTCCCGCATGCTGCCGTCACCCTTGCGGGCAATCAGGGCCAGGGCAGCGTCACTGATGACAATCCCTTCCTGATCAGCAATCTCACGCAGACGGCCCACGATCTTGATCAGAGGCACCCGCTTGAAGTCAAAGCGTTGGCAGCGGGAAAGGATAGTAATTGGCAGTTTGTGCGGTTCAGTGGTGGCAAAGATGAACTTGACATGGGGCGGCGGCTCTTCCAGGGTCTTCAACAGGGCGTTGAAGGCGTTGGTGGAGAGCATATGCACTTCGTCAATGATGTAGATCTTGTAGCGGCTGTGGGAGGGAAGATAGCGGCTGTTGTCCCGCAGTTCACGGACATCATCCACACCGGTATTGGAGGCGCCGTCGATCTCAAAGACATCGGTGGAACTGCCGTCGGTAATCTCGCGACAGTGCGGACAGACGTTGCATGGTTCCAGCGTGACACCCTGCTCACAGTTGAGGGCCTTGGCCAGGATACGGGCGGTACTGGTCTTGCCGACCCCACGCGCACCGGTAAACAGGAAGGCATGGGCCACCCGGCCGGTATCAATGGCGTTCTGCAGGGTACGGCTGACATGCTCCTGACCGGTTAATCCGGCAAAGGTCTGGGGGCGGTATTTGCGGGCAAGGACTTCGTAGGACACGGGTGGCTTCCTGAATCTGGACACGCAGTACAAACGTTGTGAGCGGAGATGACAGCCGGGTTTACCTGCGGCACACAGCGACAGCCGCTGCCGTTGCTTCCTTCCGGACCTGGCGGGGTTCACGGCCTGCCGTTGCGCAGGGCCCGGCTGTCATCTCCGCCCACAAACAGAACATGCTGAGGATTGAGCAGGTTGTCTGCATAGCACACTGCTGCGGTTTTGTCAAAACCTGTTCAAGCCGCCAATACCACGAAAATAGACCGGTTCACGCTTGCAGTGCCGCCCGCCTGTGCTAAACTTCTGCCAATTCTGCACCCATGGAGGCCCCTCCGCCCATGTTCCATCAGTTAATCCGTATCCTGCTGTGTATCTGCCTGTTCGTATCATCTCTGGTGGCGGCCCACGCAGCTCCACCCGTCAGCCCAGCGACGACTCAGACCTCGGCCACGGTCACCGTCTTCAATCGCCCGGTGGTTGAATTCCGTGCTCCGTTGCTGGGGGTTCCGGTTGGAGAGCGGGCACAGCGGGCCAGTGAGGCATTACGGCGGATGCTCGCTTCCAGCAAAAGCGGCAAGGTCACGACGCAACAGATTCCTCAGGGGATTTCCATTATGCTGGACGGGATACTGGCCTTTACCATGATCCCTGAAGACGCTGATCCGCTTAAACAGGAATCTCTGGAACAGGCAGCCCAAAATGCCGCAACAGCGCTGGAACTGGTGGTTCGTGAAACCCGCGAGGCCCGTGATCTGAAAGTCTTAATGCGTGCTGCCGGTTTTGCTTTAGCAGCGACCCTGGCATTTTTGCTCTTGGTCTGGCTGTTGCACCGTACCAGAAAATGGCTGACCTTCCGTCTTGCCAGTCTTGCCCATACCCATGCGGAACGTCTCAGCGTGGGGGGTGAATCCCTGATGAACCGGGAACGCCTGCTGCAGCTGGTGCGGCGGGCAGTCACTCTGGTGTACTGGGTGCTGGTTCTGTTTTTGTTCTACGACTGGCTTGGCTTTACTCTGGGGAGGTTCCCCTACACCCGGCCCTGGGGAGAACGGCTGACCCAGTATCTGCTTGATCTGATGGCCCGCTTTGGCGGAGCTATCGCCCGCACCATCCCGGATCTGCTGGTGGCAGTGCTGATCTTCCTGATCGCCAAGTTTATGATCGATCTGCTGAAGACCGTCTTTGAGCGGGTTGAGCAGGGTAAACTGGAGCTTGCCTGGCTGGACCGGGACACGGTCAGCCCCACCAGACGTCTGATCTCGGCCGGCATCTGGCTGTTTGCGCTGGTAATGGCCTATCCTTACCTGCCCGGCTCCGGCACGGAAGCATTCAAGGGGCTTTCGGTACTGATCGGCCTGATGGTTTCGCTGGGGGCCTCCAGCCTGGTGGGTCAGGCTGCCAGCGGCCTGATCCTGATGTACACCCGCACCATCCGGGCCGGTGAGTATGTCCAGATCTCCGGTCATCAGGGGACGGTCATGGAGCTGGGGCTGTTCACCACCCGGATCCGCACCGGGCTGGGTGAAGAACTGACTCTGCCCAATGCCTTGATCCTCGGCAATGTCTCCCGCAACTACTCCCGCACCGTGGGGGACGGCTTTATTCTGGAAACCGGCGTAACCATCGGCTATGACACCCCCTGGCGTCAGGTCCATGCCATGCTGATCGAAGCAGCTGGGCGCACCCCCGGCGTACAGAGTGAACCGGCTCCCCGGGTCTTCCAGACCGCCCTGTCCGACTACTACCCCGAATACCGGCTGGCCTGTCAGGTACTGCGAAGCGGCCCGACCCAGCGGGCCGAGGTGCTAAGTGCCCTGCATGGCAACATTCAGGATGTCTTTAACGAGTATGGCGTACAGATCATGTCACCCCACTATCTGAGTGATCCCCCTGAAGCGAAGATCGTACCCAAAGAGCAGTGGTATCAGGCACCGGCCCAGAGAGCGGAGAATTAGTGCAACCGCCATTTGAACCGCTTACCAACGCCGATGTCATCAGCCGGGCACTGGAGCAGCTGACCGTAGCCAGTGATGATCCGCTGCCGCTGCTGGTGGAGCTGTTTGATACGGTACGGCCTGCAGCCAGTTTGCAGCAGTGCTGGGCAATGTCGGCATAGCCTTTCCCTTGGCATTGGTAATAGGCCTGGTGGCCGGTCTACTGCAGTATGAGCCGGTTACACTGAAAAAGGCCTGTGACCTGGCAGAAGAAGTCAACCCGTTTACCACGCTTTCACTTTTGTATGCTGCCATTGCCGGGATCTGGCTGTTTGTAACCGGCCTGATCTCAGGCTATATCGACAACCTCTCAGCCCATAGCCAGGTAGGTCCGCGGATTGCCCGCCTGCCCTGGCTGCAGCGAATGAGCGGCAGCAGTGGAGCCGGGCGGATCGGCAGCTATATCAGCAGCAATGCCGGTGGTCTGACCGGCAACCTGTTTTTCGGCCTGATGCTGGGGGTTACTCCGGCAGTTGGTCAGATGCTGGGTCTGCCACTGGATATCCGTCACATCGCCTTTTCAGCCGCTAATATCGGCTACGCTCTGATAACCAGCGGCTTCATGCTGCAACCCTCTATCCTGCTGGCAGCCATCGGAGGGGTGATGCTGATCGGCCTGGTCAATCTGCTGGTCAGCTTTTCTCTGGCGCTCTGGGTGGCGTTGCGTTCACGGGGAGTGCCCTTCAGCTCTGTCCGCTCACTACTTTCACCTCTGCGTCGCCGTCTCTTCAGCCACCCCCTGGATTTTTTGCTGCCGGTGGAGCAGCGCCAGGACCCCCGCACTCCTCAGTAAATGCTCAGTATCAGTCTGCCTGATAATAGTACCGATTCAGATCCAGCAAGCCACCATTGACCGGGTTTTCCTGGTCAAACCGTTTCTGAAACCAGTCGTAGGAGTCCCAGAAGCGGTCATCAGCACGGTTGATGCCATACTTCTTGAGCCGCGCCAAATCCTCCGGCGTCCCCTTAAAGTTTGACAGCAGCTGAAAGAAATCCGGCAGATCACCCTCCATCACATCAAAGAAGTAGTTGGGATAGGGACCGATCAGACCGGGGATAAAATCGGCGTCATCCCTGGCCGGATTCAGGCGGCCATCCTCGCCGAACAGGAAGGCCACGTTATCATGCCAACGATTGATCACAACGGAATGAACCAGATCTTTGCCGTTGGTAAGGCGAATCCGCAGATAGGCAAGATTGGCGTTGTAATCGTTGACCACGGCGATAAACGGCATACCGGGCCGGGCAAGGGAGCGGAAGGCCAGCAGGTAGTCATCCATACTGCGCAGCTTTTCCGGCAGCCGCGGGTAGCTGGCGCCGGCCCGCAGGTAGTTGATCGGATCAAAAGCGATGCCGGTTGACGGCAGCAGGTGCTTGTCCACCAGCTGCTCGACAAACTCCCGCTTGGGATCGCTGGTGACAAAGCTGATCTTTGCCGGTCGCGGCGAGGGATAGTACTCCACCTTTTTCAGGTCTAGCCCCAGGTACCAGGACTGCATCAGCTCCTGGCGCCTGTCGGCAGGCAGAAAATCAAGAAAGTAGCTTTCACCCTCCATCCGCAGCGTATCCATGTAGAGCCGCAGCGACAGCTGATGGGCAACGTTGCCGTAGACATCAAAGCCGGCCACCAGCGCATAGTAGATCCGCTCCAGCAGAGGGTAGTCAATCACCCAGAGCGTCTTGGGGAGATTACCCAGCGCCCCTTTGTGCACGGAGGCATTATCAAAATGACGGTAGACCGTCAGGAGCGGTGCGTCGGTCGGCCGGTTTCCCTTCCAGATCGCCTCATACCCCAGCCCGGCATAGTGATGGGCCGCATAAAAATTCTGGCGGGCCTGGTAGAAGGTAAGGGCACCCTTGCTGTAGCGGTCACTCACCGCCGAGAAGATCCCCATGTCGCTGCCCCGCTCAATCGGCATCCGCAGGGTATCGCTGTAGAGCCTGATAAAACCGGGATAGGCAACCATCAGGTCATGGGCCGGGTCCATGAACATCACCCAGAAGTGGTCATCAATCACATTCAGGGCGATCTGCCCTTTGCAGACCGGGCCATGGATAAAGGTCATGATGATGTACTGGGCGTTATCCAGCAGAAACTGATAGCGGGTACGGGGCGGAATCTGCTCATAGACCAGAAAGGGATTGGCGCTCCGCTGCGGTTCATATCCCATCAGGTGCGGCGTCTGCAGCCACTCCGGCTGGATGAACAGCTCCTGAATCCTTTTCAGGTAGGCATCATCCAGCTCAACAACCATGTGGGTCTTGTGGACAATGGTTGAGTGAATCTTCCTGAAACGGTAATAGACCCGCGCCACGCCGGGGTCATCGTAGGGCCGCACACTCGGGATCAGTTCCAGCGGCGTGCCGGGTGCCGTGCGGGAACGGACCAGCTCGTAGAATTCATTGGTGCCGGCAGCAAATTTCAGGTGAGCCAGAAAGAGATGTTCGTACAGATAACGGGCAGTCATGCCGTGCTTGGGATCATCCTGATTCAGAAACGTCTCCCATTGTGCTATGGCACGGGCATCTGCCGCTTTAGGGGTGGTCAACGCCATCTGCTGTACCTGATCAGGCCCTTTGGCTCCCTGGATCAGCCAACCGGCAATCAGGTTGAACTCCTCCTGCTTAAGCGGAGGAAAACCGAACGGCATGCCTCGGTTGGGATGCTTGGCAAGATAGCTGCCCAGCTCACCCTGGTCTTTTGCACAGGTCAGGTCATCGGCCTCAGGCCGGTAGTCACCACTACTCTTGGGATTTTTGATCTTATGGGCCAGCATCTGGATCATCAGCGAATCGTTCAGATTGCCTGACACGGTACTGCCGGTGGCACTGGAAAAGCCTTTCGCACGCCACTCTCCGGTTGTCTGGGCATCAACAAACAGACGGGTCGGCTCCATGGTATGCAGACGGGTGACGTTGTAGATCGCCTGCTTGGAGCTGCCGCGGTCAAGCCCCTCAAAGGAGTCGAGCTTGAGTTGGCAGGGGGAGTTGTAACAGGAGTGGCAGACCGTGCAGCGCTTGTCCAGCAGCGGCTTGACCTCTTTCTGATAGTTGATCTGACGGGTGGGCAGTGGTACCACCACCGGCGGCAACGGCTTGGCAAAGCAGCCCGCCAGAACCAGAGCCAGCAGCAGGACGACACAACAGGAAAGGATACGGGCAGGGCGCATGCGACTGTCCTCCTTGCTAGGACGGGGGGTGGCAAAGAAAAAGGGCTACGACAATCAAGTGCGTAGCCCTTTGATAGGTATGGCGGAGAGGCAGGGATTTGAACCCTGGGTACGGGATTAGCGTACACACACTTTCCAGGCGTGCTCCTTCAGCCACTCGGACACCTCTCCAGGAAGAACTTTTTTAATTACATGAATACGACCTGTTTGTCCAGAATTTTGATCAGGGGCTTTTCAGGGACAACAAATGGGGGTACAGTACGCAGCATGGATACGGTCAAGCATATCGGCATTATTGTGGCAATGCCCGAGGAGCGGGTCGCCCTGGTCAAGCGCCTGCAGCAGGTCAAGCGGCGCCTGGTGGGTGGCATCCCCTGCTACCGGGGCATGCTGGCGGACCGGCTGGTCACGGTGGTTGAAGGCGGTATGGGAACGGCAGCTGCAGCCCTCGCAGCCCACCAGCTGATCAAGGCGGACCGGCCAAACCTGCTGCTGTCGGCCGGATTCTGCGGTGCCGTACGCCCGGGGGCGCAGGTGGCCGATCTGGTACTCTGCAAACGGCTCTTCACTGACAACGAAAATGGCCTGAACGAAGTAACCCTACCGGGAAGTGAACTGATCACTGCACGGCTGTCTGCCGAACTGCAGCACAGAGGACTGCGGACCTGGCAGGGCAGCTTCATTACCACCGGCAGGATCGTCACCAAAAGCGCCTGCGCCGGAACACTGCCCGACAACCTCCCGACCCCGGTGCTGGAGATGGAGAGTGCTGCCGTTGCCCAGGCAGCCACCGCAGCTGGAATCCCTTTTCTGGGGTTACGCGCCATCAGTGATGATGCTGCCGAAGAACTGGGATTTTCACTGGATGAGCTTACCGATGAACAGTTAAGGATCAGCATTCCCCGCGTACTCTTCACCTGTCTGAAAAAACCACGCATCATCCCCCAACTGGCCCGTCTGGCGGCTAACAGCGGCAGGGCCGGTAAAAATCTCGGCCTGGCCCTGCAGCAGATCCTGCCGATGCTGTAACCTTCCCGGCTGAGCCGGTCAGAACCAACCTGCTCACCTGCTGCATACCCAGGCTTGTATTGTCTTCCAACTGCGCTACACTTGCTGCATCTGCTTGACAGACCCCACTCTTCCGGACCGGTTTAGCTGGTGCGCCAATCCAGCCGAAGACCCATCAGGGGCGAGAGCAGGAGAGCGCTCCAGGCAAGGCAGTGGCCCGAAAAAGGGAGAACCGTATGAAATCGACAATGCTCAAGACCATCCAGATCTGCATGTTGGCATACGCACTTTCGGCATGGTTACCGGCCAGCGTGAACGCAGCGCCTCCCGAAGACAAGACAGCGGTCTACACCTTCGGGGTTGTGCCCCAGTTCGAGCAACGCAAGCTCTACTCTATCTGGCAACCAATTGTAGCCGAATTAAGCAGACGCACCGGACTTGCGTTCAAGCTGGTCACGACACTGAGCATTGAAAACTTTGAAAAGGAGTTTTCAGCGGAAGGGTTCGATTTTGTCTATATGAATCCGTACCATGTACTAAAGGCCAAGAACTACCTGCCACTGGTTGCCGACACCGCCCAGTTGCGCGGCATTCTTGTCGTACGCCGGGACGCCCCCCTGCACCAGCTGAAGGAGCTGGAAGGCAAAGAGGTCGCATTCCCGTCCCCTAACGCCCTGGGGGCCTCTCTGCTGATGCGGGCAGATCTCGAGCGGCTGCACCATGTCAAGGTGAAACCGCTCTATGTCAAGACGCACAGCTCAGTCTACCTCCATGTTGTCAAGGGACTGACGGCTGCCGGGGGCGGTGTTGAAAAGAGTCTGAATGAGCAGGATCAGGCGATTCGCAACGCCCTGCGGATTATCTACACGACACGCGGCATGACATCCCATCCGGTTTCGGCGCATAAGCGCATCAGGGCGGCTGACCGGGAGAAGGTGCGACAGGCGCTGCTGGCGATGGATGCAACCCCGGAAGGACGAGCGCTGCTGGCAAAGGTTCCGACAACGGGATTGGCTTCTGTTTCCCTCAGTGATTACTCCAAAATGCGGGATTGGGGGCTTGATGCCTACTGGGTCAATTTCTGGAAAGAGGACGTACGCCGATGAGGCTGCGCAGCAAGATATTTCTCTCTCTGGCGTTTCTCAGTGCCCTGTTTTTTCTTTTCCTGCACAGCTATTGGTTCCCGCAGTCGCTGCGGAATCTGGAACAGCAGGAGTTGCGGGCAACGGCACACCACCTGAGTAGCGTTGCCGAAGGACTGGTCCCGTTGCTGCTTGCGCATCAGCTTGATACGGTCTATGAAAACCTGGATTCTTTGCAGCAGCAGAACAAGGAATGGGTTGCCATCCGCCTGATCAACCGTGACGGCAAGGTCCTGTATCCCATGCAGGAGCCTGTGCCTGTACCATCAACAGCCGGCAGCAAGACTCTCCACATTGTTGAGCGCAAAATACAGTTTCTCGGCAATGATCTGGGAACTCTCTTGCTTACCATCAATCTGCAGTCCACAATCAGCGTTGCAGAGACAAGGCACCGTCAGCTCGTCACTGCCTTTCTGATTGTCCTCTGCGGGTATCTTTTCAGCATCGGCTATATTGTCGAACGGGTGGTCAGAAGACCGGTTGATCGCCTTGCGCATGCCGCCGAGAAAATGGCTCTCGGAGATTTTACGATCCCGCTTGTCACTGCCGGCAAGGACGAAGTGGGAACCCTCACGCATAGCTTCATCAGAATGCGCGATGCCATCCGGGACTACCAGGAAACCCTGCTCTTACGCAATCAGGCCATTACCAGACTATCCCAGGCAGTGGAACAGAGCCCGGTTTCAATCATGATTACCGACCTTGAGGGTCGGCTCACCTTCGTCAATCCAAAATTCAGCCAGATCACGGGGTACACCTCTGAAGAAGTGCTGGGGGAAAACCCCCGCCTGCTCAAATCAGGTATTGCGACCGCTGAAGCGTATGCAACATTATGGCGCACGATCAGCTCAGGCGGCATCTGGTACGGAGAGCTGTGCAACAAACGGAAGAACGGGGAACTTTATTGGGAATCGGCTTCCATCTCTCCCATCCTGGATGAGAACGGAGCGATTACCTCCTATCTGGCGGTAAAAGAAGACATCACCAAACGCAAGCAGGCAGAAGAGGCGTTATGCCGGTTAAACAACGAACTGGAACAACGCATTGCCCTGGAGGTGGACAAAAACCGGACCAAGGATCATATCCTGGCCCACCAGGCCCGGCTGGCTGCCATGGGAGAGATGCTCAGCAACATCGCCCACCAGTGGCGGCAACCCCTGAACAACGTCGCACTCATCATCCAGAATTTGCAGGCGGAATACCTTGACAGGGATCTGACACCGGACGCATGCAATGAGTATGTTGAAAAATGCATCAACACACTGCTGTACATGTCACATACCATTGATAATTTCTGCGATTTTTACCAGCCGGATTATGGCCGCCAAGCGTTTGACCTCTACACTGCAGTCACGGAATCGCTGGCAATGGTCAAAGAGGATCTCGAGGCCCACGGCATCAAGGTTGCGCTGCAGAGAGAGTCTGACCTGGTCATAAACGGCTACAAAAAAGAGTTTTCACAGGTGCTGCTGAACATCATCCAGAACGCCAAAGAAGCAATTCTGCTGCACCACCCAGCGCTACCGCTTGTGGAGATTATCTGCTCACAGCATACTGAGTCAGCACTGGTCACGGTACGGGACAATGCCGGCGGGATCCCGCCGGATATCCTGGACAAGATTTTTGATCCTTACTTTACCAGCAAATTTAAATCGCAGGGCGTGGGGATGGGGCTGTATATCTCAAAAATGATTATCGAAAAGCATATGGGCGGCCAGATCTGGGTCAGCAACCATGCTGCGGGGGCAGAAGTAAACATTGCGGTTCCGCTTGCAGCTACTGCAGAGAAGCCGGCCACCGTACCGCCGTAGGGTGGCCGGGCTCTGTTACCACCTGCCCAGCGGCGACCAGGGATAATCCTTGAGATGTTCCCGCAGTTCCTCTTCACGGTAGCGGTTGACCCGCTGCAGGGCCAGCACCACCACCAGCACAATCGGCAGGGTGAAGATGAAGATGCCGGTCATGGCCAGCAGTTTCTCGCCGATCCAGAGCGTCACCCCCCAGTTGAACAGCAGCACGGAAAGATACAGAATCGGCCCCAGCAGTGACCTGAACGGCATCGGGAAGATGCCGCGCGGTGTTTCTGTTTCCTGTCTGCGATCAACCCACTGAAAAGCGGCCACCAGCACAAAGCTGGTCAAGAGCCAGCCGACGTAATTGGAGAGCGGCACACCGAAATGTACCCCCACCTCTCTGTAACCGTAGATCTGCCCCAAAAACCAGCGGCTGCCCTGCAGCGCCACTGGGTCAATGATAATATCCAGAAAGGTCTGCAGGAATGAACCCAACACCAGCGCTGCCCATGAACGCCGGATGGCACGGGTCTCCAGGGTGATCAGGTCTGCGCCGCGGGTTGCCAGCGGTGACAGGATCAGCAGAGCGGTGGTGTAGCTGCAGTAAGTCAGAAAGACGTAGGAGAGCGAGTCAAAGAACGGCACCCCCCAGATCCAGAGCTCCCTGGTCTTGGTGGTGTCAATGTAGTAGTACCAGCCATAGGGAATGCCGGTGGTAATGGACAGCTTCTCGGAGATAAAGGCGATCAGGTAGCCCACCCCGGTAAAGCTCAGGGTCTTTTTCCAGCCCACATGGGGGACGCAAGCCAGCAGAAACGCAGCAAAAAAGGCGAACACATAGGGACGCATGGTGAAGGTGCCGATGGCGATGTCAAGCATGGGAGTCCTTTAAAGAGAAAGGCCTGTAGAGGGCACGAAACATACCATCTACAGGCTGTATTAACCTGTTGCTCTCGATTTCAAATCAAGGATGATATCAAGGCGGCGAGGAGTTCGGCGACGCTGGCGTACACATCAGTACGTCGAGGAGACGAAAACGAGCCAACGAAGATAGTGCCTTGAGTTGAAATCGGGACTATTTCTGGCTGATTGCCAGCGCCTGATCCACATCCGCAATCAGGTCATCAATATGCTCAATCCCCACCGACAGACGGATCAGGTCCGGGCTGACCCCGGAGGAAAGCTGCTGCTCTTCGGTCAGCTGACGGTGAGTGGTGCTGGCCGGGTGCAGCACGCAGGAACGGGCATCACCCACATGCACCACCAGTGCGATCAGCTTGCAGGCCTCCATGAACTTCTTGCCGGCTGCGGCCCCCCCTTTGATACCAAAGGTCAACACACCGCTAGCCCCCTTGGGCAGGTATTTCTGTGCCCGCCCATGGCTGGAGTGGCTGGCCAGACCGGGGTAACAGGCCCAGGAAACTGCCGGATGCGCCTCAAGGTGTTTGGCCAGGGCCAGGGCATTCTCACTGTGGCGCTGCATCCGTAGCGGCAGGGTATGCAGCCCCAGGTTGAACAGGAAGGCGTTCATCGGCGCCACCGTGGCTCCCAGATCCCGCATCAGCTGTACCCGCGCCTTGATGATGTAGGCAGCCGGGCCGAAGGTCTTGACATACTGCATGCCGTGGTAGCTGGCGTCCGGCTCCACCAGTTCAGGAAATTTACCGTTATCCCAGTTAAAGGTGCCGCCATCCACAATCACGCCGCCGACACTGGTGGCATGACCGTCGATGTACTTGGTGGCTGAATGGACCACAATGCTGGCCCCCAGTTCAAAGGGGCGGCAGAGATAGGGGGTAGCCATGGTGTTATCGATCACCAGCGGCACCTGTTGCGCCTTGGCCACGCTGGCAAATTTCTCAAAATCCAGCACGTTCATACCGGGGTTACCGATGGTTTCGGCATACAGGGCGCGGGTGGTGGGCCGGAAGGCAGCGGCAATCTCCTCTGCCGGGGCATCGGGATTGACAAAGGTGACCTCGATTCCCAGCTTGGGCAGGGTGGAGGAAAACAGATTGTAGGTGCCGCCGTAGAGCGTGCTGGCGGATACAATATGCTGGCCGGCCTGGCAGATGTTCAACATGGCCAGGGTAATGGCAGCCTGGCCGGATGAGGTGGCCAGGGCAGCCACACCACCCTCCATCTGGGCGATCTTCTTTTCAAAGGCATCGGCCGTGGGGTTACCCAGGCGGGTATAAAAGAAGCCGGGCACCTCAAGATCAAACAGCTTGGCCACGTAGTCGGCATCATCATACTTGAAGGTGGTGCTCTGGATGATCGGCACGATACGGGCCTCGCCGGCCTTGGGTTCGTAACCGCCCTGAATGGCGAGGGTTTCAAGTTTCCAGTCTTTATTCATGCTAGCTGCCTCCCTTACAATAAAAGGTTTAGGTTCGCCATTATGAAGTGTCCGACCGCTGCGGTCAAGAACAACGCTTTTACATAACTATTACACCCCTTGCCGCGCTGCTGTTGTATATGGATAGGGCTATCAGCACAGCACTGGAGGGTTGAGCATGGCCAAAGAATTGAAGATCGGCAAACACACCGCACGGTTCCCGGTTATTCAGGGTGGTATGGGAGTCAGGATATCAGGCGGCAATCTGGCCGGACATGTTGCCAAATGCGGCGGCATCGGCCTGGTGGCGGCAGCCGGTATCGCCCTCAACAGCGACCACTACACCGGCACCAACTATTTTCAGGCCGAGACCCAGGCCTTTCAGACCGAGATCCGCAAGGCCCGCGCCATTGCACCGGACGGCATCATCGGCGTTAACGTGATGGTGGCGCTGTCGGACTTCGAACCGCTGGTCAAGTCCGCGATTGAGGCAGGTGCCCAGGTGATTGTCTGCGGCGCCGGTCTGCCGCTTTCCCTGCCAGAGCTGACCGCCCATGCCCCTGATGTGGCCCTGGTACCGATCGCCTCGTCAGTGCGTGCGGCCCAGCTGATCGCCCGTACCTGGGAAAAGCGTTACCACCGCCTGCCCGATGCGGTGGTGGTGGAGGACCCGGACACTGCCGGCGGCCACCTGGGCGAGAAGATGGAGAACATCGGAACCGGTGAGTACGACCAGTATGCCACCGTGCGGGGCGTCAAACAGTTCTTCCGCGATGAATACCATGTTGAGATACCGGTCATCGCTGCCGGCGGCATCTGGGACAGGGCCGATCTGGAACATGCCCTGGCAGAAGGGGCCGACGGTGTACAGATGGCCTCACGTTTCGTCTGCACCGAAGAGTGCGATGCCGATATGGCCTTCAAACAGGCCTATCTGGACTGCAAGCAGGACGACATCGGCCTGCTGATGTCACCGGCCGGCCTGCCGGGCCGGGCGATCCTGACCAACACCCCCAACATCCGCCAGTACGATCTTGACCACCACACCCCCTGCCGGATGGGCTGCCTGAAAAAATGTTCCTACAAGGAGTCCGGGGAGCGGTTCTGCATCGTCACCGCCCTGGATCGCGCCCAGAAAGGCGATGTGGAGACCGGTCTGGTCTTCTGCGGCAGCAATGCCTGGAAGGCAGACAAGATTACCACCGTCCAGGCGATCTTTGACGAACTGTTCGGGGAGTAATGGCCGTTTTTACCCCCTAATCCTCCAAAACCCGTCTGGTTCCAGGCGGGTTTTTTTGTTGACCGGATCCAGCCTAACTGCTATATCAAGAAAAATTGATATAGCAGTTTCAGGAAAGCGGATCTATGCTTCTTGATGTTCTCAAAGCCTTAGGCGACGCCAGCCGCCTGCGCCTGGTGGCAATCCTGCTGCGCGGTGAATTTACCGTACAGGAGCTGACCACGATCCTTGAGATGGGACAGTCCCGCATCTCACGGCATCTCAAGATCCTGAGCGAGGTGGGGGTGCTGTCGGTCAAGCGCCAGGGGACCTGGAGCTACTACCGCGCCAGCAACGACTCCCCCTTTTTCCATGCCATCAGGCCGGCATTGGAACAGGAGCTGGAGAACCTGCCGGAGCGGGAGCGGGATCTTGCAGCAATAGCCGGCGTACTTGAGGCCCGCCGCCAGCGCAGCCGACAGTTTTTTGACCAGCATGCCCGTCAATGGGACGATCTGGCCCGCACCCTGTTGCCGGTGCCGGACTACCGGGAGCAGTTGCTGGCGTTGATACCGCAGGGTAGCCAGGTGGTGGAGATCGGACTTGGTACCGGTGGCCTGTTGCCTGCCCTGACTGAAAAGGCCTGTTCAGTGATCGGGGTTGACCACTCACCGGCCATGTTGGATGAAGCCCGCCGCAGGCTGGCGGCATCCGGCATTGGGGGGGTTGATCTGCGTCTGGGTGAGATGAACCACCTGCCGTTGCCGGACCGTTCCGTGGATTGCGCCATCCTGAACATGGTACTGCACCACGCCGCCGATCCCCCTTCGGTACTGGCCGAGATCAGACGGGTACTGACCAGCGGCGGTGCACTGCTGCTGGCAGATCTGGCACGCCATGAACGGGAACTGGCCCGCGAGCAGCTGGCTGATCAATGGCTGGGTTTTGAAGAAGAAGAGTTGCAGCACTGGCTGAAAGAGGCGGACTTCGGCACGGTTGCCATTGCACAGGTCCCGCCACTGCAGGGCCAGGAAGCGGTGCTGCTGATACAGGCGTACACAACAACCAAAGGAGAATGAGCATGGGAACTGATTACATCGTGGCTGACCTTGGCCTGGCAGACTGGGGCCGTAAAGAGATTAAGATAGCCGAGACCGAGATGCCTGGCCTGATGGCGATCCGCGAGGAGTATGCCGCCTCGCAGCCGCTGAAAGGGGCACGCATTACCGGTTCGCTGCATATGACCATCCAGACCGCGGTGCTGATTGAGACCCTGACCGCCCTGGGCGCCCAGGTCCGTTGGGCCTCCTGCAACATCTTTTCCACCCAGGACCATGCGGCCGCTGCCATTGCGGCATCAGGCGTGCCGGTCTTTGCCGTCAAGGGTGAATCCCTGACCGATTACTGGGACTACACCCACAAGATCTTTGAATGGGCTGACGGCGGTTTTTCCAACATGATCCTGGATGATGGCGGCGATGCCACCCTGCTGCTGCACCTGGGCAGCAAGGCTGAAAAGGATCTTAGCGTCCTGAACAACCCCGGCTCCGAGGAAGAGACGATCCTGTTTGCCGCCATCAAGGCCAAGCTGGCTGTTGATCCGACTTGGTACTCGGTTCGCCTGGCCCAGATCAAGGGTGTCACCGAAGAGACCACCACTGGCGTGCACCGTCTGTATCAGATGCATGAACGTGGCGAGCTGGCCTTCCCGGCCATCAACGTCAATGACTCGGTGACCAAATCCAAGTTTGACAACCTCTACGGCTGCCGCGAATCGCTGGTGGATGGCATCAAGCGGGCCACCGACGTGATGGTGGCCGGCAAGGTCGCTCTGGTCTGCGGCTACGGCGATGTGGGCAAGGGCTCGGCCCAGGCCCTGCGCGCCCTGTCCGCCCAGGTCTGGGTGACCGAGGTTGACCCGATCTGCGCCCTGCAGGCTGCCATGGAAGGCTACCGCGTGGTGACCATGGAGTATGCTGCCGACAAGGCCGACATCTTCGTGACCTGCACCGGCAACTACCATGTCATTACCCATGAGCACCTGCTGAAGATGAAGGATCAGGCCATTGTCTGCAACATCGGTCACTTTGACAACGAGATCGAGGTTGCTGCCCTGGAACAGTACCAGTGGGAAGAGATCAAGCCCCAGGTGGATCATATCATCCTCCCCTCCGGCAACCGGATCATCCTGCTGGCCAAGGGACGCCTGGTGAACCTGGGCTGCGCCACCGGCCACCCCAGCTACGTCATGTCATCATCCTTTGCCAACCAGACCATCGCCCAGATTGAGATCTTCTGTAACCCGGGCAAATACCCGACCGGCGTCTATGTGCTGCCCAAGCATCTGGATGAGAAGGTTGCCCGGCTGCAGTTGAAAAAGCTGAACGCCCAGCTGTCCGTGTTGACCAAGGAGCAGGCTGACTACATCGGCGTGCCGGTGGAAGGCCCCTACAAAGCCGAGCATTACCGTTACTAAACCATGATCCGGCGGGTAGCCTGGAAACAGCTGCCCGCCTTTCTCAAACGTGGAAGATGCTTCTCAGGTACAAGCCCATGACCATCGCATCCAACCTGAAGATTGAGGAAAACCCCTTTGCGGCAAAACTGGGGATCAAGGCATGGCAGGAACGTGAGTTTGTCAAGCCGAAGCCGGAAGAGTACCTGGTTGAGGACTTTATCCCGGCCAATGCCCTGGTTTCCTTGCAGACCAACAATGTCTATGGCAAAACCACCCTGGCAATGCAACTTGCCATGTCGGTTGCCTTTGACCTGCCGTTTCTGGAGCAGTTTCGCTGCCTTCAGTCCGGCAGGGTGTTGTATATCAACGCCCGTGACACGGACGAAGACTGTCATCGCAGGTTCAAACGATTGAGCAGGGAGTGGTCAAAATCGGTGCCGGAACTGGGAGAGCGGATTGACCAGAACCTGGATAATTTCAGTCATATCTCGCTCTTTGATGAGTGCTACGGGGTGTTGCCGCACCTGATCGACATCTCCGGCAGCATGACCAAGACCTACGCCTACCTGCACCAGTTCTGCTCGTACTTCAAGTGCAAGCTGATTGTGCTGGACCCGGTGGAGGATTTCTTTCCGGACAACCTGAAAAATATTTCCGAGCTGTACCTGAAGCTGCGCCAGCTACCTGCCGCCGTATTGCTGGTGGTGGGGGACCGTAGCCGCTATGATGCCTTTAACAAGGTCGAGGTCAGCATGTCGCTGCTTGAAAACGGGTTGCGGGTACAGAGTGATTATCTGGGCCACCGTGATATCGGATTGAGCATGGGGGCCGGCATCTGGTTTGCCACCACCGGCCGGCCATAACGTGTAATGGAGCAGAACACCGGATGAATGCAAAAGAGTTACAGAAACAGCTTAAATCCAAGACACCGCCCACGGTGGTAGATGTACGCAGCGCGATGGAGTACCGCATGGGGCATATCCCCGGCGCCCTGCTGCTGCCGTTCTGGAAGGTCATTTTCAGACTGACCGGGGCGTTGCCGAAAGACAGGCAGACGAAGTTGGTATTGTACTGTGAATCAGGTGCGCGGGCAGAGATGGTTGGTTCCATGCTGGCCAAGCGGGGTTACAGTAAGATTGCCTATCTGGATGGCGACATGCCCGGCTGGCGTCAGGCCGGACTGCCGCTGGAGAAATAGGACGGTGCAGTGCCGGGCCGGTTGTGCTGCCTGCTGCATCGCCCCCTCCATCAGCTCTGCCATACCGGGCATGCCAGCAGGAAAACCGGCTGGAATCCGCTGTGTTCAGTTGACGCCGGAAAACCGATGCCGTATCTTTGGCAGACCGGAACGTCCGGCGGTCTGCAGTTCGCTGCGGCCCAGTAGCGAGATGTGTGGCCAAAACGTCGGGGAAGCCCTGCAACGGCTGCAGCAGTGGGAGCAGCAAACAGCTCCTGCATAGACTATCCACTCCGGTTTCAGTTCAAGGATACTGGCAAGGCGGCGAGGAATTCGGCGACGCAGGCGTACACGTCAGTACGTTGAGGAGCCGAAGACGAGTCAACAAAGCCAGGACCTTGAAATGGAAGCGGGACAAAGGACCAGCTCATGGCCAAAGAACTCTATGTGGGGCACCTGCCCTATGAAGCAACTACAGAAGATCTGCGCAGGATGTTCAGCGTGGCAGGCACCGTGACCTCGGTGCATATCATCACCGACCCTGAAACCGGCAAGTCGAAAGGGTGCGGTTATGTACGGATGGCCGATGAAGCGCAGCTGCAAGAGGCGATTGAATGTCTGGATGGTGCCTTGATGGAAAACCGGGTCATCACGGTCAGCATTGCCAATCCCCAGAAGACGCAGACAAAGCCGCTCACCCGTGGTGCCGGCAATACCCAGCCGGGATCGCGGCGGGCGCGGGCACGCCAGAAGCAGTAGCCGCAGACGGTCACGCACTCAGGGAGGCCAGGGACATGGAACAGCTTGGGCATTTTCTTGCCGTTGTCAAAGAGACCGTCAATCCGGTCACACAACCGGTCGGCGTCACCATTGTCAGAGACCTTGCACTGATTGCCGGCAAGAAGATCCGGGTCAAGGGGCAGCGCCTGGCGGTCTGCCAGCAGATCGCCTACAGCCGGATGTACGGCTGGTCCACCTGGGCAGACAAGCAGACCGCCCATTGTGTACTGGGTGCTGGCTGTGTCGGTTTGATTGCGCCGCCGCAACGGGTGCTGGATGGCTCGGTCAATAACGGTATCTATCAGAAGGATCAGGCTGCTGCTGCTGCCATGCAGCAGACCATGCCCCGTCTGGCCCCTGATGTGCAAGGGCTTTTGACCTATCCCCTGGCCCGTCCGGTGGAAGGGATATCCCCTGATCTGGTGGTGCTGTATGTTAACTCAGCCCAGGCCATGCGCTTTGTACAGGCCTTCCTGTTTCACAAAGGGGGCGAGTTTACCATGAAAAGTTCCGGCGATGCCGGGGTCTGCTCCCGGGCCGTGGCCCAGGTGGCGCTAACCGGTGAGCCCACGGTGGAGATCCCCTGCCTGGGTGACCGCCGCTTCGGCATGACCCAGGACCATGAGCTGTGCATCGGCATCCCGTTTGCCTGGCTGGAGCGGACTGCAGAAGGGCTGGCAGCCACCCACAAGGCCGGCATCCGCTACCCGGTGCCGTTCCAGATCCCATCCGGCTGCGACTTGCCGCCGGATTACATCACTGCTGAAGGCGATTGTTAATGAGCATGGACCCCTTGTTGCTGCCGCTGTTTGTGGTGAATATCCTGCTGGTACTGGTGGATGCCTCGGTGGGCTACCACCTGGCACCGCTGCTGTTTCAGGCAGGTGGCGGCGATCCCGAGGCAGCCGAGTCAGGTGTCGGCACGGTCCGTAAACTGTTGACCGGCGTGGTGCTGCTCTACATGTTCTTCAACTGCTTTGCCTTTTTCCGCTACAACGGGCCGTTGCTGCTGCTGGTAACCGCCCTGATACTGTTTGATCTGGGCGGGCAGCTCTACATTCGTCACCGCAGCAGAAACCATGCTGATGCTGAAGATCAATAAATCGATGTAACGAGGATTTGTTTTGTCTGGCAACACCCTCTATTTTACGTAAAAGGAGTTTCAACAGATGGCTGAAAAATTTATCTTTACCTCTGAATCCGTATCCGAAGGTCACCCTGATAAAATGGCTGACCAGATCTCCGACAGCATTCTGGACGCGATCCTGACCCAGGACCCCAAGGCCCGCGTGGCCTGCGAGACCATGGTGACCACCGGTATGGCCGTGATCGCCGGTGAAATTACCACCACTGCGGTGGTGAACTATGCCGAGATCGTCCGCAACACCATCAAGGAGATCGGCTACTGCGGTTCTGAGACCGGCTTTGACTATGAGACCTGCTCCGTGCTGGTCTCCCTTGACCGTCAATCCCCGGACATCTCCCAGGGCGTCACCGAGGGCGAGGGGATGTTCAAGGAGCAGGGCGCCGGTGACCAGGGGCTGATGTTCGGCTATGCCTGCAACGAAACCCCGGAACTGATGCCGATGCCGATCCAGCTCTCCCACCAGCTGGTCAAGCGTCTGGCCGATGTCCGCAAATCCGGCCTGCTGAAGTTCCTGCGCCCTGATGCAAAATCACAGGTCTCGGTTGAGTATGATAACGGCAAGCCGGTACGGGTCAACACCGTGGTTATCTCCACCCAGCACACCCCTGATGTGACCCATGAAACCATTGTTGAAGGGGTCATGGATGAAGTGGTTAAGAAGGTGATCCCTGCCCATCTGATGGATAGCGAAACCCGCTTCTTCATCAACCCCACCGGCCGTTTCGTAGTGGGCGGACCGATGGGTGACTGCGGCCTGACCGGCCGTAAGATCATCGTGGACACCTATGGCGGCATGGGCCGTCACGGCGGCGGCGCCTTCTCCGGCAAGGATCCTTCAAAGGTTGACCGTTCCGCTGCCTATATGGGCCGTTATGTAGCCAAGAACCTGGTGGCTGCCGGTCTGTGCGAGCGCTGCGAGGTGCAGGTGGCCTATGCCATTGGCGTGGCAGAGCCGGTCTCAATCATGGTCAATGCCTTCGGCACCGGTGTGGTCTCTGAACACCGTCTCTCCGAGCTGGTACGGGAAGTCTTTGACATGCGTCCCCGCGCCATCACCGAGCAGCTTGACCTGCTGCGCCCGATCTATCAGAAGACCGCGGCCTATGGTCACTTTGGCCGTGAACTGCCTGAATTCACCTGGGAGAAAACTGACAAGGCAGAGCTGCTGAAACAGAAGGCCGGACTGTAACCGGAGCCGTTTATCCTAGGTTTATGTAAGGGGCGGTCTCCGGGGAGATCGCCCCTTTTCCGTGATGATTGACAAACATCCAATGTATACAGTAAGGTAGCGCACTTTTTTGACAGAGGGGTGGAACATGGCGAAGACTTTTAAAATTGCGGTCCTGCCGGGTGACGGTATCGGACCTGAGGTGATGGCTGAGGCAACCAGAGTACTTGATGTCATTGGCCAGAAATACAATGTAACCTTTGAGGGCACTTTTGCCAATGTAGGCGGTGCGGGCATTGACAATGAGGGCAAGGCCCTGCCCCAGAGCACCATTGATATCTGTAAGGATTCCGATGCGATCCTGTTCGGCTCGGTGGGCGGCCCCAAGTGGGAATCACTGCCGCCGGATGAACAACCTGAGCGTGGGGCACTGCTGCCGCTGCGCAAGATCTTCGGTCTCTACGCCAACCTGCGGCCGGCCATTATTTTCCCTTCTCTGACCGGCGCTTCATCGCTGAAAGAGGAAGTGATTGGCGGCGGCTTCAATGTGCTGGTTATCCGCGAGCTGACCGGCGGGATCTACTTCTCCCAGCCCAAGGGGATTGAAGGCGAAGGCCGCAACCGGATCGGCATCGACACCATGAAGTATAGCGTGCCGGAGATCGAGCGGATCACCCATGTTGCCTTCCAGGCTGCCCGGAAACGGGGTAAAAAGGTCTGTTCCATTGACAAGGCCAACGTGCTCTCCTCTTCCGTGCTCTGGCGCGAAGTGGTGATTGACATTGCCAAGCAGTACCCTGATGTCGAGCTGTCTCACATGTATGTGGATAACGCTGCCATGCAGTTGGTCAAATGGCCCAAGCAATTTGACGTCATTCTCTGCGAAAACATGTTCGGTGATATCCTCTCTGATGAGGCTGCCATGCTGACTGGCTCTCTGGGCATGCTCCCCTCCGCCTCACTGGCAGAAGGCAGCTTTGGCATGTACGAGCCATCCGGCGGTTCTGCCCCGGACATCGCTGGTCAGGGGATTGCCAACCCGATCGCCCAGATCCTGTCCGCTGCCATGATGCTCAAATTCTCCTGTGGCATGGTTGAGGCGGCTGACGCCATTGACACCGCCGTGGAGACCGTGCTGGACCAGGGCTATCGCACCCGCGACATCTTCCAGAACAAGTCAGGCGAGAAGCTGGTGAATACCAAGGAAATGGGCGACGCTATTATTGCAGCGCTTGGCTAAATTAAAACTCTTCACAAAGGAGTGATTGATATGAAAGTCGGAATCGTTGGTTGGCGCGGCATGGTTGGATCGGTCCTGATGCAGCGGATGCAGGATGAGAATGACTTTGCCCTCGGTTTTGAACCGGTTTTTTTCACCACCTCACAGGCAGGTCAGCCTGCCCCAATGGGCGCTGGCACCCTGAAAAAGGCTGATGATATTGAAGAGCTGAAAAAGCTGGATGTGATCATCACCTGCCAGGGTGGCGACTACACCAAGGCGGTCCACCCGGAGCTGCGCAAGCAGGGCTGGAACGGTTACTGGATTGATGCGGCCTCCACCCTGCGGATGGAAGACAATGCTGTGATCATCCTGGACCCGGTCAACCGTAACGTGATCGACAAGGCCCTGGCCAATGGCCAGAAGGACTTTATCGGCGGCAACTGTACGGTCAGTCTGATGCTGATGGGTCTGGGCGGCCTGTTCCGTGCCGGTCTGGTTGAGTGGATCTCCTCCATGACCTATCAGGCAGCCTCCGGTGCTGGTGCCCCCAACATGCGAGAACTGCTGGCCCAGATGGGCACCCTGAACGGCGTGGTCGCCGAAGAACTGAAGGATGCCGGTTCTGCCATCCTGGAGATCGACAAGAAGGTGACCCAGACCCTGCGGGACGGCTCCATGCCGACCAAGGAGTTCGGTTTTCCCCTGGCAGGCAACGTGCTGCCCTGGATCGACCGTGAGGTTGAGGATGGCCAGAGCCGTGAAGAGCTGAAAGGGTTCCAGGAGACCAACAAGATCCTGGGCACCAGCAGCCCGATCCCGGTGGACGGCATCTGTGTACGGGTCGGCGCCATGCGCTGCCACAGCCAGGCCATCACCATCAAGCTGAACAAGGACCTGCCACTGGCTGAGATTGAGTCCTTGATTGCCAATGACAACCAGTGGGTCAAGCTGATCCCCAACACCAAGGCCGATTCGCTGGCCGGTCTGACACCTGCTGCGGTTTCCGGCACCCTGACCGTACCGGTGGGCCGGGTCCGCAAGATGAAGATGGGACCACAGTACCTGCAGGCCTTCACCTGCGGCGACCAGCTGCTGTGGGGTGCTGCTGAACCACTGCGCCGGATGTTGAGAATTTTGTTGGAGAAGTAAAGCTCAAGCGTTTACAACCTCAATTGACGAGGAGTTCAGGGAGCGAGGATTTTTTCGCAAGGTCAAGGAAGGCGAGCATTCACGCGGAGGCGTACAGAACAGTACGCCGCACAAGGGAATGAGAAGCCTGACACCGAGATTGCGGGAAAAGACCGCTCCCTTTTTTATGCGAACCATTAAACTGATCATCCAATACGACGGCACCAACTACTGCGGCTGGCAGGAACAGACCAACGGCCCGAGCATTCAGGAAACGGTCGAACTGGCCCTGGCCAAGATCCTGGGGAAGCGGGTGCGGGTGCAATCATCCGGTCGCACCGATGCCGGGGTACATGCCGTTGCCATGCCGGCGGTATTCCGTACCGAATCAACGGTCCCGCTCAAGGCGTTTGTGGATGGTGTCAACTGCCACTTGCCTGACGACATTGCGATTCAGTCTGCCGTAGAAGTGCCAACCGGCTTTCGCGCCATTGGCGGAGCCCGCTCCAAAACCTATCGCTACACCATCTATAACGCCCCTGTCCGCAGTCCACTCAATCGTCGCACCTCCTGGCATGTTCGCGATCAGCTTGACCTGCAGGCCATGCAGCAGGCAGCAGCCTATTTTGTCGGCGAACACGATTTTGCCGCATTTCGTGGTGCCAACTGCAGCGCCGTAACCAGCCATCGCAGGATTGATGCGGTACGGATCAATCAGAGCGGCCCCTTTATCACCATTGATGTTACCGGTGGCGGTTTCCTGAAGTACATGGTGCGGATCATGGCCGGCACCCTGGTGGATGTGGGGCGTGGACGCTTTACCCCGGAGCATGTCGCCGGCCTGCTGGCAGAGCCGGACCGCCAGCGGGGCGGAGTCACCGCCCCCCCCCAGGGGTTGTCGTTGCTGCAGGTAATCTATCCGGACTGACAACCGTCATGCGGAAAACCGAATAAATTGCCTTGACTCTGGGAACTCGCTTAAGTAAAATCCGGTTCTACTTTAGCGCAAGTCAGTTAAGTTTTTTCTAGGACGACGTTTTTGCGCATGTTTTTTCAGCTTTATTCGCCGTTGCGTGTATGCTTCGACGCTGTGTAGACACAAAAACAAAACAGGAGGTAGTAAGATGTCAGAGTACGGAACTTTGCAAGACCGCGTTCAGTGCAAATCGCTGCTGGACAAGGTAAAGACCCCAGAGCAGTGCATTGAGTACTTCAAAGACGGTATGAACCTTGGCTGGTCAGGCTTTACTCCGGCCGGTTACCCTAAAGTGGTACCTATCGCCCTGGCCGAGCATGTTGAGAAAAACAACCTGCAAGGCAAACTGAAGTTCAACCTGTTCATCGGCGCCTCAGTCGGTGCAGAGACTGAAAACCGCTGGGCGATCAACGATATGATCGACCGTCGCTGGCCCTATCAGACCGGCAAGGACATTGCTGCCGGTATCAACGCCGGCCGCATCCGGATGGGCGACAAGCACCTTTCCCTGTTTGCCCAGGACCTGGGCTACGGTTTCTATACCAAGGACACCCCAACCGGCAAGCTGGACCTGGCCATCATTGAGGTTTCCGAGATCCTGGAAGACGGCAGCCTGGTCCCCACCTCCTCCTGCGGCGTGATCCCAGAAATCCTGATGATCTGCGACAAGATCATCATCGAGGTGAACACCGGACAGCCTTCCTTCAAAGGCATCCATGACCTGCTGACCCCCCTGACTCCGCCGAACCGTCAGGTATTCAACATCACCAGGGCTGACTCCCGCATCGGCTCCATCTCGATCCCCTGCGATCCGAGCAAGGTGATTGCGGTGGTTGAGTCCAAGCTGCGTGACCAGGGCCGTGCCTTTGCCGAGCAGGACGACACCTCCGAGGCAATTGCAAACCACATCATCGACTTCTTCACCCATGAAGTGAAGGCCGGCCGTCTGCCCGCAAATCTGCTGCCGATTCAGTCCGGTGTCGGTTCCATTGCCAACGCTGTTATCGGTGGTCTGGCAAAAGGTCCTTTCAAGAACCTGACCGTCTACACCGAAGTTCTGCAGGACACCATGCTGGACCTGTTTGACTCCGGCAAACTGGATTGTGCATCTTCTTGCTCACTGTCCCTGTCCGCTGATCCGGGCTTCCCCCGCTTCTTTGCCAACATGGACAAGTATTTCGACAAGATCACCCTGCGTCCGCTCTCCATCTCCAACGCACCTGAGCCGATCCGCCGTCTGGGTTGTATCGCCATGAACACCCCGGTTGAGATCGATATCTACGCTCACGCCAACTCCACCCTGGTTGGCGGCACCCGTATGATCAACGGCCTGGGCGGCTCCGGCGACTTCCTGCGTAACGGCTTCCTGAAGATGATGCATACCCCGTCCAGCCGTCCAAGCAAGACCGACCCGACCGGTATCTCCTGCGTTGTGCCGCACTGCTCACACATCGACCACACCGAGCACGACCTTGACTGCGTCATCACCGAGCAGGGCCTGGCCGACCTGCGTGGTCTCGCACCTAAGGATCGTGCACGCCGCATCATCGAGAAGTGCGCCCACCCGGACTACAAGGCCCAGCTGACCGAGTACCTGAACATTGCCGAGGCAGACTGCCTCAAGCGCAAGGTTGGTCACGAGCCGCAACTGTGGGATCGCGCCTTCAAGATGCACCTCAATCTTGAGAAAAATGGCACCATGAAGCTCAAGAACTGGGATGTAAAAGTCGACCTCTGTGAATAGGCGTATTCTGTTTACGTAGCGCAAACCCCGCCGGGTCACCGGCGGGGTTTTTTATTTCCAAGAGACCTTTTTCACCATCTAAATTCATTCTTGCGCTTAGCCAATAAAGTGCGTAAGATCCCATTTTCGTGATATCAGCTCTTCTATCCAGGGCACATTCCACACGGGAGTTCATTCATGGCAGAAGCAGTCAGCGGCTTCCAGGGTGAGATTGCCGGTCTTTCGCTCGCCGACGTCATCCAGATCAAGGGACACAACAGGTATTCAGGCTGCATCACCGTAGAGTACCTGGATCATCGCGGTGCAATCTATTTTGTAGACGGTGAGATCATCCATGCCGAGCAGGCCTCATTCAGCGGTGAGGATGCCATCTACGAAATTCTCAAGTGGCCCGGCGGCAACTTCAGCCTCGCACCTGAAATGACCACCAACGTCTGCACCATCCATTGCAGCCTTAACTTCCTGCTGCTGGAAGCGCATCGCAGGATGGATGAAGAGAACAACATGCCTGAGGAGTCGTTCGCCGATGTGATCGAGACCAGCGAACGCCGCAAAGAGCCTAGACCGGTTGATCCGGCAAGCCCTCAGCGCACCATGAGTGCCGCAGCAGCCAGGGTCATGCAGATTGACGCCGTGACCTATGCCGTGCTGCTGGACAAACAGGGACACCCGGTGCAGGACGACAGCATGGAGGCCGAAGCCCTGGCGGCAAAGGCACTGTTTCTGGCACAATCCGGCAACAAACTGGGTGACTTCCTCGGTCTGGGGGAGTTGAAATCCGCTGCTGTGCAGACCCAGCATTTTGACCTGTTGATGTACGACTCAAAGCAGCACTATCTGGGTATCGCCGTTGCAACCGGCAACAAACTGGATGCTGTGGAAGCAGAAATCAGAGCCGCATTGGTGCCGGGGAGGTAAGGATCCATGCAGACTATCCTGCAACAGATAACCGCTATAGACGGCGTGATCGGCACTTCGTTGTATAATGAACAGGGCAAAATCCTTGCTGCAGCCTGCCCGTTGATTCTTGACGAAAAGCAGCTGGGCACTGCTGCCGGGACTGTCCTTGATTGTCTGCACGCGCTCCAGATCCCTCAGACATTGGTGGCAATGGACCTCCGCTTTTCAGAAGGACGGCTGATGGTACGGCCGCTTACCGGTGCCTATATCAGCGTCCTCTGTTCAAAAAACGTGAACATGTCCATGGTCAACATCACCTTGAATCTGGCGCTACGCAAACTTGAACAGATGCTGCCCAAGCCGGGCGCAGCGCCTGCAGCCGCACCGGTTGCCGCCAGCGGTCATGACGGGATGGCTCTGCGAATCGCCCACCTCCAGCAAGGTGACGTCAGCAGCAGCTTTGACCAGCTGGGCATGGTGGCTGTCAGCCAGGCAACGGCCAAACATATCAGTGACTTCTTTGGCAAGACCAGCAAGAAGATGAAGATAAGCACCGAGGCAGGCGGCGGGGGTGTCTTCCCGGTCATGATCATCAATGATGTTGAGATGCAGTATGAAAATGCATTGGTGATCGGCCCCGGCATCGAGCGCAAGTTGAAGGTTGAAGAAGGGGCCAGGGTCACCATCGAACTGGCATAACCGGCAGATCGACAGACAGGATGGTACGGGGAGAGCGCGTCAGGTGCTCTCCCCGTTTTGTTGGTCTGCCTCACGGGCACGGGGGTGAGCCTTGTCATAGACCTCCAACAGACGGTCAAGCCCGACATGGGTATATTTCTGGGTTGTGGAAAGGGAGGAATGCCCCAGCAGTTCCTGAATAGAGCGCAGATCAGCCCCCACTTCCAGCATATGTGTGGCAAAGGTGTGACGCAGGGTATGGGGTGAGACGTTCTTGAAGGTACTGATATTTTTCGACCAGCGCCTTATCAGCTCAAAAACGGCCCTCCGGTTGATCCTGGCGCCGCGGCAGCCGAGGAAGAGCGGGGCATCATCCGCCAGTTGTCCACGCCCGGCCAGGTAACGTTCCACTGCCTCCAGGGCTGTTGATCCGACCGGCACAATCCGCTCCTTGCCGCCTTTCCCCTGCACCCTGACCATCCCAGCGGCACGATCAAGATCAGCGACCGCCAGTCCGGTCAGCTCCGAAACCCTCAGGCCGCTTGAATAGAGCAGCTCAAGGATGGCCGTATCCCGTGCAAAGGTGGGTTGTTCCTGCGCGGCATGGCCAGGTGCCTCGATCAGCGTAACGGTCTGGTCAATATTAAGATGAAAGGGAAGGCGTTGTTCCCGCTTGGGTGTGGCAATCAGCTCTGCCGGGTTGACCTCAAGCTGCCTGGTCCGCACCAGCCAGCTAAAAAACGCCCTGACCGCCGCCAGTTTACGTCCGATACTGCTCTTTGCGTACCCGGCCCGTTGCGGTTTGTCCAGACCACCATTCAGGCTCGCCAGATAGAGGCGCAGCAGCAGGTGGTCAACCGCCTTCGTACTTACCGTAGCGCCACGCTCGCTCCGGACAAAGGAGCTGAACCCGTTCAGATCATTACGGTAGGCAGCAATGGTATGGGGCGAGGCATTCCGCTGCGTTGCCAGAAACTCAAGAAACCGTGCCACCTGTTGCGCCAGCTCATCCATCAGGTACCCTACTTGAACTCGGGCAGGGGAGAGACAAGCCTCCAGCCTTCCTTCAGCTCGGGCTCTGCGGGATTCTCTTCAATAAAGATCCAGCTCTGATGATCCGTCACCGTCTTCAAACGGTTATTAGGCATGACAAAGTAATCAAATTCAACCGTGGACTCGGCCTTCTTCTTTTCAACCATACACTCCTTAGCCAGGATACGGTAATCTGCCACGGTGACGCCACGACGGCGCAACGATTCGGCCCCCTTGTCAAAGCTTGGGCGCTGTTTTGCATCAACAAAGGCGATGCCTGCCTTTTCAGCCTCCTGCCAGCGGATCATCCGGTTGTAATCCTTGATCATCTTTTCACAGGCGTCCTGACGGTTTTTGGCGCGGAACGACGCACAGCCCCCAAACAGCACCGGTAGCAGCAGCAGTAACACACAAAGTCTGATACTCATGAACGGATTCCTTTCATGGGGGCGGTTGTGTCGCCCGGCTTTTTGAGGTATAAGGAGGGGCATTTTGCCCGGTAAAGGACTTTCATGATTCACGAACTGATCAGCTGGCTGCTGGAAACCGTCGGCCATTTGGGGTATCCCGGCATTTTTCTGCTGATGGCGATGGAAAGCTCCATCATCCCTGTCCCCAGTGAGCTGGTGATGCCGCCGGCAGGCTATTTGATCCACCAGGGGAGGATGACATGGCTGCCGACAATCCTGGCCGGCACCTTTGGCAGTCTGGCCGGGGCCTATGCCAATTACTATGCCGCCCATTATCTGGGACGCCCTCTGATCCTTAAATATGGCCGTTATGTCCTGATCCCGCCGGACAAGTTTGAGCGCGTTGAGTCTTTTTTTCTGCGCCACGGCGAGATATCCACCTTTATCGGCCGCTTGCTGCCGGTTATCAGGCATCTCATTTCAATTCCTGCCGGTGTGGCCGGCATGAATCATCTGCGTTTTACCCTCTACACCCTGCTGGGAGCCGGTATCTGGTGCAGCATCCTGACCTGGATCGGCTATGCCATCGGCCAGAATCAGGAGCTGGTCATGGCCTGGTCCCACCGTGCCCTGGCCTGGGTCATTCTGGCAAGCTGCGGACTGGTGGCGGGCTATATCTGGTGGCAGCGCCGCCGACAGACATTAAACCGTAATAAGCCTTGAAAGGCAAAGGAATTCAAATGGAAACGACCCGCATCGGACGCATTCACTATCTTGCGCCCAGCTTTGAAACGACATCTCCGGCAACGATCCAGGGCTTCACAACCCGCCACGAAGGTATCTCGCGTCCTCCCTACAACTCACTGAACCTGGGGATGAACACCGATGACTCGCCCCACAACGTGGAGGGCAACCGCAGCCTGCTGGCCCGGGCCTTTGGCATCTCTCAGGAGCGCCTGGTCACGGTGCGCCAGAACCATGGCACCGACATCCTGGTTATTGACGCGCCCAACGATGATTTTTCGCACTTTACCGCCCTTGAGGCTGACGCCATCATCACCAACCAGCCCGGTGTGATGATCGGGGTCACGGTGGCAGACTGTGTGCCGCTCCTGCTGTTTGATCCGGCCAAGAAGGTGATTGCCGCGATCCATGCCGGCTGGCAGGGAACCGCAGCCCAGATCGCGCTGCAGGCGGTAGAAGGGATGGTCCGGATCTTCGGCAGCCGTCCCAGGGATATACAGGCAGCAATCGGCCCCTGTATCAACCCCTGCTGTTATGAAGTGGACCAGCCGGTCAAGGATGGCTTCAAGGATCAGACCGAGCTATGGAACGCCGTGGCAGAGTCTACCGGCAGCGGCAAATGGCGGCTTGACCTGGCCCTGGCCAACCGGATGCAACTTGAGGATGCCGGGCTGCTCTCCGGCTCCATCCAGACCTCCGGTAACTGTGTCTGCTGCCAAAAAGAGCTGTTCTTTTCCTACCGGCGGGATGACGGTGAGACAGGACGGCAGATGGGCTTCATCATGCTTTCGTAGACCGCTGCGCCTTCCCGCCTGCTCCGCGCCACTTGAACCCGGCGGGAATGAGAGCGCAAGACTGCTCAGGATGTCTGAAAGGGAGCTATGCTTGCTAAGGTGTTGAGTGCCACCGTTGTCGGAATTGACGCCATCCTGGTTGACGTAGAGGTGGATATTGCCCAGGGTCTGCCGCAGTTTTCCACTGTCGGCCTGCCTGACGGAGCGGTCAAGGAGAGCAAGGACCGGGTCAAGGCCGCCTTAAAGAACAGCGGCTATGACTTCCCGCCCCGCCGGATCACCGCCAACCTGGCACCGGCCGACCTGAAAAAAGAAGGTTCTGCCTTTGACCTGCCGATCTCGATCGGCATCCTGACCGCCACCGGCACCATCACCGGTGATCGCGTCAACCGTTATATCCTGCTGGGTGAGCTCTCCCTTGACGGCAGCCTGAAACCGGTGCGAGGCGCCTTGCCGGTGGCGGTTGCTGCCCGGCAGGCCGGTCTTGCCGGGCTGATCCTGCCGCCCGAAAATGCTGCCGAGGCAGCTGTTGTTGAAGGGATTGAGGTACTGCCGGCCGCCACCCTGTCCGACGTGGTCCAATTTCTGCGGGGTGAACTGGAGATTGCCCCCAAACAGGTTGATCTGAACCGGCTCTTCCAGCAGCAGGAGGAGCATGGTGAGGACTTCTGCGAGGTGCGCGGCCAAGATCATGCCAAGCGGGCCATTGAGGTCTCCGCTGCCGGTGGTCACAACCTCCTGATGATCGGACCGCCCGGTTCCGGCAAGACCATGCTGGCCCGCCGGATTCCTTCCATCCTGCCGCCGCTCGGCTTTGACGAAGCGATTGAAACCACCGCCGTATTCAGCGTCAGCGGCCTGCTGGAATCCGGGCACGCCCTGGTCACCACCCGACCATTCAGGTCGCCCCATCACACGATCTCGGATGTTGGCTTGATCGGCGGCGGGGCTTCACCACGGCCCGGTGAAGTTTCCCTGGCAAACCATGGACTGCTGTTTTTGGATGAGCTGCCCGAGTTCAAGAAAAATGCGCTGGAGGTACTGCGCCAGCCCCTTGAAGACGGCCGGGTAACCATCTCCCGTTCACTGCTCTCCCTGACCTATCCCTCCCGCTTCATGCTGGTGGCAGCCATGAACCCCTGCCCCTGCGGTTATCTTGGGGACCCGGCCCATGCCTGCACCTGCACGCCGATTGCCATCAAACGGTACCGCTCCCGCATCTCCGGTCCGCTTCTGGACCGGATCGACCTGCATGTCGAGGTGCCTGCCGTGGCCTACCGCGACCTGTCAGACAGTCGTGAAACCGAGTCATCCGCGATCATTGCCTCCCGAGTGATCCGGGCACGCCAGGTGCAGCAGGAACGGTTCACAGGCACCAAGGTGCACTGCAATGCCCAGATGAACGCCCGCCTGATCAAGAAGCATTGTGAGCTTGATGCCGCCGGTCACCGGATGCTTGAACTGGCCGGAGACAAGCTGGGCTTCTCGGCCCGCAGCTACTCCCGCATCCTCAAGGTGGCCCGCACCATTGCCGACCTGGCCGGATCCGAAGCGATCCATGAACCGCATCTGGCCGAGGCGATTCAGTACCGTAGTCTGGATAGAAAGGTTTCCCATGTCTGAAAAAATTTCAATCGATACCGACTACATCAAGCTGGACAGCTTCCTGAAACTTGCCAATCTGGTCATGAGCGGCGGCGAGGCCAAGATCGTGATTCAGGAAGGCCAGATACGGGTTAACGGAGCGGTTGAGACCCGCCGGGGACGCAAGCTCTATCCCGGTGACACCATTGCGCTTACCGGCAGCTCGAGCTTTGTGATCGAGCAGGCATAGCCGGACGACATTTCATAGGGGAGGTTGCCATGCTGCAGGAATTCAAGACCTTTATCATGAAGGGCAACGTGCTGGACCTGGCGGTTGGCGTGATTATCGGCGCTGCCTTTGGCAAGATCGTCAACTCTGCCGTCAACGACCTGATCATGCCGGTGGTGGGCCTGGCCATGGGCAAGGTTGATTTCAGCAATCTCTTCGTCAGCCTGAAAGGGGGCGAGTATGCGACTGTTGCGGCAGCCAAGGCAGCCGGTGTACCCACCCTCAATTACGGTATTTTCCTCAACACAACCCTGGATTTTCTGATCATGGCGCTGGTGATCTTCATGATTGTCAAGGCCGCCAACAAGGTTCGCAAGACTGAAGAGCCCGCTCCGGCACCGGCACCGCGTGAGTGCCCTTTTTGTAAATCAGCGGTGCATGACGAAGCAAGCCGCTGTCCTCACTGCACCTCACAACTTGAAGCAGCGGCCTGAAAGGAGTTTGTATGAAACGCCTGATTATCATTGTTACCCTGCTTGCGTTCACTATCCTTGCAGCCAATGCCGCCCTGGCTGCCCCGGCCCAGCTGACCTGGTACGGCCATGCCGCCTTCAAGGTGGTCACACCCAACGGCAAGGTGCTGCTGGTGGACCCCTGGATCAGCAACCCGTCCAACCCCAATGCTGAAAAGGACCTGGCCGGGCTGACCAAGGTTGACCTGATCTTCCTGACCCACGGCCATAGCGACCATATCGGTGATGCGGTGGAGATCGCCAAGAAAACCGGCGCCAAGCTGGTGGCCACCTTTGATCTGCAAAAGGCGATGGTGGCCTACAAAGGCTTCCCGGCCAAGCAGGCCGAGCGGGCTGAAACCGGCAGCTTTGGCGGCACCATCAGCCTGCTGGATGGCGAGGTCACGGTGCTGTTCGTACCGGCCATCCACGGTGCCAGCATGGATACTGCAAACGGTCCGGTCTATGCCGGTGAGGCGGGAGGCTTTCTGATCAACGTCAAAAACGGCCCCCGCATCTACCATACCGGCGACACCGACCTGTTCAGCGATATGGCGCTGTTGAAAGGTCAGGTTGATCTGATGCTGCTCTGCATCGGTGACAAGTTCACCATGGGTCCGGTCCGGGCAGCCCAGGCCGTGGAGATGATCCGGCCCAAGAAGGCCATCCCGATGCATTTTGGCACCTTCCCGGCCTTGACTGGCACCCCGGAGGCGTTCAAGAAGGCGTTGCGGCGCTACGGGCTGGAGTTTTTGATGCATCAGATGAAGGTGGGAGAAACCATTACCTGGAAGTAATTCCGGCCCTCTGACAAAGCGAGATTTCCCTTAACCAAATCGGCATCATCTGTTAGTACTGTTCAGCCCCAAGGCCCGTTGCACCTGCAGCGGGCCTTTTCATTACCGTATACCTACCGATCGGTAGGTTTCGCTTGACAGGTGGCTGGTCTGGTCGCTATATACCGATCGGTAAACAACTTTTTTCCGAAAGGCCACCATGTCAACACAGCCTGTCCCGGATACATCCGGCAATGTACGGCAGCGCCTGCTGGATGCCGCCCTGCAGCTTTTTTCCAGCAAAGGCTATGCCGCCACCTCGGTACGGGAGCTGGTGGAGGCTGCCGGTGTTACCAAGCCGGTACTCTACTACTACTTTAAAAACAAGGAAGGGCTCTATCTGGCCCTGATGGGGGATGGACTGGCTGAGTTTCATCAGGTGGCAGAGCAGGCACGTCTGGCGCCCGGTTCAGTACGGGAGCGGATCTGCGGCTACTGCACGGCGCTGCTGGATATCTTTGTCGGACGGTTGCCGGTGGCGCGACTGATTTACGCCATCTACTACGGTCCGCCCCAAGGCGCGCCGCACATCGATTTTGAGGCCTCCTTCAGCACCATGCTGACCCATATGGAGCAACTGGTCGGCGAAGGGATCAGCACCGGCGAGTTTCGCGAGGTTGACCCGGTTGATACGGCCTGGGCCATTGTGGCGCTGCTCAATACCGCCATGGAAGAACAGTTCAACCAGACCAAGCCGGTGCGGGTTGATCGTGCCGGTCTGCTGCGGCTTTTGTCACTTTTGTTTGAAGGGATCAGGAAATGAAACGATATACCGCAATACTGATGACAGTAGCGCTGGCCCTGCTGGCAGGCTGCAGCAAAAAACAGGCGGCAACGGTCAAACCGCCGCTGGCGGTGGAGCTGGCAACCGCAGCGACGGCTAAACTGACTGAAGGGGTTGAGGTGACCGGCACTCTGGAGCCGAAGTTCAGCGCCGACGTCAAGACCCAGATCCCCGGCCTGGTCAAAGAGGTCTATGTGACGCAGTGGGTGCGGGTCCACAAGGGCCAGCCCCTGGCGCGGATCGACGTGGCTGAGACCGAGGCGATCACCAAGCGGGCCGAGGCTGCCGTGGTGGCTGCCAAGGCCCAGCTGGCCCAGGCGCAGGTCTCCCTTGCCCGGGCTGAGCGGGAAGAGGCCCGCTCAGTGAAGCTGAAGGAGTCCGGCCTGGCCACCCAGCAGGCCGTGGATGACAGCCGCACCGAAACCGCAGCGGCCAGGGCCCGGCTTGATTCGTCAAAGGCCCAGATCCGGGTGGCGGAGGAAGAACTGCGTCAGAGCCGGGCCCGCCTTGGCAAAGGCCTGGTCACGGCGCCGCTGGATGGCGTGGTTGCCCTGCGGGATGTCAATGTGGGTGATCTGGCCAGCGACGCTGCGGCGGGCAAGCCGATCTTCCGGGTGGTGGACAACCGGGTCCTGAACCTGACCGTGACCGTGCCGTCGGTTGACTCGGCCAGGATCAAGGTGGGGCAGCCGCTTGAGTTTAGCGTGGATGCCCTGCCCGGCAAGCTGTTGAGCGGCAGGGTCATGTTCATCAACCCGGAGCTGAACACGGCAGACCGTTCATTGAAGGTGGTGGCCGAGGTGCAGAACCAGCCGGAGCTGCTGAAAGGCGGCCTGTTTACCAAAGGCCGGATCATAACCGGCAAGCGGGCCGGTGTGCTGCAGGTACCCCGGGCAGTGCTGGGGCACTATGACAGTGCTGCCCGGACCGCCACCCTGTTTGTGGCAGAAGGGCAGATCGCCCGCCAGCGCCAGCTGAAGACCGGTGCGGCCAATGGTGACCTGATCGAGGTCAGGGAAGGGCTGAAGCCGGGCGAAACGTATGTGGCACGAGGTGGTTTCACCCTGCGGGATGGCGACCGGATAGCGGTACAGGGCGCAGGAGCTGCCAAGTGATCCTCTCAGACCTGTCCATCAAACGCCCGATCTTTGCCACGGTGATGATGCTGGCCCTGGTTGCCCTGGGGTTCTTCTCCTACAAGCGGCTTTCGGTGGAGATGTATCCCAATGTTGAGATGCCGGTGATCTCGATTGTCACCAAGTACCCCGGCGCCTCGCCTGAAACCGTGGAGCGCGAGGTTTCCAAACGGGTGGAGGAGGCGGTCAATCAGATCGCCGGAATCAAGCATGTCACCTCCTATTCCCGCGAGTCGGTCTCCACGGTGGTGGCTGAATTCCGGCTGGAAGAGCGGACCAACGAGGTGGCCCAGGAGGCCCGGGCCAAGATCAGCTCGATCCGCGGCCAGCTGCCCAAAGAGGTGGAAGAGCCGATCATCCAGAAGCTGGATTTCAATGCCATGCCGTCGGCAGCGGTGGCAATCCAGTCCAACAGCCTCTCCCAGCGCGACCTGACCACTCTGGTGGACAAGAAGATCCGCAAACGCTTTGAAAGTGTCACCGGTGTGGGCAAGGTGGAGCTGGTGGGGGGCGCCAAGCGCGAGGTGAATGTCGAAGTGGATCCGGTGCGGCTGGACTCCCTGGGGCTGGGGGTCAATGACCTGGTAAACGGTCTGAAGGGGGAGAACATCAACACCCCGCTGGGCAAGATCACCAAGTCAACGGCCGAATACCCGCTGCGGATCGAGGGCAAGCCTGAACAGGCTGACAGCTACGGCAGCATGGTGATTGCCGCCCGCAACAAGCGGCCGATCAGCCTGGGAGAAGTGGCCAGGGTCACCGACGGGGTGGAGGAACGCCGCAAGCTGGCCCTGGTGAACGGCCTGCCTGCCATTGGTCTGGATATCTACAAGCAGTCCGGCGCCAACCAGGTCCAGGTGGTGGATAACGTCAAGAAGGTGATGGAAAAGGTTAAAGCTGAAATGCCGCCGGAGGTGACCATCTCGCTGGTGCGGGACGGCTCGATCATGACCCGCCAGTCACTGGCCGATGTGGAAGAGACCTTGCTGGTGGGCGGCATCCTGACCGTACTGATCGTGTTCATGTTCATCAACTCCTGGCGTTCCACCGTAATCACCGGTGTGACCCTGCCGATCTCGGTCATCTCCTCCTTTATCGTGATGAACGCCATGGGGATGACCCTCAACGTGATGACCCTGATGGCGCTGTCACTGGCCATCGGGCTCTTGATCGACGACGCCATTGTGGTGCGGGAGAACATCGTGCGCCACCTGGAGCTGGGCAAGGACCATATGGAGGCCTCCCGCTTCGGCACGGCCGAGATCGGCCTGGCGGTCTTTGCCACCACCATGTCGATCCTGGCGGTCTTTGTGCCGGTGGCCTACATGCGGGGGATTGTGGGGCGCTTCTTCTTCCCGTTCGGCATCACGGTCTCCTTTGCGGTACTGGTCTCGCTGTTTGTCTCCTTTACCCTGGACCCGATGCTCTCCTCCCGCTGGCATGACCCCTCGATCCACAACCGGGGCAACCGCAAAGGGCTGGCCCGCTGGCTGGAGCGGTTCAACGACTGGTTTGACCGCAGCGCCGACAGGTACCGCGGCATAATCGCCTGGGCCCTGCAGCATCGCCTCAAGGTGGTGATCTCGGCCGGAGTCGCCTTTGTACTGGGCTTGGTGGTGATGGCAACCCTGGAGTCATCCTTCATGTCCAAAGAGGACACCAGCGAATTCCAGGTCTCCTTCCAGGCGGCGCCGGATGCCAGCATCAAGGAGAGCGAAGGTCGCCTGCAGCAGATGCTGGCCCTGATCAAGGATATCAAAGAGATCAGCCACACCTACGCCACTATCGGCGCCGGCGACAACGGCACGGTACGGGACGGCTTGCTGTACGTCAAACTCAAGGAGAAATCGGAACGTACCCGGGGCATGTTTGAGATCCAGCAGGTCATTCGGGAGCGGTTCCGCAGCATTGCCGGGATCAACTTCTCGCTTGAAGAGGTGGGGGCGGTCGGCTCGGCTGCCAAACCGCTCAACGTCAACATCAAGGGGGATGATACGGCCCAGCTCAAGAAGTACGCAGCCCAGCTCAAGCAGGAGATGTACAGCATTCCCGGTGTCGTGGATATCTCCGCCACCCTGGAGTATGACACCCCGGAGTACCGGCTGCGGGTGGACCGGGAAAAGGCCCGCTCTGCCGGGGTCTCCTCCAGTGACATTGTGGACAGCCTTTCACGGCTGATCGGCGGGGAGGCGGTCTCCTCCTATGAGGACGAGGACGGTGATGCGGTGGACCTGCGGGTACGCCTGCCCAGGCAGCTGCGGGAGCATCCGGCCCAGGTGCGGGAACTGAAGATCTCGGTCAGTGATCCCGACGGCAGCACCCGGCTGATACCGCTGGCCAGTATCACCAGCGAGGCCGTGGCCTCCTCCCCCACCGAGATCAACCGCCGTGACCTCTCCCGCCTGGTAACGGTCTCGGCCAACCTGGACAACCTGCCGATCGGCACCGCGGTCAAACAGGTGGAAGCGGTCAGCAAGCGGATCAAGATGGAGCCGGGCTACAGCATCGGCTTTTCCGGCGAGGCCGAGGATATGGCCGAATCATTCGGCTACATGGGTGAGTCGCTGATCCTGGCGGTGCTGTTTGTCTACCTGATCCTGGCCGCGCAGTTCGAGTCGTTCTTTGAACCGCTGGCGATCATGTTCTCCCTGCCGCTCTCCATCGTGGGGATGGCCGGCATGCTGCGGATCACGGGTGACACCATCAACATCATGTCGCTGATCGGCCTGATCATGCTGATGGGACTGGTGACCAAGAACGCGATCCTGCTGGTTGACTATGCCAAGGTCTTGCGAAAACGGGACGGCCTGGAACGGACCACAGCGGTGATCGAGGCAGGCCGCACCCGTTTGCGCCCGATCGTCATGACCACCCTGGCCATGATCTTCGGCATGCTGCCGCTCTTCTTCGGCGTAGGTGCCGGTGGCGAAGGCCGTGCCCCGATGGCCCGCGCCGTGGTGGGTGGCCTGATCACCTCATCCGTGCTGACCCTGATCGTGGTGCCGGTGATGTACACCTATCTGGATGATTTTAGTAACTGGCTAAAGAGGAAGTGGAAGGGAAAAACAACAGAACGCGGATGACGCGGGCATATATGGTTTCACCACAGAGGACGCAGAGGAACACAGAGGAAAAGCTGAAAGTAGGCAGAAGGTTAAAAGCCAAAACCATCGAGTTTTAAACCTTGTTGTTTTGATCCAATAGACTTTTCGCCTTTGCCGTTCTCTGCGTACCTCTGTGCCCTCTGCGGTGAATGCAGTCTGTTTTGTTCGTGTGCCGTTATCATAGTTTTTGAGGTGCCATTACACTGATGTCATATATCTCCCCCACCATACTACTGGACTCTTGCAGCCCTGACCGGTTCAGCGCCTCCTGGCGCTTTGGCGGTTATCTCAGCACCCTGGTTGCTGAGACTCCTGATCAGGTGGTCAGCGTGTTGGAGCAGGCCGAGGCAGCCACCCAGCAAGGTCTGTACGCCGTGGGTTTTGTGGCCTATGAGGCAGCCCACGCTTTGAACCCGCACCTGCCCAGCCTTGCACCACAATCCGGCCTGCCGCTGGTCTGGTTTGCCCTGTTTCAGCAGCGGATCCAGGTCAAGGCCGGAACTGATCTGCCAGACAGCACCTGCCCTGCACCGCAGCTGGCGCCGGAAAGCAGCCAGACCGACTACGAAATCGCCATCAGCAGGATCCATACTGCCATTGAGCAGGGTGAGACCTACCAGATCAACCACACCTTTCAACTGGAAGGAGAGTGGCAGGGAGACCCGCTGCAACTCTATGCCAGCCTGTTAACCTCCCAGCAACCAGCCTTTGGCGCCTGTCTCAATATCGGCAGTCATACGATCATCTCTGCCTCGCCGGAACTGTTCTTTACGGTGCAGGATGGCCGGGTCACCGCTCGCCCCATGAAAGGCACGACTCATCGAGGCAGGTTTGCGGCAGAGGATCAGGCGCTGGCAGAACAGCTCCGCCAGAATGCCAAGGAACAGGCCGAGAACCTGATGATTGTTGATCTGCTGCGCAATGACCTGGGACAGGTGGCTCAGACCGGCTCGGTGCAGACCACGGCGCTGTTCGATCTGGAGAGCTACCCCACCGTGCACCAGATGACCTCGACCATCACGGCCAGACTGAAACCTGATACCAGTATGCTGGCGCTGTTCCGGGCACTGTTCCCCTGCGGCTCAGTCACCGGTGCACCCAAGCGCCGCAGCATGGAGTTGATTGCTGAAATCGAAGGTCAACCGCGCGGGATCTACTGCGGTACCATCGGCTATCTGGCTCCCGGGGGTGAAATGGCCTTTTCCGTTGCCATCCGCACCCTGCTACTCAACCACCAGACCGGCCGGATCAGCCTGGGGGTGGGCAGTGGGATTACCTGGGATGCCCGGCCAGCTAGCGAATATGCGGAATGCCTGTACAAGGCCGCGTTTCTTGCCCGTCCTCCTGCCCCTCGATTACTGGAATCACTGCTGCTGGAGCAGGGCTGCTATCCCCGGCTTGAGCAGCACCTTGACCGGCTCTGCTGGTCAGCAGCGCGGCTGGGCTACAGGTGCGACCAACAGCAGATCAGACAGGCACTACTGGAACACGCTGATGGCACAACCGGCCAGCACAAGACCCGGCTGCTGCTGGCGCAGGATGGCAGCTATCAGATCGAATCATCAGAATTGCAGCAGATGCAGCAGCCGTTGAAGATTGCCATGGCCACAGCCTCGGTAGATCCAAACGACCTGCTGCTGTACCTCAAGACTGAACAGCGTGAACGTTACAAGCAGGCCCGGCAGGAGCATCCGGCTGCTGATGAAGTGTTGCTCAGCAATAACCGCGGAGAACTGACTGAAGGCAGCTTCACCAATCTGGTGCTGAAGCTGGATGGCCGGATGGTCACACCGCCACTTTGCTCTGGCCTGCTACCCGGCGTGATGCGGCAGCAACTGCTGGAAAAAGCTAAGATTATTGAACAGGTGCTGTACCCGCAGGATCTACAACAGGCAGAGGAGATCTGGCTGATCAACAGCGTGCGGGGCTGGCTGCGGGCCGAGTTAACTACCTGAAATTTTACCACAGAGGACACAGAGGAAAAGATGAGAGGAAAATCGGGAAGCAGATACACCAAAAAATCAGTGGCTTACATCCTATCTACACCTATTAAGTGCTTATTGTTGTCCTCTGCGTACCTCTGCGTCCTCTGCGGTGCGCTTATCTGGTGTCTTTCAGCAACATCCGCACAGGCAGCCCCCCAACTACTGACCCTCGAGGATTGTCTCAAAATCGCTAGCGACAAGAATCTCGATATCCGGAAGGCCAAAGAATACGCCAACTATGTTCAGGGCCGCTATGTTGAAGAGCGGGCCGCTGCCCTGCCGCAGCTGGGTCTGCAGGCCGGGTTCGGTTACAGCAAGGATGACAGCACCAAGGCACTCTACGGCGCAGCCCAGATGCAGGCCAACCGCACCGTGGACCTCTCCCTGTCCCAGCCGCTCTATACCTGGGGCAAGATCGGCGCGGCCCTCAGGGCGGCCGAGGTGGGACTCAAGACCGCCGATCAACAGTTGCGGCTGTTCCGTCAGGCCGCTTTCCGGGATGTCTCCATCGCCTTTTATGACATACTGCTGGCCAAGGAGCTGCACCGCCTGGCACAGGAAAATCTGGCCCAGAAAGAACGTCACCACACTGAAGCCAGGCGCAAGTTTGAGACCGGGGTGGCCACTGACTATGATCTGCTGGCAGCCGAGGTGGAGCTGCAGAATGCCCGGCCGGAACTGATCCGCACTGAGAACAGCATCCGCACCAGCCGGGAACGGCTGCGCTTTCTGCTGGGGGCAGACCAACCGGAACTGGATGTGGCGGGCAGGATCGAAGCCAGGCCGGAACAGGTCGCGGGCTTTGACGAATCGCTCAAGATCGCCCTGGATAAGCGGCCTGAACTGGCTAATCAGCACCTACAGATCGGCATCAACCAGGAACTGGTCACCATTGCCAATGCCGATGACAAGCCGCGCCTGGACCTGAAAGGCACGGCCGGCTGGCACCAGCTTGAGGTCTCTGATCCGGGACCGCGCAGACAATCAGACGGCCCGGCCTGGAATGCCGGCATCTACCTGACCTTTCCGTTCTTTGACGGCCTGCGCAGCCGTGGCCGCACCCAGCAGGCCCGTAGTGACCTGCGTACCAGCCAGCTGCAGGAGCAGAAGCTGCGGGACAGCATTGCCCTGGAGCTGCGCACCGCCCGCTACAACCTGGCCGAATCCGCTGAAACCATCACCGCCCTGTCCGGCACGGTCAAACAGGCGGAACGGCTGCTGCAGATGGCTGAGAAAGGGTTCGAGTACGGGGTCAAGACCCGGCTTGAGGTGGATGATGCCCAGACCAACCTGCTGCGGGCCCAAAGCAACCTGGCCCGGGCCAACCGGGATTACCTGGCGGCCCGAGTCAACCTGCAGTGGGCCATGGGGATTGCGGGGGAGTGACGGCACCAGTAACGAAGCTCCCCCTGGTTTGACTTCACAGCCCTTCTGTGCTACATATTTAGGCATTCAACTCGAAAGGTCATCCCCATGCTGCACCGTGCAACCGCCTCAAAAATCGAACTGCTGCAGATCATGCTGCAGCAGGCTGCGCGCATGACGGAGGGGACTGCCTAGAGTAAGCATAGCGTACTTCTTTGCGTATTCAGCCCCCACCGGCACAGCCTGTGGGGGCTTTTTATTGGGCTCGGTGAAACCATGAAAACCCATTTTCCTCTCCTTAACTGGCGTCAGCAGGTGGCTTTGGATGTCGGCACCTCAACCATCCGGGCAGCATCCGGTCTTAGACCGCTGATAGAACACAGCTCCTGCCTGGGGAGTAAGGCCGGGGTGCGTGGCGGTGTTGTGGTAGACCCTGCAACCGTGGCCGAGATACTCAGACCGATCCTGGACAGCACCAGATTGTTCGGTATTGTCAAACCATGTGTCTTGGCCTGCGCCCCCAGCGACGCCACACAGGAAGAGCGGCAACGGCTGCACGATGCGATCATGCGAGCCGGTGCATCATCGGTCATGATCATACCTGAACCGCTGGCTGCCGCGGTAGGGGCCGGTATCGACGTCTCTTCACCCTATGCCCAGATGGTGGTGGATATCGGTGAAGGGGTAACCGACTGCGCCTTGATCAAGATGAGCCGGATTCAGACAACCGCTGCCGTCAGAGTGGGCTGCGGCCAGATGCATACCGGCCTGCATCCCGTACCGTTTCGGCAATCAGGCCGTCTACCTGACAGGCATTCGCTCCAGCCGGTGCTGGAAAGCATTACCGGGCTGATTGACGATTTTTTGCAGGATCTTTCGCCTGAAACAGGCTGTGAAGTGATTGAGAACGGCATCCTGCTCACCGGAGGAGGGGCACTGATCCCCGGACTAAGCCGCTACCTTGAACAACATTCCGGCATACACGTTGTCACGGCACCAAAACCGCGAGACAGCGTGGTGGAAGGGGCCCGCGCCATCTTGCCGGTGGTGGTGATGCTTAACCTGCTGACCTGACAGGGCTTGTACTATCAAACCGGCATTCAGCAATGCCGCAATTACGACAGAAAGGTATCACCATGAAAAAGAGTATCGTACCACGCCAGATTTTTATCACCGATTTTGACCTGCAGCGCCTGGAGCAACTGATTGACAACAGCGTCACCCGCTCATTACGGGACAGCCGTTACATCGAGGAACTTGAACAGGAGCTGCTGAAGGCAGAGATTGTTGATGCCACAGGGATTCCACCGGATGTGGTCACCATGAATTCAAGGGTAAGCCTGCAGGATCTCGACTCGGGCGAACAACTGCAGTACACCCTGGTCTTTCCCGGAGACGCTGATCTGAACCTTGGCAAGATATCCATCCTGGCGCCAATCGGCACCGCACTGTTCGGTTACCGCACCGGCGACCGGATCAGTTGGAGCGTGCCGGGGGGTGTCAGGAAGCTGAAGATCAAAAAAATCCTGTACCAACCGGAAGCTGCCGGTGATTTTCATCTCTAAACGGCGCTCTTGCGGGGCATTTTGCATGTTGCAGTACCACGGCGGCGATTTACCATAAGCCGGGTAGCTTGACTAACGATACGGGGTCAAAACCCGGCTTGAGGTGGATGATGCCCAGACCAACCTGCTATGGGCCCAGAGCAACCTGGCCCGGGTCAACCTGCAGTGGGCCATGGGGATTGCGGGGGAGCAGCAAATCTGCGCAGCACCCGGTGCTCCGCCCCCCGGGCTGACAGGCTGCTCTGAACCAGCAGAAACGCATCGACCGCCACCTCCGGCAGTTCGGGCTGCTGCTTCAGCAGCAACGCGGCCAACTGCTGCGGATTGACCTGCTTGCAGCGGGCCAGGGTGATGTGGGGGGTAAAGGGACGCTGTTCCAGCACAATGCCGCAGGCCCTGACCGCCGCCCGCACCTGTTGGGCCAGCTGTTGCAAGGCCGGATTGGGCTCCAGCCCGATCCAGAAGACCCGTGGATGCCGCTGGTCGGGGAAACAGCCCAAGCGGCCAAACTGCAGGGTAAACGGCTGACAACGGATCTGCCCCAATGCCTTGGTGAGCTGACAAAGCTGTACCTCGGCCACCTCTCCCAGAAACGTCAGCGTCAGATGCAGTTGCTCCGGCCGCACCCAGCGGACCCCGGTCAGTTCCGCGTGCAGGAGCGACAACTGCTGCTGCACGACCTCAGGCAGCTCTATGGCCACAAACAGCCGCATCAGTCGCCGGAGGCCTTCAGGTTGTAAACCGGCTGCAGGACCTGCTTGATCTCAACCGTTTCCTGCAGATGCTTCTCGATGGTAGCGAACGGCTTGTAGGCAAACTTGCTCTCATCAAAGGTGTCGCGGCTGATGGAGGTGGAAAAGACATGCTGCATGGAGTCGGCATACTGGCGCATGCTGAACTGCCCCTCCTGAAGCCTGCGGAACATCTCCTTGCGGCCATGCAGGCGTCCGGCGCCGTGGGGTGCTGAACGGTTGTAGGCCGGGTTCCCCTTGCCGGTCCCCAGGATGGTGCCGTCTGCCATATTAAGCGGGATGATCACCGCCTCACCGGCCTGGGCCGAGATGGCCCCCTTGCGCACCAGTCCATCCCTTTCCGAGATGTAGTTATGCACCGACTCCACCACCTGCCCCTCATCCAGTTCCTGATCAAAGAAGCCCAGCATGATCGCCAGCATCATCCGCCGGTTCAGGCGGGCATAGGCCTGGGCAGCCTGCATGCAGCGGATGTAGTCGGCGCCCCCTTCCTGTTGCGGCAGATACTCCAGCCCACGCGGCACCTGAATATGGTGTTGTTCGGTGAAGCGCCGCGCCCTGGCCTGAAACTGTTCCGCCACCCGCTTGCCCAGGTTGCGAGAGCCGGAATGGACAATCAGGTACAGCCTTCCGCTGGACTGCTCCCGGCCGATCTCGATGAAATGATTGCCGCCACCCAGGGTACCCAGTTGCAGCAACGGCGGGATGAACTTGCTGATCTTGCCGGCCCGGTAGAAATCCGCCTCAATCCGCTTGCAGAGCACAGCAGCCTGGGTCACCAGCGGTCCGGGCAGGCTGCCTTCGCCCAGAAAGCGGTCGTTTGGGCGGGAGGTCATCCCCAGCGGAATCTGCTGACGGATGTAGCGATCCAGTGCACCAAAGTCGATCCGCCCCGGTCTGGCCAGCGGAACCGCTGCCACGCCGCAACCGATATCCACCCCAACAATATTGGGGATCACACCGCAGCCGAACCTGCCGGTAAAGCCGATCACACAACCGGCCCCGGCATGGGCATCCGGCATGATAGCGACCCTGCCTTCAAAGGCAGGATGCTCCTGAATCAGCCTGATCTGATCCCGGGCGTTCTGATCCAGCAGCTCGGCGTAAATGGCGATTTCCGGCATAATAAGACCCTACCAATGGACATACGGCATCACTGACATACCGTTGAAGTATAGCACATCAGTCTGCCCGTCCTGCCAGCTGAAATACAAGAACCCTCCCACTGCCATCACGAATTGAACCGGTGCAGCTCCTGCCAGACAGCTGCATGGCTCCCAGCCGGGCCTGCCCGTGCCTGGCACGCAAGCAGCCTGTTGTACCGGCTGTTTCCATCGCAACATCTTCATTTAGCCGCACATAATTCTTTCAATCAGACGATAAATAATTTACATTCAGCCGCATGACACAGCTCACTCTTTACCCCCGCCATATCCAGCCACGGCTGCTGGAGGCATTGGCCGACAGTCCGGTTGTACTGGTGCACGGGCTGCGCCAGTGCGGCAAGAGCACCCTGGCCCGCGCCGTGGGTGACGCTGCCGGATACTCCTATTTTACTTTTGATAATGACGTGCTGCGGGCCGCTGCAACGGCAGACCCGGTCGGTTTTATCGGCGATCTTGGCAACAGGGTGGTGCTTGATGAGGTACAGCGGGTCCCCGGACTGTTTACCTCCATCAAGGCAGCGGTAGACCGTGACCGCACACCGGGGCGCTTCATCCTTACCGGCTCGGCTAATGTGCTGTTATTGCCAAGCCTGGCTGATTCACTTGCCGGACGGATGGAGATTTTACGTCTGCATCCGCTGGCACAGGCAGAGCTGGCCGGACATCAGCCCGGTTTTCTGGATGCCCTGTTTCAGGGTGGTTTCAAGACGGCATCCCATCCGCGATTGGGCAGAGAACTGGCAGAACGGATTGTGGCCGGTGGCTATCCTGCTGCTTTGACACGTTCCTCCTCCAGACGGAGAACGGCCTGGTATCGAGATTATATTGAGACCCAGGTACAACGGGATGCCCGGCACCTGGCCCGCATCAGCGCCATGGATGCGTTGCCCCGCCTGCTTACCCTGGCAGCCGGACAGACCGCCAGGCTACTGAATGTAGCGGATCTCAGTGCACCGTTTCAGTTGAGCCGTCCAACCATCCGCGAATACGTCACCCTGCTCTCCCGTCTCTTTTTGCTGGAAGAACTGCCTCCCTGGCACAGCAACCGCTTGAGCCGCCTGATCAAAACCCCCAAGCTGCACCTGGGAGACACCGGTGTGGCCTGTGCGCTGTTGGGACTAAACGCTGAGACCTTAGCCAACGACAGGGCACTTTTGGGGCAGCTTCTTGAAAGTTTCGTTTTTCAGGAACTGCGCCGTCAGGCAAGCTGGCATGAAGAGCAGATTGCCTTTTACCACTTCCGGGACAAGGATGGTGTCGAGGTAGACATGATACTTGAAGCTGATGGCCAGCGCCTGGCCGGGATAGAGGTAAAAGCTGCAGCAACCGTCACACCTGCTGATTTCAAGGGGCTGCACAAGCTGAAGGCGGCAGCTGCAGAACGTTTTGCCGGTGGTGTGGTGCTCTACGATGGCGAATCCACCGTACCTTTTGGTGATGATCTGTTCGCCGTTCCGATCAGGAGATTGTGGGAGCCTGCAGCAGGCCACGACCGATCAAGGTGAGCTGAAGAGCTGTTCTCATTTGGAGGGATGGCCGGTTCACGCGCGTGCGCGCGTGAACCGGCCAATTACGAGTTGAATAACAAGAGGTAACGAAAAAATAAAATGAACAGCGATGAGCTTAAAGCAGTATTTGACCAACAAGCCGCAGGTTACGATAAGCAATGGGTAAAAATGGCACCAATTTACAATGGTCTGTATTTTCTTCTGGAATCTGTAGTCGCAGGATTGCCGACCGACGCTAGAATTCTTTGTGCTGGTGTTGGCACAGGGAAGGAGTTACTTCACCTAGCCAATAAATTTCACGGATGGCACTTTACGGCGGTAGAGCCTTCAAGTGCAATGCTTGATATTTGCCGCCGTGAGGCAGAAAAGGCGGGGATTGCCTCTCGATGCTATTTCCATGAAGGATATCTCGATTCACTGCCCGCCGGGGAGATGCACAATGCAGCAACATGCTTTCTTGTATCTCAATTCATTTTAGAAAAGAAAGCTCGCTCAGAATTCTTCAAACAAATCGCCGAACGGCTCAAACCGGGAGGACTTTTGGTGAATGCCGATTTGTCAGCTGAAATAGCGGCAGAAAGCTATGACGCACTTCTTCGAGTCTGGCAGAGTGCAATGGCATCATCAGATGCATCAGTTGAAGGACTAAGTCGAATGAAGTCTACCTATGCTAAAGACGTAGCAGTTTTGTCGCCAGCTTCTGTTGTTTCCATTATTTCGTCAGGAGGCTTTGAGTCCCCGGTACAATTCTTTCAAGCGGGTTTGATTCACGCTTGGTTTGCCAAGCGAACTTCTTAATCGGTGCTGATTCAATTCGCGGCAACAGATAGTCTCCGCTTCGCTCCGCCGCTGATACCTTGAAACGTTACCCCAACTCCCCCTGATCGCCTCTGCTGCCTGCCGCGTTACTCGGTAATTCCGCCGCCATGATGGCCGAGACCACCGCCACACCATCGGCACCGGCTGCCAGCACCTGAGCGGCATTTACCTGTCTGCAGTCCTGTTGCGCTTATGCTTCTTCAGCGGTCAGGGCTGACCTGTTGGTAACCCTGCTGGCAGGCCACAAGCGCGTTGCCAATGCACCCATTGCCGCAATTGTTGCCAGTGCCGTTACTGCCATCCATCCCCATGCAGCCTGCATCAGGCTGCCCAGCGCCGAACCAGCGGCCATGCCTATAAACAGACCTACGAACATGATCGCATTGAGGCGGCTCCGTGCACCGGGATCGATGCTGTAAATAATGGTCTGATGAGCAATCAAGGTGCCCTGCACGCCCAGATCAAAACCGATCGCACTGGCCCCAAGCAACCATAGTTGAGCGTGGGGAGACAAAAACGGCAGAAAAAACATGGCAGCAAATGACAGGGCAACGAGTGCTGCACACAGCTTGGTCACCTGTTCAGGCCCTTGTCGATCGGCAACACGCCCGGCAACGGGGGCTGCCAAGGCGCCAGCCGCTCCAGCCAGGCCAAAGGCGCCAGCAGCCTGACTGCCGAGATGAAACGGCGCAGCATGCAGCATTATGGCCAGCGTTGACCAGAAGGCGCTGAATCCGACTGCCAGCAGGCCTTGCGCCAAGGTTGCGCGACGCAGCTCGCCATGGCGTTTCCACAACTGAACCAGTGAGTGCATCAGTTCACCGTATGGTACCTGCATGGTCGGCTTGAAGCGCGGTAGGCGACGCCATGCCACCACGCCAGTCAGCACAATGCTGGCGCTAGCGCCCCAGAAGACCGTGCGCCAGCCAAAGTGCTCTGCCACGTAACCACTGACCACGCGCGACAGTACAATGCCAAGCAACAGCCCGGTCATCACGGTGCCAACAACCCTGCCCCGTTGGGAGTCGGAGGCCAAGTGGGCTGCTGAAGGTACGATGTCCTGTGCCATGGTGGCGGAAAGACCGATCACCAGGCTGGCTGCCAACAGGCATAGGATCGAAGGTGCTACTGCTGCAGCCACCAGTGCAAGGGCCAGTACTGCTGCCTTGACAAGAATAATCCGCCGCCGGTCGTAGCGGTCTCCAAGCGGGGCGAGCAGCAGAATCCCCATGGCATACCCCAGCTGTGTTAAGGTTGGTATCAAACCCACTGCATGATCAGAGGCGCCGATAGCAACCCCCAGTATTCCCAGCATCGGTTGGCTGTAATACAGGGTGGCCACTGCCAGGCCGCCTCCAGCGGCTAAAAATACTACCAGTGCAGCTGTCAGCTGGTTTTCGGATGGTTGCGGGCAGCTTGGCTCTGTGCTGTTTTCAAGAGAGATGCTCATGTATAGGGTCTCCTGCACATCTGCACTGCCAGCGTGAGGTTTTTAGCTGGCACTGTTTGTGTACTGCTTTGTTGGTTCAAATCTTAGGGCACTTTTACCTATTTGTTAAATACATAATTATTGTTTCAGTTATATATATTTGCTATTAATTGCCTATGGAACTACGACATCTTCGCTACTTTGTGAACGTGGCCCAGGAACTCAGCTTTTCAAGGGCTGCTGAAAAACTTCTGGTGGCCCAGCCTGCGCTGAGTACGCAAATTATCGACCTGGAGCAGGAGATCGGTACACCGCTTTTGTTACGCAATACGCGTTCGGTCCAGCTGACTGCCGCTGGCAAGGTGTTTCTGATCGAGGCTCAGGCGATTCTCGCTGCAGCGGATGCTGCAAAGGTCAGAGCGCTGCGTACGTCGCGCGGCCAAGAGGGGCAATTGTCCATTGGGTTCTTTTCAGCGCCAACAATGCTTTTTCTGCCGGATCTGATACGTCGTTACCGGGCAATCTATCCAAATGTTGCCATACGTATGCACGAACTGACGCCGGACAGGCAATTGGCCGCATTCAGCCGTGGGGAAATCGATATCGGCTTTACCCGCCCGCTACCTCCCGGGTACCCGGATTTGGCAGGTGAAATCTTGTTTCAGGAACATTTTCTTGCTGTAATGGCTGAAACGCATCCATTGGGATCTCGCCAGAACATCCAACTCGACGAACTTGCTCAGGAACCATTTGTGCTGCTTGACCGGGCAGTGGCTGTTGGCCTGCATGATCATATTATTGCAGCCTGTCTAAAGGCTGGTTTTTCACCTCTGGTGAGCAATAGTCCTGATCTGATGTCAGCAGTTCTCACCATGGTGGCAGCGGAGCAAGGTGTCAGTATCGTTCCTGAAGGGGTCCAGAACCTGCGCAGCAATCAATTGGCCTTTGTGCCGCTCATACCTGCATTGGAACCGATTCCGCTGATTGTCTGCTGGCACGCAAAAACAGATGCGCCACCTCGTGATGCTTTTCTGCAGCTTATCAGGGAACAGCATGCTCAGGTCAAGAGTGACGGAGCATGGTAGATGCCAGGAAGTTCAACAGAAAGCAGGGGATACCATGAAAGTTGCTCTGATTTTTGCATTGCTTGCCCTGGCCGCTGTTTGCCTTGGCATACGACCGGCACAGGCCGACACCAGCCTGCCGCCTTTGCAGACCGTGCAGCAGGTTGACCTGAAACGCTACCTTGGGCAGTGGTACGAGATAGCCCGTTATCCGAACTGGTTTCAAAAAGGCTGCCTTGAAAGCAGCGCCAGCTATTCGTTACGGGATGACGGCGATATTGAGGTACTGAACCGCTGCAAGGATAGCGGGGATGGCAGACAGCGCCAGGCAAAGGGGCATGCCTGGGTGGTGGACACCACCAGCAATGCGAAGCTGAAGGTCTCCTTTTTCTGGCCGTTCCGGGGTGACTACTGGATTATCGAGCTGGGTAGCGAGTATGAATACGCCGTGATCGGCACCCCCAACCGCAAGTACTTCTGGATACTCAGCAGAACCCGCAGCATGGACGACACCCTCTATGCCGCCATCCTGCAGCGGGCCAAACAACAGGGCTTTGACCCGGGCCTGGTGGTACGGAACTAACGCCTGCCTGCTGATCCCGTAAAGATCTGCTCTTTGGACCGGGCGTGGCAATCGGCCCCTGCACGAAAACGGCCCGGTCTTCACCTGTCCCAAAGGCCAAGATACCGTGACCGCGTTTCTGGATAGACAATGCGGCCCAACACCAGAGGATTGTGGCTGCACCCTGGTGGAAGAATGTTCCAAGCCCCAGGGGCTTGCCTGTTATACGCAATGGAAGGCAGACAAACAGGCCGTGGACTGCTTCTGGCAGTGAACCGTACGAAAACGACTACAAGCGCTGAAAATGCCACGACGACCTGAAAAAATCCCGCTAACAAACAGAGTTTCTGCGTTTTTTCGCTAGGCTGCAGGTTGGACCTTTGTGCGCTGGACGTCATGGTACGGCAGCGCACAAAGGCAGCTGGCGGTCAGAGTCTGAATTGTGCCACAACACCCTTCAAGTCATGGGCAAGCGTGTTGAGCTGCTGCGATGCCCTGGCCGAGTCATGGGCGCCGCTGGCGGTCTCTTGCACCGCCTCGGTTATGCGGGTCATATTGCCGCTTATTTCATGGGTCGTGGCGGTCTGCTGTTCCGCTGCCGTGGCGATCTGATGCAGCTGCGCGGTCACATCGCCAATCTGGCGGAGAATGGTCTGCAGGGCCTCGCCTGAACGTTGAGCCTCATCAACCCCCAGCTTGACCTCGCCAACCCCCTGCTGCATCGAGGTGACGGCCTGGGCGGTTTCGTCCTGGATACTGGAAATCATCTCACCAATGGAGCGGGTCGCGTGGGTGGTGCGTTCTGCCAGTGCCCGCACCTCGTCGGCCACGACCGCAAAGCCGCGGCCCTGTTCACCGGCCCGGGCCGCCTCGATGGCGGCGTTAAGCGCCAACAGGTTGGTCTGGTCGGCAATATCCTCAATGGTGCTGATGATCTCGCCGATCTGATCGGAACGCCGCCCCAGGGCCTCGACGGTTTGTGAGGTTGCCATAACCCGTTCGGCAATGCTGTGCATGGTCGTAACGGTTTGATCAACGATCGCAGCACCGGCCTTGGCTGAGGCGGTGGTATCCTGGGCCTCACCCACCGCCAGGACGCAGTTGTTGGCGATTTCGCCGGATGTGGCTGCCATCTCCTCAACCGCCGTCGCAATGCCGGTTGACTGGGACGATATGTCGCCGGTTCCGTGGGCGATCTGCTGGGCAGTTCCCTGGACCTGTGCGCTGGCTGCGGCCAGCTGTGTCGTAATCTCGGCCACCTTTACCACGATGGTGTGCAGCTTATCCATGAGGGCGTTGAAGGAGAACGACATCTCGCCAATCTCGTCCTGCTTGCAGTAGGTCAGGCGTTTGGTCAGGTCGCCGTCCCCCTCTGCCATGTCCTTCAGCATGTCATGCATCCGGTTGAGCGGCTCAAACAGGCGGTTAATCACCAGCCATGAAATAACAGCGGCGCAGAGCAGCACGACCAGCGCCATGACCGCCACAACTATCTGGAGATGATGGTAGGCGGCATAAAACTCGGAGGTTTTGACCCCTACATAGACGATGCCGATCACCGCGCCGTTGCGATCCTTGATCGGGTCATAGGCGGTGAAATAGGGGGTGCCGAGGATGTCCGCCTCACCGCGGTAGCTTTCCCCTTTTTGCAGTACCGCTGCATAGGCCGGGCCTGACAATTTGGTGCCTACGGCCCTGCTGCCGTCCGGCTTGACGATATTGGTGGAGATGCGCTCGTCACCCATGAAGATGGTGGCGGTGCCGCCGCACAGCTCCTTTAATTTGTCCGGCAATTCTTCATTGTTGTTGAGCGCATACGAGCCGGCCAGCAGCTTGTTGTCAACCACGCTAAACTCGTTGCCCCTGGACCGCAGCAGCTCCCAGAAGGTCTTGATTCTGCTTTCCTGCGAAACCTGAGCCTGGCGGTACATCTCCTGCTTGAACTTGTACAGGCCGGCAACAGTGGACAGGATCAATGCCACAGTTACGATCAGGCAGTTGACTGCGATAAACTTCGTCTTGACTCTCATTTCTCTCTCCGGAATACCGGGCCGCGCTGCAGCCCGGCCAAATGTATACATACACAAAAAAAGGAGGGCCTAAGCCCTCCCTTTTTGGGACGTTCTATTATCTGTTCTAGGCCCGATGCGACACCACCTGATGTCCGGCAGCGGTCAACTCGGCAACCATCAGTTCTGCCAGCTGCGGCAGCCGCACCGCCAGCTCCGGTGACAGCTCTATCCCCGCCTCGTAGCTCTTGGGCACCACCCCGAACAGGGTGACCTGATCCGGGCAGCGGCCCCGGATCTCGGACAGCAGCAGCATCTCCTGAATCCCCAGTTGGTGGGGTGACATCTTGATCGGGATGGTGCGACCGATAAAGGCATCCTTTTCAAAGCGGTAGAGCTCCCCCGGCTCTCCGGGGGTGGTGACCACATCCACCATGTAAACCCGTCCGGCCTCCTCCAGTTTGTGGGAGGCCATGAAACCCAGGGTACCACCGTCGTACAGCTCCACATCGTCGTCAAAGCTGTAGTTGTCGGCCAGATACTTGACCAGATGGACCCCGAAACCTTCGTCGGACAGCAGCAAATTGCCTGCACCGAAAATCAGAACTTTCATACGTACCTGCTTTCATTTAGGGCCGCAAAAGAGCACATGGATCTCAAAGAAAGGCGTTTACCACAGAGGTCGCAGAGGTTCACAGAGGAAAACCAAGAAAATTTGGTTTTGAATCTAAACCGGAAAAGGATCTTCCTCCTGCCTTTCTCTGCGTTCCTCTGTGTACTCTGCGGTAAATTGCTCTTTCTGTGTCAATTTTGCGTTCTTTGCGCTCTTTAGCGGCAATCACGGTCTTGACTTAAACAACTTTTACCTTGGTGATCTCTTTACCTTCCGGGTCAATGGTATGCACCGCACAGGCGATACAGGGGTCAAAGGAGTGCACCGTGCGCAGTACCTCCAATGGCTGATCCGGTTTGGCCACCGGGTTGCCCAGCAGCGAGGCCTCGTAGGGACCGGCATTGCCTTCGGCATCCCGTGGTGAGGCGTTCCAGGTGGAGGGGACCACGGCCTGGTAGTTCTTGATCTTCTTGTTCTTGATCACCATCCAGTGGGACAGCACGCCACGCGGTGCCTCGTGGAAGCCGACGCCCCGATGCTCACCGGAGGGGATCTCGGTGTGATTGGCATAGGTCTTGTCACCCTTGCCGACGTTGTCCACCAGTTTGTCCAGATACTCCAGGGAGAGGTCAGACAGCAGGTGGGCACGGATGCCACGGGCAGCCAGACGGCCCATGGTGGAGTGCAGGTCAGCCACGCCGACCCCGGCTGCCTTGCAGGTGCTGTCCACCAGCTTGCGTACCCGCTGGTTACCGGCGGCGTAGCCTGCCAGCAGCTGGGCCACCGGCCCGACCTGGATCGGCTTGCCATCAATCCGGGGCGCCTTGCACCAGGAATACTTGCCGTTTTCCTGGAAGTCGGTGTAGTCCGGCTTGGTCTCACCTTCCCAGGGGTGCAGGGAGGACTTGCCTTCATACCAGGCGCAGGCCACCGATTCCTTGATGCTGCCGATCAGCTGCTGGTCCTGGTGGGTGCTGATGATGCGGGCCTTGGCCACGTCGCCGCCCATGATCAGGCCGCCCGGCAGGGCAAAGCTGGTGTTCTTGGTATCTTCGGCAAACTCCGGCACCGCCAGGTAGTTGACCACCCCTTTGCCATGCTTGAACCAGTCCTTGTAGGCCTTGCCGATCACCAGCAGGTCGGGATAGTAGACCTTTTTGACAAACTCGCGGGTCTCGGTCATCAGCGCCTTCAGGTAGGCGATCCGCTCCATGTTGATGGTGGCCAGGTTGTCCATGTTCAGGGCGGTGGCCACACCACCCACGCAGAGGTTCTGGATATGGGGGTTCTTGCCCCCCAGGATGGCCACCGCCTGGGCAGCCTTCTGCTGGTAATCCAGCGCCTTCAGGTAGTGGGCCGTGGCGATCAGGTTGATCTCCGGCGGCAGGATCATGGCCGGGTGGCCCCAGTAGCCGGAGGCGAAGATCCCCAGCTTGCCGGAATCCACAAAGGCCTTCAGTCGCTTCTGGACATCGCTGAACTCCTTCTCGCTGTTGCCGGGCCAGTCCGAGACCGACTGGGCAATCGAGGCGGCCTTCTTGGGGTCGGCCTTGAGGGCCGAAACGATGTCCACCCAGTCCAGGGCTGAGAGGTGATAGAAGTGGACGATGTGGTCCTGCACCGAATGCTGGGCCATGATGATGTTGCGGATGTACTGGGCGTTCAGCGGCACCTCAACCTTGAGGGCATGCTCAACGGAGCGGATCGAGGAGATGGCGTGCACCGTGGTGCAGACCCCGCAGAAACGCTGGGCATAGATCCAGGCATCCTGGGGAGGACGATCCTTGAGAATGGTCTCAATACCGCGCCACATCTGGGCGGATGACCAGGCCTTGCTGACCTGTCCGCCGGTTACTTCAACATCGATCCGCAGGTGTCCTTCAATGCGGGTAATCGGGTCAATCGTGATTCGTGCCATGTATAAACTCCTTAATAGATTGAAATTATGCTTTTTCTACTACTTCATGGCCATGCAGTCGCGGCAGGACCGGGAACAGCTTGACCAGCACCTGATAGCCCAGGATCTCGAACGCCACGATCCCGACGGTGATCAGCAACTCTGCCAGGGAGGGGAAGTAACGCCAGCCCTGGCCCGGATTGAAGCCGATCAGGTAGACGTTGAAGCGGTACAGGGCACCGCCCAGCACGATCAGGACTGCGGTAATGAACAGCCAGCGCGGCGATTGACGCCGTTTCTTCGAGAACAGCAGCAGTGAGCCGCTGGCCACCAGCGCGAATTCCAGCAGGAAGAAGGCGGAATAGAAATCAAACCGCAGGGCATTGGCCACCTGCCCGCGCCAGACCAGGTCCCCCACCACCACACAGAGCCAGATCGTGGTCAGGTAGGGGGTGATAGAGGCCAGGCCGGAGAGTTGCTCGATCTCGAAGGGGCGCTTGAAGCCGAATGAGGAGATGACCGACTCCAGAATGGCAATGGAGTAGCCGATGAACATGCAGTTGATCAGGAACAGCAGCGGCAGAAAACCAGTATGCCAGAGCGGATGCAGCTTGGTGGAGGCGATCAGCAGCAGTGACCCCAGCGATGACTGGTGCATGGTGGGCAGGGTGATCCCCAGCACAATCACGAAGATCAGCACCTTGTCCAGCTTGGGTTGCAGCCAGACAGCCCGCTGACGCAGCTTTTCCAGCTTCTCCAGCACCACCGGTGTATCCAGGCCGAAACGGCCATGGTACTTCTCCAGAAAGGCCCGGGCCCGGCTCCAGTTGGTCTCCTGCAGCCGGGTCAGCACCGCCGGCAGGAACTCGATCGCCAGCACCGTGGTGTAGGCCATGACACAGAGCGCCACCTCGAACATGGCCGAGTTGGCCTGCCACTGTGACGGCACGAAGAAGTTGTAGGCATTCCAGGGACGGCCCACATCCACCATGACCGAGAAACCGGCCAGGCCGTAGCCGAACAGCGAGGTCAGCACGGCCGAACGGATCAGCGGGTGGTAGTGCATCTTGTTGCGGATATAGATCAGGATCGCCACGGCATAGCCGCCGCAGGCAATGGCGGTGCCGGTGGCCACGTCATAGGTAATCCAGATGCCCCAGGGGTAGCCGTCGCTCAGGTTGGAGACGGCACCGATGCCCCAGATAAAGCGGACACCGATCAGGGCAAAACCGATCACGGTCAAGGTCAGCAAGACCCAGAAGGAGGGCGTCAGAATCTTCGCCTTGTGAATCTGGTACTCATCGTGGCTCATTGATCCCCTCCATCGCTGTTTTTCTTCTGCTCATCTGTATGAGCGCTGCCCTTCTTCATATTTCTGACGGCAATGAAACAGAGTGTGCTGTACAGGGCCACCGGTGCGATAAACCCTTTGTAGATGGTGTGCTGAATCTTTTCAGAGAACTCGGCCGGTGCCTCGCTCTTCAGCTCCGGCAGTCCCAGCTTCTTGAACTGCAGTGCGGCCAGGTAGAGGTGGTTGGTACCGCCCAGCTCATGCTCACCGTAGATATGGTTGACATACTGCTTGGGATGTTCGGCCAGCCGCTTTTTGGCCTCGGCCAGCAGATCCTTGCGCTTGCCGAACATGATTGCGCCGGTGGGGCAGACCTCGGCACAGGCTGAAATCCCCTTCTGTTTTAAGTTGGTGTTCTTGCAGAGGTCGCATTTCACAATCTGCGGGATCGCCTTTTCCCACTGGAACTTGGGGATGTTGAAGGCGCAGGCGATCTGGCAGTAGCGGCAGCCGATGCAGGTGTTCTTGTTGTAATCCACAATCCCGGTGATCTTGTCCTTGGTCATTGCCGAAACCGGACAGACCGAGACGCAGGACGGTTTCTGGCAGTGCATGCAGGAGTACTTCACATAGGACCACTCCTTGGGCGTATCCTTGACCAGCTTGATCAGGGTCCGAGTGGAACCGGTCAGATCCTCGGGGGCATCCCAGAGTTTGTCCGGATCAAACTTGGCCTGTTCATAGGCAAGTGAGCCGTAATCGCCGTTGACCCGCTTGCAGGCCGACATGCAGGCCTTGCAACCGACACATTTGGTGGCATCGTACAGCATGCCCAGCTCTTCATCATTGGCACCGGCAACCGGATGGCCGGCCAGCGCCATGGCAGGCGCAGTCACCAGCCCCGCACCGGCCAGACCGGCCAGCTTCAGGAACTCGCGTCTACTACTCTTTGTGCTCATGGTCGCCTCCCTGCTCATGTTCAGCAGCAGGTTGCTCAGCATCCGGCAGCTTGCGGGCCAGCATGGCCCCGGCCCCCAGGGCGGCACCGGCTGCCAGGCCCAGCACACCGGTGGTAACCGGGCTGGCCCCTTTGCCCTTATCCTTCAGATCCACCGGTGCATAGCTGTCAAACGGCGTCGGCTCGTGGATCTGGACCTTGTCGGCAATGGCGGTGCGGAACAGGATATCCGGCTCGGTACAGCCGATACAGGGGTGGCCCACCGAGACCGGCCAGACCCCGGCATCGTTAAAGCGCTGCACAGAACAGTTGGCATAGGTGGCCGGACCCTTGCAGCCCAGCTTGTAGAGGCAGTAGCCCTGGGCATGGGTCTCATGGCCATAGGCCTTGGCAAAGCGGCCCGCATCAAAGTGGGGACGGCGCTCGCAATGTTCGTGAATCCGGCGGCCATAGGCAAACTTGGGACGGCCCATTTCATCCAGTTCCGGCAGTTTCTTAAAGGTCAGGAAATACAGTACGGTGGAAAGCAGGTTATAAGGGGAAGGCGGACAGCCGGGGATGTTGATGATCGGTTTGTCCTTGATGATATCCCGTACACCAACAGCGCCGGTGGGGTTGGGCGGGGCCGCCTGGATACCGCCGTAGCTGGCGCAGGTACCGACCGAGATGATGGCGGCTGCACCTTCAGCTGCCTTGCGCAGGGACTCCAGGGCGGTCTTGCCACCCACCTTGCAGTAGATGCCGTTCTCCTTGGTGGGGATCGCCCCTTCCACGATCAGGATATACTTGCCATGATTGGCCTTCATGGAATCGTGCAGCGACTTCTCAGCCTGGTGGCCGGAGCCGGCCATCAGGGTCTCGTGGTAGTCCAGCGAGATCATCTCTAACAGCAGGGTGGCTGGAGCCGGGTGATTGGCCCGCAGCAGCGACTCGGAACAGCCGGTGCACTCCTGAAAATGCAGCCAGATCACCGGCGGTCGATCCGGTGCCTGGGCAGCTTCCGCCACCTTGGCCGCCATGCTGAAAGGCAGTCCCATGACTGCCGTTGTTGCCACACAGGTCTTGATAAAATCCCGGCGACTGATCCCACTGCCGAAAAAATGCCCTAACTGACTCATTCGTACCTCCGCAGATATTTGCAGGTTTGTCCTGTATACAAATCGTATCGAGCTGCGAAGAGAGCAGGAGCCGTGCCAATCTTAAAAAGCATGTAAATCAAGCTGGTTACCGTTTTAGCACTGGTCGTTTACGGCACAGGCGGACATTTTTTCTGTGTACAATTGTCCCGAGTTGTATCATTTTGTCTTGAGGTCAGTTCTTAACGGGAAAACTTTGATAGGCGGGACAAGGCAACCGTACCTGACAAGTGCAAAGAAACACGAGCAACACGCAAGCAAGACATTTTGTGGCGCATTATTATTACCATTACGATTATTGCGCTCTTTTACGCGAAACTCCGTAATCAACGGCAAAACAGACTTTAACATCCTATTACAACTGGACAGCACCCTGATTTTACGATAAGTAGCCGTATACAAATTCAACAGCAGGAACGGCCATGCGAAACCGGTTTCCCTACATAGCAAAGACTGCTGAAATTTAAACCCGCCCCTCAGGCGGGTTTTTCGTTTTTTACAGGTGTAAAGAAATTTTACACTTTTTTACAACCAACCTAATATCAGTAATTTGCGCGGCATATAAAATAAACTGACCGCATGCTCACGCAGTGACGTGGAGTAATCCAGTAAATGAGCTGGATGTTCTTTGGGGGGAAATACATGAGCATATACATGGAAATTGATGATGTGGTCGAAACACTTCGCCAGGCCAAAGGAAGGGAGAAGTGTTCAACCTTACTGATAGGAGCAGGCTGTTCGGCTACGGCGGGCATTCCCACCGCGACCCAGTTTGTTGAAATTATCAAAACAAAGTACCCCCGCTCCTATGAACGCGCCAAGCTGAAAGACTATCCCAACTGCATGGCACAACTGTCGCTGGCAGAACGGCGGGATTTGATCGCTGCTCATATCGATAAGTCAAAGATTAACTGGGCACATATCGGCATTGCACAACTGATCAAGCATGGCTACGTGGACCGGGTGCTGACCACCAATTTTGACCAGCTTGTGGTCAAGTCCTGCGCCATGATCAACATATTTCCTGCAGTCTATGATTTTGCCTCGTCGCAACTGTTCAAACCGGCCGACGTGCCTGATCAGGCCATCTTCTACCTGCATGGTCAGCGGACAGGCTTTAAACTTATGAATACCGGGGATGAGTGTAGTGAACTTTCGGGGCACTTTGCGCCTGTGTTTGAAGATGCAGGCAAAAAAAGGGTCTGGATCGTGGCAGGATACAGCGGTGAGTGCGATCCGGTGTTTGAGCATCTGGCAAAGGTGGAGCGCTTTGACAACCGTCTTTTCTGGATCGGCTACCGGGATGAAGAACCGTCGCACCATGTCAGGGAAAAACTGCTGTTGCCCGAAAAAGATGCTCATTTTGTAAAGGGATTTGACGCCGACAGCTTTTTTATTACCCTGGCGCAGCGTCTGGACTGTTTCCCCCCCAACTTCATCGGTTCACCATTTACGCACCTTGATGAACTGTTGGATATGTTGATTGAGTTTCCGGTGGAGAATGGCGCGGGAGTCGATATCGTTGCCAATGCCAGAGACAACATCCGCGGGGCAATTGCACGATTTGAAACTCCAGCGCCAGCAGACTTGACCAGGGCAGAGCAGGAAGGAGTAGTTGCAGAAAATGTTGCCCAGGAAGCAGCGGCTCTGTTTTCTGCAGGGAAGTATGCTGAGCTGATCAAATTGGCTGGTGATCTGACCCCGCCATACCGGGGGATACCGCTTGAGCAGCTCTACTGGGCTTACGTATTGGAAGGAAACGAATTTTATTCTAAGGCTCAAAGAGAGCAGCTGGACAGGTTTGAGGGATATGCACAAGCAATCCAGTCATATACAGTAGCTGCATCACTAAAGCCCAATGGTCACGAAGTCTTTTACAACTGGGGCAATGCTCTTTTTGAGCAGGCAAAAACCAAGCACGGCAAAGAAGCAGACCAACTGTTTACCGACTCCTGTGCCAAATATGCCGAAGCAGTGCGGATCAAACCAGAAAAACACGAGGCCTCCTACAACTGGGGCAATGCCCTTTTTGAGCAGGCAAAAACCAAGCACGGCAAAGAAGCAGACCGGCTGTTTGCAGATGCCTGCGCCAAATATGCTAAAGCAATACAAATCAAACCAGACAAGCATGAAGCTCTCAACAACTGGGGCCTAGCCCTTTCTCATCAGGCAAAAACCAAGAGCGGAGACCAAGCAGACCAGCTATTTGCCGACGCCTGTACCAAATATGCCGAAGCAGTGAGGATCAAGCCGGACAAACACGAAGCCTTCTACAACTGGGGCTTAGCCCTTTCTCTTCAGGCAAAAACCAAGCACGGTAACGAAGCTGACCGACTGTTTACTGATGCCTTTGCTAAATATGCCGAAGCAGTGCGGATCAAACCAGATATGCACGAAGCCTTCTACAACTGGGGCTTAGCCCTCATGCTATTGGCACAACAAAAACCAGACAAGGAGCGAGAACGGCTTTTTGCAGATGCCCTACAGCAGTTTATGCAAGTTGAACAGATCAAACCCGGCCATACTGCTTACGATCTTGCCTGTTTGTTTGCACTGCGCGGTAATAACGGAGAAGCCCTGCAGTGGCTTGCCAGATCCAAGGAAGCCGGCAAATTGCCGAGCCGGGAACATATTGACCAGGATACGGATCTTGATTCGATCCGGATGCTCGAAGAATTTCAGCAGATAATCGAATGATTAGTGCGTGTAGTGATACCATGCAAGAAAACGCATCAAGAGGCAGTAGATGGCAGCCGCTGACATTGCTGTGCCAAGCACGCATCACCGGATTGTAACTCCATACCTTTACTAGGAACATCCGCCACAAAAGTATCATCATGATACAAAGAGACTTGACGTAATTACCCCGTACCTGCTATTGATGTAACTATGTCTGGAGTTACCAGCCACCTATGGAAAAGCGCAAACCCCACTATTCCCTGAACCAGCTTCAAGAGATGCTTGAAGACGAAAACACCCGGGTGATTACCCGTAGATGCAAACAGGAAGCCGCCCAGATCGGCTATTTCGACGATGAAGCAATTGTTGAACGGGTGCTGCGGCTGACTCGCAGAGAATTTTACAAATCCATGACAGCCTACGGAAACGCACAGTTATGGCAGGACGTCTATAAATCGGATGATGAAGAGCGTACTCTGTATATCAAGCTGCAACTCTCGACCGGTAAAGATCAGGCGGTTGTCATCCAGTTTAAGACAGATACAAGCAAGGAGTGGTGAACATGTACGAACAGGGAAGTGCCTGTCCGGTCTGCGGCGCTGATGCGCTGGAACAAAAGGTGGTTGAGGAGGTTTTTACCTACAAGGATCAGACGCTGGCGGTGCCTGAGTATGTGGTGTATGAATGCGCGGCCTGCGGCGAAGCGATTGTTGATCCGGCGTCGTCACAACGGGCATCAAAGCTGCTGAAGGAGTTCGCCAGGGGCGTGGATGGTCTGCTGACCGCTGCCGAGATCAAACGTATCCGCAAGAAGCTTGGCTACACCCAGGAGCAGATGGCCGAAGTGTGTGGCGGCGGTTTGAAGGGTTTTGCCCGCTATGAGTCCGGTCAGGTGATACAGAGCAAGGGGATGGACAACCTGTTGCGGATTCTGAACGAACTACCCTTTGCCCTTGACGTGATCAACCGGCGTCCGGCAAAAGCAAGCGCCAAGGTTGTCAGTCTGATGGATTACCGGAGCAAAGCGCTTTATACCTATGCAGAATCACCGCATGGTGAGGCATACTCAGACCAATCAAAAAGCGCCCTGGGGTAAAAAATGAAAAATCATTTTCAATTTTCACTGAAAGAAATATTTCTGCCGAACATCATGTTCCGCCTCAATCCTTCCTTCAAACCAAAATCTGGCAAAATCGAGATTACAACTTCTGTTGAAGTGGACTACTCCTGTACCGGTACGGATCTTACCGTACAGGTACGGGTTGAGATGCCGGATGGCGAGCACGCCCCCTTTGCTTTCATGGTTGAAGGGATCGGCAGGTTTGAGCTTGTAGAAGAACCACCCGCGGATCTGCTGGAGATAATTGCCCGGGCTAATGGCGCTTCCATGATTTTCCCCTATCTGCGCGAAGCAGTTGCCGATCTCACACGGCGGGCCGGAGTGCCGACACTGCACTTGCAGCCGGTTAATTTTGTTGAGTTGATGAATGTAGAAAAAGCCCAAAAAAAGGAAGCTGCACTCACCAAGAAGCCCGTTTCAAAAAAGGTGAGGGTATCTAAATAACATGACCGCAGCTTGAGACTGGTTAAGAGCAACAGCTGAACTGCACATCAAACCAGTGTAACGTTTCCCAACGGCTAAAAAGGATGACACCACTGGTAACATTAAGAGCCAAATCAACCTGCCCTGACTCCCCCGCAAATTATTGTTGTGTAATTCCGTCCAGAGCCTGTATCATTTTGTCCAAAATCAGCTGTTATCATCCAAAGGAATCAGTTCATGCCCCGTATCCTGATCTGTGATGACGAAGAAGGCATCCTGCGTTATCTATCCAAACTACTCAAAACACAGGGCTACACCGTGGAAACCTTCAGCAGCGGTACCGCCCTGCTGGCACGCCTGACGGCTGCGTCAACGGAACCGGTTGACCTGCTGCTGCAGGATGTGCGGCTGCCGGACATCAACGGTATTGAGATCCTGAAGCAGGTGCATCAGCTGCGTCCCAACATGCCGGTGGTGGTGATGACCGCCCACGGCACGGTGGATGATGCGGTGCATGCCATCCGTTTGGGGGCCTATGATTACGTCATGAAGCCGTTCCCCAAGGAAAAGATCCTGGGGGTGCTGGCCAAGGCGCTGGAACATCACCGCCTGGCAGATGAGAACCGGCGCCTGCGGGAGGAGTTGCAGCGGGGCGGGGATAGCAGCTCGATTGTCTTCAGTTCGCCCCGTTTCCGGGATGTGTACGACCTGACCCTGCAGGTGGCCTCAAGCGAGGCCAACATCCTGATCCTGGGCGAGTCCGGCACCGGCAAGGAACTGATTGCCCGCACCGTGCATGCCAACTCCGGTCGCCGTGAGCATGGCTTTGTCTCGCTCAACTGTGCCGCCCTGTCGGATTCGTTACTGGAGAGCCAGCTCTTTGGCCACCTGCGCGGCGCCTTTACCGGTGCGATCATGAACCAGAAGGGACTGTTGGAAGAGGCGGATGGCGGCACCCTGTTTCTGGATGAGATCGGCGATGTCTCACCGACCATCCAGGCCAAGCTGCTGCGGGTCATCCAGGAGAAGGAGTTCATTCCGATCGGCTCAACCAAACCCAGGACGGTGGATGTCCGCTTTGTGGCTGCCACCAACCGCGACCTGCAGCTGGAGGTTGCCGAAGGGCGCTTCCGGGAGGATCTCTACTACCGCCTGAACGTCATCTCCCTGACCCTGCCGCCGCTACGGGAGCGGCCGGAGGATATCGAACCGCTGGCTCGCCACTTTGTGCGCCGCTTTGCCGCCCGGATGAAAAAGGATCTGCATGGCATTGACCCGGATGCCCTGCGTTGTATGGCCGGCTACCACTGGCCCGGCAATGTGCGGGAGCTGGAAAATGTGATCGAACGGGCCGTGATCCTGGCCCAGGGCAACCAGCTGACCTCAGATCTGTTGCCGGTCTGCAGCAGAACCACACCATTGCGCAGCGATGAGGTCACGCCGCTGGTATCGCTGGATACACTGGAGCGGCAGCATATCCTGGGGGTCTACAAGCAGACCGGCTTTCACAAAAGCAAGACCGCCGAGATACTGGGTATCTCCCGCAAGACCCTGGACCGTAAGCTTCAGGAATACAAGGCGGATTAGTTCAGCCATGGAAATCACCCCGCATATCCGGCGCCGGCTGCTGCTGACCACCCTGTTGCCGCTGATCTCTGCACTGCTGGTCTGCTGGCTGGCCGGCAACCACCTGATCAGCGCCCGGGTGGCCGGACAGGCCCAGGAAGAGGCCCGCAGCGATCTTGGCACGGCCAGGGAGTTGTACCAGGGTGAGCTGAGCCGGCTGTCTGAAGGACTACAGGTGATCAGTCGCAGTCCTGAGCTGTCCCGGCTGCTGCAGGGAAATAAAGCCGGCGATATTTCTCGTCTGCTGGGCCTTCTTTCAGGCAGTCGCAGTTTCAGTTTTCTGACCGTGGTGGACCGCTACGGCCAGGTACGTTACCGCGCCACCAACCCTGAGCGCCTCGGCGACACGTTGCGGCACCTCAAGCCGGTGGCCGAGGCCCTGGCTGGACGTGCCAGCCAGGGGACCGTGCTGCTGTCTGCCCTGCAGGCCGGTCAGGAAAATCCGCTGTTACCGGACCAGATGCTGGTCCCCCTGCTTCCGTCGCAACACGCCCTCCCCACCAGCAGGACCGCTGAACAGCGCGGACTTTTTCTGGTTGCTGCAGCACCGATTACCGCTGCTGACGGAGAACTGTACGGGGCGCTGCTGGCCGGACAGCTGCTGAACAACAATGAACAGCTGGCAGACCGGATTACTCGGTTGATCGCACCGCAACAGCAGGACGGTCTGCTACATGAGACCGCCACCATCTTTCTGGATGATGTCAGGATCGCCACCACGGTGACCGATGAAAACGGGCAGCGTGCCACCGGCACCCGACTTTCAGCCGAGGTGGCCCAGCAGGTCCTGCAGCGGGGAGAGGTCTGGATCGCTCCGGCCTATGTCCTGCATGAGCGCTACTTTGCCGCCTATGAGCCGTTGCGGGATCCCGACGGTGCCGTGGTAGGGGCGCTGTATGTCGGCCTGCCGGAACGGCCCTACCTTTACCTGCGTAACAACCTCAACCTGACCTTTGCAGCGCTGCTGCTAATCCTGACCCTGCTGGCAGTCGGATTGACCACCGCCCTGGGCAGGAAGCTCGGCAGGCGGGAAGCCGAGATCAGCACCCTTAACCGCACCCTTGAACAAAAGGTCCAGCAGCGGACCGCAGAGCTGGAGGAGAAGAGCCGGCAACTGCTGGAGACGGAAAAGGAGCTGGCCCGCAACGAGCGCCTGGCTGAGCTGGGGATGCTCTCTGCCGGTGTGGCCCATGAGATCAACAACCCGCTGGCCATTATCCGCGGCAATGCCGAGCTGCTACAGATGTCGATCCCCGCAACGGCAGAAGATCAGGAAGAGGTTAGTGAAATCCTGACCCAGGCCGGCCGGATCAACCGGATCACCTCAAGTCTGCTGAGCCTGGCCCGGCAGGACAAGCGCCAGATCAGCCGTTTTCCTTTGTCGGATCTGCTGGATGAGATCCTGAACCAGATCGGCCACCAGGTACCGCTGGCAGGCTACACGGTCGAGCGCAACTACCGGCAGGCGGCAATCCATCTGGAGGCTGACCGCGAGCAGTTGCGTCAGGTCTTTACCAACCTGATCCTGAACGGCCTGCAGGCCATGGAAGGAGAGGGCCGGCTCACCATCAGCGCCGAGGCAGATCCTGACAACACCTGTTCGATTACCGTCGCCGACACCGGCCCCGGCATCGACCCGGAACAGCAGGAACGGCTGTTTTCCCCCTTCTTCAGCACCAAGCAGAACGGTACCGGCCTGGGGCTGGCGGTCTCCTGGGGGATTGTCCGCAACCACGGCGGCACCATTGCGGTGCAGAGCGCCCTCGGATGCGGGGCACGCTTTACCGTGACGCTGCCGTCATCACGCGTCTGACCCGAAGCCGGTACAAATGGAGGTCTTCTGGCCACCCGCAACAAGTGCAAAACGGTTCTGAACGTCCGCTTACGTTACCCAACGATACCCGAGGAGGTGGTTATGAGGCTGAAGATACTGCTATTTATGTCGCTCATCAGCATGACGGCAACGGCATGGGCAGGCCCGTTTACCGACGAAATGTCAAAATGTCTGGTCAGATCCACCAGCGAGGCTGATAAGACCCTGCTGATCAAATGGATCTTTGCTGCCATGTCCACCCATCCTGACGTCAAATCCCTGAGTGCGGTCATACCGGAAAAGGGTGAACAGCTCAACAGGGAAACCGCCAAACTGGTGATGCGGTTACTTACCGTAAGCTGCAAAAATGAAACCAGGCAAGCGGTGGAGTTTGAAGGAGAAGACACCTTCAAGGCGAGTTTCAGTATACTGGGACAAGTTGCCATGCAGGGATTGATGGTTAATGCAGAGGTTTCAAACTATTTTTCCGGCTTTGAAAAGCACCTCGATGCGCAGGAACTGCAGCATGCTCTGGGGAAGAAACAGAACGCACCCGCAGAGTCGACTAAGTAGCGCCATGCAGCGCTACAGAGCATATGCCGCCGCTTTACTACTGTGTCTGGCCAGCGGCTGTTCAACCTTTTCCGAAACTTTTGCTGATCGCCCCCATGCCGCTTCTCTGACCTACATCGGAACCCGGGTTGATGTTGCCGTAATCGGGGCTGCCGGCGATGAAAGCGCCGGCCTGCTACGCCTCTTCTGGCCGTTTGCGCTGCTGGATCTGCCGCTCAGCCTGACAGCCGACACCCTGCTGTTGCCCTATACGCTCTATCAGGACACTGCTGCAAAAAGGCCTGCATCTGACAGGAACCGCCATTAAGGAGTCACCCATGCTTCGTTGGTTAAACCTCTGCCTTGTTGTCAGCCTCAGCCTCAGTTCCGTTTCCGCCGCTGCCGGAGTGCCCACCTGCGCTGCCTATCTCGACCAGAAGAACAGCTACCGTTTGCTGTTCCATCCGGACGGGACAGCACGGGAATATAACAAAGACGGAATCCTGCAGGCGGTACACCAGTACTACCGGGCCGGACAATCGGTCTGGCTGCGAAATTATGAAAGCGGCTACAGCCAGCACTACCAGTTCACCGGCACTGGCAAGCAACTGAAAAAGAGCGACAGCACCTGGGGTGACACGCTCTATACCCAGCAACAGCGCAACAGCTGCCCTTCCATTCCGAAACGTGCCTACCTGGCAAAACCGGAGTGCAGCTACGGTAAGGAAAAGGAGTGCTGCGCAGCAGGCGACGTCAATGCCTGTATCACTGATGCGCAAAACAGCTCAAACATTGCCGTGTTGCAGCAACAGTGCCGCACCCAGCCGCAGGCCTGCCTGGCATTGCTTGGACAGTATGAGCATGACGCAAATCAGGGCGACTCAAAGGCCTTCTTCACCGGCATGTATGCCGAAAAAAAACCATTGCCTGCAGCACAACTTGATGAGGTTGCCGCAATGTGCAGCCGCTTCAAGACACCGGACCTCTGCCGTAAGGCAGTGCAGCAACTCTGGCGGGGGCTGCGTTTCAGTCAGACTGCCAACCTGTTTGCTGATCTGTGCAAGGCACACCTTGACGAGCGGGCCTGTGACCGCCACACGCAGCTGAGCAGCCTGCAGTTTCCGGCGGCACTTGCTCCCGCTACGGTTCTGCCCTGCGGTGAATATCTCAGCACAGTCTCTGCCCTGACCGGCACGCTGAATTTCAAGGATCGCGGCATGGTAACCATCGCCCTGGGCAGCCAGCTGCGGGCCCGGCTGGAAGACGGGCTGATCAAGCTGCGCCATGACAAGGGGGGTGATTTCGTCTTTGCCCGTCTGAATGACAACGCCCTGCTGGGGCTGGATGACTGGAACAGCTTTGAACTCTACCGCAGGGAGAGTCCCCCTCAACAGGCCTGCCAGCCCCCCGTCATCTACAAAGAACAGCCGCTTTCATCCAACTGCGGCCTGGACAAAGACCCTGCAGACTGCTGCAAGGCCGGTGATACCCAGGGTTGCAACCGTCTGGGCTCCTTGGCTGCGCTTGCCAACAACTGGAAAGAGGCTGCGCTCCAGTACGCCAAGGTCTGTGAAAAAGGGGTACGGGTCGGGTGTGAAAACTGGATCTACACCGTGAGTAAGACCGGCGATGAAGGGGTGGAAACGGGATTAAAGAAACTTTGTGCCAAGGATGATCGCCACGTTGCCTGCGATCTGCTGGAAACCGATAAGCTGACGCAGGCGATGCTGGGCTATGAGCTGGACAAGATGCTGAAGGAGCGCAAGACGGAAGAGCCGGCAAAAAAGCAGTAGAAGCAGGACCCTTCTCAATTGGAACAAACAGCTTGACCTGACTATCGCTTCACAGTTTAGCGTACCCCTTGTCATGGCCACGACACAAAACCACAGGACAAGGAGACACCGTATGCAATCAAACGTAACCGTAGAGGAATGGGTTGCCCGTTTTCGGGCCATCGGGCTGGATCAGGCCGCCATGCAGCAATGGCACCACCTGTTCGAGACTGAAAATCCGGCCGGCCACCAGAGCTTTCTGGAATGGCTGGGACTTTCAAATGAGCGTATTGCAGAGATTCGCGCCAAAAGTGCGTAATCAAAAAACAGTGGCGGCCCCGTTTTCCGGGGCCGCACCTTTTGGAGCACCCTATGTATCGTATTACCCAGCTGGCCCGCAGCTTCGGGCTTTCACGCAGCACCCTGCTTTATTACGACCGGGTCGGCCTGCTCTGTCCCACCGGCCGCAGTGAGGCTGGCTATCGCCTCTATTCAGCTGCCGACAAGGAACGGCTGGCCCTGGTCTGCTCCTACCGCCAGGCCGGCCTGGGGATAGAGGAGATCCGCTGTCTGCTGGCAACTGCTGCAGACGGCAGCGAGGCGGTCATCCGGCAGCGGCTGCAGGCTATCGGCAACGAGATCAGGCAGCTGCAGGCCCAGCAACGGCTGCTGGCCGGGATGCTCACGCTGCCAACCGGCGGAGAACTGTCACAGGCGGTGGACAAACAGACCTGGATTGAGATGCTGCGGGCCGCCGGCATGGACGACCAGGCCATGCTGCAGTGGCACAACGAGTTTGAGCGGCGCGCCCCCCAGGCCCATCAGGCCTTTCTGCTGTCGTTGGGGATCAGCGAGCAGGAGACCGACCAAATCAGAAAACATGCCGCCTCACCGACAGTCCTGCCGGTCAGGAGTTCCACTTGAAATAGCGTACCGTCTCTTCTTTCACGACTCTGGACAGCAGCAGCAGACCAATCGTGTTGGGGATGATCATCATGCCGTTCATCAGGTCGGAGAAGTTCCAGACAAAATCCAGTTTCATCATGGACCCCAGCAGTACCACGCAGACAAAGACCACCCGGTACGGCTTGATTGATTTTGGTCCCAGCAGGTACTCAATCGCCTTTTCACCGTAATAGTTCCAGCCGATCAGGGTTGAACCGGCAAACAGTGCGGTTGCAATCGCCACCAACATGACGCCGGGCTGCCCCAGTGTGGCGCCGAAGCTGACACTGGTCAACTGGCCGGCCGGTACCTTCTCAAGCCAGGCGGTGCCGGTCAGGATCACCAGCGCGGTCATGCTGCAGACCACCAGGGTATCAATAAAGGTCTGGGTCATGCTGACCAAGGCCTGCTTGACCGGATCATGGGTGCGGGCCGCCGCTGCCGCTATCGGGGCCGATCCCATGCCGGATTCGTTGGAGAAGACACCCCGGGCAATACCGAACCGCATGGCTGCTGCAATGGTGGAACCGGCAAAACCGCCGCCGGCAGCAGCGGTACTGAAGGCCTGCTGGAAGATCAGCTCAAGGGCATGGGGGATCTTGTCCAGATTCAAGGCCAGCACCACCAGGCCGCCGATGGTATAACCGAGGATCATGAATGGCACCAGGATCGAGGTGGCTTTGCCAATGGATTTGATACCGCCCAGAATAACCAGGCCGGTCATCAGCATCAGCACCAGACCGGTGATCCAGGTCTCGACATTAAAGGTTGATTTGAAGATTGTGGCCACGGCATTGGCCTGGGTCATGTTACCGATACCGAAGGTGGCCAGGGCGGTGAAGACGGCAAACAGCCAGCCCAGCCTGGGCAGGTTGGCCCCCTTTGCCAGATAGTACATCGGGCCGCCCCGCATACCGTGGGGGCCTTTTTCACGGTATTTGACCGCCAGCACCGCCTCGGCATACTTGGTTGCCATCCCCACCAGACCGGTCATCCACATCCAGAACACCGCCCCCGGCCCCCCCAGGGAAATGGCGGTTGCCACACCAACGATATTGCCGATCCCCACCGTTGCCGCCAGGGCGGTCATCAGCGCGGCGAAGTGGCTGATATCGCCGTCACCGGCATGTTCCTTGTGCCAGATCAGCCGGAAGGCATGGGGCAGTGCACGGAACTGCACGCCCCGCAGGATGACCGTCAGGTACAGACCGGTACCGACCAGCAGAGCCAATACCGGCGGTCCCCAGACAAAATTGGATAAGGCGGCAATAAGGGCTTCAATGGTCTGCATCGTTTCTCCCGGCGCAGTGGATTGCCCGGTGCTGAATCGGGCTGCTTGCAGCGCGGCGCTACGGTACCGCAACTTTCACGAAAAATCAGGCAAAAAATTCTACTGCCACGTAACAATTCAGCCGGTTGCATAACTATCGAGTTGTACTAGAATATGCTGCAGTGACTGCAAGCTGTTTTGTTGCCCTGAAGGGATTCCCATGGAAAACTCAAATAGATATAGCGGTATTCATGCCTTTGGCACTACCGCACGCCTGGTCCATCTCGGACTGGCAGTTGCCGGTATCGTGGCCGTGCTTTCCGGGCTGTTTGCCGGTGATTATAAGCACATCGACCACTGGGGATTCAGCCTCCATCGCTGGATCGGCATATCGACCGCCGGCATTGTGGTACTGCGCATGCTGTTGGGCTTTGCCGGCCCGCAGGACCTCCGGTTCCCCAGCTGGGTACCCTATACCGGTGAACGGTTTTCGTACGTAAAAGAGGATCTTGCAAGCCTGCGTGCATTGCAGCTGCCGCCCAGACCCCCGCACTTCGGCATGATGGGGCTGGTGCAGTTCTGCGGGCTTGTCGTGTTCCTCGGCTCATCCTTAAGCGGAACCGTACTGTTCTTCAGTATTGAGCCCGGCCGGAAGGCACAGGGAATGCTCCATACGATAAAGGAGCTTCATGAAACGGGGCTGTTTCTTATTCTGATCTTTCTTACGCTACATGTAGGCGGGGTCATCATGCATGCCCTGCAGGGACGTCATAACTGGCGCAGGATGTTCTTCCTGAACCGCTCCGGCAGCCGGACCCGTTAATCTTTCCGCGTAGTAACATCCAACGCAGTACCACGTTCCAACAGCGCCGGACCGGCCTGAACCGCTAGCCCAATTACGACCTTGCGACATTAGAGCTTTTACTCTATGCTAGAGTTAATACTCTAAATGGAGGTCGCCATGCGCATCCTGTTGATACAGCCCCCCAGTTGCAACCCGTTGATGGACCAGGTCTACCTGTTTGAACCGCTGGCACTGGAGTACCTGGGGGCCGGCCTGAAACCGGATGGTCATACCGTGCTGCTGCATGATGCCCGGATCGAGCCGGACTGGGAGGCGGCCTTCAGGAGATTCCAGCCGGATCTGGTCGGCCTGACCGGCTTTACCAGCCACCTTACCATTATCAAGGAGATGGCTGGACGGATCAAGGCGCTGTCTCCCGACACCTGGATGGTGGTGGGCGGTCACCATGCCACGGTTGCACCCCGGGATTTCAACCTGCCGGAGATTGACCTGGTGGTGCTGGGGGAAGGAGTCTTCACCCTGCGTGAGCTGGCACAGGCCATAGCGCAGGAGAGCGGTCTGCAGCAGATCAACGGCATTGCCATTCCCGCCCCGGACGGGATGCTCTTCACGGAGCCGCGCCCCTACACCGATCTGAACCTGCTGCCGATCCCGGACCGCAGCCTGACCAAAGCCCACCGCAGCCGCTACTTCAGCGAGTGGTTCAAACCGCTGGCTTCGGTACGCACCTCGCTGGGCTGCACGGCCCGCTGTAACTTCTGCGCGCTCTGGAAGATCACCGCGGGCAAATACCTGCGCCGCGACCCGCAAAAGGTGGTGGAAGAACTGCTGGACTTGGAAGAGCCGAACGTCTTTTTCTGCGATGACGAATCGATGTGCGACGTCAAACGGATGGACCGGCTGGCTGATCTGATAGCGGCAGCCGGTATCCGCAAGAGCTATTTTCTGTATGGCCGGGTCGATACCATCGTCAATCACCCGCAGTTGTTTGAGAAGTGGGCCAAAATCGGCCTGTCACAGGTCTTTGTGGGGATGGAGGACTGTTCCGATGCCCGGCTGGCAGCCATGAACAAGGGGACCACCGTGGCCCAGCAGGAACAGGCCGTGGCAATCCTGAAGCGGCTGGGGATCATGATGTACGCCTCCTACATGGTCAACCCGGACTACAGCCGGGACGACTTCAAGGGGCTGCTGGCCCATGTGCATCGTATGAAACACAACTACGCCACCTTTACGGTCATGACCCCACTGCCCGGCACCGACCTGTACGAGCAGAACAAGGAGCGGATGCTCTCAGACAAACCGGAGCTGTTCGACATGCTGCACACCCTGTTGCCGACCCGGCTGCCGCTGCAGGAATTTTACCGGGAAATGGCCCTGCTCTACACCAAGGCGGTACCGTTGCACCGTTCACTGCCGCTGTTGCTGCGTTACGGCCTGCACGGTCTGCTGCTGCGACTGCGGCTGTTCGGCAGGTTTTTGGAAAGGATGAAACGCGCCCATCTCGACTACTAGGCAAAAGTGTGGCAGAGTGCGGTCATGACCACCAAGGACAAGATCATTGAGACCGCTGTTACCCTGTTCAACGAGCAGGGCACTGCTGCGGTCAGCACCAACCATATTGCCGCTGCCTGCAACATCAGCCCCGGCAACCTGTACTACCATTTCCGCAACAAAGCAGATATCATCCGCGCCATCTTCCAGCAGATGACCCAGGTCGGTGTTGACGAGTATGGTGCCATTAGCATGCAGTACCCGCCGGGCACAGCGGAGTCGATGGAGCAGACCTTCCTGATGATCCAGCAGTTCAACTGGCGCTACCGCTTCTTCAAGCGGGAGCTGACTGCTCTGGTGATGGCTGATCCGCAGCTGCAGGAGCAGTTTCAGGCCACCAACCGGCTGATGCAGCAGATGATTCGCCAGTCAATTGAGGCAGGTATTGCAGCCGGACGGACCAAACCGCTGGACGAGCAGGAAAAGGCGCACTTTGTGGACGCAGTCTGGCTGCTGGCGCTGTTCTGGGTCAACTATCTTGAAGTGGGCGGCGAAGAGGTCAACGAGGCAAATCTGGCACGGGGCAATGAACTGCTGCGGCTGCTGATCAGACCGTACCTGACCGGGGCGGCACCATGATACGCCGCATAAATTTCAACAGCCTCACGACCCGCCTGATCCTGCTGGGTATGGCCTTTATCATTCTGGGGGGGATCACTCGGGCTTTTCTGCTCGGCAACCATCTGCGTAGCGGCCTGACCGGCCTGGCCTCTGCCCAGTTGCAGACCATGGCCGATTATGTGGCCAAGAGCATCGACCACAACCTTGTGGAGCGGCGCGAGATGCTCAAGCGTGTTGCGGCACGGGTGCCGCTGGAGCTGCTGCATGACCGGAAACGTTTGCAGCACTGGTTGTTTGAACGTCAAGAGATTAACCCGGTCTTTTCGCAAGGCATGGCGGTTCTGGATCTATCGGGCATGCTGCTGGCCGGTTCCCCCCCCTTGGCCAACCGGGCCGCCAGATCCTTCGCAGACCGGGATTATTTCCAACAAGCCCTGAAAGGCCAGTCTGTCATCGGGCGTCCCGTTATCGGCCGTATCTCCAAGCTGCCGGTACTGCCTATGGCAATGCCGTTACGTGACCGCGCCGGCAAGGTCTGCGCCGTGCTGGTCGGCGCATCCGCACTTAACTCACCCAATTTTATTGATACACTCTATACCAGCCGGGTCGGCAAGAAGGGCGGCCTGGTGCTGGTCTCACCCCGCGACAAGCTGTTTATCGGCGCATCAGACGCCGACATTACGCTCCAGCCTACACCACAGGAAGGCCTGCATCCACAGCACGACCGGGCCATGCGCGGATTCCGCGGGGTAGGGCTTGATGTCCGGTTCGGGGTTGAAGAGCTGGCAGCCATCGCCTCAGTACCCAGCAGCGGCTGGTTTGTTGTGGCACGGATGCCGACCAGTGAACTGTTTTTGCCGGTCACCCGTTTGCACCGTTTCATGCTGAACAGCACGGTGATCGTTGCACCGATTTTTATCATCGTGCTGATGTTTGTGTTACGCCGTGTCATGCGTCCGCTCAAGAATGCCGCCTACCATGCCGACCGGATGACGCACGGCGAAATCCCTTTTGAACCACTGCCGGTGGTGCATAATGATGAGGTTGGCCACCTGACTGCGGCCTTCAATCGCGTCCTTTCCAAACTGATCGAAAGCCGCGCCGAACATGAGCACAGCGCACTCCACGATGCCTTGACCGGGCTGCCCAACCGCCAGCTGCTGGCTGACCGCATGGGACTGGCGCTGGCGCGTCTTCAGCGGAACAAGGGTTCTATTGCGGTGTTGTTTCTTGATCTGGACGGTTTCAAACAGATCAACGACGGCCTGGGGCATAAGGCCGGCGATACGGCCTTGCGTGAAGTGGCTGACCGTTTAAGTACCTCAATGCGCGGCGCAGACACCTTGGCACGGGTCGGGGGAGATGAGTTTGTGGTCCTGATATCCGATCTGGGCGATAATGCCGAAGAGGTGGCGGAGCTGGTGGCAAAAAAATGCCTGAAAGCTTTCGAACAGCCCTTCATGATCAATGACACCCCGTGCCGGCTGGGCACCTCCATCGGCATTGCCATCGGCAACGATGCCTCATCAGCCGACAAGCTGCTGATAGCGGCTGACCGGGCGATGTACCGTGCCAAGGAGGCAGGACGCGGCAACTACTGCCGTGCATAAAACCGCCCCGGCCCTCCCCTGGCACGTCGTTTGTTGAAGAGTCTGTTTTTTCGGCTATACTTACCTACCTGCAGCATAGGAGATCAGCACCTGCAAACAGCGTGAGGCACTCAGCTATGTATGATACGTCCGGTCGTACCTCCCCTGGTCTGATGTTGAAAGGCGCACTGTTCAGCGTCTTCACCCTCCTGCTGTATCTGATTGCGCAGCGTGACTATCTGGTGTTTCACAGCTTTGCAGAACTGTTCAGCATCATCATCGCCTGCGGCATCTTCATGATCGCCTGGAATTCCCGGGCCTTCTACAACAACAACTACCTGCTCTTTATCGGTATTACCTACCTGTTTGTCGCCTTTTTCGACACCCTGCACACTCTGGCTTACCGCGGCACGGGTATCTTCACAGGTTTTGATCACAACAACCTGGCTCCTCAGCTTTGGCTGGTTGCGCGCTACATGGAGAGCATCGCGCTGCTGACAGCGCCACTCTTTTTCCGGCGGCGCCTGCAGATCACCGGGGTATTTCTGCTTGCAGGCGTTGTTTCAGTGCTTGCGCTCTGGTCAATCTTCTGGGCCCGGAATTTTCCGGACTGTTTTATCAGCGGACTGGGGCTGACCCCTTTCAAGTGCACCAGTGAATACCTTATCGTTCTGATTCTGGCTGCCGCACTGGCACTGTTGTATCGGGAAAAGGCACACTTTGAGCCAAACGTGTTGCGCTTGCTGACCCTGTCGATCATCTGCACCATCATCACGGAGCTCTTCTTTACGATCTACACCGACCTCTACGGCCTCTTCAATTTTGTCGGCCATATCTTCAAGATCCTCTCCTTCGGCTTCATGTACAAGGCCATCATTGAAACCGCCCTGAGGCAACCCTACAGCCTGCTCTTCCGGGAACTGAAACAGAGTGAAGAGACGCTGCGCCAGAAAGAGGAGTCGTTGTTGCTGGCCCAGCGGCTGGCCCATATGGGAAGCTGGGAATGGAACCTGCGCGATAACAGCATGTGGTGGTCGGACGAGATGTATGCCCTGTTTGACTACGACAAGCAGCAGACGACCGCCTGCCTGGAGCGGATCTTTGAACGGGTGCACCCAGACGATATGCCTGCCGTACAACAGGTAACCGCCACCTACCTGCAGGAAAAACAGCCCTTGAAGTTCAGCCACAGGATCATTCAAAGCGATGGCAGCGTCCACCACCTGCAGGTTGAGTTCAACCGGCCCCGGCATGATCAACGCGGTACTGCGCTGCTGGCGGTGGGGATTGTCCACGACATTACGGACCAGGTCCAGGCGGCAAAAATGCGTGACGATATCGAGCTTATAACGCACCACGACCTGAAAACACCGCTTAACCCCGTGATCGGCATCCCGGAAATACTGCTTATGGATGCAAACCTGACCCCGGAGCAGATTGAGCTGATTCAGATGATCAAGACCTGCGGTTACCGGATCCTGAACATCATCGATTCATCCCTGTCGCTCTATAAAATGGAGCAGGGCACCTATACGCTGACAACAACCAGCTGCAATCTGCTGCAGCTGATTCATGAGATCGCCAGGGGATCAGAGCAGCAGTTGACCCAGAAACAGCTGAAGCTGACCTGCCTGGTCAAGGGGGTCCCGGCCGGCGCAGATGATCTGTTCATGGTGACCTGCGAAGAACTGCTCTGCTACACCATGCTGTCAAACCTGATCAGCAATGCCGTGGAGGCCTCTCCGCCGGGCGCGGGCATTACCGTCTCCTGCGAGCAGGATGCGCACTGGAGCAGCATCACGATTCACAACCAGGGCGCGGTACCAACGGAGATCCGCGCCAGCTTCTTTGACCGCTACGTCACCCATGGCAAGCAAAAGGGTACGGGGCTGGGCACCTATTCCGCCCTGCTGACCGCGCGTACCCATCAGGGTGATATCTCCATGACCACCTCCGAGGAAGGAGGCACCTTCATTACGGTGCGCCTGCCGAACCGCCCTGAAACCGTGCGGGCCGCAACGGCCTGCTAAAGGACCACCGGCAACACGGTCGGTCCCCCGAGGAGTATCCCATGCAACCCTGTGACGCTGATATCATCATTGTCGGTACCGGCCCGGCCGGACTGGGGGCCGCCTTTCAGCTCTCCAGCCATGCCCCCGGCCTTTCCATCCTGATGATCGATCGTGAAACCTACTGCTCCGGCGGGCTGTTGAACGACTGCAAACAGAACTACACCTACCCGATCGGCTTTGCTGAGGACATCTGGAGCAGGGAAGAGGCGGAACGGTTGCTGCCGCTGGTTGAAGAGCGCCTGCAACCAGCCATCAAAGAGAAGCACAACCTGTCGGTCTACCAGCGCCGTGCCGAACGGCTGGGGGTTTCGCTGTTGAATGTGCGTCAGGCCCATGTCGGCACTGACCGGAGCAAAGCGTTGATCCTGCGCTTGCGGGGTGAGCTGGAGGCACGCGGCGTACGCTTCATGCTGAAGCGGGAAGTAGCGGACATCTTTGACGAGCAGGGCCGGGCCGGGGTTGTGATGGCCGGCGGAGAGACCCTGTGGTGCCGCAAGGTACTCGCCGCACCCGGCAGGAAGGGGTTTGCGTTTCTGCAGCAGGTGATGGAGCGGATGGGGATCACCTACATCGACAATATCGTCGACATCGGCATCCGGGTGGAGACCCGGCTGGAAAACTACCCGATTGTGACCGACTACTACGACCCGAAGTTCCTGTTTCCTGAAAAGGTCAGGACCTTCTGCACCAATTCCGGCCATGCCAGGGTCGTACTCGAACAGTACCACGGTTTCAGCCTGGTCAACGGCCACGCCTTCTCTGAACAGCGTGCCGGCAACAACCTGGCCAATTTTGCCCTGCTCAAGACCATCGGACTGAAGAACCCGGTGCGGAGCGGGCAGCAGATGGCGGTCTTCCTTGCCCGGCTGGCAAACGAGATCGGCGGGGGAAAACCGATCATGCAGCGGGTGGGTGATTTTCGCATGGGCAAACGTTCAAACAGCGAGACCTTTAACGACGACCTCTTCTCCTTCCCCCCGACCTGCCCGGTGACCGCCGGCGACCTGGGGCTGGTGGTACCTGCCAAGATCATGCGCCATCTTTGGGCTGCCTTGAAAAAGCTGGACACCATCGTCCCCGGCGTGCTGCACCCCAGCACCATCATGTACTATCCCGAGATCAAGATGTACGCCAACAAACCTGCCTTTCTCGACCCGTTCTTCCGGGTCTCCGACAACGTCTACATGGCCGGGGATGGCGCCGGTACCTCGCGGGGCATCACCGGGGCATGGGCAAGCGGTATCAGGGCCGCCGAGGGAATACTGTCAGCCGGTTGAGCACGTTAAGCGATGACCCTTTTCAGCCCTTAACACTGACCGCGCTGCTGCTGAGGACCTCGGACGCAGCCTGGTAGGCCTGTATCTGCAAGGCCGCCTGGGTGCCGGGGTCATCCGGCCTCTGCAGCTTGCGCTCAAGCATGTTTTTCACTGCCTGGTACAGCTGTTTCAGCTTCTCCAGCTCTTCCTTTTCCGCACGGTCCGCAGCACTTTCCGCCTTGCTCTGGTTGGCCTGCTCCTGATAGCTGGTGGCTGCGTCGGTGGTCTTCGTCTCCTTTGACTCACCTGCTTCTTCAGCTGTTTTTTCACCTGCTTCCGTGTTTTCTGCGCTCTCTGCATCACTGCTCGCCAGCGTGGTTTCAGCGGCTTCGCTGACGGCGCTGGCTTCAGCAGCGGCGGTGTCTGCTTCCGCGGTCGTGCCTGCAGCACCGCTTGCCTCAGCCGTCGAGCCGGCAGCTGCATCGGAACCACCACTGAATGAGGCACCGCCACTGCCGCCATCACCCTTGAGCGAGGCGATCTGGGAGGCGATCTGCTTCAGTTCCGCCTTCAATGATTTGGCTGCCGAAGGGCTCATGAACGGGATCATCTGTTTCAGCATCTTCAGACGTTCCTTCAGCATCTTGATCTTTTCCGATTTTTTCTGCCGGTCGGATGTTTTCTTGTCCGGCAGCCGTTTCAGGGCCTCTCGCGCATCAGCCAGCCGTTTCAGCTGCTGCTCGTAATACTCGTCCGGACGTGAGCTGCTGTTGCTCTTCAGGCCATTGACCAGTGCCCGCTCAGTGCTGGTAAGCGGTAGATTGTACTGTTTCAGCAGGGCGGTGAGTTCCATTTGTAGATCCCCCGAAAAATAGTCACAGTACTTGTATCGGCAGAATTACCGGCGGAGTTCATAACTGACAACCAACCAGTTGAAAATGCCTCAGCCTTTCACCATGGCCTGATAGGTAGTCAGAAAATACTGCAGATTCGCAATCCGCATCTCGATATCTTCCCGCCAGTACTCAAGCTTCTTCCAGCCGGCCCCGGTCAGCTGATACCGTTTCCTGGCCGGTCCGCTCTTGCTGGTATCCCACTCTGAAACCACCTCGCCATCCTGTTCCAGCTGCTGGAGGGTACGGTAGATTATCGCGGTGTCCGGTTTAAAGAGCGGCATCCGTTCAGTCAGGACAGTATGAATCGCACCGCCGTGGATCGGCCCTTCAGCCAGTGCCAGCAGGATAAAGGCCGGTATATGACGATACTGCTGTTTGCGTTTGGGGGGCATGCCTGTTCTCCTTTCAGTCAGGCCTTGGCTGCGTCGGCCGTGTTGTCCGGCAGGCTCTCAAGGGGAATGACCCGCTCCATCAGGTAACCGGCCAGCAGAATACACGGGATGGTGAACAGCAGCCGCAGCAGGGCAAAACGCAGCCCGATGAAGCTGCTTTCCATCATGATCATCGGGATCTTGATGGTGGCCCAGGTTCCCAGAAAGATGACGATATTGGCCAGCCGCGCCCCCTTCTTCCGGAGCGAGACTGCAACCGGGAATGCGGCGTAGAGCGGTCCGGCTGCAGCCGTTCCCAACAGGATGGCAACCCCGGCGCCAAGCAGTCCGGCATCGGGCCCCAGATGGGCCTCCACCAGCCTGCGGGGCACCCAGACATCCAGCAGTCCCATCAAGATCATTACCGGTGGTACGATCGAGAGTACCTCCAGCAGGAAGCTGAGGGAGTTGATTGCCGAGTGGCGGGCCAACGCCGGCTGCCAGAGCAGCAGCAGCAGGTTGATACCCAGCACGGCCAGAAAAAGGCGGTAGCTTGCAAGATGCGCTTTCATTACAGGAATACCCCCATCAACAGTCCGATGATGATCGCAGTGACAAAGCTTAAACTCTGGCGGATCAGGGTGAAACGTCTGCCGAAATAGGAAATCTCAATCGGCGCGGTGATGATGCCCACCATGGTCAGGGTGGTCACAAAGGTAGCCAGGGTAGCCGGAGCCGCGCCCAGCCTGAGCAGAGACCCGACCAGCGGAAAGGCGATCGGGGCCGGCATGGTGATGATTGCGCCGATGGCGGCAACCAGCACAAAGCCGCCAATGCCACGAAAGCTGAACAGCTTGGTTATCAGCTCGGGTGGCACCAGGGCCAGTACCAGCCCCACCAGGGCAATCATCCCCAGGATCTTCGGCAGCAACAGGTGTAGCGATTTGGCCCCGATCTTCAGCGCCCGATGGGTCTTCTCCCGGTCACACCACCATGACAGCAGCAGTGCCACTGCTGTCATCCCATAGAGTGTTGCTGACATCATCGTTGTCCCTTTCCGCACCATTGGCGTTAACAACATCATAGTGTAAATTACAGTATGATGTTTCCAATTCCACGTCAACGGGAATCTCCTGCCGAGGCAGCACGCGGCACAAACCTGTCCCGAGACCGGAATATATCTGTTGCAAGAGGCAGCCGACAGGCTATGATAGCCTCGCCGTAGAGCGATCAGGACAGAGGTGCAGCCATGGCCATAGAACCTGCCACACTGGAATCGGGCAACCGGATTCCCTTCCTTCAGACCCTTGGCATTCAGCTGCATGAGATCGGCGACCGTCACGCAATCATGCAGGTGACGGTCAGCGAGATGCACCGCAACTATCTGGGGGGCGCCCATGGCGGCCTGCTGGCCACCCTGGTGGATACGGTTGCCTTCTTCCCCCGTCCGCTGCTCCCTTCCGGCACTGCCTGCACCACCACCAGTCTGAACGTCACCTACATCCGCCCGGCAAACCTCGGTGACACCCTGACGGCCCGCTCGGAGCTGCTGCATCTGGGGCGCAGAACCGCCAGTGTCAGGGTGGAGATCACCAATCAGGATGCCAGGCTGGTTGCCCATGGTGTGATTGGATTGATGCTGCTGGCGTGAGTTGGCATATCAACTTTTGATGTGAAAGGAAACAGCTATGCTCGGCCATCTGACCGTAATTCTGCTGTGCCAACTGGCGGGTGAAATCATTGCCAAGGCAGCCGGGCTGCCGATACCCGGCCCGGTGATCGGTATGGTTATCCTCTTCTGTGGACTGCTTCTGCGGGGCAACTTGCCCCCGGAACTTGAAACAGTGACCGGTTTTCTGCACCGGTACCTGCCGCTGTTGTTTGTGCCTGCCGGAGTCGGCGTTATCACCAGTCTTGACCTGCTGGCACGCTCATGGATGCCCCTGGCCGGGGCTATTGTGGTCGGGACCGGCGTAACCATTGCCGTAACCGGTCTGGTGATGCAACTGGCAAACCGCCGCGTCAGGCCGGATCAGCAGGAGGTGCCCCATGAATAGTGATATGGCACAGCTCTGGTGTTATCTGTCCGCCAGCCCGCTGTTGTGGCTGACCGTGACCCTGCTGGCCTATCAGCTTGGGATCTGGTGTTTCCAGCGCTGCGGCTGCAGTCAGCTTCTCAACCCGGTGCTGACCGCTGTCCTGGTATTGGTCATATTACTGAAGCTCAGCGGCACCAACTACCAGACCTATTTTCGCGGGGCCCAGTTCATCCACTTTCTGCTGGGACCGGCTACAGTTGCCCTGGCAATTCCCCTCTACCGGGAGATTGCCGTGATCCGCAAGACCTTTGTGCCGATCATCGTCTCCCTGTTTGCCGGTTCACTGGCCGCCATACTCAGCGCAGTCGGGATTGCCCGGCTGCTGGGGGGTGAGCGGGTACTGCTGTTGACCCTCTCCCCCAAATCGGTCACCACCCCGATTGCCATGGGGATCTCTGAACAGATCGGCGGCCTGCCCGCCCTGACTGCGGTTGCGGTGGTGCTGACCGGCATCACCGGCGTTGTGATCGGCGATCTGGTGCTTAACCGGGTGAAGGTGCATGACGAGACAGCCCGCGGCATGGCCTTCGGGATCGCCTCCCACGGGATCGGCACCGCCCATGCCATGCACAAAAGCCGGGTGACCGGCGCCTTTTCGGCGCTGGCAATGGCCTTGAACGGCCTGCTTACAGCACTGTTGCTGCCGCTGCTGGTCAGCCTGCTGCGCTGACGCCCTGTCAGCCTCAATCAGCACGGGATACGGTGAAACGGCCCGATGCTCCGCTTGTACTTGTAACCAGGGCTGATCACCCTGAAACACAAAACAAAAAAGTGCTTGATTAATTAGACCGACCGGTCTATTTTGCTCCCCATGGAAAAGAAAGACACCCGCAGCGACATTATCAAAATCGGTACCGAGCTGATCTCCCGCCAGGGCTACAACGCCACCGGCATTGAGATGGTGCTGAAAGAGGCCGGAGTACCCAAGGGCTCTTTCTACCACTACTTCAAAAGCAAGGAAGAGTTCGGTTTGGCTGTCATGGACGTCTTTGCCGACTACTACAGCCAGCGCATGACCACCTTGCTGCAGGATACGTCGATGCCGCCCCTGGGACGCATCCGCACCCTGCTGGAAGGTTCCCTGGAACGCTTCAGCCGCAACCAGTGCAGCAAAGGCTGCCTGATCGGCAACCTGGGACAGGAGATGGCTGATCAGAACGAGCGGTTCCGCGCGCGCCTGGATGAGATCTTTGCCGGCTGGAAGCAACTGTTTGCCGCCTGCCTGCAAGAGGCCCGGCAGTCGGGCAGCCTGCGGGCCGACTGCGAGTGCGAGCTCATGGCCTCCTTTATCCTGTCCGGCTGGGAAGGGGCGATCCTGCGAGCCAAGGTGATGAAATCGCCGCAGCCGCTGCAGGACTTTATCCAGATCCTGTTTTCCCAGACCCTGGGCTGAAAAAATTTTACACAGCGCCTAGACGACCGGTCTAATTTTACAATGCAGTGCTGCCGCCGGTTTCAGTTCAAGGATGATCTCAAGGCGGCGAGGAGCTCGGCGACACAGGTGTACACGCAGTACATCGAGGAGCCGACGACGAGCCAACGACGAGAGCGCCTTGAAATGAAAGCGGCCTAAACAATCAAGGAGGAAAACCATGAAACAATCAGTAGGAGCAAAAACCCTGGCCATGCCGACCCCGGTCTGGCTGGTGGGCACCTATGATGCCGACGACAAACCCAACATCATGACCATTGCCTGGGGCGGCATCTGCTGTTCAACCCCGCCCTGCGTGACCGTATCACTGCGCAAGGCCACCCATAGCTATGCGGCCATTGAGGCCCGCCAGGCCTTTACGGTCAGCATCCCTTCCGCAGAGCAGGTGGCAGAGGCCGATTTCTGCGGCATCGCCTCGGGCCGTGATACGAACAAATTTGACGCCTGCAACTGGACCCCGGTCAAGAGTGAACTGGTGGATGCCCCCTACGTGAGTGAGGCTCCGCTGGTGATTGAGTGTCGCCTGCTGCACACCCTGGAGATCGGCCTGCACACCCAGTTTGTGGGTGAGATCGTGGATATCAAGGCCGACGAAACCGTCCTGGGCGCCAAGGGCTACCCCGACATCACCAGGGTCAAGCCGTTCATCTGGGATAGCGCCCACCGCCGCTACTTCGGCCTGGGTGACTACCTTGGTACGGCCTGGGAGATCGGTAAAACCATCACAACGGAGGAGCGACCATGAAGATCGTCAGCCTGCTGGGAAGCCCCAGAAGCACCGGTAACAGCGCCACCATTGCCAAACACCTGCTGCAGACCGCTGCCGGGCTGGGTGCAGAAACCCAAAGCTTTGAACTGAACCGCCTGAGCTATCGCGGCTGTCAGGCCTGCTATGCCTGTAAAAAAGGGCGTGAAGATTGCGTGCTGAACGACGACCTGACTGAGGTGTTATCAGCTGTGGCAGCTGCTGATGTGGTGGTGCTGGCCTCGCCGGTCTACTATGGCGACATCACCATGCAGCTCAAGGGGTTCATTGATCGCAGCTATTCCTACCTGGTGCCGGACTACATCACCAACCCGCAGCCCAGCCGGCTTTCTCCTAAAAAACTGGTCTTTATCCAGACCCAGGGACAACCTGAAGAGAGCATGTTTGCGGATATCTTTCCGCGCTACGACTTTTTCCTGAAATGGATGGGCTTCACAGAGACCAGCCTGGTCCGGGTCTGCGGTATCGGGCCTGCCTCTGTGGATGCCGTGCCTGACCATGTTCTGCAACAGGCAGAAGCGGTGGCACGCCAGGTATGTGCCGCAGTCGGGGGGGCAGCATGAATCTTGTCAGTATTGATCATGGCCGCTGCCGGCGTGACGGTGCCTGCAGCGCGGTCTGCCCGGCAGGGCTGTTTGAAAACGATCCGGACGGATTTCCGCAGTTTCGGGCTGACGGTGATCAGCGCTGCATCAGGTGCGGCCACTGTGTAGCGGTCTGCGGCTATGAGGCTGTGCAGCACGCAGATCTGCCCCTGCACGAGGCACCGCTGCTGGACCACAGCCTGCAGCTTGAGCCTGCTGCCCTTGACCGGCTGCTGCAGTCCCGACGCTCGATCCGGGAGTTCAAGAGCGAACCGGTGCCGGAGGCCCTGGTCAGAGAGGCGATCGAGGCGGCCCGCTGGGCCCCCTCGGCTGTTAATCGCCAGCCGGTCGAGTGGCTGGTGATCCAGAACCCGGCCGAGGTCAAAAAGCTGGCCGGCCTGGTGGCAGAGTACCTGCGGCAGATCGTTGAGCCACGCTATGCCCATTACATCACCATGTGGGACCAGGGCCAGGATCCGTTCCTGCGCAGTGCGCCGCATCTGCTGGTAATCCATGCGCCGGACGACTGGGGCTGGAGCACCGTGGACAGCACCATTGCCCTGACCCAGTTTGAGCTGGCAGCCGTGGCCCGCGGGATCGGCACCTGCTGGGCCGGCTTCCTGATGCGGGCAGCAGCGGGGCATCCACCCCTGCGGGAGGCCCTGGGTATCCCTGAGGGGCACAGTGTCACCGGGGCCTTGATGTTCGGTCTGCCCCGCTACCGCTACCATCGCATCCCGCCACGCCAGGCAACGCGGGTCACCTGGCGTTAGTACCCGCAATCGGCACAAAGGAGAAAAGGCATGAAGGTCATCGCCATCAACGGCAGTCCCAGAAAGACGTGGAATACCGCAACCCTGCTGCAGCATGCCCTGCAAGGGGCCGCCGACCAGGGGGCCGAAACCGAGCTGGTGCAGCTCTACGACCTGAACTACAAAGGCTGCATCAGCTGCCTGGCCTGCAAGGCCCGGGGCGGGAAAAACTACGGCCGTTGCGCAATCAACGACGAACTGACCCCGCTGTTGGAGCGCGTTGCAGCAGCCGACGCCCTGCTGATGGGCTCACCGGTCTACTTTGGCAGCGTGACCGGCGAACTGCGCTCGTGCATGGAACGGCTGCTGTTCCCCTACCTGACCTACACCGTACCCTACGGCACCCTGTTTCCCAAACAGATCAAGGTTGGTTTCATCTACACCATGAACGTCACCGAAGAGCGCAGCAAGGAGTTCGGTTACGAGTACTTCATCAAATCCAATGAGCGGTATGCCCAGCTGCTGCTCGGCCCGGCCGAGACCCTCTGCAGCTTTGACACCTGCCAGACCGAGGATTACAGCAAGGTGGTGATCGAGAGCTTTGACCCGGTCCACAAGCACCAGCGCCAGCAGGAGGTCTTTCCGCAGGACTGTGACAAGGCCTATCAGCTGGGGGTGCGCCTAGCAACGCCGTAGCCGCAGCAACAAAACCAGTCCGGTATGACATGTCTCGTGAGGGCCGTGTTTCCGCGGTCAGACAGGTAGTGAGAGGGATCTATGGATACTGTCACACAGATTGAAGAGATCATTCGCAGCTTCTGGGCCTCTGACCCCAGCAACAGTCTGCACCTTGCAACCGCTGAAAAGGCCTGGCAAGAACCACAGCTTGCGATAGCGCGGGGAGACGACCCGCTGTTTCTCCGCATCAAAGAGCTGATCGGCCCTTTCCTCTGGACCCCGCAAGAGGCCTATACCCTGGCATTTCCTGAAGCGCCGGCAGCTGCTGAAGAGTTACGGGTGATCAGCTACCTCTTGCCGCAGACACCGGAAACCCGCGCTGATCAGCGCCGGGAAACCAGCGTACCGGCAGAGCGCTGGGCCCGTTCACGCTTCCATGGCGAAGAGTTTAACTGTGCATTGCGGCTGCATCTGGCAGCAACACTCACCCAGGCCGGGTATCCTGCAGTGGCACCGGAGCGGCTGCCCGGCTTTGCCTACCGGCAATCAGAACGCTTCGGTCTGGCCTCCAACTGGTCAGAGCGGCATGTTGCCTTTGTGGCCGGACACGGCACCTTTGGCCTTTCAGATGCCTTGATCACCCGCTGGGGCAAGGCTGTTCGCTTTGGCTCGGTGGTAGCACGCATCAACCTGCCGGTTACGCAGCGGGTGTACGGCGATGACCATCATGCCTGGTGTCTCTGGTACGCCAAAGGCACCTGTGGCGCCTGTGCCAGGCGCTGCCCGGTCAATGCCATTACAACCGCTACGGGCCATGATAAACAGGCCTGTTTTACCTACATCCGTGAGACCACCACCCCCTATGCAACCGCAACCTACGGCACCGGCGCCACCCCCTGTGGTCTGTGTCAGGTCAAGATCCCCTGTGAGGCAAACGTACCGGCCGCATTGCTTTAAGAGCGACTGCTCAACCCAATCTGCAGTGGAAAGGAAAACACGATGACAACCAAGGCAAAAAACTACAGCGCAGAACATATCGGACCGTTTGAGGAGCTGCTGAACAAGGATTTCATGGGCTTTCACGGCAAATACTTTATCGGCAAGGAGCTGGGCCTGACCGGTAGCGAGGTCTCCCTCAACCGCCTGCCAGCTGGTAAATTCATGCCGTTCATCCATAGCCACAAGAAGAACGAAGAGCTGTACATCGTGCTGCGGGGCAACGGCATGTTTTACGTTGATGGCGATGAATTCCCGGTCCAGGAGGGCAGCCTGATCCGGGTAGCGCCGGAGGGGGAGCGGGGCTGGAAGGCCGGGGACGAGGATCTGTACTTCATCTGCATCCAGGCCGAGGCTGGCAGCCTGACTCAGGCCACGCTGGAGGACGGCAAGCGTCACGACACCAAGGCATCGTGGATGGAAAAGTGATTTAGGTGCAACACAGGTTGTATCCTTTTTGACCGGTTTCCCGTCTCTACGGTCAGCAGCACTATTCCGTCGCTGGAGGGGAAACTATGGAACAGTACGAACGTGGCGTTGAGCAGCTGGTTGCAATGCTGGGTGAGGAACGGGCGCATCAGGTAACGGGCAGGTTCCGCGAACTTAGTCCGGCCTTTGAACAGGAAGCGGTTGCCGTGGTATTCGGCCGGACCTGGGCGCGTACCGGGATTGATCGCAAAACCAGATCGCTGTGCAGCATTGCCATTCTGGCCTCGCTGGGCAGGGTAGGCGCCCTGCGGATTGTCCTTGAACTTGCCCGTAACAACGGGGCCTCCCGCGAGGAGATCACCGAGGTAGTGCTGCAGGTGGCGATCTATGCCGGCTATCCGGCTGCCCTGGATGCGCTGGCAGTGCTTGAAGGCATGGCAGATGCCGCAAAAGGCTGAGCGTGCCGTTCTGTCAGGAGGCGCTGGTGTACAACTTCGAGGACATCTATGCAGCATTTCAGCCCAGGATCAAGCGCTACCTGGCTAGTCTTGCCGGAGAGGATACCGCCTGTGACCTGACCCAGGCGGTCTTCCTCAAGGTCAGCCAATCCCTGGACAGCTTCCGGGGAGAATCCTCGCTGGCCACCTGGCTCTACCGGATCGCCACCAACCTTGCCTATGATCATGGCGATTCGGCCCGCGTCAAGCAACAGAAGCAGGAACGGTTGCTGGCTGAAGGAGAATCCTTTGATAACCTCTCCGATAGCGCCAGTGCGACAACGGACAGTGCCTACATCCGCCAGGAGATGAGCGCCTGCATCCGGGAGGTTGTGGTGGGGCTGCCGGAAAGCTACCGCACCGTGCTGCTGCTGGTGGAATTTGAAGAACTGACCAATCAGGAGGCCGCCGATATCCTCGGTGTCAGCCTCGAAACCGTCAAAATCAGGCTGCACCGTGCCCGGGCCATACTGCGTAAGGCCATGCAAAACCAGTGCAGCTTCTACCGTGATGAGCGCAATGAACTGATGTGCGACCGGAAACCGCAGGACACGCAAACATCGGTATAGACAGCCCCAAAACTCTGTCGTATAGGATAGCTGCCCACACCAATCACCCCGCAAGGAAACGGCCATGAACCGCCTGATTCTACTTTGTTTAACACTTGTGCTGTTTCTTTCCGCCAACCCGGCCTTCTGCAGCGATGCCGCACTTGCCAAACTGTTCAGCGACCGTGCACTGCAGGGCACCCTGGTGCTGACAAACCGTGATGGCTCCCGCAGCTATATCCATAACGAGGCCCGCGCCAGCACGCCGTTTTTGCCCGCCTCCACCTTCAAGATCCCCAACACCCTGATTGCGCTTGAAACAGGAGCAATCACGCCACAGGGGACCTTTATCTGGGACGGTAAAGACAAAGGAGTGCCGACCTGGAACCGGGATCAGACCCTGGGCAGCGCCTTCAAAAACTCCTGCGTCTGGTGTTATCAGGATCTGGCACAACGGATCGGTACCACACGCTACCGGCAGTGGCTGAAGCAGATTGACTACGGCAATGCCGATCCCGGGCCGGAGCTGACCACCTTCTGGCTGTCCGGTGACCTGCGGATCAGCGCGCAAGAGCAGATTACGTTCTTGAAAAAGCTCTACAGGCATGAACTGCCGTTCAAGGCTTCATCCTATGACGCATTGCGCAGAATCATGCTGATGGAGGAAAAGCCCGGCTATCGCCTGTACGTCAAGACCGGCTGGGCTGGTTACGGAGAAAAGGATACGCCACAGACCGGCTGGTATGTGGGCTACCTTGAAACCGGTACTGATGTCTGGTTTTTTGCCCTGAACATGGCTATAACCAAACCGGCAGAGGCTGCCTATCGTCAGCAGGTGGTGCTGGAGGCGCTGAAGCTGAAGGGGATTATCTGACGCAGCACAACGGAGGACGCGATGATTGATCAGGCCTTTGCACACAGCTTTGCCAATGCATGGATTGCCGCCTGGAACAGCCACGATCTGGAGCAGGTGCTCAGCCACTATGCGGATGACTTTGAGATGCACTCGCCGGTGATCGCCCAGATTGTGGGGGAACCGTCCGGCAGACTGGTGGGTAAACAGGCAGTGGGCGCCTACTGGAGCCAGGCCCTGCAGCTGCTGCCCGACCTGCAGTTTGAACTGATCACGGTACTTGCCGGGGTCAGCAGCATTACCCTGTACTATCGCGGCGCACTGGACCGGCTGGCTGCCGAGGTCTTTCACTTTGGGCCTGATGGCAAGGTAATCAAGGCCTTTGCCCATTACGGGGTATAGGGCTGTTCAGTCAGGGATAGTTACACCATGACCCCATCCACCCCCAGCATGCTTGGTGTACTGAAGCTGTTCATTATCCCGGTTGGCGGCGGAATCCCTGCCGGTGTCATGCTTGCCCAGGCCAAAGGGCTGGCCTGGCCCATCACCGCCGCAATCTACCTGATTTCCGATCTGCTGCTGGCCATTGTCTTTGAACCGATCCTGCGGATGCTTGCAATGCTGTTCGGAAAGGTCCTGTTTCTGGCCCGCTTCAGCGCCGCCTTCAAGCTTGCCATGGCACGCAGCACAGCACAGCTCAGCGGTACCGGCGCAGGCCCCTTTGCACTGGTCATGATCGCCTTTGGTGTTGATCCCATGACCGGGCGTGCTACGGCACTGGCAGCAGGGCATGGCTTTATTGCGGGCTGGGCCTTTGCCATTGCCGGAGACATGCTCTACTTTGCCGTTATTGCGATCACAACGCTGCGCCTGAACAGGTACATTCGCGACCCGAACACCACGATGCTGATCGTGCTTGGCATAATGTTTATGGCACCCATGCTGGTACGCTCTGTCAGGCGGTCCAGGCAGCCCGCCTAAGCTTCAACCTCCTGTTCAGTGCCCTTCAAATCAATCAAACTATCTATTCGCAAATAAATCATACCTAAGCGCTTAGCTTATTGATTAAACTATAAATAATCTATAGACTATCTATAGATTATTTATTCAGTATCTATTCATCTACAGGATTTTAAGTATGCAACCCAACACCATGGACAATCAGGAACGACTGCTTGCCTTTCTGGCCACCGGCGTCTACTCCGCACCGGAGATACAGCAGCGTTTCGGCTTCAGCCAGCCGGTTATCTCACGCCTGATTACGCAGCTGGATGACCGTGTGCTGGCAATCGGCAAGGCCCGCGCACGCCGTTACAGCAGATTGCGTGATCTGCGTGGGTTGGGGGGCAACTTCCCGGTCTATGCCATTGATGCCGAGGGCAATGCACGCCTTTTGGGAACGCTCTACTGCGTGGCCCAGAGCGATTTTCTCTGGCAACCGCAGGATGGCCGTGAGCAACTCTTTAAAAGCCTGCCCTGGTTTCTGGCTGACCTGCACCCGGAAGGTTTTGTCGGCCGGGCCTTTGTGCGCAACTGTCATCAAGAACTGGGTCTGCCGCCCCGCAGCAATGACTGGCAAGAAGACCATGCGTTGATGGCTCTTGTTCGCCGTGGTGAAGACACCATGGGTAATCTGGTAGTTGGCCAGGAATCGCTGGAACGCTACTTCCGCATGGTTCAGGCAGCAGCCGGCACCATACCGGCAGCAGCTAGGACAGAACGGTATCCCCGGCTGGCCCAAGAGGCGATGGAAGGGCAGCCTGTTGGATCATCGGCAGGGGGCGAACAGCCTAAGTTTACCGCCACCATTGAGCAGGGCAGCATGGTGCAAAACGTACTGGTCAAGTTTTCTCCACCTGTGGCCAGTGAAGAGGGCAGTCGCTGGGCAGACCTGCTGGTGTGCGAACATCACGCGCTGCAGGTTGCGCAACAGGCAGGCGTTGCTGCTGCACAAAGCATGGTTCTGGAGGCTGGCGGCCGCCTGTTTCTGGAGGTGCTTCGCTTTGACCGGACCGGCCTGCACGGTCGTCTGCCGATTATCTCGCTGCGGGCAGTGGATAATGAATTTTATGGCTATCAGGACAACTGGGTGAATGCCGCCAATCGGATGGAAAAGGATGGCAGGCTCTCAGCACAGGATGCCTCAGCTTTGCGCTGGTTATCGGTCTTTAGCAGCCTGATTGCCAATAATGATCAACATTTTGGCAATGTTTCCCTGATTATGGCAGACGGCAGCAAGCGGTTCTCCCTTGCACCGGCCTATGATCTACTGCCGATGCTGTACCGCCCCATGGATGGCGCAGCACCAGTCCGTACTTTTGCGCTGCCTGCCGCAGTACCCGGCGCTCCCCAGGAATGGGTTGCGGCACTTGATTGCGCCTGCCTGTTCTGGAGTCGTGTGCAGGCAGATACACGAATATCCGAACCGTTCCGTCAAATCTGCGCTGAAAATCTGGCAACGCTTGAGCGGCTGAAGACTGCGCCACGCCTGCTGTAACCGGTTTACTTGCCAATAAAAATCAACAGGATGGTCGAAGGCTTTGACCCTATCAGGCTGTTTTAACTGGACAAGCATCAGCCAGTTGCGCTACAGATAGCCAACCACTACATCACAGAGGAAAGCCCATGCCCAACCGGCCTTCCATACAGCTGACATGCTGACACTCAAACCCGCCCAAAAGGCGGGTTTTTCGTTTTTTTAGGGTGTAAAGAAATTTTACAGTTTTTTGTAACAACCTAAAATATATGAAATTTATTAGACAACCAGAGGGTTTTATATCCACACAGATGTATACAGCTGGTCGCTGTGCACAGCGAGCTATGGAACCATATGGCACACGGCCGTGAATGGCCGCAGGATAAATGTTCCATTTGGTGGGATGAGCGGTTCACGCGCGTGAACCGCTCAATAAGAGTTGGTCAAATAAATAGATTGGAGATCGAGCATGCAAGAATTCAGAACAATATTAGAACTTATCTACTTTGCGTCTGGCCCTCTGTTGCTAATCGTTGCAGGAATTGGTTTATGGCAACTAAAAATAGCAAAGGACACATCTCGCATTCAGGCATCAAGGGCGGCTCTATCACTTTCGGCTGAGCGTTGTGAGCACTACCACTCGCACATAATTCCATTGGTAAACAAATTGGATAAAGCTGTAGAGAAGCACAATATAAAATATTACACATTGTTTGAGGTTAAAATAGAAGGCAAAAAAATTCAGATCACCCCTAACTGTGACCGAGAAGTTTATCTTGCAGAACTTGAAAAGTCCAATCATGTAATTGCTGAAATATGTGAGACATTAAACGCAATAGAAGCGTTTTCTGTTTTTTTTATTTCGAGGGTGGCTGATGAATCGATAGCTTATACCTCTGTAGGAAGAACTTTTTGTCATACAGTTCGTAAATACATTGCTGATATTGTGACTGTTTCAGATTGCGGCGGACACTATGACAATCTTTTAAAACTGTTTTTGCTGTGGAACTCCCGTATGCAGTCAGAAAAACTGATACGAGACAAGCAGAAGATAGAGAATGAAATTGGTAAATTAGAAAAGAGGTGCATTCAACCGTTCGGAACAGAATGATGACCAACATCGGGGTGCTGCTGTCGGGCAGCAGACCCCGTAAGCCGTTGTCAGATGGAGCAATAAGCATGAAAACAAAGTTAACCGTATCAGCAATTATGTTTCTATCCGTAACCAATTGTGTTGCCGAGGAGTTGCTGGTTTTTAATACTTGGTCTAGGAGTGACGGCTACATCTATGAGAGCTACGCCGAATATTCGCGAGTTATGAAAATGCCAGATTGGAGCCCGGAACGTGGACTGCCTGCAATTTCGTCGGTTAAGGCAATAGAAATAGCCACGAAATATCTACAGGAAAATGAGCCTAGGTTTAAGGATGCCAAAATATCTTCAGTGCAATTGACGCAGTTTCTTATTCCGAATTACCTCAAAGGCAAGTGGTACTACAATATCATTTTCATGAATAACATCCCTGTCACAAAGGCAATTCCAGACAATACATCTGTTGTTGTGCTTATGGATGGCTCAATTGCAGATGTGTCAAAAAAGAAACTGGAAGTTGATAAAGAATTACTTAAAAGAGTAAGAGACAATCTTAATAAGGAGCTTAACGAGTAGAGTTCAGCATGACTGGGTTTTGATCAAGAGAGAGCTGCCATCCATCGGCATGACTCCGCCCGGTAGGGCAAACGCAACCCCGGTGGACAAACACAAATGCTTGATTTGATTCTGATATGGCTATCCAAACGATCAAAGAAGTCAGACAAGAAAGAGTCTGCTCAAACCCCAACTGCGCCCTGCATTGGAAAATCTTTACCGGAGCGAAAAAGGGGACACGAAAAAGTGACAGGCTGTTTTTCATCCGGTCCTGTTTATAAAAGCAGCCCCTCCATCATTTTTACCGCCAGTTCCACACACCTGTAAAGGCGCCCCATGGACAACAAGCCCATCTACCACGACAGCCTGGTTACCATAACCTCAGACGAGATCGTCTTTGCCCAGTACTACTTTCCGCTGCATACTTCCAAGACCGTCCGTCTGGCAGATATCGCCAGTATTACGGTTTGTGAACCGAGCATCTGGAACGGCAAGTGGCGCCTGCACGGCACCGGCAACATCAAGACCTGGTTTCCGGCAGACTACAGCCGTCCCAAGAGAGACAGGATCTTTATTGCCGACCTGAAGAGCCAGTGGGTCAACATCGGCTTTACCGTGGAAGACGGCCCCCTGGTGGAGGCGATCTTGCGGCAGCACAGGCTGATCAAGGAGTAACGGCTAAACCGGGCAGGCACCCACTGGGATGAAGATATCTACGAAATTGGTGCGGTTGCGGTCCAGTTCTTTACCGCCGAAAAGATCCGCCGGTTGTCCCGGGGCGATGAGTTTCTGCAAATAGTTGCCCGGGGCGTTACGGAGATTGAACCAGGTGCATGCTGAAGCTTGGATGAAAAAACACGACGAAAACGGCACACGCCATCACGATTCCAGCGCCTGCGGATTGGAGCTTCGTTTTCATAGTGTGTTCCTGCTCAAATGGTGTTGTTGAACGCTGTTTCCCCTGTTGCCGTCACCCCAACTGTAACAACAGCATATCAGAGCAGACCGTTATGCTGCATGTCTGCCGTGATCACCCCCACAAAATCCCGGATGGCAGCATCCAGGGAAGCAGGTTCTTTGCTTTCAGTGACCGCAGTCCAGAGCAACTTGTCGGATGCCGCGTACAGGTTCGTCTCCAGGACATACAGCTTGCGGTCATAGCTATACCCCGGCTTGCTGACCACAGCGTAGCTGTGGCTATAGTAGCTGTCGAAGCGGTTGTAATATAACGGCCGCCGACTGATGCTGATCTGCAGACGGTCATTGGGATACACCTCGGTGGTCGCAGGGACGTAGACCGTTTCCCGCTTGATATCCACGAAGTGGGTTACCAAAACTGAATTCTTGCCTGTTTCCGGCAGTTTCGCCTTGACGGTCTGCGCTGTAATGAGTTTTTCGTCCGGGAAAATCCGGTAGCTCTGCTCTGCATCAGCACCCAACGTTGTCAGTTGTCGCACGAATTCGTCCTCAATCTTGCGGCGGAGGCTGTCCTGCTGGGCCAGGGCGATCACCAGCACCTTCCCCGCCTCCCTTGTCCCGAGCGATGGGTCGTGCCAGGAAGTGACCAGCCGGGTCGACGAACACCCGGACAGGAGAAAACCGGTCAGCATTACTACTAGAAAGCCCTTGAGTGAGCTGTTCATCATGACCTCCTTTTGATAATCAGGGGGCGACTGAAAAGGCCCCACATCCGATTGATCAGGCAAACTTGAGCCCAACAACCCCGGCGATGATCAGGCCGGCCGAGGCGATCCGGAGCATGCTGACGGCGTCGCCAAAGGCCACGATCCCCACCACAAATGTGCCTGCCGCTCCGATACCGGTCCAGACCGCATAGGCCGTCCCCATCGGTATGACCCGTTGCGCCTGCAACAGGAACGAGCCGCTGAGTATGATACAGAGCACCGCAAAGCCGAGCCAGAGCGGCCGCGGTCCGCTTTCCGTCCAGCCGAGTTTGAGGCCGATCGGCCAACCGATTTCAAGCAGTCCCGCAAGAATAAGATAGGTCCAGGCCATAGAATCCTCCCTCATGTTGTGCCTCCACGAGGCAGCGTAATTTTATCTATTTAGGGAACAACTGCGATAATTGCAAGCATCTATGATTTCATAAGCCAAGGCGCCCCATGTACTGCATCAGTTCTCTCCCGCTCCTTCCACCCGCCTGATTTGACATCGCTCCACTCTCTGTTAGAAGTATATAATCCAATCTGCAGCATCCATCCCACAACGCAGCGCTGGAAAAGGAGGATACCCATGGCATCGACCCGCTTGAAGCTGTTGGCACTGTTGAGCGTCACCACCTGTCTGGTTGCAGCTGTGGGCCAGGCAGCCGAGGCGCCGGGGTTTTCAAAGCTCCGCTACGAATGCGAGAAGAAGGCGGCTGAATACACCTACAATCTTGATAAGGCAGGCGATCAGGAGATCTTTGCCGCCCATCTGAAGGAATGTCTGGAGGTGGCACAGACTGCCCCACAACCGCTGCAGGCGGAGGTTGCCCTGCCCCAGGCAGAGAGTTGCGTTCCGCTGAACTTCGTCAACAACTCGGGGGAGGATATCTTCCTGGGGGTCTGGCTGGGCAAGGCCAACCGGGGCCAGGCTCCCGACAAAAACAGCTTTCCCGGCTGGAAGCTTGAGGCGGGCAAGACCCGCAGCTGGTGTGCACCATCGACCTTTAACGGCCGGTTTGTTGCCAGGACCGGCTGCGAGGACAACAAGTGCGCCGTGGGAGATTGCTGTCAGGATTCCGGCGGCAACGGTTGCGGCGACAATACCTGCACCACCGGCAACCAGCCGGCCTCGATGGCAGAATTTACCCTGAACGACAAGGATGGCAAGAGCTGGTACAACGTCAGTTATGTGGATGGCTATAACTTCCCGGTACAGATCACCCTGACCACCACCGCCAGCAGCAGCTGCACCAAGACGGTCGGCTGCAGCGCCCTGCCCGCCTGCCCCTGGACCAATCGCCCGGCCGGCGGCGTATGCCTTGCCCCGTACAAGCTTTTTGAGGCCGACAACAAGGATTTCCTGAAAAAGCAGCAGTACTTTATCCTGGCCGCAAAATGCGCCAGCGACAGCACCTGCGGCTGCGGCAACCAGTGTACCGACAAGGCGCCCTGCCCGGATAAAAACCCCAGCACCGGCATCGCTTCTGCCGGCTGCTCACCATTGGCCCTCAAGGCAGGGGATTACGGCAAATGGGGTGATAGCAAGGACAAGCAGGGCAAACCGGGCAAGCCGGTGGATAAGGCTGCCCAGAACCAGGTGGTCTGCATTGAGCAGGAGGACGGCTGCAAATTTGTGTGGGATGCGGCATCAAAACGCTATCCCGACACCATCAAGAACAGCGGCTGCAGTGGCGCCTACACCTGGCAGTATGATGACGCGGGCAGCCTGGGCAACTGCAAGGCAAACGAGATCAAGGGCTTTACGATCAGCTTCGGGAAACGGGCAGCGGGCACTATCCCGATCCAGCTGCCCAATTTCCTGCTGCATCCGGCGGGTGGACTAAGTGGAACCTACAGTATCGACAGCGGCAGCACGCACCCCTTCACCGGTCCTGATGCTGTGCCGCTACGGGTCAAGGACGGCACCATCCTCACCCTGGTCAGGAACTGCAGTGGCGGCGGCAAACTGACCTGCCTGATGACCTACAACAGCACAACCAACTTCACCACCAACGACAAGACCTGTAAAAATCCGGTGGTGGGGGCCATTTCATGGAATGAGGCCAAAGATCGGCTGCATGATCTCAACCTGGGTATCCCCAACAAGGATGCCATCCAGAATGGCCGGGATGCCGAGGATAATCAGCCGTTTACCAATCTCTGCAAATAAGCGGACCAAGCTTCCGGGAGGACAGTATGAAATGCGTTACCTGGCTGGGGATTAAAGTGATGCTGCTGATCTGCATGGTTGCCGGTTGCCTGCTGCTCGGCGGCTGTGGCGGGGCCAGCTATGTCTGGTATCAGGCTGGCAGGGATCAGGCTGCATTCAAGCAGGATCACCTGCAATGTGAAGAGGAGGCGGCCCTGTTTGCCAAGCATATGGACAAGCGGGGCGACAAAGAGGTAATTTCTAACCGAATGAAGGACTGCATGGGGGTGCGGGGCTACGTCAAGGTGCTGGAAGAGGATCTGCCGGCCGGTGCTGAAAAGCTCCAGTAAACGTGGCCGGGCTCAACCGGGCGGCGTACAGGCGACCCAGCCGATGGTCCCGCGCCGCCCGTGTTTGTCTCTGCTGCCGCGTGCAGGTACTAAACCGTCTGCCGCCCTGCAGGCAAATCACCGTAAAAGGAGCTGCCAGTCGCACACTGTTCGTGCATAACGATCTGGTTTTAGCCCATGAAAAAATTCTTGCTACGCGTTATCACCCTGCCCGCCTGTGTCTGCCTTGGATCACCGGTCGATTCCTCGCTGCCTGCCGCCTATGCTGCGGTGGTGCATGCGGTGCATGAAATTCTGGTTACCGGCTGTGAAAATGAAGCAACCGCGATCAGCAAGATGAAGGAAAAACGGAAACAGCTGGGTAAAAAAACGGTTTTTTCCGAGATCTCACTTGATCCGAAGAGTATGGGGATTGTGCGCTACCATCCCACACCCTTTGTGAGCGGCCACAACATCATCACCACACCGGATGCTGATGGTGCCTATCCCGGCAAGGCACTGTCAAAGGCACCCCAGTTTCCTGATGGACAGGGGCTCTGGATTCAGTACAGCATTAAGGAAGTGGTTACCGGTGACAAAATCCAGCGTCACATGTACTGCGAAAAATACAAGACCACGCTGTATTGCGGTTCGTTGCCGGCCAGTTATGATCTGCGTGCCCACATGGCAAACACCCTTACCCCGTAAATTCCGTCAGGCAGCTCCGCGTCTTTAAAGGCACTTTACCCTGCTGCAGCTTCAGGTTGGTACGTTCCGGGATCGCCAGGGTGGCAAAGTAGCTGCGCCAGAGCTGTTGAAACTGGGCCTCCTGCGGCGTGATCTCCGGCTGTTGATGCAGCTCCATCGGCAGCAGCAACCACTCCTTTTTGTCAGCATCGTACAGAATACCCTCGTTGTGACGCTGGTCATGGATCACCCACGGCTGGTCGCTGAACCGCTCGGCAAAGTGGGCCCCGATCAGCAGCAAAATGCGATGATCCGGCGCAATGGCAGCGTAGTACAAGCCACCCTGCAACTGCTGAAACCTGACAAAACCCAGATAACGATGCGCCTCCCGCCCCACCTGCTGGGACAGCTTCCAGACCGGCGCCACGGCCGGGTGGGCCAGCATCCCGTCAACCTTCCAGCCCTGCTCAGCCTCCAGCAACAAGTAGGTATAGATCAGCAGTTCCTGTTGGGGATGATCAGCCAGCAGGCAATGCCGCAGCAGTCTGAGTGAATTGCCGGAGAGACGTTTGGTCAGGCGCTGCCAGAACGCCTCTGCCACGGCCTGATCCGTGGCAATGCAGATCTCGCTGCTGAACAGGCTCTGCTGATCAGGCGGGGTAGCACTGATCCGTTCCACGGCAACCCGTTCCGGCAATAACCGGGCATAGAGGGTCAGCAGCCCGGCCAGGGTGCCGTCATACGTGTAATTCTGGTTCCAGTTCATGGATGATCTCTAGGCAGCGAGGAGTTCGGCGACGCAGGCGTACTGCAGTACGTCGAGGAGCCGAAGACGAGCCAACGACGAGAGGGCCATGGAATGGAATCAGAGTAGCAACCGGCCATTACAGCTCACCCGTAATCAGGCTGGCGGTTTCATCACGCAGCGGCTGTTCCAGGGCCAGGCTCAACTGGACCGGACGTTTCTGCTGCGGTCTGTCCAGCAGCCTGCTGCGCAGACTGCTGCTTTCAAGTCCTGTTTCTCCGGCATAGCGGCCACGGGCGGTGATGAAGTAGCGGGCACGTTTCATGACAACCCCCAGGCTGGCCAGATCGTCAGTCCCCAGATGTCCCTGCCGCCGGGCCCGGATGATCCGCTGGGCCGAGCGGACCCCGATCCCCGGCACCCGCAGCAGCTCTTCATAGCTGGCGCGATTGATCTCCAGCGGAAACAGCTCCAGATGACGCAGGGCCCAGCCGGTCTTGGGATCAAGCTCACTGTCCAGGTTGGGGGAGGCCTCATCCAGCAGCTCATGGGCCGAGAAGCCGTAGTAGCGCAGCAACCAGTCAGCCTGGTACAGGCGATGTTCACGCCTGAGCGGCGCCTCGGGCCGGGCAGGCAGGCGGGTGTCGGCCACGGTGGGGATAAAGGCGGAATAGTAGACCCGCTTCAGCTCCAGCCGCTGGTAGAGCTGTTCCGAAAGGGTCACGATCTGACGGTCAGATTCACCCGTGGCTCCCACAATCAGCTGGGTGCTCTGACCGGCCGGTGCAAAGCGGGCTACCTTGCGGGACTGCTTCCGTTCGGCCCGGTTGACCGTGATCAGGCTGCTGACCTGACGCATCGGCCCCACCACGGCATCACGGGTTTTGTCAGGTGCCAGCAGTTGCAGACTTTCACGGGTCGGCAGCTCCAGATTGACACTGACCCGGTCCGCCCAGAGTCCGGCCTGCTGCACCAGTAGCGGATCAGCACCCGGCACCAGCTTGAGATGGATGTAGCCGTTAAAACGGTACTGTTCCCGCAGGGTGCGCACCGCCTCAATCAGCAGTTCCATGGTGTAGTCGGCAGAACGGACCACGCCGGTACTGAGGAACAGCCCTTCAATGTAATTGCGGCGGTAAAAGCCGATGGTCAGCTCTGCCACCTCAGCCGGAGAAAGCGCCACGCGCCGGATCTCATTGCTGCGGCGGTTGACGCAGTAGGCGCAGTCATAGATGCAGCGGTTGGTCATCAGGATCTTGAGCAGAGAGACACAGCGGCCGTCACTGGTCCAGCTGTGGCAGATACCGCAGGATGCAGCAGAACCGATCCCACCGTTGCTGTTAGCACGGGAGCTGCCGCTGGAAGAGCAGGAAACATCATACTTTGCCCCGTCTGCCAGTATTTTCAGTCTGTCCATCAGGTCGGTTGCCACTTAAAATCTCCTAGAAAATCACGTTGCAGCAGCATACCATATGCCAGCGTCAGGATATGTCATTATGGAACGTGCACGGCGCTACATATTCCAATTGTTGTAATGCTATTTCAGAGTATGCTGAATAAAGACAGCTCAAGGACTGGACAGGCCGCAACAGAGTGATAAAAACAAGGTGATGCACACTTGTTTTTTCATGACAGCAGCCTCACCTCCTGACCGTTAATCACTGACAAGGGGCCGTTACGCTGATGGAACAACTACGGATGAATGAAGAAAAACTGCGGCTCTTTGTCGAATATGCGCCGGCAGCCTTGGCCATGTTTGACCGGGAGATGCGTTACCTGTATGTCAGCCGCCGCTGGCTGACGGATTACCGGCTGGGGGACGCGGACCTGCGGGGCCTGTCGCACTATGATGTCTTTCCTGAAATCCCGCAACGCTGGAAAGAGCTGCATCGCCGCTGTCTTGCGGGAGAGGCCCTATCTGCCGATGCAGACCGCTTTGTGCGTGCTGACGGCACCGTCCAGTGGCTGCGCTGGGAGATCCGGCCCTGGTTCACCAACAATAACGAGGTTGGCGGCATCGTCATCTTTTCCGAGGATATCACCAAGCTCAAACAGGCGGAAGATGTCCTGCGACGTTATGAGCTGCTCTCCAAATACAGCCGTGACATCGCCCTGTTTGTCCGGCGGGGCGACGGCCGGATCCTGGAGGCGAACGATGCGGCTGTCAGGACCTACGGCTACAGCCATGACGAGCTGCTGAGCATGACGATATATGATCTCAGGACACCGGATTATGCAGCAGCCGCTCCTGCCCAGATGGAGGAGGCAGACACCCACGGGATCCTCTTCGAAACCTTGCACCGCACCAGAGAGGGCAGGACATTTCCGGTGGAGGTCAGCTCCTGCGGTGTTGATATCGGTGATGACCGGATCCTGCTCAGCCTGGTCCGGGAGATCAGCAAGCGTAAGGCAGCCGAAGCTGAGCTGAAAAGAAATGCCGAAGTTGAGCACGCCCGCCTGGCTGAGCTGGAGGCGTTGATGCAGGCAGTCCCGGCTGCTGTCCTGATCAGCCATGACCCGCAGTGCCACGTCATCACCGGCAACCATGCCGCCTATGAGCTGCTACGGATGGAGTACGGCAGCAACACCTCAAAAAGCAATCCTGATGCCCGGACCGACCATTTCAAGGTTTTGCATCAGGGCCGGGAGCTGTCCGTTGCGGAATTACCGCTGCAACAGGCAATAGCAACCGGGACGCCGGTCTGCAACTTTGAAGAAGAGATCCTCTTTGACAACGGTGACTGCGTCTCGGTCTACGGCAATGCCGTGCCGTTAAGGGATGCCAACGGCAGCATAACCGGTGTGGTGGCCGCCTTTGTCGACATCGGCCAGCTGGTGCAGGCCCAGGAAGAGGCCAGACAGGCAAAACTGGCTGCCGAGGCAGCCAACCGGGCCAAAAGCGCGTTTCTGGCCAACATGAGCCACGAAATCCGCACCCCCCTCAACGGCATTGTCGGCACGGCACAACTGCTTGAGTTTACCCGCTTGACCGGTGAGCAGAAGGACTATCTGGCCGATATCAAGTCGTCCTCCTCTACCCTGCTGTCGCTGCTGAATGATGTGCTTGATCTCTCCAAGATCGAAGCCGGCAAGATCACACTTGAATCCGTTGACTTCAGGTTGCGTGCCAGCATTGACGGCGTTGTCAACTCACTGAAATCACTGGCACAGCCCAAAGGCCTGCCGATAGAGCTGCAGATCCCGGACAGCGTGCCGGACTGCCTGAGAGGTGATCAGACCCGTTTCAAGCAGATTCTGCTCAATCTGCTCGGTAATGCGGTCAAATTTACGGAAACAGGCAGCATTACCGTATCGGTGAGGCTGCAAGAACAGCGCAACGACCAGCTGGTACTTGAGATCGATGTCAAAGACACCGGCATCGGGATCTCTCCCCAGACGCTTGATATGATTTTTGAACCGTTTACCCAGGCAGAAACCTCCCTGACCAAAAAATACGGCGGCACCGGGCTGGGCTTGGCAATCTGCAAACGGTTGGTCAGCATGATGGGCGGACAGTTGTGGGCCGAGAGCGTTGAAGGCGTCGGCAGCACCTTCCATCTGACAGCACCGTTCTCCCTCTGTACGCAGCAAGGCGAAGAATGTCCGCTTGACGCGCCTCCGCCGACCGCAACGGAATGGGATGGTCCCCGACTGCGTATTCTGCTTGCCGACGACCATGAGATCAACCTGAAGTTCACCAGCAGGTTGCTGGAAAAATTCGGCCACACGGTCATTCAGGCCCATGACGGCCAGGAAGCCCTGCAGCTATGGGAACAACACGACTTTGATCTGATTCTGATGGACGTCAGCATGCCGGTAGTGAGCGGCATTGAAGCGGCCGGTGTGATCCGACAAAAAGAGCAGGGCACACAGAGGCATACGCCGATCATTGCCCTGACCGGGCATGCCTCTGTGCAGATCAGGGAACAGGTGGCAAACCAGGGGTTTGACGGTTGCCTGATCAAACCGATTCCACTTGAGGTACTATTGCATGAGCTCAAGCAGCACCTTCCGGGCTGCTGACACCTATAACCGGTTAGGGAGGAATGTCCATGAAACTTTTTTCAGCGTACACACTGGGTGCCGTCAAGCTGCAGAACCGGGTCGTCATGGCGCCCATGACCCGTTCACGGGCCACGGACAACCTGCCCAACAGCCTGATGGCGGATTATTACGGCCAGCGCTCGGGTGCCGGCCTGATCATCACCGAAGGGACCTCGCCATCCCCCAACGGGCTCGGCTATGCCCGGATCCCCGGCGCCTTTTCCCCGCAGCAGACCGCAGGCTGGCACCAGGTCGCCGCCAGGGTCCATGACGGTGGTGCCCGGATCTTCATGCAGCTGATGCATTGCGGCCGGGTGGGCAGCAGGCTCAATCTGCCGCCGGGCGCAGAGCTGCTGGCGCCGTCGGCAATTGCCCTCGGCAACAAGATCTGGACCGACAGCCAGGGAGAGCAGCCCTATGATCTGCCGCGGGAGATGAGTCTGCATGAGATCGAACAGACCATTGCCGAGTATGTGCTGGCAGCCAAAAATGCCCTGGCAGCGGGCTTTGACGGTGTTGAGGTGCATGGCGCCAACGGCTATCTGATCAACCAGTTCCTTGATCCCGGCTCCAATCAGCGCCGGGACGAGTATGGCACGAACGAGGCCGGCCGCAATCGTTTTGCGCTGGATGTCGCCGCTGCGGTGATCTCAGAAATCGGGGCTGAACGGGTTGGTATCCGGCTTTCACCCTATGGGGTCTTCAATGAGATGAGCGGCGCCTACAACGGGATTGCCGATCAGTACACCGCACTGGCTGCAGCGGCCGGCGGGTTGGAGCTGGCCTACCTGCACCTGGTGGACCATTCTGCCATGGGGGCGCCCAGGCCGGAGCCGGCCACGGTGCAGGCCATGTGTCAGGCCTTCCGCGCTGCCGGTGGCGCCACCGTGATCCTGTCCGGCGGCTACGACGGTACACGGGCCGAGGCTGACCTGCAGAGCGGCGCAGCAGATCTGGTTGCCTTTGGACGTCCCTTCATCGCCAACCCGGACCTGGTGGCCCGGATCAAGTCCGGCCATCCGCTGGCGCTGCCGGACCAGACGACCTTTTATTCACCGGGTCCGGTCGGCTATAGCGACTACCCGGCCATGCCGTAAGCTGAAACGAGGCCCGACTATGCCGGTTTTCATGCATTATCTGCCTGCAATGCCCCGCTTGAAACGGCTGCTGCTGGCAACCTGCCTGCTCGGGTTTTCCAGCCTGCTCCAGGCTGCACCGGAGCATCCGGCAGCGGCCCCGGCCGGACATCACCATGAGATGATGCCACAGGCAGTGACTGACCCTGCACTCGGCATTGATGAACAGCTCGGTGCCAAGATCCCGCTTGATATCACCTTCCGCGATGAGTCCGGAAGGCCGGTCAAGCTGCGCGAGCTGGTGACCGGCCCCACGATTATCCTGCCGGTCTACTACAGCTGTACCAATGTCTGTAATTTTCTGCAAAGCGGGCTGGCACAGGTGCTGCCGGCACTCAAGCCCAAGGCAGGCAGTGAGTACCGGGTGATCTCGGTCAGTTTTGACGAAACTGAAACACCGGAGCTGGCCGCCAGGTACAAAAAGACCTATCTTACCGCAATGAACACGCCTTTCCCGGAGGATGGCTGGCGCTTCCTGACCGGTGACAGCGTGGCCATTCACCGCCTGACCGATGCTGCCGGGTATCACTTCCAGCGTAAAGGGCGTGACTTCATCCATCCGGTGGCAAGCCTGGTGGTGGCCGGTGACGGCACCATCGTGCGCTATCTCTACGGCACGACATTTCTGCCCAAGGATCTGACCCTGGCCCTGCTGGAGGCCCACGACGGCAAGGTGGGCAGCACCATCCGCAAGGTGGTCGGCTACTGTTTTGCCTTTGACCCTTCCGGCAAGACCTATACCTTCAGACTGCTGCGGATCAGTGCCACGGTGGTGATCCTGAGCGCCGGGGGCTTGCTTGCCTTTCTGTTGTTGAGCAGCAGCAAACAAAAACGGAACCGCCCGAGGAACTCATGAACCAGGTGGCTGTCTCTCCTGTCCCGACCAGCAGCTTTTGGAACGACACCGGCAAGACCGGTATCGCTTCCTGGATCTTCTCCACCGACCATAAGCGGATCGGATTGCTGTACCTCTACACCGTGCTCGGCTTCTTTCTGGTCGGCGTTACCCTGGGGGTCTTGCTACGGCTTGAGCTGATGGCGCCGGGCCGGACCATCATGGGACCGCAGGCCTACAATGCCGTTTTTACCGTGCATGGCGTGATAATGATTTTTCTCTTTATCATCCCAGGTTTTCAGGGTTCCTTCGGGAATCTGGTCATGCCGATGCAGCTCGGTGCCAACGATGTCTCGTTCCCTCGCCTGAACATCTTCTCCTGGTGGCTCTATATCATCGGTGCCGGTATCATCCTGATCTCGCTCTTTACCGGTGGCGGGCCTCCCGATACCGGCTGGACCTTTTACGTCCCGTTCAGCTCCCGTACCGGGACCAACGTCTCCCTGGCGATCTTTGGCGTATTCATTGTCGGCTTCTCATCGATCCTGACCGGCCTGAACTTCATTACCACGATCCACCGTCTGAGGGCCGAAGGGATGACCTGGGGCAGGTTGCCGCTCTTTTGCTGGTCACTGTATGCCACGGCCTGGGTCCAGATCCTGGCAACACCGATTCTCGGCATCACCCTGGTGCTGGTCATGGCAGAACGGCTCTTGGGCACCGGCCTCTTTGATCCGGCCCGTGGCGGTGATCCGATCATGTATCAACACCTTTTCTGGATCTATTCCCACCCGGCCGTCTATATCATGATCCTGCCGGCCATGGGGGTTATCTCGGATATCATCCCGGTCTTCTCCCGCAAGCCGATTTTCGGCTACAAGATGATCGCCTTTTCCAGTATTGCCATTGCCGCCGCCGGTTCGCTGGTCTGGGGGCACCACATGTTCACCAGCGGCATGAGTGACACGGCCATCCTGGTCTTCTCGTTTCTGACCTTCATCGTTGCCATCCCCTCGGGGATCAAGGTCTTCAACTGGATCTCAACCATGTACAAGGGCTCCATCTCCCTGGAAGCGCCGATGCTTTTCTCACTCAGCTTTATCCTGTTGTTCTCGATTGGCGGCTTGACCGGCCTGATCCTGGGGGCGGCAGCAACCGATATCCATGTCCACGACACCCATTTTGTCGTGGGGCACTTTCACTACGTCATCTTTGGTGGCGCCGTCTTCGCCTTTTTTGGTGCCATGCATTACTGGCTGCCAAAATTTTACGGGCGCCGCTATGCCGAAAAACCGGCCCTGGTCGCCTGGACCCTTATGTTTGTGGGGTTCAATATCACCTATTTCTCCATGATGGTGTTAGGGATGCGGGGAATGCCGCGCCGTTACTACGACTACCTGGCCGAGTTTGCCCCCTTGAATCTGACCTCCACCATCGGCAGCTGGATACTGGTGGCCGGGTTGTTGATGATGCTGATCAACCTGTTCCGCGGGCTCCGGTACGGACCACCGGCAGGGGACAACCCCTGGGGCGCCGCAACCCTGGAGTGGACAGGACCAAGCCCCCCGGCAACGGAAAATTTTGAGCACGAACCGGTGGTCACCCACGGCCCCTACGATTATTCCAGGGTTGGCGAACCATGAGCCGCTTATTTGCCAAGGATGCTGAGGGTGCAAAGCTCGGTATGTGGCTGTTTCTGTTTACCGAGCTGCTGTTGTTCGGCGGGCTGTTTCTGCTCTATGCGGTCTATCTGAGGCGTTATCCCCATGAATTTGCCGCTGCAGGTCGTGAAATGCATCTGGGTCTGGGTACGCTCAACACGGTGATCCTGATTACCAGCAGCCTGCTGGTGGCCCTATCGGTCACCGCCCTGCAGCGCTCAGAACGGCTGAGAGGACTGCTGTTTGTATGTGCGACGATCCTGTGCGGGTTGATTTTTCTGTTTAACAAGTATCTGGAGTGGCAGGCAGAAATCAGCAAAGGGATTTACCCTGGCTCTCAGCTGTTGGTGACAGGACCACCGGGAAACTCCGTCTTTTACAGTCTGTATTTCCTGACGGTTGGTCTGCATGGTCTGCATGTGCTGATCGGCTCGATCCTGCTCTCGGTGGTTGCCGTTAGGATCCGACAGGGGACGGTCCATGCCGGTAACATCATTTTTCTGGAGAACGGCGCGCTTTACTGGCACCTGGTTGATCTGATCTGGATCTTTATCTTTCCCTTGTATTATCTGGTTCTTTAGGAGGACAGGATGGTATCGGAGCCGGCAACAGGACCTGGCATGGGATACAGTCGCTTGATCGCCGTCTGGGTGGGGCTGATGCTGCTGACAGCACTGACGGTCTGGGTATCGCGCCTGGAACTGCCGGGGATCAATCATGTCTGGGGATCACTCTGTATTGCCACCATAAAGGCAGGGCTGGTGATTGTCTTTTTCATGCGGATGTACGACGAATCCCGGCTCCTGCGCTGGCTGCTGTTTGTCGCACTGGCCGTGCTGGCCATCTTCATCGGCTTCACGTTTTTTGACGTCCTTTACCGATAAGGAGACGATGTGGATCCGAATCTGCTCACCACGGCTCAGGCGGTTGACCCGGTATTCTACTTCATCTTCGGGGTTTCTCTCGCACTGCTGCTGGGGATCACGATCACCATGCTCTGGTTTGTCGTGCGTTACCGCCGTTCCAGGAACCCGGAGCCGACCTCTGACGTGGCTGGAAACATCTGGCTTGAGATCATCTGGGTCGTGCTGCCGACCATCCTGGTGCTGGCGATGTTTTATTACGGCTGGTCCGGTTACCTGGCTTTGAGAAATGTACCCAAGAACGCCTTGCAGGTAACCGCCACGGCACGCATGTGGTCATGGAGTTTCACGTATGCCAATGGCAAGACCAGCACCAAACTGTATGTCCCGGTTGGCAAGCCAGTCTTGGTACAGCTTGTCTCGCTTGATGTCCTGCACGGGTTCTATCTGCCTGCCTTCAGGGTTAAACGCGATGTGGTGCCGGGTATGAAAAATCATGCCTGGTTTGTTGCCTCCAAGCCGGGTTCGTACGACCTTTTCTGCTCCCAATATTGCGGCCTCGGTCACTCGGGTATGATCAGCACGGTGGAGGCACTGCCGGAACCTGAGTTTGCGGCCTGGCTGGGCCGGAACAGTGAGAGCGGCCAACCGGCCGGACTTGCCTTGCTGAAGCAGCATGGCTGTCTGGGGTGTCACTCGATGGACGGCACCTCAAAAATAGGCCCTACCTTTAAAGGGCTGTTCGGGAGCCAGGTCAGGGTACAAAGGGACGGAAAGTTGTTAACCGTGACCGCGGATGAACCGTACCTGCGCGAATCGATTCACAAACCGGCGGCAGCCATTGTGGAGGGTTTTCAACCGATCATGCCCCCCTTTCCAGGCCTGACGGAGGCCGAGGTCACAGCAATGCTTGACGCCATCAAGGCAAACCCCTGATGGCTGCAGGGGAGAACCGGCCCGGAAACCCCGGTCTGCCGGCCGGACTGTTACGCCTGGCAAGACTGCGGCTGGCCCTGCTGAACGGTGCAGCGGCCCTGGCCGGCTATCTGCTGTTTCCGGCAGACTCAGCCCTGTTGACCGGCTGTGCGGTCTTCATGGCAGTGGCATTGATGGCAGCCGGTGGGTCGGCCCTGAATCAGCTGCTTGAGGTGGACCTGGACCGCCGGATGCAGCGTACCAGACACCGGCCGTTGCCTGCGGGGCAGCTGACAGCAGCTTCCGCTGCCGGTATTGGTGGCGGGTTGGCGGCATCCGGGCTGGTTCTGGCATGGACTTCCGGTGGCATGCTTCCGACCCTTTTGGGGGCCGGGGCACTGCTCTGGTATCTGCTGGTCTATACCCCCTTGAAGCGCCGTTCGGCCTTCGCCCTGCTGGCCGGGGCCATCTGTGGAGCACTGCCGCCACTGATCGGCTGGTGCGTGGCCGGCGGTCAGCCGGACGACTATCGCATCATGCTGCTGGCCGGTCTCTTGTACCTGTGGCAGATTCCCCACTTCTGGCTGTTTCAGCGCCGTCATGCAGAAGATTACCGCTCTGCCGGTATTCCGGTTGTCTCGTGCCGATATTCCGGTGACAGCACGGCCCTTTTTTGCCGGCTCTGGATTGCCGCTCTGCTCACCGGGGTCGTCCTGTTGCCGGCAGTCGGTATTATCGACCATTCATACGCTGCATGGTACGCTGTTTTGCCGTTATCCCTGCTCCTGCTCTCTTTTGCACGCCATGAATCAGTCCTTTTCCACGGCCTTAATCTCTTTCCCGTGATGCTTGCGATCTTTTTTTTAATCCAGAAAATATCCTGAGGGGGGTACTCGAGGGCTGCAGGGAGGTTGCCTGCAATGCTACGGCGGGAAGGCTTCTTCCCCCGGTGCCTGCCTGTCCAATGCACAGACACCGGGGGATGATTTTGGCTATTTGAAGGCCTTGACGATATAGTCGGCGATCATCTTGGCTTCCTTGTCCGGCAGGGTCTTTGTATCAAAGGTTGACATGCCGGGTCCCGGATTTCTCATGATCCTGACAAGATCAGCGGAGCTTTTCAGGCCGCTTTTTTCGCGATCCTTGCGAAACAGGGTCTTGCCTGGATTAATAAGGTTGCCGCCATCGGCATGGCAGGCCGCGCAATGTTGCTTGAATTCAGCCTCGCCTTTGATTTTTTCTGCCTGGGCCGGCATTGTCGCAAACAGCAGAACGGTTGTTGCTACAGCAACAGAGAGCACGGGTTTCAGCACGGTCATAGGTCTATTCTCCTTCAGGTGATCTGTTGTTACACTCACGTATGATTATGGTTCTGCTGATACCATTTAGTCCGCCTTACCATAGCTGGCAGCAATATAGTCGGCAATAACCTTTGCATTGGCCTCATCAATCGGGGCACCAAAAACTTTGATCATCTTGTTGACCTCTGCCTGCCAGCTGGCCTTGCTGAACTTCTGTTGAGTTGTGATGTAGTCGAGACTGTGACAGATGGAGCAATACCTGCGGGTGGCATCCATCCCGGCGCCCGGTTTCAATACGGTGGCCGGGGGCTGGATGGTAATACTCCGCTCCGAACCATTCTTCACCAGCCCCTCAGGTGCTGCCACTGCCGCACCGGCAAAGACCGAGACCGCCATGATCATGAGTAGTTTTTTCATAGTTCCCTCCCCTTACACAACCACGAAGTCATGTTTTTCGATCTTGTTCCAGAGATAGCCGGACGGATTCCAGAGGCTTTCCGTGGGCTGGGATTCGCCGATGCTGTTGACCGCCCGCACCAGAACGGCATGACTGCCCGGTTTTTCAGGCTGCCAGGGATAGAACCATTGAATCCATGAATAGCGCCCAAGGTCCTTGCCCAGCCGGGCAGAACGCCAGGTCTGTCCGGCATCCACCGAAACCAGCACCTCCTTGATACTGTAACCGCCGGAGAAGGCGACCCCCATCAATTCTACCGGCTGCCCGGCCTTGAGGCGGGTGCCATCTTCAGGGTTAATCAGCAGCGAGCGGGTGGTCATGCGATTGATCGGTACGGTCTTGCCCGGCGCCTTGCCCGGTTCAACACAACCACAGGGGTTATCGGGGATGCGGTAGGCCGGTTTTTTCCAGAAGCCCTCAAAGGACTGGTTCAGGATTTCAATATCGGAGAGTGATTTGACCCAATAGGTGGCATACCAGCCCGGCACGATCAGGCGAACCGGGAAGCCGTTCAACATCGGCAGCTCTTTGCCGTTCATCTCATAGGCGATGATAATGTCATCTTCCAGCATCTTGTCCAGAGGAAGCGCCTTGATGTAGTTGGGCATACCCGGCAAGGAGGCCGTGTCAAGCCCCTTGAGCGTTACATCCACAGAGCCGGGCTTGATGCCGGCCTTTGCCAGAATATCCTTGAAACGCACACCACCCCAGGTGGCATTGCCCATGGCACCGTTCAACCACTGCCCTCCGAAGACCGGTGGAGTGAAGAAGCTTCTGCCATTGCCGGCACACTGCATGACCGCAGTATATTCGACCTTTTCAAATTTTTTCAGGTCGTCAAACGACAACGAGAGTTCTTTGGTGACATTGCCGTGTATCTTCAGACGCCAGGTGGCCAGGTCTACCGAGGTGGGTATGTTGGCAAGGTGCCAGCGCACAAACATGGCCTCATTCGGCGTGAGCAGCTCTTTAAAATAGTGCAGCGGTGTTTCCAGCTGCGGTGGGCGGGCCGTCAGCAACAGCAGTTCGGTCTTTTCCGGATAGGCAACCATGCTACGCTCACCGGCATAGAGGATTGAGGGCAGTGTGCCGGTTGCGGCCAGGGCTGCGGTCGCGCCAACGGTCTTGATAAAATCTCTGCGGGTAATGTCGCTGAAACTCATGGCTACCTCCTTCTCATTGAGAACGTGTAGTACAGGCATAGCAGAAGTTTAATTTTTTAAAAGATATCGGCAAACACCAGATTGCATCAAGAAACGTGCCATGGACTCAACTATAGAGCTGGCAGAGCCGTCATCCGTGATGTATCAAGCAGGTTGCCGTATGTAGTACTTGTTTCCAGGCTGTTTGACAGCCAGGAGTGCTGTTACAATCTGAGACATAATCTCAATCTGAGACACGATTTGTACCAAATTATAACCGGTCTGATCGCCCGGTGCCCTTCCAGCCGGGACGTTGCAGAACGGACGCCCCTCTTTTCGCATCTGTTGTACGCCAACCGCCGGCACTGAGCATTTTCATGACAAAACAGGCATCTGCATTGCATGGAAAGCGTCACGCAAAAGTTGTGTTAGACTAGCTTGGTAACCGCTGTGGCATACGCCATAGAAATCTGCTCAGGAGGTTGTCATGTCAAAAATTCAGATCGTGTTTTACAGCATGTACGGCCACATCCATACCATGGCCGAGGCCGTTGCCGACGGAGTGCGGAGTGTCGGGGGCTGCAGCGCGGAACTGCTGCAGGTGCCTGAACTGATGTCGGAAGAGGTGCTTGAAAGATACGGGGCAAAGGCCGCCCGTGCCGCCTTTGCCCACATTCCGACAGCCACGGTGGAGAGACTGGCCGATGCCGATGCCATCATCTTCGGCACGCCGACCCGTTTCGGCAACATGGCGGCCCAGATGCGCAATTTCCTTGATCAGACCGGCAAGCTCTGGCTCAACGGCGGACTGGTGGGGAAGGTCGGCAGCGTCTTTGTCAGCACCGCCACCCAGCACGGCGGCCAAGAGACCACCATCACCAGTTTTCACTCCACGCTGCTCCACCACGGTATGATTATCGTTGGTGTTCCCTATACGGAACAACGTCTGCTGACCATGGATGAAATCAGTGGCGGCAGCCCGTACGGGGCAACCACCCTGGCCGGTGGCGACGGTTCCCGCCGGCCGTCTGAAAATGAGCTGGCCATTGCGCGGTTTCAGGGAGCGCATGTGGCAAAAATTACCGCCAAACTGACGGCCTGACCGGATCAACAAAAGGAGAATCACGTATGGGATCAAAGGGACGTGAAATTATCGGGATGGATGTTGATGAGCTGCTGGAACTTTTGCGCAAGGCCTTTTCCGATGAGTGGCTGGCCTACTATCAGTACTGGCTGGGGGCCAAGCTGGTCAAAGGTCCGATGAAGGATGCGGTCGGGGCTGAGCTGTTGCAGCATGCCACCGAAGAGCTGTTGCATGCCGACATGGTGGCCATGCGGATCATTCAATTGGGGGGGACCCCGGTCACCAGACCGGAGGAGTGGTACCGGCATACCAATTGCGGGTACGATGCCCCGGATGACCCGTTTGTCAAGGTGCTGCTGGAGCAGAACATCAAGGGAGAACAGTGCGCCATCGGGGTCTATAAACGCCTGATGGACATCACCCGTGACAAGGATCCGGTCACCTACAACATGGTCCTTACCATCCTGCAACAGGAGATTGAACATGAGGAAGACCTGCAGGCGTTGCTGGAGGATTATGAACTGCTGGTCAGGGCAATGAAAGGCTGAAAAGACAACAGGAGAACGCCATGGAAAAGATTGCCTGGATTGAATCGTTTGAGGAGGGGCTCCAAAAGGCCCGGTCAGAAGACAAACTGATCTTTGCCGATTTCTTCAACCCCAACTGAATCGGCTGCAAGCAGATGGACGCGGTCGCGTACATCGATTCGGAAGTTATTGGATTTATAAATAACACCCTGATTCCCCTGCGGCTGGCAGCGGCCGACCCGCTGCTGGGGCCGCGCTACCGGGTCAAGTGGACCCCAACGCTGCTGATCCTTGACGCAGAGGGGGTGGAACAGTACCGCACACTTGGCTTTTATCCGCCGCAGGAGCTGATCCCCTCGCTGCTGCTCGGTATCGGCAAGGCCCGCTTCAACCAGCCGGACCGTCCGGCAGCCTGTGACTGTTTCAGCAGCATCATCGACCGCTATCCGGCAAGCCCCCAGGCCCCGGAGGCGGTCTACCTGAACGGCGTCTCGCGCTATATCGAGACCCACGATGTTGCCAACCTGGTCGCCATCTATGACCGGCTGGCAGCCGGCTACCCTGACAGCCCCTGGCTGACCAGGGCCGATCCCTACCGTCTCTTAAAGAAGTAAGCCGTGATGAGGTACTCAGACATGCAACAACGTTCCATCAGCAAGGTATTTAAAAGCGTTCCCACTATTGAGGGGGCCGGTGTCCATCTCAAGCGTGCCTTTGGTTACCACCAGCTGCCGCTGTTCGACCCGTTCCTGATGCTGGACGATTTCCATACCAGCAACCCGGACGAATATCTGGCAGGCTTTCCCTGGCACCCCCACCGGGGGATCGAGACCATCACCTACATCCTTGAGGGGCGGGTGGAACATGGCGACAGCATGGGCAACAGCGGGGTGATCGGGGCGGGCGACGTGCAGTGGATGACCGCCGGTAGCGGCATCATCCATCAGGAGATGCCAAAACTGAGCCCCAGCGGCACCATGTGGGGCTTTCAGTTCTGGGCCAACCTGCCGGCCAGCCAAAAGATGATGCCGCCCCGCTATCGCGATGTCCCGGCTGCCACCATCCCCGAAGTAACCCTGGAGAATGGTGCCTCGGTCAAGGTGATCGCAGGAAAGGTGGCTGGTGTGCAGGGACCGGTACAGGATATCCTGGCCGACCCGGAACTGCTGGACGTAACTATCCCTCCGAACGCCGTCTTTGAACATGCCGTAACCGACGGCTACACCGTGGTGGCCTACCTGCTGAGCGGCCAGGGGCATTTTGATCAGGGGCGCGATCCCTATGCCTACGACTATGCCGGTACAGGCTGGCTGGATCTGGAGCGGGGCTGTTCATTTGGTCCCGAGACAACCGTGTTGTATGAACACCAGGGAGAGGGCATCCGGGTGACTGCCGGTGATCAGGGGGTGCGCTTCCTGCTGCTGGTCGGCAAGCCGCTGGGTGAGCCGATTGCCTGGCAGGGACCAATTGTGATGAACAGCCGCGAAGAGCTGCGTATCGCCTTTGAAGAGTACCATAACGGCAGCTTTGTGAAGTAGATCGACATGCTGTAGCGTTGAGCACTACGGGCGTCCATAACCGGACGCCCGTAGCTGTTTATTGCTCACCAGTCCATGAAGGCCAAAACTGGCGGGTGACTGCTATGCGGCCTTTTTATTCCTGATCCGGCTGGTATGTCAGCAGATCACCGGGCTGACAGTCCAGATAGCGACAGATCGCTTCCAGTGTGGCAAAGCGTACCCCTTTGACCTTGCCGCTCTTCAAGAGTGATAAGTTGGCCTCAGTAATGCCGATCTGCTCCGCCAGGTCCTTTGATTTGACCTTGCGTTTTGCAAGCATGATATCCAGGTTAACAACAATCGACATGCCTGCTCCTTACACAATCTGACTGTTTTCATCATGCAGCCGGTAGGCCTCATCCATCACCATCCCCAGCATCTGCACGGCACAGCCGACGATCAACAGATACAGGTCAGCAGTACTCAGACCAACCGAGATTGCCACCTTGCCCTGCACCGCAAACGACAACAGGGCGGACAACAGGGAGGTATAGAGCGCATTCGCCCCACCCAGCAGCAGTAATCCCCTGCCAAAGCGGCGATACAGGATACCGGTTTCCAGCCTGAAGATCTCACCCCTGCCATAGGCCCTGCAGATGCGATACAACGCGGCAAGTGCGTAATAGGCCGCAGCCAGCGGAATCAGCTCTACCACAAAACAGGCCAGCCGGATAGCGGGTGGCACGCTGCTGCTGCCAACCTGAGCTGCCAGTGTTGGCGGCAGCCAGGCCACCAGGTTTGCGGCAGTCCAACGCAGCAGGGCGATCAGCAGCGTCAGCAGCCAGAGCGCCACAATCGTCCACTGCAGGGTACGGCTTGTTGTGGTCAGATTTTGTTGTTTCATCGCATGCACGCCCCTAAATAATTATTGCAATACAATAATTTATTATTGTAGTACTATATCATTCAACAATAAATTTCAACCGCTGAGATAGCTCTACAGCGTATTATCCGGAGGAAAGGCGATGGTTACAACCCGCAGAACAACAGTTGTACTGGTATTTGGCCTGATTGCGGCTGCAGCTGTCTGTAATGCCCAGGAACCACTGCAGGCTGAGAACCCAACACCGCCGGTTGTGTTATTGCCCGCTACGCTGCCTCAGCCTGCTGTTGATCCACTGCTTGAAACAGTTGAGAAAAAACCAGCCAAACAGGTTACAGAAACGCCTTGGTTCTGGCGGTTTATGGAAGGGATGGCAATCGGTGCGGCAACCTACAATACCCAGAAGCAGAGCGATGGCCGTCCCCAGACACCAAGTACGGTTAAGCCATAGATCCCAGAAAAAGCCGTTCTCCACGAAGGTCACGAAGAAACACTAAGAAAAACGAATTGTTTAGGCTAAAACAGCAACAACCTTTTGGGTACATCATTTGTTTGCAACTTGCTAAATCTTCGTGAAACTTCGTGTTCTTCGTGGATATGAACTGCGTTTTAGGTAGATAGGTTTTGAAGTGACAAGGAGAATTCTGATGCGCCATCCTTTCAAGAACATTGCACGCTTACTACTGCCTGTGCTTCTGTTACTAGTCGTGCTTGAGGGCTGCGCTACGCCTCCAGTCAGGCCGCAGGCTTTGGTTCCCGGTGAGTACGGGTATCTGAAAGATCATGTAGCCTGGTTGATCCGTAAAGAGATGTCAAAAAACAATGTTCAGGGGCTCTCCATTGCACTGGTGGATGATCAGCAGGTGGTCTGGTCAGAGGGTTTCGGTTTTGCTGACCGTGCAGCACAGACGCCCGCCACCGGAGATACCGTCTATCGGGTCGGGTCGGTCTCAAAGCTGTTTACCTGCCTGGCGGCCATGCAACTGGTGGAACAGGGCAGGCTTGATCTGGATAAACCGCTGACGAGCTACATCCCTGATTTTTCGCTCCGTTCCAGATTCAGCAATGCTAAACCAATTACCCTGCGCAGTATCATGACCCACCATTCCGGCATTCCGTCCGACTACCTGAAGGGGATGTGGACCCGGCAGCCCCAGCCGATCAGCACGCTGCCGGCCCTGATCAGGGATGAATACGCTGCGTTCCCGCCCAATACGGTCTTATCCTATTCAAACCTGGGTATGTCGCTGCTGGGTCTGGCGGTGCAGAATGTCAGCGGACAGGAGTTCAGCCGTTATCTGCAGCAGGCGGTATTGCTACCACTGGGCATGCGCCATGCCGCCTTTTCTGCTGCCATTGCCACCCAGGCTCCGGCAGCCAAGGCGTACCGCGATAGTGAAGAACAAGCAGAACCGCCCCTGCGGGACATACCGGCGGGCGGCCTGAACGCATCGGTCAACGACATGAGCCGCTTTATCCGCATGATCCTGGCAGAGGGAGAGCTGGACGGCCAGAGGCTGATCAAGGCGGAAACCCTGCATGAGATGCTGCGTCCCCAGAACCGCGATGTGGCGCTGGACCAGGGCTTCCGGATCGGCCTGGGCTGGATGCTGGACGGCCTGGGTGGCATCAACATCAAGAACGCCGGTACTGTTGCCCACCACAGCGGCGCAACCATCTATCACCGTGCCCAGCTTGTGGTGCTGCCGAAGGTCAAACTGGGGGTTGTGGTGCTGTCAAACTCAAGCAGCGCCCAACAGGTGGTCAACAGCATCAGCACCGAAGCGTTAAAACTGGCGCTTGAGATCAAGACCGGACGGAAACAGCCGGAACAGGAACCGATTGTCAGCGGCGAATTCCTGACACCGGATGAACTGGGGGCCTATCAGGGCAGCTATGCCACCATGGCCGGCCTGGGCAAGCTGTCGCCACGATCCGGGTATCTCAAGGCAGAGTTGATGGACCGTTCATTCCGGCTGGTACCGCGGCAGGACAAAAAGCTGCAACTCCAGTACCGGCTGCTGGGACTGTTCCCGCTGGACCTGGGGGAGCTTGGCCGCTATGGCATCAGCCGTGCAACCGTCAACGGCCATGAACTGTTGAAGGTAGCCGATGGAGAGCAGGAGATGGTGATCGGCGAGAAGGTCATGCCAGTTCCTGTTTCTGAAGCCTGGCGACAACGTATCGGCAGCTACCGGATCAGTAATGCCGGCGATGATGCCGTGCTGGCCGATGAGATTGCGCTCAGGCAGGAGGAGGGGCTGCTGCTGATCGAGTACAGCATGCGCGAGTTCGGCAATGCCAGAATCAGCCAGGTCATCCGGCCTCTGTCCGACAGTGAGGCAATAACCGTCGGGCTCTGGCGCGGCATGGGTGAAACGCTGCGCGTGGTACATGAGCATGATGTGGAACAGGTCTTGTATTCCGGCTATCGTCTTGAACGGGTGAAGTAAAAAGCAGTTGCTCCGTGTGAGTAGCTGCCGGTTCACGCGGGTGCGTGCGCGAACCGGTCAATTACGAGTTGGGCATTCTCTGTTTTCAAGTGAGGAATGTATGAAAAAATCAAAGAGCAACCACCAATTTTTGTTCTCTGTCTTGAAGAGAAGCCTGCCGAATGGCGTCGGATTGCTGGCAATGGTATGGCTATCCCTCTTCCTCCTGCCGGAGGACGCCAAGGCCGTGACATTTTGCAACCCGGAGTACATGCCTCCCGGCGCTTGCGTTCCGTATGATCATATGCTGGAAAGACAGAAGCAACGCGAGCAGATGATGTATGAACAGCGAACCCGGATATGGTCTCCAGCACAGTGGGATGATTTTGTAAGATCGGCAAAAAAGTATGACCAAAACAAGGCGGAAGAAACAAGACAAAAGCTGGAACACTGGGACTTCCATCAATCAAAACCGGATGAACGAGTGCAGGCTTGTCAGGCCACTTTTATGAGTCTGCGCAATGGCGTAATGTTCATTGATATGGATGGCAGCACGAAAGGAACCTTCATCGGATTTTTCGGCACGGGTGTGCCCAAGCCCGGTAAGCCCGATCAGGTCAAGGTCAGCCTGACCCAATCCGGTGAGACGCAGACGGTTCAGGCCTATCACCTCTACCTCCCTTGGGACGGGAAATTCGGGGTAATTCTCTTTGCGATTCCATCCACGAAGGCTCTGATTGAATCCATTGAAGATATTCAGGATTATACGGTTGCCATGAATGGAAAGACGCTCGTTAGCGGCAAATGGAATAGTGGGCTAAAGGCGCGCGACTGGTTACGCGATTGTGTGAGCAGGCGTTGAACATATGAAATGAGGTTGTCCACCCATCATCCAAGGGTATCTGCGCGAAAAGCCGCGCAGGTCTATCAATTCAAGCGTTAGGCGTAAAAAACAACACCAATGAGGAAAATACAAGCCAAATGAAAACGGAATTTTCAACCCACAGCTAGACCCGCCCCAAAATCACGGCAGCTCAAAACCATGCCCGTTAAAGCCATGCACCAGCAATCCATTGACGTACTGGCACAGTGCACATGGCTTCATGTATGATGCTTGACAAATTTATTTAGCTGGCTAAATATAAGGCTACTAATAAAATGATCAAGGACATCTCATGTTCGATATTCTGGACCTTCCCGACAGCACCACCATTACCAAACTGGCGCAACGCTACCCGATGCTGGAGATCCCGGCCTTTGAGACCTGGCTCTCCTTGATGCGGGTCTCTGGCGATTGCATGACTGATCTTGACCAGTTTCTTGCCCGTTACAACCTTTCACAACGCAAGTTTTTTGTCCTGATCCTGCTGATGCGGAATCCCAACGGACTGAAAGTATCGCAACTGGCGGAGGGGACCGGTGTTTCCTGCGCCACCATGACCGGCGTGGTGGACGGTCTGCTGAATGCCGGGCTGGTCACCCGTGAAGCTGATCAGCAGGACCGGCGCGCCTTTATGGTGGAGATCACCGATACCGGTCAGGCGTTGCTGGATCAGATCATGCCGCAGCATTACCAACGTCTGAGCCGGATTATGTCGCTGCTGGATGCAACAGAACGAGCGCAGTTGCAGACGCTCATGGCCAAGGTGCGGGCTGGTTTGGAGAGCACGTGCACAACAGAAAAACAAGGAGCTTGAAACATGGAACAGAGAAAACTCGGCACACAGGGATTGATTGTTTCGGCCCAGGGTCTGGGCTGCATGGGGATGTCGGACTTTTACGGTGAGCGGGATGAGGCAGAGTCGATTGCCACCATCCACCGTGCCTTTGAATTGGGGGTGAACTTTCTGGACACCTCGGATATGTACGGCCCCTTTACCAATGAAGAGCTGGTGGGCAGGGCGATCAAGGGCAAGCGGGATCAGGTGGTGGTGGCCACCAAATTCGGGATCGTGCGCAGTAATCAGGCAGGCCCCAACGGCGGCTGGGCGCCGATCACCGGCATCAGCGGCAGGCCGGAGTATGTCAAGGCAGCCTGCGATGCCTCGCTGAAACGGCTGGGGATCGACTGCATTGACCTCTACTATCAACACCGGGTGGATGCCGAGGTGCCGATCGAGGAGACCGTGGGGGCCATGGCCGGGCTGGTCACGGCCGGCAAGATCCGCTATATCGGCCTGTCCGAGGCCAGTAGCGCCACAATCCGGCGCGCCCATGCGGTGCATCCGATCAGCGCCCTGCAGAGTGAATACTCGCTCTGGAGCCGTGAGCCGGAGGATGAGGTGCTGCCCACCCTGCGGGAGCTGGGGATCGGGTTTGTGGCCTACAGCCCGCTGGGGCGGGGCTTTCTGACCGGTCAACTCACCAGCCCGGATGATTTTGCCCCGGATGATTACCGCCGCAACTCGCCCCGTTTCCAAGGTGAGAACTTCCTGAAAAATCTGGAGGTGGTGGAACGGGTCAAGGCGATTGCCGCCAGGAAAGGGATTACGGCCGGACAGTTGGCCCTGGCCTGGGTGCTGGCCCAGGGTGATGATATTGTGCCGATTCCCGGTACCAAACGTCGCAGCTACCTGGAGCAGAACATTACTGCCAGCGCGGTTGCGATCAGCCCGGCAGAGCTGGCAGAGATCAATGCGGCCCTGCCCAAAGGGACGGCAAGCGGTGAGCGCTATCCCGCATCGATGATGGCCTTTATCAACCGGTAACGGCAGCCATGACGCACACAAATTATGGCAGGGCACCGTTTTTACTGCTCTGCCTGATCGGATCAGCCACCTTCTTCAGTTCGTATCTGCGTATCCCGGTCTTGCCGCTCTTTGCGGCAACGCTGGGGGCAGGTCCGGCCCAGGTGGGCATGATCAACGGCGCCTTCATGGTGACGGCGGGGATATTATCCATCCCGGCCGGTCTGCTGGTGGACCGGCTTGGCCGCACCAAACCGGTGATCGGCGGCATTGTGGCCACCGCCGTGTCATCACTGCTGGTAACCCAGTGCAGCTCTCCGTTACAGCTGGCAGCAGCCTACCTGCTGTTTGGGGCCGGACTGGCCGCCTTTGCCCCGGCCATGCTCTCGCTGGTGGCGGATATTGTGCCCTCTGAGCGGCTGGGCCGGGCCTATGGCTGGTACACCACTGCCATTTACGTTGCCATGACCATCGGACCGGCCTCCGGCGGCTATCTGGCCAAGACGGTTGGCCTGCGTAATGTCTTTTTTGTCTCCGGCATTATGTTGGCAACCATGGCACTGCTTGCCCTGCTCGTACTGCCCCGCACCGCTGCCCGTCACAAGACCGAACTGCAGGCCGCCCTGGCTGCCAGCCTGACCCTGCTGCACAACCGCCCCCTGCGGGCCTGCCTGCTGGCCACTACCGGCAGCTGCATCGGCTTCGGCCTGTTTCTGACCTTTCTGCCGCTCTACGCCGCATCCCACGGCCTTGATCCGGGCCAGGTCGGCTTGGTGTTTGCTGCCCAGGCCATCACCAATGTGGTGGGCAGGGTACCGATCGGCATGATTGCCGACCGTCTCGAACGCCGTCTGCTGGTCAGCGCCGGGCTGTTCTGCCTTGCCCTGGCCCTACCGGCCCTGGGGCAGGCTACTCAATTGTCCTGGATGGTGGTCTGTGCTGTTGGGATGGGCATCGGCATGGCCTTCACCTTTACTGCCATCAGTGCGCTGATCGTTGAACAGGTTCCCACGGTACAGCGCGGGCTGGCCATGGGGATGTACAACAGCTGCATCTACCTGGGGATGATGGCCGGTTCCACCGCCATGGGGATCGCCTTCAAATGGGTGGATTATCCCACCGGCTTTGCTGCGGCCGGTGTCATTGCCCTGCTGACCATGCTGTTGTTCCTGCTGCTGCTCTCCAAACGCAATAACAAGATTGCGGCGACCAGCTGAGCCCTTCAGCTAGCGGCAGGCCGCCCAGGCCTCAAGCTGGGGACGTACGGCACGTTCAACGGTTACCCCCAAAAATCCTGTCTGCAGTTCTCCCTGTCGCGCGACAATACCGATGTAGTTCTTGGTGCGATCCCAAAACGGATAGGCACCATAGGCACCCGGACTGGAAATCCGCTCCGCCGGTGTACAGTTAAAATCAGGACTCCGGCACTCATGCCAGAAACCAAATCCGTAGTGCCATTCTTCGCCGATATCGCTAACCGGTGAATAGACGATGGTGACACCGTCACCCGTACGGTCTTTGAGCAGTTCGGCCATCAAGCGCGAATTAAGCAGCCTGCCTTCCTTGAGCGCCTTCAAAAAGGCCAGATATTCGGTACCGTTCCAGTGCATCCCGCCTGCCAGGCGTGGGTTGCCTGACGAGGGCAGATCATAGCCACTGGTGGGGAACAGCCCGGTCTGCGACCTGAACTCATCAAACAGGTCCTGCCAGGTGGGCAGACCGCGGGCATGCAGCGCCATTAGTCCGGCCACCTGCAGGTGGGTGCTGGCATAATAGAATTGTGTGCCCGGGGTAATACCGTTATTGGCGTTACTGGCGGCAATCGTGTTGACGCAAACGCTAAAATCGGCCCAGGGCAGGTTCTGGCAGAACGGTTCGCTGGTCAGGCCCGAGGTAAAACTTAACAGCTGCGCCAGGGTCATCGCGTAGAGCGGGTCGCTGCTGCTGATCGGCCAGTCGGCAATGTAGTCCTGGGGATGCTCTTTCAGTTTGAGGTAGCCCTGCTCCACCAGCCGCAGGATAACAACAGCGGTCACCAGCTTGGAGGTTGAGGCGGATTCATACATGGTGCTCATGGTTGATGCGCCTCGGTTGTAGTTGTAACGAAGCCCATCCGAACGCTCAACGGCAAAGGAAAAATCCGTGTCCGTGGATACTGCGGCCAGCGCAGTATCCAGCTCTGCCTTACGCTGCTCAATCGAACAGGGCGGCAGTGGCGGCATGGCGCCGGTATCGGTGGCGCCAGCCGGTGCGCTGCCACCGCTGCAGCCGGAGAGGCAAAACAGGAGTGCGCAACTACAAAAAACACGTATGAGAAAAGCCACAGGTTCCTCGCTCAATATACAGGACCACCCTGAAGCAGCCCCTGTTAACTGTTATTACTGCACCGTTGCCGTACGAGCATTGTGCTGTTTGCGATAGATTGTTTTACTGGCCCGGTTCTGATCATGGGTCAGCTTGGCCCGTTCTGCCTTGGTCAGCTGGCCATCCGCCTTCATCCTTGCCTCTTCCTGGGCGATACGTGCCTGTTGGGCTTCCAGGCGGCCTGCCTCTTTCGGTGTCAGGGCGCCGCTCTGCACCCCTTGATCAATACGTTGTTCTTGTTTTTCCTGTCTCCGATCAATACGTGGGTCATTGGTGCCGGCAAAGGCTGAACCGGCAAACAATGCTGCTGCAACGGTGACACAAATTGCCAGGGCGATTTTTAACATGATCTGCTCCTTCAAGGTTTTGTCTGCTGCCTGCTCTCTACAACGCATAGGGTCTGGTTTGGTTGACAGAGAATCAGCAGACACGGTTTTTTATTCCCGTCCCTGTTGAGAGCGTAGCTTCTGGCGTAGCGCACGCCGTTCTTCCTGAGACATGTTTTTCCAGTTCTGGCGGATGTTCTTGCGTTCTTCCGGCGGGATACTCTGCCATTTCTGCCGCAGCTCCTGCCGCTTTTCCGGGGGCAGCTGCCTGAACCAGCGGAAGCGCTCCCGGATTTTTTCCTGCTCTTCTGGTGGAAGTTGACGGAATTCCTTAAAGCGTTGCTTGATCTGCTCACGCTGCTCCGGTGGCAGCTCCCGCCACTTCCTGAAACGCTGCTTAGCCTCCTGGCGTTCTTCCGGCGTCATCTGCTGCCAACGGGCCGCACCACGCTGCAAGGTTTCCTTTTGCTCAGGTGAAAGCGTGGACCATTTATCCGCAAACGGCTTCAACAGCTGCTGCTCTTTTGGCGTCATTTCTTCCCATTCTTTAGCCTGAGCCAGGCCTGTTGCCATCAGCAGACTGACGCTTACAACGGTAATCAGCAGAAATTTATTTTTCATAGTCGTGATCCTTCTCTGGTTTCTTGCGTGAATACAGCTGCTTTTTCTGATTCGCTTGTTTTGATCTGGTATCCTGCTCTTTTTTCTGTTGAGTAGCGTCCTGATCAGCAAACTGAAGCGGGTCTATCGCCTTGCCGGTGCTGGTTTCGTACCTGCCCAGAAACTCCAGAAATTCGGCATCCGGCAGTTGCTCGCCACTGGCCCGGGCAGTGGCGGGAAGCAGCGCGATCAGTGCCAGACAGATCAGGTCAGTGCGTCTCATCGGTCTTTGCCAGCCATGCATAAAAATCCATATCTTTGTACATATCCAGACTCCCCTGTTGTGCCAGTAGCTCCATCTCATCAATCCGGTTTTCCGGCATATCGGGGCGTGATGGATGCCAGTGGGAGATCAGTATCAGCAGCATGATAGCGGTGGCAAAACCGGCCAGCCGCTGGGGGCGCAGGAACGCCCATACTGAAAATGGTTCTTTGGTTGCCTGGGCCATTGCCTTGTTGCGCCCTTCACGCAGCCGTGCCGCTATTGCCGGATCAAGCTGATCCAGCCCGGCATCAAGTTTCTGCTTGATCTGGCTGATCATCGGATCATCCTGTTTATTGTTTGTCATGACTGATATTCCTCCAGCTTGTGCCGTAATACCTGTAGTGCCCGAAAATAGTGGGTCTTGACACTGCCTTCGCTACAGCCCATGGCCCGGGCTGTCTCCGCCACATCCAGCCCTTCCCAGCAGCGTAGCAGAAAGGCCTGCTGCTGCCGCAGTGGCAGCTCCCTGATCACCTGTTCCAGCCGCGCACCCAGTTGTGCCTGCTCCAGCAACCTCAACGGCGTCTCATTGCGGGGATCAGGCACCTCCTGCAGCATGTCCCCGGCATCCTCTTCCTGCCGCTCCAACCCCAGCCAGCCCAGAAACCGCATCCGTACAGAACGACGGCGATGAGCATCCGTGATTTTACTCTGCAACACCCTGAAAAAGAGCGGCGACCACTCCTGCTCCGGCTTGTCGCGATAGCGCCGGACAAACTCCAGCATCGCATCCTGGACACAATCCAGCGCCTGATCGTCATCGTTCACGGCAAACCGTGCCATGCGGAAGGCACGCTTTTCCAGACCAGCCAGAAACAGATTGAGATGTGTTGTTGTGTCCAGGATGCGCGCTCCCTTGTGCCGGAAATGGCTGCCTTGTCCTCTATAACGCGCGGCGGCGGAAATGGTTGACAGATTTCAACCGGACATTCGAAAATTGTACACCCGGCTGGCACCAGCTATGCTCCGGGCTGTTCCTGCCGCTGGCGATAGGCCACCAGATCCCCCACCGTCACCACCGGCATACCATGCTTTTGGGCAAAGCTGATAATTTCCGGCTGCCGGGCCATGCTGCCGTCAGGGTTGGTCAGTTCACACAATACGCCGCAAGGCTTCAGACCGGCCAGCCGCATCAGGTCAACGGTTGCCTCGGTATGGCCACCCCGTTCCAGCACGCCGCCGGGGCGGGCCCGTAGCGGAAAGATATGTCCGGGACGGCTCAGATCAGCAGGCTTGGCCTGATCGCTAATGGCCGCCTTGACCGTGGTTACCCGGTCAGCAGCCGAGACACCGGTGGTGACCCCTGCTGCAGCCTCAATTGAAACCGTGAAGGCGGTCTGAAAGCGGCTGCTGTTATCCGCTACCATCATCGGCAACTGTAACGCCTGCACCTTGTCATCGGTCAGACAGAGACAGACAATACCGCTGCATTCACGGATCAGCATCGCCATCTGCGCCTCGGTCAGCGATTCGGCAGCAAAGATCAGATCGCCCTCATTCTCACGATCCTCATCATCAGTCACCAGAATACCGTTACCGTTACGCAGGGCGCTAAGCGCCTTTTCTACTCGTTCTACCGGGGTTCCAAAGGTTACTGCAAGGGGGTGTTGCATGGGGTGCCTCCCAAAATAGAGTGGCTTACCAGCAACAGGGCGGACAGGATACCGCACGCACCAACAAAGGTGCGCCAGCATCCCGGACAGGGGAATGATGAAAAATGAAAACCGCTGTCCCATCCTCTTTCATCCGGACTATACCGTCGGCTCTGGCATCTCACCAGATCTGCTGACCTTCTTCCCTGCGGAAAGAAGCGCTCGCGGGCTCCCCGGAAGATCCGGGATACCGCCGGTGGGGAATTTCACCCCGCCCTGAGGATAAGCAGCCTCATTCTATAGGGGAACCGACCGGTGCTGTCAAGACGACAGGCCCGCAATGGCCGGACTCCCTGTTTGACTCAGCGGTTTACTGCGGTATTATCAGCTATCTCACCCTACAGGAGGGCTTTCCCATGCGTACCCTTTTCCTGGTTATCTGCCTGTTGTTTGTCTTTACCCCGCCTGCAACTTCCGCTGTCATCAATGTTGAATTCAATTTTACCCCCTATCGTGCCCCGGCTGACCCCAGTGCCAAGCAGGTGGACACCATACCGGGCAAGGCGGTGGTCTTTCTCAACAACCAGGTGCTTGCCGAACAGGAACTTGAAAAGCGCGATCTACCGGTGTTGTTTGAAGAACGGGAGATCTCGCCGGCGGTCTGGATACCGGCCAGCTCCATGGGACCGGGTCTGCGTAAAGGCGCCAACAGCATCCGGGTCGAGTTTACCCCTGCCGATCCAACCCAGCCCTATCTGGCCCGTTTCAGCTGGTCGGAAGTAACCGACAAGGAAACCCGCACTGATGACGGCGCCGGTCGCAGCACTGCCACCAACTACGGCGGCACCGGCAAGGAAGAACGCCCGGTCACGGGCAAGGTGGTATTTGAGCGCGGCTTCAGTGCTGACTTTGCGGTTGATCGCGCCTGGCATCATTATCCGCCCATCACCGCAGTAAGCCCGGCCGACAAGGCCGGCCTGGTTGCATTGTTGAAAGAACGGGCCACACTGTTTAAACCCAACTTTGCTGCTGCCTACAAACTGCTGGAGAAACAGCCCAACCTGACCGTACCAGCCATGAAAAAGGCAAAATGCCTGGAAAACGTCTACAAGGTCGGCATCCGGATCAAGGCACCCACGCTGGAGCAACTTGAAACGGTTATTACCAATGCCCCGGAACTGCTGCTGCAGGGCAAGGGGGGCAGCCCGCTGCACCCGTTTAATCGGGCTGCTTTTGAGAAGATCAAGGGGGATGAAGGCCAGATGTGCGCGGCCATGGCCCTGTTCACCCTCTATCCACCCCGCCTGACCGTGGTGCGCAACCCGGCCGGAAAGTGGGAGGTGGTGGAGTGAGTAGATGCTGTAACAGTTGAAAACTAATGGATAAAACTTTACTGCAATCAGACTTTGTACAAAATCACATTTGAACTGTAAATTTGTACAAAATAGTGCGAACGCCTCGTTTGTATTGCAATTATTGGCGTGACAATACACAGATAAGGGCAGTGATTGTTGTGGTGGCATGCTGGAGAAATGTTCCAATTGGGAGGATCACCGGTTCACGCGCGTGCGCGCGTGAACCGGTCAATAATGAGTTATGAGAGTAGGAAAAATCAGAATGAGATCATTTCTAATTATACTAATTTGCGTGCTGATTTCTGGAGGAATTGGTTCAGACTTAGTTGTTTCAGGGGACCCAGGTGCACCAAGTTACGCTAAGGACCTTGCCCGCCTGATCGGTGCAATTAAATGGGGAGGAATTGGTTTTTTCGTAGGTTTAATATTTGTTCTAGTACCAAGAAACACACAAATATCCAGATTCATAGCATGCATATTAGCTATATTGTTAGTTTTTGTTTTGGGTTGGTATGACATAAGACGCTCATATGATGCGAGTCGCAAGGATAAGCTTGTACACCAAATTTCAAAAGGCTCAGTCAAGTTAGATTCTCTTGTGGAGAATTGGAAATCAGGAGATCTTCCCGAATGGAAAATGATTGGCTTTTATGCAGGATTAATGTACGGCAAACCTATTACTAACAACAATTTAAGACAATTATGGCTTTTATGTTATCGAGATGAGCCTAAACATAGATGGATTGTAGAACGTATTATTTTCTACAAGAACACACCAACTGCGCTTGTCACTGAAATTTATACTGAATATTCTAAGAGGCCTGTTCCAGATGAATTATTGATAGACTTTGCTAAATCCCAAAATACACCTACTAACATATTGCAAAGACTAATAAATAATCCAAACACATATGTCAGCTCATTTGCAAAAGAAAATTTAGAAAAGAGGCCACATAACACGCCACTAGAGCCGTCTCGCTGACGCTCACGGCTCAGCGGCTGCCCCGTTAAGCGAGAAAATCATGAAAGTACCATCACGATTAATGCCGCTCTACATGCCTGAGCCAGTAAGCTGGTGGAAAAAGACTCTGGCATATTCTGTTCTCGCACTGCTGATTTACATTCTTCTGTCAGCAATCATTCATCATCCTTGGATATTAGCAGTAGTGGCCATATTGGCCGTTTCCACTGTTTATTCAAACAAAAAGCACAATCAAAAACTGAGAAAAAAGACAGATGAAAGAGCAAATGAAGGGATTTGCACATTCGTGAGGTCATTTGATAGAAATCAGGTAGACACATGGATACTTCGAGCTGTTCATGAGGAGTTACAACATTATATGAAGTTTCCAGAGGGGACATGCCCTCTCAGAGCTTCGGACAGACTTGAAAAGGATCTTAAGATTGACCCTGAAGATATTGAAGATTTGATACCTGTTGTGGCTCAGCGGACTGGGCGTAGTCTGGAACAAACGGAAAGAAATCCCTTTTTCGGAAAGATAGAAACGGTCAGTGACTTCGTACTATTCATCAACAATCAGCCAAAAGTAAACGCTTAACCAGCGGCGACAACGGTCTCCGCTGACAGCTTACAACGTTCCTCCCTCCACCCCACCGCGCCTACCCGCTCCACCGCCTATCCATTTATTGAATAGCGTAGTCCGTCATTATCGATATTACCTGTTTGACTTCCCGGTTCCCCACTTTTATGTTCGGTTTCCATTATCTCAACTGAGGGAGAACCGTTCATGAGCGCTTTTGAAGTCAAATCCGATCCCCAACTGTGGGAAAAACTGGGCATGGACGTACCCCGTTTTTCCGGTATGCCGGCCATGTTGACCCAGGCCTATACCAACATCTTCCTGGCCCAGCAGAACCGCCCGGCCAGGATGGCCTATTTTGACAGCATGGTGGAGAACATCCATACCGGCCGCATCCATGAGCTGGTGGCTGCCAAAGAGGCCGGCAAGCCGGTGATCGGCACCTTCTGCGTATATGTGCCGGAAGAGCTGGTGGTGGCGGCAGGCGGTATCTGCGTGGGGCTGTGCGGTGGCGCCCAGGGTTCGATCGCCGATGCAGAGAAGATCCTGCCCCGCAACATCTGCCCCATGGTGAAATCAGCCTTTGGCTTCAAGGTGGGCAAGATCTGCCCCTATTTCCAGGCGGTGGATTTTGTGTATGGCGAGACCACCTGCGATGCCAAGAAAAAGACCTGGGAGCTGCTGGACCAGTATGTGCCGACCCACGTGATGGAGATTCCGCAGATGAAGCGGGAAAAGGACAAGGCGCTCTGGCTGGATGAGGTCAAGGACTTCAAAGTGGCGGTGGACAAGATCACTGGTCAGGAAACCGGTTTTGACCAGATTGCCGAGGCGATTGTGACCATCAATGCCAAGCGCAGGGCATTACAGCGCCTGAACAACCTGCGCCACCACAATCCGTCCCCCATCAGCGGCAAGGATATGCTGCTGATCGAGCAGATCGCCTTCTATGACGAGCCAAAGCGCTTTGTGGAGCAGGTCAACGCACTCTGTGATGAGCTGGAAGAACGGATCAGCCAGGGTGTCGCGGTTGCCCCGGCCTCGGCAGCACGGATCATGGTCTCAGGCACACCGATGGCGCTGCCCAACTGGAAGCTGCACAACATCATTGAGACCTCCGGCGGGATCGTGGTGAACGAAGAGAGCTGTATCGGCACCCGCTATTACAAGGATCTGATCAATGAAGATGCCGTCAGTGTGTACCAACAGCTTGAACGGCTGACTGAGCGTTACATGAAGATCGACTGTTCCTGCTTTACCCCCAACACCGAGCGGATCGAGCAGGTGCTGAAGGAGTATGAGCAGTCCGGGGCTGAAGGGATCATCGACTACTGTCTGCAGTTCTGCCATACCTACAACATTGAGGCGGTCAAGCTGAGCCAGGCCTGTGAAGAACGGGGCATCCCGTTTATGGCCATTGAGTCCGATTACTCGCCCGATGACGTGGGCCAGCTTAAGACCAGGGTTGAGGCGTTTATTGAGCAGATCAAGGGGTAACCGCAGTGAAAGTAGGGATTGATTTAGGTTCACGTACCATCAAACTGGTGGCGCTCACACAGGGCGCCATCAGTTTTCATACGGTGGTGGAAAGCAGTTTTGAGCCGCACCGCCAGGCCTTGAGCCTGCTGGAGCAGCATTGTCCGGCGCGGGCCGTGGCCACCGGCTATGGCCGCCACCTGATACAGCAGCATGCCGAGGTGGACCTGATCACCGAGATCAAGGCCCATGCCATGGGTGCCCGCTACTCCTTCCCCGCGTGCCGCACCATTCTGGATGTGGGGGGCCAGGATTCCAAGGTGATTGCCCTGACCGCTGATGGCAAGGTGCAGAGCTTTCAGATGAATGACAAATGCGCTGCCGGAACCGGTCGCTTTCTGGAGATGATGGCGGTGTCGCTGGGGTACAGTATGGCTCAGTTCAGCGAAGCAGCAGCAGGGATTGCGCAGGCCACGCCGATCAACAGCATGTGCGCGGTGTTTGCGGAATCAGAGGTGGTTTCCCTGAAAAACAGCGGCATGCCGCCGGCTGAGATCGCCCGTTCGGTCTGTCTGGCCGTGGTCAACCGTCTGGCCACCATGGTCCGCAAGGTGGGGTATGGTGATCATCTGGTCTTTAGCGGCGGGGTAGCCAACAACCCGGTCATGGTCAGCCTGCTGCAGCAGGAGCTGGGGGTGCCGATACTGGTGCCTGATCACCCCTCCATTACCGGCGCCCTGGGGGCAGCCCTGCAGGCAGAGCTGCTACACCATCGTGACTCACCGGCAGCATAGCAGCTGAAACCAACGCCCCTCAATCCCCCCTTGTCAGGGGGGAGGTCTTTAGACCTTTCCTCTGTTTGCTCCTCCCCTGACAAGGGGAGGCCGGGAGGGGTTGAAAGGTGTCTTGCGCGGATAAGCAGCGTTCCGCTGCACTGGTGATTTTTAACAGATCGGCTATACTGGCGCGGCATCTGCCGTAGAACAGAGATCCAGTCAGGGAGTCAACCATGTTCATTGTATCTGTAACCTACCAACAGCCGCTGGAGGTGGTGGATCATCACCTGCCAGCCCATCTTGCCTTTCTTGACCGCTACTTTAGCCAGGGCACCTTCATCGCCTCGGGCCGCAAGGTACCCCGCACCGGCGGGATCATTCTGGCCACCGGTGTTACACGGGAGCAGCTTGATGCGATCCTGCTGGAGGATCCGTTCAACCAGCATGAGGTTGCCCTGTACGAGGTGACCGAGTTTGAACCGAACCGGACCGGCCCTGAATACGCCTGGTTTCTGAAACTGTAAGGGGTCGTCCCATGCAACACGAATTACGCAGGAAAGACCGGGGGATTGCTGAAACCGAGGCCTGGGCGCTGTTAGAGTGTGGTGAGTACGGCGTACTTTCTACCAGTGCTGCAGATGGCCAGCCCTATGGCGTACCGCTCAGTTACTGCGTGCTGGATAATGCGATCTACTTCCACTGTGCCCTGGAAGGGCGCAAGCTGGCTCTGCTGGCAGACAACAACCGGGCCTCATTCTGTGTGGTGGGTACCACGGAGGTCGTGCCGGAAAAGTTCTCCACCCGCTATGAAAGTGTGATTGTCTCCGGCCGGGTCAGCGAGGCGCTTGATGCAGAGAAACAGCACGGCCTGGAAGGACTGACGGACAAATACTGCCCTGAGTATCGTGAAAAAGGGCTGCAGTATATTGCCAGCGATGCAGCCAGGACCAGGGTCTTCAAAATCAGTATCGACACCATCTGCGGCAAGGCACGGCGCTAGCTCGAAACGGTCATATCCCCGGACCCGGCCTTCCTCATAACGTTTTTCAACCCCCTGTAAATCGTTGCAGCCCCGTAACCGGCCTGCCATGCAACTATGGTACTGACTGTCCCTATCTGTCTGTATAAAGAGAGGGAGCGTCATGAACACAAAGCAAAACATCTGGTTGCGGCAGGCTATCGTCCTATTGGTACTTACAGCAGTGCTGGCCCTTGCGGGCTGCGGCAGTGACAGCTCTACGGCTCCCGCACCAGCTGCAACGGCAAATTTCGCGGTTATTTCAGATCCCCACCTGTATGATGCAGCAACCCTTGGCGGAACCGAGAGTGCTGAATTTCAGGCCTATCTGGCGGGTGATCGTAAAATGCTGGTGGAGAGTATTGAAATCCTGTCCAGCGCCATCACCGACCTGAAGGCAAAGAGTCTTGATTTCGTCATTATTTCCGGCGATCTCACCAAAGACGGTGAGCTGATCAACCATCAGCTGATGGCTTCCAAACTTGCTGAACTTAAGGCCGGCGGCAAGAAGGTCTATGTCATACCGGGCAACCATGACATCTACAACCCGCACGCCGTGTCGTACAAGACCTCACCAACCAAACCAGTGGCCTACATCTCACCAAATGACTTCAAACAGATTTACGCCGATTACGGTTACAAGGACGCGCTCTACACCGACCCCAACTCCCTGAGCTATATTGCAGAACCGGTTAAGGGGCTCTGGCTCTTTGCACTGGATTCGTGCCAGTATGATACCAACATTGCCGACAATTATCCCAAGACTGCCGGTGCGTTCAAGCCGGCTACCCTCACCTGGATCGTCGACAGGCTCAAAGAGGCAAAACAACAGGGCAAAACCGTCATCGGAACGATGCATCACGGCATCCTGGAGCATTATACGGGGCAAACAGCGCTATTCCCTGAATATGTTATCAATGACCATGCCAGCCTGTCCAAGACCCTGGCCGATAACGGGCTGAACGTCATCTTTACCGGCCATTTCCACGCCAACGATGTAACCCGGAAAGACTTTACCAGTTCGATCCTCCATGATATCGAGACCGGCTCCACCGTATCGGCGCCGTCACCCTATCGCACGGTGCAGTTTGACATCAGCAACAAGAAGCTGACGGTCTCCACCCTGAAGGTAACCAGCATCCCGTCGCATCCAGCCGATTTTGTCGCCTATTCCCGGCAATACATGCGAGACGGCCTGACCGCGCTGACACCGTACCAGCTTGCACAGGCATTCGGCCTTACGTATGCCCAGGTCAGCGCACTTATTCAGGCGGGTGCCATTCCACTTGACCTGATTGTTAACGGCTTCATGGCCCACTACGCCGGTGACGAGACCCCGGATGCCACCACGCAGCAAACCTACCTGGCCATGATGCAGAGCAGCGATCCGCTGACACTGCAACTCGGACAGTCATTATACGGTATCTGGACCGATCTGCAGCCGATGGACAACGCAGTAACCATCACCATGAATTCGACCAAGTAGACCTTCTGACACAAACTGTCCCCTCACCCACGCCGGGTTGAGGGGACAGTTCCTTCATGCACCGGAAAACTCCTTGACCGGCCATTGCCATCCGCCGTTTATCGCTCCGAGCAGGCCAGCCTGATCCCCAGGGCCGCAAAGGCAGCAGCAAAACTGCGGCGCAGCCAGGTCTGCACTGTTTCCGAGGCGATCACCCTGGTGCGGAAGGCATGGGCCAGCAGACCGTAGGCGGCAAACACCACCAGGGTCATGGCCATGAACAGGCCGGACAGCAGGAGCATCTGCGTCAGCGGGTTGGCTGCGGCGGGACTGATGAACTGGGGCAGAAAGGCCAGAAAGAAGATGGTCAGCTTGGGGTTGAGCAGGTTGAGCAGCACCGCCTTGAGCATCAGGCCGTGAGCTGAACTGCGCCGGGGGGCGGTATCAAGCTGGAAGGTGCTGGTGTCCTGCCAGGTGGCATAGGCCAGGTACAACAGATAGGCCACCCCGGCGTACTTGAGGGTCTGGAAGGCCAGGGCGCTGGTATGCATCAGGGCTGCCAGTCCCAGGATGGTGGCCAGCAGGTGGGGGATGATCCCGGCAGTGCAGCCCAGGGCTGCAAAGAGGGCAGCCCGGCGCCCCTGCATGATGCCGGTGGATACGGTGAAGATCACCCCGGTGCCGGGCACCAGGGCAACGATCAGTGAGGTTATCAGAAACTGGGTGGTGGGCATGGTCTGCTCCTTAGCAGGGCTTGTTGGTTCAAGAGTAGCGCACTCAACTGTTGCTCAGCTTTAATGCCCAGGCAGCCTTGTCCTCTTGGGGAGAACGATAGCTGCCCATGGCCTCCAGCAGGCTGAGCGGTTCCTGCTCAACCAAAATGGTGCTGCGGCAGGCGGGCCGGATAAACCCTTCCTCGAGCATATGGTCAAAGAACCCCAGCAGGCGGTCGTAATAGCCAACACTGTTCAGCAGGCCGCAGGGCTTGGCATGGATACCCAGTTGGGCCCAGGTCAGCACCTCCACAAACTCCTCAATGGTGCCGATCCCGCCCGGCAGGGCAATGAAGCCGTCTGACAGCTCTGCCATCAGAGCCTTGCGTTTGTGCATGGAGTCCACAATCCGCAGATCATCCAGGCTGGTCAGGGCCACCTCTTTTTCAGCCAGCAGCCGGGGAATGACCCCGGTGACCCGGCCACCCCCTGCCAGCACGGTGCGGGCCACAATCCCCATCAGCCCCACGCTGGCGCCACCGTAGACCAGCTCAATCCCCTGTGTGACCAGCGCCTGCCCCAAGGCTTGTGCTGCTGCGCTGTATTCCGGTCGTGCGCCGGGACTGGAACCGCAAAAGACGCAGATTCGTTGCATGGTTACCTTTCCTGGATGGTGCTGACACGTTTTTCCATAAACACCAGCTCAACCTGCGGAGAAAGCTGTTTGCGGGCATATACCGCGTAGCCCAACCGTTCATACAGGCTGATATTACGCTGACTCAGGCTGCCGGTAAACAGCTCAAAACGGGACGTGGTTGGAAAGGCCGCCTCAATGGCCGCCATCAGACAACTGCCGATCCCCTGCCCCTGCAGGGCAGGGTCCACAATCAGACGGCCGATTGCCACACTGTTGTCTTCCTGTAGCACAGCCCTGACCGAGCCGACCAGACGGCTGCCCTGGCTGGCCTTCAGCACGGTGATGGTTGCAATCTCCTGCTGCAGCTCAGACAAACTCTGGGTTAAGGGCGGAATGGACCAGTCCTGGTACAGCTCAGCCTCGCTCTGGTAGGCTGCCTGCTGCAAGGCCAGGATGGCCGGTGCATCTGCTGCTGTTGCGCCGCTGATGACAAGGTTTGGCATTGCAGTTACTCCAATCCCATAGTCTTTTTTACCGATTTGACCATCTTGCCAAAGTCACGGTCCTTTTTGCGTTTTTCAACGTGGGACAGTTGGTAAAAGGCGGATTCGCTCTGCAGCTTGAGAAAGTTGTCGTAATGCGCCCGGTTGATCTCACCAGTGGCCAGGGCAGCAAGTACGGCACAGCCCGGTTCACTGGTATGGCTGCAATCCCGGTAGCGGCATTGGGCAGCATATCCACTTATGTCGCTGAAACCGCCGGCCATGCCGTCTTTTGCATCCAGGATGCCGAACTCACGCATGCCGGGGTTGTCGATCACCAGGCTGCCGTTGTCCAGCTGCAGCAACTCCCGGCGGACCGTGGTGTGGCGCCCCTCGCCGCTGGCGCTGACCGCCCGGGTTACCTGCCGTTCGCCACCGGCCAGGGCGTTGATGAGCGTGCTTTTGCCCACCCCGGATGAGCCGACAAAGCAGTAGGTCTTGCCCGGCAGAAGCAGTTGCTGCAGCTCTTTGATCCCCTCACCGGTGATGTTGCTGAGGGTCAGCACCGGTGCAACAATGCCGGCGTTATCGATGCGGCTGCGTAGTTCGGCTAGCTGATCAGGTTCAATCAGGTCGGTCTTGGTCAGCAGGATAACCGGCTCGGCCCCACCCTGCATGACCATGACCAGATAGCGTTCCAGCCGGTTCAGGTTAAAATCAAAGTGGCAGGACTGAACAATGATCACGTAATCAAGGTTGGCTGCAATCATCTGCGCCTCACCCTTGCTGCCCACGGCCTTGCGCTGCAGGCTGGTCCTGCGGTCGAGCAGGCTGTGAATCAGGCCGAAGTCATCGTCCCGACCCTTTTCCACACAGACCCAATCCCCAACGCACGGCAGTTCTTCCGTCTGTCGGTGGTGGTGCAGGTAGCTGCCGGATAATCTGGCCCGAAATGTCCCTGTGGTGTTTAAAAGTAACAGCTGCTCACGATCCACCGCTGCCACCCGGGCCACCGTCTCGACTGGTCGGCCTTCAAGCGCCAGCAGTCCGTTGAACCACGGGTTCCAGCCCAGCTTTTCCAGTTGTTGTTCTATCATCAATAGTATCCTTTTTGTATTACAGACAGGCCATGCAGGTGCGGGCCATGATCGGGTTGACGGCCAGTGGCGGAAGTCCCAGCTCTGCCACAACCCGGCTGCACAGCTCCAGCGGGTCCGGCCGGGAGGATCCGGCTACCTGTTGTACAACGCTTTCAACACGGCGCAGCCAGTCGGCGGCCTCCTGCAGAGTGGTCTGAACCGCTGGTGCATGAACCGGCTCAGCCCAGGCTGAGAGCAGCATGTCGGCATTGCAGGCCCCAATCCGTGCCAGCGAAGCCAGGGATTGCTGCACATTATCGAACACCGGCAGTTCATGGGGCACCGGCACGGCATCGCCGCAGATCAGACAGCCCCGTTGCTGATCCCACAGGGTGATGGAGCCGGCTGAATGACCGGGGGTGTGCAGGATATGAAGGTTTGCAGTCGTCCCAAGAGCCAGACAATCACCGTCGTGCAGTATCTGATCCACCGGCACAGAACCGGCCACCAGCGTTGCAAAGCCCGGTACCGGCCGTTGGCAACATTGCAGTTCCGTATCCTCCACCCAGTCCTGTTCCGCAGCATGCACCAGAACCCGGCAGCCACTGAGATCGCGGATCGTGCGGGCAGCACCGATATGATCGGGGTGACTGTGGGTCAGGATCAGGGTATCGATCTCTTCAGGGCTTCGTCCAATAGCCCTGATAAAGCGGAAGATATGCTGCTCAGCCCCGGCAACACCGCTGTCGATCAGGGTAAGCCGCTCACCAGCGTACAAAAACAGGTTGACGAAGCGGGGGATGTTGCCGCCAGGTGTGGGTACCACAAAGGGAATGGTCAGTTGATGCAGGTTTGGTGCGATTTCCATACTAATGTTCCTTTCCGCAAAGAATAAGGCCGCTGGATGATCCCGCGGCCAAATCTTTGCAGTCCGGTACAAAGAGCAAGAGCGCGGGAATCGACCCGCGCTCCTTGGTGTCATTCAGACAGGCAGCAACGAGCCGTCACAGGGTGACGACTACGACGACAGCTACAGTCTGTTGGTTGTTTTTACGCATGACTTGTTCATAATCGAATACACTGCAATCGTCAAGTGTTGATAACAGACAGCTGCCCCGGCTGGCAGACGTGGGCCGACTGTGCCAGTGTCGCACCATTTTCATCCTCCACCCTGCTGCCGCGCATACTGGCGCGGCGAGGCCCCCAGTTCCTTACGGAACATCTCGATAAAGGCGCTCAGGCTCTGGTAGCCCAGGTCAAAGGCGATGGTGGTGACCGGCTGCCCCTGATCCAGCCGCTTGATCGCCTCCTGCAGTACCAGCCGCTTGCGCCACTGACCAAAGGTCAGCCCGGTTTCAGCCACAAACAGCCGCGCCAGGGTGCGGCTGCTGGCACCGGCCAGGCTGCTCCAGTCCTCCAGTGCCCGGCAATCCTCCGGGTTGTGCAGCAACGCCTCAATCACCCGCATGACCCGTTCATCCCGCGCCATGGGCAGGTGCAACGGGGTCGGCTCTGCTTGGCGCAGTTCATCCAGCAGCACCTGCATCAAACGCCAGCCAGGGCTGTCCGGCTGATACTCCTCGCCAATGGCAACCGCCTTTAAAATAAGCTCCCGCAAGAGCGTGGAGACCTTCAACACCGTGCATTGCTGTGGCAGGCCGTTGGTGGCGCTGGGATCAATGAACAGGTTGCGCAGGGCCACCTCACCGGGAAAATAGACCTCGTGCTCCTGATCCGGCGGCACCCAGACCGCCTGGGAAGGGGGCACCACCCAGATGTCACGACCACAGATCACCCGCATCACGCCGCTGCTGGCATAGATAAGCTGTCCGCGCGGATGGGCATGCACCGCAGCGCAGCCCACCTGCTGGGCCTGCAACTGCTGCGGGCTGACCTCCATGGCCAGCGGAATGATCGGCAGGTTGGGGTCCAAGCGATACCCCAGCACCACCGGCGCCATCCTTGTCAGTTTTGCGATAGTCATTGGCATACTATAGAAAGATTGTCAGGCCGGTGCAAGGTATTGTTTATTGTACTTTCTCAGGAGGTGCTGTCATGTCAGTAAGCCATCATGAACGGATCGTAGAGCAGTTTACCCAACAGGCCATCCCGTTTGCCCAACTGCCGGGTCATCTGGACAGCCTTGATCTGCTGCTTGAGCTGACCCGGCCAACCAGTGAGGATACCGTACTTGATCTGGCCTGCGGCCCTGGTCTGGTGGCCTGTACCTTTGCCCGTCAGGCCGGGCAGGTGACTGGCATGGACCTGACCCCGGCCATGCTGGAGCAGGCTGCCAAGCGCCAGCAAGAGCAGGGACTGACGAACCTGGTCTGGCAGTTGGGGGATGTGCAGGCCTTGCCCTATGCTGATGACAGTTTTTCTTTGGTGATTACCCGCTACAGCTTTCATCACCTGCTTGACCCGCAGCAGACCCTGGCAGAGATGATCCGGGTCTGCAAACCGGGCGGCCGGGTGCTGGTGGCAGATGTGGCACTGCCAGCTGAAAAGGCGGCTGTCTATGACTATCTGGAGTTGTTGCGTGACCCCTCCCATACCCATGCCCTGACTACTGCGGAGTTCAGCGCTCTGTTCCTGAATAGCGGCCTGCATGACTGCAGACAGGCCAGCTACGAGGTAGAACTGGAACTGGAGGCGCAACTGCGCGCCTCGTTCCCACAGCCTGGGGATGAGGAGCGGATACGGCAGATGGTGACTGAGGATATCGGTATCAACAACCTGGGCATCAAGGCCCGCTATCAGGATGGTGCGGTGGTCTACAGCGTGCCGATCAGCGTGTTCGTAGGCAGCAAGGGAGGACAGCCATGAGCGGATTTGCAGCACTTGCAGCGCAGTACCATGAACGTTCCATAGTGCAGGCCTCAGCTGGCCAGCGCTTGATCGAACTGCTGGACCCGGCTGCTAACAGTGCCATCCTTGATGTGGGCTGCGGCACCGGCAACCTGACTGCTGCGTTGCAGGCCCTGACAAGCAACCGTGTGGTGGGGCTTGATCCCTCTGCTGAGATGATCAGCCAGGCCCGGCAACGTTACGGCGATCAAGGCATCACCTTTTCCATTGCAGCAAGCGAAGAGCTGGCATTTCAGGCCGAGTTTGACGCCCTGTTCTGCAACTCTGCCTTGCAGTGGTTCAGGCACCCGGCCCAGTCGCTCAATCTGTTTTTCCAAGCCCTGCGTCCTGGCGGCAAGCTGGCTTTGCAGGCGCCTGCCACGCAGGAATATTGCCCCAACTTTGTTGCTGCCTTTGAGCAGTGCCGTGGGCTGCCTGAGCTTGCGGCTATCCTGGCAACATTTCAATCCCCCTGGTTTTTCCTGGAAACCGCCCGGGCCTATCAAGAGCTGGTTGAACAGGCAGGTTTTCTGGTTGAGCAATGCTGGATTGAAGAGCAGGTGCAGCCCTGTACGTTGCAGACAGCAGTTGAGGTCTTCCTGTCCGGCGCTGCTGCGGGCTATCTGAACAAAGCCTGCTATGGTACTGCGCTGCTGCCCGGTTTTAACGAGAAGCTACTGCAGGGGATACAGGCAGCCCTGGCAGCCCAGGCAGACAACAGCGGTATGGTGACCTTGCGTTTCAGGCGGGTCTTTGTGCTGGCTTGCAAAGGAGCAGCATGATGGACTGGTTACACAAATCAAGCATCGATGAGATCCGCCAGCGCTTTGACGGGGATGTGGAGCGTTTTTCCAACCTGGAGACCGGCCAGAGTGCCACCATGGATGCGCCCCTAGCCATGGAGCTGATTACCAGGGCTGCCCTTGCTTGTACGCCGAAGATCCGCAGGGTGCTGGATATCGGCTGCGGTGCCGGCAACAATACCCTCAAGCTACTGCAGTACGCATCACAGCCTGTTGCGTGTGACCTGCTGGACCTGAGCCTGCCCATGCTACAGCGGGCCAAAGAGCGGGTGCAGGCAGCCACCAGTGCCACGGTGCAGACTTTTCAGGGGGATTTCCGTGAGATCGAGCTGCCTGAGGCAGGCTATGACGTGATCCTGGCCGCAGCAGTGCTGCACCACCTGCGGGATGAACAGGACTGGGAGCAGGCCTTTGCCAAGATCTATTGCTTGACCGCGCCGGGAGGGAGTGTCTGGATCACTGATCTGGTGTCCCAGGAGACCGCAGCGGTGCAGCACCTGATGGAGCAGCGCTACAGCGCGTATCTTTGCGAACTGGGTGGCGAGGCCTATCGTGACAAGGTGCTGGCCTACATTACCAAAGAGGACTCGCCCAGGCCGGTCACCTTCCAGCTTGAACTGCTGCGCCGGGTCGGGTTCAGCCAGGTGGAGCTGCTGCACAAAAACGCCTGTTTTGCGGCCTTTGGGGCCATAAAAGCTTCAGCACCAGACAAAGAACCGTAGACCAGTTCCTTCCTCTGCAGCCTCTATCCTGCGACAGCCGCACCCCGCGACCCCGTTTTGATAAAACCCCTTTTTAAGCTCGCGCATATGTGCTATAGGGGATACGCAAAAAGTTGATTTCGCTTAACTTATCCCACACCAGCAGATGCGGCATGTTCAATAAACTATCCATACGTTTCAAACTGGTCGTTCTGCTGGGGGCAAGCGCTGCCATTGCGCTGCTGATCTCCTCTGCCCTGACCCTCTATTCAACCTATGTTACAGAAAAGGCAGAGACCCTGCGGGGACTGCGACAGCTCGGCGAGGTCAGCAGCGAAAACCTGCGTGCCGCCCTGGCATTCCGTGATGCCGGTAGCGCCCTCAGAATACTTGCGCCGTTCCAGGCCAATCCCCAGATAGTTGCCGCCTTGATCGAAGACGAAGAAAGCAAACCGTTCAGCTGTTATTTTGCCCCTGAACTGCCTGCGGAAACGATCGAGCAGGTCAGGCAGGCAGCACAGGTCAGGCTGGCCTCAATGCCCAAAAGCGGCAGCGGTTCAGAACTGATGACCTTTGATCACCTCTACGTAGTGCAGCCGATCATTTTTGAAGGCAAGCAGATCGGCACCTTGTCGATTGTTGCCGATACCAGAACGATACGCACTAAAATGCTGGGATACATCAAATCACAGTTGCTGATCTCCCTTGGAACGTTGGTGATTCTGGTCTTGATCTCGATCCCGCTGGAGGAACTGTTTACCCGACCGATCTTTGCCCTGCGCGAAGCGATGCGTGAGGTAGCCCGGACCAAAAATTATGCGGTCAGTGTCCTGGTCACCCAGCAGGATGAATTCAAGGATCTCTGCCAGGGATTTAACACCATGCTGGCTGAGATACGGGAAAGGGATGAGAGGCTGAGCAGACAGGCAACAACCGATGCCCTGACCGGCCTGGCCAACCGGCGGCATGCCCTGGAGACCATGGAGGAGATGCTGGCCCGCGCCAGAAGAAAGCATGAACCGCTTGGGGTGATCATGCTGGATGTGGATTTTTTCAAGTTTATCAATGACACACTTGGCCATCCGGTTGGTGATACAGTGCTGCGGGAAATCGCACGGGCACTCTCCGGCAGCGCCCGTGAATACGATCTGGTGGCCCGGATCGGCGGAGAGGAATTCCTGATCCTGTGCGACAACGCTGATCAGGAGACGACGCGGGGGGTTGCCGAGCGGATCCGCGCCCGGTTTGAAGACAGCGTGATCGACTATGGAGATGGTCAGCAGGTCCGGGTCACGGTCAGCCTGGGGGTCTGCTCTGAAGTCCCCTATGATCTTACTGTTGAGCAGTTGCTGAAGGCTGCCGATGCCGCCCTGTACCAGGCCAAGGAGTCGGGCCGCAACAGAGTTGAGATGGGAAGGGTACTATGAGACGGCTGTTGTTTGCCCTGCTGCTTGTGCTGATCAGCACCCCCCACCTGCATGCCAGTGACATGGAACGCAGGCTGGAGGCGGTCTTTCTGGGCCGTTTTGCTAATTACATTGAGCTGCCGAACAGCTCCAGAAGCCGTTTTGTGATCACGCTGATCGACGACAACCCCTTCGGCGGCATGCTGGACCAGATCTACAAGGACAAGACGATTCACGGCAAACCGATCGAGATCCGCACCACCACCAGGGTCAGGGAGATCGGCAAGACCGATATCCTGTTCATCACGCTTTCCACAACTGCAGCCCGGCAGGAAGCAATCGATTATGCCCAGCGCAACGGCATTGTAACCATCAGTGAAGCACGAGGATTTGCCGAGCGGGGCGGCATTATTCAGCTCAACTTTGTCGGGCAGAAGACGCAGATCAAAATCAATTACGCTGCAGCTCAGAAATCAGGCATCAGGATCGGCGCCCCGCTGCTTTCAATCGCAACGGTCCTGCGGGGAGGGGAATCATGAGACGTTCCTTGAAACTCTCGATTGTCCTGACCATGCTGGCCTGTACGGCCTTTGCCGCACAGGAAAAGGCGGTGCAGGAAAGCAATGAGCTGTATGAGCGCCCCCTGGATGAACTTGTGTATATCGAAACCCAGGCCAAGGCCGACGTCGGTTCACGGGAAGGCGCACGGGATGCCCTTGATGCTGCGGTGCCGATCGACGTGGTTACCGCCGAACAGCTGGAGGCCAGCGGCTATACTGAACTTGGCAAGGTACTGAGCAAGCTGGTTCCGGGCTTCAACCTCCCCCGCCCGTCCATTGCCGACGGCACCGACCATGTCCCGCCCTTTACACTGCGTGGCCTTAATCCTGATCAGGTACTGGTACTGGTCAACGGCAAGCGCCAGCACCAGAGCTCACTGCTGAACATGAACGGCACCATTGGCCGGGGCAGCTCCGGGGTGGACCTCAATACGATACCGCTCCGGTCGATCGAACGGATCGAGGTGTTGCGCGACGGTGCCGCAGCCCAGTACGGCTCGGACGCCATTGCCGGTATCATCAACATCATCCTGAAAGGCCACGACCAAACGAGCAGTCTGACCGGCAGCTACGGCAGCACCTTCAAGGGGGACGGCCGGATGCGCCAGGGCGATACCTTCCTTTCGGTGACGCTGCCTGAAGACGGCTACGTTAACCTTACTGCCGAGGCACGGGACCGGGGACCGACCAACCGGGCCGGCGCCGATGCCCGTGACGGCTACCGCGTCAACACCCATTTCGGCGATGCGGACACTCAGGATTATCTGCTGGCGCTCAACGCGGCTATCCCCCGCGGCGACACCACCTATTATCTGCACGGCACCCTTGACCGCAGGCTCAGCAGTGCCGGGGCCTTTTACCGGCTGAAGGATGATGAGCGCAACATCCAGACCATCTACCCGAACGGTTTTCTGCCCAGAATCGAACCGAAGATCCTTGATTTCTCACTTTCCAGCGGCGCAAAAGGGGTGCTTGGCAACGGCACCACCTGGGATCTCAGCTATACCCTCGGCTATAACGAATTCAAATTTTACGTCAATAACTCCCTGAACCGCTCCCTGGGACCGGCAACCCCCACCTCGTTCTACAGCGGTGCCACCAGTTATCTGCAGCAGGTGATCAACCTTGATCTGGCCAAAAAGTTCGGCAGCCATTCCGTTGCCGGCGGTCTTGAGTACCGCCTGGAGCGCTACCGGATCAGCAGCGGCGATGAGGCATCCTACGTGCTGGGCAGCTTCCATGACTGGGCGGCCGGGGCACAGGGTTTTGGCGGCTTTATGCCGGAAAACCGGGTTACTGCAAACCGGGACAGCTTTGCCGCCTACCTTGATGCGAAGTACGCCCTGTTCCCCTGGATGACTATCGACGGCGCCCTGCGTTATGAACAGTACAGCGACTTCGGCTCCACCATCGATGGCAAGCTGGCCCTGCGGATCCGCCCGACAGAGGACCTGCTGCTGCGTACCAGTGCCAGCACCGGCTTCAGGGCACCATCACTGACCCAATCCAACTACAGCTCAACAGCCATGGTCAGAAACGGCGCAGAGATAGATCGTTGGGGCTACTTCAACGTCAACCACCCCGTTGCCCGGGCACTGGGAGCAACCGATCTCAAACCGGAAAAATCGCTGCATTTCACCTCCGGTGTCGTCTACCAGCCCCGTTCCAACTTTTCGGTCAGTGCCGACTACTTCATAACCTGGATTGATGACCGGATCATGCCGACCGGTTACATCGCCGCGTGGAATCTCAGCGGTCTGAGCCCACAAGCCGCCGCCATTCTGAGCAGCAACAATATCGACGGGGCGGTCTATTTTACCAATGCCATCGGCACCCGTACCAACGGTCTTGATCTGCGGCTGAACTACACCCATACCCTTGACAGCAGTTCCCGGCTCAAGCTGACCGGTGCCTACAACCGCAGCGAAACCAAAATCACCAAGGTCAACGCGGCGCCATCGGTATTGGGGGTGGATATGACCAGCCTGGTACTTGATCCCAACACCCGTGTCACCATTGAGAACGGACAGCCGGTCGACAGCTTCAAACTGTGGATGAAATATGAATCCAGGCTATTTGACACGGTACTCAACCTGAACCGTTTCGGCAGTTACAGCAGCACCAACGGCTATGAAAAGGTAGATTTCTCAGCCCTCTGGACCGTTGATCTGGAGTTCACCTGGCACCTGATGAAGAACGTCAACATTACGGTGGGCGGTGAAAACATCCTTGATGCCATGCCGGACACCTGGGGCCAGACCAGTGACAGCGTGATCGGTGCCGGAAAAATCATCCAGTACTCCCAATATTCTCCCATCGGTTACAACGGAGCTTACTACTATGCCCGCCTGGGGTTCACATTTTAGCGCCGCCCACCCTGCTGTAAAACAGATTACCGCTCTATGCCGTTACGGTACCGCCGGCCTGTTTAACGGCTTCGCTTGTATACAGCCGCAAGTACGCTATAAAGAACAGATCGTATCAGCTCTATGTGAGGGAGAACACCATGACCAGAACAATGAGACACCTTTTAATGCTGTTGCTCGGCTCGTTGCTGAGTATCTTTGCAGCAGGCTGCAGCATGCCTGTTCTGAAGCAGGATATCCCGGTATCAACCAACCCGGTCGGTGCCCGGATCTACGCTGACGGGCAGTTCGCCGGTGTCACCCCTGCCCGGGTCTCCCTTGAGCGGAACCGCAGCCATATCCTGACACTGGTCAAAGAGAACTACCGCCAGGCGGATGTGGTCATTACGAATCAGTATCAAAAGGAACGGGTCTATCTCAAGGCGATCCAGTCCGGCATCAACTCGGGCCTGTTCTTCAAAAACGCCTCAATGGGGATGGGCAGCAGCATGAACTCCATCTCAAGTCAGGAGGAGACCGGCGAGGCCTATATTCTCACCCCACCGGCGGTTTCCGTCAGCCTGATGCCGCTGTCCGGTGCCGGCGCCGCTGCTCCGGCGCCGGCTGTCGCAGCAGCCTACCCCGGATCAGACAATAGCGCCGCCATGGGGCAGGGTGAGATGACCAAAGAACTGCTCAAGATGGGAGCCGGCGCGGCCCTTTCGCAAACAGCGCCGATCGGGAAAGAGACCTCCTCAAGCTCGTCACGGAACTACGTCACCTCCGACGGCACCCGCGTACAGGAAAAGACCACCACCTCGGTCGGGGTCAAGGTTAATCCGGCCGGTCTGATCGGTGTCCTTGACACCCTTTTCCAGTAATTTTCCGTATCAGTAAGAACACCTGACAACCACAGAGGGAGATCCCCATGAAAGCCTGTCTAACCCTACTATTTTCCGGCATGGTGCTGCTTATCGGCACAACCGCCTCCTTTGCCATTGAACTTGCCGCGCTGGACCGGGTCAGCGTGCTGATGCCCAAGTCAGAGGTGGTCGCCATCCTGGGAGCGCCTGACAAGGTGACCGATCTGGAAGGACTGGCCGTTGAGCTGTACCAGATACACGACGCAGCCCCGCTGCTGAGTGTCGGACTGTTCTATGAGCATGAGCGTGCCCTTGCAGGCACTGCACTGATTTTCAAGGGAAACACGGCGGCAGCAACGCTGGCCAGACTGAAGCAACACGGCTTCAGGGCGCTGGAAGAAAAGGGGGACTACCTGCGTCTGGAAGGAAAGGATGATGATACCGGCCGTCCCGTGATTGTTACCATCAGCCGTCTTGAAGATCTGACCACGGTCACAACCTTTGAAAAGGCCTTTTACGAGCAGCGGAGCAACCGCTAAACCTCCGGCCCCCTGTTCCCCCGAAATTCCCTGCGGTAGCGTGACGGGGTGGTCCGCAGCACCCTGTTGAACTGCTGCCGCAGGGTCACTTCAGAACCAAAGCCTGCCTCCTGGGCAATCAGATCAATCGGCTTGGCCGTGGTTTCCAGCAGGCGCTGGGCAAAGGCCAGGCGCTGGTTCAACAGCCAGGCCCCCACGGTGCTGCCGGTCACCTGCCGGAAGCGCCGGGTAAAGGTGCGGCGGCTCATCATGAACCGTTCTGCAAGGCTGTCCAGCGAGTGCGGCTGAGCCAGGTGGCGCTGCAGCCATTCCAGCTGCTGTCCAAAGCGATCCTCTGCAGCACTCCTGCCGACCGGCTGTTCGATAAACTGGGCCTGTCCCCCCTGGCGGTGGGGCGGCACCACCATCCGCCGGGCCACATGGCTGGCAAGCTCGGCGCCGTGCAGGCGGCGCAGCAGATGCAGGCAGCAGTCAATCCCCGCCGCCACCCCGGCCGACGTAACAATATCCCCGTCATCCACATACAGCACATCCGGTTGCAGCGTTATCTGCGGATAGCGCTGTGCCAGGTCCTCCGTCCAGCCCCAATGGGTAGTTGCCGGACGTCCATCCAGCAGTCCGGCTGCTGCCAGCACATAGGTGCCCAAACACAATCCCACCACCAGCGCCCCGCGCTGATGGGCCTTACGCAGACAGTTCAGCAACGGCTCCGGCGGCAGCTCTTGCGGGTCACGCCAGCTGGGTACAATCACAATATTAGCCTGTTCCGCGTCCCTCAGGGTGTGCTGGGTCTGTATGGCAAAACCGGCGTTGCTCTGCAGCGTCCGCTTTTCCGCAGAGCAGACCAGCAGCCTGAAGCGTGGCGCATCCGGTCTGGTTGGATCATCCCTGAACACGGTACAGGGCATGGCAAGCAAAAATGGACTGATCCGGTCAAAGGCGATCACGGCAATGGTTTCAGCCTGCATAGTATCTCCCGTATAAATATGGCCCGATTATAGCAAATTATGTCAATCAGGCCACTGGTTTGTGGGGCGTGAGAGTGAAATACTGGAACCATCAAGAAACGACGTTGAGAAAGGAGCAGTTCATGGAAACCACTATTCGCAGGGCCTTGATCGTGATTGATGTGCAGAACGACTACATCGGCGGCAAGCTGCCGATCGTCTATCCGCCGGTAGAGCAGTCGCTGGCCAATATCGGCCGTGCCATGGATGCGGCCAGGGCTGCCGGCATTCCGGTGGTGGCGGTGCAGAACATCCTGCCTGCCTCGGCGCCGTTCATGGCTGAAGGTACCACTGGTGCCGAGTTGCATCCAGTGGTGACCTCGCGGGGCTGGGACCATTATGTGCAGAAGGATATGCCGGTGGCGTTCTGCAAGACGGATCTGGAGGGCTGGCTCAAGGAACGCCAGATAACCACACTGACCATTGTCGGCTATATGACCCACAACTGTGATCTGTCCACTGCCATTGCCGCCCTGCACCGCGGCTTTCAGGTGGAGTTCCTGGCCGATGCCAGCGGGTCGCTGGCCTATACCAACAAAGCCGGCAGCGCAACAGCAGAGGAGATTCACCGGGTAACAACGGTGGTGTTACAGTCACGTTTTGCAGCGGTGCTGAACACCGATGAGTGGTTAAGGCTGATTGCAAGCGGCGGTGAGCCGGAGCGGGACAGTATCTATACATCCAGCCAGCGTGCGCTGAAAGGAGCCTGATCATGCCCTGTCTGACCTTAAAACTGGCAGGCGAGCCCTCAGCTACAACCTGTGCGGATATTGCCCGCACCTTGACTGATCTGACAGCCGAACTGCTGGAAAAAAAGCGTGAACTGACCGCTGTGCTGGTGGAGACACTGCCGGCCAGGCAGTGGTTCATCAATGCCGGCTCATTGGAGAGCAGCAGCAAAAACAGTTTTTGTCTTGACATTGCCATTACTTCCGGCACCAATACCAAGCAGCAGAAGGCCGCTTACATCCGCAGCGTCTTTTTAGCAATGACAGAGCTGCTGGGGGAACTGGACCAGGCCAGCTATATCATGATCCGGGAGATTGCCGCCGATGCCTGGGGATATCAGGGAATGACCCAGGAATACCGCTTTGTTGCCACACAATCCCTGTAGGAGGAAACCATGCTGATAAGAGTCCTGTTTGTGCTGTTGACACTGCTTGCGCTGGGGGTGCCGAGTGCCTTTGCCGACCTGACCAAGCTGTCTGACAACGTCTATGCGTACGTGGGAGAAAAAGATGCGTCGCCAAGCCACAGCTTTGCAGCCAATGCCGGGATCGTGATCGGCCGTGACGGCGTGCTGGTGGTGGATACCCTGATCTCTGCCAAGGAGGGGGAACGTTTCCTGGCTGATATCCGCAAGATCACCAAAAAGCCGATCAAGTATGTGGTCAACACCCATACCCACCTGGACCATGCCTTTGGCAACTGTGTCTTTGCCGAGCTGGGTGCCACGGTCATCTCCCACAGTGCTGACAAGGTGTTACTGGCAAAGTCCGGCGCCGATATTCTCAAGAATGCCGAGGCGTACGGTTTAAAGCCGGAAGATCTGGCAGGCACCGCAATTGTGCTGCCTGCGATGACCTTCAGCGAGCGGATGAGTATCGACCTGGGCGGGGTTGATATCGAGCTGATCCGGACCGCACCCTCCCACACCGACGGCAGCCTGGTGGTCTGGCTGCCCCAACAGAAGATCCTGTTCAGCGGTGATATCCTGTTCACCGACTTCCATCCCTTCATGGCAGACGGTGATCTGACTGGCTGGGGCAAAACCATTGATAACCTGTTGACCATGGATGTTGAACGGATTATTCCCGGCCACGGCCCGCTTTCCAGCAAGAAAGATCTGCAGGAGATGAAGGCGTATCTAATCACCTTTGATACAACGGCACGGGAGATGACTGCCAAAGGGGCCACTACGGATGTCATCACTACGGAACTGTTGAAGCAACTTCCTAAGCGGACGCTGGGGGAATGGATGGTGGGGTATAATGTGAAGAGCCGCTATCAGAAGAAGTGATGCCCCGCTAAGGTTGTGACCGTTTCGGTTCGGCCCGTACGATTATAGAAAAACCATGGCGGATCAGGTTGATTCCGGTTGCTACAGAACCGGACTCTTGCTCCGCCATTTTCTTGTCAAAGGTTCTCCCGTCCCTGTTTATGGTCCCTGTAATTTCCCCTTGACCTTGCACAAAATTAAATTATTATACGTCGTATAAAAATATTCATCGTACATTATTGAGGTTGGCATGACTGAGCAGGGACGGCGTGAACGCAAGAAGGATGAGACCAGAACCCGCATTGTGACGGTTGCCATGGAGCTGTTTGAACGACAGGGTTTTAACAGTACCACCATGGAGCAGATCGCCGAGGTTGCCGATGTTGCCAAAGGGACGCTGTATAACTACTTCCCGGTTAAAGAGGCGATCATCAGCGCCTTTATGCGTCTATCCGCAACCAGGGCCATCCCCGATGTTGAACTGCTGCTGAAAAACGCCCCTGATACCCGCACCCGCCTGACCATCATGTTTAGCAAGATCGCAGAATGGCAGATCCCGCACCGTGAGCTGTTGGAACATTATCTGAGTTATCGCTTTTCAAATATCCTTGAATCGTTTCGTCATCCAGAGCAACGCAGCGGCTTTGACCGCAATGTGGCCATGGTGATCGAGCGCGGGCAGCAGGACCATGAGATCCGCAACGACCTGCCGCTGGCATTGATGGTCGGCTACCTGCAGTCCGGCTACCTGACGGTCATCATGCAGTGGTTGGCCCATGACAACGTTGATCTGGAAAAAGGGTTGCTGCAGATGGTTGATCTGTTTCTGAGCGGCGCCGTCACCGCTAAAGAGGAGGAAGGCCACAATGGACAGCTCTGACAACCTGATCCTGAACTGGCAGGAGGCCTATGCCGCAGGCCCTGCTGTCGTGGGGGGCAAGGCCTGGAACCTGGGCAGACTGGTGCGCTACGGCTTTCCGGTTCCGCCGGGCGTGGTGCTGATCGCGGCAACGTATGAAGCCTTTATTGAGCATAATAATCTGCGGGAGATGGTGAAGCAGGTTGCTGATCAGGTCTCGCTGGAATCCCTTGCCGATGGCGTTGGCAACAGTACGCTGCAGTGCTTGCGGGAACAAATTGTCTGCGCAACCATGCCGCCCGCACTGGTAGAGGCTATCCGTAAGACTCTGCACGATGCTGGATTACTGGAACAGCCGCTGGCAATCAGATCGTCAGCCACCTGCGAAGATTCAACAGAGGCCTCCTTTGCCGGTATCCACGATTCATTTCTGAACCTGCGCGGTCTGCCAAACCTGCTGGCTGCAATACAGAAATGCTACGCCTCTATCTGGACAGAACGGGCCGTGGCATACCGGCGCAAACTGGGGATCAGCGATCTTGAGGTGGCGCCGGCAGTGGTACTGATGCAGATGGTGCCTGCCGCAAGTGCCGGCGTTGCCTTTTCCTGCGACCCCCGCAGCGGTCAGGAAGAACGGATGGTGATTGCTGCCAATTTCGGTCTGGGTGAGTCAGTGGTAAGCGGCACGGTTGATCCTGATGAATACCTGGTGTTGCTGGATCACCGGTCGCCGTTACCCCGCTTTACCACAGAGGTCAGGCTGGGGCGCAAGGAGTACAGCAGCGTCAGTGCAGCAACCGGCGGCACTGTCCGGGATGAGCAGGCCGCGAGGAGCAAGGAGCAGGTGCTGCCAAACCAGGAGATCCTGCGGCTGGCCGTGCTGGTGCAGCTGGTGTTTTACGCCCTTGGCAATGCTGAAACCCATCAGGATATTGAATGGGTCCATGACGGTGAACAGTTCTGGTTGGTACAGGCCCGGCCGGTCACGGCGCTGCCCCACTACACCTACCCACAGCTGCGCAATCAGCCGGTTTTCTGGTCAAATGCCAACCTGCGGGATGCCCTGCCGATGGTGCAGACACCGCTCAACTGGAGCATCAGCAAACCGTTGATCGACCATATTTTTTACGCCCAGTACGGCGCTGTCGGGTATCAGCTGGATCGCACCACAACCCGCACCCGCCTGTTCAATGGCCGGGCTTATTTCAACCTGGCCCAGCTGCAGTGGGAATGTTACGACGCCTATGGTCTGCCGCCATCTCAGTACAACAACTTTATCGGCGGGCATCAACCGGAGATCAGGCTGCCGAAGCAGGAACCGTTTACCTGCCGTGCCAGACGGTTACTCCGCAATCTGCAGGTGATGCAGCAGGTCTACCGGGTAAAGAAGGACGCAGCAGCCACCTTTCAGCAGTTGACCGGCAAGATTGATCAGCTCCGGCAGCGCCAGCTTGGCCAATGCTCCGACAAGCAGTTGCTTGAGCTGATTCAGGAGGGAGAGCAACTGTTCCGGCAGGCAGAGCCGCTGATGGTGATGCTCAGCTCCAGCGGCGCAGTATTTTTGCTGCTGCCACCGTTGCTGGAGCGCTTTGTTCCGGGCAAGGGCCGGACGTTGACCATGGCACTCTTGATCGGTCAGGAAGGGATCACCAGTGCCGAGCACGGCACCCGGCTGGCTGAACTGGCCAGTCTGCTGCACCAAGACACTGCTGCTGCAGACTTTTTCAATGCAGAACCGTTTGTTCCAGCCGATTGGGAGCAGCTTCCCGATACATCCCCTTTCCGCTCCGCATTTCAACGTTTTCTGGAAGAGTACGGCCACCGCTGCGTCTATGAACTGGATTACCGCAATCCACGCTGGTACGAAGAGCCATCCTATCTGCTGCAGATTGTTCGTGCCATGCGTGACAGCAGTATCACGGAGAACCAAAAGCGCCAGCAGAACCGGCAGGCCGAGGCCTGGCAGACCATTCGCGCCAGGGTGCCCCGCCTGCTGCACGGCATGGTCAGGTATCTGGCCACCCAGGGCGGCATTGATGCGGCAAACCGCGAGATGTCAAAATCAATACTGGTCAGATTGGGTGATGTTGACCGCCGGGTTATCCTTGAAATGGCCAGACGCCTGGTGGAACGCGGCCTGCTGCCAGAGCCGGACGACATCTTTTTCCTGTTCTGGCTGGAACTGCAGGGCCTGATGACCGGTCAGTGGGATGGCGCCGGGATCAGGGAGCGGATTGCCGACCGCAAGGCACGCCATGCTGCCTTTGAACTCCTTGTTGCACCTGACCTGATTCAGGAACAGCAGCACGAGAGTGCTGAACCGTTACCGGAACCGGACGGTAATGAGCTGACCGGGCTGGCGGTTTCCTCCGGCCATGCCCGCGGACCGGCCCGCCTGATCAGGCACCCGGATGAAGGCACACGGCTCAGCTCCGGCGACCTGCTGGTGGCCCCCTCCACCGACCCGGCCTGGACACCGCTCTTTTTACGGGCAGCGGCACTGGTCACTGAAACCGGCGGCTTCATCTCCCACGGCGCCATTGTGGCCCGCGAGTACGGCATCCCGGCGGTTGTCAACGTACGGGGCGCCATGACGCGGCTGGAGGAGGGACGGGAGGTTATGGTGGATGGTGATAACGGCAGGATCTGGCAGACAGCTGCGGATAACCGGCGTTAGTGGAGGACAACAGCATGACAAAGACCATTCGGGTTGCGGCGATTCAGATGGACTGCCTGCCGGGGCAGGTTGCAGAAAATCTTGCCCATGCCGAAGAGCTGGTGAAACGCGCCGTGGAACAAGGTGCGCTGCTGGTGCTGCTGCCGGAGCTGATGCCCAGCGGCTACATGGCCACTGAGGCGCTCTGGGATTCTGCTGAAACAGCAAACAACCGATCTGTGGGCTGGCTACTGGATACTGCCAAGCGCTTTGGTATCTATCTCGGCTTCAGTTACCTGGAGGCTGAAGGGGAACATTTTTACAACTCCTTTGTCCTGGCTGGACCGGGCGGGAGGTTGCTCGGCCGTGTACGCAAGAGTCCGCCTGCCTCAATCGAGGCCTATTTTTATACTGCGGGCAATGACAGCCATATCATTGAGACAGAGCTGGGCAGGATCGGCGTGGGTATCTGCTACGAAAATCTGCTCTACAGCCAGATCTGCCACCTGTACGAACAGGATGTTGATCTGGTGCTGTCTCCAGCCGCTGCAGGCAGGCCAAAAGCCATCATCCCCGGTGACATCCCGCGCTTTGAAAGAACGTTGATCACCAGCAGGGCGGTCTATGCAAAAACCCTCGGGGTGCCGGTCGTCATGGCCAACCGGGCCGGTCTGCTGGAAACGGAGCTTCCCGGCAACCTGCCCTATCTGAAGAGCAGCTTCCCCGGCCTGTCGTCAATTGTTGCGGCAGACGGCACGGTACAGGCCGAACTGGGGGATAAGGAGGGGGTCATCGTTGCCGATATCTGCCTGGGACAGGGCGAGAAGAGCAGAAACCTCCCCAAACGGTATGGAAGTATCTGGGGAACGCCGGTGCCGTGGTACGCCTTTATCTGGCCGCTGACCCAGAAGATGGGAGAAAGAAGCTATGCTGCCAATCCGCGTAGAAAGGAACGAGCCTTGGCAGTTAGCAGTCGGTGACAACGGCAAGGTCTGGCAGACCAAACCATAAGGAGTAACGATATGGGCATATTTAATCTTCTGACCGAAGCTCGTATCCGCGAATGGCAACAGCGAGCACCTGAGACAAGCAGCAACGCGCAGGAATCATCGGTTGATCCGCTCAGTAACGACCCGTTTGAAGTACAGCTGTTCAAGGAGATACTGGCCCTTCTGGACAAAGGCCGCGCTGAGCAGATCGACAGCAGCACCCGCTGGGAGCTTCTCAACAAAGCCGGCCAACTGGAAACCCAACTGATGGTGTTGTTGGAACAGGCCGGTCGTCCGCTGGCTGCCAGGCAACTAGCCGCAACCATCAACGCACATCGTGTACACCCTTGATACGCATCCTGCCTTAGCCCTCAATTGCCTGAGAGCCACATCTCTGGTGATGGTGTCCGGGCATTTTGATTCGATATAAATAAAAACAGATTGACAGATGGCTGTCCGGGCGTCTATTTTTGATTCGACAAACATCGAATCAGGAGTCGTAAAATGGAAGCAGAACAGAGTATAGCCATCCTGAAAGCCCTTGCCGACCAGTCCCGGTTGGCGATTGTCAACTCATTGCTGGAACGCTCCCAGTATGTGGAGGAGATTGCCAAACGGCACGGGCTGGCTGCCTCAACGGTCTCGTTCCATCTACGCAAGCTGGAGCAGGCCGGACTGGTCAGCAGTCGCAAGGAGCAGTACTACGTTGTCATTCAGGCGAACGATGCCGTCTTTAACACAACCCTGCGGCAGATTGTCTCTGCTGCCACTAACGGCAGAGAACTGCAGGACGGACGGATGGATGAATACCGTCGCAAGGTGCTGGAGACGTTCTTCCGAAACGGCACTCTGGAGAAACTGCCGGCGCAGCACAAGAAACGGCTGATTGTACTGGAGCAGTTTGCCGTACGTTTCGAGCCTGAGCGCCGCTACGCCGAGCAGGACGTAACCGGGCTGATCATGCCGCTGTTTGACGACTACTGCACCATCCGCCGCCTGCTGGTGGATGAGGGATTGATCCGCCGGGAAGGGACGGTCTACTGGCGCGAACTAAAGGATGGCGAATTGCCGGCCCGGCAGGGTCTACCGCAGCAGACAATGAAAGGATCAGGACCCATGCCGAAGCAGAACAAACGGACGGATATCAAGAGAATATATAAACAGAACGCCCCGGATATGGGGGTCTACCAGATCAAGAACCAAGTAAACGGCAGACTCTATATTGGCAGCAGCACAAACCTTGAAGGAACGCGCAACAGCCGGATGTTCCAGCTTAAAATGGGTAAAATAGTATTCAACCGGGAATTACAGAAGGATCTGACAGAGTTTGGTGCCGACAGTTTTGAATATTCCGTGCTCGATGTACTGGACAGGCCGGAGCCGGACGACAACGTGGAACGGCTGCTCATGGCGCTTGAGCTGCACTGGCTGAAGAAATTGCAACCATTCGGAGAGCGCGGCTATAACAACGTAAAAGCGTTTCAACGTAATCTTGCAAAGCTGCAGCTGCAAGATGGCAATGACCTGGACGCAGAATAGCGCGACTTCCCAAAGGTACACCCTGCAGACAGCTATTGAGAAAGGCCGGACTATGCACGCCATCGGCACCATCTATACACCGTATCTCAGCAAACAGGACTGCCCGATCCAACCACAGTACGCCTCCGGCGCCGCAGGCCGGGTGGAGCTGTTGCCGCAGTATGCCGAAGGGTTGAAAGATATCGAGACCTTCTCCCATATCTACCTGCTCTACCTGTTTGACCGCTCAGGTGAGATCATACTGGCCCGGCCCACCTTTCTGGATGAGACCCCGCACGGTATTTACGCATCCCGGCACCCCTGCAGGCCAAACAGCATCGGGCTTTCGATTGTCAGACTCATCAGCAGAGAAGGTGCGACGCTTATACTTGAAGGCGTTGATATGCTGAATGAGACACCGCTTCTGGATATCAAGCCGTACATTCCCCAGTACGATGCCATTGCAGATGCAAACCCGGGCTGGACCGCCAAGGTCCCCTGGCGTCAAAAACCGGAAGGCCGGGAATAGCCGGGGTCTGATTCTTTGCCCCCCTCTTAAGTTAAGAGGGGGCTGGGGGAGTTATGAACAGCAAGCAAGGGACTAACCCCTCCTGTCCTCCCCTTAAATAAGGGGAGGGACGTGCTAAGGAAATGGGTTTAGCGGAAGACTGACACTAATCAGGTTCAAAAAAGACTGTTACTCATGCGGAACTCCTGATTATCAACCTATTTTGCGCAACAGGCAGCCATGCGCCGCATAAGCTCTTCGGCATCAACCTCTTCAATCCGGGTTGCCAGCCACCAGAGGTTACCGAACCGGTCACGCACACCACCCTGACGGTCGCCCCAGAATTGATCCGCCGGTTCCATGGCTGACGTTGCCCCTGCTGCCAGCGCCTGTTGGTAGACCGCATCCACATCATCCAGATAGAGATAAAATGAACCGGGCATCGGGTCGCACCCTTTAGGTTCCCCCAGCATGATCAGGGAGTCGCCGATCCATACTTCGGCATGGCCGACTTTGCCGTCCGGCCGCAGAAACCGCTCTTTCTCGCGTGCCCCAAAGGCCTGTTTCAGAAACTCGATCAGCTCTGCCGCCCCGTGCACCGTCAGATAGGGGGTGACGGTGTGGTAGCCTGCGGGTAGTGCTTTTGCGGTCATGTTCGTTCTCCTTTGCGTGTGGTATATGATGAAGCACTGTTTCAATCACACTAGCCGGATCTCCTGACAACCGCTGTCAGGAGCATTTTGCTACACTGTGCAGCAGGTCAGGAGGTTTAAGGTTTATGGACTACGAGGCACTGGAAGGTCTGTTGCTGGGCAAAAAAGGGGCGGTGCAGGAGTATCCCTTTGGCCCAGATGCAGCGGTATTCAAGGTGGCAGGCAAGATGTTTGCCCTGGTGGCCTGGCAGGAAGAACCGCTGCGGATAACCCTGAAATCAGATCCGGGAGAGGCCGATGAACTGCGCCGTATCTTCAGCGCCATCCAGCCGGGCTACTACATGAACAAGAACCACTGGAACACGGTGACACTGGACGGATCTGTGCCGCAGGAGCTGCTGCTGACCATGATCGAGGCATCCTGGCGGCTGGTGGTCAAGGGATTGCGCAAGGCAGAGCGGGAGGCGCTGGCTTAAGATTAGCTCGCCATACTAGTACCATGTAACGCTTATTATTTAGCGGCTGACCCCTCTAAATCTCCCCTTACCTAAGGGGAGACTTCAAGGCTTCCCCCCTTAAGTAAGGGGGGACTGAGGGGGGTTAGATTTTGATGTTACGCTGTACTAGGCTAGCCGATGTCGCGTACGCCGATCACCTGCTTCAGGTATGCGGCGATGCTGATCTCGGCAGTGGGGGTAAAGCGCTCTTCCAGCACCTGCAATGAGCGGAAGCGGTCAAAGCGGAAGTTGCGGTAATCCCGGCGCAGCTCACACCAGGCCAGCAGAGTCCAGCAGCTGGACCAGCCGATCATCCCCAGCGGCCGGATAATCCGTTCCGTTTCGTTACCGTTTTCATCTGCATAACCGACAGCAAGTTTGCAATGCTGTTCGCAGGCCCGGCGCAGCACCCCGTGGGTCTCCCGCAGGCCATCGTCAGCTTCAACAACCGGTATCCGATACGGCTGCTGTTCTGCATGCTGTTTCAGCTCATCGGTCAGCACCGATCTGATCTTCTGCTCCACCTGCTGCGCTGCACGGGCCAGATCCCGGTCGGTAAACGACTGGACCATGCGACTGCCCACGATCAGGGCCTGCAGCTCGTCCGGGCTGAACATCAGCGGCGGCAGATGGTGGCCGGGGCGGATCAGAAAACCGACCCCCGCCTCACCCTCAATCGGGACACCTGAAAGGGACAGCGCCTGCACGTCGCGGTACACCGTACGCACCGAAACCCCCATCATGACGGCTATGGCCTCGGCAGTCATGGCCGTACGCCGGGAGCGGAGCAGGGTCACCAGTTGAAAGAGTCGTTCAGCCTTGTTCATGGTAGTTCCGATTGAACCAAAAGGTAATGTCAGCTATTGTCAGGTGCCTGATACCGGAGTACAAATGGTTGGTCAAAAAATAGCACGTTTTGTCACGGTCTGAAATCCTGCTGATCAGGAGTAAGAACGCCTATGCATCCATCAGACGCAGTAAAGATGTTGTTTGGCGAGGCCGCTGATCTGCGGCGGGTTACCGCTGCCGAGGTGAAATCGGCATTCCGGCGCCGGGTGCGCACGCTTCACCCTGATTCTGCTCAAAGCGTTTCACAACACTGCGGCGAGGCGGTCAGTTCCCTGGTCTCGGCACGGGATATCCTGATCGAACACCTTGCCTCTGCCCAGAAAAAGGCGGCCGGACCGGCACCGGCCAGGCCCTCAAACCCCTTCTCCACCTATGTCCGTCCAACGGTTGTCAGACCGGTACGCCCGGTTGTGGAGAAGATCCCCAAGAAAGAACACGAACGCTATTACAGGGGCGTCTTTCCCACCTACAAACTGAAATTCGGCCAGTTTTTGTATTTCGCCGCTGAGATCTCCTGGCAGGACCTGGTGCGCGGCATGCGCTGGCAGCGTGACCAGCGGCCGCCCTACGGCGAGATCGCCAAGGCCTGGGGCTGGTTGACGGACAAGGATATCCAGGCTGTCCGTGCAGCCACCGATATCCCCGGCGTATTCGGCGAAAAGGCAGTCACCCTCGGACTGCTGACCCCCAAGCAGGCCGCCTTTCTGGTCAGGCACCAGCACCACAGCCAGCCCCGGCTGGGTGAGTACTTTGTCAAAGAGCGGATCCTGCTGCCCCACGAAGTTAACCAGCATCTCAAGGCAATGCAGCGTCACAACACCAGCATTGACCGCGGTACCGGGCCGGTACCCCCCTTTAACCCGGCCGGATATGTCCGGTAATTCTGACTGCAGAGGCACTACCCTGCCTGGAGGTGCAGATGGCTGACCGGTTTAACGGATTTTCACCGCTGGCGCCGGGATTTTTTGAGCGGCTGGCTGTCAACAACAACAAGGCCTGGTTTGAGGACCATCGCGACGAATATCAGGAACTGCTGCTGGAGCCCCTCAAGCTGCTCGTCTCTGAGCTGGCCGATACCATGTTGGCCATTGATCCCGCACTGATCACCCTTCCGGCGGTGGACAAGACCATCTCGCGCATCTACCGCGACACCCGCTTTTCCCATAACAAATCGCCCTACAAGACCTGCCTCTGGATCACCTTCAAGCGCTACAGCCCCGACTGGAAGACCGCGCCCTGCTTCTTCTTCGAGATAACTGCTGACAGCTACCGCTACGGCATGGGCTTCTACAGCGCCTCACGGCAGACCATGGACAACCTGCGGCGCCTGATCGAAGCCAAACCGGCCCGCTTCCGCACAACCGTGGCCTGGCTTGCAAAGCAGCAGGACTTTGCGCTGGAGGGTGACTGCTACAAGCGCCCCCTGAACCCGGCCCTGCCGGATGACCTGCAGAGCTGGCACTGCCGCAAGAACGTCTGCCTGATCTGCAATCGGGAGGTTGACGGCCGACTCTTCAGCCATGCTATTCGTGATGATCTGGCCGCAGGTTTTCAGCAGTTGCAACCGCTGTATGAACTGTTCTGGCAGATGGTGCAGCAGGGGTGATCTGAACAGTAGCAGGTTGTTTTTGGGCTGATTGTTGTTAAGTATTGGAAAATTCTGGGTATTACACGTTAAACCTGATGGCCAACATCCCAGAATAGAGGATGGCCGGATCTGATTAAATACGAGTTATAACAATGGAATATTTCAAAATATCTAAACTGACTGAAGAAGATTTTGAAAAACTTTTTAGCCGAATTGGCGGAAGACGCTATTCGCCTGACCATTCGCGAGAGAAGGCGCTGAACTGTGATTTCAAGTTCAGAAATGCACTTGTCGAGCTGAAGCTCATAGATGAGGAACCGGCAGAAAAAGCGACTAAGCAAGAGAAGCTTGCACAGATTTTCGAAAGAACAGCAAAAACCGTAGTTCTAGATCCCTACAGGCTAAACAAGCAAGATCAGGCAAAATACTACCGTGTTATTGAAACTCCTATCAAGAATGCACTCAAAAAGGCATCGAAACAGCTCAAGGCTTCTGCTAACGGTGACTCCAATATCGTTAACATTGCGATAATTATAAACAATGGCTTAAGTTTAATGCTCCCAGAGGAGTTCGAAGAAGTAGTGCTAAAATGTGCCAGAAACGACACTTCAGGAATAGATGTGCTTATTGTTGGTGGTCTATATTTTTATTGTGATAGATTTGATAGCCTCGCAATGTTCAACTTTGAGAAGCATTACCTCAGGAAAAAGGCTGAGGATACAGTAAACGCCATTCACGAAGAATGGGCAAAGTTTATTCCTGAATTCATGACACGCCAACTTTTTGGAGAAAACGAGCCTAGAGATAAGGAACCCCTCAAGGATATCTCCTTCATGCTGGACGACGTGCTGTATGTTAAGCCACTTCCAAAATGGGGCAAACCGTCTACCTTCTGGCCTGGCGGTGTTCGCCCGCGTGAAGACAGCACTGAAATTAACACGTGTCCACCTATCGCATACATCTCACCTGCCTTTGATGGTCAAGCTTATGAAACTGCGAAGGCATCCATCTACGATGATTGGCGTCTCAGGGATAGCCTGACTGAGTACAAACAATGGCAGGAAAAAGAAGTGCTGCAGCATATTAGCTCTTTTAGACCGTTGGTCCCCGTGAAAATTCCAGCCGATTTAGCCAAAGTTAACTCCTTCGACGACCTAACGCAAGTCGCAATAGACATTTTCCACAGCCAATTGCGGCTATTAGTCGAGAAGTCTTCTGAGTACAGTGACAAACATCAAAGCCTAGACTACATCCTCCTAACAAGCATCGAAATCGGGTTGGATAAGGCGAATGATATTGCGTTCATTTCACATGAACTGGAATTCCCTGGTATTGAGAAGAGCGTCACCCTCATAGATGGTGAAAGGCTTAAATTTGAACATGCACTTGGTATAGCCGCGGCGCATTGCATAAGAGTGGGAGCTAGTTGTATTTATTACGAAAAAGATGAAACGTACAAATGGGTATAACCACGGCCAGTGGACCGGGTCGCGATGAATCCGGGGCTGGTCACCGCACAGTCGTTAGTTAGGCTCATTAGGAGGCGGTATGCCTGATACGAAGTGGAAGACCTACGAAGAAGTCGCCGCCTACTTGCTTGATGCGTTTGCCGAGCACTTCGGCCTTTCGCGCGTGGAAGGCAAACAATCGGTCCCAGGCTTGCGCTCGGGAACTGATTGGACCATCGACGCAAAGGGAATATCTAGCGGCACCGAAGCATTCGTAATTATCGAGTGTCGGCGGCACACAACCTCTAAAGAGGACCAAGAACAACTTGGTGGTCTCGCGTATCGAATCATTGATACAGGTGCCCAAGGCGGAATATTGGTAAGTCCTTTAGGCTTTCAATCCGGGGCTCAGAAGGTGGCACAAGCAGAAGGCATTGTCCATGTCGAGCTTCATCCCGACAGCACGCCAACGGAGTTTACTATGCGGTTCCTGAATCAAATATTTGTTGGCATCCACGATCATTGTCATACCTCCGACCACTTTGAGGCAGAACTAATTCGCGTGTGCGAAAAGTGTGGCAAGCAATTCACTGTTCGGCTCGGAGAGCATATCTGCAATACCTGTTCGTCGTAAACGCACAATCCTTCATTCGAGCGGACCTGCGCGAAGAGCTGCGCAGGACGTTCAATTCGTCAAACAGCACATTGCAGGCAGGAGGAACCCTATGAAACGCTTTCCGGTTTTGGTGTGCGTTATGTTCCTGTGTGCAGCGTGTGCATCTCAGTCCCACATCGCTGCCGTGCCCAGCCTCTGGCAGACCTATGAAAACACCTTGAAGGCGGCCAAATACGTTGACCTTACCCATACCATCACCCCGTCCATCCCGGTCTGGGCCGGGTTCGGGCCCTCTACCTTCGCTCCTGCACTGAATCCGGCCACCGGCGCCCCCTACAGCTGGTCAAAGGACGGGTTTGAGGCGACCCGCTACATGCTTGCTACCGATCAGTTCGGTACCCAGCTTGATCCTCCGGCCCACTGGAACCCCGATTATCCAGCTATCGACGAGCTACCCCCCACCTTTGCCGTGCGGCCGCTGGTGGTGATCTCCATCGTGGAGCAGGTGGCAAAGAATCCGGGCTACAGCCTTGCGGTTGAGGATATCCGCAACTGGGAGGCCAGGCATGGCCGGATTCCCGAAGGGGCCGTGGTGTTTGTCCGCTCCGACTGGTCAAAGGAGTGGCCCAATCCCGTGCTCGCCACCCGGACGGTCTTTCCGGGGGTCTCGCTGGCAGCCCTGAAGTTCCTGCATGAACAACGGCAGATCCTGTTTCACGGCCATGAGCCGCTGGACACGGACAGCACACCTACCCTTGAAGGAGAGGCCTGGCTGCTCAGAAACGGCTATACCCAGGCAGAAGGTGTTGCCCATCTTGATCAGGTACCCGAGGCAGGGGCGCTCGTAACCATCGGCTTTCCCAAGTTCCAGGGCGGGCTGGGGGGCTACGCGCGCTATATCGCCATCTGTCCGCCGGACTGGCAGTATGGCGTGTCGGTCGGACAGGTGCCGGAAAGCCCGCTCCCCCGGGCCGCGAAACCGCTGCATTGGGATGCAACACGCGGCATGCGGGTCAGGTGACCATGGTATCCCCGTCTCTCGTTCTTGTTGCCTTTGCTGGCAGCTCACCACGTCTTCCCGGTTTGCAACCACCCCCCTGACATCCAAAACAGCAAGCCCTGAACAGCACGGCACAACAGCCGGTGCTAAGGTGCAGACATCGGCACGGAGGAAACGTATGCGCCCTGCAACGCTTGACAGCTATCAGACACGGCTTGAACGGGTTTTGACGTATATCCACAGCCATCTGGATGAGCCGCTGACCATGGAGCGGCTGGCTGGTATCGCCTGTCTCTCACCGTTTCATTTTCACCGGATCTTCAGTGCCTTTCTGGGGGAAACGGTCAACAGTCATGTCCGCAGGATACGGCTTGAACAGGCGGCCCTGCGGATTACCGACACGGGCGAGAGCATGACCGAGGTAGCACTGAGTGTGGGGTATGAAACACCGGCAGCCTTTGCCCGCGCTTTTCGCGGGCTGTTCGGCATAAGTCCCAGTGCGTACCGCAAGCAGCAGACGCCGTTTTTCTCCCTTGCCGAACAACTGACTGGAGAGGAGATAATCGCCATGAAACCGGAGATACGCGAGCTGCAGGAGATGACCGTACTGTTTGTCAGAAAGACCGGCCCCTATGCCGAGGTAGCTGGAAAGGCCTGGGAGGCGCTGATGAAGTTTGCCTACCAACACCGACTGTTGAGTCCGGCAACATGTTGTATCGGCGTCGGTTATGATAATCCTGCGGTAACACCGGAAGAGCAGTTACGCTACGATGCCTGCATCACCTTTAGCGGCGACGTGCAGCCGGAAGGGGAGGTGGGGCTGCAAACGATTGCGGGCGGACGCTATGCCGTGTTTCTGCACAAAGGGGCTTATTCCGGCCTGAACGAAACCTACCGGGGCATCTTTGCCGGGTGGCTGCCCACCAGCGGTTACACCCTGCGCGAGGCACCCTGCTTTGAAATGTATCTCAACCGCGACCCGCGCCGCACCAAGCCGGAGAACCTGCGGACCGAGATCTGGGTGCCGCTGCAATGACCTGAGGTGCAATCAGGTCCGCAGCAGTGCGTCAACCTCCTGCTCCACGATGCCGGCACGCTCACAGGGGCAGGCAGATACTGAAACGGCTGCCGCCCAGGGGGGCGTCGCTAACATGGAGTGTGGCCCCGTGGTTTTCCACAATACGTTTGGCAATGGCCAGTCCCAGGCCGTAGCCGCCGGTCTCCTTTGAACGGCTTGCCTCGAGGCGGGTGAACGGCTGAAAGATCCGCTCACGGTCCGGCAACGGGATGCCGGGACCGTTATCATCCACATGCATACAGAGCCTGTCGTCCTGCTGCTCTACGTTCAGCGCAACCACGCCATTGCCGTAGCGCTCCGCGTTCTGCAGCAGGTTCCCCAGGGCCCGTGCCATCTGACGCTGGTCAAATACTGCCGTGGCCTCTTCCGGCAGTGAGCCGGTAACGCTGATGTTGTTGTAGAGCATGTTGTAGGGGGCGATGACCTCGCGGCACCAAGGCAGTACTGCGCAAGGCTGCCGGTTAAGCCGGACATCTTCACGGTCAAAACGGGCATAGCCGAGCAGTTCGTTCACCAGTCCGTCCAGCTCGTCAACATCCCGCAGAATACCTTCCGCATAGGCATCGCGGACCTGTTTGACCTTGGCGGTCTTCATCATTTCCAGTTCAAAGCGGATGCGGGACAGGGGGGTGCGCAGTTCGTGGGAGACGGCGTTGGTCAGCTCTTTATGGGATTTGATAAGATTCTGGATACGGTCTGCCATGCCGTTGAAGGCAGCAGCCAGGGGCGCCAGGCTTGAGCGACGCGAGATGTTCAGACGGGTGTCGAAGTTGCCGTTACCGAACTCCGTTGTGGTGGCGATTACTTTCAGCAGCTTCCGCCAGAAAAGCAGTACCCAGATCAACAACACCGTACCGATGAGTGTGGCAAAGGAGATCCAGGCCAGCAGTTCAACCGTGGTACCGGCCCTGACCTCCGGTATCGGTCCCATACCGATGGCAACCGGGCCGTTGTCCACCAGTTGCCAGAACTGCTTGCCTTCCCGGATAACGACAATAGTGCCGCGCAGCAACCGGTCGGTCTGTTGCGCTGTTAATCCTATTTCACGGTAATCGCGCAAACTCAGCGGATAGCCGAATTGCGGCTGAAGCTGCTGTATGCGGGCCTGCCGGTCTTGAGGCCGGACCTTGAGCAGGTCTTGCCGTATCAGGTAATAAACCCCCTTGGACAGGTTTTGATTGTGTTGTTCGATGGCAGGGGCCATGGTGGCCAAAACCATCTTGTTCATGACCGGTGACAGGATGAACTTGATCATCAGCAAACTGATGATCACCACCATGAAGGTGCTGCCGAACAGTTTTCTCATGCCGGTTGTGCCTTGTTCATAGTGCTACCACCCCTCCTTCACAAACAGATACCCTTTGTTCCAGATGGTCTTGATCCGGTGCGGGTCAGCGGTATCGTCCCCCAGTTTTTTCCGCAGCCGGGAAACGGTAATGTCCACCGAGCGATCCAGGCCGTCGTACTCGATTCCACGCAGCTCGTGCAGGATATCCTCGCGTCCCATGATCCGCCCCGCATTGTTTGCCAGGAGCCAGAGCAGATCAAATTCACGCGTGGTAAGTTCCAGTGTCTGCTCAGCCAGTGTTGCAGTGCGTGAGAAACTGCAGATCTTCAGCGGGCCAAACAGAAGCAGCCCATCTTCCGCCGCTGCAGGCGACATAAGCTTCGATGCATTGTTGCCGCCGGCGCGGCGCAGTAGTGCCCGGATACGGGCCAGCAGTACCCGCGGCTCGACCGGCTTTTTAACGTAGTCGTCCGCTCCCAGCTCAAGCCCGACAATCTGGTCCATATCATCCTCGCGGGCTGTCAGCATAAGGATCTTGCCGGAATACGCATTGCGCACCATCCGGCAGACCTCCAACCCGTCCTGCCCAGGCAGCATCCAGTCCAGCACCACGATATCCGGCGCATCAGCCAGGATACGTTCCACAGCCCTGTCACCGCGTCCTTCTATGCCAACTCGGTATCCCTGTTGCTGCAGGTAGTCGCGGATCAGTTCGGCCAGCCGCACATCATCTTCTACAACCAGAATTTTCGCAGGTGAGTTCATGGCTCCGGGGTGTTCCTTTGGTGTGGATTGTCGGGATGATACCGCAACTGGCGGCTTGTCAGTTTGTTTTTTTGCATCAACCTGTAACGGTCTGTAACAGACATGCCGACGTATGCGGCAATGCACCGTGAAGCACCGGTGATACCGGCAAACTGACCGACTTACCTGAAACAGGTTGTTACATCTGATTACAAAAATACCACATACAAAGTGTCTGTTGCTTGCTACACAGCCACCATACACCGGGTTCACCCGTCAAACTATTCTTCGTAAAGGAGCATCTGAATGAACGTCTCATTGAAAATGTGTGTTGTGGCCGTGCTGCTTGCCTTGCCGACGTACGGCTTTGCGGAACAGGACAGCAAAGGGGCCTATGTGGCAGCCCACCTGAACGTCAGTATACCGGACAAGTCCCAGGCGAGTGGCCAGAGTGCGGCCGGTGCCGCTTCTTCCAGTGACCGCCTGACCCTGGACAACTCGATCGGTACCACCCTGGCCGGCGGCTATGACTTCGGCCTGCTGCGGCTGGAAGGTGAAGTAGGGTTCAGGCAATCCAAGGTCTCATCCGTATCACGCAACGGCAACACCCGGTATGATTCGGACGGCACTCTTTCGGTATTTTCCACCATGGCCAATTGTTATGTGGACTTCCACAACAGCAGCAGGTTCACGCCGTATCTGGTCGGCGGCGTCGGTGTTGCCGTGCTGGGCCTTGAAAACACTTACGGAACCGACACGGTTTCCGGCAACGTCAGCAAACTGTATCACACCAACAGTGATGCGGTCTTTGCCTATCAGGCCGGTGCAGGGCTGGGCTATGCCATCAACCGCCACTTCAGCGTGGATGTCGGTTACCGCTATTTCGGCACCAGCAATGCCAGCCTGAATAACGACTATCCCAAGGCCAGCGGTCTGAAATACCACAGCCATGACATCGTTGCAGGCGTCAGGTATGCATTTTAACCGCCTGGTGCGGATGGGATGACAACCGTACATTGTTACTAAGGAGATGAACCATGAAAACGGCAATGCTGATACTTGTCTCACTGCTGCTGGCCGGATGCGGCAATACAGGCTTGGTGGTAAAGCAGGTGGCGGATGCAGATATGATCCCGATGCGCGACGTCGGCACCATCAAAAATGTCCGTGAACTTGATCGTTATGCCGCCTATTTTGATCAGGGAGAGCATCTGCCACTGCAGCTTGATGTGACAACGGATATCATAGCGACGCAGGAAAAAAAGATCGACCTGGTGTTCAAAAAACGGGTCTATTTCAGGGTTGAACGGTCTCAAAATCTATCTGACGCGCAGTTTGCCGACCTCCAAAAACAATGGACCGACAGGAGCACTCTCAGTGACAGCCAAAAGGCCGAGTTTGCCAAGCAGTTCATGTTGTATGTCAGTCTGGATGGAAAACAGTGGGCTGCCGTAAATAATTCCGAGGCACTGCGTCAGGTGTTGAAGATTGGAGGCGGCAACATAGCCTTTGGGTTTGGTGTGGATGACAAAACCGGCATAAGCGGGAAATTATCCCTGCAAACCATCCCGCTGCTTAAGTAATTTTTTGCCGTTGGTGTTCCGCCTGTTGACAGGAGATTCAGACGTTTTCCGTTGTAGCGCATCCGTATTCAGGCTACGGTAGCGCGGGTTGATTTACCGGCAGAACACTACACGTCTCTGCCGGCCGGAATCACGCTTCAGGAGGCAACCATGCAACCGGAGATCCGTTTTGACTGCAGCGGCGTTAACTGGCAGCTGGTGGCAGACACCCTGCAGGAAGTGGGCATGGCCCATTATGCACCTGAGATCCACCAACAGGCCTTTGAAGCCAGCCACACCGTGGTATTTCTCTATCACGACCAGCAGATGATCGGCTTTGGCCGGGCCATCTCCGACGGGGCCTACCAGGCAGCGGTCTATGATGTGGCGGTGCTGCCGCAGTATCAGGGCCACGGTCTTGGCCGCACCATCATGCAGGCCATCCTTGCCCGCGTCTCCCATTGTAACGTGATCCTGTACGCCTCCATCGGCAAGGAGCCGTTCTACCGCAGCCTGGGTTTCCGCCTGATGAAGACCGGCATGGCGTTGTTTAAACAGGTGGAAGCAATGGCAGCCAAAGGATTCACCGACTAAGCCGAGCCGTCGCAAGGAGGGGCCATGCAACGCACAACCGTTGGGATCGTGGTGTTTGATGAGATCGAGGTGCTGGATTTCTGCGGCCCGTTCGAGGTCTTTTCCGTGGTGCGGCTTGATGAGGCCAAACGCCGCGAAGAACCCTCGCCGTTTAACGTCAAGCTGGTGGGCGAAACCGGCCAGACCATCACCACCAGCGGCGGCATGCGGGTAACCCCTGATCACAGCTTTGCTGATTGCCCGCCGTTGGATATCCTCTGCGTGCCGGGTGGCTGGGGTACCCGCCGGGAGCTGTCCAACCCGGTCATGCTGGAGTGGCTGCGCAGCCGGGCCCAGCAAGTGGAGCTTTTGACCTCGGTCTGCACCGGTGCCATGCTGCTGGGTTTTGCCGGTCTGCTGGAGGGGCGCAAGGCCACCACCCACTGGCGCTCGCTGGACTGGATGGCTGAATCCTTTCCCTCCACCACGGTGCTGTACGACCAGCACGTGGTGGAGGATGGCGGTCTGATCACGTCGGCAGGCATCTCGGCCGGGATCGACATGGCCTTGCAGGTGGTGGCCCGCTACCACGGCGAGGCGATTGCCCGTGCCACGGCCAAACAGATGGAATACCCCTGGCCTGAGGGCAATCAACGGCGGGTATGATGCCTAGCGAGACAGAGCACAGAGCGATGAAATGACCGTTTACATGCGCCCGTGGGTAATCACCGAAATCCAAGAAAATGGTTGACACCACCAACCTCGGTTGTGCTAAGTATGCGCTCATGAAAACACGTGTACATCACATTGCGCTCATTATTTTCGCCATTCCAGGTGTGGCGGGGTAGTACGCGTTTGTAGTGCACTCATACAAACAAAACGACCCGCCCCCACCACCAGGAGGCGGGTTTTTTATTGCCGCTTCCATGGGTATTTTTAACCAAGGAGTGTAACAATGTCGTCGCACGAACTAACCCATGTCATTGCCGCTGCCGATCATGCCATCAATCAAGAAAACTTCCCCGCCCTTATGGACTTCTACTCCGAGAATGCCACACTGGTGGTACGTCCCGGATTATACGCCACCGGCCGGGAGCAAATCGGGAAGGCATTCGTTGCCATTGCGGAGTACTTTGACCACAGTCTCACCGTCAGTCAGGGTGACATGATCGTTGTTGAAGGAGACGATATTGCGCTGGTGCTGGCCCAGACACTCCTTAACGGCAGACAGCAAACAGGCGAAGAATTTTCCGAGGAACGCCAGGCTACCTATGTTTTCAAGCGAACCACTGATGGTGGCTGGCAGTGTGTTGTGGACAACTCGTACGGAACCAGCCTGCTTCCGGCCAAATCTCTACCGGTTCTATACTTCATGTGCGGAAAGGCAGCAGCAGGCAAGTCCACGTTTGCCCGTCAACTCGCCACGAGACCGAAAACAGTGCTGATAGATGAAGATGCATGGCTGGCGCGTCTGTACCCCAGCGAGATACACAATGTGGCTGACTACGTTCGCTGTACCGGTCGAGTGCGGGAAATTCTCAGCGACCACATCGATACGCTGCTACGGCAAGGGCTGTCCGTTGTACTCGACTTCCCGGCAAATACGCCGGCAAGCCGTCAGTGGGCAAAGACACTATACGAGAATGCCGGTGTCGCCCACGAGCTTCACTATTTTGATGTGCCGAATGACACCTGCAAAACCCGGCTAAATGCACGGAATGCCGCCGGAACGCATCCATTCACGATGAACGAGGATGGATTTGATGAGATCACCCGCTATTTTGTTCCCCCCTCGACGGAGGAAGGGTTCATGGTGATCCACCACACGTGATCGGTGAAGCAACTGAATGGCTCAGAATATTGACTTCATGGATGCGGGCTGCTTCTTCAAGACATTCGAGCTGGCACTGTTCGGCGGCAGGAAACCATGCCTCGCCGTTGACAAAAAATCACTGGCCATCTCTCCTGACAGCGACTGACAGCGCTGCCGGGCAGAGTGGCGTATGACACGAAGAAATTCTTTCGGAGAACTAGCGATGCCCTCGTACAACATCAGAAATGCCGTTGTGGCAGACTATTCAAATGTTAATGAACTGGCGCTGGAGGCATGGCAGGTGCTGAAAGGCGGTTACGATCCGGGCCAGTGGGACAGCATGCTGACAGCAATTGGAAACATGTCTGACCTGGCCGCCACAGGGGAGTTGATCGTAGCCGCGGATCAAGACCGGATTGCCGGTGCAGTCTGCTACATGCCGCCGCACACCTCAAATCCTGGCATTTTCCCTGAAGGATGGCCTTCCATCCGCATGTTGGTGACCCGGCCTGCAGACCGTAACAAGGGGATCGGCAGGAGGTTGACTGAGGAGTGTATCCAGCGTGCCCGGCGCGACCGGGCCGACTGCATCGCCCTGCACACCAGTCCCGTCATGAGCGTCGCCCTGCCGCTTTATCTCCGGATGGGCTTCGTGATGGACCGGGAACTGCCGCCGATTGCCGGGGCGCCCTATGCGCGCTATGTGCTGAAGCTGTAAAAGGGGGTACCACCAATATGCGAGGAATGAGTATGAGCACTATTGCCATTGCCACACAAGACGACATCCCGCGCCTGACCGAGCTTCTCACGGTCCTGTTTACTCAGGAAGCCGATTTTACGCCTGATCCGTCACGGCAGGCCGAAGGATTGCGTCACATTATTGAAAATCCTGCTGTGGGTCATATTCTGGTGCTTTGGGACCGTGCTGCCATCATCGGCATGGTCAACCTGCTCTATACCGTCAGCACGGCTTTGGGCGAGCGGGTGGCGATCTTGGAAGATATGGTGGTTGACCCCGCCCAACGCGGCAGCGGCAGCGGATCAACCCTTTTAAACGGTGCCATTGCATTTGCAAAACAACAGGGATGCCGACGTATCACCCTGCTCACTGATCGGGTCAACAGCGGTGCCATCAGATTTTACGAACGCCACGGTTTCCGGTTGTCGGAGATGGTGCCGCTGCGGCTGAGTTTGTAACCCGGGTACTGAAAATCTGTTCCGAATGACTTATGGAGAGAAGCATGCAGAGTCTCCTGCCTATTGTTTTTGCCGCCATTGCCGCTGTTGGTAATGCCCTGTTTGCTTTGGGGCAAAAAGAGTCCACCGGCATGAAAAACGGGCTTGTGTTTGTTGTCCTGTCTGCCTGTGTAGCCGTTTTCGTAACATTGCTTTTTGCGCCGATAGCAGGGGCCTTTAATGTTGGAGAGGCGATACGCAGTGATTGGAAGTCCATTATCCTGAGCGGTGTCGGCCTGTTTCTCACGTATTTCGGTTTCAATCTCTTGTATTCTCGGTACGGTGTGTCCTGTTATGTTCTCTACGCCGTGCTCTCCATTGTGACGACAACAATACTGGTCGGAATGATCTGGTTAAGGGAGCCGGTTACTGTTTACCACAAGGTTGCCATTATCATGGCTGTCGCAGCGGTTATTTTTTTCTCAATCGGCCAGTCAAAGGCATGAGCATGGCGATGCCGCATGGGGGACAGAACAAACGCCTTTTCAGGCAGCGCGACAGCCGCAGCGCTGCCATGCGCTTTATCATGCTGACGGTGCTGATCGACATGGTGGCCATCGGCCTGATCATCCCGGTGCTGCCGTCGCTGGTGGGCGGCTTTACCGGTTCGCAGGCAGATCAGGCGTTCTGGTACGGCGTGGTCGTGTTCTCGTTCGGGATTGCCAACTTTCTTGCCTCACCAATCCTTGGCGCGCTATCCGATGCCTATGGCCGCAGACCGTTGCTCTTGCTCGGTTTCTGCGGCCTTGGTCTCAACTTCTTTGCAACCGGGCTCGCCACGGCGCTCTGGATGCTGGTGGCAGCACGGCTGGTTGGTGGGGCCATGCAGGCCAACGCTGCTGTAGCCAATGCCTATGTGGCGGATATCACCCCGCCTGAGGAGCGGGCCCGGCGTTTTGGCATGCTGGGGGCCATGTTCGGGGTCGGGTTTATTGTCGGGCCGATGATGGGCGGGCTGTTGGGGGCGATCTCATTGCAGCTGCCCTTTTTCGTGGCCGGGGCGCTTGCCATGCTCAACTGGCTCTATGGCTACTTTGTGTTGCCGGAATCGTTGCCTGAAGAGCGCCGCCGTCCGTTTCACTGGCGGGCTGCAATCAACCCGCTGAAGTCGTTCCGCGCCCTGAGCGGCCTGGAAGGGGGAGGCCGCTTGATTGCCGTCATCGGCTTGAGCGGGCTGGCCCAATTCGTCGTGTTCACCAGCTGGGTGCTGTACACAACCTTCAAGTTCGGCTGGGGACCGCGGGAGAACGGCTGGTCCCTTGCTGCGGTCGGGATCATGTCGCTGGTTGTGCAGGGCTTTCTGCTGGGCCGCCTGTTAAAGCATGTCAGCCCGCAACGTCTGGTGTTGATCGGCCTGGCCTCGTCGGTGCTGGCCCATACGGCCTGGGGCGCTGCCTCCCGGGGCTGGATGATGTATGCGGTGGTCTTCTTGAACCTGCTCAGCTTTACGGTGACCCCGTCGTTGCAGAGCATCATCTCCAAGGCTGCCGACCACAGCAGCCAGGGCAGGACCATGGGGGCGGTCAGCTCCCTGAACAGCCTGATGGCGGTGGTGGCACCCTTGCTCAGCGCCCCGCTCCTGGCAACGGTCTCACACCTGCCCCGCGGCGACTGGCGGATCGGCGCGCCGTTCTACTTCTGCGCCCTGTTGCAGGCGGCTTCGCTGACGCTGGCGTACCTGCACTTCCGGCGCGCCCGTTATGTTGCAAGGTGGTAAGTACCGGTCCGTTCTCCGCCTGCATCCGGTTGCAATGGGACAGATCGTGCCAACTCAGCGTAGCATCGTATGGTGTGTAACTTTTGCTACAGACAGTCCCGGCAGGCACTCCTTAAAGTGTGGGCAGGCTGCAGAAGCAGCTACCACACTCTGAGGAGGCTTGCTATGAAACCGATGCGCTTTTTTATGGACACCCACGACAAGACCCGCAACACCTTCCCGCAGAAACTCACCCCCCAGGATTTTGAAGGCTTTTTTGCCAAGTATGAAGCGGCCTGTTATGCAGAGGGGGTTATACCGGTCCGTCTGCATGTCGGGTACGGTGAAGGCCGGGCCTTCTGCCTCACCATGGCACCGGATGCCGAAGCGGTCAAGCGCGCCCACGACAAAGTCGGTCTGCCCTTTGATTCCATTACGGAAGTCAACATGGCAACACCGGGCGATACCTTTTTCAGGCGCTAGGCGACGCACAACGGAGGCCCTATGAACATCCCCAGAAGACGTTTTCTGAAAGGCTCCCTGTCTGCAGGCGTGGCGCTTGTGGCAGGCAGCCAGTTGGTACGCTCACTTGCCTTTGCTGACAAGCTGGCTACGAGCAAACAAAATGGTACATTTCCACGGCACATGCGTTATTTTATGGATACCCATGACCGGGCACACGGCACCTTTCCCGAGAAGCTGTCACGGGAAGATCTGGAAGCGTTTTACCGGAAATACGAAAAGGCCTGTTATGATGAGGGGGTCATCCCGGTAACGCTGCATGTGGGCTCTGGCGCTGGCCGGGCCTTCTGTCTCACCCTGGCCCCGGATGCCGATGCGGTCAAACGGGCCCATGCACGGGTCGGTCTGCCCTTTGACGAGATCACCGAGGTCAAGACCGCTGCAGCAGGGGATACATTTTTCAGGAAGCATGCTGCCTAACCGTCTACAGGCTGTTAAAGGAGCCCCTGGACATGCACAACAACCTACCGGTTTTCCAGAATATTTCATCCCAAGGCAGGTGTCTGCTTGATCAGGGGCTTATCCATAAAGCGTTTCCACCATCAACAGAATTGCTCTACCGGGGGGCGCAGATCTCGGGCGCCTATATTGTCACCAAGGGGAGACTGAGGGTCTTTTCAATCTCTCCTTCCGGCGCAGAAGCCACGCTGTACTGCATCGACCCCGGCGAGACCTGCGTCCTTGCCCTCAACTGCCTCTTCAATGACCTGCTCTACCCGGCCTGGGTTGCCACCGAAACCGAAACCTCGGTTGCCATCCTGCCCGGTCCCACCTTCCGCCAACTGTTTGAATCCGAACCCTCGATACAGAACCTGACCGTGCATGCCCTGTCATCCCTGGTCTTCAGGCTGATGGGCGAGCTGGAACAGGTCCATTTCTGCACCCTTGAACAGCGTCTGGCCAACCTGCTTCTGCTGCGCGCTTCAGCGGAAGGCATACTGCGCATGACACAACAGGAGCTGGCCTACCACCTTGGCACCACCCGGGAGGTGGTTGCCCGCCTGATGGGTGAGCTGGCGCTGAAAGGGCTGATCAGGACCGGCCGCAAAGAGATCACCATTATCAATGCCAAAGGGCTTGCTGCGCTGATAACCGAGCTCACAAGCGACTGTTAACCGTTAAAAACCGGCAGCTTGCAAGGTCATTCCCGAAAAATTTCCTGTGCGTCGTATCGTGCGCTTGCCAAAATCATTGATCAGGAGCTGTTTCAGGAGTATCTGAAAGGACAGCTGCCAAGGAGAACGATCATCAATCCGGTTGGGACAGAGGGGCTGCATGCTTGTACAGACGCTTGAAATTTTTCTGATCGCGATTACCGCCGGGGTATTCGGTTCCATGCTGGGGCTGGGGGGCGGCATCATTATTGTGCCGGTCCTGACGCTGCTGTTCGGGGTGCCGATGCGGACAGCGGTTGCCGCCTCAACGGTCTCGATCATTGCCACCTCCACCGGCGCGGCAGTGGCCTTTCTGCAGGACCGCCTGACCAATACGCGGGTTGCGATCTGGCTGGAGATGGGGACCGCCACCGGCGCCTTAAGCGGTGCACTGGTAGCCGGATATCTTGACCAGCGTTTCCTGTACATCCTGTTCGGGCTGCTATTGGCCTATTCCGGCTACAACATGTTCAAGACCCGCAAGAATGAGCTGCCGGAAGGGGTGCTGCCGGACCGGCTCTCACAAAAGCTGCAGCTGCAAGGTTCCTATACCGACCGCCAGCTGGGCAGAAGGATCGACTACCAGGTAACCGGCACCCTGCCGGGGCTGATCATCATGTACTTTTCCGGCATTGCCGCAGGCCTGCTGGGGATCGGGGCCGGTATCTTCAAGGTTCCGGCCATGGATCAGATCATGCGGATACCGTTCAAGGCCTCCACCGCCACCTCAAACTTCATGATCGGCGTTACTGCCGCCTCCGGGGCCGTGGTCTACTTTGCCCGTGGCGATGTCAAGCCGATGATCACCGGACCGGTGGTGTTGGGGGTGCTGCTGGGGGCGGTTCTGGGCGCCAAGCTGATGGTCAGGCTCAAGACCTCCACCATCCGCAAGCTGTTTATTCCGATCATCATCTACACCGCCTTTGAAATGATCTACCGGGGGCTGAAATGACGACCCATGACCCAGAGCTGCAGACTCCCTCACCCCACGAGCCGATTGAGATCACCCTGGCCCGTCTGCTGCGGATCGGTTCGCTGATTGCCGCGGCGCTGATTGCCGCCGGTATCGCCACCATGCTGCTGGGCAAAGAGGCGCTTGCCACCCGCCTGATTACCGCCGGTCTGCTGGCACTGCTGGCCACGCCAATCATGCGGGTGATTACCGCAGGGCTGATCTTTGTGCGGCAAAAGGATTGGCGCTTTGCCTGCTTCTGCCTGGTGGTGATCTGCGCCCTGGCCGCCGGTATCCTGCTGGGACGGACCCATGCTTAACGCAGTACACAGAAAGGAAATAACGATGCGCATGCACATCCGCTGCCTCACCATCCTGCTGCTGTTGTTGACAGCTTCTCTGGCCTCAGCAGCCACTCCTGACGAACTGTCCTCGGCGGTAACCTCAAACTACCGGATCACCATTCCCGGATTTTTCGGCAATTTCAAGGCCATTGGCAATGTGCTGATACCACGCCGGGAGGGGTTGGGGGTAAACCGGCCCAGCAACCTGTTTAAGCCAAATCTGGTGAAGAACCGCCAGCTGGTCATGGTTGGCGGCGGTGACCTGCCCCTTGGCGATGGCCATGGCAACAGGCTGAAACCGGGCGAACGGCTCTATCTGTACGGGGTCAGCACCGGCGACACCTATCTGCAGCTTGATCTGTACACGGTTGCCACCTATGTTGTGCCCGGCATGAGGGGACCGCAGGCGCTGCAGGCCTCTGTCCGTTTCCAGTATGACAACGGGCTGGCAGCGCTGACCACCAACCAGCTGCTTGACGACATCAGCGACTGGTTTGATACGGAGGAAGAAACGCGTCCCGCAACAAAACCGCGCAAGGCAGCCGCGGCAACCCGCACCGTCCAGCTGGGCCAGACCCCGGAGCAAGTGACCGCAATCTTCGGGCCTCCCGAGAAACAGGTCCTGCTGGGGGCAAAGCAGGTCTTTGTCTACAGTGGCCTGAAGGTGATCTTTATGAACGGAAAGGTTGTTGACGCCGAGTAGTGACACCGGCGATAGGGCCGTATCAGCTGGATAACCCGGCTGAAGACCCCCCGCCAACCAAACGGTTGCCACCCGGTGTTAAAGCTGAGCCAAACATGAGCGTACGCAAGAGAAAACATCATTCAGGCACTCATAAACAGGTGAGTGCCAAACCGTCCGTAACAAAGGGGCTGCGGGCAGTCGCCCTCTTCGAGGGCGCCAAAGGCATGCTCGTCATTCTGGCAGGCTTCGGACTGCTTTCGTTTATCCACAAAGACATACACACCATGGCTGTCCGGCTTGTCGAACACCTGCATTTCAATCCGGCAAAGCACTATCCACGAATTTTCCTGGATGCAACGGAACGTGTTACCGACAGTGAGCTGTGGGCACTGGCTAGTGCAGCCCTGATTTACTCAGGTGTACGCTTCTTTGAAGCTGCAGGACTCTGGTTCGGGAAAAAATGGGCGGAGTGGTTTGGCGTTCTGACCGGTGGGATGTATATCCCTGTTGAACTCTATGAGGTCATCCGCAGTGTAAGCTGGCCGAAAGTCATCCTGCTTGCCGGCAACATTGGCGTCGTGGCCTATTTGCTCTATGCGCTTAGCAGGAAGGATAACGAACGGACAACAGCTTTACAGCCGTCAGACTGACAATCCTTGACCGAAACAGAACCTGCGGTGCATGCAAATGGTAATAGCGAGCAGTCTGCCTCTGCAGGGAATTTTAAACGGACGCCACAGGATGCCCATTGCCCATGCTCAATTATAACGATCAACTCATTCTATCAATCTCGATTCGCGTGATCGCATTGCTCTGGTCAATTGTGCTCGTGATACGGATTAGAAGCTGGAAAATGGCTCTCTTGACCTTGATGATCCTGCTGATGTCGTTTCAGCAAAGCATGCGTTTTTTTGGCATAAAGAGCGAAGTGCCGGGTTTTATTGTCAGCATACTGGTGCTTTTGGTCGTGATTTTTGTAGGAAGGCTAATCCTGCACCAGAAATCGGATCAGTTGAAATTGAAGGAGATAAATGAAGGCCTTGAGCAGCGCGTACAGGAGCGGACGAGTGAGCTGAACGACCGGAATGCAGAGGTGCAACGGGCCTACGACGATCTGAAGGTGGCCCAGGCCCAGCTCCTCCAGCAGGATAAAATGGCCTCCGTCGGCCAATTGGCTGCCGGAGTAGCCCACGAAATCAACAACCCGATCGGTTTCATCATCAGCAACCTGGCGAGTCTCGGCAAATACGTGGAAAAGCTGTCGGCGTATCTGGATACCGATGAAAAACTTCTGAGCGGATGCGACCCGGCAACCAGGGCGATGCTGGCCCAGGAGCGCCAGACGTATAAGATCGACCGGGTTCGCAAGGATCTGCCGGACCTGATTGCCGAAACATCAGAGGGGGCGCAGCGCGTCCGTAAGATCGTGCAGGACCTGAAGAGCTTCTCCAGGGTGGATGGCGGGGAGTTTGCCTCTGCCGATATCCACGAAGGGCTGGAGAGTACCCTCTCCATCGCCGCTAACGAGCTGAAGTACAAAACGAACGTGATCAGGGATTATGGGCAGCTGCCGCCTGTCTGGTGCAACCTGGGGCAGCTCAATCAGGTATTTTTGAACATCCTGGTAAACGCGGCCCATGCAATTGCGGAGCAGGGTGAAATCAGATTGACGACGCGGGAAGAGGACGGCTCGATCCGGATCAGCATCAGCGATACCGGTTGCGGTATTGCGCCGGAGCATCTGCAGCGGATATTCGACCCGTTTTTCACCACCAAAGAGGTGGGCACAGGGACCGGGCTGGGCCTGGCCATCGCATACGACATTGTGGTCAACAAGCATGGCGGCCGGATCGATGTGCAAAGTGAGGTCGGCGTCGGCACGACCTTTACCATTCTGCTGCCGGTGACACGAGGATGAACCGGGCTGCACGGCAGGCACTGGGTGTAACCATGGCAAATGCATTCTGTTTTAGCAACCGGCTGAGAGCGGTACAAGCCTCAATCGTAACAAGCATGATTTGCTGGAGCGCTGTTGTGGGTACATTACGGGCCGTGAGGCCAAGACAGACTCGGAAGCGTTTTGATGTGTAAGGAACACGCGGCATCGCTGAGCCTTTGCCGCCTGTCTGTAAGGAGATCATCTATGGGGCCAAAAGAGGTAGTCACTCGTTTTGTACAGGCCTTTAACAAGGCCGATGTTGTCCAACTGACCAATCTGTACCATGAAGATGCCATCAATCATCAAGTGCCTGAGCAACCGGTGGCCGGACGTGACGCCATCCGTAAAATGTTTGAGGATGAATTTGCAACAGCGGACATGACCTGCATTGTTGAAAACATATTCGAAGATGGCGAGTGGGGGATTCTGGAATGGCGTGACCCGCTCGGCTTGAGAGGTTGTGGCTTTTTCCATGTTGTGGATGGCAAGATTGTGTTCCAACGGGGGTATTGGGATAAGCTGACCTTTTTGCGGCAGCATGGTCTGCCCATTCCGCAGGAATAACGACGTATGGAAGAGGTATGATGGACCCGCACGAACTTGGCAGTAAATACGACAAAATAGCCCCGTGGTGGCATGAACAGCACCAGCATTCGTCCTATGGTATGACGCAGCTCGGACGGGCGCTTGGCTATACGTCAGCCGGTGGAGCTGCCCTTGATGTGGGCTGCGGAGCTGGCGGCAGAATGGTACGTGAGCTGCAGGCCCAAGGCTTTCAGGTCACAGGCCTTGATGTTTCGCAACAGATGATTCAACTGGCTGTGCGCAATCATCCGGATGGTCTGTTTTTGCACCAGGATATCTGCACCTGGCAGACCGAGGCCCGTTTTGAGCTGATCATTGCCTGGGACAGTATCTTTCATCTGCCTTTGCAGCAGCAAAGACCGGTTATCCAAAAACTGAGCACGCTGCTGGCACCGGATGGCATTCTGCTCTATAGCTTCGGCAATGCAGTTGGCGAGCATACCGATACCTGGCATGACGACAGCTTCTATTACAGTTCCATCGGCATCAACGCCAACCTGACAACCTTGCTTGAACAGGGTCTGACCCTGCTGCACCTGGAGCTGGACCAGTTCCCGGATAGGCGGCATGCCTATCTGATCGCGCAGAAACAGGCGGCACTGTAGTCAGGTTGACGGGGGCCTGATTTGAAGAGGGGCAAGAGCAACGGTAGCGAACCGCTCCCCAAGGCAAAGGGGGCGCTGTAATTTGCTGTTGCAGAGAGCACGAGAGCATGCTTAAACGGACAGATCAGAACCCCGACTGAAAGGATGAACCATGACAGTTTCCCTCAAGTACGGTTGCAACCCCCATCAGGTGCCTGCCAGCCTGGAACTGCCGGAGCAGGCCGGCTTCAAGGTCTTGAACGGTACCCCCAGCTACATCAATATCCTGGATGCCCTGGGCGCCTGGCAGCTTGCCCGCGAGCTGAAGGCCGCCACCGGTAAGCCGGGGGCAGCCTCGTTCAAACATACCAGCCCGGCAGGGGCGGCCGTATCCGGTCCGCTGTCCGCGGAGTACTGTGCCTCGCAGTTTCTGACCGTGGGTGAGCTGTCACCGGTTGCCAACGCCTATATCCGCGCCAGGGGCGGCGATAGGATGTGCTCCTTCGGCGATGTGGCTGCGGTCAGCGACGTGGTGGATGTCTCCCTGGCCAAGGTGCTGAAGACAGAGGTTTCCGACCTGATCATCGCCCCTGGTTTCGAACCAGAGGCGTTGGAGATCCTCAAGGCCAAAAAGGGTGGCTCGTACCTGATTTTCCAGATTGATCCTGCCTACGAGGCTGAAGGGATTGAGTACCGTGAGCTGTTCGGTTTTGGTCTGCGCCAGCAGCGCAACACTGCCAGGATCACCGAGGCCCTGTTCCAGAATGCGGTAACTGCCAGCAAGCCGCTGACCCCCGAGGTGCTGGAGACCCTGATCGTGGCTACCATTGCCCTCAAATACACCCAGTCCAACTCGGTCTGCCTGGCCCTGGAAGGTCAGGTAATCGGCATGGGGGCAGGCCAGCAGTCCCGCGTGCACTGCACCCGCCTGGCCTGTGACAAGGCGGAAAAATGGCTGCTGCAGCAACATCCCAAGGTGCTGGGTCTGGCATTCAAGGAGGGTCTCAAAAAGCCGGAAAAGGCCAATATCGTGGACCAATTCCTGCTGTGGGATCAGCTTTCCGAGCCGGAGCGGGCCCAGATGCTTTCCGGCCTGACCCAGGTGCCTGAGCCGGTCAGCAGCCAGGAACGGCTCGAGTGGGTACAGCAGTTTCAGGGGATCTGCCTCTCATCTGATGCCTATATCCCGTTCCGCGACAACATTGACCGGGCCAACCGCAGCAATGTGCAGTTTGTGGCCCATGCCGGCAGCTCCCTGCGGGACGAAGAGGTGACCGTGGCAGCCCAACAGTACGGCATGACCATGTATCACACCGGGTTGCGGCTGTTCCTGCACTAGGAAAAACTATTGCGGAGGCCGTCTACGGCGTTGCACGGTGCTCGCTCCCTCGCCTAACGGCTTGTTATGTCTCGGTCGCTGCGCGCCGTGCGCCTGGTATCCGGCCTTCCTCTTGACGTTTTTCTCAACCTAGGTAAGCGGGCAGGCCGCAACGGCCTGCTCCGCCCCATCTCAACTTTATGACACCTACCCCCACATCCACGAGCCACTTAGCCAAGCCGCTGCTCCTGTTTCTGTTCGGCAGGATGGGCTCCTCGATTGCCTTTCAGATGCTGGGGGTGGCAGTGGGCTGGCAGATGTACGCTATTACCAGCAGTGCCTGGTATTTGGGGTTGGTGGGGCTGGCCCAGTTTCTGCCCATGGTACTGCTGACCCTGCTGGCAGGCCAGGTTGCTGACCGCTATGACCGCCGCACCATTGCCCGTACCTGCCAGTTTGTTGAGGCAATGGCAGCCGTAGCACTGGCCGTTGGCGGGTACTACAACCTGCTTGGCAAAGAGGTCCTGCTGGCCATCATGGTTGTGATCGGCAGCGCACGGGCCTTTGAATACCCCACCATGCATGCCCTGGTGCCGCGTCTGGTGCCGCGCGAGCACCTGCCCCGCGCCCTGGCCCTGTCTGCCTCGGCCAACCAGACCGCCACCATTGTGGGCCCGGCTGTTGGGGGCATCCTCTATGCTGCCGGTGTGACCACGGTCTACAGCACCATTGGCGTGCTGTTTCTGGCAGCCTGCATCCTGATCTCCTGCATCCAACCCGCATCAGAAAGCACCAGGCCGGAAGCTGTTACAGACCGCTCCCTGTTTGCCGGTATCTCCTTTATTAAACAGCACCCGGTGGTATTGGGGGCCATCTCGCTCGATCTGTTTGCTGTGCTGCTGGGTGGTGCCACCGCGCTTTTGCCGATCTATGCCCGCGATATCCTGATCACCGGCCCTTGGGGCCTGGGTCTGCTGCGCTCGGCACCGGCCATCGGCGCCCTGGCCATGTCGCTCTGGCTGGCCCGCAGGCCGCTGAAATACCGGGTGGGGCGCACCATGTTCCGCTCTGTTGCCCTGTTTGGTATTGCCACCCTTGTGTTTGCGGTTTCCCGGATCTTCTGGCTCTCTTTGGCAGCCCTGGTGGTGCTGGGTGCAGCAGATGTGATCAGCGTGGTGATCCGCTCTTCTCTGGTACAGATGGAAACCCCGGATGAGATGCGTGGCCGGGTCAGCGCGGTCAACTCCTTGTTTATCGGCACCTCCAACCAGTTGGGTGAATTTGAATCCGGCGCAACCGCTGCCCTGTTCGGCACCGTGCCATCAGTGCTGATCGGCGGTATCGGCACCCTGCTGGTGGTGGGGCTCTGGATACGACTGTTTCCGCAACTGGCGCAGGTTGACAAATTGGATAAGCGGTAAGAACAGCAGCGGGTGGTTGCGACAGCGGGATATTGGGCTATAGTTGGATAAATGTTCCATTTGGGAGGATGACCGGTTCACTCGCGCACGCGCGTGAACCGGTCAATACAGAGTTAGCTGACAGATTTAGGAGGTAGGATGGACGAACTTGAACTGAAATACCACTCCCTCGAACCCGTATGGCGAAGGCTCGAAGATGAAGTTAAATTTTCCTTGGACACCGCTTTACGTGCCGAGTCAATCAAGATCCATTCCCTCGTTTCTCGAATAAAATCGCTTAATTCAATTCGCGAGAAATCGGCACGAAAAGATTACGAACAACCGATTGACACTTTAGAAGATTTAGTAGGGATTCGGGTCGTTTGCCTCCTGAGATCTGATATAGCCCGGATAGGGGCAATCGCTAGGAGATTGTTTGAGGTTGCCTCAGAAGATAATAAACTAGACGGAGTAGAAGTGGATGTCTTTGGCTATCAGTCCGTCCACTTCATCGCGCAGATTTCAGATTCTTACTCTGGACCTCGCTACGAGGGGTTACACAAGGTCAAATTTGAATTGCAACTGCGGACCCTTGCGATGGACGCCTGGGCTGCTCTTTCTCACTACCTCGACTACAAAAGCGAATCTGATGTTCCGAAGGAGCTCAGAAAAGACTTTTTTGCTCTCAGCGGCCTCTTTTACGTTGCCGATACCCACTTTGAGTTATTTTACGCTGAAAGGCTAAAATCTAAAGAAACAGCAAAGAAAAGTGTCGCTGAGATTCCAACTATTGGTCAGGAGCTAAACTTGGATACACTTAGCGCTTACTTGCGCAAACGTTATCCAGACAGAAAAAGGGCAGGCTTAATATCAGTATCCCAACTTGTAGGGGAGCTAGTAAAGGCTGGCTATACAACTCTTGACAAGCTCCACAAAGCGCTAGATGCATCCGCTGATGCATTTAAGCTTTACGAAAAGAAGCATCCTCCTAGTAGCAAGAAGTTTTTAGATAGCGGTGTCGTTAGAGTTTCATTGGCTATTTTCGATCCTGCTTATGCGGAAATGATTTATTCGGCTGACGATGAAGTGAATGAATTTAGGGAATTCATAAAAAACAGCTAACTAAGCGCGGCAGACGGTCGGTCGCAAACAAAGCCGCGCCCGCTGCTGCGCTCTCAACCGTTAAATCAATAAGAAAAGGTCAGAAATGAACGGTGATCAATTCGAACAGCTATTGTATGAAGAAGAAAACACAGCGCTGGATTTTAAGCTAGAACAGTACCGCTTTTCCAGGGCCACTGAAGAAGAAAAATCCGAACTACTAAAAGATATAATTGGTTTTGCGAATGCTTAGAGACGTTCAGATGCCTACATTCTCATTGGCGTTGATGACGTCCGCGGTGGCAGAAGTAATCCTGTAGGCATTTCTGAAGCCGATCACCTAGATGACCATTCACTACAGCAGTTCGTGAATAACCTCACAAATCAGCCAATCCGTTTTCATTATGAAGCATTTGGTTTTGAAGGAAAGCAATTTGGGATTATCACCGTCGTGGAGCAGGTCCGTCCAGTATATCTGAAACGGGACTATGGGAAACTACAGAAAGAGAAGGTCTATGTACGGCGCGGAAGCTCAACTGATCCAACCAAACCTGCTACCCTCGAAGAGATAGCACAGATGCGAGTTGGTAGTTCAGCGCAGCATTCGGCTGAGCTGTCCATTGAGTTTGCTCAGATCAGGAGTGATGAGGCAGCAGGAGCGCTGATTTCTTGGGACGCTGATTATTGTAGTATGCCGAACGACAAAGAGATTCCTGACCTCCTACCGCCGCGAAGTAATCAGCCGTTTGGTCTAGATATACTTGCCATTACCGATCCGCTTAACCAGACGAACAGGGACTTCTTTCGTCAACTGGCAACGTTTGAATTTGCTCGTCGATTCTACAGGCCCGTCCGCTTAGTCTTTTCGAATGTCGGGAAAGTTGCGGCCAACAATGTCAGGGTAGAAGTGACGGTACCCACAAACCTTGGGGTAATGGTAACGTATGAGTCTAAGATGCCAGAGCGCCCGCAGCAGATCTCTAATCGGTTTGATATCCCCGCTCTTAGAAATTTAAAAAACATCAACTCAGCGAAAAATCCAGGTGATGTGACTATTTCGAGGAATGCCGACCGATTTTGTATAACAATCGACTGCGGACATCTTCAGCCTGGGCGCCGTGTCTGGTCAGAGATCTTCTATATTGGGAAGAGATCAACTGGTGACGTTACGCTAAACGGAATGGCATTCGCTGACAATCTGCCACAGCCGAAGACTTTTACGCTTGTAGCGTCAGTCGCAGTTACAGAAACTGTCCTGACAATTGATAAACTGTGTGCGCTCGGAGATTAATCTAACAAGGCTTACTAGCCGCCCAAGAAACTGCTGATCAAAGCCATAACCGTTGCTTAACAGAAAAAGGAAATCGGCTCTCGCTGCCCTTAAAACAATTGACAAGCCTGCTAATTATCAGGCAAGCTCCTCACCATGATCCGACGTCAGTTCTTCATAGCGCAAGCAGGTGTCACCATGCACGGTGCAATGGAGTAAGTACGTTCATTTAGAATCATCACAACCAATTACCCAAGCCCGTCTCCCATGGAGGCGGGCTTTTTTATTTCCCCCTCCACAGACGGCACAGCAAGGAGGAGTCACTATGTCAGAAAGCAGTGCATTTGATTCATTGATGACCATTACCAAGCGGCCACCGATTGTGATGGTGGAGGGCCAGGGCTCGTGGCTGACCGACAGCACGGGCAAGCGCTACCTTGATTTTATCCAGGGCTGGGCAGTCAACAGTCTGGGACATGCGCCAAGCGTGATCACGCAGGCCCTCAGTCATCAGGCTGCCCGGTTAATAAGCCCCAGCCCGGCCTTTTACAATCAGTCGGCCATCCGTCTGGCTGATCTCTTAACCGCCAACAGTTGCTTTGAGCGGGTCTTCTTTGCCAACAGCGGGGCAGAGGCCAATGAAGGGGCTATCAAGCTGGCGCGTAAGTGGGGCAGTCTGCACAAGGCAGGCGCCTATGAGATCATTACCATGGTCAATGGCTTTCATGGCCGCACCCTGGCAACCATGTCTGCCTCGGGCAAGCCGCACTGGCAGGAGCTGTTCGAGCCCAAGGTGCCCGGCTTCATCAAGGTACCCCTGAACGATCTGGAGGCAGTGCGTGCTGCCATTACGGAGCGCACCGTGGCGATCATGCTGGAACCGGTGCAGGGAGAGGCCGGCGTGATCCCGGCCAGCCAGGCCTTTTTGCAGGGTCTGCGGCAGTTGGCTGATCAGCACCAGCTGTTGTTGATCTTTGATGAGGTACAGACCGGCATGGGGCGGCTGGGCTCACTGTTTGCATATCAGCAGGCTGGAGTAGAGCCGGACATTATGACCCTGGGCAAGGGGATCGGCGGTGGTGTGCCGCTGGCTGCCCTGCTGGCCAAAGAGGCGGTCTGCTGCTTTGAACCGGGTGATCAAGGCGGCACCTACAATGGTAATCCGCTGATGGCTGCGGTTGGTTGCGCTGTGCTGGAAACCATGCTGCAGCCAGGCTTTCTGGAACAGGTCCGTGAGAGAGGGGCGCAGCTGACCAATGGGCTGCGGAAGCTCTCCACACGGCATGGCCTGGGCGAGGTGCGGGGTAGCGGACTGCTGCAGGCCCTGGCACTTCCAGCAGCTAATGGGGATGCCGTTACCGAGGCCGCCCGTGAGCTTGGTCTGATTATCAATGCCGCCCGGCCCGATACCCTGCGCTTCATGCCGGCCCTGAATGTAAGCGCTGATGAGGTGGATACCTGCCTGAGGCTGCTTGATCAGGTATTTGTTGCAGACGCTGGAAAGCGCTGCCCTGCATAAAAAACAACGTATTGTGTGTATAATTGCATCACTAAGGAACTGACATGATGAAAAAGTATCTTGCACAAAGCAGTTGGATCAACTGGCAGCATCCAGCCATACTGGTCAAGGCCAAGCTGCTGTCCGCAGGATCGACTGACAAGACAGAGATCGCCCGGCGCTGTTTCGAGTTTGTGCGGGACCAGATCAGGCACAGCTGGGATTACCGTCAGAATCCGGTCACCTGCGTAGCCTCGGATGTGTTGGAATATGGCACCGGTTACTGCTATGCCAAGAGCCATCTGCTGGCAGCGCTGCTGCGGGCCAACGGCATCCCGGCCGGGCTGTGTTACCAGCGCCTGTCCAAGGCAGATAACGGCCCCCCCTTTTGCCTGCATGGCCTGAATGCGGTCTGGCTGGAGGGGCATGGCTGGTATCGGATCGATGCGCGCGGCAACAAGCCGGGGGTGAATGCCCAATTCTGCCCGCCAAAAGAACAGCTGGCCTTTCACCCCGATCAGCCGGATGAAGCGGATCTGCTGGAGGTCTTGCCCTCCCCGCTGCCGCAGGTGCTACAGGTACTGACCCGTTATGCCACGGTTGAAGAGGTCTACGAAAACCTGCCTGATCTGGAGCTGTAGGTAACGGTAAAAAATGCCGGCAGCCTGAAAATATTCCCGGAAATGGTATTATACGTGCAGGTATCCGTACTCCGGCAGACTGAACATGCAGAAGAGAACCCCAAGGTATCTGCGACCGCTTACAACCACGGCAATGGTAAACAGCGCTGCCGGTCAGTTGTGTTACAATGGCGGAAGGTTAGCACCATCTGCCGTTTTGGGGATTTTTGCCCAATAGGCAGTAACACCCCAAGCACGTACCAAGGAAGAAACGATGCGCAAGCAATTACAACAACAGATCGAACGGCTCAAGACAATGGGCGCGTCCTACGTCGATGCACGCTGGTATCCCGTTGAAGAAACCGAGCATCTGATGATGTGGAATGGTAACTTGAAGAGTGCTGCCGCATCCCGCGAGAGCGGGGTGGGTATCCGTGTCTTGTACCAGGGAGCATGGGGGTTTTCCGCCTCGTCGGATGCGGGCAATCTCAGCGCGCTTTTTGACAAAGCCCTGGATAACGCCCGTGTGGCGGCGCAGCGGGTTACCTTTCCCGTTCGCCTGGCAGAGAAGGCAGCCGTCCAGGGTAGCTTCTCCAGCCCGAACCGGATTGACCCGTTTTCCGTCCCGCTGGCGGACAAGGTAGGGTTCATGAAGGCGTTGGACGGGCGTCTGAACCGGCCGGGCGTCAGCCAGCGGGTCTGTGAACTGAGTTTCACGCGCAAGCAGATCGTGTACCTGGATTCCGAAGGAAGCGAGATTGAGAAGCGGATTATCGAACTGTTCCCCTCGATGAAGGTCATGGGTCTGGACAGCCACGGAGAGACCCATGGACGGACGTTCCACCCTACGCTCGCCGGAGCAACCCGTGGTTGGGAAACCGTTGATCCGGCCCTGTTTAACGAACAGGCCGAGCGGATCGTGCAGGAGATGAATGCGGTGCGGGTCGCGGAGACCTGCCCCACGGACGTGCGTTCCGTCATCCTTTTGCCCGGCATCATGTACCTGCAAACCCACGAAACCATCGGCCATGCACTGGAGCTGGACCGGATCCTGGGGTATGAGCTGGCCTATGCGGGCGGTTCGTTCGTCAGGTTGGATGATTTCGGCACACTGCGTTACGGATCCCCCAAGTTGACCGTGCGGGCTGATGCCACGCTCCCCAACTCCCCCGGCAGTTTTGGCTATGATGACGATGGCGTGCCGGCACAGGACAACCTGCTGATTGACCAGGGCCTGCTGGTGGGCGCTATTACGGGACGCCAGATGGTGGCGGAGGCCAACGCCCGAGCCGGGAAGACCCTCTTTCAGGGCAGCGGCGGCGCCAACCGTGCCACCGCCTTTTACCGGGCGCCGATCGAGCGCATGACCAACATCAACATCGACCCTGGCAGCGATGGTTCGCTGGATGAGATCGTCAGGAACACCGAAAAAGGGATCATCCTGGATGGCGACAAGAGTTGGTCCATCGGCTCCAACCGTGAGCAGTTCCATTTTGCCGTTGATATCGGCTGGCTGGTGGAAGATGGCGCGGTCACCCGCGTTGTCAAGAACGCCACCTACCGGGGGGAGACCGTCCCGTTCTGGAATGCACTTTCCGCCGTGGGAGATCGATCTACCTGGGAGCTGACCAGTGTGAATAACTGCGGCAAGGGACAGCCTAATCAGATCATGCAGTTGGGGCATGGCGTGCCGGTCTGCCGTTTTGACCACGTGACCATAGGAGAGTAGCGGTGAAAGAGCGGATTCTGCAAACCTTGCACGACCTGCGCAGCTATGCGCTTGCACAACAGATTGATGCCGCGTTCTTCCTGCACGAAGAAGAGAGCTGTCTGATGCGCTGCGCCAACTCGGCCATTTCGCTCAACACCAGCGAACATCTGCTTCGCCTGGAGATCATTGCCTATGCAGGGCGCAAACGGGCCAGCCTTGAAATGATCACCGCTTTGGGCAATGTGGCGGAGATGCAACAGGGGGTGGATCGTGTTGCGGAGATGGTCCAACATGCTCAGCCGCTGGACTACCAGCCCACGGTGCCGGCTTTTGCCGAAACCTTGATTGATGAAAGCGGCTTTGATGCTGGCCTGGCCAAGATCACCAACGCGGATCGCCTGGAATTTTTCAACCAAGCAGCGGCAGGCCTTGAAACCGATGAAATCAGGCTTTCCGGGATTTTTTCCTCCGGCGTGACCACCCTTGCGCAGATCAGTACCTGTTCGGAACATTGCCAGTATTTCAAGACCACGGATGCGCAGATCAGCATTGTCCTGTCCCATGCCACCCTTAAATGGGAACTGCGCGCCGAGCAGTCAGCCCGGCAAGCAACTGATCTGGATCCGTCCGCGCTGCACCACGACCTGGCCTTCCTGCTGGAGCAGTACCAACAGGATGCGCCCTGTCAACTAGCGCTGGGCAGGTATGATGTTGTGTTCGGCTCTGCTGCCATTGCGGAACTGCTCGACATCATGAACTTCATCGGTTTTGACGGCGGCTCCATGAAACGCGGATATTCTTTCATAACCGAGGATCAGGTTAGCCAAAAGGTTCTATCAGACCATTTCACCCTGATTGATGATCCCACCTGTCCGGACACGTTTCCGTTTCAGCGCGATTTCATGGGCATCTCCCGCAAACCGTTCCCCCTCTTTACAAACGGGACATTCCGGTCATTCACCTGGTCTCAGGATGATGCGGATGAGTTTGGCACCGCACCCACCGGGCACACGGTCATGCACAAGAGCCTGGTACTGGCCGGTGGCAACACGCAGGTCAGCACACTCAAAGAGCTGGTTGACCTGCCCCACAGCAATGACCTGCTGTACATTCCCGCACTGCATTACCTGAATATTGTCAACCCTTCCACAGGTCTGATCACGGCCAGTTCACGCTTTGGCGCGTTGCTGCTCACCAAAGACGGCTCCGTGGTTGTGCCCTACAATGTGCGTATCACCCAAAGCCTGCGGGATATATTCGGCGATAAGCTGGCCTGGCTCTCCCAAACCCGGGTCGTCCACAACACCTCCAATAGCTATGGCGCCCGCAACCCCACCGCGATCGTGGTACCGGCCTTTCTGCAGGTCAATGATCTGGAGATTTCACACACCAATGCAAGCTATTGATGCATGAGGCGGAATCTTGGCAATGGGGATACTATGCAGAATGGAGATCAAAAGATGAATACACAATGGCAACTGCGGACACTGTTTGTGTTTTTAAGCCTTTTCTTTATCAGCTTCTCCAATGCCCGGGCTGAAAGCTGGAATCGTGCTGTTAAAAACAGCTCAAGCCAACCCGTAACTGTTACCGTAGATGCCGGTCATGGCAATGTCTGGTTCACTGGCGCATGTAACAGCGAAAACGGTCCCTGCACGATCCCCCCAAACAGCCAGGCAAACACTAAATTTACGACAACTGCCGGTATGTGCAATGGCACCTTCAAGTTCAAACACGGCTCGGCTCCTGAGTGTACCTGTAGCTACTTCGGGGCGACGATATCCTCTGCACCTGCGGTAAGATTTTCTACCAGTACCTGTCCATCCAACATCAAATGCAACATATTCACCACCACGGACCAATGGTGGGGCTACGTGGAAATCACGGATTAGGTTTGTGCAGTGCGTCCCCCGGTAATTACCAGTACGGTTTCGAACCGGGAAGCTCCGTTTCAGCCTTGGGAGTAGAATCAATGGGATGCACAACCTCAAATACAGGTGTGGTGCCCCTGTATTTTCTCACTTTTAATCCACAGCCGACCTTGCTGTGTAAATTGTAAATTGAATTGACAATTTACACAAACAGCTCTAACGTATCGTCATGATAACAAGAAATTCTCAGACAACCTTGCAGCGCCTGGCACAGGGATTCCCGGTCGTCGCCATTACCGGCCCGCGGCAATCCGGTAAAACCACCCTTGCCAAGGCTACCTTTCCGAATAAACCCTATCTTTCATTTGAAGACCCTGATGTCCGGGCCTTGGCTGAAGCTGATCCCCGGCGTCTGCTTGCCCGTTATGCCGACGGTGCCATCCTGGATGAGGTACAGCGGGTACCAGAGCTTTTCTCATATCTGCAAACCTATGTGGATAAACATATGCAACCTGGCATGTTTATCCTGACCGGCTCCCAGCAATTTGGTTTGCTGTCAGGTATCAGCCAGTCCTTGGCTGGACGGGTGGGGATGGTGCAGTTACTTCCGCTGGCCTTGAGTGAACTAAGCCGTGTTGCATTACTGCCTGGCGGAGTAGATGAACTGCTCTGCAAAGGGTGCTATCCGGCGCTGTACGACCGTAACCTGGCACCGGCTGACTGGTTTGCTGGTTATGTCAGCACCTATGTTGAACGGGATGTGCGTCAACTGATCAATGTACGGAATCTTTCCGCGTTCCAGCGATTTTTGAAGATGTGCGCTGCCCGCAGTGGTCAGTTGCTGAATCTCTCCTCACTGGCCAATGACTGCGGCATTACCCACAACACCGCTGCTGCCTGGATATCAGTGCTTGAGGCCAGCTATATCATTCACCTGCTCCGGCCCCACCACCGCAACTTCAACAAGCGGCTGATCAAATCACCCAAGCTCTATTTTTGTGACGTTGGTCTGGCAGCCTGGCTGCTGGGCATACATAAGCCCGAAGAGGTGGCGTTCCATGCCATGCGGGGCAGCCTGTTTGAAACCATGGTCGTAGCGGAATTTCTGAAGCGCTGCTGGCATGACGGCAAGCTGTCCAACCTGTATTTCTGGCGCGACAGCAGTGGGCTGGAGATTGATCTGGTACTGGAACAGGGAGAACGGCTGATACCGATTGAGATCAAATCTGGTACCACCATAGCAGCCGATTTTACGGCTAACCTGAAAAAATGGCAGCAACTGTCCGGCACAACCGAGCAACTGACCTGGCTGATCCATGGCGGGGACCAACGCTTTGACTCAGGCACCATCCAGTTGCTGCCCTGGCGTGAATTAGAGCTGGTTGGGTAGTTACTTATATGAGAAACAAGTAGCCGATATAGGTAACAAATTACTTATATCGGGAAACCGCAGATTAACTAGTTGAACGACAAAAAAGCGAAGGGAGTTTCTATGGCTTATGATCGTGCCGATTGGCACTACGGCGGCAATTATCCAAAAGAACTCCCGCCTGAAAACGGTGGGACACATATCGGATTTTTTCTGGCGTGGGCCATAACACGTAATCTTGAAGGTGAAATCCACACAGAAGACGAACCTGGAATAAAAGCACTTCAGGCAGTTCGTGACCGGGAAAAAACAGGTAGAGAGTTCCTCTTTCAACAATGCGACGAAAAGTTCTGGTCTGATGACCTTAACGAAGTCGGCAATCAATTTGCTGAGTGGTATTACAATGAAAATGAAGAAGGACGCCCAAGTTACCTTTCTGACTATGCGGTCCTGTTCAGCAATGACCTGCCCAATGGTGACATCTACTATTTGGATGATACTTGGGTAAACTTCGAAAAAATCGCATCTGTTATTGATCAAAGATTTAAAGAGTGGAAAGAAGGAATTCCACCACTACCATTAAACATATCAAAGCGTGATCCTTGGTGGAAATTCTGGAAGTGATTTCACGGGTAAAAGCAGAGGGGACACCCTTGACACGAGACAAAAGTGAAAAGTGAGAGTCCAACAAGACAGAAGCAGCGGCCAAAACCGCCGCTGTTCTGCCAAGCCGTTATGCAGAGAAAAAATATGATAGAGACACCATGTCAACTGGTTAAGGAATTGACCAAACTGTTCCCGCAGTTCGCCGAAGAGTGGGATGGGGGAGAATCATTCGGATATGACGGGGTGAATTTCAGCTACCATTCAGTATTGATGGAGCTAGCACCAAACTGTGCAACTTATCTCAGTGAAGCCACACTAGATCAACGCAAAGGATTCTGCGACCTACTGAACTTAATGATTGAAGTGGGAGGCAACCAGGAGAATGCAGTATCGACATGCCTTCTGGAGCATGCATCACAAATCGGAATACGAAACATAATCAATTCATACCTGTCGCAGAAGGCACTCCAAGAACTAAGATGAAATAATAAACACAAAAAAGACGCATAACCAGGCGCTCAGACCATGACCGGGCAATAAAGCCGCCCGTCAGGTCAAGCGCCGCCCCGTTGAGTGGAGAAATTATGGATGACAAAAACTTAAAGCTAGGGATCATGAATTTTTTGCGAGAGCACGGCTTTAGCGTGTCTGAGATACCGGAGAGGCAAGGAAAAAAGACACCAGACCTTCTTGTTGAAAAAGACAACGCTGTTTTTGTAATTGAAATCAAAGAAAAGGACGATGACAGTAACAGGATTGCTGAAGAAAATGAAAGATTGGCAAAAGGGCTTGTAGTATCAAGATCTGAAACGATAAATAGAACCAACTCTATTTCTGGAATTGTCAGTTACGCTGTGGAGCAGATTTCCGAATATAAAGCCCCACCAAAATCTATAAAGCTTGTTTGGCTTCATGCTTCAGGCCAAGATCCTGAGTTACAGATGATGCAGTTCAGAGGCAGTTTATATGGCTTTGTAGACATAATCGATATGGAGAGCAGCCAAAGCCGAAAATGCTATTATTTTGGCTTCAATGATTTCTTTCGCCATCGCGAAATACTTGATGGCGCAATACTCACAGCAGAAAACAGCCTACAGGTATGCATAAATGACCTTTCGCCCCGCGCGAATGAACTCAGAAATAGTCCCTTAGTTTCAACGTTTAAAAAGGGAGTTCTCGATCCTGCTGAATTGGAGAGACAGGATTCTGTTTACATTGCCGACTGCGATTTAGACCGACGAGACACGAAGAAAGTGATTATGTATTTACAGAACAAATATCAAAAGAAATGGCTGATGGATCTCAATTTCACTCAACATAGTGCCGCAATTGCAGTTAGTACCGAATCTTGAGTGAGACGGACACTCAACCAGCGGCGACAGCGGTCTCCGCTGACGCTCCGCCGCTGGCGCCTTGAGACGTTAGGCCGTCTCCCCACGAGGTGTCCCATGACTACCGACATTCAACCAACCCGCTGCGCCTGGACAGGCGCTGACCCGCTTTACCGCGACTACCACGACCAGGAGTGGGGGGTAGCGGTGCATGACGACCGGCTGCTGTTTGAGTTCCTGATCCTGGAGGGTGCCCAGGCCGGGCTGTCCTGGATCACGATCCTGCGTAAGCGCGAGTCTTACCGTGCCGCCTTTAGCGGGTTTGATCCCGAACTGGTGGCCCGTTTTGATGAGCAGAAGGTTGCAGAACTGCTGGCAAACCCCGGTATTGTGCGCAACCGCCTGAAGGTGGCATCAACCATCAGCAATGCCCGCGCTTTTTTAAAGATTCAGGAGGAGTTTGGTTCCTTTGATGCCTATCTGTGGCGCTTTGTGGATGGCAGGCCGATTCAGAACAGCTGGCGCAGCATCAGGGAGGTGCCTGCCAGTACAGCGGTTTCCGATAGCCTGAGCCGCGACCTGAAAAAGCGCGGTTTCCGTTTTGTGGGCAGCACAATCTGCTATGCCATGATGCAGGCAGTGGGAATGGTGAATGACCACACGACTGACTGCTTCAGGTGGAAAGAGCTGCAGCAACTGTAACCAAAAATCTGCAGCCCGGCTGCCTGATTTCATGTAGAATGCTCCGTAGTCAAAGCCCTGGGTCAGCACAAGGCATTCCAAGCCACCTTTGGAGCAGCTACCATGTTTGATGAAAAGTATCGCCCGGTCCATACCGCCTGTATCAATCCTGAAAAATTCCCGCAGGTCGCCCTGTATATGCAGAGCGGCACCAACCTGGTGCTGTATAAACCGGCCGACCGGCCAATCACCAGGGCTGACCTGCAGCGGCTGCACAACAATCAGGTGGAGCATCTCTACATAAACGCCGGCAGCGTCAGAGAGGTCTGTGATTTCCTTGAGGAGAGCATCTCTGAAATACTGGCCTCTGATGAAATCTCCGGGCCGGTCAAGGGTCAGCTGCTTTCCCAGGTTGCCATGAACTACGTCATGGATGTCTTCGAGATGCCGGACAAGCTCTCAAACCTGGACCGCTGTCGCAATCTGGTCCGCCAGTTGATGCAGTATATCGCCGGTAATCCAAATCCGCTGGAGGCCCTGCACGCGGTTGTCAGCCACGATTTTTATACCTTTGCCCACAGTGTGCATGTTGCCTCCCTTTCGTTGCTGGTGCATGCCGAGGTGTTCGGCCTGACAGCCGATGAACTGGAGGATGTGGGGGTCGGCGGGATTCTGCATGACGTGGGAATGATCTTTGTCCCCAGTGGCATCCTGGAAAAGACCGATATCCTGACCAATTTCGAGTACAACCTGATCAAGAAGCATGCGGAGCGTGGCTACGAATGCCTGCGGGAGCTGGGAGGCTTCAGCGAGATCAGTCTGGCAGCGGTCCGCTACCATCACGAGCGGATCAACGGTGAAGGCTACCCCTTCCAGCTGGCCGGTGACGCGATCCCCCGTACCGCTCAGGTAACGGCGATCTGCGACGTGTTCAGCGCCCTGACCTCAAACCGTCCCTACAAAAAGGCGATGGGCCGGTCCGAAGCGATCACCCTGATGGAGGGGGTTGGCAAGGATGTCTTCAGCCCCCGCCTGCTGGAAAAATTCAAGGACGTAATCCTTTCCGAAGGCTCCTGATGCCGCACTCCTTTAACAAGCTGCGCTGGCGCCTGTTCTTTACCCTGGCGCTGATCTACATCCTGGTCTACTTCTACCGTGTCTCGCTGGCTGTGGTGTCGGCCGATGTCAGCCGTGACCTGGCCCTGACCCCGCAACAGCTGGGCACCCTGGCCGGAGTGCTGTTCTACGTCTATGCCGTGGCCCAGATCCCGTTGGGACCGCTGATCGACCGGGTCGGTCCCCGGCTGGTTATCTCCGGCTGCGGCCTTTTAACCACCCTTGGCGGTCTGTTGTTTTCCCAGGCCGGATCACTGACCGCCGCCATGGCAGGCCGGGTACTGATCGGCATCGGCACGGCAGCGGTGCTGATGGCCAGCTTCACCATCTTCAGCCATTGGTATACCCGCCAGGAGTTTGCCCGGATCACCGGCCTGATGATCGCCGTCGGCAACCTGGGCAATCTGGCAGGGACCGCCCCGCTGGCGCTGGCGGTCGGTTATATGGGATGGCGTTCTTCGTTTCTGCTGATCGCCCTGCTGCAGGGGGTGGTAACCGTACTGATCTTCCTGAAGGTGCAGGACCGGCCGGCGCGCCCCCTTGAAGCGGTAGCGCCTGAACAGCTGCAACCGCCGGGCATGCTGGCAGCCTGGGGCACCATCGCCCGCAATCGTTCCTTCTGGCTGCTGGCGGCCATCGCCTTCTGCTGGTACGGCAACTACCTGGCGGTACAGGGGTTGTGGGGCGGCCCGTATCTTATGCACCTGATCGGTCTGCCGCGGGAAGGAGCGGGCCAGATGCTGATGTGGACCTCGGTCGGCTTTATCATCGGTTCGCCGCTGATGGACCGGATCGCCCGCAGACTGTTTCACTCCTACAGCCGGACCCTGCTGGCCGGGCAGCTCTGCCTGACCGGGCTGATGACCGGCTTCATGGGCTGGCTGCCGCTGCTGCCCCACTGGGGGCTGGTGCTCTATTTTCTGGGGATCGGGCTGGCGGTCTCCAGCGGGGTGATGATCTATCCGATCATCCGGGCCATGGTGCCGGTCAGTATCGTGGGGACCGGCCTGACCTCGCTGAATCTCTTCGTACTGATGGGGGCGGCCACCACCCAGCAAGGGATGGGAGTGATCATTGCCCGCTGCGGCGGCTACAGCCCGGAAGGTTTCCGGGCTGCCTTCAGTGTGCCGGTGGGAGGGTTGCTGCTGACCAGTCTGCTGTTCCTGTTTGCCCGCAACTACCCTGCCGGTGAGTAGTGCGTCAAAACGCACGCACCGGCGTCAGGAACAGCAGGAAAAACGTGTTATCTGGTCATCCCCTGCGGTGTTTTGGCCTCTTTGGGGTGAATTTCGGGATGATACACATCAACGTACAGTTTGTAGCTGGTGCCCTCTGAATCGATCAGCTGGTAGAGGTCAACAATATGCCCATCTTCTCCCGGTCCTACATTGCTGATCCGGCTGACTGCAAACGGTTTGTTGTGCTTGTCCCGCAGAGAACGCAGGTAGTACTTTGAACCGGCAATCCCTTCCGACAGGTCAGCGCCACCCATCTTGATCGGGTTTTCTTTGGTATAGCCAAAGGTGGCATCATCAGAGACGTTCTGGGACGTTGCGGCTGCCGGAGCAGGTACTGGCGGCCGGACCACGGGGGCGGTTGCATCGGGAAGACCGCGCCGGAGCATCCTGGAACGGCGGGCATTCGTAATATCATCGGCAGCCTGGTCAGCGGACACCAGCACCGGCAGCAGGACCAGCAGCGCAGTCACAACCGTTGTTAACCAGCAGGTCAACCGTTTCATAGTACTACCTCCACAAAGGGGTTGTCAGATGGTACGCACTGTACCATATCCTGCATAAATGAAAAGCCAGAGGGCAAAATCAATGCGATCCCTGCTTCTGTTGCTGATAGTGGCCCTGTTAACCGGTCCGGTCCCTGCCCTGGCTGCCAGTTATGAAGAGGCCAGCGACCTGCTCATGGAGCGCCGCTATGCCCAGAAACTGCTGGCTGCCGGACGTTATGAAGAGGCATTGAAGCAGGCACGCCAGGTGCTGGCAAACGCCCGGAGGCTCTTTGGGACAGAGCACCGTGATACGGCCATGAGCCTTGATACCATCGCCGCAATCCTGCGCAAGATGGGCAGGTTTGATGAATCTGAGCACTATTTTGTACAGGCACTGCAGATAATCCGCGCACACCGCCAGGAGGCCCCGGCCGATTATGCCGCAGCCCTGCAAAACCTGGCCGGGCTCTACCGCGAAACCGGCCGCTACACTGAGTCGGAACAGCTGTATCGTGAGGCGATTGAGACCCTGAAAACAGTGGAGCCAAAGGATGATGAGGCGCTGATCTCCGTCTATGGCAACCTGGCCGTGCTCTATCAGGATCAGGGGCGTTACGCCGAGGCAGAGCCGCTGTTGAAGGCTGAGTATGAGTGGGCGCTGAAGGCTGCCCAGCCTGACGCGCTCTCCCTCAGGATGCATCTCTCAATGGACCGGCAGCGCCTGTTTCTGGCGGACCGGATGTCCAGTCTGGCAGGGCTGTACCTCAAGATGCGGCGCACCCGGGAGGCGACGGAGCTGACCGCAGCGGCACTGGAGATCAAACGTCAGATCCTGAAGCCTGATGATCCCCGGCTGATCCGCGAAATGAACAATCTGGGGATGATCTACCGCGACAACGGCAGACCACAGGAGGCAGAGGGGCTGCTGCAGCAGGCCGTGGCCTCTGCCCGCAACGTGTACGGGAACCGCCACCCTGAGCTGGCGGTGTATCTGGACAATCTGGCACTGCTGCTGCAACGGAAAGAGGCCTATGCACAGGCCGAAAAACTGCAGAAAGAGGCGATCAGCATCAGTGCGCAAAGCCTGGGAGGCAGCCATCCCACCACCCTGATGCAGCGCAACAACCTGGCGGTCAACTACCTGATGCAGGAGCGCTATGCCGCTGCCGAACAACTGTTGCATGATCTTCTGACAGACAGCCTGGCAGGGCCGGCCGGTACGCATCATCCTGAGGTTGCCACACGGATGACCAACCTGGCCGATGCCCTGCGGCTGCAGGGCAAACACCTTGAGGCCCACCGGCTGCAAACCGAGGCGCTCAGGATCAAGGAACGGAAACGGGATGATCTGTTCCAACTGCTGACCGAGCAGCAGAAGCTGCAGTATCTGCAGGAGGAAATGGCGTTTGTCAGGCTGCATCTGGCCCATACCCGGCAGGTGCTGGCGCAGAACCCCGGCGCTGCAGCCACGGCCCTGGATGTCTGGTTGCGCTGGAAGGGAATCGTGATGGAATCCCAGGGGCGCTACCTGGATGCGCTCTACACGACCAACGACCCTGCCCTGAAGCAGCAGTTTGAAGAGCTGAGCAGCCTCCGCAGACAGCTGGCAGGTCTGCAGCTGGTGCAGCCTGCTCCCCAGTCAGCCCAGAGCCATGCCGCCAGAATCGAGCTGCTTGAGTATCGCAAAGAGCAGCTGGAGGCCGATCTGACCAAACGCAGCGCAGTCTATGCCAGGGCCGGTTCAACGCAGCGCTTTGGCAGTGCCGAGCTGCGCCGGCTGCTGCCGCAGGGCAGCGCCTATATCGACTTTGCGCTGGTTGAGGACTGGCATTTCCAGCCGCTGGAGGTACGGGGGCTGCGCTACCTTGCCTTCATTGCCAGCAGCAGGCCGGGTGCAACGGTACAGATGCTGGATCTGGGGCCATCAGATACCATTAACCGGGCCATTACGGAGTACCGCCGCCAGATTGCCGCACAGGCCGGTGGCGGCAAGGCAGACCCGGCACGGCTTGCCGCCGCCGTTGCCGCCGTTGCCGCAGAGCTGCACAGCAGGCTCGTGGCACCGTTGCTGCCGCACCTGGAGGGGATCTCCACCCTGATCATCAGCCCGGACGCCGGTCTGCACCTGCTGCCGTTCGAGGTCCTGCGCGCCAAGGGCCAGCCCTATCTGCTGGAACAGTATGCGATCAGTTACGTTGCCTCAGGACGCGACATGGTCCGCTTCGGACAGCGTGGCACCCCCCACGGCGAGGCCCTGATACTGGCTGATCCTGATTACGACCTGAAGCTGGCCGGTGCAGATGATGGCCAGGCGGTTGTTGTTGATGCCTTAAGGTCGCTCCAGTTCACCAGACTGCCTGACACCAGGGTTGAGGCTGATGCCATTGCCGGATTGCTCAAACGCGGCGGCCAGTTTCAGGTGCAGAACCTGACCGGCGCCCAGGCCCTTGAATCGGCCCTGTTTGCACGGCCGCAACCCGGGCTGCTGCATCTGGCAACCCATGGGTTTTTCCTGCAGGACGCGTCAACCGGGGCCGGCAGCGCCACACGGGGGCTTAAGGCGGTGGCGCTGCCCGCTGTCACTGCCGCGCCACATGCCACACTGCTTAACCCGATGTTGCGCTCCGGGATTGTGCTGGCCGGTGTGAACGGCGCACTGGCCCGGGGCCGGGATGACGGGCTGGTGACCGCTGAAAAGATCCTGGGGATGCGCCTGCTGGGTACCGATCTGGTAACGCTCTCTGCCTGCGAAACCGGGGTGGGGGATATCACGGCCGGCGAAGGGGTCTTTGGGCTGAAACGGGCCTTTATCCTGGCCGGGGCCAGAACCGTGGTCCTAAGCCTCTGGTCGGTGCCAAGCCGCGAGACAACCGAGCTGATGACCGAATTCTACCGCCTGATGGCTGCCGGCAGCCCCAAGGCAACAGCCCTGCGCCAGGCCCAGCGGACCATGCTGAAGAACTATCCCCACCCCTTCTACTGGGGCGCCTTTCAGCTGGTGGGCAGCCCGGACTAATGAACCCGGAACGCTTGAACAGCTATTGTTTCGCACCAACCCCCTCCAACCTCCCCTTGTCAGGGGAGGCTTAAAGGCTGCCCCTCTGATACGGGGGGATTGCGGGGGGTTGGTTTTAGCTGTTGCGCCGTACCATAAGGCTTCGACAGCACACAGAGGACAGGCTAGAAATCAGACCATGAAACAAGACAACCGCTTGAACCACATTCCCCGCCTGCTGAAGCTGGCAGGCCCGATGATCCTGTCCACCTCAGCCATCACGATAATGCAGATCATTGACACCATCGTGCTGTCTTACGATTCCAGCCAGGCACTTGCCGCAATCGGCCCCTCAAGCATGGCGGTGATCCTGTTCCAGGGTTTCCTGTTCGGCACTGCCGGGTATGCCGGCACCTTTGTGGCCCACAACCACGGACTCGGTAACCGGCAGGGGGTCATCGCATCCGCCTGGCTTGGCATCTACACCGCCCTGGCTGCCGGTCTGGCAGCCCTGCTGGTTGCCTGGCCGCTGGCGCAGCTGTTCCTGCTGGCCGGTCATGCACCGCAGGTGGCCCGGGATGAGCAGACCTATTTCTGGATCTGCATGGCCGGTTCATTCTTTCCGGTCTTCGGCAGCTCCCTGGCCGGTTGGCTCTCAGGGATCGGCCGCCCGGCACTGGTGACTGCCGTTACCTTCAGCTCCCTGATCGTCAACGCCCTGCTGGCCTGGGGACTGGTGCTGGGTGAATGGGGCCTGCCCCGGATGGGGATCGCCGGTGCCGCCCTGGCAACCGTAACCGCGCAGTTGGTGGCGGCCCTGCTGTATGCCTTCCTGTTTGCGCGGGCTGGCGGTTTCGGCAATCAGGCTGCCCGTTGCCTTAACCGGGTCGAGTTCCGGCGCTTTTTGTCGCTGGCTGCGCCGATGGGACTGCGGATCAGTGGTGAGCTGGCTGCCTGGACCCTGTTTCTGGTGGTGGTGGGACGGCTTGGTACGGTCGAACTGGCAGCATCAAGCATCGCCTTCCGGATTAACGGCATCGCCTTCTTTCCGGCCCTGGGGCTGGGACAGGCGGCCGGCATCCTGGTGGGGCACGCCCGCGGGGCAGGCCGGGATGATGAGGTGCCGGCGATCGCCTGGCAATCACTGGCGGTCTGTGAGATCTGGATGCTGCTGATGGCAACGCTGTTTGCCACGGCAGCCGGGCCGCTCTTCTCGATCTTTGCCGGCACCAGCCCCGAATCTGCCGGAATTATCGCTACCGGCCTGCTGCTGATGAAGTTTGTGGCCGTCTACTGCGTCTTTGATGCGGCCAATGTCATGTTCGGCTGTGTACTGGCCTCGGCAGGGGAGACCCGCTGGATCGCCCGCACCTTTGCCATCGCCTCAGGCCTCTTTGTGACCCTGCTCTGGCTGATTGACCGCTCTATTCCCGGCCTGGTGGCTGAATGGACCCTGGCAACAGGCTTTGTGTTCTGTACGGCGGTGGTCTGGGTGCTGCGTTTCAGGACGGGTCGCTGGCGAGAGATACAGCTCGTGCACAGACCGGCAGCCTGACCGGAGCTGCTGCCGTTGCCAAATCCGTTTCCTTTGGTAGACTTGAGGCGTATCTTGCACAAAGGGGGAAGAAGACATGAAAAAGCTGCTGCAAACAGTTGTGATGCTCTCCTGTTGCCTGCTGATGGGTGCTGTCAGCGCTGTTGCCGAGGAGGGCGGCTGCACCAAGACCCGCACGCTGGCAATCAAATCGGGCAAGCTCTACCAGGACTACTATGGCAGCGCCGTAACCAGCGACAAAACCATTCTGCACGGCTATCGCTGGGGCGTCACCAACCCCAAACCGCAGAGCATGGCCTATTTTGGCGGCACCATGAAGGCAACCGGTTCTTTTGCCAAATTCCGCGCTAAAATCTACATTGACGACGGGATTAAGGCCCCCATGGAGTTTTCCTTCAAAAATAATGACCGTAATGGAGAGCTGCTGAAATCAGTGACGGTTGCACCGGGTGAGACCGTTGACGTGGATTTTGAAACCGGCGGCAGCAAGAAAATCTTTGTGCAGAGCGAGCTGCGGATCAACCATGACACGGCCAGGCGGATTGTGATTGGTGAACCTGAGTTCTATAGCTGCATCACCAAATAGCGCGCTAGCACGGAGCCGCCTTTTCTTCCAACGGCATGACCGGCAGCCTGATCTCCACCTCAAGCCCCGCTTCCGGCCGGTTGACGGCCTTGACGCTCCCCCCGTGCAGTGCCACGGCCCGGGCGGTAATGGCCAGTCCGATCCCGGTGCCGCCGCTGAGCCGGTCGCGGGCCTCAGCCACCCGGTAAAACGGCTGGAAGATGGCCGAAAGCATCTCATCCGGCACACCCGGCCCCTGGTCCAGCACCCTGATCACCAGGGTACTGTTTTCCAGGCCGGACGCCACCTGCACACAGCTTTCTTCAGCGGTGTAATGCAGCGCATTACGAACCACATTCTCCAGCGCCCGGCGCAGCAGCTCACGGTTTCCAGCCACCAGGGCCGGCACTGCTGTCAACTGGACCCGGCGGCTTGACTCTCCCGCTTCAAAACTGGCATCCTCCACGATCTCGGCCAGCAGGGCCTGCATCTCAACCGGCTCACTGGCGCTAAACGAGGCACCGTTTTCCAGCAGGCTCAGGGTCAGCAGCTCACCGATCAGCTCATTCAGCCGCTCACCTTCCCGTTCAATCCGGTCCAGGGCCTGCTCTGTCTGGGGCGGTGCATTGCGGCGGGCCAGCCCCAGTGCCACCTGCAGGCGGGCCAGGGGAGAACGCAGCTCGTGGGAGATATCCCGCACCAGCTGCCTCTGGGACAGCACCAGTGCCTCAATCCGCTCTGCCATCCGGTCGAAATCGCTGCCCAGGTCGGTAATTTCATCGCCACGGCGGCCGGTTGCTATCCCGGTCCGCGCCTGCAGGTTGCCATCAGCCAGTTGCTGCACGGCCTGCCGCAGACGCCGGACCGGCGCGGTGATCCGCCAGGCCAGCAGATAGCAGATACAGCCCCCCACCACCAGGAAGATCCCCACCTGAAAACCCAGCACCATAAAAAACGGTGGCGGTGGCGGATGCCCTGCCAGGGGCGGCGGTGGCCCCATGCCATCCGGCCCACCTTTGGGCGGCAACGGCTGCAGCAGCGGCTTCAGCTCATGCCTGAGCTGATCGCCGGTCAGCGCAGGATGACGCTCCTGCTGCTGGCTTCTGGCCCAGAAGGCCAGCGAAAAGAAGACGGCACCGGAGATACTCATGGCCAGCAGAAAGGCAACGAACAGCTTGAAAAACAGGGTTCTCATGGAGATCCGGCCGGGCGCAGATAGATATAGCCGATCCCCCGCACGCTCTTGATCCGTTCACTGCCGTCCCCGGCCGGTCCCAGCTTGCGGCGCAGGCTGCTGACATGCACGTCAATGCTGCGGTCAAACGAGTTGAGTTGCCGCCCCAGGGCCTGGCTGCAGATATCATCCCGGCTGATGACCCGCCCGGCCTGCGCCAGCAGCAGCTCCAGCACCGAAAACTCAATCGATGTCAGCACCACGGAGCGCTCACCCTGCAGCACGGTCCTCCGGCCCGGGTCCAGCACCAGATCCCCCACCACCAGCACCGCCTCGGCTGCGGCCCCTTCCTTCTGGGCAGTGGACTGGCGCCGCTGGATCGCCCTGATGCGGGCCACCAGCTCCCGCGGGTTGAACGGCTTGGGCAGATAGTCGTCAGCCCCCATCTCAAGCCCCACAATCCGGTCCACCTCTTCCCCGCGGGCGGTCAACATCACCACCGGCACCGAGGACTCAGCCCGTATCCGCCGCAGCACGTCAAAACCGTTCAGGCCGGGCAGCATCACATCCAGCACAATCAGGGCATAGTTGCCATGGGAGCCCTGTTCCGCCCCCTGGGGCCCGGTATGCACCGACTCCACCGCAAATCCCTCGGCCACCAGGTATTCCTCCAGCAGGCCGCACAGTTCGCGGTCATCATCTATCACCAGAATTCTGTTTTCCATCCAGACACCCGCCTTATCGCAAACTGCTGTCAGTATAATCGTTCTGCACGGTTAGGTGTGTAAAGTTTTGTACCATCCCGTTGGAAATCTGCTGCCGGTCCCTCTAGAGTGTTGCAAAATCTGTTGTTTCCAGCTACTTCCTTTCTGGTAGGCTTACTTGCTTCGCACCATCAGGAAGGAATCCCATGTCCAAACAGTTTATTGCAGAACTGAAAGATAGAGACGCCGTTGACTCCCCGTTCATGGTCAAGGAAAAGACCATGGCCATGGCAAAGAACGGCAAGCCGTATATGAACCTGAAGTTCATGGACAAGAGCGGCGAGATCGACGGCAAGCTGTGGGATAATGTGGACGAGCTGGACAAGGCCTTTCAGAAGGGCGATTTCGTCAGAATCCGCGGCACGGCCTCGCTCTACATGGGCAAGATGCAACTGGTGGCCAAGGAGATCAGACGGCTGGAGGAGGACGGGGTTGATCTGGCTGACTTTGTGCCGGTCTCTCCGGTGCCCCAGGCAGAGATGCGGGCCGAACTGGCACAGGTGGTGGCATCACTGTCCAACCCCTATCTGAAGGCCCTGATGGAAGGTTTCTGCGGCGATGCAGAGTTCATGGCCGGCTACTGCAAGGCCCCGGCAGCCAAGGGGATGCACCATGTCTATATCGGCGGGCTGCTGGAACACTCCCTGTCGGTGGTGCGGCTGGTGGATGCGATCGTACCGCTCTACCCTGATCTGAACCGTGACCTGCTGGTGGTGGGGGCCCTGCTGCATGACCTGGGCAAGGTGGCCGAACTGTCCTATGACCGCGCCTTTGAATATACCGACGAAGGGCGCCTGATCGGGCATATCAGCATCGGCGTGGAGATGCTGACCGAGCGGATCGCCACGGTTCCCGGCTTCCCCCGCGAGCTGGGCATGCTGTTGAAGCACCTGCTGCTGTCACACCACGGCCAGTATGAATACGGCTCACCCAAACGCCCCAAGACCGTAGAGGCCACAATCCTGCACTACCTGGACGACATGGATTCCAAGATCAACGGCATCCGTTCCCACATTGCCAGGGAAACCGCCCAGGGCAACCGCTGGACCAGCCACCACCGGCTCTATAACCTCTACTTCTTTACCGGCAACGGCATGGACGATGAGGATGAGCAGGAGATGGTTGCCCTGTCTGAACCGCTGGCAGAGGCGGCACCGCAAGCGCCTGCAGCTGCTGAAAAGGACAGACCGAAACCGGCCAAAGAGAGTTTCGGCAACCAGCCCTTTGCGAACCTGAAAAATCTTGACCTGTTCGGGAATTAATGGCGGCTGAACAAATCAGACCTGTTACCGGTGGGCGGAGGTTTTCTTTTGGAACGACCAGCCGATCAGCAGCAAGCCGGCCAGAGCAAAGGTCAGGAAGTCGCTGGGCATACCCAGCAGCCAGTGTTTGTGCCAGGAGATGAACTGCGGTTCAAAGCGGCTGATGCCGTAGCAGGGGTTCATTACAAACCAGACAAAGTCCTCAATGATCCAGAACAGCATCAGGCTGCCCATGCAGCGGGCCTCCAGGCGCCAGCTGAAACGCCAGAACAGCAGCAGGGGAAAGTGAAACAACAGCAGCATGAAGGAAAAGACCCAGGCGTGGTAGCCGGTCATGGGGCGGCCGCCCCAGAAGATATCCAGCAGCGGGTGTGATTCAATCCGCCAGGTCGGCAGGGCGCAGGCCCAGCCGTTGCCTCCTTCGATCTGGATCTCGGTCATGCCGAAGAAAAAGCCGACCAGCACAACACCACAGAGCAGCAGCACCGGATGAAAGCGACGGTTCTCCCTGTTCATGGTTGCGACTTTTCACCCAGTACCGTGGCCAGTACCCTGCGGGCTGCATCGGGCCTGCCGCAGGCCAGGGCATTTTTGCGCAGCTGGGCAAGCCGCTCAGGGTTATCCAGCAGATGCTGTACCCGCCAGGCCAGGGCTCCGGCATCACAGGCCTTGAGGGCAGCACCGTTTTCCAGCAGAAAATCGGCATTGCGCTCTTCCTGGCCAGGTATCGGTGATACCACGATCATCGGCAGCCCCACTGCCAGGCATTCCGAAGTTGTCAGACCACCCGGTTTGGTAATGGCCAGATCACTGGCCGCCATGATCCTCTCAATAACCGTGGTAAAACCGAGCGGGACCAGCCGGCCGGGAAACCGGGCTGCAAGTTCTCGCAACCCTGTCAGCAGCTTCTCATTGCGGCCTGCCAGGGCCACTATCTGAAAGTCGCCTTTCAACTGCAGCAGCCGTTCAGCCAGCTGCTCTATGCCGCCAACCCCCATGCCGCCGGACATCATCAACAGCGTGGTACGGTTCGGGTCAAGGCCAAACTCGGCAGCACAGCTTGCCCGGTCATACTGCTGATCAAAGGCCGGCATGATCGGAATACCGGTGACATGGGTCGTCTCCGCAGGAATCCCCCGCTCGGCCATCCGCCAGGCCACCTCCTCATGGGCGGCAAAATAGCCGCTCATCTGCTTTTGAATCCAGAGTGCATGCAGATCAAAGTCGGTTACCTGTACCCAGACCGGGGCACTGAATTTGCCGGTGCTGATTTTTCGGGAGAGCAGTTCCGCAGGAAGAAAATGAGTGCAGATTACGTAATCCGGCTGCATCTCCTGCAGCAGGGTACCCAGTTTGGCGGTGTTCAGACGTTCAATGGCCCGCCGTAGCCGGTTCAGGCCTGAATTCGGTTTTTCATGATCGCTCTTGTCATACAGGTAGCCCCAAAGCGCCGGATGGCTTTCAACCACCTTCAGATAGGAGTCGGCATAGACCTTTTTAAAAAGCTGCGGCACCAGCTCCATCAGGTCAATATGCACCGCATCTATCTGCGGATACCACTGTTTGGTTGCAGCCACCAATGCTTGGGCTGCCCGCAGATGACCGGCACCGGCAGAGACACTGAATATGACAAGTTTTTTCCTGTTTGAAGACTGGGTGGTCATAGGTGGCTCCTTACGTTCGAGACCAGGCTAACGGGCCACTGACGGCTGTGTTGTCTGGGCCTTCAGCGCCTTTGCATCCTGCACCTGATAACTGCGAATGAACTTCTTGAAGTTGATCCAGACATCATTAAAGCCAAAGGCCTGCATCTCTGCCTCGGCATCCTTGAGGCTCCAGCCCTGCTGTGATAGCCGATAGGCCGCCACCACAATACCGGTACGGTCCTGACCATGCCGACAGTGCACGTAGACCGGCTGATTGGCTGGATCGGCCATCAGGGCCACGACCTGATCAACCTTTTCCCTCAGCCCTTTGCGGGTCATTTCAATCGGCACGGCAATCGCCTTCATCCCGGCCGCCTCCACCTGGGCCTTTTCACTTTCACTGGTACGCAGGTCAATCACGGTTTTGATCCCCAGCTGCTTCAGAGTTGCATAGCCCTCCGGCCCGGGCTGTTCACCGCGATAGAGACCGGGGGCGACCCTGCCTGCATTGCCCAGGCCGGGCAGGTTGTAGAGGTGCTCAGAGGAGCGAACAACTATCGGCTGATTGGCAACATCTTTTGTGGCTGCTGCAGGAGCATGTGCCCAGGCAATACCAGCCAGGATGGTCAGGCAGCAGGAAACAACGATCAGGAAACGGCAGGTTGGCAGCAGCATGGTGTGGCCCTCGTTTGAATGAGACTCCTGGCTGTGTTTACAGGTAGTATGCCAATAGCGCGACTAATGGGACAATATACCGATATTGCACAACTGTATTCTGATCCGGTTTGATGGATGGCTGAGGCTGTGCAGCATTTGAGATACACTGGATGTCCATGGCTGCTGCAGTAGATGTACGTGCTGCACTCAACAGAAGATCATCCGGGCTGCGACGCTAGGGGAGAAACCGGGCAGGTAGACTGGCTGTGCGGTGCTTCTTGAAATAGGGATCATTTTTGGCCTTGTCCAGCAGTGCAAAGACCAGCAGGATACTGAGCACGAGCGCCGCAACGGCACCAATACGTTGTGTCCTGGAGCCGAATGCCAACGGAAAAACTGCGCAGGTAACAGCCAGAAAGGCCAGACAGAAACTGGCTGTGGGGGCCGGTATCAGCAGGGCAGCCGTCAACAGCAGCCAGGCCATCCAGAAACCGCCGCTGGTTGCCGCGGCCTTAAAGCTCCCGAGCTGCATCCGTGCTACCTCCGCTCCAGAATAAAGGTGACCGGCCCGTCGTTGACCAGCGCCACCTGCATGTCTGCCTGAAAGATACCGGTCTGAACCGGCACGTTCTGATGCTTCAACGCCTCAACAAAATAGTCGTACAGGCGCTTGCCTTCATCAGCCGGAGCAGCAGTATCAAAGGAGGGGCGACGGCCCTTGTCACAGTTACCGGCCAGGGTAAACTGGGAGACCGCCAGCACCGCTCCGCCAATATCCGTCAGGGCACGGTTCATCTTGCCGGCCTCGTCTTCAAAGATCCGCAGGCCTACCATCTTCTCAGCCAGCCAGTCTGCGGCCGCCTCGCTATCTCCCTTTTCCACCCCAAGCAGCACCATGATCCCTTGGCCGATCTGCCCGACCACCTCACCATGCACCGCAACCTGTGCGCTGCTGACCCGCTGAATGACCGCCTTCATGGCTGCCTCTTGAACGGTGCCAGCAGGTGCAGCTGATCCGGGGCAAGCGCAGGGGCGTACAGGAAGCCTTGGCCTTCATGACAGCCCCACTCCCGCAGCGCATTGGCATGATGGAGCTGCTCGACCCCCTCGCCGATGATGGACAATCCCAGGGTCTTTCCCAGGCTGACCACGGCCTGAGCCACCTGGGCCGCCCGGGAGGTGGAACCGATCTCCTGCACAAAGGATTTGTCGATCTTGAGCCGGTCGATCGGCAGACGATGCAGGTATGATAGCGATGAAAAGCCGGTGCCGAAGTCATCAATGGCAATCGAGACCCCCAGATCGCGCAACTGCTGCAGCACCGCCACGGCCCGGTCAGCATCCTGCAGGATATAGCCTTCCGTGATCTCCAGCTCCAGGCAGTTGGCAGGCAGGCCGGTGCTGTCCAGGGTGCGGCGGACCAGGGTGGCAATATCGCTGCGCTGGATCTGCAGCGCGGAGAGGTTGACCGCCACACGGGGGATGTTTGACCCATCCTTGCGCCACTTCTGCATCTGGCGGCAGGCGTCGTCCAGAATCCACTCGCCCATCGCCAGGATCTGGCCGCTCTCTTCCGCAATCGGAATGAATTTTTCCGGGGCCACCAGTCCGAACTCCGGGCTTGACCAGCGCGCCAGCGCCTCAACCCCGACCAGATTGCCGGTGGTCAGACAGACCTGGGGCTGATAGTTCAGCCGCAGCTCACCACGTTCGATCGCCTTGCGCAGACGCTGTTCCAGTGAGGTCCGCTCCTGTACCGATGAGGTCTGTTCATGGGAGTAGAAGCGGTAGCCGCCCCGGCCGGCTGCCTTGGCGCGGTACATGGCCGTATCGGCGTTGCGCAACAGCCTGACCTCATCCTCGCCGTCCCGGGGATAGAGACAGATGCCGATACTGGCAGAAAGGAAGAACTCATGCTGTTCACATTCCAGCGGCACGGTCAGCATATGCAGGATCGACTCGGCAACGGCGGCAGCCTCCTGCTCCTGTTCAACCTGCTCAATCAGGACACAGAACTCATCGCCACCCAGGCGGGCGATCAGGTTGTGGTCTTTCAAGGCCATGGTCAGGCGGGCAGACACGCAGCGCAATACCGCATCCCCCACCTGATGGCCGTAGCTGTCATTGATGTTCTTGAAATGGTCCAGATCAAAGAACAGCAGCGCCAGCAACTGCTTGTGCTGCCGGGCGGTTGCGATGGCCTGGCTGCAGCGCAGGTCAAACAGCAGGCGGTTGGGCAGGCCGGTCAGGGGATCATGCTGCGCCTGAAAGGACAATTCCTGCTGAACCTGTTGCAGCTCATCAAACTGGGAGCGCAGACTGCCGGACATCTCGTTGAAGACCTGGGCCAAGTGTGCCACCTCGTCATTGCCCGAGATCGCAACGGTCACCTCCATATCACCTTCCCCCATCTGGCGGGTGGCCTGCTCAAGCGCCTTCAGCCGGCGGGTCAACAGCGATCCCAGCCCCAACCCCACCAGGGCGCTCAGTACGACACCGGCCACGGCAATCGGGATCCCCCGCTTGACCAGGGCCTCAACCTTTTTATCCAGTTCGGCCCGGGAAAAATGGACCGTAATGGCCCCCAGCTGCTCGGTGGCATTGGCAATCTCGCTGGTCTTCCAGACGGTGTTCCGTTCGTTTTTCTGCACCGGCAGCGGTCCGCCCAGATCCACAGGCGCGGTACTGGCGACCACAATGCCGGACTGGTTCAGCAAGATGATCCGGTTGATATGGGAATCTTTGCTGAACGGAGCGATAAACAGCTGGAAATCGGTCGGCTCGGCAGTCAGGAGCGCCTTGCGCCCCAACTGGGAGACCAGCCTCATAAAGACATCTTCACGGGTCTGCAGTTGTTGCAGGTCAGCATCCCGGTAGGCGGTAAAGGTAAACCAGAGCAGCGGAGAAAAGATGGCCACCTGCAGCACAAAGACCACCAGGGCGATCCGGTATTTCAGAGAGATGGCCATCACTGGCTTCCCAGTTGCCTCAGTATCCGCCGGGTCGACTCATAATCCCGGTCACTGACCGCTTTGAAATAACTCCCGGTAGCGGCATCGCCGGATTCAATGAACAGTTGCCGCAGTTGAGGATCAACCTGGGCAAGCGAGCTGGAAAGCAGCGTCTTTTTGATAATCTCCCGGTCAGCGGCGGGAATCCGGCTATGGGCGGCAAACAGGGTGTGGGGAATGGAGAGGGAGTGACCGATCCGCTTGAGCGGTAACCCGAACTGGGATTCAAAGGTCTTGAGGGTTGAGGCGCTGGTGGCGCAGGAGTCAACCGTGCCGATCTGCAACTGCTGCAGACAGGCCAGATGATTGGGGAAGTTGCGCACCGTCAGATCCTTGCCGGGGGTAAGGCCTGCCTTGTGGACCGCATCCAGCGCAAGATAGGTTACGGAACCGGTGGCAGGTGGTGTTCCCAGGCGCTTTCCCTTCAGATCAGCCAGTTTTGTGATGGGAGCATTGATTTTAACCGAAAACTGCGCAAAGAGATCTTCCGACCTGGCCACCAGGGGATGATAGCCTTTGGGACGGCCAAACTGCACATAGTCAAAGGGGTGGACATGGATAATGTCAAAGGACTGGTCTTTCAGGGCTGTGATAAAGCTGCCGTAGGTACTGGTCAGCCGCAACCGGACCGGTTTCCCCAGCGCCCTGGACAGCTCGGCTGCAATCGGGGCAAAGATCCCTTCCAGATTGGCGGTCGGCAGGAAGGGGAAGACCCCCAGCACATATTCATTTTTTACAGGCTCCTCAGCAAAGCAGGGGCTGTTTTCCAGGGTAAGTAACGCGCAGAGCAGGCAGGTAAGGATCAGAAAAGAGATACGGGGCAAGATCATAGTCGTCGCTTGGCACCTCCTTGAAAAGTGCCTCAACATACCATTGATCCCCCCCTGTTTCCATAGCAAAAGTCAGGGATCACCCTCCGACTCCCGGTACGACAGACAGACCAGCCTGATCTCCTCTTCAAGGTCAAGAAAGGCCTGCAGTACAAACGGATCAAAGTGGTCAGGACTGGTGCGGCCATCCCCGCCGGTAATGATCTCAATTGCCTGCTCATGGGGGTAGGCCGGTTTATAGACCCGCACACTGGTCAAGGCATCATAGACATCAGCCAGGGCCATTAAGCGGCCTGAGACCGGAATCTGTTCCCCCTTCAAGCCGTGGTAACCGCTGCCATCCCAACGTTCGTGATGGGTATAAGCAAGCTCTTCGGCAAAACGCAGGAAGGCTGAGGCAGCATTATTACGCATACCGGCTTCAATTCTGCTGATAATATCCCGCCCGAAAACCGTATGCTGCTTCATGGTTTCAAACTCAGCCTCCGACAGCGAAGCCGGCTTCTGGAGGACATTATCCGGTACCCCGACCTTACCAATATCGTGCAGCGGCGCTGAATTGAAGAGCAGCCGCATGGTAGTGCGGTCAAAGTACCCCTTGAAGTGCTGATGCTCCTTCAGCTGCTCCGCCATCAGCCTGACATAATGCTGGGTACGGCGGATATGTTCACCGGTCTCAATATCACGATATTCCGCCAGGATCCCCAGGCCAAAAATTGCCGCATCCTGGGTCAGAATCAGTTCTCTGGTCCGCTCATGGACCAGCTCTTCAAGGTGGTCACGGTGGCTTTTCAACTCCAGATGATTACGCAGGCGCGCCTTGACCAGCGAGGGGGTAAACGGCTTGTGGATATAGTCAACCGCCCCCAGGTCAAGCCCGCGCTGTTCATCTGCCTGATCTGACAACCCGGTGATAAAGATGACCGGGATTGATTCGGTACGGGGATCACGCTTCAGCCTGCTGCAGACCTCGTAACCATCCATGCCGGGCATCAGGACATCCAGCAGAATAATATCAGGTACCGGCTGCGTTGTGGCAAGGTGCAGTGCCCGCTCACCGTTATTGGCCACCACAATGGCGTACTCATCCCGCAACAGGTTCATCAAGACCTGGATGTTCTCCGGGGTATCATCAATAATCAGTACCTTACGCCGCTTGGGATCACTGACCACGCTGGCCACCTCCTGCTTCCTGCTCCAGGCGCACCGTCAAGCGCTCCAGAATTGCATGGGCACTGTCTATATCAAAAACGGCCAGACAGCGCTTCAGCTCTGCCAGGTCCTGCTGCAGGCAACCGCCGGACAGGCAGCCTTCCAGCGCATCAATCCGCTCCATGGCGCCCGGCAGGTCGGTATCCAGCAGCTTGACGATCTCGCGGGCAACGGCCAGACAGCTGGCAGGGTCCGCCGCAACAGGGCCGGTGGTGGGCACCGGCAGTACAGGGTCAAGGCCCTGCTCCAGTCCGGCAAGTACCATGGCCAGCTGTTCTGAAAACAGGGTCAAGGCAGCGCCCGGCGACTGGTCCGGCTCTGCCAGAACGGCCTCAAGCTGCCGGGCCGACTCTGCCAGCTGCACGGCCCCGATAGTGGCGCTGACCGATTTGATGGTATGGGCAGACCGATGGGCCGTTTCCCGGTCACCGGCAGCCAGTGCCTGCCGTATCTCCAGATCGGCAGAGCGCCGGGTATCGCGAAAGCTGTGTAATCGCTCCAGATAGAAGGCAGGCTTGTCATTGCAGTAGTGCAACCCGGCAGCGAGGTCAATGCCGGGCAATCCCTCGGGTAGCGCGGTGGTGTCGCTCAGAAGCTCCGCCAGGTTGCCTTCTGCAGACGGCGCGTCAGCTGCCGCGGGCTGAAGCCAGTCCAGCAGCAGGCGGGTTAGCTCTTCCGGCACAATCGGCTTGGCAATATAGTCGTTCATACCGGCCTTCAGGCAGCGTTCCCGATCAGATGCCATGGCATGGGCCGTCATGGCAACAATCGGAGTAGCGGCAAAGCCGGGCAGGTTTCGAATCTGACGGGTCGCTTCATAGCCATCCATAACCGGCATCTGGATATCCATCAGCACCAGATCAGGCTGTTCCTGCGTGATCAGCCTGATCGCCTCAAGTCCGTTCTCTGCCGTGGTCACCTGCAGATCCAGTGAAGCCAGCAGCTCTACCGCCACCTGCCGGTTGAAGTCGTTGTCCTCCACCAGCAGCACCCGCCCACCACGGATGGCGGCAAGCCGGGCACGGTCATGCTCGTCCCGCTTCCAGCTGCCGGCAACATCCAGCCTGCTTTCCCTCCCAAAGGCGGTCATGATCCCGTCAAACAGGACGGAAAGATTGGCCGGTTTGGTTATATAGCCGTCCAGCCCCTCGACGGTTGCCCTGCGCGCCGCCTCATCGCAACCGTAGGCGGTGGCCATAATGATCCGGGGATGGTGCGTGATGGCATCGCTACAGCGAATCTGACGCGCGGCCTCAAAACCATCCAGCTCCGGCATGATCCAATCCATGATCACCAGATCATAGGGATGTTCTTTCCGTTCAGCCCGCAGCAGTTCTGCCAGACCGGCCTCTGCCGACGGGACGCTGGTGACGTTGAAATTCAGCGCTGTCAGTTGGCCCTCGAAAATCTCACGGGCGCTGCGGTTGTCGTCCACCACCAGCACCCGTCTGCCCCTCAGGTCCGGCTCCGGTATAATCCGGTTTTTTGGTTCCAATCGGCCTATCCCGAAGCGGGCGGTGAAGCTGAACTCACTGCCATTGCCCGGCTCGCTGGCAACCGTCAGTTCCCCACCCATCAACTCAACCAGCTGCTTGCAGATGGCCAGCCCCAGGCCGGTACCGCCATACTTGCGGGTGGTGGAAACATCGGCCTGGCTGAAGGGCCTGAAGAGCTTTCCCAGCTGCTCAGAGTCCATGCCGATACCGGTATCACGTACGGAAAAACGCAGCAGAACCTGTTCCGTTTCCCGCCTGACCAGACGTGCCGACAGCACAATCTCGCCCTGCTCCGTGAACTTGGCCGCATTGTTACACAGGTTGCTCAAGACCTGTCCCAAGCGCAGGGCATCACCCACGAGGGCCGGAGGAATGGCCGGGTCGGACTCCACCAGAAACTCCAGCTTTTTCTCAAGCATTTTACCGGAGACCAGCATGGTCAGCTTCTCAAGCGCCTCTTCCAGCAGGAAATCCTGCTGCTCCATCTCCATGCGGCCAGCCTCTATTTTAGAAAAATCAAGGATATCATTGATGATTCCCAGAAGCGATTCAGCCGCAAAGGAGACCTTGCGCAGATACTCCCGTTGCTGTGGTGAAAGCTCGGTGCGCAAGGCCAGGTGGGTCATGCCGATGATGGCATTCATCGGGGTACGGATCTCATGGCTCATATTGGCCAGAAAGCTGCCCTTGGCAACACTGGCTGATTCAGCCGCATCCCGTGCCTTTTCCAGCTCCTGATTGGCCGACTCAAGCAGCGTGGTCCGTTCCAGCACCCGCTCCTCAAGGGTCGTATTTACGCTGCGGAGCTCGGAGATCATCGTCTCCAGCTGACGGGCCATGGTATTGAAGGCGCTCCCCAGCAGACCGATTTCATCATCCGCACCGCCGCCCTGTTCCACCTGGATGGTCAGATCACCCTGTGCCAGCCGTTTTGCCGCCTCGGTCAGGCGCACCAGACGCCGGGTCAGCAAAAACCCCAGCGCGAGGCTGATACCGACCACCAGGCAAAAACTCAGCAACGCGATCAGCACACTGGTTTTCAGTACATGCGCATGCTGCTGTTCCATCTGGAGATGGGAAAACCTGATTTCTACCGTTCCGACCACGCCGGTTTCATTTGAAATAATCCGGCGCTGCAGTTCATCATCCGGCGTGCCGGATTCAGCCGCAAGCCGGCTCCCCAGTTCGGATGGAATCGTGCTGGCCACAACTATTCCGCGAGAGTCGGCAACCCTGATCTGCCGGACCTCAGGATCCCGCTGCAGCTTCTCCAGGTAAAGCTGCAATACCTCATACTCACCCTGTAAGAGAGAGTTACGGGTGATATCCTGCAAAAAGGAACTAAATACCGCTTCTTTCGTTTCAAGCTGACTGCGGGCCACCTGGTGGGACATACTGATGCTCAACCAGGTCACCAGGGCCAGCAGCAACCCGGCTACCACCGCAATAATCAGTGCAAAACGGTAGCGCAGCGAGTTAATCTGCATCAGCGCTGTCTCAGCAATTTCAGGTAGGTGTGAATGACGTCATAGTCCCGCTCAGTGGTGACACGAAACGGTTTCGGCACCTCACCCAAAAACATGGAGCGCAGCTGGGGATTGACACCATTCAGGTCACTGGCCAACAGCGCAGCCTTGACCGCCTCACGGTCACGTACCGGCAGCTCTTTTTTGATCACAAAGAGTGGTGACGGGATCTCCGGGGTTTCATGGATCAGGCGAAAGCGGGTCTTCATCTGCTGTTCCACCAGCCGCACCCCCGGCGGAGAGACGCCGCAGGCGTCTACCCTGCCGATCATCAGTTGCTGCAGACAGGCCTGGTGGGACGCGAGGTAGACTATTTTCACGTCATGTTCAGGCCTGAGCCCGGCCTTTTTGATGGAAACCAGGTTCATAAAGCTGACTGCGGCGACCTTAGGCGGCATCCCCAGACTCTTTCCCTTCAGATCTTTCAAGGCCTTGATGGGGCTATCCTGCCTGACCACGATATGGCTGGTCAAACGGTCGTTGCGGGCCGCCAGCAGCAGGTAGCCGCCTGGCTTGGCAATATCCACATAGTCAAAGGGTTGGATAAAGGCAATGTCGTACGAGCGGCTACGCAACTCATCCATGAATTTTTCAAAAGAGGTTGTGGTGCGCAGCTTGATCGGCCTGCCGGTGGCACGGCTGATCTCTGCGGCAAGCGGGGCGAAGATGCCTTCAATGCTGGCGGTAGGGATGAAAGGAAAGACTCCCATGGTATATTCTGCAGCAACCGCTTCAGCGCTGGAGGCCTGGAGATCTACAGGTGCTACCAGCAGACTCAGAATCAGAAACAGTGCAAAAACACCCACGGGATACCGTAATGATCGCAGCATGATCTGCCCTCCCTGAAGCCCTTTAATGAAACAGATAGTACCAGTTTTTTTCTGTTTCACCACTTCAAATTGTTTTCAGGGCGGGCTTGTAAACCGTTCTGTCTGCGCTATAGTTATCTGCAGTCAGTTGACCGGAAAGGGGCCCTATGCCGTTTTTTTTGTCAAAGAAGACAGAGGCACTCCCTCTGGGACTGACAACCGGCCTGCTTATCCTGCTGGCCGGCATCTGCAGTGCGGAAGAGCCTGAGAGCACCATCAGCCCAGCTCCGGCAGACCCTCGCGAGGTATTCCGGCTGGCTGGTGTCAGCTCCTTTACCAAAGGAGCCCTTTCCAACATCGTCATTCGCGGTTATCAACGCGAAAACCTGATGATTACCTTTGACGGAGCCCCTTATTTCGGTGCCACCCCTTTCAGAATCGATGCCCCCCCTTTCCTGCTCCAAAATACCGATATCAGCACGATAATTGTCACCAAAGGCCCCTACAACCTGGCCTATCCCGGCACTGCCGGCGGCAGTGTTGAGGTGGTTTCGCCTGCCAACCCCCGGAAGACATCCGGAAAGACCTCTTTTTCCTACGGTTCCTATGATGCGACTGAGGGACGGGCCTTTGTTTCAGTTGGAAACGAACGGGCCGATTTTGGCGCCGGCTACCTGGGACGTTATTCCGGGGTGCCGGAAGCCGGTAATGGGGTCTCTCTGCTTCGCACAACCTACCCGGGCCGGAACAATAACTATCGCTCGGGCAGCGAAGAACAGCCGATGTACCGTATCGACTCCTTTTGGCTGAAAGGAGGGCTGAATCTGTCCAGAGACAGCCGGATGGAGCTTTCCTACGCCTTTCTGCAAGGGACGGATATCAAGGTTCCCACTATGAATTTTGATGTTTCAGACGAGCAGGTACACCGTTTGAACGGTCGCCTGGCTGTGCAGAACATTTCTCCCCTGATTCGTGAAATCAGTCTGCAGGGGTGGTGGAGCAGGGCACGTACCTTGCTGGACGACAGACTGAGGCTTTCTTCTGATCCCAACAATGCCGTGCAGAGTACAACAAGCCTGACAACCGCGTATCGAAATGCCCTGTTGCTGAATCAACGCCCCTATGCCATGTCGAACCGGTTTGTCGTTGATACTACCGGGGGGAGGCTCACCGCCACAATCGCTCCGGGCTCCGGTGAGTTGCAGAAGGGGATTGACTTCTACCAGCGTACCTGGAACGGCAGCTACTCGTCACTATTGAATTTCGGGACATCTGCCGTACCTGACTACCGCTACAATGACAACCGCAACACGGTTGCCCTACCTGATGTCACAACCCGCAATGTCGGCCTGTTTGGTTTGTATGAGCTGCCGCTGACTGACACGCTGCGGGCGGTACTGTCAGTGCGGGGTGATATCAGCCGGGTGGATGCTGCAGGTCTGGTTCCGGGACGTGTTGCCAACTTCTATCAGCCCTACTATCCTGGCCGGACAATCCCGTACAGTCGCGACTTTGCTGATTGGGGTGCCAATGCCCAGCTGTTCTGGAAGCTGCGGCCTGACCTGGAGCTGTTTTTGAAGGGTGGGCGTGCCACCCGAATTCCTGATGGGCATGAATTATATGTAGGCCAGAACCGCCAGGGGAGCAACCTGCTCGGGAATCCGTTTCTACGCCAGACGGTCGTGCATCAGGTGGATGCGGGGATAATGTGGGTATCTGGCAGGCACCATGCCGAGGTGACCACATTTTACAGCCAGGCTACAGATTTTATTCTACCCGTTTCCCGGCCTGATCCCGATGGCGCCAATCCCCTTACCCCTGCACGCAGCGCAACCAATCTGAATGCCACCATCTGGGGGGTGGAGTTTGATGGTACGCTGCAACTACCGGCATATTTCAAGCTTTCAGGGATGGTTGCCTACAGTGAAGGGCGCAACCGGACCAGCGGGAGGCCGCTGGACGAGATTCCGCCGCTACGCGGACGGTTGGCTCTGCAGTATGATGACCGTCGTTTTTTTGCCGGTATCAGCCAGACCCTGGTGGCACGCCAAAACCGTTTTGATGCCACTCTGAATGAGACCTCTATGCCAGGCTATTGCGTCACAGACCTTAATCTTGGCACCCGCTACAAAGGATTTACCATTACCGCCGTCGTCAATAATCTTTTTGACAGCAGCTATGTCCAACCGCTTTCCTATCAACGCGATCCCCTTACCATGGCGGTTCGCATCCCTGAAAGCGGGCGAAATTTTACCCTGTCAGCCAGCTATCGTTTCTAGGCCGGCTTTGAGGCAGCGCTCGAAACACGGCTAGTCGTTCCGCAGCATCATTCTATCGAGCTGATGCACAATAAATGCGCCTCTGGTCTTGCGGTAGATGGTATGACCGCAGTACGGACAGACCAGCTGACGCGGCTCAGGCTGCGCCGGACGGTCATGGCCAAACTCAATCACTTCAAACTTTCGCTTACACTCAGGATTCAGACAATGCTCAACATGCATGACAATCACCTCTGGACACCACAGCAGATCAGAACAGTAACTCAGCGACAGCGTACGACCGATGCGGGCTGTTATTCCGGCGGTGTATAGAGGGTCCTGTAGACAGGAGAAGGGGGGGAAGGCACCTGCAGCGGCGTTACGGCTTGGGCCACCCATATCTGCTGCAGGGGCGGCAACAGAATGAAGCTGTCTTCTTCATCAAGATCAACAAGTCCACCGTTTTCATCCGTGGTATCAGAGGCAAGCAGCGTGTGGCAGGAAGGACTGTCAGCAGACGCCTGGCATGCAGGGGCGGCAAGCAGCTGCAGCAAACAGGAGAGGAGCAGCAGACAACAGCAGAAGCGGCGTATGCGATGGTGATTCCGGGCTGTCATGCGATCCAGAGTAGCACGCTGTTCTTGAAAAAACAAACGGCTGATGCAGCTATACGCGCACCAGCCGTGATCGGTCTACGGCAGGTAACAGTCCGGGCCGGCACGACTGCCGGTTACAGCTTGACCAGCTCGTAGTTTCTGCTGCCCAGCCCGACCTTTTCCGCATGTTCAAGCTGCACCTGCCAGGGGATCTCCGGCCAGCAGCCCCGGAACTTGTCGCCCCCCGGCTCATGACCGCTCTTCAGGGCGGAATCCTGATTGCCGCGGGCGTTGTTGACCAGGTCGGCACAGGCCTGATCAAGGGCAACCGGATCGGTTGAGGCACAGATACCGATGTCATTCACAATCGGCGCATCACAGTGGCCGTAGCAGTCGCAGGCCGGTGAGACCTGGGTGATAAAGTTGAGGTAGACTGTCTTGCCCTGCTTGTTGGCCACCGCACCGCTGGCATACTCAGCCATCTTCTTCATCACCAGATCAGCCGCCTCGTTCCACTGGATCGCCACCGCCTTGGTGGGGCAGACCGTGATACAGCGGGAACAGCCGGCACACTTGATTGCATCAATTACTGCCACGCCATCCATGATCCGGATCGCATCATGGGCGCAGGCTTTGATGCAGAGCCCGCACGCGGTACAGTGTCTGGCCGTCACCACCGGGGCCACGGTGGAATGCTGCACCAGCTTGCCTTTGCGGCTGGCACAGCCCATGCCCAGATTCTTGATGGCGCCGCCAAAACCGGTCAACTCATGGCACTTGAAGTGGGAGAGGGCAACCAGGGCATCAGCCTCCACGATCTCGGTACCGATATAGACCTCTTTAAGCAGCTCGCCGGCAATCGGAACCGTGGTCTCGGTCACCCCCCGCAGACCGTCCGAGATGATCAGCGGTGCATTGACCACGGCGTAGGCAAAGCCGTTTTCAATACCGCAGGCCAGGGCAGAGATCGCCTCCTTGCGCTCGCCGGGGTAGAGGGTGGAAGAATCGGTCAGAAACGGTTTGGCACCCAGCTTTTTCAGCTCATCCACCACCCGCCGGGCAAAGATCGGCCTGATAAAGGCGCTGTTACCCTTTTCGCCAAAGTGGATCTTGACCGCTGTCAGATCCCCTTCATTAACCCGCTGAGCCAGCCCGCACATGGTCAGCAGCTTAGCTATCTTGTCAAACAGGTTCTCTTTGTGGCTGGCCCGCATATCAGCAAAAAAGACTTTGGACATGGTCACTCCTCCTCTAGTGCAACGCTATCGGCTATAACCGCTCACGTGCGAAATGATCTTTATGCGTTCTTCTCCGTATCCTCAGCAAGCTCTTTGGGAAGAAAATTCTGCTTGCTTACCACACTTCTACCAAGTTCTTTCTCTGTTTCCAGCCGTGCCGTACCAGCCACTCGGCCGCCCCGTTTCGCCACCTTTTTGTTCTCTTCAAAGGTACCAGGCTTTTCGGTCTGCGATATCTCAGTGGTTACCTTTTCTCCAAGCATAGTGAAGATCAGCTCCAGATCGGTCATATGATCGCGCAGGTTATCGTTTTTTCTGGTCAGACCTTTCAGATGTTTATGCTCAGAAGGGGTTACGCCAAAGGTGGCCCTGGCTATCTCGGCGGTCAGGATGCTGAAATCACGCTCTGAGCTGATGCCCCGTTCCTGCCATTCATCGGTCAGGTTCTGGCGGATGGCGATCACCCGCAGCCGCTTGTCGATCCAGTCTTTGGGGTAGCCTTTCTGCTCGTATAACTCCTTCATCCGCTGTTGTGCCAGCTCCGGGTTCTCAATCTCCTGAATCCGCTCATAGCCGACCTTGGCCAACCAACGCTTGAACGGCTCTGCCTTGGGGGAGGGGATGGATTGGATGATACGGAACACTCCCTCTGTGTTGGCGCAGTCGGTATCGCGTTTCTTTCCATCGGCTGCAGACATTTTCAACCGTACGATTTTATCGTACGCTTCATTAACTCCTTCAGATGTCAGCTTTTTTTTAAGGTCGCTCCAGTATCTTTTGGGAAGTGAGCTTTCAGTTAGAACTTCAACAACATCAATAATTGCAAACCACCATTCATCATTGTGGATGGTTTTACGGATCTGTTTACCTTCAAAAATGGCCAGCTTGACGAGTTGTTGTGCGGTCATAGTGTGCCTCCTTTTACAGAAGCTTTCTCCACCAGGTCGATCTCGGCTTCAAACTGTGGCACTTTAGGGACAACGGGGGTAGCCAGGATCTGCTTAACCCGTTCGATGATCGGGATCTGTTGGTCTTCGATAGAAGGAGGAATGGCGAGCTTCATAGAATGCCTTATATGCTGTTGCACGTGAATAACATCGGTAAACGCCTAAACTTTATAACAAATGAGTCCGGCAATTGCCACACAAACAAAAAAGGACAGAATCATCATTCTGTCCTTTAACACCGGTCGTATCAACTAACCGCGAGAGTTTCTTTACACCCCTGCCAACTGCCTCGGCGCTTCAACTCGTTTAACACAGCATACCACATCTGGTTATTCTTCAAACCCCATTGCGGCGCAACCCTGATTTCAAGCGGTGATGAACCGTACAGGCGCTGGATGCTGATCCGGGACGGCAGTCGCTCCAGAAAATCCGCCGCAGTACCGACATACTGCTCAAGGCTGATCGGGTCAAACTCGCCCCGGCGGTACATGGCAGCCAGTTCAGTCCCTTCCACGGCATGCAGCTGGTGCAGCTTGACCGAGGTGATTGACGATAGCGAATCAAGCAGGTCTGCAGATTTGACAAACTCCTGCGGCTGCTCTCCGGGAAAGCCGTAGATCAGATGGGCGCAGATGTCAAGGCCACGACCGGAGGCACGTTTGACCGCAGAGATAAAATCATCCAGCGAGTGTCCCCGGTTGATCTGCTCCAGAATGGCATCATCGGCTGATTGCAGGCCAAGCTCCAGGCAGACGTAGTGATCCTTGGCAATCGCGGTCAACAGCTCCAACGCCTCGTCAGTCAGACAGTCAGGCCGGGTGCCGACAGAAATACCGATCACATCAGGCAGGGCCAGGGCACGCTGGTAGAGCTCTGCCAGATGGTCTACCGAGGCGTAGGTGTTGGTGTACTTCTGAAAGTAGACGATGAATTTTTCAGATCTCAGGCGCCTGCGGTGATAAGCCATCCCGGTTGTGACCTGTTCTTCAAGCGGAATCTCGGCCAGGGTGTCGCGGGGGGAAAAGGAGACATTGTTGCAGTAGATGCAGCCGCCGGTACCTTTGCTGCCGTCACGGTTGGGGCAGGTGAAACCGGCGTCCACGTTGACCTTGCTGACCCGGCAGCCAAAACGCCGGCGCAGGTAGTGGCCGTAGGAGTTGATCCGCAGGTCAGGATGGATATGTTCGGATGAAAACGCAGACATGCAAAACCTTTAATCACCGCAGAGGGCACAGAGGTAAAAACCGAGGAAAGCACACGGAATATACTTTGGTAGTCCCTCTGCGTTACTCCGCGTCCTCTGCGGTAAAACGATTGGTGTTACTAACAACCAAGCCCCCGCCGGAAGGCCTCGGCAGCAGCAGCCGGATCTGGTGCTGCCAGAATATCCGAGATCAGGGCCACCCGGTAGCAGCCGGCAGCAGTGACCTGCTCAAGATTAGTGCGTTTGATGCCGCCCAGACCGAAGACCAGATCACCAACGGTCTGCCTGCAGGCCCGGGCCAGTTCCCCCAGCCCCACCGGCTCACCATAGGCGGCCTTGGAAGGGGTCGGAAAGACCGGACCAAAGGTGACAAAGTCCGCCCCCTTGGCCAGGGCAGCCACCGCCTCACCCACACCATGACTGGAATAGCCGATCAACAGATCAGGCGCAATCCGCCTGGCAGCCGTAACCGGCAGCGAGTTCACCCCCAGGTGGACGCCGTCCGCCTCAACCGCCAGGGCAATATCAATCCGCTCATTGATCAGCAGACGGGCATCATAGCGGCTGGTCAGTGCCCTCATTTCCCAGGCCAGCTCATACAGCTCAGCCGGGGTCAGATCCTTTTCCCGCAGTTGTACTGCTCGCACCCCACCGCCAAGTGCTGCCTCAACCACTTCCAGCAGCGGCCTGCCTGCGGTCTGAGTGCGGTCAGTGATCAGGTAGAGCGAAAAGTCGATCATGATCCAATGAGATCAGTTAATGGTGATGATGCTGTAGCATACAGCTTCTTCGGTATCCGCCCGGCTTCATAGGCGAGGCGCCCGGCCTCGACCCCCAGTTTCATGGCCCGTGCCATGGCAACCGGGTCCTGTGCACCGGCAATGGCGGTGTTCATCAGGATGCCATCACAGCCCAGTTCCATGGCCAGCGCGGCATCAGAGGCGGTACCCACCCCGGCATCCACAATCACCGGCACACTGACCGCTTCCATGATGATCTTCAGGTTGTACGGGTTGCGGATACCCAGACCGCTACCGATCGGTGCAGCCAGCGGCATCACGGCAGCGCAGCCCAACTGTTCCAGCTTCTTGCAGAGGATCACGTCATCACTGCAGTAGGGCAGTACCGTGAAGCCCTCGGCAACCAGCACCTTGGCTGCCTTGAGCAGTTCTTCATTATCCGGGAAGAGGGTCTTTTCATCCCCCAGAACCTCCAGCTTGACCATATCTGACAGACCGGCCTCACGGGCCAGACGGCAGGTGCGGATCGCATCGTCAGCCGTGAAGCAGGCCGCAGTATTGGGCAGCAGGGTGTACTTTTTAGGATCGATGTAGTCCAGCATGCAGCCTTTGCCCATCTCGGCCAGGTTGACCCGCCGCACCGCCACGGTAATGATCTCGGCACCGGAGGCCTCCAGAGCAGCCACCATCTGCTCATTGCTGGCATATTTGCCGGTCCCCACCATCAAACGGGAATTGAACTCTTTTCCTGCAATTGTCAGTTTACCTTTAGCCATGGTACTATCCTCCTCCCACAAAGTGGACTATCTCGATCCTGTCTCCGTCCTGCAATGTCTGCTCAGCGTAGCGGGCCTTGGGAACGATCTCCAGGTTGCATTCAACGGCTACCCGTGTGACCGGAATCTGCAACTCTTCCAACAGTTGGCCGACCGTGGTCCCGTCGGCAAGCTGCCGCATTTCTCCATTGATTACGACCTGCATGGCACGTACCTCCCGCAATAAAAAAAAGCCGCCTGGAAGGGCGGCGATTCGTCGGTATTCGAAATCGTCCGCTTCCCTACGCCGGAATTACCCGGATCAGGTTCCAAGGGTCGCAGCCGGTTGCTGCTCTCAGTCGAAACTCCCCTAGCGGTTTACATGGTTTTACATAAAGAACGTAGGGCAAACCTAGTGGATTCACCTCTGATTGTCAACGGTATTCTCCTGTGCGTAACCGGACTGACACAGAGTAAAGGTGCAGTTTTCAAATACTATGGTATTCTTTTATTTCATTACCTTTCCAGGGAGATGGTTCCTATGGCCGACAAGCGTAACAATGACCGGAAACGTAGACGGATTGCCCTTTGCTTTGGTACTGATGAGGCCGCCAGCAGACGCGCCTTTACCGAGGATCTCTCCCCGCTCGGGCTGTTCATCAAGACCGCCAATGTCTGTAACCCCAATACCGTCCTCAGGATTGAATTGCTGGTCGACGACCAGCCGATTTGCTTTGACGCCAGGGTCATGTGGGCCAAACGGGTGCCACAGAATCTGTTCCACTTGGTGAAAAAGAGCGGTATGGGTGTGCGGATCATCCGCTTCCATAACGGGCGCGACCGCTATATGGGTTTATGCAGTGTTCCAGAGCCGCTGCCACAGGGAGGGGCCACGCATGTGTAGAAAGATATTTATCGGCGCAACCGGCCAACATTGCGGCAAGACCACCATCTCGCTCTCGCTGATGCATCTGGCCCTCCAGAAATACCGGCGGGTTGGCTTCATGAAGCCGATCGGCCCCAAGTGCATCCAGTACCGGGGCCTGACCATGGACAAGGATGCAGCCATGTTTTCCAGTGTCTTTGGTATGGATGACGTGGCGCACCTGATGTCCCCCATGACCCTGACCCCCGGCTCGACCCGTCAGTTTCTGGATGGCAAGATTGACCCGTTGGCGCCCCGCCAGGCGATCCTAAAGGCCTGTGCCGAGCTGGAGCAGCAGTTTGATTTTCTGATCATCGAAGGGGCCGGACATGGCGGTGTCGGTTCAGTAGTGGGTGTCAATAACGCCCAGGTGGCTGCCATGTTGGGGGCACCGGTTTTGATGGTGACCGGCGGCGGTATCGGTAACGTCATCGATGCGGTAGAACTGAATCTGGCCCTCTATGCCCGCGAACAGGCCAATGTGCGGGTTATCATGGCCAACAAGCTGGTACCGGAAAAGCGCGAGCGCTCCCTGGCCTATCTGACCAAGGCGTTCCAGCACCAGCAGTTGCTGGTCACCAGTGCCTTTGATTATTCTCCCATTCTGGCAGACCCGACCCTGCAACACGTAGGTGAGCTGCTGGAGCTGCCGTTGCATGGTGACCCTGCCGACCGCAGCCGGATCTGCCACACCATCCAGCTGGGTGCCGCCTCTTCCCAACGGGTGATTGACAGCCTGGAGGAGTCAACCCTGCTGATCGTGACCAGCTCCCGCGACGAGCTGATCGTGACCGCCTCATCGCTGCATCATATCCCCGAATTCCGCCAACGCCTGGCAGGGCTGATCGTTGCCGGTCATGCGCCAATCTCCGGTATCACCCAGCGCATCCTGGAAGACAGCAACATACCCTACATCAGAATCGAGGATACCACCTCCCAGGTCTATTACCGCCTGCGGGAGCATGTCTCGAAAATCGGACCTGACGATACGGAAAAGATTGAACTTATTAACTCAATTGCCGAAAAGTATATAAGTTTTGATGCGATAGACGCAATGCTCGGCGCATAGCCGCTCTCAACAGCAACCCTGATAACCGAAAAAGCTTGACCATATCCAGTTGTTTGATATTGTTAGTGAAAAATCAACTTAGAGGACTATATGATCCTGGTCACCCGCCTTGACCGACAAACAATGTTTCTGAACCCTGACCATATCGTCAGTGTTGAGGAGACCCCTGACACGGTGATTACGCTGTTTAACGGCCATCACATTCTCGTCCGAGAACACTGTCAGGTCATTCTGAACCGGATCGTCGCCTTCAGGTCCAGAATTTTACGTCGCTCAGGGGCTGTTCCCAATGGCCACGCCTATTTACGGCGCCAACGGAATTCCCGCTACCACCGTACCGAGAGCGAACATTTCCTTACCGACGACACTAAAGCGACACTACACCCACTTCACCGCCAGGACACCTGATCTATGGATTTAGCAACAATAATCGGCCTTGCACTCGGCTTTGGCGCTGTCTTCGGCGGTGCTGTACTGGAAGGGGTGCATGTCAGCGCACTCATTTCACCCACATCCGCCCTGATCGTGCTGGGCGGTACCTTTGGCGCCGTCTTTATCTCCTTTCCGCTGGCTGCCTGTATCAACGGCTTCAAGGATATCAAGACCGCCTTCCTGCCTCCCAAGGTAGACCCGGAAGCGGTGGTGAAGGACATTATCGGCTACGCCACCAAGGCCCGCCGTAACGGCCTGATCTCGCTGGAGCAGGAAGCGCAGAACGCCAAGGATCCGTTTATCAAAAAAGGGATTTCACTGGTGGTTGACGGCATTGACCCCCAGAAGCTGCGTGAGACCCTTGAGGCCGAGATCATGGCCTATGAAGATCATAAAAAACACTCGGTTGAATTTTTTGAAGCAGCCGGCGGCTACTCTCCCACCATCGGTATTATCGGCGCCGTGCTTGGCCTGATCCACGTTATGGGTAACCTGTCTGACACCTCAAAACTGGGGGCAGGTATTGCTGCCGCCTTCGTTGCCACCATCTACGGCCTGATGACCGCCAACATCATCTGTCTTCCGATCGGTTCCAAGATCAAGATCCGGATGAAGGAGGAGGTACTGCGGCGGGTCATGATCGTAGAAGGCCTGATTGCGATCCAGAACGGTGAAAACCCTCACTTTATTGAGCAAAAGCTAAAGGCCTTTGCCGGTGAAGAGCACTAGGAGCCTCTGACGTGGCGCTGAAAAAAGAGCCGGAAAAGCATGCCAACCATGAGCGCTGGCTGGTCTCCTACGCTGACTTCATCACCCTGTTGTTTGCCGTATTTGTCACCATGTATGCCATGTCCCAGACCGACAAGAAAAAGGTTGAGGAGGTGGCTGCCGCCATGCGGGAGTCGTTCGGCTATTCCACCCAGGCCGCCGCTGGACAACGCGGTGTGCTGCAGTCCCAGGATATCAAGCCGATCCCCGCGATCAAACCAGAAATGGCCGTTATTCCCATGATTAACAAGATGCCGCCGGCCGGCCCGAGACAGGGCGGCATGGAGAAGGGACGCGGCAAAGGCAAGGCGGAGGAAAAGGAGTTTAAAGAGATCCAGTCGGCCATTGAGGCCTATCTGATCAAGCATGGTGCCCAGAACAAGGTGAGCATCGGGATTACCCGCCGCGGCCTGGTGGTCAGCCTGAAGGAAGCCGGTTTTTTTGATTCCGGCTCAGCGGTGATCAAACCGGCAGGGTACCAGCTGTTAAATACGATCCTTGAGGCCATGACCCAGTACTCCAACCCGTTGCGGGTTGAGGGGCATACCGACAACATACCGATCAGCACCCCGCTGTTTCCCTCCAACTGGGAGCTGTCAGTCTCCCGCGCCACCAATGTGCTGCGCTACCTGCAGAAGAACTACGATGTTGAACCAGGCAAACTGTCTGCCACCGGCTACGGAGAATTCCGCCCCACTGCTGAAAACACAACCTCAGAAGGCCGCTCCAAGAACCGGCGGGTAGATATCGTACTGCTCTCCGGTGGCGCTGAGCAGGGCGAACCCTGATTTCTCAGTACGACTGACCGCACTCTCCCCACAGGCACGGTTGTTGAAAAACCTTGCATGCAAGCACAGCTGCACGGCGCCCGCTAAACAGAACAGCTGAGGCCTGACAACCGGTCAGCCGCAGGGGCCGCTGCCGCGTAACGCCGTCGACAGGCTCCACACTGATTTTTCAAAAGGACATATTGTGTCATGGCCCTGTGCTATCGTCTCCCTACGTAAAAGGAGGCAGACATGGAACCGATGATTTTTATGGGCGGGGTGATTGTGGTTGCAGGCGGGATCTGGACAGTCGTCGATCTCCTGCAGGATGCAGGTCTGCTGACCCGCTCCGCTGAACAGCAGGTAAAAAGACGGGTAACTCAGGCCTGTTCGGGTTTCAGGTCACGGGACATCAGCTCCAGCACCGCCTGCCGTGCCGGTTTGTTACCGTAGAGGATTTCATAGACCTTCTGGGTAATCGGCATTTCAACGCCCAGTTTTTGAGCCAGTGCATTGACCGATTCCGCTGATTTAACCCCCTCAGCCACCATCCGCATCTCTGCCATAATGACCTCAAGGGTCAGTCCCTGGCCCAGCTTGACCCCCACGGTACGGTTGCGGGACAGGTCACCGGTACAGGTCAACACCAGGTCACCCATGCCTGCCAGTCCGGCAAAGGTGGCATCCTGGGCCCCCATGGCCCGCCCCAGGCGCTTCATCTCTGCAAGGCCGCGGGTGATCAAGGCTGCCCTGGTATTATGGCCAAAGCCCAGGCCGTCACTGATGCCGGCGGCAATGGCAATCACGTTTTTAACCGCCCCGCCCAACTCGACCCCGATGGCATCATCACTGGTATAGACCCGGAAAACCGGGTTGCTGAAGGCAGCCTGCACCGTATGGGCTGCAGCATCATTGGCAGAGCCGGCAACAATCAGTGACGGCAAGCCCAGAGCCACCTCCTTGGCAAAGGTCGGACCAGACAGGGCAACAAAGCGTTCCCGCACCGCATCACCCAGCACCTGGCAGCAGATCTGCGAAACCGTACAGAGCGTCCCCAGTTCAATCCCCTTGGAGGCACTTGCCAGTATGGCTGTGGGAGCAATTGAGCCGGCCAGATCGGCAAGCAGATTCCTCATGACCTGCGTTGGCGTCACCAGCAGCACCAGTTCGGCACCACTGACCGCTTCAGCCAGCGCCCCGGTATAGTGCAGGTCGGGATGCAGCTCTATGCCGGGCAAAAAGAGATGATTGACCCGGGTTGCCGCCATGCCGGTAACCAGCTCCGGCTCGTAGGCCCACAGTGTTGTTGCATGACCGTTTGCTGCGACCACGTTAGCCAGGGCGGTCCCCCAGCTGCCTGCTCCGATGACCCCGATCTTCATTCCCACTCCTCATCATCGTCGTACGCCTGTTTAGCGCGCGGATCAAACCCTTCCACCATGGCCTGGCGAGCCATCTCGATACTGTCAAACCCCAGTCGTCTGATAAAGGGGTGACGGCTCAGCGGCAACTGCGATCCGGCCAGACTGAGCCCCAAGGCCAGGACCTGCTGAATACTCTCTTTCCGGCAGTCGCTTTGCTGCATGAAATCGGCAGTTAACAGCAGCCGGCGCAGCAGGGCCGGTTTATCCTGCTCAATCAGTTCGCTACAGAAACGCTCAATGACCAGCTGCTGCGTATCCGGAGAACAGCTGCCGAGGGGCGTGGCCCCACAGCCTTCAGCCAGTTCATATATCAGAGGATCGGTAAAAAGCCAGCCTTCAAAAAACGGTTCATCCAGCAACTCTTCGCAGCCGGCCAGCAGCGACGCCATCCGCTCCAGCAGACCATCAAGCAGTTCTACCGGGAAACCGGGTACATAGTCGGCTGGTCGCAGATCAGTCCCACCAAACAGGTAGCGCCAGGCATAGAGGTCCGGCGGCAGATAGAAACTGCGCTCAATACTCTGTTGCAGGGCATCCTTGAGCACGTTGACGGCATAGGCATATCCCACCGGATACAGGCCTTCTTCCGCGTTGATCTCATCCAGGTAATCATCATGCTCGCGACGGTTCTGGAAACGCGAGGCCACGGCATGCCGCACACCGTCCTGATCCCCCATTTGCAGCACGATTCCTGCCAGGGTGGTATCGCTCAGTTCCCAGGAAAACCAGAGTGTCCGCACCCCATAACAGTCCAGAGGCGTTGCCTGGGCCATCAGCAGTGCAACCGGCTCTGCAAACAGGTCCGGGAGCGGTTCAGGCTCTCTGATCCCCAGAAAGCCCAGACGCCGGATACTGCGGCTGATCCGTTCCTCAAGCCCCTCCACCGGCAGGTCGTGCAAGCCCTGCAGCACCTGCAGCGCACAGCCGTGCCGCAGGGTACCCAGGCTCTCAACCGCCAGATCGGCAACTTCTCGGTACTCGAAACAGGCCAGCATTCTGAGCATCGCCGCAGCTGCAGCCCCCTGGTCAGCCCGGTTGCCCAGGCGGCGGATCAGCTGGTCCCGCAGCATCTCGTCCGCATTCAGGAAGCGGTCCATCAAGCGGACCATGCCCCAGGAGCCTTCCTGCAGACAGAGGTCGAGGAAACTGTTCAGGGTTGCGCCGGATACCTCATCACGGGAAAAGGGAGGGGAGGAGACATCGATGCCGTAATCCTGCAGAATTTCCAACAGCGGCAGCCTGCCTTCATCGGCAAGATCACGGCGTTTAAGGGTTAAGGCCACCAGCTGGTCCAGCCAGATGGTGGCATCAAAAAAGTCCAGCATGCAGGTATAGCGGTAGAGCCGCTCATGATCCTGCTCCCGCCAGAGCCGTCTGACCAGCGGCGGCAGGGCCCGCCGCCCCGACTTCTGCAAACGCCGGCCGATCCGCTCCAGCTGATCCCGGGTCAGTTCATCACGTGTCAGAAAATCAAGCAGCCTGACAATCCGTCTTCGTTCACGGTAACTGGTATCAAGTGTACGAAGTCTACTAACAGCATTTAACTCCATGACATCAAGCTTCTTCTTCACCTTCCGGCTCAATGCCGTCATCATCATCCCGTTCTGCCAGCTTGGCCACGGCAACGATCTTTTCCTGCTCTTCAGTCACCATCACCCTGACCCCCTGGGTGTTACGGCCAATCACCGAGAAGCCGGCCACCGGTACCCGCAGGATCTTGCCCTGGTCAGTGATGACCATCAGCTGGTTCTCATCATTCACCTGCATCACGCCGACCACCAGACCGTTACGGGTGGTGGTCTTGATGGTGATCAGGCCTTTGCCGCCACGGGACTGGCCGCGATACTCGTCAAGGTCGGTCCGCTTGCCGAAACCGTTCTCGGTCAGGGTGAAGATGGTGGAACCGGTTGCCGTCGGGTCAACCACCTCCATACCGATCACTTCGTCCCGTGCCTCAAGGTTCATCCCCCGCACACCGCGGGTAACCCTGCCCATCGGGCGGGCATCCGACTCAGGGAAGCGGATCGCCTTGCCGTGGCGCGAGGCCAGGAAGACATCCTTCTGGCCATCGGTCAGGGCAACTGAAATCAGCTTGTCCCCTTCATCCAGGTTGACCGCATTGATACCGGTGGTCCGGATGTTCAGGTACTCAACCAGCGGGGTCTTCTTGACCACGCCATTGCGGGTGGCCATCAGCAGGTACAGGTCTTCGCGGTTCAGATCCTTGACCGGCAGGATGGCGGTGATCTTCTCACCCTCCTGCACATTGACCAGGTTCACCACCGCCTTGCCCTTGGTGGTACGGCTGCCTTCCGGGATCTCATAGACCTTGATCCGGTAGACCCGGCCCATATCGGAGAAGAACAGCAGGAAGTCTTTGGTGGAGGCGATGAAGAGCTGCTCCACAAAATCCTCTTCACGGGTCTTCATACCGGTCTTGCCCTTGCCGCCCCGGCGCTGGGCCCGGTAGAGGTCAACCGCGCTGCGCTTGATATAGCCGGTGTGGGAGACCGTTACCACCATCTCGGCATCTTCTATGGTGTCTTCCAGCGAGATGTCGGCAGTCTGATGTACGATCTCGGTGCGGCGCTTGTCGCCAAAACGCTCCTTGATCTCGGTCAGTTCACCCACAATGATCTTCATGATCTCGGCATCAGACCCCAGGATCTCCTTCAGGCGGGCGATCAGGCGCAGGATGTCTTCATACTCTGCAATGATTTTGTCCCGCTCCAGACCGGTCAGGCGCTGCAGGCGCATCTCCAGGATGGCCTGGGCCTGAATCTCCGAGAGCTGTACCGCCTTCTCATACCCGGCAGGGCGGGGCAGGTTCAGACGTTGCAGGTAATCCGGATCAGCAAAGCGGCCTTCCATCAGGCCCAGTTTGGCCTCTGGCGGGGTCTTGGATTCACGGATCAGCTCGATCACTGCATCCAGCCAATCCAGTGCTATTTTCAGACCTTCCAGGATATGAGCCCGTGCCTCGGCCTTTTTCAGCTCAAACAGGGTCCGCTTGGTAACCATCTCACGGCGGTGCTCGATGAAATAGTGCATCATCTCAGCCAGTGACATCAGCTTGGGACGGTTGTGCACAATCGCCAGCATATTGATACCGAAGGAGGTCTGCATCTGGGTATGCTTGTAAAGCTGGTTCAGCAACACCTCGGCATTTTCATCCTTCTTCAGGTCGATCACGATCCGCATACCATCACGGTCAGACTCATCCCGCAGATCCGAGATCCCTTCGATCTTCTTTTCCTTGACCAGCTCGGCAATGCTGGTGATCAGACGGGCCTTGTTGACCTGGTAGGGGATCTCGGTCACCACAATGGATTCCCGATCATGCTTTTTGCTGTTCTCAACATGGGCCTTGGCCCGGATCTGGATTACCCCGCGGCCGGTGGCGTAACCGTCAATGATCCCCTGGCGGCCATAGATGGTGCCGCCGGTGGGAAAATCCGGGCCTGGTACCAGCTCCAACAGCTCTTCGTAGGAAAGGGCCGGATTGTGGATCAGTGCAATGATAGCATCAATAATCTCCCCCAGGTTGTGGGGCGGGATGTTGGTGGCCATGCCGACCGCAATACCTGATGAACCGTTGACCAGCAGGTTGGGAAACTTGGCCGGCAATACAGCCGGTTCATAGAGGGATTCATCATAGTTGGGGGTAAACGGAACCGTTTCCTTTTCCAGATCAGCCAGCAGTTCGTGGGTGAGCTGCTTCATCCGGATCTCGGTATACCGCATGGCTGCCGGACTGTCGCCGTCCACCGAACCGAAGTTACCCTGACCATCCACCAGCAGATAGCGCAGCGAGAAATCCTGGGCCATCCGGACAATGGTATCGTACACGGCAGTATCACCGTGGGGGTGGTACTTACCGATGACATCACCGACTACCCTGGCCGATTTTTTGTAGGGCTTGTTATAGTCATTGCCCATGTCATTCATCGCGTACAGACAGCGGCGGTGCACCGGCTTGAGACCATCCCGTACATCCGGCAGGGCCCGGCCGACAATGACTGACATGGCATAATCCATGTAGGAGCGCTTCATCTCATCTTCAATATTAACTGCGACCTTCTGCGTTACCTGTTCCAGCATGAGGTGTCCCCTCGTTTAATGGTGTGTTGTATAACGGTTAGCGTGTTGGATTAGACATCCAGGTTGACGACATTCAACGCATTCAATTCAATGAATTCCCTGCGCGGTTCAACCTGATCACCCATTAACACCGTAAAAATCTGATCGGCCTCAACCACGTCCTCAATCTTGACCTGCAGCAGAATCCGGTTCTCCGGATTCATGGTGGTCTCCCAGAGCTGATCAGGGTTCATCTCACCCAGACCTTTGTAGCGCTGGATAGCCAGGCCCTTTTTGGCATAGTCAAGGAAGTAGCTCAGCAGTTCTTCATGACGGCTGGTTTCAAGCAGCCCCTTGCCGTTTTCTTCCAGACGGGCCAGTCCGCCTGCCATCAGCTCTGCCACTTTTCGGTTTGATTCAACCAGCAGTTCATATTCATGGCTGGCAAGAACCCCGAGCGTCTGGTTATCAATCACCGAACGCATGTTGCCGATCCTGAAGGTGACCCGCTCATCCTCTGCCTGATACTGGTAATCACAATCGTCTATCAGCCCCTGCATAATGCTCAGGTAGGACTCCAGTCCTGCCACTTCCTCTATTCCCGGCCGCACCCCGGCCCTGATCAACAGATCAAGCAGGTCAGCCGGAATACCTTTTTTAACCACCTTTTCAAACAAGGCCCGCCACTCGATCAGTTGGCGGATCACCGGAATGATCTGCTTGCCGATGTAGGAGCGATCACCCTTTTCCATGCTCAGGATCAGCTCCTCAGCCCCTTCCTCCAGCAGGAAGGTCTGCAAGGCTGCTTCATTACGCAGGTACAGTTCCTTTTTACCCCGCTTGACCTTGTAGAGTGGCGGCTGGGCAATGTAGAGGTGGCCACGCTCGATCAGCTCCTGCATGTTGCGGTAGAAGAAGGTCAGCAGCAGGGTCAGGATGTGGGAGCCGTCCACGTCGGCGTCAGTCATGACAATGATCCGGCCGTAGCGCAGCTTGGCAATGTCAAAATCATCCTTGCCGATACCGGTACCCATGGCAGTGATCAGGGTGCGGATCTCCTGGGAGGAGAGCATCTTGTCAAAACGGGCCTTTTCAACGTTGAGAATCTTGCCCTTCAGCGGCAGGATCGCCTGGAAGCGACGGTCACGTCCCTGTTTGGCAGAACCGCCTGCAGAGTCACCCTCGACCAGGTACAGTTCACACTGGGCCGGGTCCTTTTCCTGGCAGTCAGCCAGCTTGCCAGGCAGGCCGCCCAGATCAAGGGCCCCTTTACGGCGGGTCAGGTCGCGGGCCTTGCGGGCTGCTTCACGGGCACGGGCTGCTTCAATGGACTTTTCCAGAATCCGCTTGGCCACCTGGGGATTTTCCTCCAGATAGACCGCCAGTTTTTCATTTAGGAGCGATTCAACATAGCCTTTAACTTCCGAGTTACCCAGTTTGGTCTTGGTCTGACCTTCGAACTGCGGCTGGGGGATCTTGACCGAGATGACACAGGTCATCCCTTCCCGCAGGTCATCGCCTGAGATGGCCACCTTGGCGTTTTTGGTCAGGTTGTTACCGGCGGCATAGGTGTTCATGGTGCGGGTTAGGGCCGCCTTGAAACCTGCCAGGTGGGTGCCGCCTTCATGGGTGTTGATGTTATTGGCAAAGCTGAAGATCTTTTCGTCATAGGTATCGTTGTACTGCATGGAGACTTCCATCTCCACACCGCCTTTTTCCCCTTTGAAGTAGATCGGTTTCTGGTGCAGCGGCGTCTTGGCCCGGTTCAGGTATTCCACAAAGGAATTGATCCCGCCTTCGTAGAAAAAGTCGTGGGATTTTCCGTCAGCCCGCTCATCATTGATCTTGATCCGCACCCCGGCGTTCAGGAACGCCAGTTCCCGCAGACGCTGGGAGAGCACATCAAAGGAGTATTCCGTGGTTTCAAAGATCTCCTCATCCGGCATAAAGGTGATCTTGGTGCCACGGCGACGGGTCGTACCGGTTACCTCCAGCGGAGATTGCGGTTCACCACGGTGATAGGTCTGGCGCCAGATCTTGCCATCCCGCCTGATCTCAAGGTCAAGCCACTTGGAAAGCGCGTTGACAACCGAGACACCAACCCCGTGCAGACCGCCTGAGACCTTGTAGGAGTCGTTGTCAAACTTGCCACCGGCATGCAGGACCGTCAGGACCACCTCTGCAGCAGAGCGGCCTTCTGTGGGGTGCATGTCAGTGGGAATACCACGCCCGTTGTCCACCACGGTGATTGACCCATCCGTGTTGATGGTTACCGAGACATCGTTGCAGTGACCGGCCAGTGCCTCGTCGATCGAGTTATCAACGATTTCATACACCAGGTGGTGCAGACCAGCACTGGCAGTAGAGCCGATATACATGGCCGGGCGTTTACGGACTGCTGAAAGCCCTTCAAGGACCTTGATGCTGCCAGCGCCGTACTCGTGTGATGCTGCTGTTCCGTTTTGTTCAAACTCGCTCATGGTGTTCCGTTTCCTTCGTACGTCAGTCTGCCTTCTTCAACCCGGAATAGCTTGCTGTCCTGCTGCAGCACCGGAAGAAAGGGAGTTACGTCGGTTGTTGTTATCAGTACCTGGACCTCCCGCTGCCGTACATAGCTCAGCAGGTTCGTCATCCGCTCCCGGTCCAGTTCAGAAGCAATATCATCGAGTAGTAATAAGGGCATCTCGCCAAAGGTTTCCTGAAGATGGTCAAGTTCTGCCATTTTCAGGGCCAGCACAAAGCTGCGCTGCTGTCCCTGTGAGCCAAAGCCTTTCAGGGAGCGGCCTCCAATCGAAAACAGCAGGTCATCACGGTGGGGACCCCGGCCGGTGCTCTTGTAGCGCAGATCCTGCTCATACTGGTTTGTAAGTAGATTCAACAGTACTTCTGCCCCGTTGTCCTCTGCTGACCAGGTCACATCAGGCTGGTAGACAACGGCCACCTTTTCCCGTTCTCCTGCTATCTGCTGATACTTCTGCTGCAGCAGCTGATTGAGCCGGTCTGTGTAGCGCTGGCGATGCTGCATGAGCCTGGTACCGGCTGTTGCCAGCTGTTCAGTCCAGAGATCAAGCCCCTCCTGCTGATTGGTCTTAAGCAGCGCATTACGTTGCTTGAGGATGCGGTAGTAATTGTGGTAATCCGATAGAAAAGCAGCATCACTGGCATAGAGTGAACGATCAAGATAGCGCCGTCTGGTTTCCGGTCCCAACTTGACCATAGCTGTATCATCGGGTGAAAAGACAACAACCGACAGCTTTCCATGCAGATCAGCTGCCCGATGCACCGCCTTATCATCAATCGTTACCCGGCGGGTGCTGTTTTCAACATGGAGTACAATGGTGCTTTCAACGCCTGCTGCCAGTACCAACCCACGCACTGCAGCTGACCGGCTGCCATGATTGATCAGATCAGGAACCTTGGCAGCTCGAAAAGGTCGCGCATTCCCAAGCAGGTACACAGACTCCAGAAAATTGGTTTTACCCTGCCCATTTCTGCCATACAGGACTGTCAGGTGTCGTGCCGGCTGAATACAGGCTTTTTGAATATTACGGTACTGTTCAAGCCATACTTGCTTCAAAAACACGTCTGATCTAGAGCCTCATTGGCATGATAACCGCTAAAAGTTCATCATCTGAATCAGGGGTCACAATTGACGGCGACAGTTCGTTTTTAAATTTCATCAACACCTGCTGGCTTTCACAAACCATCAATACATCCAGCAGGTAACGGGCATTAAATCGGACAGAGAACGGGTTTCCATCATAGCTTACATCAAGTTCTTCCATGGCATCACCAAGCTCCGGATTGCTCGATGAGATCTTGACTGCATTTCCCTCAATCTCCAACATTATTCCCTTAAATTTTTCACTGGACAGAATAGCCATCCGTCGCACGGCATGGATCAGTTCTTCTCTCGGTGCCTTTACAATCTGTTCGTTTGCTGCCGGTATGACCCTGGTGTAATCAGGGAATTCTCCGTCCACCAGCCGCATGACCAGTGTTGTGTCTCCTTTTTTGATTACGGCACTGCTGTCAACAAAGCCGAATTGCAGGAGCCCGTCACCTTCGTCGGTAATCTTCTTAATCTCAAAGATACCTTTTTTGGGAAGTATAACCCCCTTCAAGAGTTCGGGATTTGCCGTACCGCTAAAGGCAGCTGAGGCAATAGACAACCGGTGTCCATCGGTAGCAACCATCTTCAGGCACTGACCTTTTTCAGACTGCTCGACCCTGGTGAAGATGCCGTTAAGATTGTATTTGGTTTCATCGTTACAGATCGCATAGGATGTTTTTTCAATCATCTTTCTTAACAAGGCTGCTTCAAGCTCCAACAATTGTTCATCTTTAACCGTAGCTACCGCCGGAAACTCATCTGAGGGTAATCCAACAATATTGAATCTGACTTTGCCGCAGGTGATTTCTACCCAGTCGTTTTCCTTGGTTGAAAACGTAATTTCCTGATTTGGTAGTTCCTTGACTATTTCATACAGTTTTTTTGCACCGACTGTAATCCGTCCGTCTTTTTCCACCTTGGCAGGATAGTTGCCTTTCAAGCCTACTTCAAGATCAGTAGCGACAATTTCAAGATTGTCTCCCTGTGCCTCGATCAGGATATTCGACAGGATTGGCATCGATGTCCGCTTTTCGACAATGCCCTGTACTTTTTGCAGCGCTTTAAGAAAGGTATCTCTGTCAATTTTGAAATTCATGCCAGACTCCTTTGTTTCATGTATTAGATAAGTAGTTAAAAAGTATTTAAAAGCTATGTATTTATTATTAGTCCTGTGGAAACCGTGTATAACCTGTATCTTACTAAATTAATTAATATAAATGTCATTCATGCCTGTTGATTAACAGCCCTGGTTTGGACCGGTTATGAACAGGGTCAGGGTTACCCACAGTTATCAACAATTGCATACACAGGTCTTGATGCAAAGTCTTACTGTTGAATTGATTCTTTTAATTCATCAATGATTTTAGATAATTTAGGATCTTCAGCCAGTAATTTGTCGATCTTTTTTGTTGCATGAATGACAGTGGAATGATCTTTTCCACCAAACCTCGCACCGATATCCGGGTAGGAGGCAGTTGTCATATCCCTGCAAAGCCAGACTGCAACCTGACGGGCAAGTACAAACGCCTTGAGCCGCTTTTCTGATTTAAGGTCAGCCACCTTGAGTCCAAAGTGGTCGGCCACCGTCTTTTGAATCAATTCAACCGTTATCTCTTTTCTTTTGTTAACCAGTATATCCTTCAGGTTGTTTTGGGCCATGGCTAAGGTGATTGGGATATGCTGCAGACTGCTGTAGGCACCCAAGCGTATCAGCATTCCTTCAAGTTCCCTGATATTTCTGGTGTCACTCGATGCCAGAAAATAGGCCACATCATCTGGGAGCTGTATTCTGTTTGTATCGGCCTTCTTTTTGAGAATTGCTATTTTTGTTTCCAGATCAGGTGGCTGGATATCGGCAATCAGACCCCACTCAAATCTTGAACGCAGACGGTCCTCCAAATTTGGCATTTCTCTCGGGAATTTATCAGAGGTTATGACAATTTGCTTATGGGATTCGTACAGTGCGTTAAAGGTGTGAAAAAACTCAACCTGGGTGCGTTCCTTGCCGGTTATGAATTGAATATCATCAATCAGAAGTACATCTATTGAACGGAAGCGTTCGCGAAATTCATCCATCTTGTTAAGTTTTATACAGTTTACCATTTCATGCATAAACTTTTCTGCAGAACAGTAGCAAATTTTGGTGCTGCTGTTATCTGATAGTATTTTATGTCCGACCGCATTAAGCAGGTGGCTTTTGCCCAGTCCGACCCCCCCGTAAATAAATAGCGGATTATAGGTTATGGCCGGATTATGAGAAACAGCCATGGCAGCCGCGTGGGCAAACTGGTTTCCGGCGCCACTCACAAACTGGTCAAAGGTATACCGTGGGTTGAGCGGATTGAGTGGTGCTGTCTCTTTGGCTTGATCCAGCTCCTTTAATGATGTGCTTTTCTTCTGTTGTGGAGCTTCTATAACCTCCAGCGGCAGGTTATCTGCCTCTTTTTCCTGAATCAGGAACGTCACCAGCATATTCTTATCCGCAGTCACCGACAGGGCACTGTTGATCAGGTCAACGTAGTTATCTTCGAGCCACTCCTTAAAAAACTGGTTGGGTACAAGCAGGTACAGTGCTTGATTGTCAGCATGGCTGAATTGAATCGGTTGAATCCAGTTTGTGTAGTTCTGAGGTGATATAACTTTTTCGAGATTCGTAGCGGTCTGTTTCCAGACCGCATGCATGGCACTGTTTTTTGAGGACGGCATATCGCTGGTTCCGATCTGTCTGGACGATGCCGTAGCACCAGGCACCATGAAGATGCTTCATGAAAACATGGTTCGCCTGATGCTGAGCATTACATGATTCAAGTGGTTATTAACAGGTTTATCAACACATGTTGATAACTTGATACTTTTGCAAATTTAGCTAGTTACTGTCTATGCTGCAACACTTGCGGCTAATTTGGGGCTTGAAACTTTAACAGAGCCGCCGTCTTTTTTCAATGCCTAAACCATTTTCTTAAAAACAAAAAGTCTTGACATTTTTAAAGTAATTTGCGTATAAGTTCCGTTCCTGTACTCAGGACAGTGGGTTGCGGATAGGAAGAAGCATTCCCACCAAAATACAAAGTAATCTGGAGCAGCGCCGTGAAAAGAACATTTCAACCCAGTAACACATCCCGTAAGCGTACCCATGGTTTTCTGGTACGTATGGCGAGCAAAAACGGTCGCCTGGTTATCAAGCGTCGTCGTGCCAAGGGCCGTAAGCGTCTCTCTGTTCAGGTCGCAAGCAAATAGTTTTTTCTGTACTTGTAGTGTCGGCGCGTGGCAACAGCTTTCCTAAGCAGTACCGCCTGCTGAGCCGTTCAGAGTACCTAAGACTGTCCGACAGCAAGACTGTAGTCTCCGGACGGTCTTTTCTCGTTGTTTGGAGAGAGAACGGGTACGAGCATCCCCGGCTGGGGATCACCGCCAGTCGGAAAACAGGCAATGCAGTCGTACGAAACCGTCTTAAGCGTCATGTCAGAGAGTTCTTTCGTCATCATTGTTCACTGTTGCCCGGCGTGGATCTGAATGTCATAGTTCGGCGCCAGGCTGCTGAAAACAGCGTTGCAGTTCTCAGTAGCGAGCTGCAACGAGCTTTTCAGCAGATCGGTTCACGTACATGCTGTCACGCACCCTTATAACAGCTATCCGGGCATATCAGTTGTGTATCTCCCCCCTGCTTCCAGGTTCCTGTCGTTTTTACCCAACGTGTTCTGATTATTCACTGCAGTCTATACGCCGTTACGGCCCCTATAAAGGTATGCTGTTGACAGTATCGCGTCTGCTTAGATGCCATCCCTGGCATCCGGGCGGGTACGATCCTGTTTCCTAGTGACCACGGAGTGTTTTCATGGAAAAAAGGACTATACTCGCAGTAGTACTTTCCATTGGTGTTTTCTATCTTTTTTCGTTTTTTTATGGTCCAGAAAAAAAGCCAGCTCCTGCTGCTGTATCTGTTCCTGTTAAAACCGAGAATGTCGGAGCCGCACCTGCAGTGAGTGTTCAGACTGCAGCAGCAACTCCGGTGGAACTGCCCAAGACCGCCTCTACGGCTGATGTGACGGTAGAGACTGAGCGTTATACCGCTATCTTCAGTGGTACCGGCGCTTCCTTGAAAAGCCTGACGTTGAAAGGCTTCCGGGAGACCAACAAGCCTGGCGCCGCACAGGTAAAGCTGCTTGCCAATAGTGATCCCGCCTTACCTTCCTTTTCAACCCGCGGTGTTGGCTTCGCTCTTTCTGCTCAAGCTGTCTACAGTTCTAACGTAAGTTCTTTAAAGCTCTCGGGTGGCGAAAAGAAGCAACTTGTCTTCACCTATGTCGATGCCCAGGGGTTCGTTGTCCGCAAGACCTACGGTTTTGATGGCAATGGTTACGGGATCGCCTTGGAGACGCAGCTTGTCAATAACTCTGCAGCTCCCATTACAGGTTCCTTTCAGTACCTGTTAACTTCGCCCTTTGAGCAAAATCAGTCTGACAAGCGGTATGAGACCTACGGTTCCTCTCTCTATGCTGATGGCTCACTGCACACCGATGCGCCAAAGAACGTTGCCTCCGCCACCAAAAAGTACGACAAGGGCGTAACGTGGGCTGCCATCAATGATAAATATTTTTTAAGCGCCTTGCTTTCTGTTAACAACAGTATCGCATCAGTTGAGTTAAAGAAGGGGGCTACCGGTTACCTTGAGTCTGATATCAGTACACCGGCTTTCTCTGTTGCGCCTGGCCAGGCCGTGACAGTTGCCCATAAGCTGTTTATTGGACCCAAAGAGATCGACATCCTCAAGGCTCAAGGCAGCTCCTTGGAGCAGTCCCTTGATCTTGGCTGGTTCTCTGCCATTGCCAAGCCGATGCTCTATTCGCTCAAATTCTTTTATCGCTACGTAGGTAACTACGGTATTGCGATCATCATCATCACCGTTATTCTTAAAATATTTTTCTTTCCACTTACCCATAAGAGTTACAAGTCAATGAAAGAGATGGGTAAATTGCAGCCCAAGATGGCTGCATTGAAAGAGAAGTATAAAAATGACAAAGATGCCATGAACCGTGCGGTCATGGAATTGTACCGTGACCATAAGGTCAACCCTCTGGGTGGCTGTCTCCCCATGATTGTCCAGATCCCGGTCTTTTTCGCCCTTTACAAGGCACTGATGTACTCGATCGAACTGCGCCATGCCCCGTTCATGTTCTGGATCACCGACCTGTCAGACAAAGACCCTTATTACGTAACCCCGGTCATTATGGGTGTCACCATGTTTGTCCAACAGAAGATGACTCCGTCCAATATGGATGAAATGCAGCAGAAGATCATGCTGGGCCTGCCGGTCATCTTTACCTTTATGTTTCTCAGTTTTCCCTCTGGTCTGGTTTTGTACTGGCTGATCAACAACATACTGACCATTGGTCAGCAGGCATATATCAACAAGCTCGTTAAAGACTGATCCGGTGCGCCATGTATATTCGTGATACCATTGCTGCCATAGCGACCCCGCTTGGTTCAGGAGGAGTGGGTATAATACGGGTCAGCGGGCCTGACGCAGAGCAGATTGGCCGGAAGGTTTTTAAAGGATCAGGCACGAAGAACGGCGGTGGCTTTGAGAGCCACCGCCTTTTCTATGGTCGTCTGATCAACCCGCTTGACGGTGGTCTGATTGATGAAGCTATGGCAGTTCTGATGCGTGCTCCTCGCTCGTACACCCGTGAGGATGTGCTTGAACTTCACTGCCATGGTGGCTATTACGTGGTTCGTGCTGTCTTGGAGGCCTGCATTGCTGCAGGCGCACGACTGGCTGAGCCGGGCGAATTTACCCGGCGTGCTTTCCTGAACGGCCGTATCGACCTTGCCCAGGCAGAATCTGTCATGGACCTGATCGCCAGCCGCACAGGACGTTCGTTAAGCCTGGCCCAGTCGCAACGCGAAGGGCATCTGTCCCGTGCATTGACCGCCTTGAAGGCACCGCTTGTTGATGCATTGGCCTTGGTAGAGGCTCACATAGACTTTCCTGAGGATGAGGTTGATCCTGCTGTGTTCGCGGTCATAGAAGCCAGAGTTGCATCGGTTTCTGCCGGAATTGATCGGCTGCTCGCTAGCTTTGCAACGGGAAAGGTGCTGCGCGACGGTGTTTCGGTTCTTCTGCTGGGGCTTCCGAATGCTGGCAAATCCAGTCTCTTGAACGCCCTGTCAGGGACCGACCGGGCGATTGTCTCGGCACTGCCCGGCACCACCCGCGATTTGATTGAAGAGACAGTTTCCCTGCAGGGGTTGCCGGTTAAGGTTATCGATGCTGCCGGTATTCGTGCCCATCACGCAGACTGTGTCGAGCAGGAGGGTGTCCGCAGGGCGCTTGACAAGGCGTCTGAGGCTGATCTGCTGCTTTTACTGGTCGATGGCACTGCCCCGTTGAGTGATGAATTGTTGGAGCTGGCTACATCGCTTGCCGCGCTTCCGTATCTGCTGGTGGTGACCAAGTCAGACCTTCCCCAGTTGCTCGATCTGTCAGATCTGGCCGCGCCTCTCGGAGTCTGCAGCGTTTCTGCAAAGAGCAGGGCCGGTATCGATCGACTTGCCGCTCAGATTTACGATCACTTCGTACAGTCTTCGGCCTTTTCATCCGATGCTGCTGCTGTGATCTCAAACGTTCGTCATCGTGATGTTCTCGTTCGTGTCCAACAGTCTCTTCAGGCCTTTGCGGATAATCTGCTGCTGGGTTTGCCCCCGGAGCTGCTGGCTCTGGATCTCAGGGCCGCCCTTGGCGCACTTGGTGAGATTACTGGTGAGACCACGACTGACGAGCTGCTTGATCTGATTTTTTCTTCATTTTGTATTGGCAAGTAATGATGTTTCACGTGGAACATGGTGGCCATGATGCATAGCTATGAAACCAGATACGATGTGATTGTGGTGGGTGCCGGTCATGCCGGCTGCGAGGCCGCACTGGCTGCCGCAAGAATGGGATGCCTGACCTTGCTGTTGAACATGAGTCTCGATGGCATGGCGGTGATGTCGTGCAATCCTTCAATCGGGGGATTGGCCAAAGGGCACCTGGTGCGTGAGATCGATGCGCTGGGCGGCGAGATGGCAAAAAATATTGATGCCACCGGAATACAGTTCCGTGTGCTGAATACACGCAAAGGGCCGGCGGTGCGTGCCGGTCGTGCCCAGGCAGACAAGCAGCTTTATCGTTTGCGTATGAAGCGGGTACTTGAACAACAACCGAACCTGCATGTCAAGCAGGGTGAGGTTACGGCGCTATATCTTGAGAGTGGAGAACTGCACGGGGTAGATACCCGCAGTGGCATTCGCTTTCTTGGAAAGACGGTTGTGCTGACTACCGGTACCTTTATGCGGGGGCTGATCCATATCGGCCTGATCAATTACGCCGGCGGCAGGGCAGGGGATCTGCCTTCTCTGGGGCTTTCAGACCAATTGAAGACGCTGGGGTTTGAGGTGGGGCGACTCAAGACCGGTACACCGGCCCGGCTTGATGGCAGGACCATTGATTTCAGCAAGCTTGAGGCTCAATACAGCGATGATCCGCCCGTACCGTTCTCTTTCAGTACCGAGCGGATCACCATGCCTCAGGTACCCTGTTATATTGCCTACACCAATCAGCGCACCCATGAGATCATCCGTAGCGGCCTTGATCGCTCGCCGCTCTACGCCGGGATCATTGAGGGGATCGGTCCGCGCTACTGTCCCTCGATTGAAGACAAGGTGGTGCGTTTTCCCGATAAGGAGCGTCATCAGACCTTTATTGAACCGGAAGGGCTGGAGACGGTGGAGTATTACCCCAGCGGCATGTCCACCTCGCTGCCGATTGATATCCAGATCGCCTTCTATCGCTCCATGGTCGGTCTTGAACAGGTGGAGATCATGCGGCCAGCCTACGGCATTGAGTATGATTACGTTAATCCGGTGCAGCTGCATGCCACCCTTGAAACCAAACTGATTGCAAACCTGTTTCATGCCGGGCAGATTAACGGTACGTCCGGGTATGAAGAGGCTGCTGCTCAGGGTATTCTGGCAGGCATCAATGCCGCCCTGAAGGTTCAGGGCAGGCAGCCGATTATGCTGGGCAGGCATGAGTCATATATTGGGGTCATGGTGGATGATCTTGTCACGCTGGGTACCAAGGAGCCGTACCGGATGTTTACCTCGCGGGCTGAATACCGGTTGCTGCTGCGTGAGGATAATGCTGATATCAGGCTGCGGGAGATCGGCCATGCCGCCGGTCTGGTTGACGAGGCAACCTATGCCTGCTTCTGCCGTAAGCGGGAGCAGATCCGGGAGGAGCTGGAGCGGGTCCGCGCCACACGTCTGAGTCTGAGTTCCGAAGAAAAGAGCTGGTGTGAACAGTACGGCTGCGCAGATCTGCAGAAAGGTACCAGTTTTGAACAGCTGCTGCGCAGGACTGAAATCGGTTACCAGCAGCTGCAGGAGATTGACCCGCAGGTTGCGGGGCTGCCTGACGCGGTGCGGGAGCAGGTTGAGATCCAGGTCAAGTACCAGGGCTATATTGAACGTCAGCTGGAACAGATTGAGCGGATGCGAAAGCAGGAAGAAGCCCGGATCCCAACTGGACTGGATTACAGCGCAATTCCCGGCCTGACCTCGGAGGTGCGCGAAAAACTGGAGCGGTTCAGGCCTGATACCCTGGGGCAGGCAGCCCGCATTCAGGGGGTTACTCCGGCTGCGATTGCAATTATTTCGGTGATGCTCAAAGGCAGGGGAGAACAGCCCGGTGAACCGTGAGCTGTTGACCGCGGCCGTTGCGGAGCTGCATCTTGTGCTGACGGAGCAGCAGTATGAGGCCTGTGAGTTGTTGCTGCAGGAGTTGCTGCGCTGGAACAAGAAAATCAACCTGACGGCTATCACCAGCAGAGACGAGATGACCGTTAAGCATCTGATTGACTCATTGCATCTGGCGCCTGAGCTCAAGCCGGGTGACCGGGTACTGGACGTCGGCTCAGGTGCCGGCTTTCCTGCCCTGGTGCTTGCCATTGCCAGACCTGATTGCGTGATCACCTCGATTGATGCCGTTGGAAAAAAGATCAGCTTTCAGAAGCATATCGGCCGGATGCTTAAGCTGGCAAATCTTGAGGCGCTGCATGGCAGGGTCGAGGTACTGGCAACTGATCGGTCAGGCGGATTTAATCTGGTGACGTCGCGGGCCTTCAGTAGCCTGTCACTCTTTGTCGAGTTGGCCGCACCTCTGGTGTCGACTTCCGGAAGGCTGATCTCGATGCGCGGTGCTGATGGTGAACAGGAGGCCTTCCGTCTGCGGGAGTCGATTGCAGCCGCAGGATTAGAGCTCGAACCGGCTGTCAGCTACCGTCTGCCGCTCAAAATGGGTGAACGCAGTCTGGTGATCATCCGCAAAGCTTGATAAACACAGGGCTAGCGCAGTGCGCTGTCGAAAACTGCCCACAAGGTCATTTTTTGTTGTGGTCGTTATCGAGCCATGGGTTTTTATGTAAAATTGCCTGGCGCCTTAATTTGGCGCCTTTTTGCTTGTTTTGCCCTCAGGGGGGCCGATTTGTTAGCAGCCCCGGCATCTGCGGTTGCAGAGCAGGGCCAACTGCAGTAGAGTGACAGGCTTGGAACAGCTATGAAGATTAGAATCTACTACGAAGATACCGATGCTGCCGGGGTGGTCTACCACTCCAATTACCTGAACTACATGGAACGGGCCAGAACCGAGTTCCTGCGTGAGCAGGGCTGCTCGGTCGCTCAGCTGGCAGCCGAAGGGGCTGTCTTTCCGGTGGTGCGGATGACGATTGATTTCAAGGCCCCGGCGCGTCATGACGAGCTGCTGCAGGTAACAACCGTACCTGTGCGCGTGGGGGGCTCCTCCTTTACCCTGCAGCAGCAGGTGCTGCGCGAGGCTGATGGCCAGCTGCTGGTGCAGGCAGAGGTTACCCTGGCCTGTGTAACACCAGGGCTAAAGGCCAGGAGAATTCCCGCTGAGGTGCGAGAACTGCTGGTACGGGGGCTGCAGCCATGATCGGGCAGCGACAGACACCGGACCGGTCCGAGGCGCTTGAACTACTGCTGCAGGGAGACCTGCTGCAGCTTGGCCGTTGGGCAGACAGCATCAGACGTAGGCGGCACCCGGATAACCAGGTCACCTTTGTGGTGGACCGGAACGTCAACTACACCAATGTCTGTGAATCGCGCTGTTCGTTCTGCGCGTTCTACCGGGATCTTGACGCGCCTGATGCCTATCTGCTGGACCATGAAACCATTTTTGCCAAGATTGCTGAGCTGGTGGAGCATGGCGGCACGCAACTACTGATGCAGGGCGGGCTACATCCAAGCCTTACCATTACCTACTTTGAAGAACTGTTCGGCGAGATCCGGAGGCGTTTTCCAACAGTACAAAATCATTCACTGTCTCCGGCTGAAGTCTGCCATCTGGCAGACCGGCATGGCCTTACGGTTATGCAGGTACTGGCACGTTTGCAGGCAGCCGGTCTGGCTTCGGTACCAGGCGGCGGTGCGGAGATCCTGGTGGATGAGGTACGTCAGGCCATCTCTCCCAAAAAGATCGGCTGGAAGCGCTGGGGAGAGGTAATGCTGGCCGCAGCCTCGCTGGGGATGACCACCACTGCCACCATGATGTTTGGCAGCACAGAGACACCGGAACAGATTGTGGAACATATCTTCAGGGTGCGGGAGTTGCAGGCCTCGGGAGGGTCGTTCACTGCGTTCATACCATGGACGTACCAGCCCGGAAATACGGAACTGGGGGGTGCTACAGCCACCGGAGTGGAATACCTCAAGGTGTTGGCGCTGTCCAGGATCGTACTGGATAATATTCCGAATATTCAGGCCAGCTGGGTGACCCAAGGGGCAAAGCTGGCCCAGGTTGCGCTGTTCTTTGGTGCCAATGATCTGGGCGGCACCATGCTGGAAGAGAATGTGGTGGCTGCAGCCGGCTGCTGTTTCAGGATGTCGCAACAGGAGATGATTGAGCTGATTCAAACTGCCGGCTTTAGCGCTGCCCAGCGCAGCACCGGCTATGCGATTCTGAGGCAGTTCTGATGCCACTACTGCACTACACCGTGATAGAGCACAATCATCAGCTTGCACAGCTCTGTGCCGAGCTGGCAAAAGAGACTGAGCTGGCTCTTGATCTCGAAGCTGACTCCATGCACCACTACCGTGAAAAGGTCTGTCTGCTGCAGCTTTCAAACCGCACGGACACCTGGCTGCTTGACCCGCTACGGCTTTCAGATCTTTCGCCACTGGGGGCCTTACTGGCACAGCCGGGACTACGTACCGTGCTGCATGGTGGCGACTATGATATCCGCTCCCTGCACCGCGACTTTGGCATTGTGGTGCAGCAGATGTTTGACACGATGGTCGCGGCGCAGTTTACCGGCGCTACCGAGTTTGGTCTTGCTGCGCTACTGCGGGAACATTTCGGCATTGAACTGGATAAGCGTTTTCAGAAAGCGGACTGGAGCACGCGGCCGCTTAGCACTGAAATGGCAGACTACGCTGCCCATGATACGGCCCATCTGCTGGAGCTGGCAGATCGGCTGTATGAGCGGCTGGAGCAGCTTGGCCGTTCGGCATGGGTGGCTGAAGAGTGTGCCTTGCTGGTGGGCAACCGGGTAACAGAAAAGGGTAACGGACCGCACTTTTTGAACTGCAAGGGTGCCGGTAAGTTGAAGCCCCGTAATCTGGCGGTGCTTGAGGGCTTGCTGCAGTTCCGGGACCAGCAGGCGCGGGAGGCCGACCGGCCCGCCTTCAAGGTCATACCGGCGGAGGCATTACTTAAAATTGCTGAACTGCTACCCGCTTCAGTTCGCGATATGAACGGAATAGCAGGGCTGACGCCGCGTCTTCTCGGGCGCTATGGCGAACAGCTGCTGGCAGCAGTCCGCCAGGGGCGCGGCATGGCTGAAGCGGATCTGCCACGCTTTCCCCGGGGCAGGGGTGAGCCTAACCCGGGCATCAAGGCGAGGATTGCACGGCTCAAGACATGGCGTGAAGGGATCAGCAGCCGGATGGAGCTGGCTTCAGGTCTGCTGGCACCGAACTGGTTGCTGGAGCGGATTGCCGAGCAGCAGCCGGTGACGTTGGAACAGCTTCAGGCCATACCGGGGATCCGTCGCTGGCAGGTCGGGCTGTGGGGTACAGAGATGGTTGAGACTCTGGCAAAGGAGACGCAGACAGCATGACAGCGCCATACGTCAGTATTATCGTTCCGGTGTACAATGAGGAAAAGTCGCTGCAGCCGTTGATGGATCGGCTCTACCCGGTGGCACAGGCGCTGGGGCGTCCGTTCGAGATCATCTTCACTAATGACGGTTCACGTGACCGTTCGCTGGAGATGCTGCGTGAGTATGTACAGCGTTATCCCGGCGTGAAAGTGGTGGAGTTCAACGGTAATTTTGGTCAGCATATGGCCATCCTGGCGGCCTTTGAGCGCAGCAGCGGAGAAATCGTCATCACCCTGGATGCCGACCTGCAGAACCCGCCGGAAGAGATTCCCCGCATGATTGCTGCAATAGAATCCGGTCATGATGTGGTTGGCACCATCCGAGAAAAGCGGCAGGACCCGCTCTTTCGCCGGGTGGCCTCACGGATCGTCAACATCACCACCAACAAGATGACCGGGATGCAGATGAGCGACTACGGCTGCATGCTGCGGGGCTATCATCGCAACATCATCAACAACATCAACCAATGCGGTGAGTCCACCACCTTTATCCCGGCTCTGGCCCAGACCTTTTCATCGAACCCGACTGAAATCATGGTGGGGCATGCCGAGCGGACACTGGGGGAGAGCAAGTACTCCTTCTATCGCTTGATCCGGCTCAACTTTGACTTGATGACCGGTTTCTCGGTGGTGCCGTTGCAGCTGTTTGCCCTACTGGGAATCATTACCTCGTTTCTGTCAGTCGGGTTTGCCCTGTTCCTGTTTGTCCGTCGTTTCATGATCGGTGCAGAGGTGGAGGGGGTCTTCACCCTGTTTGCGATCCTGTTCTTCTTCATCGGTATCGTTATCTTCGGGATCGGGATTGTGGGTGAATATGTGGGCAGGATCTACCAGGAAGTGCGTAAGCGCCCGCGCTATGTGGTCAGAAAGACCTACGGGTTTAACGAACCATGAAACTTGTCGTCTGCGCCTATCATAACGTCGGTTACCGCTGTATTGAAGAACTGTTGCGTCAGGGGGCCAAGATCAGCCTGATCTTCACCCATGAGGATTCGCCTACTGAGCAGATCTGGTTCAGTTCAGTACGTGAACTGGCTGAGGCTAATCAGATTCCGTACCTGACCAGTTCCATCAACGAGCCGGAGAACGTCGAGCAGGTACGGCAGATCGCGCCGGATTTTCTGCTATCATTTTATTACCGTAACATGATCAAGCCGGAGCTGCTGGAACTGCCAGCCAGAGGGGCGCTGAATCTGCATGGTTCCTGGCTGCCGAAATACCGTGGCCGGGTGCCGGTCAACTGGGCTGTGATCAACGGCGAGACCGAGACCGGGGCAACCCTGCATTACATGGTTGCCAAGCCGGATGCCGGTGATATTGTTGATCAGGAAAGGGTTGCGATTACCTTCAGCGATACGGCTCACGATGTTTTTGGCAAGGTAAACGAAGCGGCGGTGACCGTGCTGCGCAGGGCCTGGCCCAGGTTAGTGGCCGGTACGGCAGATCGCATCCCGATGGATCTTGCAGCAGGCAGCTACTTTGGCGGCCGTAAACCGGAGGATGGCAGGATTGACTGGGCAAAAGGTGCCGTCCAGATCTATAACCTGATCCGGGGGGTGACCCACCCCTATCCCGGTGCTTTCACCGAGTTGAACGGTAAAAAGATTATCATCTGGTCTGCCTGGCCGGTCGCGGGAAGTGGCCAACCCGGGCAGGTGGTCTCGCTGAATCCGGTGCGTATCGGCACCGGCGATGGGCTGCTGGAACTACGCAGGATGCAGTTCGAAGGTGGGCAGGAACAAGAAGCAACAGCATGTTCATTGAGCGAATCTGACCGGTTCGCATAACAACTAGGAGAAACTGATGAAAGTACTGATACTGGGCGTGAACGGTTTTATCGGCAATGCATTGACCCATCGCATCCTGACCACCACGGATTGGGAGGTCTATGGTCTGGATATGGCCTGCGACAAGCTGGAGCGGTCGCTGGGACACGAGCGGTTCCACTTTCTGGAGGGTGACATCACCATCAACAAGGAATGGATCGAGTATCACATCAAGAAGTGCGATGTGGTGCTGCCGCTGGTGGCGATTGCCACGCCGGTCACCTATGTCAAGGATCCGCTGCGGGTCTTTGAACTGGATTTTGAGGAAAATCTCAAGATCATTCGCCAGTGTGTCAAGCACAAGAAGCGGGTCATCTTTCCCTCCACCTCCGAGGTCTACGGCATGAGCCCGGACGCCGAGTTTGATGAAGAAAACTCACCGCTGGTGCTGGGGCCGATTGCCAAGGAACGCTGGATCTACTCCTGCGCCAAGCAGATGCTGGACCGGGTGATCTATGCCTACGGCAACCACGAAAACTTTAAATTCACCCTGTTCCGTCCCTTCAACTGGATCGGCCCCAAGCTGGACAGCATCCATACTGCCAAGGAAGGCAGCTCACGGGTGCTGACCCAATTCCTCTACGATATCCTGGCTGAAAAGCCGATTGAACTGGTGGATGGCGGGAACCAGCGCCGTTCCTTCACCTTTATTGAAGATGGCATCGATGCCCTGATGAAGATCATCGAGAATCGCAACGGTTGCGCCGACGGCAAGATCTTCAATATCGGCAACCCCAACAACGACCTGTCGGTCAAGGAGCTGGCCGAAAAACTGCGTGACATGGTGGCCACCTTCCCGCTCTACAAGGAAAAGGCTGACAAGTGCCGGATCGTGGAGACCTCTTCGGATTCCTTCTACGGCAAAGGCTACCAGGATATGCTGACCCGGGTGCCGTCGGTCAAGCGGGCCAAGGAATGCCTGGGCTGGGAACCAACCACCACCATTGACGATGCCCTGCGTAAGACCCTGGAATTTTATCTGGTGGATGAGCGGGAGAAGCTCTCCGAGTTTCTGTAGGAACAGCCATGAAGCTTGGACTGCTCGGCGGCACCTTTAACCCGATCCATCTGGCCCACCTGCGGATAGCCGAAGAGGCCCGCGAGGCAGCCGGTCTGGACCAGGTGCTGTTTATCCCGGCAGCTGATCCGCCGCACAAACCGCTGGCCGGGGATGTCTCCTTCGAGCTGCGGGCAGCCATGGTACAACGGGCCATTGCTGCCAATCCGGCTTTCCGTTTCAGTGACATAGAAGCGCACCGGGCAGGCAAATCCTACACGGTTGATACCCTGACCGCCCTCAGGACAGCGCGGCCTGGTGACGAACTGCATTTTATTATCGGCAGCGACTCATTTCTGGAGCTGGGCCTGTGGCACCGTTATGCCGACATTTTTCCGCTGGCCTCACTGATAGTACTGGAACGGCCTGAAAAAGCGATTACCGAGCCATTACAGCAGTTACCGGAGCTGGTGCGCGACCAGTTTGTACAAGAGGCCGGTAACCTGGTGCGACACAGTAGCGGCACCAGTATCCGCTTTGTGATCGGAACCCGGCTGGATATCTCATCCAGCCAGCTGCGCGAACGGGTAGCACGGCAGCAATCGATCCGTTATCTTGTTCCGCCTGAAATTGAATCATTTATTACCCAGAAGGGATTGTATCAACCATGACAGAAAAAACTGCAGAAAAGCCGACCCTCAGCCCACGTGAACGGGCGATCCGCTGTGCCGAATTGGCCAGCGACAAGAAGGGCTACGACCTCCGGGTGCTGGATATCACCGCCATCAGCACCATTGCCGATTTTCTGGTGATCATCTCCGGCCAGTCCGACAAACAGAATCAGGCGATCTGCGACCATATCCGCAGGGAGCTGAAAAAGTTCGGCAAGGTGCAGGAGATCGAGGGGGAGACCGAAGGCAAGTGGATCGTGATGGATTACAGCGATGTGCTGGTACATATCTTCCACGAGGAACAGCGCAAACGCTATGATCTGGACGGGCTGTGGGAAAAGGCAGAGCAGGTGGAGCTGTCGGCAGCGTTGCAGGCCACCGATGCAGCCAACAAAGACTCGTTCACAATCTGATCAGCAAATGCCATGAAGCTCCGTATTATCTGGCTTGGAAAGACCCGTGACCCCTGGATCAAGCAGGGGGTCGCAGAGTACAGCGGACGGATTGGACGCTATCTGCCGTTGGCCATTGATGAACTGAAAGATGAGAAGGATGCCACCCTTGAAGAAGGGCGCCGACGTGAAGGCGAGCGGCTGCTGAAACAGCTTTCCCCCAACGCGGTACTGGTAGCGCTGGATGAACGGGGCCAGCAGCTGGATTCCGTCAAATTTGCAGAATTTATCGGCAAACATCGTGACAGTGGCACCGCCGAACTGGTCTTTGCCATTGGCGGTTCCTATGGCTTCAGTGATGAAGTCCGTAACCGTGCTGCAAAAGTGCTGGCACTTTCCGCCATGACCTTTACCCACCAGATGGTGCGACCGTTCCTGCTTGAACAGATCTACCGGGCCTGCACCATCCTGAATAACGAGCCGTACCACCACTAACCATGCCTGAAGTCATCAAACTGGAAAATATCCGCCGCGTGTTCGGCGAGGGTGACCACGCCGTTGAGGCGCTACGGGGTGTCTCCTTCACCATTGAGGTGGGGGAGTTTGTGGCGATCATGGGTGCTTCCGGTAGCGGCAAATCCACCTGCATGAACACCCTGGGATGTCTGGATAAACCGACCAGCGGTACCTACTGGCTGGATGGCATTGATACCGCCGGGATGGCACCGGATCGTCTGGCTGAGGTGCGTAACAAAAAACTGGGCTTTGTGTTCCAGGGCTTTAACCTGTTGCCCCGCACCACGGCCCTTGAAAACGTGGAACTGCCGTTGGTCTATGCCGGGGTTTCAGCAGCAGAGCGTCACCAGCGGGCTACAGCTGCGCTTGAACGTGTGGGTCTGGGTGAACGGGTTAATCACACCAGCGCCCAGCTCTCCGGCGGACAGCAGCAGCGGGTGGCAATCGCCCGTGCCCTGGTCAACGAACCGGCCGTGATCCTGGCTGATGAGCCAACCGGCAACCTGGACACCACCACCACCCATGAAATCATGCAGCTGTTCACAGACCTGAACCAACAGGGGATTACCATTGTGATGATCACCCATGAACCGGAAGTGGCAGAATATGCCTCCCGCCGGATTACCTTCCGCGATGGTTCGATTATCTCAGACACCGCACACCAAGACTAAATTATGCTCCAACTCGTTAATATTTCTAAAGACTATTCCGGTCGTGTTCTGTTTGCGAACATCTCCTGGCACCTGCGTAAGGGTGAGCGGGTGGCCCTGATCGGCGAAAACGGGGCCGGTAAATCCACCCTGATGAAGATCATTGCCGGGCTTGAGGAATCAAGCAACGGTGATATCCAGCTGGCCAAGGGTGCCAGGGCCGCCTATCTGCCGCAGGATGGTATTGTCAGCAGTGGCCGGATGCTGTTCCACGAGGCCCGTTCGGCCCTGTCAGAACTGCTGGTGCTGGAAGAAGAACTGCACCGCCTGGGACAGGAACTGGAGCAGATGCCCCACAATGCAGCCGGACATGATGCCCTGCTGGCTCGTTATGGTGAACTGCAGGAACAGTTCCGCCATCGTGGCGGCTACACCATGGAGGCCGAGATCGGCACCGTGCTGAAAGGTCTGGGGTTCAGCCAGGAAGACTGGCACAAGGACTGCGGCGAGTTTTCCGGCGGTTGGCAGATGCGGATCGCCCTGGCCAGGCTGCTGCTGCAGAAACCGGATGTGCTGCTGCTGGACGAACCGACCAACCACCTGGATATCGAGGCCCGCAACTGGCTTGAACAGTATCTCTGCTCCTACCCCGGTTCTGTTATCCTGGTCTCCCACGACCGTTTCTTCATGGATCAGGTCTGCTCCCGGATCGCCGAGGTCTGGAACCACACCATTGCCGACTACCACTGTTCCTACTCCACCTACCTGATCCAACGGGAAGAGCGGGTCTCTGCGTTACGGGAGGCCAAGCGGCTGCAGGATGAAGAGGTCCAGAAGACCGAAGACTTTATCCGCCGCTTCCGCTATCAGGCCAACAAGGCCTCACTGGTGCAGTCACGGATCAAGCAGCTGGAGAAGGTGGAACGGATTGAACTGCCGCCGGAGCGCAAGAAGATCCGCTTCCAGTTTCCTGATGCCCCCAAGAGTGGCAGGATTGTGCTGGAACTGCAGGGGCTGACCCGCAGCTACGGAAGCAATGTTGTCCTGAACAAGGTTGATCTGACCGTTGAAAAAGGGGAACGGGTTGCCCTGGTGGGGCATAACGGGGCAGGAAAATCCACCCTGATGGCCGTACTGGCCGGTGGCGAGTATCAGGAAGGCAGCTTGAAGCCAGGCCATAATGTGGTGGCTGATTACTTTGCCCAGGATCAGGCCAATGTGCTGGATGCCACCAGAACCGCCTATGATGAGCTGTACAGTGACTGCCCCTACGAGATGGTACCCAAGCTGCGGGATATCCTGGGGGCGTTCCTGTTTTCCGGTGATGACATCCATAAAAAGGTGGGGGTGCTGTCCGGTGGTGAACGTAACCGCCTGGCCCTGGCCAAGATGCTGCTGCGTCCCTCCAACCTGCTGCTGATGGATGAGCCCACCAACCACCTGGACCTGTTCAGCAAAGAGGTGCTGCTGGATGCCCTGAAGGGCTTTGACGGCACCGTGGTGTTTGTCTCCCACGACCGCTACTTTGTGAACGGTCTGGCAACGCGGATTGTAGAGGTTGGCGAAGGTAAGCTGACCGATTATTACGGCGATTACGAATACTATTTATCAAAAAAAGAGAGCGAATCAGCCCAGACACCTGTTGCATCAGCGCGCCAGATCAAGACGGCAGCCGAACCGGCACCAAACGTATCCGCTGTAGCGTCGCTGCCTCCCCAGAACAAGGAAGACCGCCTAAAAGATCGCGAGGAGCAGAAACGCCGTAAAAAAGAAGAGCAGGCCAAGGAGAAGCAGCAGCAGGCGATTGAGAAGGAGATCGCCACGGTTGAGCAAAAGATTGCTGAGCTTGAGGCAGAGATGAACCGGCCCGGCTTCTTTGATGATCCTGAGCAAGGGCTGGCTGCCGGTGAGCAGCATACTGCGCTGAACACCAGGCTTGAGGAGCTGTACGCACAGTGGGAGGAGTTGTCAGCATAACGTTTTATAGCCACAGGAGAGGATAATTGTTCCATGTTTGAACAAGCCTTCAAGAATATAGACGACGTTCTCTGGAAAGAGGCCGGTTGCGGTAGTGAGCTGGATTATGCAGAGCAGACATCATGGCTGCTGTTCCTTAAATATCTGGATGGGCTGGAGCAGGATAAGGCGATGGAGGCGGAACTGGAAGGGAAGGCGTACAGCTTTATCCTTGATGAGCCGTACCGCTGGGATGTCTGGGCAGCCCCCAAGACCGCAGACGGCAAGCTGGATCACAACAAGGCGTTGACCGGCGATGATCTGCGGGAGTTTGTTGACCGCAAGCTGTTCCCCTACCTGCACAGTTTCAAACAGAAAGCCAGCGGCCCCAACACCATCGAATACAAGATCGGTGAGATCTTCGGCGAGATCAAGAACAAGATCCACAGCGGCTACAACCTGCGGGAGATCATCGACCATATTGATGAACTACGCTTCCGCTCCCAGACAGAGAAGCACGAACTTTCCCACCTCTACGAAGCCAAGATCAAGAACATGGGTAACGCTGGCAGGAATGGCGGCGAGTACTACACCCCCCGTCCGCTGATTCGTGCCATTGTGCAGGTGGTTAAGCCCACAATAGGTCAACGTGTCTATGATGGTGCAGTCGGTTCAGCAGGCTTCTTGTGCGAGGCGTTTGACTACCTGAAGAATCAGCCCAACCTGACCACTGACCAGTTAAAGACCCTGCAAGAGCGTACCTTCTACGGCAAGGAAAAGAAGTCACTGGCCTATGTCATAGCCATCATGAACATGATTCTGCATGGCATTGAGACCCCCAACATCATCCACACCAATACCCTGGCCGAGAATCTGGCTGATGTTCAGGAGAAAGACCGCTTTGACGTGATCCTTGCCAATCCTCCTTTTGGTGGTAAGGAACGCAAAGAGGTACAGCAGAACTTCCCGATCCGTACCGGCGAAACTGCTTTCCTGTTCCTGCAACACTTTATCAAGATGCTCCGTGCCGGTGGACGTGCCGGCGTGGTGATCAAGAATACCTTCCTTTCCAATACCGATAATGCTTCAGTCAGCTTGCGGAAACTGCTGCTGGAATCCTGCAACCTGCACACGGTGCTTGATTGTCCCGGTGGTACGTTCCAAGGGGCAGGGGTCAAGACCGTGGTGCTGTTTTTTGAGAAGGGGGCACCCACCCGTAAGGTCTGGTACTACTCCCTTGATCCTGGCCGCAACATGGGCAAGACCAACCCGTTGAACGATACTGATCTGATTGAGTTCATCGAACTTCAAAAGACCTTTGCCGACTCCCCCAAAAGCTGGAGTGTGGATGTAACGGTCATTGATACCGCTACCTATGATCTGTCTGTGAAGAACCCCAACGGCGGTGAGGTTATCACACACCGAAGTCCGCAGGAGATCATGGACGAGATAGCGGCACTGGATGTCGAGAGTGCGGAAGTGCTGGCGAGGATTCGGGGGCTGTTATGATACTAATGAAGGTTGAAACTACAGCAATACTGACTGACATACGCCATCTAATCGAAAGATCGCGCCAAATGGCGGCCGTTGCTGTAAATGCAGAACTAACCCTGCTTTACTGGCAGGTTGGTCGGCGTATCCACCTGGAGGTACTTGGTGGAGAACGTGCTGAATATGGCAAGCAGGTTATCGTAACACTGGCACGGCAGCTGACTGTCGAGTACGGTAATGGTTGGAGCGAGAAACAGCTTCGCCATTGTCTCCGCATCGCAGAGATTTTTCCCGATGAAGCAATTCTCTCTACACTGCGGAGAGAATTAAGCTGGAGCCACCTCAAAAGCATCATGTATCTGGATGACCAACTGAAACGGGAGTTCTACATTGAGATGACCCGCCTTGAAGGATGGTCATTAAGGCAGCTTCAGGAGCGCATCAAATCAATGCTCTATGAGCGCACCGCCATATCGAAAAAACCTGACGATACGATCAAAAACGACTTGCAGGTACTGCGTACCGAAGGGCGCCTATCGACTGACCTGGCTTTTCGCGACCCCTATCTGCTGGATTTTCTCGGGCTGGCTGATACCTACAGTGAAAAGGATCTTGAATCCGCTATTGTGGCAGAGTTGCAGCGATTCATCATTGAGATGGGCGGTGACTTTGCCTTTATGGCACGGCAAAAGCGGATTACCATTGATCAGCGTGATTATTACATTGATCTGCTTTTCTACCATCGCCGTCTGAAATGCCTGGTAGCGATTGACTTGAAAATCGGTGAGTTTGAAGCAGCCTACAAAGGCCAGATGGAGCTGTACTTGCGCTATCTGGAGAAGAATGAACAACTGGAAGGTGAAAACACACCTATTGGCCTGATCCTCTGCACCGGCAAGAATCATGAGCATGTTGAACTGCTGCAACTGGACAAGAGCAATATCCGTGTAGCTGACTACCTGACACTGTTACCGTCGAAAGAGTTACTGGAAGAGAAACTGCACCGTTCCATCGAGATTGCCCGTCATCGCCTGGCATTAGACGAAACGGATAAGGCGGACTCACGTGGTGACGCGGTGGGCGTGGATAAAGACGAGGTGGAAGGGTGAAGGCGGGGTGGCAGAGGAAGCAACTTGGTGAGCTGGCCGAGTTGAAGGGACGGATCGGTTGGCGTGGGTTGACGGCAAAGGAATACACCGAAAGTGGTCCGCTGTTCCTCTCTGTCCATTCCTTAAACTACGGAGACTACGTTGATTTTAGGGATGCCTTTCACATAAGCGAAGAGCGTTATATTGAAAGCCCGGAGATCATGCTTCAGAAGGATGATGTTCTTATTTGTAAGGACGGTGCGGGTATTGGGAAGGTTGGAATTGTTGGAGAGCTTCCTGATAGAACTACCATAAATTCGTCGTTGCTGCTAATTCGTAGTGGTAAGTCAATATTGCCAAAACTCCTTTATCATTGCCTATGCAGCCCGTACTTTCAAGAAATCGTAAATTCTAGGCTCAACGGGGCAACCACTCCGCATTTGTATCAGCGTGACATCACAGAGTTTCCGGTGGTATTACCGCCACTCCCTGAACAGCAACGCATCGTCGGCATCCTTGATGAAGCTTTTGAAGGCATCGCCATCGCCAAAGCCAACGCCGAGAAGAACCTGCAAAATGCCCGTGCGCTGTTTAAGAGTCACCTACATGAGGTCTTTTCACAGCGGGGTGAGGGGTGGGTGGAGAAATCGATAAAAGAAATTACAACTCATTTAGGTGATGGCCTACACGGAACTCCCCAATATACCGATGATGGCGAATATTATTTTGTAAATGGCAATAACTTAGATGACGGCAAAATAGTTTTTAAAGAAAACACGAAAAGAGTATCAGTAACTGAATATGAGAAGTACAGGAAAAGGCTGACAGAGAGAACTGTATTGGTGTCAATTAATGGGACGCTAGGCAATGTAGCATTTTACAATAATGAGAAGATAATACTCGGTAAAAGTGCTTGTTATTTCAACCTTGTTGATGGTGTTGATAAGCGTTTCATTAAATACATTATTTCAAGTCCGTACTTTTTAGACTATGCACATCAAGAGGCCACCGGTGCAACTATCAAGAATGTTTCTCTAAAATCAATGAGAGATTTCAAAGTGTTATTACCTTCGTTGGTCGAGCAAAATGCAATCGTTAGAAAGCTTGATAACCTTTCCAGTGAAACCCAACGCCTTGAATCCATCTACCAGCAGAAACTGGCCGCACTGGATGAATTGAAGAAATCCCTGCTGGATCAGGCCTTCACGGGGGAACTATGATTACCCTTGCTACCTTGCAACAATGGCTGACTGCACCAGCTGAAACCGAACATCTGGAGTTCAAAGAAGCCAAGCAGCAGTTCGATACCACCAAGCTGATGCGCTACTGCGTTGCTCTTGCTAACGAACGGGGCGGGTATCTTGTGCTGGGCGTTTCGGACAAGCTGCCTCGACAGGTGGTTGGCTCCCAGGCATTTTCCGCAACCACTGAGCTTAACGATATCAAAGCCCGTATTGTCGAAAAACTGCATATCCGTGTTGATACGGTAGAGCTCATGCACCCCTTGGGGCGGGTGCTGGTGTTTGATATTCCTTCCCGTCCGGTCGGACATCCACTGGATTTTGACGGCGCATACCTGATGCGTGCCGGTGAAGACCTTGTTGCCATGACTCCTGACCAGTTGCGCCGTATATTTACCGAAGGGCAACCGGATTGGTTTTCTCAGCCTGCAAAGAAAGGGGCCAGTCCTGATGAAGTTGTTGCCCTGCTGGATACTCAGGCATATTTTGAGCTATCGAATCTGCCGTATCCAACGACACGGGATGGTGTACTGGCTCGTCTTGCCAGTGAAGAGTTGATAAGTCAGGCAACTTCCGGTTGGACTATAACCAACCTTGCGGCGATTCTCCTTGCCAAGAGGCTTGATGCCTTTTCACCTACATTGGCAAGAAAGGCCCCCCGTGTCGTTATTTACGAGGGAACCGACAAAACCGTAACACGGGAGGATAAGCCCGGTATCCGTGGCTATGCTGTCGGTTTTGAGAGTCTGGTTGATTTTGTTCATTCGGCAGCACCGCTGAACCGGAGCGTTGAGCAGGTGGTACGTGAAGAGATCAAGATGTTTCCGAAGCAGGCTCTTCGTGAGTTAATTGCCAATGCGCTGGTGCATCAGGATTTTCTGGCTTCAGGTGCTTCAGTCATGATTGAGATGTACGTTGACCGTGTAGAGATATCTAACCCAGGCGTCCCGCCGATAAGCGTTGACCGTTTTATTGATGAGTTCCGGTCGCTGAATGAGCGGTTGGCTGATCTTATGCGGCGGCTTGGTATCTGCGAGGAAAAAGGTAGTGGCATTGACAAGGTTGTAAAGGCGGCAGAGGTCTATCAGTTACCAGCACCCGATTTCCGTGTCGGTGAGTTACGCACTACCTCCATTCTTTTTGCCCATCAGGATTTTTCCGCCATGAGCAAATCGGATAGGGTCAGGGCATGCTATCAACACTGTTGCCTGATGTATGTGAGCAACCAGAGAATGTCGAACCAGTCTCTTCGTGAGCGTTTTGGGGTGCCTGAATCCAAAGCGGCAACCGTCTCTTTGGTCATTGGTGCGGCCAAGGATGCAGGTTTGGTGAAGGCTGACGAGTCAGAAACCAACTCAACCCGCTATGCCCGCTATCTGCCATTCTGGGCGTAACGAGTGCTTTAACGCAAAACCGTGGTAGAAGATTTGCTATTTAATAAATTAAGTAAAATCATACTGATAAGTGTTTTAACGCAAATCGTGGGGTACCCATGAACGAAGCCGAAACCCGAGCCGAACATATTGACCCTGCCCTAAAAGCCGCTGGCTGGGGTGTGGTGGAAGGCAGCCGTATCCGGCGGGAGTATCCCATCACCCTTGGCCGGATTGAAGGCCACGGCAAACGGGGCAAGGCCCTGACTGCTGATTATCTGCTGGAATACCGCAATACCAAGCTGGCAGTGGTGGAGGCCAAGGCGTGGGACAAACCATTAACTGAGGGCGTTGCCCAGGCCAAGGAGTATGCCGGTAAGCTGGCTATCCGCTTCACCTACTCCACCAATGGGCAAGGCATCTACAGCATTGATATGGAGACGGGCGATGAAGGTGAGTTGCCACACTATCCCACCCCTGATGAACTCTGGAACCTGACCTTTGCTACCTGTAACCACTGGCGTGACCGCTTCGCCGCCGTACCGTTTGAAGATCGGGGCGGCTACTTTCAGGGTCGCTACTATCAGGACATCGCCATAGAACGGGTGCTGGAGGCTATCGCCGGCAACAAAGAACGTATCCTGCTGACCTTGGCCACCGGCACCGGTAAGACTTTTATCGCCTTTCAGCTTGCCTGGAAGCTGTTCCAGAGCCGCTGGAACCTGACTGACTGGAAAAAGGAAGGGGAACCGACCCGGCGGCCCCGTATCCTGTTTCTGGCAGATCGGAACATCCTGGCTGATCAGGCCTACAACGCCTTTTCCGCCTTTCCTGAAGATGCCCTTGTCCGTATAGCCCCGGATGAGATCAGGAAGAAGGGCAAGGTTCCCAAGAACGGCAGTATCTTCTTCACCATCTTCCAGACCTTTATGAGCGGGTACAATGATACCCCCTACTTTGGCGAGTATCCGCCGGATTTCTTTGACTGCATCATCATCGATGAGTGCCACCGTGGCGGAGCCAATGATGAAAGCAACTGGCGGGGGATTCTGGAATACTTCAGCCCTGCAGTGCAGCTTGGCCTGACCGCCACCCCCAAACGTAAAGACAACGTGGACACCTACGCCTACTTTGGTGAGCCGGTCTTTATCTACTCACTGAAGGACGGCATCAATGACGGCTACCTGACCCCCTTCCGAGTGAAGCAGATCTCCACCACCCTGGATGAGTATATCTATATCCCTGATGATACGGTTATAGAGGGGCAGATTGAAGCCGGTAAGGTCTACGAGGAAGCTGACTTTAACAAGATCATTGAGATCAAGGAGCGGGAAAAGAAGCGGGTGGAGCTGTTTCTGTCCATGATCAACCAGCAGGAAAAGACCCTGGTGTTCTGCGCCACCCAGGACCATGCCCTGGCAGTACGTGACCTGATCAACCAGCTTAAGACCAGCCCTGATCCCAACTACTGCCAGCGGGTAACCGCCAATGACGGTGTATTGGGTGAACAGCACCTGCGAGATTTCCAGGATAACGAGAAGAGTATTCCCACTATTCTGACCACCTCACAGAAACTGTCCACCGGTGTTGATGCCCGCAACATCCGTAACATTGTGCTGATGCGCCCGGTCAATTCCATGATTGAGTTCAAGCAGATCATTGGGCGTGGAACCCGTCTCTATGACGGTAAGGACTACTTCACTATCTACGACTTCGTAAAGGCGCACCACCATTTCTGTGATCCTGAATGGGACGGTGAACCGGTTGAGCCGGAGGCGTGTGAAAAGTGCGGCTGTTATCCCTGCGAGTGCGTCAAGCAACCACCGAAACCGTGCAAGGTGTGTGGCCAAATGCCTTGTATATGCGAAAAGACCCCTCCTGAACCATGCGAGAAGTGCGGTCAGCGGCCCTGCGTCTGCAAAAAGAAAGCAAAGGTCAAGCTTGCTGACGGCAAAGAGCGTAACATCCAGCACATGACCATGACCAGCTTCTGGCATCCAGACGGCACACCGATGTCGGCCCAGCAGTTTATGGAGCTGCTGTTCGGCAGGCTGCCGGAGTTTTTCAAGAATGAGCAAGAGCTACGCAACCTCTGGAGCCGACCTGACACCCGCAAAAAGCTGCTGGAGGGACTGGCAGAAAAGGGATTTGGCCATGATCAGCTGGCTGAGATGCAGCGAATTATTGATGCCGAGAAGAGTGACCTGTTTGATGTTTTAGCCCATGTGGCCTATGCCATGCCACCACTGACTCGTGAAGAACGGGCTGGCAAAGCTCGGACCTTGATCACCCAGCACTTCAACAACAAGCTACAGGTGTTCCTTGATTTTGTGCTGGCCCATTATGTTGAGATCGGTGTGGATGAACTGGACCAGTCAAAGTTAACACCGCTACTCAAGCTCAAATACCGTGATTCCATCCCTGACGCGGTCGCCGATCTTGGCCAGACCCCGCTGGAGATCGGCCAGGCCTTTGCCGGGTTTCAGCAGTATCTATACCAACAGCAGATGACCGTCTGATGGCCGCTGAATTCTCCCCTGATTGCAGCGCCCTGATCCGTTTTGAGATCAAACAGGCCCGTGGTAATGAGGTCTTCTTCATTGCCAGCCTGGACGACAACGGTTGCATAATCTCTGCCGAGGCCATCGCCCGTGGCAACCGTCATGCCGTACCAGCTATTCTCTCCCGCGCTTCAGACGGGCAGATGGTGTTGCACAACCACCCCTCCGGCGAGCTGACCCCCTCTGATGCAGACCTTGATCTGGCCTCGATCTGTGGCAATAACGGGATCGGTTTCGGTATCATCGACAATGACTGCCAGCGTTGCTATCTGGTGGTGGCGCCCCATACCCCCCGCACCGGCGAACGGCTGAATTTTAACGAGCTGGAAAAGATCTTTGGCACTGACGGGATGCTGGCCAAGCACCTGAAGGGGTACGAAAAACGGGATGAACAGGTGCGGATGGTCTTTAGCGTGGCGGGTGCCTTTAATGACAACACCGTGGCGCTGATTGAGGCCGGTACCGGTACCGGCAAATCACTGGCCTATCTGGTACCTGCCCTGCTCTGGGCCATGCGCAATGATCAACGGGTGGTGATCTCTACCAACACCATCAACCTGCAGGAACAGCTGATCAAGAAGGATATCCCCCTGTTGCAGCGCCATGCTGCCACAGAGTTCACCGCCTGCCTGGTCAAGGGGCGTGGCAACTACCTCTGCCTGCGTAAACTGGGCGGGGTACTGGATGAGCCATCTCTGTTCCCGGACAGCGCCTCAGAGGAGCTGCAGGCCATAGCTGCCTGGAGTGAGACCACCCGCAGCGGCTGTCTGAGCGACCTCTCCTTCCACCCTGCCTGGGAGGTCTGGGATGACCTGCGCTGCGAGGCAGACCAGTGTGGCCGTTCCCGCTGTCCGGAGTTTAACCGCTGCTTTTTTTACAAGGCCCGTCGTGATGCTGCCTCGGCCCGGCTGCTGGTGGTCAACCACGCCCTGCTGCTGGCTGATATCGCCCTGCGCCGTGAGAGCGGCTATGATGCGGTTGCCATCCTGCCACCCTTCAGCCGTCTGATTATTGATGAGGCCCACCACCTGGAAGAAGCTGCCACCGGTGCCCTGTCGGTCAGGATCAGCCGGGCCGGGTTGATGAAGCAACTGTCAAGGCTGGCGCCGTCCGGTGGCAGGGTAGGCATCCTGAGCGTACTGAACACCAAGATCGGCAAGGAACTACCGGAAGAGCTGGATGCCCTGTATCAGGAACTGTCCGGCCTGATCGAGGCTGCCCTGCTGCCTCAGGTCCATGAGCTTGCAGGCGCGGTTGACCGTGAGCTGGACTGGCTTGCCCAGGCCTTGCAAGGTGAGATGCAGCGTGGAGATGATCAGCGGGGTGGTGAGCTGAAGCGCAGGATTACCGCAGAGGTGCGTGCCACACCGTTCTGGCATGAGCTGGAGACCCGCCTGAAGCGTCTGGGCGAGCAGTTGCAGGAACTGGCCGATGGTCTGGGAGCACTGGATCGGGCTGCTGCCAAGCTGCCGGACACGGTCATGCAGACCGTCAACGGGCTGTTAACTGACGCCTTTGGCATTGGTCAGCGTCTGGTGGCGATCAGCCGTGAACTGGCCTGGTTCTGCACCGATGATCCAGAGGCCTGCTGCTGGCTGGAGGCCAAGCAGACCAGCCGGGGCAGCCAAGCCACAATCTGTGTGGCACCCCTGGATGTGGCTGAGACCATTAAAACCGCATTGCTTGACCCAATCCCCACGGTGGTGCTGACCTCAGCCACCCTGACCGTTGGTGGCTCATTCAGCTATCTGCGCAGAAGGACCGGCCTTGACCTGCTGGAGTCGGAGCGGCTGCAGGAGCTGGCACTGGCCTCACCCTTTGATTATGCAGAGCAGTCATTGGTGGCCATCCCCCGGGATCTGCCTGATCCCACCAGCCATGCCTTTCGTCAGCCATTGGCTGATGCAGTGCTGAGGGCGGTCAGCATTTCGCAGGGAGGCGCCTTTGTGTTGTTCACCTCCTTTGACCTGCTGCGTCAGACCCATGCCGCCCTTAAAGCTGAACTGGAAAAACAGGGAATAACGGTATTGCGACAAGGTGAAGGTGGCGGCAGGCACCAGCTGTTGGCCCGTTTCCGCAAGGAACAGCATGCCGTGCTGTTCGGTACTGATTCTTTCTGGGAAGGGGTGGATGTGAAGGGAGATGCCCTACGCTTGGTGGTGATTGCCCGGCTGCCGTTTCAGGTGCCGACAGAGCCGATCCAGCAGGCAAGGGCAGAGCGGATCACCAGCCTGGGGGGTGACCCGTTCCGTGAGATGTCGGTGCCCCAGGCCGTGCTCAAGCTGCGCCAGGGCTTTGGCCGCCTGATCCGCAGCCGGACTGACCGTGGGGCCGTGCTGATTCTTGATAGCCGGATGGTCACCAAGAATTATGGTGCGCGTTTCAGAAAGTCTTTGCCTGAGGCCGCACAGTTGATCGCTCCGCTGGATCAGGTATTCAGCCGGATGGAGCAGTTTTTCCAATCATGGCACTGAATATGCTTTAGGCAGAGTATTCCATTATAAGGAGGAAACAGCAGATGCGAATCGCAACAGCTCTGGTCCTGGCAGCACTTATGGCGGTCCCGTCACTTGGAGCAGCTGAGTCCAATTTCAATGTTAATGTTAATCTGGGAGTGCCGGTACCGCCGCCTCCCACGGTTGTGGTGGCGCCCCGGGTGGTCTTTGATGCGCCGCCGCTCTTTCTGGCGCCGTCGTCACTGGGGTTCTATGTGGGAGTTGATATGTCCTACGACATGGTTCTCATTTCCGGCGTCTACTACCTCTTTCAAGGTAATCACTGGTATCGGGCCAACCATTATAACGGTCCCTGGGTGGTAACCCGCTACGAGCAGCTCCCGGCACCGGTCAGACGATACAAGGTGGAGAAGATCCGCTACTACCGCGATCATGAGTACCGCGCCTACCATGCGAATCGTGATCACTACCGCGGCAAACATTTCCGGCCTGGTCGGGAGGAACGAGAAGAGTGGCGGGATGAGAAGGACCGTCGTAAGGAGGACAAGCGGGAAGCGCGCGAGGAGTGGAAGGAACACAAAAAACATGGCCGCGGCCATGGCCGTGATAATGACTAGTTGATACAGAAACGGCCCGGTTTACACCGGGCCGTTTCATTGAAGTACAGCGATAGTGTTTCAGGCAAGTTCCCTGCGGCGCTTTTTGGCAATGAAGTTAAAGCACTGGAAGTAGGTAATGGCCACCAGCAGGAACGAATAGTAGGAAACCGACAGGAACAGCGATGCCGCCCGTCCTTTTTCCACACTGGGTGACATGAAAATAAAGACCACAAAGGCGCCCAGGGCAGAGAGCTTCCAGATATCACCAAGCAGCCGTCTGCGGCGCAGTGCCACCAATTGTTCCGGCGTAACTCCAACAAGGCTTGTCTCAACTTCTACCTCAACATCCTTGCCGGCAAGCCACCAAGCAGGATACATACAGATCAGCTGCACGACCACCGCCATGATGAAGCTTTTGACAAACAAACCGGACATGCCATACTTGGCAAAAGCCAGCATAAAATTGTAGGCCATAAACATTAACAGGCCCAGCAAGCCGACCTGCACCACGTTGTGGATGATCGTGAGACGTCTGAGGCGGGTGAAGTCGTAGGATGCCATTATTTGTTCCTTACTTGCGTGTATTTAGTGGTGTCATCTGCAGCGGGTCTGGGTTATAACAGAACGGCGTTACAAATTCAACCAGGAAAGACGCGTCATATCAGATGAAGCTGATTCGTCGTATTTTTAATCCGGTGATTGCCCTGGTGGCCATCCAGCTGGTCTGGGTGGTGGTGGTGGTACTGTGGGTAACCTGGTTTGTGGGCAGGCATCGCCAGTTGAAAGAGCTGGCCACCCGCTACAGTCCGGAGCTGCTGGCCCGGACCGAGGGCTGGTCTCCACTGGTGCAGGGGCTGCTGCTGCTGGCCGCGATTCTGGCAGGGGTCTATACGCTGTTCATCTTCTGGCGCCGTCAGTCGCGGCTCTATCAGGAGCAGCGTGAGTTTATCACCCAGGTGACCCATGAGCTGAAATCGCCCCTGGCATCAATCCAGCTCCACCTTGAGACGATCCAGTTGCGCCGTCCCTCGGCAGAACGCCTGGACAGTTTTGTGGATACCATGCTGGATGATACCCATCGCTTGCATTCCCAGATTGACAACCTGCTGCTAGCCGCCCGGATTGAACAGCGCCGGCGTCCGGCTGACCGGCGGGTGATTGATCTTTCGGCCTTTGTGCAGAAATATCTGGATGAAAACCGTGATCGCCTGCCACCAGGTACCCGGCTTGAGCTGGAACTTGAACCTGATCTGAAGGCGGCGGTGGAGCCGGATGAGCTGGGCACGGTACTGCGTAACCTGCTGGAAAATGCGGTGCTCTATTCGCCCGGTGTGCCGGAACTGGAGCTGCGGCTGTGTCGTAAAGGCCGCTGGGCCGCTATTTCGGTGAAAGATCATGGTCGCGGCCTTGCCGTAGAAGAACTGCGTAAGATCTTTCGCCGTTTCTACCGGGTAGAACAGCCTGATGAGCGAATACGTGGAACCGGTCTGGGGTTGTATATTGTCCAGTCCGTGATTGAAGGTTGTGGAGGCACGGTGCAGGCTGAAAGCGCCGGCCCCGGCAGCGGCTGTACCATTACCCTGCAACTACCTCTTGTGGAGAAATAATGACCCCTGAAAATGACCTGACCTGCCCAATGTGCCGCCGGTGGGATGATGATGCCGACCTGCGGATCGTTGAATTTGAGTACAGCTATCTGATTCTGAACCGGGATCAGTTCTTTCCCGGCTACTGTCTGTTGTTTGGCAAGCAGCATGCCACCGAACTGTTTGATCTGGATCCCAAGACCCGCCAGGGGATGATGGAAGAGGTGACCAGAACCGCAGCCGCCCTTGCTGGCCTTTTTAAGCCGGACAAGATCAATTATGAATTGTTGGGCAACATGGTGCCCCATATCCATTGGCATCTGGTACCCCGTTTCAGCAGTGAGCCGCTCTGGCCCAGGCCGATCTGGGCAGAGCCCCATGCAGAGGCCTACCTTTCAAAAGAAGGTTACCACCAGCGCTGTGAACAGATCCGCCAAGCACTGGAGGCGGTATGAAAAGGCCCTGCTGTACAACCCTGGCCAATGGTCTGCAGGTGGTTACGGTGGAACTGCCCCACCTGCACAGCGCTGATGTGGCGGTCTATCTGAAGGTGGGTGGTCGCAATGATCCGGCCGGAAAAACCGGCCTGTCCCATTTTCTGGAGCATATGCTGTTTCGCGGTACTGCCGACTACGCCAGTTCGCTTGAGATTGAGGCGGCTTTCGAGTCGCTGGGAGGCGGAATCAATGCTGCCACTGATGCTGATTCGACCTGCTACTATGGCAGGATTCACCCCCGTTTTGCTGCCCAGGGACTTGAAATCCTTGCCTCTATGTTGTTGCGGCCACGTTTGGAGGGGATCGAGCTGGAACGTCGGATTATCGGTGAAGAGGCGCTGGAGGATATCAGCCAGGACGGAGATGAGATCAGCCCTGATGTGGTGGTGGGACGGATGCTCTGGCCTGACCATCCACTGGGGGAATCTACGGTGGGCAGCCTGGAGGATATTGCCCGGATAACGGAACAAGATCTGCGACAGCACCTTGCCACCTGGTATCGCCCCAACAATGCCGTGGTGGTGGCTGCCGGCCCGGTGCAGCACGGGCTGATGGTTGAGGCTGCCGAGCGTTTTCTGGGGGATTGGCAGGGGGCAGTGCTGCCGGTTGTCCAGCCGGTAGCGGCAGTACCTGCTGATGGCCCGCGTTGCCGCTTTGTCAGGGATTCTGACAGCCAGATGACGATGCAGCTTGCCTTTCGGGCCTGCCACCGGGCGGCACCGGAGCTGACTGCCCTGAAGCTGCTGCGCAGGATTCTGGCTGGCGGTGGCTGTTCTCGCCTGCACCTGGCGTTACGTGAACGGTTGGGGTTGATCTATTCGGTGGATGCCTCAATCGGCAGTTATGATGAGACCGGCTGCCTCTCGATCGATCTCTCAACTGCGCCTGAAAATCTGACAACGGTGTTAAAAGCAACCCTGGAAGAGTTGCGGTTACTGGCAGCGTCTCCAGTACCGGAAGCCGAGTTGGAGCGGATCAGAACCGTCTATCTGGCAGACCTGGACTACAGTCGTGATTCGGTCAGTGAGATGGGGATCCGGTTTGGCTGGGGCACCCTGATGGGGGTGGCCCGTAGCATTGATGAGGACCAGCAGCTGGTTGCGCAGGTTTCAGCAGCAGAGCTGCAAGAATTAGCAGCAGAACTATTCCGGCCCGAAAACCGTTTTCTGGGGGTTATCGGGCCGATTGAGAGTATTGATCAGCAGGAGATTGAGCTGTTACTGCAACAGTAGGTAGTTATTCACGCGGAGCCGCGAAGCTCGCGGAGAAAATCAAGTAGCTACCTATAAACAAAGAAAATCTTCGCGTCTCTGCGCCTTGTGCAACAGGTTATTTCTCTTCCAGTATTGTCACCTTTATTTTACCGATCACCCCCACCAGTGGGGCCAGGTCAGCCGGCCGGTTGCCTTCGAAAAAGGCCAGGTGGGTCGGGTCAGCCGGCACCTGGTTAAAGGTGGGGTCAACCGCTACCCAGCGCCCGTTCAGCAGGCTCTCTGCCCAGCTGTGGTACAAAAAACTGGCCCCGTCCTGTGAAACCAGGCCGGAGACAAAACGGGTCGGAATACCGGCGGCACGGGCCAGGGCGCTGTACAGTTTGGCGTGGGTCTGGCAGTTGCCCTTCTTTTTGTTAAGCGCCACCACTGCGCTGCCGCCATCTTCAATACTGTCCTCAAGCCAGCTGGCCGTCCAGGTTGCCAGTATCTGAACCCGCTCCTGATCAGTCTTTAGGCTGCCGGTCAACTCCTTGGCCTTGGCTGAAATCTCTGCTGCTGTGGACTCAATCCCTTCCGAGGGCTGCAGGTAGCCTTCAGCAACCTGATTGAGGACTGTTTCGGACGGTTTGCGTAGGCTGCCGGTTACTATGACCACCCTGCCCTGCTGACGCTCAACCTGTTGTGAGCCGTTACTCAGCACCGGGATCTGATCGCCGTAGCCGGTGATGGCTGCAGACAGCCCGACAAGTTTTGCCGGGGCTTTTTTCAGGGGCGGGTTGATCCGAACCAGACTGAAGTCATAGATCAGATCCTTTTTTGAGAGGGCCATGCCGCTGATAAAAGCGGCCAGCTTTTCTGCCGGTTCAGCCTTGGTAATAACCAGGCCGTCCCGCACCGATTCCAGCAGGGTGTTGCCCTGCTGATCAAGCCAGATGTCATTATCAACAAAGGGATACAGGTTGTTACGCAGCTTCAGGGCAGGCCGTCCGTCCGGAGTTTTTTCATCCCCCAGTACGCTGATTTTGACTTCTTTGATTGCCATCTCTTCCGGGTCAAAACTGAATACCCGCAGGGTTTTTCCCGGCGCCGTACCTTTGAAGAGCGGTATCAGGTTCAAGGCCGGGCCTGGAAACAGTTCGGACTTGGCCTTCAAGGTTTTCATACTGCTTTTGCCGTCTGCCTCACGTTTGATCTGCAGTCCGCCAGGAATCATCTTGCCGCTCAGGCGGGATTTGCTGCCGTTGATGGTCTGTTCCACCTCCAGCGTTTTCAAAGCCAGATTTGGTCCAACCTGGTAGATCTCCCGGGAACTGGACTCTTTGGTGAATCCCATTACCTTCATCCGGACACTGCCATCACCCTCAATCCGGTAGCCGCCTTCCGGCAACGGTGTGGTCAGTTGCCGGTAAAACCCGACCTGTTCGTTGTCGATCAGGATGGCGAACCAGCGTTCTCCCAGCGGGGGAACCGTAAGCTGGTGCGGCGCAGCAGCAAAGGCCGGCAGGGATAAAAAAACGGCGGCCAGGGCCGCCGACAGCAGGAAAAAAACAGATCGTTTGAATCGTGACATCGTCAACTGTCCTGTTAGATAGAATGTCGCACTACGGTACGAACCGGCTACTGTGAGCAGCCGGGATCGCTGATGATGACCCGGTTGCGGCCCCGCTCCTTGGCCTGATAGAGCGCCTCGTCGGCGGCCCGCAGCAGACCGTCGATGTCATCAAAGCAGGGAGAGGGGAAGAGGGCAACCCCCAGGCTGACCGTGACCCGCTCGTTGGCAAGTGAACCGGCAAAATGCATCCCCTGTACGGAAAGCCGGATCCGGTCCGCCACATTAAAGGCCTCTTTCAGCGAGGTATCCGGCAACACGGCAACAAACTCCTCGCCTCCGTAACGGGCTGCAATATCATAGCTGCGCAGCTCTTTCTGGATATGCAGCGCCACCTTCTGCAGCACCACGTCACCCTGCAGATGGCCGTGGGTGTCGTTGACCCGCTTGAAGTGGTCGATATCCATCAGCAGCAGGGCCACCTGGCCATCCTTGCGCCGTGCCCGCTGTACCTCTTTATCCAGCGCCTCCATCAGAAAACGGCGGTTGAACAGGCCGGTCAGGTGGTCGGTGTTGGACAGCTCCAGCAGTAGCTCATTGGAGCGTTTGAGGTCATCCTGCAGGTGTTTGATCTTGAGATGTACCCGCATCCGGGCCACCAGCTCTTCCGGATCAAACGGTTTGGTGATGAAGTCGCAGGCACCCTGCTCAAGCCCCTTGATCTTCAACTCACGGTCATCGTTGCCGGTCAGGATGATGACCGGGGTATCGGATACTTCCGGCCGTCCCTTCAGCATCCCCAGGAACTTGAAGCCGTCCATACGGGGCATTTCAAGGTCGCAGAGGATGATATCCACCGGCGATGCCAGCAGCTTCTTGAAGCCCTCCAGGCCGTCTTCGGCCTGGTAGAAACGGGAAAACAGATCACGGGACTCCAGGGTCTTGATGATCTTTTCCCGGACAGCTTCAGAATCGTCAATGATCAGTACACTGTCGGCCATAAGACTCCCTTTTTTACAGGCGAGGTTCCTGCATCAGGCGCTTCATTTCAGCAATGGTGGCAGCGTAGTCAGAACTGCCGAATACGGCGCTGCCGGCCACCAGGACGTCAGCCCCGGCATGGGCGATCCGGGCGACATTGGAAGGTTTGGCGCCGCCGTCTATCTCCAGCTCTGCCTCACAGCCGCGGCGGTCCAACATGCCGCGCAAGGCCTGAATCTTGGGGATACAGGCCTCAATGAACGACTGGCCGCCAAAGCCGGGATTAACGGTCATCAGCAGCACCAGATCAAGCTCTTCAAGGACATAGTCCAGTACATTCAGGGGGGTGGCGGGGTTCAGGGAGACACCGGCCTTCTTGCCCAGCCCCTTGATCTGCTGCACCACCCGGTGCAGGTGGCGGCAGGCCTCGGCATGTACCACAATAATATCGGCACCGGCCTTGGCAAACTCATCCACATACCGCTCCGGCTCTTCAATCATCAGGTGTACATCCAGCGGCAGGCTGGTTACCTTGCGTACCGCCTCAACCACCAGCGGCCCAATGGTGATGTTGGGTACAAAGCGGCCATCCATGACATCGATATGGATGTAATCGGCACCGGCAGCCTCGACAGCCCGGACTTCGTCGCCCAGACGGGAAAAATCAGCGGAAAGTATGGAAGGTGCTATCTTTTTCATCGGTCAATCCTTGTCCAGAGTTTTGATTTTTTCAATGAACTCTGTGTAATCGTGCAGCAAAAAAGCCATCAGTCCCGTGACGGTGGGGCCAGGCACGCAGACAGCCGGAGCTGTCAAACAGATCTGCCCATTCAGGAAAGAGCTGAGCGCCATTTTTTACCACAAACTCCGGATGGCGTGAAAGAAAATCCTTGATAATGGCTTCATCTTCTTCCCGGGCGGTAGAGCAGGTGGCATAGACCAGTACACCGCCCGCTTTTAACCGGGCCGCTGCCGCATCAATCAACAGGCGCTGGCGGGCGGCACAACGGCTTATTTCGACAGGGGTCAACCGCCATTTCGCCTCCGGGTTGCGCCGGATGACCCCCAGGCCGGAGCAGGGGGCATCCAGCAGAATCCGGTCGAACTGCAGTCCTTCCAGATAATCGCTGGTTAGGGCATCAGCGGCCACGGCCTGAATGCTTGTCAGGCCGAGTCGCTGCGCCGATTCACAGATCCGTCGGATCCGGCGGGCGTTCAGATCCGTTGCGGTAACGCAGCCGCGGTCATTCATCAACTGCGCCAGATGGGTGGCCTTACCGCCCGGTGCAGCGCACATATCAAGGATCTGTTCGCCGGTTTGGGGCGCCAGCAGGTGCGCCACCAGCTGTGATGCCTCATCCTGCACCATAAACAGGCCTTCATCAAAGCCGGGCAGGCCGGTGATCTGACAGCGCTGCAGGATCTGGATCCCTTCAGGCGCGAAGTGACAGGGCTCAACAGCCAGCCCGGCGGCATGGAAACGCTCCAGCAGGTCGCTACGGCTGATCCTGAGGCTGTTGACCCGCAGGGTTAGCGGCGGAATCTCTGTGGAGGCGGCCGCAAGTCCGGCAGCCTCATTTTGGGGAAACTGCTGCAGCCACTGTTCCGCCAGCCAGCCCGGCAAAGAATAGGCCGCAGACAACCAGGCTACCGGTTGCTGGGCTGGATCGGGCAGGGTCAGCGAACCCTGTTGGCGCAGGTAGCTGCGTAGGACGCCGTTGATTAACCCCTTGGCACGGGGCAGGATGGCATTGGTCAGTTCAACGGTGGCATGTACTGCCGCATGGCTGGGTACCCGGTCCAGGTAACGCAGTTGATAGAGCCCCAGGCGCAACAGCAGCAGCACCGGCAGCTCCAGTTTTTCAAGGGGCTGCTGTACCAGCTGTCTCAGGTAGTGGTCAAGGGTTGCCTGGCGGCGCAGTACACCGAAGACCAGCTCGGCAAACAGGCCGCGATCCGGTCCCTGCAGCTGGTTACGGGACAGCTCCTGGTCGATCAGGTCATCGGCATGCAGGTCGCTGCCGGAAAGCCGCTGCAGGGTCGCATAGGCAGCCTGGCGGGGTGAGCTGGTCGCTGGTGTGGCAGGTTGATGTTTGGACATGGTCGTAGCATAGAACGTAACAGGCTGTATTGGCAATCATTTAAGACCCTGCTTAGGGCGGCTGCTGAGCAGAGATATGGCCGGCACAGCAATTATTCGTAGCATGCTGATTGCCCGTAACAGCTTGACATTTCACGCAGTCACGTGCTATGAGCATCCTTTCATTGCCACTTGAATTACGAAGGAGAAAAGTTTATGGAGCGTACCTTTGCCATCATCAAGCCGGATGCCGTTGAGCGGGGCCTGTCCGGCAAGATCATCACCAAGATTGAAGAAGCCGGTTTTGCCATCGTCGGCATGAAGAAGATCCATCTTTCCCGTGCCCAGGCTGAAGGTTTCTACTATGTACACAAAGAACGTCCGTTCTTCAACGACCTCTGCAGCTTCATGTCCCGTTCGCCGGTGATCGTGATGTGTCTGCAAAAAGAGAATGCCATTGCTGACTGGCGGACCCTGATGGGTGCCACCAACCCTGCCAATGCAGAGCCCGGCACCATCCGTAAGGAGTTTGCCAAGAATATCGAGGAGAACTCATCCCACGGTTCAGATGCACCTGAGACCGCAGCCTTCGAGATCCCCTATTTCTTCAACAGCTTCGAGCTGGTGGGCTAACCATAAGGAAGCGGCCCTTTCACGCTGGTGACAGGGCCGCTTTTTTGTGCGGCGTATGCCCGATTCCCTCCGAACCGACCTCAAAAATCTGACCCTGCCTGCCCTGGAGCAGTTTCTTCAGGGGCAGGGCAAAGAACGCTATCGAGCAACCCAGATCTTCAAGTGGCTGTACCAACACGACGTCAGCAGTTTTGAGGAGATGACCAATGTCTCCAAGGCGCTGCGTGCCGAGCTGGCCCGGACGGCCTGTATCAGCCGTCTTGAGCCTGAGACCGTTGAGGTGGGCAATGACGGTACTCGCAAGTACCTGTTCATGCTTGAAGACGGCAATGCCGTGGAGTCGGTGATCATTCCCGACGAAGATCGCAACACCCTCTGTATTTCATCCCAGGCCGGCTGTGCCATGCAGTGTGCCTTCTGCCTGACCGGTACCTTCAGTTTGACCCGCAATCTGACGACCGCCGAGATCATCAACCAGATCCTGGCGGTGCGGCGGGATGTAGAGGTGCGCAACATCGTGATGATGGGGATGGGAGAGCCGTTGCATAATCTGGACAACGTCATCCCGGCCCTGCAGATCATGGCTGAGGATAATGGACTGCAGCTATCATCCCGGCGGGTGACGGTCTCTACCTGCGGGTTGGTGCCGGAACTGGAGCGGTTGGGGCGTGAGGTGACCGTCAATCTGGCTGTCTCCCTGAATGCCACTACCGATGAGTTGCGGGACCGGATCATGCCGGTCAATAAGGCCTATCCGATCGCGACGCTCCTGGCTGCCTTGAAAAACTATCCCCTGCCGGGGCGGCGTAAGATCACCATTGAATATGTCCTGCTGGGGGGATTGAATGATACGCCGGAGGATGCCAAGCGTCTGGTTCGGCTGTTATCCGATATCCCCTGCAAGATCAACCTGATACCGTTCAACCCCCATGAAGGGGCCGATTTCAGACCCCCCACCCGTGCGGCGCTGGATGCGTTCCATAAGTATCTGCTGGACCGCCATTTCACTGTGATCACCCGTGACAGCCGCGGCAGCGATATATCCGCTGCCTGTGGACAGCTGAAAGGTAAGCTGGATCGCAAACCGTCCCAGGAGTCTTCCGATGTCTGATTCGCAATGTAATCACCCCTTTAGCTGGGAGTTGCTTGGTGATCTTGCCGTTGGCCGCCCCTCTCTGGGACCGCAGATGCGGGTCGAGGCGTACCGCCTGATGCAGTTTACCCTGCGGGAGGTGCTGGAACGGCACTACGGCACTACGGTTACCGACAGCTTGCTGTATGAGTCAGGCTACCTGGCCGGAAAGCATTTCTATGATCAGCTGGTCGGGCCGGTGGCAGACCTGCATCTTTTTAGCAAGCGGCTCGGACAGGCCCTGCGTGATCTGGGGATTGGCATTCTGGCGATTGAAGAGGCCGACCTGATTGACGGGCGGTTTGTGGTGACGGTTTCCGAGGATCTGGACTGTTCAGGCCTGCCGGTGCTGGATAATTCGATCTGTACCTATGATGAAGGATTTATTTCGGCCCTGCTGGAAAGTTACAGCGGCCGTCCTTTTGTCGTGCGCGAGGTGGACTGTTGGGCCAATGGAGCCCGGACCTGTCGTTTTGTGGCCACCGCCTGCGAGGTGTGAGATGCAGCCTGAGTCCTGCTCACTCTATCAAACCCTGGTGGAGAACAGTCCGGATGTGATCTGGCAGACGGATCACGAGCTGCGTTTCTGCTACCTGAATCCTGCAGTTACCGAGCAGTTCGGCTACAACCCGGAAGAACTGCTGGGACGCACACTGACGGAGCTGCTTTCTCCCGCCTCCCGAGACTTTGTTCTGGCCCGCCTGGCCGCCAGGATGGCCGATGAGCTGAGCGGCAAGAAGCTTGGCCAGCGTCTGCTCGAGATCCAGATTATCAGCAAGGCAGGCAGACTGATCCCCTCTGAGGTGACGGTTGCTGCCATCCGTAACGATGCCGGCGATCTGGTCGGTTTCCAGGGAGTAACCCGCAACATTTCTGACAGGGTGCGGATTGAAGAGCGGATGCGGCTTTCCGAACGTAACTACCGTGAACTGGTGGAACGTTCCAGCAGTTTCATCCTGCGTTGGACCAGCGACGGCACCATCACCTTTGCCAACTCCCATGTCTGTGAATTTTTCGGGTTTTTGCCGGAAGAGCTGGTCGGCCGGCACCTGGTGGGAACGATTGTGCCGGAGATCGAGAGTACCGGCCAGAGTCTGCGCCAGCTCATAGCGCAAATCGGGGCAAATCCTGAACAGTTTCGTACCTCGGAACATGAAACCATCTGCTGGGACGGCAGCCGGATCTGGGTCGCCTGGAACAATTCCCCTGCCTATGATGAACAGGGACGGCTGGAGATCCTGAGTGTCGGCCATGACGTCTCGGAACGGCGGCAGCGGGAGAAACAGCTGGCCTATCTGACGGTGCATGACCCGATGACCGGGCTCTATAACCGGGCCTATTTTGATACCGAGTTTGAGCGGCTTTCCCGCGGCCGGCGCTTCCCGGTCAGCGTGGTGATCGCCTCACTTGACAATCTCCAGCTGACCAATGACGAACAGGGGCGGGAACAGGGCGACCTGATCCTGATGAAGGCAGCCCGCCTGCTGAAGGAGGGGTTCCGGGCCGAAGATCTGGTCTCCCGCACCGGTGGTGACGGCTTTGCAATCCTGCTGCCGGGGCTGGATGAGCAGCAGACGGCAGCAGGCCTGATCCGTTTCAGGGCGGCAGTGGCACGTGCCTCGGAACATGCCCCGGCGGTCTTTCTCTGCATGGGGGCCAGTACGGCCCATACCGGCAGTGAGCTGTTGCGGGCGCAGCGCGAGGCCTCTGCTGCCATGGTTGCCGAAAAGGTATTGAGAAAGAAACAACGCGAACAGCAGGAAAAAGAGCAGGAGGAGGGTACACCGGAATGATTGGCGTGATTGGCGGCAGTGGACTGTATGAGATGGAAGGGTTGCAACAGATTGAGGAGATAACGCTGGAGACCCCCTTTGGGCAGCCTTCGGATGCCTTTATTACCGGCGTACTGAACGGCGTCAGGATGGTTTTTCTGCCCCGCCATGGCCGGGGACACCGGCTGCTGCCCTCCGAGGTCAACTATCGCGCCAATATCTATGGCATGAAGCAGCTGGGGGTACGGCGAATCATCTCGGTTTCTGCCGTTGGTAGCCTGAAAGAGGCAATCGTGCCGGGACATATCGTGATCCCGGACCAGTTTATTGACCGTACCAAAGGAGTCAGGGATGCCACCTTCTTCGGGAACGGGATTGTGGCCCATGTCGGTTTTGCCGATCCAACCTGTTCCTGCCTATCTGATAAGTTGTTCCGGGCAGCTCAGCAGGCTGGCGCTACCGTCCACAACGGGGGTACCTACATCTGCATGGAAGGTCCGGCCTTCTCCACCCGTGCTGAATCAAACCTCTACCGTAGTATGGGGGGGGATATCATCGGTATGACCAACCTGACCGAGGCCAAGCTGGCCCGTGAGGCGGAGATCTGCTACGGAGTGATTGCCCTTTCCACTGATTATGACTGCTGGCATGAAACCCACGATGATGTCACGGTGGAGGCGATCCTGGAGATCATGCACAAGAACGTGGTCATGTCCAAGGCGATTATCCGGCAGCTTATGCACGACAGCACGCTCCTTGAGCAGGGCTGTTGCTGCGGCAGCGCCCTGGCAAGTGCCATTATTACGGACCGTTCCGTGATTCCGGCTACCACCGTTGCCAAGCTTGGTCCGGTTGTTTCCAAGTATCTACCTTAAGGAGTCTGAGAGTATGGGTATTGTTGTTGTCGGTACGGTTGCCTTTGATACGGTGGAGACCCCCTTTGGCAGGGGAGAAAATGTGCTGGGCGGCTCTGCCACCTATTTTTCCACCTCGGCCAGTTTTTTCAGTGATGTCTCGTTGGTGGCGGTGGTGGGTGAGGACTTCCCCGAAGAGCACGTCAGCTTTCTCAAGTCGCGGGAGATCGATCTGCAGGGGTTGCAGCGGATACCGGGCAAGACCTTTCACTGGTCCGGCAAGTACGGCTACGACCTGAATGAGGCCCAGACCCTTGATACCCAATTGAATGTGCTGCTTGAATTCAAACCGGAGCTGCCGGCAGCCTACCGTTCTACCGATGTGCTCTTTCTGGCCAACATTGATCCCGAACTGCAGCTGCAGGTGCTTGATCAGGTGGAAAAGCCGCGCCTGACCGCCTGTGACAGCATGAACTTCTGGATCTCTTCCAAGCCTGAGGCGTTGAAAGAGGTGATGAAGCGGGTTGATATTGTGGTGATCAACGAGGGGGAGGCCCGCATGCTGACCGGCGAGGCCAATCTGGTCAAGGCGGCCCGTCAGATTATCAGTCTGGGCTGCAAGCGTCTGGTGGTAAAACGGGGCGAGTACGGTGTGCTGATGTTCACCGCCGATACGGTCTTTGCCGCACCGGCCTGGCCCCTGGAAGAGGTCTTTGATCCCACCGGCGCCGGCGACACCTTTGCCGGCGGCTTTATGGGCTATCTTGCCAATACCGGTGACCTCTCGGAAGACGGTATCCGCCAGGCCCTGGTATTCGGTTCGGTGATGGCCTCCTTCAATGTGGAGGACTTCAGCCTGAACCGGATGAAACGTTTGACCTATCCGGAAATTGAGGCCCGCTACCGCAGCTTCAAGGGGCTGACCAGTTTCCGCGATCTGGGGTTTAATTGACAAGCATACTGATGTCTGGTAGTTTTTACGGCATGTTACGTGATTTAACCCATTTCAAGGAGTCGCCATGCGTTATGGAACCCTGCTGACAGTGCTGGTGGCTGTATCCACACTGGCCGGCTGTGCCGCCACTTCGTCAAGCGGGCGTCCCGCCTCGTATCATTATCAGATGGGGGTCTCATTCCTTGAAGAACGTAACTATACCGCTGCCCTGACCGATCTGAGTGAAGCTGAAAAGCTGGATCCCGATAATGCGGAACTGCAGTATAATCTGGGGAGAGCCCTGACCGGCAAACGGCGTCTTGACCTGGCGGAACAGCGCTATTTGCGGGCGCTGGCCCTGCGTCCCAAGTATTCAGAGGCCCGCAACGATTTAGGGGTACTCTATCTTGAAACCGGTCGCTGGGATAATGCCATCCAGCAGTTCCGTGCCGTTAAGGATGACCTGTTTTATCCCCGCCATGACCATGCCCTGATCAATCTCGGGTTGGCCTACCTTGGTAAGGGTGACTACAGTGCCGCCCTGGAGGAACTGTATACTGCCCGCTCTGCCGATCCGCGCAATCCCATCGTCAAGGTAGCCATCGGCCGCGTGCTGTTTGGCCAGGGCAAGACCCAGCAGGCTGTGCATGAGTACCGGCGGGCCATCGAAATTGCCCCTGACTATGCCCAGGCCCATTTTCAGCTGGGCCTGGCGTTGATGAAGGAAAGCCAGCTGGCTGCCGCCCGGGCAGCTTTTAAAGAAGTGGTCAGGATTGCCCCGGATTCGGAGATTGGCCACACCGCCATCGGTTACATTGATCTGCTCAGGTAGGAGAGCCTACTGTGGATACTGACCAGAACGCAGTCATCACCGAACCGGAAGTACATTCAGCAGGTTCCATTCTCCGCCGCTGCCGCGAATTCAACCATATTTCGCTTGAAGACGCAGCGGAAGCCACCAAGATCGGTAAAAACTATCTGCGGGCCCTGGAGGAAGACCGGCCCCAGGATCTTCCCAGTCCGGCTTATCTGAAGGGATTTCTCAGGACCTATGCTGCCTATCTTGGGCTACAGGCCGAAGAGCTGCTCCAGTTGGCTGCCCAGCAGTCCGGAACGGTTCCAGCGGAACCGCTGAAAAATGACCAGGCGGTCCAGTCCCGGGGTGGTTTTAACTGGCAGCGCCTGATTCTGCCGGCTGCACTGCTGACTGCCGTAATTGTCTCTGCCATTTTCCTGGTCCCCTCAACACCTGAGCGGCCGAAGCCCCCAGCCCCTCAACCGGTATCACCTGTGCCGCAGCCGGCAATTCCGGCCGCCGCAGTGCAGCCCGCCCGTTCCAGTGCGCTTGCTGCAGCTGCGAACAGCGCAGCCCCGCAAGCCGTCACAACGGAGATGCCTCAGGAAACCGTGGCGGCTCCCAAGGCCCGTGATGGTTTCATGATCAGGATGAAGGTCAACCGGAACAGTTCCCTGTCGGTAATTATCGATGATGCAGCGTCACAGGGCTATGAGTTGACCAGTGGCGACCTGATCGAGTGGAAGGCTGCCCGTACCATTGCCCTGGACCTGTCTGACGCAGGCAGTGTTGATATTGAACTGAACGGCACCCCCCTGAAGCTGCAGGCCACGCCGGGTAAACCGGCCTACGTCGTCCTCGATGCCAACGGGCTTCGCCGTTAGGGCCGGCTGCAGAGGTTCCCCACCGCAGATCAATAAAGGTTCACCCGGCTGTCTTGACAGCGTGCGACTCCGTGCTAGACTTACCTGAAAGCGGGTACTTTTCTGGCCGGGGTGTGGTGTGGCTGAGCAGCTCAAGAGAATTCTGGTGGTGGATGACGAGGAAAATACCCGTCTCGCCCTGACGCGTCTGTTGAGCCGTGAAGGATACGAGGTCAAGACCGCTGCAAACGGACTTGAGGCCCTGAACAGCCTGCGGAATAATCCTGCTGAATTGATCATTACCGACCTTAATATGCCGGAGATGAACGGGCTGAGCTTTCTGCGGGAGCTGAACCGTGAGTATCCCGCCAGCAATGTGATTATGATTACCGCCTTTGGCGAGGTCGAATCCTATCTTGAAGCATTGAATCTGGGGGCCTTTGAGTATCTGAACAAGCCGCTCAGGTTGGAAGAGTTGCGCAAGGTTATGGGCAAGATGTTCCCGGCATCTGCCAAGCGAGAGGAGAACCACTGATGAAACGCTTTGAAAAGATTCTACTGGCAACTGATTTCTCTGATTACTCCGAGGTCGCCTGTGAGTATGCCCTGAGCCTGGCTCAGACCTTCAACTCGTCACTGCTGGTGCTGCATGTCATCAATGAACCGGTTGATCTGCGCGGCTTCTATGTGCCCCATATCTCCTTTGAACAGCTGGAAAAGGAGATTGAAACCGGAGCAGCCAAGATGCTTGACAGTTTCTGTCAGGAGAACATCAAGGAGTTCAGTAATTTTGAAACACTGGTGGCCACAGGGGTACCGTATGAAGAAATAATGCGGGTTGCCACTGAAGAGGATATCTCGCTGATAATAATCGGTACCCATGGCAGGACCGGCCTGGATCATCTGATCTTTGGCAGCACCGCAGAGCGGGTGGTGCGCAGTGCTCCCTGTCCGGTCATGACCATTCGCCTTCCCGTTGCCACTCCCTGATGATCTGCGCTGACGAGCGGTACATTCATGCACCCTGCTGACCCAGCGGCTTTGGCAACGGTTCTGGTTGTTGATGACGATCCTGCAATACAAGGCCTGCTTGCGGCTATGCTCCTTCGGCGAGGCTATCAGGTCCTCACTGCCGGTAGTGCTGCCGAGGGGTTGGCATTGGTGGCGGCCCACAAACCCGAACTGATCTTGATGGATTATCAGCTGCCGGACCGGGATGGTTTGTCGATGCTGCAGGAAATCAAGACCCACCATCCAGCCAGCTATGTCATCATGGCAACCGGCAGAGGAAATGAAGAGCTGGCCGTAGAGCTGATGAAGGCCGGAGCATCAGAGTATCTGCTGAAACCGTTTGATGCACGCCTGTTGCCGGACCGGGTTGATGCGGTCCTCAAATTGCGGGAGATTGAGCTGGCGAATCAGGCGCTGCAGGCCGAACGCGAACATCTGCTGCTGGAGATTGAAACCTGGAACCGTGAGCTGCAGACCAGGGTGCAGGAACGGACCGAGGCGTTGCACCGGGCCCAGTCGGAGATAGCGCAGGCAGAGAAGCTGGCCGCCCTGGGGTATCTGGCTGCCGGTATGGCCCATGAGATCCGTAATCCGCTCAACTCCATTTCGCTGTTCACCCAGCTGCTCGGACAGGGGGTGGAAGAGATTGAGATCGGCGACTACCTTGGCAAGATCCTGAAAGAGGTGGACCGGATTGATGGTATCATCCGCAAACTGGTGGATGCTGCCAACCGCAGCCGGGTGGTCGTGGATGATATCCGGCTGGACCAGGTTGTTACAGATGCCCTGGATATTTTTTCTCCCCAGATTGATGCACGTCAGCTTCAGGTCAGTTTTACCTGCGCTGAACCGGTCCCGCCGATCAAGGCTGACCGGACCGAGCTGGAACAGATATTTACCAATCTGCTGATGAACGCGGTTGAGGAGCTGCCGCAGGGCGGAGATCTGTCAATCCGGATTGACAGCCCTGAAGGGCTGATTGCGGTACGCGTCGCAGATAATGGCGGCGGTATTGCCAGTGATCATCTTGAGTCAATCTTCAAGCCGTTTTTTTCAACCAAAAGCCGTGGTACCGGGATTGGTCTGCCGGTGGCACGGCGTATTGCACGCCTGTACCATGGTGATGTCACGGTTGAGCAGACATCAGAAAACGGTACGACCTTTCTGGTCACCATCCCTCGCGAACAGAAATCAAGTCGTAGCTGAGGAGCCATGACAGAAGCAGGTACTAAAATAGAGATTATCGATGATGATCCCTTTTTTCAGCGGATTTTATCCGATGCCTTCAGGGAGGCCGGCTTTGCCGTGTACACTGCCAACGATGGCATTGAAGGGGTCAAAATCTATCTGGAGCAGCGCCCTGAGGTGGTCATTTCTGACCTGGTCATGCCCCGTATGGGCGGGGTCAGCACCTGCATGGAGATTACCAGGCTGGCTGGAGAGCGGCAGCCGGTCATCATCCTGTTGACCTCCATGTTTCAGGAAGGGCCCCACGAACATGAGACCCCTGAAATGGGGGCCCGCTTTCATATTCCCAAATCAACGGCACCGCTGGATATCGTGATTCTGGTTGAACAGCTGATCGAACGCGTCAGGACCCAGCCTGCCCTCTACTGAGCTATCATGCCCTTTCTGTTTCGTAATCTCACCCTGCAGCCAGGCGAGGATGAAGGACGTCTCGCTGTTCTCGCAGCCCGTTGCTTCGGGCTTGATGCTGCTGCCCTGCTGCAGTTCCGCATCCTGCGTAAAGGGGTTGATGCCCGCAAAAAGCCCCGGGTACTGTTGATCTATACCGTCAGTTTCTGTGTGGCCGACGAGGCCGGCTTCTGGAAGAAGCATGGTGATCTGCCCAACCTTGAGCAACTTCCGGTTGAGACTCCGCAGCTGTTCCGCAGATGCAGCACTGCGGAACCGGTGGTGATTGTCGGTATGGGGCCGGCCGGGTTGTTCTGCGCCCTGCGTCTGGCAGCCTACGGTATCGCTGCAACCATCCTTGAACGGGGCAAGCCGGTTGAGGAGCGGGTCAAGGATGTGGCCCGCTTTTGGCGGGACGGAACCCTTGACCCGGAGAGCAACGTCCAGTTTGGTGAAGGCGGCGCCGGTACCTTTTCAGACGGTAAACTGACCTGCCGCCTGCGCGACCCTAACACCGGTTGGGTGCTGGACCAGCTGATCCGTTTTGGCGCGCCGCCGGAGATCCGCTATCAGGCCAAGCCTCACGTCGGCACGGACCGTCTGCGCCGTGTCGTTGCCACCCTGCGGGCCGGTCTGCTGGAAAGCGGTGCTGATCTCCGTTTCTCCACCTGCCTGACCGGGCTGGTCTGCAGCAACGGCCAGCTTCGAGCCGTACGCAGCAACCAGGTGGATGAGCTTGCCTGCAGGCATCTGGTGCTGGCCATCGGCCACAGTGCCAGAGATACCTATGCCATGCTGTCCCGTCAGAGTCTGGTGATGGAGGCCAAGCCGTTTGCCATCGGCCTGCGGGTGGAGCATCCCCAGGGGCTGATCGACCGGATCCAGTATGGCAAGCCCCACCCCGCCCTGCCCAAGGCAGACTATGCCCTGACCCATAATAACGACCTGACCCGACGCAGCTGTTACTCCTTCTGTATGTGCCCGGGCGGCCTGGTGGTTGCCAGTTCTTCAGAGGCAGGGATGGTGGTGGTCAACGGCATGAGCAATCTGGGGCGGGATTCCGGCCTTGCCAACAGTGCTTTAGTGGTCAATGTCAGGCCGGAGGATTTTGACGGAAAAGATCCGCTGGCCGGGGTCCGTTTTCAGCAACAGTGGGAACGTACGGCCTTTGCAGCCGGTGGGGGCGGTTACCGCGCCCCGGCCCAGAACCTGCTGGCCTTTATCGGCCAGGGCACCGGCGGATACTGCTCAAGCTACCGCCCCGGTGTGGTGGAGGCGGATCTGGCAAGCCTGCTGCCGGAGTATGTGGCGACCACCCTGCGGGAGGGGATTGTCTCATTTGATCGGAAGATGAAGGGGTTTGTGACCCGTGAGGCGACCTTGACCGGGGTGGAGACCCGCACCTCAGCCCCGTTGCGAATCCTGCGGAATGAAGACTGCCAGTCCCCCGCCCTGCATGGCCTGTATCCCTGTGGTGAAGGGGCGGGCTATGCAGGGGGGATCATGTCGGCGGCCCTGGACGGGGTACGGGTGGCAGATAAGATCGCCGGGCAGCTAGCTCCGTGACGTACCACTGTGCCCCAGCAGGATAATGGCACCGGGAATAATCATGAAGAGTGGCCACCATTTATCGAGTAATTGGCCCAGTGGCGGGACCAGGCCATGGTTGCTCAGCAGAAAGTAGATCCCCAGGGCCACCAGCACAATGCCGCCGGTCCGTGATGTTTTGGATTTCATACGGCCTCCTCCCTAGAGACGCACCTGTCCGTCCCCGTACACAATAAACTTGGTGGTGGTCAGATCCTCCAGCCCCATCGGACCAAAAGAATGCAGCTTGGTGGTGGAGATGCCGATCTCGGCCCCCAGCCCCAGCTGGCCGCCGTCGTTAAAGCGGGTGGAGGCGTTGACCAGCACGCAGGAGGAGTTGACCTCGCGGATAAAACGCTGGGCATTGGCATAATCACGGGTCACGATCACCTCGCTGTGCAGTGAGCCGTACTGATTGATATGGTCAATGGCCGCATCCATGTCGTCCACTACCCTGCAGGCCAGGATCAGCTCCAGATATTCGGCCGCCCAGTCTTCTTCCGTGGCACGCTTTGCCTGGGGTGCATAGCTGCAAAACACCTCGTCCCCCCGCAGTTCAACCTGCAGATCACCAAGTGTTCTGGCAAAGGCCGGGATAAAGGTTGCCGCCACATCCCTGTGGATCAAAAGTGTTTCCAGGGCATTACAGACACCGGGGCGCTGGGTCTTGGCATTGATGATGATCCGGGTGGCCATCTCGAAATCTGCCGAGGCATCCACAAACAGGTGGCAGACCCCCTTGTAATGTTTGATGACCGGGATGCGGGAATTCTCCACCACAAAGCGGATCAGGCTCTCACCGCCACGGGGGATGATCAGGTCGATCAGCTCCTCCTGTTTCAGCATCTCCAGCACCCCTTCCCGCTCAGTGAACGGGATCAGCGACAGGGCCGCCTCAGGGATGTCCAACGCCTTCATCACCCCTTGCAGGATGGCAGCAATGGCCCGGTTGGAGTGGATCGCCTCGGAGCCGCCTCGCAGCACTACGGCATTGCCTGACTTGAGGCAGAGCGCCGCAGCATCGGCAGTCACATTGGGCCGGGATTCATAGACAATCCCGATCACGCCCAGCGGAATCCTCATCTTGCCCACCATCAGGCCGTTGGGACGTTTCCACATCTTCGTCACTTCACCCACCGGGTCGGCCAGGGCCGCTACCTCACGCAGGGCATCGGCCATCCCCTTGATCCGCTTGGCATCCAGCATCAGGCGGTCCAGCATGGCATCGGACAGCCCCTTCTCCTTGCCCGCTGCCAGATCTTTGGCATTTTCGGCAATCAGGGGAGCGCTGTCAGCCTCAAGGGCATCAGCCATCTTCAGCAACATCTCGTTTTTAACGGTGGTAGACAGGCGCGCCAGGGCGATGGAGGCCTGGCGCGCATTCCTGGCAATGGTGGCAACCTGTTCTGCGATGGTCATGGGTTACTCTCCTTGATTAGTACGTTCCTCTGCCAGTTCACCCAGAACCCGTTCATAGACATCCCGGATCCCCTCGGTGGTGGCTTCATAATCTTTTAAAAGGGCCTCGCCGGGGTGGCGCAGGCGCGGGTCATAGGCCAGCCGCCGGGCCAGTTTGTCCAGGTAGTGCTGGTCACCGGCCAGGTCGTTGATGGAGTGGTCGTGCAGCAGGCGCAACCGGTTTTCCAGTTTGCGCAGGAATTTGTAGCCGGCAATCAGGGTGTCAGCCTGTTGTTCGGTAATAATACCCAGGGTCTGGACCTCTTTGAGCGCCACCACCGTGTTCTGGACGCGCAGCTCCGGGTAGTGCTGGCCGTAGCGCAGTTGCAGATACTGGGCGATGAACTCGACATCCACCATGCCGCCACGACCGGTCTTGATATTATAGGAGCCGGCGGTCTCTTTGGCGATCTCGTTTTCCATCCGCATCCGCAGACGGTGGATCTCCTGACGTCCTTCATCGCCCAGTGATGCGCCGTAGACGGTCTGGCGGATAACGGCATCAATACTTGAGCGCAAGGTCGGCTCACCGATCACCACCCGGGCCTTGGCCAGGGCCTGGCGTTCCCAGGTCTGGGCCTCGGTACGGTGGTAGGTCAGGAATGACTCCAGCGAGGTGACCAGCGGGCCGGCATTGCCGGAGGGGCGCAGCCGGGTGTCCAGCTTGTAGACGTAGCCTTCGCGGGTGGCGGTGGAGAGGATTGAGATCAGCTTCTGGGCCAGCTTGGCAAAATACTCGTGATTGCTGATCTGTTTTTCACCGTCGGTACTCCCCTGGTGGTCATAGATGAAGATGATATCCAGGTCTGAGTGGTAATTCAGCTCTTCACCGCCCAGTTTGCCCATGCCGATAATGGCCAGGCTTGCGCTGTGGAACTGGCCTTGGTCCTGATACCCGGGGCGACCGAAGCGGGCCAGTTCCGTGGTGGCCAGACGGTAGGCCTCTTCCAGGCAGACCTCCGCCAGGCAGGAAAGCTGGGAGGCGATCGCCCCCTGCCCCAGGTGGCCGTGGATATCGTTCAGGCCGATTCGCAGGAACTCTTCGTTGCGGTAGCGGCGCAAGACATCCAGCCGCTCCTCGAAATCCTCCGCCTGCAGCAGCAGGCTTGAAAGCTCTTCATCCATGACCTCCCGGGGTTTGACCATGGAGGCGTAGGTGTGGGCCACCATGGACTCCAGCAGTTCCGGGTGGCCGATCAGGATCTTGGACAGGAAGGCCGAGGTGCCGAACAGGGTGGCCAGCAGCCGCAGGGCGTCATGATTTTCAGCCAGCAGGGCGTAGCAGGAGGATCTGCCGCTGATCACCGTCAGAAAACGTTCAGCATGGGCCAGGGCCATATCCGGATCAGCCGCTTCAAGCAGCGCCTGCAGGAACGGCGGGGCGATCTGGGCGTGGATGCGACGGTTGCGCTCGGTGATGTTGCCTTTGACCGGCCCGCTGCGCAGCATTGCCAGGTTTTCAAAGGCCCGGTCCACATCCTCAAGCCGCCGTTCGGCCAGCATATCCTTGACCAGATCCGGCTCGGCCTTGGTATCCAGCAGGTAGAGGATTTCCGGCTTGGCCTGCTGGTGCTGCAGCTGTTCATCGCGGCTGTGGAACAGGCTGCCGTAGATGGCGGCCACCCGCTGGCGATGCTGCTCCAGGATTTCCCTGAAGCGCTGCAGACCGTTCTCTCGCAGGAAACCGCTGCGGCGGGCCAGTGCCAGCAGTTCATCCTCTTTCGTCGGCAGGCTGTGGGTCTGACGTTCCTGTACCACCTGGATGCGGTGCTCAACTGTGCGCAGGAAACGGTAGGCCTCGCTTAACTGCTGCCGGTCGTCATCGCTGATCAGCTTGGCCTCTGCCAGAAGATCAAGTGCAATCAGTGAGTTGCGTTCACGAAGCCGTGGCATCTTGCCGGCGTAGACCAGCTGCAGGGCCTGGATGAAGAATTCGACCTCCCGGATTCCCCCCCTGCCCAGCTTCAGGTTGATTTCCCCTTCTCGGTTGCGGGTCAGAGAGGCGTCGATCTTCTGCTTCATCAGCTTCATGTCCTCGATCAGGGTGTAGTCGAGGTATTTGCGATACACAAAGGGGATCAGGGTCTGCAGCAGCTGTTCGCCCAACTCCCGGGAACCGGCCACCGGGCGGGCCTTGAGCATGGCGGTGCGCTCCCAGGACTGTCCCCAGGATTCGTAGTAGATCTCGGCGGAACGCAGCGATACGGCCATGTCACCGGATTTTCCTTCCGGCCTCAGTCCCACGTCAACCCGGAAGACAAAGCCGTCTTCCGTGACCTGGTTCATGGCTTTGGTGACCAACTCGGCCAGTTTGTTGAAGAAGGTGTGCAGCGAGATCACGCCCTTGCGTCCGCCACGGCCATCGTCAATCCCGGCGGTTTCACCCTTGTCGGTCTCATAAAAGAAGATGATGTCAATGTCAGAAGAGAAGTTCAGTTCCCGCCCACCAAACTTGCCCATGCCCAGGATGGTCATAACGGTCGGGCGGAGGCCGTCAGCGGTCTCCTTGAGCGGGATGCCGAAATCCTGAACCAGCAGGCGATGGCAGGTCTCGTAGGCGACCTGCAGTGTCGCCGAAGCCAGATCTGACAGCTCTCTGGTCACCTCTTCCAGCGGCGCCAGACCGTTCAGGTCACGGGCGGCAATCCGCAGGATCTCAAAGCGCTTGAAGCTGCGCAGCACCTTCATCAGGCCCTGCAGGTCTTCATTCTCAGGGGCGCTCCGGCGCAGGGCAGCCAGCAGTTCCGCCCTGGTCCGTGACTGCTCCAGCTCATTGTCGGCAAAGAGGCGGGAGAAGAAGACCGGTTCCTTGAAGATCAGGTTGGTCAGAAACGGTGACGCGCCGCACAGGAACATGCACTGGCCCAGTCGTTTGCGGTTGGCAATCACAGCGTCCAGGTGGGAACGGTCCAATACCCCGACCAGACGTTCAAAACCGTTCAGGGCCATGTCCGGTGACGGGGTATGCAGTGCTGCCAGGGCGATCTTCAGCAGAGGTTCAACGGAAAAAGAGGCGGCCATCAGCAGCAGGTTGGTGGCCGAGCGGGTACCATAGGCAAAGCCGGACTGTTCCAGCAGCCGGATCAGCTCCTGGTCACGGGACGGTTCATCCTCCATTGACATGATCCAGGAAAAACGATGGTCAAAACGGGCGCCGGGCATATCAGACTGCAGCCAGGGCTGCCAACTCCTGTGTATAGTTGCCCCGGGCCACGCCGTGCTCAGTGATGATGGCGGTAATGTACTTTGCCGGTGTTACGTCAAAGGAAGGGTTGCGTACCTTGACCCCCTCCGGCGCAATCGGCAGGCCGCGGATATGGGTGACTTCGGTGCTGGGGCGCTCTTCAATCGGGATCCTGGAACCGTCTGCCAGGGACAGGTCAAGGGTGGAGACCGGCGCCGCCACATAGAACGGGATGCCATGTTCTCTGGCCAGTACCGCCACGCTGAAGGTGCCGATCTTGTTGGCTGTATCGCCGTTGGCGGCAATCCGGTCCGCGCCGACCACGCAGCAGGTGATCTCCCCCCGTGACATGAAGAAACCGGCCATGTTGTCCGAGATCAGGGTCACCGGGATGCTGTCCTTCATCAGTTCCCAGGTGGTCAGTCGGGCCCCCTGCAGCCAGGGGCGCGTCTCATCGGAAAAGACCTGGATCTTTTTGCCAGCCTCATGGGCAGCCCGGATCACCCCCAGGGCAGTACCGTAGCCTGCGGTTGCTAGGCCACCGGCGTTGCAGTGGGTCAGGATGGTAGCCCCCTCCGGGATCAGTTCTGCGCCGTGCCTGCCGATGTCTTTACAGATCGCCAGGTCTTCCTCTTCAATCCGGATCGCCTCTTCCTTCAGCCCGGTCCGGATCGTTTCCAGCGGGTTGCCTTTGAGGGACAGTGCCTTCTGTTTCATCCGCTCAATCGCCCAGAACAGGTTGACTGCCGTGGGCCGGGTGCGTGCCATCACGTCGCAGACATTTTCCAGCTGCCGGAAGAACGATTCCTGGGTGTCGGCAATGATCTCCCGCGCACCCAGGGCGACCCCCATGGCAGCAGCCACACCAATGGCCGGTGCGCCCCGTACCACCATCCCCTTGATCGCCTCTGCCACGGCGTTGAAATCGGTATAACGCTGGTAGACCTCTTCCATCGGCAGACGGGTCTGGTCAATCATGATCACGGCGTCGTCGCGCCATTCTATGGTACGGAAGGACATCAGGGCACCTCGTTTTATTTGTTGTTCGGAACAGTTATAACGTTGGCCACGGTCTGTTTCAAGCAAAAGCCGTACAGGGATGGATCTGAAGCGGTTGCCGGTCAGCCGTTGATGCTGAATGTGTTACTATAAAGCGCAAAAATCAATTGACAAAATAGATAAAACAAATAACATGCGCAGGCATTTTGTGAGCAGCGGCAGACCAATGGACTAGTAGCTCAGCTGGTAGAGCAGGCGACTCTTAATCGTCAGGTCGTAGGTTCGAACCCTACCTGGTCCACCATCTCTTTGCCGCCTGCCGCTCTAATGGGATGGTGCTGGCTGCTGGAGCAGCGTAACGATGATGGGGTATCGCCAAGCGGTAAGGCAACGGACTCTGACTCCGTCACCGCAGGTTCGAATCCTGCTACCCCTGCCATATTGTCAAAAGGTCATTTTTCTCCGGAGAAGTGACCTTTTTTCGTTTGTACTCATCGTTTGTTTCAGCAATCATATCAAATGGTTTTCTGAAGTTTGCTGCCAGTTCACCCCCCGCAAAAGTAGAGTTCGAATAGACGCATGAGAGCAATTTGCGTTTTTCTTCCGGAATCTGCTCAGAATACAGTCTGACTGCGTTTTGAGCGAGTTCGAGTACACGGCCTTTGTCATAGGTTTTCGGGACAGATTGCCCCCTTAATTCTGCCAGGGTAAACTTGATCTCGGTCAGCTCACTACGAAATATTTTTGTCAGGCGACGGTATTCATCATCAGAGAGGTCGCCGTCCAGTTTATCAAGATACATCTTGTCCAAACGACCTTCTAATTTTTGTTGCTGCTGTTCCAATGCCTTGATCTGGGCTGCATGCTGTGCGCGTTCTTCTTCTGTGGCGTTGTTCATGACGTCAAGAATCCAGTCAGTAACCTCGTCATCAATCTGGATACGGCACAGCGATGTTGCGAACTGCTGGTCAACCAGCTCCTCACGGACATACTTGTCCGGGCATTTACCTTTGTTTCCAGTGCAGTGGTAATAGATATACTTTCCCTTCTTGATCTCAGCCACCATGGCGCAGCCGCAGTGACCACAGGTCATCATGCCGTGAAACAGGAAATCGTGTTTGTGGCGACCAGTAGGAGATGCAGAACGGCGATTTAACATCTCCTGTACCTTGTCAAATAGTTGCTTGGTAACAAGCGGATCGTGGGTCCCGTTGTACAGGATGCCTTTCCAGTAAAAATCACCGTAGTAAATCGGGTTGGTCAGCAGCGTGTAAATGCCGATGCGCGTAACACGCTTGCCCACTCTGCGACTTCTCAAGCCAATACGGTTTGCCTCCTTTGCAACATCTTTCAGGGAATATAGCCCTGTTGCATAGAGCTGAAATATTTTTGCAATGTTCGGGGCAAATACGGGGTCTGAAATGATAATCCGTTTGCCGTGTGGCCCGTCAACATTCTTGTAGCCAATCGGCGCTGAAGAAGGCCAAATCCCTTGACGTGCTTTTTCCAGCATACCTTTCTGCGACTCCTCGGAAAGGTTGTTACTGAATCGTTCTGCTAGCAGCACATTCAAGCCATGCACGAATTTTTCGTGCGACTTAGCCTCTGGTGTCATCACAACCCCTTCCTTCACCAGATGCACAGCTACCCCCAGATCACGAACCGTTACCAGATCGTGGACGTTACGGTAAAACCGGTCGGTTTTTTCAACTAGCACGGTCTGACACGCTACAGCATTGCTGGGCTTGGCCTGTTGGCTACGGAGAAACTCCACTAGTTTGGCAAACTCCTTTCTGCCGGGGTTCTTAGCACTTTCCACATCCATATAGATATGCAGTACCTTGATTCCCTTTTGTACAGCGTAATCGTTCAGGTACTTCAGTTGGGCATCTAAAGAAAAGCCTTCCTCTTGCTGCTCCTTGCTTGACACCCGTATATAAATCACCGCTGTTTTCTGTGTTACCGGTGCTGCAACAGGTGCGTCAGCCCGATACAATTTTTGAGCCTGTTGTTTCATATATTGTTACCTCCATCTGTGTTGTCGCGTAACTCATCGTAACCAGGCCTGTTTGTCGCGTCAAGGCCAGAATCCCACTTGTCCAGCAAGGTGAAAAATGACCGGATGTTTCTAACTGCCTCGCGATACTCTTCTTCGGTAAGTGTCTGTAAAAATGCTGGAATAACAGGGTTGCTGCCAACTTTATCATGCTCTCTTTCTGTAATGTTCTCAGGCATATATCTATGCCTCCGCTATCTCTGGAATAGCGGCTGGTCCTTCTGTGTGTGTTTAACGAGCGCGAAAAATAAAGGGGGCCGTCAGTCGGCCCCCTTCTTTGATAGAAGTGACGGTTTGTCGCTTCGTCCTACTTGTAAAAACGTGCAGAGTCTTCGCGATCATGACCGAATTCTACTGCAATCTCTTTGTCTGTCTTGCCGTCCCGCTCCATGATTTGAGCACGCTGATGTCTGAGAGTATGCATATTGCTCATGCTCGTTTTTGTTGAACCAGCGCGGTAAACGGCATTCTTTTGAAACGTATAGAACTGCTTCAGGGTTTTATCTGCCGGTATAAGTCCAGTTGTACCCTGGTCACTTACAAACTGCTTGAAGGCAAGCAGGGCCATCGACTTCTCAGGTGTATCCACCGGTATCTCGCGGATACGTCCCCCTTTACCAGTTACCCGGATCAACTCTTCGCCGCTACGAACAACAACACGGGCCGTGATGCTTTCCTGGGCGCGAAGGCCAAAGGCGGCTCGCAGATCGTGAGCCACACCCAGCGATAGATGCTTCATGTACAGTGCTTCACGAAGCAACTCCTGTTGCACAGGGTCGCTTGTTTTTGGGCTATAGCGTCCTGTACGCACAATGCCAAGCTCGTGATTGGTACGTGGTACAATATTTTGCTTGCCGATTGCCTGAGCCAGAAAACGCATGGCAGTGGCATGATTCTGCAGGGTGCTTTGTGAGAGCCCCCGCTGTTTCTGGTACTCGAAATAGTTGAGTACATGCTTGGTTTTCATGTGCTTGATGCTTCCCAAAGAGTAGCGCTCCATATAGCGCGCTATGCTGCGAATGTTGGAAAGCAGCTTTTTGTGCGTTCCCGACCCTTTTTTCCAATTCTTGCCCACTAATTGCCGCGCCTCATTCTCCAGTTTCCTTGCCATGTTTGCTTCTCCTTTCAGTATGTTGTGGCAAAAATGGTTGAGTGCGCGTGTCCTGCCGGTAATGACCGACACCCAGGCAACAAACCAACCACGTAGGTTGGAAGCCCATGGGAAACCTGCATTGAGCCTGTTCCAGAGAACAGGGGCTTTCAAGCCAGCAGGGGACTGCACCGAGGCGAACGACGGCGTCCGCCACAACAAAGGAGGGGAGATACAACAGAGGAAGGACCAGGCCATGATGGCTGGCAGAAGTGGGGTGGGTATATGGTCATCGGGAACAGATGAGCTACTTCGCCTTCTGGATGAAGTAGCTCAGAGGGTAACGAAACCCTTGTCCCTGTTGGTTCTGCGGGTTCCGTCTCTTTATCACTGGTGTGAAAAAGAGACGGAACCGGTCTCACGGTTCAGCGTCCTTTAAAATTTTAACGTGGGTCAGAGCCGCCTGTTGGCGGCATGCCTTCGGCATAACTGCTGCCATTATTTGTTCTAAAATGGAATCATGCCGGGAAGCCCGGCCAAAAGATAGCCGCCAAAGGCGGCGCGGTGAGAATCATCCCGCAGAACTGCCGGGAGTCAGAGGGTAGACGTGTGGGAAGGATAGCCGACTTTGAATAAACCACAACGTCAAACAGTGCGCTCGATAGAACACGTACGTGCTGGCAATACCCGATCACCCCGAAGGGCGTCCGGTATGGTCTCCAGAGGAGTAGAAGTAAAACAGCAAGGGCGTTTGCCCTTTTGAGTTAATCTTAAAAGTTATTATACACACAACAAAATAAATGTCAAGCTAAATATACGATATTACATTAGTTTGTTGACGTGGCAGCGGTAACATGATAGCAAATCATGTATATGTTGCACAAAAATGGTCGTTAGTGTCAGTTGATTATTCTGTTTTGCTTGCCGGTTTCATTGCTGCAAGTTCCTGCTGTATTTCAGTTAGAGCGATATTCTGGGCCGCCAGATGGTCCAGAATTGCTCTGATTTCAACCTCTGCCTTCTGGTTTACCAAGTAGTCGTTGTGTGCTTCTAGTCGGTCGCGTACTGCCTGACGGTTCTGGCTCATCATGATCATTGGCGCGGTAAAGGCCGCCTGCAATGAAAGCACCAGATTCATCAGAATGAATGGATACGGATCCCAGTGTTGTACCCAAGCAGTAATATTCAGCAATCCCCAGACGAAAAGCAGCAGCGATTGAATGATAATAAACTGCCAGGAGCCGATATTCAGCGCAATCCAGTCAGCGGCCTTCTGCCCAAAGGTAAACTGATCTTCAATAATAGAGTTAACGTTTTGGATTGGTGGATGCTCGTGTTTGAATGGCTCAGGAAAATGTAACTTTTGCATAGCTTTATTCATAGTAGACTCCGTAGCTGCCTATAGCAGAAGCGGGCACCTTGTGCCTCCACTCTGTTACTCAGCTCTATCGTCCCTCCCAAGCGCTCGGCAATACTGCGAACAATTGACAAGCCTAGGCCGCTGCCGGTTTCTCCACTTCCCATAACCCTGTAAAATGGTTCGAAAACTCTATCTATCTCATCAAGTGGAATGCCAGGGCCGCTATCTTCCACCAGAAAAATGGTCTGCCCGTTTTCCTGGTAAATGCTCACATCAACCGTTCCACCCTGCGGAGTATAGCGTAGTGCATTATCGATGGCATTACGTACGAGCATACGGGCATCTTCTGGTGAAGCTTTAATAACAGTAGGTTCAAACCGTTGACAGCCGAAATCGATCTGTTTGGATAAAGAAAACGGTACATACTCTTCAGCCACTTCCCGCACCAATTCATCAAAACGGATATTTTCGGGCTGACTAATTACGTTTTGACTCCGTGCCAGATTTAGCAACTGCTCAAGTAGCTTGGTAGTACGCTGCAGACCTGATTTAAGCTGCAAAACACGAGTTTTGGTCTCGGTAGACAGGTTGGTATGTTCAAGATTTTCAGCATGGATGGTCAGTGCAGTGAGTGGTGAGCGCAGTTCATGGGCCGCATCGGCGATGAAGCGGCGTTGCTGGGCCAGCGTACCATCAATACGCTGCATCAGGTGATTGATAGCAGTTACAAACGGCTCTATTTCTGAAGGTATTTCCTTTGTAGAGATTTCAGACAGATTTCCGTCGTTTCGTTGGTCCAACTGTCCTGCCAGTTGAACAACCGGTGTCAAAGATCGCCTGATAATCCAAGATGCAAGAAACGCCAATGTTGGAACCAATAGCAGTATCGGCAACAGTGTACGCAGACCACTATCCCTGGCTATCTCATTCCTGACTGAGGTCATTTGAGCAGCAGCAATCCGCTCTCCAGTAGGCAGTGTATTCACAAAAAGACGCCAGTCTACCCCCCGACTCTTTAAGGTCAGGAACCCTTCAGGCAGATTGAGCGGCAGTTTTTCAAGGCTGGCATTCTTAGCATCTGCCCCCAACTGACAAATAATCATCTGCGCATCAGGGTCATTATGGTCAAAGTTCCCAACTGGCCCTAGTAGCAGATCAGATGCTTTGCCTGAACGCTCTACAAGCAGTGAGACCTGGCGCAGTTGTTCATCCTGCAGTTCCTGAGCTTCACGAAATGCAAGAATAAAAGAAGCGGCTCCTGCTGCAAGACTGCTGACAATGGTTATTCCAGCAATCCAGTACAATAGTCTACGTTGCAACGAGACGTTTATTGGTTGCGGTCTACCATCCATCCGATTCCTCGCACATTTCGGATAACCTCACTTCCAAGTTTTTTTCTGACAGCGTGAATCAAGAACTCGACGGCGTTGCTTTCAACTTCTTCGTTCCAACCATAGATACGGGTCTCAAGCTCATCACGAGACAGAATAGCACCTGGTCGTAACAGTAACGCCTGCAGCAGGGAAAATTCTCGGGCACTCAGACGACAACATCGATCACCACAGGTGGCTTCCTTGGTGGTCGGATCAAGGCTCAATAGACCGTTACTCAGCTTCGGGCTGCCAGTCCCGGCCTTGCGACGGACAACAGCCCGCATTCTGGCTAACAATTCACCAACGGCAAATGGCTTGACCAGATAGTCGTCAGCCCCTAAGTCAAGGCCCCTGATCCGGTCTTCAACCGCGTCCCGGGCCGTTACTATCAGCACGGGTGTAACATCACCATCTGCTCTCATCCGCTGTAACACTCGCAAGCCATCCTGTTTTGGCAGCCCCAGATCCAGCACAACAAGCTCATACTCTCCGGTTTCCAGGGAGTCGGAGGCAGAGATGCCGTCCTGCACCCAGTCCACGGCATAAGAGGCATCCTTCAATGCCTGTGTCTCTGCTTCACCGATCATTTTGTCATCTTCAACCAACAGGATACGCATGACTGTTTCCTTATAATCCATCATCTGCATTAGCCGTAGTATCCAAGATCGTTGCGGCTAGTAATGATGCTACGAGATATACTATACCCCATGCCCAGAGAATATCACTTGGGAAATGGGCTCCTTGGGCAACTCTGGCATACCCCATAAACACCCCAAATGTCATTCCACCCATTAACCAGCGTCTGGCAATACGCGGTTTGCGCTTGCGATAGATGAAATAGGGCGCCATCATATAGAATGCTGCTGAGGCATGGCCGGATGGAAAGGAACGTCCGTCACCATCCACACCAGGTTGCCAGGGTTGCAGAAAAACCTTCTTGCCACCAAATTGTATCAGGTCACGAGGGCGAGGACGTCCCCAGTGGTTTTTGAAAGTGGCATTAACCAGCAGCCCTGGCCCCAGTGCTAGCAGTAGCACCAGAAAGATCCCCTGCCGACGCCAACTGTGCCAGTGTGGTCTATAGTAGCTGTAAGATGCAGCGCCAAGGCCAAAAATCGCCAGAATCAGGGCCGGATATCGGTCCAGCCGGTAGAACAGCTTCCACGGGAACTGTTCTCCTATCGGCCAGGCACCGGCTTGGTAAAAGTGTGCTGCAGCCGCCAGATCGGCCCCTGTTGCGGCGATCAACGCAGTTACTCCCAATAACACCACGAGCACGAACCAACTTTCCCGCCATATCTGCGATCTGCTCAATGCTGCTTCTCCGCTGCCCGTTGCGGCAACATTAACAGGCTGATCAAAATGAATGCCAGCAGTACTGCCGAGGCGGAATAGCGACTGAGCGCCATCCCCCCTGCACTGACCGGCTTGTCCAGCAGGTCACCAACCACGGCACCCAGCGGGCGGGTCAGGATAAAGGCGGCCCAGAACAAGGTGGTACGTGAGATTCTGCTCCAATAATAGGCTGCTACAATACCAACCAGGAGCATGCTGAAAACCATGGCGCCATTGGTATAGCCCAGTCCGGCGGTATCTGCTGTCCAGTCCCCCAGGGCTGTCCCCAGGGTTTGTGAAAACATGATCGTGACCCAGTAGAATATCTCGGCCTTTTTCGTGTGTATGGTGGTCACAGAGATTGAGCCCATGCTGCGGTGCCAGACAAAGAGCGAGCCAAGCAGCAGCAGGAGTAGGATTGAACTGCCTCCGGCATAACCGATGCCCAGAGAGCGGTCGGCAAAATCAGCCAGGGTGGTACCAACGGTGGTGGTAGCGATGATAGTGGTCCAGTATAAAAGCGGATGATATCGCTTGGCTGAAATCTGGGCAGTTACGGCAATGGCAAAGAGTATGGCAAAAATCCCGGTGCTGAGTAGGTAGCCCAACTGCATCGACATGGACACGGCATCACCGCCGGTCTCTCCCAGAGTGGTCGCTGCTATCTTTATCAGCCAAAAGCCAAGGGTAACTGCCGGTACCTTGATAAGTTGCTCTCTATATTTTGTGTGTATCATCGTGTTGCTCCTTACAATCTTGAATCTTACCAAGCATGGCTAAGCTGCAGACCCAATGAGTGTGCATCACCTGAAACCTGCGGTTTCCATCCTTGATATTTATCAGTGAAAAGATAGCTACTGAGTATACCGATACCGGCACCGGCAATGACGTCATGGGCATAGTGTTCATGTGACTCGACACGGCTATAGGCAACAAAGGAGGCGATTGCATACGCAGGAATGCCGTATTCCCAGCCATATCGTTTGCGTAAGAACTCCGCAGCTGAAAACGAAACAGACGTATGGCCTGAAGGGAACGATTGATTGCCACCATTGGGACGATGCTCGTTAATCGCATATTTGAGCCCATACGTTGCGCCAAAGGTTAGAGCTTCAGACTCGCCCAATTGCAAGGTTCCTTTCCAGTCGCGAAGTAAGGCTGTCATACCTGCAGCTGTTGCGGGAAGCGCTATGGCCAAGACATCACCGGATGTTTGAATGCCGTCAGCAGCATAGAGGTGAGTCGGCCTGATAGAGCCCAACACCAGCAAACAAAATAAAAAAACGAGCAATCTGGGTTTCATCTAAAAACCACCTTTATCGGTATTTGTCTTCATACGTCAGTTGATTTTTGCTGCTATCGGGCCGGTGAGGCGCCGTCGCAACGATGTGCGACTACTGTATATGAAAAAGTTTTTTAGGTCTGCTCTCCCTGGCTAGCGCTGACCTTTGCTTTTTTCAGCAGCCTTGGCTGCCGGACTTTCCGTTGCCTCTTCTGAGGCACTGTAGCCGGGTGAATTCATCAGCATTGCCTGTTTTGATATGGTAACACTGTCGGCTTGCGCCTTGGCAGCTGTCGCAGCCTTAGCGTTCTGTGCTGATTCCTGCGTTTGCTCAGGTACTGCCTGTTGCGTCTGCGTTGCTGCTGTGGTTTGTGCTGCTACCGGTTGGATGGTCATTGTTTTCACCTCCTTTCAGAGGAGTTATGTTGAAGCTGCGGCGGCGCCTCACCGGTCCGATCCGCACTGATCTGCATGGGCTACGGTGCCAGCGACTTTTCATCCTGAACTATCGCTATCGGTTCCATATCTCTACGGGTGGCACTCAGGTAAATGACCAATCCGGCAATGGCTGCCAGAAAAATGCCGCTGGTGGCCACGGTTCCTAGGCCAAGTCCACCGTCAACAGGACTCTGCGACAGCAGGTCGCCACAGGATGCGCCCAGTGGACGGGTCAGGATGTATGCGATCCAGAAGCAGGCAATAGCGTTGCCTTTCAATAGGTAAAAGACTGCAGTGACGGCAGCAATCATGCCTCCGAATAACAAGGCTGAGTAGGCATAGCCAAGTTTCAGGCCCTCGGCGGTTAGATCCCCTGCAGCGGTGCCAAGGGCAAAGGTAAAGAGGATCGCTGCCCAGTAGAACAGTTCACGACGGACGGTGAAGATGGAATGGATTGAAAGGGTCTTCTCAAAGGCATACCAGACAATAAAGGTGACAAACAGCGCCACACTGAAGACGGCTGTGGTGGCCTCCAGAGATACTCCAAGGTTATCGACCAGATTGTCAGTCACCAGGGTGCCGACGATGCTGATCAGTACTACCGTGACCCAGTAGAGCCAAGGGATGTAGGCCTTGGCTCGGACCTGCAGCACCATGAAAACTGTCAGCAGCATTGCCATAACTGCTGAGGTGCCGGTTAGACCGAAATGTAGGTTAAAGTTTAGAAAGTCGGCTGCGGTTTCCCCAACTGTCGTAGCCAGAATTTTGATGAGCCAGAAAAAGATGGTGACTTCCGGCACTTTGTTCCAAAGTTGACGCATGGGTGTCTCGGTTGTTGTTGGCATCTGCGCTTCTCCTTTCTTCGCGGTGCTGACTTGTTGACACGGTAACAAGCGATACTTAGCTGAAACTTAGGAAACAAAAAAACAGCCGGGATTGTGTTCCCGGCTGTCATCTGCTGCACTTACTCTTGTTTGTCCTGACTGTCGTCGTGGTCGACCTTGTCCTGCGCTGATGCCAACACGGTTCCCTTGGTTGCATCCACGGCGACATCATAGGTGCTATTGCCAGCTACCACCTCGACATCAAAGACCCAACCATGTTTGCCATGTTCAAGTTCTGCCCGTACTGCCTGACCATGGACCTGCTGCTCTGCTGTCTGTACCGCCTGAGTCAGGGAAATGGTGGCATGACGGGTGATCAGCGCATCGTTCTCCTGTGGTTTGGCAGCATAGGCAGCCAGGGCTCCAACAGTAGAGAGGGCAACGAATGTAACGCCAATTTTTACTAGCTTTTTCATGGATATTTCCTCCTGTTATGGTTTCTGCAGCAATGCTGCATGATCAAACCGTAACAGGGAAAACTTAGGGGATGCTTAGGGTTTATTTTAAGTAATCAGTCAGTCTAAATACGATTGCTCTGCAAATGAATGAAGATTTATTTGGTGTGTTTGGTTCAACGATGTTCTGATTTTAGTACATATTTTTACTGCAGCTTGCTTCTGGTTTCACCCTTCCGCTGTACACGCCAATTTATCCATAAATTTCGGTTCCCCCCTGCGGGTCTCCCCCAAAATTTACTCCCAAACCGGGCGCTCTTTTGAGCGCCCTTTGTCATTCCAGCTCCAGGATTCACCAACGCTGCGCCTAACTGCATCTGCGTAGTGCCCTGCTGTGCGTCGTGCCCCAGTTCCGTACGAGTTTTCGCCCCGGTGTCCAAGTGACGGGGCGAAGAACTCAAGGAACAGGGAGCACTCAAAAGAAATCGCACAGCAGAACACGAACCCTCTCACTCGGGGGCTCAGAATCTAAGGAACAAGGTTCCGGACAGACAAAGGAGAAAACGCAGATGACCACACTGACCAACGTAATCCAGATTATCCGTACTGCCGCCACCCATACGAAACACCTTTCATCAATCTGGTCAACCTGCCTGCTGGTACTGGCAGTGCTGATAGGAATTGAACTGATACAGCACGGCCAGACCATCCTGGGCTCTTACTTTCTGCTTGAGCAACTGGGTCACAAGTTAGCCCAGGCAGACAAAGGCGGGGAAGCAGACCACATCATTCATATAACCAGCCACCATTAACCAAACCATAAACGGGAGGGGTAAAGCCCCTCCCGATGGAGGATAGAGCCATGACACAGGAAACAAAAAGAGCAATCGATATCATTACCGTTCAAATGGTCAAAGAACGCAAGTTTCTGTATGGCGGCAACCGGCTGACAACCCCGGAACAGGCAGCACGGGCATTTGTTGAGATACTGGGAAACCCTGACCGAGAGTATTTTGTGGCGCTGCTGGTGGATGGGAAAAACCGTATCAGCGGTTTGCATGTAGTTAGTGAAGGAACGCTGAATCAATCGCTGGTCCATCCGCGGGAGGTGTACAAGGCAGCGATTTTGGCGAACAGCGCCGCCATCATTCTGGCCCACAATCATCCAACCGGCGACGTAACCCCCAGCAAAGAAGATCGGGAAATCACCCGGCGGCTGAAAGAGGCGGGTGACCTGCTGGGCATCCGAGTACTGGATCACATCATTGTTGACACGGACAGCGGAGCCAGCAACTCATTTGTGGAGATGGGCTTGCTGTAACAACAACAAAAAAGCCGGGGGCTGGTAATCATGCCCCCGGTTGAAAAATGTCGGTGGCCCGCCTTCGGCGGGCTGCTCTAAGTTAAGAAAAAAGTATCATTACAAGTTCGAAGCATGTTCGCTACAGGCTGCCAATCACCCGACAAATTAAATTCTGTCTGGGAGATTGACTTTTGCAGTAGCGGTTATTATTATTTTTGTACATCAGTTAACTCCGCCCGAAAGGAGAATCCTGTCATGTGGACTGCACACTTTAGAATCCGTCCGGTATCCCACTGCAAGGAAGGGTGCCGAAGCTAGCCTGCCGATGACCTGTCGGCAGGCAGACAACAACGAACCCCGTGTCGGTTGACACGGGGTTTTTTTGTGCGTAATCTGCTGAATCATGAAAAAATATCTCATCATAGCCGCCATACTTTTTCTTGCCATTGCCGCCGGAGTCTGGATCTTTTTCGGGCGTAGCCCCAAGGTCAGCTACAAGACGGTCCCGCTTGAAAAAGGGAACATTGTTGCCGCCATCTCAGCCACCGGCACGGTAAATCCGGTCACCACGGTGCAGGTCGGCTCCCAGGTCTCCGGTACCATTCAAAAACTGCTGGTTGATTATAACTCCCGGGTAAAAAAGGGGCAGGTAATTGCCGAGATCGATCCGGCCCTGTTTCTGGCCCAGGTTGAGCAGGCCAGGGGCAATTTTCTGAATGCCCAGGCCAACCTGCAGAAGGCAAAAGTCACCCTGGCCGATGCAAAACGGACCCTGGAGCGGAACAGGCAGTTGATCAACCAGGGGATTGTGGCCCAGAGCGATTTCGATGCCTCCCAGACCGCCTATGATTCAGCCCTGGCCGGGATCAAATCGGCTGAGGCCGGAGTAACCCAGTACCGCGGCACCCTGATGCAGGCTGAGACCAACCTGAAAAATTCGGTGATCCGCTCACCGGTGGACGGCATTGTCATTTCACGCAGTATTGATGTGGGCCAGACCGTGGCCGCCTCGTTTCAGACACCGACCCTGTTCTCCATTGCCCGGGATCTGACCAAGATGCAGATTGAAACCAGCGTGGATGAGGCCGATATCAGCCGTACCCGCCTGGACCAGGCCGTTACCTTTACGGTTGACGCCTACCCTGACCGCAGCTTCAAGGGGCGGGTGACCCAGGTCCGCTCTGCCCCGATTACCGTCCAGAATGTGGTCACCTACATTGTGGTGGTGCAGGTGGATAACAAAGACCTGCGTCTAAAACCCGGCATGACCGCCAACGTCTCGATTGAGACCGGCCGCCGTGACGGTGTCCTGAAGCTGCCGGCTGCAGCACTGCGCTTCCGCCCCAAGTCAGACGCGGATAAGAAGGCGGCCAAAACGGGCCAAAGACCGGCAGGGAGCGGCAAAGGGAAGCCTGGTGGAGCACAGCAGAAGGTCTACCTGTTGAAGGATGGCCAGCCGGTAGCGGTAACGGTTACCACCGGCCTTGGGGACTCCAGCTTTGTCGAGCTTGTTGAGGGCAGCCTGAAGGAAGGTGATCAGGTGGTAATTGAACAGAGTGATAATTCAAAGAAAAAGGCCGCTGGCAGCAGTGGTTCACCCATGGGCCCCCGTTTTTAAGAAGGAGTTGAGCGGATGAAAAAACCTCTGATGCTGATGATCCTGGATGGCTGGGGCATTAATCCCTGTCCTGACAGCAATGCCGTTGCCCTGGCCAAGGCCCCCAATCTGGCCGGCTACCTGCAAGAGTTCCCCCATGTGCAGATCAAGACATCCGGTATGGCAGTGGGGTTGCCGGAAGGCCAGATGGGCAACTCAGAGGTGGGGCACCTTAATCTGGGCGCCGGCCGGATCGTCTATCAGGACTTTACCCGCATCACCAAATCAATTCAGGATGGTGACTTCTTTACCAATCCGGTGTTGCTGGACTGTATTGCCAAGGTCAGGGCCAGTGGCGGCCGTCTGCACCTGGCAGGGCTGCTGTCCGATGGTGGCGTCCACTCCCACAACAGCCATCTCTATGCCCTGGTCAAGTTGGCCAAACAACAGGGGCTGGCCGACGTATTCATTCACTGCCTGCTGGATGGGCGAGATACTCCTCCTCAGAGCGGTGCCGGCTACCTTGAAGAGCTTGAGGCCGAGCTGGCCAGGATCGGCTGCGGCACGATTGCCACGGTGATGGGACGCTACTATGTCATGGACCGGGATAATCGCTGGGAGCGGGTTGAGCAGGCCTATAACGCCATGGTACTGGGCCAGGGAGAGTGTTACGCCTCATCAGCAGAGGCGATCCAGTCCAGCTACGGGGCTGGAGTATATGATGAATTTGTGCTGCCCTGCGTGATCTGTGCGGATACAACTCCGGTAGGTACTGTTAATGACGGCGATGGCATCATCTTCTTTAACTTTCGTTCAGACCGTGCCCGTGAGATCACCCGTAGCCTGACCTTTGAGAAGTTTGATGGTTTCCAGCGCCAGCGGGTACCGCAGCTGGCAGCCTATGTCTGCATGACCGAGTATGATGCCACCTTTGGCCTGCCGATCGCCTATGCCCAGCAAGAGCTGACCAATCTGCTGGGTGGCATACTGGCAGAGGCCGGTTTGAAGCAGTTGCGGATTGCCGAGACCGAAAAATATGCCCATGTCACCTTCTTCTTTAACGGTGGTGTTGAGGCCCCGTTCAGCAATGAAGATCGCGCCCTGATCCCTTCTCCCAAAGAGGTGGCGACCTATGACCAGAAGCCGGAGATGAGCGCCTATCTGGTGGCTGATGAACTGCTAAAACGGCTGGATCAGGATCTCTATGATGTTGTTATCCTGAATTTTGCCAACTGCGATATGGTTGGACACACCGGTATCCTGCCGGCTGCCATCCGTGCCGTCGAGGCGGTGGATGCCTGTGCCGGCAAGGTGGTGGAAAAAGTCCGTCAACTGGGTGGTACCGTGCTGATCACGGCTGATCATGGCAATGCTGAACAGATGGCTGATGAAAATGGCGAACCTTACACCGCCCATACCTGCAACCCGGTCTGGGTGATCCTGGTGGATGACAGTCGTAAGGGGGCTGTATTGAAAGAAGGCGGCAAGCTGGCAGATATTGCTCCCACCATGCTGAAGCTGTTGGGGATGCAGCAGCCAAAGGAGATGACCGGAGAAAGCCTGCTATGAAAACTGTATCCATTCCTGCAATAGACAATGAATATATCGTCGGTAAGATCCTCTGCATTGGCCGCAACTATGTGGATCATATCAAAGAGCTGGGCAATGAGGCGCCGACCGCGCCGGTGGTGTTTATGAAGCCTGCCACAGCAATAATCGGTGACGGTGAGATAGTAAAGATACCGGCTTACAGCAGTGACTGTCACTATGAGGCGGAGCTGGCCGTGCTGATTGGTGCTGAAGGCAAAGACATTGCTGAGGCAGATGCGCTTGCCCATGTGGCAGGCTATGGCGTGGCAATTGATATGACCCTGCGGGATGTGCAGGACAATCTGAAGAAAAAGGGGCTGCCCTGGGAGATCGCCAAAGGCTTTGATACCTCCTGTCCGCTGTCTGATTTTGTCCCGGCAGACAAGGTAACTGATCCGCAGAACCTGACCATCTGCCTGGCCTTGAATGGTGAACAGCGTCAGAACGGCTCAACCGGACTGATGATCAACAGCGTGGCCAGGATCATCAGCTACCTGTCCGGCATCTTTACCCTGGAAGAAGGGGACGTGATCCTGACCGGTACACCGGCCGGGGTTGGCCGGGTGCAGGCCGGAGACCGGATGGAGGCCAGTATTGCCGGTGTGGGCAGCGTTTGCGTGACGGTTGTCTGAAAATATGAACGGAAAAGGACGTGTCTGCTATGCAAAATGAAAAAGAATGTCCCGAATGTAACGGCAAGATGATCCTGCTGCCCGGCTGAGGCGGTCTCTTCTGGCGGTGCCAGAAGTGCGGGGTGCGGCTTTCGTACCATAAGGATCAGCAGAGCTGTAGCTGCTCGTAGTTGCAGGTCATTCCGGTTTTTTATTTGTCCATCAGAAAAAGTGCTTGACGTCGTGGACCGCTTTAACTATAGTCCACAACTCTGTAAAAAACGAAGAGGTGGTACCAACCATGTACGCAGTGATCAAGACAGGTGGCAAGCAATACAAAGTCGCTGAAGGCGATTTCCTGAAGGTTGAGAAGCTGGACAACATCGTGGGCGACACGATTGAGTTTGGCGAGGTGCTGATGATCGGCGGCGACGCCGTTAAGGTCGGAGCTCCGCTGGTGGCTGGTGCATCAGTAACTGCCAAGGTTGCTGTGCAGGGCCGTGACAAGAAGATTCTGGTCTTCAAGTCAAAGCGCCGTAAGAACAGCCGTAAGCTGATCGGTCACCGCCAGTACCACACGGTACTGAAGATTGAAAAGATCAGCGCCTAAGCGCTTACGACTTATTTTTCTGAGGAGAGAAAACCATGGCACATAAAAAAGGCGTCGGCAGTTCCAGGAACGGTCGCGATTCAGACGGCCAGCGGCTTGGCTGTAAAAAATTCGGTGGTGAGCTGGTCAAGGCCGGTAACATCATCTATCGTCAACGTGGTACCCAGATCCACCCCGGTAACAATGTGGGCTGCGGCAAGGATTACACCCTGTTCGCCCTGATTGAAGGGGTTGTCAAGTTTGAGCGTCTGGGCCGTGATCGCAAGAAGGTTTCGGTCTATCCTTCCTGATATCAGCACCACACCTGTTTTTTTGAAGCCCGACGGTTACAGCCGCCGGGCTTTTTTTGTCCGGTGTCCGGCAGAATTCAGACCCGCCGGTTTGACCCGGTGTGGTTCCGGGTGTATAGGGTAGCACGGGCTTGTGAAGTGCAAGCCAATGTTCTCAAAGGGGGTGCTGCATGAAACGTCAGATGCTGGGTGTACTCTGCTTGCTGGGTGTTACGGCAGGTAGTGCGTGTGCTGATGACCTGAAAGATGCCTCGGACAAGCTGCAGCCATTAACGGAGCGGATCGCAAAGGTGAGCTCGGGTAAGGCCGCTGACTATGCCAAAAGCCAGCTGGCCTCGGCGCAGGAGACCCTTGGCGCGGTAAAGGCAGCTATTTCTGCAAAGAATGGGGTGCTTGCCCTGCAGAAAACAGAACTGGCGGATCTGCAATTGACCATTGCCGAGGCCAGGGCCGTTGAGATGGAGGCAGCTGAGCAACTGGTGCTGCACAGGGCTGAGCTGAAAAAGCTTGAGGCGCAGTTTGATCAGCTGTTGCAGGCAGGAGGGAAGTGATATGACACGTGTTCATGTGATGGTGCTGGTCGTTATGGCCGTCATCGGCTGCAGCTCCTTGGGTGGGGCGGCTGACAAGATTGACTACCCGGCAAAGATTGCTGCTGCCAAGAGCGGCATTGAAGAGCTTGCTGCCAAGGTCGGCAATTATCCCCTGGCCTTGGCAGAACTGGAGAAGGCGCGGGCCTCCCTGAAAAATGCAGAGCAGGGCTACGACAAAGGGCGGCAGTGGATGGGGCTGGGGGGGCTTAAGCCTGAGGCAGAACAGGAGATTGCCCATAATCTGCAGATGGTTGATAGTACGATGGTTCTTGCCGTTTCGCGGGCTGCCAAGGGGCGCGCCGATGAGGAGGCGGCTGCTATTGACAGGCAGGTGGCCGTGGTAAAGGGGCGGGTCAAGCTGCTGGAGGAGCGCAAGCAGAGTGAGGAGAAACTGCGTCAGGATCTGCAGAAGTGTGAGGCGGCGGCAAAAGAGCTGGACAGCGTCAAGGCGGGCCAGCAAAAACTTGCTACCCAGTTGGAACAGGTAACCGGCGAGAAGAAGAAGCTGGAGACGCAGCTGGCTGCGCTTGCTGCTGAAAAAGCAGCCTTGACAGACCAGCTTGAGGCCTTGAAAAAGGCTCCGCCTACGGTACCGCCACCTGCACCGGTACCACAAAACGCGTCGCCCGCCGCTGCCAAGTAACTGATACCAGCTAACTATGCTCAGATACGTAAGGCCCCATGCACCAGTATGGGGCCTTACTGCTTGATGAGGCATTGTATTTGCTTCAGGACTTTGTTAAAAAAGTGTGTTGCTGCGTGGCTCCGGATTAAACCGGCAAAAAGAAAGGGTCACGCCGGTTGGCGTAACCCCTTGAATTTAGATGGTCGGGATGACACGATTTGAACGTGCGACCCCCTGCTCCCGAAGCAGGTGCGCTACCAGACTGCGCTACATCCCGAAGAAGATTTTTATAACTTTTTATTCCTGCGCTTGTCAACAGGCAAGTCGCGCTGGAGGGGACATGTCCACTACTGATATCCGTACCGAAATCCGGCATCTGCTCAAGGAACGCAATGCCGTGCTGCTGGCTCACAACTATATGCGCGATGAAGTCCAGGAGATTGCCGATATCACCGGCGACTCACTGCAGCTCTCGATGGAGGCGGCCAAGACCGATGCCGACGTGATCGTCTTTTGCGGCGTTCATTTTATGGCTGAGTCCGCGGCAATTCTTTCGCCGCACAAGACCGTCCTGTTACCCCGTGCCGATGCCGGCTGTCCCATGGCTGACATGGTTGATGTTACCGGGTTGCAGGCGCTGAAGGCGCAGCATCCCGGCGTGCCGGTGGTGACCTATGTCAACTCGTCGGCGGCGGTCAAGGCCGAATCGGATATCTGCTGCACCTCAGCCAATGCGGTCTCCGTTGTCCGCTCTCTGAGTGAGCAGAGGCTGATCTTTGCACCGGATCGTAACCTGGGGCGCTGGATCGCCAAGGCGTTGCCGGACAAGGAGTTTATCTACTGGGAGGGCTATTGTCCAACCCATGAACGTCTGACTGCTACCAGGGTGCAGGAGGTCAAGGCCGCCCATCCCGATGCGCTCTTCATCTGTCACCCGGAATGTGCCCCGGAGGTCTCGGCCCTCGCGGACCATGTCTGCTCCACCAGCGGCATGTATCTTTACTGCAGCAAGAGCCCGGCCAAGAAGTTCATTATCGGCACCGAGGCCGGGATTCTTTTCAAGCTGCGGGAGGACAACCCCGAGAAGGAGTTTGTGCTGGCCTCCCCTGCCCTGATCTGCCCCAACATGAAGCTGACCTCGCTGGAGGATATCCTGCTGGCGTTGCAGAGCATGCGGCCGGTGGTGACCGTTGCAGAGGATGTCAGGACCAAGGCGAAAGCTGCGCTGGATAAAATGCTTGCTGTACCGAGGGATTAGCCATGGTTTCCTTTGAAGAGGCGTTAAAGACCATACTTGACAATGTCTCCGGCGTGGGTACCGAACAGCTTCCGCTGTTGCAGGCCGTCGGGCAGGTGCTGGCTGAGGATATCAGCTCCCCCTGGGATCTGCCGCTCTGGGACAACTCCGCCATGGATGGGTATGCGGTCCGCTATGACGATTGCCGGACCATCCCGTGCAAGCTGCGGGTAACCGGGTATCTGCCGGCCGGTGCTTCAGCCGAGGGGATCTCTCTGGAAGCGGGATGCGCGGTACGGATCATGACCGGGGCACCGGTGCCGGCCGGTGCCGATGCCGTGGTGCCGGTGGAGGAAACCGGCGACACCTCCGGCGAACAGGTCACGATCAAGGAGACGGTAAAACCTGGCCAGCATATCAGGCGTCAGGGTGAGGATATCCGGCGGGGAGAGCAGATTCTGAAGGCCGGTAGCGTGTTGCGGCCATCGGAGATCTCGCTGCTGGCCTCCTGCGGCAGACCCTCCGTGCTGGTGCAGCGTCGTCCAACGGTTGCTGTGCTGTCTACCGGAGATGAGCTGGTTGAGATCGGTACGCCGCCGGGGCCGGCCCAACTGATTAACAGTAACACCACCACACTGGCTGCAGCGGTGCGTGAGGCCGGTGCCGTCCCCCGCATTCTGGGGATCGCCCGTGACAACCGTCTTTCCCATCTGGAAAAGATGCGCCAGGGGTTGCAGGCCGATGTGCTGGTGACCTCCGCCGGTATCTCTGCCGGTGACCGGGATCTGGTGCGGGTGGTGCTGGAGGAACTGGGGGTCAAGTTCCTGTTCTGGAAGGTGGCGATCAAGCCTGGCAAGCCGACTGCCTTTGGCCTGTTTGAAGGGCGGCCGGTCTTCTGCCTGCCCGGCAATCCGGTGGCCAGCCAGATCACGTTTGACCAGTTTGTCCGCCCTGCCTTGCTGCGGATGATGGGACACCGGCGTATCCTGCGGCCGACTCTTACCGCAACCGTGCAGGAGCCGATCAAGGCCGGCAGCCGGATGCGTTTCCTGCGGGTGCAGCTGACACAGCAGGGTGGCCGCTGGCTGGTTGCCTCTGCCGGTAACCAAGAAACCGGTATCCTGCGCACTTCGCTGCTTTCAGATGCGCTGGCCCTGGTGCCAGCCGACAAGGCCTACGCAAGCGGTGATGAAATTACGGTCCGGCTGGTGGGCGAACAGTTAGTGGAGGCCTAGATGCTCGATTATCTCGGTGCCCATATGTCCATTGCAGGCGGCCTGCACAAGTCCGTCGAGCGCGCGGTTGCTGCCGGTTGCGGCACATTACAGATCTTTACCCGTTCTTCCAACCAGTGGAAGGGCAAGCCGGTCAGCGACAAGGATGCGGATCTGTTTCGCAGCAGTTTCGCCGCCTCAGGGCTGCATGAGGTGATCTCCCACGATATCTACCTGATCAACCTGGCGGCACCGGCGGGGGATACCCGTGACAAGAGCCTGGCAGCCTTTGGCGATGAGATGGCCTGCTGTGCCAGACTGGGGATCAACAAGATCGTGATGCACCCCGGTTCCCACACCACCGATTCGCCTGAGGCTGGGCTGGAACGGGTAATCAGCGCCTTTGACCAGCTCTTTGAACAGACCCCGGAGTATGAAGGGCTGGTGCTGCTGGAGACCACTGCCGGACAGGGTACCAACCTCGGGCGCACCTTTGAAGAGCTGCAGACCATCATCAACGGTTCAAAATATCCTGACCGGTTCGGGATCTGCTTTGACACCTGCCATACCTTTGCCGCCGGCTACAACACCGCCACCCCGGAAGGGTATGCCGATGTCATGGCGCAGTTTGATCGGCTGCTGGGTCTGGAACGGCTGCTCTGTTTTCACTTCAATGACTCTAAAAAGGGTTTGGGCAGCCGGGTTGACCGCCATGAGCATATCGGCCAGGGTACCTTGGGGCTGGAGCCGTTCCGCTTTATTATGCATGATCCCCGTTTTGCCATGATCCCCAAGATCCTGGAAACCCCCAAAGGGGATGATGATGCCATGGATCAGGTCAACCTGGCGTTATTACGGAGCTTGTAGCCCTTTTTTGTCGATAGTGGCGGTCTTTAGGCCGTTATTGCCTGATTAGCGCCCGCTTTGGCGGCATTTGACAATTCCTAAAGCTGCGCTAGACTACCTCAAAATCGGCAGCACATCTTCAGAGGTATCCATGACCATAACCTGCCCCCACTGTGGCCTCAGCGGCCAGCTTGACGATTCAAAACGACCAGCCGGTGCCACCAGTATCAACTGTCCCCGTTGCAAGCAAAGTTTCCCGCTCCCGCCACTGGAGTCCGTTGCCCCGCCAACAGCCCCGCCAACGCCTGAGGCTGCGCCCCTGCGCCCCTGTCCATCCTGTGGCGGCATTATCGAAGGCAGCGGTGGGCTCTGCAATGCCTGTGAGGCGGCCCGAAGCCGCCAGCCGGCACAAGGCAACGGCATAAACATGCCTCCTCCGCCCCTTCCCACGGCTGAAGACAGAAACTCCGGTATCTGTACGGTCTGCAAGGGACATTTTACCCAAAGCGAGATGGTCCGCTTTGGCGACAAACTGGTCTGCGCCTCCTGCAAGCCGACCTATGTCCAGATGCTTGCCATGGGGATGGGAGCTATTGGTGATCTGCGCTATGCCGGTTTCTGGATCCGCTTCGGGGCAAAATGCATCGACGGTATTATCCTCTGGGTCGTAAATTTTGCCACCACCATGGGAACAACCTTTCTGATCGCCTCGAATAACTCCCCTCAAATGGCAATCGTGGCAGGCATTATGAACGTTTGTATCCAAATCGGGATCGGCATTAGCTACAACATCTACTTTTTAAGTGGAAAATATCAGGCAACCCCCGGCAAGCTGGCCTGTGGTCTGAAGGTGGTGACTGCAGACGGCGACAAGATCAGCGCCGGCCGTGCGGTGGGACGCTATTTTGCCGAGATGTTGAGCGGTATGATCTTGTTGATCGGCTATATCATGGCTGCCTTTGATGATGAAAAACGTACCCTGCACGACCGGATCTGTAACACCAGGGTGGTTTTCAAGTAATGAGCGTTGGTGAACGTTCGCTTTTCCCCGTACTGTGCAGCTCCTGTCAGACACCGTTACCTGCCGCGCTCTGCAACAGTGGTGAGCCGATCCGCTGTCCGCACTGCTCAACGCAGCTGCTGGTTGAGCTGTTTCCGGCAATCCTGAGACCACTGCATGAAGGTGGCACTGTCGGCCTGCAGGTAACCGAGGGGGAGGCGAGCTGTTTTTATCACCCGGACAAACAGGCGGTTAAGATCTGCAGCAGTTGCGGTCGTTTTATCTGCAGCCTCTGTGAGATCGATCTGGCCGGCCGCTGTCTCTGTCCGGTCTGCCTGGAACAGGGCCGACAAAATGAACAGCTTTCCGAGCTGGTCACCAAACGGACCCTGCATGACAGTATTGCCCTGAATACAACCTTTTTGCCGCTCCTGATCTGGCCCGTAACCCTGGTTACTTCACCGGTCGCCTTCTACCTGGCACTGACCGCCTGGCGCAAACCTTCCAGTATTCTGCCCCGTACCAGGATCCGTCTGGTCCTGGCCCTGCTGTTTTCAGTGCTGCAGATAGTCGGTTGGGTTGTGTTGGGGGCATTCCTGTTTCAAAAGTGGGACTCATGAGCAACCCGGCCCGGCCCGTCAAATACCGTCGTATCGTCCGCGGCACCATCGCCATGATCATGCGCTGCTCGCTCTGGCAAGCAAATGATCATCTGTTGTCAGTTAAATCAACCGGTTATGCTGAAGAGTATGTGCGAATTTATCTGAAAGATCTTAAAGGGGTGGTTGCCCGGCGCACCAAAACCTGGATGATGCTTAATGTAATCCTTGGTAGTCTGCTGGCCCTGTTTGGCATTGGTATTCTAAGTACCAACGATATTTCTTCTCCCGGCACCATTGCGCTCGTTATTGCCGGTACGCCGATTTTGATCATCTTTCTGGCCAATCTGGTCAAGGGCCCCACCTGCAAAACCAATCTGCTGACCCCGCTGGGGCCGGTTGAGATTCCTGCTTTGCAGCGTTTACGTAACGTCACCCGCCTGATCAAGGAGCTGCGGCCTTTGATCGCAGCCCACCAAGGCAGTATGCTGCGCAGTGAGCTGTTGTCCCGCTATGACAAGCAACGGGCAGGCACTCCTGCCGGCGCGGCAGCGACATCATCCCCAACTCCATGAGCAGTCTGAAGGTCCAACGCTGCTTTAACCATGCAAACCGTGAAGCTGTAGCCCGCTGCGCCAAATGTGGCAACTTTTTCTGCCGGGAATGCGTCACGGAACATGACGGTCGCATGACCTGTGGCCGCTGCCTGGCAAGCCGGTCTGATACTGCCCGTACGTTCCGTTTTCGCTCGGTTTTGACCGGTGTCGTGCAACTGGGGCTTGGGCTGATGATCCTCTGGTTCTTTTTCTTCATGGCCGGTCGCGGCCTGCTGCTGATCCCCTCATCATTTCACGAAGGTCATATCTGGCGTATGTTTGAGGAGCGTCCATGATCCTGCGCCCCAAAAGCCGTGAAAAAGGGATCGGGGCCGTTGAACTGCTGGAGCAGGCCACCGCCCTGCTGCGCCAGGCTTCGCTGGACACCCTGGCCTGTTATTATCTGGGGACGGTGCCCTTTATGCTGGTGCTGCTCTGGTTCTGGGCCGATATGAGCCGCAGTGCTGATGCAGATCAACGGCTGGCCGGAGGCGCGTTGGCCCTGTCGATCCTGTTTGTCTGGATGAAGGTCTGGCAAAGCCGTTTTTCAGGTCGATTGTTGATGCAACTGGGAGGGGCCGCCGAGCTTCCTCCGCTTACCAGTAGTGTCATGGTGCAGGGCGGGCTGCAGCCCTGGGGCTTTATCATCCTGCCGTTGGCAGGGCTTATAACCCTGCCGTTCGGCTGGTGCTACGCCTTTTTTCAGAACATCTCCGTGCTTGGCGGACCTGACTGGCGGAGCACGCAACGCAAGGCGCGTCACCTGGCCTTGCTCTGGCCTGGCCAGAATCATTTGCTGCTGGCACTGTTATCACTTATCTTCCTGGTTTTGTTTGCCAATATAGCGATCGCTGTCTACTTCCTGCCGCACCTGTTCAAGACCCTGTTCGGGATTGAAACCATCTTCACCCGCAGTAACACGATGCTGCTTAATTCTACCTTCTGGGCGGCGATGGTGGTGCTCACCCAGCTCTGTCTCAACCCGCTGGTCAAGGCCTGCTATGTGCTGCGCTGCCATTATGGCGAATCACTTGCCAGCGGTGCTGATCTACGGGCACAGATACAGACGGTTGCGGGCCGGCAAGCCGTGCTGGCTCTGCTTATCTCCTTCGCGCTCATGGCCTGTTTCACGTTGCCAGCCTACGCTGCATCGCCGCAAACCACTGAGCCGCACCACCAACTGCAGCAACGTGCAGCACGGCTTGACCGGGCGGTTGAACAGGTTATCAAGGATCCTCGCTTTGCCTGGCGTCTGCCACGGGAGCACCACCAGCTGGAAAAGAGGGAGCTGCCCGGTTTCATGCAGTCCATCCTTACCTGGATTCAGGATAGCGCCGCTACGGTGGGAGGCTGGATCGGCGATGTCATCAAGTGGCTGTTTGAAAAACTGCCCAAGCCGTCGTTTTCCGGGGCAAAACCTGGCTGGGGTGGTAATTTTTCAGACATTGTGCTGCTGCTGATGTATCTCCTGCTGGCGTTGCTACTTTGCTTTGGCGCCATCTTTGCCTGGCGTCGGCTGCGTCGTACCCCTAAACCGGAAACAGAACTGCCGATGCACACCCTGCAGATGACGCCTGATCTCCACGATGAATCAATCATTGCCAGTGAACTGACTGAAGAACGCTGGCTGGCCCTGGCCCGGGAGCTGCTGGAAAAAGGAGAGCTGCGTCTGGGGCTGCGGGCGTTGTACCTGGCCACCCTGGCTGCCCTGGCTGATGAAAAGCTGGTGGTTATTGCCCGCTGCAAGACCAACCACGATTACGAGCGGGAACTGCTTCGCTTCAGCCATGCCATGCCCCGTCTCAGTGAGGCATTTTCTCTGAACCTGCGGATCTTTGAGGCAGCCTGGTACGGTATGCACCTGCCGGATGACGAGACTGTCCGCAGCTACCTGGATAACCACCGGAGGATCACCAGCGATGTCCGCACGCAGTAAACTGCTGATCCTCTTCTTTTGCCTGTTGCTGGTTCTGGCGGCTGCCTCCCTCTACCAGCTCTTTGCCTTACGTTTTGAAGCCGGGGATATCTTTCCGGCAGGTTCATCCCTGCGCAGTGATCCCTTGGGAAGTATGGCGTTGTACCAGGCCTTGGAGCGCACCGGCGGGGTCAAGCTGCAGCGCAATTACCGCTCCCTTGCCAATCAGAAGGTAGCCGCAAGCACGATCCTGCTGTTGGGAAACAACCATCACGAGCTGACGACTGCTCATAAGCAAGAGATTGCCGAGGTAGATCAACTGGTTGCAGCTGGCAATCGGGTGGTGGTCGCCTTTAATCCGGTTACCACAGTACCGGAGAGCAGACCTGAGCCAGCACCAAAACCTGTTGATGTAAAGACACCAAAGGTAGTTAAAGAACCGGACACTGCATGGGGCATCAGTACAGGCTATCTTCCCGTAGCAGAAGGTGCCCCTGACAAGGCGCTGGTCAAGGCAACCCTGGTTGAGCCGGGATTTGCCCTGCCAGCAGAGATCCGCCTGCTGTCCCGTCTGACCCTGCAGCCGCCGCCAACCGGCTGGCGCACCATCTACGCGGTGGATGGGAAGGCGGTACTGCTGGAGCGCAACATCGGCAGCGGCAGTCTGGTGCTAGTGTCAGACAGTTCGCTCTTCAGCAACGAGGCACTCAAGGCAGACCGTCAGGCAGCGTTGCTGGTCTGGTTGCTGGGTGAGCACCGCAGGATTATCTTTGATGAATTTCATCTTGGGGTGAGTGAGCAGGGCGGCATCATGGCGCTGGCCCGCCGTTTTGGTCTGCTGCCGCTGATCGGGGTGCTGCTGCTGCTGGCAGGACTCTATATCTGGCAGCAGTCAATCCCCCTGAACCCGCCTGGTGCTGTGGCATCCCGTGATCCGGCCGTTGGGGTGACCCATGACAGCTTCAGCGGTCTGGTGAATCTGCTGCAACGGAGTATTCCGGCCAATCAGCTGCTGAAGGTTTGCTGTCAGGAATGGCAGAAGAGTTTTAAACGTGAGTTGCAGCAGGATGCAGCGTTGCGCAAAGAGCTAAATGATGCAATGACCGCGCAGGATGATCCGGTTACCCGCTATCAGCGGATAGCCCGGCTGCGGGCAGAGAGGACAGGACGATGAACCAGGGGTTGCAACAGTTGATCGCAGTGGTACAGGCGTTAAAGGGAGAGCTGGGTAAGGTGATCATCGGTCAGCATGAGGTGATTGACCGGGTGCTGGTGGCGCTTCTGACCGGGCAGCATGCCCTGATTGAAGGGGTGCCGGGGATCGGTAAGACCCTGCTGGTGCGCACCCTGGCCAAGGTGGTGGGCGGGCGTTTTTCCCGGATCCAGTTTACCCCGGACCTGATGCCCACCGACATCACCGGCTCCAACATCTTCAACATGAAGGAAAACGAGTTTGTGCTGAATCCCGGCCCGATCTTCTGCAACTTCCTGCTGGCCGATGAGATCAACCGCGCCCCGTCCAAGACCCAGTCGGCCCTGTTGCAGGCCATGCAGGAACGGCTGGTGACCATTGACCGCAAGAGCTACAGCCTGCCTGCCAGTTTTACGGTCTTTGCCACCCAGAACCCGGTGGAGTTTGAAGGGACCTACCCCTTGCCGGAGGCCCAGAAGGACCGCTTTATGCTGAAGATCACCATGCCGCCACCGACCCGTGAAGAGGAGCTGGCCCTGGTGCGTCGCACCCTGGGGAATGATGCGCCGGAGACGGTGCTGGCCGGTGATACGGTGCGCTGTGTGATCAGTGCCGATGATCTGGTGACTCTGCGGCAGGCCTTGATGACGCTGGTGGTGCAGGATGAGATTGCCGCCTATGCCCTGGAGGTGGTGCGGGCCACCCGCAGCCACCATGCCGTGTTGCTGGGGGGCGGTCCCCGCGCCTCGCAGTCGCTGATTCTGGCTGCCCGGGCTGCTGCTGCCGTGGCTGGCCGTGACTTCATCACCCCGGACGATATCAAGATGATGGCGCTGCCGGTGTTGGAACACCGCCTGATCCTGCAGCCTGACTACGAGATCGAGGGGCTGACCCCTGGTGAGGTAATCGGCTCAATCCTGCAGGAGGTCACGGTTCCCCGGTGATCATCCCGGCTTCGGGCATACTGCGGCTTGTTGCCGCCACCCTGATTCCGGTTGCGCTGCTGTATGCGGTTACCCCCCAGTTTCGGCCTATGCTGCTCTTTGTGCCGCCACTGGTGGGGATCGTTGCGCTGGCAGATCTGCTGGCCCTGTTCCGTTACCGCAACCGACTGACTGTTACGGCTCCGTCGCGGCTGTCACTGGTCTGTGGTCGGCCCGGCCAGTTGGGGATAACCATCCGGGCCATCAATCAGGCCGGTTTTGATCTGCAGGTAGGGCTGGCGCTGCCCGCCGGTTTTGCATCGCCCTTCAGGGAGGCCCGGTTGAAGTTGGCTAAAGGTGGTGATGCGGTCTGCCTGGACTGGCCCCTGACCGGCACCAAACGGGGCAGGTTTCAGGTCATGCAGTGTGCCCTGCGGATCGGTTCTCCCTTCCGCTTGTGGCAGCTGCAGATCCGTCACACCATCAGCACGGAACTGCGGGTCTACCCCAACCTGCGGACAGAACGCCGCCGTCTGGCAAGTCTGTTTCTGGAGCGCAATGACCGGCAACTGCAAGCCCAACGTCAGCGGGGCCAGGGACGGGAGTTTGATCGGCTGCGTCAGTATCAGACCGGCGACAGTCTGGGGGATATCCACTGGAAGGCAACGGCCAAACGTCGCCAGCTGATCACCAAAGAGTATCAGATTGAACGGACACAGGAGGTTTACTTACTGATCGACAGCTCCCGTCTCAGCGGTCGGCCGGTACCCACCGCCGAAGGGGGCAGTGAACCATTTCTGGAGCAGGCAGTGCGTACCGCCCTGATCCTGGGTTCTGTTGCCCAGCGCCAGGGAGACCTGTTCGGCGTTGCCGCCTTTGGCAGCCGGGTACAGGGCTTTGTACGGGCCAAGACCGGCAAGACCCACTTTGGCCACTGTCGCGATCTGCTCTACACGGTGCAGCCCGGTGAAGACAACCCTTCCTTTGGTGAACTGGCCACCTTCATGGCTGCCCGTCTGCGTCGGCGGGCCCTGCTGATCTTTATTGCGCCGCTGGATGAACCGGCCCTGGCCGAGGATTTTGTCAGGGCCATCCGTATCCTGTCCCGCCGCCATCTGATCTGCGTTGCCATGCCGCAACCGCCCACGGCTGCCCCGTTGTTCAGCACTACCAAATTGGGCAGCAGCGATGAACTCTATCGCCATCTGGCCGGGCACCTGACCTGGCATCAACTGCGGGAACTGCAACAAAAGCTCCGTCTGCAGGGGGTCAGGCTCATGCTGGTCAAGGATGAACGGCTGTCTGCTGATCTGGTCTCCAACTACCTGGATGTGAAACGGAAGCAACTGCTATGATCATTGACCTGGAGCGTTTCACGGTAACGGAAAAGCCGTTCTGGGATGAGCTGGAGCGGTTGCTGAAACGGGTAGAAGATGATCCGGCCTGCCGACTGGGGGTTGATGGCGCTGCCCGCTTCCACTACCTCTATCAGCGGGCCAGCGCCGGACTGGCCCGTCTTGATGGTCTGGCTGCCCCGCTTGAATTCCGCCGTTATCTGGAGAGTCTGGTGGCGCGGGCCTATGGTGAAATTCACTCCTCCCGTGATAATGCCTATCGCTTCAAGCCGCGTGTCTGGCTGATGGAGACCTTTCCCCAAACCTTCAGACGTTTCATCCGACAGTTTCAACTGGCAGTGCTGATCACCATTGTTGGCGCGGTCTTTGGCGCCGCCGTACTGATGGTGGCACCGGAAGAAAAGGGGATGCTGCTGCCCTTTGACCATCTGCACGGTTCTCCGGCAGAGCGGGTGGCGAAAGAAGAACAGGAGGCCGGCAAGCGGCTGGCCGGACACAAGGCCTCCTTCTCAAGTAGTCTGATGACCCACAACACCCAGGTTTCCATCGCCTGCATGGCCACCGGCATGACCTGGGGGGTGGGAACCATCATCCTGCTGTTCTACAACGGCGTGATCCTGGGGGCCGTGGTGCTGGATTACCTGGCTGCAGGGCAGGGGATCTTCCTGGCGGGCTGGCTGCTGCCCCATGGTGTGATTGAGATCCCGGCCATCCTGATCGCCGGGCAGGCCGGTCTGGTGCTGGCAACAACGCTGATCGGCAAGGGCAGTGGACTGCCCCTGGTGGCCCGGATGCGGAAGGTCTGGGCAGACCTGACCACCCTGATCGGTGGGGTGGCGCTGATGCTGGTCTGGGCCGGTCTGGTGGAGGCATTCTTCTCCCAGTACCATGAGCCGGTGCTGCCCTACGCGGTCAAGATCGCCTTTGGTCTGGTTGAACTCTGCCTGCTGGTACTGTTCCTTGGCCGATCCGGCCGGGGCGGGAAGGTGGTCAAGCGTGGCTGAACAGACCACTACCCTGCAGATCCGCACCCCGGAGGGGATCCGCTTCTCCCTGCTTTTGGCCGGTCCCACCAGCCGTCTACTGGCGCTTTTGGTGGATTTTAGCTGTATCACGGTCGCAACCACCACCATCAGCACGATCTTAAGGCTGTTTGCGTTGATCAGTCAGGATATCTTTATGGCCCTGGCCATTCTGTCCGGCTTTGTAATCTCCATCGGCTATGGCATCGGCTGTGAATGGTACTGGCAGGGGCAGACCGTGGGCAAGCGGCTGCTGCAACTGCGGGTGGTGGATGAACAGGGGTTGAAACTGCAGTTCAGTCAGGTGGTGATCAGAAACCTGCTGCGGATTGTTGACTCTCTGCCCGCGCTCTATCTGGTGGGTGGCATTGCCAGCCTGACCAGCCGTAAATGCCAGCGGTTGGGTGATCTGGCTGCCGGAACGATTGTGGTCCGTACCCCCAGGGTCTCTCTGCCCGATCTGGAGCAGCTCGGCACGGAAAAATTCAACTCCCTGGCTGCCTATCCCCATCTGGTTGCCCGTCTGCGACAGAAGGTCAGCCGGGAAGAAGGGGCCATTGCCCTGCGGGCCTTAATCCGGCGAGAAGAACTTGACCCTGCGGCGCGTCTGGAGCTGTTCCGTGAACTGGCAGCCCTGTTCCGCAGTCAGGTGGCCTTCCCCGCTGAAGCGGTGGACGGGGTGTCGGATGAACGCTATGTCCGTAATGTGGTTGAGCTGTTATTTGAGAAGCGCGGGCGGTAATTGACAGCATGCGCTGATCAGGCCTATTCTGTCTGCACTACACGATGAGGGATACAGGTATGCCATCCGCAATCATAGAGATCATTCAGGGCGATATCACCACCTTAGCGGTTGATGCCATTGTCAATGCTGCCAATAACACCCTGCTGGGTGGTGGCGGTGTGGATGGTGCCATCCATAAGGCTGCCGGTCCCCGGCTGGTGCAGGAGTGCGCCTCACTGGGGGGCTGTCCGACTGGCGAAGCTCGAATTACCAAAGGTTACAACCTGCCGGCCAGGTTTGTGATCCATACCGTGGGGCCGGTCTGGACCGATGGAACAAAGGGCGAGCCGGCGCTGCTGGAGGCTGCCTATCGCAACTGCTTCAGGCTGGCCCGTGAAAACAGGCTGCGCAGCATCGCCTTTCCTGCCATCAGCTGCGGGGTGTATGGCTATCCCATGAAACTTGGAGCGGCCATTGCCCTTGATGTCGCACAGGCCGAGGCCGCTTCCGGCGACTTCGACCGGATCATCCTGATCCAGTACAATAGCCCTGCTCTTGAATGTTATCAGACTGTTGCCCGCCAACGCGCCATTCCTTTCCAGTCATGAGCAATTTTCTTCAGGCATTACGCATTGCCCTGCGGGCCTTGCGGATCAACAAGATGCGTTCCTTCCTGACCATGCTGGGGATCATCATCGGCATTGCTGCGGTGATCGCCATGATGGCGGTCGGCTCTGGGGCCAGCTATGTCATTTCGCAGCAGATCGCCAGTATCGGCAGCAATATCCTGCTGGTACTGCCCGGTTCCATGACCAGCGGCGGCCTGCGTAGCGGTAGCGGCGGGGTGCAGACCCTCAAGGCCTCAGACGCCAAGGCGATGACGAATGAATGTCCTTCAGTGGAGCTTGCCGCACCGGTGGTACGCAGCTCCGGTCAGATCGTTTATGGCAACCAGAACTGGTCCACCCTGTTGATGGGTGCCACGCCGGAGTTGTTTGTGGCCCGTGAATGGCCGGTAATCAATGGACGCAGCATTACCGACTCCGACAACGACGGCGCCGCCAAGGTCTGTGTTATCGGCAGTACGATCGTTCAGAACCTGTTCGGGGCTGAAGATCCGCTGGGCAAGATGATCAGGATCAAGAAGGTGCCGTTTATTGTGGTGGGGGTGCTGGAGTCCAAGGGGCAGTCGCCCCAGGGTACCGACCAGGATGACGTGATTTTTGTGCCGTTGCGCACGGCCCAGCGCAAACTGATGGGCAGCCAGTTTCCGGATACGGTCGGTTCCATCCTGGTCAAGGCCCGCAGTGAAGAACTGCTGCCCAAGGCAGAAAAAGAGATCAATGACCTGTTGAAGCAACGGCACAGGATTGTCGGCGGCAAAGAACCTGACTTTACGGTGCGTAACCTGTCTGAAATCCTTGCTGTTGCCGAGCAGTCCTCCAAGGCGATGTCGCTTCTGCTGGGGGCGGTGGCCTCCATCTCCCTGATCGTCGGCGGTATCGGCATCATGAACATCATGCTGGTTTCCGTCACCGAGCGGACCCGTGAGATCGGTATCCGTATGGCCATTGGTGCAAAAAAACATGACATCCTGCTGCAGTTTCTGACCGAGGCGGTACTGCTGACGCTGTTGGGAGGGCTGCTGGGGATTGTGTTGGGTGCAGGCGGTGCCACCATTGTTTCACGGATGCTCTCCTGGCCCACCCTGATATCACCCCTGGCCATTACGGTTGCGGTGTTGTTTTCCGGCGCCGTGGGGATCTTTTTTGGCTTCTATCCGGCCCGCAAGGCTGCCGGTCTGAACCCGATTGAGGCGTTACGTTATGAGTGATGACAAACCACGTATCATGCTGGTGGAAGATGAACTGCATCTGGCCCGGGGGATCTGTTTTAATCTGGAGCAGGATGGGTATGCGGTCAGCCATTTTGACCGGGGTGAAACCGCGCTGGAGGCGTTGCGGGTTGAGCGCTGCGACCTGATCATCCTGGATGTGATGCTGCCCGGCATGGATGGTTTTCAAGTCTGTAAGGCGATGCGGGAGCTTGATTCACGGGTGCCGATCCTGATGCTGACCGCCCGCTCCGAAGATGTGGACCGGGTCAGTGGCCTGGAATCCGGCGCCGACGACTACCTGACCAAGCCGTTTAACCTGGCCGAGTTCCTGTTGCGGGTCAAAGGGATGCTGCGGCGCTCCTCCTGGTACCGCCCTGATCCGGTGGAAGAGGGCTACCAGTTCGGTGTCAACGAGGTCTATCTGCTCTCCTACCGGGCCAAGACCGCCCAGGGCGAGATTGACCTGACCGAGATGGAGGTGCGGGTGCTGGCACTCTTCTTCCAGCGGGAGGGCCAGGTCATCCCTCGTGGTGAACTGCTGGAATCGGTCTGGGGTTACAGCTCCGACACTGAAACCCGCACCCTGGATAACTTCATCGTGCGGCTGCGCAAATATTTTGAGCCTGATCCGACTCGACCGACCCACTTCCTGACCGTGCGCGGCGTCGGCTATCGTTTCTCCCGTAGTGGAGCCTGATCATGCCTGCCCGTCGCCCCCAGGCAAAGAAACTGCCCTCTGCTGAAGAGCTCAGCCAGCTGGTGGGCCGCCTCAAATCTGACAGCAAGCCCACCAATGCCAACTACCGCGAACAGTCCCTCAAGATTCACGGCTGGATCTGCGCCAAGTGTGGCCGGGAATTTGAACGGGAAAATCTGCAGCTGCTGACCGTCCACCACAAAGACGGCAACCACCACAATAATCCCCCCAATGGTTCAAACTGGGAAAATCTTTGTGTTTACTGCCATGATGACGAGCATAGCCGCCTGATTCTGGCGGAGTACCTGAATGGGAAGAGTTGATTGACATAGTGTTGTGTCTGCTCTAGTATTTGTGTGTGTACTACAAAAAGGAGCACAATAATGACTACATTATCGTTACGGCTTCCTGATGAACTATTGCATGACATAGATATCCATGCCGAACAACTGCACCTTCCCCGTGCGGCTTATGTTCGCAAGGCACTGGAGCAGATGAACGCAGCGGTTGCCGCTCAGCAGCGCCGGACCCGTTTGATGGAGGCCAGCCTGAAGGTGCGGGCTGAAAGCATGCGGGTCAATGCCGAGTTTAGCGAGATTGAGGATGCCCCACATGCGTAACCATGGCGAGATCTGGCTGGCAAACCTTAATCCAGGCCGCGGCACTGAACCGGGCAAGATCCGACCGGTGTTGATTCTCCAGAACCAGGCCTTGCTTGATGCTGAACACCCCTCCACCCTGATTATCCCCCTGACCAGCAACCTGATTGATGATGCCGAACCACTACGGTTGCGGATAGCTGCTCAAGGCCGCATGGAACAGGATTCCGACCTGTTGGTGGATCAACTGCGGGCTATCGATAACAAGCGGCTGATTGAAGGGCCGCTGGCAAGGCTGGGCGATGATCTGCTGAAGCGGATCTATCAGGCAGTGGCAGAGGTGTTGGGGGTGGAGTGATAATAAGTGTTATTCTGTCGCAGGATACCTGAAAAGCCTGATCAATGAAGTGTTTATTCAAATATTTAAAGTCAGGATATTTTGAACGCCATATCAGCCAAGGTTAATCATATAAAGGCCAATGTTGAGGCAATGATTTTGGGGACGAAAATGGTGGAGATCCCCAGCGGCTCAAGCGTTAGAGAGGACGGCTGTTAATCATCCGTGGAATATCAAACCATCAAATCAGTGGATGAACTTCCTGTGTTGCTCAACATCCATCCAAACAGCCTTAAACGCTGGTTCAAAAATTACCCATTCGGTAAAAACGCTGATACACAGGAAATTAGGGACAGAGTACTTGTCGGTAAGCCGGTTATTGCGGCTTTTATGGGAATTAGCGTTAAAACCCTGAAGAGATGGTTTGTAAAATACCCTGATCTACCGATTGAGAGAGCGCAATACCGGTGCTATGCGCTGACCAATAATCTGATGCACTGGAAGGTTAATCGTGAGCTCCAAAAAACTTCACCTTCCCGTATCGCTGCTGCCTGCAATCGAATAGCCTCTAACCTAGCGCAATTTTATGATGTTTCCAAAAAATATTACATCAGCCGTTATGTGCGCAGCTACAACCCGGAACACCCGGCGCTTAAAGTTCACAATTGTCGGGTCAGGCATCAAGTCAAGACAATTGAAAAGACGCTGAAATTGTTCTGTTTACGCAGGTCATTTACTGATCCTGATGAACAGAGCCTGTTTTTTGAAAAAATATGCTTTTTGTCCCCACCTGGGAAAATAGAGGAGCTATAAGGTGCGTAATAACAGTCGTTTGAAGTTTTCGTTTTAGCGTTGCCGAACACTAGACACTCCAGACAAGATTTTACAACGTGAGTTTTGAGCGGTATGAATGGGGCAGCCAAGCGGTTTAATTATCAGTTTCGAGGTTTAACGTGTCCAGAGAGCTTATTCTATATTGCGATGAATCTGATCAGGATGGTCAGTATTTTTCCAATTTTTATGGTGGTTGCCTGGTGGAGTCGACTCATCTAAAAGAAGTCATTGATGCACTGGATCAATGCAAGCTTGAGCATAATCTGTTCGGTGAGGTCAAGTGGTCAAAGGTAACGGCTAATTACCTTGAAAAATATATGGCGCTGACAAACCTGTATTTTGATCTGATAGCTCAGGGCAAGGTTAAAGTACGCATCATGTTCACTAAAAATACTCATGTCGCAACAGGATTAACTGGGTATCACGATGAACATCGCCTTTTTATGCTGTATTATCAGTTCGTTAAACACGGTTTTGGGTTGCAGTATGCAAATGACGGGTCAGAGAGCCTTAAAGTCCGTATCTATTTTGACCGCCTGCCCGACAAACACGATAAGAACGCTCTTTTTAAAAAGCATATCCACAACCTCAGCAACATAAGAGCTTTTAAACATTCAAAGGTGTTACTCCCTGAAGATCAGATTGCAGAAATTAACAGTCACGAACATGTGTTGCTGCAATGTCTGGATGTTGTGTTGGGGGCCATGCAGTTCCGGCTAAACGATAAGCATCTTGAAAAACCGGAAAGTCAGAGATGTCGGGGTAAGCGGACAATTGCCAAAGAGCAATTGTATAAGATGATCAATAAGCGGATACAGGATTTGTACCCGTTTCAGTTTAATATCGGTATTTCAACAGGTAAAAAAGAAGGTTTAGTGAGTTTATGGAAAGACGCATACCGCCACTGGCTGTTTTTGCCAAGCAATCGTGAGTATGATGAATCGAAGGAAAAGCCTAAAAAATAAAAGCCCCGTTTACGCTAGACCGTTAGGTTCTATCCTACGTGGAACGTAGGACTTCGCGAAAAACAGGGCATTTGCTTATATCTTCGCAAATATAGGTAATTTGTCAAGCAGAATGTGTCCGTAATTATTACGGACACATTCCATGTGGATTTTTATCAAACCAATTGGAACCAAACCATGAAACACCTGATCCTCGGCACTGCCGGACATATTGACCACGGCAAGACCTCGCTGGTAAAGGCCCTGACCGGCACCGACACCGACCGGCTCAAGGAAGAGAAGGCCCGCGGCATCACCATTGAGCTGGGTTTTGCCCACCTGCAGCTGCCGGGTGGGATTGAGTTTGGGGTGGTGGATGTGCCGGGGCATGAGAAGTTCGTGCGGGCCATGGTGGCCGGTGTGGCCGGGATGGATCTGGTGATGCTGGTGATTGCGGCGGATGAGGGGATCATGCCCCAGACCCGTGAACACCTCGATATCCTGCGTCTTTTGGGGGTGCATACCGGTCTGGTGGCCCTGACTAAACAGGATATGGTGGAGCCGGACTGGTTGCCGCTGGTGCAGGAAGAGGTGCGGGAGTTTGTGGCCGGTACCTTTCTCGAGTCTGCCCCGATCATCCCGGTTTCCTCCAGGACCGGTGCCGGTTTGGAGGGGTTGAAGGCAGAACTGGTCCGGCTGGCTGAAGGGGCGGCGGAGAAGAGGCGGGACGGTGCCTTCCGGCTGCCGGTGGATCGGGTCTTTACCGTGGCTGGTTTTGGCACCGTGGTTACCGGCACCCTGCTGGCCGGTGAGATCCGGGTGGGGGATGAGCTGGAACTACTGCCTGACAGGATTCCGGGCCGGGTGCGAGGGATCCAGGCCCACGGTACAAAGACCGACGTCGGGCAGGCCGGCCAACGGCTGGCCGTGAACCTGCAGGGGATCGATCTGGATCAGGCCCATCGGGGTGATGTGGTGGTCCCAACAGGGCTTTTCCGTACCAGCCGTCGGGTGGATGTACGGCTGGATCATCTGGCCTCGGCCCCACGGGATCTGAGGCACCGCACCACGGTACGGTTTCATTCCGGCACCTCTGAGGTGACCGCCCAGATCATCCTGTTGGAACATGATGCCCTGACACCGGGGCAGAGCGGGTATGCCCAGCTCCGGCTGGATCAGCCGCTGCTGCTGGTTTCCGGTGACCCGTACCTGATCCGGGCAACTTCACCCTCTGTTACCATCGGTGGTGGCATCGTGCTGGACCCGTTTCCTCCGGCCCGTCGGCGGCGCAGCGAGGATGCCTTGCGGTTGCTGGTGTCGCTGGATGCCGCAGAACATCAGAAAACCTGCAATTTGATCGTGTCCCAGGCCCTGCTGTCCGGTGTCTCGTTTGATGAGATTGTTCTGCGTTCCGGTATTGCCCGCAAGCAGGCTGAGACAGCCTTGCAGGGGCTACTTGCGGCTGGCGAGATTGTGCAGATGACCCGTGAGCCACGGGTCTTTCTGTCCAGCTCCGCTGTTGCCGGCCTGAAGCAGCTGCTGTTGGATGAACTGTCGGGCTACCTTGCGGCCAATCCGCTTAAAGAGGGGATCAGCAAGGAAGAGTTGAAGACCCGGATACCCAGGCGCAGTGACCAGCGCTTCTTTGCCCCGCTGCTGGCAGAGCTGGAAAAGGAAGGCAAGCTGGTTGCCGAGCGGGAGCTGGTCCGTCCTGCAGGCGTCAGAAAACAGGCGTCGTCGTCGTCATCCGGGCTTGGCGCCGGTATTGCCAGACTGCTGGCAGAGCGGGGGATTGAGCCGCCCACCATCAAGGAGCTGGCCGAGGCGCTGCGGAGTACCGAAAAAGAGGTGCGGGATCATCTGGCCCTACTGACCCGCGAAGGAGGGGTGACGCGGGTCTCAGGTGATATCTTCTACGACAGCGCTCTGCTTAAAACCATTGAGGAAAAGCTGATTGCACACCTGAGGGTCAAGGCAGAGATCATCCCGTCAGAGTTCCGTGAGTTGACCGGCCTGTCGCGCAAGTTTATGATTCCATTGTTGGAGTATTTTGACAGCCGTAAAGTAACGATACGGATCGGGGACAAGCGGGTGCTGCGGGGTAGATAACAAGTATTGAGTAAAATGATTTAACCAAAATGGGGGCTGCCACGTGCAACCCCCATTTTTTCTGGTAAAATTTACCTTGAGAATTGGCCGGAATTTCGGTATGTTGTATAAGTTATTGATTATACTAATAATAAAACCTTTTCATGGACAGTAAAACTGATCTTTAATCAAGGAGGACGCAATGGCAGAGAAGTACGTGTACTTTTTCGGAAATGGCAAGGCTGAAGGCCGGGCCGACATGAAGAACCTGTTGGGCGGCAAAGGGGCCAACCTGGCGGAGATGACCAGCATCGGGCTGCCGGTGCCGCCGGGCTTTACCATTAGCACCGAGGTCTGTACCTACTATTATGCCAATGGCGAAACCTATCCGACCTCTTTGAATGATGAAGTTGAAGCCAACCTGAAGCAGGTTGAGCAGATCATGGAACGTACCTTTGGCGATGCCAAAAACCCGCTGCTGGTTTCGGTCCGTTCCGGTGCCCGGGCCTCCATGCCGGGCATGATGGACACCATCCTGAACCTGGGGCTGAATGACACCACCGTGCAGGGGATCATTGCCCAGTCCGGTGACGAACGCTTTGCCTATGATGCCTACCGCCGTTTTGTGCAGATGTATTCAGATGTGGTCATGGGGATGGACAAGCATGCCCTGGAACACCTGCTGGAACTGAAAAAGGCAGAGAAAAATGTCCACCTTGATACTGAGCTGACCGCTGCCGACTGGAAGGATCTGGTGGCCCAGTTCAAGGCAAAGATCAAGCAGGAGCTTGGCCAGGAGTTTCCGGAAGATCCCAAGCAGCAGCTCTGGGGCGCCATCGGTGCGGTGTTCGGTTCCTGGATGAACCAGCGTGCCATCACCTATCGCAAACTGAACAACATCCCGGCTGACTGGGGCACTGCCGTCAACGTCCAATCGATGGTGTTCGGCAACATGGGGGATGATTGTGCCACCGGCGTGGCCTTTACCCGCGACCCTTCCACCGGCGAGAACTACTTCTATGGCGAGTACCTGGTCAATGCCCAGGGCGAGGACGTGGTGGCCGGTATCCGCACCCCGCAGCCGATCAACAATCATCAGAAAAAGCCGGGCGATCTGCCTTCAATGGAAGAGGTGTTGCCAGAGTGCTATCATCAACTGGCTGATATCAGGAATATTCTTGAGAAGCACTACAAGGATATGCAGGATATCGAGTTTACCATTGAAAAAGGCAAGCTGTTCATGCTCCAGACCCGCAACGGCAAGCGGACCGCCACCGCTGCCATCAAGGTTGCAGTTGATATGGTACAGGAAGGGCTGATTGATGAGAAGACCGCCGTACTGCGGGTGGCTCCTTCCCAGCTTGACCAGCTGCTGCACCCCTCCCTGGACCCCAAGGCAGAGAAGAAGGTGATCGCCAAGGGCCTGCCCGCCTCCCCCGGCGCTGCCGGCGGCAGCGTGGTCTTTACCGCTGATGAGGCGGAAGAGCTGGCCAAGAACGGCAAGAAGGTGATCCTGGTCCGGATCGAGACCTCGCCGGAAGATATCCACGGCATGCATGCTGCCCAGGGTATCCTGACCGCCCGTGGCGGCATGACCTCCCATGCTGCGGTGGTTGCCCGGGGCATGGGCAAGTGCTGCGTGGCCGGTTGCGGCGACATCAAGGTCAACTATGCTGACCAGTCCTTTGTGGCCTGCAACGGTGTGGTGGTTAGAAAGGGGGATATGATCACCCTGGACGGCTCCACCGGCCAGGTCATGCAGGGCGAAGTCAAGACCGTACCGCCGCAACTGACCGGCGACTTTGGCAAGCTGATGGTCTGGGTGGACCAGTTCCGCAAGCTGAAGGTCCGCACCAACGCCGACACCCCCCACGATGCCAAGGTGGCCCGTGAGTTTGGCGCTGAAGGGATCGGCCTCTGCCGTACCGAGCATATGTTCTTTGATGCCGAGCGGATTGCTGCCGTGCGCGAGATGATCCTTTCGGCTGATGTGGAAGGGCGCGAGAAGGCGCTGGCCAAGATCCTGCCGATGCAGAAGGGCGATTTCATTGGCCTCTTCCGTGAAATGAAGGGACTGCCGGTCACGATCCGTCTGCTTGATCCGCCGCTGCACGAGTTCCTGCCCCAGGAAGACAAGGATATTGATGAGCTGGCTGCCACCATGAAGGTCTCTGCCCAGACCCTCAAGGCCAAGGTGGAGTTCCTGCATGAATTCAACCCGATGCTGGGACACCGCGGCTGCCGGCTGGGTATCACCTTCCCCGAGATCTATGACATGCAGGTGCGTGCCATCATGGAAGCGGCCTGCGAGCTGGTCAAGAACGAAGGTTTCTCTATTGTGCCGGAGATCATGATCCCGCTGATCGCCACCGTCAAGGAACTGGCCGTACTGAAGGCCAATGCCGTTAAAATCTGCGATGAAGTAATTGCCCAGTACGGTGTCAAGGTCGAGTACCTGATCGGTACCATGATCGAGCTGCCCCGCGCTGCCCTGACCGCTGACGAGATCGCGGTTGAGGCGGAATTCTTCTCCTACGGCACCAACGACCTGACCCAGACCACCTTTGGCCTGTCCCGTGACGATGCCGGCAAGTTCCTGCCGTTCTACGTGGATGGGGGCATCCTGCCGGAAGACCCGTTTGTCTCGCTGGATCAGAACGGTGTGGGCCAACTGGTCAAGATGGGCTGCGAAAAGGGACGTGCCACCCGTCCCAACATCAAACTGGGGATCTGCGGCGAGCATGGCGGTGATCCGGAATCGGTCATCTTCTGCCATAAGATCGGCCTGGATTATGTCTCCTGCTCACCGTTCCGGGTGCCTATTGCGCGTCTGGCAGCAGCCCATGCCGCATTGGGCGGGGGTACTGATAACACCAAGTAGTGCGTAAAGCTTACCGGCTGCACTAGAATAAGCTCCAATAGAAGAGGGGTTAGCCAAAACGGCTAACCCCTCTTCTGCTACTGGTATCCGGCGTTTTCAGTGCCGGACGTCACCCATCAGTTGACCCTGAAGGGGCGCATCATTTCATGGTCTTCGTGGGCCAGGATATGGCAATGCCACATATAGGTACCAATGATATCAAAGTGGGCCCGGATCCTGACATAGCCGGGTGAGCCCGTGATTTCGTCAGCCGGTGGAACCCGTACGGTATCCTTGCGCCCTTTTTCCGTATTTTGAAGCCGGTAGTACGAGTCTGCCGGTGCTGAATCAATGACAGGGTCTGCACCCGGTTCTGCATTGGGGCGGAGTCCGTTTAGCGTCACAACCGGCATGGCACCGGCACCATCAGCAGGCGTGTAATGGCCGGGATGAATGCTGCCCTTCTCAATGACCTCAAAATCCACCAGATGGAGATGCATTGGGTGCATGTCAACGGTATTATTGATGATCACCCACTCTTCAACCGTGTTGTTGGCGATGATTTCGGTGACAGGGGCGCTGAAGCCCAACCCGTTCAGCAGGATTTTAAGCCGTTGCGATGTGGTGCCGGTTGTCGGGTCAAAAATCAGGTAGGGGTCAGTGCCTTCCTGAAGATCAACGTACCGTGTCAGCACCGGAGCACTGGGGAACGCCGTAGGCTGACGGGGGGAGGCTGGGACCAGGCTGGTGTCGGGAGCCGCCAGCGGCTTCGTGATCCTGAACTGCATGATCTTGCTGGTGGTGGCTACGTCATCAACGGGCGTCCCCATCGGGAAAGGGGTGGCTGCGTCATTGCGCATCGTGATGACCGTCCCTGAAGGGAAGTTGGCACTTGAAAAGTCAACAATGAGGTCGGCCCGTTCAGCCAGGGCAAACAGGAGTGCATGGTTCCTGTCATGGCCAACGTTCACTGCAGCAGGCATCAGACCGCCGTCATTGCCGATCAGCTTGATTGCGCCGGCCGGGATCGGCAGAGAAGAACCGTTGGGTGCCTTTGCCTCCAGCCAGATATTGTAAAAACGTGAATCGGAACCGTTCAGCATCCTGAACCGGTATTTGCGGGGTTCCACGCTCAGGTAGGGCCATGCCTTGCCATTCACCGTGATGACATTACCGAAAAATTCAGGTTTGGAAGAATAGACCGGATTGCCATCCATGTCGGTCTCGGGGTTACCGTTGCTTTCAAGCAGGGTATTGGAGTCATAGTGCAGCGACCCATCCTCATTGAAACTTTTGTCCTGGATCACCAGCGGTATTTCGTAATTGCCCGAAGGCAACGAAAGGCTGGTCTCATGGCTGTCCCGCAGCAGATAGTTGGCAGCAAGCCCGGCATAGACATTCAACCGTGTAATACCCATGGCGTGGTCATGGTACCAGAGCTGGTTTGCAAGCTGATCATTGCGGTAGGTATAGGTGACCGTGTTTCCGTTCGGGCGGGCCGGACGTCCGCTGACCGGATCAGCGGGCAGGCCGGTCAGTGCGGCAGGATCATTGGAGATCCATGCCTCGGGGTGGCCGTCTGATTCTGTCTCAACATGGGCGCCATGCAGGTGGGTAACCATACGTATTTCAGGCTCACCCATATTGGCACCATGCAGGGTTGGATCTACCCGCAGGATATGCTTGGTCAGCAGTCTGCCGGACGCATCTCTGAGATTGTTGGTATATTTGACTTTAACCTGCTTGCCCGTCTCTCCGGGCAAGGTGGAACGGGCCTCAATGGTGGCTCCCAGGTAGCCGGTCTTGATGCCATTGGTTGCATACCCCCAGACAGTGGTACGAATCGGGCGATTGGTGGCCGGATTGATGAATTCGCTGCCATCCTTTTTTCGTAAACCAAAATCATAGTCAGCGGTCTGTTCCGCAACGACCGTATAGTATTCAAACCCCGGAAAGGTTGACGTGTCAGGCGTCGCAACGGGAATGAGCGGCAGCGGGGTGGCAAACTGCTGCAGCTGCAAGGGATCGAGAACCGTAGTGGGGGATGCGCCGACAACGGTTACGACGGTTGTCGTGTCCTTGCCGCCGCAACCCGCCAGTAGCCCGAGTAGCATTGTCCCTGCTGCACAGATAGTCTTGATGTTCATGGTCATCCTCCAAAGGCTGGGTTGATAAGACGATCAGATTTCCGCGTAATAGTGTGTGGGAACTGCTTACGCAAAGAGGGTGCCAAGGGCGTGCTTGATAAAATTTATAGTAACTACAGTTAGTTGCTGCTTGCTTGCTGCTGAAGAAGCTGGGAATGATACAAGTCTGTCTCAAAATGCGACAAGCCTGTGTGGCCGGTCATACAAAGAAGGAGCGGGAAGAGTGCCTTGCCACCGTGCAAGGGCGGAGCCCTCAAGGCGATCAAGGCCGATCCCCAGTTGCGCAGCATCCTGGTGGTGGTGCTGACTACCTTCTGTGGCCGTCGTGCCTGTGAGCGGCGCAGTTTTTCACGGGCCGGCGGCCTTTCTATTGACGCCCTGCAGTCTTAGGGTCTACATTCTTTTTCATGTCGTCCCTGCTGCATCGCATATTCCCCTGTCTGGACAGCAACAAACCTGCCTCAATCCGCTGCAACGTCTTCCGGCTCTCGCTGCCGGTGCTGCTCTCCTCACTGTTCCAACGGCTGGTTGCCATTGTGGATATCTTTCTGACCGGCGGTCTGGGAGCCTCGGCCATTGCAGCCACCGGGCTTGGCCAACTGCAGATATTTGTGATCATGACCATTTTCTGGGGTCTCTCCACCGGTACCACGGTGGTGATCGCCCATCTGACCGGTGCGGGCCGGCATGAAGAGGCCAGGCGGGCTGCCGGCACTGCGGTGCTGTTCTGTCTGGGGTTGACTGCGATTGTCTCGTTGATCGGCGCCTATGGCGGTGGTGAGCTGGCCCGTCTGATGGGGGCCACGCCGGAGGTGCAAAAGCTGGCCCATGAATATATCCGGCTGGTCTTTCTCTGGCTGGTCTGGACCACCGGGGTCAATATCCTCTCCGCCATCATGCATGGCGTGGGCAACACCCGCACCCCGATGGAGGGGATTCTGCTGGTTAATATCCTGCACATACTGTTGGCCTGGCCGCTGATCTACGGCAAACTGGGTCTGCCTGCCCTGGGGGTCAAAGGGGCGGCAATTGCCATTAACTGCTCGGAATTCATCGGTTGTTCCTATCTGCTCTGGCAGGCCTTCCGGCGGGGCTACCTGACGATCGGGCTGCCGGATCAAGGGCTGTTTAGCAGGATCTGGCAGGTAGGTTGGCCGGTTGCCCTGGAACGGGTGGCCCAGCAATCCGGGCAGCTGGTCTACTCCAGCGTGGTGATCGCCTATGGCACCACCGCCTATGCTGCCCACCAGATCGGGCTTTCGATTGAATCGCTCTCCTTCATGCCCGGTGCCGGAATGGGGATCGCCGCTGCCACCCTGATGGGGCAGTCGCTGGGGGCCAGAAAGTACCAGCGGGCCCATGCCGGTAATGCCGAGGCACTACGTCTGGCCCTGGTAGTGATGGGGGTCATGGCGCTGATCTTCCTGCTGATTCCGCAGTATCTGGTGATGATCTTCACCCATGACCCGGAGGTGATCCGGCAGGGGGCGGTCTTTCTGCGGATCGTGGCCTTTGCCCAGATCCCGCTGGCCATCTCCTTTGTCTATGCCGGTTCTCTGCGGGGGGCTGGTGACACCTTCTACGTCTTTATCGTGACACTGCTAACCATGTGGGGGGTACGGGTGCTGCTGGCCTGGATCGCCGGGCCGGTGCTGCATCTGTCTCTGTATGCGGTCTGGGGGGTGTTTCTGGTGGATTGGTATGTGCGGGCAGTTGCCTTTGCCTGGCGGTATCACAAACGGGATTTACATGGGGTAATGTTATAAACCTTCGGGATCAGATGCAGAAAAGATACATCGGTTGGCTCATTACCCTGTAGTTGCGGAAATAGTGAAAATATTTATTTCCAATTATAGCCAATAGTGGTAATAAATATTTCCAGTGTTGTTAGCTTGGGAGTGCTTATGCTGGATACCATCAAATCAATCATACTTGACCATCAGGAAACTACACTTCAAACAGGGGTGTCCCGTGACCTGGAAATGGTGCCGGTATCAGGCAAGGCAGCCGTCTGCATAGGTGTGCGCAGAAGTGGTAAATCAACCTGTCTGTCCCAGATTATGCAGCGGCTTCTGAATAACGGAGTCTCACGGCAGAATATCCTCTACCTCAATTTTTTCGATGATCGTCTACATCCCCTCCAGCATGGAGGGATCAGCATGGTTGCCGATGCCTATTATTCACTGTACCCGGAAAAGAAGAATCAGGAGACGGTCTACATCTTTCTGGATGAGATCCAGATGGTGGCAGGCTGGGAGCCGTTTGTGGATCGCCTGCTGCGTACAGAGCTGTGTGAGCTGTACCTGACCGGTTCATCGGCCCGGATGCTATCAAAAGAGATCGCTACCCAGATGCGCGGCAGGGCGCTGACGTGGGAACTTTTTCCGTTTTCATTCAAAGAATTTCTGGATGCTGCTCAGATTAAGAGCCAGCACCCATTTTCGACCAAGGATCGCCTACTGGCGCAGAAAGGGTTTGAAGGCTACTGGGAGTCCGGTGGATTTCCTGAAGTTGCCGCTCTGGATCGCCGTATGCGTCTGAAGATTCACCAGGAATATTTCCACACCATTTTGTATCGTGACCTGGTAGAGCGTAACGACATATCCCATCCCCAGGCCGTTCTTGACCTGGCTTATTGGCTGGTAGATAACATCGCATCGCTTTACAGCATCAATAATCTGACCGGCTACCTGAAATCACGGGGCCACAAAGCACCAAAGTCTGCAGTGACAGAATATCTTGAGTGGTTTGAAGACGCCTATTTCCTTTTTACTGTACGACTGTTTGATGCCTCTCTATCCCGCAGCAACGCAAACCCCAAAAAGATCTACTGCGTGGATCATGGCCTGGTCAGGTCGGTCTCTTCCGGCATACTGGCAAATTCAGGACACCTGCTTGAGAACCTGGTCTTTACCGCACTCAGACGGATAAGCAGCGACATCTTCTATTACCGGACCCGTAGCGGCAAAGAGGTTGATTTTATTGTGCAGATGCCTGACCGATCACGTCTGCTGGTGCAGGTATGCGAATCGCTGACTGACCCGGCAACCAGAAAGCGGGAACTGGCGGCGCTGCATGAGGCAATGACAGAGATGGCAGCTCCGCAGGCAACGATTGTCACCCGTAATGATGATGAAATCATAGAGCATGCTGCGGGAAGCATAACCGTGGTGCCGGTATGGAAATGGCTGTTACAGTAATCAGGAGAGGTAATTTCGATACGGCCAGTTGTAAAACTACTGCGTAGGGACGATATTCCAGCTTCCTGACGTCAGATCAAACAGTATCCGCGCCTGTCCGCTCTTCAACTGCTGCAGTACCTGCTCAATCTTTCCCTCCAGGGTAAAACCGGCATCAGACAGCTCAGACCATTCCCGGCTGACAAAATCAGCCAGCAGTGCCTGCAGAATCTCCGGGGCAATCCGGTCCAGCGGGATCTCAACCCCCTCTTCCGGGGCATCAGGCTGATATTGCTCATCTTCCATCATCAGCTAACCCTGTGCATAACGTGTGGGAGTGGTCTCCAGGGTCTCGCTACCATCTTGCAGGTAGAGGTTACCTTCGGTCACGGTGATGGACCAGGAAACAGTACGCTTAAGTCGGCTAACCAGTTGGTTGATAAACTCCTGTTCCAGGATGATAACCGTAATATTGCTGCTGTTGATCAGTTTGTCCAGATGCTGGCGTTCCCAACCCGGCAGTTTGCTGCCAAAGGCCAGCAGGGTCACCTGATCGGCATGACGCCGGGCCTTCAACAGACGCTCGGGATCAGGCAGCCCCACCTCAATCCATGACCTGATCCGGTCGTCCGGCGCCTTTGACCAGAGGTCCGGCTCATCACCTTCACAGACCCCCTTGGTAAATATAAGCCCCTCTTCATACAGCAGGGCATAGGCCAGCAGCCTGCCCACCAGACGCTCCTCTGTCTCAGACGGGTGACGGGCCACCGTGGCCTGCAGGGTTTCGTAGATGCCGCGATCAAGATCGGCAAGCTGGATCGTTGCCTTATATATGGTTACCGGTAATGCCATCTGGCAGATACTCCTTGGTCTGTTGTTGGGCTACAGTAGCACGGCAAGGTGCTGTGGTGGGTTAAAATAGCAGTATGATGGTTCTAAAGGTGGTGTAATATACTTTTATTGTAGTATTAATGCGAATAGTGAGGCTCGATACGACATAAATACTGCTTTGAAATAATTTATATTGTGTGACTCGATGGAGGTGTGCAATAATTCTGCTAAAGTAGTATGTATGAAGGAGTATAGACGATATGGCCAAGACCGTTGTAGCAACGACGATACCAGCCCCCCAGGCACTGCATGATGCTGAGACGCTGGGTAGATTTGTCCGCGCTGCCAGGACCCAGAGCGGCATGGGTATCCATGAAGCAGCAGCCTTTTGCGGAGTTGCGGTCAGCACCATGAGCAAGCTGGAGCGTGCAAATGGCGATGTCCGTCTCAGCAGTATCCTGCAGGTCTGCCGGATGCTGGGGGTCACACTCACAATTGCAGCCGGAGACAGCCAATGAGCGAGAACCTGTTGGTGCAGCTGAACCATGTCCCGCTGGGGCGGCTGTTGTTTGAAGGCGCAACGGATCAGTACTCCCTTGGCTATGACCAGAGCTGGCTGACAACCGCCGGTTACAGCATCTCGCCCCATCTGCCCCCTGAAGCAGTGCCGTCCGAAGCGTTGAAACGGTTCCTTGCCAACCTCTTGCCGGAAGGACGCTGGCTGGATGAGCTGTCACTTACCCAACAAATTTCCAAAGCAAATATCTTTGGCCTGATCAGCGCTATTGGCATCGAAACCACCGGCGCTCTCACCTTTCAGAACGGCAGTCAGCCAACCGAACAGCTGCAGACCGGCTTTCGTGAAGTCTCTCGTGATGAACTGACAGAGCGGATCAGCCAGCGGGCAGATCGCTCGATTGCCTTCTGGGATAACAAGCCGCGCCTGTCAGTGGCCGGGGTGCAGGATAAACTGCCGGTGCTGATCATGCCGGATAACAGCATCGGCTTTGGCGAGGGGACACTGGCATCCACCCACCTGCTCAAGTTCGGTACCAAACCGGATCTGCATCTGGTTATCAATGAATATATCTGCATGGAACTGGCCCGCAGGATGAAACTGCCGGTGGCAGCGGTGCAGTTGATCCGGCTTGGCGAACCGGTGCTGGCAGTACAACGTTTTGACCGTCAGTGGACGCCGCAGGGGAGCATAGACCGCCTGCATCTGATTGATGGCTGCCAGATGCTGAATCTGCCCCCGATCTACAAATATGAGCGTCCTTTTGGGAAAGGCGGCCATGCCGCTGGCATCCGCTCCGGTGCCAGCCTAGCGCTGCTCTTTGCTGCCTGCAACCGTTGCCGCGTTCCAGCTGTGGCACTGCGTGACCTGCTGCAGTGGGTGCTGTTCAATCTGCTGATCGGCAACAGTGATGCCCATGCCAAGAACATCTCCTGGTTTGTCGGGCCTAAAGGTATCCAGATCGCCCCGGCCTATGACCTGCTCTGCCTGGACAGCTACGCCAGCCAGTACGACCGCGATCTGGCACTGGCAGTGGGTGACACCTTTGATCCTGAAGAAATTCAACCCTTTCAACTGGCCGAGATGTGTGAAGCCTGCAAGCTGCCGCAACGCCAGGTGGCCCGTACCCTGAGCACCCTTTGCCGGAACATGCTTCAGCAGCTTGAAAGCTTTGACTTGACGGTCGAACTGACCGCTGATGAACAGGCCTTTAGCGCTGCCCTGCTGGCGCACCTGCGGAAGAATGCAGAGAAATACCTGGGGTTTGCAGCTGAGTTGCCAAGGGTTGTGCTATAGCCGCAATTGCTTTCAGCAGCGTATGTGGTACAGGGTACTATCGTTATCTGATCGTCCAAGGGATAGCCCATGAAAAAATTGATCCTGTTCTTACTGCTGTTGGCTCCTGCCGCCCATGCAGAAACCTATAAATGGACCGACAGTGCCGGTACCGTACACTTTTCTGACTCTCTGGCAGAGGTTCCGGCTAGTTACCGCAAGAGCTCAAAATCGTTGGGAATAGGTATCTCGGCAGGCAGTTCTGCTGCGCCATCGGCACCTTCACAAGGTAACCATGACTTCAGCGGCGTGAACACCTTAAAGGAGCGCATGCTGCAGGATCAAGGGGCGATGGAACAGATCCGCGCCCTGCAGCATGATCCTGAGATGCAGGCCCTGTTAAGCGATCCCGAGGTCATCCGGGCGGTGCAGTCCGGTGATTACAGCGCGCTGGTCAATAATCCCGCCTTTCTGCGGTTGCTTAATAACCCAAAGATTAAAGAGATAGGGAAACGGATGCAGTAAGCGGGAGCGGTTATTGGTGGGGCTGGGGAGTGGCTGCGTCCATAAGGAGAGGCTTGGCAGATGCATTCCGGCCAACATCCTGTTTGGGGAAGATCACCTGTTCACTCGCGCGCGTGAACCGGTTAATCATGAGTTATCCATAAAGCAAAAATAGGAACATATGACTACGAGAAATATACGAGATGAAGACCTGAGAGACTATCTGGAGTCATTTCTCGCGACTTTGCAGTCAACGGCTGACCAGTATTTGAAGCCCGAATACCACGGGCGTCTAATGCATCTATCGTACCTGCCAGCGAGAATAACGGGCTATGTATCAACCCAGTTTGGCACCGCCATTGAGTACACTCCGTCCAATTTGACTTCGATTGAGATTGTGCGAGGAAGCCAACGGGCAGAAGATCTGTTATTTGGAGCTCCAAAGAAGATCAGTGATACCGGCCCAATGTTCAGTTTGGGTGGTTCCGGGTGTTCGATGACTAACTTCAGTATAGAGGGCGTCTTTCCTCTGAGACTAAATAGTGAAACCGCAAGTGTTACATTCTTCAACATGTGCTTCCGGGGTGGTTCTTGGAAAAGAAAAATACAGTACGCTCAGCTGTTCGGCACTCGAAAGGTAGAGGACTGGTCGGTAGCGCAGGCGGTTAGTCGTGCCAAAGACGAGGTTTTAGCGGCATTAGTAGAAACCCAGCGGGCCGAAGATGCCGGTGTTACCCTCGACCAATACATTGCTTCTCATAAAGAAAGAACAGTTCTGGTGCTTGGAGATTACAGCACGGAGGGGTTTTCTCGTCTTAGTTCTATTACGGCTGAGCTCGATTCTCTCGGCTATAAGTCAATACTTATAAAAGACGTTCCCGATCATCCGCATCAAGACATCTCGCAAAAAGTTGTAGCCATAGGTGCCATCGCTAGGTTCGTGGTTGTTGATGATTCATCGCGATCAGGACACTTCGCGGAAATCCCTCTTTGCAAACAGAATAACTGGGTCACAATTATCATGCGACGTGATGGTGTGGGCGGGTCATGGATGACAGCCGGTTCATCCGCCTTCAGCAACGTTATCCTTGAACTTCCATATACTGAAGCCGGCGTTCGTGACGCGCTAGTCCACGGAACGAAGTGGGCCGAAGAAAGACTTGAGTCCTTGAAACAGAATTTATCGTCAGTGTACCCTTGGAGACAGGCCGGTAAAACTGAAACTGTCGAATAACTCTCGCGTGGACACGGACGCGAAAAGCCAGCGTCAGTCACGCTCAAGCCCGTTGGGTATCAAATCTACGCGGAGACGAACTCTGGATACCGTAACTTGCTCAAAATGTGGTGCAGCTCGTCCTCACGAATTGGGTACCACGTTGGAACGTCCGCCGTGCCCACAATGTGGCGGAACGGCTTTGACGTTTGGTGTGTCGATTGAAGAATCGATATCTGCCTCGGCGCAATGCTCGGCGGAACTCGTCCCGGGAAATCAGGCAAGAGATTGGAAACAGCGCTGGAGCCAGATTCAAAAGGATATCCAATCCGTTTCCTCTCTGAGCACGGAGACGATGAGTGGGGACTCTATCCATGCGTGGCTACAGCGGTTGTTTTCCTTCTTCATTCAAGCCTATCACTTTAAGGATGCGTTGAAGGATGCTGCGCCCGCGCTCGGCTTGAACGTATCTGACATCGAAGATGCCATTACAAATGATCCCAGTTTGGCGCTCTTGGCTGACTTGGCAAATCTTGACAAGCACTTCAAGCTCACGAGGACACCAAGAAGCGGTTGCGTACCGGTTATTGAGCAAATATCCGGTGTTGATAGTTCAACGGGTACCGGATGGTTCCTGTCCGTCAAGATTAAGCATGGCGCCATCGTCTTGGATGGCATAGCTGTCGCGAAAGATACCATTGCTGCTTGGAAAGAAAAGCTCTTGGCGTGGGGAATCCTTTGATGCCCAACCCTGCCGCGCAGGTCATGCCGAGCCCTGTTAAGCCCCACTGCCCCCTCCCATCCAGATTTGCTTCAAAACGGGCGCGTCAAAAGCCGATATGCATGACATGGTATAGAGATGCTGCAGGAGGGGGATGGGGGATATGATCAGCTCAATCGGGACGTTTTTGCATGCAGTGCCGGAAAATACGACCGGCAATTCTTCTGCATCCGCCCGTAAGTCAGGTTTTGACGCTATCCTGGCAAGTCTCAAACACAACACTGAAAACAGCGCTGCTGCAGAAACCGGCAGCATTGATCTGATAAAACCGGTTACTGGAGAGGTTGATCAGGCAGACGAGATTGCAGCAACAAAAGAGCTGTTTGCCTTGATGAAGATGCTGGTGGCCGGAAAGATCGACTACAGCGTTCTCAATAATTCCGATACCAATAAACAGGTGGCTGACGGTCCTGTGCGGGCCGAGTTGGAGCGGTTAAAGGCCGTTATCAGGAAGATTATTCATCCAGGCGATGAGAGCGGTTCTTCCGATCAGGACAAGATGTCCCTGAAGGCACTCTTTGACAGCCTGCCGGACGAAACCAAGGCATTGTTGAAAAAGGCCTTTCCGGATCTTGACCGGCTATTGAAAAACGAAGAGCAGAGAATTGCCAATGAAAAGGCCAAGAATGCCGATCAGCTCCTGAATAGCGGTATGGCAACCATTACAGGCGAATTCATGTTTGCTGCCGCCTCTGCCGGCAGTTGTTAGCATCACAACACCCCCATAAAACCTTACCCACCACTAACGGCTTCAGGTAACCGTTGAAAGTATTCCGGGTTTCATGCTTCACTGACTGGAACAGACAGCAGGTTGTTGCCCTTGATGAGGTGCGGAATGTTCCCTGAGCTGAAACCGTCACAGAAATACTGGATTTTCATTCTCGGCGTGGCCTGCGTCATCTTTGGCGACATTCTTGCCAGTGTGCTGGCTTCCTGGTTGAATCTGGCGCCCCAGGAACAGGCCTTTCTGCTGGGGTTGCAGGACCGTATCATCCCGTTTCCGATCATGGGGGCCTTTGTGCTCTTCCTGGTGATCGGCGGCATGGTCAGCCTGTTGTTCCGCTATTACATCATGCCGATCATGAGGATTGCCGAGTCAACCCAGCTGATCGCCCTTGCCAACCCCAATCACCGGGTCCCCGAGATCGGCGCCCGTGAGGTGGCGCACCTTGCCCGGATAATCAACGCCTCGGCGGATGCCTATCAAAAATTGCAGCAGGAGGTTGAGTCCACCATCTATGATGCCCGGGCGGACCTGCTTGAAGAGCGCAACCGGTTTGCCGTGCTGATGTCGGAGCTGCCGGTGGGGGTGCTGGTCTGCAATATCCACGGTCAGATCCTGCTCTACAACAGTCAGGCACAGACGCTTTTCCGGGCATCGGGCCAGACGGCCTTCAGCGGAACGGAGGGGCGGCAGGGCCTGATCGGTCTGGGGCGCTCGCTGTTCGGCCTGGTGCCGCGTGAACAGGTGGCTGACGGTATCGAGCAGCTGCAGCAGGCGGTGGAGTCAGGGGATGCCGCCCCGATCAGGAGGTTCAAGGTCTCACTTGAGGAGGGGGGCTGCCTGAGCATCTCCATGGCGCCGGTATTCAGCTTCCATTGCGAGCAGCATGAAGAATGTCTGCCGTGCGAGCGCCGCCGCATCTCCGGGCTGGTCCTTACCATCGACGACCGGCCTTCCCCGGACGATCCTGATGAGCCGGCCGGATCGCCGGCTCCGGCCGAACCGCCGCCCGCTGCGGCGGCCTTGCCGCTGCGGAGTGGTGTGACGCCGATAAGCGATCCCCGGCCGGTGTTCTATGAATTCGACCTGTTTCATAACCGGGTGCCTGAAAAACTGGGGGAGGAGTCACTGCGCCGACTTACCTACGTGGCATTTGATACTGAAACCACCGGCCTTGAACCAACCCGGGGGGACGAGATCATCCAGCTTGGCGCGGTGCGTATCGTCAACGGCAAGATCATCTCCGGAGAGGTGATTGACCAGCTGGTCGATCCGAAACGCTCAATCCCGGCGGTATCTGTGGCGATTCACGGCATTACGCCCAAAATGGTTGCCAATCAACCGGCCATCGGCCAGGTGCTGCCCCATTTTCATCGCTTTGCCGAAGGTGCGGTGCTGGTTGCCCACAACGCCGCTTTTGATATGCGTTGCCTGCAGGTCAAGGAGGCACAGACCGGCGTGAGGTTCGACAACCCGGTGCTGGATACGCTGCTGCTATCCTCCATCATCCATCCCCATCAGGAGTCCCACTCGCTTGATGAAGTTGCCGCCCGGCTCAGTCTGACCAATATCGGTCGCCATACCGCACTCGGTGATGCCATTGTGACAGCGGAGGTGTTGCTTAAAATGATTCCGCTGCTGGAGGCCAGGGGAATTGTGACCCTGAACGACGCCTTGCAGGCGTCAACCCGTTCACCCTATGCCAGAATCAGCTATTGATCCTGCCCGGCAGGTTTATGCGTGGAGATACCCATGTCTAACACTTTGGAAAAACTAAAAACCGTTTTGCAGAACGGTGAGATTGATCTGGCAAGGATGTCCGAACTTGAAGCGGAGTACAGGGAGCTGCAGCATCGGGCGGATCAGTTCGAGAAACTGCTGATCATGCTGGTGAGGACCGGCTGGCCCTGGGATGAAGAGGGGGCGCCGAATGCCATCGCGCAAGCAAGCAAGGGTGGCTTCTGCAGTGCCATGCAGGAGGCCCATGACCTGCTCGGCCTGAATTACCGCAGCATGGTAACCAGGACAGAGCCAAGGACCTGAACTCAGGTGGTTTTGTTAAGGGGATGACCGGTTGCAGCTGCAGAGCGGGCCGTTATTCCCCGATCCCGGCTACCTGAAAGCCTGGATCAAGATCAAAGGTCTGCTGCACCAGTTGCTGGTTCAGGATTGCTGTCGGCAGGCCGTCGGCCAGCAGCTGCCCCTGGCGGATCACCAGCAGGCGGTCCAGGTTGCGGGCCAGGATCAGATCATGCAGAGAGAGCAGGATGGTCAGGTTGTGGGTCTGGCAAAGCGAACGCAGCAGGGTCAGCAGTTCATACTGGTAGCGCAGGTCAAGCCCGGCCAGCGGTTCATCCAGCAGCAGGGTGGTGCCCCCCTGGGCCAGGATCATGGCGATAAAGGCCCGCCGCCGTTCACCGCCGCTGATCTGGGACAGCGGGGTCTGCTCATGGCCGTCCAGCCCCACCGCTGCCAGTACCTCCCGGCAGGAAAGCAGATGGTCCCTGCGGGCTGCAGCACGGCCCATCTCCACCAGTTCACCCACCCGAAACGGTAACGGAGCCTCAATGGATTGGGGCAGGTAGCCAAGTCGAGACGCCCGTTCTTCACCCCGCCAGGAACGGACCGGTTTGCCATCCAGTTCCACCTGGCCCACCGTGGGGGTCAACAGACCCGCCCCCAGCCGCAGCAGGGTGGATTTGCCGGAGCCGTTGGCGCCGATCAGCCCCACCAGCTCTCCCTTGGCCAGATTGCAGGAAAACTGCACCACGCAGGGGGCGTTGCCGTAACTGAAGCAGACCTGATCAAACCTGAGGCTGCTCATCGCATGCCTCCATTGGTGGTCCGGCGCAGCATGATCAGAAACCAGGGAGCGCCGATCAGGGCGGTGACCACTCCGGCCGGGATCTCCACCGGCGGCAGGACGCTGCGTCCGACCGTGTCGGCCAGGCAGAGCAGCATGCCGCCCCCAATGGCAGACAGCGGCAGCACCCGCCGGGCATCGGCACCCACCAGGGCGCGCACCCCGTGGGGCACCATAAGGCCCACAAAACCGACAATGCCGCCCAGTGCCACCGCAGCTGCCGTCAGCAGCGAGGCAGCCAGCACCAGCAAGGCCCGTTCCCGGCCCGGCTCCAGCCCCAGGCCGAAGGCCACCTCATCCCCCAGTGCCAGGGCGTTCAGGCCGCGCCGCCGGGCCAGAGCCAGCACAAAACCGATCAGCATCAGCAGGCCGGCCACCGGCACCACTGACCAGTCCGCCCCGGCCAGATCACCGGCCATCCAGAGCAGGGCCCGCTTGACCCCGTCAGCCTGGGCCAGGGACATGACCAGCATCAGGATGGCGGACAGGAAAAAGCCCATCCCCACCCCGGCCAGCAGCAGCCGTTCTGCCCGTACGCCCCAGGCATCCCGACCCAGCGATACCACTACGGCGCTGGTAACCAGGGCTCCGGCCAGAGCCAGGGCAGGTACCAGCCAGACCGCGGTCCCCTGGGTGGCCAGCAGACCGAAGGCTGCTGCCAGGGCTGCACCGCTGGAGGTGCCCAGCACGTAAGGATCTGCCAGTGGGTTGCGGAAGACCCCCTGCAGGATCGCCCCGGCCACCCCCAGTGATCCCCCCATCAACAGGGCCACCACAATGCGGGGCAGTCGCAGCTCCAGCACAATCTTCATCTGTAATGGATCAAGCTGAAAGGGATTGATGGTCTGTTGTCCCAGCGAGAGCGACAGCAGCAGGACCGCCCCCAGGCAGCCCAGCATGATGAACAGGGGGTGGCGTTTCATGGATAACAACACCATTTCACCGCAGAGGACGCGGAGGAACACAGAGAAATGCAGGCAAAAAAACCTTTAAGATCAGATTCCTTTGAGGAAAACCAAAAACAGAAGTTAAAAATAGATGGTCTGTATTCTGGTGTTACCCATGATTTTCCTCTGCGCGCCTCTGTGCTCTCTGCGGTGAATAATGTTTTGGGGGGAGTTGTAAGTTTCATCGGCGTACCAACTCCAGACAATGTCTCAACTCGGCGATTCCTTCCGGGATGCGGGGGCCGGGCCGGTAGAGGGCATCACTGACCATGCAGATCCGGCCTTGTTTGACGGTATCCAGAGAATTGAGGTGGCCCAGCATCCGCTTCATCGGTCCGGCCAGCTTTTCTCCCTGACCGGCAATGATTAACTGCGGGTTGCGGGTGATGACCGCCTCCAGTGAGAGCCGGGGATAGCCGGAACGGGCATCAGCGGCGATGTTGGTCATGCCGGACAGTTTCATGGCATCATCCAGCATGGAGCCGGGACCGGCCGCCACCAGCGGGTCCGGCCAGATCACAAACATGGTCCGAACTGGCGCACTGGTTTTAAGCGGTTTCAGTGCCTGTTCAATCCGGCCTGCCAATTGATCGGCAGGCTGGCGCACGCCAAGATCACTCCCCAATTGCCTGATTGCCGCAGCCAGTTTGTCCAGGCGGGAACCGTGGAAGGTGACGGTCCTGATTCCAAGTTTTTGCAATCGTTTAGCCAGTTTGGAGCCGATCCCCTCTTCATCCACCAGCACAACATCCGGTTTCAGGTTCAGCACCGCCTCTAACGACGGGTTGGCCGGCCCTCCCACGGTGGGCTTGCCTTTGACTGAGGCTGGCCGGTCGCAGAAGGTGGTAACTCCCACCAGATTTTTCTCCAGCCCTAGGGCACAGGCCAGCTCGGTCAGACTGGGGGCCAGCGAGACGATCCGCCTGGGTGGCTCCCCGGCAAAACCGGGGGCCACCGCAAGCAGAACCATGCAGCATATCTGTATAGCTATCAGTCGCATTCGTTAAAATGACACCTTTACACCACCATAGGCGCCAATACCGGGGGTGCCGTACCCGGCCACCTCTTCATACTGGCGATCGAACAGATTGTCTATCCGTCCGAAAACCTGCAGGTTTTTGGTGATATCATAGGAACCGGCCAGGTTCACCAGCAGGTAGTCTTTCATTTTCTGAGTATTGGCCGTATTGGCATAACGGGTACCCACATAAACCAATCCAAGGTTGACGTTCGCCTTTTTCAGGAAGCTGTAGTTGATGTCAAAGCTTGCCTTGTTTTTTGGGCGACGCACCAACTGCTTGCCGCTGATATCGTCTCTGGTCTCCAGGTAGGTATAGGCCGCCTTGAGGGTCAAGTCATCAACCGGTTGCAGTGCTGCGGTCAGCTCTAACCCGTGGGTGTGTGCCTTGGCAACATTGGTGTATTTCCAGGTAGTCATATCAAAATCAATCATCTGTGAATATTCATTTCTGAACCAGGTGACCCCCAGGGTGCTCTTCATAAACGGCAGACCCTGCTCCAGACCGAGATCCCAGCCGATGCTCTTGTCCGGCTTGAGGTCCGGCGAGCCGTAGCTTGAGTAGAGCTGATACAGTGAGGGTGCCTTGAAGCCGGTGCCATAGCTTCCTTTCAGCCTGGTATCGGTCTGCTTGATCTGGTAGGCGGTGGTAAAGCGATAGGTGGCCTCGGTGCCGAACTTGCTGTGGTCATCCACTCGGACGCCCAGCGTGGAGAACCAGGCGTCGAACAGGTTGAGCTGATCCTGCAGGTAGACACCGGTGGTGCGGGCAAACTTTTCATCCCAGGTACTGGTGTAGGGCCCCCAGGCACCGTCGGAATAATAGTCTGATTTGGCGTTTTCTTCCGTGGTCTCGGCGCCAACCACCAGGGTGGTGGTCTTGTGCAGCTTCAGGGTGTGCTGCCAGTCCAGCTTGACATTCTGACCGTGGAACGAGCTGCGCAGCAGATCGATCGGATGGGCGCTGTCGGGATCGTTGTCGTCACGCCAGCTGATGTCAGTGAAGGAAACCCCCAGCTTCTGTTCCCACAGCCCGTTAAACAGCGCGAGCCAGCCCTGGCTGCGGAAGAACAGTTCATCGGACTTCATGATGTGATTCGGGTCGTCATTACCCGCGCCGCCGCCGTTGTCAACCGAGGTGCGGGAACGGTCATAACGCAGGGTCAGATCGAGCTCTGAATTGGTGGTTGGCGTAATGCCCAGCCGTCCGGCCACTGCCGTGTTCTGGTAACCGTCCCGTTCGGTGTTGCCGTAACGCTCACCGGCTGCAGAAACACCGCCTGTGTCCAGGCGTGAGACGCTGAGCGAATACTGCAGCAGGTCATTGCCGCCATTGAGGCCGGCGCTCTCCCGGGCCGAGGCAAAGGAACCCCCTTCTGCGGACAGGAAGCTTTTCAGGTTGCCGTCACCCCGTTTGGTGATGATGTTGATCACGCCGCCGATGGCATGGGAGCCGTACAGGGTACTCTGGGGACCGCGCAGGATCTCGATCCTCTCGATGTTGTCGGTGGTCAGGTTGGAAAAGTTGTAGCCGCCGCCGGTAGAGGAGGGGTCATTGATCTGGATGCCGTCAATCAGCACCAGGGTATGCTCTGATTTGGCCCCCCGCATGAACACGGCTGTGGTGCCGCCAAAGCTGCCGGTACGGACCAGATCCAGTCCCGGCACCATCCGCAGCGCATCCGCCACGGTCCGTTTCTGCTGCTGCTCAATCTCTTTAGCCGTGATTACGCTGATGGAGCTACCCACCTGTTCAATCGGCACCTCATCACGGGTGGCGGTAACCACCACCTCACCCAGTTGCGCAGTCTTTTCCTCTGCCATTGCAGAACTACAGACTGCCAGAACCAGCCCCAATGCAACCGCATACTTCTGTCTACTTCTCTTCATGCTTTCTTTCCTCCCGCGAGTATTCAGATGGAGCGGTTTTCCGGCTACGGGCTTCCTAGTAGTCCGCCTTCCCAGTTTCCCAGTGGCTTTTTGCGCGTAGCGCAATGGACGTTCGTTCCCTTCACGGCTGCGGGGCAGCGGGGGCATCTAACCCCTCTTCCTCGACTCCATCTGTTGTGAAAATTAGATTGTGTTTGAATCAATACCATCTTAACGCAGAGGTGCAGAGCTGCGGAGATGCAGAGAAAAGAACAACACAATAGGAGACAACTAAAACCCAATAATCCTTAAAACGGTTTTTACCGCAAAGGACGCAGAGGAAAACAGATAAAAATCAATAAAATTATGTAACTTTTCTGGTTTGACGGCTTAATTCCTTAAAACTCATGTTTTTCTCTGCGAACCTCTGCGTCCTCTGCGGTGAACGGTTTTTATAGGATACTTTTTCTCTGTGTCTCTGCCCCTCATGCCTCTCTGCGTTAAGGTTTTTTACTTTAGTTTAAATCCGTTCTGCTTACCCAATGCTTCAATCACTGCCTGATGTACCGCCTTGGCTATCAGCTCGCCAATCCGGCTGTGTCCACCGCTGTAGGTGACCTTGGGGCCGGTGGTGCCACTTACAACAATTACGCTGTCGGTGCCGGTGCCGGTGGCCTGTACCCCTTTGGTGTAGCTGCTGGTCACCTTGAGATCCTCCAGCGCGGCGGTCTTGGCCTCGGTGATGGTCACCACGGCCCGGACCAGGGCTCCGTCGGTTAAACGGGCATTGGTCAGCACAATGATGTTGATGGTGCCGGCTGGCGGGTCGGATGGCTCGATATTGGTACCTTCGTCAACACCGGCCCTCAGGGCATTACTTTTTGCTCCGGCCGTGACCAGGGCCGTCACGGTAAACGGTGAAAACTGCTTGGTCACCACGGCCAGGTTATCCATATCCGCTGCCGTGCCCACCAGGGTCAGGTCTGCAGGCTGCAGCCCCAGTTTATTAGCGATCATCCCTTTGCGTTGCTGTTCATAGGTCTTACCACCGCATTGCAGCCTGGTGGCCAGCTCTTTGGATAGCTTCATCCAGAGCTGCGGGTGGGCGGCATGGTTGATCGCCCCCAGGCCGTTGATGATGCCATCGCTGGTGGAGAGCAGGTGACGCCGCTCGTTCAGACGTACAATCAAGCTCTTTTCCCAGAGACCGTCCCGCTCGGTTTTCAGCACCTGTGCGGTTGCGCCCAGTTCACGGGGAATCGGCAGATCGGCTGCCTGCAATGGCAGGGCAGAGAAAAGTAACGGTACGAAAAACAGCACCATGGTATTCCGGTTCCAGTTCAAGGATGAGATCAAGGCGGCGAGGAATTCGGCGACGTAGGCGTACAGGCAGTACATCGAGGAGCCGAAGACGAGCCAACGAAGATAACGCATTGAAATGGAATTGGAATTACGCATTGCAGGCCCCTTTTTTCACCCGTTCAAACCGTTCCAGCCCGGCTTCTGCATGGCTATTCTGGCAGGTTACCCACTGCTGCAGTCTGCTCAGGGCTGCACCGCTAGCCAGGGTTTCCTGTGCCATGGTAACCCCCTGTTTCAGATCAGATGCCTTACCGGCAGTCCAGAGCAGTGCACCAGCATTCAGACTGACAAATTCCTCGCAGGCGCTGAAACGACCGGTACCGCTAATAACCTGCATGAAACGCCGGATCTCCTCTTCCCGTGCGTTACAGGCCGCAATCTCCTCACCGCGACGGCAGGCCAGCCCCAGATCTTCGGGGACGATGGTGAACTGCTCCTGCTGTTCTCCCTGAAAGCGGCAGATGGTGGAGGGGCCGCAGATTGACAGCTCATCCATTCCCAGGCCACTTGCGGCATCACTGCCGTAGACCACCATGCCGTGTTGGTAGCCGATTTTGGCCATGACCGCTGCGGTGGCAGGTACCATCTGGCGGCTGTAGACCCCCCGCAGCGCCTGACGGGGGCGGGCAGGGTTGGCCAATGATGCTGCAATGTTAAGGGTAGATCCGAAGCGGATCTGTGAGAGAATACGGCCCAGGCCACCGGGGTGGATGGCCGGGGACATGCCGTTAAACAGGCCGATTCCGGCCTGACGGATGCTGTCGGCCACCTGCGCAGGGGCACAGTCCACATCAATCCCCACTGCTTCCATAATATCCACGGTGCCGCAGCGTGAGGTAATGGCCCGGGCACCGTGGCGCGCCATGACTACCCCGTTGGCTGCCCCTACAATGGCAGCGGCACTACTGACGTTGAAGGTCTTGAAACCGTCCATGCCGGTGCCGGAGTTCTCAAACAACCCGTCCGGCAGACCTTCCGGGTGGATCGTGTCAAACTCGTCAATGGCCTGCCAGGCCCCGGCGATCTCATCAACGGTTTCGCCCTTGGCGGTCAGTGCTGCCAGCAAGGCCCCCTGCTGCAGCGAATTTTGCTGATCCAGCATCAGCTCGCGGAACATCACGTAGGACTGTTCTCTGGTGAGATGTTGTTTTTCAATCAGCAATTGGATCTGTGCGCCAAACTGTTCAGGGGTCATGGTGTGCAGGCCTCCGGGTAAAGGTGGATCTTCATGCACTGCCGGTTGGCCACCAGCTCAAGGGCCTCAGCCAGCCGGGACAGCGGCATCCTATGGCTGATCAGGTCACCTACCTCAAGCCTACCGGACTGCAGCAGGGCGATGGCCTGTCTACCGTGGCGGTAACAACAGCCGTAGGCCCCCACCACCGTCTGCTCCAGATAGTGCAGTTGGTTGAAATCAGTAGTGATAGTAGCGGTTTCTTTTGAGAGTCCGGAAAAGACCACCAGCCTGCCACGGGGCGCCAGGCGGGCCAGGGCCTGTTGATAGGCGTCATTATTGCCGACCGCCACCATACAGACATCAAAGTGTCGATCAGGGGGCTCAGCCAGACCATGGGCCAGTTCTCGCCTGGTCTGATCAGGTTCAATCACGGTTGGCAAGGCGCCATAGGAACTTGCTGCTCTGGCCAGCAACTGTCCTGCCGGACCGCCACCCCAGATGACAATGGTCTCAGTGGGAGCCAACCGGGCCAGTTCCAGGGCATTCAGACAACAGGAGAGCGGCTCGGCAAAGACCGCCTGTTCGTCACTCAGCCCTTCCGGTAAGGGGATCAGGCTTTTCAGGGGTGCAATCACGTAACCGGCAAAGCCGCCGTCACGGTGGAAGCCCATAATCCGCATCGAACGGCAAAGGTTTTCAGCGCCTGCCCGGCAGGCCGGACAATGACCACACCATTCACCGGGGTAGACATAACACCTCTGATTTAAAAGAGTTGTATCGGTCTGAGGGCCAAGGGCCACCACCTCCCCCACCACCTCTTCACCGGGGATACAGGGCAATACCAGATCACGATGCCCAACCTGGATGATCTTCAGGTCGGTGCGGCAGAGACCGGTTACGGTGACACGCAGCAATACCTCGCCCGGTCCTGGTTGGGGAACCGGACGCTGCTCAAACTGAAACGACCCGATCTCGCGCACGGAGACCGCCTGCATGGTGGCGGGTAACGGTTGGGCCATGGCCGGACTACCGTAACCTACTGGTTGAATTAAATTTGTTGCTGGAAGCTGAAGAGATTTCCGGCGCGGATTGCTGCTGGTTGTACATGCGTTGCCTCCCCCGAAGCGTGCGAATGGAGCGGTGTTCCGGCTCAGGGCGACCTACTTACCCACCTTCCCAGGGTCTCCCCCAGTGGTTTTACCTGAGCCGCTTCCATTTCGAGGCGCTGGCTGCGTTGGCTCATCGTCGGCTTCCTCAACGTACTGATGTAGTACGCCTCGTCGCCTCCTCTGTACCGCCTTGCCATCATCCTCGAGCTGAAACCGGCGAACTGATGCAGGTTGGGCTTTCGTTCCCTTTACGGCTGCGGGGCAGCGGGGGCCTTTAACCCCTCTTCCTCGCTTCCATTCGGTGTAGAAATGTCTGTAACAGATGCCAAGAAACAGTTCATCTGTCAAGAATTTATGGTGAGGATACGGTTGTCTTTTGCCAATCCATGCCGTAGTATCGCTCGGGTTACCTACGCAACAGAGGGGGCAGAATCATGGCGCGGCCGGCAAATATTCTGGTTGTAGACGATTCACGGGCAAACAGCAGTATGCTGGTTGAGATCCTAGAGGCCCAGGGCTACCTGGTGTCCGTTACCGCATCGGCTGAAGAGGCGATTCCGCTTTTCAACGCTCAGGATTTTGATCTGGTGCTGACCGGTCTGATGCTGTCCGGCATGAGCTGTTTCAACATGATGAAGGTATTCAGACGCCACAAGCCGGAGATTGACGTCATCATCCTCAGCTCCAACGACTCCGGTTTCAATATCATCAAGGCGCTGCGTCTCGGTGCCTATGACTATATCGTCATGCCGCTGGATGATGAGAGTGTGCTGTATAATGTGATTGAAAAGGCCTTGGAAAAACAGGAGCTGTTACGCAAAAAGGCGCACCTGCTGAGCGAACTGACCAGAAAAAACAGCACCCTGCAGGAAACGCTGGAAATGATGAAATCAGCCAACCGGATCAGTGCGGCGCTTATGTCAACCTTCAGTGTGCCTGATATCATGAAAAAACTGGTGGAGCTGGTTACCGAGCATCTGCAGGCGCGTCGCGGCTACATACTGCTGCTGGACAAGGCGGGGAGTACCCTGCAGGCAAAGGTGGCTACCGGGTTGGACCCGCTTTACTCCCAGCAGTACAGTCTTGCCTTGGGCAAGGGGGTCTCCGGTAAAGTTGCCGTAGACGGCAAGCCATTGATTATCTGCGATATTACTGACGAAGGGTTTGTGGATGATATCAGGGAGGAAGATCCTGACGGCGTTATGCTGGCCGCCCCCAGCATCCTTTCGGTCCCGTTGGTGGTGCAGGATCGTATTGCCGGAGTGTTAACCATTTCAGGCGGTGTCAGGGGAGAGCCGTTCCACAACGACCATCTGGAATTCCTTACCATGCTGTCCCGTTACGCCACAATTGCCCTGGCAAATGCCGGCGTTGTCTACAACCTGAAGAAACAACTGGCCGCTTCTGCGTAGCCTGGTTGCAGCGTTTGCTCTGACATGACCGATCAGGCGCAGACATACTGCCACGGCGGCAACCTTCGCCTGCTAAGCCAGAGATCAGGTCTTGCTGCAGAGCAGTTGCTGGATTTCTCCGCCAACATCAATCCGTTGGGTCTGCCGGACTGGCTACGCCCGTTGATTGAGAGCCGGATCAGTGACCTGATCCACTACCCTGATCCAGAAGCAACCGAACTGGTAGCGGCAATTGCCGGGCAGCACCGGATTCCGGCTGACCAGGTGCTGGCGGCAAACGGCGCCACTGAACTGCTGCACCTGCTGCCCCGCGCCCTGGGCTGCAGCTCCCTGCTGGTGGCGGTGCCCAGCTACAGTGATTATGAAGGCCCTGCACTTCTGAACAACCTGGCGATAGAGCGTTTTCAGCTTTCAGCGGACAACGGTTTTCTGCTTAATCCACAACAGCTTGCACCCCTGCTGAAACCGGGCCAACTGGTTATACTGGGCCAGCCCAACAACCCCACCGGCCGCACCATTGATCCGGCTGCATTGCACGGGCTGATCACCAGCCATCCTGCCACCCTGTTTGCCCTGGATGAATCATTCATCGGTTTTACTGATGCCAGCCAGAGCCTGCAGCAGAACCGGCCTGACAACCTGCTGATCATCACCTCACTCACCAAGCTGTATGCCATTCCCGGCCTGCGTCTGGGCTACCTGACCGGTGCCGCAAGGTATATCCGACAGCTTAAAAACTATCTGCCCAACTGGACCGTTAACAGCCTGGCCCAGGCGGTAGGGACACGGGCGGTGCAGGATGCAGACTACCTGCAGCGGACCCGCAGCTTTGTGACAGGGCAGCGGGCATCGCTTGTGGCTCTGCTGTCCAGTCTGTCGGGCCTGACAATCTACCCCGGTGAGGCCAACTTCCTGCTGCTGCGCCTTGATCATCCCACCCTTGATGCACAGCAGCTTGCTGACCTGGCCCTGCAGCAGGGGATCGCCCTGCGGGTATGTGGGAATTTTGCCGGGCTGGATGGCCGCTACTTCCGTGTGGCAGTACGTACTGAACCGGAGCAGCAACGGCTGTACGGCGTCTTGCAGAACATTCTGGCACCATCCCGGCCACAAACCGTGAAGCGCCAAACCCCGGCGATCATGTTTCAGGGCACCGGCTCCAATGCCGGCAAGAGCATCCTGACCGCTGCGCTTTGCAGGATTTTGAAACAGGATGGCCATGACGTGGCGCCGTTCAAGGCGCAGAATATGTCGCTCAACTCATTTGTCACCCGCAACGGCGGCGAGATGGGGCGGGCCCAGGTGCTGCAGGCCCAGGCCTGCCGGCTTGAACCGGATCTGCGGATGAATCCGGTGCTGCTCAAGCCCAACAGCGAGACCGGCTCTCAGGTGATCCTCTGCGGAAAAGCAGTGGGAACTACTGATTTTAAGAGCTATGCAGCACAACGGCAGTCGGTCTGGTCCACGGTTACGCGCTGTTATGACGAACTGGCAGCCGAGCATCAGATCATGGTGCTGGAGGGGGCAGGCAGTCCGGCCGAGGTCAACCTCAAGGCCAATGATATCGTTAACATGCGGATGGCACAGTATGCTCAGGCCCCGGTGCTGCTGGTGGGGGACATTGACCGGGGCGGCGTCTTCGCCTCCTTTGTCGGTACCATGGAGGTCTTGAACGAGGCAGAGCGCAGACAGATTGCAGGGTTTGTGATCAATCGCTTCCGGGGAGACGCATCCCTGCTTGGCGACGCCTTGGAATACACCCGTTTCCATACCAACAAGCCGGTGTTGGGCACGGTCCCCTATTTGCAGAACCTTGGCTTGCCGGAGGAGGATTCGGTCTCCTTCAAACAGGGGCTACTGGCGGCTGGTGAAAAGGATTTGCAACGGCTTGATATTGCGGTGCTGGATCTGCCCCATATCTCCAACTTTACTGACCTTGATCCGCTGGGGCTGGAGCCGGATGTGGGGTTGCGGATTGTCCGTAGCGCAGCAGAACTGGGCCAGCCCGATGCCCTGATTATACCTGGCAGCAAGAACACCCTGGCAGACCTGGCCTGGCTGCAGCAGACCGGATTGGCAGCAGCGGTGCTTGATCTGGCACAGGCGGGAAAGGTTGAGATTGTCGGCATCTGCGGCGGGTTCCAGCTGCTGGGTAACGGGATCAGCGACCCCCACGCCATTGAATCCGGTGCAGGTGAGCAGCAGGGTCTGGGCCTGCTGACAATAGACACGGTTATGGCAGCAGACAAGACCACCCGCCAGACCTGCTGTCGCCATATCCCGTCCGGCTGCATGTTGAATGGCTATGAGATCCACCACGGCATCACCAGCGGCGACCAACTCCAGCCGTTGATCACCAGCCCGGATGGCAGCCTGCTGGGTGTTGGCACTGACAACGGTCTGATCTGGGGCAGTTACCTGCATGGCCTGTTTGATGCTGATCCGTTCCGGCGCTGGTGGCTGGATCGCTTGCGACAGCGCAAAGGCTGGCAGACTAACGGCAGTATCCGGGCCTGCTATGATCTTGAACCAGCCTTGGATCGGTTGGCTGACTGCGTGCGGAACAACCTGGATATGCAGGAAATATATCGGTTGTTGCGGCTGTAACCTGCATTCCGGCCAACATTCTGTTTTGGGAAGCTCAGCGGTTCACGCGCGTGCGCGCGTGAACCGGTCAATAATGAGTTGGACAAGAAATAACAGAGTGAACCTAAGAAAGGAGGCCGTAAATACCATGCATATTCTTTCAAGCCACAATCGATCGGAGTTTTTGGCCTGCCCACAGTTGGTTCGCTTCGATTATGTGAATGGCAGTAACAGCTATGAACCGACCCTGCTCGTAAAAGGGAGCACGCTCCTCCTGAAGTACATCGTGTTAGGAGTGCGATTGCAGCTGGTGTTTTCAAGAGTTGATGAATACCTGATCTATGGACTCAGAGTTTTTGATGATCCCGAGAAAGGGGCGCTCCTTTGGTCAGTATGTGAACGTCAAGAAGAGATTTCGGCAATCGTCGCGATTGCAAGGGGCGAGGCATGCCAGATTTTTCTATTCAACGAACTTGCTGTAAATACAGCTTGGAGGGAAATTTCAGGAGTTGTTCAGGGACAGACTCTGGAACATTTGGTAGCTGATGCGAAAACCACAAATGTAGATTATTCAACTTTCAAATATCGAGCTGCCCGTACTCTTGAAGCCATACATCAGAACCTTGCAGCCGACAATATTCTCATTTTTGATATTGGAGGCTTGAATGACTGGAAGCCAGTACACAATCATTACATCACAAATCGTGCGGTAGCGAATTCGCTTGATTTATTTGATAAAGATGAAGGTAGACAGCAGGAACACCTTGGAATCTGGCTAACAGACAGCCTTCATCCAAGAGGTGCCCATCATAGCCTCCAGATCCCCAATGGAAATAGGCGACGCGAACTAACAGACATCGTGTTGAGCCACAAGCATGGATCAATTTTTGTCGAATCTAAGGCGTTATCCATTTTTGTCAGAGATAAACTTCCCAACCGTACTAAGCTAGCTAAAGATATGTCCTCTCACATTGAAAAAGCTGTTTCGCAACTTCGGGGCGGAATACGTAAGGTCAAGGCAGGCACCCCGATCACAGATACAAAAGGGAATCCAGTAGAAATTGAACGGACGCAGCCTATACACGCAATAGTACTCATTCCAGACTTGGACTTGGTTGAAGACCGAGAAAATTATGGGCTTCAATATATTCATAATTTTATGAAGGATACAGGCGGTTTTTTACATTTGCTCGACATTGCTGAACTCCTTCGAATGGTTCAGGCTGCAGAAATGATTGCAGCGCGTGGAACAGGAACAACTCCAATTATGGCTTTTGATTATTATCTCTTGGAGCGAACAAAGATGTCATTGAAACAAGAAAACCTGTGCTTCGGTATGTTGCTAAGATTTCAAGACTAAATGAGAGGGAGTGTCCAACATGCCGGCAAACGTGGACGCGGCCGAACTGCTGCCGCGCCGGTCACCGGCCTAGCCGTTAACCGGTAACATTATGATCCATGCATTGCCCGGTATGGGCGCTGACCATAGAATGTACCCTGCACCCTGGACAAGCATTCCTGAATTTGCAGCGCATGACTGGGTGCGTTACTCTGGGGAACAGAGCTTGAGCGAGGTTGCTCACTCGATGTGCGACTCATACAATATTAGCGATGGCGATGTTTTGATTGGCGCATCCCTCGGCGGAATGGTTGCCTGCGAGATTACCAAGATCCGGGACATCTCCCGCCTGTATTTGATTGGCAGCGCAGTCCGTAAAGAAGAGATCAGCACGCTGCTCTCGGCCCTTCATCCGCTGGCTCAGATCGCGCCGCTTGACTGGCTGCGGATTTTGGCGGGTAAGCTCCCGACAGAGTTGGCGCAGATGTTTACCAGCGCCGAGCCCGCATTTGTCCGGGCTATGTGTGTTGCGATTTTCAACTGGGAGGGACTTGGCCCGAGTACAACCAAGGTCATACGGCTTCACGGACGCCATGATTTTGTGATCCCTCCTCCGCAAACGGTGGACCTTCTGATTGATGGAGGTCACTTGATCTCAATGTCGCACGCTGCAGAGTGTGCGGCCTTTATCATGGGGGATTCTGGTGGCGGCGTGCTGATTTAGAAGCAGAAAAACGGATTGTGCACAGTATCAAGCAGGTACTTTTTAATAATGATCCCGGCACTGTGCAATCAGGAGTGTGTCTCCTTCGACTGCATAGACCAAGCGGTGGCAGCTGTCTATTCTGCGTGACCAGAAACCGGCCAACTGATGCTTGAGCGGTTCCGGCTTGCCGATACCGGAAAAAGGTTCTCGCTGAATCTCCCGAATAAGCTGGTTGATCCGTTTAAGCATCGCCTTATCGGTTGTCTGCCAGTAGAGGTAGTCTTCCCTGGCTGCGGTTGAGAACTTGATCATCATTCCGTCAGGTCTCTGATCTGCCCGCCGCCTGCACGCAGTTCCTCCACAGATTCAAGCAACCGTTTGGCCCCTTGGGGGTTACGGAGCAGATAGGCGGTTTCTTCATATGCGTGGAAATCGTCGAGGGAGAGGATGACAACCGGTTTACCACGCTGGCTGGTCACCACAACGGGAACGTGGTCTTCGTTCACTGATTTCATGACTTCTGCAAAATGCTGGCGCGTATAGGTATAGGTCAGGGCGTTCATTGCTGGTACCTCCTGCTAAATATGTACATAACTTAGTACATATCCATAGAAAATACAAGGCGCCTATTCCGGGTAGTCTGCGAAAATCCGTTCAATCCGCGTTATCCGCGTGCTATTAAGATTCTGTGATCCCTCTCTACCAACAAATACTGCTGGCCATGCTGCTGGATCTGCTGCTGGGTGACCCCCGCTGGTTGCCCCATCCGGTGCAGGGGATCGGCTGGCTGGCCCAGCGTTCCGAAGCACCGCTGCGACGCCTGATTGCCAACCCCAAACTGGCTGGCGTGGTGATGGTGGTGTGGGTGGTGGGTAGTACAGCACTGGTCGGCTTTGGGCTGCTGCGCGGTGCTAGCCTGCTGCATCCGCTGGCAGGAGATATCGTAGCAATCTTGTTGCTCTACACCTGTCTGGCAACCCGTTCCCTACATGACCATGCTTTGGCGGTGTATCGTCCGCTGAAGGCTGGTGATCTGACAGAGGCGAGGCAACGGGTGAGCTGGCTGGTGGGACGTGATACGGAACAGCTTGATGAGGGTGAGGTGACCCGCGCAGCAGTAGAGTCGGTGGCGGAAAACACGGTGGATGGCTGTACAGCCCCGCTTTTGTACGCCTGTCTGGCAGGGCCGTTGGGGGCACTGGCCTACAAGGCGATCAGCACCCTGGATTCCACCTTTGGCTACAAAAATGAACGCTTTCTGCAGTTTGGCTGGGCATCAGCCCGTCTGGATGATCTGGCCAACCTGATCCCGAGCCGCTTGACTGCCCTGCTGACAGTTGCGGCGGCGTTTGTGCTACGGCTGCGTGCGGGCAATGCCTGGCGGATCTTTTTACGTGACCGCCACAACCACCCCAGCCCCAATGGCGGTCAGATTGAGTCTGTGGTGGCCGGGGCACTGGGGGTGCAACTGGGTGGGGTGAACAGCTATTTTGGCCAGCCCAGCACCAGACCGTTTATGGGGGATCCGCTACAGCCGTTGCAGGCACGGCATATCCTGCAGGCGGTGCGGCTGATGTGGCTGGTGTACGGTCTGACGGCGCTGATCGGGGCGGGGTGCAGGCTGACTACGTGATTGGCATGCAGGGAGTATCATGTATGTTTATTGATGAAAAACATGCGATTAAACAGGAACGTGCAATCATGTTGCTCCTGTTTGCTGTTGCCATGATAGTCAGGCTCTGGTTTTTGCCTACCTATCAGGTCATCTCTGCCGACGGCATTGGGTATGTATCTGTTGCCAAGGAGTTGATGAGAGGCAGTGTTTCCTTTTGGTCAGCTAATCACCCTCCCATATATCCTGCTTTAATAGCATTTACCGGCCTGTTTGTCCCGGATATGGAGTTGGCCGGCCGGCTTGTATCGATTTTTATGGGGAGTTTGTTGGCGATACCTCTCTATCTGGTGGGGCGCGATTTATTCAGCCGGGAAGTCGGCATAATAGCAGCGCTGGTTGCAGCGGTCTGGCCTCCTCTGCGCAGCTGGTCTTGTGAAGTGATGAGCCAGGCAACCTATCTGACTTTGTTGCTTGCCGGGTTCTATCTTTTCCTGTTGATGGTACGGCTGAAGAGGCCGGTGTTTGGCTTTTTATCAGGTGTTTTGATGGGGCTTGCCTATTTGACCCGTCCAGAAGTGCTGATGGTCTATGCCGCAATGCTCTTCTTTGAGATTGTCCGTCTTTGTCTTGAGGTGGAAGGGCGTAGCAGACACAGATTTGGGGCACTATTGTCGGGATTAGCCGGCTTTCTGGTGTTGTTGATCCCTTATCTGCTCATACTAAAAGTTATAACCGGGTCATGGCAACTGACTGGCAAGTCTGGTCCGGCCTTGGCCGATGCATTGAGCCGCTATCTGGAACATCCTGATCTGAAACGTGAACTCGGATTTCAATCGTTAGGTTACCTCGATGTGATTAAAAGGTATCCGGATTTTGTTGTTCAGAATGCACGTTACAACCTGGCTAAAACATGGGACATTTTTGCACCCAAATGGCTCTGGATTGCAGCCTTCGTAGGCTTTGTATTTGCCGGAAAGTCGAAGGAGTCGGTGTGGGAGCGATTATTCCTCTGCTCTTTGTTTGCGCCACTCTTGGTACTTATTACTTTTTTCTTTGTCGGGCCTGAATATCTGCAGTTCTATCTTCCGCCATTCTTTCTCTGGGGGGCGCACGGGTTGGTTATGGGATTGTCATATGGCTCTACATTATTGGGAAGAGAGCCCCGGCAGGCTCCTTATCAGATGACATCCGTTTCTTATGCCGCCTTAAGTCTGACGGCAGTGTTTATAATGTTCTCTCTTGTGAGCCAGATGCCAAAGAATAGTAGCAAGCCGTACCACTTTTCGGATGATGGGGCCAGATACGATCAGAAACGACTGGGGTTGTTGCTGAAGGAACAGTTGCCTTCAGGCTCAAAAATCATGTCAAGATCAGGTCGCATTATGTTTTATTCAGGGCTGCCAGGTGTTGATATGCCTCAAGCACCACTTAACGAAATCCTTTCGGAGGCATGTAGGGCAAGTGTCAGATTTTTGATTGTGGAAGGGCACTTGATCAGCATTCGGCCTCAACTGGGGGTTCTGTTTGCTCCGCTTTTTAACGGCGAGGCGAAGGAGTTCTATCGTGCAAAGGGGGCAGGGCCGGAACCGTTGCCAGATGTGAGTTTGTATTTAGTATTTAAAGATCCCTCCAGTGTTGGCGTTGCGGTTTACGAGATCTGCCAAAACGCTAACATGCCGGTACGTTGAGCGGAAGCATGACCTTGGAAACAGCGCCTATGATTGCCGTGATCATACCCTGCTACCGGGTCAAGGATCATATCTTGAAGGTGCTTGCAGGTATTGGCCCTGAAGTCTCAAACATCTATATCATTGACGATGGCTGCCCTGACGGTTCTGGTGATTTTGTTCAGGATGCAACTCATGATGATCGTGTGTTTGTAGTAAAGCTACCGGAAAACAGGGGGGTCGGAGGGGCTACCAAGGCCGGTTATTGCCGGGCAATGACAGATGGTGCAGAAATCATGGTTAAGCTGGATGGTGATAATCAGATGGATGGAAGCCTTATACCTCGCTTGGTACGGTTGCTTATCGACAAAAATGCCGATTATGTTAAAGGCAACCGTTTTTATTCGTTACGGGTGTTAAAGATCATGCCTTTGGGCCGCTTGATCGGAAATCTGGTGCTTTCGGTGCTGTCCAAGCTCTCTTCAGGTTATTGGGGGATTGTTGATTCAACCAATGGTTACACAGCAATTCGTAGTAACATTGTTGGCCAGATACCACTGTGTCAGGTTGATGATGATTATTTTTTTGAATCGGATATGCTTTATTGGCTGCACACCGTTGGTGCATCTGTGGTTGAGATCCCGATGGAGGCCCGATATGGAAATGAACGCAGTAACCTGAGTATCGCGCACAATCTGCCGATATTTGCACGGAAACATGTGCGGAACATGGTAAGGCGTTTCAGGCTGTCGAACCTGTAGTCGTGAGTTTAGTCAGGGCGGTCTGGCTCAATCACATCGGTTGTCTGCTGTTGAGCCGTGAGCATTTCTGCCATAGTACGCGTACTGGTTTGATTGGTACTTTACAAAGAGGAAAAGGCACACAGACTGTTCTGTGTGCCTTTTCCTCTTGCTAGTCAGCGCAGGTCTGTCAGTGTGGCAGCATCTGGCCGAAGGTGTGAATCCGGCCGGCGCCGCCATGGATCTGCAGGCCGCCACCCTGGGAACCGTCGTCGAAGATGGATGAACCCAGCATGACGATCTTTTTGTTACCCATGTTCAGGTCATTATTCAGGGTAAGGGTCTGGCGGAAGTCAGGGTTGTCGTAGAAGATCGAACTGCCGTGCATATGGACCCGGTTGGCACCGCCACGCAGGATCAGACCGCCCCCTTGGGAACCGTCGTCGTAGATCGAAGAACCCTGCATGATGATTTTTTTACTGCCCAGATTCAGGTTGCTGCTGATGTTGATGGTCCCCTGGCGGAACTCCGGCTGGTCGTAGATGATCGGGTTGCCGTGCAGGTGAACCCGGTTGGCACCGCCACGGATAATCAGGCCGCCCCCCTGAGAACCATCGTCGTAGATGGTGGAACCGAGCATGATGATCCGGTGGTTGCCCATGTTGAGGTTGCCGTCGTCCTGCATGTAGGAGGCCAGCTGTTTTAGACGCTGGATTTCATGGGGAGCAAAGGCGTCATGGGCCGCTCCTGCGGCAAAGACGGTCAGCAGGGTCACCAGAATACCGATGATGAAGCTTTTTGCGTCAATGCTTTTCATGATGGTTCCTCCTTGCGTAGGCGGGTTTATGCATCCCCCAGATGTTTGTTGGGGATCAGATAGTTGCGGATATAGTCGCTGACAGCTGCCTCCAGTGAGAGGGTTGCTGCGGTGTAGCCGGTCTGACGGATCTTCTCGGTCTCTGCGCAGGTGTGATACTGGTAGGTGTTGCGGATCGACTCCGGCATGTCGATGTAGTCAATCGCCACCGGCAGGTCCATGGCGTTAAAGACTGCCGTTGCCAGCCGGTTCCAGCTGGCGGTGCTGCCGCCACCCACGTTGAAGATACCGGCTGCTTCGCGGTTGTCAAGAAAGTGCAGGGTCATGGCCGCCGCATCCTTGACATAGACAAAGTCCCGCACTTGTTCACCGTCGGCGTAGTCGGGGCGGTGGGATTTGAAGAGCTTGAGCCGGCCGGTCTCGGAGATCTGTTCAAAGGCCTTCTGCACCAGGGAGCGCATCTCCCCTTTGTGTTGCTCATTGGGGCCGTAGACGTTGTAGTATTTCAGTCCCACCAGCTCGGTCAATAATCCCTGCTGTTGTGCCCAGAGATCAAATAACTGCTTGGAATAACCGTACATATTCATGGGGCGCAACTTGGTCAAAAGTGTTTCGTCATCGGAAAAACCCAGTTCGCCGTTGCCATAGGTGGCAGCGCTGGAGGCATAGATAAAGCGGGCACCCTGCTCTTTTGCAAACAGGGCAGCCTTGCGGGAATATTCAAAGTTGTTGCGGATCAGGTAGCTGGCATCCCGTTCGGTGGTGGCAGAGCAGGCCCCCAGATGGATGATCGCCTGCAGCGGTCCTGAAAGGCGGGATGTCAGGCTGCCGTTGTCCAGCAGTGCTTCAAAGGCATCTTTTTCGAGGTAATCCCTGAACTTGAGTGGTGCCAGGTTGCGCCACTTTTCAGTCAGACCCAGGTGGTCAACCACCATAATATTTTCACTGCCGCGTTGATTCAGGCCATGTACAACAGCGCTGCCGATCAGGCCGGCGCCTCCGGTTACAATGATCATGATATTTTCTCCTCCAGAGCATCAACTGAGACTCAACTTATACAGGATAATTGCGAAAGAATTGAGTTCTGTCAAATTCATTTCAGAATTGTTTTGTTAAAACAGGCAGGCTACTATCTTTCCTTCCAAGCCCTACTGCAAGGAGATGCTGCCATGCCCTGCCGTTCTGTCTGTCCCTATGACTGTCCCGATGCCTGCGGCCTGTTGGTAACGGTCGAAAATGACAAGGCGATCAAGATTGAGGCTGACCCAAATCATCCGATTACCCGGGGGCTGATCTGCGGCAAGATGCGTCAATATCAGCAGACCGTGCATTCGCCTCAGCGCCTGACCGCGCCGTTGCTGCGAACCGGTCCCAAGGGAGCCGGACAGTTTACTCCGATCAGCTGGGACGAAGCAGCGCAGCGGATCTGTTCCCGCTGGCAGGAGATCATTACCGAGCATGGTGCCGAGGCGATCCTGCCCTATTCCTATGCCGGCACCATGGGGCTGGTGCAGCGCAACAGCGGCCATCCCTTTTTCCACAAACTGGGGGCCAGCCGTCTGGCCCGCACCATCTGTACCCCTGCCAAGGATTACGGCTGGAAGTCAGTCATGGGGGATACTCCGGCCCTTGATCCTGCAGAGCGTAGCCAGAGCGACCTGATTATTCTCTGGGGACTGAATGCCGCTGCCACCAGCATCCACAGCATGGCTGCCACCCAGGCTGCCCGGAAGCTGGGGGCGCAGGTCTGGGCCATTGACACCTATCAGACCCCCACCTGTCAGGCTGTGGACCGGGCAATTATCGTCAAACCGGGCAGTGACAGCGCCCTGGCCCTGGGGATGCTGCAGGTGATGGTGGCAGAAGGGCTACTGGATCAGGAATTTATTGCCGCTCATGTGTCTGGTTTTGAAGACCTTTGCCAGCAGACGCTGCCGGATTGCAGCCCGGAAAAGATCTCGTCAGTCTGCGGTTTGCCTGCAGATACGATCCGTGATCTGGCACGGGCCTATGCGGCAGCCAAGGCGCCTTTCATCCAGGTCGGTGGTGGTTTGACCCGCTACGCTAACGGCGCCATGACCATCCGTTGTATCGCCTGCCTGCCTGCAGCTAGCGGAGCCTGGCAACGGCCGGGAGCAGGACTGTTCTGCGGTACCTCCACCGGGTCAGCCTTTCCGCTGCAGCGGGTTACCCGTGAGGATTTCATGGCCAGCCCGACCCGGATCGTGAACATGAACCAGCTGGGAACGGCCCTGAACAACCTCAATGATCCTAAGGTGATGGCATTGTACGTCTACCACTCCAACCCGGCTGCCATTGCCCCGGACCAGAATGCGGTCTTACAGGGGCTGGAGCGGGAGGATCTGTTTACGGTGGTGCACGAGCGTTTCATGACCGACACTGCCCGCTATGCCGATATTGTCCTGCCTGCCACCAGTTCGCTGGAGCATCCCGATCTGTACCGCAGCTACGGCAGTTACCAGGCCCAGCGCTGCAGTAGGGTGATCCCGCCGCTGGGTGAGGCAAAATCCAACTGGGATACCTTCTGCCTGCTGGCAGAGGGGATGGGCTGGGATGAACCGTTTTTCAGGCAGTCGGCGGATGACCTGATTGATCAGCTGCTGGCTGAGCCCAATGGCTGGCGGGATGCAGCAATCACTGAACAACTGCGCCAGGGGGAACCGGTGCTGATGACGCCCCCGACCTCGCCGCGGGGCCCCTGGTTGACACCAACAGGGAAGATTGAGCTGCGCAATGAGCGGGAATCGCAGCCGCTACCCTGCCTGCTGCCCACCCATGCTGAAACAGACGGGTTTCCGTTGCGGCTGCAGCCAAGTGTCAGCCTGTACAGCCTGAACTCCAGCTTCAACGAGCGCGACGACCTGCTGCAGAAACGGGGAGCACCGACGCTGCTGATGCACCCTGCTGATGCCGCTGCCCGGCAGCTGCACGATGGCCAGCCGGTCTGTCTCTACAACCAGCTCGGATCAGTTGAGCTGGCGCTGCAGGTAACGGAACAGGTGCCCTGCGGTACCGTGGTCAGCGAAGGGGTCTACCGGCTTGATCGCAGCCGGTCCGGGCGCGGCATCAATGCCCTGACCTCGCAGCGTCTGACCGACTGCGGTGAGGGCAGCACCCTCTATGATGTAACGGTTGAGGTGACAGCTGCAAAAAAGTAGGTGAAATACCCCAGAAGAGGGTGGTATAGTACCTATTTTAGAACACATTTATAAGGAGTACCCCATGAGCTTCTTCCTCGATAAATATTTGGGTTTAAAGATCAAGACCCGTATTTACCTGCTCTGTGCCTGCTACAGTTTCTGCATTATCTTTGGTGTCGGGGCCGGCCGCTCACTTCCCCTGACCTACTCAATTCTGACCACTGCCCTGTTTGTGGCAGCCGGGGCGTTCTTCGGCGGCCTGCTGTTCTGGTCGGTCAACGATGCCCTGCAACGGATTCTTTCCTATCTGAAGGAGATGACCGACGGCAATCTGCGCCAGACCATTTCGGCCAAACGGAATAACGAGATCAGCGCCATCATCCGTTCCATCGCCACCTTGCAGACCGCCATGCAGACCATGATCTCCGGCATCCGGCAGACAACCGACAGTGTTGCTTCAGCATCGGAGCGGCTCCGTCAGACAGCTGAAAACATTGCCGATGGCACCGGCAGTGCTGCCTCCCAGTCCGATGCGGTCAGCCAGTCAGCTGATGGTATGGCCAGCGTCAGCAGTGAGATCGCCTGCAGTTGCGATACCATGTCGGCCATGGCCACCGAGGCCGAGCAGGTCTCACGGGAAGGGGAGCGGATCATCGCCGGCATGTCGGTGGTGATGGGCAGTATTGAAGGGGTGATGACCGAGACCACCTCTGCGGTCAAGAACCTGGGCGACACCTCCAACCAGATCGGCGACATCCTTTCCACCATCAGCGACATTGCCGATCAGACCAACCTGCTGGCCCTGAACGCCGCCATAGAGGCGGCCCGGGCAGGTGATCAGGGGCGTGGTTTTGCCGTTGTTGCCGATGAGGTGCGCCATCTGGCAGAGCGGACCACCAGCGCCACCCGCGAGATTCAGGGGATCATCACCGCCCTGCAGCGGGATGTGCGGGCCGTGGTCGGTTCCATGGAACAGAGTGCCGGCAGTGTGCATGAAGGGGGCGAGGGGGTACGGCTTTCCTGTGAGGCGATCGGCAGCATCCGTGAAAAGATCGGTGAACTGCTCAGCCAGGTATCCCATGTCGCTTCCGCCGCCGCCCAGCAGTCAAGTTCAACGGTGGCCATTTCCGGCAGCATGCACGGCATTACCTCCGTGATCCGTGAGGCTGCCCACGGCGCTGATGAAACCAGAAACGCTGCTGCCCAGATGGCATCGTCATCGGCAGAACTGCAGCAGATGGTCAGCAAGTTTCGCATCAACTGAAAACCGTTGCGGAGGCCATCGTTCCTTATCCGGCCTTCCCCATGACGTTTTCTATCTCGAGTTTGAAAGGTTCTTTATGCGACGTTTCGTGCGCAGTACACTTTGTTCGTTTTTCCTTTGCCTGGCAGCCCTGACCGTCCAGGCTGCTGAGCAACCGGCAGCCCCGGCAACGCCGCCAGCTGTTCCTGCGCCAGCTGCCCCTGCGGCACAACCGGATCTGAAACCTGCTCCGGGTCTGAGCCTGCTGCCCGCAGCCAAGCCCGCTCCCCAGCCGCTGGCGGTAGCAAAGATCGGTGTGGTGGATGTCAACAAGGTCTCCACCGACTCAGTCAGGGGTAAGGCAGCCCAGCAGCAGATCAAGGCGCAACAGACCAAATTGCAGAAGCAGGTCGAGGCAAAACGGAAGCAGCTGGATAAGTTCAAGGCTGATACCGAACGTCAGCTGCCCAGCCTGTCACCCCAGCAGCGGGAGGCAAAACAGCGGGAGTTTCAGAAAAAAATTGAAGAGTTTCAGAAGTTTGGCTTGAAGTCGGAAAAGGAGCTGATGGAAAGCCAGCAGAAGCTGACCAAGGGGCTGTTTGAGGCGATCGGCAAGGCTGCAGACGAGCTGGGCAGGGCCAAGGGATTGACCGCGGTTGTGATCAACCGAGAGTTGCTTTTTCTGGGGGCAGGGGTTGAACCGCTTGACATCACAGCGGATCTGATCACGCTGCTGGATGGAAAAACAAAGTCGAAGTAGCCAGGAGGCAGCTTTGAGCCTGTGTAAAAAAGGGCCACCGGGTAACGGTGGCCCTTTTCTGTCCGGCGTTCAGCCGCTCTTCCGGGAACCGGCCTCAGCTCCCTGGGCTACGGTATCAACGCTCAGCGGTTCTTCCGTTGCCCGTCGAAAGCCCTTGAGGGCGCCCCCCAGCGACGAGCCCAGCTGAGGCAGCTTGCCCGGTCCGAACACCACCAGGCAGATCACCAGAATCAGGATCAGTTCCGGCATACCAAATCCAAACATGGGCAGCTCTCCTTCCGGTTACCTGGCTATGGCCGCTTTGTAGGCCTCAATCACCTTACGCACCTTTTCAGAGGGCGGGCCGACCGTGATCAATCCCAAGGGTCGTTCGATCTTGTCCGTCTTGACCACCACTACCCCCGCTTTGACAAACCCGGCCCCCAGGCCGCCGATGGCGGCAGGGTCTTTGGCCACCTCGGCGCTGATGGTGGCCACATTGACCGGCAGGGTCTCCTTGAGATACTCCTCATTTTTGAGAACCTTCTGTTTGATCAGGCCGCGGGTGGCACTGGAGAGGGTATCGGTGACCACCTTGATGGTCTGGTCAGCCCCGCCCAGCTCTTTCCAGTTGGTGATCTTGCCGGTGTGGATATCCTTCAGCTGCGGGAAGGTTAGTGTCTGGACCTTGTTGGCCGGATTGACCACAAAGACCACCTGATCCATCTGAATGGCGTGCAGCTGTAACTTGGAGGTGTCTACCTCACGCCCGGCGGCCTTGGCTCCCTTGGCAACGGTCTCAACCGAGGCAGAGGCCAGTGAGGCATCGCACTTGCCATCAGCCAGATCAATCAGACCTTTGCCGGCATTGCTCTTAACGATCTCAAGGCTGTAGCCGGTGGCCTTCTCAACCGCTGCCTTGTGGGGATTGATCAGGCTGTCCACCACGCTGGCGGCGCCGTACAGCTTGACCACCGTCTTGGCAGCTTCGAATTTGCGATGACAGGAGTCGCAATCGCTGAAGGCCCGTTTGCCGTTGTGGCAGACAAAACAGGCCTTGTCCTCAAAATGGTTCTGCATGGTGATCAGGGCCTTTTTCCGGGTTGCAAAGATGGCACTGTGGCAGTCATTGCAGACCATCCCCTTGGAGGCATGCAGTCTGCCGTCAAAGATGACCCGGCCCTGGCCGGCCCCCCCATACAGAAGGGCCTTGTCATGGGTGGCAAATGACAGACCGGACAGGGTCAGCAGCAGGCAGATTATCAACATGAGTGTTCTGTACATGGGTTGCTCCTGATATGGTTGCGGCAGACGCCAGCCTGCCGCAACCGGGAAAGGGTACGCTTAAACCAGAATAGACCTGCTGACCTTTTTGACATCAGCCGTACCGGTCAGGGTCATCGCAACCACCAGCTCCCCCTGCATCTTCTTCAGCATCAGAGCCACACCTTCCGGGCCGCCACCCACGGAACCGCGCACCAGCGGACGGCCCACCAGCACCGCATCAGCCCCCAGGGCCAGCATCTTGAGCACATCGGCACCGTAGCGGACACCGCCGTCAGCAAGGATAACGATATCCCCCTTGACCTTGTCGGCAATGGCCGCCAGCACCTGGGCGGTACCGGGGGTATGGTCCATCACCCGTCCGCCGTGGTTGGAAACCACGATTCCGGCTGCGCCGACGTCAACCGCCTGCTTGGCCTCATCCACGGTCATGATCCCTTTGATGATGAACGGCATTTTGGTTGCGTTTGCCAGTTCACGCAGCTGCTTCAGGTTTTTGGGTTCCACGGTCTTGCCGGGCAGGGCCCGTGAGGCCCGTCCTGCCGAGTCGATATCAATGGCAAAGAACGGTGCCCCGGCAGCTTCCAGCAGGCGGATCCGCTCAATGATCTCGGCCTGGGTGCGGGGCTTGATCTGACCTGCTGCCTTGCCGCGGTATTTTGCCACGGTTTGCAGGCGGGTCTGATAGACCGAGAGCGGATCACCGATGCCGTCAGCGGCAAAACCGATCGTACCGGCCTGGATACAACCGGCAATGATCCCCTCAATGTACTCCTCTTCCGAAACCTTACCCTGCAGCCCCATGTTATAGGTCACACCACCGGTAATGCCGGAGAGGATCGGCATGGACAGTTTGACCCCGAACAGGGTCAGCGAGGTGTCCGGCTTCTTGACCTCGTGGAAGGTCCGCATATTCAGCTCATACTTGGCCAGTGCGGCCAGATTGTTGCGGAAGGCCTTGCCGGAGTCGATGCCGCCCATGCCGGGGACTTCGCCGGAACAGGCCACGCCGTCGCATTCCGGGCAGACCCGGCAGCGCGGGTACATCTTCTCACGGGCCACCTTCAAGACCTGATCCAGCTTGAGGGCACTCTTGCCTGTTGCGGCTGCCGTTGCTCCGGTGGCGGCCTTCTTTGCCTCTTCAGCGGCACTGGCCTCCCGTGGGCTGCCCACGGCCTGTACTGCCAGCACGCTGGCACCAACCACTGCTGCAGTCTTGATGAAGTCGCGCCTGCTGAAACCAGCTGCCGAGATGCTTTCCTGCTCGTCATGGATCTGTGACATGGCCTTGCCTCCTTTGGTGTTTTCCAGCTTCAGGCCCCGTGGGCCGGCAACTGGAGTTGGTGACAGAAACAAAGAATATCGGGATGTTGAGGTTTGCGCTAAGGGCGGTCCCGGATGATTTCAGCGTAGCGCAGCTTCAGCGCAAGCTGAATCACAACCTGCTGAGCAGCAGATTGAGGGGCTGAATGGCATAAAAGAGGGGATGAATGGTTTCCGGTGCCTGTTCAGGAGACGTGCAGCGGAAGCTGAAGGTGCTGCAGGGGAGCGTTCGTCAGGTCAGACCTGGGAGATCAGGTGTTTCTTGAGATCCCTGGCATGGTAGCGACTGACCAGGATCTCGGTCCGGGCCGGGTCGTTCATCACCAGTTTGCAGCTGCCGCTGAACCAGGGGATGATCTCCAGTATACAGTTGAGGTTGACCAGTGAATTGCGATGGGCGCGGAAGAAGGCGTACGGCTCAAGCTGTTCCTGCAGGGCGGTAATGGTGTGGCTGGTCTGGTAGACCCGCGTGGCGGTATGGATATGGGTGACCGCTTCGGTACAGCGGACAAAAACAATACTCTCCGGTGCTATCGGCAGGATCTTGCTGCCCTGGCGGGCCGCTACCCACTTGCGGTCGTCATGGGGCGGTTCAGGCAGGGGCCTTTCAAGGCCGGGCGGCGTCGGGGCCAGCTGCTTGCGTACCTTGTCGATGGTCCTGCCAAGCCGTTCCAAGGTGACCGGCTTGAGCAGATAATCAAACGCCTCAAGATTGAAGGCATCCACCGCAAACTGGCTGTAGGCGGTGGAAAAGACCACCAGCGGGCGTTCCGGCAGCTCCTGGAGGATCTGGGACAGTTCAATCCCGGTCAGTCCCGGCATCTGGATATCCAGAAACAGGAGCCGGGGTTTCAGCTGGCGCAGCAGACGCAGCCCTTCCGTTGCGGTGGCGGCCTCGCCGACAATCTCAAGTTCCGGCAGCTGCTCCAGCAGGTAGCGCAGTTCCCGCCGGGCAGGGGCTTCGTCGTCGATCAGAAAGACCGTGATGCTCATGCGGTCACCGGGATGGAAAAGGAGATCGTCGTGCCGGCGCCGGGGGTGCTCTCGATCCTGAGGGCCCGTTTGCGGCCATAGAGTGCCACCAGGCGGGCATTGACGTTTTTCAGGGCAATCCCCAGCCCCTCTTTGCCGGTGGGATGCTGCCGGGTTGTCAACAGGCCGGACAGCTTGGCCTGGTCCATGCCGACCCCGTTGTCCGCAACCCTGATATGCAGGTTTTGCTGCTCTTTGCGGGCCTGGATCGTGATATCCCCGCCTGCATCCCGCGGCAGGATGCCGTGGCGGATGCCGTTTTCCACCAGCGGTTGCAGGATCAATGGCGGCACCGGGCAGTCCAGGGCGGCCTCATCGATCTGGTAGTGTATCCGGACCCGCTCCTCAAAACGGGCCTGCTCAATCGCCAGATAGGCCTCGCAGTGTTGCAGCTCAACCGAGAGCGGCACCTCGCGCTCGGTGGTGGCGGTGCTGTTGCGGAAGAACTCTGCAAGTTTTACCAGCAGATTGGTGGCGATGGCCGGGTCGGTGCGGGTATAGCTGATGATGGTGGAGATGGCATTGAAGAGAAAATGAGGGTTGATCTGGGCCTGCAACGCCCGGATCTCCGCCTTGGCCAGCTGCTGCTCACGGAAGACGGTGGAGATCAGCTGGACAAAGACGGCATTACCAAGTCCGTTGACCAGAATCGAGGGAAAGGCCAGCACCGTCACAAGGTGCAGGGCCGAGGAGAACGGTTTGGCCAGCAGCAGGATCAGCGTCATCTTCAGGATCTCATTGACGGCGCCCACCGCAAAGGCGGCAAAGATGTCGTATTCGACCCGGCGCAGTCGGGGATAGAGCCAGGCCGCCACCACCCCCTGCAGGACCGTAGCGATGCCGCAGGAAAGGGAGGTCAGGCCGGCAGGATCAATGGCATAGCGGTGGATGCCCGCCACCAGTCCGGCTGCCAGGCCGACCAGCGGTCCGCCCAGGATACCGGCCAGGGCCACCGCCACCCCGCGCAGGTTGGCTATGGCACCGTGAAAGGCAAAGCCGCTGTAGGTGGCCATGATGCCGGCCCCGCCGAACATGAACGCCAGCACCAGCTTGTCCCTCCTGCTGGCGATGCCGGTCAGCAGACGTTTGAAGGCCTTGAAACGGATCAGGAATATGAACAGGATGGCAAACAGGCCGAGGCGTTCGAACAGATCAAGAAAGAGTCCCATGGGTGCTCCTGATCTCCGGTTAGGTGCTGGTTCGGTTAATGTAGCAGACCGGAGCGCTCTTTGCCAGCACTACCGGGGGATGGGAAGGACCGCTGTTCAGGCCAGTCGGCTGATCGGGCGGGCCGTAAGCAGTACAGCGGCAAGGCAGATGGTAGATCCCAGGGAAAGTGCCGCGGCGGCCCCGACGGTTCCGGCCAAAAGTCCCATCAGGGCGTGGCCGAAGGGGGCCATACCTGCCAGCGTCAGGGTGTAGAACCCCATCACCCGGCCGCGCAGGGATGCCGGACAGCGGTGCTGGAGCAGACAGTTGGCCAGTGCCAGCAGGCAGACAATGCCGACCCCGCTGAACAGCAGGGCCAGCAACGAGGCATAGTACTGATTGGAGCGGGCAAACAGCAGCAGGCAGATCCCGAACAGCAGGCCGGATGCCACCACCAGCCGCCCTTTACAGCGTGGCTCGCGTTGCAGGGTCAGCCACAGGGCTGCCGCCAGTGCGCCGGTACCTGACGAGGCAGCCAGCATCCCCAGCCCCTGGGGGCCGACATGCAGGATGCCGTCTGCAAACAACGGCAGGAGCGGCACAAAAGAGATCCCGAACAGGCTGATCACCGCGATCAGCAGGAGGAGCAGGCTACTCTCCTTCTCTGCTGCCACAAAGCGTAAGCCCTCCTGCAGCTCTGCCAGCAGGCTGGTGGAGGGTCCGGCAGAGCGGTGCGGCAGGCTGCCAGCCTGCGGTCCCATGGCCAGCAGACTGGCACTGCCGATCAGAAAGCTGGCGGCATTCAGGTAGAAACAGCTGGCAGTGCCCCAGGCGGCAATGATACCGCCTGCCAGCACCGGCCCCACCACCCGGGTCGCGTTAAAGACAACCGCATTCAGCGAAAGTGCCCCCAGCAGCAGCTCCGCCGGGACAAGCCGTCCCCAGAAGACCTGACGGGCCGGCAGATCAAAGGCGTTGATCACCCCCAGCAGCAGAGCCAGGGCCACGATCAGGCCCGGCGTGACTTGACCGCTTCGGGTCAAAAATCCCAATACTAACGCCGGGATCAGTGATAACAACTGGGTGGCGATCAGCAGTCTGCGGCGGTCATAGCGGTCGGCAAGCGCTCCCCCCACCAGGGAGAGCAGGCAAACCGGCGCGGTCAGGGCCACGGCGGTCAGGGCCAGCCAGAAGGCAGAGCCGGTCAGCTGATAGACCAGCCAGCCCTGGGCCACCGACTGCATCCAGGTGCCGGACAGGGATATCAGCTGCCCTCCCAGATAGAGGCGCACATTGCGGTTGGCAAGTAGGGCATGGCAGGCTGTCCGGTCCATTGGAAACGCTCCCGGTGATGATAACAGCGGGACGAGAGACCCGCCCCGCTGTTACGGGTGTGGATTACTTTGCTACTGGTTTTGCCAATTTTGCAGCATTGGCTCCGGCAATCCGGCCAAAGGTGATGGTCTCGGAGATGGAGTTGCCACCCAGGCGGTTGGCGCCATGCACCCCACCGGTCACTTCACCGGCAGCATAGAAACCGGCAATCGGCTTGCCGTTCTTGGCGATTACCTGAGTGTCGGTATTGATCTTCAGGCCACCCATGGTGTAATGCACGCCCGGCTTGATCTCAATGGCATAGAACTTGGCGGTCCGCAGGGCACGGGGCAGGTCAGGCCGCTTGAACTCAGCATCATTCTTGGCATCCACCGCCTTGTTGTAGGTCTCGATTGAGGCCTCAAGGGTATCGGCAGGCATCTTCAGGGCTGCTGCCAGCTCCTTGATGGTTGCCCCTTCCTTGACCAGCTCAAGGTGGAAGTAGCCGTCGATCTGTTTCAGACTCTTGCGAATCGCCTCATCAAAGATCAGGTAGGCCGACTTGCCGGTCTGGTGCAGGATTGCCTCAGAGGCCTTGTCGCGGGTGGTCAGTTCGTTCACAAAACGCTTGCCTTCGTGGTTGATCAGGATGGCGCCGTTACCACGCACCGCCTCGGTAATCAGAATCCGGCTACCGGCTGCCACGGTGGGATGAATCTGGATCTCCTTCATATCTTTCAGCTCGGCACCGGCCTTATTGCCCAGCTCCAGGCCGTCACCGGTGGCGCCGGGCTGGTTGGAGGTGGTCATCCCCTTGAATTCAGGACGGTAGAAGGCCACCTTGTCCGGGTTGGCGGAGAATCCTCCGGCAGTCAGCACCACTGCCTTGGCCTTGATGGTGTAGCTGCCGCTGTGTTTGCCTTCCACGACAACTCCGGTTACCCGGCCCTGCTTGTCTTCAATGATCTTGACCACTTTGCTGTTGACGCGGACATCGAGCTTGCGATCGGCAGCGTTCTTGCGCAGCACATTGGCAATATGAGCACCCACGGCAGTGCCGCCGGTGGGACGATGGGTCCGGTAGACGCTGGCACCGGCCATCCGGCCCACGTCGCTGATATCAGCGCCGATGGAGGTCAACCAGTCAACCGAGCCGGACGAGTTCTGGGCCAGAATCCTGACCAGCTCAGGATCATTGGTGTTTTTACCACCCTTCATGGTGTCCTGATACATCAGTTCAACTGAGTCCTTGATCCCCTTGGTCTTCTGGAATTTGGTCTCGGCGGCGTTCATGCCACCTGCGGCCAGCATGCTGTTGCCGCCGGTAATCGGCTGTTTTTCCAGCAGAATAACCTTTGCTCCGGCATCATGGGCCGTAATGGCAGCGGTCATGCCGGATGCCCCGGCGCCGATCACCACCACATCGGTGGTTTCTGTCTTCCTGACAGATTTCTTCAGTTTCAGCGGTACTGCAGCAGCAGCTCCGCCCGGAATCGGCATATCGTAGGTGTGGCACTTCAGGCAGTAGGCCTGTGAACGGCTGTGACCGCTGTGGCAGGTGGTACAGTTGATCTGCCCCAGATGGGATTTATGGGGGTTGATGTGTCCCTTGGCCTTGGCACCCACGGCCTCCAGGTCGCCGTGACAGCCGACACAGCTCTGGTTGATACCTTTTTCGCTGTCGTCAACTATGATCTTTTTGGCGGTGCCGTGGCAGTCGGCACAGCCGATCTGTTTGGCCTTGTGCAGTTCCGCCAACGCGGTTTTCCCTCCTTCAGCGGCCTGGAGTGCACCGGCGGGCAGCAACAGGACTGCCAGCCCCAGCAGCATGATGATCCGTCCAAACATCTGTTTCATGGTTGTTCTCCTCTCTTGGTGGTGATGCACGATACGAGGGCGGTCCGGCCGGATTCCGGTCAGACCGCCTGATGGCAGGTACTGAAATGCTATCCCTGTTTCTCCGGTTGTCAACCGGGGTATTTGTTAGAACATGAAGCGTGAGATGATGTAGGCTATTACGGTTGAGGTGCTGACACCGATCAGGCCAGGGATCATAAAGCTGTGGTTTAACAGGTATTTGCCTATTCTAGTGGTGCCGGTGCGGTCCATGTTGATGGCAGCCAGGTCGCTGGGGTAGAAGGCAAAGAAGAAGTAGGCGTAGCTGGCCGGCATCAGGCCCAGCAGCAGGGGCACCGGCAGACCCAGGGCCAGCCCCAGCGGCAGGGTAATGGCCAGGGTGGCTGCCTGACTCTTGACAAAGGCGGAGATGCAGAAGGTGGCGATGGCGAAGGTCCAGGGGGCTGTCTTGACCATGGCACCGATGTTCTCGATCAGATAACCCTTGTTGGCGGAGATAAAGGTGTCGCTCATCCAGGCGATACCGAAGATGGAGACCACGGCGATCATACCGGCGGTAAAGACGCTGGAGTGGGCGATATCCTTGGCCTTGACGTTAGCGGCGAACATGATGAAGGCGCCAAAGGCCAGCATGACGAACTGCACCACCGTGGTCATGGCCACCGCCTTGCCTTTGTGGTCAAGGGGAAGCAGTTCCGGGAAACTGGCCAGGAGGATGATGGAACCGACACCGGCAAAGAACAGCAGCACTGACAGTTTGGCCGTGGTGGAGATCTTCTGGTCCAGCGTTGTGACATTGGCGTTCAGGGCGTTACGGAAGTCGGGATCTTCCAGACGGGCCTGGAATTCCTGGTCTTTATCCAGGTCTTTGCCACGGTTGAAGCTCCAGGCGGCAGCTGCCAGCACACCCAGTACACCGGCCGGCATGGTGACCATGATGATATCCACCAGGGTGACCGGATAGCCGGCCTTGGCGGCAAAGCCGAGGAAGAAGGTCACGGCAGCGGCAACCGGACTGGCGGTAATACCCATCTGGGAGGCGACACTGGAGATCGCCATGGGGCGTTCCGGACGGATACCGGTCTTGAGTGCCACGTCGGAGATAACCGGCAGCAGGGCGTAGACGGCATGGCCGGTACCGCAGCAGACGGTCAGGAAAAAGGTGGAGAGCGGGGCAAGGATGGTGACGTACTTGGGATGGGCGCGCAGCATCCGCTCGGTCAGCTGCACCAGGTAGTCAAGCCCGCCTGCCACCTGCAGGGTGGCCGAGGCGGTCACCACCGCCAGGATGATCAGCATCACCGCAATGGGCGGCTCGGACGGCGCACTGCGGAAGCCCAGCACCAGCAGTGAAACCCCCAGACCACCGATCAGGCCGAGGGAGACACCGCCCCGGCGGATACCGATCAAAACCGCTCCAAGTACCAGCACGAATTGGATCCAGAACATTAACATGGTACACCTCCTGTCGATGACGTTTGTCATGGGTTGCGAAGAAAGCCTTTGCCCTGACAGGAGCAGCAACAGTGCCAATGCCGTTTCATTTTGCTAACATGTCAATATAGCTAGTTAATTTTGAGGTATGGGGCCGGTTTGAGATATCCAAAGGGTATAACCCAGGTTATGGCGGGAAAGGGCCGGATGCTGTTTATTTCTGTAATATCGGTCAGATAGTCTGAAATTACGGACGTTATAGCCATAACCATGGTTATGGCGGGGTGGACAAGCTGAGGGGGCAGATCAAAAATATCCCGTTATCTCCCAGTGTTATCTTAAAGAATAATGAGGAAGACGGCAGTGGTCAGCAGCAGCAGCAGGCGGTGCCCCAGCAGGCCGGGTCCGCCCAGATTGTGCTGCCGTTGCAGGCTGGCCAGGGCAACCAGTGAGAAGGTCATCCCGGCGAGGATGCCGGGATAGATCAGCAGGCGCAGGGTGCCCAGCTCCGGGGTGAGCCGGGCCGGATCGGTCAGCCGGGTCAGGCCGAAGGCGGTCAAGAGCAGCGGTATCAGCTGCGCCCCTCCTTCAACCAGGGCGCGGAAGTAGATCATGAACAGGCCGGTGATCGCCAGCGGCAGGTAGGCCAGGCCATAGACCGTAAAGGCCTGCCGCCGGCGCAGCGCGGGTGCCGCCCCTGAGCAGGCCATCGCCGCCAGGCAATACAGCAGTACCATCCCCACGGCCAGGGCAAAATCAGGCCCGCTCCAGACGGTGGAAGGAAAGACCTCCTTGGTCCGTCCCATCAGGAGCGGAGTCCCTTTGGCCGCGGCAATCGTACCACAGAGCGCCACGCTGAACAGGGCTTCATAAAAACCGTGGCGGGAGCGGTTGAGCAGGCCCCAGGCCGGATTGCGCAGGTCGAGCTGCATGGAGTGGTGCGGGCAGCTGCGTACACAGTTGAGGCAGAGTACGCAATGGTCGGAGTTATCGATGCCGGTGGGGTGCAACCCCATCGGGCAGCCCCGTTCCTTGACGCAGTCGTCCACCCGGCAGCGGCTGACGCAGACCGTGCGGTTGCTGTGCATCTCAAGCAGGGAAATCCGTGACACCAGGCTGACGATCCGGCCCAGCGGACAGAGAAACTTGCACCAGCCCCGACGGCCGATGATCAGGTCGGCCATAGCCGTGGCAGCCAGCAGCCCGGCCAGCAGGATGCCGGTGGCCAGGGCATGGGAAAACATGCCGGTGGCCTGTTCCACCAGCAGTATCATGATCATCCCGGCCAGGCTGATCGCCGCACCCCACTTTTTCAGCCACTGCATCGGTTCATGGGTGACCCGCGTCTTTACGCCGACAAACTCGCCGATCGCCTCCAGCGGGCAGTAGCTGCACCACCCCCGCGCCACCAGAAAGGCGGTGGCAAGCAGGGCCGGCCACCAGAGGGTCCAGACCGCCAGGTTGGCGGCATTGCCGGTGCGGGGACCGGCCAGGGTGTAGCCCATCACCAGCAGAAACAGCGGCACGGTCGTCCAGCGCAGCAGCCGGGGGAAGTCAGGACGGCGGGCCAGCCGTTCCACCGACGGCAGCGAGAGCAGGTTGAAGCGGCCGCCGAAGGACTGCCCCTGCAGAAAGATATGTTCCGCCTGGATCTCGTCGGCGTTGCAGACCACCACGGCGCGGCTCATGACCTGGTACAGCTCGCTGCCGTTAAGCGGCCAATCGTGGTCCACCAGGCGGTTCAGGGCATCCTGGGAGATCCGCCGCACCTGCTTGTGGTGCTTGGCGTTGAGGCTGGCCAGCAGACTGCGGGCGATCAGCGGAATATCCTTCTTGCGCTCACGCAGCGGCGCCATCTCCAGACGCTCCGTTGCCAGCCGGCGGTACAGCCCGCCATGGAAACTGCCGGCCGCAGCCTGTTCAGCCAGCGGCTCGCTGCTGGTGGCGATGATCCGCACCTCGGCGTTACGCAGACGCTGCTCGCCACGTCGTTTGAACTGGCCGCTTGCCAGGCACTGTGCCAGCAACTCCTGCACCGCCGGGGTCAGGCAGTCCACATTACGCAGGATCAGATCTCCTCCGGCGGCCAGCTCCAGCATGCCGCGCCGTATCCGCCGGGCATAGACCGCTCCGTCCGGGACATGGCCGAACAGGGCCGCTTCCTGGGCAATTTCAAGCAGCAGGGCATCCTTGACCGCAATGGCGCCGCGCTGTTCGCTGCCGATCACCGGCGGCGGTGTGGCGCAATCGAGAAACAGCACCGGACAGGAGGCATCGGCATGGAAGTGGATCAGGCGTGCTGCCAGATCCTTCCAGGTGCCCGGCTCACCGGTGATCAGCACATGGTTGCGTTGGCGCCCCAGCTGCACAAGCCGCGCGTTGAGGGCCCGCACGTTGGAGGAGTTGCCGGGAAAGGCGCCGAACTCGGGCAGCAGTTGCCAGCCGATGACATTGGTGATCGCATCGCGGTGCTCCCGCTCCTCCCGTTGATGGCGCTGGGCCCAGCTGCCCAGCTGATAGGCCAGGATGCGGCAGAGATTGGCGTAGATCTGCGGGGTTTCATGGAGCAGCTCTTCAAAATCGCTGCGGCCCAGACTGACGGCCCGCACCTCGCTGATGGCCCGCACATCGGCAGTGCGTGCTTCTCCGGTCAAAATCGCCCGCTCACCGATGATCTCACCCCTGCCCAGCTCGGTTACATTAAAGATCTGGCCGTTGCCATCCTGCAGCTCGACCCGGACCCGTCCCTCCAGGATCAGGTACAGCTCTTCCGGTGGTGCATTTCTGGACAAAATGACCATGCCGGACAAAAAGACACATTCCTGCAGCCGCTGGCTGATGCGCTCCAACTCGTGGGGTGACAACCCGGCAAAGATCCGGACTGCGGCAAGATCCTCATAACATGCCGGCATAAAACGATAGTTTCCTCGGGGTCTGAAAGGATGTGCTGAGTGACGCCGCCGGCGCCGGACAGGCGGATAGCGGCTGTAGTCTGGTGTAGCAAGGAGGGAGCCATGATGGCGGTGTGGCGCGTATACAGCGCGTGGTCTTGCAGTATTGCGTAATGCCGGTGCTGCCGGAGGGGGGGCTGCTAGCCCCTCCCGTCGGCAGCCAGCTGGCGCAAGCTGGTGATATCCCGCAGCGGCGGTGCCCCGAACATGCGGCTGTACTCACGGTTAAACTGGGAAGGGCTTTCGTAGCCCACCTGAAAAGCGGCATTGGCGGCATCCATCCGTTCTGCCAGCATCAGTCGTCTGGCCTCCTGCAGCCGCAGCTGCTTCTGATACTGCAGCGGGCTCAGGGCGGTCAGCGATCGGAAGTGATGATGGAATGTCGACGTACTCATGTTGATCTGAGCAGCAAGCTGATCCATGCTGATCGACTGGGAATAGTTGCTCTGCAACCAGCCGATCGCCTTGGCAATATGCTGGCTCTGGCTGCCTGCCGTGGCGATCTGGCGCAGCCGCTCCCCCTGGTCCCCCACCAGCAACCGGTAGATAATTTCGCGCTGGATGACCGGCGCCAGGATCGGGATATCCTTTTCATCTGCCAGCAGGTCAATCAGACGGATAAAGGCGTTAACCAGCTGCAGGGTCACCTTGCCGGTTGCCATACCGCGGCTCGACTGCTGGGGCCGTGGCTGCGGCAGGTTGCTGTCCACCATCAACTGCGAAACCTCGCGCAGATCGAATGTCAGCCTCAGCCCAAGATACGGTTTTTCAGGGCTTGCCTCGACAATCTGCACGATGGTCGGCAGATGTACCGAGGTGATCAGATAATGCTGCGCGTCATAGCGGTACGTGTCATCACCCAGCATGACCCGTTTGGCTCCCTGGGCAATCAGGCAGACGCCCGGTTCATAGATGCCGCTGACCGGTTCGGTCGGCTCGGTCCGCCGGAACAGCGCCAGTCCCGGAATGGCCGTTGCATGCATTTCGCCCTGTTCGGTCCATCGGGCAATACTCCTGTTCAGCTCCTGAAGGGCGCCAGCTAGGCTGTCAACCTCAATGGTGCTGCAACTAACAGATTTTTCCATGATTGTCTCCTGATTGCATAGTACCCAACCGGTTGCAGCGTTACAATGCTATTTCTGCTATCAACAGGATCAGGCAATAAATCGACAGGATCAGTCTATCGCTCATTCGTTTTCAGGGGGTAGGATACGATCATCACATCCGGACAGGAGAACAGACATGCGCAACTTCATTTTCAGTATTCCCACCACCGCTTACTTCGGCAAGGGGCAGATCAAGATTCTCGGCGAGGCCATCAAGTCACAGGGCGGCTCCAGGGTGCTGTTGGCCTATGGCGGCGGCAGCATCAAGCAGAACGGTATCTACGACACCATTCTGGAACAGTTCCGTACCGCCGGTCTGGTCTATGTGGAACTGAGCGGTATCCAACCCAATCCGCGGATTGAAAGTGTTGAGCAAGGGATCAAGCTCTATCGCGACAATAGCTGCGATTTCATCCTGGCCGTGGGGGGCGGCTCCACCCTGGACGCCTGCAAGGCCATTGCCGCCGGGGTGAAGTATGCTGGTCCGGTCAATGACCTGTTTGTCGATGCATCAGGCCTCTCATCCAGAATCACTGCGGCAGCTCCGCTGGCAACCATCCTGACCATGGCCGGCACCGGCTCCGAGCTGGATATGGGTGCGGTCATCACGGTGGGTGAGGATCACAAGAAAAAGGTGCTCCTGCACCCGTTGGTCAATCCCCGCTTCTCCATCCTGGACCCGGAGTACACCTATACGGTGCCGGAGCATCATACCATGGCCGGTGTGGCGGACATCCTCTGCCACCTGATGGAACAGTACTTCACCCCCGATGTTGCTGCCAAGGTTCAGGACCGGATGAACGAAGGGGTCATGAAGGTGGTGCTGGAGGAGGCCCCCACGCTGCTGGCCAATCCGCAGGACTATGATGCCCGCGCCAACATCATGTGGGCCAGCTCCATGGCCCTGGCCGGGTTCCAGTTTCTGCTCGGCAAGCCGGGTTTTGCATTCCCACTGCACGGCATGGGACATGAACTGTCCAGCCGGTACGACATGACCCACGGCGTCACCCTGGCGTTGCTGACGCCGGCCTGGATGCGCCACACCCTGGCCGCCGCCCCTCAATACCTGCCGGTTTTTGCCAGATTCGCCCGTAATGTCATGGAGATCCGCGAAGAGGACGATCTCAAAGCAGCAGAGGCAGGCATTAAGGCGCTTGAGGCGTTCTATGCCACCATCAGGATGCCGCTAAACCTGCGTGAGGCCGGGGTGCAGCAAGCAGACCTAGAGAGTATGGCAGCCAAGGCGGTTGAAAACGGCAAGCTGGGCTGCCTGGCCCTGATTGGCAAGGATGAGGCCCTGCAGATCATGCGGATGGCCTTTTGAGACAAAGGATAACCCCTTGCGTTTTGGAGCCCTGCGATCTGCTTATGGTTAATATGCTGGTCATTATGTGTGTTTATGCATAGCATTTTAGCCAATTAGGAGTCGCTATGATTGACCGGATCGAGACTGTCATTCGTGACAGTTGGGAGAGGGTCTGTGCAGAAGCGGAACTGAGCCCGGTCGATAAAATATAACTGTGGGGACATCAGTTTCTTAATCCGTTTCCCATTGAGCGGTGACCACAAGAACAATTGTCTACGAAAAGGCACGAAAATATGGACAACGGATTATACGAGGCATTCCTTTCCTGGCTCAGCAAGAGCTTGTGTTGAGGTATAAAGGGGAGGTGTTGAAGCAATCTTACCGACCGGATTTGGTCTGCTATGAAAAGATCATCGTTGAACTTAGGGCATTACGAGAACTAACCGGCGAGCATCGCTCACAGGTTTTGAACTATTTGAAGGCTACCGGTTTAAGGCTCGGGATCCTTGTAAATTTCGGGAGCAACCAAAAGGCGGTGGTTGAAAGGATCATCTTGTGATTTGTTCGTGCAGTTCGTGTTTTTCGTGGACCCCAGGCCTGGTTCCTGGAATTCCCCTTGGTGGCATATTTTGTATTTGATTTGTATCAGTGCCATGCTATCCTGAAATAGCTAGACAGGCTAGCTTGACAGGAGGGTCGTATGAAGACTAATAAAATTGTTCGCTTACCCCATGATCGGGAGTGGCAGCTTCAGGAAGCCAAGAACCGCTTGAGTCAGGTGGTGGATTCGGCCCTGCATAATGGTCCCCAGACAATAACGTTGCGTGGCAAACCCGCAGCCGTGGTTGTCTCTTTCGATGAATACCGCCAACTAACCCAGCCGCGTACCGGGTTATCGCAGTTTTTCCGGCAATCTCCCCTGTGTGACGTTCAGCTCGATCTTAGTCGTAGCGCCGATCTCTCCCGCGAGGTGGAGCTGTGAAATATCTGCTTGACACCTGTCTGATCTCCGAACTGGTAAAGAAAGAGCCGAATCCCGGCGTGGTGAACTGGCTGGACGAACAGGACGAGCAGACCCTGTTTCTGAGTGTCCTGAACCTGGGGGAGCTGCAGAAGGGGATCAGCAAACTGCCCGAGGGTAGGAAAAAGGATGAGCTGCAAGCCTGGATCGGGCTTGATCTGGTCGAACGCTTTGCTGGGCGGATTCTTGACATAGATCTGGACACCGCACTCTGTTGCGGACGTATCCAGGGAGAGGCGGAGCGGACGGGTGAGAAACTGCCGGTAATGGATTCGCTCATTGCCGCAACCGCTGCGGCGCACGGGTTGGTTGTGGTTACGCGGAATGTCAGGGATATGGAGCGGTGCGGGGTAAGGGTTTGTAATCCGTGGGAGTGAGTTGAGTAAGCTGTTCCCGGAATTCGATCAGGAAGATTAAGAAGCAGGGGACGACCAACCTTTAAGACAATTGTCCACGAAAAGCACGAAAGACACGAAAATATGGACAACGGGTTAATGTTCAAAGATGAAAGCTATGCCATTCAGGGTGCTGTCTTTGAAGTTTATCGGGAAATGGGATGCGGATTTCTTGAAGCGGTCTATCAGGAGTGTCTTGAAAAGGAACTCGGGAAAAGAGGCGTCCCTTTCGTGGCTCAGCAAGAGCTTGTACTGAGGTACAAAGGAGAGGTGTTGAAGCAATCGTACCGGCCGGATTTGGTCTGCTATGAAAAGATCATCGTTGAACTGAAGGCATTACGAGAACTAACCGGCGAGCATCGCTCACAGGTTTTGAATTATTTGAAGGCAACCGGTTTAAGGCTCGGGCTCCTCGTAAATTTCGGGAGCAACCAAAAGGCTGTGGTTGAAAGGATCATCTTGTGATTCGTTCGTGTGTTTCGTGCCTTTCGTGGACCCCAAGCCTGGTTCTCGGAATATGATAGCAAGCTATGAACAAGGGCGGCCAATCGGCCGGCCTTGTTGCGTTTTGGGCAGTGCAATGTATACTTCTGCGAACCAGTTTTGAGGAGTGCGGTATGGTCACCAATAAAAACGATATCATCATGTTCCTGCAGTCGCACAAGGATGAGATGGCGCAGCGTTTCGGCGTGGTAAGCGTCGGCCTCTTCGGCAGTTATGCCCGTGGAGAGGCTCGAGAAGATTCTGATATCGACATTGCCATAGAGATCAGATCTGAAAAGAAATCCTTGGGGAATTTTCTTGGTATCAGGCGCTATCTTGAACAACAGCTCGGCAAGACGGTTGACCTTGGCATTGAAAGCACCTTGAAGCCGTTGGCGCGCGAGATGGTGGGCAGGGACATTATTCACGTTTAAGTGGCCACGGACCCGTAAATGATGTAAACGGTCCCCGGGAATTTTTCTGTTTTTCTTTTCTCATGATCACTCCTTCTCTCCGTTCTTATCAAAAAGGAGTGTTTCTTATCATCAGCATACGTCAGGGAACTTAGATTGGATATCGTTGATAAAGAGACACGAAGCCGGATGATGGCGGCCGTAAAAGGACGTAACACGCAATATGAAATTGCCATCAGAAAACGACTTTTTTCCAAAGGTTTCCGCTACAGGATTGACGACAAAAAATTGCCTGGCAGACCGGATATCGTTTTACCTAAATACAAGGTAATTATCTTTGTAAATGGGTGCTTCTGGCATTATCATGAGTGCCATCTTTCCCGAATACCGAAGTCACGTTCAGAATGGTGGCAGTCGAAGTTGGAAGGAAACAGGCAGAGGGATGCCAGAAACCTTGAAGCCCTTGCCGCTGCTGGTTGGCGTGTTTTAGTAATATGGGAGTGTTCTTTCAGACGTCCTGGCGTGTGTAGAGAAGAAGAACTTGATCGAATCAGTGAAATTGCTTCGGGATTCATCCAATCTGATGCTGAATATTTGGAAATATATTTTGATGTAATTGACAGATCAAAACATTTCGATTTGCAAGAAAGAAAGGGTCGGTCAACACAATGAGAACGATTATACCAACAGGAAAGGTTATGTCGCCTTGGACCCGCGAAGAGCTCATCCTTGCTCTGGATCTTTATTACAAATTTGAAGGCCGTATACCAGATACAAATGACCCAGATATTATAGGTCTTGCAGCTACTCTTGCCGATCTTTCGGTGTTTGGCAGTGGAGCCGAAGCAAGAACAGGGCGAAGCAAGGCCAGTATCATAATGAAGTTGTCAAATTTCAGAGGACTGGATCCTGAAGCAATGGCTGCAGGAAAGGTCGGCTTTAAAAATTACGCCAAAGCGGACAAAGAAATATGGGATGAGTTTAACGGCAAACTGGAAGAGTTGGCTAAAGCGGCCGCAGAGATCAAAACGGTACTTATTGGCGCAAGAACCAGCATAACTCCCCTTAGGGCAAATATTCATGTGTTAAGACTCCTTGGAGACGAGTTGATTGGAAGCCCCCGGCTTGCAGTTTTCGAGTTGGTAAAAAATTCATATGATGCAAATGCCGAGTTTTCAAATGTTTCAATTGACCTCGTTTCAAATAATCCGAATATTTTGGTTGAAGACAATGGATTCGGCATGTCAATTGAGGACCTTCGGGACGGATGGTTACAGATAGGCACTCCTTCCAAAAGGGGAGAAAACCGTATCCGTACACCAAAGCCGTTCGAGCGGTTACCATTGGGAGAAAAAGGCGTGGGGCGGCTTGCCGTTTTTCGACTGGGTAACAGGCTGGAATTGAATACGAGAAAAAAAGGCCAGCCTGAATTCTCGCTGGTTATGGATATCAGTAATATTGTTGATGAAACTTCAGATGTCGAAAATGCGATCGAAGATGTTCGTGTCCGCATTTCTCCCCTTTCAACACCGCATTATTTTAAAGGTGAAGATAGTTCAGGGACTCGAATCAAAATCAGTAAACTGCGTGATGATCTTGAATGGAGCAAACGTGAAATTCGCAGCCTGCAACGACTGATAACCAGTTTGGCCAGCCCGTTCCAAAAAATGAAAGAGGAGTTCAAACCTTCACTATCTGTTCCTGGCAGAGAATATTACTTGCGCGGACTTCATGAAGATCCGATTGAATTGGTCAATACCAAGGCACTATGGACCTTCGATTTTTCTTTGCAGGCAGATGGCTGTTATCATTGGAGATATGCATTCAAGCCGCCTGCCGTCCTAAGGGGATTAACTCAGACGCATACAAGTTGGAGAGATTTAGATACTGAAAACCATCGACTGGAGCTTGCTCCGCTAGACCCTGATCCGGATTTGCCCGCACGGCCTCCAAGAGAAAAGCTGTTTGTATCTGCTGAAGATCTGAATGAAATCGGGCCGATCCATCTGAAAATGTTCGTATTTGATCGTCGTCCGGAAATTCTCAGAATGGGGGGGGGAGAAAGCACACAGTTAAAGGAGTTTTTGGATAATCAGAGCGGGATTAGGGTTTATAGGGATGGTATCCGTGTATTCAATTACGGTGAACCGGGCGATGACTGGTTGGAACTGAACATTAAAAGAGTAAATAGACCAAAAGCTACGCTGTCAAATAATGCCGTTATTGGTTTGATTGAACTTGAACTGGACAAGAGCCAAGGACTACGGGAAAAAACAAACCGGGAAGGTTTTTTTGAGAATACAGAATTTTCTAAATTCCGTTGGATAATAAATAGTGCAATTGAGCATTTTAACCAGCTTAGAAAAGAGGATAGAAAAGCGCTTGATGAAATTTTAAAGAAAGATCCGGTAAAAGAGAGTGCACCAGGCAGATTTTTGAAAGCATCTGAAAAAATTGAGAAAATTGCTAAAGACAAAGGGCTGCAAGACGAGATAAATCCAGCGTTGAATGCACTGAAAAAAGAATATGAAACCCTGCAGAATCTGGTCGTTTCCTCTGGCGCAGGGCTAAATCTTGCGATTGTTTTTCATGAAGTGGAACGCGAAGTTGACACTCTGGTTAAAGGTCTTGAAGCAGGAGAAAGTTCGGACACTTTAAGAAAGCGTGCCAAGCATCTTGCGACAATTTTGGACGGTTTTGGCAATCTTCTGCGCAAAGCCAGTCGTAAAACGATGCCAGTCAGCAAGCTGTTAGAGCGCGCCTTGGAGTTAAGTCAGAGTAGATTCACAGCACACAAAATAACTGTCAGCTGCCCAGTGCTGAATGGTGAAGACAAGGATTTCAACGTTAGCGGTTCGATGAGTTTTTACTTGTCAACACTTATCAATCTGATTGACAACGCGATTTATTGGACGCGGAGAAAAGTTGAATTGGAAGGGAAGGGGAGGGCAGCCATCCAGATCAGGACAATGCTTGATTGGGCCGCTGAGGGTCCATCTGTTGCCGTAATAGATAGCGGAGATGGATTTATGATCTCGGCTGAACAGGCAATGCAAGCTTACGAATCGACAAAGCCGGGCGGCATGGGAATCGGACTTTGCTTTGCAAGAATGGCAATGGAAGCAAATGGTGGAGATTTGTTGATTCCTGAATCTGTTGGTGACCTGGATATAAATACGAAACTATCTGGTGCAGCGGTTGTAATGCGATTCAGGAGGATAAACTGATGCCAATAAAACTGAACAAGATACTGCCTCCCGTTAGGATTATCGCAGTAGATAATAAGGAAGATGAGCTGGATGATATAAGAAAGGGCTTTGAAGCGGCATGTATTCCTTGTGCCTCTCTGCTTTATGATAAAGCATTTGGTTATGATTTAAAGGATTATGTTGATACGTCACATGTGCGATATGTCTTTATGGATCTCAATTTAGATGAAATCGAGATTACAAATAATAAAATGATCGCTCAATTCCTTGAAGATGCGATTAAAAAACTAAAAATCATTGGACCTTATATTTTGATATTCTGGACTAAACATGAAACACAAGCTTCAAATGTTATGAAAATTCTAAAGGACAAGGTAGATAGTAGTTTCAATTTGCCATTTCATTTCACTGTAATTGATAAAAAGAAATTTAAATTATCTAATTATGCTGATGATGAAGAAAAATATAAAGAAAAAATTGATGAATTAACAAAGACTTTAACTGACATTTTTAAAAACAAGACAATATTCAGTTCAATAATTTCTTGGGAAAATAAGGTTATTGAAGCTGCTTCTAATACTATTAAAACGATACATGACACGATCCGCGTTTCACAGGCAACTGGCGTGGCGCAGAAAGATGACGACTTTACGAGGCTGTTAAAAATTCTTGCTTCAAGTGCGTGGGGGAAAGCTGCTCTGGACAATTGGGGGCATTCAGTTGCCAGCGGTCTCAGCCCATTTTTATCTGACAATCTTGATTATGCGATCTCATCCGATGCTGCATATAGCAATGTCTGGTCAAAAGCACTTACGCGCGAACCAGCGTCTAAGCTACCAAAAACTGTACAGGCATCAACTTTAAATACTTCTTGTTTGCTTGATACAACTTGTAAAATCAAAGAAGCTTATGGAGCGTGGCTCGAATTCACTATTGCTGTTACCAGTAGCAGGTATGAAACATTTTTTGGTACTTCTGGAAAGTCTTTGTTAAAAGAATTTATTAATTGTGACATCATACCAGCTGATACTATAAAATCAGTAAAATCAGTCAAGCTTGGATTGCTGGACATTACCAGGTCATGTGATTATGCAAACAGAAAACATGGGGTACGAAGGTTCGCACTTGGAGCAATTATTCCTTCAGACTTAGGTGATTATGTCAAATGGGAATCACCTTCAAGCATTACATCAAGCGGTGAAAAGCATTATGTAGATAAGCGACATGAAGCTATATATAAATTTCCACTTGTTATGCTAGAAAATAGTGCCAACTCTAAACAGGAGCATATTATTCAAATCAATTTTAAGTATGTTTTGTCATTACCCGAAAAATGTACTCTAATAGCTGATAACGTAGTTACTCCACGTTACAGGGTCAGACGCCAATTGTTAGCTGATATTATTGCACAATATGGTGCTCATATATCAAGTCCTGGAATTGTCCGTTATAAATAAGTTTTATATAGGTTCAAATAATCCCTGATATCGATTCGGCAATAATTCGCGCAAGCCATGGAGGAACTGCGTTCCCAATTTGCCGATACTGATGCGATCGGCCGCCGAAGAAAAAATAGTTGTCAGGGAATGTTTGTATCCTGGCAGCTTCGCGTGGTGTCAAGCTTCGGCACTGTAGCGGATCCGGATGGATGAAGGCATGTCCGTCTTTATTAAGATGTGAGATGATGGTGTTGGCAGGGTTACCTTTCAGTTGCACGCGAAAGCGGTCTTTAAAGTGACCGCTTTTCGCATTTCCATGTTCCGGTAACAGTTGCTCGGGAAAGTCATGCATTTTGGGTGACCTTCCGGATACGGTTGCAAAACAACTGCAGAACAAATATCTGTGCAGGTCGGGCAGTATGTGCGGCCTTGCATGATGATGACACATTCCGTGCATTTGGGGGTCGTGGTACCAGTTCTGATTCCAGAGTGGTAAGGTTATATCATTCAGCCACTCAGAACCGATAGTCAAATTCGAATTAGTAACTTGATTGATTTTCTGCCTGATTGCATCAACCAGGACATCTCCATGAATTCTTCCCGTTTCGGCAAGCCAATCACTTTCTAATATACTAACAAGGTTATTTATCCACAGTTGCAGCGAGTCTTTCTGGCGGGATATTGCGCTGCGAAGTCGTGGAAGGTCGCCAATCACACCATTAAGGGGTGTTGGCATCTGAAAAACAGGCGGAGCAAACAGTGCCGGGTTAAGATCTTCCCTGATACCGATTATAATGACTCGGTGTCGCGCTTGGGGAAGACCGTAGTTTTCTGCATGAACCAGCAAACCTTTCAGGTCGCCATCCGGTGTTATCTCTTCACCTTGCAGGGAAAACAACCTGTATTGCGGCGCATTGATTTCAGCACCATATTCCCGATGCATAAAGCCGGCAGGGTCAGATAGTCCGCAAGTGACTTCACGGGCAATGGAGCTGTCCTTTGTTTTTGCCATAAGCAAGCCTTTGACATTTTCCATGACAAAAACTGCGGGCACATGCACTGCAACAACTCGTAAATATTCTTTGTATAGGAAGAATCTTGGATCTTCAGTCGCGCGGTAGTTCTTCCTGGTGCGATTGCCAACCATGCCTGCGATTGAATATGCCTGGCAGGGTGGGCCACCGATCAAAACCCAGTTTGGATCGTTATTGATGGCTCGTGCGATCCGTTCGTCCAGTAGATCATGGGGGTATTCACCAAGTGTTGCTTGTAATGCTTCTGATGAATATTCCTCCATTCTGTCCGGATAAGCGTTATAAAGATCCTCAATATTGATCTTTCCAGCAATAAATTCATAATATTCGGGCGGTCCATTCCCCGGTTCGAAACTGCGAAAAAACGACCTCAGTTTCAATGTTTGGAATGGAACGGATTCCTTTTCCACGGAAAGCCGTATATTGAAACGACGGGCACCGTTTACGGTTAATGAACCGAAGCCTTCGGCCAATCCACCCGGCCCAGCAAATAAATCTATGACATTTGGCATTGAAGTATTAGTCCGTAATTTGGAAAGTATTTATCGAATCAGCTTTGAAATCAGCTCACTGCTGTCATCAATGAGTTCTTTAATGGTACTTTGAACCCTATCGTAATCATCAGTTCCGAGCGGGTATGACGGACTTCTTCTACCAGAAATTTCACCATTATAAATCATCTGGACTTTCAGCACCGGGATGTAATTGTCACCCCAAATTTCTTCACCGATCGATATCTTATATTGAGTGTTTTCGGGGTGAGGCGAACTGGCCGCGACAAATTTCTCTTTTCGGGGATGAAACACTTTTGGCATGGGACCAACCTCCCTATAGTTTCCCATAGGATGCTATAGGGAGGTTGGCTTGTCAATAACTATTTTATAGTTTCGAAGACAGTGTGTTTGATTACAAAGGCGGCCAATCGGCCGCCTTGATTGTGCTGCAGAAGAGCTTACCGGCTCTTCCCGATCAGTCGCACAAAATCTTCATAGCCCGCAAAACCGCTCAGGCGTCTGCCTCCGCACAAGGAATCATGAGCGTACAAACGCCAGCAACAGGCTGTAATCGAGCCGGTCGGCGGCACGGAGTGCATTGATATACTGTTGCCGGCAGTCGCCGGCATTAACCAGATTGCCGCTTCCCCAGGTAAAACGCGGCTGTCCCAAGAGATGCACCAGCAGAATATCGGTCATCAGCCGGGCATGGCGTCCGTTGCCGTTGGGGAAGGGGTGAATTGCGGTAAGACGGTGATGAAAGCGTGCCGCTATCTCATCCGGTGGATAGGTGCCGTATTCAATCCAGGTGGCGCAGTCGGCACAGAGATTCTGCAAGCCGGTGTCTATCTGCCATACATCAACGCCGATATTCTTTCCGCTGGTGCGTCTTTTTCCTGCCCAGCGCCAGACAGTGCCAAACATCCTTTTGTGCATTCGCTTGAGAAAGCCAATGGTGAGGATATCTTTCGGCTTGCGGCGAAATGCCCATGCCTCGGCCTCGCTGATATTTTCCTGCTCCCAGCGGTCCAGTTCTCCCCGGCTGGTGATGTGGGAAAGGAGCAGACCTTGCGCTTCATCCGCGTCAAGCGGTGTTGCCCCATCTGGATACTCAAAGTTCATGACGTGCTTTCCCAGAGTTCCTTGGGCATCCCCCGCACGAGTTCATCAACGGCAGCATCAAGTGAGGCGCGTTGCTCCTTGTCTGACAGGTTTTGCGCTTCGAGCAGCATGGAGTGCGATACCCTTTGCGCTCTGGCTTCGGCGACCTTGCGAGCCTGCGCCCGGACGGATTCCTCTAACGTCGTGCGGGGAACAATGGCGTAGACGAAGACGCAATCCATTGCTTCGGCAGCTTGCCGCATGGTTTTCAGTGAGACGACGCCTGACAGCTCATCCTGCTCCAGCCTGGGAATGCGCGGCTGACTGACTTTCAGGCGGTTTGCCAGCTGCTTGCCAGACATGCCGAGTGCTTCACGGATGGCGCGTATCCAGCCTTTCACCGGTGGTGCATTCTGTTTTAAGACGGCATAGTCAGACAGCGTTTTGTCGAGCTGTTGACGCGCTATGAGTTTGTATTTCGGTAGCATATAAATAACCTATGTATTATTCTCGTACATCTAGATAATAATACATAGGTTATTTTACGCAATATAAAAATAATCCACAGATTATTTTTATTGTTTCCCAGCGGCCAATCAGCCGCCTTGATTGTTCTGCAGAAGAGCTTACCGGCTCTTCCCGATCAGCCGCTCAAAATCATCATAGGCCGCGAAACCGCTCAGACGCCTGCCTTCGCAGAGGTGCGTCGGCACCGCGGTAATGTGCAGTTCCATAGCTCGCTGCCAGTCGGCATCCACTGCCGCGGCATAACTCCTTGCCTCCAGCACTGTCCGTGCCTGATCTGCAGGCAGTCCAACGGCTGCGGCGATCCGTACCAACTCGTCAACCAGCGCGATGTTGACCCCGTCCACGAAAAAGGCCCGGTAGACGGCCTGGTGGAACTCATTGCCGTGTCCTTGCGTCTCTGCCCATTTGCCCAGCTCCTGGGCAAGCCGGCTGTTGTAGGTGCGGTTTTGTTCTGTCAGCGGCACCCCTTCGATCGCGGCAACCTGCAGCAGCCGGGCCTGCATGTCGCGAATCATGGCTTCCCGTCCGGCAAAGAGCTCGGCAAGCTCCCTTCCTTCTAGCGGGGTTTCGGGGTGGAGCGGGAAGGCGCTCCAGCGAAGTTGAACTCCGTATTCCCGTTGCAGGCGTTCGGTACGCACGGTACCGAGGTAGCACCAGGGTCAGATATAATCAAAAAAGGCCTCTACTACGATGGGGCTGCTGTTCATCATGTTCTCCTTCGCTCAGTTTATCTGGTGGTCAAAACAGTGCTGACCTCTTTCCAGTTTGAGCTGTGCAATGCCTGCCAGACCCGGTAGGCACTGACACTGCCGGTTTTTGACGGTCCCGGGTGGATCGGGTCCATCAGGCCGGTTGCGCTGAACCTGAGCACCAGTAATTGTATGGCGCTGCGTGGCAGAGTGGGGTCAAACCAGTCCGGGTTGGTCCGCACCAGGGGGCGGCCTTCAGCGCTGCCAACCTGGGCCAGGGTCGGTTCATACACGTCCCAGGTAAGCGAACGGGCCTGCATGCTCCGCTCCTCCGGCTTCATCTGGGCCAGGGCCTGCTGGTGGCGCCTGACAATTTCCGGGGTAATCGTGTCCTGCGGCACGGATTCCCGTGCATGTTTCTGCCAGAACTTCAGCCAGGCCGTGACGTACTCCTCCCGGGTAACCGGGAGCCAGGGGCGTGCCGTGCCACGACTGAACACCAGCAGTTCATCCCCACCGGCGGTCTGGTACAGCGGAAAACCATCCACCTGCCCCACCAGGTCGGGTTCATAAAAGGTCTTGGTGGCAAAATCCCTGCTGCCGTAGACTTCAAAGCTCTGATCGGGATCATTGATTGAGGCATGGATCTCATCGGTGGTGCAGCAGATCCTGACCGGTTTGCCGTTCTTGGCGCGGTGGTAGAAGTGAAACCTGAGGTAGCCGAAGCCGGGTACCGGCAGGTTGCGGGCTTCGGGGAATTCATCAAGCGGTCTGAAGTAGCCGATGATCTCCACCCCTTTGGGGGCCTGCAGCACCGGTTGTTTGGCCAGCAGGTTGCGCAGCTGTTCCAGCTTTTTCCTGAAGGCTGCTGCATCGGCCTTGCTGAGTTTCCTGGCCGGCACATTGGTGACGGTTGCCGTGGCAGAAAAGCCACCGGGATGATCGGGCAAAAATTCAAATTCAGCCGCACCCAGCGGTTGTGCCATCGCACTGGACAGGGCAATGACCAGCCAACCTATGATCATAGCGGTACGAACATGCATATCCGTCTCCTTTGCCGCACGCATCCAGGGCCTTGCCTGCACGCTCTGAACCTGCTGTTCTGTGAAGATAATGTAGCGCGTTTTTGATGACATGCAATGGGTGAGGGGGTGCTTGTTTTCCGCCAACTGCTGCCCGCAGCGCATTGATGCTGTATTTCGTCCCATCGGATGATCAGGCAAGAATCAGGCAGGATCGGTCTACCTGCCTGTGCCCGTTCCGGCGTACGCTATAATCATCAATAAGGCAGTTCGTACCGTTGAAAGGAGCCGATAATGCAAAAGCGTGCTTTGGGTAAAAGTGGTCTGGAGGTTTCTGACCTCGGGCTCGGCTGTATGGGGATGAGTTTTTCCTACGGTCCACCCAAAGACCGGCAGGAGATGATCTCGCTGTTGCGTACCGCCGTAGAGCGGGGCATCAGCTTTTTTGATACCGCAGAGGTCTATGGCCCGTTTACCAACGAAAAGCTGGTGGGTGAGGCATTGGCGCCGCTGCGGGATCAGGTGGTGATCGCCACCAAGTTCGGTTTTAATACCGATGTCGATCCCAGGGGGACCCAAGGGGCGCCGGTCCTGAACAGCCGGCCGGAACATATCAAGCAGGTGGTGGATGCTTCACTCAAGCGGCTGAAAGTAGATGTTATTGACCTGCTCTATCAGCATCGGGTTGACCCGGATGTGCCGATTGAAGAGGTGGCCGGTGCCGTGAAGGAGCTGATTTGGGACGGCAAGGTCAAACATTTCGGCCTGTCCGAGGCCGGGGTGCAGACGATCCGCCGTGCCCACGCCGTGCAGCCGGTGGCTGCGGTGCAGAACGAATACTCGTTGTGGTGGCGGCGGCCGGAAGAGGAACTGCTGCCGGTGCTGGAAGAGCTGGGGATCGGCCTGGTGGCCTACAGTCCGCTGGGCAAAGGCTTTCTGACCGGCACGATCGACGGGAACGCGACCTTTGACAGCAGCGACTTCCGCAGTATCCTGCCGCGTTTCACACATGAGGCGTTGCAGGCCAATCAGGCCATGATTGATCTGCTTGCCGCCATTGCAGCGCAGAAACAGGCACGTCCTGCCCAGATCGCCCTGGCCTGGCTGCTGGCTCAAAGGCCCTGGATTGTACCGATTCCGGGCACCACCAGGCTGGAGCGGCTGGAGGAGAACATCGCTGCGGTTGCCATAGAACTGACTGGCGATGATCTGGCTGAGATCGACAGGGCTGCTGCAAAGATTACACTGCTGGGGGGGCGTTACCCTGAGAAACTGGAGCAGATGACCGGACTTTAATGCCGGTTCCATTGCAAGGCGCAAGCTTTGTCGGCTCGTCTGCGGCTCCCCGATATGCTGCATGTGCAACTGCATCGCCGGGTTCCTTGCCGCCTGGCAATCTCCCTTGCACCGGAACCGGAACAGCAAAATAACTTGTCAAAAGCGGTTCACCGCATACCCATGTTCCTGCAAGATATCATACAACATCCCTGCGGCCTCGGCGGTCAGGCTGCGGCAGGCGGTTCTGGTATCGCTGGTGGTGAAGCCGTTACGGATCGTCTGGCAGATGGTGCCGTTGAAGCGTGCCATGAAGCGTTCGCGGTAGGCGGCGCTGATCCGGTAGGCCGTCTCCCGGTCCTGCTCTGGTGTGGACCTGCCACAGAGCAGGCCGATGGCAAGCACCCCGCCGGTCAATGCGCCGCAGGCCTCCTGGCGGGAACCGGCCAGACCGCCACCAAAGCCGGTTGCCATCCGGCAGACGATCCCGGCCTGGTCGGGGCAAAGCAGTTTTGTGATGGCTGAGGCCACGGATTCGGCGCAATGCAGGCCGGACTCTGAATGGGCGAGGGCCAGTTGCTCGGCCTGGGTACGGCTCATGGGGGGATACTCCTGTAGGGAAAGACGGATGGCATCCATAATTTAAAAACGACCAACTGGCTGCCTTCACTGCCTTTTATGCTGTCAGACGCATTGCCGCATATGGCACATCCAGTAACTCGGGATCTACCTGCATCCTGCTATGCGATCTTTTTCTGCAACATGCTTTTTAACGTATGGGACGTTAGCAGCTGTGCACCGGCCTTATCCATCTCCGCAAGAGCCCGCTCGGAATCCCCGGGCGTGCTGTCCACCCCTGCAACAGCATCGGAAAGCACCATAACCTGAAATCCCCTGCCAAGGGCATCACGGGTTGTGGACAAGACGCAGTAGTCGGTGGCCAGACCACATATACAAAGTTTCGTTACCTTGCGGTCACGCAGAAACCGTTCCAGCTCCTCACCCTCTGCGGTTGTACCGGCAAAGGCAGAATACCCGTCCGATGCCAGATCGGTTCCTTTTGAGATGATGATGGCATCCTGCGGCAGGCTAAGTGCCGGATGAAAGGCAGCGCCCTCGGTCTCCCGGACGCAGTGTACCGGCCATTGACCGCCAAAATCATGAAAGTGGCTGGTATTCGGCAGGTGCCAGTCTCTGCTTGCCAAAACCGGCAAACCGGCGGCACTGAACGAACGGATCAATTCGTTGGTCGGTTCGATTATGCGGTCACCGTTGATGATCTGAAGTGCGCCGCCGGGGCAAAAGTCATTCTGTAGATCTACGATAAGTAATGCTGAGTCCTCTGTCATGGCAGCGGTCTTTCGCCGGTTACTTTGGCAGTCAGTCTGTTGTTCAGGTCATGCAACGGTTCTGAAATAGAGACGGTATAGCGCTCAGGTGAGTGTAGACGTAAACAGCCCTGAGGCAAAATCGCCAGCTGGTGATGGCTGCGTTTAGTCATTGCGGACAGCGGCTCAGGCGCCACAGTCCGACAGCCATCCCGCATGACGACCTGTCGCAGATCGTGCAGCGTTGTCGTAAGCGGCAAGGATGCCGGTGATGACGGGTTGCAAAGGTTATAAACCGTTGCCCCTGCAACCGGTTGCTGCTCATCCCCCATACAGATCAAATCTTGCAGCATCCTGCCGTCAGGATCAAAGGCCCTTAAAAGCCGTTTCCTGCCGGGTAGCGTGGCCTTGGCGAGATCACTGGTCAGCTTCAGTTTCGGTAATCCTTCAAGCTCTACAAGTTTATAGACACCTCCCAGCGCGCCGCCTCCGTTACCGCCAGCGGTTGCCAGTTGTGTACCGATGCCGTAGATATCCACCTGCCCCCCGGCAGCCTTAAGGGCGCTGATCTGATATTCGTCAAGATCATTTGAGGCTACAATCCTGACCTGTGCAAAACCTGCCGCATCAAGCATGCGCCGGCTCTCTTGGGACAGAAAAGCAAGATCCCCTGAGTCAAGCCTGATGCCCCGCAGCTCATAACCACGTTCCCGCAGCTCCCGCGCCACGATAATGGCGTTAGGAATGCCGCTTTTCAGCGTATCATAGGTGTCAACAAGCAGTATTGTGTTGTCGGGGAATGTCTCGGCATAGGCCCGGAACGCGCTCAGTTCATCAGGAAAGGCCTGTACCCAGCTGTGGGCATGGGTACCGCGTACCGGAAGTGCATACTGCATCCCGGCCTGTACGTTGCTGGTGCTGCAGATGCCGCCAACACAGGCAGCACGGGCACAGGAAAGTCCGCCATCCGGTCCGTGGGCCCGGCGCAGGCCGAACTCGATCACCTCTGCACCTGCAGCTGCGTGAGTGATGCGGGCTGCCTTGGTAGCAATCAATGTCTGAAAATTAATGCTATTAAGCACAGCCGTTTCTACAAACTGAGCCTCAGCCAGACTTCCCTCGATGGTCAGCAGCGGTTCCCCGGCAAACACCACCGTTCCCTCCGGCACTGCTGTCACGGTACCACGAAAACGTAACTGCCGCAGATAGTCCAGAAATGCCGGTTTGAATTGATTGAGGCTGTTCAGGTAGTCAAGTTCCTGCGGTAGAAACTGCAGCTGCTCAAGGAACTCAAGAACCGGTTCCAGTCCGGCAAAAACTGCATAACTTCCGTTAAAAGGATTGGTACGGAAAAACAGATCAAAAACCGCTTTCCTGTCCGTCATCCCCTGCTCATGATAGCCTGCAAGCATGGTCAGTTCGTATAAATCAGTAAATAACGCTGAATAGCGCATCAGATCACCCGTTTTTTTAGCAGTGCTGCAGATGGCACTGCAATCTGTCTGTTAAAAATCCGGCCCGGACGCTCACCAGCTTCAACTCACAAATGTCATTACATATATTCCAGATCCAAGGGATCAGAAACGCTCCCGGATCAGCCGAGATTCAAGCAACTTGGTCCGCTGCATAACAAACAGAGCATTTAATTCATGCATATGGCTTGCCAAACTAAAATCAAGACGAGAACCCCGCGTTACGGTTCTGTCCAACGTATCTTATCCAGGTCAAGGGTGCTGGCAATTGCTTCAAGACGGGCCATTACTTGCGGAGCATCCGGATATTTTTTTGATAGCACCAGATGTACATCCTGTCGCGACAGGACTTCCCAGCGGATATCCGGTATGGGCGCGGTGACGAGAACTTCGGAAGCCGGTCCAACATAATCAATCACATAATCGGCGCGTCGCAACGCCAGCATTTTGAATGCCGCAGCATGGGTCTGCACGACGTTTTTGTTGATACGATTACGTTTGTCGTCCAAGAATCTGGATAGGCTACCATAGCTGTAACCAAGGATGGTAATGATGTTCTTGCCTGCCAAATCGTTGAGATTTTTAATCGGTGCCGTGCCGTCAAGACGATATGCCCGGATTTGCAGAACAGTTACGGGCTTGTGGCTTAGTAAGCAACACTCCTGTAAGGCCGGAGATTTAACCAACATTGAAAACTGTGCCGTGCCGTCCTGCAAGCTTTTGAACATCCTGGCAGCTGGATAACTGTGGCTGCGCCAAGGGATGCCAGCTTTTGAAAATAGTATCTCTGCCACGCGCAGCAACGGATTGGCCGGTTCACCGTTAGTATAGGTGCGAGTCGTCCAGACAGATTGTTCGGGAGACGCATATTCAATAGCGGTTATCGTTTGAGGAGACTTTTTTTCAGCAGCCCAGGCCGGAGGAACGGTCAAGGTCATCAGCAGAAATGCAATAATCAGTTTTTCCATATAGGCTGCCCCTTGTTCTGCTCTTATCAATCCCGCTGTTTCAAACGTTTTGACAGGGCCGGCTGCGAAATCCCCAGCAGGCGGGCGGCAATGGTCTGGTTGCCGTTGCTGCGTTGCATCGCCTCGCTGACCAGCAGTTCAGCCGCCTCACTGAAGGTGGGCAGCCGTTCGCAGCAAAGAAACGGATTGCGCCGCTCCGGGGAAGGGGCTGCCGTTGCAGCGGGCCGGGGGCCGATGGCGCTTATAAAGCGCTCCATGGAGAGTACGCCGCTGCCATGCAGGCTGACTGCATCGTAGACCAGCGCCTTCAGCTCCCGCACGTTGCCGGGAAAGGGGTAGGTGCCCAGCAGTTGGGCCAGTTCCCGCGGGGCGGTGGGCTTTTTCTTGCCCAGGGCCCGGGCCGCCTCAGCCAGAAAGTGTTCCAGCAGCAGCGGGATATCGCAGCGCCGGTCCCGCAGGGCGGGAATCCGCACCTGATGGGTCTTCAGGCGGTAGTAAAGGTCACGCCGGAACTGGCCGGAGGCCTCTTTGGCCGCCAGATCGGCATGGGTGGCCACGATCACCCTGGCCCGCAACCGCTTGGGCCGGTCGCTGCCCAGCGGGTAGTACTCCCCTTCCTGCAGCAGCCGCAGCAGCTTGACCTGTGAGGCGATGCCCAGGTCGCCGATCTCGTCCAGAAACAGGGTGCCGTCGGCTGCCTCTTCGATCATCCCCTTGCGGGGCTGGTCGGCACCGGTGTAGGCGCCGCGCTGGTGGCCAAAGAGGGTGTCGCTGAAGACCGTGTCATCCAGGCCGGCCACGTTGACCGCCACCAGCGGTCCCTTGCAGCCGGAGGCACCATGGGCGGCTCGTGCCAGAAGTTCCTTGCCGGTGCCGCTTTCGCCTGTAATCAAAAGGGGTTGAGGGCTTTTGGCCACCGCTTCGATATAGGCGAACTGGGTCAGCATGGCCGGGTCGGCAGTCACAAACGGGCTGAACAGCTCCGGTCTGCGCAGGCCGCCACTCAGCAGACGGCTGTGCATCTCCCGGTTTTCCCGCTCCAGCTCCAGCATCCTGATCGCCCGCAGCACCCCCCCCACCAGCCGGTCTTCTTCCACGGTCTTGACAAAGTAGTCAAAGGCCCCTTTTTTGATGCAGTTGACCGCGGTTGCCACCTGATTCAGGCCGCTGATCACGATGCAGGTGATTTCGGGGTACTGTTCGGCAATCAGGGTCAGCAGCTCTTCGCCGGAGAGGTGCGGCATGGTCAGGTCCAGCAGTACCAGCCCGAAGCCTCCTCCGGCCAGGATCTCCATCACCTGGCGGCTGTCGGAGCAGCTGCGGATGTTGGTGATGCCGGCGGAACGCTCCAGGGTCAGGGAGACGGAGCGCAGCCAGGCCGGTTCATCATCCACCAGCAGGATGCCAAAGGCGGGAAACAGGGTTTCAGACATGATGGGGTGCCTCCGTATGGATCGGCAGCAGCAAGGTAACGGTGGTGCCCTGGCCGGGTGGTGAGGAAAACTGCAGGCTGCCGCCATGCTCCTTGACGATTCCGGCTGAGACCGACAGCCCCAGGCCGGTGCCGCCGCTCTCCCGCTTGGTGGTAAAGAACGGGTCGGTCAGGCGGTCCAGATGCTCCGGGGCGATGCCGCAGCCCTCGTCCCGGACTGAAACGCCGACACTATTGGTTGCATGATCGATAAAGGTGCGTAGAAAAATGCCACGATTCTGGTCAGTGAGTGCCTGACAGGCATTCAGCAGCAGGTTGACCAGTATCTGCTCAATCCGCTGGCTGTTACCCTGTACCAGCGGCAACGGCTCGGCATATTCAGCCTCAAAGCGGTTGGTTGCCGTGCGTAATGAACGCTCCACCAGCCGTACCGCAGCCTGGACGACATGGTTCAGGTTCAGCGGCTCCATCAGGGCGGCATCATCCTGGCGGGCAAAGTCCTTCAGGTCTTCCACAATCCGCTTGATCCGCCGCGCACCGTCCTGCATCTCATCCAGCATTTGGGGCAGTTCCTGCCGGATGCGCCGGTACGGCAGCCCACCCAGCCGGATCTGATCCTGATCCGGGCAGTGCTGTTCCAGCAGCTCCAAGGCATCAGCGCAGACATCTTTCAGGATCGGCATGTTCAGCAGGATCAGGCCGTTCGGGTTGTTGATCTCATGAGCGACCCCGGAGACCAGCACCCCCAGGGCTGCCATCTTGTCGGCCTGCACCAGCTGCTGCTGATTACGGCGCAGCTCCTGCTCGGCAGTGGTCCGCTCGGCAATCTCACGGGTCAGGTCGGCGGTCCGCAAGGCCACCTGTTGATGCAGTGAACGGGACCAGAACGCCATGCCGCCCAGCACCAGCAAGAGCGGCACCACGACCAGGGCTGCCAGCCTGATCGCCTTGGCAATGGCCAGGCCCTCCGGCTCCAGCACCCCCAGCCATCTGGTGTGGATTTCGTCGTACTGGCCGGTCTTTTTCAGGATTGCCAGCCCTTCGGTCAGTTTGGCCTGCAGTTCGCCGTTGCCCTTGCGCACGGCATGGCCGTATTTCTGTGCGGCAATGCTGCGGGCCACCGGCACCAGGTTGGTCAGCTTGTATTCGCGGATGATGTACATGCCCGGCACGATGGCGACCACCGCATAGTCGCAGCCGCCTGCGGCCAGCAGCCGCAGGGCATCGGCCGGGGTGGAGGTGGGCACCAGATCCGGGCCGTAGCCCAGACGGCTTAGCTGTTCATGCATGATCCCGTCACGGTGCAGGGTAACCTTTTTGCCCTTCAACTCGGCCAGTGAACTGACCACCGGCGATTCCTTGCGGGCAAAAATGGCATGGTTGACAACGGTGTGAGGCGGGATGAAGTCAATCTGGGCAGCCCGCTGCTCCGACCAGGAGATCCCCTGCAGCAGATCGATCCGGCCTTCCTTCAGGTCCCGCAGCTGTTCGGACCAGCCCCCCAGCCGGAACTCCACCTGCAGCCCCATTACCTCGGCAATCGCCCTGGTCAGCTCCACATTGTAACCGGCCGGTTTTCCGTTTGGATCGAGAAATTCGTAGGGGGGATAGTCCCGGTCACCGCCGACGATGATCGGCCTGGCTAAGGCGCTGAATGGTAGCAACAGGCAGAAAAACAGGGCTATGCAAAGGGTGGCTGGACGCAGCACGTGACCTCCTGTGAAGGGACAAGTCTAGCGTAAAATCTCGAAAATTCAATGGTAAATCGGGTGCTCTGCAGGAAGGAGGCGTAACCACCGGATAGCCCGTTGCGGGCTTCGCGGTGGTTACGGATGCTGGTCAGGGTTGAGGGCAGGGGTGCTGGTACTGCATGGTCAGTGACGGCACTCGCTTTTGACGTTGTCCAGCAGTTGCACGATCTCGCCGGAGATGTCTTCAATCTCCTGCATGACCTGCTCGGCCTGGGCAAGGTCACCGGCATTGCGTAATGCGACAGCCTGCTTGGCCAGGCGATGGATCCGCTCATGGGGACCGTTGATGGTTTGGAAGCTGGGGGCGCGGGAGCACAACTCCTTGCCGGCGCTGAAGTACCATTTACCAAAGCGGCAGGAGGTGTGGTCGGACAGCGCGTCGGGCTGAATGTTCTCCTTGCCCTCCAGGCAGCGCTCAATCCGGTTGACGAACAGTACATGATCGGACTTGGCCGTATCCAGGATCAGCATCGGCTGGGTGTCTACCTTGAAGGCTGCGGTGGATTGCTTGAGCAGTTCAGCCAGGTCAAGCAGCTGCTGTACCTTGTTGTTTACCGAGGCGGCAGCCCGGTCAAAGGTGTCGACCGACTCAGAGATCCTGCCGATATTGCCGACGATCTCAACCGTGGTGGCGGTCTGCTCTTCGGCGGCGGTGGCGATCTGGCTGACCTGCATGGCAACGTCATCAACCTGGCCGATGATCCGTCCCAGCGCCGTGCCTGACTCATTGGCTTCATGGACGCCCTGGTCCACCTCCGCAACCGAGCGTTGCATCGCCGCAACCGCCTGGCCGGTCTCGCACTGGATTGAGGCGATCATTTCGCCGATCTCGCGGGTGGCCCTGGCGGTTCGCTCTGCCAGGGCACGGACCTCATCGGCCACCACGGCAAACCCGCGTCCCTGTTCTCCGGCCCGGGCCGCCTCAATGGCAGCATTCAGGGCCAGCAGATTAGTCTGGTCGGCAATATCCTGAATGGTACCGGCAATCTGGCCGATCCTCTCCGAGCTGGCGCCAAGCTGGGCAATGACCGTTGACGACGATTGCACCTCCTGTTTCAGCGAGCCCATCCGGTCGATGGTCTGCTGCACCACTCCCTGGCCGCTGCTGGCAACGCTACTGGTAATACTGGAGCTTTCAGCTGCCATGGAGCAGTTGCGGGCAATGTCGTTTGATGTGGCGGACATCTCTCCGCTTGCAGTTGCCACAGCAGATGACTGAACGGCGATCTCACGGGAGCTGCGCACGATCCGTTGCGACTCGATGGCCAGCTGTCCGGCATAGGTCCCCACCAGGGTGGCGTGTTCCACCACCTGGGCGATCATATGGTCCAGTTTGTCCCAGGCCTGATTGAAATAGCCGGCCATTATCCCCAGCTCGTCGCTACCGTCCATCTCGATCCGCTTGGTAAGATCACCCTCACCGGTGGTGATATCTTTCAGACGTTCGGTGATGTAGCCAAGTCGACGCCTGAGACTCTTTGCCAACAGCAGTAGCAGGGTGATGGTTACGACGACGGTCAGGATGAAAATCGCCATGTTGAGCCGGAAGGTTCTTTCCATATGGCTGTTAATCGCGGCGGCCTCAACCTGCAGGGTCTTTTGCGCCTCTTGCTGCAACTGCAAAATCGTGTCCTTGAAGCTGCGCCATACCGGTGTTTCTTCATCAACCAACAGGTGAAAGGCGGTATCGCGATTACCGGCCCGGGCCAGGGAGCTGATTTCCTTCTTCAGCGCCACTCCTTTGTCCCAGACCGGGCGGGCCTGTTCGAGCTTCGCACCGTAATCTCCGCCTTTGGCAGCAGCAAGCGTCTTCGTATAGAGCCGGTCAAACTCTTCCAGGGCCTTGGCAAAGTTCCGTGCGGCCTTCTCGTCCTGCGGGTTGATAACGATATTCCTGACTGCCTGTTCCGTCTGCAGTCCCTGGGCGTAGATTTCGCCCAGATTCATTGCCGTGACGACATGGACGGTGTGCAAGGTCTTGAGGCGTCTGGTGTTGTCCCGGACGGTCAGATAATAGCCAAGGGTGCAGACCAGCACCAATGCGCTCATGATCATGCCAATCAACAGTACCCTGCTGACGATATTGATGTTTTTCAACACTGCATCCTCCCGGAAACGTAGTGGTGTTGCCGCAGTGAGGCCGGCCACCTGTGTCAGAGTTCTTCCAGCAGGATGTCGCTTGCGACGTCATCCTGGGCCAGCAAAAGGTCAAAGGGGGGCAGGTTATGCTCAAGCAGACTGCGTGAGATCTTTGCCTTGAGGATATTCTGCTGCTCAGTATCAACATGTCGCAAAAACACCTTGATCACGGCCTCTACCACCTCCAGCGGATCACCTTTGATATCGGTAACCGTGCCGTCATGGGACAGGGCGACCAGCGCAGGATAACTGCCGTCGGGTTCAAAATAGGCCAGTACCCGGCGGGCTGTCTGTTCATCGCTGATCTCTTTAAAGGTGCCGATAATCTCGTTTAGAGAGGCGATCAACAGTGAAAACTTACCCTCCAGCGACGAGATGATGTCAAGTCCCACCGGCAGTTCCTCCATCCGCTTCAGGAACTCATCAATCAGGGCCCCCTGAATAATACCGCCATGCTGGGGAGCCAGCATCAGCGGCGGCGGATCAAGTTCCCTGATCTTCTGGACAGCCTTGCGGATCGCTTCATTGCTGGGCATGTACAGTTGATGAAAGGCCTTGATGCCGGCCCAGTTGGCCTCGGTCGCCTCAAGTCCGGTGGCAGCAATACCGCCCATGAAATCTCCGGTAAAGAGTATCCGTGATTCCAGATCGTACAGCATGCAAGCCCCTCTGAAGTGGCAGAAGGGGGTCGGGATGAACTGGAGCCGGTGGTACTGTTGCGTATTCAGCGAGATCCTGAGATTTTTGAACCGCTCAATCGCCTTGAAACCGACCTTGGGGCTGTTCAGGCTGACCAGACGCCAGGTGTCTTCAGAGGCCAGAACCGTAAGCCGCGGATTGATCTTGCCCAGATAGGGGACGTTGCCGACAACGTCGGGATCCTGGTGATTGATGAAGATCAGGTTTACCTTGGTGATATCTCCCAGAACCTTGGTCACCTTGGTGATCAGGTCGTCGAGATCGCTGGCCGGGCCCGGATCGATCAGCATGTTGGCAACATTACCTCCGCCTTTGAATATGCGCAAATAGCAGTTTCTGCTGAGAAAGGCCTTGCTGCCGGAACCGACCCAGAAAATGTCATTGCTGATTTCAACGGGCTGGTCGAGCTCTGCAGTCGTGAGGGACATGGTGTTCTCCTGTCTGGTGTTATTCTATGGTATCAACCGGTTGGCAAGGTAGTGAACTGCTGGAAACCGGCTCGTCGGAGTCGGCGTATTGCGTATGAATGGCCTCAATGGCAGGCAGGCTCTTTAAAAAGGCCTCGACAACAGCAAGCTCAAAGTGGCTGCCGCTGCAGCGCTGAATCTCTTTGATTGCATCTGCCAGCGGCCAGGCCTGCTTGTAGGGGCGGCAGCTGGTGAGGGCGTCAAAGACATCGGCTATGGCAAGAATCCGGCTGAAGAGCGGGATATCCTCACCGTGCAGCCGGTTCGGGTAACCGTTGCCGTCCCAGCGTTCATGATGTGTGAGGGCAACTATGGCAGCGGAGCGTAAGAGCGGTGACGGATGGGTGCCGAGGATATTGTGGCCGATGGCGCAATGCTGCTGAATAATGGCACGGTCACTCTCGTTGAGCCGGGCCTGCTTCAACAACACGCTGTCAGGGATGCCGATCTTGCCGATATCATGCATTGGTGAGACGGTGCGGAGCAGGTTGGCCTCGTCATCGGAGACACCATAGGCCTTGGCGATGATGTAGCAGTAATGGCTCATCCTGATGACATGTCTGCCGGTCTCGTTGTCGCGATACTCCGCTGCGCGGCCCAGGCATTGCAGGATTTCCATGCGGGTTTCTGCCAGCTCTGTGGTGCGCAGCCGGACCAGCTGTTCGAGGGTACGCTCCTGACTGTAGAGCGCCAAGTGGGTCCTGAGCCGGGCGCGCACCACGGGAAAACGGACCGGTTTGGTGATGTAGTCAACACCGCCGCAGGCAAAACCCACGGATTCATCCTCAACCTCGCCCCGTGCGGTGACAAAGATGACCGGAATCCCCCGGGTGGCGGGGTTTGCCTTTAGCTGGCGGCAGGTGTCAAATCCGTTCAGGCCGGGCATCATGATGTCGAGCAGAATGATATCGACCGGCATGCTGCGGGCAATCTCCAGTGCCTTTTCGCCGCGGGTGGCAACCTTGATGGTGTATTCATCGCGCAGTGCTTCATCCAGCAGGCGGATGTTTTCAGGATTATCGTCAACCAGAAGAACGGTGTAGCGGGGATGATCCTTTGAGAGCATCAGTAGACCCCGTCCAGTTGATTTTCCTGCCCATCCGTGCTGATGCCGAGCCGCAGTGAAATGGTCAGCAGCTGTTCGAGGGCGGCATCATAGTCATAACTTGCAAGCAGGTGCTGCAGCTGCTGCAATTCTGTGGCGGATATTGCGGTCAGCACTGCGCAGGAGTCCTGCAGGTAGCGGACTGCATGGCCATCCTGGTTGCGAAGGTAGTCTCCCAGGCGGGAGATCACCTCTTGTGCCTGCTCCAGTTCTCGCTCTGTGGCGGCAGGAGCTTCTCGGAGTACATCCGGCAGCTTGAGGAACAGGCGCAGCTGGTGCGTCAGGGCTCGTAATGTCGATTCAAATGCGGCGATCTGTTCCAGTATGCTCTCCTGTCCGGCCTCGCCGCCCAGCACCTGTTCCAGCTGTCCAGCCTGCTCCAGCAGCAGATCGGCACCAATCGCGCCTGATGCCCCCCGGACGGTATGGGCGCGGCGTTTGGCTGCTACCTTGTTGCCGTGTGCATAGGCTGCCGTGATCTCTGCCGCAGCATTGCTGTGCTTTTCGACAAAGGTACGCAGTAGCCAGAGATACAGGGGCAGATCATCATCGATCCTCTCAAGGGCACCGGTCACGTTAAGGCCTGGAATATTCGGTGAGCAGTCTGTCCCGCACGCTGAAGGTATCGGGTTGCCGGATGCGCTGCCCCGGTTGGTTGTCTCCTTGATCAGATGGATCATTTCCGGGACGTTCAACGGCTTGGTCAGGTAGCCGTTCATGCCGACCTCCCGGCAATGGTCTCTTTCCTCAACCATGGCATGCGCCGTAACGGCTATTATCGGAAGTGCGCTGAAACGCAGGTCGGCCCGGATCTTTCTGGTGGCTTCATAGCCATCCATACCCGGCATCTGCAGGTCCATCAAGACGATGTCGTAGGGTGCCGCCTCGTGCATTATCTTGGACAGCGCTTCGCAGCCATTGAGCGCGCTGTCTATCTGCGCCCCCCTGCGCTGCAACAACTCAACCGCCAGGGTACGGTTCATCTCGTTGTCTTCCACCAGCAGGATACGGATTCCTGCAAGTTCATCTGTGGCACCAGGGCGGGCTGTTCGCCTTTGGGATGGTGTCTGGTACGGCAGCAATGCAGGGAGTTCGGCTGTTTGCTGCGGGGTGTTGCACTGATGGGCAGCGGTTGAGCCGGCTGACGGGAAGCTGAAGGGCATGTTGAAAGAAAAGACCGAGCCGTGGCCAGGTTCACTTTCCGCCCAGATATGGCCGCCGGTCAGCTCAACAATACGTTTGGAGATCGAGAGTCCCAGGCCGGTACCGCCAAATTTGCGCGTAATTGAGCCGTCAGCTTGCGTGAAGGGCTGAAACAGCTTGGTGAGCTTGTCCTGAGCAAGCCCGATGCCGGTATCACGGACAGAGAATTCGAGCGTGACATTTTCACAACCGTATTCCGTGGGAGAAGCATATAAGGAGACCGCACCCTGTTCGGTGAATTTGACGGCATTGCCCACCAGGTTGACCAGTACCTGTCCAAGCCGGATCGAGTCGCCCACAAGCTCTGCAGGCAGATTATCGGAACAGTGCAGTTCGAGTGACAGTCCTTTGTGCGCCGCCTGTTGCTGGAAGAGGTTGATAATATTCTGCAGCACCTCCCTGGGGCTGAAAACAGCATGTTCAAACTCCAGCTTGCCCGCTTCAATCTTTGAAAAATCAAGTATTTCATTGATAATCCGCAGTAATGACGTGGCGGCAAAATTGACCCGTGACAGATAGTCATGCTGCTGGACCGTGAGCTGGGTTTCCAGCGCCAGGGTGTTGAAGCCGATGATGGCGTTGAGCGGGGTGCGAATCTCATGGCTCATATTGGCCAGAAATTCAGACTTGGAGCGGTTGCCGGCCTCAGCCTCGTCCTTGGCGCGTCTTAGCTCATCGGCAATACGCCTGCTTTCCGTAACATCTTCCTTGACCGCAACAAAGTGGGTAATGCGCCCATGATCGTCGCGGATTGGCGATATGGAGGCGTGCTCCCAGTGCATTTCTCCGTTTTTCTTCCGGTTGCAGAACTCTCCCCGCCACTCCTGCCCGGCATTGATGGTGTCCCACATCTGCCGGTAGAACTCCTTGGACTGCACACCGGCATTCAGAATCCGCGGATTATGGCCAAGTGCATCCTCGGCCGTAAATCCGGTGATCTCGACAAATTTTGAGTTAACATATTCGATTGAACCGGCATGATCGGTGATTACCACGATCGCCGGGCTGTTTTCGACGGCCCGTGACAACATCAGCAGGCTTGAATGGGATTTGATCCGTTCGGTGATATCCATGAAGGTTGCCACCGTGCCAACGATCTCGCCGTCCTGGTACTGCGGGTAGGACCAGTATTCAACCGGAAAACAGCTGCCGTCACGCCGCCAGAAAACCTCGTCATCGACGTGTATTCCCTGCCCTTCTCTGAAGGATTGGGAGATGCGGCACTCTTCCTCGGGAAAGGCAGAGCCATCACGGTGGCTATGGTGAATCTGGTGGTGCATGTTTTTGCCGATCAACTGTGCCGGATCGTCATAGCCCAGCATGCGCAGACAGGCGGCATTGCAGAAGGTACAGACCCCCTGCAGATTGGTGCCGTAGATCGCCTCGGCCGTGGAGTCCAGGATCGCACGCAGTTGGTCCTCGCTTGACCGCAGGGCCTCAAGCAGCAGACCACGTTCATTGTTGGTGGTGAGGAGCTGCTCATTTATGGTCTGAAGCTCTTCATTGGTCTGTTCCAGCTGTACGGTCTGCTCATTCAGGTTGTCCAGCGCCCAGTCGGTGGTTTTCCGTTGCAGCTCAAGCTCTTGCAAGGTATGGGTCAGGCGCCGGTTTGCCCGTATAACCAGCACGGTGGCCAGGACAAGCAGGCAGATGATCAGCAGTGTAAAGAGTGCAAACAGCCGGTATTTGTGGAGGACATCCGCAAGGTTGAACTTGCCGGCCCCGCGGTACGGCCCCAGCTTGAGTTCCCGGTAGAGCTCATGGGCGGCGGCATAATCTGCGGCAATGGTCCAGCCGCTGATATTGGCCGACTCGGCGGCGGCACTCTGTTCCGGGAGGCTGAGCAGGGCAATGGCCACCTGCTGGGATAACTGCTCACCGGTATGGCGCAGCTTTGAAAATGACCATTCAGGATAGAGTCTGGTGCTGTGTCTGAACGGGAAGTCGGGAGTCTGCAACTCGTTTATGACCCTGATCTTGCTGAGGTCAAGTGTCCCTTCCTGGGCCATCCGTTCCAAGATGCCGGTTCGTATCGCCCCGGCGTCGGCCTTTCCCTCCAGCAGTGCCCGTATCACCCCCTCGTGGGAACCGGTGGATTCAAGCATCAGCTCCGCCTGTTCAACCCCGGAGGCTTTCAGCTCTCTCAGTTGCATCAGCCAGCCGCCAAATGACGTGGTATCCGGTACGAGCAGCTTTTTGCCGCGCAGATCAGCCAGTGTCGCTATGTCCGTGCGGTTGGTGCGCGTAACCAGCACTCCGCCAAAAACGGTATAGTTGCCGACAGGACCGCGATTGCTGAGCGTTGCAATCCGCTTTATGCCTGTATCTGCCTCCAGCTCCACATACTGGCCGGTGTTGACGATGACAAAGTCGACAAGGCCTTTACGAACCGCCGGGTAGAGGGCATCAAAATCAAGAGGAATAATTTTGAAACTGTAGTTTGGGAGCTTGTCTGCAAGGTATCCGGCATGCTGCCGCCATTGATCAAGTGCGGCCTCCCGGCCATTATTTGCCAAGACCCCGATCGTTACCTCGCGCTCCTGTGCTAAGGCCACAAGCTGCAGACAGGCAAAGACTACCAGGGTAATTGTTGCAATGAATGCGTGCCGAATACGAGCCATGTTGAATTATCCTGAATCTCCCTGCCGTGGTATCATAAATCCATTTCAAGATTCTCTCTGCGTTGGCATGCCTTCGACGTCGCGATGTACGGCAGGTACACCTGCGTCCTCGAATAGTTACGCCGCCTTGATGTTCTTGAGCTTGAATTGTGAATGGCCAGCGTGACTGAAGTCTGCTGGCCGGAGGCCGGGGTAATTGCAATCTTTGGCCTTGTTACAAAATCAATGCCATAATGGTTTTGAAAATAAATGACAGTGATAACGGCAGGTTTTGTGGATGGTGTCTCACCCGGTCGACAGGGTGGTGAGACGCTGAGATGAGACAGAAACGACCTTGTCGGGCAGGAAGTGCGTTCAGTTACTGCTGCAGGCTGTCATATTCTCCGTTCTGTTTGAGCCGGCGATAGAGGGTCGCACGGGAGACATGCAACAGTGCGGCCGCTTTTTCGACACAGCCATCGGCCTCATCCAGAGCCTGTTGAATTTGCTCTGTATCCAGCGGTTTCAGGACGCGAGGAGCTGGCGCGGCAGATACTGAAAGAGGGGCAGCGGCCCCGTTCAGTCCGAAGAAATAGGCAGGGAGCAGGGCACCACCGCGGGCCAGAAGATGCGCACGCTCCAGCACATTGTGCAGTTCACGGAAGTTGCCGGGCCAGAAGTAGCCGCGTAACAAAGCCATGATCTCCGGGCTGACGCTCGTGTCGTCTCTCCCCAGAGAGCGCAGTATTGTCGTGATGATGGCTGGGAGGTCTTCCATACGCTGCCTTAAAGGGGGGATTGCAATAGTAATGAGGTTGATCCGGAAGAGCAGGTCCTGCCGGAACAGCCCTTTTTTGAGCAGACTTGAAATTTCGCGGTTGGTGGCGCAGATCAGTCTGAAATTACTTCGCAGCAGCTTCACATCCCCGAGCCGACGATAGGTTTTCTCCTCAAGCACTTTAAGAAACTGGGCCTGGACCTCCAGTCCCATATCACCAATTTCGTCCAGAAAGAGGGTGCCCCGGTCCGCTATATCAAGCAGGCCTTTGCGATCCTGATCGGCAGAGGTAAAAGCTCCCCGGGCGTTCCCAAAAATTTCACGTGCCAACAGCTCCCCCCGCAGGCAGGAGCAGTTGACTTCAACGAACTCATTGTCTGACCGGCTGCTGTTGCGGTGAATCCATTTGGCAATCATCCCTTTTCCGGTGCCGGTTTCACCTGTCAGCAGCACAGGGCTGTCGCTCTCGGCCGCAATTTGTGCCAGATCAAAGGCCTGGCGAATGGTAGCGCTGTTTCCCCAGAACATGTCCTCATGTTTCTCTAGGCGCTGGCGGGCAACCACACGTCTTTTTAAAACGCCGATTTCAAGAGTCTTTTTTAAAAAGGCTGAAAGGCCTGTGTTATCTACCGGCTTGGTCAGGAAATTGTCCGCGCCGCGTTGCATTGCCTCAACTGCAAGGGGAATATCTGCGGTACCGGTGATTATGATGATGGGAACCGTTCCGTCATAGGTCCGTACGGTACTGATAAATTCAATGCCGTTTCCGTCCGGTAGGTTGTTGTCCAGGATAACGGCATCAAAACGCTGGCCGGCGATCGCCTCTGTTGCCTCTGCGATGCCGTTTGCCTCAGTGATGGCGTAGCCTTCGCGAGAGAAAAAATGGATAAAGCCGAACCGGCTTGCAACATCGTCCTCCACCAGCAAAATGCGCGTCTTCATGCATTATCTCCATCGCGTAAGGGGACACAGACTTCAGCCGAGCAGCCCGGGGGCGGATCATTATTCCAGAGGCGTACCGTGCCACCCATGTTTTCAATAAAGTGTTTAACGAGTGCCAGGCCAAGTCCGGTTCCACCCTTCCGGTTGGAATAGAACGGTTCGAATACCTTGTCAAGCTGCGCGGGTGGAATACCGTTGCCGGCATCGGATATTTTGATGCAAGCCGTTTCGCGACTGGGAACGGTGGTCAGTGATACCGTAATGCCGGACCGGGCAGGGCTGTGTTGAGAGGCGTTTTCGAGTAGGTTAAACAGCGCCTGCTGGAGCTTGATGCCGTCTACCAGTACGGTCGCGGCGCCGGAAATATGATTCTGAAAATCAACCGGACAGGCCGTTCCGGTGGCCGACTGCTGCCAGATCGAGATCGTGTCGCGGCAGAGTTCATGCAAAGGGACCGGATGCAGGTTTGAAGCGGGAATTGGTTTGCCCAGCGCCAGGAGGTCGTTCATCAACAGGGAGAGCCGGTTGACCTGAGTACGAATATGTTGCAGAAACAGGTCATACTCGGGGTTCTGTCCTATCAACGGCTGATGAAACAGGGCCTCCGTAATCGAAAGGATCGCATTTAACGGTGTTCTGACTTCATGGGCGACACCGGCAGCTATCTGACCGATTGATTCCAGCTTGCGTGCCTCAAACAGCTGTTCTTCGAGCTGTTTGCGCTCTGTAATGTCCTGCAGGGAACCGCGCAGTTGAATAATGGCGCCGGTAGTGTCCTGCACGGCTTCGCCGTGCAGCAGGCAGAAACGGTGGGCGCCGTCCGGGCGGACGATTTCAAGCTCCAGGTCAAGTATGCTGGAATCGCCGGTTGCAAGTACGCGGGCAAAGGCGTTGTCAAGACAGGCGTAACTGTGGGGAGTAAACAGTGCACCATGCTGGAGATAGCTGGGAACGGCCAGGTTCTGGCTCCATCCGAAAATGGCGTAGAGCTCTTCTGACCAGGTCACTCCGTCACTGGCAATATCCCATGACCAACTGCCGAGGCGAGCCTGTTGCTGGGTATTCTTTAGCAGCGTCCTGCTCTCCAGAAGCTGTTGATTTGCTTCGGTCAGGGCTGACGTCCGTTCAGCCACCCGCTGCTCCAGTTGTTCGTGGGTTTCCTTGAGAGCCAGCTCGGCATTTTTCTGGGCATTAATGTCATAGCAACTGCCGATATAGCCGACAAAGCAGCCCTCTGCGTCATGATGGGGACTGCCATGGTCAACGATCCAGTGGTATGAGCCGTCATGGTGGCGCAGCCGGTACTCCATGGTGAAAGACCGGCGGCTTTCAAATGCCGCGTAATAGGTGCTCAGGCAGGCCGGCAGGTCATCGGCATGGACCCCTTCAGCCCAGCCGTAGCCCAGTTCCTGGGCCATGCTGCGACCGGTAAAGGTAAGCCAGGTACGATTGAAATAATCGCATTTTCCGTCAAGCCCGGCCCGCCAGATCAGTGACGGAAAGTTTTCAAGCAGCTGCAGATAGTAATCCCGCGAACGGATGATCGCTTCTTCAGCCCGTTTGCGTTCGGTGATATCCTGGTTGATGCCGAAGACGCGGGTGATGGTGCCGTCCGGGGTAGATTCCCGGTACCCGTAGGAATAGATGTGCCGAATTTCTCCATCAGAGCGGATGATGCGGTACTCATTGTTGGTTTCATGCCAGCTCTTGTCGGCATCAGAGTCAAGGATGATCTGCAGGTCATCAGGATGTACGGTTTCAAGAAAATCTTTAAATTGGCGATAATGATTGCCCGGTTCAAGTCCCCAGATTCGCTCCAGTCCTTCTGACCAGTAGGTCTTGTCGCTGCGTGGGTCGTAGTCAAAATGACCGATTTGGGCCAGTTTCTCTGCCTCTTGAAGGGCGAGGGCGGTTAAGCGCGCATTGTAGGCTGTCCTGAGGGCGCTACTGCGGGCTGAAACCAGCAACCAGGTAATCAAGCTGAGCAGAATACTGCCTCCGATACTCGCTACGGCAACCAGCACCAGTTCACGTTTATGGGTACTTTTTTCAAAGCCGGGCATGGAACTGGTAATCATGGTCCATTGACGGCCTCCAATCTCGATTGAGCGCCGGGATTGAAAACGTGGAGCCGGTCCGCTGGTATGGCGGGCGGTGTCATTATCGTACAGTAAGGCCCTGTCCGAAATCTCATTGCCGTCATAAATCTCAATATCAAGCGTATCGTTCTGCGCGCCGAGAATACCAACCATCAGGTCATTCATCCGGAAAGGCGCCGAGACCCAGCCCACCAGCTCAGCACGCCGTTGCTCAAGCGATCTGTCTGCTGTGCCATGCCGGTACACGGGCAGGTACATGATACAGCCAGACTGGGGGGGCTGGCTGCCCTCTTGTAGCAGTTGTAGTTTGGCGGTCAGGGCGGCGGTTCCGGAGTCACGCGCCCGTTCAAGTGCCTCACGCCGCACAGATTCTGACAGCAGATCGTACCCGAAGACCTTCCGGTTACGTTCGTTGGTTGGCTCAAGATAGATGACCGGCGCATACTGCCGGTGGGTACCGATCGGCCAGATGGTATAGGAATGGAGCCCTTCGGCCCGCATGGATGCGATATGGGCGGTCTTCCGGTCGTGCCGGAGCTGTGGCGCAAAGCCAATCCCCTGAATGCCCGGATAACTTTCTTCAAGGCGCAACGCGGCTACATACCTGGCAAACTCGTGGTTGTTTACCGACCGGGATGCTTCAAAAAAACCTTGTACACCGCGTAATACCTGCTCATAGGCGGCCATTCGCCGTATGATGTTGTCATAGACCTCTTTGGTGTGGTGATCAAAATTTAATTGCAGCTCCTGCTGGGTAAGCAGGTGGGTGTTTTTCCAGGTCTGGTACGAGAGGAAGAGTGTTACCAGAAGCACCAGAAAAGGGATGTACCGGTAACAGAAGCCACTTTGGGGGTGGGGGACGGGAACCGCTGATCGGGGGGAACGGGGAACGTTGCCGGTATCTGCCATACCAAACCTGTCATGCTCGGAGTCGTGGTTTACCATGCATACAGCTGGCATGGATCTGCCGGGTTGCTGTGAGGCATATAGAGGTACCACAATTTTTTGATTACGCAAGCAGTTAGATCCAGCAGTGGCAGGACGGGGACCGCACTTTTTCGTTTGAACAAAAAGAGGTCACGGCTTCAACGCTGCCTGAACAGCTGCTCCCCGGCTGGAGTATCTGCACAGGTTGATCCTTTTATCTGCTTGACCGCTGTCCCCGGCGGCCGGTCTTGGGGGCAGGACGTTCCGGCACCACCTTCTTCCGCTTGGGGGTTGCAGCTTTAACCTCTGTCTTCTTTGGCTTGGCCTGTTCTTTAGCCAGCTTACCTTCTTTTGCCTTCACGGTCCGCCTGACCGCATACTGAGGAAATTCTGCCAGGCTCTGGCGCGGAATGCTCTGCTTGACCAGCTTTTCGATGGCAGCCAGCAGGATCAGTTCTTCCTGGCTGACCAGCGAGATGGCGATCCCCTCTTCTCCGGCTCGGCCGGTGCGACCGATCCGGTGCACATAATCTTCAGGCACCTGGGGCAGGTCATAGTTGACCACATGGGGCAGCCGTTCAATATCCAGTCCGCGGGCAGCCACATCGGTTGCCACCAGCACCCGGAACAGCCCCTGTTTGAATTCCGCCAGGGTACGGGTGCGGATCGACTGGCTCTTGTTGCTGTGGATGGCAGCCGCCTTGATCCCGTCAAACAGCAGTTCTTCAGTCAGTTTATCTGCGCCGTAGCGGGTACGGGTAAAGACCAGCACCTGATTCCAGCCGTTTTTGCGGATCAAAAACGACAGCATCTCCCGCTTGCGGCTCTTCTCCACCTGATACACTGCCTGGGTCACCGCCTCGGCGGTCAAGGTGCGGCGTGCCACCTCAACCCGTTTGGGTTGATCCAACAGCTGATCAGCCAACTGTTTGATATTTTGGGAGTACGTTGCCGAAAACAGCAGTGCCTGATGCTTTGCAGGCAGGTACTCTGCCACCTTTTTGATCTCATCGATAAAGCCCAGATCCAGCATCCGGTCTGCCTCATCCAGCACCAGAAACTTGATCCGCGACAGGTCAATCGTGCCCCGCTCGGCGTGGTCCAGCAACCGTCCCGGCGTTGCCACCACAATATCAACACCACGGTGCAGCCGTTCGATCTGGGCCTGGATGGTCACGCCGCCATAGATCATGGTGGAGCGCAGTGACAGACGGCGGGCATAGCGGTTCATCTCGTCGCTGACCTGGGCTGCCAGTTCACGGGTAGGTACCAGTACCAGGGCACGGGGCTTGCGGCGCTTTTCTGCAGGGGTGGTTTCAGCCAGCATCTGGACGATCGGCAGGGCAAAGGCCGCCGTTTTGCCGGTGCCGGTCTGGGCGCCAGCAAGCAGGTCGCCCCCTTCAAAGATGACCGGAATAGCCTCGGCCTGAATCGGGGTGGGGCTGGTATACCCAAGGCTGGCAATGGCGCTGAGCAGTTCAGGCCGCAGGCCGAGGGAATCAAAGGAGATGTCAGTGTTTTTCACAGGATATCGCTTTCTGGCGAAGATAGAGCGCTTCGACCTTGGCTCTGGCCCAGGGGGTGCGGCGCAGAAAGGTAAGGCTGGATTTGATATTGGGATCATGGGTGAAGCAACGGATATCGATAGCTTTGCCCATTTCCTGCCAGCCAATCTGGCTGGCCAGCTCCTTCAATATCATCTCCAAAGTTATGCCGTGTAAAGGATCGCCTGCTGTCACTGTAACATCTCAAATGTATTAATGAAATTCATAAAGGCATTATTTGACAGCTAACCCGGCCGCCACATCCCTGAAAGAATTCAACGCCGTTTCCAGATGATCAATAATCTCCTGGCAGGGTATGGTAGAAGTTCCAGACCTTCTGGATCAGGGCGGAGGTGGTCATGCTAAAATCCTCAACTGGCGAAGGGCCTGTTTCAATTCATGTTCAAGGACTGCAAAGGCCGTGAGTCTTCTGAGCTGTTGCAGAGAAACCTGCTCCCCCAAAGCATTGAGCATGGGAAAAACGCCCTGTTTCCTATGGCGGCCAGATGGTGTCGTATGCAAAAAGGCCTTCCGTAACGTCTCCTTCGGGTCCAGATCGGATTCTACCAATGAAGGCAAACGGGGGAGCTCCATCTGTTCATCATTAAGAGTTGTACCAAAAACTTGGCGCAATGCATCACCGTCACAGATAGCCCATGCTTCAGTTTCCCGAATTGGAATAACGGCGACTCCTGTTCCTTCCCGCGATAACTCCTGCTGAAGAAGGTCTATGGCCGGCTGTACCTGTTGGGTTCTTGCCCGTACACTATCACCAGCGCCGTCGGCATGCACAAACAGCAGATTCCAAGAGCCACGAGCATCCTTTGCTGCTTCAAGTATGCGCTGTTCTCGAGGAGCATCATTTATTGAAATGTGATGATTCAGTGGGTTAATTTCACTCACCTCGACAGGCTGAGTGGACTCCTGCATACAAATATCTTCACAAAGTCGTTGCAACAACGGACGAAGAAACGAATAGTCGGTAGGACCCTCCGCATATAAGGCCAATCCAAGATAGTGCATGTCAGTTCTCCGTACTTACGGTTTCAAGCACACGTTTTACTTCGTAGTCTGAAACATAGGCATGGGAGTTGTCGAAATCAGCATAAAGACTTGGCTGTATTTTGGGGCGAACTGGCCGCAGCCTGGTTTTACGGCGTTGCTGTTTTGCTTCCGGGTCTGTTACGGTTGCTATATCGGCAAACAGAATTGATCCGTCAATGGGGTGAAATTCCTTGTCAACCAATGCTGATAAAACCACCGGGGAATGGCTGTTCAGCAGCAACTGGCTCAGTGGTCCAAACTCTTCATCATCGCTGGTTTCAGCACGGGATACGATTTCCTGCAACCGACTAATCAGCAACTTGATGCGCGCTGGATGCACTCCATTTTCCGGTTCCTCGAAACAGATCAAACCCCGATGTTGTGGATCGTGCAGCAATGTAAGCAGGGCAAGAACCCGCAGGGTACCATCTGAAATGACCCGTGAGGTGAATGGCAAGCCATCACGCATGGTAAGCTCCACCCGATACTCACGGCTGGCCTCGTGCAGTTCAGCGTCCAGCTTTGTAATACCCTGAATCAGGTTGTTCAGTTCCGCCACGATATCGCTGAGCACACCATGGGGACGGATATCGGTAGCAGTCTCCACCTTTAAATGGGCCAACACCGCAGCCAGATTGGAACCATCCGCGTTTAGAACACCGGAAGCGGTTGCAGGAACCGGCCGACGCAATAGTGCTGGATCAAGCTGCAGCAACCGCCAGAAACGCATCTCTTCGCGTAAGGCAAAAAGGTGCGGAAATTCAGCATTGGTAATACTGTACAGAACCGAAGCCTCGGCAACGCTGGCAGGTCGGTTCAAAGTCCTCCCTGATCTTCCGTCCTGATGCACACTAAAGGTCAAACCTTCTGGTTTTTGCTCCGTGGTTAGCCAGGGTTTCTGTCTGCCGTATTTAAGATAATGGCTGCGAAATGCAGCAGAAGGATGTAACCACTCAGCCCATTGGTCATCTTTGCGAAAAATTGGAACTGCGCTTTCATGGGCAACCAGAACTCGCTCGATCCCCGGCTTTATCTCCCGCCGTTCAAGCGTGATCTCATACCGCATTCGTGTATGAGAGAGCTTCACTTCACTTCCCCAGGGATCACGCACCACCGGGTCAACCAGAACCTCTGCCGCCAGCCTGATCTGCTTGGCAAGACCGCCGGATGTCCGCCGGAAAAGTTCCATTGGCTCACCTCGCATATCCTTCACCGCTTCCGTCACATCCCGTGTAGCAAGGCTTGACATGAGCTGAATGACATCGAACAGATTACTCTTGCCAGCGGCGTTATTACCGATAATCACCGTAAACGGCGCAAGGTCGATAGCCATATCTTCAAAAGTTTTGAAACCGTTGACTTCCAGGCGGGTCAGCATGATGGTTTCCTCCGAGTATTTTCCGTGCATGGTTCGGTACGCTCACCACGAACGGAAAATGTTTTAATCAACCCGTTCGCCCTGAGCCTGTCGAAGGGCTTGGGTGTGAATTGCTCCGTTTCTTTTCTTTACTATTTGTTACTTGCCGCTCCGCCCGTACCCGCCACTTGAGGGTACTGCGGACGTAGCGTTCGGTCTGTTCTTCCACAAAAGTGAGAATGGTGTTATCCGGTTTTGCTTCAATCACCCCGACCGGCTGACGATCCACAAACAGCAGATAATCAGCTGGCGCGGTATCAAGTTAGGTATTCACGAACAACAACGCCAAGGCCTGCACCCAGGTTGATCTTTTTCAGGCCCTGGACAACCCAGCAGGTTCGTTCGAGTTTTTGATCAATTTCCTGCCGTGTTTTCGCTTCAGGGGTCATGGCATTTTACCGGTCGGTTTTATTTTTTGTAACAGCCTAAACAGGCGTGCCGTCACCGCAGCGCCTCCAGCTCTTCCCAGCGTCCGTAGGCAGCCAGCAGTTCTGCCTCCAGCTCTTCCAGACGGCTGTTAAGACGTGCCACCTCAGCCCCGGCATTCTTGTAGAATTCAGGATCCGCCAGGGTGCTGTGGAGCTGCTCCTGCTCCGCCTCAAGGGTAGTGATCCGTTCCGGCAGTGCCTCCAGTTCACGTTCTTCCTTGAAGGAAAGCTTGCGGGGCCGCTCTTTCTGCGGTTTGCCCTTTTCCTGAACCGGTTTTGCTGCAGCTGGCGGGGCCGCCTCAAGCTGTTGCTCCCGCAGCCAGTCATCATAGCCGCCCACCGTCTCCTTGACCGTGCCGTCAGCGTTGACCGCCAGGGTGGAGCTGACCACGTTGTTCAGGAATTCCCGGTCGTGGCTGACCAGCAACAGGGTGCCGCTGTACTCCATCAGCAGGTCCTCCAGCAGCTCCAGGGTCTCGGCATCCAGATCGTTGGTCGGCTCATCCAGCACCAGTACGTTGCCCGGCTTGGTGAACAGCTTGGCCAGCAGCAGCCGGTTGCGCTCACCACCGGAGAGGATCGAAACCGGTGAACGGGCCCGTTCCGGCGAGAACAGGAAGTCCTGCAGATAGCCGATAATATGGCGTGATTTTCCGCCGATCACCAGGGTATCGTTCCCTTCTCCCACATTTTCAGCCACGCTTTTCTGGGGATCAAGCTGCTCCCGCATCTGATCCATGTAGAGCACCTCCAGCCGGGTGCCCTGGCGGATGGTCCCTGACTGCGGTTCAAGCTCACCCAGCAACAGCCGCAGCAGGGTGGTCTTGCCGGAACCGTTGGGGCCGATGATCCCCAGCTTGTCGCCCCGCATGATGGTGGTGGAGAGATCGCGGATCACAGTGCGGTCGCCATAGCTGAAGCCGACCTGTTCTGCCTCTATCACCAGCCGGCCGGAGCGTTCCGCCTCCTGCAGCCGGATGGTTGCGGTACCCTGGCGGGTGCGACGCTGGCGGTACTCCTCCCGCAGTGCCTTCAGTGCCCGCACCCTGCCTTCGTTGCGGGTGCGGCGGGCCTTGATCCCCTGACGAACCCACGCCTCTTCCTGGGCCAGCTTCTTGTCAAACAGGGCCATGCGGGTGATCTCCGTCTCCAGCAGCGCCTCGCGCCGCTCCACAAACTGGTCGTAGCCGCAGGAAAAGGCGTAGATCCTGCCCCGGTCAAGCTCGGCAATTCTGTTCGCCAGCCGCCGGGCAAAGGCACGGTCGTGGGTGACAAAGATGCAGGTGGTGATATTTCTGGCCAGAAACTCCTCCAGCCAGAGGATGGTCTCAATATCCAGGTGGTTGGTCGGTTCGTCCAGCAGCAGGATATCCGGTGCCGCCACCAGTGCGCGGGCCAGCAGCACCCGCCGTTTGGTGCCGCCGGAGAGGGTGGCAAACTCCGCCTCCGGCTCCAGATGCAGCCGGTTCACCACCCGCTCTACCTGCTGTTCATGTTCCCACTGCTCAGCACCGGCTGCAGCATGGGGATGCTGCGCCACCACCTCAAAGACCGTTCCGGCCACCTCCTGGGGGATCTCCTGGGAAACCAGCGCAACCCGCAAGCCCTGGCTGCGGATGACTTCGCCCCCCTCCGGCGGGATATTTCCGCTGATCAGCTTCATCAGGGTGGATTTGCCAGTACCGTTTCTGCCCATCAGACAGAGCCGGTCCCCCGGTTCGATCTGCAGGTTGATACCGTCAAACAGGGGCAGGCCGCCAAAGGCCAGGGTAATGTCGCGCAGGGTAATCAGGGCCATTATCTTTGTGTTCCTCAGTTGCAATTTATCTGTAGCATCGTATCATGACAAAAAAGGGAGAGGCTTGCCATGGATTATCGTCGTATCGCCAAAGAGTTGCTCAATGAACATCCCCAGACCATTGCCGTGGCCCTCTCGCGTCTGGAACCGCAGCATGCAGCTGAGATAATGAAGCTCTTGCCCGGCTTTATTCAGGCTGATCTGGTGAACCGGATCGTGCAGACCGATCAACTGCCAACTGTCGTGGTTGAGGAGATTGACCGGCTGCTGGATCGCCTGATACGTTAGTTTTGCGGTTGCCATCCATTGCTTCTTCATGCTACCAACGCAACTTCATACCAAACTTGAAGGGGCCATCCCATGCTCGCAAATATCGGTGCCGATATCTATAAAACCTGGAGTGAGGAACAACGCCGCGCTGAAATCGGCAAGCTGATCGAGGGCCACCGTGCCGGGCTCCCCCTTGAGATTCTCTTCAAGATGGCGTCCGCCATCGCCGGCAGCCCGGACAGTGCCCGTGAGCACCTGGCTGCCCTGATCCCGGCGGAGGAGCGGCACAGGATGGTGACGCGAGAAAAAGGGGATGATCAGGCGGTAGCCGCTTCATTTCTGATGTAGCGTTCAATTCCATATCAAGGCGCTAGCTTTGTTGGCTTCGTCGTCGGCTCCTCAACGTACTGTTCTGTACGCCTGCGTCGCCTCCTCCTTGCCGCCTTGCTATCATCCTTGATCTGAAATTGAAATGGTTTGCTGTGTGACTACGCCTTGTATCCGGCCTTCCTCGTACGTTTTTTTACTCTTCCGGTCTTCTCATCTTCCTGCGCAGGGCCGCCATCCGTTTTTCCGCCACCCGCTGCAGTTTCTGCCCCTTGGGCACCTTGGTGGCCAGCCGTTTCTTTGCTACCCGGTTACGCTTTTCCAGTGCCAGCCGCAGCCGTTCCATCGCCACTTCCCGGTTACGCAGCTGGGAGCGGTTTTCGGCGGCATGCACCACGATCCCGGTGGGCAGGTGCCTGATCCGCACCGCCGAATCAGTGGTGTTACGGTGCTGTCCCCCCGGCCCTGAGGCGCGATAGAACTCCACCCGGATATCTGCTTCGTTGATCTCAATACTCATTGCTTAAAGATGCTGAGGGCCCAGTTAACCAGGGCCAGGACCACGCTGAAGGCCACTGCCCAGAGAAAACCCTGCACCTGAAAACCGGGGACAATCTTGGTGACCAGCATGATCAGCAAGGCGTTGATTACCAGGCTGAACAGGCCCAGAGTCAAAATAGTCAGCGGTAGGGTCAGTAGTGACAGTACCGGTTTGATAAAGGCGTTAATCAGCCCCAGAACCAATGCGGTCAGCAGGGCTGCCTTGATGCCGCCGGACAGTTTGACGCCTGGCAACAGGTAGGCGGTAATCATCACTGCTAACCCTGATATAACCCAATTAATGACAAGACTCATATCCTGTTCTCCTCCATGAGATACCCCGCCTGAGAATGGTCATGATGCACTGCCCCAAGCTGCGTCTGTAGCATATACGATCTTATGACAGAAGTAACTGCCAACTGCTCCCATGTAATAGGTCTGGGAATAACACAGTTAAAAATGAACTGACGAGCACTATTCTTCCGCCAGATCATCAATCGCTCCCTCTTCCTAGGGCGAGAGAGGGGGGCTGCTTTTTCCGGGTTCATGGCAGAATCGGGAATAGTGCCTGCATCTTTGCTTTCATTTCAGGGCTTAACTGCACAAACAACTCGGCATTGTATGAACCGCTGGGCATCGGACGAATACTTGGGTCCGTACCGATTGCGGTTTGCGTAACCGGATCTATAAGTGGCGCATTATTCTGGGATATATCCGGAGATTTGACTATCTGCATCGCCGCAACGGCATACTTGCGCGCCGTTGCGGCCGGTGTTCCCTGCTTGACCGCCGGGTCAACGTTGGTTGTCACGATTGAAACGGAATAGTCACTGTTCAGCTTGATATCAAAGGTCCGCAGCTGCTGAGGGAAATCGCGGAATGACGAGGTTTCAACCTGCCAGAAGCCCCGTTCCGGTTTAGTGGCATCATCGCTTGTAAACGCTTTGACAACATTGACGTGGCGATGGCCGGCTATCCACATCAGCAGATTGGGGTGACTGTGCAGTTCCGCAAGCAGCGCCGGCAGGGTGGCAGCATTCTGGATGCTGGAAGGGTTGTCGGAGTTATCAAACCACTCCATATAGCTGCCTTTAACCGCAACGCCTATCGGTATATGGGCGGCTATGATCATTAGTTGACCGGCATCATCACCGGCTTTCAGTTCCTCTTTCAGCCATTCCCATCGGGCCTGATCTAAAAAGCCTTGGCCATGTATTTTGGTGGAGCCATCGTCTTCCCGCTGGGTGTTATCCAGTACAATAACCTTAATATAGGGTTTCGGACTAAAGCTATAGCAGGCAAAATCTTTCCCGCGGCTAGATGGAATGAGGTTAAAGCCATGCCCAACCGGACTGCTGGATGTCTTGAAAAACTCATTAACCCATTCCGTTTTGGTTACTGCATGCCGATCAGGGTCGGCCACAACTGTGGGCGGCGTTGCGTAGTCTTCCACTTTGCCGGCTTTCACAATGGAACCAGTCGGAGTAGATCCGTCAATAACCCCCATGTAGTAAAGCTGGGTACTTCTGTTGTAAACGTTTGATGAATTCTGCGGGAGAAGAAGGTTCGGCATAGCAACTACTTTGTCACTGGTGTAAGTGCCGCGCAGATCTCCAGTATCCAGTGGTATAGAGCCAAGCCAGAAGTGGTCATGATTGCCCAGTGCCTGGTACCATGGGATTTCCAGGTCTAGTCCCGCGGCTTTGAACGGTTTCTGGTAGTCAATCTTGTCGGTTCCCACGTGGGCACCAGAGCTGGGGTTTATTACCTTCCCATCCATAACGTCTATGTACCATCTGAGTTCGTTATACTGTGAGCTATTGCAGACATCACCCAGCGATATGCCGAAATCGATCCTGTTCTGCTTGTGCAGGGCGTTTACCGTCTGGATAGCCGCATCGAGCACCTGGGTTGAATACAGCATGGTGGGAGAATAGGTTGACGTTTCCAGCCCCAGGAGCGGTTGCATATATATTCCCTGTGAAGGGGACTCTTTGTCAGTGATATGGATGTCAGTGATGGCGAAGAATCTCAGCAATTGTCTTGGCGGAGGTGTGGTTGACGGGTAGGTATAACCGGCTGCCATGATATCATTACGTTGCTCGTAACCGAGGCCAGGGCCATCAGACCAGGCTCCGTAGCCGTATTTATCGTAATCTGCGACATTTTGCAGATTTTTTGGGGTAATCACCCCTGAAAATGTTGTGCTTAGTTTGATTGTTTTTACTGCTGTTGTACCAACACTGGATTCAATCGGGTAACCTGCAACCTGTGTTGTGCTGCTGCTGCCACAGGCAAACAGCATTGGGCTTAATGACATACAGGCCACGGTTCCGGTCGTATATTTGATAAAATCACGCCGGGTGACCTCACCGCGTTTTTTCTGGTCAACATTTTGATTGTTGTTCTGGTTGTTCATACAGTTTTCCTTGGGTTACATTTTGTCTACTCGTATCTTGCCAGACTCGGTCTGTATTGCTGAACGACAACTTAGTTGCCGGCAGCCAGTAAAATGCCTGACACTCGCCAGAATACCCCGCAGATCAAAACGTTGACAGCCGGGCACAATAGAGGCGTAAAGATAGCGCTACTTGATCATAATTACCTTCTCCACCAATGCCAGACATGCCGGACGGTGAGTCACCACCAGCAGGGTTGTGCCCTGCAGTCGCTGTTTCAATCGTTCTACCACACTCTGTTCTGTCGCGCCATCCAGCCCTTCGGTCGGCTCATCCAGCAGCAGGATCGGCGCATTGCTGACCAGGGCGCGGGCCAGGGCGATTCGCCGTGCCTCGCCGCCGGATACCGCGCTGCCGGTCTCACCCACCGGGGTGTCCAGCCCCTGCGGCAAGCCTGCAATCCACTGCTCAAGGCCACTGTCAGCCAGAACGGCATTCAATTGATCTTCTGTTATCTCGCGTCCCAGCAGGATATTTTCCCGAATCGTGCTGTTAAACAGGTGCGGTTGCTGCGGCACTGCGGCAACCAGTTGGGAAAGCTGGTCTGGTGCAATATCCCGTAGTTCACAGCCACCAATACTGATGCTGCCCTGATAGGGGCGGAAGCGGAGTAACAGCTCAACCAGGGTGGACTTGCCGCTGCCACTGGGGCCCACCACCGCCACCCGCTCACCGGGGTTGATGACCAGCGAGAACTGCTCCAGCACAGCCTGGCCTGCACCATAGCCGCAGCTGACCTGATCCAGTACGATCCTGCATGACTCCGGTAGCTGTGGCTGCAACGGTTCCGGCAGCGGTATCGGTGCATCAGCCAGTTCTCGAATCCGGCGGATCGCTTCACTGGTGGCAGGGATCAACTGCAGCGAGTGGGCCAGGGGGCCAACCGCCTCAAAGGAGGCTGCGCTGAACAGCAGCAACATCACCAGATTGGGGCCTGACAGCTGTCCTGTCTGCACCAGGGGAATGCAGACCAGTGCCAGCCCTGCCATAGCCAGGGCACCGCAGGTAGTGACGCCGGCCAGGGTCAGGCTGCTGATCTGTCCCAGACGGACCTGCTGCTGTACCAGACCACTGGAGAACCCCTCAACCGTCTGGGCCTGTTTATCAGTTGCTCCCAAGAGCAACAGCTCTTCTGCCCCCTGCAACCCTTCCGTTACGGTGGTGCGCAGTGCCCCGGCCAGTTCTGTTGAACGTTTGCCCGGCTGTTCAGCCAGGTGACGTGCCAGCAGTGGCAGCAACAGCCCGGACAGCAGTAATAACCCCACCAGCAGCAGGGCTGCTGAACCACTCCAGACCAGCACAAACAGCCCGGACAGCAGGATGGTAAAAGCGCCGGTGGCAAGTGGCGCAATGATCCGCAGGTAGAGATTTTCCAGACTGTCCACATCGGCCCGCAGCCGACCGGCCAGGTCACCACCGGCATAGCTTTCAAGCCCGGCCGGAGCCAGAGGAATCAGGCGTTTGAACAACCAGACCCGCAGATCTGCCAGGATATGGAAGGCTGCCTCATGGCTTACCAGCCGCTCGCCATAGCGGCCCAAAGCCCGCAGGATGGCCAGGGCGCGGATGGAGGCCGAGGCAAAAAAGTAGTTAAAGGAGGCCTGGGTAACCCCGGCTACAGCCATGGAGGCGATGAACCAGCCGGAAATCGCCATCAGGGCGGCATTGGCTGCAATCACCGCGACGCCCAGCCCGATACCGCCAGCCATCCAGCGCCAGTGTTGCCTGGCAGGTTTCAGCATCCGTAGCAGCTCTCTCATGCTGTCACCTCCAGATACTTCTGGGAGGTGGTGATCTGCTCCAGCCTGCCTGCAGCCAGCACCACAACCTGTTGGCAACGGCTGATGGTGGCCTCGCGGTGGCTGATGATCAGCATGGTCCGTCCAATAGCCAGCCGTTCTACTGCATTCAGTACCAGCTGTTCGTTGTCTGCATCCAGCCCGGCAGTGGGTTCATCCAGCACCACCAGGCCGGCATCCCGCAGAAAGACCCGTGCCAGAGCCAGTCGTCGCAGTTCACCGCCGGACAGTCCTGCCCCGCGATCACCCAGCCGGGTTGCCAACCCCTCCGGCAGCGCACTGATCACCTCGCTAAGCGCAGCAGCGCCAAGGGCCTGTTGGATCGCCAGATCATCGGCATCGGGCCTGCCCAGCAGCAGGTTTTCCCTGATCGTGGCACTGAAAAAGAACGGCTGTTGCGGTACCCAGGCCAGTTGTAGGCGCCATGCCTGCTGATCCAGCTGCGTCAGGTCTGTGCCGTTTACGGTGATCTGCCCGGACTCGGGTTGGGCTAGCCCCAGCAGCAGACGGGCCAGGGTCGATTTGCCGCTGCCGCTGGCTCCCACCAGGGCGGTTATGCTGTTGGCCGGGATGGTCAGACGTGCATCCTGTACCCCTCCACGATCACCTCCATAACGGAAACTGACGGAATCACAAACAATCTCAATGGACTCACCGCAGAGGACGCGAAGGTCCGCTGAGGAAGGCTCTGTAGGCATGTTTGTAACAACAGTTGCTGCCTCTGTGTTCCTCTGTGCCCTCTGTGGCAAAAGATCTTTTGTTGGTAGCGGTTGCTGCAACAGCGGCATGATCCGCTCGGCAGCAGCCATGCCGTTCATCCGGCTGTGGTAGGCCAGCCCCAGATTGCGTAGCGGCAGGTAGTATTCCGGTGCCAGCAGCAGTACAAACAGACCATCCAGCAGGGACAGATTCCCGGCCAGCAGGCGGAAGCCGATGATCACTGCCACCACTGCCGTGCCCACGGTTGAGAAAAATTCCAGGGTAAAGGCAGACAGAAAGGCCACCCGCAGCACGGCCATGGTGCCGGTACGGTACTGGTCCGAAACCTGAGCCACCAGTTCTGCCTCCCGCTTGGCAGCGCCAAAGATCTTTAGGTCCGGCAGCCCCTGCACCAGATCCAGCAGATGGCCTGCCATGCGGGAAAGCCGGCTGAACTGACGGCGGTTGAGGGTCTCGGTCCCCTTGCCGATCAGCACCATCAAGAGCGGGATAAATGGCGCTGAGAAGATCAGCACCAGTGAGGAACGCCACTCTGACGGCAGCACCACCAGCAGTACCGCCAGCGGCAACAGGCCGGCCAACACCATCTGGGGCAGAAAGCGGGCAATATAGGCCTCAAGCCCTTCCACCCCGGCAGTAACTACCTCGGTCAATGGACCCACATCACCGGCCATGCCGGTCGGCCGCAGCAGCAACAGCCGTTGGTACAGGGCAGTGCGGACCTGTTGTCTGACCTGCGCTGCTGCCTTGATGGCTGCATGTTCACTCAGATAGGCGGCAAGACCACGCAGCAGGGCGATGGCCCCTACCCATGCCAGCAGCGGCAGCAACGGAGTCAACCCGATTCCCTCAATCACGGCCCGCTGGCAGACCAGGGCCAGTAACCGCGCCTGCAGGATGATCAGCAGACCACCGCCAAAGGCAGCCAGGATAGCTGCCAGCATGCTGCCTTTGACACTGCGGGCCTGCTGACGCAGCCAGGCTTCAGGGGTGAGCGGGTTTGGTATGTTGTCCTGTTTTTCAGTCAACAGTTATCCCTTCACACAGACCAGATACTTCAGATAGCGACCTTCAGGCAGGGTAACCGGATAGGGGAAATCAACCGGTTGGCCCTTTTGTTCAATCACCCGCAGTTCAGCTTTGGCCTGCAGGGCACCACGACGCAGCTCCTTCAGGTAGTCGGCCAGATCAGTCTTCTGGTGATTGGATGAACAGATCAGCAGACCGCCATCAATCAGCAGCGGCAGACAGGCCGCCACCAGATCGCTGGTGCCGCCACGGGTGGTGAAACGTCCCTTGGTGGTGGTGGAGAAAGAGGGGGGGTCCATCAGGATGATGTCAAACTGCTCGTTAGCGGTAGCCAGCTCCGCAAGTCTGGTCATACAGTCCCCCACCAGAAAGCGGTGCTTCTTGGGATTCAAGCGGTTGGCGCTGAAGTTGCCCCGGTTCCAGTCAGTGTAGCCGGGAGAGACATCCACTGAAGTGACCTGGGTTGCCCCGCTTGCAGCAGCAGCCACGGAAAAGGCACCGGTGTAGGCAAACAGGTTCAAGAAGCGCTTGCCAGACATGCGCGGCATCAGATTGCGGCGGTTCTCCCGCTGGTCAAGAAACAGTCCGGTGTTGAGTCCTTCTTCCAAAGTGACCAGAAAGGTCAGACCGTTTTCCTGCACCTCCAACCGTTGCGGTGCAGCACTGCCTGCCAGTAGCCTGCCGTACTTCTTGCTGTCACTGACCGCCTCCAGTTCGCGGGTGTTCTGTGGCCGGGCCTTCTCATAGATCCCGAGCGGTTGCAACAGCTCCTGCAGGACGCTGGTCACCAGTTTCAGGTGGGGCCGCCAGCCTTCGCAGTAGAGCTGGATCATCAAATAGTCAGCATAACGGTCCACGGTCAGGCCGGGCAGGCCATCACCTTCGGCATTCACCAAGCGATAGGCGGTGGTGTCGCTCAGATCGGCATGTCTTTCCCGCAGGCTGATGGCAGCCTGCAGCCGCTTTTTGATCCAGCCACGGTCAAGCTGCATCGAATGATGGGCAAGTACCCGTGCCACGATCCGGTCAGCCGGATCCAGCAGGGCAGTAGCCAACCGTTTGCCCCGCTCATCAGTCAGTTGTACCAGCTCACCGGCCTTTGCCTTGGGCCAGCGTTTGGTGAAACTGTCCGCAATAATCCAGGGATGCCCCAGTTCCAGCATCCTGACCGTGTCAGCCCCTACTATCCGTTGTTCCATTCGATACCCCGGAAATTTTGAAATGTGCCGGTAGCTCCACCACACCCTACCAAAGGGAGCTCATATTTTCGAGTAAAATGGCGAGGCTGGACAGATAAGAAACTTGTGGTACTATTCAACTTCATATCCAAAGCGGTTGTGACCGGCAGACTGAGGCCGGATCACCGTGTAATGTAACCTTAGGGGTGTTTGCATGTTGAAACGACTTGTGGTTGTGCTGGTGCTGTCTGTTCTGCCATCTGCTTTATTGGCTGCAGATGGTGCGTTTATGATTTCAAATGATGCGCTGTACTTTCCTGACGGCAGTTTTATCACCAAGGCTCCCAAGGACGGCAAGAGTGTTCTGAACGGCAGCGGTTCTCCGGTTGTGAATAATGTGGTCGCCAATCCCGGTGACTTTTATATCGATACTGCCAACAATCTGCTCTACGGCCCCTACACCGGGAGCTGGGGTACGGGGGTGGCGTTGGTGGGACCACAGGGCCCCAAGGGTGATACCGGTGCAACCGGGGCCCAGGGTGCCCAAGGCCCCCAGGGTGCTCAGGGGGTCAAGGGGGATACCGGTGCCAGTCCCTTTACCTTGAACGGTGCTAATGCGGTCTATACAGGCGGTTCGCTGGGGATCGGGGTGAGCTCGCCTGCCACTGCTGCCGCGCTGGATGTCACTTCCACCAGTAAAGGTTTCCTGCCGCCACGGCTGACCACGGCGCAGCGTAATGCCATCGCTTCGCCGCCGGCCGGGCTGATGATCTATAATACCACGGATAAAATGCTCAACTTCTACAACGGTACGGCCTGGAACACCGTTGCCATTGTCCAGCAGGATCTTCTGGGACAGACCAGCGGTACTTCGGGTTTCAATTCGAATATGTACTATTTTACCGGGTACATGGCCCCCCATGCAGGTACCATCTCATCGGTTGATATTCGTGTTAATTCAACCGGTACCTTCAGGCTGCTGATCAAGGACAGTACCCATAAAACATTACGATCAAGCTCCGATGTCGCGATCAACTCAACCGGACTGGTGACGGTCTCATTTCCTTCGGTCTTCATCAATGCCGGCGAATACATCGGGTTTTACTATTCCGGGACAACAACGACATTGTCGGCTGCAGGTGACACCTATTACGGCTCGGCAGACCCGCCGACACAGAGCGCAAACTACTTAAAGATGAGCATCATGGCAACGGTGAATTACTGATCCGGTCTGAAAGAAAACCCCGTAAGGAACGCTCCTTACGGGGTTTTTTGCGTTAGCCGGCACAGTTGTCTCAGGCGATCACGATCCTGACAAAGCGGCGTTTGCCGATCTGGACGATGTACTCACCAGCCGTTGTCAGCTCCAGGTTGGTGTTGCTGACCTTCTCGCCGTTCAGCTTAACCCCGCCCTGATCAATGGAGCGGCGTGCCTCACCATTGGACTTGGTCAGGCCGGCCTCGGTCAAGGCCTTGGCCAGCAACAGTGGGCAATCGGCACTGCCATAACTGACCTGGGGCATCTCATCCGGGATTTCATTTTCCTTGAACCGTTTCACAAAGTTTTCTTCAGCAGCATCACCGGTACCTGCCCCGTGGAAGCGGGTCACAATCTCGCGGCCCAATGCCTTCTTGGCTGCCATCGGGTGTAGTGAGCCATCAGCCAGGCCGCTCTTCAACTGCTCGATCTCGGCAATGCTCTTGTCAGACAGCAGTTCATAGTAACGCAGCATCAATTCATCAGAGATGGACATCACCTTGCCAAAGATCTCATCCGGTGCCTCGCTGATGCCGATGTAGTTGCCCAATGATTTCGACATCTTGTTGACGCCATCCAGGCCTTCCAGCAGTGGCATGGTCAACACGCACTGGGGTGTCTGGCCCCACTCCCGCTGCAGCTCACGCCCCATCAGCAGGTTGAACTTCTGATCGGTGCCGCCCAGTTCCACATCAGCCTTCATGGCCACCGAGTCATAGCCCTGGATCAACGGGTACAGGAATTCGTGGATCGCAATCGGCTGTTGGGTGCTGTAGCGCTTGTGGAAGTCATCCCGTTCCAGCATGCGGGCCACGGTATACTTGGAGGCCAGGCCGATCATGCCGCCGCAGCCCAGTTCGTTCAGCCAGGAGGAGTTGAAGACCACCTTGGTCTTTTCCGGGTCAAGGATCTTGAAGACCTGCTCTTTGTAGGTCTCGGCATTGCGCAGGACATCTTCGCAGGTCAGGACCTTGCGGGTCTCGGACTTGCCGGTGGGATCGCCGATCATACCGGTGAAGTCGCCGATCAGGAAGTGGACATCATGGCCTAGCTGCTGAAATTGACGCAGCTTCTGGATCAGTACCGTATGCCCCAGGTGCAGGTCGGGTGCGGTGGGGTCAAAACCGGCCTTGATGATCAGCGGGCGGCCGGTGGCCAGTTTGTCTTCCAGTTCCTTCTGAATCAGCAGTTCAACACAGCCGCGCTTGATCACGGCAATCTGTTCGGCAACGGTCATATCCCTACTCCTTCAGGTACAACCCCTCCCCGCTCCCCTTATCAGGGGAGAGCCAAAAACATCCCCCCTGACAAGGGGGGACTGAGGGGGGTTAATCAGTTTCTATCTTCAACAGGCAGCATTGATCCGCTCAATGCTGACGGCTTTGCCTGTTTTTGTGTCTATCCCGATCACCACGGCATTGATCCGCAGATCCTTCTTGGGGATATCAAACTTGACTGACTGCTGGGTAAGGAAACGCTGGATCGCCTGTCCCTTGTCAACCCCGATGACCGAATCAAAGGAACCGGTCATCCCCACATCGGTGATGTAGGCGGTGCCGTTCGGCAGGATCCGCTCATCAGCGGTCTGAACATGGGTGTGGGTACCCACCACGGCAGAGACCCGTCCATCCAGATACCAGCCCAGGGATGCCTTTTCCGAGGTGGTCTCGGCATGGAAGTCCAGCAGAATGATGGACGTTTGTTTCCTCAGAAGTTCCAGCTCTGCATCGGCGCAACGGAAGGGGCAGTCCAGGTTTTTCATGTAGACCCGCCCTTCCAGATTCAGTACGCCAACTTTGATGCCCGCAGGAGTCTCTACCACGGTTGAACCACGGCCCGGTGTACCAGGGGGATAGTTAAGCGGCCGGATGATCCGCTCTTCCCGATCCAGAAAGCCGGAGTTATCCTTCTTGTCCCAGATATGGTTGCCGCTGGTCAGCAGGTGGACCCCCTGACGATACAGCTCTGCAGCCGTGTCAGGGGTGATGCCGAAACCACCGGCAGCGTTTTCGCCGTTGGCTATCACCAGATCAACCGCATGACGGTCCACCAGCCGGTGCAGTTCCCGGCTGATGGCGGTCCGGCCGGGGGAGCCGACGATGTCGCCTATGAATAAGATGCGGACTGACATTTACCGTGCAAACTCTGTGGCGCGCGTTTCACGAATCACATTGACCTTGATCATGCCGGGGTAGGTCATCTCGCTCTCGATCTTTTTGGCAATATCCCGTGCCAGCAGTACCGATTGTTCGTCGGAAACCTGATCGCTGGAGACCATGACCCGGATCTCGCGACCGGCCTGGATGGCAAAGGAACCGCTGACACCGTTAAAGGAGGTGGCGATCCGCTCCAGATCTTCCAACCGCTTGACATAGGATTCCATCATCTCGCGCCGTGCGCCGGGACGAGCCCCGGACAGGGCGTCGGCTGCCTGTACCAACACCGCCAGGATCGTGGAGGGTTTTTCGTCTTCATGGTGAGCCGCAATGGCGTGGACAATCTTTGGTGATTCCCCGTATTTCCGTGCCAGATCAGCGCCGATGACGGCATGGGAACCTTCAACCTCATGGTCAACAGCCTTGCCCAGGTCATGCAGCAGGCCGGCCCGCTTGGCCTGCTTGACGTTGATCCCCAGCTCGGCAGCCATGATACCGCACAGGAAGGCAACTTCAAGGGAGTGCTGATAGACGTTCTGAGTGTACGAGGTGCGGTATTTGAGGCGGCCGATCAGCTTGAGCACCTCAGGATGGATGCCATGCACACCCAGGTCAAAGGCGGCCTGTTCGCCAGCCTCTTTGATCGCTTTTTCAACCTCTTCTTCAGATTTTGCAACCACTTCTTCAATCCGGCCCGGATGAATCCGGCCATCGGCCAGCAGTTTTTCCAACGACAGGCGGGCAACCTCGCGGCGGACCGGGTTGAAGCCGGACAGGATTACTGCTTCAGGGGTGTCATCAATGATCAGGTCTATGCCGGTGGCAGCCTCCAGTGCGCGGATGTTGCGGCCTTCACGTCCGATAATCCGGCCTTTCATTTCATCAGACGGCAGCGGTACCACGGAGACGCATTTTTCAGAGACATACTCGCCGGCATAACGTTGAATCGCCGCCGCAATGATCTCTTTTGCCTTCTTGTCGGCAGTTTCCTTAGCCTCTTCCTCAATCAGCTTGATCCGCTTGGCTGCATCGTGCCGTGCCTCACTCTCCATGGTCTCAATCAGAGAGTTTTTTGCCTCCTCTGCGGTCATGCCGGAGATCTGTTCCAGTCGCGCCCGCTGTTCACTGGCAGCTTTGGCCAGTTCTTCCTCTTTGGCCGACAGGGTCTGTTCTTTTGTTGATACGGTTTGCTCTTTTTTGAGCAGATCCATCTCTTTTTGGTCAACCAGAACCGCCTTTTTATCCAGATGTTCTTCTTTCTGCTGTATCCGTTTTTCCTGAACCTGAATTTCTCTCTTTTTTTCCTTCAATTCACCTTCTGCTGCTTCTTTTGCCTCAAGGGCCGCATCTTTGGCCTTCAGTTCTGCTTCCTTGGCAATATTATCTGCCTCACGCCGGGCATCCTCAAGGAGCCGGGCAGCAAGCTCTTCAGCCTGTGCCACAAGTCCTTCTGTGCTTTTGCGTCCAAAACGGTTACCTGCTACATACGCCACACCGGCGACAGCGACAATGACCAACGCCATGATGATACTCGTTATCATACTTCATCCTCCTTTATGTTAATCCGGCATCGTGCCGGTCACTACCTGGACAATCCGTTTATCCGTAACAACATACTGCATTCTGATATCATGCCCCTCTGCCGGTATCCGTTCCAACAGCTGAAAATCATGGCATAGTCCAACAAGTGTGCCGTGTTGTGGCAGCTGGCTCAGGCAGCGGTCATAGTAGCCTTTGCCAAAACCGATGCGGTGCCCCTGCAGGTCAAAGGCAACCCCCGGCACCACAATCAGGTCCGCCGTTTCAAGAGTGTGGTCCTCGCCCAGCCGGCATGGCTCGAGGATGCCAAAGGCACCGGGAGTACATTGCTCTGGCGCGTTAACCCCCCTGAATTGCAGGGTTGTGCCGCAGACGAGGGGATACAGCACCCGCTTCCCCTCGGCGCGTGCCTTGGAAAAAAGCAGCCCGGTATCGATTTCCTGCTGGATCGGTGAATAGAGTGCAATGCACGCTGCCTGCTGAAAAACCTCAAGACTGATCAGGCGTAATTGTGCCGCTGTACTCGCATCGTGCCAGAAGGCGTGATCAATGGCCCGCCGGCGGGCCAACAGATCAGTGCGTAATGATTTCTTGGGCATGTCAGCCCTCATAAAAATACGTACAAACAGGATGTTACCCAGGAACTGGGTCTGGTCTGCTGCAGGGAGGATGGAAGAAAAATCCGGTAGTGCCGGTTCTGCTGTTACCGGATGCCCCTCTCATGCCGGGGATATATAAAGCCAGTGCAGGTATCAGTACGCATAAATGCGAAAACTGAACTAATACAGATGGTTCATGCGTTGGTAGTATATATCAAGTCTCCCTGAAGAGACCGGGTGCTCATGCCAGTTCAGGCCGCTGTCCCAGGCCTGCCGTTGCTGTTGTAACCTGCTGATTCTTGTCTGCTTTGTGTGCCCATACTGCTGAGGCCGGTGCCGTTGATGCCGATTTGTCACTTCATTTGATTACAAAGCGTGATCCAGTTGCTCAAGCATGCTGGTAAGTCTGGCCTCCAGCGTACTGCCTGAGCCGTCCTGTCGGCGCTGCAGTTCCAGATATGATTCCGACAGGTTTAATAACGCCAGGGTTACCAGCAACTGCGGGTCGGCTGTGGTCAGCCGGGCGCGGATCGCTTCAATCCGCTCATTGACAAAGGCCTCGACCTCACGCACCTTTTCCTCAGGTGCAGCACTACGGACCGGGATTTCACGTCCCAGTACCGTGACCAGATGGCCCCTGATCATGCCTTACACGCCTTCAAGTCTACTCAGTATGCTATCAATGCGTCCTTTGAGGCCTTCGCGCTCTTGCTGCAGACGTGCATTTTCTTCAGCCAGCATCCGCTTTTCTTCCTTGAGGGCCGCATAGTTGGACAACAGGGTGCTGATTTTTTCTTCAAGTTTTTCAAAAAGTTCTGCTTCCACGACGGTATCTCCTTCTGAAGGTGCAATAATGTATTGATTTTCCTGAATAAAGTCAAGGCCCATTTGCATGAGGGCGTCCGTGCTGTGCTGGTTATGAGGTTTGGAAGAGGGCATCCACAAACTCGTTGGGTTCAAATTCGCGTAGGTCGTCAATACCTTCGCCCACCCCGATAAAGCGGACGGGCAGGCCGAATTCATGGGAAACCGCCACCACAATACCGCCTTTGGCAGTGCCATCCAGCTTGGTCAGGGCAATGCCGGTCACCCCGGCAGACTCCTTAAAGAGCCGGGCCTGGGAAAGGGCGTTCTGGCCGGTGGCGCCATCAAGTACCAGCAGCGTTTCGTGTGGGGCCCCGGGGATTTCACGTCCGATAACACGATGGATCTTCTTCATCTCTTCCATCAGGTTGACCTTGGTGTGTAACCGTCCGGCCGTGTCGATGATCAGGATCTCGGTGCCACGGCTGACCGCGGCCTTGCAGGCATCAAAGGCAACTGCCGACGGGTCGGCACCCTCCTGATGGCGGATAACGGACACCCCTGCCCGGTCGCCCCAGATCTCAAGCTGCTCTGCTGCAGCGGCACGGAAGGTATCTCCTGCCGCCAGCAGTACCTTGCGGCCTTCAGCAGCGTATTTGGCGGCCAGCTTGCCGATGGTGGTGGTCTTGCCGACGCCGTTGACCCCTACGACCAGGATGGTAAACGGTGCCGTTCCCTCAAGCCGCAGCGGGGTATGGTGTGCCAGCAGGCGTGCCAGCAGTTCGTCTTTCAAGGCACCGCGCAAGGCGGCACCATCTTTCAGTTCATTGCGTGAGAGGCGCTGCTCCAGGCTGCGGATCAGCTCTACCGTGGTCTTGACTCCGATATCAGACGTGATCAGGATCTCTTCCAGCTCCTCCAGGGTGCCGGCATCGATTTCTTTTTTGCCGAGCACCAGCGCATCGATCCGGCCTACCAGTCCGTCGGTGGTCTTTTTCAGACCTGCCTTGAGGCGTTCAAACAGGCCCGGTTTTTTCCGGGATTCGTCTGCAGGTGGCTGTTCAGTTTGTAACTCCTGGGGAGCGGCTCCGGTTGCCCGTTCAAACATCCCCCGCAAAAACCCTTTCCGCTCTTCAGACATCAAAGCTCCTTCTTCAAACGTGTCAACGCATTGTTGAAATGGTGGCGTGCCAGACCGGCCGGACAGGTCCTCTCTGTCTGCAGTACCAGCGAGTAATCCGGGTCTACCGTGCCGATCAGCAGGACCTGGCGCTCCGAGGTGATCACCACATCTTCGATCTCGCCCCCCTGGCTTTCGGCATGGGTCTCACGCAGCCGCGACAGGATAATTCCCTTGTGGGCACCGACAAAGCGTATATCGTAGGAGTCGCAGTGGCAGTATTCCTGTACCGCCTCGCCCTCCCAGTCTACCAGAATGGCACCCACGGCATCGGGTACGGCATCCACCAGCTCTTTCAGTATGGCATGAAACGGCATGGAAAACTCCTCGCAGATACGCAGGAAATATCTTCATTAAATAGCAGAACAGCCTGTCTAATGCAATCGTACAGACACCAGCCGCGACGCTCCCGGCTCTTCCATGGTGACCCCGTACAGCGTATCGGCAACCGCCATGGTGGTTTTGTTGTGCGTGATAATGATAAATTGGGAAATGGCGCTCATCTCACGCACCATGTCGTTGAAACGCCCGATGTTTGCATCGTCCAGCGGGGCATCAACCTCGTCAAGCAGACAGAACGGCGTCGGCTTGATCAGAAAGATCGAGAAGATCAAGGCAACAGCGGTCAGCGCCTTTTCGCCCCCTGACAGCAGCATCACATTGGCGAGCTTTTTGCCGGGGGGCTGGACGATGATGTCGATACCGGTCTCCAGCAGATCCTGTTCATCGGTCAGCTTCAGCTCTGCCCGGCCGCCACAGAACAGTCGTGGAAAGACCTCCTGAAACTTTTCGTTGATCAGGGTGAAGGCCTCAAGGAAGCGTTTGCGGGTGGTGCGGTTGATGCGGTGGATCGCCTGTTGCAGATCCTGCAGCGACTCTTCAAGGTCTGATTTTTGCGAGGCAAGAAAATCATAGCGCTGTTCCATGCCGGCATACTCTTCGATGGCCATCAGGTTGACTTCACCCAGCTCGTCGATCAGACGTTCAAGGTCGGTCTGGCGGACCCGTGCGACCACAGGGTCCAACGCCTGTTCGCCCAGGCGTTCCCGTACCTCGGACAGACTGATCCGATGGCGGTCTTGCAGGGATTGCTCAAGGTGTTCCCGCTGCAGGGTGAGCGATGAGACCTTCAGCGACAGGTCGGCGTGCAGCTGGCGGATCGCCTCGCGCTCGTCGCGACGCAGGCGTGCATCATGTTCTGCCGTGGTTAGCTCTGCTGCCGCTGTCTCGTACTGTTTTCTGACAAGCAGCAGCAGCTCGTCCTGCCGGCGTTGCTGTTCAAGCAGGGCTGCAAGCCGGATCTCCTCGGATTCTATCCGGTTATGCAGCTCTTGACGGTTGTTCTCGGATTGTTCTTGCTCGTCCGCACCGTTTTTGATTCTGCGCTCATGCTCATCCAGCTGGGCTGTAAGGGAGGCCCTGGTGCGCTGATGGGCCTCACCCTGCTCCCGGAGGGTGGCAACGGTGACCCGTTGTGTGGTCAGGGTCTCGCGTGCCGTAGCCAGGATCAGGCGCTGTCCTTCGATCTCGGCAGTAATGCCGCGGGATTCCTGCTCAAGTTGTCTGGCCTGGAGCTCTGCAGCCTCCTGGCCGATCGCGGCGCTTTTTTGTTCTTCCTGCAGTAGGCACTGTTCTTCGTCAAGCGTGGAACGTTCAAGCACTAACAGCTTGAGCCGTTCAGCAAGCTGGGCCGCCTGAGCTTCAAGTTGCTGCCGGTCCTTGACCAGCCCTGCCAGGGTCAGATCGAGCTGATGCAGGCTGCTGCGTGCCTGCAGCAGCTCTTGAGCCGCACCCTGCAGATCGGCGCGTACCCGGTCCCGCTCGGACTCGCAGGATTCCAGCTCGGCAATCAGGTTCTCCACCAGCAGTTCGAGCGATCTGATCTCACGTTTTTTATGGATGATACCATTCTGGGCGGTCTCGGCTGAACCGCCGCTGACAGTGCCGTCGGGTGCAACAACATCGCCCTCTCTGGTGACAAAGGTCTGCTCCGGATAGCGGCGGGAATAGTCCAGGGCCTCTTCAAGGCTGTGCGCCAGGTGCACCTGGGCAAGCATCCGCTGTACCGGCAGCCTGGCACTGTCATTGACCTCCACCAGCGAGAGGAGGGCGGGTGCGCCGCTAATAGAACTGCTGGTGCGGGGTGGCGTATTGCCGGCGGGAAAGGCCAGCTGGGCACGTCCTGCAGCGTGCTGCCGAAGATACTGAATTGAACTGATCAGATCCTGTTCCGATCCGCACAGGATTGTTTGCAGGCGTTCAGCCAGTACCGCCTCAACAGCAACCTCGTATTCCTCGGGCACCAGCAGGTTATCGGCCAGTAATCCGCCAAAACGGCTCCGTAGCGGTGATTCCGTCATTAAAAGACGTACCCCCTGACCGTAGCCGGCAAACTGGGCCTCAAGTTCCTGTAACGATGTCAGGCGTGAGCGGTTCTGGCTCAACGCATCACGTCGGCTTTGTACCAGCTGTTCCAGCTCAGGCAGTTGTGCCTTCAGCACCCGCTCCCGCTCGGTAAGCCGAGCAAGCTCGGTCGTTGCCGCTTGATGTTGCAGGGCACATTGCCGGCATTCCGCTTCAAGCTTTGTGTGGCTGGCTGCGTTTTCAGCCTGCTTTTCAATCAGCTGGGCCTCTTCCCGTGCGTGGCGTTCAAGGCGCTCTGCCAGCATGACCAGCCGTTTCTGTGCCTGTTCATGGCGGGTACGGCAGTGGGTTGCCTCACCGGTTGCGCTGAAAAGCTCTCTGCGTTTTGTATCAAGCTGCCGGTTAAGCTCTTCATAGCGCTGTTCCTGTTCTTTATGCCCCTCAAGCAGGCCGGCCAGCTCTGCTTCCGCAGTGAGCAGGTCGCTGCCGGTCGTCTGCTGCAGTTGAAGCAGGTTGGCCAGTTCTGTTGCAAGTGCATCCCTCCGCAGGGAGATGGTCTGAAGCTCGGCCACCAGTCTGGTCAGCCGTTCTGCAATGGCGTCGCGCTCTTTGCGACAGAAGTTCAGACTGCTCTCACAGGCAGCGGCTTCGCTGCGAAACCTGAACTGCTCTTCCTGCTGGATGTTTAATGCCTTTTCGGCCTCCAGCATGGCCAGACGCTGCAGTTCCACCTGGTTGTCTGTTGTGTCGGCTGCCGTTACAATCTCCTGCATCCGGTTTTTCAGTTCCGCTAACTGCTGTTCGGACTGGTGCTGGTCCTGCTGCAGTGTCGAGGCTTGATGCAGGGTGAACTGCAGGTCGATCTCCCGCAGTTCTTCACGGTATTCGCGGAACTTTTCCGCCTTTTTTGCCTGGCGCTGCAGGCTGTTGAGCTGTCGCTTGATCTCGCCGAGTACATCTGCCAGCCGCAGCAGATTCTGGCGGGTGGCCTCGATCTTTTTCAGGGCGAGCTGTTTTCTGGTCTTGTATTTGGTAACGCCGGCGGCCTCTTCAATCAGCAACCGCCGTTCTTCAGGACGTGAGTGCAGAATCTGGCCGATCTTGCCTTGCTCGATGATTGAATAGGCCTTGGTCCCCACTCCGGTATCCATGAACAGCTCCGAGATATCCAGCAGGCGACAGGGGGTCTTGTTGATCAGGTATTCACTCTCGCCATCACGATAGAGGCGGCGGGTCAGCTGTATCTCGCTGAATTCCAGATATTTGGCCGGGGCACGCCCGTCTTCGGTGGAAAAAACAAGCGAAACCTCTGCCATCCCCAATGGTTTCCTGCTGTCGCTGCCAGCAAAGATGATGTCTTCCATCGCCTTGCCGCGCAGGTTCTTGGCAGACTGCTCCCCCATACACCAGCGCATCGCATCCACAATGTTGGATTTGCCGCAGCCGTTGGGGCCTACCACGCCGGTCACCCCCTGCTGGAAATCCAGAACCACCTTGTCGGCAAACGATTTAAACCCGGCTATTTCGAGTCGCTTGATTTTCATGCTGAAGCTGTTTTTCCCTCTATTTGCTGCAGGTTGTCAAGATGCTGCAACGCAACATTGTTGCATGCAACAACTGATAACATGCTGTTTTTGCTGCTTGGGTTCAGGTTGCTGGCTGGCTGCGTGTTGCAGTGCTGTCTGCAACATGGCCCTGAAACCGGCAGGCCTGCTACCGGTCTCCGTAGGCTGTTGTCTGATATAACATGCTTAAACTATTAATTCTTTTTAAAATAATGAGTATTTTTTCCGGATTGGCACGCAAGCTGTAATAGAGAAAACATGAACGGCACATCACAGGGTGCCAAAACGAGATCCCAGTTATACGACACGCACCATAAAAACACAAACAAAGGAGAATCGATCATGAAAGCAAAGAACAATTTTTCAGTTCTGTTGGCAGAAACCACGGCAAAAGGCAGCCTGGCAATCTTTGCAGGAGTGGCAGTGTTTCTGGGCGGTTTCATCACCTGGTCGGCAGCCGGTACTGTCAGCGGTCTTCTGAGCCTCTTCAACTAACACACCTAATCAAACACCAGGAGGAGCGAAATCATGAAAGTTAAAGTCAGTTATTCCGATTTAGATGACAGGAAATATATTGGAAGGGTGCTTGGTGTGTTTGGCCTCTTCGCTGCAGGCGCTGCCCTGAATGTTGCCTGGCCTGCCCTGAGCCACATTGGCGGTAAGCTGATCGGCTGATCCGGTTCAAACCCGCTACACAACAGAAAAAGCCCGGTTTTGCCGGGCTTTTTCTGTTGTGTAGCGGTGAAGCGTGAGGTTAACGAACTTGCTGAACCTCAACAATTTCGGGAAGCTGTTCCTTGATCGCCTTTTCAATCCCCATCTTGAGGGTCATGGTGGACATGGGGCAGGAACCACAGGCACCCTGCAGCTTAACCTTGACGATACCGTCAGCGGTCACCTCTATCAGCTCAACATCGCCACCGTCACGCTGCAGCATGGGACGGACCTGGTCAAGTACTGCCTGAACTTTTTCAATCATCGTTGTATCTCCTTCAATAATGATTAATCTGCATCCGGTTAATGGGACGACATTTGTCTTTTATAACGGTTTTAAACGGAAAGTGCACGCACTTTTATGCAAGCAGGCCAAGCAGGGCTTGCCGTTTGATCGGCTTCACCAAGCAGCCGTCAGCCAGTTCCTTGAGATGCTGTTCGTAGTTGGCTGGAGTTGAGGTAACCACGATGACGCGTGGTTTGTGGTCTGAAAAATTTCTGACCAGTGAGGCAAAGGAGTAGCCGTTCAACTGAGGCAGATTGATGTCCAGCAGTACAACCTCTGGCAGATGCTGCTGATACAGCTCCAGCGCCGATACGCCATCCAGGGCAATCAGCGCCTGAAAACCTGCTTCGCTGACAATCATTTTCAGCATTGTCGAGGTGACTTCATCATCTTCAATGATCAGAACGGTCTGCTTTGCCATGGGCACTCCCTCCGCTACAAAAGTAGTTTCGACAGTCATTTCTGAATCAGTAATACCACCGCATGGGCCGAGATCCCCTCGCCGGTACCAGTGAAGCCCAGACCTTCCTCTGTGGTGGCCTTGACATTGATCCGGTCAACAGTCACCCCGCAGGCACGGGCAACGTTCTCCCGCATGGCCTGAATGTGCGGGGCCATTTTGGGCCTCTGGGCAATGATGGTGGCATCCAGGTTGCCAACAGCATATCCCTGTGCCCTGATCAGGCCGACTACATGCTCCAGCAGCTTCATGGAATCCGCCCCCTTGAAGGCCGGATCAGTGTCGGGAAAGTGCTTGCCGATATCGCCCATGGCCAGGGCACCCAGCAGGGCATCGGCTATGGCATGCAGCAGTACGTCGGCATCGGAATGCCCCAGCAGCCCTTTTTCCCAGGGGATATCCACCCCGCCCATAATCAGTTTTCTGTCTTCCACCAGTCGGTGGACATCGTAGCCGTGTCCTATGCGCATTGTCTGTCATCCTTGTGGAGGTGGTTGTCCAGCAGGTGCCGGGGCTGTACGTTACCCAGCGCTGCCAGCAGGCTGTTTTTGATCTGCGGGATGTCCTGTTCGAGCCGGCTCAGCAACTGTTTCATCCGCTGCCGTTGCTGGTCGGCATCCGCCACCGGGCAGTTGCAGCTGACCGCGGTGATGCCGGCCTGCCGGACGGTGGTGATGATATCCTCTTCAGCCAGGTAGACCAGGGGGCGGATGACGGTGATATCGCCGGTATCGCAGACGGTCTTGGCAGCCATGGCTTTGAGGGTGCCGATGAAAAACTGGTTCAACAGCAGGGTCTCGATAAAGTCATCGCGGTGGTGTCCCAAGGCCAGCAGGTTGCAACCCAGACGGCGGGCTGCCCCGTAGAGGGCACCCCGTTTCAGCCGGGCACAAAATGAGCAGTAGGATGAACCGGGCCGCAGCTTGGTGGTGATCAGCTCGGCGTGGCCGGTCTGTTCGATAACCAGCTCAAGGCCAAGCGCAGCAACAAAATCATGGATGGCAGCGGTGTTGAATCCGGGAAAGCCGGCATCCACCGTAACCGGCAGCAGTTCGTAGTGGATGGGAGCCCGCTGTTGCAACTCTTTCAGTAGCATCAGCAGTGTCAAGGAGTCCTTGCCGCCGGAGATGCCGACGCAGATCCGGTCGCCGTCCTTGATCAGGTCGAAGTCGCCGATCGCTCTGCCTGTTCCGTTGCGCAAAGAGCGCCAGAGCTTGGGATCAACACCGGCCGGGCAGGACATCGGCTAGGGAGCGACCCGTTCCAGCAGGGAGCGGACCATCGGGGTGAAGGTTTCATGTTCCAGCAGGAAGGCGTCATGGCCGTAGGCGGATTGAATCAGGTGGTACTCCACCTCTTTGCCGAGCCCCTGCAGACAGGTCACCATCTCTTCGGTCTGGTAGGGGGGGTAGAGCCAGTCTGAGCTGAAGGCGAAAAACTGGATCGGCGCCGTAACCCGGCTGAAGGCATCAGCCATGGACTCGTAGCCCCAGGCGACATCATAGAGGTCCAGTGCCTTGGCCAGATAAAGGAAGCAGTTGGCGTCAAAACGGTCCACAAAGTTGTAGCCGTTGTAGTTCAGGTAGCGTTCCACCTCAAACTGGCCAAAGAAATCAAACAGGCCGTCCTTGGCTGAGAAACGACGCTCAAACTTCTGCCACATCGATTCGTCTGACAGGAAGGTGATATGGCCAATGCCGCGGGCCAGCGCCAGACCGTCCTTGGGGTTGTGTTTGTACTCCCCCTTCTTCCAGGTGGGATCGTTGTAAATGGCCCAACGTGCCACGGCATTAAGAGAGATCGCCTGTGGCGAGGGGCGTGGTGTGGTGGCCAGGGCGACGACCGAGGCGATCCGTTCCGGGTACTGAGTGGCCCATTCCAAGGCCTGCATCCCCCCCATGCTGCCCCCCATCACGCAGAGCAGGCGCCTGATCCCCAGGTGATCCAGCAGCAGTTCCTGGGCGCGGACCATGTCGCGGACGGTGATGACCGGAAAGGAGAGGTTGTAACGCTTGCCGGTCCTGGGGTTGATCGAGGCGGGGCCGGTTGAGCCGTAGCAGGAACCGATCACATTGGAACAGAGCACGCAGTAGCGGTCGGTATCCAGCAGTTTGCCGGGGCCGACAATGGCATCCCACCAACCCGGCTTGGGGTCGTCTTCGCGACGCTTGCCGGCCAGATGGGCATCGCCGGTCCAGGCATGTTCCACCATAATCACGTTGGAGCAATCAGCATTCATGGTGCCGTAAAGCTCGTAGACCAGGGTGATTGGTGCAAGGATCCGACCGCTTTCAAGCCGTATGCCTGCCTCAAAGGTTATGGTCTGTTCGTGCACAACACCGATGGACATGATCACCCCGATAGAAAAAAGCCCCTGCTGAAAATGGGAGCAGGGGCCTTGATAACGTCAAGATCCTCGCTCATCTTCGCCTTGCGGCAGGATTTAGCACCTGGCGCCCTGTTTGTAGCAGGGCCGGTTGCTGTGGTTTCATCGGGCCTTGTCCCTCCACCACTCTTGATAAGCAGGTTGTAAGGGTTAAAATACGTGAATGGCTGGTGAGAGTCAATGTAAATTGAGTGAGTTACCGTCTGACGGGATAGCTCTGGAAAATGCCGTTGCCATCTGATATAACTAGCAAGATTTCTGGACCAGACAAACTGCCATGACACAATGGAACCGGGAGGATTCTATGCAACGGTTGGTGCTGCTGTTGGGTTTGCTGTTACTGCCCCTTTTGGGGGGCTGTGCCCATAACTATTATAATCTGCCGCAGGATGCGGTGGCGGAAAAGGTGAAAGTACTGGGGATGGTGCCGATCATTGTTGACACCGATTCCGATATCCGTCACCCGCAACGGGAAGAGCTGATTACGCTGCTGGTGAATGTCAACCGTTCCTTTGAGCGGGATCTGTTACGCCTGGTGAAAAATACCAACAGTTTTTATACCGTTACCCTGCTGGATGCCGACCCCAAGGCGGTCTTCTCCAATATTCTGTTCCGGCGTGAACGTCGTGATGATGCAGCAATCCAGTACAACAAGTATTTCTGGAAAGAAGATGCCCTGGCTGACTTCATGCGCAAAAACAGCCTGGATGCCGTGATGTTTGTGGTGGTCAGCGGTATCACCCGGCCGGACAAGATCACCTCCTCCAATCTGCTGGATGCATTGACCACGGATTATAACTTTCTGGTCATGACGGCCCAGATTGTGGATGCAAAAGGCACCATCCTCTGGGAATACCCCAACTTCAGGCAGCGCAACCTTTCCTACAGCCCGTTGATGAACCTGCAATACCCTGACTTTGACGAAGCCAAGGCCAATATGAGCCCCCGGGTACAGGTCAAGTTCAAGACGCTGGAAGGGATTCGGCGCAGTCTTGAAAAACGGCGTCAGGATCTGTTGCGCCGTGAAACCAATGAAGTTGAGCTCTATATGGGGCAGTTTGAGGAGATGACCTCCATGCTGGAGATTGACAAGGACCGCAAACCTGTTCCTGCGGCAGAGCCGACACCAAAACAGGAACAGCGGGAGGGGAAAAAGTGAAGATAGATATCAGCTTTGAAGGTGGTCAGAAGGTGGCCGCCAGCTTTCCTGATGGGTTGCAGATGCTGACAGACCAGCCTGGTGCCGATGGTGCACCCGGCGAGGCGCCAACCCCGTTTGCGTATTTTCTGGGCTCGATCGGTACCTGCGCCGGCATTTATGTATTGGAGTTCTGCAAGGCACGCCAGATTCCGACCGACCGGGTGTCGCTGACCCAGCATATCGAGTTTGAGCTTGATCAACAGGGCAAGCGCAGGGTCAGCAAGGTGGGCTTGACCATCAATCTCCCACCCGAATTTCCGGAACGCTACCAGAAGGCGATTGTCAAGGCGGCTGAACTTTGCTCAGTCAAAAAGGCAATCATGCATCCACCTGAATTTGTTGTTGAGTATCAGGTAGTATAAAGGACGCCGTGGACGAAGCGCGTAAAGAAAAACTTACCAAAGAGCTGCAGGGAATCGCTATCGGTGCTGTCGGGCTGTTCATCCTGCTGGCCTTCATAACCTTCAGCTCTGCCGACCAGTCGCTGAACAGCTGGTCAACCGAGGGGGGGATCCGTAACCTGGGCGGCCGCCTGGGGGCCCAGGTGGCTGACCTGTTCTTCATGCTGTTTGGACTGGCATCCTACCTGCTGCCGGGGGCGTTGCTGTTTATCTCTTACAACCTGCTGCGCTTCAAGGAACCACGGCTGCGCTTTTACAAGGTCGCGGCCTTTTGTGGTCTGCTCTTTTCTCTGGCCTCGTTGTTTGCCTTCAGTTTTGAGTCAACAAGTTTCCTGGGACAGCAGGTCCCCACCGGTGGTCTGATCGGGCGGGGGGCCGTGCTGATGTTGCGCGGCAGCATGAATGCATTCGGCGCCCTGCTGGTGCTGTTGCCGCTGCTGGCCGCCTCCATCATGATTCTGTCCGGCTTCTCCTTTGTGCTGTTTGCCTCCTGGTGGATTGAAAATCTGCGTACCAGGTGGGCAGCCCGTAAAGAGCGGAACGCCCATGCCCGGGACGGGCGCGAGCGGGAAAAGGCCTTGGCGGAAGGGAAACCGGCCCCTGCAAGCGGTCCCGTGATCAAGACTGCCGCTGCTGCGCCTGCGGTTGCCCGCCCTAATTTCTTCAAAAAGGAAAAGAAGAAGGAAGCGGCCAAGGATAAGCCGGTCCAGGAGTCGTTTGATTTTATCAAGCAGGAAGGTGATTTTATCACGCCGCCGCTCTCGCTGCTGGATCCGCCGCCCGCCACAGAACGCCGGGTTGATCGCGAAGCGCTGGAGATGAACGCCCGTCTGCTGGAAAAGAAGCTGCTGGATTTCGGGATTGATGGTGAGGTGAAGGAGATCTGTCCCGGGCCGGTGATTACCATGTACGAGTTTGCCCCGGCCCCCGGGATCAAGATCAGCCGGATCGCCGGGTTGTCCGATGACCTGACCATGGCGCTGCAGGCGCTTTCGATCCGCATTGTCGCGCCGATCCCCGGCAAGGGAGTGGTGGGGATCGAGGTGCCGAACCGTGACCGTGAAACGGTCTATCTGCGTGAGATCTTTACCTGTGATGATTTTCTGCAAAGCCGGATGAAGTTGCCGCTGGTGCTGGGCAAGGATATTGCCGGTCTGCCCTCACTGACCGATCTGGCCAAGGCTCCGCACCTGCTGGTGGCCGGTTCCACCGGTTCCGGTAAATCGGTTTCGGTCAACACGATGATCCTGTCGCTGCTCTACACCGCCACCCCGCGGGATGTCCGCTTTATCATGGTTGACCCGAAGATGCTGGAATTTTCCATGTACGAGGGGATCCCGCACCTGCTGCTGCCGGTGGTGACTGAACCGAAAAAGGCCTCGCTGGCCTTGAAGTGGGCGGTGAATGAGATGGAACGCCGCTACCGGCTGCTGGCAGACAAGGGGGTTCGCAATATTGAATCCTACAACCGCAAGCTGGCAACTGAGGAAGAAGAGCTGGTCGTGCATGATCTGGATGATGAAGAGATCATTGAAGAGCTTGAAGAGGTGATTGAGGGGGAAGACCCGGCAGTGTTGGATGAACCGCTGCCGTTTGTGATTGATGATGAGGTGGATGAGCTGGAACACAGTCACCTGCCCTATATCGTGGTGATTGTGGATGAGCTGGCCGACCTGATGATGGTGGCCGGACGTGAGGTTGAAGAGCATATCGCCCGTCTGGCCCAGAAGGCCCGGGCAGCCGGTATCCACCTGATTCTGGCCACCCAGCGGCCATCAGTGGATGTGATCACCGGCCTGATCAAGGCCAACCTGCCGTCGCGCATCTCGTTCCAGGTCTCTTCCAAGGTTGACTCCCGTACCATCCTGGATTGCAACGGTGCCGAGGCTCTGCTGGGGATGGGGGACATGCTCTATCTGCCCCCCGGTACCGGCCGTCTGCAACGGGTGCATGGCGCCTTTGTTTCCGATGCCGAGGTGCAGCGGGTGGTTGATTTCCTCAAGAAACAGGGCAAGCCGGTCTATGAGAAGTCAATCCTTGAGATGAAGGATAGCGATGACAAGGGCGGCGCCGATGATGATGAAGAACAGGATGAGCGCTGGGAGGATGCCCTGCGGCTGGTGGCAGAGACCAGGCAAGCCAGTATCTCCATGGTGCAGCGCCGTCTGCGGATCGGCTATAACCGGGCCGCCCGGATCGTCGAGATGATGGAGCGGGAAGGGATGATCGCCCCCAGTGATGGTACCAGCAAGCCTCGCGAGATCTACATGGATATCATCAACGCCTATCTGAATTCACAGCTGACGAGGTAGGAATGACAGAGCCACAGACGATTACTGCTGCCGCACTCCAGTTTACGGTCAATCAGGGGGATCTCGACGCCAACCTGATCTATGCCCGTGCAGCCCTGAAGCGGGTTGCGGAACAGGGTGCCAATCTGGTGGTGCTGCCGGAGATGTGGTCCACCGGTTTTGCCTACAAGAACCTGACCGAACTGGCGCAGCGCACCGATGAGGTGGTTGCTGAGCTCTGTGAGCTTTCAGCCCGTTACAAGCTGGTGATTGTCGGCAGCCAGCCTGAGCCTGCTGATGATGGCCGCGTCTTCAACACGATCCATCTGATTGACAACGGTCAGGTGGTGGCCCGCTACCGCAAGTTGCACCTTTTCTCGCTGCTGGGCGAGGACAGGGCCTTCAAGGGGGGCGACAGCTGGTGTCTGGCAGAGACCTCCATCGGCAAGGTGGGGGTGATCATCTGCTATGATCTGCGTTTTCCTGAACTTTCCCGTAGGCTTGCCCTGGAGGGGGCGCGGGTGATCTGCGTGCCGGCCCAGTGGCCCAAGCCCCGTCAGGAACACTGGCGGACACTGCTGCGGGCAAGGGCGATCGAAAACCAGCTGTATGTCGTGTCATGCAACGCCTGCGGCCAGATCGGCAAACTGGATTTCTTCGGCATGAGTATGGTGATCGATCCCAAGGGTGAGGTGCTGGCCGATGCAGGGGAGGCTGTGTGTGAGGTGTTTGCGCCGCTTGACTGGCAGGCCATGGAGGCATGGCGGGCCCAGATTCCCTGTTTTAGTGACCGTCGTCCCGAACTCTACTGAGTTGTGATTGTTGCTTGACGGCCTGTCCCCGAAGGACTAGGTTTATGAATATTCTTTCTGGAGGTTAGATCCCGTGGGATTGGAAATGTTTTTTACCAGCACCGGCCTGGTGGTGAAGGCGGTTTTGTTACTGCTGATCATGTTTTCTGTGGTCTCCTGGGCCATCATCATGTTCAAATTTTTTCAGATCCACAAGGCATTCAGCGAATCCGGCCGTTTTATGGACTTCTTCTGGAAGACCAAACGGTTTGACGCCATTTCATCGCAGGTGGACCGTTTCTCCAGTTCACCGCTTACGGCCCTGTTTAACGAAGGCTACAGTGAGCTGAAACAGTTGATGGAGGCTGAGGGGGTCAAGCCTGATCAGGGTGGCGTCAGTACCGATCTGGGCGGGGTGGCCAACGTCTCCCGTGCCTTGCGGCGGGCAACCAACCTGGAAGTCAACCGCCTGGAGAAGTACACTACCTTCCTGGCAACCACCGGTTCCACCTCTCCGTTTATCGGTCTGTTCGGTACGGTCTGGGGCATCATGGTGGCCTTTGAAGGGATCGGCAAAACCGGTTCCGCCTCGCTGGCCGTTGTTGCCCCGGGTATCGCCGAGGCGCTGATTGCCACGGCGGTCGGCTTGGTTGCCGCTATCCCGGCAGTCATGGCCTACAACCATTTTCAGCACAAGATCCGGGTGCTGGTGAAGGAGATGGACAGCTTCTCAACCGAGTTTCTCAACATCGTTCAGCGCAACATCGCCGGGAAGTAGGAGGACACCATGGCCATGGGCGGAAATGATGATGAACGGGGCATGATGGCGCAGATCAACGTCACCCCGCTGGTTGACGTTATGCTGGTGCTGCTGGTGATCTTCATGGTGACCGCCCCGATGATGCAACAGGGGGTGCAGGTCAATCTGCCCAAGGCGGATACCAAAGGCATGAACGCCCAGGAGGATACCGTCATTGTTGCTGTTGACAGAAACGGACGCACCTTTATCAATAAGGATGAAGTGCCAGCCGGCGATTTGCGCAGGAAACTGGCAGAGATGTTTGCGACCCGCACCAAAAAGGAGGTCTTTCTGAAGGCGGATGCCGGAGTACCGTATGGTGAGGTGGTGCGCGCAATGGCCGAAATCAAAGGGGCCGGGATTGAACGGTTGGGTATGGTAACGGAGCCGGCCCAGAAGTAGGAACATGTACCAGCTTGAAGCTCGCAAAGATCCCGGATTGGGTGTTGCCACAGCACTGTCCGTCGCGTTACACGCGGCGGCGTTTGCTTTTTTGGTCTGGTGGCAACAGTTCATACCAGCGTCAGGGCCGGTGCAGACCACCTATTATGTTGATGTCGTCAATCTGCCGGTGGCTGACCCGCGTGCCGGTAGCCCGACCCAGAGCGGTAATGAAGAGAAAACAGCTCCTCCCCCTCCGACGCCCCCTGCCATGACCAGCCCGGCAGTACCAACAAAAGTAACACCCGGTAAAAAGCCATCACCTGTTCCGGTTGCAGAATCTGCTGCCTTCCAGGAGCGTATGGCCAAGCTGGAGGGGAAGGTTGATGCCCAACGGCAGGCTGCCGCCTTTGAGACCTTACGTAAAAAGGTTGCTGCGCGTGGCAAGGTTGGCATGCCTCGGGGAACAGGCTCAGAGGCAGGTAGCGACTATACCGCCTACCTGCATTCCCGGCTGAAGGATGCCTTTCGGGAAACCATCAGTTTTCAAAGTAAAAAACCTTTTGTCATGGTGCGACTGACTATAGATGGTGATGGCCGGATTATCAGAACCCGTTTTGAAAAAAGCAGCGGTGATAAGGTCTTTGAGCTTTCGGTAACCCGGGCCATTGCCCTGGCTGAACAGACCATTGTCCCGCCGCCGGGTCGCACCGTGTTTGAAGGGGCATTTGTCTTCAAGCCCCAGGGAGTCAGCCAACAATGAAACCGCTCGTACATCTGGTCCTTGCCTGTCTGCTGCTTTTGAGCATGCAGCAGGATACGGCAGCAGCCAATTATATCGAGGTAACCGCCGCAGGTAATCGCCTGCTGAAACTTGCCGTGGTCCCACCACAGCCGATGGGTACGGTGATTCGGCCTGAACTGGCCAATGAGACTGCAGAGGTGCACTCCTTTGACCTGACCATGTCTGGCCTTGTTACCGCTGAACGGCGTGATGCCGCCCCGCTGGCGCATGGACTGGCCTTGACCCCGATGGATTTTATCCCCTGGCTTTCGGCGGGCTATGATCTGTTGATTCGTGGCGAATATGAGCTGCGCGGTCAGGAACTAACCCTTGAGTTCAGGCTGTATGATGTTGTGGCCAAGAAGCTGCTGACCTCGAAGCGCTTTCTGGGGCGTGAAAAGGATCTGCGGCGTTATGCACACAGCTTCAGTGATGAAGTGTTGCGGGTTCTGACCGGTGAAAAGGGGGCTTTTACCTCAAAAATCATCTATGTCTCCACCCAGAGCGGCAACAAAGAGCTGGCTATGATGGACTGGGACGGCTTTAACGGTCAGCAGTTGACCGGTAACCGTTCGATCAACCTTTCTCCGGATATCTCGCCGGACGGCCGGGAAGTGATCTTTACCTCCTATAAGCGGGGTAATCCCGATCTGTACAAACGTGCCCTGTCGAGTAACCTGGAAGTGCCGGTCTCCAGCCGGTCAGGTCTTAATATTACCGGTGCCTGGTCGCCGGATGGCAGCAAAATCGCTTTGGCGCTGTCGAAAGATGGCAATACCGAGATCTACACGATAGCCAAGGATGGCTCATCCCCCAACCGGCTGACGGTCAGTCATGCCGCCAACGTCTCACCGGCATGGACACCTGACGGCAGTAAAATCGCCTTTGTGTCCGACCGGTTGGGCAAGCCCCAGATATTTGTCATGGATGCCAATGGCGGCAATGTCAGACGTCTGATCACCAACGGGTCTTACAATGTCAATCCCTCCTGGTCTCCCAAGGGTGATAAGCTGGCCTTTGCCCGGATGGCGGGAGGATTTCAGATCTTTGTGGCCAATGCTGATGGCAGCAACGAAACGCAGTTGACCTTTGAAGGCAACAATGAACGGCCACGTTGGTCACCGGATGGGCGGCTGATTGCCTTCAGTTCCCGCCGTGGCGGTCAGGAGGCGATCTACGTCATGCGTGCCGATGGCTCTGGACAGACAAAGGTCAGCCGTAGTAAGGGGTTGAGCCAGCATCCGATCTGGTCTCCGCGCAGTCAATAAAAAATAATCAGGTGGTTGCAAAAAGATTCAAGGGATGTATAATCCACGCATACATTGTTTTATCAGGCTCACAAGGCCGTTGAATACCGTAAGTCACAAGGAGGCAGCAATGCGTAACGGATTTAAAGGGATGGTCGTGGCCCTTGGTGTTGTGGCAATGATGGCAGCAGGTTGCGCCAAGGAAGAGGTAGTCAAGAAGGACGAGCCGGTTGTGCAGGAGCAGACCGTCAAGCAGCAGGAGCCGGTCAAGCCGGTTGAGGTACCAAAGCAGGAGGAGCCGAAGAAAGAGGCTCCGAAGCAAGAAGAAGTAACCGCAACCGCTGCCAAGGCATCAGAGGCTGTTGCCCTGGAGACGGTTTACTTTGACTTTGACAAGTCGGACCTGCGTCAGGACGCCCGTGACACCCTCTCCAAAAACGCCGAGGCGCTGCTGAAGAAGGTTGCTGACGCCAAGATCAAGATCGAAGGCCACTGTGACGAGCGTGGTTCTGACGAGTACAACCTTGCTCTGGGTGACCGTCGTGCCAAATCAGTTGCCAAGTATCTGACTACCCTTGGCATTGCCGCAGACCGTATCAGCACCATAAGCTACGGCAAAGAGAAGCCTGCTGTTCAGGGAAGTGACGAGGCTGCCTGGTCCAAAAACCGTCGCGCTGAGTTTGTAATCGTCAAGTAACCTTTCAGCTCTATTGTAACAACTTCATGCACCGGTGTCCGGATCTGTTCCGGTGCCGGTGCATTTTTTTAGGCTGTGACACTTGACATTTTGCTTTTTAATATATATTGATTTTTATATATTATGCTGTGGGGTGAAACAATGCAGGTAAAGCAGATCATCATAGTGGGGCTGATTTTACTGCTGTCCGGGACTGGGGCTCAGGCTGCCGAGGTGCAGCGTGTAACGCTGCGTGAAGCGATAACAAGGGGTTTGGAGCGGAATAATGAGGCCCGGGCCGCTCGTTTTCAGGCAGAGTCAGTCAGATCCGGAGCAACGGCCGCCTCATTGCACTATCTGCCGAGTGTGACCGTAGAAGAAGCCTGGTCTCGCTCAGATCTGCCGGTCAGTACCTTTATGATGAAGCTGAATCAGGGCCGCTTCACCAATCAGGATTTTGATGCTGCCAAGTTGAATAACCCGGCGCCGGTGAGTGACTTCCGGACCGTTGTGTCGATGGAACAGCCGATTCTGGTGCCTGCTGCCTGGGCTGCACACAAGGTGGCCCAGCGGGGGGCGGAGCGCCAGGAGGCGATGTCAGAGCAGGCGCGTCAGCAGGTTGCCTTCCAGATATTCCAGCTTTACCTGGAGGTCCAGAAGGCTTATGCCCAGTTGCAGGCATCGCTAAAGGCCCTGGATGAGGCGCGGGAAAGCAGGCGTCAGGCAGCGGTCAGGACTGCAGCAGGCCTTGGGCTCAAATCTGATGAACTGCGGGCGGCAACACAGCTGGCGGCCATGAAACAGCACAATATCAGCGCCGCAAATAACCTTACGCTGGCCAGGATGCAGCTGGCCCTGGCAACCGGTGGGCAGCCCGGTGATGAACTGGATGCCGCAGAGCCGGTGCAGCTGAAGCGGCCAGAGCGGGATTTGAACGGTTTGATCGGCACCGCACAGCAGGAACGACGTGATCTGCGGGCTTCTGAACGGGGTAAAGAACAGGCCGATGCTACTTTACTGCAGGCACGTTCCGGATTTCTGCCAACGGTGGGGGCGGTTGGAGCATGGCAGATGAATGACAAGAACAGCGCGTTCGGTAGAGGCCACGATGCCTGGATGATCGGGGTATCCCTGCGCTGGAATATCTTCGACGGTTTTCGTACCTGGCATGGCAACGGCCAGGCCCAGGCCTCCCGTGCTGCAGCTGTTGAACAACTGGAGCAGGCCAGAAAAGGGGTCAGCTATCAGGTGCATGAGGCTTGGCTGCGCAGGGTAGAGGCAGAAAAACGTCGCGAAGTGGCCAGCTCTGCTGTGGCCGCGGCTGATGAGGCAACCCGGCTGCTGGCAAAGCGCTTTGACAATGCTCTGGCAAGCATGGTTGAGCTGCTGGATGCTCAAAGTGCCTTGAATCAGGCCAGAGCCAATCTGGTGGAAAGCGATGCCAATCTGATGCTTGCCACCGGCCGGCTGTACCACTCCGCAGGTATCTTTCTGAAGGAGGTTCAGAAATGAATCGTTCATATAGCAGCGCTTTTGCTTGTCTCGTTATGGCTGCTCTGGCAGTAACCGGTTGTTCAGATAGTAAACATGGAGCGACGGTAGCTCCTGTAGCTATCAGTGGCCTGACCGTGACTGCTGTAAAGGTGTCAGACCTGCCGGAAATGCTGGATGTGGTTGGTACGGTCAGGGCACGTACCAGTGCCATGGTTTCAGCCCGGATTTCCGGTACGGTCAGTGTGCTGCATGTGCGTGAAGGGGACCGGGTGCGCAAAGGTCAGCTGCTGGGACAGCTTGAGTCAAAGGAGAATCTGGCTCAGGCCAGCGGTGCGGTTGCGGCAATTGACGAGGCAAAACGCGGTCTGGAAGAGGCGCAGGCACGGCAGAAATTGGCCGATAGCACTTTTGCACGCTTTAAGAAACTCTATGACGAGCAGGCCCTGACCCGCCAAGAGTTTGATACCCGTCAGACCGAACGGGAACTGGCCCATCAGGCTGTTGCCCGTGCAGAGGCCCGGTTACGTCAGACTCAGGAGGCATCGCGGGCTGCAGGGGCTGTGGCGGATTATACAAAACTTATTGCACCTATCTCCGGTATCATCGTGTCAAAACAGGCGGATCTGGGCTCCTCGGTGTTTCCTGGTCAACCGCTGATGACCATTGACGATGAAGGCAGCTACCAGCTTGAACTTGCCATCCCTGAATCACAGGTGCGGGCGGTGCATGCCGGTACAGCGGTCCAGGTGCAGATTGATGCGACCGGAACCAGCTTTGCTGCGCGGGTGGCAGAGGTGGTACCAACCAGTGATCCGGCCAGCAGGACCTACACCGCAAAAGTGGCGTTGACGCAGAAAGGGGTGCGCAGCGGCATGTTTGGGCGGGGCAGCATTGTGCTGGGTAGTTCGGTCAAGGGGGTTCGTATTCCCCGTTCGGCTGTCCTTGAACGTGGCGCACTGACCGCAGTCTGGTCAGTCGGAACTGATGATATTATCCGGATGCGTCTGGTAAAGACCGGCCGGATTGTGGGAGATACTATTGAGATCCTGTCAGGTCTGGCGGATGGTGACCGGATTGTGACTGCCGGCATGGAAAAGGCCGTGGATGGTGCACGCCTTCAAACCGCCACGGGAGGTTCAAAATGATAGGAAAAACGCTGCTTATACTCGGCCTGGTGCTTGGCCTGGCATCTGTTGCTGCTGCGGACAACTTCCGCTGTCCTAACGGTGAGATCGTCTCCACCGGTGATCGCCTCTCAATTGTGGCCATGAAATGCGACCCCCCGACCTACAAAAGCACCAGAACGGAGAGTGAAGCGGGCTACAGGGGTGCTACTATTTTGGTCTCCGTGGAGGAATGGACCTACAACGAAGGTCCCAACCGGCTGGTCCATATCCTGACCTTCAAAAATGGCATTCTGGATTCAGTACAAACCGCAGGATTCGGCAAGTAGGGGACAGGTCATGCTCAAGCTGGGATTTGCGGGGAAGATCGCCCGCGCCTTCATAGATTCAAAACTTACCCCCTTGATTGTAGCGGCTTCGCTACTGCTGGGCGCTTTTGCCATCAAGATGACCCCCCGTGAAGAGGAACCGCAAATTTCGGTTCCGATGATGGATGTCTATCTGCCGATGCCCGGCTCATCCCCCCAGGAGATACAGGAACGGGTTGTCAAGCCGTTGGAGGGCCGCCTCTGGGAGATCTCCGGTGTGGAGTACCTCTACTCCATGAGTCGCCCCGGCATGGGGGTGATCACAGTTCGTTACAAGGTCGGCGAAAATATGGAGGAGTCGCTGGTCAAGCTGTACAACAAGGTTATGAGCAACCGCAGCATACTGCCCTTAGGCGCAACAGAGCCGCAGGTTGTTGCCAAGTCGATTGACGACGTGCCGATTCTGGCTTTGACGCTCTGGTCGGACCGCTATGACCATACCATGCTGCGTAAAGTGGCCCGCGAGGTCTGTGACGAACTGAAGAAGAGTGCCAATGTCTCTGAAGCCGAAATTAAAGGCGGCTTGACACGACAGGTGCGGGTCATCCTTGATGCCTCCCGTCTGGCAGGCTATGGCCTGTCCCCGCTACAGGTGGCCGGTGCCCTGCAGGCCGGCAACAAGGCCCTGCCTTCCGGAGCCTTCAGCGGTGCCAACAAAGAGATGCTGGTGGAGACCGGATCGTTTCTGGATAGCCAGGAGGCGCTGCGTCAGCTGGTGGTGGGGGTCTATGGCGGCAAGCCGGTTTATCTGGATGATGTGGCAAAAATAGCAGACACGGTCAAAGAGCCTGATGATTATGTCTTTATGGGGATGGGACCGGCAGCTGCCGAGAAAGGCCTGACCGGCAATCGCGCACAGGATTATCCTGCGGTTACGGTGTCAATCGCCAAGCGTAAGGGGGCTAACGCCACCTGGGTTGCCGATGATCTGGTCAAAAAAGTTGAATTTCTGAAAGGCAAAGTAATTCCGTCCGATGTGCAGGTAACGGTCACCCGCAATTACGGTGAGACTGCCCGGGAAAAGAACAATGAGCTGCTGTTCCATATGTTCCTGGCCGCCATTTCAGTCACGATTCTGATCGCCCTGTTCATGGGCTGGCGGGCGGGAGCAGTGGCCGCAATTGCCATCCCGGTTACCCTGGCCCTGACCATGCTGATCTTCTACCTGATCGGTTACACCCTGAACCGGATTACCCTGTTTGCCCTGATCTTCTCAATCGGTATTCTGGTGGATGATGCGATTGTGGTGGTAGAGAACATCCATCGCTACTTCACCACCACGGTCATGAAGCCGTTGGAGGCAGCAATCAAGGCGGTGGATGAGATCGGCAACCCCACGGTATTGGCAACCTTTGCGGTTATTGCCTCGATTCTGCCGATGGGATTTGTCGGTGGTCTGATGGGGCCCTACATGCGGCCGATCCCGGTTGGAGCCAGCATGGCCATGCTGCTCTCCATGTTCATTGCCTTTATCGTCACCCCTTATTTTGCCTATCGTTTGATGAAGGGACACCACGAGTCCGAGGATGATCTTGCGGAATCGAAGCTGACCATCTTCTACCGGCACTGGATGGGCAGGTTGCTGCACGACGTCAAGCTGCGTAACGGTTTTCTGGCGTTGGTGGTGGTGTTGCTGCTGGGGGCCTGCTCTCTGATCTACTTCAAGGCGGTTACGGTCAAGATGTTGCCGTTTGATAACAAGAACGAACTGCAGGTGATCATTGATGCGCCGGAGGGGACACCGCTGGAGCAGACCGCCCGGATGACACGGGAGATGGGGGACGCCCTGCGCTCGGTACCGGAAGTTACCGATTTCCAGAGCTATGTAGGCACCAGTTCTCCCTTTAACTTTAACGGCCTGGTCAGACATTACTTCCTGCGTAAAGGCCCTAATCTGGCTGATATTCAGGTCAACCTGCAACACAAGACCGAGCGCAAGGCTCAATCCCATGAGATTGCCAAAAAAATCAGGCCGCTTTTGACCGCTGTGGCAGAACGCTACGGCGCACGGGTCAAGGTGGCCGAGATACCGCCCGGCCCGCCGGTACTCTCCACCCTGGTGGCAGAGGTCTACGGACCCAATGATGCTGCCCGGGCATCGATTGCGGAGCAGATCAAGGGGATCTTTGCCAAGACCAAAGGGGTGGTGGATGTCGACTGGTATCGCGAGTCTGATCAGCCCAAGCTGACCCTGACGGTGGATCGTGAGAAGGCGGCCCTGTCCGGTATTTCCGTGGATGAGGTGGCCAAGGCGTTGCGGGTTGCCCTGTCCGGTATGGATGTGGGGATTCTGCATCTGCCCAAAGAAAAGGAAGCGGTGACCATCAATCTGCGTCTGGCTGAGTCACAACGCAGTTCTCTGGCAGCCCTGTCCGCCATCTATCTACCCGGTCCCAAAGGGAGTGTGCCGCTCTCACAACTGGTCAAGCCGAGCCAGGGCAGTGAAGAAAAGACCCTCTACCGGAAAAATCTCAAGAATGTCGTCTATGTGATCGGCGACGTAGCAGGTGTGATTGAGGCACCGGTCTATGCCATTTTGAAGATGCAGAAACAGATTGCAGATCTGCCCACACCGGATGGCTCAAAGATCGAGATTCTGGCATCCCGTCAGCCCTGGTCGGAAGAGAAGATGGGGATGAAGTGGGACGGCGAGTGGCATATCACCTACGAGGTCTTCCGTGATCTGGGGATCGCCTTTGCCGCAGTCATGGTGTTGATCTACATCCTGGTGGTGGCCTGGTTCAAGGATTTCACCACCCCAATCGTGATCATGGCACCGATTCCATTGACCCTGATCGGTATTCTGCCGGGTCATGCCCTGTTTGGCGCCTTCTTTACCGCCACCTCCATGATCGGTTTTATCGCCCTGGCCGGGATCATTGTGCGAAACTCGATCATCCTGATTGATTTTGCCGAGATGAAGCGCAAAGAGGGGATGAAGCTGGATGAGGCGATCATCGAGGCAGGTGCGGTCCGTTTCCGCCCCATGCTGCTGACCGCCGCTGCCGTGGTTGTGGGGAGCTTTGTGATCGTGTTCGACCCAATTTTTCAGGGGTTGGCCATAGCCATGATGTGCGGCGAGATCGCCTCAACCACCCTGTCCCGGGTCACGATCCCGATCCTCTATTATCTTGTTCAGGGGTGGAAAGAACGTCATCATATCGGGCAGCATGATGCTGCCGAAGAAACAGCCTAATCAGGAGAACAAGCATGTATATCGAGCGGATTGTCAGAATCGTAGCCGGAGCCTTCATCGTACTATCGTTGTTGCTGGCCCATTTTCATAATCAAAACTGGCTTTGGTTTACCGGCTTTGTGGGCTTGAACCTGTTTCAATCCGGCTTTACCCAGTTTTGCCCGCTGTTTACCATTCTTGAGAAGATGGGCGTGCCAAAGTTTCCCAAGGATGCCTGCTGCAAATAGGATTGATTCCAACTCAAGGAGATATCTGCGTTGGCTCGTTTTTGGCTCCTCGGCGTACGGTCCGTGCACAGCTACGCCGCCGAAACACTTGCCGCCTTGATCTCATCCTTGCTTTGAAATCGACCCGTTCTACAGGATTGGGGGAGTGCCGATGACCTATCGTATCACCATTCTCTGTGAGAATTCTGTCGGCCCGATTTCCGGTACCCTGGGTGAACATGGCTTCAGTGCACTGATCGAATGGAATGGCGGTTCGCTGTTGTGGGACACCGGACAGGGCTTTACCCTGCTGCACAATGCCCAGCGGATGAACAAGAACCTGCATGGGCTGCAGCAGGTGGCGCTGTCTCATGGTCACTATGACCACTCCGGCGGCCTGTTGCCGCTGCTGCGTGCCTGCGGACCCAAGCAGGTCTTCGGCCATCCGGCCATCTTCACCCCCCGTTACCGTCACAAGGATACCGGTGAGTCTCTGTCGTTGGGGATGCCCTATCCCAAGGAGTATCTTGAGGGGCAGGGGGCCCGGTTTGACCTCTCCGGCCAGTTCCGGGAAATCCTGCCGAACATCTTCATGACCGGTCACGTGCCACGGAGCTCCACTTTTGAGACCGGGGACAGCGGCCTGTACCTTGACACCTGTGGCTGCAGCCGTGATCCGTTTGAGGATGACCAGTCTCTGGTGATTACGGCAGGCAAGGGGCTGGTGGTGGTTCTGGGCTGCTGTCACGCCGGTCTGATCAATACGCTTAACCATATTGCAGACCAGACGGGCCGCCGTGACATCCAGGCAGTGATCGGTGGCACCCACCTGGGATTCTGTACTGGCCAGCAGCTGGATCAGACTGTTGCACTACTTAAACAGTGGCAGATCAACAGGTTGGCGGTTAGTCACTGTACCGGCTTTGCTGCTGCAACACGACTGAAACAGGAATTTCCGGCAGCCTTTCAATCCGCACAGGTAGGCTATTCGATCGAAATCTGAAAAATCGTCTTAAACTTTTGTTCGCCCCTTTTGTTTTAGCCTCTCTTATGTTACATAAGTACCACTAAATTTTGTGCCCTATGACACAAGTCCATTTCAATTTCTTGAAGGGGAGGCGGTAGACATGAGTTATGAGGTAAAGAACGAGCAGCTCAAGGCATGGGTTGCTGAAGTTGAAGCGATGTGCGAACCGGCAAACATCCACTGGTGTGATGGTTCGCAAGAGGAATATGACCGGCTCTGTGGCCAGATGGTTGAAAGCGGGACCTTCCGGAAGTTGAATCCGGAAAAACGCCCCAACAGCTATCTGGCCTTTTCTGATCCTATCGACGTGGCCCGGGTTGAAGACCGTACCTTTATTTGTTCTCTGAACAAGCAGGATGCGGGTCCAACCAACAACTGGGTCGCTCCTAAAGAGATGAAGGAAACCCTGAAAGGCCTCTTCAAGGGCTGCATGAAGGGGCGTACCATGTACGTAATCCCCTTCAGCATGGGTCCGCTGGGGTCCAACATCGCCAAGATCGGGGTTGAGATCACCGACTCCCCGTACGTGGTGGTCAACATGCGGATCATGACCCGCATGGGCAAGCAGGTGCTGGATGTGCTGGGCAGCGGAGAATTTGTTCCCTGTCTGCACTCGGTCGGCATGCCGCTGGCAGAAGGACAGAAGGACGTGGCCTGGCCCTGTAACAAGGAAAAATATATCGTGCACTTCCCGGAAGAACGTGCGATCTGGTCCTTCGGCTCCGGTTACGGTGGCAACGCCCTGCTGGGCAAGAAGTGTCTGGCCCTGCGGATCGCTTCAGTACAGGCCCGTGATGAAGGCTGGCTGGCCGAGCATATGCTGATCCTGGGAGTTGAGTCTCCCACCGGTGAGAAATCCTATGTGGGCGCGGCCTTCCCCAGTGCTTGTGGCAAGACCAATTTTGCCATGCTGATTCCGCCCAAACCGTTCCAGGACAAGGGCTGGAAGGTGACCACCATTGGTGATGACATCGCCTGGATCAAGCCGGGTGCCGATGGGCAGGTCTACGCGATCAACCCTGAGTATGGTTACTTCGGTGTGGCGCCGGGTACCAACTACAAGACCAACCCCAACGCCATGATCTCCTGCGAGAAAAATTCAATCTTTACCAACGTCGCCCTGACTGAAGACGGCGATGTCTGGTGGGAGGGGATGGACGGTGAAGTGCCTGCCAAGCTGACCGACTGGCAGGGTAATGCCTGGACCCCTGACTGTGGTCGTCCGGCAGCTCACCCCAATGCCCGTTTCACCGCACCGGCCTCCCAGTGCCCCTGCATTGATCCGGAGTGGGAAAATCCCAAAGGGGTACCGATGAGTGCCTTTATCTTCGGTGGCCGCCGTAAGGATACCGTGCCGCTGGTCTATCAGGCCTTCAACTGGAACTATGGCGTCTACCTCGCCTCGACCCTCGGTTCGGAAACGACCGCTGCTGCTGTCGGTGCAACCGGCAATGTTCGGCGTGACCCGTTTGCCATGCTGCCGTTCTGCGGCTACCATATGGCCGACTACTTTGCGCACTGGCTGCAGTTTGGCCGCTCGATTGCCCGTCCGCCGCGTATCTTTAGCGTCAACTGGTTCCGCAAGGATGCCAACGGCAAGTTTATCTGGCCCGGCTATGGCGAGAATATGCGGGTACTGAAGTGGATTGCAGAGCGGGTGCAGGGCAAGACCGGTTCGGTTGAATGCCCGCTGGGCTGGATGCCGCGCTATGAGGATATGGACTGGGAAGGGATCGAGATGTCCCGCGAGAAGTTCAACGAACTGATGTCCGTTGACCGTGATGTCTGGCAGAATGAGGTCATCTCCCACGAAGAGCTGTTCGTCAAGATGTACGACAAGCTTCCCAAGGAGTTTTTGCATATCCGTGAACTGATTCTCTCCTCGCTCTGGCGTTCACCGGAGCATTGGGAGCAGATCGGTGAGGTGCATCCTGAAGGCTGGAATGAATAGTCTGAAGGGTCTGTTGGAATAGGAGAAACAGGAAGGGCTGGTCCGGTAACGGATCAGCCCTTCTTAGTCATCCACCTCTATCTCTATTACCCGCATCTCTTCACCGCTGAGAAGCTCCAGGGCATAGCTGCCGCACTGCCTGCATGGGTCATAGAGCCGTTCAACCGCCTGCACGCCAGAGCAGTCAAGACAACGCCCCTGCGCCTCTATTCTGCGAATTTCAAGTCGGGCTGATGCTGCCAGCGTGTCACTGCTGCAGGCTGAGAAGCAAAACTCAACGGCCTCGGGCACAACGCCGGATAATGTTCCGATCTCAATGACAACGGTGGAGATCCGCTGGCCAGCGGCATGCTGCAGGCAGATGTCGACAATCCCCTGGGTAAGTGCCATTTCATGCATAAGCCATACTCCGGAAACAAAAAAAGCCTGTCAGGCTAACCTGACAGGCTTTCATGAACAAAAAACGAGAATTAGTGCTTCTTCTCTTCTTTTGCGGGAGCAGCAGCGGGAGCAGCAGCAGGAGCAGCAGCTTCAGGAGCTTTTACAGAAGACATAGGCTTCTGAGCTTCGGGAGCCTTAGGAGCTTCTGCAGCAGGAGCAGCAGGAGCAGCTTCTTCTTTCTTCTTGCAGCCAGCAGCAACGCCGAGAGCCAGAGCCAGTACCAGGGACAGGGAGAGCATTTTTTTCATGTGATTTCACCTCTTGGGTTATTTAACCCTGTAACGACAGGGCAGTGTAAGCAACAAAGGGAAACTATACTCAGTGCTAAAATAATGTCAATATTTTTTTTATAGGCCGTGGTGGTACTTGCCTTTACGCTCCTTATGGGCCGGGGTCGGGGCATTGTGACAGTCAAAGCAGCGTGAATCCTCAACCTTGCGCAGATCCAGGGCAGAAGCAGGCTGGTTCTTTCTGATCGGGGTGTTGTACTGGGGAGTCTGAAAAGCAAGCTGTCCACGCTCATCAGCTACTGTTGCTGCGCGATAAGCCACGGTCCAGTTGGTGGAGAGCTCTGTTGAGTGGCATTGATCGCAGCCACCCGGTGGAGGGATGCTCTTCCAGGCCGTAAACATGCTGCATCCGGGCAGGGCCAGGATCAGCAGAACAATAGCGGGTAGAAACTGTTTCATGGCAGATCTCCTTTTGCGGCACTGTAGCATGCAGTGCACTGGTGGACAAGACCCCTTTCAGAGCCGTGGCAGTATCCGTTGAGCGGTAGCCGTTGTCCGGCGCGCGACCTCCGCAACGCTGATCCCTTTGATAGCTGCCAGTCTGCTGGCTGTTTCATGCAGCCAGGCCGGCCTGTTTGAGCAGCCCGGGTGAGCCGAGGGGGGCAGGTCAGGCGCGTCAGTCTCAAGCACCAGCTGCTCAAGTGGTAGTTGAGCAGCAAGCCGCTGTGGCCGGACAGCATTACTCCAGGTCAGGGTGGCACTGAGTGAGATGGCAAAGCCGAGCTGAATGTACTCCCGGGCAGATTCCAGCGAACCTGAAAAGGCGTGCATGATGCCGCCGATCTGATCAGCCTTTTCGTCGTGCAGGATTGCCAAGGTGCGTCCGATCGCCTTACGGCAGTGGATCAGTACCGGAAGACCGTGCTGTCGCGCAATTCTCAACTGCTCACGAAACAATGTCTCCTGCTGCTCAAGATTGCCATAACTCGCATCCAGCCCGATCTCCCCGATGGCAATCCCTGCTGGTGCCAACTGCCTCAGCTGCTGCAGATGGCCGGTAGTGGCAATACCGGCATGCAGGGGATGCACGCCATAGGCCGGCCGCAGGGTTGGGTGCTGTGCGGCCAGCTCGGAAATGTGCTGCCAGCCATCAGGATGGACAGATGGCACGACCCATCTGGTGACTCCGACAGCCCTTGCCTCAGCCAGCAGCTCATCAAGCTGGTTAATCAGTGGTGGCAGGTCGAGGTGGCAGTGGGTATCAATCAGCATGGCTGTTACAGAAACCAGCAGATCGGTTTGAGCAGCAGTTCAAGCAGACGCAGGCCAAAGCCGCGGCGGGCATGTTCATCAAGGCTGATACGTCTGGAGCCGGCAAAGTCCTGTTCGAACAGGCTGCGGACCTGGGCACCGAAAGGCTGGCTGCGTACAATTGCATTGATCTCAAAATTGCGGTGAAAGCTGCGTTGGTCAAGATTGGCCGATCCGATGACAGTCTGCGTCCCGTCAATCAGCATCAGCTTCGCGTGCAGAAGCTGGCGTTCCAGCTCATAGATTTCGATGCCTGCCTTGAGCAGCACCTCGTAATAGCTGCGGCTGACCACCCGCACTACCGGTACATCATTGCGTGCAGGCAAGAGCAGCTTGACCTTGACCCCGCGGCGGGCAGCGCGTAGCAGTGAGCGCAGTATCCGCGGGCCAGGGACAAAATAGGGATTGGCAATCAGCAGCTCATGGCAGGATGAGGCCATGGCAACCCGAAAGGCGGTACGGATGGTTGAACGACGCTGGTGTGGGCCGCCACTGATCAGCGTCACCTCGGTGTCATCGGAGCCGCAGCTGGCAGCTCCAGGTGTAGGTAAGGCGGGCCGCTCGCCCCGCTCCATCTGCCAGGTTTCGGTAAACAGCTCCAGCAGGGTTGTCAGAGCAGCGCCGCCAAGACTGAAGCCGACATCCCGAAACCGCAGCTGTTCATCGGTCAGACCGGCGTAGGCGTCACTGATGTTCAGTCCGCCCAGATAGGCCACCCGGTTGTCAATCAATGCCAGTTTACGGTGGTTGCGACGATCAAACCAGTGCAGGCGGCTCAGTGAGATGGGGTTGAACGCCAGACAGGAAACGCCGGCAGTCTGCAGTCGTTCAAAGTAGCTGTCAGGTGTAACATGGCAGCCTAGGGCATCATAGATTAGAAAGACCTTGACCCCCCGTGCGACCGCTTCTACCAGCAGATCGGCAAACCGTTGCCCGGTCAGATCGGCCCGGATGCGGTAATATTCCAGGCAGATCAGCTGGCGGGCGGTCTTGAGGTCATTGAAGAGTGCCTCAAAGAAGTGGGGGCCATCCGGCAGAAGTGTCACCTGGCCCGCACCGATCGGCATCGGCAACAGGGCAGTGCCGTGGTGGCGCAGATGCCGTATCAGGCGCGGGAACCGTTCCTGATGACGACGAAGCACCATGGTCAGGGCTTTCCTTCAGCTGCTGGGGCAGCGGGCGGTTCTTGCGGGGCTGGTTCAAGTCTGGTGGGAATGGCAGGCTCAGGCCCAGACGGTTCCTGTGGGGCGGCAGGTGCGCTTGTCGAGGAGGTCGGCTTCATGATTACCTCCTGCTGAATGGCGATATCCACCTTGCGTTGCAGGCCGGCAATGTTGGGAGATGTTCCCAGGGCCACCTGCAGCTCATCAGAGCTGATGACCCCACGGCTGCGCAGCTTGCGCAGGATCATGTTGGAACGGCTCAGGACCTTACCCAGGTTGCGGTAGGGGTTGTAAGCCACGCGCGGGCCGGGCAGCATGGCGGCCAGAAAGGCGCATTCACGCGGGGTCATGGCTGAGGCCGGTTTGCCGAAGTAGTATTGGGCTCCATGGCCGATGCCATACACCATCGGTCCCAGTTCAACCACATTCAGATACAGTTCAAGGATGCGACCCTTGGTCAGCTCCTGTTCCATCCGCCAGGCCAGGTAGACCTCTTTCAGTTTGCGGGTAATGGTCTTTTCACGGGATAGAAATACGTTTTTCGCCACCTGCTGGGTGATGGTGGAGGCGCCACGGGCCATGCTCTTCTTTTCCAGATCGTATTTGATCGCCTCTTTAATCGCCTTGACGTCAATCCCTTCGTGTTTGTAAAAGTTGCTGTCTTCAGCCAGGATTACCGCCCACTTCATTTCAGGCGGTATCCGGTTGGACGGAGTCCAACGCCGGTTTTTCGGCCCCAGCAGGAAGGGGTGCTCGTTGCCCTGCCAGTCACGTATATCGATGGTAAGATTCAGTTTCTTGTCGGCAAGGCTGCTCACCGGTGGCAACAGGGCCAGTGAGATGACCACATATCCCAGATACAGTATGATGATGATGCCACTACCCAGCAGGAACTTCTTCACAATGCCCTCCAACCGGTGCTGATACAATTTCAAGCAGTGTGTATAACATGAAAAAAGGCAGTACGGAAACCGCCAAGTAGAAAGGCCGGCAGAACCGGCCTTTCTACTTGGTTGGGCAGTTTACCGTACCAGCTAGGGGTTCAACAGGTAGTCCAGAATCGTCTGGGCTATCTTGGCGGCACTGTTGCGGTCATTATTAAAAGCCAGATGGTAGACGCTCAAGTCATAGGGGTCACGGTCCAGAAAATCCCGGATAAAACGGTCCCGTTCTTTCTGGCGGCGCTCAACCAGGGTCCGTGCCTCACCGGTATCAAGTCCCAGCCGTTTGGCAATGGAGGCGATTTTGAATGTCTCTGAGGCGTACATCCTGAAATGAAAGCAGTTCTTCATTTTGCGGGTGACAATCGGAGCGCCCCGGCCAACCAGGATGACGTTGCCCTGCTCCGCCAATGCAATAATCTGGCGTGACAGCAGCCGGTAGTAATCTTTGTCACTTTTCCAACGGTTGGAAAAGGTTGAGAGAAAGTCATCCAGAAAACGGTTCTTGTCGCCCAGATTGTGCAGGACCTGATCAGAAAGGCTGTGGTTTTTGGCGACCTCATCCAGTAACGCCTTATCCATCAGGGTCCAGGACTCTTTCGTCCTCTTTTCCAGCTGCTGGCGCAGCAGTTCAGCCATTGGATAGGCTTCACAACCGAACTCCCGCGAAATGGTGACCGTTGGCTTTATCTGAGGCTCCTCAAGGCGGAGGGCGTTTTGACGTCGTGATACCTCAAGTAAGGCCCCCAGACGATTGTCAATGGAAGGAATGAGCTTGGATTCTGACATGGCAGCACCTCCTGGATGAGTTCAACGGCCACAGGCCATAGGGGAGTCTGAAATAACTGTACCACCAATTTTACAACTCTCAAGGGGACTGGTTGACAGAAGCAACTGACTCGCGGTATCTGAACAGAACATTTTGCAAGAGGCTCAAATGAATGCTAAGGAGGAACACCATGGTTACCCATATCGTATTTTTCAAGCTGGCCGAACAGACCGCGGAGAAGATCGCTGCAGTGCGGGACAAGCTGTTGTCAATGGAAGGGAAGATTGCGGAACTGCGTCATCTTGAAGCGGGAATTGACGTGATCCGCTCAGAACGCTCCTATGATGTGGCCCTGATTACCAAGTTTGATTCACTGGCTGATCTGCAAAGCTACCAGGTGCATCCCTGCCATGCCGGTGAGGTGGTGCCGTTTATGAAGGCCAACTGTTCGTCGATAGTTGCAGTGGATTTCGAAGGTTAATCCAGTACGACCTCCAACCGCCCGGTCAGCCGGATCTCTTCCGGCGTGACCAGGGCGCGGTAGGCCAACGCCTCAACGCCGTTTGCAATCGCTTCCCGCAATAATCTGCCGTACTCGGGATCTATCCGGTCAGCCGGGGCAACGGCGTTACCATCGCCCCGCTGTACGGTAAACAGCAGTACCCCCCGGTCGCCGTTTCTGACCATCTCCATCAGCTCCCGCAGATGCTTCTGCCCCCGGGTGGTAACGGCATCAGGAAAGAGCGCCTGACCTCCTTCCACCAGGGTGACATTCTTTACTTCAACATAGCAGCGCCTTCCCTCCCCCTCCAGCAGGATGTCGATCCGGCTGCGCTCACTGCCGTAGGCAACTTCCCGCCGCAGGTTTGGATACCCCTGTAACTCGGCAACGGTTCCGTCCAGAATCGCCTCTTCAGCCAAACGGTTGGGAAGCATGGTGTTCAGCCCCACCCAGTAGCCGTTAATCTGTACCAGCTCCCAGGTGTAGGCCAGTTTACGGTTTGGATTGGGGCTTAAGGAGAGCAGTACCGGGCTGCCGGGCAGGTTGCAGCCCAGCATGCTGCCGGAGTTGGGGCAGTGGGCCGTGACGGTAGAGCCGTCGGCCAGCTCAATGTCAGCCAGAAAACGTTTGTAGCGCTTGATCAGCCTGCCTGGGATCAGCGGGGGAAGGATCATCGGCCCACCGCCAGTTTTGCGGCAATCCTGAGGGATGCCTTCATACTGCTTGCCGAGGCGGTGCCGGCGCCAGCCAGATTGTAGGCGGTGCCGTGGTCAACCGAGGTACGGATGATCGGCAACCCCAGGGTAATATTGATGCCGTCGTCAAAGTGCCGCATCTTGAGCGGGATCAGTCCCTGGTCGTGGTACATGGCCACCACGGCATCATAGGGGGCAGGCTCCTGTACGGCAAAGTGGAAGAAGGTGTCGGCGGAGAAGGGGCCTGCAACATCCAGCCCCTCAATCTTTGCAGCAGCAATGGCCGGGATGATGGACTCTTCCTCTTCGGTGCCGAACATGCCGCCTTCACCGCAGTGGGGGTTCAGTGCCAGTACGGCGATCCGTGGCGAACGGCTGCCGCAGAGCGGGGCAACCCCCTTGGCCGTGACCCGGATGGTCTTCAGTACCTGTCCGGTGCTGATCAGGCCCGGGACATCGCTTAGCGCTTCATGGATGGTGACCAGCGCCACCCGCAGCACGTCGCCTGCCAGCATCATCACAAACTCATCGCAGCGGCACAACTGGGCCAGCAGCTCGGTATGGCCGGGGTAGTGGTGACCGGCGCGGTGCATCGCCTCCTTGCAGATCGGGGCGGTGGCCATGGCTGACACCTCACCGGTCAGGCACAGCTCGGCTGCGCGGCGGATATAGCGGTAGACCGCATCGCCGGCCAGCTCTGAAGGCTTGCCGTAGGCGATATCGGCATCAGTCAGGCTGGACAGCTCCAGCAGGGGAATGACGTCATCGGGGAGATCGGCTGCCTCGGCAGGGGAGGACACCGTAACGAGTTCCAGCGGGCTGCTGCACACGGTAAGTGCCCGCTGCATGGCCAGCCGGTCTCCCAGCACCAGCGGGCTGCAGACGGCACGGATGGCCGGATCGGTCAGGGCTGCAACGATGATTTCCGGTCCGACCCCGCAAGGGTCGCCCATGGTGATGGCAATTTGAGGTTTTGAAATATGCACTGAAGTAGTACTCCGTTATGGGGTGATCTAACTGTTACAGCATATCTGGTTGCTAATAACCCGTTGATTATTGTATAGCTGAACCGGTTTTACGCATATTTTAGGAGTGATCTATTGACGCGATTACTAGTGGTTTTGATGCTTCTTGTTGCACTGCCGGCAGATGCAAATGAAAAGATGAGGCTGGGAGGTACCGGCAGTGGCCTGGAACTGGTACGCCAACTGGCTGGCCTGTATGCCAGGCAGCACCAGCATGTTGATATTCAAGTCGTTCCCAGTCTGGGGAGCACCGGCGGCATCAAGGCAGTGCAGGCCGGTGCGCTTGATCTTGCCATATCTGCCCGTCCTGTCAAGCCGGAGGAGCAGGGTGTCGAAAGTATTCACCTCTGCCGGACCCCGGTAGCTTTTGCCGTTCATCCCGCCAACACGGTTTCCGCTATCCGTACCGCTGAGCTTGTACCGTTGTATGGCACGGTTTCTCAGACTTGGGCCAATGGGGAGCGGGTCAGGCTGTTGCTGCGACCCGATGCTGAGATTGATACCAAGCTGCTGCGTAGTCTCTCTCCGGCTGTTGAGCAAGCCCTGTCGCAGGCCAAGCTCAGGCCGGGCATGATCATGGCGGTGACGGATCAGGATAATCTCAAGCTGCTACAGACGATACCAGGGGCCTTTGGGATGGCCACGCTGGCCATGGTGACTGCTGAGCGGGCAAAGGTGCGCTTGCTTGCCTTCAATGGTATTGAGCCCACTCTTCAGAACCTGGAGCTGGGGCGCTACCCGCTTGTCCGTGACTATTACCTGATTGCAAAAACGCCTGCCAGCCAGCCGGTTCAGAGGGTTATCAGCTTTGCCCGTTCAGCCAGAGGGGCCGCGCTCATGAAGGCCTTGAACTGCGCAGCGGTGGAGCCGCGCTAGATGGGGGCTCAGCGTCATCTTAACAGAGTAATCGTGCTATTGGCATCTGTTGCTGCGCTTTTGGCCGCTCTGTTGCCGCCGGTCGGCTACTGGGGATTGGCCAGCCGGTATCAGCAGGGGATCTTGACGGCTGTGGCAGAACTTGAGGCGGAGCATGTTGCTGATCTGGTGGTTACGGCTCCTGATCTCTGGAAGTTTCAAGCGATCAGGCTTGATGAGCTGCTTGAGCGTCGGCCCGGTATGGGAAATACCCAGCTGCGCAGGATAGTTGATATGGGGGGACAGGTGATTGCTGAAAAAGGCGATCATCCCCAATGGCCGAGCATCAGTGGTGCCTTTCTGATCCATGATGCAGGTGTGCCAGTGGCCAGGATTGAGATTGTTCAGTCCCTGCGTCCGATCATTTTTCGTGCTCTGGGGATCTTGCTATGCAGCAGCGGCATAGCCGTGTTCGTATTTCGTGCCACCCTGATTCTGCCTACACGGGCGGTTGCCTCGGCCCAGCGTTCTCTTGCCGAGAGTGAGCAGAAGTATCGCGGCCTCTTCCTGCGTACACATGAAGCGGTTTTGTTACTTGAGCTTGTCCGGGATGACATTGACGCTGTCATTGCAGAGGTGAATCCGGCCTGTAACAGGCTGTTTTTAAAGAACCGGCCAACTCTGGTGGGACAGCGCTCGCTGCAGCTGTTCGGCCCGCTGCATGAGGAAATGATGGGGTATTTCCGCCAAGTGTTGCAGGAGGGAAGAACGGTTTGCGTTGAAAAAGAACTGCCAGGTCTGGATAAGGTCCTCGCAATTTCCATTCTCCCGGCAGAGGCCCGGCGGGTGGTCGTCATATTTTCAGATGTTACCGAGCACCGCGCCGCAGAGCGTCAGGTACAGCAACTGGCATCGTTTGACTTTCTGACGGGGCTTCCCAATCGAGCACTGCTTAATGATCGCCTGAAGCAGGCAATGCTGGCCTGTAGCCGTCGCGAATGCAAGGTTGCCGTCTATTTTCTTGATCTTGACCATTTTAAACCCGTCAACGACAGCCTTGGACACGGGGCCGGAGATCTGCTGTTACAGGCTGTTGCCGAGCGTCTGCGAAACGGGATGCGTCAATCCGATACCATCGCCCGGACAGGTGGTGATGAATTTGCCATCGTAACCATGGGGCTGCACGATGAATTGAATGCCTCCCTGGTCGCTTCCACAATCCTCAGGTGCCTGGATGAGCCGTTTCTGGTTGCAGACCGGGAGATCTTTATCAGCGGCAGCCTTGGGATATCAATCTATCCTGATGATGCAGAGGATGCGGGTGCATTGCTGAAAAATGCCGATATGGCTATGTACGTAGCAAAAGAACAGGGGCGTAACCGCTATCACTACTATTCAAAACAGCTGCAGGATCGGGCAATTGAACGTCTGGAAACAGAAACCGCCCTGCGGCATGCCGTGGCTGACAACCTGCTTTCGCTGGTCTATCAGCCCCAGTTTGATGCCCGCACCGGAACGGTTATCGGCATGGAGGCGTTGCTGCGCTGGAACAACCCCGATGGGACGCCCTACCTGTCTCCCTTGCAGATTATAACCATTGCCGAGAAAAACGGTCTGATCATACCGATCGGCGAGTGGGTCCTGCAGACGGCCTGCCGACAGCTGCGCCAATGGAGACTTGACGGCCTGCAGCCCCCCCGACTTGCCATTAACCTCTCCGCCGTTCAGTTTGAACAGGCTGATCTGGTACAGGTCGTTGCGGGGGCTTTGCAGCAGAATGGTCTGTCCCCTGACTGTATTGAACTTGAGTTGACCGAGAGCGCAATCATGCACCGGCCTGATGAGGCTGCCAAAAAATTGCAGGAGTTGAAACAGCTGGGGGTCTGGCTGGCCGTGGATGATTTTGGTACCGGTTATTCGTCATTAAGTTATCTCAAACTCTTTCCGATTGACCGGATCAAGATTGACCGTTCGTTTGTCTCTGAGGCCCCTGGCAACCATGACGATGCTGCGATTGTCGAGACCATCATCTCGCTGGCCCGCACTATGCGTATGCAGGTGATTGCGGAAGGGGTCGAGCACCGGGAGCATGTGGAGTTCCTGCTTACCAGGGGGTGTCACGAGATGCAGGGCTATCATTATGCGCGTCCGTTGCCGGCCGAGCAGTGTGCAAAGTTGCTGGTCCCGGGCTTTGTCACAGAAAAGTGGCACGGAACGTTGTCTATGCCCTTCTGAGCTAGCCAGGAGCGTCAAAAGAAATAGTGCCACAGGTAATCCAGTCTGCCTCTGAGAATCATCCGTTTCCCTGACCAGGCCATGATCTGTTTGACCAGAGCCCGTTGCTGCGGTGCATAGCAATGAATCCGGCAGCGTCTGCAGGTCGGTTTTTCAGCTTCAAGCGGGCAGTTCATCCGTTTTTTTACGGCATACTCTAAAAAAACCGCACAATCAGGGCAGAGTAGCAGGGGGGGCATCCCTTGCAACAGGGTGTGCTGCTGCCTGCCGGTATGCTGCTGACCGGCACACCAGACTTCCGTAAATCTGGCGATAACCTTGAGGTCCCTGGCCTGTTGTGCCGTTGGTTCGTTTTGCATGGATCCCATCCTGCCCTGTTTCTGGCACCAGTAGCATGACAACGGTCAAAAAATCAAAAATCGCACAAAATCTTGAGTTGCGTGCTGAACGTGCTATTCTAATAAAACTTTACAGAACTGGACAGGCCAAAAGCATGGGACTTGTTGCGCTTGATAATCTTGAGATCGGGATGGTACTGGCAAGCGACGTGCTTGACCGCAACGGTCGTATGCTTCTGGGGGCCGGGGCGGAGCTGAATCAGAAACATTTGACCATCTTCCGTACCTGGGGGGTGGCAGAAGCGGACATTGCCGGCATTGATTACGTTGATAACGAACCGCCGCTGCCAGCCGAGATCGACCCTGTCGCGCTGGTCGCTGCCGAAGAGACACTGCTGCCGCATTTCAAACATTCCGGCACCGAACATCCCGCCCTGCGGGAGTTGTTGCGACTGGCCGCCATCAGGAAGGTGCTCCATGGCCTTTGCTGATACCCCGACCTATACGGTACAATGGCTGATTGACCGCACCAGTACGGTTTACTCCCTGCCGCTATTCTATGACCGCCTCAATGAGGCGATCAACCACCCCCGCACCTCTGTCGATGATATCGGCAAGATCATAACCGAAGATCAGGGCTTGACCGCCCGGCTGCTGCGGCTGGCCAACAGTCCAATGTTCGGCTATTTCGGCAAGGTTGACTCCATCAGCAAGGCGGTCACCATCATCGGCACCCAGCAGTTGCGGGATCTCGCCTTGGCCGCCTCGGTGATGGGGATCTTCAAGGGGATTCCCGAGGAACTGATGAGCATGGCTACCTTCTGGCGCCATTCCATTGCCTGCGGCATTATTGCCCGTGCCCTGGCCACCTGGCGGCGGGAGGCCAATGTGGAGCGCTTCTTTGTGGCCGGCATGCTGCATGATATCGGCCAGTTGATTATGGCCACCGTGCTGGGTGAACTGGTACGGAAGATGATTGAAGAGACCCAGGCTGAAGAACTGCTCTATTTTGATGTTGAATTGAAGCGGGTCGGCTTTGACCATGCCGAGGCAGGCGGGGCATTGCTGAAGGACTGGAAGATCCCGGCCAATATTGCCGACCCGGTTGCCTTTCACCACCGTCCCTCCAGGGCGGAACAGTTTCCGCTGGAGGCCTCACTGATTCATATCGCTGACATCATTTGTCAGGCCTTTGAGCTGGGTCAGAGCTGTGAACGGTTTGTCCCTCCCCTTGACGGGGCAGCCTGGGACAGACTGGGCATGACGCCCCATCAGCTGGGGGCGGTGATGAAACAGGCAGAACCGCAGATTGAAGAGACTTTTGCCATTCTGACGGATGCCGCATGATCTCAGGTGACGCTGCCATAACGGTTCCCCTCTTTCTGCAGGAACGGGTTGACTATCTGGAGGAAGCAAACCGCCGCTACGTGGCGATCCTTGAAATGCTGGCCTCCAGCGGTGATTTTCAGGCGGACCTGGCCAGGGCTGAAGGGCTGCAGGATATCTTCAGGGCCACCCTGACTCAGGTACGGCGTTTGATTCCATTTACGCTGACCGGTATCCTTGAGGCGATGGATGACGGCAGCTTCGAGCTGACCACCTGCGATAGCGACTCCTGTGCCGCCCGGTTACAGGAGGCCTGTGACGCCGCCATCATGGACGGGGCCTTTGCCTGGGCCTTGAATCGTAATCAGGCGGTCATGGTGCCTGCCCAAGGGGGCGGCACCCTGTTGCTGCAGAGTATCACCACCCGTTCCCGCATCCACGGTATGTTTGTCGGCCAGGTGCCGGATGAATCAGCCACCTTTGACGCCCCCTCCCTGAACGCCCTTTCAATTTTGCTGAATGCCGCCGCCTATGCCCTGGAGAGCACCACCCTGCGGGGGCTGCTGAAGGAACATATGGCCAACCTTGAACAGCGGGTTGAGGAACGTACCCGTGAACTGGCAGTGGCCCGTGAAAAGGCTGAGGCAGCCAGTCGGGCCAAGAGCGAATTTCTGGCCAACATGTCCCATGAAATCCGCACCCCGATGAACGGTGTGATGGGGATGACCGAACTGCTGCTGGAAGGTGGTTTTTCTCCTGAACAACAGCGTAAACAGTTGCTGGCAATCCGGGACTCAGCTGAAAACCTGATGGTGATTATCAATGATATCCTGGACTTTTCCAAGATTGAGGCCGGTAAACTGGAGCTGGCGGCGGCGCCGTTCCTGCTGCGCAAAAGCCTTGAACAGGGGCTGTACTCCCTTGGTCTGAAGGCAGAGCAGAAAGGGTTGCGGCTGGCAATCCGGGTGGATCAGGCGGTGCCTGATCGACTTGATGGTGATAGTTACAAGCTGCGTCAGATTTTGATCAACCTGGTGGGGAATGCCATCAAGTTCAGTGAACAGGGGGAGATTACCGTATCGGCACAGCTGGAGGTAACCCGGGGCGGATTCCTGCTGGTGCGATTCTGCGTGGCAGACCAGGGGATCGGTATTCCGTATGAGTCACAGTCCCGTATCTTTGAGACCTTTGAACAGGCTGACGTTACCACCACTAAAAAGTTTGGTGGCACCGGTCTGGGACTGACCATCTGTCGCCGGCTGGCAGAGCTGATGGGCGGCCGGATCTGGGTGGAGAGCGAGCCGGGAAAGGGCAGCAGCTTCTACTTTACGACCCTGTTGGCCACGGTTGACGATGATGTTGTGATTGAAGGGGAGGGAGTTACGGCTGCCCTGCCACTGGAGCCACCCAAAGGGCTGGCCATACTTTTGGCTGACGATGTCGAGGTTAACCGGGAACTTGCCAAGGCCGTGCTGGAACGTTACGACCACCGTATCACCGAAGCGACCAATGGCCAGGAGGCGCTGCATGCCTATGCTGCCGGACGGTTCGATATTGTACTGATGGATGTACAGATGCCTGAGATGGATGGCCTGCAGGCCGCCACTGCCATCAGGAGGCTGGAGCAGGAGCGGGGGAGTGGTCGGACACCGGTTGTTGCCATGACGGCTTATGCCGGCAAGGAGGACCGCGACAAGTGTCTGGCTGCCGGAATGGATGACTATCTGTCCAAACCGGTCAAGCCGGCCCAGATGTTGGAAATGCTGCAGCGCTACTGTGGGGCTGTCGTGGTGGAACCGGAACCGGATGTCGTGGCTGTCCCTGCTGTTGCTGTTGTTGAAGATGAAATTCCGGTCTATGCCAAGGCGGATCTGCTGGAACGGCTGGGCGGGGCTGAGGCGTTGATTCCCCGTTTTATGGGGCTCTTCTTTAAAGGGGTCGAGCCGAATATGGCTGCACTGGAAGAGGCGATTGCAGAAGGAAACCCGGACAAGGTGCGGACCAGTTCCCATGCCATTAAGGGTTCTTCCGCCAATATCGGTGCCATGCAGATGCGGGAAACCGCTGCCGGTATTGAGGCCGCTGCCAAGACCGGTGATATCACGGGTGCCCCGGCGGGGCTTGAGAAGCTGAAACGGCAATTGGAGGAGTTTAAGGCCGCGGTTGGGGAGTAATCTTTTTGCCGCAAAAGGACACAAAGTAGATAAAGGGAAAGGCATTGGGCGTAGCGAGGCCAGGTTTTTGATTAATCCTAGAAAAAGCAGTTGCTCCGCGCGTGTAACTGCCGTTTTAAGGTTAATGTTTTTTTTGCGCTCCTTGCGTTCTTTAGCGGCAAAATGGTTTAAGGGGTTACCCCAGTTTCAGCTCCGCCTCCTCCAACTGCTTGATCCGGTCCCGCAGCTCTGCCGCCTTCTCGAAGTCCAGCTCTTTGGCGGCAGCCAACATCTCCTTGCGCATCTTCTTGATCAGCTTGGGAATTTCCTTCAGCTCTATCCCGTAGGCTTCTTCCAGATCTGCCACCACCGGCGGGGTGACATAATCCTTTTCCGCAATCGATTCCAGTATGCTGCGCATCCCCTTCCTGACGGTTTCGGGGGTGATGCCGTGTTCCTGGTTGTAGGCCAGCTGCTTGCTGCGTCGTCGTCCGGTTTCGTCAAGACAGGCCTGCATGGAGCGGGTCACCTGATCGGCGTACATCAGCACCCTGCCATCAACATTCCGGGCAGCCCGGCCGCAGGTCTGGATCAGGGAACGGGCCGAACGCAGGAAGCCTTCCTTGTCCGCGTCAAGAATTGCCACCAGTGAGACCTCAGGCAGATCCAGTCCCTCCCGCAGCAGGTTGATACCCACCAGTACGTCAAATTCCCCCAGCCGCAGAGAACGCAGGATCTGCATCCGCTCAATGGTATCAATATCTGAGTGCAGATAGCGAACCCGTAGCCCCAGCTCCTGGTAGTAGTTGGTCAGCTCCTCAGCCATCCGTTTGGTCAGGGTGGTGACCAGCACCCGGTCCCCTTTGGCCACGGTCAGCCGTACCTCGTGCAGCAGGTCATCCACCTGTCCGGCAGCCGGACGGATCTCAATCGGTGGATCAACCAGGCCGGTGGGGCGGATGACCTGTTCCACAAAGACTCCGCCGGCCTGTTGCAACTCGTAATCTGCCGGGGTGGCCGAGACATGTACCACCTGGTTGATGCGCGACTCAAATTCCTGGAAATTAAGCGGGCGGTTATCCAGGGCAGCCGGCAGGCGGAAGCCGTACTCCACCAGGGTTTCCTTGCGGCTGCGGTCGCCGCGGTACATGCCGCCGACCTGTGCGTTGGTGATGTGGGATTCATCCACAAACAGGATGAAATCCTTGGGGAAATAATCGATCAGGGTAAAGGGGGGCTCGCCTGGCTGGCGATTGTCCAGGTAGCGGGAATAGTTCTCTATCCCCTGGCAAAAGCCCATCTCCTCCATCATCTCAATATCATAGTAGGTACGCTGCTCAATCCGCTGGGCCTCCAGCAGCTTGCCCTGACCTTTAAACAACCTGATCCGCTCCTCCAGGTCCAGCCTGATCTGGGCCACCGAACGTTCCAGATTTTCTTTGCTGGAGACATAGTGCGAGGCCGGGAAGATCGATACCTTGGTCAGCTTCTGCAGCACCACGCCACGTAACGGGTCAATCTGGGAGATCGCCTCCACCTCATCGCCAAAGAACTCGATCCGCAGCGCCCGCTCACTGTCGTAGGCCGGAAAGATCTCGATCACATCCCCCCGTACCCGGAAGGTGCCACGGTGGAAGTCGGTGTCGTTCCGTTCGTACTGGATCTCCACCAGTTTCTGCAGCAGGGTGTCGCGGCCGTAATCGTCCCCCTGATGGAAAAAAATATGCATGGCCTGATAGGCTTCGGGTGAGCCGATACCGTAGATGCAGGAGACGGATGCCACGATGATTACATCCGGGCGGGTCAGCAACGACATCGTGGCGGAGTGGCGCAGCTTGTCGATCTCGTCGTTGATCGATGAGTCCTTCTCGATGAAGGTATCGGTATTGGGCAGGTAGGCCTCAGGCTGGTAGTAATCGTAGTAGGAGACGAAATATTCCACGGCATTATCCGGGAATAGTTCCTTGAACTCACCGTAGAGCTGGGCTGCCAGGGTCTTGTTGGGGGCCAGCACCAGGGCCGGCCGGCCGGTGCGGGCGATGACATTGGCCACCGTAAAGGTCTTGCCCGAGCCGGTCACCCCCAGCAGGACCTGATGCTTGTCACCCCGGTCAATCCCGGCCACCAGCTCATCAATCGCCTGGGGCTGGTCGCCGCTGGGGTTGTAGCCAGTGGTAAGCGTAAAGTGGGTTTTCATCATCTAATAAATCTAGCATAAACAAAAATGGTTGTCAGGAAAGATGTTTTTCTCCATAATACAGTGCCAATGACGGGCATTTGCGCCCGTCTTTTTATTTGTCAAGGAGTCAGAAAATGCAGGAGCGTATCCGTAACATAGCCATTATTGCCCACGTTGACCACGGCAAGACCACCCTGGTTGACGCCATGTTAAAGCATGCCGGGGTTTACCGGGAACATGAAGCCATTACCGAGCGGGTCATGGACAGCAACGACCTTGAGAAAGAGCGCGGCATCACCATCCTGGCCAAGAACCTCTCAATCCATCATGGTCAGTACAAGATCAACATTGTGGACACCCCCGGCCACGCCGACTTCGGCGGCGAGGTGGAGAGGGTCTTGAAGATGGTCGATTCGGTGCTGCTGCTGGTGGATGCCCTGGATGGCCCGATGCCCCAGACCCGTTTCGTATTGAAAAAGTCCCTGGATCTGGGCCTGAAGCCGATCGTGGTGATCAACAAGATCGACCGTCCCGGTTCGCGGCCTGACGAGGTGCTGAACATGGTCTTTGACCTGTTCTGCGAACTGGAAGCCTCTGACGAACAGCTTGACTTTCCGGTGGTCTACACCAGTGCCAAGATGGGCTATGCCAAGCTTGATGTGAATGTGGAGTCAAACAGCATGGAGCCGCTCTTCGCCGTGGTCGAGTCCAATGTGCGACCGCCCAAGGGTGATGCCAATGCACCGTTCCAGATGCTGATCGCCAATATCGACTATAACGAGTATATCGGCCGGATCGCCACTGGCCGGATCTTTAACGGCCAGGTCAAGGCCGGAGAAACCGTGGCCATGATCAAGCAGGACGGCACGGTCAGCCGCAGCCGGATCACCAAGCTGCTGGGCTATGAAGGGCTGAAACAGGTCGAGATTCAGGAGGCCGGTACTGGCGATATTGTGACGGTGGCCGGTTTTGATGATGTCAGTATCGGCGAGACCCTGGCCTCGGCAGAGAATCCGGTGGCCGTACCCTATGTCTCGATTGACGAGCCGACCCTGGCCATGAACTTCATCGTCAACACCTCACCCTTTGCCGGTCGTGAAGGGAAGTGGGTCACCTCCCGTAACATCCGCGAGCGTCTGACCAAGGAACTGCGTACCAACGTCTCGCTGCGGGTCGAGGATACCGATTCCCCCGATACCTTCAAGATCTCCGGCCGGGGTGAGCTGCACCTGTCAATCCTGATCGAGAACATGCGCCGTGAAGGGTTTGAGCTGGCTGTCTCCAAGCCGGAGGTGATTGTCCGTGAAAAGGACGGCGTCAAGATGGAGCCGATGGAATACCTGGTGGTGGACGTGGCCACTGAATTTCAAGGGGCGATCATCGAGAAGATGGGGCCTCGTAAGGGTGAGATGGTGGCCATGCACCCGATGGGTGAGATGGTCCGGCTGGAATTTATCGTCCCTGCCCGCGGTCTGATCGGTCTGCGTGGCGAGGTGTTGACCGATACCCGCGGTACGGCGGTCATGACCCACACCTTCCATGAGTATGCACCTTACCGGGGTGATATTCCCGGCCGGAAAAACGGTGTGCTGATCGCCATGGAGCATGGCGAGACCACCGCTTATTCTCTGGATGCCCTGCAGCCTCGCGGTACCCTGTTCATCGGCGCCGGTGTTGAGGTGTACGGCGGTATGATCATTGGCGAACATGCCCGTGATAATGACCTGGAGGTCAACTCCTGCAGGGGTAAGAAGCTGACCAACGTGCGGGCCTCCGGTTCCGATGACGCCATCAAGCTGACCCCGCCCCGCAGCATGACCCTGGAGCAGGCCCTGGAGTTCATTGATGATGATGAGTTGGTGGAGGTAACCCCGACCTCGGTCCGTCTGCGCAAGAAGGAACTGGATCCGAACCAGCGCAAGAAGAAGAACAAGTAATATAACAGGCTTGGTGCTGAAGAGGCCGGGGTTTCCCGGCCTCTTCTAGTTTGCAGCCGTTCTGCCTTTCGCCTCCCCCACCGCAGCCTCATCGGCCAGCAGCACGATATCCACCCGCCTGTTTTTTGCCCGTTGCTCCGCAGTGCTGTTGTCAACAACCGGTTGAAATTCTCCATACCCCACTGCAGATAGCGACTCAGGGCTGAAACCGCCTGAATCAATCAAAAAATGGATCACATTGGTAGCCCGGGCAGTTGAAAGCTCCCAATTCGAGCGGAATTCTGTTGAGCGGATCGGCATCGAATCGGTATGCCCTTCCACCCGGAATCGATTGACATAGTGGCTGAGCGTATCAGCAATTCCCCACAGGGTCTGGATGGACTCACTTTTAAGCTTGGCACTTCCTGAATCAAAAAAACCGGCCTCTTTCAGGCTTATCACCAGCCCCCGGCTGGTAACGGACAGGGCAACCTTGTTCTGGACATTGTTCTTGACCAGATAGGCCTCAATCGAGGACATGATCTCTTTAAACTCTCGTTCAGTAGCCCTGGTTTTGCCGCCTCGTCCTTTTTCGATCCCCCCCTGCCGAGGTCCGGCTGGAGGCATCCTGTCCGTGATCGGAATGACTGCCATTTCCGGTTTGATGGCCGGTATCGGCTTGATGTCCTGCGATTGCAACACACCTTTCTGGCCTGCAGAGGCCTGGGTTGAGTAGCCAAACGATTCCCGCATGGATGCCGCTACTTCTTCGACCTTTTTCTTGTCAGATTGTGACATGGCATACATGACAACAAATACGGCGAGTAAGAGCGTTAGCAGGTCTCCGTAAGAGACAAGCCAGCGTTCATGATTGCCAGGCTTTTCAGGTTCGCGCTTGAGTGCCATACTACGCTCCGTTATTATATGACCGGTCGTCTTAAAATGAAGCCAAAAAAAATTACGCTTTCAAAATAGTGCCAAACATCAGATCAACCAGTTGTTTGAGCGGTTCAGCCGAGTTGTTCATCTTCATCCGCTGCATTGCGCCAAGCCATGCGTCCCAGAACAGGGTGGCCAACTGGTGTGCCTCAAGATCCTGCCGTACTATCTTTGCCTGTTGGGCCTGACGGATGACCACAGCAAGATTTTCCGACCATTCCTGCACAACGGCGCTCATGGTTGATCGGCAGATTGCGCTGCTTTCGCAGATCTCACCGGCCAGATGAACAACAATGCTGCAGGTGTTGACTGAGCAGCAGAGATGATCTGTCAGCATGATATTAAAGCAGTCACGCAATGCCTGTAGCGGATCAATCTGGCGGCTGTCGAAGCTCTCACGCCACTTCCCCCAGAATTCTTCAGAGTGGCGTAGCACGATTGCCAGGCCGAACTCTTCCTTACTTTTGAAGTAGTTGTAAAACGATCCTTTCGGAATCTGGGCAGTATCAACTATCTCCTTGATGCCGGTGCCGTGATAGCCACGTTTGGCAAAGGCGGCAAGTCCGGCATCCAACAGGCGGGTACGGATCATATCGGGGTTTTTAGGTCTGCTCATGGTACTAATATACGACCGGTCACTTGCTAAAGACAAGCAGGAATTTAAGCTCTGAAACAATGCTGGGGGGGTGATGCAGCAGAACATTCGGTGGTTAGGCGGCCTGTCTGCAGGTTAACGGCTGGGGGGCATCTCACGAAAAATTCATAATCAGTTCATATCATCTTCACAGATTACCTGTATGAAGAGTGGTGGCAGAACATCGTGACAAAAATTTCAGCTTGACCAGACATAGTTAAAGGTATAATGAATGAACAATCATTCATTTTAAAGAAGGGATACGATATGGCACGAGATGATAAGCGTGAACTATTGCTTCAGGCAACGCTTGAGTTAGTTGCCACACATGGCTTTCATGGCGCCCCCTGCGCGGCCATTGCCGAGCAGGCCGGAGTGGCAGCCGGTACCATCTATCGCTATTTTGAAAGTAAAGATGTGTTGATTGTGGAGTTGTACGCAGAACTGGAAGGGCGCATCACGTCGGCACTCATGTCTGGCTATAAGGCGAATCAACCTATTCGTGACCGCTTTCTGCACCTTGCCATCGGCATTCTGAAATACTTCATTACTCATTCGCTTGAATTCAAATATATCGAGCAGTTTCATAACTCGCCGTACGGTACCGCCCACCGCCGCGACAACTTGTTGGGAAATACGGAGAGCAGCGATGCGGTTCGCAAATGCGATATCTATAAACAGCTATTCGCTGAGGGGCTGGAATCGCAGGTGATCAAGAACCTTCCGATGCCGTTGCTGTTCGATCTGGCTTTTGGCCCGATTGTCTCGGTTGCCCGTAACCATATCCTTGGTTTTATCCAGCTTGATGATGCTCTGATCGAGCAGATCGCCGAGGCCTGCTGGGATTCTCTGAAACGTTAAGACCGCATGACTGAGAATAATCATTCATTTAGAAGTATGACTAACTGTGAGGTGCAGACCATGAAACAAACCAGCTATGTACGATTGATGACTGCCGTAGTGTTGGTGGCAGTAGGACTTACGACAGCGGCCTGCGGTAAAAAGCAGGCTGCCATGCCGCCTTCAGGGCCACCGGAGGTTGGTGTCATCACGGTTCAGCCCCAGCGTGTAGCGTTGACAACCGAACTGTCCGGTCGTACGGCTCCACACCTGATTGCCGAGGTTCGTCCCCAGGTGGGCGGTATCATCAAGAAACGCCTCTTCACCGAAGGCAGCGACGTCAAGGCAGGTCAGGTGCTGTACCAGATTGATCCGGCCAGTTACGAGGCAGCCCATGCCAGTGCACGGGCAAGCCAGGCACGGGCTGAGGCTACCCTGGGTATGATTCGCCTGAAGGCCGAGCGTTACCAGGATCTGGTCAAGATCAAGGCGGTCAGCCAGCAGGATAACGACGATGCCCAGGCAGCCCTCAAACAGGCCGAGGCGGACCTTGCTGCCACCAAGGCGGCAGTGGAGACCGCCCGCATCAACCTGGCCTATACCAAAATTACCGCGCCGATCTCAGGGCGGATCGGCCGTTCAACAATTACCGACGGTGCATTGGTGACGGCCAATCAAACCACCGCCCTGGCCACCATTCAGCAGCTTGACACCATGTTTGTTGATGTGACCCAGTCCAGTGCTGAGCTATTGAAATTGAAACAGAGCCTGGCCAGCGGCCTTATGAAAAAGGACAGTGCCGGTCAGGCCAAGGTGAAGCTGCTGCTGGAGGATGGCTCGCCCTATCCGTTGCCCGGTACCCTGAAGTTTTCCGAGGTGACCGTGGATCAGAGCACCGGTTCCATCACCCTGCGGGCGATCTTCCCCAATCCGAAGCAGATCCTGCTGCCCGGCATGTTTGTGCGGGCGGTGGTGGAGGAAGGGGTGAATGAGCAGGCTTTATTGGTACCCCAACGTGGTGTCAGCCGCAATCCCCAGGGTGATGCGGTCGCGATGCTGGTGGGAGCCGAAGGCAAGGCTGAGCCGCGTGTGATTCAGGTGGCACGTACGGTCGGTGAAAACTGGCTGGTAACCGGCGGCCTCAAGCCGGGCGATCAGGTTATCCTGGAAGGTTTGCAGCGTGCCCGGCCCGGTACCCCGGTCAAGGCGGTACCGTTCGGCAGCAAGCCGTCCACACAACAGGGGCAACCGGCCGGGGCAGCACAACAGGCTCCGGCAGCTAAAAAGTAAAGGAGCCGTTTCATGGCCAAGTTTTTCATCGATAGACCGATCTTTGCCTGGGTAATCGCCATTCTGGTCATGTTGTCGGGCCTGCTGGCGATCAAGACCTTGCCGGTCTCCCAATATCCGCCGATCGCGCCACCCCAGATCACGATTAACGCCGTTTATCCGGGGGCATCAGCCCAGACCGTACAGGATACCGTCACCCAGGTGATTGAGCAGAAGCTGAACGGTATTGACAACCTGATCTACATGTCCTCCACCAGCGATTCTGCCGGTGCGGTGTCAATCAACCTGACCTTCAAGGCCGGCACCGATCCCAACATTGCCCAGGTGCAGGTGCAGAACAAGCTGCAGCTGGCCACACCGCTGTTACCGCAGGTGGTACAAAAACAGGGCATCCAGGTGGTAAAATCCACCAAAAACTTCCTGCTGATTGTCGGCCTGATTTCAGAGGACGGCTCGCTGGACCGCCACCAGCTAACCGACTACATGGTCTCCAACCTGCAGGATATTGTCAGCCGGGTGGAGGGGGTAGGCGAACTGCAGCAGTTCGGTACTCAGAACGCCATGCGGATCTGGTTGAATCCGACAAAACTAAACAGTTATCAGTTGACCAGCAATGATGTCATTACGGCCCTGCAGGCCCAGAATGCCCAGGTCTCGGCCGGTCAGTTCGGCGGCACCCCTTCACCCCTGGGCCAGCAGCTGAACGCCACCATTACCGCCCGTACCCTGCTGCAGACCCCGGAACAGTTCGATGCGGTTGTCCTGCGTACCAACCCGGACGGCTCAACGGTGCGCTTGAAGGATGTGGCTGAAAGCAAGATCGGCACTGAAAACTACGACATCGTGGCCCGCTACAAAGGCAAACCGCTGGCCGGTATGGCGATCAGGCTGGCTGCCGGGGCCAACGCCCTGGATACCGCCAATCGGGTCAAGGCGAAGATGGCCGAGCTGTCCAAGTTTTTCCCGGCCGGCATGCAGGTGGTCTATCCCTATGATACCACTCCCTTTGTCAAGATCTCGATTGAAGAGGTGGTGCAGACCCTGGTGGAGGCGGTGCTGCTGGTCTTTATCATCATGTTCCTGTTCCTGCAGAACATCCGTGCTACCCTGATCCCCACCATCGCCGTACCGGTGGTCTTGCTGGGTACCATGGGAGTGCTGTCGGCCGCCGGATTCTCGATCAACACCCTGACCATGTTTGCCCTGGTGATCGTGATCGGCCTGCTGGTGGATGATGCCATCGTGGTGGTGGAAAACGTGGAGCGGATCATGTCCGAAGAAGGTTTGTCGCCCCACGACGCCACCATCAAATCCATGGGCCAGATCACCAGCGCCCTGGTGGGTATCGCTACGGTGCTGTCGGCGGTCTTCCTGCCGATGGCCTTCTTTGGTGGCTCAACCGGCGTGATCTACCGTCAGTTTTCTATTACGATCATCGCTGCCATGATCCTGTCGGTGCTGACCGCGATGATCCTGACCCCGGCCCTTTGCTCGACCCTGCTCAAACCGGTTGAGAAGGGGCATCAACCGGGTGAGTGCGGTCCTTTCTGCAAATTCTTCCGCTGGTTTAACCTGAAATTTGACTATGCACGCGGCAAGTACGAAGGGATTGTCGGGCGTTCATTCAATAAGCCGATCCGCTATCTGGTGGTGTACGGCTGCATCGTGGCAGCCATGGTGCTCTTCTTTCATCGGCTTCCCACCGCCTTCCTGCCGGATGAAGATCAGGGTTTCATTATTTGCCAGATCCAGTTGCCTGCCGGAGCTACCCAAGAACGGACCCTGAAGGTGATCGAACAGCTTGAGCAGCACTTTCTTGAAAAGGAAAAGAAGACGGTTGAGGCGATCATTACCGTGGCCGGGTTCAGCTTTGCCGGCCGCGGCCAGAACATGGGACTGGCCTTTGTCAAGTTGAAGGACTGGAAACTGCGTCCGAGCAAGGACCTGAAGGCCCCGGCTGTTGCCGGCAGGGCCATGGGGGCCTTCACCAAAATCAAGGATGGTCTGGCCTTTGCCTTTTCACCTCCCGCGGTGGTGGAGTTGGGACAGGCCAACGGTTTCGACTTCCAGTTGCAGGATCGGGGCGGACTTGGCCACGATAAGCTGATGGAGGCCCGCAACATGCTCTTGGGCATGGCCATGCAGAACAAGAAGCTGATTGCGGTACGTCCCAACGGCCAGGATGACTCACCCCAGTTCAAGCTGGATATTGACGACGTCCGTGCAGGCGCTCTGGGAGTTTCCCTTTCCAGCATCAACGAGGTGCTGGCCACGGCCTGGGGCAGCTCCTATGTCAACGACTTCATCGAGAACGGCCGGGTCAAGAAGGTCTATCTGCAGGCCGATGCCCGCTACCGGATGCTGCCGGAGGATATCGGCAAGTGGTATGTCCGCAACAGCAAGGGGGAGATGGTGCCGTTCTCGGCCTTTGCCACAGCGAAATGGCAGTACGGCTCACCACGCCTGGAGCGTTACAACGGCATGCCGTCGGTGGAGATCATGGGTCAGGCGGCAGCGGGGATCAGTACCGGCGAAGCCATGGCCGAGATGGAAAAGATGGCGGCCAAACTGCCGCCCGGTATCGGTTATGAATGGACCGGTCTTTCCTATGAAGAGAAAAATGCCGGGGCACAGGCGCCGGCCCTGTATGCCATCTCGCTTTTGGTGGTGTTCCTGGCTGTGGCCGCCTTGTATGAAAGCTGGACCATCCCGTTCGTCAACCTGCTGATGTTGCCGCTGGGTTTGGTGGGGGCCGTTACTGCGGTGACCCTGCGCTTACTGCCCAACGACGTTTATTTGCAGATCGGCCTACTGACCACCGTTGGCCTTTCCACCAAGAACGCGATTCTGATCATCCAGTTCATCAAGGACCAGCTGCACCAGGGGCATGAACTGGTGGATGCCACCCTGGCGGCGGTCAAGATCCGGTTACGGCCGGTTATCATGACCTCGCTGGCCTTCTTCTTCGGTACCCTGCCGCTGGCGTTGACCAAGGGGGCCGGTGCCGCGGCGCAGAATGCCATTGGTACTGCGGTAACCGGGGGCCTGCTCTCGGCCACCTTTATCGACCTGATCTTTATTCCGTTTTTCTTTGTGATGATATCGCGGCTGTTTGGCCGGAAGAAATACAAGCTGCACCCTGAACATACGGCAGCGGCCGTTGCAGGGGAGGGGCATTGATATGAAAAAACGAGCATCATTTCCCGTTGCTTCGGTGCTTTGTGCATCACTCCTGGCCGGTGCCCTGTCCGGCTGCACCATGGCTCCGACCTACACCCGGCCTGATGCGCCGGTTACGACCGGCTGGCCCAGCGGCGAGGCCTATAAGGCCGAGACTGCCAAAGCTGATCAGAAACCGCTGGCCGAGGTACCCTGGCGGGAGTTTTTTGTGGAGCCCCGCCTGCAGAAGGTGATTGAACTGGCCCTGGCCAACAACCGTGACCTGCGGGTGGCAGCCCTGACCATTGAGAAGACCCGTGCCCAGTACCGGATTCAGCGGGCCGACCTGCTGCCGACCATCAACGGCACTGCCGGGGCCACCATTCAGCGCACCCCGGCCGACCTCTCCTCAACCGGCCGGGCCCGTGTCAGTGAACAGTATAACGTCGGTCTGGGGGTCAGCAATTATGAGCTGGACCTGTTCGGCCGGGTGCAGAGCCTGAAGGACCAGGCTCTGGAGCAGTACCTGGCAACTGAACAGGCCAGAAACAGTGTCCAGATCAGCCTGGTGGCCGAAGTGGCCAATGCCTGGCTGACCCTGGCCGCTGACCGGGAGCGGCTGAAGATTACCCGCGAGACCCTGGCGAGTCAGCAGGAGTACTACCAGATCATCAAACATCGCTATGATGCCGGGATCACTTCGGCTCTTGATCTCTATCAGGCCCAGACCGCCGTGGATGCGGCCCGGGTGGATATCGCCCGCTACACCACTCTGGTGGCTCAGGATGAGAATGCCCTTGGCCTGCTGGTGGGCAGATCGGTGCCGGCTGACCTGTTGCCAACAGAGCTGGGCAGCCTGACGGCAGTGCAGGAACTGTCGGTGGGGCTGCCGTCCGAAGTGCTGCTGAAACGGCCTGACATCCTGGCTGCCGAACATCGGCTGAAAGGGGCCAATGCCAACATTGGCGCTGCCCGGGCCGCCTTCTTTCCCCGGATTGGCCTGAGTGCCGGTTTTGGTACGGCCAGCGCCAAGCTGACCGATCTGTTCCAGCCCGGTTCGGTGGCCTGGAATTTTGTGCCGCAAATCAGTGTGCCGCTGTTCGATACCGGCCGGAATATTGCCGGTCTGGATGTCAGCAAGGCAGATCGGGATATCGCCGTGGCCCAGTACGAAAAGGCGATCCAGATCGCCTTCCGGGAGGTGGCTGATACCCTGGCCCAGCGTGGTACTATTAATGACCAGCTGGCTGCCCAACAGTCGCTGACCGATGCCACGGCTGAAAGCCATCGTCTTTCGCAGGCCCGCTACGACAGGGGAGTGGACAGTTATCTGACCGTGATCGTTGCACAACGTGCCCTGTATGCGGCCCAGCAGAACCTGATCACGGTCCGGTTGGCCAGGCTGGCCAACCAGACCACCGCCTACAAGGTACTGGGGGGCGGGGCTGCCAAGTGAGGCCTTTACCTCGTTTAAGATTGATGATGGTGATGCTCTTGTTTGCAGCACTGCAAACGGGACAGGCGGATTGTGCAAGTCCGGGCACCCAACCCGGGTTGCCGTTGTCACCGGAACGGGAGCTCCCCTCTGCCACGACCGCTTTGCATAAACGGATGCAACAGGAACAGCAGGCCTCCGGCCTGCTGTTTTCTATTTTGCCCCATAAATCCAACTACCTGCTGCCGGTTACCTATAATACATCCCCGAACAACAACGCCTATAACGGGTTGACAGACAGCAATGAGACACTGGACAATCTTGAAGTTAAATTCCAGCTGAGTATCAAAACCCCGCTCTGGGAAAATATCTTCGGCGATAACGGCACCCTGTATGCGGCCTACAGTCAACTTGCATTTTGGCAGGCCTATAACAGTAAAATTTCAGCTCCGTTCAGGGAGATCAACTTTGAGCCGGAGCTCTTTCTGGCCTTCAATACCGGCTATGAGTTTTACGGTGTAACCAGCCAAGTGATGTCAATTGGTTTCAACCATCAGTCCAATGGACGCTCAAAGCCGCTTTCTCGCAGTTGGAACCGGATTGTGGCCACCTTTCCGTTCAGCAGGGGAGACACCTATATCGTACTCAAACCGTGGTTCCGCATCCCTGAAGCGGCACAGGACGATGAAAATCCCCACATGGAAAAATATTACGGATACGGAGAACTACAGCTGTTACAAAAAATCAGGGAGCATACCCTGACACTGATGCTGCGCAACAACCTGCGTACCTCCGGGAATAAAGGAGCGGTACAGTTGGACTGGAGCTTTCCCCTGCACAAGAAATTGAAGGGGTATGTCCAGTATTTCAACGGTTATGGTGAAAGTCTGGTGGATTATAACCATCACACCAACCGGATTGGCATCGGTGTAATGCTGACGGATTGGCTGTAGTAAGTAACATATTCTTTGGAACAGGTGCTTGACACCACCACATTGTTTGATATGTTTAGATTGAATGTTCATTCGGTAAAATGTGGGAGTGACCAATGGAGAACACTGATAAGCGTATGGCCGTGATACAGGCTGCCATGGAGCTGATTGCTGAAAATGGATTTCATGGGACACCGATGTCCGGGATTGCCAAGCGTGCCGGTGTGGCAGCAGGTACCATTTACCATTACTTTGAAAGCAAAGACGCGCTTATTGAGGCTACCTATGCCCTTCTTGAAGAACAATTACTTGAGTCCATCAGGCAAGGGTATTGCGAAGATAGCTCTGTACAGGAGCGCTTCCTGCATATCGGACGGATGCTGGTAAGCTCTTTTATCGTATTCCCTATGAAATCTCGTTTTATTGAACAGTTTCATAATTCTCCCTATGGGGTTGCCAGCAGACGGGAAAGGATGTTGGGAAAAAAAAACGACCTTATCTCTTCACTTTTTGAAGAAGCCCGACAACAGGGTCTTATTAAAGATTTGCCCTTGCCGGTAATTTTTGCCCTGGCGTTTGGTCCCTTGCTGCTTATATGTCGTGATCATATCTTTGGGCTTATAACACTTGATGATCTTCTGATTGAAAAAACAGTCGAGGCCTGTTGGAATGCCCTAAAGCCTTAAAAGGTATGGGCCACAAAAATTGGCAATAGTCTTTTGAATGTGCCGAATGAACGTTCAATCGAATTGTGTGGGCCGCTGGCAGCCGAGGATTACCTGAAAAGGGAGGAATAGCAATGAAAGTAAGCATTATCAGGGAGATGGCTAAAGAGCGCGGTATCAAAGCGGGAAGGCTGTCAAAGGCCGAGTTGATTCACTCAATTCAGCATGCAGAAGGAAATCAGAGCTGTTTTGGCACTGGCAGTTCAGCGGTGTGCGGGCAAATTGACTGCCTCTGGCGCGAAGATTGCCAATTATACAGCGGCGAGTCTTTTGGCAAGGCAACGTGACTCTATGCAGCTTAAGTTTACCATTACAGACCCGACAGAACAGTTGAACACCGTCTATGGGGTGCAGTTGCCTTCTGACTGGGTCGCCGACGACAGCATCAAATATGGCAAACAGGGTCTGATTGTACGGCATGACCAGTGTGGGAAGCGTCAGGCCATGGTGAGACGTATGCTGGGTGCTGCAGACGCGCTGACGATCGATAAAAGATGGTTTAAGTCAACCGTGTTCAAGGTCTGCCAGTGCATTGTCCCGATAAATGGTTACCGTGTATGCAGCAGCAATATTTGGTACGAGGTCACAATGAAGGATGGCTCGTTAATGCATTGCGCAGCAATTTGCGAGGGCTGGCAAAGCAAGGGCGGTGACATCCGTGAAGGCATTATTCTGCTCACCACAGCGGCAAATGTGTTGCTTGCACCACTCTACAACAAAATGCCAGTGCTGTTGCATCAGAGAGAACTGGATAGTTGGCTGCGAGGTGAGCATCCAATTCTGCAGGAGTTAAATCGAATTGCAAGCCCTTATCCGTCTGAGCTGATGCAGGTGGAACAGTGCGTTACGAAATAGGGGGACTAGCATATGACCATCCTGGCGGCCTTTGGGCGCAGCAACGGAGAAATCGTTTTTACCCTGTTTGCTATCCTGCTTTTCTTCATTGGCATCGTTATCTTCGGGATCGGCATTGTGGGTGAGTATGTAGGACGTATCTATCAGGAAGTACGTAAGCGCCCACGCTATGTGGTCAGAAAGGCTTACGGGTTTAACGAACAGGCAATTGGATGTAGCACCAAAAATTTAAACAGCTAACGAAGATGGTGTAACAATGAAAGTGATCAAATCATATTTGTTTGCACGTAATTATCCGGTTTGGAGTGACCTTTTAGTTGTTTGTTCAGTCTTTGGAAGTGCCTTTTTTTTGCTGCTGGGACGGATTGGGCTGATTGAGCCAGATGAAGGTCGCTATGCAGAAATCCCTCGGGAAATGCTTGAACGGTGCGACTTTATTACGCCAACTCTCAATTACGTCGCCTACTTTGAAAAACCACCCCTCCATTATTGGCTGACAGCACTGTCGCTGAAGCTTATTGGAATGAATGAGTTTGCTGCGCGCCTTCCAGGTGCTCTGGCGGGTTTAATGACGGTCCTGCTGGTATACGGTACGGTACGTGCCATTTGGGGGCGCAGTGAGGCAATCAACTCGGCAATTGTATTAGGTGCATCTACCGGATTTGTGGTGCAATCGCGTATCAATCTGACCGATATGACGCTAACATTCTGCCTGACTGCTGCACTTTGCAGTTTTATGATTGCATCATATAAGCACCAACGTAAGAAAATGTATTACTATCTTTTCTATCTCTTCTGTGGACTGGCCGTACTCACAAAAGGGTTGATAGGCGTGTTGTTCCCTGCCTGCATTATCCTGTTATATCTGATGTTTAACCGTTCCTGGCATCTGCTGCGCGAGATGAATCTCCCTGGCGGAATCTTGTTGCTGGTTGTGGTGACATCACCTTGGTTCATCTTGGTGTCGCAGCAAAACCCTGATTTTGCAAAATTCTTCTTTGTACATGAACATTTTGAGCGATTTCTGACCACAGCCCATGGTCGCTATCAACCGTTATGGTTTTTTGTCCCTATCTTTCTGCTTACCATGTTGCCCTGGTCGTTCTATGCCTTCAGAGCGCTTTGGCATGGTCTGCAGACCCGCTTTCAGGGAGAGACGGACCCACGATTCTTTTTATTTATCTGGGTTACCTTCATCTTTGTCTTTTTTTCAGCATCACACTCAAAACTGATTCCCTACATTTTGCCGATATTCCCGCCGGTTGCCATGCTGATTGGCATCATGTTTGTTCGGCTCGCAAACGGTGAGACGTCAACAACATTTAAGGCGGAAAACCTGAGCCTGATGGTGGTGCTGACAGTTGGTGCGGTTGGGTGTGTGATTTACTCCTGGTTGCCGGCCTTGGTTCCGCTATTGGTGCGTCAGGGCTGGGTGTCTGTTGACAACCGTCTGGTTACGAAAATTGCCATACTGACGCCAACAGCAGGTGGGATATTGGGCTTGATCTTTATTGGTATGGCTATGACCGTGTTTTTGGCTTCCCGCAAACAAAGTGTCGTGCTGTTGCTCATCGGGCTTTTGTGTGGTTCCTACCTGTTGGAGGTGGTGGGGCAGCAGTTTGTGCTGGAGCGGATTGCGTTAAAAAAATCATCACGAGAATTGGGCCAAAAGGCAGGACAACTGCTGAGAAAAGAGGGTGTATTGGTGAGTTTCGGCTATGAACAATCACTGCCGTTTTATACAAGGCAGCGGGTCGTGGTCGTTGGGGGCAGGGGGGAGCTTGAATTCGGCAGCAAGCGTGGCGACCAATCTGATTGGTTTATTGATGAGGAACGTTTTATCAATCTCTGGAAAAGAGATCAGCAGATCATAGTGTTATTAAAGCAGGATGAGTTGAAGCGGATTGAGGGGGCGCTTTACCCAGCTGCAACAGTATTGGGGCAAAAACACAAAAAACTGTTGATAACCAATAAGAGCCTCGCGAGCTCTGAGCGAATTACCAGGAACTGACTAGACTGATGTCTATGATTTGAGCTGCTGAAAGCAAAGATATCGGAGTGTTAGGAAAGGTCCAGCACTATGTTTAAGAGAAAGCGGGTGCGGTTCAGCATTCTGTTCGTACTACACATTTGTGTGACACTTGCAGCGCTAACCGCACAGGCAGACTGGCAGGAGGTTGGTCTGCGGATGGGTATTCAGGCCGGCCCCAAACGCGAATATTTCCATCAGTATGAAGCTTTTGCCGTGTACGGTCTACCCTGGAGTTGGAGGTTGCCTTCAGGCTGGGGCCTGGGACCCCAGCTAAATACAGCAGTTGGAACACTGGTTGGCGGCAATGAAACCGGCTTCATTGGCTCAGCAGGAACAGGTCTCTCTTTCAACAAACCGGGAAATGGCATCGCGCTGGAGGCGGGCGTCAATCTCAATCTTCTGGACAGACGACAGTTCGGCCAACAGGATTTCGGAAGTATCCTGTTGTGGGGCGCTTATGTGGGGTTTTCCTACCGGCTTACGGGCGGGCTGGGAGTAAGCTATCGTATCCAGCACGTGTCGAATAATCGCATACTCTATACCAGTTGCACTCCAAATCCCGGAGTCGATATGCATATGATCGGGTTTAGTTGGAATTTTTAGCAGTTGCAAGTTTCCTCACCGGTGACTTCGGGGGAGCCAGATGACAGAGAGCAACCTCAATTTATTTCACCAGTACACTTGTCATCTGCGACTGTACAAGCCCGCGTTATACGGTGCGAGCTGCGCCCTGACGGTCCTTCTTTTTCAATGCACGGCTACTGCGGCCATTGCTGATGAGCTGTTTGGTCTTGGTGGAATGGTGCAGAGTCAGAATGCGGAGAAAAACGATTCGTCGTACTCCTGGCAACTGGAATACCGAGAACAACTTAATGAGCATTTTACGGCAAGTCTATCCTATCTGAACGAAGGGCATATCCCCGCACACCATCGAGACGGCCATTCTCTGCAACTATGGATGAATACGGATGTCGTTGAGCGGCGTCTGGCGTTGTCAGTAGGTGTTGGTCCCTATTATTATTTTGATACAACAGTCCCGTCAACCAGCAGTACCGCCTATACAAATGAACATGGATTTGGAGCCGCATTCAGCTTTGCGTCGATTCTGAGGACGGAAACACCCTGGCTTTTTCAGCTGCGCGCCAACTGCATACAAACCTTCGGTCGGATGAATACCGTGTCGGCCCTTGTGGGGGTCGGCTATCAACTGGACAAACCAAGCCAGCCAAAACCTTCTTATGATCGGCAGGAACGTTGGGACCAGACATGTAATAATGAAATAACGTTGCTTGTCGGCCGGACTATCACCAACAGTTTTGACTCTGAACGTTCAACAGCGCTGAGCATTGAGTATCGGCGCAGGCTCCTTAACTATCTGGACTGGACCCTGTCCTGGCTCCACGAGGGAGATAACCGTTTGATCAGGCGGGATGGCGTGGCCAGTCAGCTCTGGGTGGTCAAGAATTTTATGGATGAACGAATAAGTCTAGGTCTTGGTGCAGGCGCATATCTTGCCATAGACCAGCAGGCGAACCACTATCAGGACAGTGACCGGGTCATCTCAGCAATAAGCACTCTTACGGGGAGCTATCATCTTACATCACGCTGGTCCTTACGCGCCTCCTGGAATCGGATTGTAACCAACTATGACAGGGATACCGACGTTATCATGGGCGGCGTCGGCTATAGATTTTAATGATAACATGCTGTAGCTGAGGCAGGTTACATGGAATTAAGGTGCGTTGAAGAGAGACTTGAGGTGACTTTCTATGCTCTTGCTACAAGGTAAAAAGGCGCTTGTTTTCGGTGTGCTTAATGACAAGAGTATCGCTTGGGAAATTGCACAGGCCTTTCATGAACAAGGCGCGGAACTGGCCATTACCTACGCTGATAAAGCCCATGAGAAGCGGGTGCGTTTGTTGGCTGAATCATTGGATGCAAAACTGATACATCCCTGTAACATTACAAACGATGAAGAGATAAAAGAGGTTCTCCGTAAAATTGAAGTGTTATGGGGGGCTCTGGATATCATTATCCATGCGGTTGCCTTTGCTGAAAAAAGTGAACTGGCGGGAACTATCCTTAATACCAGCCGTGAAGGGTTTGCCGCCACGCTGGATATCAGCGTCTATTCTCTTCTAGGCATCATGAAAGAAGCATTGCCTGTCATGCGGGGACGAAATACTGCTGTTCTAACACTCAGTTATTACGGCGCTGCAAAGGTTTTTCCGAACTACAATGTCATGGGTGTGGCAAAAGCGGCACTTGAAGCCCTGGTGCGGTATTTGGCTGTGGCAGCCGGTAGTGAAGGAATTCGGGTGAATGCAATTTCTGCAGGTCCGGTCCGTACATTGGCCTCATTTGGTATAACTGGCTTTAGCCAGGTGTTTGGTCATGTTGCGGCAAAGGCTCCCCTTTGCCGTAATATCACCCAAGGAGATATCGCCCGATCAGCAGTGTATCTCTGTAGTGATCTGGCCTGCAGCGTTACCGGCGAGATCCACTATGTGGACAGTGGTTACAACGTGATCGGAGCGTAAACCTGATTCTAACTTTTGAAACCAGGTCAGACTGAATGGCAAGGAAAGACAGGAGGCGATACAGTGAAACCATCGAGAATGGTAGTTTATATTATCATTGCACTGCTGGCAGCTGGAACTGCCATCTGGCATTTGGCGCAAGAACCGTCGCCCGGTTGGCCGATAAATCTGATTTATCTGCTTTTAAAGCACTAAGAGAACTGGTTAAGCTCTGGGGCGTCTATGAAAATAGAACATTTTGAAAATACGGGAATCTGGCAACCTGATCTCAGAATGAATACCCAAGGCCTGTCGGCATTGCTGAAGTCCTCGCCCCTCGGCATTATTGGCATCGACCTTGATGGCAAGATACAATTTTGGAATAAAGCAGCTGAAGAGTCCACCGGCTATCGGGAAGAAGAGGTAATTGGCCGTTCAATCAAGGTGCTTTCTGCTGATGCCGGGGAGGCATATGAGGAGCTTCGCAGACAGACGTTGCAGAAGCAGGTATTCACCTCAATGCCGCTAAGCGCTACCAGGCGGGACGGTTCGGCTATATGCATCAGTTATTCGGCAGCGCCTTTATTTGATTCTGAAAACAGTATTATCGGTACCGTGGCTATTCTCTTTGACATCACAGAGAAAATAACGTTGGAAACGGCGCTCAAAGGCAGCCTGGAAAAGATGAAGAGGGTGGTGGATGAAACGGTTCATGCCTTGGCCACAGCAATAGAAAAAAGAGATCGTTATACGGCAGGCCATCAAGAGCGGGTTGCACAGCTGGCTAAGACTATTGCTATCGAAATGGGCTGTTTTGACTATGACCAGATTAAAGGCATCCTGACAGCGGGAATGATCCACGATATCGGTAAGCTGTATGTGCCAAACGAGATATTGAGCAAGCCTGGTCGGTTGACGGATCTGGAGTTCGGACTGATAAAGACCCATCCACAAGCCGGTTACGAAATTTTGCAGGAAATAGAGTTCCCCTGGCCCATTGCACAAGCTGTTCAGCAGCACCATGAACGGATGGACGGCAGCGGGTATCCAGCAGGGCTGATTGGCGATGATATCCTCCTTGAAGCGCGTATAGTGGGGGTTGCTGATGTGGTTGAAGCCATGTCGTCCCACCGGCCGTACCGCCCTGGCAAGGGAGCGGAGTGCGCCTTGCAGGAAATTGAACGGGGGCGCGGCAGCGCCTATGACTCCCGTATTGTTGATGCCTGTCTGACGGTATTCAAAAACGGATATCTGTTGGCTCCTGAGTAAAAAGGTAATTTAGTAGTATAATGTAATATCGATGAACCTGAAATGAGGGAGGGCTCCCATGACCGGACAACAGAAAAAATGGCTAATCAGGGCTTTAATAATACTGGTTTTAGGCGTGCTTGGTGTAGTTGTCTGGCAGAAGTTTCTCCGTCATGACAATGACGAAGGTCTGGTCAGCGGCAACGGTCGTATAGAGGCGGTTGAGATCGACGTTGCCGCCAAGATAGCCGGGCGAATAAAGGAGATTCTAGTTCGTGAGGGCGAGTTTGTGACCGCCGGGCAGGTGGTTGCAAGAATGGACACCGATACCCTTGAAGCCCAGTTCCGGGAAGCGGTGGCGCAACGTCAACAGGCGCAAAGTTCGGTGGTTACCGCACAGAGCCAACTGGCACAACGGGAAAGTGAAAAATCAGCGGCACTGGCGTTACTGGCACAACGTGAAGCAGATCTTGACAAAGCACGCAAGCATGCAAAGCGTTCATCAGTGCTGGTTGGCAATGGGGCAATAGCACAACAGGATGCCGATGATGATCGTGCCCAGCTCAGAAGCGCAGAAGCTGTAGTAAACGCGGTTCGCGCTCAGATTGCCGCCAGCGAGGCAACCATCATAACGGCACGTAGCCAGATCGCTGGGGCGCAGTCGGCTGTTGGTGCAGCAAAAGCAAATACGGAACGGATTCAGGCTGATATCCGGGACAGTGCCCTCAAAGCTCCCCGCGACGGCCGGGTGCAGTACAAGGTGGCCCAGCTGGGCGAGGTGGTCGGCGCCGGTGGCCGGGTGTTGAGCCTGGTTGACTTAAGTGATGTCTACATGACCTTTTTCCTACCCACGGCTGCGGCTGGCAAGGTAGCCTTGGGCAGTGAGGTGCGGCTGGTACTGGATGCCGCTCCCCAGTATGTGATACCGGCAAAGGCATCCTTTATTGCCGACGTAGCCCAATTTACTCCGAAAACCGTGGAAACAACCAGCGAACGGGAAAAGCTGATGTTCCGCATCAGGGCCCAGATTCCTGTAGAGTTGCTAAAAAAACATATCACCCAGGTCAAGACCGGACTTCCCGGCGTGGCCTGGGTACGGCTTGATGCCACCAAACCCTGGCCGGAAAACCTTAAGATCAAGCTGCCGCAATGAACGGGCTGTCCCATCCAGATGACTATGCTGCGCCTGCAGCACCCGTCGTCAGACTGAAAGAGGTCTCTCTGTATTATGGCGCAACGCAGGCCTTGGCCGGGATCAGCCTTGAACTGCCAGCCGGTTGCATGGTCGGTGTGATCGGTCCGGACGGTGTGGGTAAATCCAGCCTCTTCTCTCTGATTGCCGGTTCACGGGCCATCCAGGCCGGTCAGGTAGAGGTGTTGGGTGACAGTATGGCCAACCGGCAGCACCGTCGGGAGGTCTGTCCCCGGATCGCCTTCATGCCGCAAGGGCTGGGCAGAAACCTCTACCCCACCCTCTCTGTCTTTGAAAATGTCGATTTTTTTGCCCGCCTGTTCAGACATGACCGTCAGGAAAGGGAGCGCCGCATTGCTGACCTGCTGCAGGCCACCGGACTGGCACCTTTTGCCGGCCGGCCAGCCGGCAAGCTCTCAGGCGGTATGAAGCAGAAACTGGGGCTCTGTTGCGCATTAATCCATGATCCCGATCTGCTGATTCTCGATGAGCCCACCACTGGGGTTGATCCCCTGTCGCGTCGCCAGTTTTGGGAGCTGATTGATCGTATCCGCGCCAAACAACCCGGCATGAGTGTGCTGGTAGCAACGGCCTATATGGAAGAGGCAGCCCGTTTTGACTGGCTGGTGGCCATGAGTGCCGGACAGCTGCTTGCCACCGGTACGCCACGGGCGCTGCTGGCCCAGACCAACAGCACAACGTTGGAAGAGGCGTTTATTGCCCTGCTGCCCGCTGCACAGCGGAAGGGGTACCGGCCGGTCAGTATCCCGCCACGGGAGGCTGAAGACGACGGTGAGGCCGCCATTGAGGCCCAGGGCCTGACCATGCGCTTCGGCGATTTTATTGCTGTTGATCAGGTTAGCTTTCGTATCGAGCAGGGAGAAATCTTTGGCTTCCTTGGCTCCAACGGCTGTGGCAAGACCACCACCATGAAGATGCTGACCGGCCTGCTGCCGGCCAGTGAGGGTGAGGCTTGGCTGTTTGGGAAACCAGTCGATGCGCGTGACATTGAAACCAGGCGGCGGGTCGGCTACATGACCCAATCCTTTTCACTGTACAGCGAGTTGACGGTGCGGCAGAACCTGGTGCTGCACGCCCGTCTGTTCAGCATCCCGGAAGAGCGGATCGAACTGCGGGTACAGGAGATGGCGCAGCGTTTTGGTCTGAGTGAAATTATGGAAAGCTTGCCCGACGCATTGCCGTTGGGGCAGCGCCAGCGCCTGTCACTGGCGGTGGCCATGATCCACGGGCCGGAGATGCTGATTCTGGATGAGCCGACCTCGGGGGTGGACCCGGTGGCCCGTGACGCCTTCTGGCAGATCATGGTTGACCTGGCCCGTCAGGACAAGGTCACCATCTTTATCTCGACCCACTTCATGAACGAGGCGGAGCGCTGCGACCGGATCTCCCTGATGCATGCTGGCCGGGTGCTGGTCAGTGATGCACCGGCAGCGTTGATCGCAGCACGCAGGGCAAACACGCTGGAAGAGGCCTTTATCAGTTACCTGGAAGAAGCCTCCGGCGAAACAACGCGCAGCTCAGCGGCAACAGCCGTGGAGACACCTGATACGGCCACACCGGCATTGGAAACTGTGCAGTTCCCCGCTTCCTATGGCCCGTCATCTTTTTTCAGCCTGCGCCGACTATTCAGCTACACCCGGCGCGAAGGCTTGGAGTTGCAACGCGACCCGATCCGGCTTACCCTGGCCATGTTGGGCAGTGTAATCCTGATGCTGGTTATGGGCTACGGCATTACCCTGGACGTGGAAAACCTCGCTTTTGCGGTGCTTGACCGGGATCAAACCGCCATCAGCCGTGATTACGCCTACAATCTCGCAGGTTCGCGTTACTTTAGCGTACGTCCTCCCATTAAAGACCATGCTGAGCTGGATCAACGGATGCGCTCCGGGGAGATCAGTCTGGCAATTGAAATTCCGCATGGTTTTGCCCGTGATTTACGCCGGGGGTCGCCGGTTGCTATTGGCGCCTGGATCGATGGCGCCATGCCTACCCGCGCTGAAACAATCCGTGGCTATGCCCAGGGTATGCATGCCCAGTGGCTGACCGCCCTGGCGCGGCAGACACTCGGCTCTGCTACAACAGCGGGGCCAGCCACTATAGAGACCCGCTTTCGCTACAACCCGGACGTCAAGAGCCTGCCGGCCATGGTTCCTGCCGTGATACCGCTGCTCCTGATTATGATACCGGCCATGTTAAGTGCATTGTCGGTGGTGCGGGAGAAGGAGCTGGGTTCTATTGTCAACCTTTACGTCACCCCGGTCACCCGGCTGGAATTTCTGTTGGGCAAGCAAGTCCCCTATGTTGGACTGGCGATGCAGAATTTTTTGCTGCTCACGGCTTTGGCCATCTTTGTGTTCGGTGTGCCGCTCAAGGGTAGTTTTTTTGCCCTTGCAACGGCAGCATTGCTGTATGTGATTTGCTCCACCGCTATCGGCCTGGTAATCTCAACCTTTACGCGCAGTCAGATTGCCGCCCTGTTCGGCACGGGGATACTGACCCTGCTGCCTGCTGTTCAGTTTTCCGGGATGGTTGATCCGGTCTCATCGCTTGAGGGGGCAGGCGCATATATCGGCAGGTATTTCCCGACCACCCATTTTCTAACCATTGCCCGCGGCACTTTTTCCAAGGGGCTTGGTTTCAGCGATCTACAGGCATCTTTTTTTCCACTGCTGCTCGTTGGCCCTCTGTTGATCGGCCTGGGAGCAGTTTTGTTGAAGAAGCAGGAACACTAACCATGCGCGTTGCCAACATTCTGCATCTTGGTGTCAAGGAGCTGCGCAGTCTGCTGCGCGACCCGGTTATGGCCATCTTGATCGTGTATGCCTTTACCTATGCGGTTCATACGGCCGCAAAGGCGATGCCGGAAACCTTGAACAAGGTGCCGATTGCCATTGTTGATGAGGACCGTTCGCAACTCTCCACCCGCATTATCGACGCCTTTTATCCCCCTCATTTTATAGCGCCAGTGCTGATTACACAGCCCGGGATGGATGCCCGGATGGATGCCGGACTCGACACCTTTGCCCTCAACATCCCTCCCGGTTTTCAGCGTGACGTGCTGGCCGGACGCAGCCCCGTTATCCAGCTGAATGTGGACGCCACCCGGATGAGCCAGGCCTTCACCGGCAGTGGTCATATCCAGACCATCATCAACAGTGAAGTGACCGCCTTCCTGCAAGGTCATCGTGCAAACACGACACCAGCGGTTGATCTTGCCTTGCGGGCGCGCTTTAACCCCGAGTTGAACAAATCCTGGTACGGAGGGGTGATGGAGATTATCAACAACGTCACCATGCTTTCCATAATTCTTACCGGCGCGGCCCTGATCCGTGAGCGGGAGCATGGCACGGTGGAGCATCTGCTGGTGATGCCGGTCACCCCGTTCGAGATCATGGCCGGCAAGGTCTGGGCCATGGCCCTGGTGGTGCTGGCTGCTTCAGCCGGTTCACTGATCCTTGTTGTCCAGTGGTGGCTTTCGGTGCCGATCGAAGGCTCCATCGCTCTGTTCCTGATCGGTACTGCGCTGCACCTGTTTGCCACCACTTCATTGGGGATCTTTCTGGGCACCATGGCGCGTTCAATGCCGCAGTTCGGTCTGTTGCTGATGCTGGTACTGTTGCCTATGCAGATCCTCTCGGGTAGCGTTACGCCGCGCGAAAGTATGCCCGAGTTTGTCCAGATGGTGATGCTGGCGGCGCCGAACACCCATTTCGTCAAGCTGGCCCAGGCTATTTTGTACCGCGGAGCAGGAGTTTCTGTGGTTTGGCCGCAGTTTCTTTCCCTTGCCCTGATCGGTATGGTCCTGTTTGCCTTGTCCCTTGCGCGCTTTCGTAAAACCATCGGTACGATGGTGTGAACAGTACAAAATGAGAGGTGGATTCTGTCTGATTATGCCCAAATCCGGGGCGGGGGACGAGAGATTGTCATGGCAAATTGCCCAGGCCGCAAGAAACGTAATGGTGCCAGCAAAATAGGGCTGGCGCTTGGTAGCGGTTCAGCTCGTGGTTTGGCACATCTTGGTGTAATCCGTGCGTTGGAAGCAACTGGAATCAAGACGGATTTCATCGCCGGGACCAGTATAGGTGCCTTGATCGGCGCGGTCTACGCCTCCGGAAAATTGGACTTGCTGGAAAGTACCTTTCAAAGATTTGACTGGAAGAGGACAGCCTCCGTCTTTGATATTGTCTTTCCCAAATCAGGGTTGATCGACGGAGCAAAAGTAAGTGAACTGGTACGCGCACATATCGATTCGGAAGTAATTGAGTCGTTGGCGATTCCGTTTTGTGCCGTGGCAACTGATATCCAGACCGGTGAAGAGGTCGTTATAGGCCAAGGCGATGTCATAGAGGCAGTGCGCGCCAGCATTTCAGTGCCAGGCATCTTTACTCCGACCCGCAGTAACGGGCGGCTGGTGGTGGATGGTGGGCTTGTTAATCCGGTCCCGGTCAGTGTTGTCCGTGCCATGGGCGCCGATATCGTAATTGCCGTGGATTTGAACCATCAGATCGTTACCGGGAAGAATCTTAAGCCGTTGCTAGCAAACAAGGTAACAGCCGAAGGCAACAGTATGTCAGGGCAAATGTCGCGTTGGATGGATGAATGCCTCTGCTCGATGCATAAATTGAAACAGAAACTACTCGCTCAGGATGCTCCTGCCTCGGGGCAATTCAACAGTTGGCTTTCACCAGAACCTCTTCCGAACATTTTTGAACTATTGTTGGCCTCGGTCAACATCATGGAGACCAGTATTACTGAATACCGTCTTCGGAATGATAAACCTGACATGGTCATTCGTCCTCCGCTGGGAGAGTTCCGTTTCCTGGAGTTCAACCGGGCAGAGGAGATCATCGCCATTGGGTACGAGAGTGCGCGAGAGCAGCTGATGATGCTAAAACGATCAGGGATTATGGATGGCTAGCAGCAAATTACCCAAAGTGGCTATCGCCCTCGGCCTGGTGAGTCTTTGCATGGACCTCTCCTCTGAGATGATCCATAGTCTGCTGCCTATCTTCATGGTGACTGCGCTGGGGGCCAGTGCGCTGTCAGTTGGAATTATTGAGGGGGTTGCCGAGGCTACCGCCGCCATCGCCAAGGTGTTCTCCGGGGTGCTCTCTGACTGGACCGCTCGCAGAAAGCCGTTACTGCTGTTGGGATACGGTCTTGCCACCCTGACCAAGCCGCTCTTCCCGCTTGCAAACGGTATCGGTGCTATACTGACTGCACGTTTCATCGACCGTATCGGCAAGGGGATCCGTGGTGCACCACGCGACGCCCTGATCGCTGACATTACCCCGCAGGAAAGCAGGGGGGCAGCCTACGGCCTGCGTCAGTCGATGGATACCGTGGGAGCCTTTGCCGGACCGTTGTTTGCGGTTGGATTAATGGCAATCAGCCACGACAACTTTCGCTTGGTGTTTTGGGTGGCAGTCGTTCCGGCCCTCGTCTGTGTGCTTCTGATTGCCTTTGGTGTTGAGGAACCGGATACGACGCAGCAGGTTGGTCAGCCTAGCTTCCCGATCAGCCGGGTGAATTTGCGACGCCTGCCAATCCATTTCTGGCGGGTGGTCATATTTGCAGCCGTCCTGACCTTAGCACGCTTTTCCGAGGCGTTTCTGTTACTACGCGCACAGGATTTGGGGATGTCTGTCACCTGGGTGCCGCTGATCTTGATCGTTATGAACATCGTCTACGCCATCAGCGCCTACTCCCTTGGTAAGTTGTCCGACAACTGTAACCGATGCATACTGCTTGCCTGGGGCATCATCTTTCTCATCATGGCCGATCTCATACTCGCCCTTGCCGCTAATGTCTGGGTGGTGGGGATTGGCACGGCACTTTGGGGACTGCATATGGGGGCTACCCAGGGTCTGTTGGCTACACTGGTCTCGGATACCGCTCCTGCTGGCTTGCGCGGCACTGCCTTCGGAATCTTCAATCTGATCAGCGGCATTGCGTTACTTGCTGCCAGCATGATCGCCGGTGTGTTCTGGACTGCAGTAGGCCCACAACTGACTTTTTATGCCGGTGCAGCTTTTTCGTCACTGGCTTTGGCAGCCCTGCTACTTACGGGTTTGAAAAATTTGCCAGCTTAAACGGTACCTCAGGGGTGCTTCAGATGCTGCCAATTTGTATTCTCAGTTTGCCGCACGTTACAAGCAGCACAATACTACACCGCTTTATTGGCGGTACAGTACAAGAGGAACTAACTGCGCTCGATAAGGCCGGTTTGTATTCGGAATGATGTTTGACCGCCTGCAGCAGCAGGCAGAAATGGGGGGAAACCATCATGGTCAATGCTGAAAAGCTGGAAAAATTGGTTCAGGATGCAACCGAGGACGAGATGGCAGCGATTTCCGACAAGGTACGGATGATTGCGCTTCAGATGCTCTCAACCGGTCAGCTGGATTCTGCAGCCCTCAAACAGGTAATCTCTGCAGTGGTGAAAGGCGCCCAAAAGGGGGCCTCCCGTCGTAGTGAGCAGGGGACACAGGCGCTGCAGCAGGCCATGCAGGGGTTGGATGCCGCCTTGGCTGCCGCAGCCGAGGCCACTCAGCTGGCAATCCAGGAGGCCGCTGGCCGCAGTAATGAATTTTCCCGGCAGGGGTTGAAGCAAACGCTGGATGATCTTGCTGCACTGGAATCACTGTTTATTGAAACGCTTGCCGAAGCTGCCAAGAGCACAGTTGGGGCCGCTCAGAGTGGTATGCGCGAGCTGATGGGGCACTTCAGTGCCAGTGGTACGGCTGTGGGGAGCCAGGTTAAAACGGCGCTTGTTCAGCTTGGCAGTGCCGTTGCTGACACGACCCGCGAGCAGGTGGAAGCAGGGGCGGACATTGTGCGTAAGGAGGGTGCCTTGCTTGCCGGACTTGCTGCCGGCATACTCAAGGGGATAGCCGAGCGTCTGCAATCAACACCACCATCCTCACGCCGGGATACGTGATGTTCTGGCAGGCAATCAGTGCGGTGCGTGACCTGGGGCGTTTGCATGATATCGCCAGCGTCCTGATCCGTTATGGCTTTGCTGATCTGGTGCGTAGGATCGGCATGGTTGGTGTGCTGGAACGAGCCGGACATGTCCTGCACTGGGCGGAGTCAAGGGAGCTGGTGCAGCTAGAGCCGCCGGCACGGGTGCGTCGTATCCTTGAGGAGTTGGGTCCGACCTTTGTCAAGCTGGGGCAGATTCTTGCCACCCGTGTTGACCTGTTTGCGCCGGAGTGGATTGCTGAGTTCAGCAAATTGCAGGATGCAGCCCCTGTGTTGCCATTTGACGAGTTGCGGGAACAGCTGACGGAAGACCTGGGGGAACCACCCGAACAGGTTTTTCCGCGCCTGGAGATACAGGCGCTGGCCGCAGCATCACTGGCCCAGGTGCATCGGGCTTGGCTTGTTGATGGAACTGCAGTGGTCCTCAAGGTGCGGCGTCCTGGTATTCGCCCTATTGTTGAGGCTGATCTGCGCCTGCTTGCCCATCTGGCAGAGATTGTAGAGACGGAAGCCCCTAACCTGCGTCGATTCCGGCCCTGTGAGGTGATTCGCCAGTTTACCCTGTCATTGCGTCGTGAGCTGGATTTTTCCGCTGAGGGGCGCAGTGCTGAGCGTATTGCCGCCAACCTGTCCAGCTACCCGGAAATTATCCTGCCTCAGATTCATTGGAGCTGGACCGGTGAGCGGTTGAATGTGCAGGACTACATTGAAGGGATTCCTGGGCGTGATCTGGCAGCCGTGGATACAGCTGGCCTGGACCGCAAGCTGTTGGCACGCAGGGGGGCCACAGCGGTTTTGAAGATGATTCTGGAAGACGGCTTTTTTCATGCCGACCCCCATCCCGGCAATATCTTCTATCTGCCAGGAAACCGGATCGCCTTGATCGATTTCGGTATGACCGGGCGGATATCAGAAGAGCGGCGTTACCAGTTGGCGCTGCTGCTGCATGGTCTTGTCAGTTATGATACGAATGCGGTAGTTGAGGTTCTGCTTGATTGGAGCGGCGGCAGTGAGTCTGGCGCTGATCTGTTGCAGAATGAGATTGATGCCTTTGTTGACCAGTATCACGGGGTGCCACTGAAACAGCTGGATCTCGCTGCCATGCTGTCTGATCTGGTTGCAATCCTGCGGGAGCATGGCTTGACGCTGCCGCCTGATCTGGCACTGATGATCAAGGCCTTCATAACCCTGGAAGGCATGGGCAGCCAGCTTGACCCCAGTTTTGACATGGCCAGTGAGGCAGCCCCGTTTCTTACCCAGGTGTTGCGTACTCATGCCGCACCTGCAAATGTGGCAAGGCGCAGTTGGCGGATGCTTTCCGGCGCTTTGGGGCTGATTGGCGGTTTGCCGCGCGATCTGCGTCAGCTCATCCGGTCAGCAAGGCGTGGCAAACTGCAGATGCAGGTTGAACTGCTGCCGCTGAAACAGTTTGGTGATCAGGTTGACCGGGCCACCAGCCGTCTTGCACTTAGCATTGTGATTGCCGCCCTGATTGTGGGCTCGGCCATTGTGTTGACCATTGAACGTCACACGTTACTGCCCGGCGGCATCTCCTTTGGTCTGTTCAGTTTTATCGGCGCCATTATTGGCGGTATCTGGCTCTTGTTCTCAATCTGGCGCAGTGGCAGAAAACGTTCGCCTTGAATCTGACAAGATTCTTTTGGTGTCGCTTGCTGCTCATTCTCCATTTGCGGCTGTGGTGAACTTGCACTATACTTCCGGCACTTGTAACGGCCGTGCTCCAGGGAGGACAGTATGTCGCAGAACACTATCTATTTGATCGGGTCAGGGATTGCCGGCTGTGAGGGCTTAAGTGCCAGGGCGCTGGAGGCGATAGCGTCGGCAGAGGTGCTGGTGGGGAGACGGCGTCACCTCGACCGTTTTCCCGAGTTTGCCGGGCAGAAGATGGAGTTGGGGGAATTGCCGCCTTTGCTGGCCTTCCTGCAGTCCACGGACAAACCGGTGGCGGTACTGGCCACCGGTGACCCCAACTTCTTTGGTACCGGCCGCTTTCTGTTGCGCAACCTGCCCAAGGAGCGGCTTGAGATCTTTGCCAATGTGACCAGTATGCAGTACGCCTTTGCCCGGATCAAGGAGCCGTGGGACGATGCTATCTTTCTCTCGGTTCAGGGGCGCGGCATGGGACCTTCCCTTGACAAGATTGTTGCTGCTGAAAAGGCCTGTGTGCTGACTGACGAGATCAATACCCCGGCTGCCATTGCCCGTGAGCTGATCAGCCGAGGTGCTGAAGGGTATGAGGCCTGGGTCTGTGAAGATCTGGGCATGCCGACCGAAAAATTCACCCGTACCACCATCAAGGGGTTGTTGACCCTGCAGCATTCCGAGCTGAACATCCTGATCCTGATTCGCATCTATGAGCCCAACCTGACTCAATACCCGTTGATCGGCGTTGATGATGAGGAGTTTGCCTCAATCAAGAAGTTGTTTACCCGTCAGGAGGTGCGGGCCGTCACCCTGGCCAAACTCAAGCTGCAGAACGATCTGGTGGTCTGGGATATCGGTGCCGGTTCTGGCTCCATATCAATCGAGGCCTCAAATCTGCTGCCCAACGGCAAGTTGTTTGCTGTGGAAAAGAACAGTCATTATGTGCAGTTGTTGAAGCAGAACCTGGACAAGTTCTGTGCCCGCAATGTCAAGCTGGTGGAGGCCTTTGCCCCGGAAGGGCTGGACGGCCTGCCGGACCCGGACCGGGTCTTTATTGGCGGTGCGGGGGGGAACCTGGAGGAGATTATTGAGCAGGTTGACCGGCGTCTGAAAATGGATGGTATCATTGTCATTAATGCCGTGACCCTCGATACGCTGACCAAGAGCATTGAGGCGCTTGAGTACCACGGCTATCAGGTGGAAGTGGCCTGTATCAACGTCTCCCGTACCCGTCCCCTGACTGAGTTCAAGATGTTTGAGGCCCATGACCCGGTCTACGTCATCTCTGCCTGGAAGACGGAATCGCATTAAAGACTATTGCTGGAGTTTACCATGCCCGATGCGCTGATCATGCGTACCCCTTCTGCCTATGACTATCCGCTATTGATCAAGAATCTGCTGTTCTGCCCGGTGGTAGATGCGCCGGAACAGGAAATTGTCTACCGCAATCATCGCTTCAGCTATCGCGACCTGCGGCAGCGGGTGGCGAAACTGGCCAATGCCCTGACCTCCCTCGGCGTCAAGCCGGGTGATACCGTGGCGGTGATGGATTGGGATTCCCACCGTTATCTGGAATGTTTTTTTGCCGTGCCGATGATTGGTGCAGTGCTGCATACCATCAACGTACGGCTCTCGCCGGAGCAGATCCTCTACACCATTGACCATGCCGAAGATGACGTGCTGCTGGTCAACAGTGAGTTTCTGCCGATTCTGGAGCAGATCCGCGGCAGGATGGATACGGTCAAGAGCTTTGTACTGCTGAATGATGAACCGGCTGTGCCTGAAAGCCACATCCCCTTTGCCGGTGAATACGAGGCGTTGCTGGCAGCAGCCTCAGATCAGTTCAACTTTGCGGATTTTGATGAGAATACCCGCGCCACCACCTTCTACACCACCGGTACCACCGGCATGCCCAAGGGGGTCTACTTCAGTCATCGCCAGCTGGTGCTGCACACCCTGGGGGTGCTGGCGGTGCTGGGATCGTCGGTCAGCCACGGCGGTTTCAACCGCCAGGATGTCTACATGCCGATCACCCCGATGTTCCATGTCCATGCCTGGGGGCTGCCCTATGTGGCCACCATGCTGGGGGTCAAACAGGTCTACCCTGGCCGCTATCTGCCGGATCACCTGCTGGAGCTGATTGACAGGGAAAAAGTCACCTTTTCCCACTGTGTCCCCACTATCCTGCATATGCTGCTGAAACATCCCCATGCCGGACGGATGGACCTGTCCGGTTGGAAGGTGATTATCGGCGGGGCAGCCATGTCGCGGGCGCTCTGTCTTGATGCCCTGCATCGCGGGATTGACCTCTTTACCGGCTACGGCATGTCCGAGACCTGCCCGATCCTGACCATCTCGCACCTGACGCCCGAGATGCTTGAACTTTCTGCTGAAGAACAGGCGGTTATCCGCTGTAAGACCGGCCGTGCGCTGCCGCTGGTGGATCTGAAAATTGTGGATAGCGCCCGGCAGGAACAGCCCCGTGACGGCAAGTCTGCCGGTGAGATCGTGGTGCGGGCACCCTGGCTGACCCAGGGCTACCTGAAGGATCACAAGGCCTCGGAACGGCTCTGGGAAGGTGGCTGCCTGCATACCGGCGATGTGGCGGTGCGTGACGGGCTGGGTTACGTCAAAATTACCGACCGGACCAAGGATGTGCTGAAGGTTTCGGGGGAATGGGTATCGTCATTGGAACTGGAGGATATCATTGCCCACCATCCCGGCGTGGCTGAAGTGGCGGTGATCGGTCAGCCGGATGAAAAATGGGGTGAGCGTCCCCTGGCCCTGGTGGTGGCAAAGCCTGATAATGCGGTGACTGAGAAGGAACTGACCCATCTGGTGCGGGAATATGCCGATAAAGGGGTGGTCACCAAGCAGGTGGTGCTGCTGAAAGTCAAGCTGGTGGAGGCGATTGACAAGACCAGCGTGGGGAAGGTCAACAAGGTGGCGCTGCGGGAGAAGTATTTGTAACGGAACGGTCTTTTTTCGCCCTGGCTTCGTCAACCTGCGGCATGGCTTGTGCGACGTACTGTTCTGTACGCCTCCGCGCCATGCCTTGCTTGCCGCACCCAGAACGAAAAATCCTCGTTCCTGATTTTAGTGATGGATTTTACATCTCCAGGATTACCGGCAGCACCATTGGGCGGCGTTCAATACTCTTCTTGAAGAACCGTTTCAGGGTCTGGCGTACGATCTGACGCACCTCATCCCGGTCAGCCAGGAATTCAATGCTTAACTCTTTCAGGGCCTCCCGGACCATCTCCTTGGCGGTCTGCAGGTAGGCCTGGCTTTCATCCTCAAACACAAAACCCCGTGAGACGATCTCCGGGCCGTAGATAAATTCGCCGGTGTGCTGGTTGACCCCCAGGATCACCAGTACCATGCCGTCCTCAGAGAGGTGTCGACGGTCCTTCAGCACCACCTCGCCCACATCGCCAACCCCTTTGCCATCCACAAAGACCCGTCCGGTCTCCACGGTTTCCTCAATGCAGACGGTATCATTGTAGAAATTGACCACCTCGCCATTGACCGCCAGCAGACAACGCTCTTCCGGTATCCCCACCTTCATGGCCAGACGGCGGTGCAGCACCAGGTGGCGGTATTCGCCGTGGATCGGCAGAAAAAAGCGGGGCCGGGTGATGTTCATCATCAGCTTCAGCTCTTCCTGGGAGGCATGGCCGGAGACATGCACCTCGGAGACCTTTTCATGGTGGACATCGGCGCCACGGCGGTAGAGGTGGTTGATCAGTTCCGAGATGGTCCGTTCGTTGCCGGGGATATAACGGGAAGAAAGGATGACGGTGTCACCCTTTTCCAGCTTGATCTGCTTGTGGTCATCCATGGCGATCCGGGAAAGGGCCGAGAGCGGTTCTCCCTGGCTGCCGGTGGTGATCATGCAGACCTGCTCGCGGGGGATATGGGGCAGTTCGCGGATGTCCATCAACAGGTCGTCACTGATCTTCAGGTAGCCCAGCTGGCGGGCGATCCTGACGTTGGCAATCATGGAGCGCCCATTCAGCAATACCTTGCGGCCGCTGGCGGCAGCCACATCGGCCACCTGCTGTACCCGGTGGATATTACTGGAAAAGGCCGCCACAATGATCCTGCCTTTGCATTTGGGGAACAGGTCGGACAGGGCCTCCCCGACATAGCGCTCCGAGATGGTGTAGCCTTCCCGCTCCACATTGGTGGAATCGGACAGCAGTGCCAGAACGCCCTGGTCGCCGTAGCGGGCAAAGGTGGCCAGGTCGGTCACCTCGCCATCCACCGGAGTCTGATCAAGCTTGAAGTCACCGGTATGGATCACCACTCCTTCCGGTGAGCGGATCGCCAGGGCGCAGCCATCCACCACCGAGTGGGCCACCCGGATGAATTCAACCTGAAAGCAACCCAGGGTGACGGTGTCGCGGGGCTGAACCGGGTTCAGGTCTGCCTCGACCTTGTATTCCAGCAGTTTGCCTTCCAGAATGCCCAGGGTCAGGGCGGTGCCGTAGATCGGGGCCGGAAATTCACGCAGCAGGAACGGCAGGGCGCCGATATGGTCCTCATGGCCGTGGGTTAAGAGTATCCCGCGCAGCTTGTCAGCTCGTTCGTGTAACCAGCTGAAATCAGGTATAACGTAATCCACCCCCGGCATATCGGCATCAGGAAACATCAGGCCGGCATCCACCAGGATCAGATCATCACCGTATTCGTAGGCCATGCAGTTGATGCCGATTTCCCCTAGGCCACCCAATGCCACTATCCGCAACGGCGAATTCGAACGGGGAGCGGCGTTGGCTTCGTCAGAGGCTCCTCGACGTACTTCTGTGTGCGTCTGCATCGCCTCTTCCTTGCCGCCGTGCTCGTCGTCCGAATATACCGCTGCTATTTCTTCTCTGTCAGCATTCATGGTTGATTTCCTTTGCGTAGCAGCACCAGTGCCGCAATCTTTTTGTCGCAGCGGCTGATCCAGTCTGCGCCGGGTTGTCGCAGCCAGCGTACGCCGTAGAAGGCGCTGCGCAACGAACGGTAGGCCGCCAGCGCCTGGTCAAGGTCACCCCGTCGTTCGGCAGCTTCGGCCATGGCCCAGATACGTGCCGCCGATGCTTCAACGCGGTCAGAGAACGGGAGGTACATCCTGATGGCAGACTCGTAGCCGGTCAGGGCCACCATGAAGTTGCCGGCTTTTTCGCCCTTGGCCCCTTCAAGGTACTGGCTCTTCTGACGGTGATTGACGTTGACAGCCAGCAGAATCAGGCTCAGCAGCAGGGCGACCAGGATGGTAATCAGGGGGCGGGCCATCGTTTACTCCAGAAAAAAGCGGGGCAGAAAGGTGAGCAGCGCCCCCAGCAGCAGCATGACAATCCCCAGCAGGGTCAGCAGGCTTGGCAGCAGGTTGCGGGGCGAGGGCCAGCGGTGGGCAGCCGGCAGGCTCCAGCCGAGGGTGACCAGACCGGCCAGGACCAGCACCAGGTACTGAGGCCCCTTCATGGCAGCCCGCCTGTAATGGCGGTATGGACCTGCTGCATCAACAGATCTTCCGCCTCCGCCCGCTTCAGGCCTGCTGGCAGGGTGATCGGGGCATGGATCTTGAGCTGGACCGGCCGTCCGAGATTCAGCCCCAGGCTGCCGCCGGGATTGATGGCAAAGCTGCCCACGATACTGACCGGCACCACCGGTACACCGGCCTTGATTGCCAGCAGGAAACCACCCCGTTTGAACGGCAGTAACTGTCCATCTCTGGTGCGGGTCCCCTCCGGAAAGATGATGACGCTGGTGCCGCTTCTGATCTGCTGGGCCGCCTCATCCATGCTTTTCAGCGCCTTGCGTCCATCACCGCGGTCCAGGGCGATATAGCCGCCCCGGCGCATGGACCAGCCAAAGACCGGAATCGAGAAGAGCTCTTTTTTGGCGATCCAGGACAACGGGCGGGGGAAATAGCCTTGCATGGCCAGGATATCAAAGTTACTGGCATGGTTGCTCATGACGATGATCGGGCCGTCAGGGAGCTGTTCCCCGCCACTGACCGTTACGTTGATACCGGCCATGGCGATCCCCAGGCGTCCCCAGAAACGGGCAAACCATGCGTAATAGCTGCGTTCAATAAGCGTCGATAGTATTGCAATCGCAGCAATCAGGAAGGTCAGGGGGAAAAAAACAGCCATATAAAGCAAGCCACGAATCAGCGCCACAGTACCACCCCTTGAAAAATCTGCGTGAGTTTAGCTATTTTAATGCATCAGGTCAAGCGGCGCCCGCTTTACCTTGCACCCCTTTCATGGCGATGCTATAACGTCCTTCCACACAGACCAAGAAATCAGGAGGAATCCTATGGCCAGTCTTAATAAGGTAATGCTGATCGGAAATTTGGGGAAAGACCCGGAGGTTCGCTACACCACCTCAGGTCAGGCAGTGGCAAGTTTTAACCTGGCCACCAGCGAGAAGTTCAAGAACAAGAGCGGTGACTGGGAAGAGCGGACCGAATGGCACCGGGTTACCCTGTGGGGAAAGCTTGCTGAAATTGCCGGTGAATATCTTGCCAAGGGCAAGACCGTCTATATTGAGGGGCGCCTGCAGACCCGCAAGTGGACTGACCGTGACGGCAATGATAAATATACCACCGAGATCGTCGGTGACCGGATGCAGATGCTGAGCGGCAAGGGGGATGGCGGTAGCGCTGGCGGCGGTACCCGTCGTCCGGCAGCTGGTGGTGTGGCCGATACCACGGTTAGCTATGACGAACCGCCCTTCCAGGATGACGACATCCCGTTCTGACCCGCTGATTGAGATGGGTTACTCCTCTTCATTGCAGCACCTGAAAGCCCTTGTACCATTTCTTGACGGGCTCCGCTGGCGTTATGCCATCGGGGCCTTTCTGCTGGCGCTTACCAACGCCTGTGCCCTGCTGATCCCCTGGCTGCTGAAACTGGTGATTGACGGGTTACAGCGGCCTGAACATGCGCTTTTGTCATCCGGCAAGGCGGCGCTGCTGATTGGATTGATTGCGGTTGGCTACGCCCTGGTCCGCATCTTTTCCCGTACCGTCATACTCAATGCGGCACGCCTGCTTGAGTTTCAGATCCGTGAAGCACTATTTGCCCGTCTGATGACCCTTGATCTGGTCTTTTTCTCCCGCGAACGCTCGGGGGATATCCTTTCCCGTTTTGCCAATGACCTGACCAATCTGCGGATGTTGACCGGGTTCGGGGTGATGAGCCTCCTGAATACGGTTGTGCTGTATCTGGCAGGACTCTGGCTGATGCTTCAGATCAATCTCTGGCTGACCGTGGCGGCAGTGGCACCATTGCCTTTAATGGTACTCGCGGTCAGGGCGATGAGCAGCAGGATTTTTTCGGTTTCCCGGCAGGCTCAGGACGAACTTGCCCGGCTTTCCAGTCTGACCGAGGAGTCTGTCGGCGCTATCCGGTTGATCAAAAGCTATTGCCGGGAGACGTATGTTGCCGGCCAGTTTGATCGTATTTCGGACCACTGTCTTGCAAAGAACCTTGAGCTTGCCCGGCTGCGTGGGCTGGTGATGCCGGTCATGGCCCTGGCGACCGGGGCAGGAACCCTGGCGGTCCTCTATCTTGGCGGCCGTCTGGTGATTACCGATCAGATCAGTCTGGGACAGTTTGTGGCCTTTTCCGGTTATCTGGCGCTTTTGGCCTGGCCGACAGCGGTGCTGGGCTGGATCCTGACCCTGGTGCAGCGGGGTGCCGCCTCCATGGCCCGCCTGAATGAGCTGCTGCAGAGCATTCCCGCGGTTGTTGAATCCCCCGAAGCCCGCCCGCTTGGCGGTATCGGCAGAGGGCTGGAACTGCGTGAGCTTCGCTTCAGTTATGGCGAACGCCGGATACTGGACGGTATCTCTTTTTCAATTGCACCCGGTGAACGGATCGGGATTACAGGGCCGGTGGGATGTGGCAAATCAACCCTGCTGCGTCTGATACCACGTCTGTTGCCACTGCCTGACGGCATGCTGTTTGTGGACGGTCAGGATGTCAACTCTCTGGAGCTTGCCTCGCTGCGCCGCTTGATGGGCTATGTGCCCCAGGAAACGACCCTTTTCTCACGCAGCATTGCGGACAATGTCGCCTACGGCGGCAACGGTGACGTCGCAACAGCGGTACAGCGGGCCGGACTTGCAGCGGATCTGCAGAATTTCACTGCCGGCCTGGCAACCGTGGTGGGGGAGCGGGGGGTAACCCTCTCCGGCGGGCAGCGTCAACGGGTTGCCCTGGCCCGATCTCTGGTGCGGGAGCCTGAACTGCTGCTGCTGGATGATCCATTGGCCTCGGTGGATGCCGGGCGGGAGGATGAGATTCTGGGGGCGTTGGCTGAAAGCTGGCAAGGCAAGACGGTGTTGATGGTCTCGCAGCGGTTATCGGCCTTTCGGGATTGCCAGCGGGTGCTGGTGCTTGATGAGGGCAGGATTGTGGAACAGGGGGCACCTGATGAGCTGCTGCAGCTGGGAGGCCGTTATGCCGAGCTGGCAAGGATGCAGGGACAGATTCCGGTTCCCGTTCAAGCTGACAGCTTGGGCTCGTTAGCGGCGCCGTAGCGTACTGTGTGTATGCCGGTGCCGTCGGGTTGCTCGCCGCCTCGTGCTGCCATCCTGAGCTGGAATCGGCATTAGCAGGTTGTTGAAAAACTACTGTGGTGCCCGTCTACGGCGTTGCGCGGTGCTCGCTCCTTCGCCTAACTATCTGTTATGTCTCAGTCGCTGTGCGCCGTGCGCCTTGTAGCCGAGCTTCCTCGTGACGTTTTTCAACAGCCTGTTAGAAGGGGTACCCCAGGCCCACATACACCGCCGGTCCATCCTTACCTACGCCGATATCGACGCGGCCGACGATATTGGGACGTACCGTGGCCCTGAAGCCAACGCCGGGGTTAAACTCGAAATTGCGGGAGCTGGCCTTGTCAAAACTCTCCATCACCGCCCCCAGATCAATGAAGGGGGCCACTTCCCAATCCGCTGTGACGTTGAAAATCTCCCAGCGAAACAAGCGGATCCGTTCTTCCAGATTCAAGAGCAGGAAACTGTTGTCAATGAAACGGTTTTTGCCGTAACCCCGCAGCGTGTTTTCCCCCCCCAGGATACTTTGCTCAAGAAACGGTACCTTGCTGTTGTCGGTGTCACCCAGGGTCTGGTTGTACATCAGCCGGAAGACCGAGATAAATCGCTTTTCCTGGTCATGGGGCAGGTAGCCCTTTACTTCCACCTCATAGTGACGGTAGTCCTCAGCCCCTCCCAGCAGCTTGATGGTGGGCTCAAAGGTAATCCGGGCATAGCCGCCATAGGTGGGCAGGGTCTTGCTGTCATAGGTGCTGTAGATCAGTGAGATGCGGGGGGCATGGGTGGTAAATCCTTCCACCCCCGGGACGTCCTGCTTGGCAAACTTCTCTGTAATAAAGGGTACTGAGGTGATCGCACCCTGGCCAATGGAGACAGAGCGGAAACGGTGCCCCAGCTCCAGATAGTAGTGCCGCCCCAGAAACCAGGTTGCCGACAGGTTGTAAGTAATCTCGCGGTTGGTATAGTTGGTTTCCTGCTCACCCGGTGTGCGGGCATGAAAACCAAAAAAGCGGGATGAGCCGTCGGCAAACCAGCCCAGAAAACCTTTCAGTTCAAGATTGCCGTTCATCAGGCTGATATCACGGATTCGGGCCTCATAGTCGAAGTTTTTTTTCTGGGACTGGGAGAGGTTGAATTCAATGTTCTGCTCAGGTGACGGGTTGACAGAACCGTAGAGGGTGCCGGTAAACCCGAAATTCTGGTTGTAGTTGAGCTGAGGTGCCAGCAGGGAATAGATCTCATCCCGCGTGTCATGGATCAGGAAGGCTGACAGGGCACCGGCCGTAATCCCTTCGTTCGGAGAGGAAGCGATCACCGGCAACGGTACGGTGACCACCTTGACCTGATCGCCGCAGGATTCATTGGTGATCAGCGGCAGATCGGTGCGGGGTATGGTGGTGGTACAACCGCTTGCCAGAATGAGTAAGGCGAGTATGAAGGCCCTGCCAGGAAAACAGTACCAGGGGCTTTGGCTATCAGAACGTAACGTTTTCATCGAGGAGGTTCTACACCGCCTGCGGGAGGGTGTCAATAATTTCGCTCACCAGCGCGTTCCCTTGCAAGAGCAAGGCTTTACTGCTACTCTGACGACACTTTTTATTCCGGCAGGAGTCGCTTGATGAACCTGAATACCCGTCTGGTATTGATCATGATATCATTGCTGGTCCTGGCGGTGATGACGCTTTTCTCGCTGAACCAGTTCTCACAGAATACTCTGGTGCGTGAGATTCAGGAAAGTTCGCAGGAGATCTCGAAGGCGGTGCAGCTGAGTATTGCAGACCTCACCTCAGAGGCAGAAACATCCAGATTGACGGAATATTTTGAAGGTGCCCGCCAAAAAGGGATCAATGAGATCAACATCATTAACAGTGAAGGAGAAATCATTGATTCCACCAATCCGGAGAAAATCGGTAAACTGAAGGACCTGAAAAAGTTGGAAAAAGGTGTCCGGTCTGCACCGAAAAAATCAGAAGGCGGTACGATCCTGTCACAGAAGCCGTATGATGTCGTGGTGCCGGTTATTGTCGGAGACGAGCACCTGGGCTATGTACAGGTCAACATGCTGCTGGACAACATCCAGAATATCCAACACTCCAATTTTATCAAGCGCCTGGCCGCAACGGCCATGGTCTTCACCGTTGGTATCGCCTTTTCAATCTACCTCTCCCGGCGCTATACCGATCCGATTCACCGTCTGGTGCAAGACTTCAAGAAGGTTTCCAGCGGTGATCTGTCGGTTACCATCCCTGTTGAAAGCACTGATGAAGTTGGTGAGCTTGCCAAGGGTTTTAACGAAATGGTGGAAAAACTGCGGGAGCGGGAAGCCCTGGAAAAACGCCTGTATGAGGCGGAGCATCTTTCACGGGTCGGACAGCTGGCCTCCGGTATTGCCCATGAGATCCGCAATCCGCTTAACTACATCAGTCTGGCCATCGATCATCTGCGCAGCGAAGTGGTGGAGCAATGCCCTGAACGGGCCGGCGAGGTGACGGAACTGGCTGACAAGATCCGGGAAGAGGTCCGGCGTGCCAACTACATGGTGATCAACTTCATGAACTATGGCCGCCCGCTGAAGTTGCGCAAGAGCGAGATTGCCTACTCAGAACTGCTGGAACGTACGCTTTCGGTGCTGTATGAGCGCCTGGCTGAGCAGCAGGTGGTGGTTGAACAGAGGATTTCACCTGATTTGCCGATATTGCTGCTTGACCCTGAGTTGATGCGAAACTGCATTACCAATTTTATTACCAATGCAGCCCAGGCCATGCCCAATGGCGGCACGATTGTGCTGGAGGGTGAGCTCGATGATCAGCCCGGCTGGGTGCGGCTCGGCTTCAAGGATCAGGGCTGCGGCATTGCTGTTGAAGACCAGGAAAAGGTCTTCCAGCCCTACTTTACCACCAAGGACGTGGGGATCGGCCTGGGGCTTGCCATTACCGAACGGATTGTAAAGGCCCACGGTGGTGAAATACTGGTGGCCAGCAGTCCCGGTGAGGGGACAACATTTTCGGTACGGTTGCCGATGGAGGAACTGAAGGGATGAGCGGAAGTATTCTGATCGTTGATGATGAAAAAAGCCAACGTGAGATCCTGACCATGATCCTGCAGGGGGTCGGGTATGATACCGCTGAGGCCTCCGGCGTGCAGGAAGCCCTTGCCATGCTGGGAAAGCGGGAATTTGATCTGATCCTGACCGATCTAAAGATGCAGGGCCAGTCCGGTCTTGATCTGTTGGAACAGGTCATGGCCGATGATCCGCAGCAATGCGTGATCATGATGACCGCCCATGGTACCGTTGATACGGCGGTGGGGGCCATGAAACGCGGTGCCTTTGATTATCTTGAAAAGCCGCTTGAACGGGAAAATCTGCTCCTGACCCTGAAGCGGGCCTTTGAACGGATAACCCTGGTGCGGGAGAACCGGGTGCTGCAAAAACGGGTGGCTGAGATCGAACGGATCCCCTCAATCATTGGAGAACATCCCAAAATGAAGGAGGTCTACCGGATTGTCACCAAGATTGCTGCCACCTCATCCACCGTGCTGGTCTACGGTGAATCGGGTACCGGCAAGGAGCTGGTTGCACGGGCGGTGCATGACCGTTCACCCCGCAAGGATTGCCCCTTTATGGCAATCAACTGTGCGGCCATACCTGAAACCCTGATTGAAAGTGAACTGTTTGGCCATGAAAAAGGCAGTTTCACCGGGGCCAATGCCCGTGAAATCGGTATCCTTGAGGCTGCCGACGGCGGGACGGTTTTTCTGGATGAGATTGGTGAGATGAACGTCTCCATGCAGGCCAAGCTGCTGCGGGCCATCCAGGAGAAGGAGATCCGCCGGGTGGGGGGCAAGGTCAACCTGCCGCTGGATGTACGAATTATTTCAGCCACCAACCGGGATCTGGAGCAGGAGATCAAACGGGGCACCTTCCGCGAGGATCTCTACTACCGGCTGAACGTGATCCGGATCAATCTGCCGCCGTTGCGGGAGCGGGGTAGCGATATCGCCACCCTGGCAAACTTCTTTGTTGCAAAATACCGGGAGGCATCCGGCATTGCCGTGGAAGGGATCTCAAAGGCGGCCCTCAAGCAGCTGATGAACTATACCTGGCCGGGCAATGTGCGCCAGCTGGAGTCGGTCATTGAGCGGGCAGTCCTGATGGCGGAGGGCAGCATCATCCAACCGGAGGACCTGCCAAGCGAAATCAGCAGTCTGGGTGAGGGTGTCATGGTCCCCTTTGAGCTGCCGCCGGAGGGGATCAATTTTGAGGAGATGGAAAAGGCGCTGATCCTGAAGGCGATGGAGCGGGCCGACTGGGTGATCGGCAAGGCCGCACCGATCCTGGGACTTTCCTATAAAACATTGCAGTACCGTCTGGATAAACACGGGATCGAGAAGCCGGAGAAGCGAGGGCGGTAACTGGCCGTAGATGCCGTTGGGGCCTTGTCATAACCCTTTTGGAAATCGGCAGCGGGCTTCAAACGTAATGGCATAGTCTCCAGTCAGCGCCCGCCTGAGACGCTGAAGAGTGATCCGGGTAGTAAGTATATCCGACGGCATCACGAAAAATGAGCACGTGCCATCATACCGGTTCATGTAACAGGTAGAATTGCCGAAATGAATAGGACGGGGTTAGTGCCGGGCGGTGTGTGCCGCACGTGCGTTATTCTGATGTAGTAAGCTGCGATAAGCGCGATGAGCGTACGTATGAACATGTCTTTCTGGTGTTGAGGAGCCACTATGAACATTTTAGTTGTCGGCGGTGCCGGATATGTTGGAGGAGCGGTGACGGATCTTCTGGCAGGGACAACGCATAACACCCGGGTGTACGATGGTCTGCTATATGAAGAGAGCTATCGTAAGCATGTAGATTTTGTGGCCGGAGATATTCGTGACCGTGAAAATTTACTTCCACACCTGAAATGGGCGGATGTTGTTGTCTGGCTTGCAGCATTGGTGGGAGATGGAGCCTGTGCGCTTAACCCCGAAATCACGCAGGAGATCAATCAGGACAGCCTCGCCTGGATGGCTGCCAACTTCGATGGTCGTATTATCTTTATGTCAACCTGTTCTGTGTATGGTGCACAGGATGGTGAGCTGAATGAGGAGTCTCCACTCAACCCGCTTTCTGTCTATGCGGCCACAAAGCTGGCAGCAGAGGAGACGTTGACGAATAAAAATGCGATTATCTTCCGACTAGGGACGCTGTTTGGGGTGAGTGATCAGTTTGCCCGTATCCGCATGGATCTTGTGGTAAATACGCTCACTGCCCGTGCCTTCTGCCATGGCAAGATCAAGGTGTTCGGTGGAGACCAGTTCCGTCCTTTGCTGCATGTGCGGGACGCTGCTTCGGCAATTGTCGGCAGTGTCGGTACATCGTATACCGGAGTATTCAACCTGCATCGCCAAAACGTTCGCATCATTGACTTGGCCTATCAGGTACGTAACCATTTTCCTGATCTTGAAATAGAGACGACGCCGATGCATTTCCAGGATGCCCGGAACTATCGGGTGAATAGTGACAAGGCACGGCATGTGTTGGGGTTCAAGCCGGTCTGCTCAATTGATGACGGCATTGAGGAGGTAAAAGACCTCCTTATTACCGGCAGGCTGAAAAACGTGGATAACCCTCGTTATACCAACCAGCAGTTCCTGTCCATGTTCAGTACTCATAAGCTTGGTGGGAGAATGCAATGATATTAAAAGACACGCCGCATCTTATCGAGGGGGGGCTGGCTGTTGATGATCGCGGCTCCGTCTCTTTTGTCAATGGCTTCGGATTGGAAGGAGTGAAGCGGTTTTATGCCGTTGCCAACCATCAGCAGGGATTCATACGGGCCTGGCATGGTCACCGTCATGAGGCAAAATATGTCTATGTAAATCAGGGCAGTGCACTGGTGTGTGCAGTCAAGGTTGATAACTGGGACAATCCCTCGCAAGAACTGAACATTGAACGCTTTGTCCTTAGCGAAACGAAGCCCTCGGTCCTTTATATCCCCGCTGGTTTTGCCAACGGCTTTATGTCCTTGACAGCCGACGCTCGGCTGATGTTCTTTTCGACCGCTACGGTAGAGGAAAGCCGTAACGATGACATACGGTTTGACTCCCGTTTCTGGAACCCCTGGCAGATTATTGAAAGGTAACTATGCTATGAAGCAGGTACTTGTTCTTGGCGGATCCGGAATGCTCGGCAGTATGGTTAGCGACCTGCTTTCAAATGACCCGGGACTGAGTATTACATCAACCGTTCGCAATAATCAGCTTGCGCAGCGATGGAGCAAGCTGGTGCCCACCTGCAGATGGGTCTGCTTTGACGCAGAAACTGATGATATCAGGGTGCTTCTTGCAACGGCCAAGTATGATGCTGTTATTAATGCAATTGGTATTATCAAGCCCTATATCAAGGATGACAACCGTGATCAGGTAGAACGGGCGATCAGGATCAACGCGCTCTTCCCTCATACCCTGGCATGGGCGGCTGCAACGTCTGGCAGCCGTGTCCTGCAGATTGCCACAGACTGTGTCTATTCAGGCAGAGAAGGTAACTATAGGGAAGAGGCTCTTCAGGATGCTTTGGATGTCTATGGCAAAACCAAGAGCCTTGGCGAGGTGCCGGCCAGCCATGTAACCCATATCCGTTGCTCAATCATCGGTCCTGAACCAAAAGGACACGTATCACTTTTGGACTGGTTTTTGGAGCAACCACAAGGGGCGACTGTCACTGGATTTACCAATCACCTCTGGAACGGTGTTACGACGTTGCACTTTGCCAAAGTCTGCAGCGCTATAATCAAATCAGGAATTGCCGTGCCGCAGAAGATCCATCTCGTGCCGACGGGCGATATTACCAAGGCAGAAATGCTGGAATGCTTCTCACGTGTATATGGTCGTAGTGATGTAACTATCAACCATAGTGAGGCTGCTACGGTCATTGACCGGACTTTGCAGTGCAGTGATCCTGGCTTGAATCAGCAGATCTGGCAGGCTGCGGGGTATGCTGTACCACCAACAGTGCCTGAAATGATTGCAGAAATGGGCCGTTTTGAGTTTCGCCTGTTCAGCCTTGACCGCCAGAACATGAGGCCTGCATGAAAATCCTTACCATCTTGGGTACCCGCCCTGAAATTATCCGGTTAAGCAGAATTATTGCAAAGCTTGACCAGCTCTGTGATCACGTTGTTGTTCACACTGGGCAAAACTATGATGTCAATCTCAATGATATCTTCTTTCAACAGCTCGGAGTGCGTGAGCCAGATCACTATTTGGGCGCCAAAGGGAGTTTTGGTGAACAGTTGGGTACGATTATCACCGGCATGGAGCGAATTTTTGAGGTTGAAAGGCCCGACAAATTTCTGGTGCTTGGCGATACCAATAGCAGTTTGGGCGCCATAGCCGCCAAACGCCTGGGTATACCGGTTTATCATATGGAGGCCGGTAACCGCTGCTACGACGACAGGGTGCCGGAAGAGGTAAACCGCCGTATCATTGACCATTCAAGCGATATTCTCCTGCCCTACACCGAACGTAGTCGCCAGAACCTGCTGCGGGAGGGGATCCAGGGAGAACGTATTTATGTCACTGGTAACCCGATTAACGAGGTTATCAAGTATTACCAGCCGCAGATTGATCGATCAGGCATACTGAAAAAGCTGGGAGTGGAGGCGGGCAAGTATTTCCTTGTCACCATGCACCGGGCCGAAAACGTGGACATAAAGGAGCGTGTCACGAACCTGGTTGCGGCATTTGACCTGTTGCAGAAGGAATATGGGCTGCCTTTCATCATCAGTACCCATCCGCGTACCAGGGGCCGTATGGAACAGTTCGGATTCGATACCTGCTCCCAGGGGATGCACTTTTTAGAGCCTTTCGGTTTCTTTGATTTCATTATGCTTGAGAAGAACGCCTTTTGCGTTCTTTCAGACAGTGGAACCGTACAAGAGGAGTGTGCCATCTTCGGTGTTCCCAACGTCACTCTTCGGGATGTGACTGAACGACCCGAAACGCTTGAATGTGGCAGCAATATGTTGAGCGGCGCTGAGATTGAATCAGTGATGACCTGTGTAAAGACCGTTCTTGCAAGTAATAATGGCTGGATTGCCCCGCAGGAATATCTAGCGGATAATGTAACTGAGACCGTCTGCAGAATACTATTGGGGTATCAACATGGGAGGCGCTAACAGGTCATGATAGCCAAACCGCTACCGCCCATAACGCCCAAACCCCATCACAATTATGTGGCTTTTTTTCTCACTCTGGCCTGCAACCTGTCCTGTCCGTACTGTATTAACCGCCATGGGGATGTATCTGCAGTTTCAGGCAGACCCCATATGTCGGCCGCTAACTGGGTTGCCGCTGCAAATCGTTTGGTGCTGCGTGACGACCTGCCGCTTACTCTGCAGGGTGGAGAACCCACGCTGCACAATGGTTTTTTCAGGATTGTCAACGAGGTTAAGCCTGAAATCAAGATGGATCTGATGACCAATCTGATGTTTGATGTGGATGCGTTCATTGCTAATGTACCGGTCTGGCGTTTTACCCGTGAAGCACCCTATGCCGCTATCAGGGCCAGCTACCATCCCGGACAGAATGATATTGATGACCTGATTGCCAAGACTTGTGCGTTGCAGGATGCAGGTTTCAGAATTGGCCTCTATGGCATTGAACATCCTGATCCGGAGATACGGAAACATATCCTTGGGGTTCAGGAACGTTGCCTGAGGCTTGGGCTTGATTTCAGACTCAAGGAGTTTTTGGGTGAACATACTAACCAGATGTATGGCACATTTAAATATCAAGACTGCGTTAATGGTTCAACGCTAAAGCGATGTCTGTGCAGAACCACCGAGTTGATTACAGACCCTGCAGGATATGTCTATAAATGCCACTCAGATCTGTACAGCGGCAGAAACCCGGTTGCGCACATTCTGGATGATAATTTCAATGAAGATGCTATTGACGAGTTTAGGGAATGCTTATGCTATGGGAGCTGTAACCCGTGTGATGTAAAGGTTAAGACAAACCGTTTCCAAGTTTTCGGGCATACCAGTGTGGAAATTCAGGATATTGAATGAAATCATACAATTTTGACGGGCATAAACTAATGTACCATCTGGACAGGGTGCAGGAATTCGTTTCCAGTGGCGATTGTTTTCCACTGTATGTGGAGATAAGTCCGGTTGGAAGCTGTAACCATCGTTGCTTGTTCTGTGCCTACGACTTCATTGGCTATCCCAACCGTAGACTTGAAACCGAGCGGACCTTGAAGCTGCTTGATGAATTTGCCGATGTGGGGTTGCGAAGCATTCTTTTTGCCGGTGAAGGAGAGCCGTTGCTTCATCCGGATTTGGCCATCCTGATTAACCATGCAAAAAATAATGGTATTGACGTCGGGTTGTTCACCAACGGGCAGTTGCTGACTTCAGAAAAAATCAAAGCTATTCTGCCGGCACTGACCTTTGTAAGGTTCAGTTTTAATGGTGGTAATGCTGAAAGCTACGCGCGAGTTCATCAGGTTAAGACGCACGCCTTTGACACAACCATCTCTGCAATACAGGAGTCGGTGGCCTTCAAAAAGGAACATGGACTGGAAACTGCCGTTGGAGCCCAGTTTGTCGTTATTCCCGAGAATATAGATTCACTTGTTGACGCAGCGGTAACACTGCGGGATGCCGGTGTAGATTATCTGGCGGTCAAGCCGTTTGTTCACCAGCATGAGCAGCAGGGATATCAAATGAATGAATCTCTCGACACGATGCATCTTGAACAGGTTCTGGCTGCTGTCGAGTCCTGTTCGACAGAAACCTTCAAAATAATGGTAAGAAAAACCGCTTTTTTGGAATACGGCATACGACGTTATTCCCACTGCTTTGGAACTTCGTTTATTTCAGTGGTAAACTCTGCCGGAGATGTTGCCACCTGTCTTCCCTATTGGGATAATCCTGATTTTGTGTTTGGTAACGTGTATCAGCAATCCTTTCGTGAAATATGGCAAGGGGAACGCCGCAAGGAGATAAAAGGAGTGCTGGAGGAACGGCTGGATGTAAAGTCGTGTCCCCCAAACTGTCGCCCCAATGCGATCAATGATTATTTGTATGAACTGAAGTTTCCTTGCGTTGAACACATCAATTTCATCTAGGAAATGCTATGCAGACCAAGATTTTGATCATCAAACTCGGCTATTCTGAAACCTTAGACCCTGAAATCGGGAAGGTTCCCAGCCTGGGTGACGTGCTCAGGACAACCCCCATACTATGGGCGCTACGGGAAAAGTATCCTGATGCCCATATTACCTGGCTGGTTTCTGAACATGCTGAACCGCTTCTGCATCGTAACCCCCTGATAGACCGATTACTGATTTGGGACAGTTTTGTCCCCTTCCAGCTCATGAAGGAAAAGTTTGATGTTCTGATTAATCTGGAGAAAATAGCTGGGGTTTGTGCCTTAAGCGACATGATAGATGCCTGGGTGAAGTACGGATTCCGTTTCGATTCGCTTTCCGGCAACTACCACGCCTATGAAAAAGGTTTGAATTTTATTAGTTATATTGAGGAGAAGCATTCAGATAAACCAAAGGGGTACTGGCAGCAAGTGTTGATTGAAATGCTTGGCATACCTTGGAAAGGGCAGGAGTATATCATTGGCTACAAACCAACTACTCTTGAAACTCAGGATATAGGCCTCAACTTTGAAGTGGGTTCAAAATGGCCGGTGAAGGGGATGCCGATGGAGCTCTGGCAAAAGCTGGAACAAAGGCTGATTGCACAGGGATACAGCGTGTCGTGGCAAGCAGGCCGCAAAAATCTGTTCGAGTATATGGACTGGATCAACTCATGCCGTATGATTATTTCTAATGACAGCCTTGGCCTGCATCTCGCCTTTGGATTCCACAAAAAGGTAATCGGGCTGTTCGGCCCGACCGACCCAAGTGAGGTCTACTTCTATACTGGAGGTAAGTTGCTCCGCTCTCCCTGTCTTTGCCCTGAAATGCCCTGTTTTGACGTAAAATGCAGAACCGGCCTGTTGTGTATGTCGGATTTTGATCTTAATGAAATAATTACCTCAGTTTCACAAAATCTTGGAGAATCAACCATATCATGAGCACCTACGACACCGCCTGCCGTATCCGGCGTACCATCATTGAGATGGCTAACCGTTCCAAGAGTCCACATGTCGGCTCTTGCCTCTCCTGTTCAGATATACTGGCCGTGCTGTATGACCGTGTCCTCCGGCTGGAGCGGTGGGATAACCGTGACATCTTTATTCTCAGCAAAGGGCATGCAGCTATGGCGCTGTATAGCGCATTGCATGCCAAAGGAATCCTGACAGAACAAGATATTGAAGGATATTACCAGAATGCAGGGACACTTCCGGCCCACCTTGACCGTTGTACGGACAAAGGGGTTGAGGTTTCGGCAGGATCACTTGGGCATGGTTTCAATATGGGGCTGGGCATGGCATTTGGATTTAAAAAGAAGAACAGTGATCGCAAAGTCTTTGCAGTGATCGGTGATGGCGAATCGCAGGAGGGCTCCATCTGGGAAGGGGCGCTCTTTGCATCCAAGCTTGGGTTGGATAATTTTACTGCAATTATGGATCACAATAATCTGCAAGGGTATGGGCGCCCTACGGAGATCTGTTCCTTTGAGCCGATGAAGGCTAAATGGGAGGCATTTGGATGGTATGTTCTGGAAGTGGACGGGCATGATCATCTTGCATTGCATAATGCTCTCACGGCGACATCGCCGGGCAGACCAAAACTCGTGATTGCCCGTACAACCAAGGGTAAAGGAGTGTCCTTTATGGAGGACCAGTTGATCTGGCATTATTACATTGTCACCGATGAGCACAAACGCCAGGCTTTGGACGAATTGTCATGAGAAATGCCTTTATCAATACCATACTGGAGGCTTGCTTAGGGCGTGACGATATATTTGTCATCAGCGGGGATGCAGGTCTCGGCGTGTTTGACACATTTAAAGAAGAACATCCTGACCGCTTTCTCAATCTGGGGGCCGCCGAGCAGAACATGATCGGCTTTGCCGCCGGTATGGCTATGACTGGATACAAGGTCTTGGTCTACAACATTATCCCGTTTGTACTCTATCGCTGCTATGAGCAGGTGCGTAACGACATCTGCTATCAGGAACTGCCAATCATTCTGGCCGGTATTGGCAGCGGCTTGACATATGCACCCCAAGGGATGACACATTACTCGGTGGAGGATCTGAGTCTGGCTCGTACCTTGCCCAATCTGACGGTATTGTCCCCCATTGATCCAATTGAGGCACGGTTGGCTGCTGATTACGCACTTTCTGCAGACAGGCCGGTATATGTCAGGCTTGCCAAACGGGGTGAGCCAGACATTCACACCGACAAACAGTTTGATATCAACAAGCCACAACGTCTGGTGGAAGGGAATATACCTGTAGCATTGCTCTGCCATGGCTCCATCGGCGAAGAAACGCTGAATGCCGCCCGGATGCTGACCGAGGAGGGAATTCAACCGCATGTCTTTTCGGTGCCAATGGTCCAGCCTCTCAACCGGGAGGCTCTCCTGCACAGCCTGCGAGGTGTGCAGATCGTTGTAACAATTGAAGAACATTATTGTTCCTGCGGCTTTGGCGCAGCTTTGCGAGAAGTTGTCATGGATTCAGATCTCCGCTGTTCTCTCACGACGTTAGGTATCCCGTCTCAATTCATTCATGAAGTACATGATACGGCAGGGATGAGGAAGCTGTTCAAAATTGATGCTGTTTCGATAGCCGACACCGTCAGAAAACTATTGAAAGGTTGAGACAGATGGGACTGCTACGGAACTATTTCACGCCGTTGCATACCAGCACCAAACGGGATTACCTGTCCCGGATGTGCGATGCCAAAGTAGAATGTATGAAGGTTGCCAGGCAATTCGATGCTGATTTTTGGGATGGTGAACGTCGTTACGGCTATGGCGGTTTCAGGTATGATGGCAGATGGCGGACGGTTGCTGAACAGCTGGTCAAAGATTACGGCCTTGCCGGGAATTGCTCCATTCTTGATGTCGGCTGCGGCAAGGGCTTTCTGCTGTACGAGCTGCAGCAGTTGCTGCCAAACGCCCGCATTGCCGGTTTTGATATCTCAGAATATGCCATTGCCAACGCTAAAGTTGAGATTCGTGATAAGCTTTTCATACATCGGGCGCAGGATCCATTTCCGTTTAAAGATCATGAGTTTGATTTGGTGATCTCGTTGACTACCCTGCACAATCTACATTTGCCGGATTTGAAGATGGCGTTGCAGGAGATGGAGCGGGTTGGCGGACGGAAGTATCTGGTCGTTGAAGGATACCGAAACGAACTGGAACTGTTTAATCTCCAATGTTGGGCATTGACGTGCGCTGCCTTCTTTACTCCCGAGGAGTGGGTATGGTTGTTTAGGGAGTTTTGTTACACTGGTGATTATGAGTTTGTCTATTTTGAATAAATTCGGTAGTCGGAGAGTTTAATGGGGCTCCTTTATACCCGCATGAAAATATTTCATTTCAAGGACAAGCTTGATTCGCTTCCCGCAGATTCAGGACGAATTATTGCTCCGCTGAACGTGCGGATTAAGCCCACCAATGCCTGCAACCACAACTGTTGGTACTGCGCCTACCGGGCTGAAAATCTGCAACTGGGGCAGGATATGAACCTGAACGATTCCATCTCCCGGGAAAAAATGATGGAGATTGTCGACGACCTGGTGGAGATGGGGGTGAAAGCAGTTACTTTTAGTGGCGGTGGCGATCCATTCTGCTATCCGTATCTTTTGGATACGGCACAGAAACTTGCCGAAAGCCCGATCAAATTTGCGGCGCTGACCAATGGCTCACGTTTGTCAGGAGAAGTCGCCAACATATTTGCCCGCCATGCCACCTGGTTGCGTATCTCCATGGATGGTTGGGATGATGCCAGTTATCAGAAATATCGGGGCTGTCCCGATGGAGAATTTTCCAAAATCATCAAGAACATGGAACAATTTAAGAGCGTTGGCGGGGCCTGTTATCTGGGGGTCTGCATCGTGGTTGACAAAAGCAATTATACCCATGTGTACGAGTTGATAAAAATCCTGAAAACGGCAGGTGTTGACAGCGTTAAGGTGTCACCATGCATTATCAGTAATCTTTGTGATGATAACTACAACTACCATGTTCCGCTTTTTGAAACGGTCAAGGAACAAACACAACGGGCGCAGCAGGATTTTGCCGGTGCCGGTTTTGAATTGTACGATGCCTATCATTATCAACTTGGCACCTTTGCAAAAAACTATACTTGGTGCCCCTACTTGCAGGTTGTGCCGGTAATTGGTGCCGACCTCAATGTGTATGCCTGCCATGATAAAGCCTACAATATGGAGGAAGGGTTGTTGGGATCAATTGCAGATACTCGTTTCAGTGATTTCTGGTTTTCAGATAAGAACAGGTTTTATCGCATTAATCCGAGTCGCGACTGTAATCACCATTGCGTTGTTGACAGTAATAATCGCATGATTGCCGAATATCTTGATGTTGATATGAATCATCTTGATTTCATGTAGCCACATGCACAACAGGCCCTTCTCCAACGTGGTCATATTCGGAGGTTCCGGCAAGCTTGGTTCCTCGCTTGCTTCAATTATGGCGGGCAACTTCTGTACCGTCATTACTCTTGATCGCTCTGCCTGTGATGTTCGTGAACATGATCAGGTGCGGTACTGTATTGAACAGGCCAAGCCGGACGTCGTTATTAACGCCGTTGCCTATAATGGTCTGGATGCGTGTGAAAATGATCCGCAGCAGGCAATGGCGGTAAATACCCTCTTCCCCAGGCTTTTGGCAGAGTTGTCAATCCTTCATGGTTTTTTGCTGGTGCATATCAGCAGCGATGCTGTTTTTAGCGGTACAGGTAGTGATTGTTACCATGAGTCAAGCGCTGCCGCTCCTATCAACATGTACGGTCTTACCAAGTATGGAGGTGACTGTTTTGTCTCTGCCATTGCGAAGCATTATTACATCGTTCGCATTTCTGTGCAGTTTGGTAGTACACCAGGCAAGGCACAGTTTGTTGAGAAGATGTTGGAACAAATTCAGCAGGGTAGAAACAGTTTGAAGGTTTCTGACGATATAGTCGCCTCTCCCAGTTATAGCAGAGATGTTGCTGAAAAAATCAAAGAGCTGATTGACAGACAAAGTCCCTTTGGTCTGTACCATATTGCAAATGAAGGTAAAGCCTCACTTTATGAGCTGATAAGGGAACTGGCCAGGATTATGGGATCGGACGTTATCGTGGAGCCGGTACCACACAGTACATTTCCATCTCGCAGCTTGAAAAATATCCATACCCCGATCTGCTCGGAGAAAATTCCGCCATTACGTCCTTGGAAAGATGCGTTAATGGCGTATTGCTTGGAATTACAGGTAAAAGGCAAAGGACAGGCACATGGCTGACGCTACCTATCGCATGGACGGACATAAACTCTACTGGCATCTTGACCGGGTTAACGACTGGATGGACGGAAAACGTGTTGCGCCTCTGCATATAGATGTCGGCCTGAGTAAAGGGTGTAATATCAAATGCCATTACTGTTTTGGCGTGGTTCAGGGTAATCGTTATAATGAGGGTAAAAACATCTTTTTCCCTCGAGAGCCGTTATTACGCTATGTACGGGAGGCTGGCGAGGTTGGCGTCAAATCCATGGCCTTGATTGGAGAGGCGGAGCCGCTGCTCAACCCGCATGTCTATGAGGCGATTGCTGTCGGTAAAAACTCCGGGGTTGATATTGCGCTTGGTACCAATGGCGTTCTATTTGATACTGGCAAAGACGGAGAAATGGCGCTTGAACATCTTACCTGGTTGCGCTTTAACATCAGCGCCGCATCGGCTGAATCATATCTGAGCCTGCATAATAGCCCTGATTTTGATGTCCTGATGGAAAAGATTAAATTTTGCATCAGGACCAAGCGGAAAAGAAATATTCCGGTAACCATTGGTTTTCAAATGGTTTTGACGCCGCAGGATATCGATGAAGTGCTGCCGCTTGCCCGGTTGGCAAAAGAGTTGGGAGTCGATTATCTGGAGATCAAACATTGCGGTGACACGGTAAATAATGATCTGGGCATTTTTAACAAACTTGGCATGTATGACCAGTTTAAGGGGATCTTGCTGCAGGCAGAGCAGGAATCAACTGAAACATTCAAGGTTGTTGTGAAGTGGGGGAATATCAACCAAAAAGGGCAGCGTAACTACAATTGCTGCCTTGGTGCTCCCTTCTTGCTCTACTCCAGTGGTGACGGTAAGCTTTATCCCTGCGGTATGTTCTTTTCGTACCGTGAGAAAGAGTTTTGCCTGGGAGATCTGACCAAGCAATCGTTTAAGGACATACTGGAGAGTGACACGTACTGGGCTATCATGAAGAAGGTACAGACTGAGATCAAGGTACATGAAGAATGCTACGCCAGCTGTAAAACCAACGCAATTAATGAATTTTTGTACCTGTTGAAAAATCCTCCTCAACATATCAATTTTATTTAGGAGTTAACAATGGAAGATAAATATATCAGTGAGCATATTGAATATAAAGACGAAGAGCGTATTCGCCTGGGTATGATGTCGAGCCATCGTTGGCGGATGGATCCGAAGGTGCTGTTGTTCTCAATGGCGCGGTATAAATTTATTGCCAAGATGCTGGCGGGTAAGAAAGATGTTCTTGAAGTCGGCTGCGGCGATGGCTGGGGTACCAATATTGTAATTCGCGAGGTCGGTTCAATTCACTGCGTTGATATGGACCCGGTTCTGGTCAAAGAGTGTGAAGAGATGAAAGTGGACGATCAGATCACCTTTGCCCTGCATGATCTTCGTAAGTCTCCGGTGTCACCACCGCGGGATGCAGTGTATCTGCTGGATGTACTGGAACACTTGGAAAAAGAGGATGAAGATATCTTTTTGAAAAATATAGCCGCTTCAATTACAGCGGACGGTGTCTGCATCGTAGGTATCCCCAGCCTCGAAAGCCAGGAATATGCTTCCAAACCGAGTCGAGCCACTCATGTTAACTGCAAAAGTGGCAACGACCTGAAGCAAACGTTGGAAAAGTATTTTAAAAATGTATTTCTCTTCGGTATGAACGATGAGGTTGTGCATACTGGTTTTACTAAGATGTCTCACTATCTGCTCTGCCTTTGTGTCGGGGTACGGTAGTTGATACACCGTGTTGCACTAATCGTTCTGTATGACGACCAGCGGCATGTTCTCCTGCAGCACAGGTCGGATGATGCTCCTTTTTTTCCTGGCTACTGGGCCTTTTTTGGTGGCGGTTTCGAACAGGGTGAAACATCTCTTGATGCTGTCATTCGTGAGACAGGTGAGGAGCTGTGTTACAGCCTGGCTGCCCCGCAATTTGTCATGGAGCAACCATTTTCAGTCAATGGACTCGACTGTCGAATGTATCTTTTTGTAGAGCGGTATTATGGCGACAAAAACAAACTTCAATTATGTGAAGGACAAGGATGGGGATGGTTTGCGGCAGGCGAAACGGAACAACTCTTGATGACGGAACATGATCGTAGAGCACTTCAAGCTGCATGGGATTTCATCGCCGGAGCTCCCTCATGAACGTACCTCCAGATACGGTCAGCAACCTGCAACCATCGAACGGACAACGAAAACGACTTTTGCTGGCATATCCCAATATGCGCTGGCAGAAAGAAGATAGTGTCACACTCTGGAATCTTGACCCCACGGCCCTCTGTTTGCTGGCAGCCATGGTTAAAGATCTTGTGGATGTCAAAATACTTGATGCCCAGTTTTATGATCTGGATAAAGGTGCGTTCAAAAAAGAAATTTCAGAATATGCGCCTGATTTTGTTGGGCTATCCTTGCTAACCAGCGAGTATGAAGAGGCGTTGTACTGTGCAGCCCGCTTGGTAAAGGAATGCAATCCCCATATCCAGGTTGTTGCCGGTGGTGTCCATGTTACTGTCATGCCGGAACATGTCATGGAAACATGTTCTGCTATCGATTATTGCGTCATCGGTGAAGGAGAATATGTCCTTAGGGACTTGCTTCAATTTTTGCAGGGTTTGGGGGCACTACCGGAAAAAGGGCTTGCCTTTCGTGGCAACGGGATTGTTGTACAGCAACAGGTCATAGTGGATGATTTATCAAAACTTCCCTGGCCTGATTACGGATTGGTTGATTACGCCGCCTATATTCAGAAACCTCAACGCAGTTTTACCTCTAACCAGCCACCTGCCTATCCCTATACCCGCATGGTAACAACCCGTGGTTGCCCGTTTGGATGCAGCTTTTGCCAGGTTGAAACCATTGCCGGGCGCAGGGTGAGAACACGTGATCCGGTGGATGTCGTTAATGAACTGGTATATTTGAAGGAACGCTACGGCGTGCGTTCCATTGTCTTTGATGAGGATAACCTTCTGCTGGGGGAGAACGACTACGCCCAGCGACTCTTCAGAGAAATGATCAACAGGAAGTTGGGCCTTCCTTGGATAGCATCGGCATTCGCACTCTTTCTGATAACCGATGATCTTCTTGATTTGATGAAGGAATCAGGGTGTGTTGGTATAAACGTGGCGATTGAATCAGGCAATGAACGGGTGTTGAAGGAGATTGTCCGCAAGCCGATCAAAAACCTTGCAGCTATACCGGCAATAATAGCCAAGGTGCAGTCAAAAGGTATCTACTGTATTGCCAATTTTATTGTCGGCTTCCCCGGTGAAACCTGGAATGAAGTTAGGGAGACCATTGCATTTGCAGAACAGTGTGGTGCAGATTATGTCAAGATTTATGCAGCGGTGCCGTTGTACAAGACGAAGCTGTATTATCTGGCAAAGGAAAGAGGCCTGTTACTCTGCAATGACGCAATTCCTAAGGTTGACTGGCGTTACGGCCAGATAACTTCGGATGAGTGGACAGCAAAGGATATCAGTGTGTTGCGGGTGTATGAGTGGGACCGTATCAATTTTGTCCCTCATAAGATCAAAAGGTTGCTTGAAATTACCGGCGCAACTGAAGAAGAGTTGAAGGCTGTGCGTAAGAATACTAGAGATAATCTGACTTGGTGACCAAAGAGCACTAGCAGCACTTCTTCAGGAGCAAGAATGATTAGTATACGGAGCGGACAGAACGCAAGCCATTCGTCTATTCCATGCTGCGGGGGCGTCATATGTCTCTCTTAGCGTCAGGCGTAAATGCATTGGATGATTTGGACTTGCTGATACCAGCGCCACGTCTTTCATCGCTTAATTTCATGTTTACAGAAAAATGTAATTTGAAATGCGTGTATTGTCCTCAGCATTCAGTTTCCAGGCCTATGATGGATGCATCAGCAGAGCTACTTCAGGTTATTGTTACTTACATACTAAATAACCATATCCAATCTGCGGGAATCGGGTTTTATGGTGAAACTCTGTGTTTTAAAGGGTGGGAGTCGTATGTACAGATACTTCTAGATGCTGGTGTCAGTATGTCGCTTTGTTCAAACTGGAATCATAAATTGAGTAACGAGGAAGTAGACGTTTTAAGCAGGTTTAGCTTTCTCCAGTTTAGCATTGATACTGCCGATCAAGAACTTCTCCGCTCCATCCGCCCATCTGCTGATATTAAAGTTATTCTTTACAATATGCACTTGATTCGCAGTAGATCGCTCCTTAATGGAATGCCGATTCCGACGATCATGTGGTGCAGTGTTTTAAGTAACAGGAACATTCCTGTTTTGTCAGAACTTGTTGCTATGGCCATTTCAAATGGTGTGGCAAAAATTAACTTCAATGAGCTGGAATATTACTCTGAGTCTTCTCAAGAATTGGTGAGCGTCTTTGATCTGCATGGGAGAGATTTTATTGTTGCGGTTGACGCCATTGAGAAGATGGATCGCTTGGCAAAGAAATATGGGGTGGAAATAACCTATGCTTTTAATTCTTTTCTCCAGATGCTGCATGAGAGAAAAAACAGGGAACTAGACTATTTGGCAAATGGATTGTGTGCAGGCGACGATCAAATGCACCGTACCCAGGTAAGTGGGATTCAGGGCGTCTCAAGCCATTTATCAATCAGGGCCACCAGTATCCAGCCAAGTGAGAATGGTTGCCATACCCGATTGTGTCTTGCTCCTTGGAATAGTGTCTATGTTCTTGCCGACGGAACCGTTTGTACTTGTTGTGTCAGAGGAGAGAGCATGGGGAGGATTACAACTGAAACATCCCTTGACGACATACTTGCAAGTAATACTTACCGGGAATTCAGGTGGCGGTTGTTGACTGGCAATATCATTGACAATGCCTGTCTTGCCTGCCCTGTAACTCCAATCGTCAAACCGGTAGAGTTACTTTATCATGTCAGCAATTTGCTCAAGGTAAAATATGCATAATCTGATAACTACTGGAGAATGATTTGAAATTTCACATTATTTCCGTTGTATGGGGAAGAGCCTATGTGGATTTTTTTCTGCTGGTTACACTTCCCAATCAGCTTTCCACTGGTAATTTAGCTGCATTTACAGCGGGCAATACTACCTATAAAATCTATACCGATGAACAGGATGCAATAGTTATTCGAGCATCTGAAGCGTTTCGTCGTCTGAGCAGTCTGTTAAAAACTGAAATAATAATCATTGACCATCTGCAGCATGACTATAAATATACCCGCATGACACTCTGTCATAAATTGGCCATACATGATGCCTATCATGACAACGCCCGTGTCGTACTTCTTCCGCCAGATGTTATTTATGCAGAAAACTCATTTGCCCATCTTTTTAATGTAGCCCAGAGTGGCAAGCCGGTTGTGTTGATGGCAGCACCGCGGGTTCAAAGGGAGAGCTTTATTCCGGCGGCTGTAGAAATGTTCTGTGACCAGCCAACAGGAACAATCAGCGGATCATCACGTGGCCTGATGCAACTGGTAATGAGCCATTTTCATCCAGTTTCAGTGTCGAATTTTTACAACACACCTGATGCCAATTTGTGGCCTTCACAACTCTATTTTGACGTGCCGGGCTCAGGATTTATTGCCCATTGCTTTCACTTGCACCCGCTCATGTTCATCCCGCGTTCCCCCAACACAACTTTTGAAGGGACAGTTGATGCCGACTATCTCCTGAACGCATATCAGGACGTTAGTGACATTCATATCCTCGATGATTCTGATCAGTTTCTGGCGGTCGAGCCGTGTGATACGTCATATAAATCCGCTAGAAGCAGTTCTGGTTATGAGTTTTTTAGATTAATAGAATGGATTCAGAGGAATACCGATTCACACCACCGTAAATTTGTCACTCATCCCATTATGTTCCATTACACGGATGTAAGCCTTGAATGGGATAGGGTTGAAGAAACCGCAACCATGGCTTTGTCCATGATGATGAAATATGTACACTGAACGTAATCATTATGCCCGCGTTTATTAATTCTCTGGCTGATATCCCACTTTTTCAGAGAGTCTGCCTATATGGATTAGGGGAGGGCTGCTACCATTTTTTGCAGCTAGTAAAAGAGCATCGGGCGGATATTGAGATCGTATCACTCATAGATGACAGCAAGACGGTTTCATCCACCCCCTTCAAGGTAACCAGGCCAGAATGTCTCGAAAATGACAAATTCGACATGATACTGGTAACGTCTGCCTATTGGGTTGCAATTTGCAGAAAGCTGGATTCGCTCTCCATCAGAAGTTACATGGTTGTTAATCCGTATCTTCTGTATGAGCATGTGATTATGACCGATGCTGAATCTGTAGCATGGCATGACAGCTTTAACAGAACATGCGAGCTGCTCGGCTCATCAGAACAACAAGAACTCTATCAATTGGTTGTTGGTAGCAGATCAATTCAGCCGGATATGCAGCAAAATCTGTATGATTATTACCAAGCCCATCAAAACCCAAAGACTGAATATCTTGAGTTTATCAATTTAAGCCATTTTACAACCATTATTGAGGGCGGTGTGTTCGACGGAGCAAATACGGCTGTATTTGCAGGGGAAGCGCGTGGATCTGGCTGTATATACGGTTTTGAGCCGAATCTTGATGCTGTAGTTGATCGACGTCTGTCGTCGATATCTGCCGATGCAGCAGTAATCAAACTTTATTCTTTAGCATTGTGGAGTCATCGGGCAGTACTATCATTTTACAAGAACAGCCAAAACTTACCTGGAGCCAGGATCGTTTCAGAATCTTCAGAGCTTCCTGAATTAGCTGAAGTGCAGGCAATTTCAATAGACGAGTTTGTGGCTGAAAATAATGTGCAGAAGGTCGATTATATAAAATTAGATGTTGAAGGCGCTGAGCTTGACGTGATCAATGGCGCTGTCAACACATTACAGCGGGATCGACCACAGTTGGCTATTTGTATCTATCACAGAAAGGAACATCTTTTTAGCATACCTCTGTATCTGGATTCAATTTTAACCGGGTATCATTACTATATCGGTCATTATTCGCCAACATTTTGGGACACTGTCTGGTATGCAGTACCAAAGGAATTAGCTCGTGACAGTATTTTAAAGTGAAGGGATGTCAATTGAAGCCTGATACTATCCTGGTGCGCCAAGGCGATATACTACAAAACAAGGGATTATATGAGGAGGCTGCCGAATGCTATATTCGTGCAATTGCCATGGACTCATCTCATGTCCACGCCTATGTCCGACTGGGATGCGTCTGGCTGCATCAAAACAAGTTTAATGATGTCGCGGTGATCTATCGGAAGGCCTTGACATTTGATCGCCTTGAACCGGCAGAACTGCAGCAGATCGCCTGCTTCATAAAAACATCCGCTAGATTTGAAGTGTTGCATGATGAACTGCATGCTCAGCTTGTTGATGCTTTTATCGATCGTGTTTTAAGTAAGGTTGTCCTGGGTTTAGGTGCTAATACGCATGAAATGGCTGCTGTTTGGGACTTCCGTTCACAACCCTATTCTATCGGTGATGTAATCCTCCTCTACCAGGTAGTTAATTTTCTGTCGTTTGTTCGTGGAATTCCTCATGTCAAAATGTTGTTGATTGCAGATCCGCTAGAGCCGGCACGTCAGTCGTTTGTCAAACTTGGTGTAAATGCAGAAAATTATCTTGATCACATTATAAAGCTGCTTCCTGTCTTTATGCTGGGTGAAAAAGTAACTTCACTTGCTATTGAACGTTCTGAAGAGGTAGCTCTTAAGGAAATAGCAGACCAATCGGCTGTTGTATGGCCGCCTGCAGAACTCGTGGTCAGTGGAATTGACCTGAACAATCTCTCGTTTAAACTACTTAATATGCTGTACGAAAAATACTCGGTGATGCCTGATCTGGAAATCAGAAAGTCCCTTTCCCAGTGGGCAGCTGATTTCATCATACAAAAAGGAGAGGGACGTATCGCCATTGCAGTTCAAATACGAAATACGCACAGTTATAATCTCAGCCGTAATTCGAATATGGCTGCTTGGCTTGAGCTGTTTGAGTACAGCGAAAAGAGCCTTCCTGTTACTTTCTTTGTCATATGTGCAGCAAGTGAAATAGACGATCGGCTTAGGTCGAGAAAGAATGTTGTTGTTGCTAAGGATTATAGAACTACCGTTGATCAGGATATGGCTTTGGTTAAAGAATGCTCAGCATTTTTGGGGGTTTCATCGGGACCAGGCACAATCGCATTTTTTGGGCGAAAGCCATACTCTATTGTTAACGCACATATAATGGAAGGAATGCTGCCGCATTTAAAAAAGGAAGAGTGGGGGTATTCGTTTGTTTATGCGACGGAAAATCAGCGGATTATTGCAAGCGGTACTGAACACTTTGAGCTGCTAGTGAAAGAACTTGAAATGCTTGTAGCGGGAGCCAGTATTGATTGTAAGAGTAATAATTCTGGTGCATTTGGAAACTATATGAGTGAGTTAAGGCTTGATTGACTCATGGTCTGAGCGACAGGCCATCTATCCTTTAGCGTAATTACAGCATGGGAAATGGTATCCTTTATGCCGTATTTCAACATAAAGCCGCGTGTTGGAGACCGTTTTGATTTAATAATTCAAGACGATGACAGAGTTGGACCCTTTGCACTTTCCTATCTTGCAGAGTTTCCTGCCGGTCTTAAGCTGGGTGGGCACACTGTTGATGCTCAGACGTTGTTCAGCTCTTTTACAAATGGCTACGTATTCCCGACAGAAGTGTCTAATGCTAAAGTACAACCCAGGGTAGCGTTTACCATAAAAAGCTCTTCTGCAAAAGGTGGCGGCACTATCAATGTATATCGTTACGTCAATTGGCTTGTGGCGTTGGGAGTGGATGTAACCATTTATTCAAATGACCAAAAGCCGGATTGGACCACTGTTAGCGCCAGATTTGTTGTTGAGCAGGATGATGCCAAACGATACGCGTTGATAGACGAAACGGTTATTGTTGTCTATTCGATACTCGAACTCATCCCCCTCCTCAGATATTGCAGTACCGCCAATAAGCGTATATTCCACTTTTGCCAGGGCCTTGAAGAGTTTCATTATATCCGTGTTCCAAAGGAGAGGATGCTTGAGCCGATTCCGATTTTTGATCTACTGAACAGTTTGCCGATAGGGCGGATTGCAGTCTCTCGGCATATAGAAAGTTATTACCTGCAGAAATACGGACAAACAATTCATACGATAGTCAATGGAATAGATTTACTGACCTTTACCCCACGCTCCCCCAGGCAAATCAGCAACCATGTGACCATTCTTACGGCAGGTAATCCGGCGCAGTGGCTTAAAGGTGTGCCTCAAGTGGTTGCCGCTGTGAGCGTGCTAGTCCGTAGATTTCCAGAAATCTTATTTGAGGTGGTAAACTGCTGTGGCGAACGGATGCCTCCTGATCAGTTACCCGATTTCAGTACTTTTCAAATAAAATATTCCATCCATTTCGAACTCACCCCTGAAGAAATGTGTCAAATGTACCATAGGGCCGATATCTATGTGAACGGCTCGCTCTACGAAGGGTTCGGTTATCCCACTCTTGAAGCTATGGCGTGCGGCGTGCCGGTTGTCCATGTTGATAATAATGGTTTGGATGGCATTGTTAAACATGAAGAGAACTGTCTGCTTGTCACGGCTGAAGATATCGGGGCGATGGCGAACGCAATCCAACGTCTGATTTTTGATCAGCCATTGCGTGAATGTATTATAGGCAACGGTTTTAAGATCGCTCAAAACTATTCTCAATCAAACCAGTTTTCCATGTTTGTTGAACAGTTTCAGGATATCCTGGGTACGACCTTTGACCAGGCGCGGGTGGAAGCTGTACAGAGAGGTTTGCGGGGGGGGGCAACTACTGGACCGCTCTTTTCTGTTTTGATTCCCACCTACAACCAGGCACAGTATCTTCCGGCCTGCCTGGATAGTCTGCTGCATCAAAGCTGTGATGATTGGGAGGCCGTCATTGTTGATGATGGTTCTGGAGATGACACCGCAAGCGTGCTGAACAGGTACGCGGCTAGGGACAAGCGCTTCAAGGTATACCATAAGCAAAATGGTGGTGTCGGATCTGCATTGAATGTGGCACTTGCGCATGCAACTGGCGAATGGATCTGCTGGCTTTCATCAGATGATATGTTCTGCCCGGACAAGTTGGAGCTTCATCGTCAGTATTTTTTGAGCAATCCTGAGTGTTCTTTTTTTCATACCGGCTATTGGGTGCTGGAAGAAGCCACCCAGCACATTATTCCGTTTTCTCCCCCACCTGACTTTATTCCACCTGATTCGCTACAGCTCCTGAAGTTTTTTCAGATCAATTATTTCAACGGGATCAGTATTGCGGTGCGGCGGTCTGTATTCCGTACCGTCGGGAGATTCAGGGAGGATCTGCGGAATGGCCAGGATTTCGATCTGTGGCTCAGGATTACCGCTCAGTTCCGCTCTGTTTACCTACCGGAAAGAACCTGTGTTACTCGCGTGCATTCCTCCCAGGGTACAAGTCTATCGATACATGCAGGTATCTATGATTCTGCAGCTTCTTGCCTGGCTTTCCTCAACTCCCATCCCTTTGAACGTTTGCTACCCGGTCTTGATCTCAGCAATCAGATGCAGGCTGTTAATGCCGTTGATGCTGTCCTATCCATTCTTTGCGATGCAACATCATTTATAAATCGTTGCGGTTTCGGCTCTGCTCTTGTTGAGCGCATGCATGAATGGCTTGATGGCACGGACGGGAGGGCGTTGCGTGAGAGCATCCAGATTAAGATCAAGGATTGTCTTGCAAGGTGTGAAACAATGGCGCCTCCCGATGTCCAAGAGGCGCTGAGCCTTCTCCTTAGTAGTTCTTGCGCACGTTACATTTTTCAGCCGCATAGCGAGCCCGAAGATATTATACGGCAGATAAGCCGACTGGCATTGGCAGGGCACCCTGAAGCAGAAAGTCTTAACGACTATTTGCAAAGACGATTTGATCAAGGGAACAGGAGTGTCAAAGCACAGCCCCTATTTACCGTCATTGTCCCTACTTATAATCAGGCCCACTATCTGCCTGCCTGTCTTGATAGTCTGCTATCCCAGAGCTGTTCAAACTGGGAGGCATTGATCATCAATGATGGTTCTACCGATGCCACTCCCCAGGTGCTAGAAAAGTATGCGCAGCAGGATGAGCGCTTCAGAGTATTTCATAAAGAAAACGGTGGGGTAGCAACTGCGCTTAACCTTGGGCTTGCACAGGCAAAGGGTGAATGGATTTGCTGGCTTTCATCGGACGATCTCTTTGAGGCGGATGCATTAGAGATATTCATGCATGCCATTTCCGAGAATCGGGACGCTCGCTTTTTCCATAGTGAATTTTCCGAACTTGAGGAAGAAACCGGAAGAATTGTTCCCTCTCCTGCAAACAGACCTCATTTAATTCCTGGGGCTGAGCGACAGACCATTACATTCTTTAACGGCAATTATGTCCACGGCATTAGTATTGCCGTCCACCGGTCGGTCTTTTCTGCAGTGGGAAACTTTAACCCTGAGCTGAGAAATGCCCAGGATGTTGATATGTGGTTACGCATAAGTGCCCAGTATCGTTTGGCTCATATTGACAAGCGAACCTGTATCACCCGTATTCATGCCTCTGCCGGTACATTTGGTTTTCCCGAGGCGGGGCCGATGGATGTTGCGCGAGCCTGCCTTGACTTCCTGAACAATAACCGGTTTTCGTCCCTGTTCCCTTTCCTTGATCTGACAGATGAGAATCATTGTGCGGCCGCTGTAGAAATGACGTTGCAGACAGCGCTGAACCTTGGTGCTGATATGTATAGAGGAGTCGGTTTTATACCGGCGCTGCTTGAACGGCTGAACGAATGGTTCAAGGCGGAATGCCCTGACCGGATACAAAAACACCTTATTACACGTCTTGAGCCCCTGTTTGCAGGTTTAAAAGGCGTATTGCCGCTAACTATCCGTGCAGCCCTGGATCGCCTGATCTCTCCTCTGCAGCGGAATGAAGGGTACCGTTTTCATGATCCCTATAAAGCTTTGGTTGATAATTACATTACTTATCTTGCAACCGGGAATCAGGCTGCTGCAGCCGTGCTGGAACGCTATTTCAGGCTTCAGAAAGGTGCTGTGGAGGTTTGTCTCAGTCGGGAAATAGCTCTAAAACTCCAAGAGCTTAAGGCGTATCAACAATCCGGTGCTTTTCCGGAAAGTTGCCATGCCCATGCCTGGCTTGATGGTTTGCAGGGGGTTGAGATAGGGCCTTCCAGCCACAATCCGTTTGGGCTTGATACGAAAAGCGTCGGAATCGATGACGACATATACGCGGAAGAACAACTGCGCCTGACAGGCTGCAAGGCCAAGCTGGATGTTGAGGCACATGCAGACAATATCCCTCTGCCGGATGAATCAGAAGATTTCGTTCTTGCATCCCACGTGATCGAACATTGTCCAGATGTTATTTCAACGTTACTGGAGTGGTACCGCCTGATAAGAGCAGGCGGCCTGTTGTATATGATTGTGCCGCATCGTGATGCCTCGCCAGGTGATGTGGGCAGGCCGCTGACGGCTTGGGAACATGTTCTTGACGATTTTGAAAAACAGGCCGATGAACACTCCGAACCGGAAGCAGGCCGTTTTGGGCACTGCCATTACCATGTCTTTGATGATATGAGCATGCGTGAAATAGTGGGTGTAATCTTTGAAACCCGCCTGCAACTGGTTGATTGTCTTGGGGTAGATGACAAAATCGGTAACGGTTTCACGCTGGTATACAGAAAGACGGCGGCGATTGATGACTCAACGCCCTGGCCTTTTTGGGAACGCTTCAGGAAACGGAGGGGTATGACCAGTCGTCCCGAAGAGAGATCAGACGTTTTTGTTAACATCGGCATGGTCACCTATAATCGTCTTGAGTTTACCCGTCAGGCAATCAAGGCGTTACTGGCCAATACCGGCTTTCCTTATGTCCTGAGCGTTATTGACAATGCCAGCACTGACGGTACGAGTGAGTACCTGCAGGAACAAAAAAGGCTCGGTGCGATAAAGAACCTTGTGTTGCTGCATGAGAATGTTGGTGTTGCCAAGGCCTCAAATCTGGCTTGGAGCCTTGAGCCCGATGCCTCCTACTATCTAAAGCTTGATAACGATATTGTGGTACAAAAAAGCGGTTGGCTGAACGGTATGGTGGAGGTCGTAGATGCCTTGCCTGAGGCAGGAATGGTTGCCTATAATTTTGAGCCGGTCAGTTATCCTGAATATGAACTGCGTGGTATCTGGAGCCGGCCCAAAAACGGCAGCCTGGGGGGGGCCTGTGTGCTTATCCCCAGAAGGACACATGAACTGCTTGGCTATTGGTGCGAGGAATACGGCCTGTATGGTGAAGAGGATGCAGATTATGGGTTCCGTAGTATGCAGGCAGGGTTGTTAAATGTGTATATGCTTGATGAAAATGTGGGCGTCCACCTTCCGGCAGGGAAAGCAGCACTGATTGATCCCCTGACATTGCTATCATCCGCTGGTGGGGAAGAAGAACTGTATGCTGATTACAGAAACTGGAAAGACGAGTTGCGCCGCAAGAATGTTCTCTCAGGGCATTTTGCCGGTAATCTCCAAAAATATGCACGGGCCGGCGGGGCTATTTATCTGGAAACAGCCTTTGCCAAGGAATGGCATCTAAGAGAAACCCAGAAGCATGATGCTATGAGGGCTGAAAAAATATCGGTATCAATTATTATCCCGGCATTTAACCAGGCTGCTCTAACAAGAAACTGTATCAATGCGTTACTTATCGGGCAAAGAGATGATGTTGAGATAGTGGTTGTAGACAACGGTTCCTCTGATTGGACGCCAGAATACCTGGTCAGCCTTGGCAGTACAATTAAACTGGTATCCAACCGGTCTAACCTTGGCTTTGCCAAAGCCTGTAACCAGGGTGCTGAAATTGCACAGGGGAAGTATCTGCTGTTTCTTAATAATGATACAGAGCCCCAGCCGGGCTGGCTAGACGCACTGCTTGTTCCGGCGGAGTCAGGTGCGGCTGATATTGTTGGAGCTCGCTTACTCTATCCAGATGGTACCATTCAGCATGCCGGAGTGGTGTTTGACAAGCAGGGACCACTGCACTGTTTCAAACGGATGCCCGCTGACATTGGTGAGGCCAATAGACCACGGTACCTGCAGGCGGTCACTGGCGCATGTATGCTGATAACGGCACAACTGTTTCAGCAACTTGGTGGATTTGACGAAGAGTATAAAAATGGTTTTGAAGATGTTGATCTTTGTCTGAGTGCTGTGCATCTGGGATATCGAGTCTATTACCAGCCGGATAGCGTGCTGATTCACCATGAGGAGAGCAGCCAGGGGCGTAAGCTGTATGATGAGGAAAATTATGCCCGTTTTCTCAGTCGCTGGCTAGGCCGCTGGCAGATTGATTGTGGATTGTATGGCATGCAAGTATCAATTATTATACCTGTTTTTAATCAGTTGAAATATACCGGGAGTTGTCTTGAAAAAGTATTTGCCACAATTCAGCAACTGTCCGGCAGCGTTGAAGTAATTGTAGTGGATAATGGCTCGACTGATGGTACGGCGGAATATTTAAAGACTTTTGGAAAAAGAATACAGGTTATTAATCATGCGCAAAATACCGGTTTTGCAAGAGGTTGTAACAGTGGTGCCAGGATAGCCCAAGGCCGCTATCTGTTGTTTCTAAATAATGATACATCACCTTGTGATGGGTGGCTTGAGGCGATGTTGCAGGTTTTTGACCAGGAACAACGTGTGGGTATAGTCGGCTCTAAGCTGTTGTTTCCTGATGGCAGCATTCAGCATGCAGGGGTGGCTATTGTACGGGACCCCTATCTGGCAGCTGAATTAAGTCCTTGTCATGTCGGGTATCAAAGAAGTGATGGCCCCGAATACAGCCAGATGCGAGAATTTCAGGCGGTAACTGCTGCCTGCATGATGCTTCCGGCACAACTGTTTCGACAGGTCGGTGGCTTTGATGAAGGATACTGGAACGGCTTTGAGGATATAGACCTCTGCTTTAAGGTGCATGAAGCTGGATACCGGGTCGTCTACCAGCCAGCAAGCGTAGTGATCCATTACGAATCAAAGTCCGGTACAGAGCGAAAAGAAGCAGAATTACAAAATCTGCAGAGATTGCAAGACCGATGGGTTGGCAAAATACTGCCTGAATATGTGAGAACAAGCCTTGAACAGGTGAAATCACTTAGGCCAGAAGGTTGATTACTGCTTGCATATTCTCAAGAGATAACTAGAATCACCAAATAATCCAACTGTAAGTGAGGTGCTGCAATGCCCAACTCCGTTATTCCGTACAACCAATATGAAGCCCAGAACGCCTATCAGCGTCTGAGGACCTGTTTGTCCCGAGAGTCTGCGGAGGCGATTGCAGAAATCAAGACTTTCCTGAAGATGTTTCCGGATGTGCCGCTTGCCCATAACGATCTGGGGGTACTCTATCACCAGTCCGGCAATGATCTGCTTGCATTGGCCCATTACGAGAAGGCCAACCGGCTGCAACCGAATAATCCGATTGCCATCAAAAATCTGGCAGAATTTTATTTTGTTGTCCTGGGTTGGACCGACGATGCGATTGAGATGCTGACGGAACTGTTAAGCGTCTGGCCCAATGACTTCGAAATCCTGACCGCTTTGGGTAATATCAGTGAAGCTGTCGGACGGCCTGATGAAGCACGGGCATTTTATCGAAAAGCCAACCAGCTTGAGCCGGACAATATTGAAGTTCGCGAGATCCTGGCCCGTCTGGACGGGCCGGTATCGGCGGCAGAATACCGTCAGCCCGCATTGTTGCCACAGCAGGATGAAGAGCTGGCACCCCTGCAACAGTTATTGGCTCAAAATCCTGCCAGCGCACTGGCCCACAATAACCTTGGCATTGTCTATAGCCGGCGCGGGGAGTATGACCAAGCCCGTTTTCACCATGAACAGGCGGTGAAATGTGAACCGGCAAATCTTATGTATCGCAAGAATCTTGCAGACTTGTACTATGCCGCCTGTGGGATGACTGATGAGGCGGTCGAAATCTATACCCAGCTGATAAAGGAATATCCCAATGATGTTGAGGTGCTGACAGCGCTGGCAATCTTCTCAAAGGGGGCTAACCTGCCTGAACAGTCTCGCATATTTATTAACAAGGTACTCGATTTGCAACCTTGGAATGCTGAAGCCCGGACTTTTCTGTCCGGCGTCTGATCGCCATGCCAGCTGAAGAAACACCAGTCAAGGCGGCTCGTGCCTCCTTGGCTGGTCCAGCGCTTTCCATCATCATCCCGGTTCACAACCAGTGGCATCTGACCCGTGCCTGTATTGCATCTCTCCTCAGCTTTCCTCCTGCTCTCCCCTTTGAGATTATCGTTGTTGACGACGGTTCCACTGATGAGACGGTTGTGGCCTTGTCGCAGCTCTATCCTGCTGAAGCACGGATCAGGCTGATTAGCAACCAGGCACCGCACTGTTTTGCCCGGGCCTGTAACTGCGGAGCCCGCGAGGCACGCGGAACGTTGCTGCTGTTTATGAATAATGACATTGAGGCCCGGGCAGCGGGGTGGTGTGAGCCCCTTGTCCGGGTGCTGCAGCAGCGGCCGGAGATTGGCATCGTGGCACCGCGTCTCCTGTTTCCCAATGGCACCATTCAGCACTGCGGCAAACGCTGGAGCGTGGCTGCTGATGGGCTACCCTTCAGCGAACATTACCGCTATGAGCAACCGGCCGACCTGCCAGACGTACAGGACGGGGGGGCGTTTCTGACCGTTACCGGGGCATGCGTGCTGCTGCGCCGTGAACAGTTTTTCCGCTTTGGTCCCTTTGATGAACGCTATGAAAACGGTTGGGAGGATGATGACCTCTGTCTGGCATTCCGGTCACAGGGGTTGCTTGCATGGGTCTGTCCGGAGAGTACGCTGATTCATCACCAGGGCGGCACCTTGAAGGCCGAAGCCCTAGTCCTGGAACGCTACCTGGGGGTCTTGCAACAGAAGGGGGTCGCCCTTGCCGCTGATGATCCGCTTGTGACCGGCCTGCAGCAGAGGACAGCCGGACAGGCAGCACGTTTTGAGCAGGCCTGGCAACGGAACCGTACGCTGTTTTTTGAAAAATGGGGGGCACAGATCCTGGATTGGATTGATGCACCGCAGCCCGGCGATCAGGCCGCAACCATCGTTGTGGTAACCTATAACTCCTCAAAGACCATTGTGGCCTGTCTGGAAAGTCTGGCGAGAACCATGCGGCCCGGTGATCAGGTGATTGTTGTCGACAACCGCTCGCAGGACGCTACCTGTGCACTGGTGCAGAAGCTGCAGCCGGGACTAGCGCTGCAATTGATCAAAAACACCGCGAATCGAGGATTTTCGGTGGCATCCAACCAAGGGATCAGGCTGGCTGCTACTCCCTTTGTAGTGCTGCTGAACCCTGATACCATGGTAACCGCGGGCTGGCTCGAACGGCTTGCACGCCCTTTTGAAGACCGTTCCGTTGCTGCAGTGGGGCCGGTCTCGAACTTTGCTGCAGGACGGCAATCAGTGGCCTGTCACTGGCAGGGGGAGCTGCCGCAGGGGGTTGACCCCGGGCAGGCAGGGGAACTGCTCTACCGGATGAATCAGGGCCGGTCGGAAGAGACCAGGCTGCTGATCGGTTTTTGTCTGATGATCCGCCTGGAACTGCTCCACCGGCTGGGCGGGCTGGATGAACGGCTTTTTCTGGGCAACGATGACCTTGAGCTGTCCTGGCGGCTGCGGCTGCATGGCTACCGCCTGATGATAGCAACTGACACCTTTGTCTGGCACGAGGGGCAGCACAGCTTCAAGAGCGACCCGGTTACGACTACCGGCCGGCTGGTACAGGAAAGCAGCGATGCCTTGTACCGGATTCTGGCAGCCCACTATGGCGCGGGCCGGGTTCCAGTCCCAATGGAACTGTGGGGGATTGACTGGTTTACCCCTTCCAGACCGGACTACAACCAGACTGTCAGGTTTGACAGGGCGCTCAAACTGCCCCGTGCCTGGGAGATGCCGGTTGCCGGCAACGGCAGGCCGCTGGTTTCCATCATTATCCTGACCTTTAATCAGTGGGCCTGTACCGAACAATGTCTTGCCTCAATCAGGCAGCACACCCCAGAACCCCATGAGTTGATTTTCGTTGATAATGGCTCCAGCGATGGTACCAGGACACGGCTGCAGGAGCTGAGCGCTGCTGATGCCGATTGTCATCTGATCTTGAACGACCGGAACCTCGGCTATGCCGCCGGCTGTAACCAGGGACTGCAGCTGGCCCGCGGCGAGTACCTGGTGTTGCTAAATAATGATGTGGTTGTTACGCCTGAATGGCTTTCCGGCCTGCTCGAATGCCATATCTCGCATCCCCGTGCAGGGATCGTGGGGCCGTTGACCAACAGCGCCAGCGGTATTCAGGTGCTGCCCTTGCCCGACTATACCGCTGCCGGCGGGCTGGATGGCTTTGCCGCTGAATTCAGAATCCGTAACCGCTTCCGCCGGGTCCGGTCCCGCCGGATTGTCGGTTTCTGCATGCTGTTTCATCGAACACTCATGGAAGAGATCGGCCTGCTGGATGAGCAGTTCGGCAGTGGAAACTATGAAGATGATGACTTCTGCGTACGGGCCGCAGTGGCGGGGCGTCAGAACCTTGTGGCCTCAGATGTCTATATCCACCATCATGGCAGCATGACATTCAAGGGCAACCGGATTGACTACAGACCTGCTCTAGTTCGTAATGCTGCGCTTTTTCATGAAAAATGGAGCAGGCCGGTCACTGACCCGGATCTGGGCAGACGGATTGCGGTCTGCCGTCTGCTTGAACAGGGTGAACAGTTGCTGCTGGATGAGCGGATTGATGAGGCCCTCGTCCTGCTGCGTCAGGCCGTCATTGAACACCCCGGTGCGCCGTTGCTGGCGGAGTTGCTGGAACGGGCTGTATCGAGCGCGAATCATACCTGTCCGGTATTGCAGCAGGTGGAGCTGGCCCGGGCTGAGGGATGCGAGGAGTACGCTGATGCACTGCTGTTGAAAGGGTTTGTGCTGGAGCCGTGGCGGCTGGAGCTGCACGACGCCCTGCTGGAACTGGGCCGTCGGCAGGGCGGAGCAGACCTGGCGCAGTATGCCGATGAGGCGTTTCGGCTGTACCCTCACAGCCGCGGACTGGCCCGGTTGCGGATTGAACTGGCTGATCTTGAGAACAGCGGCGAAACTGCCCTTGTCTGGGCAGAGGCCTTTCTGGATCAATTTGGCCCGGATGATCAGGTCTTGCAGGCCGGCATGAAACAACGACACCTCAGTGGGCCGTACCACGCAGTTGCCCAACCGGGCATGTCAGTTGCGCTGTGCATGATTGTGAAGGATGAAGAACGGTGTCTTGCCCGCTGTCTGGCGTCGTGCAAACCGCTGGTGCATGAAATGATTGTTGTCGATACCGGTTCATCCGACCGAACCAGACAGATTGCCGGGCTCTTCGGCGCCCTGGTTGTGGATCAGGCGTGGCAGCATGATTTTTCAGCGGCCAGGAACCGCTCAATTGAACTGGCCACTGCTGACTGGATTCTGGTGATGGATGCCGACGAACTGATCTCGGTACGGGATTATCAGCTCTTCAGAGATATTTTGACGGCAGCGTCGCCAGGGCAGTCATATAGTCTGACAACCCGGAACTATACGCTCAGCACAGGGCTGGAGGGATTTGTACCGTGTCGTGGCGAGTATCCGGAAAACGAAGCAGGAGCGGGCTGGACGCCCAGCGACAAGGTCCGGCTTTTCCCGAATCAGCATGGTATCAGGTTCAGGGGTGCCATCCATGAGATGGTTGAGGAAACCGTGCGGCAGGCGGGCCTCTCCGTGGTACAGCATCCGGTGCCGGTACACCATTATGGAACCCTGCAACAACAGAAAAACAAGACAAAACAGGAACAGTACCTGGCATTGGGATTAAAAAAACTTGCAGACCAGCCGGATGATGCCAAGGCCCTCTATGAGCTGGCGGTACAGGCTGCAGAGCTGGAGCAGTATGTAACGGCCGAACAGCTTTGGATCAGGCTGCTCAGTCAACAGCCGGACTTAGCAAAAGGGTGGTTCAATCTGGGGTATGTACTGCTGCGTCAGGGAAAGCTGCGGGAGTCTGCGGATGCCAGTACGCATGCCCTGGCCATTGATCCAGCCTTTACCGATGCACTGGTTAACAAGACGATCTGTGAAACCTGTCTGTACACGGGGGATGAGGCGTATCTGCACGCGATGCAGGCTCAGCAGTGCTGTCCCGGCAATCCGGCATTACTGGGGCTTGCCGTTCTGGCGCTCTATCGCATCGGTAATGCGGCAGAAGGTCGGCAGCTGCTACGTCAGTTGCAGGCAGCCGGAACGGATTGCAGGGAGCTGTTCTGTGGTGTGCGACGTACCCTGTTGCAACAGCAAGGGAATACCCCGGAGCTTGCAGCAGTTGTTCAGGCCATTACGGATGCATCAGCTTCAGAAACTGTTGCGGAATCAACCAGTTCCTGCTCGTAATCCACCAAGCGGCGTGCCTCCTTCAGGGCCTGATAGAGCCGGCGGCTCATGATCTGATGGCAGATGTCAGTGATAAGTGGTGTGGTACTGGGGGCTGCCAGAATCACCTGGCGGACAATCTCCCAGAACTGGTCATGATACGTTGTAAAATTTTCCTCATCCACATACATCAACTGCACCAGAAAGTAGATTCGCCGCCCCGGCGTCGAGGCGGCGTCTTCTTTCATAATCTCTTTTTCGCGCAGGATCGGCACCTTGTTTTCAATGAAAAACTCGGTGGTTCTGTCACCATTGGTGATTACCGCGTTACCAATCAGCATCTTCTCCTGAGGCTTTAATCTGATTTTTAGTGACATCGTGCTTAACCGCCGATCAGTGCCTTTGTAACACTTGAACTCAAATTTGCGAGGCCGGTGCTGGCTTTGTCCAGTTGAAGTGAGGCTTCTTTGACTTGTGTGTCACTGCTGCTTGTGTCAAGAGCCGGTATAGCACTTGAGAGCATCTGGCCATTCTGTCCCACGGTCTTGTCCCACTCATGCTTGACCTGCTCGTACATTGGTGGAGGTGGTTGCGGAATAGTCATTTTCATCATTTCCTGGCGGATTGAGGTGTAGCTCATCAGCAGTTCCTGGCGTTCCTTGCTGTCGATTGGAAAAGGCGGAAAGTTCTTAATGATGCTGGCAAGGTTGCTCTGCATGAAGTTGACCTGTTCGGCAGCTTTGTTTAAGGCCTCGTTCGTCTCGCGTGTCCCTTTTACCAGCTGGTTCATCCGGGAGTGCATCTGTTCAATTGCCTTGACGGTGTCCAGATTTTTCACCGTAACCGAAGACGAGAGCTTGATCTGGTCTGCTGCTTGGGCAGCAGGATTAAGCGCTGTTGTGTCCGACGTGTTTTGCTGCATATCCGGAGCTACTTGCGCCTGCTGTGATTGCAGGGCCTGTTTCTGGTTTGCAGCCAGCTGCGTTGCAAGATACGCAGCATTGACTCCGTTGTTTGCTTGCACTTCCATGGCAATCCCCCTTTACGACACGATGATGGTTAAAACGTAAAGGGGGGGGAGATTGTTATCTCCTCCCCCTTTGATTCAACCTTCATGCGTGTCTGCGACTATTGTATTAGAACAGTCTCAGAACTGCCTGAGCTGACTGGGAAGCCATGCTCAAGGAGGTGATGCCCAGGTTCTGACGGGTCTGCAGCATCAGCATGTTGGCACCTTCTTCGTTGGTGTCAGCCAAGGTCAGGTTGTCAGAGCCGGTCTGGAGGGTGTTGATCATGCTGTTGGTGAAGTCCTGACGGGTGGTAACAACGCTCAGGTTGGCGGACAGTGATGCTGACTTGCTGCGCAGGAAGCTCAGTGCCGACTCAAGCTGAGATGACGATGAGTTGATGGCGGAGTTGCCTGATGCTGACCAAGCGGTTGCTACAGCGGATTCAACGGAGAGTCCGGTAGCTGTTGCACTGAAGCCGCTGATCTGCAGGGTTGCTGCGTTGGTGCGCTGACCGAATTCAACGGTCTGTGAGCCGGCGGTCAGCAGGTTGGTACCGCGATAGCCGGAATCGGAAGCAAGTTGCGATACCTGGCTGAGCAGGGTGTTAAAAGTAGTGGTGTAGGTGGAACGCTCTGCAGCGTCACTGGTTGCCAGGGCTGCGCCGGCAACACCTTGTGCAGCAGAAATCAGTGAGGTGATTGCTTTAATGCCGGTGTCGGCAGCAGTAACCATCTGAATCGCTTCTGCCATACCATCTTTACGTACTGCAAGGTCGCTTGCTCGCTGTTGGTGACCTTGTGCAGCAAAGTAGTTGGTTGGGTTATCCAGCGGGGTGTTAACCTTCTTTCCTGATGAGAGGCGGGTTTGGGTCTGGTCAATCAGTTTTGCTGTGCCTTGCAGTGAGAGGAGGTTGCTCCTCATTCCGGCGGTGAGGGAGATTGAATCTGCCATGGTGATGCTCCTTTCTGGATTTTGTCACGGCATTCTTGCCGTTTGTGTCGCTTAGTATACCTCATCGGTTTGCATATGCAACTACTTGAAGAAAAAAATAAAAAAATATTAAATGTAATGATAATTGGTGGTTAGAATAGTTTCAAGACTGCCTGGGCTGCCTGTGAGGCCATGCTCAATGAGGTAATACCCAAATTTTGACGGGTCTGCAACATCAGCATATTGGCGCCTTCCTCGTTGGTATCAGCCAGGGTCAGGTTGTCGGCACCGGTCTGCAGGGTGTTGATCATGGAGCTGGTAAAATCCTGTCTGGTGGTGACGACGCTCAGGTTGGCGGATAATGTGGATGACTTTGTCCTCAAGAAGCTGAGAGCAGACTCCAGCTCACTGGAGGATGAGTTAATGGCTGAGTTGCCGGATGCTGACCAAGCCGTTGCAACAGCCGACTGCATGCTCAGGCCGACAGCGGTGGCGCTGAAGCCGGTGATTTGCAAGGTTGCAGCATTGGTGCGCTGGCCGAATTCGACGGTTTGCGAACCGTTGGTCAGCAGATTTGTGCCACGGTAGCCGGAGTCGCTGGCCATCATTGAAACTTGGTTCAGCAGCGTGTTGAAGGTGGTCGAGTAGGTAGAACGCTCAGCCGGATCGCTGGTGGCAAGGGCTGCTGTCGCAACACCTTGTGCAGCTTGAATGAGTGCTGAAATGCCCTTGATGCCGTTGTCTGCCGAGGTAACCATCTGGATCGCCTCGGTCATACCGTCTTTGCGCACGGACAAGTCAGAGGCGCGTTGTACGTGGCCTTGCGCTGCAAAGTAGTTGGTGGGGTTATCAAGCGGGGTATTGACTTTCTTTCCGCTTGAAAGCCGGTTCTGGGTTTGGTCAATTAACTTTGCGGTTCCTTGCAGTGAAAGCAGGTTGCTCCGCATGCCGGACGTCAGAGAGATCTCTCCGTTAGCCATGATACATGCCTCCTTTGGGGTGGACGAAGCGCGTCAGTCGGTCCGCGCTTCGTGGGCTTCCTCCAAGAGGGCCAGCCCGTTTAGTTTGTTATTCGTGTTATTCGGAGTTTTGAGGGGATATATTAAGCAAAAAATGTATTTATGGTTACTTGAGCGTGGCGTCTCATGCTGACACATGCTAAAACACGCCTACAGAAATGGAGGTACATCACAGGTGAAGCAGGTGCTACCCGATATGTCGTGTTCGCTTGATCATGCGGAGGAGTTAAGCCGCCAGGGACACCACGACGAAGCAGCGCAGATCTGCCGCAAGGTCTTGCAGCTGGGTGGTGACAACCTTGAGGCGACCTTTCTGTTGGCAACAATCATGTTCACCACAAACCGTTGGGATGAGGCTGTTGCCTTGTACCAGCGGGCCTGTAATCTGGCTCCAGAGGTTGGTTTTTTACGGATAAACCTTGCTCTGGCTCTACAGCAACTGGGGCTGCTTGAAGAGGCGCTGGCCGCTTTTGACGAAGCTGAAGCGCTTGGTGAAACAACGCTCAACCTCTATTACAATCGAGGGGTGTTGTTGCAGCGGCTTGATCGCATGGATCTGGCCAGGCATGCGTTTGAGCAGGCGCTTGCGATTGATCCGCAGCATGTCAATTCGTGGATCAACCTGACAGCCGTCTGCCTGGCAACCGATGATAATGATGGGACGCTCCATTCCTGCCGCCATGGTCTACACCTTGATCCAGCCAATGTTGCGTTGCTCGGGAATCTGGCAATAGTGTACGGGAAGATGTTCAGGTTTGAGGAGTCTCTGGCCTGCTACCAGCGGATGCTGGAACTTGTAAGGCCGGATGAACGGGCTGAGCTGCTTGGCAGTACTGCCAATTGTCTGAGTGAACTCTGGATGGTTGATGATGCGATTGCCTGTTTTGATCTGGCCATTGCGAGTTCGAACTATCTCTTCCAGAAGCGGGCCTTGGCCAGCACACGTCTGTTTGTGTTGCATTATTCAGCCCACTGGTCGGCAGCAGCCATAGCTGCAGAGCATAGAAACTGGGGCCGACAGTATTTTGAGCCTGTGACGATCAAATGTTTTGCCAACAGCCCTGATCCTGATCGTCCGATCAGGGTCGCCTACCTCTCTCCTGATTTAAAGATTCATGCGGTTGTATTCTTCCTCCAGCCGGTTTTGGCTGCTCACGATCCAACTCAGGTAACGGTCTATTGTTATTCGGATGTCAAGAAACCCGATGTTGTGACACGCCAGCTCAAGGAATCGCATAATGTGATCTGGCGTGATTGTTCGGCAATGGACGATGCGTCGCTGCAGGAACTGCTTCAGCAGGATCAGATTGACGTACTGGTTGATCTCGCTGGGCATACAGCCCTGAACCGCCTGCCGTTGTTTGCCGGGCGGGCGGCGCCGCTGCAGGTCAGCTGGATCGGCTATCCAAACAGTACCGGTCTGGCGGAAATGGATTACCGGATCAGTGATGCCTGGGCCGACCCTTCGGGCGTGACCGACTCGCTTCATACCGAAAAGCTGATCCGTTTGCCGGACAGTTTTCTCTGCTACCGTCCCGGAGCTGATTTTCCGTCTGTGGGGCCATTACCGTGTCAGACAAACGGGTATGTCACCTTTGGTTCTTTCAGTAACTTCAAGAAAGTGACGCCTGACATCCTTGATCTTTGGGCACGGATACTTGCCAAGGTTCCTGATTCCCGCCTTGTTTTCAGGGCCAGGGGGCTTTCCTGCGATCGTTTCGTGCGCGATATTGCTCCGCTTTTCCTGCGTCACCAGGTAGCTCCGGAGCGGATTTCGGTGTTGGGCCATGCCCGGTCCGTGGTGGGAAACCTTGAGGGGTACCATGCCATTGATATTGCACTGGATACCTTTCCCTATCATGGTACCACCACCACCTGTGAATCGCTCTGCATGGGGGTGCCGGTGGTGACCAGAGCTGGTGACAGCCATGTCTCAAGGGTCGGTGTCAGCCTGTTGCACAGCGTTGGACTGCCTGAACTGATTGGTAACTCGCCGGAAGAGTATTGTGCTCTTGCCGTTGCCCTTGCCGCAGATACCGGCCGTTTGGCAGCGCTAAGGAGTTCTTTGCGGGACCGGCTGCTGGCTTCGCCCCTTGCTGATAATAGTACCTTCACCCGTCATCTGGAGGGCGTCTACCGCCAGATCTGGCAACGTTGGTGCAAGGAGAACAGCCGGTGAATGCAAGCGATTCTTGCTCTCCCCTGTTTGCAGGGGCAGCAGCCCTGCTTGCAGAAGGCTTTGCCCAGGCGACCTCCCTCGTCTCCAGCGGCAACTATCAGCAGGCTCTGGACATTTTTCAGGAGCTACTTGCAGCCTGTCCGCACGAATATACCCTGCAAAACAACTGCGCCTGGCTGTTTGAAAAGCTTGGCCGTTATGCCGAGGCTGAGACGGCGTACCGAGGTCTGTTTGAGGAGATGCCGGGCTATGCAAACGGGGCGCTCGGCTATGCCAGGATGCTGGAGCAGGGCAAACGGTATGTTGCTGCCGTTACGGCACTGCGCCGGTCGGTTGCTGCTGGCCCTGCCGATCCCGGATTGTTGTCCGGTCTGGGGAATGCACTGGTCATGGCCGGTGAGGCAGAAGCGGCACTGCTCTGGTACGGCCTTGCAGTGGAGCTTGACCGGCACGATCGGGCCGCTGTCAGCAATTTTCTTTATACCTTGCTGATGGTTCGCACCATTGCGCCGCAGGTTGTTGCCCGGGAACTGGATGCCTGTGCAGCAATTCCGGGACTGGCTGTGCGGATCAGCAGGGTGGCAAGGCAGCTTCACGATTTGGGCGGCGAATTCATCACCGGCATGCATCGTCAGTTTGGAGACACATACCGGAGCGAGGCAGCGCCCGTCTTAAACCTTGAAAGGGGTGAGCGGATCAGGGTCGGCTATCTCTCTGCCGATCTGTACGGCCATCCCGTAGGATATTTTCTGGAAGGGGTGATTCCGGCCCATGACCGGAATCGCTTTGAGATCGTGGTTTTTTCACCGTATGCAGAACGGGATGGCCTGACTGCGGCCCTGAAGCGTTCAGTGGAACACTGGGTTGTTCTGCATGACGCTGACCGTCTGGAGGCATTACAACAAATTCGCGCTTATGGCCTTGATATCGCTGTTGATATGGCGGGGCATACCGGTGGGAACTACCTTGACCTCTTTGCCCGGAGACTGGCCCCGCTGCAGATAACCTGGGGAGGCTATCCGGGGACCACCGGTCTGGAGAGCATGGACCATATCCTTGCCGATCAGGTGGCATTGCCGCCGGAGGATTGTCCCTACTATACGGAACGCCCGCTCTACCTGCCCCACGGCTATGTCAGCTTCAGCCCCCCTACGGATGCGCCGTTGGTAGAGAGCTTGCCTGCGCTGACAACCGGATGCATCACCTTTGGGTCATTCAATACGGTGCAAAAGCTAAACAGCAGTACCCTTGTACTCTGGGGGGCGGTGCTGCGTGCCCTGCCCGGATCACGGCTGTTCCTGAAGTCAAAAGGGTTTGATGATCCCCTGGTCTGCAGCGCATTTTGGGAAAAGCTGGCAGCGGAAGGGGTGTCGCAAGATCGGGTCACGCTGGAGGGGTATGCCCCCCGCAGAGAGCTGCTGGCGGCATATCAACGAGTTGATATCGCATTGGATCCGGTTCCCTATCAGGGGGGGGTGACCGTTCTTGAGGCACTCTGGATGGGGGTGCCGACCCTGGTGTTGCGCGGCAATCGACCACCTTTTGTGCGCCATGCCGAGAGTCATCTCACGCAGGCGGGGTTGGCAGACTGGATCGTCGCCAGTGAGGATGCCTATGTTGCCACAGCACTTGCCTGGGGCAGTAACCTGACCGGTCTGGCTACCCTGCGAAGCCGTCTAAGGCAGCAGATGGCAGCATCACCGATCTGTGATACAGCTGCCTTTACCCGGGATCTTGAAGCGGTCTTTGCACAAGCCTGGCACGCACGCTGTGAACATTGACCTGCTAGACCGTATCAGAGACATAGTACCGGCCAAGTTCATGAAACTGCTGCGCCGCACTTTGCCAGGTCAGGCGTGCCATATCCTCAACCGCTTTCAAGCCCTTCAGACGCAGGACCGGACGATGCTGGTAGGCATATTCCAGTTGCTCCACGATTTCATCCACCGATGCCTCAAACCAGACCCCTTCAGCATGATGACGGTAGTGATACGGCCGATAAGAGGTCAGGGCCAGTGCATTTTCCGCGGTGATCACGTCGCCATGGCCGGTCATGTCCGAGGCGATCACGGTCCGGCCGCAGGCCATGTATTCACACATCACCAGGTTGTTGCCCCCCTCGCCGCGGTTGGGAAACAGTCCGATGTCGGAGTTGTGGTAGACCTGCCGCATCTGGTGGTTATCCAGCAGCGGATACAGCAGTACCCGGTCGAGCGGGATGCCGTTGGCCTCCAGGGTCTCGGCCAGAATGTCGAGGCAGTCTCCTTCACGGTGACGGTAGTTGATGATTGTGGACAGCTCCATGGTGGCCAGGGAAAACGGCCACTGGTTGTACCAGGCACAGGAAAGCAGCACATCAGTGTGCCGCTCCATAAATACCCGCATGGCCGCAATCACCAGGTCCTGGCCTTTACGTAGCTCAAACTTGCCGCCGGAAAAGACCACGAACCGGTCCGCAAGGTTCCGCTTGGGACCGGGGTAGAAGGTGCTTGCATCAACCCCCTGCAGAATGGTGGCCGTGTTGCGCACCCCGCCGATCCTCAGGTGCTGCTCGCACCAGGAGGACCCGGCCACGATAACGTCCCAGTTCTTTGCTGCCTGGCGGGTGTACTCCAGCACAGTGATCGTGTCTTCAAAGAAACAGTAACCGATATTGTGGCGGTCCCAGGCGGCAGGGTCAAAAGGGTCGAGAGCCACGGTGCGGATACCGTGCAGGGTCACCCCGGCCAGCGATGGCAGCAGTGCAATCTCACGGCTCAACTGCTCACCGGCGACCCCCCAGCCATGTGCCGTTCCCCGCGGCATGGAAACCTTCATGGATATCTCCTCATCATGCCGTTTGTGTCGTTCCTGCGTCAGGTAGTTCGACCGGCAGCTTGCCGACAACCCAGCCGTCAGCCAGGGGGCTCTGCGAAAAGCCCGGCAGATGCTCGGCCAGGATCAGTGCGCTCGATTGTGTGACCAGCAGGGTGTGGGCAACAGCGCCGGTCTGGTGCGCGATGCCGCACGTAAACTCGGGTAGCAGTGAGGCCAATCGTGCCAGCTCCTGCTGCAGGGTCTGAACATAGGGGAGATAACAATGGCGCAGCACCGGCAGGTCAAAACAGTAGTGTAACAGTTTGGCCGGTACGAAGACATCAGAACTCAAGATGCTCAATACATGGAAATGGTAGAAGATCAGGGGGGCACCATTCACTTGCAGTTCTCCGCCAGCACCGGTTTCAAAGCATGCATCGTTCTGGTTCCAGGGAGCAACGCCGACCCCCGGATGCTGCAGCACATGGACGCCGGCAAACCGTTGCGGCCAATCATTCAGGTACATCTGATCGCCAAATTTGCCATCTTCCAGGCTGGCATAACACCAGTGCAGGCATTGTTCGCGCCATTCGCGCAGTATGCCTAACGCCTCGGTATTCCGGACAAAGCTGAGCAGACCCACGTTGTACGTGCCGTACGCCTCAAGCATGGTATATTTTTTTGCAAAGCGGTGGCTGTGAATTAACACGGAGGCATCGGGCGCCTCCGAGAACATCGGCTCCGGCGAACTGAAGAAGAACAGGTCGGCATCCAGATAGGTCAGACGGTCGATCTGCGGATACTGTTCAAAAAGAAACAGCAGCACGGTCGGGGTGAGGGTCCAGTAGTATTCAACCAGACTGCGCGTATTTCTGGCCTCGCGCAATTGCCGATCACGGGATTCAAGCTCGTGCAGGCCGATGCTCCGGATGTTGGGTAGCTGAAGGTGGTTCAACAAGGTCCGGGTCAGTTCATCCAGACAGACCACGAGGATGGTGAACGGTTGCCGCTCATGCCGGGTCAGGGAATCCGCCAGGGCAAGGAGTCTGACCAGATAGTTGCGATCACAGTAGGTACAGTACCAGCGCATGTCCCGGTTACCTTTCATGCCAAACGGCCGGGGAATTACCGGTGGCGGGTATCTGTTCAGGGAAGCAGTCTGTGGTAACGGTGAGCAGATCAGGAACGGGCATGGTCTGCCTCCTCCCAGTAGTGTGGGCCGTCGGTGCGATAGTAGGTCAGGGTACGTTGCAGCCCTTCCTGAAGCGCTACAGCCGGTTGCCAGCCCAGTGTCGCCTTGATCTTGCCGTAATCGGCGTAGTAGTCGCCGATGTCGATCGCCTTGCGGTCCGGCGGGAACGGTACCAGTGCAAAGCTGCCCTGCCCGGCAGCCTGAACCAGTAACCGAGCGGTATCCTGCAGGTTGGCCGGATCATCCGCACCCAGGTTGAATATCTCGCCGTTGGCCGCATCCGATGCCGCGCAGAGCAGCATCGCTTCAACCACGTCATCAACATAATTGAAATCACGGATCTGCTTACCATCCCCAAAGACCAGCACCGGCTGGCCGGTCAGGATGTTTCTGATCCAGATACCTAGAAAGGTCTGACGGGCATCCTTGACCCGCATCCGGGGACCATAGGTGTTGGTCAGGCGCAACACCGAGGCCCGGATGCCGTAGACATTGTTGTAGACCAGATGGTACCACTCGCCGGCCATCTTGTTGATGCCGTTCACATCAACCGGTGCCAGGGGGTGCTTTTCATCAACCGGCAGGTAGCGGGGAGCACCGTACATCTGGCGGGTACTGGCAAAAACCAGCTTGATGGCGGGGTTGTGGTGGCGGCAGGCCTCAAGGATCGAAAGCTGGGCGCGGGCGTTGATCTCAAGATCCGGATAAGGGTTCTGCATTGAATCAAGGTGGCTGGTCTGACCGGCCAGATTGAACAGGAAGTCTTGGCCTTGAATCAGGTATTTCATGGCATGTTCATCCCGGACGTCGGAGATGTTGATCCGTACCTGCTCCTTGACCGGTTCAATATTCCAGAGATTACCGCCGTATTCCGGGATCAGGCTGTCCACCAGCGTGACCTGAGCCCCCAATTGTACCAGGCGGATGGCCAGGTTTGAACCGATGAAGCCGAGGCCGCCGGTGATCAATACCCGTTTGTTGTTGAATGATTCCATAGGACTTTCCTTCTATCTCGAGCTGTCTCTGGTCAGCAGTTCAACGGAACATTCAGCCAACTGTTCAAAGACAGCTGCCCCGAATCGTTTCCCGCCTTGCAGTGCAATGTCCAGCCCGAAACCGTACTGTCCCTCAATCAGGGCAAAAATCCAGCCCAGAAGGTAATCCCGCTGGTTCAGCCAGTCGGCTTCAGGCCCAAAACTGTTGAAATAGGAGACTTCGCTCCAGCAGGGGGAGGTCTTGAGCGACATGCCCTCCCTGAGCTGGCCGGTATGATCCTGAAAACATCTGCGCAGGGCTTCCTGACTGATCCGCTGGGTCCCCTTGATATGCATGTCGCTCATCCAGAAAGGCTGGCTGTCCATAAAGCTCATCAGGTCGTGCAGTTTATCCTCCCCCCTGTAGGCGTCAACGATACCAGGTTCAAATTCTGCCACCAGTGTCTGCCTGATCAGGTCATTGCCCAGGCTGTTGAACAGGCGCAGGTCAGTGCCCTGGGAGTCGGTCTTGAGCCAGTCCACTTTGGCCACACCTGCCGCTTTGAGGGCCTCTCTCAGCTGCACGGTTTTCAGCCGGACAACCTTGTCCAGTTCAAACAGGTCGCCGAAATTATACTGTGCAAGGCTTTGCTGGTCCGGTTCAAGCAGGCTTGAACAGAGGGGAAACCTGGTCAGGAAGAAATCTGCCTCCGCAGTTGCTCCGTCGCTTACCAGGCTGTTGAACAGGTGTAGTTTCTTATACCCCTTTGAAGCGGTGGAGGCATAGCCGATCTCCCGGTCATCGGCATCAAAGGCGATACAGATCGAGTGTCTGGCCAGCGGTTGCCATTTGGGATGGATCGCAGCGGAGGCCCCGATATCGAGCAGCACCGGAGGATTGTCGCTAAAGAAGTCGCTTTCCAGGATTTCATCAATAATGGTCATTCGTTAACTCCTCTGGGAGAGAGAAAAGGATAGCTCGAAAGCAGATATTCGGCAGAGCAGATAGCTGACCTCATAGAGATCCCGGTCAGGGTGCTCGGCATAGACCAAAGATTCTTTCAGGGTAAAACCGTGCTGCGAAAAGTGATGCAGCAGTTCCTGCTCGTTAAGGCATATTTCTACGGTTTCAACGCCATAGGCCAGTTTGGAAAGATACTGCGTTGGGCGCAAACGACAGACCGGGGTGCGATGGACAACGATCCAGTCCTGCGCCACCCGGGCGGTTTCTGCAATATGCCTGCTGTAGTCTGCGGTGTGCAACAGGACACAGCCAGAAATAACCAGCGGAAATGACTGATCGGCAAAGGGGAGTGCCGCCCCGTCAGCCACCCTGAAACTCCGGTCGGGATAGTAATCCTGTGCCATCCTGATCATCGCCTCGGAGTAATCGGCACCGGTATAGTTGATCTGCCTGGACAACAGGTATTCGATAACTTCAGAGTAATAGCCGCTGGCGCAGCCGATCTCAAGCAGGTCCATGCCGGGCGTCACTACGGGCCGCAGTAATTCTGCGAGAACTTGGAATACCTGCGGTGTCTGGCCGTGGTACATGGCTTCAAGCTCAAGCTGTACCAATGCCCTTTGTTTGGCAGGAATAGCGGCATCCTGCCAGCCCTGTTCCATGGCGGGCAGCACCTCGTTCTTTTGCAGGTTGTTGTAGCCATAGCTGATGCGTGCATAATCAACCGCAGGATAGAGCTCGCGTTCAGTGCGGTAGCGCAGATGCCGTTCCAGTATCTGCGCAGTCTGGCGCATACGGCGCTGATAGGAGTGGTCCCGCAGGGTCCTCTGTTGTCCGGCCCTGGCAATGGCTGCCGCCTCTTCGGGGTGTTGCTGATAATAGCGGGCCAGTAAGACCGCCTCTTCCGGACTGCGGTATGCCACCACCTCCCTGCCGATCTCGAACAGCTCCCCAAGATTGTCGCGGTAGTCGGTCAGAAGCAGGGCGCCGCAGCCGGTGGCTTCAAACAGCCTCATGTTGTTGGCATGATTTTCAGCCACGTCGATATGGCGGTTAATGGTGATCCGGGAACCGGCCAGCAGGGAAAACATCTGCAATCCCCAGGCCTCGCCATGGTGCCGCTGTCTAAGCGGCGACTCTGGCGGGAGGGCCTGGGCGCCATAGCCCCACACATCCAGCGGGATACTGCGGGCGATGGTCTCAAGAACCGTCAGACCGGCGCCATGGTAGGGGGAGATGCTTCCGACAAAGCTGAGCGGTGTCTCACGCGCCAGCTGCGGTAGGCGGTTAAGCACAATCGGGTCAAAGGCCAACGGCTGGTAGTAGGTGGTAACTCCCTGCTGCCGGAAGCGCTCCACAAAATGCGGGAAGGATGAAATGATCAGGTCAAAACCCTGCAGATGGGTCTGCTCCGGCAGAGGTGAGGCGATCTGGCCAACCACCAGGCCTACAAAGGGACGTATGGCGGAGATGAATGCCGCGGTGGCCGGGTAGAGATCCTGCAGGTAGAGCACGTCAGGACGGTAGCGTCGAATCTGCTCCTGCAGGATGGCGTTGCAATCGTCCACGGGGAAGTCCTGTTCCCGTGCCCAGGTTTCCTGAAGCCGGGAGGCATTGATGATCAACTCGTCAGCCTCCCAGCCGGCAGATGCCATGCCGGTTGAATAAAAGTCGCTGTCGCCGAAGCAGCTGTCAATCAGGACCCGCTTTTGCTGATAATAGGGGAGCGTATCCAGTTCCGGCTGCCGGGTATAGAGGCCGTTCATAAACGCCTGGTAGTAGGTGTTGAGGAACAGTATCCGGGGCGCCGGTGCTGCCGGCGACAGGTTGCTGTAGATACTGACCTGGGGAGGCATGCTGCGACGGAGCTGACGTTCAAGCCTGACCAGCAGATCAGCCTTTTTGGCCATCAGCAGAAGTTCAACCGGGCCGTTGACACGGGCTGAATAGGCGGACAGGCGGATCTGATAACAGCCCGTTGGAATGCCCGGCAGGTATTCCGGACGCTCGGCATCATGCAGGATCATGACGCCGTCATCCCGCAACAGCTCCCAGCCGACAGCCATGCAGGCGACCCGGGCACGGCCATCCACCAGGATCAGGTCAAACTGCCTGCCCAGGGTGGTGGGGAAAAGGACATAGCTCCTGAAGGTGGCGTAATCGCCGTCATCACCGGTATCGTGCCAGATGCGGTCCGGCGGGACATGTCTGACGGCGATCCGTTGCGTGTCCCATCGGGCGGCTTCCTGGGCGGTATGCTGATGCCAGTCTGCGTCATGCTCGGCCGATTGCCAGAAGCTGCCGAACGGGAGCCGGGAACCATAGTAGAGGGTGCTGGCACCGGAACCCCATTCAAATGCCTGGAGCGGGTTGCTAAAGCTTCGCAGCAAAAGAGCAAACGCCTCAATCTCGTGGGGCTCCATGAACGGTGGTGGCGGCAGTGTTATGGCTGTGGAGTGGGTCATGGTTGCGCCACCGCCTTCTTCAGGAATTTCTCCAGATCAAAGCGGGGATCAGTCCGGTGCAGTCGTTTGCTGATCTCGGTTACGGTCTTCATATCGTTGTCCTGCAGGGCCAGGCCGATGCCCAGTGCCTGTACCTCGGGGATTTCGGGATAACTGACGCCCAGCGACTGGATCACGGCCCGGGCGTGGTCAGTCTCTCCCTGCTGCAGCATTGCAACGGCGTAGTCCGGGCCAAAGCTCCGCCAGCCGCTTTCCGGCAGATGACCCGCCTTGCGCCACTTGGCGAGGAACAGGACCCGGTTGCGTTGCAGGATCTCCTGGGCTGATTCACTCCGCCCCATACAGCTGATTTCACGCCGGGCAGCGATGCTGCCACCCCAGTGATGTTCGTAGGCGCTGGTGGGGACAATCCAGCTTTGCAGGCCGAGTTGGCGGATCTGCAGTCCCAGATCCCATTCTTCAAAGTAGCAGGGGGTGTAGGCGTTTTCAAACTTCAGTCCACCGGGTCCGAACAGGTTGCGTTTGACGGCGAACAGAAAGCCGGAGACCGCATCCACGGCAACCGGCTGGTCAAAGGTGCCTTTGTCAAAGTAGAGATAATCTTTGGTCAGGCGGTAATTGACAAATGATCCCTGCGGGCCGGTACAGGCGGCCCGTTCAAGTGCGCAGAGCCGCTCTTCCATTTCACGAACTGCGTCAAGCTCCAGGTGCAGGTCGGCATTCAGGATAAAGACATGGGGAGTTGCGGCCATCTCGATGCCCACGTTCCAGGCCCGCGCCACCCCGACGTTCTCCTTCATGATAGCGTAACGGGTGATGCGGGGATGCCCTTTCAGGTCGGCAGCCACCCCTTCGTCGTTGAAGATGACCAGGACATCGCCCGGTATCTGCTCCAGATCCTGCAACAGGGTGGCAATATTGTACTGGCTGGCCGGTGAGTAGTCGAGGACTGCGATCACAAAGCTCCGTGAAGCGCTGCTGAGATCGATGCTGGTGCCGGTGATGGAATTGAAGGGCGGAGTAACTGTCGCCAGGGAACGTGACCGCAGCTCTTCCGCTGTTGAGGTGGTTGCCCGCTTGCCGGTCATGACATCCAGCAGTTCTGCAATGCGGTGGTCATAGGTGTGGGCAGCATGGACGATCTGACGGCCCCTGGCGGCGATCTGTTCCCGCAGCAGGTCGTTTCTGAGATAAAAATCAGCTACTTCAAGCAGTTCTCCATCGGTACGGTAGAGGGCAAGATCTTCACCATCCGCGAACAGGGTTTCCAGGCCACTGCCGGGAGCAGGGTCGGTCAGCAGCAGGGTGCCGATGGAAAGTGCCTCAAAGACACGCATGTTCAGGTCGTTTTTGACGGCACTGTTGAAGGTTATCCGTGATTCGGAAATGACCCGGGCCATATCATCCCACCAGCAGCGTTCGCAATAGACCCCGATGGTCTCATCAAGTCGGCGCAGCAGGTCCTGGCGGCGCGGGTTATGGGACAGACTGCCCACAAAGGAAAGATCGTGCTTTTTTGCACCGCTGGGAGCGGCATGAATCTCCGGGTCACAGGCAAGCGGAAGCCAGTGGGCGTTGAGTCCTGCTGCCTTGAAGTGAGCCAGATACTCTTGCTGAGCCAGGAAGATACAATCAAAGTTCTTGGCCCATGTCAGATGCCAGTCAAGATTGAGGTGGGTATCAACCAGGTAGCAGGCCTTGGGGCAGGGGAGGGCGGCAAGATTCTGGGGAAAATGGCCGCCCACCGATTCCACCCACAGGTACAGGTCCGGTATGACTGAAGGGTTGGCAGCCAGCAGTTCGGCCATGTCAGGTTCTGGTGAGCTGACAATATCCTGCTGGAAGAACGGTACCCGTAGATTCTGCAGGTGCCATTCCTCAATTTTTTCCTCGGGAAACAGCGGGCCGACGGTGGTTACCCGGCAGCTTTTCCGCAGCGCACGTTCGAGGTACACCGCCGTTGTCACCGGGTAAGGGGTGTAGGCCAACAGGACAGTAGGGGGTGCGGCTGGCTGCATTATTGAAAGGCTCCTTGCTGAGCTGCAACTTTTTGCAGGGTCAACTCCGGCGCTTCGTCGGTTACCTTGAGCAGCTGAAACCGTTCAGGCAGTGAAGCGGGGAGCTTTGCATCCATGAAGTGCTTGACTATGGAATCAAACTGATGTGCAAGCAGTCTGGATTCCGGGTTGAGTTTGCGTACCATTGCAATGCCTGAGGGCCGGACCGGGAAGGTCGTGATTTCAAGGTCGGGTCGCACGGCAGACAGGCAGGGTATGATTTTCCAGACGTCGCCGGTCCAGACCATTGTATCGCGTTTGCGCTCTGCTCCTGCAATACTGACAGGCAGACAGTCGTGTATGAAGATGACGGAGTTCGGGGCGGCACGCTGCTCCAGGTGGATGAAGTCCATCAGGGCCTGCTCAAAGAGGTGCAGGCCATCAATGAAAGCCATATCAAACGGCTTGGCATCCCAAGTCTTTTCCATCAGCTCCTGTTCAAAAAAGTCATTGCTGGTCAGCTTGAAAAGCACTGGCGGGCTTTCCGGCGAATGAAAGAATTGCTGATCAGGAAAGGCCGTTGCCGGGTCAACACCAAGAGCTGACGTGCCGGACTTTGCAAGTGCCAGCGATTTGCCGCTGCTGATGCCGATCTCGACATAACGGCGAGGACGGAGCAGGGTATGGGCGCTATGCAAGAGGTGGTAATGCTCCTGTTGTATCGGCAGTGCCTCATCAATGGTGCACATATCGATAACTGCCGTTGCCAGTTGTAATGCAGGGCCTTGCTCGGTGTAGCGGCCGGCAACAGCCCGTGCCTCTTCTCTTTTTCCATTTTTTCTGAGCAGATCGGCATAAAACAGGTCAACATTGCTGTTTTGCGGATCAATCTGTCTGGCGCGGTTCGCCAGGCAGCAAGCAGCATCAGCATGACCTTGATATGCCAGCTCGATAGCAGCAAAAATCAGCATGCTTGAAGGGTGCTGTTGCCGGGAAATTATGGCGGAGAAGAGATCGTAGTAGTCAATACCGTGAAATTCCCGATGAAATGCGATGACATCAGCAAGTATCTGGTAATTGGCAAATGCTTCAATGTCCGGTAATTGAGGACTCAGGGTTTTTAAGGTGTCCAGCCGTTTTTCAATACTTGCACGCGGACTGTTGTCGTTCATGATACCCCCGGTAGGCGTGTGTGGTTCTACGTTGTTGCGCAGTGACGACACGGCTGCACGTATGATCGGAACCAGTGACGAGGTGAGTCGTTGTGCCAGCAGAGGACGGTAGTCCCGTTGCGGATTGGCCGGTTCGGCAAGCAGGGCGAGTATGGTCTTTTCAAACTGCTGGTAGCTGTCAACGTGGTGGCAGAGCCGGAACAGGCCGCTGTCCCTGAATTCGGGGTTGTCAGGAATCCGGCCGACAAGATGGCAGCCGGCTGCCATGCTTTCAAGAAAACGGGGACTGACCGGGTCAATACCGCCGGTCTGGCGGGAACCATCCATGCCTACGGTTGAAACCAGGCTGATGCGGCTGCGGCAGAGCAGATCCATGAATTTTTTGCGTGAGTCGCTTACCCCGAGGCTTCCCCACCTGTTCGAGTGAATCAGGATCGCCTCGCCATTGTCACTCTTGTCGGTGATGACGGCGTGACAAGCGGGGTGATCCTGCAGGAATTTTTGCAGGTACTGGTCCAGCACCGGATTGCGCCGCCCATAGTGGATGATGTCAATGTCCTTGGCAGGCAAGGAACTGTCAAGATACTGGTCTGCAATCGTAAAGGGCAGATAGCGCAGATTCGGGAGCTGCGACGAAAGCTCCTGGTAGGCCTGCAGGTTTGTAACAAAAACCAGTCTGAACTGCGGGGCGCAGCTTATGAAGGCCTCAAAACCGTCCCGCCACAGATCCATGACAATCGGGATCAGGCTGTGGTTGCGGACGTAGTCTTCAAGTTCGCTGGCCAACGGCAGGAACAGCAGATCAAAGCCTTGATCAGGACCATCTGAAGGGGGTAGCAGGCATGAGTCGTCAAGCGACCGGAATGGCACTCCGAGCTGTGTCCCCAGGATATCCTCCCACTCATGGACCATTTGAAAGGTGGGCCATTGGCTGACGTTGCGGGTTGAGATGATGGAACGGATACGGGGCTGGTTCACGGGGGCAGCTGCGCCTGATGACAGATGTCCGGCATGGGAACGCTCCCGTAGTTCAAAGGTTGAGAAGGTATCCTGTTTGCTGCCGCTGATGACGTCAAGTAGGTCAATCATGCGGTGCCGATAGGTGTGGGCAGACAGTACCCGTTGCCTGCCCTGTTCGGCAATCTGTTCACGCAGCGCTTCGTTGTCCAGATAGCGCTGTACTATCTCAAGCAGGTCATGATCATGATGGCAGGCATACTCGGCGCCATCATGAAACAGAATATCCTGTCCGCTGCCGTTGGTCGGGTTTGAGAGCAGTAGTGAGCCTGCAGCAAGCGCCTCAAAGAAGCGCATGTTCAGGTCATCGTAACTGGCATCATTCAGCACGATCCGGGAGGCGGAAAAGGTACGGGCCATGTCGGTCCAGAAGGAACGCTCGTGATGAACGCTGAAACGGCCTGCCAGATGATCCAGCAGGGCTTTCCTACGTTCATTCATGCCGCCGACAAAACTGACCTCATATTTCTTCGCAATCTTTTGTCTGCCATGGATTTCAGGGTCGCAGGCCAGTGGCAGCCAGTAGACCCGGGGATGTGCAGCTTTGAATTCTTCCAGATCGACAAGTTGAGCAATGAAGACGTAATCAAAGTCCTTAGCAATTTCAAGTGCATGGTCCAGATGGTAATGGGTGTCGATCAGGTAGCAGGCCTTTGGGCAGGTGACCTGCTGCAGATTCTGCGGATTATGGCCGTTGACCGACTCCACCCAGAGGTATAGGTCCGGGCGTTCTGCGGGCGGTGTTTGCTCCCAGATTTCAGCCATATCAGGGGTAAAGGAGGTGTCAATATCCTGAGGAGCCAGAGGGAGCTTCATGTTCTGGAGTCCCCACAACGCAATCGCCTCTTCCGGCAGGGGGGGGCCAATGGTGGTGACCGTATGCCCCATCTGCTGCAGGGCCCTTTTCAGGTACACGGCTGTAGTGATCGGGTAGTTTACGTAGGCCAGCCAGATATGTAATTGTTTGTTTTCTTTAGGCACTTTAACCTCATGAGCGACTGGGTAACGGTATCTCGTTTTGCCCTGTGTCAGAGCAGGGTCTGGATATGTTCTACCATTTTCCGGCACGAATACCGTTCCAGATAGAACTGATGCCCCTGAGAACAGATTGTCTGTGCAACCCTGGGATGTGATTCCAGGAAGTGGATGCTGGTGGCAAGTCCCTCAATCTCTTTGAACTCCAGAAAATGCTCCCCTTCAACATAATACCGTCGCAGTGCGGGGCAACATTCCTGAATCAGCAGCCGGTTCAGGCTGATGACCTCAACCGCCCTGCCGGTCAGCATCCGTGAGCCATCCTTGCGCGTTGCCAGATTAAGTGAGGCATGGGAGGAGAGCAGCTTCCGGATGTACAGCTTCAGTGAACTTTCACAGTCCAGGCCATCATCGACACCAGGATTCGTAATCAGGACCTCGAGCGGCAGGTTGAGACGAATCGCCTCAAGGATCCAGTAGACCCTGTTCAGGTTGTAGCCCTGTACCGAGCCGGTAAAGTTGAAGCTGCAACTGTTCCAGTCAAGCTCATGCCGGTGCGGCGGCGCCAGCTGCTCGAAACCGCCGACATTGGGGAACATGATGCTTTTGCCCCTGTAGCACGGATCTTGTGTCAATTCCCAATCCGGGGTGAACCCCCAGATATAATCTACACGATCAGCGATTGACCGCAACAGTTCATCATAAAAACCGGTCCACGGGTCCGGTTCAAAGATGATGATCTTACGGAAATGACGCTTCAGGTACTCAAGCAGCTCATGGAGCTGGTCAAGCGGCGGCAGCTTCCAGAACAGCCCCACATCTACCAGTACAAAATCCTGCCGACAGGGAGTGGTATAGCTGAACAGCTCCTTTAACGGCAGGAGCGCAACGTTCCACCCCTGGGAGGCCAGTGATGACTGGATACGATACCCGAACTCGCTTTTTCTTGAGCCCGGCCCAAAGGAGGTTTCTCTGGAAAAAACGGCACCGCTTACGGAGGGGCTGATTTTCTGAGCGTAGTCAAGCTCAATCAGTGCTTGACGTGCAGGCGGTTCGCAGCCGGACCTGTGTGCCAGTATGGCCTCCGGGCTGATCACGGTCAGGAGTTGCAGGATTGCGGCCGCATGTCTGGATGAGGTGGCGTAGTTAGCCAGCAGGGTCTCGGAGAAGGTCGTAAAGATGCAGTGGGCAAGCTGTGACCGTTCTTCTGCGGTATGTGCGCTGAAATCCAGCTTGCCGGTCAACTGGGAAAACTCGTCAAATCGGCCTGTTGTCAGCAGCGCCCCCAGGATCAGCAGCTGTGCTCTTGTATCGGCTTGCGGCAGGCTGTCAGTCTCGAAAGAGGCTGCAATCTGTTCGCTCATGGCGGGTTTGGCAATGTAATAGATAAGGCTCTCAACATACGAAATTATCTTTTCCTGGCTTACCATCGGTAATCGGCCTTTCAACTCTGTTAATGATTGAACTGTCCGGCTGCCCGGACATGGACAGCCGCGTGTATGGGCCAGCGGCTCAAACCTCTGAAACAGCAGCTGTCTTAACGATAAAGCGTTTGTGGCATGCAGGGCAGCCGGTCACAAAGCTGGCATAGCTATGCAGCACCTCTTCATTGATCAGTAACATGCGGGTATAGATGCCATGGCTGCAGTGCGGACAGCTGAATGTAAGCTCCCACGGCGATCTGTTGCCGTTGCCGTAGCGTTCGCGCTCCGTTGCATAGGGATCTTGGCGTACGACTGCGGTTTCTACCACCGGGACACCGCACTGGCTGGTAAACTGCATGATCTCGTTCATCAGCCGTACCCACTCCTGCTGGGGTAAGCGGGTCATGTTGTATGAGACCTGGTCAATGTTGTCATAGTACTCGGATTTGTCGACTATGATGCTCTGCTCGAGACAGTAGTCAAAAAGCCTGCTGCCGGGATAGGGGTAAACCGACCCGACATTGACATGGGCATAGAGACAGTACTTCTTGTAAAACTCCAGCGATTCCAGTGCGGTCTGAAAGTTTTCGGCAGGGTCGCCGAAGATAAAGTTTCCTCCGAACCCTACCTGTACCTGCTCCGCGAGCTTTAGGGCTGCTTCAATCTGTTCTGGCCTGGTCCGCTTGTTCATGCTGGCAAGGACCGTTGGACTGGCACTTTCAATGCCATAGCTGAAAAAGAAACAGCCGGCCTGTTTGGCAAGCTGAAGCGTTGCCTGGTCAATATTGGCGCTGGCATGGGTCTGAAAGCTCCAGTCAAAATCCCAGCCATAGCGTTCCCTTCCCTCAATCAGGGCGGTTGCAAATTGCTGCAGCCGGTCCTTGTGTACCGCAAACAGCTCGTCAAGGATGATCAGGATGTTAAAGTGATATCTTTCATACAGCACCCTGATTTCATCCATAATGTTCCCGATGCTCCGGAAACGGTAGCGTTTGTCATCATTGTTGACGCAAAACGAACACCTGAACGGGCAGCCACGAGCCGCCACCAGGGTCATCGGAACCGGATGAGAGCGGGTATAGCGGTATTGATAGCGGGTGACCAGCGCATGTTCGCCGAGCATGCTGTCGATGTCAAATGGTTCGTAATCGGGGAAGGGATAGGAGTCGACTGGCTCGTCGTTGCGTAGACGGGGGCTGAATCTGGCCTGTCCTTCTTTCCAGTATCCGAGATTTGGAATCGTGTCGAAAAGAGTACTGCCCTGCTCAAGCATCTCAACAAGCTGCACGAGCGTGTTTTCTGCATCGCCGATAATGCAGAAGTCGGGGCGCAGCCGGTTGAACACGTACTCTGCATCATTGGTAATGATCCCGCCGCCGCACACAATCGGGATGTGCGGTCGTACCGACCGGATAATTTGAATGGCGTCAGTAATAAAGTGGATGTCTGTGGAAAGCCCACCCAGGCCGATCATGTGGGGGTTGGTTTCGATCAAGGACTGGATCAGCCGTGCCTTGAGGAGCTCCTGAGCAGATTCGTAACGGGTGTCATTGTTGGGATTCAGGCCAAAGACCTTGTGCCCTGCCTGTTTCAGGGCCGCGGCGATGTAGGCAAAGCCGACCGGGAAGTCGGTGTTGGACAGAAACGCAGGGTGCGTTTGAGGGTAATCCGATAGCGGGATAACTAGGAGTATTTTCATGGTATTATTACAAATAATCCAATGTTGAAAGTATATGCCGGCAAATTATTCACGGAGTATTCGCCAGTGCTGAGAGCAGTTGCAATACACTGGAATCGAGAAAGCTTTTGCCAAGTGCATCTGCTTCGTCATGAATCTTGAGAAGAGCACGAGCATAGGGCGCTTTCTGCTGTTCATGCACCACCTTGTTGGTAAGTTCATGTAACAGGTTATAAAAAACAACAGTATCGCCATTTATGACCCGGTAGAGCATTGCACAGAGATAATCGGTTGTCAGTTCTAACGTTGGGGGAACAAGTGCCATGCATTGTTCTAATATTTCGAGCGCTTCAATCGGGCGGATGCGTATGCCGTGATGGTCACGTCTATTGAACAGTTCCAGGGCAGCAGCATGCAGGGTGTCCAGGTCATTGTCCGGGATACGGACTGCACGCCAGTAAAGGCTAAACGATTTCTCTGTTGGAGAAAGGGTTGGATGGCTGTCGAAACTGTTTTGGTAGAAGGGATCATCATGCCGGGTTGGCAGAAAGCGGTTTGCCAACAGAAAATCATGAAAAACTGAGGAGATAAAAAGGTCTGGATAAAACAGGCGTGGCCAATGGTACGTGTAAGGGGCCGGGGTACTCATCACACAGACTCCCCGGGGTCTGAGCACGCGTCTGATTTCTTCAATGACAAATTGAGGATTGGAGAAATGCTCGAATACTTCTAGTGCAACAACTGTGTCAAAACTTGCGTTGTCAAACGGAAGTGCTGTGCTGTCACAGTTCAGTTTTGAGACAGGTATGCGGAGTGCCTGGCAGGCTGCAATTGCCGAATCAGAAACATCTATACCGTGGACCGTTGATGATTTGGGCAGGGCAGCAATAATCCCCCCCTCTCCGCCAACTCCAAGTTCCAGTATCCTGCTGCCAACAGTAATTTCATCCATCATCGCGTTGATGACAAACGCTCGCCGGCGTTCAACCTCCTGAGATGCCGAAGAGTTGCTCTGGTTTGGCCTCCAGTAATCACGGTAAAATGACTCGGCGTCAGTAGAAATACGATGAGGTGATGATAGTAGGATGTTGGAGTTTTTCATGCCAATTTCACCCCCCAAAAAGCCCAGTATTCATCAGGCCCCTGCTCGTTTTTCAGAAAATAGGTCTGCTCTTCGGTGAGGGTGAACCCGCTCCGCTCCAACAGCGAAAGCCACATGGTGTGGCTGAGGATGCTGTAGTGATTGCGATTCAGTTCATGTTTGCAGGAGGTCTCCGCCCCGGGCACCTCAAGGTAGAGCAGACCGCCCGGCTTGAGTATCCGTGCAAACTCCGTCAGCGTAAAGTATGGAAAGATGCTGTGCTCCACCACATGCCGCGCCCAGACAAGATCAAAGGTATTGTCTTCAAAATCGAGAAAGGACTGGTCCATCTGTGCCACGGTGTAGCCCTGTCTGCGGCACTCCTCCAGGTCAGTCGTATTGAGGGTGATGCCCACCGGCCGGCAACCCCGTTTGGTAAAATGTTGTAAAGCCACCCCCTGCCCGCAACCGACATCGAGCACCAGGGCCTGCTCGGCAACTGCGTAAGCGGCAAACAGGTGCTCTATCGCCTTGGCGGTAAGCTGGGTATGGAGTGCTGACGGTGCTTCAGGGTAAACCTCAGCCGCAACCCTTTCCAGGAACCGCAGCAGGTTTGTCTGTGCAAGGGCTGGTGTGTTCATCGCGTTCTGCTCTGCCTGGTTGACAATCCGTCAAGCAGGCTTTGGTAGAGACTGATATAGCGCAGGGCCTGGGTACGGTCAGTATAGCCATACCTGATGGGGGCGGTACATGGTTCACCTGCGAGTCGCCCATGGTTCTCCATGCACCAGACGACCCCGGCAGCCAGATCAGTGGTATTGAACGGTACTGCAAGATAACCGTTTTGTCTGTGTTCGATAATCTCCGGTATGCCGCCAACCCGGAATGCCAGTACCGGCGTGCCGCAGGCCAGGGCTTCCAGAATCGAGTTGGGGAGATTATCCGCCATGGATGGCAGGGCAAACAGGTCTGCCATGGAATAGATCAGGGCCAGGTTGTCTTCATTGCAAATAGGACCCAATCCATTGACATCACAGGTGAAATATTCTGCCAGTGCTTCTGATGAGGCACCGAATCCGACCAGCGTGATTTTTTGCAGAACCTGTGCAGGTAGGACCCGAAATGCCTCTGCAAGTAATGCCAAGCCCTTGCGCTTGTTGGTTGTATCAAAGGCACCAAACAGGATGATAAAACGATCAGGGGCAATGCCGAAATAGTCACGGGCAGCAGAGCTCTCCAGCGGTCTGAATGTCTCGCTCGGGATGCCGTTGGGAATGTGCAGGGCTGGTCTGCCGGACAGGATTCTGCTCTGGGCGGCGCAGCCGGCCAGCCATCTGCTTGGGCTGACCGCTGTTAACTCAAGCCCCTGTACTCCATGGAGTTTTTGATAAAAAATATGTCTGACATGGTCAAACGGGTGTGGGCCTAATTGCGGGCAGTTCTGGCATTCAGTCCTGTATTTCAGGCATTCACCAGTAAAGTAACAGCCGCCGGTGAAGTCGTTCATGGCATGGAGTGTCAGTACCGTTTGCTTGCCCTTGAAGATATGGCGGAGACGGGAATAATCCACCACCCCTGCAACCCAGTGCAGGTTGATGATGTCAGCGTCGTGAATATCCGTAATGTCTTCCAGCACAACCTCGGAGGTCGCAACGGCAAACAGGTCCCGTTTCTGATGGCACTGGGGATGCTGTTCCAGCAGGTAACGGGTGTGCTGCTCATACATGTAGAAATGGGGGGAGATACCGGGACCGGTCGTCAGGCTGGGCCGTGCCGTGGTGTTGATGATGTTGACCGTCGGATCATCATTCTTGCTGTACAATACCAGCATGAGTGATGCGACCCCTGCTTTTCTCAAGGCAGTATGCAACCGGTAGGCGGCAATGCCGGCTCCACCGTCATTTGATAAGGCTATGTGAACTACCTTCATATGGCCCCTGTCATGAGTGAAGAAAAATGAGAGTGGAGCTCTGTCCTGTGTCTGTGAGACTTGGTCTAGATCGGTATTGCCGTTTTGAACGCGTGTCGCAGCTGATCGGCAAGCAGCTGGTCTTTCGTGTCAAGCAGCGTTGCAAGAGTCTGAAATTCAGAACAGAGCGCTTCAATCCTGTCATTGTCGGCTACCCAGTCCCGGGGCCTGTCCGCAACCGCCAGGCAGTAGCCTGACTCCTTTGCCTCAAATTCTCCCTTGATCTTGTGCAACCAGTTGCCGGCAGACTGAAATGCCTGCTGCAGTTTGTACTCATTACTGTCGGGGTGCAGGCATGTTTCGGTCCAGAACTGAAACGGACCGATATAATCGCAATACAGCAGGTCCATCCCGACCAGCCTCAGAAATGCCCCCCACAATGCCGGATACATTGCGGAAAAGACATGGTGATCACTATTCACCTTGTCTACAGTCTGGTGCATCGCCCTCTGCAGCGGGGTCGCAAAGTTCGGGCAGTTGATAATGATTCTTCCTCCGGGTTTGGTGCATTCGATATGCTTCATGATGATCCTGGGCCAGGCGGCAAAATGCTCAATAAAGCCAACCGAAAGAACCAGGCTGAAGCGACCGAAAAAATCATCGAGATCGATGTTGGAAAAAGCACCTACCCGCAATCCCCTCTCGCGAAAGAGCTGGTTGAGGCCAAGCACCTTTGGACAGGTGTCAATACCGCTGATGACATAGCCTTTTTGGCCGATGTACTCAATGAAACGTCCGGGAAAACAGCCGATTTCCATTGCTGTCAACTGCCCCTGCACTTCCGGGACAAAGACATTGAATATCTGGGTAAAAAAATTTGTGCCGGTGAGCGGACTGAATTCCGTCGTACTCCAGTATGTTTCCCAGTCCGGATGCTTATCCACGTGATACCTCGGCAGGAGATAGTTGAGTCAGGGCGTTGAGCAGGGCCGTAATTACCGGTTTCCATGTTCCCGGGGCCTGTTGCCGGAACAGCTGCAGTCCCGGATACCAAGGGCTGTGGGGCTGATCCAGGGCCCAACGCCAGTCCGGTGCAAAGGGGAGCAGCACGATGCCGGGTATTCCCAGGGCACCGGCCAGATGGGCTACCGCCGAATCAATACTGATCACCAGGTCCAGGCAGCCCATGATAGCTGCGGTATCGGAGAAATCTTCGATCTCATTGCTAAGGTCAATCATTGCCTCCGGGAGGCGGGCGGCCTGGTCCTGCTCCGCCTGCAGCGAGATCCAGCAGGCTCCCGACAGCTCAAAAAGAGGTCTCAACTCATCAAACGGGATCGAGCGGAGCGGGTCGGGTGTTGGCCGTCCTTTCCAGCAGATGCCGATCCGGTATCGGCCATCATGGGGGAGTCTACTGTCCCAGTAGCCTGTTTTTTGCTTATCGGCAGTCAGGTACGGAATCTTGTGCGGCAGCGTCTCTAATGAGGTCTGCAGCAGCCGGGGGAGCGATAGCAGCGGGACCTGGTAGTCAATTACCGGTAGCGTCTCACCCCGTGCAGCGGTTGTTGTAACCCCTGGTACGCTTTGACAGAGTTCACGTAAGGCGTCATCCTGCACCTCAAGGATCACCGCTCCCACCCTTTCAGCAACCATCGGAATGAAGCGCACAAACTGGATGGTGTCACCGTAGCCCTGTTCCGCATGGATCAGGATGGTTTTGTCGGGATATGAAGTGCCGTCCCAGAGCGGGATGTCGCCATGCAAGCGTGCCACGGCCGCGAGCTTGGTAAAGCGGGCCTCAAAGTTTTCAAATCCAGGCCGGTATTCCCCCAGCAGCAGTTGCAGCAGCCCCAGGTTCCAGCGGGCAGTGCTGTAGTCAGGTCTGAGGGTCAGTGCCCGTTTCAGGCAGGTATAGGCCTCAGGCAGTTCTCCCAGTCCCTGATGGGCCAGTCCCAAGTTTTGCCAGGCCTCCGGGTAGGTCGGATCTGCCTGGGTCGCCTGCAGTAAGGCCTCTTTTGCCTGCAGCAACTCACCATCGGCCCGCAGGTAGATGCCGAGATTCAAAAGGGCGGGCCCGTTTTTGCCTGGCAGTTCAGCCGCCGCCCGGAATTTTTCAATCGCTTCTTCCCTTCTGCCTGTCCTGCCAAGTTGGTGTCCCTGGTACAGCAACGCCTCACCCCGCAGGGCAGCGGCAAGCTCAGCAATAACCGGCTGCCACCGGCCGGGTATATGCTGGCGGAATGTGGTCAGGGAGGGATACCAGCGGCTGCCGTGGTCATGCAACGGATACCAGCGCCAGTCAGGCGCAAACAGGAGCGGTACCCAGCAGCGGCAGCCCAGGGCACCGGCCAGGTGGGCGGTGGAGGTATCGACACTGATCACCAGATCAAGGCTGGCCATGATGGCCGCCGTATCGGCAAAATCAGTAATCTGCGGTGTCAGGTCAATGATGCCGGGCAGTTGGGACAGCTCTTCGCTGCTGGCACCAAGTTGCAGGCTGTAGCAGGTGGTCTGTTCCACCCCTGTCAGGGGACGCAGCAGCTCTGCGGTCAGCGCCCTGCTGTACCCGCTTTTCCCCAGATTGCTGCCGCGCCAGATCAGGCCGACCTTGAGTGTGTCGTTGTCGGCAAGCTGCGATTGCCATGCCGTTTGCAGGGCGGGATCAGGCATCAGGTAGGGCGATTGGGCGGGGATGGCCGGCACCAGTTCTGACAGTCGTTCCGGCAATGAGAGCAACGGGAGCTGATAGTCAGCCTCAGGCAGCAGTTCGCCATGGGAGATGACCCGACTGACACCGGCCAGGCCGGCTATCAGGCGCTGCATCACAGCCGGGACACTGACGATAACCTGTGCCCCGGTTGCTGCGAGCAGCGGCAGGTAGCGGGCGAATTGCAGTAGGTCGCCCAACCCCTGTTCGGCATGGACCAGGACTGTGGTGCCGTCAAGACGGCTGCCGGGCGGTATGACCGGCAGGGCGGGAATAGGAGGTAGCTGCGGGGTGATGGCGCAACAGCGCCATTCAAACTCGTGCCAGCCTTCCTGCAGGTTGCCGCTGCTCAACAGTGCCATGCCCAGGTTGATATGGGCATCAGCCTCTTCAGGCTGCAGGTTGATCGCCAGCCTGAACCAGTCTGCGGCTGCCCCCGGCTGGTTCAGAAAGAGTAGCGTCCCACCGGCACAGAGCTTTGCACGGTAGCTGTCCGGGGCCAGTTCGGCAGCCAGACGGTAGAGATGGTGCGCTGCGCTCCACTGTTCCTGTTCTCGCAAACGGTCTCCCAGCATCAGCAGATCGCTGCTGACGGCAACCGGGATGCTGGAGTTGCTGCTGTTGAGCCGCTGCTTCAGGGCGGCAGCCACCTGTTCAATGACCGGTTGCCAGGATGCGCCTGATGGCTGGCGGAAGATCCGCATGGTGGGGTACCAGTCCGAATCTGACCGCTGGAGGCCCCAGCGCCAGTCTGGGGCCTGGTGCAGCAGCAGCCAGGTTTCCCGTCCCAGTGCACCGGCCAGGTGGGCCGGGGCACTGTCGATACTGATGATCAGGTCAAGCTGCTGCATGATCCGGGCTGTGGACTGAAAGTCGCTCAGTTGCGGCGCCAGATCTATGATCCCCAGCAGCTGCTGCAGCAGGCCCAGGTCGTGGCCGGTGCTGTTCAGCTGGAGCGAGAAAAATGTGACCTGTCCCGAGAAACGTGCCAACGGTGCAAACAGCTCTACGGGGCAGGCCCGCTGCGGGTCAGTGTTGCGGCCGGACCAGACCAGACCAACCCTGAGGCTGGTGTCGGCTGGTGCCGGCTGGTCGGTGGTTTCCCCGGCAAACAGGTAGGGACAGGCCGGAATGTTGTCCTGGCTGGTCTGCAGATGAAGCGGCAGACTGAGCAGGGGAGACCAGTAGTCATGGGGCGGCAACGGTTCATCCGGGGTCAGGGTCCGGCTGATCCCGGGCGCCCTGCCAAGCAGCTGCGCCAGGGACAGGTCTGGACAGCGCAGCAGTACTGTGGCACCCCAGTCGGCCAGGCCGGCGGCAAAGCGCACAAACTGGATGCTGTCGCCATAGGCCTGTTCACAGCAGAGCAGGATGGTTTTCCCCTCCAACGCTTCCCCTTGCCAGCGGGGGCTGCCGGGATCAACAACCGTTACCGGCTTGGTGCGGTGGAAACGCCATTCATACTCCTGCCATCCCTCACGGTAGCGCCGGGCCATCAACAGGGAGAGCGCCAGGTTCCAGTGGCCGTCACCATCATCAGGATACAGGCTGACAAGCTGCCCCAGAACCTGCAGTGATTCATCCAGACGCCCCAGCTCCCGGAGCAGTACGCCGAGATTGTTAAGACTGCAGGGGTCATTGGGACAGTACTGCAAGGCCCGGCGATAGCTGACCAGGGCGTGATCAAACTGACGCATCTGCTGGCAGGCGTGGGCAAGGTTGTGCCAGGCTGCTGCCAGCACCGGCTCCTGTGCCAGCGCCTGACGAAAGCTCGCAGCTGCATCATCCGGGCGATTCTGCCGGAGTTGCCGGGTGCCGAGACGATACCAGGCAGCGACTGAACCTTTAGGGCGCTGGTGGCGGTTCATGCTGCAGCCCCGCTGCCGCTCAGCAGTGCAATCTGCTCCTGGCAGTAGGCGGCCTCATCCTGCCGTCCAAGCTGCAGTAACAGGGGCTGGGCCAGTTGGTAGGGCAGCAGCTCGGCAGGGCGGACCAGACTGGCCTGGTAGAAACGTCCCACGGCCTCAACCGGCCGGCCGGTCCGTGCCAGAAGACCCGCCAGCAGCAGGTAGGCATCATAGCAGCGATGGTCGTACTGGATGGCATCCAGCAGATAGGCCTCGGCAGAGCGGTCGTTTCCCAATTCCTGTTCGATGCCGCCCATGGTGACCTGTAACAGGGCGGAACGCGGGTTGAGCTGCAGGGCCGCAGCCAGCTGCCGGCGCGCTTCGAGCGGTTTTCCCTCCAGCAGTAGGACAGCGGCACGGTTCATCGGTTGCTGCCAGCCATCCCGGTCAATGTCTGGCAGCGCTTCCGGGTATTGGGGGGGACGGGCGAGCATCTGCCGACTGATCTGATGGACAATCTCCCGGGGCAGTGCAGCGGGAGAGAGATGCTGCTCCCAGGCTGCCCGTGCCTCCCGGCAGCGTTGAAGCAGCTCCTCGTCACTAAGGGCGGCAAGCCAATTGAAAATAATGGTTCCGGTCTGATCCTGGCTGCCCCGGGGAATGCTGATCACAAAACGCGTATAGTCGATCCGGTTGCTGAAAGGGAGCAAAACCGGCTCCTGCACCACTGCAATCCTGCCCAGCGCCAGGGTCTCGAAAAGACGGATTGAGGAGCTGCCGTCTCCCCGTGGACAGAGGACGCAAATGGATGCGCTGGAAACCTCCAGATAGCGTTGACGCCGTTGCTCCCGGACTTCGGTGGCCTGGTGCAGATGGAACGAGGTGGTCAGATCAAACATATGGACCAGGCGAGGTTCGGCAATCACCCCGTTCAACATTGGTGCCCGTTCCCGCAACAGTCCCAGAAAACCGGTAAAACTGACGTGGTGCCGGATGCAGGACAGATCAAAGTGGAGCTGCTCCAGCGGTACTGCAACCTGATAGGGGATGACACAGGCAGCAGGATCATGGCGATGAGGGTTGACGCTGGCCCTGAACCAATGCGCGCTGGAGTGATAGGGGGCCTCACAGTCATGGTCACTGAACAGGAGATGCCGTTCCTGGCGTGCCCTGAACCAGGGTAGTTGCTCAAGGAAATGCCACATCCCCTCGATGGTGTGGTATTCGGCAAGGTGTTCAAGGTAATAGGGGAACAGCAGCCAGTCAGCTGCAGCCGGTGAATCAGCCTCACGTAGTCCCAGGCCGGGCCAGTGTGAGCGGTCGGTCAACGGGGTGGGGCGGGTTGCTGTCAGACTGTTGTCAAAATCCAGGCCATCGCGATAACACCAGATCCGGGGTGAGCAGACAGCGAAGAGCCGTTCAGTTACTGCTGAGATCACCGTTTCCCAGTCCCCCGGTGACGGTTGCCGGAAAAGCTGTATCGCCGGATACCAGGGGGAGTCATCGCGCTCAAGCAGCCAGCGCCAGTCAGGTACCGTCGGCAGCATCAACCAGGTCGGTACACCCAGGGCACCGGCCAGATGCGCCACAGCGCTGTCAATGGTGATAACCAGATCAAGGGTGGCAATCAGGGCGGCTGTCTGGTCGAAGTCCGTCAGGCCGGAACTGCAATCCAACAGACGTGGATCGCTGAGTTGAAATCCATCCGGCCCGCCAATCTGCAGGCTTATGAAGCTGGCGCGCTCTATGGCCAGTAGTGGCTGCAGCTGAGCAGGCGGACAGCTGCGTTTGCGATTGACCGGTAGGTCCATTCGTCCGGCCCAGGCCAGTCCGACCCTCAGGCCACTGGCCTCAGGCAGGCGTTGCCGCCATTGGCTGACCAGCTCCGGATCAGGCGTCAGGTACGGGGTCGTGCCGGGTATGCTGGGCAGGGCCGTTTTCATGACCCGTGGCAGGCTCATGATCGGCAGTTGGTAATCCAGTTCCGGTAACGGAGTGCCGCGCTGTATGCAGTGGATTGAGTCAATCCGGGAACAAAGACGATAGAGCGGAGCAGGGACTTCCAACGTGATTTCAAGGCCATTGTCTGCCAGCATCGGCAGATAACGCAGCATCTGCAGGGTGTCGCCATAGCCCTGCTCGGCATGGATCAAAAGCCGCAGACCCGGTCTGCGACTGCCGTCCCAGAGTGGTATGGTGCCATGCCGTGACGTGACCGGAGCGTTGGTGGAAAAACGCAGCTCATAACCGCTCAGTCCATCAGGCAGATTGCCTTGCAGGAGTTGCAGGCAGGCCAGATTAAAACGGGCTTCAATGCAGTCGGGGGTCGTACGGATTATTGCTTGGAAGCGTGTCAGCGCCTCGGCAATCCTGCCCTGCTCCTGCAGGGCAAAAGCATGGTTCAGGCGGGCTTCAAGCAGGTTCGGTTCAATGGCAAGACATTGTTCAAAGGCAGTCCCGGCTCCGCGGTAATCCTGCAGCTCAAGCAGCAGTATGCCGAGGTTATAGGCAGTGCGCGAGAGCTCAGGCTTGATCGCGAGAATGCGTCGATACAGGTCGGCCGCCTCTTCAAGGCAACCGTCAGTATGGAGCTGCTCGGCCTGGGCCAGAATATTCTGAAGTGCGGAGCTGTTCATGTAAAGAAAATCGCGGTATACTCCGATAGGTAGAAGTAGGGTAACGGTACTCGGACAGGCGAAGTATACACGAGACATTTCCCATTACGCAATAGAAGTAGGGGTATATAAACGAGGAAGGAGGCGACAGTCATGGCATTTGATTTTTCTGATAACGTACAGAAAATGTTTTCTGCGCTGACTTCGACAGCTGATTTACGCACCAGTCTGGCCAATACTCTGCTTTCCAGTGGCATTAGCTCGATGCAGAATAAAAATTACACCCAGGCAGCAGCATCGTTTCGTCAGGCGGTCGCGTTGCAGCCTGACCTGACGGAGGCTTATACCTATCAGGGGGATGCCTACTCCCGTCTGGGCAAGCGCAAAGAGGCGATTGAGGCGTACAAAATGTCCTTGTCGGTTGATAATACCCAGGACGAAGTCTATACAACCCTGGCCGGTGTTTACATCGACAATGGCCAGCAGGATGAGGCCCAAAAAATACTGAAGGCCGGTATTAAGCAGAATAAGCAGAATACCTTAGCCTATTATATGTTAGGCCAGCTGCAGGCTCAAAATAAGGATTATACTTCGGCTGAGGCAAATTTCCGGCAGGTTGTCAAGCTGGAGCCCAAGGACGGCAACGGTTACTATGCCTTGGGAATGGCCCTGAACGGACAAGAACGCTACAAAGAGGCGGCGGTGGCCCTTGAGAAGGCCACGAGCCTGAAGAAAGAATTTTCTCCTGCCCTGCTGGAGCTTGGGCGGGCCTATCTAGGACTTGGTGATAAGGATAAGGCTCAGGCGCAGGTTGATGCCTTGAATGCTATTGAAACCTCTGATGCATATTCTTCTGCTCTAGAGCTGGCCGCCGAGATCAAGCAGCCGAAGCTTTCTTACTATAACAGCACGAAGAGTTCCTTGAATCTTAATATCAACCCGAAGGTATCGTCAGTTGCGTTGGCAGTACTTGATCCGGTTTTTTTGCAGCCAGGAACAAGTAAAGATTTTACGGTGCAGCTCGCATTCGATTCCGAGATGGATGTCGGCTCGGTGATGAACCCCTTGAACTGGAGAATCAGCAAGGCCTCCGGCGGTACCGATGGCCTCTATAGTGATGGATTGTACAGTGCACGTGACACTTCGGTTCCCTATATTCCGAAGAGTGTTGTCTATGACCCGACAACACGGCAGGCTACGTTAACCTTTACCTTACGGCAAAAAGCGGATACCAACGGTGGTACATTCAATGCATTTACTGAAGGGGGGACGATTGACCCAAAACACCTCATCTTTAAGTTTATGGGCAAGGATGTTAATGGTAAGGAAATGGACCCGACCGCTGATCAGTATGAGGGCTGGAAGGGGGGCGTTTACTGATGAAGGCCCCCTTGCTTTCCACCACAAAGTTGCTATTATAGATTGCCAATGATCACTACTTAAGGAGTCATAAACGGATGAGCCAGACAGCTATTAACAGCTATACCAGTATGCAGAAAGAGACCCTTTCAGGTCGCGAGCTTGAGGCGTCGGTTCTGACCCGCGCCGGTCTGATGCTGAAGCAGGTGCAGGAAAACTGGGCCGCTCCAGAGCGCGGTGAAAAGCTGCTGGAGGCGATCAAATTCAACCAAAAGGTCTGGAGCTTTTTTCAGGCTGAACTTTCCGACCCTGAAAATCCTCTGCCGACGGCTTTAAAGCAAGACATCCTCAACCTGAGCCTCTTTATTGATAAACGGCTGTTTGAGGTGATGGCTGATCCTGATAAAGACAAGCTGAATATTGTCGTTGATATTAACTTTAACATCGCAGCAGGCCTCAGGACCAAACCGGAATAGGCCCGAAGTGGTGACAAATGAGGCAATGCCTGCTATCCTCTGCGATATTCCGTAGAGGATAGTTTTATTTCAGGAGGTTTTATGCCGTCTGCAGTACAACATCATCGTCTGATTATCCTTGGTTCCGGCCCTGCCGGGTATACGGCTGCTGTCTATGCGGCCCGGGCAAACCTGAATCCGGTGCTGATCGCCGGTCTACAGCCTGGTGGGCAGCTGACCACAACGACCGAGGTAGATAACTGGCCCGGTGATTTTGAAGGGGTGCAAGGGCCGGACCTGATGGAGAGGATGCGTCAGCATGCCGAGCGGTTCAATACCCAGATTATCTATGACACAATAGTAAGCACCGACCTGACGCAGCGTCCTTTCACCCTGCAGGGGGATGGCGGTAGCTACAGTTGTGATGCGCTGATTATTGCCACCGGAGCTTCGGCACGCTATCTGGGGCTGCCGTCTGAAGATGGGTTTAAAGGTAAAGGTGTTTCAGCCTGTGCCACCTGCGACGGCTTTTTCTATCGTAACAAACCGGTCGCGGTGATCGGTGGTGGCAATACTGCGGTTGAAGAGGCCCTGTATCTGGCCAACATCGCCAGTCATGTGACGGTGGTACATCGTCGTGATCAGTTCCGTTCTGAAAAGATCCTGGCAGACAAGCTGAAGGCCAGGGCTGCAGAGGGTAAGGTAACCATCGAGTGGTTTCATGTCCTTGATGAGGTGCTTGGTGATGCCATGGGCGTGACCGGCATGCGGATCAAGGATGTTCGTGACGGTTCCACCAAGGAGATCAAGCTGGATGGCGTGTTTATTGCCATCGGCCACTCACCTAATACTGCAATCTTTGACGGTCAGCTTGAGATGAAGGACGGTTACCTCAAGACGAAAGGCGGCTCCGACGGCTTTGCAACCCAGACCAGTGTTCCGGGTGTCTTTGCAGCCGGTGACGTGCAGGATTACATCTACCGCCAGGCCATTACCTCGGCCGGTACCGGCTGCATGGCTGCCTTGGATGCTGAGCGCTATCTGGATGGACTTGGCGGATAAGGTATGACAGTTGACCCGCCGCAGGATGGACAACTGGAGCTTCTGCTGCAGGAGGTCTCCAGGACTCTTGGTGAAAACCAGCGTTTTCTGCAGGCATTGAAGGAAGACCGGATTGATGAGGTTGATGACCTTGCAGACCCGGAGACAGACGAGGAACCGTTTGAAGAGTTATAACTAACCTGCTTGAAACGGGCTGATATGAAGAAAGGCGCCACCGAAAACGGTAGGCGCCTTTTCTGTTTGGGGCATGAGGCCGCGCGAGCGCGGATTAGTGACCTTTTTTCTCTGCTTTATCGCCGTTTTTTGAACGCTCATCACCTTTTACACCGATATGGCAGGTGGCGCAGCGGGTATTGGAGGCAAAGGCCAGTGAGCCGTTGTGGCAGGTGCCGCAGTATTTGCCCTGATACAGCGACTCCATGACAAAGTCCTTGTTGGCCTGAACTTTTTTGGCCTGCTGCTCAAACAGGTGGTTGTGGCACATGTCGCAGCCCAGACCTTTGTCAACGTGAACCTTGTGGGAGAAGATCACTCCACGGACCGGCTTGTCATAGACGATCGGAGCCTCAGGGTAGCTGGCGGCAACGGCAACTCCGGCTGCCAGGGACAGTGCGGCTACAGCGGTCATAAACAGTGTGCGTATCGTCATAGCGTAGAATCCTCGTAAAAGAAATAGTGTTGGTTATCCTTTGGTATAGAACACGTTGGGACGGGTGCCTGCCTCGGGCCGTAGAACCCATACCGGGCGCTCGATCTGATGGACAATCTTGAAGACCCGGTCCTCCTGGTTAGACAGGTCGCCAAAGACCCGCACGTCTGCCGGACAGGCATGGGCACAGGCCGTGTCTTTTTCACCCTTGGAAAGGCGGGTATCCCAGCAGAAGTTACACTTGTCAACCGCCTTTTTGTGTTCGTTAAAGTAGCGGGCGTTGTAGGGGCAACCTTCCTGGCAGGTCAGGCAACCGATGCACTTTTTGATATCCATCAGTACGATACCGGTGGTCTTGTCCTTGTAGGTGGCCTTGGTGGGGCAGACCCGGGTACATTGCGGCAGGTTGCACTGGTTACACAGCACCGGAATGAATTCACGCTTGCCGCCCACCGCATCGGGGGTTTCTTTCTCAAGGATGGTGGTGCGGTAGGCCCCGTGTACCTGCGGCACATGGTTGGTGGCCACGCAGGCCTCCATGCAGCGCTCGCAGTCGATACAGCGGTGCTGCTGCATTACCATGCTGTAATGGGGCTTATAGGGGTATTTCTTGGCAAAGTCAGAAGCGTGGGCGCTATTGAAGGTTGAGATGGCGGAAAAAAGGGTGCCGCCGGCAAAAATACCGGTAATGGCCAGACCCATCTTGAGGAAGTCCCGGCGCTCCTGCATCGGTACGTTCTCGACCCCTTCGTTCTGCAGATTGTTCAGATCTATGTTTTTATTCATGATTTGGTATCCTTGTCGTAGTGATTGGTGTGCCGTATGGTCTAGTGATCTTCAACCTTGTGACCGTCAAAAACCTTTTCTCCGATCAGGAACAGCAGGGCAGTCAGGCCAAAGCCGCCAGCGGTAATGATCCATTCGTATACCGAAGGCGAGTAGTGCAGCATTTCCTTGAACTCATTGACCCCCAGATCATAGTAGACCGGCAGGGACTGGCCGAGATAGACCAGGTTGAAGCGCATGACAAAAATACCGATCACCATCGACAAGGAAGCGATCAGCATCAACTTCAGATTGCGCCCTTTGGACAGGATGAAGAGTACCAGCGGACCGGCCATCCCCAGCAGGATTTCGAAGAACCAGAATACAAAGGCGTGGTGGCCGACGACCTCGGATTGAACAACCGGGAAGGCGCCATTGGGCTGGCCGGCAGCTCCGGCAATCAGTTTCCAGGTGGTGAAGAACAGGATTACGCAGATCAGCAAGATACCGATCTTGGTGGTAACCTCAAGGGCGCGCTGCATGTCGGGCGCCATCTCCTGTTTGTTGATCTTGTAGCCAAGGATGTGGAACATCAGGATAACCGCACAGCCGGTCATCATGGCTGAGGCGATGAAGTAGATCGGCATATAGGGACCCTGCCAGTAGGGACGGCCCATCAGCAGACCGAACACGGCACCCAGGTTTGAGTGGGCTGCAATACCGGCCACTGAACCGCTGAAGCCGCAGATGACGGCCGGGCGGTGCTTGTTCATCAACAGGAAGATGTATTCGGCAAACATGAAGGCCAGGTAGATGCCGTAGAGGGTACCCATCCACCAGATGTTGGAGGTCAGGTTGGGAGAGATCACGTTCCAGATTGCCATCCGCCAGGGGAGTTTGATCTCAAAGGCGATGACGAAGAAGCCGGAAAGGATGGTGGCGATGGAGAGGAAGACCGAACGCTTGGCGATCGGCATGAAGTCCTGGACACCGAAGACGTGGCCGATGGAGGAGATCAGGCAGAGGCCGGTGGAGCTTACGACGAAAAAGACGTAGGTGGCGATCAGAACACCCCAGGGAACCTCACGATATACATTGTAGTATGCTTCATGCCCCTTGATCATGGCCATCAGGCCGGTACCGGCAGAGGCCAGTACCACGGCTGCGGCAATGAAGACCATGAGGTAGAAGCCGGTTCCCGCTGTCTTGAGCCGGTTGGCTACCCCGGTGACCAGCTCATTGAGAGATGGAGTGGTGTGGTGGTGTGCCATGCGTCGATTCCCCTTTTGTTATCTGATTTCTGAGACATGCTACAGATTCATATTATTGAATGTTGCAAAATTTTCTCTAACTAACATGCTGTAAACAGAAAAGCAACAGGATTGTGCGTAGTTGCATGTGTTGCAGTGCGTGTTGCGGCAATGTTGCATGGGGGCTGCCTTGACTTTAAACGGCTGCTCTGCTATAGCGAAACAGCTTATTATTACTGATATTCGGAGTTTGTGCGCAATGGTCAAGAAGCTGTTTATTCCCGGTCCGGTCAATGTGGCTCCAGAGGTGTTTGCGGCAATGTCTCAGCCGATGATCGGCCATCGGATGAAAGAGTATGCTGAACTGCATGGACGGATAAAGACAAACCTGAAACGTTTGATGATGACGGAGAGCCGTGTGTTCCTGGCTACCTCCAGTGCCTTTGGTGCCATGGAAGGGGCGCTGCGCAACCTGGTCAAGGGGCGTTGTGCCAATTTTTGTAATGGCGCCTTCTCTGACAAGTGGCACGATGTGACGCTTCGGTGCGGTAAAGAGGCTGATGCGATCAAGGTCCCCTGGGGGCAGCCGATTACTGCGGAGCTGGTGGATGCAACCCTGGCCACTGGCAAGTACGACAGCATGACCATGATCCACAATGAGACCTCCACCGGGGTGTTGTCACCATTAGCTGAGATTGCTGCCGTCATGCGTAACTACCCGGATGTCGTGTTTATTGTTGATACGGTTTCATCCATGAGCGCCATGCCGATCGGGTTGGATGAGCTGGGAATTGACTGCTGCATCTTTGGTGTCCAGAAGGCCTTTGCGCTGCCACCGGGCCTGGCCATCTTCACGGCAACGGAAAAGGCGCTGCAGCGTGCGCAAAGCGTTGAAAACCGTGGCTACTACTTTGATTTTATGGAGTTTGCAGCCAACGACGACAAGGATAACACCCCTTCAACCCCCTGTATCTCACTGATCTACGGACTTGACTGCCAGTTGCAGCGGTTCTTTGCTGAAGGACTGGAGGCTCGCTGGGAACGGCATCGCGTCATGGCGGAGCGAACCAGGAATTGGGTGCTGGAGCGCGGGTTTGAGCTGTTTGCTCCTGAAGGTGCCCGTTCCGTGACCTTGACCAGTGTGGCAAACAGCCGTGGAGTGGACTTGGCTGCGATCAAAAAGCAACTGGGTGAAAAAGGGTACGCCTTTGATGACGGCTATGGCAAGATCAAGGGTAAGACCTTCCGGATCGCCCATATGGGAGACTTGCAACCGGTTGAACTGGAAGAATTTCTGACTGTTCTGGATGGTGAGCTGAAGGGGTGAGGTCAGACCCCTTCCCCTCTGCCGGTGGCGTTACCACCCTGACAAAGGGGAAGGGGGCGCGGTTACACTGCTTCAAAGACATCCTTGCCGGCGCCGCACAGCGGGCAACACCAGTCGTCGGGCAGGTCTTCAAAGGCAGTGCCGGGTGCAATACCGTGGTCAGGGTCGCCAACAGCGGGATCGTACTCATACTGGCAGATAGTGCAGACATACTTTTGCATCGGTTTTCTCCTTTGGTGTAATGTGTTGAACTTCGCCGGGATGGTTCAGGATTCCCAGCTGATGGCCTGTACCGGGCAGCCGTCAATGGCGGCCTGGATATCGGCCTCACTGGCCCCGTCAGGGTTGAAACATTCTGACCTGCCGGAGGCGTTAAAGCGAAATACCTCCGGGCAGAGGCTGATACAGAGACCACAGCTGATGCAGACTTCTTGGTCAACGACCGGTTTTTTTGCCATTTCTGGTCCCTCCTGAGTATGGGAAAAGATACCATTAATCTGGTGCAGCGGCAAGAGGCTGCTGCAAGAATGCCATCCAGCAGATGAAGGATACCAAAAGATGATCTTCGATACGGTTGTTGTTGGTGCACTGGGAGTCAACTGCTTTGTGCTCGGGTGTGAAGCTACCGGACAGGGGGTTGTGGTTGACCCCGGGGATGAGGCTGACCGCATCCTTGCACAGGTCAGGCAGCGCGGTCTCACGATTGTTGCAATCATTAACACCCATGGACACTTTGATCATGTCGGCGCTAACCGGCAGCTGGCGCAAGCCACGCAGGCACCGCTCTACATCCACCAGGCCGACGCCACTCTACTGGAACGGGTAGCCAAGACGGCAGGCATGTACGGATTGCCGGGTGAGAATTCGCCACAGCCTGATCGTCTATTGGAAGATGGCATGCAGATCGAGTTCGGCACGCACCGGCTGCAGGTGATTCATACGCCGGGGCATACCCAGGGGGGCTGCTGCCTGTATCTTGAGGCAGAAGCCAAGCTGATCGCCGGGGATACCCTGTTCGCCGATGGTGTCGGGCGGACCGATCTGCCGGGCGGTTCTCATACCCAGTTGGTGGAGTCGATCAAGAACCGTCTCTTTACCCTGCCTGATCAGGTTCAGGTGTATCCCGGTCATGGCCCCACCACCACCATTGGCCATGAAAAACGTCATAACCCGTATCTGGACTAACACCATGACAGAACTGACTGGCAAGACCGTAGTACTGGGGGTAACCGGCGGCATCGCAGTGTACAAGGCGGTGGAGCTGCTGCGGCTGCTGACCAAGGCCGGTGCTGAGGTGCATGTGATCATGACCCGGGCGGCAACAGAGTTCGTGACGCCACTCACCTTTCAGGCCCTCTCAGGTAATCCGGTTTCAACAGAGCTGTTTAATCTGTATCAGGAACGGGAGATCGGTCATATTTCGTTGGCTGATCGTGCAGATCTGCTGTTGATCGCACCGGCCACCGCCAATCTGATCGGTAAGATAGCCCACGGCATTGCCGATGATCTGCTGACCACAACCATCATGGCCACCAAGGCGCCGGTATTGCTGGCACCGGCCATGAATGTGAATATGTATCAGAATCCGCTCTACCAGGAGAATGAAGCCCGTTTGCGCAGGCATGGATACCACTTTGTTGATGCCGAAAGCGGCAGCCTGGCCTGCGGTTGGGAAGGGAGCGGGCGTCTGGCACAGCCTGAGCGGATCTTTGATGAGGCCTGTGCCCTGCTTACAGGTGATGACCTTGCCGGTGAAACCATTCTGGTAACGGCCGGTCCAACCCGGGAAGAGTTGGACCCGGTACGCTATATCAGCAATCACTCCTCAGGCAAGATGGGCTATGCCCTGGCCCGGGCAGCCCGGTACCGTGGGGCGAAGGTGATTCTGGTCAGCGGACCGACCTGCCTGGAACCGCCATCCGGGGTTGAGCTGGTGCAGGTCGAGTCAGCCCGCCAGATGCATGGGGCGGTTATGGCATGGGTGGCAGACTGCAGTGTGGTGATCAAGGCGGCAGCCGTGGCGGACTATCGTCCTGTGCTGCGCAGCGGCGAAAAGATGAAAAAGACTGGTGAAACACTCACCCTGCAGCTGGAGAAAAATCCGGATATCCTGGCTGAGCTGGGGCAGCTGGAACGGCGTCCGTTATTGGTGGGTTTTGCCGCAGAAACCACTGATCTGCAGACCCATGCCGCAGCCAAGCTGGCCGCCAAGAATCTCGATATGATTGTAGCCAATGATATCAGTCAGGAAGGGGCTGGGTTCAATGTGGCCACCAATATTGCCAGACTGCTCTACCGGGATGGCAGGATCGAACCGCTTGAGCTGATGGCCAAGACCCGGCTGGCAGAACTGATTCTGGATCGGATACGGGAGCTACTGCAGAATAAAGGGTGAGCTTGACTCGTGGCAGGCCCCCTTCAGGATTGTCAGCAGTTCAGGGTGGTGGATTGAGCGCTTGAGGGTCGGCTTGATGAACTCAACCCGTTCCATCCCCTCCTCACGGGTAAAACGACCACTCTTGTACAGAAAACGCAGATGGCGCCGCATCTCCTGCGCAACCTCCAGGGCCGCCTCGCCCGTTGGATCAGCCAGCCAGCAGAATGACTCCTCGCCATGGGTCAACAGGTCCATCACCACTTCCATGGTACATTTCAGATACTCTTGACGGTCTTCAAAGCTAAGGCTGTGCTGCGAGCGGGTTGAAAGCGCCTTGATCAGCAGCTGCCAGCGCTCAAGCCGCGAGAGCAGCAGGATCGAGTTGAAGATCCGCTTGTTGTTGCCAAAGGAAAACAGGGTTGGTGCCATGACGTGGCGTAACAGGGCGTCATCATGGGGGCGGCCGGCTTGGCATATCTCCTGGGCACGTTCCCAGATCTGCGGCTCGATAAAGGATTCAAAGCGCAGTTCCCAGTAGGTATGTCGCAGGGCAATCGTTGAGAAGGAGCGGATGGTCTTGTACGGCACATAGTAGTTGTGGGCCACCACGTCAGCGGCCAGATGGCAGAGATAGCCATAGGCGCAGGCCCGCTGCGGGTCGTCCTGGGCAGACTGCAGCAGCCGTGCCCCCACCCGCCAGCGGTGACAGTTCAGCAGGTAGTGGGTATGTTTCTTGCCCACAATGATATCGGCTGCCAGACAACCGTAGAGGAAGTCGTTGGCGTAGTTTCCCAGCAGGGTGGCAAGCTGCGGCGGTAACTGCTGCAACCTGGCCAGTACATCAAGGCCGATCAGCAGATGTGTGCCGCCTCCCCAGGCAAGACCGGTGGCAGGGAAGAGCAGGATCAAGAGCGATGTCAAGAGTAGTACAGGCATGGTTTCAGCATACTGCAGGATGAGACAAAAGCAAAGATGAGGTTTGCGCCATGAACAGACTGCACCCCCAGAGCATGTACGCCTCGGTGCGAGAATATCTGCAGGAACTGGAAGAGAGTGGTATTGACGGGCTGCCGCTTGAGGAATTGCAGCAGACCGGCGGCAGGCCGTGGGAGCCTGAACAGCAGCAGGAACAGCCGCAGCCTGCCGTGCCCCGGAGCCTGGATGGACTGCGCCAGATGATTGGTGACTGCCAGCGCTGCGATCTTGCCCAGTCCCGCACCAATCTGGTGTTTGGTGCAGGCCATGAAAGGGCCCGTCTGGTGTTTGTGGGAGAGGCCCCCGGTGCAGATGAGGACCGGCAGGGTCAGCCGTTCGTGGGTGAGGCCGGCCAGGTTCTGACCCGCCTGATCGAGGCGATGGGGCTAAAACGCCCCCAGGTCTACATCTGTAATGTGTTGAAGTGTCGTCCTCCTGCCAACCGCAACCCCCATAAGGACGAGATCAATACCTGTTCACCGTTTCTGGTGCAGCAGCTACAGATCATCAAGCCGGAGGTGATTGTGGCCCTGGGCACCTTTGCTGCCCAGACCCTGTTGGAGAGTAAGGAACCGATCTCCCGGATGCGGGGGCAGTTTCATAACTGGCACGGCATCCCGGTGATGCCGACCTTTCACCCCTCTTTTCTGTTGCGTAACAAGGAAAACAAACAGCATTACTGGGATGTCTGGAGTGATATGGAGCAGGTGCTGCGCAGGCTGAAACTGCCGATCCCTGAAAAGAAAAAACGCACCTAGCTGCGGGTTCAATGCAAGGTTGTTGGCCCGTCTTCCTCGCCAGCTGGCGCTCATCCTTGCTTTGAGTGTGAGCTGCCATTTTCTGTCAGATCCACCTGCGCACCACAAAATATGCTGATTTAGCGCCACCGGCAGGCCAGCTGTTGGCTGGTCTGCGCTGTTCCAGCAACTGTTCCAGCCGTTTTTCCAGCGTTGTTGTCACAACGCCGTCCCGGGCTCCGCCGCAGTTCAAGATACTCTCCACCACTGTCTTTTGATCCAGTACGATGATGACATGCCCCTTCCAGACGATCAGGTCGAGGGGGCGTAGCAACTGCAGCAGCGCATGGCTGTCCTTGCCTTCGATGGCAATCGGGCTGCCGAATGTCACCAGTTGTTCCGTATTGCGGGGCGTATAGCCGTCAGTCGCTTCGTATAGCAGGCCGGAGCAGTCCAGTCCGGCAAAACGCAACTGGCCGGCCACGGTCACACCGCTGCGCAAATTTCCCCCCCAGACATAGGGCAGACCCACGGCGCTCCGCAGCTGCTGAATGATCTTGGATGGTTCAGGCCGTTGCGGTGTGCGTCCGGGCGGTGCAGTCGGTTGTGGTGTCAGCAGGTCTGCAGCGACATACAGGCGGGTGCCGGGCGGGGCCTGATAGTCGTTGATGCGCACCTGCAGTACCGCAGGGCTGCCGGGCGGTGCAGCCACAACCTCGAATGCCGTGCCGGGCAGGGCGATAAACTCAAGCTGCCGCACTTGACCGCAGCGGTCTTTTTGCTGCGGTGCCTGAGGTGCGGCTGATTGAGGGGTGTTAAACACCGGTACCGGTTTGCCGGCAATGGCAAAGCCGGGCAGTTCTGCAGCCAGGGCCGGTAGCGACGTAATGGTATAACAGAACAGTATCAGGAGAGTGATCCGTAGGGTCATGGCTGTTTTTTACCTCCAAGTGCTTCGGCAATCAGTTGTCTTTGCTGTGGTGTCAGACGCGATGAAAGGGCAAGGTTTTTGACCATGGAGCGGGGGAGCCGGGGCAGCAGCAGGGTAAACCAGATGGCCGGTGTGCGCGGGTTTTTTAGGATGGCCTGCTGCAGTTCCGGCCGGTGCTGCCAGCGGCTGTGGCGGGCGATCTGGGAGATGGTCTCGGCACTGGCGGCGGCAGAGGCAAGAAACTGATGGACAGCTCCCTCCTTCAGGTGGGGGTTGTCCAGGCAGGCCGCCACCAGCTGGGGCTGCCCTTCTTTCAGGAGTGCCTCAACAATAGCTGTAGTGCCTCTGCGGGCCAGGGTGAGTTTGTTTCCCAACGGCTGTGTCGGGATGCGCTGGATAATCACCCGTTCAGCTGCCACCTTCTGGTCCTGCGGGACGCCCGGCAGGCAACAGAGCTTAAGCAGGTCAAACAGGTAGAGCCTGGGCAGCAGGGCGCTGACAATATGGGCCGGCGCCTCGGCATGCTGCGCCAGTGCAAAAAGCACCTGATAGTTCCCGGCCGGGGGCTCATGCTGCTGGTGCAGCAGGGTAAACAGGTCAGGGTGCAGACCGGTGTGGCGCAGCAGTGCCAGCAGGTGTCCTTCGTCCAGGGCCGGGTTGCGCAAGGCTGCTTGCAGGATGTCCGGTGATGGCCGTTCCAGCAGCTGGAACAGCTCCTCCTTGCTGCCGTGCAGGGCGCGGTGTACCAGGCGGAGTTCATCGAAGGCAGTATCGGTATCCTGGAGGCTCATGGTCATTCAGTCCAGTTGCGGGTAAAGGTGCTGCATGGTACAACAGCAATCGAACTTTACACCAATTTAATTGTCTGCGCCATGAATGGAGTGCCGGTGGAGCTGTTTGGAGAACGAGATCCCCTGCCGGATTTGGACCGTGAGCAGCTTGCGGCAATCTTTGCCCAGTTGGTCCAGCAGAACGGTCTGCCGGTAATTGATGCCTATAAGGAGTCCTGCATCAAAAGACGGGTTGCCTCGCGGATCAGGCGCAGTGGTTGCCGGGATGTTGACCAGTATCTGCAGCTTCTCGGTGCTGATGCAGCAGAGCGGGAGCGGCTGACCGCCTTCCTGATGATTCATGTCAGCCAGTTTTTCCGGAATCCAAGCCTGTTCAAGACACTGCAAACGGTCGTTCTGCCAGCACTGGTACGGCGCGCCGTAGGCCAGCCGCAGCGCTATTGGAGTATCGGCTGTGCTGCCGGTGAGGAACCGTATTCTCTGGCCATACTGCTTGTCGAGCTGTTTGGTGAAGAGGCGGCGCATTCGCTGTTCGAAATTCTGGCAACTGATATAGACGGTAATTCGCTGGCCCGGGCCTGGAACGCACTCTATGCAGAGTCGGCCCTGCGCGAAGTCTCTGGCGACCGCCGGGCAAGATTCTTTACAGAGACAGCAGACGGCTTGCTGCTCTGCCCGGAGGTGCGTTCGATGGTCAGGTTCAGGCAGATGGATCTGCACCAGGTTGCCTGTTATCCGCCGGCGGAGCTCGTGCTGTGTCGCAATACCCTGATATATTTCAATCGACCGGCCCAGGAAAAAATTCTGCACGCCATTGCGGATATTTTGCCGCAGGATGGTATACTGGTGCTCGGCAAATCTGAGAGTATGCCGACAACCCTGCGGGGCAGGTTTGCCACCTTGGACCCGGTTGAACGAATTTACTCTCGCAGATGAGGAGCTAGCTATGCAGATGCGGGTACCGCTCGGGTATAAATTCATCCTCGGCTTTGTTGCCGTTGTGGCGGTGGTGGCCTTTGCTCCGCCAGTGGTGGCGTCACTGGGTTATTCACCTGATATTACCCAGTTTTTGACCATTGTGGTTGCCCTGACCGTGGGTCTGATCATGGGTTGGCTCTTTTCAAGAAAATTTGCCCGCAATATAGGCATGTTAACGGAGTCTGCCCATGAGGTAAGCCAGGGCGATCTCTCCTGCGATATTCAACTGCCCCCTACCAGTACCCCGGATGAAACCCATGAGTTGACCGCCGCCATTAACCGGATGATCCAGAACCTGCGGGATCTGGTCGGACACATCCGGAGCAGTTCCGCCAAGCTGGCCGGGGCCTCCAAGGAGATTAACGGCACCGCTGTGGAGATCAGTGCCTCTACCGAAGAGGTGGCACGGGCCATTGAGCAGATCTCCCATGGTGCCGAGACCCAGGCCGAACTGGTGGAGCGTAGCTCCCGCATTATCAAGGAGACCGCGATCTCGATCGAGCTGGTGGCCTCCCGGGCCCGGGAAAGCTCCCGTTGTGCCCGTGAAACCAGTCAGACTGCCAGGCGTGGCGCTGATCTGGCAGGTGATGCCCTGCTGCTGATGAAAGACTTTTTTGTGCGGACCGAAGAGCTCAGCACCCGTTTTGACCAGCTGAACAGTCGCCTGCAGCGGGTGGGTAAGGTGGCTGATTTTATTGGTGAAGTTGCCCGCCAGACCAATCTGTTGGCCCTGAACGCCTCGATTGAGGCGGTGCGGGCCGGTGAATATGGCAAAGGCTTTGCCGTCGTGGCTGATGAGGTCCGTAAGCTGGCCGACAGCACTTCCCATTCTGTGGGAGAGATCACCGACCTGATCGCGACCTTGCGTGATGAGAGTCAGCGGGTGCACGAGAGCCTGCTGGAGAGCTCCCGCATGATCCATGACGGCAAGAAGAACGTCGATATCACGGCCAACGCCTTTGGCGAGATTATCACCAGTGTTCAGGAAACCGAGCGGCGGGCCAACAGCATTGCCGATCTGTCGCAGATGCAGCTGGAGGGGGCAGGCAAGATGGTGCAGGCCGTTGACGAGATCGCCAGGGTTGCGGATGACAATGCCGCTGCCACCGAAGAGGTCTCGGCTGCGACAGAGGAACAGCTGGCTGCCATGCAGGATATGGCCCTGGCAACCAGAGAGCTGACCCAGCTGGCCGATGAACTGGAACGGCTGGTGCGCCGCTTTACCCTGGAGGAGGCCATAGAACTGGTGGAAACAGTATGAGCGAGGTCCGGCGTTTCCTGCTGCTGCAGGCAGGCTGTCAGAACTATGCCTTGCCCCTTGAACAGGTATCCGAGGTAAGTGAGTTGCGGCCTCTGTCTCCGGTGCCACGTGCCCCGGTCTGGTGTCTGGGGGCTGTCCGGTCTGCTGGTGTGGTTGCGGCGGTGGTAGATCTTGCCTGGTATATCGGCTCAGAACCGGAACAGACGCCGGAAAAGCTGGTGGTGCTGGACCTGCGGCTGGGCGGGCTGGCACTGCAGGTGGGGCAGGTTTCCAGCGTGGCATTGGAGGCACCGGTCAGGCTTGAGCAGGACAACCAGGGTGTCTGGCTGATGACGCCTGACAGCAAGGCGGAGCTGTTGGATGCTGTGGAGTTGGTGCAGGAAATCTCGGCTGCCATGGCCCGTTAAGAAGCGCCGGGTTGAGCGGGCAACTCTCTAGAGCAGCCCTGCACCATTTCCTGTTCGTCACCCCCAGGACAAGTAATGCTCCTGAAATTCTGTGCTTTCTGCTGCCAACTTTTGAATATCCCCCGCCAACGCTTCAATATCGCTTTCCTCCGTTGCCCATGAACACATCAGACGGGCGCCGCCGGCACCGATGAAGCTGTAGAAATGCCAGCCCAGCCGGTGCAGTGAGTCGATCAGGGCTTGCGGCATGCTGACAAAGACGGCATTGGCCTCTACCGGAAACATGAGCTCCAGCTGCGGTACTGCACGGAGCCGTTTTGCCAGGGATTGGGCGCAGCGGTTGGCATGGGCTGCCCGTTTAAGCCACGCATCATTCTGTAGCATGCCGTTCCAGGGGGCTGCCAGAAAGCGCATCTTTGAAGCCAGCTGTCCAGCCTGTTTGCAACGGTAATCAAACTCCTCGGCCAGCTCCTTTTTGAAAAAAACAACCGCTTCCCCCACGGCCATGCCGTTTTTTGCGCCCCCCAGGCAGAGTACATCCACTCCTGCCCGCCAGGTGATGTCGCCGGGATGGCAGCCCAGCGAGGCAGCGGCATTGGCAAAACGGGCTCCGTCCATCTGCAGGCGCAGTCCGTAACGCCTGGCCAGCTCACCTGTCGCAGCCACCTCTGCAGGGCTATAGACGGTGCCCAGTTCCGTGGCCTGCGTCAGGCATACGACCCGTGGTTTGGGGTAGTGGATGTCAGTGCGCCGTGTGATCAACTGCTCGACAGCTGCCAGGTCAAGCTTGCCGTTTGCACCGGTTGCAGGCAGGATCTTGGTGCCGTTGGAGAAAAATTCGGGCGCCCCGCATTCGTCAGTCTCAATGTGGGCCAACTCATGGCAGATTACACTGTGGTAGGACTGGCAAAGTGAAGCCAGGGCCAGCGAATTGGCAGCTGTGCCGTTAAAGACGAAAAAAACCTGGCAGTCGGTCTCAAAGGTGTCCCGAATCAGGCTGCAAGCCTTTGCAGTCCAGGGGTCGTCGCCATAGGAATTGACAAAGCCGGCATTGGCCTCTGCCATGGCCTGCCAGGCCTCCGGGCAGATACCGGCGTAGTTGTCGCTGGCAAATGCAAGATAGTTGGGCACGATCTACCTCCTTGATGCTGCACAATAGGGCATGTGATGCTGAATAAATAGTCATATTGCATGGGCGTGCTGCGATTAAGTGCATCAGGCTCTAGTTGCTCTTGTTTGTAACCTATTGTAATCAAATGCCAAACAACTGCAACCAAATTTGTACTCATTGTTGGCACGCTTACTGTTACAGCAATGTTAACAACGGCGCATTTGACTCACTTTATGTAGTGCCAATCACCCCTATAGGAGGAGTACGTATGAAATCAGTTCGCAGCATGATCCTGGCAGCAGCCCTGACCCTGTCCTGTGCTACCGCAGCCCTGGCCACACCGTCAGGACAAATCTGGATTCCATCCACCGACGCCAAAGGTTTTAAAGAGGTTAACATCAGTGTTGATAACTATGTCCGTTTTTCAGATGCTGCAAATGCAGGCCCGAACTATTATAATGCTGGTGTAACTGTTGGTGTGCTCCCCTTTGAAAAGTTTAAAATGGAAATTGGTGTTGACTTCCTGACTGATGGAATGCAGTCCGACAGTTCAGGTGCGGGGACGCTTGGCAGCAAGCATCCCATCTACTTTAACTTTAAAGGTGCCATTCCCGAAGATGCATTTTTCAAGGGTATGCCGGCGTTAGCTGCAGGTATGTATGGCATCGGTACGTTTGACCGTGGTCTTGCCGGCAACACCATGGCTAATGTTGCCTATGGCCTTGTGGCCAAGACCCTGCCGGTGGTTGGACGTCTTTCTGCAGGTGGATATAACGGTGCAGAGAAAAACCTGGGCCACAAGTACAACAACGGCGTGCTGCTTTCCTGGGACCGGACCATGAGTGAAATCTCCGACAAACTCTGGATGGCAGTAGACTACATGGGTGGCAATAATTACTACAGTGCGCTTTCAGCAGGTGCTTCCTGGACCTTTACGCCGAATGTCTCTGTACTGGTTGGTGCAAACTTCTACAACCCCTTCCAGAAAACTCTGTATGGCGGCAAACCTACCTTTACTACCCAGTTGGATATAAACTTCTAGAACCGGCTGGTTTCTACTGCAGGAACAAACGGGGGGCGTTATGCCCCCCGTTTTTGTTGTGCTCCATCTCAGGTATGAGCAGACAGCAGTGACCGGTACAGCTGGAGCAGAAAACCGGCTTCCTGCTGCGGAGAATACTGCGTCAGGACATGCTGCTGTGCTTGGTGCGCAACAGTGTCCCGCCGTGCCGGATCGTCCATCAGCTGTCTGGCCTGGTTGCACAGGTCGCTGCCGTCCCGGTAGAGCCAGCCGGTCCTGCCATGGTGGATCAGTGAGCGGTTGCCCGGTACATCACGGGCCAGTACCGGTTTTGCCATTGCCATGGCTTCCAGCAGGGCGTTAGCCATCCCCCCCTCAAACTGCGAGCTGTTCAGCACCAGGTCCGCAGCGGCATAGAGCGCTCCCATCTCCTGATGGGGGATCTCGCCTAATAGTGTTACCCATGGCTGCTCAGCGGCTTGCCGCTCTATTACGTCAGCATACGTGTTGTCAAGGCTCCCCCCGGCAATCCAGAGCCGCAATTCGGGCCGCTCTGCTGCAAGTGGAGCCAGGTGGGTAATGGCGTAGTCAACCCCTTTGACCGGCCGCAGTGCTGCAGGCAGCAGGATACGAAAACTGTCAGCAGGCCGTTCCTCTGCGACAGGAACCGCAAAGGGTTCAACCCCCTGGGGGATCACCACCAGTTTGTCGGCAATCCGGGGGAATGTCTGGGTTGCCAGTTCTGCCACCAGGTGGTCAAAGCAGGTAATGGTGGTCGCATCGTTGAGGGCCAACAGGGTTTCGGGGTGGTCACGCAGGGCCGGGTCAAACAGATCGCTGCCGGTCAGGGTGATCAGATAGGGAACGCCAAGGGCCTGCGCCATACTGCGGGTTACTGGTCCGGCATGAAAGGCATGGAAGCCATGCAGCAGGTCTGGTGGTGATACAAGCAACCGCTGCAGGCAGAGGGACCGATCTGGGGTGTCAAGGGGGACCAGGTCGATCTGGTTGCCGCTAAGCTGCAGATGCCGTGCTATCCGCTGCACGCTGGTAATGTTCCCCCGGGTAGGGCCCTGGGTAAAGGGGCAGAAAAGTGCAATACGCATGGTGGCATTATGGCGGCTGACCGGAGCTGATGCAAGGGGGAAAACCGCCTTGCCTGCGTCAAGGCCATCTGGTATTCTGCCTGCCTTATGAAGATCATTGTCCTTGGCAGTGGAACCTCGACCGGAGTTCCCATGGTTGGCTGCAGTTGTCCGGTCTGCAGTTCTTCCGACCCGCGCGACCGCCGCAGCAGGGCGTCACTGCTGATCTGCCATGCCGGAAAGAACATTCTGGTGGACAGCTCAACTGATCTGCGCAGCCAGATGCTGCGCGAGGTGGTGCCGCAGATTGATGCAGTGCTGTTTACCCATGCCCATGCCGATCATGTGAATGGTATCGATGATCTGCGTGGTTTTTATTTTCTGCACCGTCAGGTGATCCCCTGTTATGCCTGCCCGGCTACCATGGAGCGCCTGTTAAGCGGATTCGGTTATGTCTTCCATCAACAGGAGGGAGCCACCCATCCCCCCCTTCTGGAACCCAGGGTGCCCGGTGGTCCCTTTGAGCTGTTCGGGCTGCAGGTGATTCCGGTTCCGCTGGAGCATGGTGTCGACGGTTCCTGTGGCTACCGGATCGGTTCTTTTGCCTACTTGACGGATTGCAGTGCAATTCCAGCTGCATCACTTGCATTGTTGCAGGGAGTTGCTACAGTAGTGGTTGACGGTCTGCGCTGGTCGCCCCATCCATTTCACTTCAACATTGAAGGGGCCATTGCTGCGCTCAGAGAACTGGGGGTGCAGCGCATGATCCTGACCCACCTGACCCATGAGGTGAGTCATGCAGATGAGCGCCGTCTGCCGAACGGCGTTGAATTCGCGTATGACGGCATGAGTTTCGAACTAGAGCACTGAGTCCATGTCAGGATACTGGCTTTGGGGCGTTGCCGGCTGCTTTCCGCTCTGCTTTGCAGCAGAGCGGGGGACAACGTCCGGCCGGCTTGCCGGTCCTCTTTGATCTGAAACCGGGGGGAGTTCAGCATGCAGAAAGATATACGCCTCCATGGCCAGTTTGCTAACGGGATCGAATATTTTGTGCTGGTGGTGGGCACTGAGGCCTACCAGCGCTATTTTTTTAATATTGTGCAAGAGGCCGATGAACTGCGGGTCTTTTCGCCCGGCAACGAGTTTGTCCTGGGCCAGAAAGGGATCCGTTTTGAGGGGAATGGCGGTCATTTCTGCGAGTATATGTTCGGGGTGGAACAGCCCACGTCTGATCTGACCAAGACCGAGATCATCAACCGCCTGGTTATGAACGGTGCCTGTCTTGAGGAGGAGGGGGGAACCCTTCACTTCAGCGAACAGACCAGTGGACATGAATCCTACGACACCATATTTTTTGAAGGAAATGCGGTCTGTAACTACTTTTTCTGCGTTCACTCGCCCAGGCTTTCCCGCAAGCTGGGAGAACAACAGCAGGAGCTGGTCCGTCTGCTGGGCAAGACGCTGAAGCGTACCCCGGCAGTGGGTGAAGAACGCGATGATCTGCTGGTTGACGAGTTGTTCCCGCTGTTGCAGGATGAAGGTGCCCAGCTGTTTATTATCAAGCTGATCAACACCCGCCACAAGGCCTATCGTGACCTGTTCCGTTCACTTTATTTCCGCTCAAAGAAGATTGCCGATGATGATTTTGCCCGTTTGATGGGCCTGGCCAGCGGCTACCAGATTGACCGCTACCAGCAGGAGCGGATGCGGATTGATGTGATGTACCGTCACCCGTTGAACCGCCGGATTGTTGATGAATACCGCAGCATCCTGATCGGCTGTACTGCCAGAGGCGAGATCAGCACACTGGAAAATGCCCGTTTGAACCGCCTGAAGGCGCTTTCAGTACGCAACAAGATCCCCGGTGCCCTCTTTTTCACCCTTGACGAACTGCTGAAGAAGGGACGCAACCTGAAGGAGGCCCGTGAGGAGGCCGACTACATTGCCCAGACCCGCCAGATTCTGGAGGGTTTCTTCCTGCATCAGCAAGAGATTGACAGCTCCATTGACCGGGATGATATGCTGACCCTGATCAAGGCGAAAAAATGGGCAATTGCTGCCCGTGATCATCATTTTGATCAGCTGATGCTGGATTTCAGCCGTACCTGTGACGAAAAAATCAGGGATGGTGCCGACCCTGCCTTGCTTGAAGGCTTTTCCTATGTGATTACCTACCTTGACCGGCTGGACAGTACCCTGTCTCTGATCGGACAGCTGGCTTTCATGGAGAATGTGCGCATAACCGAGGAGATGTTGCAGGGCTTGCTGGAGCATCGTGCCGCCTTTGAAAATCTGGAGCCCGGCTGTTTTGAAGAGCTGTTTGTGAAGGAGCTGTTTGAAAACCCCTATCTGGGGCGTTTCGGGCGGATGAAGATGACCGCCCTGATGGAGGGCCTGCCCCAGGTGCAGGATGATCAGCAGACGCTTGAGGCGTTGCACGGCCGCCTGATTGCCGTTGATCAGGAGGAACGGCTCTATCTGATGGTGCTTGAGCTGGTGCGGCACAGGGTGCGCAACTTTTATTCAAGCTATGGCACCAAGGCGGAGCAGGATGTGCTGCGCCGTGAAGTGCTGGAAGAGTTAAAGGCCCGCAAAAAACTGGCCGTAGACCTGCCTGACCATGTTTTTCAGGAAACGGTTACCACGATCCAGAAGGAAGCGGTCTACCTGCAGTCCCTGCTGCCAACCATCATTGCTGAGAAAAATGCGGTCCTGAGGGAGGATTTTCTGGCCAATGCCGGGTTGGACCGTTTTTATGTCGAGGAACTTGAGCGGGAGTACTATGAGCAGAACGGGTTGGATCTGGAGGAGATGTATCAGATCCGCCAGGGTTTGTGATTCCAATTTCCTATCAAGGCGCTATCTGCGTTGGCTTCGTCGGTTGCTCCTCGACGTATTGTCATATACGCCTGCGTCGCAACCTCCTTGCCGCCTTGATTTCATCCTTGCTATAAAATTGGAATGACAGCTACGTGGTTTTTGGAAATAATTTCGAATGTTACCTGCCTCGGCAGTACGCCTCCGCGTAAGACTTTGCTCGCTACAGCCAGAACAAAAAAATCCTCATTCCTGGTTTTGTATTTTTGCTTTGATGCCTAACCTTGTAATTTTACCCTCCCAGCAGCCCATGGGCCTTGCCGTCCGATTCCCCCAGCTTTTTAAGAAACGTGCCGAATTCTTCGGCGGTCACCGGCCGTGACAGGTAGTAGCCCTGCATGGTGTCGCAGTGACGCTGGTGCATGAACTCCATCTGCTCACTATGCTCGATCCCCTCGGCAACAACCGTCAGCTTCATACTGTGGGCAAGGGCGATGATCGCCTCGGCAATGGTGGCGTCGTTGTGGTCACGGGTGACATGCTTGACAAAGGAACGATCGATCTTGAGCCGGTCGATCGGGAAGTGCTTGAGATGTGACAGGGATGAGTAGCCGGTGCCGAAGTCGTCGATGGAGAGGGTAATCCCCATCTTTTTCAGCTGCCGCAGGGTCAGGATCGCTTCTTCCGGGTTTTCCATGACTGCGCTTTCAGTCAGCTCAAGCTCCAGTAGTGCCGGGTCAAGGCCGGTCTCCATCAGGATCTTTTCGATCCGCAAGCCAAGGTTGCGCTGGCGAAACTGACGGGCAGAAACGTTTACCGCCATCCTCAGCGGGGTTTGCCCCTCCTGCTGCCAGCGTACTGCCTGTCGGCAGGCCTCGGCCAGCACCCATTCCCCCAGCGGCACAATCAGACCGGTCTCTTCTGCAATCGGAATAAAATTGTTTGGCGGCACGATCCCCAGATCAGGATGCCGCCATCGCAGTAGTGCTTCGATCCCGGCAATATGTCCGGTGCTCAGCTCCATCTGGGGCTGATAGACCAGGAAGAACTCTTCCCGCTCCAGTGCCCGGCGCATGGTGCTTTCAAGCAGGAGCCGCTCTGTCGCCCGCATGTTCAGTTCCGGTGAGAAGAAGTGGCAGGTGTTGCGACCGGCCTCCTTGGCCTGGTACATGGCCATGTCGGCATTTTTCAACAGTTCCTCGGCATCACGACCATCACGGGGAAAGAGTGAGATACCGATGCTGGAAGAGGTGTAGACCTCATGATCATCAATCTGGTACGGCTCACACAGCTGTTCCTGGATCTTCATAACCACGCTGCCCACGGCATGGTCATTATCAAGGGCTGAAATCAACACGACGAATTCATCACCCCCCAGGCGGGCCACCGTATCCGATGAACGAACGCAGTCAAGCAGGCGATTGCCGACCAGGCGCAGCAGCTGATCACCCACGGCATGTCCCAGTGAATCGTTAATTGCCTTGAAACGGTCCAGGTCAAGAAACAGGATCGCCACACCCTGGTTGTCCCGTTCAGCACGGTTGATTGCCAGCTGAAGACGATCGTACAGCAGCGTCCGGTTCGGCAGGCCGGTGACCGGGTCATGGTAGGCCAACTGCTCAATGGTGCTTTCAGCTGTTTTGCGATCAGTAATATCCCGCCCCATACCGATAATCGCCTCTGCCTGACCGGCCTGGTTGAAGATGCAGCGCAATGCCCAGCCGATCCAGCGCTTGCCTTCCCGTGTCGGAGAGAGATATTCGCGGTAATAGCTGGTATCACTGCAGATCATCTGCTCAACCCCGGCGACTGTGGCGAGCTGTTCAGGCGACATGATGACCGGCAAGAGCGCTTTACCGAGCAGCTTTTCCTCGGTCTGGCCGAAAAGTTTGCAGAATGAGGGGCTGACAAAGAGCAGGTTACCTGCCATATCGGTCTTGATGACCAGATCGGCCTGGTTTTCAACCAGCATCCGGTAGCGCTCTTCGCTTTCCTTCAGGCTGTTTTCCACCTGTTTGCGCCTGCTGATGTCGACAAAGCTTTCCAGAAGATGCTCCCGTCCATCCAGTACAACACGACTGACGGTCTTGATCACCGGCAGGCGGCTGCCATCAGCCCGGATCAGATCACGCTCTTCATTGTCCAGCTCCTGCTGCAGGTCGGTGATGGGGCAGCGCCCTTCCTCATTGGGGCAGATGAAGCGATGGCATGAGGTGCCGATCATCTCTTCGCGTGTTCTGCCGAGGCTGCTGGCAGCCAGCTCGTTGACATCAACGATCCGGTGGTTTTCAGGATCAATCACCAAAATACCGGTATGGACCGAATCAACAATGGTTTTAAGGCGTGCCTCCGTCTCTTTCAGGACCCGTTCCGCCTGGCGGCGTTCCAGTTCCGAGGCTGCCCGTACGGCAAATACCTGCAGCATGGATGCGGCCAGGTGGGTCTCTCTGATCGGACGCCGGCTGAAGACCGCCATCGGTCCCAGGGTTATCCTGCGGGAGCTGACGAGCGGGATGCCGATATAGCTCTCAACACCCATCTCCAGGGCAAGATGATCAAGCGGGAATAACTCGGGGATCCCTTTGGGGTAGATCCGCAGACCGTTGGTCAGCACCTGTTCACAGGGGGTCTCCGCGAGCGGGAACCGGAAGTTGGCATGTATGGCGCCATCGGCAGCAACCGCCACGGTCTGGATGAGGGTGCGCTCGCTATCGGCAAATTCGCCGATAAAGGCAAAATCGGCATCCAGGGCCTTTGCCAGATGCAGGGCCAGGAACTGGAAAAATTTCTCGCCGGTGGCCTCGGAGATCCCTTCCACCAGCTGACGCAGGCCGTCTTCAACCAGATGCAGTTTGGAAAGATCGTTGATGGTAACCAGCAGTAGATTGTCGTTGTCGGGGCGCAGGCGTTTAATGCTGATCAGGACAAAAGAATGGCTGTTGGTGGTGGTGATCAGGCTTTTTTCTGCCTGGTGGGAAGGCAGGCCCTGTGAGTGGTAACACTCAAGTTCTTCCATGATCCAATGCGGAGCCAGGGTTATTTCCGGCTGGGGGGTAATGCCTTCAAGGGTTTCCAGCAGGCAGACGGCGGGGGCGTTGGCGTGCAGGATGATACCATTTTGCCTAAGGAGCAGGATTGGTGTCGGTAACGCCTCAACTATCTGTGTATAGCAGTCAGATGCCTGTTCCATAGGGTGCCTCCTGATGGCGCAGGGGCATAATAGGCTCTGGCAGGTGCCTCTGTCAATCGTCTGCTGGTTTTGCCAGAGGTGTCAAAGCACTTGTGATCCCTATGGAATACTGAGCCGTGGCCAGTAACGCCGTCGCCTCGTCGGCCGGAACGGCCCTGCTGTAGAGAAAGCCTTGGCATGTTTTGCAGCCCCAGTCGCTGAGTATGACATGTTGATCAGGGTGTTCCACGCCTTCGGCCACTACCTCCAGCCCCAGCCGGTGGGCCATGGCGATGATTGCCTCGACAATGGCGCTATCCTCGCGGCTGCGGGTCAGATCATTGACGAAGGATCGGTCAATCTTGAGCCGGTCAATTGGAAAGTGCTTGAGGTGGCTGAGCGATGAATAGCCGGTGCCGAAATCGTCAATAGCCAGGCTGATCCCGCGGCGTTTCAGCGCCTTCAGCAGGGCAATTGCTTCCTTGGGACTGTCCATCAGGGTGGTCTCGGTCAGTTCAAGTTCCAGCCCGCGCGGATCGCAGCCGGTTTCCTGCAGGATTGCGTCGATCATCGGTATCAGACCCCGCTGCTGGAACTGGCGGGGAGAGATGTTGACCGCTATCCGCAACCGGTGGTAGCCGGCCCGCTGCCAGGCCCGTGCCTGCCTGCAGGCGGTCCGCAATACCCATTCCCCCAACGGGATGATCAGTCCGGTTTCCTCTGCAATGGTGATGAACAGTCCCGGCAGTAACAGCCCCAGCTGGGGGTGCTGCCAGCGCAGCAAGGCTTCAAGACCGTTGATGCTGCCGGTTGCACTGTCGATCTGTGGCTGGTAGTCAAGGGACAACTCCTGATGCTCAATTGCCCGGCGTAATGCCTGTTCAAGTTGCATGCGCTGCAGCATTTTCTCGTTGTGTTCCGGAGAAAAGAACTTGAAGGTGCCCCGGCCGCTCTCCTTGGCCTGGTACATGGCCATATCGGCATGCTTCAGCAGGGTGTCAACATCATTGCCGTCTGTCGGGTAGAGGGCAATGCCGATACTGGTGCCACTGTACAGTTCATGGCCGCCCAGCTGAAAGAGGCGGCTCATGGAGCTGATGATCTTGGCGGCTATTGATCCGGCCTGGCTGCACTTGATCAGATTGGTCAGGATGATCACAAACTCATCACCGCCGATCCGGGATACCGTGTCGGTGGCACGCACGCAGTCTTTCAGGCGGCGGCTGACCTCCTGCAGCAGCAGATCGCCAATCTGGTGACCAAAGGCGTCATTGACGTGCTTAAAACGATCCAGGTCGAGAAAGAGCACCGCCAGGGTGATATTGCCCCGGTTGGCCAGCGAAAGGGCCTGGGACAAGCGGTCCTGGAGCAGGCTGCGGTTAGGCAGGCCGGTCAGGGTGTCGTAATGGGCAAGCTGGAGTATCTCCTGCTCGGCCTTTTTGCGGTCGGTAATGTCGCGTCCGATACCGACAATGGCCTCTATATGGCCCTTTTCATCCACCACCCCCTTCATGGCCCAGCCGATCCAGCGGAGACCATCCAGGGTCTGGGAACAGATTTCGTGATAGCAGGACTTGGGGTGGCAGTCCAGGCGCTGCATGGCCTCTTTCATAACCGCCTGACCGCTGCTGTTGATGATCGGGCAGAGTTCCCGTCCCACCAGCTGCTCTTCGTCAATGCCGAACAGCATGCAGAAGGAGGGGCTGGCAAACTGCAGCTTGCCTTCGATATCAACCCTGACAACCAGATCACTCTGGTGTTCAACCAGCATGCGGTACCGTTCTTCGCTTAGACGCAGGGCCTGCTCGGTACGCTTGTGGCGGCTGATGTCGTGGAGTGTAATCAGGATGCCGTTCTGGCGCCTGTCCTGGTCCAGACGGGTCAGAGTGAACTGGATATGGCGGTGCCCCGTGTCGAGCGGCAGGCAATGCTCGAACGTGTGTTCTTCTTTGGCGTGGTACAGGAATGCATCTATTTCAGTGGCAAGCCAGTCCGGCGGGATACAGCTTGCCCCGTCGTTGAGGGGAATGCAGGAGGGGAGAATCTGATAGGCCGCCTTGTTGGCAAAGGCAAAGTGCCCCTGGGGGTCCAGCATGATCACCGGCGCCGGGATTGCTGAAAAAACCTGCTTGTAGGGTATGCTGGTGTCGGGCATCGGGTAACCCTTCTGTACAGGAACGCTGGCAGGTGGCAGAAAACGGCATCTGATTGAATTGTAAAATTATAATATTTAAATACTATGGGTAAGTCAATCGCTAGAAATACGAACGGCAGCAGTTGGCAGTAAACTCCTGGAACCTTGCCTGTATCGTGTATAGCGTGTATCTTAAGCGTGTAGTTAAAACACTCAGGAGGGTGGCGATGCCACAAGATGAGTTGCTGCAGGCGTTACGTGTAAAGATTGACGGCTATGGCAAGGAAAACCAGACAGAGCTGCTCTATGTGCTGGCTGAAGGGGTCAGGCTGATTTCAGGGGTTGATCTGGTCAGGATCTATCTTGAAGACCTGATCTCGGGTGCCTTGACCTGTGCCTTTGCCAGCGGTCCTGACGGGGCTGAACTGCGGGAGGTGGCTTTTCCGATTATTACGCAAGATGCTGTGGTATCAAGGGTTTTTGTCAGTCAGTACCCCGCCGACTTCCGTAGCGGCGACGGCGGGGCCGGAACACTTGATGGTGCGGTTGCCGGCCGCTTCAATATTGCATCCAGCAGCTACCTGCCCCTTGTCAGCCGTGGCCGCTCCATCGGCGTGCTGTGCATCGACAGCAGGCATGGCGACCTGGCGCTGTCCGGCAAGATCAAATCCCGTCTGGCAGAATTCATCCTGCAGCTGGCTGAGCAGCTGGATGAGGCCCGCAGTTACCATCAGCAGGTGCAGCTGGCCCGGCGGCTTGAGGAGTCAAAAAAGCGGGAGGCAGCCGGACAGATGGTCCGCTCAGCAGTACGCCTGGTGGAAAAGGTGGCCCTGGCTTCGGTGCTGACCCCGCTGGTCTCCAGTGACGGCTCTGCTGCGTTGGAGGTACTGGCCTGCTATGCTGAGGATCCAGCCCTGCAGATGCAGTATGACCGTCTGGGGGCGATTCTGCTGGAACCCGGCGCATCGCTGATCTCCCGCTATGTTGATGTGCAGGCCATCATCAGAGACGACCGGTTGCTTAAGCCGCTCTTTATCAATGACCTGACCCGCCATGATCTGCAGAAGCGTGAGCTGACCGAACAGATGTCGCTGCGCAGCCTCTATGTGGTGCCCCGCTTTGACCCCCACAGTCACCGGGTGATCTGTCTGGTCAACTATTTCTGCCGAGAAGAATATCGCTTTTCAGAGTTTGAGATGGGGCTCCTGCAGGGCCATGCCGAGATGCTTGCCAGTGTGGTCAGCGGGGTCGGTGGCGAACATCTGGAGATCCGGGTCCTGTCCGAGATCACCGATCTGCTGAATCAAGGCGATGCTGCCCTGCAGCCGTTTCTGACCAAGGTGCTGGCCAAGGCCACCGAGTTGATCGGTGCCGACACCGGCAGCATTGCCCTGGTCGAAGAACGAAATGGCCGGCGCTGGCTGGTGGTGGAGGATGAACAGGGGACGCTTGTCGGAGCCAAAAACAAGGAGTGGCTGAAGCGCTATATTCCGCCTTTTCTTGTGGGGGGCGTCGAGCTGGCCCCTGAAGAGCGCAGCCTGACCGGCTATGTGGCCTGGAGCCAGCAGCCCAAGATCATCGGCAGTGTGGATGAAGAGCGGACCGGTGAGGGATTTCACCGCTCCATGAGCGATCTGCTGAAGAGCGAGATTGCGGTGCCGGTGGTCTGCGACGGCGAGGTGATTGCGGTCATCTGTCTTAACTCGTTGCGTTACAGCTATTTTACCGAGGAACACCGTCGCATCCTGCAGATTATCGGATCGCTGACGGCCCGCCATCTCTCCGACCTGCAGCGGATCGAGGGACTGCAGGGAGAAGTGCAGCGCCTGACCACCGATGTCGGCTACAAGGATCCCCATGTCTCCTCCTATCGTCTGGGGAACATCATCGGGGTCAGTCCCACCTCCCAGGCGGTGATTGATTTTATCAATACGGTATCCCAACCGCTCTTTAACCGGGTTACGCTCTGGAGCAAGAATGTGATGCAGGAGGCCACCATCGGCCTGCCGTCGATTCTGATTACCGGACCGACCGGTTCAGGCAAGGAGTTTTTCTTCAACAACCTCTATAACACACTCAACTCGCTGTACCGGTTGCAGCTGAATCCCCAAGGTGAGTTGCCCGTAAAAAAGACCAATATCGCGGCCTATAGTGGAGAACTGACCTATTCAGAGCTGTTTGGACATAAAAAAGGGGCCTTTACCGGTGCCTCCAGTGACCGGCGCGGTATCCTGGAAGAGTGTATGGGCGGGGTGGTCTTTCTGGATGAGATCGGTGATGCCGACCCCAAGACTCAGGTGCAGCTGCTGCGCTTTCTGGATAATGGCGGATTCGTCCGGCTGGGAGAGAACATGGAGCGTTTCAGCCGGGTGCTGCTGGTGGCAGCCACCAACAGGGATCTGCCGGCCGAGATTGCAGCAGGCCGTTTTCGGGAGGATCTCTATCACCGTCTGGCAGAACTCTCGATCCGCCTGCCGTCCCTGAATGAGCGGCGGGAGGATATTCCTGACCTGGCGGTGCACTTTCTGGGCAAGCTCTACCGTACCTATCGAGGACAGCATGACCCTGAGGATCCGCCGGCATTGGCAGCAGACGCCAAATCAGAGCTGGTGCAGCACCAGTATGAGGGTAACATCCGGGAACTGCGTTCAATCCTACTGCGGGCCATGTTCTTCAGGCGGGGGAATGTGATCGGCGGGGAATCGATCCGGCAGGCGATCAAGGGGGTCGGACTGGGTAGTGTGGCCTCGGCCGGTGATGGACGGGAGCTGGCAAGTCATCTGGCGGATACGATTATCGAGAAGATCCGCCAGGGTGGAAACTTCTGGCAGGATCTGTACGAACCGTTTACACGTAATGATATCTCACGTGATGTGGTCAGGCTGGTGGTGGAGAAGAGTCGCGCCTTTGCCGGTCGGCAGCTGCCGGCAGTGGCACGTAATCTGAGGGCTTTGACAGACGGTATGAGCGATGATGAACAACGCAAGATGCTGTATAAATTCAAAAACTTTCTCTACAAGACAGTACGGCTGTAGGGGCAGGTCTCAGACCTGCCCCTCTGTTTCCGTAAAATCAAACGGCGTCCATCAAACGCTTCTGCTTGCAGTGCAGCCGGTTCAGGGCATGGATGTAGGCCTTGGCCGAGGCCACGATGATATCCGTTGAGGCCCCTTTGCCCACCACGGTATGACCACCTTCTTCCACCCGGACGGTTACTTCGCCCTGGGCATCGGTACCGCCGGTGATTGAGCCGACGTTGTACTGGGTCAGCTTGGCCTTGGTCTTGGTCAGCTTGCGGATCGCCTTGAAGGCCGAGTCAACCGGTCCGTCTCCCAGTTCGGCGGTACGAACCGGTTTGCCGTCGATCTCCATCTGTACCGTAGCCGTGGCCACGGCAAAGGAACCGCAGGTCACCGTAATATGCTCCAGCTTGTACTGGTCCTCTTCCCGTGATTCGTCGGTGACAATCGCATCCAGGTCTTCATCAAAGACCTCTTTTTTCAGGTCAGCCAGGGCCTTGAAACGCTCAAAGGCCCGGTTCAGCATCTCGTCGTCCAGATCATGCCCCAACTCCTCCAACCGCTTTTTAAAGGCGTGGCGGCCGGAGTGCTTGCCCAGTACCAGAGCGCTGGCGGTCAAGCCGACTGATTCGGGGGTCATGATCTCATAGGTGGATTTGTCCATCAGCATGCCGTGCTGATGAATGCCGGCCTCATGGGCAAAGGCGTTGGCGCCGACCACTGATTTGTTGGGCTGCACCGAGATGCCGGTGATGTTCGTCAGCAGGCGACTGGCCGGGGTCAGTTGCTCCGTGGCGATGCCGGTGACAAAGGGCAGGATGTCGCGGCGGGTCCGCAGGATCATGACGAACTCTTCCAGCGAACAGTTGCCGGCCCGTTCACCGATGCCGTTGATGGTGCATTCCACCTGACCGGCGCCAGCCTGTATGGCTGCAATGGAGTTGGCCACCGACAGCCCCAGGTCGTTATGACAGTGTACCGAAATCACGGCCTGCTCGATGTTGGGCACGTTATCCTTCAGGTACTTGATGATATTGAAGTACTCAAACGGCACCGTGTAACCGACCGTATCCGGGATATTGACCGTAGTGGCACCGGCAGCGATTACCGCCTCAACCACCTGGGCCAGGAACGGCAACTGGGTCCGCACCGCATCCTCACAGGAAAATTCCACGTTGGGGGTGTAGCCTGCTGCCCGCTTGACCGCCTTGACAGCCGACTCCAGCACTTGCGCCGGCTCCATCTGCAGCTTGTACTTCATATGGATGTCCGAGGTGGCGATGAAGGTGTGGATCCGTCCTTTTTCGCCGGCGTACTTCAACGCCTCCCAGGCCCGGTCAATATCCTTGATGCTGGAGCGGCACAGGCCGGCAATCTCAGGCCCCTTGATGGCCTGCGCCACCTTCTTGACCGCCTCGAAGTCACCTTCCGAAGCGATCGGAAAGCCGGCCTCAATCACGTCTACGTTCAGTTTCTGCAGTTGCTTGGCAAAACGCAGCTTTTCGTCAATATTCATACTGTTGCCCGGTGCCTGCTCACCATCCCGCAACGTCGTGTCAAAAATTTTGATTACCCGTGTCTCATCCTTTGCTGTCTGCTTGGCCTTTGCCATGCTCCACCTCCTGTGTGGTGTCCTGAAATAAAAAACGCCTCCGCCCTCGTCAATGGGGCGAAGGCGTATTGAGCCTCGCGGTACCACCCATCTTCGTTTGCAGCGAGCTGCAAACCTCAATTGAATCCGTTACGTGGATAAGGCGGCTCCAACTACTGCTGTTTCATCGGAGCGGCTCCAAGGCGAGTTCGCAGTTTCCATCCACCGGTTCGCACCACCCACCGGCTCTCTCAAGGATGTACCTCTGTTACTACTCCTCTTCCCAGCCTTTACAACAAATGTGCTGACATCATAAGAAGACCGGATCAGTCCGTCAACTGTTTTGTTTTTAAGGGGTTGAGTTTAGAGATATCAAACAGATGGCTGTTCCTGCGGGAAAAGTGTAAAGCCCTCTATGCGTGCTGCATCACGTAGGCGTTTGTCCAGACAGACGAAGCCCAGATCCTCTGGTTTGTTTGCTGACCACACCAGGGCAGCGGCCAGTTGTAAGGTGTCTGCAGCCCGTAAGGGATGACGCAGTAGTAGTCGCCGTGCCGTTGCACGGACCTCTTCAGAAGGCGATATTTCGGTGCCGCATTGGGCAAGCTGATCCACAAGATGGCGAACCTGCTGCTCATCGTCGGCAGATAGAGCGCCTTCGCGTCGTAGTCGAGCAAACGATGAACTGCATTCCACCGGTGTGCCCCACCAAAAGGCCAGTTCTCCGTCATCGTGGGCCAGCAGACGCATGGTTTCTGAATGCGGCTCTTCAATACACAGGGGAATGATGGCGGAGCTATCCCAGAACCTCATCGTCCATCTTCCCTTTCGGCGTGTAACGCAGCCAGAGCGCATCCCCGTCGATCCTGCGGCCGTGAAGCCGTCCAGAACTCTTCTGTGATGCCGCCGCTTCCCCGTTTTATCATGCCAGCCCGTTCAAGCTGCATCATACGGGCAGTTAACGCATCTTCAGTCCGGCGAAGCGGGATAATCTTGGCAATCGGCGTACCCCGATCAGTAATCAGGATCTCTTCTCCCGACTTGACCTTTGCAAGGTATTCGCTTGCAGATGCCTTCAGCTCTGAAACCGCTGCAGTTTGCATATGGTCATCTCCTTGTGACCAATATGGTCATAAAGATATGAGCTGTCAATATTATTGTTTGAGTGCAGAGGGATGGCTCTCATGTAAATAGCAGGCCAAAACCTTGACAATTCAGTCTATATCTGGAATATGTCTCAAAGTTGAGTTTGAATTCAAAAATAGGGGGCGCTATGAGAATCTGTCTTGGGATTTTACTGCTGCTGACAACAATCATAGGTGGCTGTATAGCAACACCAGTGGTGGTGGATAACGGCACCCAGAGCAGGATTATTATTCCCTGCACCAATGATGCTCTTTGTGTTCGCAACACCTATGAAATAGCAAAAGATGTCTGGTGCCCACAAAACTGTTTACCAGGTGATTATCTCTGCCGTCGGGATTATCCAGTGTCATATCGGTCAAAGAACTGGGAGTACGAAACTAACCGTGTTGAATACATTTACATGCCCCGTAACTTGGTGGTGCAATAATGGAGGGGCGTATGAAGAACATTTGTATCGTTACTGGTCTGCTGTTAACGGTAGTATTAGGCGGTTGCATGGCGACAACAACCAACTATCCGACCAACCCTGCAGGGTCAACAGTTCCTGCTGGTGACGTTGCGACACTGCAGCCTGGTCAACGGTACATTGTGAGCGAGCCGATTGGTGTCCAGGACAGCGGCAGCACCGTTGGGCGCTTCAATGCCCGGATGATATTTTTAGCCGATCAAATTGAGCGGAATGCTGACCGCAAGAGCCTTTCCAATACATTCATAGTAACAAGCTTCGTCAACTTGAACCGTCTTTCAGAAACAACGCCGTTTGGACGTCTGGTAGCGGAAAACATCATCCATGAATTACAGGTACGTAAATGGCAAGTTTTTGAGGTCCGCTTGACAAAGGATATTGTTATTAATGAATCGGGTGAGTTTTCATTGAGCAGAGATATTATGAAGCTGAGAGATCAATATAAAATTGGGGGTATTGTTGCAGGTACTTACTCAGTTTCCGGCGGTCATGTGATTGTCAACAGCAGGGTCATTGATATTAATACCGGATTGGTCGTGTCTTCTGGCCAGATTCATTTGCCTGTAAACTGGTTTACCGATGAACTGCTGGTTAATGACGATCATTTGAAAACCATGAAGGTGGTTGGAGATACCCCCTATAGCTGTCGTGAGCTTGGAACCTGCAGTAGTAGCAATGCCACCCCTTCCACTAAAATTGTCGGCGGTGTGCGTTGATAGTTCGTCTTATCTTGCTGCTGATCTGTTTGTGCCTGCTAAATGGTTGTGTCACCGATGTTATCTATGGCCCCTGTTATGGCAAGACGCTGCCGCAGTTGATGGATTCAACTACGCTTAAACCACTTTTTCAAGAAATGGCCTATGAACTCTGTACAGACAGCTGTTCTGACTGCGCCGTTAGAAATCCAGACGGTACACTCAAGGTGACGCCGAAAACCTGTGCCTTGGAAGAAATCAGACGGCAAACAGTTCTGGTCACGGACTTCGTTGATCTTAAGTCATACGTGCCGGGGGATTCAGGGCTTTTGATGGGTGAGTTGATGCGAGGGAGTCTGAATCAGGTCTGTTGCTACAAGATCGTTCAGGCAGAATTTGGTAAATACTTCAAGCTGAATGAGAACGGCCTGGTCTCCCTTACCCGTCGTGTTAGTGAAATAAAACGTGACGACTACCCCCAGCCGGAAGCAGTGGTCGGCACCTACAATTTTCTGAACAACAGCAAGGTGGTGTTGTTCGTCAGGCGGGTTAACACAACGACTGGCTACGTCACCAAGATGGTCACCAGGGAGATTGATTACTCCTGTATTGGTCGCAAGATTGTGTATGGTGTGAAGTGATCATAGGTAGGCTGCTCCTGGCACTGATGTTTGTGACCGTGATGGGTTGTGCCGCTATACCGATAGGCGGTACTAGCGGCAACCTCCCTCCAATAATGCCAATTGAAGAGCTCAAGCAACCCTACAACAAAATCGGCCGTATTCAAGTTACACGCAAGGTCTATTTTACGGACTATGCCATTCCAACTCAGCTGCATGAGTGGGCAACACAGGCCTTACGCGAAGAAGCCGGTAAATTGAATGCCGATGCCGTTATCCTGCCGGAAGTCACCAGTCGTCAGATTGACATTGCCGTGTTTCCCGCATTTCCAGCAACAGAGTATCGCGCAACTGGAGTGGCAATCAAGTTCAGCAAGTAGATTTAACAGCACAGAATAGACCTTATCAGGCTAGCTGCTCTCCCAGCCCCTCCTCCAAAAACTCCCGCGAATAGCGCACATAATTATCGGCAGACTTCTTCAGCCAGGCGATCTCGTCCGGGGTCAGGTCCCGCTTGTACTTGGCCGGAGCGCCAACCCAGAGCGTGTGGGGCGGGATAATGGTCCCCTCGGTGACCAGCGCCCGGGCGCCCACCAGGGCCCCTTCTCCCACCACTGCCTTGTCCATCACCATGGCCTGCATACCGATGAAACAGCCGTCTTTCAGGGTGCAGCCATGCAGGGTGACCGAATGGCCCACGGTAACATCGTTACCGATAACCAGCGGCGCACCGGGGTCATCGGCATGCTTCTTGTGGGTGACATGCAGCATGGTCAGGTCCTGGATGTTGCTGCGGTCGCCAATACTGATAAAGTTAACGTCACCGCGGGCCACCACGTTGTACCAGAGGCTGGCCTGGGCCCCGATGCTGACTTCTCCAAGTACCACGGCGGTCTCGGCAATAAAGGCGGAAGGGTCGATTTGAGGGGTGATGCCCTTGAAGGGACGGATCATGCGTGGGTTCTCCTTGGCAGGTTTGAATGGAGCCGAAGTATACACGTTACATTCATGGTACGTCCATGATTTCATCTTGTTGCCGTGACGGTATTCTGCTACTTTCTTGATTCTAATACATTGCTTTCAATGGAGGAGCGGTAATGAAGTTTACCAAGATGCATGGTGCTGGCAACGACTACGTGTATGTGGACTGTTTCAAGGAGACCGTGGATAATCCCGCTGAAACAGCGATCAAGGTTTCCAACCGTAATTTCGGGATCGGCTCTGACGGACTGATCCTGATCATGCCCAGCGATAAGGCCGATGTACGGATGCGGATGTTCAACAGCGACGGCTCCGAGTCGGAGATGTGCGGCAACGGCATCCGCTGCGTGGCCAAGTATGCCTATGACCACGGTATTGTGACCAAGACCGAGATTACGGCCGAGACCGGTGCCGGTATCCTGACCCTGCAACTGTTCCCCAATGCCGCCAACAAGGTGGAGCGGGTACGGGTCAACATGGGGCCGCCACGGCTTGCCCGGGAAGAGATCCCGATGAACGGCACGCCGGTTGCCCAGGTGGTTGCTGAAGAACTAACCGTTCTGGACAAGACCTTCAAGATTACCTGCGTTTCCATGGGTAACCCCCACTGCATCATCTATGTGGATGACGTGGACAACTTTCCGGTGGCCACCTACGGCCCGCTGATCGAGAACCATCAGCTGTTTCCCCGTCGTACCAACGTGGAGTTTATCCAGATTATCTCCCGCACTGAAGTCAAGCAGCGTACCTGGGAACGGGGCGCAGGTGAGACCCTGGCCTGCGGTACCGGTGCCAGTGCGGTTTGCGTGGCAGGTGTACTGAACAACCTGACCGACCGTAAGATCCTGAATCATCTGGCGGGCGGTGATCTGGAACTGGAATGGGTTGAGAATGGCCCTGTCTTTATGACCGGTCCGGCAACTGAAGTCTTTAATGGTGAGATTGCGTTGTAGAAACGGTCTTTTCTCGCCTCAGCCACGACAACCTGCGGGGCGGCATGCTCAACGTACTGTTTGGTACGCTTCCGTTGCCGCCCCTGGGTGGCCGTTGCTGGAACAAGAAAATCCTCGTTTCCTGATCAGTTAGCTGTTGTCCTATCCCCGAGGTGTTCCATGGATTTCTCCAAACTGCTCCACAAATTCACCGTTGTCCCCTCCCTGTCCGATGAGCTGGCCCCGCTGCAGCGGATCGCCTACAACCTCTGGTGGTCCTGGGACCCGGATGCGATTGCCCTGTTCAAAAGGTTGGATATTGACCTCTGGAACGCCACCCGCCACAACCCGGTGGAGATGCTGGGAATCCTGCAACAGACAACGCTTGAATCATTGAAGCAGGATGAAGGGTTCATGGCCCATCTGCAGATGGTGGACGAGAAACTGACCGCCTATCTGTCGGAGAAGTCTTGGTTCCAGAAGGAGTACAACGGCGATGCCGAGCTGAAGACTGCATATTTTTCCATGGAGTTTGGCCTGCATGAGTCTCTGGCGGTCTATTCCGGCGGCTTGGGGATTCTGGCCGGCGATCACCTCAAGTCGGCCTCTGACCTGGGCTTGCCGCTGGTGGGGGTGGGGCTGCTGTATCGCCAGGGCTATTTCCGCCAGTATCTGAATAACGAGGGCTGGCAGCAGGAAATCTATCCTGAAAATGACTTCTACAACCTGCCGCTGATTCTGGAGCGGGATCAGCAGGGTCGTCCGTTTGAGGTGGAGCTGGAGTTCGGTCCACGCCACTTCAAGGCTCATATCTGGCGGGTGCAGGTGGGACGGGTGCCACTCTACCTGCTGGATACCAACCTGGAAGAGAACAGCCCTGAAGACCGCCTGATTACCTCGCAACTGTACGGCGGTAATCAGGAAATGCGGATGCTGCAGGAGATTCTGCTGGGGATCGGCGGGGTGCGTGCCCTGCGTGCCCTGCGGATCATCCCCAATGTCTGCCATATGAATGAAGGCCATGCTGCATTCCTGGCTCTGGAGCGGATCAGACTGGTGATGGAGAAGCGCAAGATCAGCTTTAGCGAGGCCCGTGAGGTGACCAGGGCCGGTAACATCTTTACCACCCATACCCCGGTTGAGGCCGGGATCGACCATTTCCCCACCGAGATGCTGGATAAGTACTTCACTAAATATATCAGGTCATTCAACCTTTCTCGGGACGAATTTCTGGGGCTGGGACGTCAGAATCCGGCAGATCAGTACGAGAGCTTCTGTATGGCGGTGCTGGCCCTGAAACTGGCGGGCCATGCCAATGGTGTCAGCCAGCTGCATGGCGAGGTTTCCCGCAGCATGTGGAAGAACCTCTGGCCGGAACTGCCGGAAGAACAGCTGCCGCTCAGCTCCATTACCAACGGGGTCCATACCCGCACCTGGATGTCAGGCCAGATGGGCAGTCTGCTGGTACGCTACCTGGGCACCCGCTGGCTGGATGACCCGACTGAACACAATGTCTGGCGCAGAATCGGCAAGATACCGGATGCCGAGATCTGGCGTACCCGCCAGAGCACCCGCGAGCGACTGGTGGATTTTGCCCGTTGCCGCCTGAAGGAACAGTTGAAAAAGGTGGGGGCTACCGCCAAGGAGATCGCCACGGCCGATGAGGTATTGGATCCGGAGGTGTTGACCATCGGTTTTGCCCGGCGCTTTGCCACCTACAAGCGGGGTACCCTGCTGATGCGGGATCTGGATCGTCTGGACCGGATCCTGAACAATGCTGATCGTCCGGTACAGATTATCTTTGCCGGCAAGGCCCACCCCCATGACACCGAAGGCAAGGAGCTGATCCGTCAGATCGTGCAGGTCTCCCATCAGGAGCGCTTCCGGCACCGGATCGTCTTTATTGAGGATTACGATATGGAGGTGGCCCGTCATCTGGTGCAGGGGGTGGATGTCTGGCTGAACACACCCCGTCGCCCGATGGAGGCCAGCGGTACCAGCGGTATGAAGGTCGCCTTTAATGCGGGCCTGAACCTTTCCATCCTGGATGGCTGGTGGTGTGAGGGCTACCAGGGCAATAACGGCTGGGCCATCGGCAAAGGTGAGGTCTACGCTGATCTGGAATATCAGAATCAGGTGGAGAGTGGCGCTTTATATGACCTGCTGGAAAAGGAAGTGGTGCCGCTCTACTACCAGCGTGGCGGTGATGGTATCCCCAGGGATTGGGTCAGCATGATGAAGGCCTCGATGCAGTCGCTCTGTCCGGTCTTTTCAACCGACCGGATGGTTGAGGAGTATGCCCAGCTCTCCTATATCCCTTCCTATCGGCAATGGACGCGGCTTGAGGCCAATGATCTCGGGCTTGCCAAGGAACTGGCAGCCTGGAAGAAGCGGGTCTTCGGAGGCTGGAATCAGGTCGGGATTGAGGCCACCGAGGCAAAGTTAAGCGATTCGGTGGCGGTGGGCAGCAGCCTGCCGGTCAATGTTACCGTCAGACTGGGTGGCCTGAAGCCGGATGAAGTGGCAGTGGAAGGCTACTTTGGTGTCCTTGATAATCAGGGAGTGATCCGTGGTGGCGAGATTGTTCCGTTGGCAGTGACGGAAACCTTGGAGAACGGCCGCTACCGCTTTGCCGGAGATCTCGAATGCCGCTTCTGCGGACGCTACGGCTTCATGGTGCGGGTGATGCCGAGACATGGGGAGCTGGGGCTGATCTATGAGCCGGGCTATCTGATCTGGGGATAAAACGTGCTGCGAAGGCCGTCTGCAGCGTTGTACGGTACTCACTTCCTCGCCTACCTGTTTGGTATGCCTCGGTCGTTGCGCTCCGTACGCCTTACATACGGCCTTTCTCGCAACGTTTTGTCGAGTGATTTGTGTTAGGTCTTGCCGCCTTGATCTCATCCTTGATTTGAAAACGGATAATGCGGCCTGCAAAAGTGGTCTAGCTTATACTGCTGTTTTTCAGATCACAGGTCAGGTTGCCGATATATAATTATATGGCCTTTCCCTCTGACATACAGCAGCAGGTCTACGACCTGCTGTCCCGCAGTTCCAACCTGGCGATAATACCTGCAGAACCTGTTGAACCGACTACGATTGGGGTCAGCCAACAGCCGCTTACCCTTGCGCCGGGGCAGCGGGTAACGGCCGAGGTGACCGGTCAGCCCCAGGCAGGCAAGATTCCGGTTCAGATCGGTGGGTTGCAGCTGCAGCTTGATCTGCAGATGGCGGTCCGCCAAGGACAAAACCTTGAACTGACCTTTGTCGGTAATGATCCGCGCCCGACCTTTGCCTTGGCAAGGCCAGGGGTCAGCGCACCGCCGGTCAGCCTGTCCGATGCCTCCCGGTTATTGTCCCTGCTGGTCTCCAATGAGCAGTTCATGGAACCCCACCAGCGGTCATCACTGCAAAGTATCGGTGATCTGCTGCGTCAATCAAGCGGCCAAACCAGTGTGCTGGCCGGTTTTCTGGATGATTTTCTGACCTATCGTACCGATGGTCGCGCGGTGGTGGTCCCGCCCGGCGGGCTGCTTGAACGGCCTACCCAGACAGTCGGTGGTGAGTCCGGTCAAACGTCGAATACCGCTGCAGGTCTTGCCGGACGTTCCACCGCCGGTTTTGAAGATGCCGCTGCGAAGATGCTGTTAAACCTTGCCCAGCGGGCGCGGCTGACCCTGGTGGATGTGGCCAATCAGCCCCTGGCGCCCTTGCCGTTGCAGCCAGGTGAAGAGGCCAATGCCCTGGTGCAGGGGCGCCTGCCCGGTGGACGGGTGCTGGTGCAGCTGGCTGGTGAATCGCTGGAGCTGCAGCTCTCAAAACCGGTGACGCAGGGAGAAATTCTGCGGCTGGCGCTGGTAACCCAGCAGCCGAAGCTGGTATTTGCCCTGCTGGGGCAGCCGGTTCAGGATCAGCCTAGCAACGTGAGTGAGGCTGCCCGTTGGCTGAGTAGCCTGACAAGCAAAGAGAACGGGCAGAATGAGGTTCAGCGCACTGTCATGGAGCGGCTGCAACAGGTTGTCAGCAGTTTGCCGCCCGGCTCCTCTGCCCTGGCTGCCATTCTGGACGAGGCGATGACCTACGGTGCCTCGGCCAATCTTTCCGCACGCTCATTGCAAAACCGTGCGGTGCCAGCGGCTGAAGGGAAAATTGACGAGAGTGTCCTGAAGCTGCTGCAGTCATTGATGCAGGGCAACCGCCTTACCCTGCTTGAACCTCAGGTTTCCGCTGATGCCTTAAAGGGGTTCCAGGCCGGTCAGCAACTGCGCGGTGATGTGCTGCAGTCCCTCGGTGGTGGCCGGTTCATGATCCAGGTGGGTGGTCAGGCCATGGCGGTGCTGCTACCCAAGGGGGTGAAGGCCGGTGACAATCTGAACCTGTTCTTTATCGGCGAAGACCCTGCCACCTTTCTACTGGTACGCTACGGCAAGGGGGGCGATGCCCTGGTCAGCCAGACCGGGCGCTGGGTCAGTACCCTGCTGGGCATGCAGAATCAAGCGGCACCCCTCAAGGAGGGGCTGGGTATCCTGCGCACCCTGTTGCAGGAGGCCCCATCCGATCCGGTGCAGCTGGAGCAGATGCTGCGCAAGGGGTTGAAGGAGAGTGGCCTGTTTTATGAGGCGCATCTTTCCCGCTGGTTCAGTGGCGAGTACAGCCTGGAACAGCTGCTGCAAGAGCCGCAGGGGCAGCTTTCCCAGCAGCCGGGCAGTCAGGAGGCCCGCTCAGGTCAGCTGCACCGAGAGGAAGGGAGCGATCCCCGTACCCTTGCAATGGTCAAGGAACAGCTGGCCTCACTGCAGACCGGTCAATTGCTGTTTCATGGTGAACTGTTTCCCGGCCAACCGATGGAGTGGCGTATCAAGGACCGGGAAGGGCGGGGGCGCAGTGCTAACGAACAGCAGCAGACCGCCCCCTGGGAGACCTCGCTGGCCTTGACCCTGCCTCAGTTGGGACGGGTGGAGGTTGCCTTGAGTCTGAACGGGACCCGCCTGGATCTGGTGATCGGTGCCGACCATGAGGGCACAGCCAGTTTGATGGAAGAGGAACGCGGAGAACTGCATGGGCAGCTGCTGGCAGCCGGTTTTGATCCGGGGAGTATTGTGGTGAAACATGGCCCGTGAACGTCAGCTGCATGACCAGCGGATGGCAGCAGCACTATCCTATAAGCAGGGTTTTTATGCGCCGGTGGTGGTGGCCAAGGGGAAGGGGATCATGGCCGAGGCGATCATTGCCTGTGCCAAGGAGGCCGGCGTCTATGTGCATGAGTCACCGGAACTGGTGACCCTGTTGATGCAGGTTGACCTGGATGAGCATATCCCGGCTGAGCTCTATCGAGCCGTTGCCGAGATACTGGTATGGATCTATAAAATGGAGGGCAAACAATAGGAAATAGCTCATTTCCTGGCCCTGATTATTCCGGAGGAGTTAGCGTGGAAATAAAATTTGGAACCGACGGCTGGCGCGGGGTGATCGCCCGCGAGTTTACCTTTGAGAATCTGGGGCTGGTGGCACAGGCAACCATGGACTGGATGACCCGTGAGGGCTTGGCGGATCAGGGGCTGGTGGTGGGGTATGATCGCCGTTTCCTGTCGCAGGAATTTGCCTGGCGGGTGGCTGAAGTTGCAGCCGGTAATGATATCAGGGTGTTTTTGTGTGATGATGTGGCACCGACACCGGCGGTTTCCTGGGCGGCCAGGGCGCTGAAGGCCGGAGCTGGTGTCATGATTACGGCCAGTCATAATCCGCCGATCTATAACGGTTTCAAGATTAAAGAGAATTTTGGCGGCTCAGCACGTCAGGAAACGACCCGGCTCCTGGAACAGATTGTTGCCTACAACAGGGCAGAAGGGCGCCTGGTTCGCTCGATTACGTTTGAAGAGGCCTGCCGTAGCGGCAGGATTGAGCAGTTCGATGCCGCCACCGGGTATCTGCAACAGCTTGGTCATCTGGTTGATATTGAGGCGATCCGCAGGGCCGGTATCCCTGCCGTGGCTGACCCGATGTTTGGAGCAGGCAGCGGATTTTTCAAACGTCTGCTGGGGATTGACGAGATTCATGCGGAACAGAATCCCTCGTTTGGCGGCCGTCCACCGGAGCCGATCGGCGAAAATCTGCAGGAACTGTGCGGCCTGCTGGCAACTGGCCGTTATCGGGTCGGCCTGGCCCTGGATGGTGATGCCGACCGGATTGGTGCGGTGGATGAACGCGGCGAGTTTTTTTCATCCCATGCGATCTTTACCCTGTTGCTGAAACACCTGGTGGAACGCAAAGGCCTGACAGGCGGGGTGGTCAAGACGGTTTCGTCAACCCGCATGATTGATCTGCTGGCCCAAAAGTATGATCTGCCACTCTATGAGACACCGATCGGCTTCAAGCATATCTGTGAGCTGATGCTGGGCAAGCAGATCCTGATGGGCGGGGAGGAGTCGGGTGGCCTGGGTATCAGCGGCCATATCCCGGAGCGGGACGGCGTGCTGATGGGGCTGCTGTTGCTGGAAACGGTGGCAATGACCGGTAAGGGTCTGCGCCAGCAGCTGGAAGAGATCATGGACGAGATTGGCCATTTTTACTACCGCCGGATTGACACCCATATCAGTAGCGAGGCGAAAGAGGCGTTGCTGCTGCGTTTGAGGAATGAACCGCCTGCGACCATTGCGGGGCGGACTGTTGCCGCCACCAACTTCAGTGATGGCTTTAAGTTTGTGTTTGATAACGGCGACTGGCTGCTGGTGCGTCCCTCCGGCACCGAGCCGGTCCTGCGCCTCTACAGTGAGGCTGCGGAGTCGGCCATGGTTGATACGCTGCTGCGGGCAGCACGCCGGATAGCCGGGGTATGACGATATGAAATGGCTGCTGACGTTGATTGCGGTTAACTGCCTGATCTCGGTGGTGATCTATCCGATGATGACGCTGGGAGTGGATAAGCCGATGAACTGGCTGCTGGAGGCCGGCTATCTGATTGCAGGGGCAGGGTCGTTGTATCTGTTGATCCGCTACCGTAAAGAGTTGTAGGCTATGATGACTGGCCGCCGTGTAGTCGCAACAGCTCAGGCAGGTCCAGAATCAGGGCGATGGTGCCGTCACCCAGGATGGTGGCGCCGGAGATGATACGGGCATCCCGGTAGATCCTTCCCAACGGCTTGATGACCGCTTTAACCTCGCCCACCAGCAGGTCAACTACCAGGCCGATCCGTCGTCCGTCCTGTTTGACCACTACAATAAAGCGTGAAAGCGGCGCTGGGACCGCAGGCTCGACAATCTCACGCAGGTCAAGACAGGGCAATGCCTCGCCACGAATATTCAGATAGCCGCGCAGCAGCAGTTCGGCAGCTGCCTCCGCCGGCAGATCAATGGTCTCGTCCACCAGGTCCATGGGAAGGATGTAGCTGTCATCCCCGACTGCAATCATAAAACCGTCAATCAACGCCAGTGAGAGCGGCAACCTGAGCTGAAAACAGGCTCCCTGTCCTTCGCTGCTGGTAACATCGATCTTGCCGCGCAACTCTTCAATGGTCCGTTTGACCACATCCATGCCCACCCCGCGTCCGGAAAGCAGGGTGGCTTCTTCCGTGGTGGAAAAACCGGGTTCAAAGATCAGCGCCACTGGATCACGGTCAGCCATCTCCAACGGGCGGATCAGCCCTCGTTCAACAGCACGCTGCAGCACCCGCTCACGGCAGATACCCCGCCCGTCATCCCTGACTTCAATCACAATACTGCCGGCCTCTTGAAAGGCGTTCATTCTGATCATGCCGGTGGCTGGTTTGCCGGCCGCCTGTCGTTCAGAAGGGGGTTCGATGCCATGATCTATGGCGTTTCTGATCAGGTGAACCAGCGGCTCACGCAGCCGCTCCGCCATGACCTTGTCCAGTTCGGTCTCGGCACCGGCAGTTGTCAGTTGAATTTTTTTACCGCTTGCAGCGGAAAGGTCGTGCACCAGGCGTTGAAAGCGCCGGAAGAGGTCACCCACCGGCACCATGCGGAACACCATGGCCCGTTCCTGAATCTTCTTGACCAACAACGAGACTGCAGCAGCTGATTCAAGGGACGCATTGTCACCTGTCTGTTTGACGTGTGATTCCAGCTCTGAAGAGGCGGTGACCAGTTCAACCACCAGGTTGATCAGCTGATCCAGTTTTTGAGCGTCAACCCGGACCACTTTCTGTGAAGCTGCGGACTCTTCGGTGCTCGACTCGTCAGTTTGCAACAGATCAGGCTCTGCTGGGGCTGCCGCTTCAGCAACAACCGGTGGCTGCCACTGGGTAATCATGGTCAGGAGCTGATCATGGCGGGGGGGGAGTTCCGTCTCTGCCGACTCAAAGGCGGCGATCAACTTTCTGGCATGGTCGTGACACTGCAGGCAGAGTGCGCACAGTTCTTTTGTCAGCGGCAGTTCATTTTCGCGGACCTTTACCAGCAGATGTTCGAGGGCGTGGCAGAACGCTTCCACCTGGTCGGCGGCAACAATACTTGCAGAACCCTTGATGGTGTGGACTGCCCTGAAGAGGCGGTTGAAATCGTCTCCCACCGCTGGTGTCGTTTCAAGTGAGAGAAGTGCCGATTCCATTTCAGCCAGCATCTCGACCGATTCAAGGGCAAAGGCCTCCCGTATCTCGGCTAATTCACTGGTCATGTGGCATTTTCTACCGGCACGGGGGAGCTGCAGACCCGGTTGCGGCCCGTCCGTTTTGCCTGATAGAGGGCGTCATCTGCCCGTTTAATGATGCTGTCCAGGGTGTCATCACGGTGCAGGTCGGTCACCCCGATGCTGACGGTCACTCTGCTCTGATGATCGGTACAGGAAAACTGGCCGGCCGCAATTTGCTCTCGGCAGCGTTCGGCAAGCACAAGAGCCTGCTCAAACGAGGTCTCCGGCAGGATGCAGCAAAATTCCTCGCCACCATAACGCCCGAGAATGTCGGAGGTCCGTATCAATTCCAATAGCAGTTCAGAAATTTTTCGCAGGGTGTAGTCACCGCAAATATGTCCATGGGTATCGTTGATCTCCTTGAAGTGATCAATGTCAAGCATCATAATACTCAAAGGGTTGCCGTGCCGCCGTGAACGCTCCAGTTCCTCCTGAAGCCGGGTGTCAAGGTAACGGCGGTTGAAGGCGCCGGTCAGGCCATCGACCTTGGCCATCTGTATCAGCTTGTGTTCGTAGATAACAAAATCAGTGACATCCTGAACCGTAATGTAGATGGCAGAAATTTCTTTGTTGTCATCGCGTAAGGGGCCAAACGTACAGTTTTGCTGCATCTGGGGGAATAACGCAGATGAACCGTGGGGGTTTTTCATGGGGAAGAGGTATTTGTGCAGCTTCTGCGAGTATGAGGCGTAGTTGCCGAAGGCAAAGACGCTTTTAATGATCCGGATAACGCTGTTCTCGCAGAGCGCCGGGAATACATCACAGATGTTGCGACCGATAATCTCCTCGGCCGGGATATCGCTGTGCAGCTCCATCCAGCGGTTCCAGCAGGTAACGGTAAGTTCACGGTCAAGTACCACCAATCCGAGATTGATGGTGTTGAATATCTGGTGGTACTCACTCATAGGGGCCCAGGAATTCTGCAATAGCCTGTTTCAGCCACGGCATGATGCTGTATTGGCTGACCAGAAACAGGTAACCACTGACATTGTACTGCTCAAAATTAAAGACGGTCTTGAATAGAATCGCAAACGAGTCGGATGTATTCAAGACATTTCCCAGGGTACCGTAAATCTGTTCCTGGGAGAAAAAACGGGGGGGGCGTAGGTGACGACATCGCCGAGCATCTCGGCGATCTTGCCGACACAGGCGCCGATAATGATATTCCCCACCTCAACCAGGGTTTCCTTTTCAAGGATGTCTATGTCGTAATTTTCACCAAGTAAAGACATTTCTCCGTCGAAAATTTTCAGAAGCTTACGCCCTTCTCCGTGGGGGAAAACCAGGAAACTGCCACCACTGAACTTGCCGCTGAAAAACTGGGTGATCATACTCATGTCGGTGGTGTCGGGTATCTCTTCCTGGACGTAGCGGATCACCTCGTCCGACTGCAGGACGGCGATGTGTGGTACGGACAGGATCACATGCAGGTTGATGATCTCGGCCAGATCGGCAGCAGCCTGGCCAAAACCGATGTTCATGATCTCCTGCAGTGCATCCTTTTCAAGCTCGGTCAACTCACGTGTTAAATCGGTCATGGTTTTGTACCGTCAGCCAGTACCTTGTCCAATTCTGCAATCACGGCCTCTTTGACCGGCGGCTTTTTGACTACGGCACAGGCCCCCAGCTCGGTGACCCGTTCAATAGTGCGGCGCTGGATATCAGCGGTAAGGATGATCACCCGGGCAGAGGGGTCCAGCCTGCGAATCGCCTCCAGGGCGGCTATCCCATCCATCCCCGGCATGGTAAGGTCCATGAAGGTGACGTCAGGCTTGAACGACTGGTACAGCTCGATCGCAACACTGCCGTCGTTTCCCTCTTTAAGCTCGTGGCCCGCGTCTTTCGGGATGCAGGCCTTGAGACTCATCCGGGCGACAAGCGAGTCATCAATAATCATAATCCTGGCCATATGAGATATCTCCTTCGGGCAGCCTGAGTTGTCCTGCTTGTCTGGCGTGTGAGTATACCAGAGGGGGCGCTGTGTGCAACCGCTTTGAACGGGCTAGGCGTGGTTACGGAGCATCAGCTCGTCCGGCTGGGGCGAAAAATAGAGTTGTTGCTCCAGATAGGGCTGGCCGAAACGTTGTATATGGTGTTTAAACAGCGTAATCGGCACAATCAGTGGTAGCTGGCGCATGCGGTAACGTTCAATCAGCTCCAGCAACTCCTGCTTTTCCCACGCTTCCAGCTGTTTCTTGAAATAGCCCATGCAGTGCATCAGGACATTGGTCTGCTTGGCAGGCGTGGCCAACAGTTGCAACGCCTCCATAAACAGTGTTGCATAGGTTTGTAAAAGCTCCTGCAAAGGGAGTGCGCCGGCTACCAGCCTCCCCAGGCGTCGGTAGTGATCAGGGGAGTGGGCCATCAACAACAGCTTATGCCGCGTGTGGAATTGGACCAGCTCTCCTTTGGCCGGGTTGCTGTCAAGAAAGGTTAACAGGCGGTCGTATCCATAGACCCGTTCGATAAAATTTTCCCGTAACCGGGCATCGGCAAGGCGTCCCTCTTCTTCCACCGGCAGAAGAGGAAAGGCATGTGTGACGGCCCGGGCGAACAATCCTCTGCCGGTGGTGAGTGGCGGGCCTTTGTCCTGATAGACCTTAACCCGGAACAGCCCGGAACTGGGTGAGTTTTTTTTGAAGATAAAGCCGCGCAACTTAAGCGGCTCCAGCTCTCGCACCCGTTGTGCACACCAGTCCTGCATCTGTGCAGTCAGATCACGTCCGGTCCTGGCCGTTATCAGGCGGGGGGCAGCAGGGTCGCCTGTCAGATGCATCGCTTCACGAGGGGTTGGCAGGCCGCATTCAATCTCCGGACAGACCGGAACAAGGTCAAAATAAAGTGACAGCAGGTCAGCGATGTAGTGGTTCAGTTTGTGTCCGCCATCATAGCGGACATGCTGCCCCAACAGGCAGCTGCTGACCCCCAGAACTGTATGATGTGATAGTTTCATGCAACCCCCTTCCAGAGCGCTTTTAGCAATTGACATCACCTTGTTTTGTGCTACTAACTTTGGTTGGTAAATAAGCATTTAGCGTAAAGGAGCCGCCTTGTCATGAATTTTACGATCAAACAGAAGATGACAGCATTAATTGCCTTTCTCCTTGGGGTGGCTGTGCTGGTCACCGGATTGATGCTGTTTACCTTTTTTAAGATTAACTCGTCTCTGGACCAGATGGACCGGATCACCAAGATTCAGCATGCTGCCATGCAGGGCTCGATCCATATGTTGAAGGCCCGTGAGTATGAAGGGGAGTTCTTTACCCGTAAAGATGACAAGTGGACCGCCCGGGTTGAGAAGGAGGTGGGTGAGGTCTATAAGGTGCTTGAGCAGCTTGACAAGGTCAATACCGACAAAAAGATCAAGGAGCATAGTGCCAAGGCCCAGCAACTCGGCAAGGCCTATGTGGAGCAGTTCAAGGGGTTGGTGGCGACCTTTAAGAGCGGTGGTGATGTGATTGAAGGACGTGAAGAGCTGCGTGACGTTATCAATGAGTTTCAGCCCCAGCTGGAAGCCTACATCCCCAAAATTGCCGAAGCACTGCACAAGAAGGCCAGCAATGAGCTGGACAGCACCATAGCCAAGGGCAAGACCATCATGCTGGTTGTTCTGGTCGGATCGTCCATTGGCCAGGTTATGTTGCTGCTCTTTATCGTGCTGCCGGTACTTAAGTCAATTTCAAGCATGACTGAGCGGTTGAAGGATATTGCCACCGGAGAAGGTGATCTGACCAAGCGGATAGAGGTGTCAAGCAAGGATGAGATCGGCGAAACGGCCGGTTGGTTCAATACCTTTGTCGAGAATCTGGCTGTCATAATCGGGCAGGTGGCAGCAAATGCCCGTCAGGTCACGGCTGTCGCCGAAAGTGTACGGCTCAATTCTTCGGCCATGGTGGCAAGCTCCGAAGAGATGGCCGGACAGGCTGCTTCTGTGGCGGTGGCGGCAGAAGAGATGTCTGCCACTGCGTTTGAGATTGCCAGCTCATGCACCCGCTCTGCAGCAAGTGCTGCCGAGGCGGACCAGGCTACTGAGACCGGGGCACGGGTGATTCAGGAAACCATTGCCGGTATGCAACGGATTGCGGAGCGGGTCGGTGAGGCTGCTGCAAACGTGGAGGAACTGGGGTCAAAATCAAACCAGATCGGTACCATTGTCGGTACCATTGAAGATATTGCAGACCAGACCAATATGCTGGCTTTGAATGCCGCCATTGAAGCAGCCCGTGCCGGTGAACAGGGGCGGGGTTTTGCCGTGGTTGCCGACGAAGTGCGGGCACTTTCAGAGCGGACCACCAAGGCCACCAAGGAAATTGGTGATATGATCCGCATGATCCAGCAGGAGACCGGTGGTGCGGTACGGGCCATTGAAAACGGTGTGGCCGAGGTTGAAAACGGTACCCGGGAGGCGAGTCGGTCTGGCGAGGCACTTGGGGTAATAACCAATGAAATACAGAATGTTACCCAGCAGATGAGCCAGATCGCCACAGCGGCTGAAGAACAGAGTGCCACCACCAACTCCATCAGCCAAAGCATCCGCCAGATTACCGATGTGGTGCAGGAAAGCACAGACAAGGCTCAGGACTCCTCACGTTCTGCAGAGGAATTGTCCCGTCTGGCTGAAGAGCTGCAGCGGCTGATGGGAAAATTCAGGGTTTGAATTTTAAGTGCAAGCTGTGTTAAAAATAGCAGCATTGCTATTGCATGATACGAATCAATTAATGCCCATGGGGCACAGGGAGGAACTGTTATATGGCAAATATCCTGATCGTTGACGATTCATCCACCATGAGAAAGATCATTTCCCGCTCACTGCGTCAGGCAGGACTGCCGGTTGACGACATCCTTGAGGGGGGCGATGGTATTGAGGGACTGAACGTCCTGCAGACTTCCGGTAAGACCGTTGACCTGATCCTTTCTGATATCAATATGCCCAACATGGATGGTCTTGAGTTTGTCAAGGCCGTTCGTGCCAACGGGTTCTCGATGCCGATCGTCATGATAACCACGGAAGGCGGCGAGGATGTGATTGCCGACGCCATTGCCAGCGGTGCCAAGGACAGCATCAAAAAGCCCTTTACTCCTGAACAGCTGAATGAAAAGCTTGGGGGACTCCTATGAGTCTGAATGCCGAGATTGCTGATAGCCTCAAGTTCTCGGAACAACAGCTTTCCGAGTACATTATCAACGCTACTCGCGAAGTCTTTTCCACAATGGTGATGATGGAGCCGGCCGACGATTTTCCGCTCAAAGAGCCGATCACCCATTTCAAGTGCAGTATCACCGGTATGGTGGGCTTTGCCGGTACCTATTCCGGTGTTATCTCCATGCACTGCCCGATGCATCTTGCAAAGAAAATCACCGGCGCCATGTTGGGGATGGATGAGAGTGAGGTTGAAGAGGGTGGTGAGGATCTGAATGATGCCATTGGTGAGATTGCCAACATGCTGGGTGGCAGCGTCAAAATGATTCTTTCCAAAGGGGGACTTGATGTCAAGCTCTCCATTCCGACGGTGATTGCTGGCGAAGATTACACGGTTAACTCACTTTCGGACATCGATTGTGTGGTAATTCCGTTCAATGTCGACGCCAGTGAGCGGTTCCTGGTTGGTCTGACCCTCAAGAAAGAAGAGTAATCCCCCGATTTAGCTAGTACGGGGTGCAAAGGTGCACCCCGTGCAGTTCACTCTGTATCTCCCGCGAGCCCCTGATGGATGGTTATGTAAAGCTGCACGAAATGCTGGAGACCGCTCTACGGCAGGCCGGTGAAGAGGCCGGTATGCTGTTGGGACAGGGCTTGACTGCAACCCTGACGGACTCTTTGACCTTTAGCAAGGCCGCCTACTTCGGCGATCTTGATGACGGCGTTTTTGTGCTGGCTGTTGAGTCGCGGGAAGAATATCCCGGTCAGTTTCATCTGGTCTTCAATCTGCGGGATGCTATTTTGATGAGCAGCCTGCTGTTAGGGATTCCGGCGCCGAGGATTAAGGAAAAACAGCGCCTCTCCATCATTGAACCGGATGATATAGACGCCTTCGGCGAAATTGGCAATATGATCAATGGGGCCATGAATTCAACCTTTCAGGGTTCCCTTTCCGGCAAGGCCCACCTCAAACTGCTCGGTTCAAAGAAGTACGTCCCTGAAATTGATCCGCTGACGGACGATGATCCCCTGCCGAATGGCGACTATCTGATGTTTCGCTCCCGGCTGGAGATGGAAGGCCAGGAGATGCATCACCTGGACGTGCTGATCCCGGTCGCGCTCGGGAATCAGTATGACCCTCCACCTGAGGCGCCCCCTGCTGCTCCTGTTGAAGAGATTGCTGCAGAACAGGTTGGCGAATCAGGCGAGGTAACGCCCGGCGCTGTGGCTGAAACCGGCGAAGACGTGCCGGTCCGCAAGGCTGGTGGTATTGCCGGTACAACCGGTGAGGATATGATTGCTGTCTTTGAAGACAGCGATGAAGAACGGGCGCATCTGCTGGATTCACTGCGATTTTCCGGCTTCAAGTTGGCAGAATCAACCCTGAACGCCGATGTCAAAGAGGTGTTTTCGCAAGGTAATGTGCGGCTGGTGGTGATCGGCTCGCAGGATGCCGACGACCGTGAACTGGCGGTTTGCATCAAGATTAATGCCTTGCGCCAGGATCAACCGGTACCGATAATAATGTGTGCCCAGCGCTGGACCCGTACTGCCGTGCTTAAAGCGCTTAAATACGGAGCGCGCGATATCATCATCAAACCCTGTGATCCTGATGAAATTGCCAGTAAGGTGAAGCGGCTATGTCGATTGCCTTCCGCCTGATAGCAGAACTTCTGCTGTGTAGGGGGCTGCATGGCAGTGCTGCCGGGTTGCTTTGTCTGTTCCTTGCCTTGGTTTTATTTCCGCATTGTGCTGATGCGTCAATTCAGAATCAGATCCATCGGATAGAGATCCGTCCCAAATCCTCGTTTACCCGTATCACCATCAAACTGGCTGAAGAACCGCATTTCAGGGTCTCAAGAATTCCCGGCAATCGTCTCAGGATCAGGTTCAGTGATACCTCCGGTGCGCCGTTCAGGTCATTACGACGCTACTCAGATGCCAATATCGGAGGTGTGCTGGTCTCTCAGCGCGGCAATGACACCTTGCTGACCTTTGCCATTGCCGCCAACCGTGTTGGCTGGCGAATGGTGCATGTTGACGGCCTGCCGGCACTTTCTCTGGATGTCGGCCCGCTTTTTAGCGGGGTAACCGCCCACCCGGCGCTGCCCGGCAGGGAGAGGATCAGGAATGGTGCGGCAAAGCTGCTCAGCAACTTTGACCCCCCCCTCAAACCGGAGATACCCTTTGTGCCCACAGACCGGAATGTGCTCAAGACCCTGCTGCCGGAGGATGAGCAACGTCTGTTTCTTGCTGCGGAAGGGGCACTCTACAAAGGTAAACTGACTGCCGCCGAAGATGCCTTTGCCCCGTTTGCAACCAGACCATCCCGAATCCGTCCGCTTGCGCTCTACCGGCTGGCAGAGGCTCAGTATCGTTTGCAGAAGTATGGGCCGGCGCTGGAAACCTTTCGTGAGGCCGCCCGGCAATGGCAGGATTTTCTGACGCTGAACCCGGCGATCATGTTTTACTATGGCGACAGTATTGCCCGCAGTGGAGACCTGCCGGGCGGACGGCAGTTGCTGGCACGGCTGATTGTCTCCAACGCCGATAAGAAGTATGCGCCGGTACTGCTGGTTCGTATGGCCGACGTGCTGGCCCGTCAGGGGGGGGAAGGCGATGCGCTGGCAATCTACAACAACGTCTCCACTGCGTTCAAGGATAACAAGGCGCACCAGATTGCCGTCATGAAGCTGGCTGATCGAGCTTTTCTTGAAGCGACACCTGATGATTATCAGGCCCTAGGCGCCACCTACGCCAAGATTGCTGCCAACACCACCGATTTTGATCTGCGGGAAGAGACCACCTTCAAGCATGCCCTGCTGGAAGCGATCAACGGGCCAGCCGACACGGCGCTTGATTTGGCGATAACCTATCAGAAACGTTTTCCCACCGGGGTATACAGTACCGTCATTCGCGATATCCGTGAAGATCTGGTTGCGCTGGTTTTCCAGGGGACGCCCTGGGATAAAAATCCGGCTGGATTGATCCGGTTGGTAACGGATAATCAAGAGTATCTGGCCACGGCAGTAAAAAATCCTGTTTTTTTGCCCGCGATATCCGGGGCGTTTGAAAAAGCTGGACGGCCCCTTGATCTGATAGCGCTGTATAGCGGGTTACTGGAGCGGCCGTGGGTAGGAGCGGATAACATCCCCTATCTGACGCTGCAGGTCGCTGACCAGGCAGAGCTGCTGGGTGATACCCTGATGGCCCGCAGGGTGCTACAGGGATTTTTACTGCGCAATCCCGCCCATGCCCAGACACGCTGGGCCCGTGAAAGGTTGGGGGCGATTCAGTTTGCCGCGCATGAGCTGCCGGCTGTCCGGGCCGGTCTTTCCTGGCTCCTGAATAAACAGGAACCGGCAACTTTCCCGGTCAGTTACTATTATTTGGGCCGGGCCCTCTGGGATAACAAGGAATATGCCCGCTCTGCCCAGGCAATGGAACTCTATCTGTCTGCTGTCAAAGATATGAAAGAGGTTCCCGTGCTGGTCGGGGATGCCTATTATATTGCAGCAAGCTCCCGTCAAGTGCTCGGAGAACGCAAGGCGGCTGCCGTGCTCTTGGAAGCGGGTTTGAAGGCGGCTTCCAAAGAACGTAAAGAACAATTTCTTTATAAGCTTGGTGAGCTGGCCGCGTTGGACGGCCGCAGCCAGCAGGCACGCACCCTGTTCGAGCGTGTACTCAATGAAGGCAGAGACCCGGATTGGCAGCGTCTTGCCCGTCAGGCCCTTGAAGATGATAAACTTTCCCGCCCCGCTGTCGCCCCGTCAAAGAAAAAATAGCGTCAAAAAAATGTATTTGTCAAAATAACGACACTCGCTTTTTGTTGTTTTAGGGCACATTTGCCCACAACTCCCCTGATTTTGCCTGGTTTCTGCGTGCATACTGTAAGGCACAGAAATTGCAAAGTTTTGTAAGGTCTGTATTCTGCTGAACGCAGGAGGGGGGATTCGTCGTGCCTGTCGAGGGATTGTTTAATACAACCATAGATGTATTGGGTAAGAGTATTGATCTGCGTACACGCAATCAAAATCTGATTTCATCCAATATTGCCAATGCGGAGACTCCTGGATATACCCCTAAAAGTCTGGAGTTTGAGCAGCAGTTGCAATCTGCCGTCAAGAAATCGACGACCCGCGGAGGGGGTTCGCAATTCTCCGGAGCAACTACGCATCCCGCACATATCCCTTTACGCGGCGGTGGTGAGCAGATCAGCCAGATACGTGGAACCGTCGTTGAAACACCGGCCAAGACCCCAGGGCGCGACGGCAACTCGGTCGAGATGGAAAATGAGATGAGCCGGATGATGCAGAACCAGGTGCTGTTTAATGCCTCGGTTCAGTTGCTGTCAAAAAAGTTTGAAGGGTTACGTACCGCCTTGAGGGAGGGTAAATAATGGACCTTTTTACCGCAATGAATACCAGTTCATCGGCACTTACGGCTGAGCGCACTAGGATGAACCTCATATCCAGCAATCTGGCTAATGTTAATACCACCCGTACGCCTGAAGGGGGGCCGTATAAGCGCAAGGATGCTGTTTTTGCCGCAACAGCTCCGCTTGATGCCTTTGGAAAGGCACTTGGTGGCGCTGCCGACAGGCATGTCCGCGAGGTTAATGTGGTTGAGATCGTTGAAGACCAGAGCGCGCCCCGTATGCAGTATGACCCTGCGCACCCTGATGCAAATCCTCAGGGATATGTAGCGCTTCCTAACGTGAATGTGGTGGAAGAGATGGCCGATATGATCACGGCGACGCGGGTCTATGAGGCAAATGTCATGTCGGCCCAGGCAGCCAAAAATATGGCGCTTAAGACACTTGAAATCAGTAAATAGGAGTCTAGGTTATGGAGATTAAGGGTATCAGTGGTGTTGGCATGTCTGCGGCCTTTCCGCTTGAAAAAAGTACATCCGCAACCTCAGTGGCAGATGGGGCCGGCAAATTCTTCAAAGAACTGGTTGGTAAGGTGAATGATTTGTCGCAGCAGTCTGACCAGGCAATTCAGAAGCTCGCAACCGGGGAAAACCGTAACCTGCATGAAACCATGATTGCGGTGGAAAAAGCCAGCGTGTCGTTTCTGTTCATGTCGCAGGTGCGCAACAAGGCACTTGAGGCGTATCAGGAAGTGATGAGGATGCCGGTCTAGCTATGGTATTTTTACAACAGAGGTGTGAATAGCCATGCCTGAAGGATTAAAGCGAATTATTGAGCCGTTTATGGCGTTGTCCCCCGGTAAGCGTTTACTGGTTGGCGGCGTGGTGCTGGCTTGTCTCCTTTCGTTTGCGCTGCTGATCATGCTTGCCAACCGGACGGACTACCGTCCGTTGTTCACCAATCTGGCCAGTGAGGACGCTGGAGAGATTGTCAAAAAGTTGAAAGAGGCCAAGACACCGTACCAGATTACCCCTGATGGCAAGGGGATCATGGTCCCAGCCGACAAAGTCTACGAGCTTCGGCTTTCGCTTGCGTCGGAAGGTTTGCCCCAGGGTGGCGGAGTCGGGTTTGAGATCTTTGACCGAAAAAATTTCGGTATGACCGAATTTGTGCAAAAGCTGAACTATCAACGGGCGCTGCAGGGGGAACTGGCTCGTACCATCACGCAGATCAGCGGGGTTGAGCAGGCCCGTGTCCATCTGGTTATTCCGGAAAAGACCCTGTTCAAGGAGGCTGAAAAGCCGCCTACAGCGTCGGTTGTGCTGAAGATGAAAGGAAACAAGAACCTTCGTGACAGTGAGGTGCAGGGCGTTGTGCATCTTGTCTCATCTTCGATTGAGGGGATGAATGCAGATAACGTAACTGTGCTTGACAGCCGCGGCAAAATCCTGAGCAAGGGCGGCAGCGGCATGGCCGACGCCAGCGCCAAGGCCACCAGCGCAATGCAGGAAACCCAGCGAGGTTATGAGCGCAACGTGGAGGAACGCCTCCAGACCTTGTTGGACCGTGTGGTTGGCGGAGGCAAATCTGTTGCAAGGGTGTCGGCGACGTTTGATTTCAAACAGGTGGAGCGGGTCGAAGAAAAATTTGACCCTGAGACCATTGCCGTACGCAGTGAACAGCGCAGTGAAGAAAAGGCAGGAGGTTCAGCCGCCTCAACCGGTGTGCCGGGAGTTCAGACCAATTTGGGGAGAACAACTCCGGGTGCTGGTGGTGCAGCTGGTGGCGGCAGCAAGAACGATGAAACCCTAAACTACGAGGTCAGCCGTTCAACCTCGCGTACGATAGAGCCGGTAGGCACTCTCAGTAAGGTGTCGGTGGCCATTCTTGTGGATGGCAAGTATGAGGCCGGTGCTCCCGGCAAGGATGGCGCAGCCGGTAAGGCTAAATATGTTCCCCGTTCGCCGGACGAACTTCAGAAAATTGAGGCACTGGTCAAGGGGGCCGTGGGGTTCAATCAGGAACGGGGCGATCAGATCAGTATCCAGAATATTGCGTTTCAGGATGCAGGGGAGGCCGCAGGCTCAACAGAAAGTGCCAAATGGTGGATGAACCCGTTCTTCTTGACACTTTTCAAGAATCTGCTGATTGCCTTGGGCTTCCTTGCGCTGATGTTGTTCGTGGTCAAGCCGATGCTGAACACGCTGCGCGCCGCCCGTCCGGCCCGTCCGGATATCCTTGAGGCGATTGTGCCGGATGCCCAGGAGAAGATGTCAGCCAGCGAACGGGCACAGCTGGCCATGCATATGGCAGAACAGCAGGAACTGATGGAAAAGGCCAAGACGAATCCGTATCAGGTAGCGCAAATCCTGCAAAACTGGTTGGGTGAAAGCTCATGATAAGAGGGAATGATCGCCATGACTGGTGCTGATAAAGCTGCAATTCTACTGCTCTACCTTGGTGCTGATGTCACCGCCAAGGTCTATGAGCATATGGAGGATGAAGAGATCAAAAGGATCTCAAAGAGCATGGCCGGTCTTGGCCACGTAAACCGGCAGACCATCGGTGAGGTTGTTGAAGAGTTCAACGAAGTTATCTCACCGGAGTCGGGTATCTTTGCCCAGGGTGACGAGTTTGTCCGCAAGGTGCTGGAAAAGGCGCTTGGTCCGGCCAAGGCCCAGATGCTGATGGAAGAACTTCAGGCCTCCAGCTATGGCGATCTGGTGGATATCCTCTCTGCCATGGATCCGAAAAGCATTTCGAACTTTCTTTCCCAGGAACATCCCCAGGCAATTGCTGTGATCCTGGCCAAGCTCAAGTCAAAGCAGACCAGCGAGATTATCTCTGCCCTGCCGCAGGAGTTGCAGGCTGAGGTTGTGTTGCGGATTGCCGATGTTGAACAGGTGTCGCCGGAGATCCTGCAGGAAATCGATGAGGTCATGAAGCGCGAGATCAAATCGATGGGCGGGGTTCAGCGCTACAAGGTGGGTGGTGTTGAAAAAGTCGTTGATATGTTTAACCACTTTGACCGCAGCAAGGAAAAACAGATCCTTGAAAAACTGGATGTCCTCAGCCCGCCCCTGGCTGAAGTTATCCGTAAGCACCTCTTTACCTTTGAAGACGTCTTTGCCATGGACGACCGTTCAATTCAGGCTATTATGCGTGAAGTTTCCAATGACACGCTGACGCTTGCAATGAAGACTTCGACGGATGATGTCAAAAACAAGATATTCAAAAACATCTCCAGCCGTGCGGCAGAAATGATCAAGGAAGACCTCGAAGTTATGGGGCCAGTACGACTTTCTGACGTTGAAAAAGCCCAGTCAGAGATCATCAAGATTGTACGTAAGATGGAGGAAGAGGGCAAAATCGTGCTTGGTGGACGGGGCAGCGAAGATGTCCTCGTCTAAGGTCATCAAGGCCGGAGATGAAGAACTGCAGATCGGCGGCTTCAGTTTTCAGAACATACTGAAAGGCGGTATGCCGGCTGCAGCGCGTGTTACAACAAAATCTGAAGATTTTACCCCTCTAGCCCTTTTCGATCCATCTGAGTTGGGTGAAAAAGGCAGCCTGATACCAAAGCCTCAGCCGGAAGAACCCATTCAGGAACCACCCCCACCACCCGGTAGCTACATTACCGATGATGATCTGCAGCGCTATCAGGAAGAAAGCTATCAACGCGGGCTGCAGGATGGTAAAAATCTTGCGGAACGTGGCTTGCTGAATGTGTTCAAGGGGCTGCGTACCGCGGCAGAAGACCTGCAACTGTTGCGTGAAAAGGTGTTGCGTGATTCTGAGGATGACCTGCTGGCGTTGACGCTTGCCGTTGCCCGTAAAGTTATTGCGCGGGAGGTCGCGCAGGATCGCCAGACCGTGCTGCGGTTGATCAAAACGGCGCTGATGGATCTTAATGAGCAGGATGAGCTGGTTATCCGTTTGCACCCGGATGACCACGCCTTGCTGACCAGCAGTAAAAGTGACACCCTGAAAAATGAATTGTCAACGATCCGCTTTGTACTGAAGCCTGATCCAACGGTGGAGATCGGCAGCTGCCTGGTTGAAACGGGACGGGGGACGGTGGATGCAAGTTTTGAGGCACAGCTGGAAGAAGTCTACCGGCGCCTGTTGGAAGAGCGTACAGCGGGTGAAGCAACGGAAACTGCGGAGTAAGCCGCTATAATGCCGAACAGGACGATAGATATGGGCAGGTACCTGCGGGCAGTGGAGTCGGTTAACCCGATCCGCTTGCATGGCAAGGTTACCCAGGTCGTTGGATTGGTGATTGAGGGTTACTGCCCGGATACCTCGGTTGGAGCCATTTGTGAAATTCGCCCCAAGGACGGTGTCCCGATTCCGGCTGAAGTGGTGGGGTTCCGTGACAACAAAACCCTTCTGATGCCGTTGGGAGACCTGCGAGGGGTGGGGCTGGACAGCCTGATTGCGGTACGACGGGACAAGGCGACCCTCAGGGTGGGACCCGGCCTGCTGGGGCGGGTCATTGACGGCCTGGGCAATCCGATAGATGACAAAGGTCCGCTGCATCTGGATGAGGAATACCCGATCTACGCGGCACCGGTGAATCCCATGAAGCGCCCACCGATCAGGCGCCCGCTGGATCTGGGCATTCGCTCAATCAACGGTCTTCTGACCTGTGGCCAGGGACAGAGGGTTGGCATTATGGCTGGTTCCGGAGTCGGAAAATCAACCCTCTTAGGCATGATTGCACGCTATACCGAGGCTGATGTCAATGTGATCGCCCTGATTGGTGAGCGTGGGCGGGAACTTCGCGAATTCGTTGAAAAAGATCTGCAGGAACAGGGTTTGCACAAATCGGTAGTGGTGGTGGCAACCTCTGACCAACCGCCGCTGGTCAGGATGCGTGGGGCCTATCTGGCTACAACCATTGCGGAATATTTCAAGGACCAAGGCAAAAAAGTGTTAATGATGATGGACTCTGCCACCCGTTTTGCCATGGCGATGCGGGAGGTCGGTCTTGCCATTGGTGAACCTCCCACCACCAAAGGGTATACCCCCTCAGTCTTTGCTGCCCTGCCGAAATTGCTTGAGAGAACCGGCAACTTTCCCGAAGGGAGTATTACCGGGCTCTATACCGTACTGGTTGAGGGGGACGACTTCAATGAGCCGATCTCTGATGCCATGCGCAGCATCCTCGATGGCCATATTGTCCTTTCAAGGGACCTGGCGGCCCGCAACATCTATCCGCCGATTGATATCATGGCCAGTGCAAGCAGGGTCATGGCCGATGTCACTGATGAACGGCACCGGAAATTGGCCGGGCAGTTTAAAGAGACCATGGCAACCTACCGTCAGTCTGAAGACCTTATCAATATTGGTGCCTATAAGGCAGGTAGCAACCCGGGAATTGACCGGGCAATTCGTAAGATCGATGCCATGATTGCCTACCAGAAGCAGGCCGTTGCAGATCCGGCAACGCTGGCTGACTCGGTTGATGGGCTTCAACAGATATTTGAGAGTTAGCAGGGGATTAGGGGATGGCTGTAAAAAAACAGTTTGAGCTGCAGCCGGTTCTTAACTACAGAGCTGAGCTGGAGAAATTGCGCAAGCAGGAGTTCGCCCTGGCCAAGCAGGACCTGGATGCTGCCGCTGATAAGCTGGAGCAGGAAAAGTCTGAGGCGGCCCAGTTGGCGGAAGAGTTCAGTAAACGTCAACAGGAGATCAACTCAATCTATGAGATGCAGCTGTATGCTGATTTTTTTGCGCGTAAGCGGGAAGAAATGAAGGAGCAGCAGCGCCGGATCGAAGCGCTTGACCGGGTGCTTGAGGATCGCCGTGAGGACCTGGTACAGGCCACCAAGGAAAAAAAGGTGATGGAACGTCTAAAAGAAAAACAGAAAGAGGAGTTTCGGAAGGAACAGGCCTATAAGGAAGGCCTGCTGCTGGATGAAATTGCCACCCAGAAAAAAGGGCAGGAGTAGTGGCGTGAACAAACGTTGGATATCAATTATAGCCATGGCATGCAGTCTGGGGGCGGTTGCAACCGTTGCCCTCACCGCATCGCAAGGCACCACGGAGCCGATCCGTACCCCCCAGACCGGGATGCAGGGAGATCCGGTTCCACCAACCCGAGCTGCCCGTGAAGAGCGGGCGATTCAGGAGGCGCGGCGGCAACAGCTGGCTGAAAAGGAAGCTGCACTGGCTGCCAAAGAAGAAGAGCTGAAAAAGATGGGAGCCAAGATAGATGCCCAGTTGAAGGCGATGGAAGAGACAAAAAAGAGTTATGAGGACATGCTGAAGGCTGAAGAAGAGCGTCGCAAGCAGGCCCAGAGTGAACGGGTTACTAAAATGGTCAAGCTGTTCAAGACCATGAAGGCGGCTCAGTCCGCTGATTTGCTGGACAAGATGGAAGAGGACGAGGTCAAGCTGCTGCTGGACCGGCTCGATACCAAGACGGTGGCAAAGCTGGTGCCCAACCTTAATCAGCCACGAACCATTCGTTGGGTAAACGAGAACCTGCGAAAGCGCGGCGAAAAGTAGTCAACGAGTCCCCACCTCCTGCCGATAAGAGTGTTATGGCGCTATGGCCGTAAACTCAAACAGGGAGGAGGTGAGACAATGGATGCAGGACAGATTATGATGATGCCGGCGGCTGTACAGGCAGCCGGTTTGCAGTTGGAAGGCACAAGCCAGGTAGAGCTGGCAGCCAAAGACTCAGGGTTTGATCAACTCCTCACGTCAGTTGTTCAAAAGGCTCAAAAACAGGCTGACCTGCTGTCAGAAAAGGATGCCGGAAGCGCTGGGGCAGACTTGGATCTAAAGCAGCAGGAACAGAATGGTATGGCTCTTGACCCAACCGTTCTTCAGATGATGGCCTCCTTGTTTGCAAAAACAGATACTCAAATTTCAACTACTGTAAATAATGCTGATGCATTAGCTGAAGATGCCGTGCCGGTTGGTGTGGTTGCTGAGGCAGAGGTTCAGCCGCAAACCAAGGCAGAGGTTCAGCCGCAAACCAAGGTAGAAGTTCAGCCACAAACCAAGGTAGAAGTTCAGCCACAAACCAAGGCAGAGGTTCAGCCACAAACCAAGGTAGAAGTTCAGCCACAAACCAAGGTAGAGGTTCAGCCACAAACCAAGGTAGAAGTTCAGCCACAAACCAAGGCAGAGGTTCAGCCACAAACCAAGGTAGAGGTTCAGCCACAAACCAAGGTAGAGGTTCAGCCACAAACCAAGGTAGAGGTTCAGCCACAAACCAAGGCAGAGGTTCAGCCACAAACCAAGGTAGAGGTTCAGCCACAAACCAAGGTAGAGGTTCAGCCACAAACCAAGGTAGAGGTTCAGCCACAAACCAAGGTAGAGGTTCAGCCACAAACCAAGGTAGAGGTTCAGCCACAAACCAAGGCAGAGGTCCAGCCACAAACCAAGGCAGAGGTTCAGCCGCAAACCAAGGCAGAGGTTCAGCCACAAACCAAGGCAGAGGTCCAGCCACAAACCAAGGCAGAGGTTCAGCCGCAAACCAAGGCAGAGGTTCAGCCACAAACCAAGGCAGAAGTTCAGCCACAAACCAAGGCAGAAGTTCAGCCACAAACCAAGGCAGAGGTTCAGCCACAAACCAAGGCAGAGGTTCAGCCACAAACCAAGGCAGAGGTTCAGCCACAAACCAAGGCAGAGGTTCAGCCACAAACCAAGGCAGAGGTTCAGCCACAAACCAAGGCAGAGGTGGAGCAAACATCAAAACCTCCTGTTACGTGGCTGGTTTATGGACGTCCGGCCCAGGTACCACATCAAACTGCTACCAGACAACAGGCAGTACAGGTGTCGGGTGAGGCCAGAGAAACTGGCATTACACCAGAGACCTTGATGCCCCAAGCTGCTGAGAATGATGTTGTTATGCCAGGCCTGGCAGTGAACAGCCCGGATGAGGCCGGCATGCAGCGTGGGCAATCAGAGTCAGGAACCCCACATCAGTTTGGCGTGGCAGTTCAGGCACCTGCTCTGGCTGTTCAGGGGCATGCAGGCGAAGCACTGGCAGCTGACAGTGAAAAAACAGCTGTTAGTGATCAGGTGGCTCGACAGGTGGTGACCCATCTGAAATCATCTGCACGTGAGCAGGCAGGAGACCAGAGTGTCACATTCAGACTGTCTCCGGAGCATTTGGGAGATATTCAGCTAAGCATGCATATGGATGCCAAACAGGGCGTCAAAATTGAAATTGTTGCTGAGAATCGCGGGGTACGTGAGACGCTTCTTCAGCAGGCAGATGACCTCAGAGAAACTCTGGCCCGCCAAAATATCAAGATGGATTCGTTTGATGTGTCAACCGGCTTGGGAGGCGGTGCGTCACAGCAGGCCCGAGACTGGCGGCAGCAGGTGGCACTTCAACAGCAATCCCATCAGCGGGTTGCGGGTATCGAAAGAAACCTGTTTAGAGAGACGGCCGAGATTCCGATACGGTATATTGAGGCACAGTATCAATCAACACTTGATGTGAGATTCTAACGAAAGGAGGTGGCCAGGAGATGGCAACAACGGTTAATGGGGTAACGACAGCTTCAACAACAACAGCAGCTGATGCCATGAAGAAGACGTTCGGAATGGATACGGATGCCTTTCTTAAACTGTTCATCGCACAGATTCAATACCAGGATCCGCTTGAACCGCAAGATACAGGCGATATGTTGTCCCAAATTTCCCAGCTGACCCAGGTTGAGCAGTCATACAATACGGCAACGGCATTAAATAATCTGTTGACGGCTCAAAGCAACAGTTTGGCCCTTAGTTCCGTGGGGCTGATTGGTAAGGATATTGTCGCGCTGGGAGAGTATCTGAATTTTGATGGCACCAACCCAGTAACGCTGAGTTATCAAAAAACATCAGCAACCACAGGTACTACGCTTACCATTAAAAATGAGTCAGGTCAGGTTGTGCGCACGATTGACCTGGGTTCCCAGGAGGTTGGCAATGCAACCTACCAGTGGGATGGCAAGGATGCCCAGGGAAACGCACTGGCTTCAGGTGCCTATAGCTTTTCAATCAGTGGTACCGACGCGTTAGGTGAGACACAGCAGGCCATTACCTACACAACAGGCCGGGCCGACGGTGTCACATTTGATAACGGTGTGGCGTATATCACCATCGGTGCTGTTCTTGTGCCGTTTGCAGATGTCATGAGAGTTCAATCCGCATGAGCACGATTGATCAGATCTATTTTCCAAGACCGGCACAGCCGGTTAGCAAGCCGGCTCAACCGGCCAAGCCGCAAGCAGCACAGGCTGTTGGCGAGACTCCGTTTTCAAAGGTTCTGGATCAGACCCAGGGGGTCAAGTTCTCCCAGCATGCTCAGGATCGTCTTAAGGCCCGCAATATCAGCCTTAGTACTGATCAACTCCAGCAGCTGGAAGGGGCGGTAAACAGTGTGGCCCAGAAAGGCGGCAAGGACTCATTGGTTATGGTGGGGGAGGCCGCGCTGGTGGTAAGTGTAAAAAATCGAACCGTGGTGACAGCCATGGATCGCAATCAGATGAAAGGCAATGTTTTTACCAATATCGATTCAGCAGTCATTCTATAACACGAGAAACGGGCTGGCCCTCTGTGAGGAAGCCCGCAAGATACCGACCGACTGAGGTGTCTTGAGCAAACCTAACAAGGGAGGAAAAAGTCATGAGTATAACAGGAGCGATGTTTACCGGCGTAAGTGGTTTGCTTGCAAATGCCGAAGGTCTGAACGTAATTGGCAACAATCTGTCCAACTCAAATACCATAGGGTTCAAAGGCGGTCGGATGCTGTTTTCTGATCTGCTTTCCGCACCTATCGGGAATAACTCGCAGGTGGGCCGCGGGGTACAGATCCAGAAGGTTGATAACCTGTTCTCTCAAGGGTCGCTTGAAAGTACAACGGTCGTTACCGACCTTGCGATTCAAGGGGATAAGTTTTTCTCCTTTGCCGTGCCCGGAACAACTGCTGCTACTGCAATCGCAGTGACTGATGCCTATTACAGCCGTGCAGGTGCCTTACGAATTGACAGTAACAACCGCTCGCTGATCAACCCGGACGGCTATGTTGCCTTGGATGAAAACCGGCAGCCGGTTGTCTTTATGTCGACCTATACCGATACCTCTGGCAACGTGTTGGATTTTCAAAAAGTAGCGGGAGTTGATGCCCAGGGCCGCCTGCAGCTGCTGTATGCCGACAATAACGGCAACAGCTCAAAGGTTTATTATGCCGGCAATGGTGTTGCACCGGTTCCAACCACAACCGGTGCGATTGGGCTGGGAACTGCCAGGATACCGAACCCCCCGGGACTTGAAAAAATCGGTTCAACACTTTTTAAATCAACCGGTAATGCGGTTGGTGGATCAGGTACCCCCATTGTGACACGGTCAAACGGTACGAACGAAAAAATCCTTTCAAACAACCTGGAGTTGAGCAATGTCGATATGGCAACCGAAATGGTCAAGATGATTCTGACCCAGCGGGCCTACTCAGCAAACTCAAAGACAATTACCACTGCTGATGAAATGACCCAGGAGGTACTTAACCTCAAGCGTTAATTGTAGTTAGCTTGGTATAATCTGATGAAGCCCCCGTTTGCCTGCACACGTTTGCAGGTGGGCGGGGGCACAATTGTATCAGCAATACTGAAGAATGTTGGCAAGTGGTTGCAAAAACCTCGTTTTCGTTTTACAAATGCAATGCAATGCCTGAATCAGTTAACTAGTTGGTTTATACCGGAGGATCGAATGGCAAAAGACGAGCAGGCGGCAGCCGAAGCCCCGGCAGAGGGCGGCAGCAAAAAGAAATTGTTCATCATTATCGGCGCAGCGGCGCTCGTGCTGGTTATCGCCGGGGTTGTCGTGTTTATGATGATGGGCAAGGGTGATAAGAAAAAAGAAGGGGCTGATGCACAAGGTGCGCCCGCTGCTGCTGAGGGAGGCCACGGTGCAGCTCCGCCGGCTGCAGGAGGGGCGCATGGTGGTGCAGCCGCTCCGGGCGTATCTACGGTCTTTTCACTGGAACCATTCATTGTGAATATCTATGACGGTCAGGAGCTGCGCTATCTGAAGGTGAAGATAGAACTTGAAATGGCCAACGCAGCCGTTAAGCCGGAGTTGGAAGGGCGCCTCGCTGCTATTCGGGATGCGATTCTGGTGGTCCTGACAACCAAGACGCTGCAGGAGGTTCAGGACGTTCAGGGTAAGAACCAGTTACGGGAGGAGATCCTGACGGCAATCAGCAAGATCGTTGCTCAGGGCAAGGTCAGCAAGGTCTATTTTACTGATTTTGTTGTCCAGTAACCGATCGGGGACGCCGCGTGGCCATGGAGAAGATTCTAACCAAAGCCGAGATTGAGGCCCTGCTGAACGCGGTCTTTGACGGACGGATTGAGCCAGAGAAGGAGCTTTCCAAGTCAGAGGGTACTGCTGTCAGCTATGACCTCTTCAATACTGAGGCCTACCGCGGTTTTGTTCCCAATCTTGATATCGTCTATGACGGTTTCATCCGCTTTAACCGGATTACGCTGTCAAACCGTCTCCGCAAGGTGGTGGAGATCAAAAAGGTAGGGGCGCGTTCCTACAAGTTTGATGATTTCTTGCAGACCCTGCCATCGCCGGTCTGTATGGCAATTTTCAAGCTGGATCCCTTGAAGGGGGCCGCCCTGATAGCGATGGACAGCTCCCTGGCTTTTGCTATTGTAGATAGCGTGCTCGGAGGAACCAGCCGTACCGCATTGGCACTGAACCGCCTTTTTACCACCCTGGAGCTCCGGTTGGTTGAGATGGTGCTGGCCGATGTTCTGGCTGATCTGGAAAAGTCCTGGGCACCGCTGTATCCAGCCAAACTAAGTCTCTTGCGGATGGAGATGAACCCGCGTCTGGTGACGATTGTCCCCCCTGAATATCAGGTGGTGACCATGACGGTTAAGGTTCATATTGAAGAAAATGTCGGCACGATGATCTTTGTTGTGCCGATCATGACAATCGAGCCGATCCGCGACAAGCTCAAAGAGGGGATGCAGTTTGACCTGATGGCGATTGACCCGCAGTGGTCATACCGCCTTTCATCGGAGATACTGGATGCTCCTATGGAGCTTAGCGTTGAACTTGGTAACTCCACCATCTCGTTAAGAGAATTGCTTGATCTTGAGGTTGGTGACACGATCATGCTGGACAAACCATGTACCAGCGAGTTGCTGGTCAAGGTTGAGGGGGTGCCGAAGTACCAGGGGATTCCCGGTATCCGGCATGGTAACAAGGCAATGCAGATCAGTGACATTATCTCCAGCAAGGGGAACACACGTGAACGACAAGTCTGATGCCGCAGAGGCTGAACAGGAAAAGAAGAATCTGGAGTTCATACTTGATATTCCGCTTCAGGTAACGGTAGAGCTGGGACGTACCAAGCTGCTTGTCAAGGATATCCTGCAGTTGAACCAGGGGGCGGTGGTTGAACTGACCAAGCTCGCTGGAGAACCGCTGGATATTTTTGTCAACTCAAAGCTGGTTGCACGAGGCGAAGCGGTGGTGGTCAACGAGAAATTTGGCGTGCGCCTGGTTGATATTGTCAGTCCCAATGAGCGCGTGGAGAAAATTTTGTGATCAAAACAGCTACCCTGTGGCTGACATCGTGTTTAGTGTTTTTTCCGGTTGTGGCACAGGGGGCAGGCGGGCAGGCGGGGGAAGGTGGTTTTGGATTCCTCTCCAGCTTCCTGCAGATGGTTGCGGCACTGATGTTGGTTGTCGGCTTGATCCTGCTGACCTATTATGTTTCTACCCGCCTCATGCGCAAGATCCCGGCCTTGCGTCCAGGCAATCAACATATTCGCGTGCTTGAAGTGCGGGCGATGGGGCCGCGCAAAGCCCTTATTCTGATTGAGGTGGCTGGTGAATATCTGCTGCTGTCCAGCAGCGGTGAGCATTTGACACTGGTAAAACAGATTGACATGCTGGAGGAAATTGAAGTGGTTGAAGAACCATCTGAGCGGCCGTCGTTTTTGGCATTATTGAAGCGGGCTGCCTCGCGTAGCTAGCAAGACGCTCCTACTTGTATACCGTATCTGGATAACCCATGACCTTCTCTGTGGCTAAAAGATTCAGGATGACGCTTCTACTGCTGGTTGCAGTCATCGCCGGCACCGGTGTCATTGCGGCAGCGGCACCGGTGCCGCTGCCATCGCTCAATATCGGGGTCGGTACCGCCACCAAGCCTGCAGAAGTAGCAACCACCATCCAGATCTTTCTGTTACTTACGGTACTCTCGCTGGCTCCCAGCCTGCTGATCATGACGACCTCCTTTACCCGTATCGTTGTTGTGCTTTCGTTTCTTCGTACCGCTCTGGGGACCCAGCAGGCGCCTTCAAACCAGATCATCCTGGCCCTGTCCCTGTTTTTGACCTTCTTTATCATGACACCGGTGTGGCAACAGATAAACCGTGATGCCTATCAACCCTATAAAGCTGGTACCATTACCCAGGAGCAGGCGTTTGAAAAGGCGGTGCAGCCGGTCCGGAAGTTCATGCTTTCCCAGACCCGTGAAAAGGATCTGGGGCTGTTTGTCAGCCTTTCAAAACAGGCCCGCCCAAAAAATGCTGATGATATTCCAACCCTTACCATTGTGCCCGCCTTCATGATCTCGGAACTGCGTACCGCGTTCCAGATCGGCTTTCTGATTTATATCCCCTTTATTGTGGTGGACATGGTGGTCGCCTCGGTGCTGATGTCAATGGGTATGATGATGCTGCCCCCGGTGATGATATCGTTACCGTTCAAAATCCTGCTCTTCGTACTGGTTGACGGGTGGGGACTGGTGATCAGCTCTCTGGTCAAGAGTTTTGGATAGAAAGGATATGCCATGACCCCCGAGCTGGTCGTACAATTGGCCCGTAGAAGCTTTGAAGCTACCTTGCTGTTGGCAGCACCGCTACTGCTGTTCAGTCTGGTGGTCGGTCTCGCTATCAGCGTGTTTCAGGCTGTTACCTCCATCAATGAGGCCACCCTGGCCTTTGCCCCCAAGATTGTCGCCGTAATGGTGGCAGTTATCATCTTTTTCCCCTGGATGATGAGCTACATGAGTGACTTTACCCGAGAAGTGTATGCGCTGATTGCCGTGATGCGGCGCTAGAGCCTCATGTTTCCGTTTGTATCGCCCCTGCCGAGCCAGTCGGATGTCTTCCTGTTTGCACTGGTACTGTGCCGGATAGGAGGTTTGTTTGCCGCCCTGCCGGTATTTGGCGGTAAACGTCTGCCCACCCGCATCAAGATAACGGCAGTCCTTGCCATTACTCTGGTCTGTCTCCCCGTTCTGAAGATCGCTCCCCCCCCGCTACCCGGCGATGCATTTACCCTGGGGCTGCTGGTCATGCGGGAGATGCTGATCGGGTTGACACTGGCCTTTATTACCCAGATCGTCTTTGCTGCTGTCGAGTTCAGCGGGCAGATCATCGGTCTTCAGATGGGGTTCAGTATCTCATCGGTACTTGACCCTAGCATGGGCACCCAAACGCAGATCATGTCGGTGGTGCAAAGTCTGCTGGCAACCCTTTTTTTTCTCTCTCTCAATATCCACCATGTCTTTATCAGTGCCATTGTTGACAGCTTTACGGTTATTCCGTTGGGGGGCTGGAAGATGAGCGAGGCGCTGATTCACTTTCTGGTGAATGCCACCTCGGATGTCTTTATCCTGGGAATCAGGTTGGCTGCACCGGTTATGGTGGCATTACTGCTCACCAGTGTGGTGCTGGGTATCATGGCACGAGCCTTTCCCCAGATGAACGTGTTTATGGTCAGCTTTCCGCTCAACATCGGTCTTGGCTTCATGGTGTTGGGCATGACCCTGTTGCTCTTTTTTCATGTGCTGGAGCTCTCGTTTGGTAATCTGGCCAATCAGGTCGCCATGATCTTCAGGCTGCTTGGAAAGGGGGGATGATACCTGGCAGAAGACGACGACAAACACTCTAAAACAGAACAACCAACCGGGCGAAGGCTGGATAAGGCCAGAGAAAAAGGGGCTCCTCCCTCTTCGCAGATGCTGAGCCAGAGTTTTACGTTGCTGGCCGGGATTGTGGCGCTCTATCTGCTGGGCAGCTACCTGATGAATGGTCTGAAAAGCACCACGGTGCAGGTGTATTCTCAGATTGGAAGCTTTGAGCTAACTGAACAAAATGTCTACACCATGATGCTGCGTATCTTTGGTGTGCTGTTTATGCTGCTCGCTCCGGTCATTCTGGCAGTCATGAGTACCGGTATCCTCGCACATATCGTTCAGGATAACGGCAGGCTGGATTTCCAGTGGGGCAGGATTACCTTCGATATCACCAAACTGAATTTTATCAACGGCTTTGGCAAATTGTTCAACAAGGAGGCCCTGGTTGAGATCCTGAAATCTCTGATCAAGCTCTTTGTAATCGGCTGGATTGCCTATCAGGTGCTGCGGGATGAGCTGCAGAATATCACCATTCTGGCTGAGTCTGATGTCAACGGTATTTTGTCCTACACCGGACATGTGGCTTTCAAGATCGTAACCCATACCTGCGGCATCATGATCGTCATCTCGATTCTTGACATGGCTTATGTCAAGTGGCGCTATATCGAAAACCTCAAGATGACCAAGCAGGAGGTGAAAGACGAAAATAAAGATATGGAGGGCAATCCCGAAGTCAAGGGGAAGATCAAACGGCTGCAGTTTCAGGCGGCACGCCGGCGTTTAACCAAGATTATTCCAACCGCCGACGTGGTAATTACCAACCCGACCCACTTTGCCGTTGCATTAAAGTATGACCGCAGCAGGATGGTTGCGCCGATGGTAATCGCAAAAGGGGCTGATGAAATGGCGCTGGCTATCAAGGAGATGGCCCGCGAACATAAGGTGACACTGGTGGAAAACCGCTTCCTTGCGCGTGAGCTGTATGAACAGGTGGCTGAAAATCAGGAAATTCCGGAAACACTCTATGCGGCAGTCGCCGAAGTGCTGGCCTACGTCTATCGCCTTAAAGGTGCCATGTGAGGCACGTACAATCGCGTGAGTCCGGTGTCAGAATTCAGTCGTGGTCAAAATAATGACAAAGGCGTGCCGTCGCTACAGTTGTCTGTGCGCTTAACTGATTGAAATAACAATGGTCTGTTGGTGGCGTGAATGCTGCTGTGACCGAATTTTGACGGCATGGAATCTGCATGGTGGGACATGGGGTAGTATCGGCTGCCCCTGATCTGATGGCTGTAACGGCCGCAAGGAACTGTCTTCATCATGGCAAATGGAACTTCTGTGCAGGCTCTTGAGCTGAGCAGCTTTAGAAAAAATTCTGACATCTACGTTGCGTTGGCGCTGATTGGCGTCCTGGCGTTGATGATCATCCCTCTGCCTGCCTTTGTGCTGGATATCTTTCTGGCGGCCAATATTACCATTGCCCTTGCCATTCTGCTGGTCTGTCTGTATACCCTGCACCCCCTTGATTTTTCAGTTTTCCCCTCTGTGCTGCTGGTTACCACCCTTTTCCGGCTTGCCTTGAACGTGGCCTCAACCCGTCTGATTCTGATGCATGGACGGGAAGGGGTCGAAGCAGCCGGTGCGGTCATCAAGGCCTTCGGTTCCTTTGTGGTGGGGGGGAACTATGTGGTCGGTGCCGTTATGTTTCTGATTCTGGTCATTATTAACTTCGTGGTTATTACCAAAGGTGCGGGGCGCGTTGCCGAAGTCTCAGCCCGTTTTACCCTGGATGCCATGCCGGGAAAGCAGATGGCGATTGATGCCGATCTGTCAGCCGGTTTTTTGACGGAAAAGGAAGCCAGGAAACGTCGTGAAAAGGTCCGGCGTGAATCGGAATTCTATGGTGCCATGGATGGTGCCAGCAAGTTTGTCCGCGGGGATGCGGTAGCCGGTATCCTGATCATGCTGGTCAATATATTCGGCGGTTTGATCATTGGTGTCTGGCAGCAGGGGCTGGCGCTTGATGTGGCCTTGACCAACTACACCCTGCTGACCATCGGTGAAGGGCTGGTGGCTCAGATACCGGCCCTGATCATCTCAACCGCGGCCGGTATAATTGTGACGAGAACTGCCGATGAAAACAACTTCGGCCAGGAAGTCACCGGCCAGTTCCTGAATTATCCCAAGGCGTTTTATGTGGTGTCAGGGGTCATGTTTCTGTTCGCTCTGATCCCCGGTCTGCCTCATTTTGCGTTTCTGCTGCTGTCCGGCATAGCGTGGCTGGTGGGACGGATGTCCCGCGAAATGGCTCAGGTGGTGGAAGAGGAAGCGGCGGCCGCAGAGGCGGCTGGTGAGGAGGAATCACAGGATCAGGCCTCTGCCATTCGTCCGCTGGATACCCTTGAACTTGAGGTGGGCTATGGTCTGGTGCCGATGGTTGATGCTGCGCAGGATGGAGAACTGCTGGAGCGTATCCGTTCAATTCGTCGCCAGTTTGCCCAGAAGATGGGTTTTGTGGTGCCGCCTATCCATATCCACGACAACCTGCAGCTGAAACCGTATGAATACAACATCCTGATCCGTGGTGCCAGGGTGGGGGGCAGTGAGATGTCCGGCCAGTATCTTGCCATGGATTCCGGTGCGGTCATGGCACAGTTACCCGGACCGACAGCCAAGGAGCCGGTCTTCGGTCTCCCGGCGGTCTGGATCCGCAGTGAAGACCGTGAGCAGGCACAGGTCAATGGCTACACCGTGGTGGACAGCACAACGGTAATCGCAACCCATATCAGTGAGACTATCCGCCGCTATGCCCAGGATCTGGTCGGTCGCCAGGAGCTGCAGCAACTGCTGGATAATGTTGCCGTAACAGCACCCAAGGTGGTTGACGAGCTGATTCCGGGACAGCTCGGTCTGGGGGTGGTACTGCGGGTCGTCAAGAATCTGCTGAAGGAAGGGGTTTCCATCCGGGATATGCGCACGATTCTGGAGAGCCTTGCCGACTACTCCGCGCTTACCAAAGACCCGGATGTGCTGACTGAGTTCGTGCGGCAGGCTCTGGGGCGTTTCATAGTCGATCAGTTCAAGCTTGATGAGGATACATTGTATCTGGTGACCATTGACCGGGAGGTGGAAGACGCCATCGCCGAGGCGATCCAGCCTTCTGATCAGGGCAGCTACCTGGCGATCGAGCCGGGCTCTGCCCAACAGATTATTGCCTCTGTGCGCGGTATGGTTGACCGTTTTGGCATGTATGGTGCTCAACCGGTAATACTGGCATCACCTTCAATTCGTCGTCATGTCAAAAAAATGATCGAGCGTTTTGTCCCCCATGTCGCCGTACTGTCCCATAACGAGATTCCTCAAAATGTCAAAATTCAGTCATTAGGAGTGGTGACGTTCCATGCTGGTTAAAAACTTTCAAGCTCCAACTATGGCAGAAGCCCTGCGGCTGGTTAAGGCTGAGCTGGGGCCCGATGCGATGATCCTGTCCACCAAAAAGGAGAAGCAGGGGGGTATCCTGGGCTTCTTCAGCAAGCAAGTGGTCAAGGTAACCGCTGCTATTGATCCTCATCGTCCGGCAGTTCCGCCACCGCAACCGCTGCGTGAGCGCCCGGAAAGAGAGCGGACGACCAAGGAGGAGTTTGAAAATTCCATGCTGGCACCCTTGGCCAGGGAACTCCGTGACCTGCGTGAAAAAGTTGAGGTAATGGCCAAGCGGGATGAGGAACTGCGTCAGCGCCAGGCTGAACAGAGTGCAGCACCTGTTGATCAGCAGGGTAAAGGGGGCGATGGCGGGATTAACCTTAACAATATCCCCCGCCAAGACCTGGAAGAGATCAAAAAGATGTTGTTGAACACGCTGGTCAGGAGCCAGGAGGGGGGGGTCAAGTCTGTACAGTGGCCTGATGCAACGCCCCAGGGGACTCCTTCAGGAGGGGATTTTCCTGTTGAAAAGCCGCCCCTGGCCCGTGAGCTGGAACGTCAGGGGATTGAGCCGGATCTGCAGGGTAAAATCCTTGAAACAGTGAATACCCTGCCTATGGGACAGGGAGAGGAAACCCTGAAAGGACGCTTGGGTGAGGCGTTTGGGCGGTTGATCCGTTTCGCCGGCACCTTGCGCATGAAAAAGAACGCTCCCCGGATCATTGCCCTGGTTGGGCCAACCGGTGTCGGCAAAACCACCACAACGGCCAAGCTGGCGGCCATGTATGCCCTGAACCGCGGCAACAAGGTGGCGTTGATCACCATGGATATCTTCCGGGTTGGGGCCGTGGAACAGCTGAAGACCTACACCAAGATCATGGGGATCCCCCTTGAGGTGGCTTCGACACCGAAGGAACTGGAACGGGCGGTGGAGCGTCATGCCGATTGTGACCTGATTCTGATCGATACAGCCGGCCGCAGCCACAAGGATTCAGACAAACTGGAGGAAATGAAGGGTTTTCTGGAAACAACAATTCAGTCCGATATTTATCTCTGTCTTTCGGCTACCACCAAAGACCGCGAGTTGGAAGAAATACTTAACCGCTTCAGTATTTTCCCGATCAGTAAAGTGGTGTTCACAAAACTTGATGAGTGCGAAAGCGTCGGTTGCATTGTCAACCTGCTTTTGAAGGCAAATCTGCAGATCGCGTACTTCACCACGGGCCAACGGGTTCCGGAGGATATTGAGGTTGCAACATCGGAAAAATTGGCAGAACTGATCCTGAAGGAGGGTGCGCAATGAGTGCAGTGCGCGGAACCGGCGATCAGGCCGACACCCTTCGTCAGATGGCCAGAACTGCCAAGCAGAATAACCAGAATGCTGCGACCCCGGCTCAACTGACCGACCAACAGGGGATCAGGGTCATCTCCGTCACCAGCGGTAAAGGCGGTGTGGGTAAAAGTAACGTCGTGGCCAATCTTGCCATGGCGCTGGCAGCACAGGGCAAGAAGATCCTCATCATTGACGGCGACCTGGGGGTGGGAAATCTGGATGTACTGCTGGGGCTTTCGCCGCAGTACAACCTGAATCATGTCCTGTCAGGAGAAAAGAGCCTGGCGGAGATCATTGTCGAGGTAACTCCCAGCATCAAGCTGATCCCGGCCGGTTCCGGGGTCCAGGAATACACCAGTCTGGGGCAGCATGAAAAGTTGAAGCTGCTGGATGAGCTGGACATGCTGGAAGAAGAGTTCGACATCATGATCATTGATACCGAGGCAGGCATCTCGGAGAATGTGACGTACTTTACCGTGGCGGCTCAGGAGATCCTGGTCGTGGTGACACCTGAACCGACTTCCATTACTGATGTCTATGCCTTGATCAAGCTGCTGGCCACACGTTATTCCGAACATCACTTCAAGGTGCTGATCAACATGGCCCGCGACAGTGAAGACGCGCTGGAGGTGTTTCGGAAACTGGCCAACGTGGCGGGACGATTTCTGGACATCTCGCTGGACTATCTGGGGTGTGTTGTTCGGGACGAGCGCCTGATCGACTCGGTGAAGAAGCAGAAGGCGGTCTATGAGCTGTACCCTGATTCAGAGGCAGCAAACTGTTTTACAACCCTGGCCAGGCGGGTCATTGAAAATTCACGCCAGACCCGTTTGAAAGGGAATATCCAGTTCTTCTTCCGGCGCTATCTCGAAGGGCCGGGGGGAGGCGGGGTATGAGCAGGCTCAGGGCCTATGAAGAGCAGGTCGGAGAACGAAGCCACCAGCTGCGTGAGACCATGATTACAGCGCACCTGCCGCTGGTACGCTACCTGGTTAACCGTTTTGCCGCTCAGCTGCCGTCCCATATTGATCCTCAAGATCTTGCCAGCGCGGCGGTCATCGGCCTGATCCATGCTGCGGACCGCTACGACCCCGGGCGAGGGGTGCAATTCAAGACCTTTGCCGAACAGCATATCAGGGGAGCGATCCTGGACGAACTGAGAGCCTGTGACCCCTTGAGCCGTACCATGCGGGACAAGTGCAAAATGGTTGAGCGGGAGATGCATCGCCAGGAACATCAACTGGGGCGGAACCCGACCGGGCAGGAAATGGCGGAAGCGCTGCAGATCAGTTTGGATGACTACTACTGCCTGCTTGACGAGATTCATGAGTTCAGTTTTATCAGCATTGATGACAGCTGGGATGATGATGAAGGCCATCCGTTAAGTCTTGCTGATATTCTGGGGGACGATGAGCATAAGGGGCCCCAGTCTCAGGTAATGGCCGGACAGGCAGCCCAGGCCCTGGGAAGTGCAATAGAGTCGTTGCCTGAAAAGGAACGGCTGGCAGTTACCCTGTACTACTACGAGGAGCTCAACCTGAAAGAGATCGGGGCCGTGCTGGGATTAACCGAATCCCGCATCTGCCAGATACTGAGCCAGGCCATGATCAGGCTGAAGGGAAAGCTCAAGCCGTTTCGCCCCTAGCGGCGACGGTGGAGGAGGTAAACGATGAACAGTGGTATGTATTCGGCATTATCCGGCAATCTGGCTGCCATGAAGCGTCTGGATGTAATTTCTTCAAATCTGGCAAATGCCTCAACAAACGGATTCAAGCAGGATCGGCTGGCCTTTGAGTCTGTGCTGGCAGGTAACCGGAATCCTCCTGCTGTCCCCCCGGCTCAGACTGCTGACCCGGTACTGTTGCAGGAGCGGATGCTGACCGACTATTCTGCAGGTGCCCTGGTGCAGACCGGTAATACCCTTGATGTTGCGCTGCAAGGGGACGGCTTTTTTACCGTGCGGACGCCCGATGGTGTTGCCTATACCCGTCAGGGCAATTTCCGGCTTGCCAGTGACGGCACCCTGATAACAGCAGACGGATATCCGGTGTTATCCAAGGCCGGTGAGCGCCCCGAAGATGGGCAGCCGATCAAAATTGATGTTGCGGGGCAGGACGGCGGAGGCAGGCCGGTGGTGGATAGTCAGGGGGGGATCACGATCAACGGTGAGCCGGTGGCCAACCTGGCCCTCTTTGATTTCCCCAAGCCGTACCAGCTGACTAAAACCGCAAGTACGCTGTTTGTTCCAGCGGCCGGGAGCGCTGCTCAGGCCGCCGGGCCGCTGACCACGGTGGCTCAGGGGGCACTGGAACAGTCCAATGTCAATACTATTGCGGAGATGGTGCAGATGGTGGATGCCAGCCGCTACTTTGAAACCTGTCAACGTGTGGTGCGCAGTTTTGATGATATGGCTGCCAAGGCTGTCAACGACCTGGCACGAGTTTAATACTACCAAGGAGTACTAAGCCATGATGAGATCACTATGGACCGCCGCGTCCGGCATGAATACCCAGACTCAGAACATTAACGTCATTGCCAACAATCTGGCCAACGTCAATACCACCGGCTTCAAGAAAAGCCGTGCCGATTTTCAGGATTTGATGTATCAGACCGTCCAGAACCCCGGCTCACCCTCAACCAACGCAGCCCAGATCCCGGTCGGGATCCAGTTTGGTATGGGGGCCAAGCTGGCCGCCGTTTCCAAACAGTTTACACCGGGTGATTTTTCAAATACCGGTGGGCAACTTGATATGGCTATTGAGGGGGACGGTTTTTTCCAGATCCAGATGCCGGATGGCAGTACCGCCTACTCCAGGGCAGGGGCCTTCAAGATGGACAGCAACGGACGGGTGGTGACCCCTGAGGGCTATCCGATGCTGCCGGAGATCGTCATCCCCAATAACTCCAGCAAGATCACGATCGGTACCGATGGCACCGTATCGGCAGTGCAGTCGGGACAGTCCACCGCCTCTACGGTCGGTAATATCCAGATCGCCAATTTTACCAACCCGGCCGGGCTCTCATCCATGGGTAAAAACTTCTACCAGCAGACCGACGCCTCTGGAAACGCCACCACCGGTACACCGGGGCAAACCGGTCTGGGGACGATTACCCAGGGGTTTCTTGAGATGAGTAACGTCGATGTGGCTACAGAGATGGTCAATATGATTATCGGCCAGCGGGCCTATGAGGCGAATTCAAAGGCGATCACCACGTCAGATGAAATGCTGCAGCTCGCCAATAACCTGAAGCGGTAACAGATGCGTCTCAGTAAGCTGCTAGCAGCTGGTTTGATGGTTGTGCTCACCTGGCTGGTTTCAACAGTGCATTGCCAGGCCTCATCGATAAGACAAGTGCCGCTGCCTGAACAGGAAATCAGGGCCGCAGTAGAGCGTTTTCTGGCAGAAAAACTGGAAGGACGTGGCTGGGAGACGTCAATCCGGCGTCTGACCGTACCGGTGGGGATCAAGGTTTCAAACGGCGTCCGTGACCTTGAACTGATTGCTCCGGCCAGCTGGGACGGCTGGGGAGCGACAAGCGTTGTTCTGGTGGTCCGGGTGAACGGCGTTGTCGAGAAAAATCTTTCATTACGGCTGTTGATTGATGCACAGACCGAGATGGTGACCGCGAGTCGTCAACTGCTTGCCGGTACCGTACTGACCGAAGCGGATCTGCAACTGCAAAAACAGGATCTGGCACAGGCAGGCGGTCTGCCGGTCAAAAATATTACCGATGCCGTAGGCAAGAAGCTGCGTATGACGGTGCGCGCCGGGACCCCGATCAGAAGTAACCAGCTCGTCAGTGTGCCCGTTGTTGTCAGTGGCCAGCTGGTAACGATTATAGCGGAAAATGCAGGCGTCAGAATAACGGTATCCGGCCGGGCCAGGAGCGCCGGCGGTGTCGGAGATCTGATCAGGGTTCAAAATCTGGTCTCCAACAAGGAAATCCCTGCCCGCGTACTGGACGCTTCAACCGTTGAAGTTGGCTTTTAGCCGGGAGAAAACGATGAAATGGTATCTTATTGCACTTTCGGGCCTGTTACTGTCCGGTTGTGTGGTCCAGCAGACCGAGGTGGTGAGTCCCTCCTTTGATCAGCAACTCAAATCGCCAGCCCCTAACTATAGCAATGGATCGATCTGGCAGGCCTCTTCAATCGGTCTGACCGAAGATGGCAAGGCGCGCCGGATCGGTGATATCGTTACTATCATTGTGACTGAAACCGCCAGCGCCAGTAAACAGGCTGCCACGGCAACCGGACGCTCTTCTCAAATCAGTGCCGGTATCCCGAATATGCTGGGGCTTGAGGAATCAAAGATTATTACCAGTAACTTTGCCGATCTTTCAAAACTGCTGAACGCCAGTGCCAGTTCAAAATTTGACGGCAGCGGATCAACCTCGCGGAAAGAGACGCTGAGTGCAACAATTTCGGCCAAGGTGATCGACGTGTTGCCGAACAGCAACCTGAAGATCGAGGGACGCCGCAATGTCAGGGTAAACAACGAAGATCAGATTGTGACCGTGAAGGGTACAATCCGCCAGCGGGATGTAACGGCGGAAAATACCATCAACTCAATCTACGTTGCAGATGCCCAGATCAGCTATTCAGGAGAAGGGATAATCTCCGACCGACAGAAGCCAGGCTGGTTGATGAACGTGCTGGATAAGCTCTGGCCATTTTAAGGTGACATTATGAAACGAATTGTTGCAGCCATCCTGTTCTTTATTGTTGCCCTCCCACTGGTGGCCCATGCCTCAAGGATTAAAGATATTGCAGCCTTTGATGGCGTACGGGATAACCAGCTGGTGGGGTACGGCCTGGTTGTGGGGCTGAACGGCTCCGGTGACAGCGATCAGACAAAGTTCCCGGTGCAGTCTCTGGTAAGTATGCTGGAGCGGATGGGGGTCACGATTAACCGTGGTGATGTCAAGGTCAAGAACGTGGCCGCTGTCATGGTGACCGCTACCCTGCCGCCTTTTGCCAAACAGGGCACCAAGATAGATGTGCTGGTTTCGTCGCTGGGGGATGCCAAGACCATTGCCGGTGGTACCCTGATAATGACACCCCTGAAAGGTGCTGACAACCAGGTCTATGCCGTTGCCCAAGGCTCCATCCTGACCAACTCCTTTGCTTTTGCCGGTCAGGGGGCCTCGGCAACGAAAAACCACCCAACAGCAGGCCGCATACCTACCGGAGCCTTGGTTGAGCGGGAATTGCCCAATGTGCTGACCGGAAAGCACAGTCTGCGGTTGAATCTGGCTCAATCCGATTTTACTACCGCTTCACGGATAGTCGCTGCAATTAACAAGAACTTTAAAGAGGCCGCCAGCAGCAGTGACGGCGGTTCAGTCATGGTGCAGATTCCTGACGACTTTGCCAATCGTCCGGTGGAGTTTCTCGCCCAGCTTGAAAACCTTGAAGTGACACAGGATCAGCCGGCACGGGTCGTTGTAAATGAACGGACCGGTACGATTGTCATGGGTGACAAGGTCAAGATCTCGAGTGTTGCCGTTTCCCATGGCAACCTGACCCTGACGGTCAAGGAAACGCCAAAGGTGGTGCAACCGAAACTGCTCGCAAAGGGCGAGACCAAAGAGGTGCCCCGCACCGAGCTGAAGGTTCAGGAAGAAAAGAACCGGCTGTCTGTGTTGCCGGACGGGAATACTATTGGTGACGTTGTCCGGGGACTGAACCTGCTGGGGGTTACCCCCCGTGACCTGATCTCCATTTTGCAGTCGATCAAAGCGGCCGGAGCACTGCAGGCAGAGTTGGTGATCATCTAAACTGTTCAGGAAGCTCTCCGAACGACCGATAGGATAATCATGATGGACAGTACACTAACCATAGCACCGGACCTGCTGGTACAGGACAAACAGGCAGAGCAGCTGGGCTCACGGGCCAAGCTGTCGGCTAACCAGCTTACTGATGCTGAACGTAAGAAACTGAAGAAGATCTCGCAGGATTTTGAAGCACTCTTTACCGGCATGATGCTCAAATCAATGCGGGCTACAGTGCCGGAAGATAAGCTGACCGGCGGCGGCAAAGCGGAAGAGACCTATCGCTATATGCTTGATCAGGAGTATGCCACCGCAGCGGCCAAACGGGGCGGAACCAACAGTATCGCCTCGATGGTGGAAAAAGAATTGTTGAAACGTTATGCCGTCCCGGCTCAGAAAAGGGGGGCCGGAACGACAGGTAAGGAGCAGTAACATGGCAACAGTGAACCGTTTGGCTGATATTTTATCGGAACAGTTGATGGTCCTGAATGAACTTCAAAAGACGCTCCATGATGAGCAAAAAGCGATTGCAAACCTTGATACCCCGCAGATGGAGGTGTTGAACAGCCAAAAGGAGCTGCTGATCGTACGGCAACGCAGCATTTCGGAGAGCCTGCGTGCGACCTTGACGGCAACAGCGGGCCAACTTGGTCTGCCTGCTTCGGTCACGCTGAGCGAAATGCTGGAAAAAATGCCAGCGTCCCTGAGGGCGCAGGTTGAGCCGTTACAACAGGCTGTGAAACAGACCGGGTCGGCGGTCTCCGTGCTGGCAAACCAGAATCGGGGCATGCTGGAGCGTTTTTTGGGTGTGGTGAATGAGTCGCTCAGCTTCATTTTAAGAATTCTGAATACCTCGAATACCTATGGCGTGCGGGGCACCTATCTTAACAACACGCAAAGCGGTGCCGTCATGATTAACAGGGAGGCCTGAGATGGGACTCAGTGCGGTACTACAAATAGGCACAACCGGTATGAGGGTATATCAGGTTGCTACGGAGGTGGCGAGTGAAAACATCGCCAACGTAAACACCCCCGGTTATTCACGCCAGCGTATTGTACTTGAGAGCGCAGAGCCTACCACGCACAATGGTTTTCCGCTGGGATCGGGTGTCAATGTCGCAACTGTGGAGCGCTATTATGATGCGCTGCTGCAGAAGCAACTGATTAATGCAAGTACTACATCAGGTTACGGCTCCAAAAAATCAGAGGTACTTCAGCAGATAGAGCCGATTTTTAATGAGGTCGTGCAAGACGGCTTAGGGGCCGCCATTTCCGACTACTTCAGTTCCTGGCAGGATCTGTCGTTGAATCCGAGCGGCAATGCCGAGCGGCAGGCAGTCCTAAATCAGGGACAGGCCCTGGCGGATCAGTTCCATTACGCCGCCGGCACCGTCAGTGATGCCATTACGACCCAGAACGAGTCCCTGCAACCACTGACGGATGAGATGAACAGCATGCTGTCTGACATTGCCCGGTTGAACGGTCAGATAAAGCTGACAGAGCTGGTAAGTGGCAATGCCAATGAAATGCGGGATCAACGGGATTATCTGGTGCGGCAGCTTTCGGAGAAGGTTGCGGTCAGTTTTACCGAAAACAGTGATGGCTCCACGGATGTCAGTTATACCGATACTACCGGCACCTACTCGCTGGTCAGCGGCTCGTCTGCCGGTAGTTTTTCTCTGGTGAACAGTGGCACAACCCTGCCGGACGGTAGTGCCCGGCTTTCAGTCCAGGTGACTCCTGCCGGAGGTGGTGCTGCAGCGACCATTGCACCCACAACCGGTGAGCTTGGGGCCACGATCACCATGCGCGATACGACACTGCAGGGGTATCTTGATCAGGTGGATACGCTCGCGTTCAATATGATTAATCAGGTCAATGCGGTGCATAGTGCCGGGTATGGCCTGGACAGTACACAAAACAACTTTTTTACCCCAGCTGCCACCAGTGCAGGAGCGGCAGCCGGTATGGCCCTGGCATTCACCGACATTAATAAGGTGGCTGCAGCTCAAGGTCCATTGCCGATCGCAACAGGGGACAACCGCAATGCCCTGGCTCTGGCCACCTTGAATCATACAAACGGCTACAGCTCAGACTACAACAAGCTTGTCGCACAAGTCGGCCTTGACGTACAGAATGCGGCAACAGTTGTCAAGCAGGATGCAGCATTCATGAAGCAGCTTACTACCTTGCGGGACTCCAATTCAGGGGTGTCGCTGGATGAAGAACTGACAGACTTGATGAAGTATCAACGTTCTTACCAGGCGTGCGCAAAACTGATTACCACGGCGGGCGATATGCTGGATATAGCCGTCAACCTGGTGCGCTAAAGGAGACCGCCATGCGGATCACCCCCAATATTACATCGCAAAACTCGCTCTATAACCTTCAAAATTCCCGGACGCTTCTAGACCAGATCAATGAAAAGATCGCCTCCGGGAAAAACTACAATCGCCCCAGTGACGATCCGATTGCGGCGCGACAGCTGGTGAATTTTGCTGATCAGTTGCGAACAGGCGATCAGTATTCAAGTAACATGACCAAGGCCAATACCTGGCTGAATGTCACGGAAGCCGCCCTGGAAGGGATGTCGGCAACGCTGTCCGAGATCAAGAAGCTTACCTCTACCTTGACCAACGGCACCGATATAACCGCGGTTCGTGATAATGCGGTGAGTCAACTGAAAACCTATAAACAACAGCTGATTGACTATGGCAATACCCAGCTTGATGACCGGTATGTTTTTGCCGGTACCGATAATGCATCAACGGCCCCTTTTAACGGTTCAACCTTTAGCGGAAATGACACCTCGATCGATATTGAATTGAACACCTCTTCAACCCAGGCAATAAATATTACCGGCGGCAGGGTCCTTAAGGGGACGAATGGGGTGCCGTATCAGTATGGTAGTACGGATATTTTGACTGAGCTTGACAACCTGATTACCGCAGTAAGTACCAATAATACTGCAAATATTGAGGCTGGCGCCCTCAAGATGGAGGATGGAGCCAAGCAGATAGAAAATGCAATTGCCGATGTTGGCGGCAGGTTGACCAGGATTAGCAATATGCAACAGTTTAATACGACGACCAAGTCGGTTATTCAGGGGGTTGTGGCTAACCTTCAGAATGCAGATTATACCAAGCTGGCAGTGGAGTTCCAGCAACAGCAACTTGCCTTTGAGGCCACACTTTCAACCACCGCCAAGGTTAGCCAGATGTCGTTGCTGGACTATATGTAGTTTTGTAGCATTGCTGATTTGCCTGACAGACAAGGCCTGTATCGGTGCGCCAGATACAGGCCTTGTTGTTATTGTTGAGCCTTGGTCAGGTTTTCAAAGCGGGTATGTTCACCCATGAACGCCAGCTCTACCGTGCCGATCGGACCGTTCCGCTGTTTGCCGATAATGACCTCGGCACTGCGCTCATGGTTGGCGGTACAGCTTCCATCCTTTTTCCGGCAATGTTCACAGTAGACCGCCTCCCGGTAGACGAACATGATCACGTCGGCATCCTGCTCAATGGCACCTGATTCACGCAAGTCGCTCATCATGGGGCGCTTGTCGCTGCGGTTTTCCAGACTGCGGTTAAGCTGCGACAGCGCCACTACCGGCACACTCAATTCCTTTGCCAGCGCTTTCAGTGAGCGCGATATTTCTGAAATCTCCTGCTGGCGGGATTCCGGGTTTGCCCCTGCCCGCATCAGTTGCAGATAGTCGATGATGATCAGGCCGATATTATGTTCGGTCTTCAGACGGCGTGCCTTGGCCCGCAGTTCCAGCACGCTGATGGCTGGGGTGTCGTCAATAAAGATGTTGGCGTTGTGCAAGGTGGCGGCCGCCCGTTGTAGCTTCGGCCAGTCACTGTCCAGAAAATGCCCGGTACGCATCCGGCCTGCATCAACCCTGGCCAGTGAAGAAAGAAAACGCATTACCAGCTGCTCCTTGCCCATTTCCAGGGAGAAGATGACCGAGCCGACCTTCTCCTTGGCCTCGGCGCTGGCATGGCTGGCAATGTTCAATGCCAGGGTGGTCTTGCCCATCGAAGGACGGGCGGCAACGATGATCAAGTCACCCGGCTGCAGGCCGGCAGTCATATGATCCAGGTCGATATAGCCGGTGGGGGTGCCGGTAATCTGCTCCTTCTTCTCATACAGGGTCTGCAGCATCTTGAAGGTGTCTTTGATAACATCCTTGACCGGATAGTATTGCGGTCGCAGCTTGTTTTCCGCCAGGCTGAAGAGCGCCTTCTGGGCCTCATCCAGCGATTCGTTGACATCACCCTGCTCGTCATAGCCACGGGTTGCAATGTCGGTTGCAATGGTGATCAGGCGCCGGTTAAGCGCCTTTTCTTTAACAATCTTACAGTAGTAGGTGATGTTGGCGGCGGTGGGGACATAATCCACCAGGGTGGCCAGATAGGCCGCCCCGCCGCAGCTGTCCAGATCGCCACGACGTTTGAGGGCATCGGTCAGGGTGATCAGGTCGCAGGGCTCCCGGCGGTCCGACAGTTCCAGCATGGCACCAAAGATCTTGCGGTGCGCCTCCCGGTAGAACTCTTCCGGCTCAAGCATCTCCAATACGCGGTTAATGGCGTCGTTATCAATCAGGATACCGCCCAGAATTGACATTTCAGCCTCAAGGCTCTGGGGGGGGAGTTTGTGAATCTGCTCCTGGGACATGCCTAGCTCCTGAACCGCGTGATGACGTCGGTCACTGCGGTTATCACATCATTGGCATCATTGTCGTTCATGCCGGGGAACAACGGTAGCGACAGAATCCGGTCTGAGGCATAGCTGGCATTGGGCAACTCCGTATCGGCCACCGTCAGGTTCTCACGATACCAGCTGTGGTGGTGGATCGCCTTGTAATGCAGCCCGCTGCCGATATTCAGGTTTTTCAGCTCTGCCATGAACTGGTCCCGGTCAATCGTCAGCAGTTCGACCCTGATCAAAGGGGTGTAGAGGTGCCAGGCATGGCGCTGCTGGTACGGCGCGTAGGCAGGCAGGGCCAGTTCCGCCACGCCGGCAAAGGCTGCGTTGTACTGATCTGCAATCTCTCTACGGCGGTCAATGAAGCCATCCAGGCGTGGCAACTGGTGCAGCCCGATGGCTGCCTGAATATCCATCATATTGTATTTGTAGCCCGGCAGCATGATGTCGTAGTTGGGGGTGCCGCTGGCAGCAAACCGCTTCCAGGCCTCACGGCTCATGCCGTGGAATTTCAACAGCGAAATCTCTTCAGCCAGCACCTCATCCGGTGTGCAGACCATGCCCCCTTCGCCGGTGGTAATGTTCTTGTTTGGGTGAAAGGAGAAGATCGAAACAGAGTCGAAACTGCCGATCTTCTGGCCTTTGTATTCGGTGCCGGCAGCATGAGCTGCATCTTCGATGATGGTCAGGTTATGCTGCCTGGCCAGGCTGAACAACGGGTCAAGGTCGCAGGACTGCCCGGCAAAGTGGACCGGAATCACTGCACGGGTGCGGGGAGTGATCTTTTCGGCGACCTTGGCCACATCAATATTCAGGGTGCCGGGCTCGATATCTGCCAGCACAGGTGTACCTCCGGCAAGAATGATCATGCTGACCGTGGAGGCAAAGGTCATCGGGGTGGTGATGATTTCATCACCCTCCTTGATCTTCAGTGCCAGCAGGGTCAGGTGCAGACCGGCAGTGGCCGAACTGAGCGGTACGGCAAAGGGAGCGCCGACATAGGCCTTAAAGGCGTCTTCAAAACGCTTGACCTTGGGGCCGGTGGTAATCCAGCCTGAACGGAGCGAATCAACAACCTCGTTAATCTCCTCATCACCCAGCGACGGGGTGGAAAAAGGCAGAAATGTTTCACGCATACGGTACGTACTCCTTCAATCAGCGGTTGGACAACAACAGCAATGCCCCGTTATCTGCCAGAGTGCGGGGCGCTGGCATTGCATAGCGGTTTACCTCGTGGCGGGGAATGACGATCATAACCTGACGATCTGAATGCCAGAGCTCCATGAACTGCTCCTGGGAAAGGAACCAGCCGGATTGATTGCCCTGGCTACTGCCAAAGGTCAGTTCATCAGCATCGCCTACAGTGATCAGGCGTTTGCCGGTGTAAAAGTTCATCCCCTGGCGTGGCCCACTTTGAGCTAGAACCGTATCCGGTCCGCTTTGCTGCAGGGCTACCCTGGCCAGGCTGCGTGACGAGAGTCGTTCAGCACCGTAGCGGGTAAAGGCCCAGGGGAGCAGTAGGTCAAGCAGGATGCCGAAACAGCAGAGCAAGCTGATCAACAACAGGCTGGAACGGGTACGGATACTCCAGAACAGCAGCAGACCGAAGAGCATCAGCAGGCTGCCGGGCAGTAGGGTCTGGTGCAGGGTAAGTACCGGTGCAGGCCCGCTCAGCATGGCGGCCAGTTCCCGGCCGGTTTGGCCGCTTGCATGCAGCAACGGCGGGAGCCATGTCAGTAGTGGCAGTATGGTCAGAGCTGTGCCCACCAAGAACAGTATGATGGCGAGCGTTGCCTGCGCGGTGGTGTAGTCAGGTCTGCGGGTATGCCAGTGGGCCGTGATCCTGCTGGCCAGCAACAATGCCAGCGGAGGGCAGGTCGGCAGGATATACGGAATTAGCTTGGAGCTGGACAGTGAAAAAAACAGGATAATGATCAGTGGCCAGAGTAACAGGAAGAGGGTGGTTCCTCTGTTGTTGTGGCGCTGCTGCCAGGCCTTTGTGAGGCTGCCCGGCAGGAAGAAGGACCAGGGCAGCATGGTCAGCAGCAGTATCGGCAGAAAAAACCAGAATGGCTGACTGCGGCGATGGATGGTGCTGGTATAACGCTGGAAATGCTCCCTGATAAAGAAAAAATGCGGGAACTCCGGGTTTGCCTGTGACACCAGTACAAACCATGGCACGGTGACCAGGGAAAACAGCAGCAAACCGGAGATCCAGGGAATTTCCTTCAGCAGGTGCCAGCGTCTGCTCAGTAGCAGATACCAGAATATGATGCCACCGGGCAGCACAATGCCGATCAGCCCCTTGGTCAGCACTGCCAGTCCGCAGCAGATAAAGAACAGGCGGTAGAGGTTCGCGCAATGGCGTACGCTGCTGCGGACAGCAAGCAGAAAGCTGAACAGGGCTGCCGAGAGGCAGAAAGTCAGCAGCATGTCTGTCAGAATGATGCGCGACTGGAGCAGGAAGGCCGCACAGCTGCCCAGGATCAATGCGCCGATCAGTGCTATGCGCCTGTTGAATAATCGACGCCCGGCAAGGTAGGTCAGCAGGACGGTGAAAAGCCCTGACAGGGCTGAGGGGAGCCTGGCTGCAAACTCATGCTGACCGAAGATTGCCATGGAGCCGGCATTAACCCAGTATAGCAGAGGTGGTTTTTCAAAGTATTTTACATAATTAAGGGTGGGCGTAACAAAGTCGCCCCGGACCAGCATCTCGCGGGGGATCTCGGCATAGCGCCCCTCATCCGGGTCAATCAGTGGTGCTGATCCGAGGCCGACGAGGAAGAGAAAGCCGAACAGGATCAGCAGTAACATGCTGTCCCTCAGCCAGTGCCCTTCCGGCTGGTTAAGATGTTCGTAGAGGGGGCTCATGAATCAAATTCCTGCATCGGGGCAGGAAGCCGGATCAGGTCATCGGGGGCGGTACCGGCTGGCACCGGCATCAGGATGCGCATGTTCGGGTGGACTGTTTCGACCGGCAGTAGTGTGCCCTGCTGATCATAGTACTGCAGATCAGTGGCCGTAAAATCGGCATTTTTCATGGCGGGCCCCATCAATGAAAGCTGATCACCAGCCTGAAACCGGTTTCTGACCATCACCTCTGCCAGTTTTTCCCCGTGCATCGCCTCGACAACGCCAACCAGCTTGTGGCTGCGCAGGTAACCGGCCTGATAGGACTGCCCGACATCCTTGGGATCGCCCAGCAGAAAGCCGGTGGTATAACCGCGATGGCTGATGGTGCCCAGTTCCTCCATCCAGGCAGGATCGGCGGTGTAGCCGTCGGGGTCGGCCCAGAAACGGTCTAGGGCTGTACGGTAGATCCGCAACACGCCGGCAAGGTAGTGGACCCCCTTCATTCTGCCTTCAATCTTGAGCGCCCCGACCCCGGCCCTGACCAGATCAGGCAGATACTCCAGCAGACAGAGGTCTTTTGAATTGTAGATGAAGGTTCCGCTTGAGTCTTCTTCAATCGGCTGATATTCGCCCGGTCTACGTTCCTCAACCAAGGCGTACTTCCAGCGGCAGGGCTGGGTACATTCGCCCAGATTGGCGCTGCGGCCGGTCATGGCGCTGGAAAGCAGACAGCGACCTGAGTAGGCAACGCAGAGGGCGCCATGCAGAAATACCTCGCATGGTATTGAGACCGCGCGGGTTGTTGCACGGATATCATCCAATGTCATTTCCCGTGCCAGATTGACCCGGCCAACCCCCTGTTCCTGCCAGAACAGGACACTTTCGTGGTTGATCGTATTGGCCTGGGTAGAGAGGTGGATCTCCCGTTGCGGTGAGATGCGGCGAACCATGCGCAGTACACCCGGGTCGCTGACGATATAGGCGTCAAACGGCAGCGGAGCAAGTTCCTGCAGGTAGTTTTCAAGGCGACCCAGGGTGTGGTCAGCCGGGTAACTGTTGATGGTCAGGTAACAGCGGATTCCGTGCCCATGGCAGAGCGCCAGGGCCTGTGGCATTTCGGCAAGGGTGAAGTTGCCGGCCATGTTACGCAGGCCAAAGTCGGGTCCGCCCATATAGACGGCATCAGCCCCGTATCTGATGGCGCATTTCAGTTTTTCCATGGTCCCGGCCGGGGCCAGCAATTCAGGTTTATTCACGTCAGATCCACTCTGAATAGTAGTGAAGGCAATAAATGTAGAATGCTAGCACATGATGACTCTCTCTGTAAAATGCAAACCGGATAATCCTGACTTTCGCTTGACAAAGCAGTTTTTCTGGCTTTAATTACAGCGAAACCCAAGAAAAAACAGGAGTGTTGCATGGGCCACCTGCATAAACTGGGTCTGCTGTCGTTATCCCTACTGGTTCTTGGCGGCTGTGCGGCCAATGATCTGATGGTAAAGCGCCAGACCGAGACCGAGACCAAGGTTGAACACCTTTTCCAGATTGCGGGGGGGATTGAAGCCCGGTTGAACGAACTTTCCGGTCGATTGGCAGGCCTGGAAGAACAGGAAACCCAGCGTGCAGCACTTATCAAAGAGCTTGGTAATGGCGTCCGTGAGCTGAAAGAGGTTAATCAGGCCTTACAGGCCAAGCTGCAGGCTGCTCCTGCAGCTGCCACCCCCAAGGTTGAGGTGGTCAATCCTGATCCTGCCCCCAAGGGCAGGGATGCCGGGCCACCGCCAGCCTATGTCAAGGCCTTCGGCCTGTACAGCACGAACAATTTTGCAACGGCAATTCAGGCCTTTGAGCAGTTTATAAAAGAATTGCCTGCAAGTGAGTATGTGCCAAATGCCTATTACTGGATTGGTGAGTGCTATTACAGCAGTTCTGACCTGCCCAATGCCCTCGTTGCATTTCAGAGGGTGGTTGATGGCTGGCCCCGGCACTCCAAGGCAGCAGATGCCCTGCTTAAAATCGGATACAGCTATCTTGCCCAGAAACAACAGGATAAGGCCAAAAGCTCCTTTGAACGGCTTATACGCAGTTATCCCGGCAGTCCTGCAGCTGTCAAGGCGCGGGAACGGCTGATGTCCAGCGACCAACCGGCTCCTGTCCGGCACTGAAGTGAGGTGACCATGAAATCTCGTATGCGGCTGGTACTGTCCCTGATGGTAATGCTCCTGTCTGTTCCATGGTTGCTCTGGGCCGAAGAAGAACCAACGGTCTATGTGATCCAGAAGGGTGACACACTGTGGGGACTTTCCGGAAAATTCCTTAACAATCCCAATTACTGGCCGAATCTCTGGTCGAAAAATCAGCAGGTAACCAACCCCCACTTTATTTATCCTGGCCAAACCGTCCGTTTTGTGGATGGCAGGCTGGAGATCGTTGATGCCCCGGTGGAGACTGGCGGGCAGAAGGCGTCAGCTGGAAAGCCGGTTCAGCCGGTTCCTCAGCTTGAGGTTGCAGAGGAAAAGGCCTTTACCGTGCGCGGCAATGAAGGCTGGTTAATGGAAAAGGATACGTTGCCGACCGGTAGAATTATCGCGGGACAGCACGGCCGCCTGGTCCTTGGTGAAGATGATACGGTCTTCACCGATATCGGCACCAGTCATGGCGGAAATGACGGCAGTAAATATACGATTCTGCGCAAGTCAAAACTGATCAAACATCCGGTGACCGGTGACGATCTCGGTTACAAGGTCTATCCGCTGGGGGCGCTGCAACTGACCCATGTGACGAAGTTGAATTCCCGTGGTATTATCTCCACGTCATTCAAGGAAATTGAGCCTGGTGATTTGCTGGTTCCCTATCAGCAGGTGAAACGCCGGACCGTTGCCTTGAAGATGGTTTCGCGCCCGCTGAAAGGCTATCTTGTTGAGAGCGCCACCGGTAACACAGCACTCGCCACCGGCGATGTGGTCTATCTTGACCTTGGGCGTTCACAGGGGGCGGAACCGGGCAACCTGCTGTATGTCGTTCGTAAGGTGGCGATTGAGAAAATGTTGGTGGAACGCTATGTCGGAGAACTGCCCAATGAAGTGGTTGGTGCGCTGGTGATTGTGGAGGTGGGCAACAGGACCTCTACTGCCATTGTGGTGAAAAGCATTGACGCCATTTTCAAGGGTAATGAGGTTGTCAGCGCTCCCCGTTAAGGGGCCGCAGCCAGGTGTCTTGAAGGCCGACCCCGCGTCGGCCTTCGTTTTTTAAGGGAGTTGCATGGACTACTGTTCCTGGATAGCGTTGCGGGCCGTGGCAGGAGTCGGTCCGGTCCTGTTCCGGCGGCTGCTGGAACGGTTTGAAACGCCGGAGCATGTGTTATCTGCGCCGCCGGGCGCCCTTGCAACTGTACGGGGCGTTACACCTCAGATTGTGGAGGCCATTGCGGACCCGGCCTGCCGTCATTTTGCAGAAGAGGAATGCCGCAGGATTGAGACAGCCGCAGTCCGCCTGCTGACCTTTCTGGATGCTGACTATCCCCGTCGCCTGTTTGAAATTGGTGATCCACCTCCACTGCTGTATCTGCGCGGAACGATCCCTTCCTGGGAACCTGCGGTTGCGGTGGTTGGTTCCCGCAGGGCGACCCGTGAAGGATTGAAGGCTGCAGAGCGGCTTTCGTCGGAGCTGGCCTCCAGTGGTGTGCTGGTGGTGTCCGGTCTGGCACGGGGGATAGATACTGCTGCCCATCGCGGTGCTTTGGCAGGCGGTGGTCCAACGGTGGCAGTGTTGGGGTGTGGCCTGGATGTCGACTATCCGCCGGAAAACGGACAGCTTGCGCACCAGATCGCCGGACAGGGGTGCATCATCTCCGAGTTTCCCATGACAACCCAGCCGCTGGCAGAGCATTTCCCACGCCGCAACCGGATCATCAGCGGGCTCTCGCGAGGGGTACTGGTGGTGGAGGCGGTGGAAAAGAGCGGCTCCCTGATCACGGCCCGTTATGCCCTGGACCAGGGTCGCGAGGTGATGGCGGTGCCGGGCCCGATCAGCACTGCCGCCTGCCGCGGCAGCAACCGTCTGATCAAGGATGGCGCCCAACTGGTTGACTGCGTTGAGGATATACTCCATACAATCAGGGTTGCCAGACCGGAGCATACCCTGCCGTTGCTTGACCAGCATGCCCCGTCGCCGCGTTGTAGCCTGACCCCGCGCGAGGCCGCAGTCTATGAGCTGGTTGCCCAGGGACCGCGCCACCTTGACGAGATTACCCAGGCTCTGGAATTGACGCCCGGAGAGGTTTCGGCTATGGTGCTTGGCCTTGAACTAAAGGGGATGCTCTCGCAGCTTCCCGGATCATACTATTCACTTCCTTAAGGATTATAGAACCTATGGCGCATCAGCTTGTAATTGTCGAGTCTCCGGCCAAGGCCAAGACCATTGAAAAATTCCTCGGTTCCGGGTATCGGGTGCTGGCCTCTTTTGGTCATGTCCGGGCTTTGCCCAGCAAGCAGGGCTCGGTTGATACGGCCAATGATTTTGAGCCGAAGTACCATGTGCTGCCGGAGAGCAAGAAGCATATCGATGCCATCAAGAAGGAGCTGAAGGGGGCGGATCGTCTGCTGTTGGCAACTGACCCCGACCGTGAGGGAGAGGCGATCTCCTGGCACCTGCTGGCCGCCCTGGGACTGGATAAAAAGCCCAAGATCCCGATCCAGCGGGTGGTGTTCCATGAGATCACCAAGGATGCCATCATCCATGCGGTGCAAAATCCCCGTGATATTGCCATAGATCTGGTGGATGCCCAGCAGGCCCGTTCTATTCTGGACTACTTGGTCGGCTTTAATCTTTCGCCGTTCCTCTGGAAGAAGATCCGCTACGGCCTTTCTGCCGGTCGGGTGCAGTCGGTTGCCCTGCGGCTGGTCTGCGAGCGGGAAAAAGAGATTCAGGCCTTTGTGGATCAGGAGTACTGGACCATTGCTACCAGGCTGGAAAAACAGGGCGGTCAGAGCTTCAAGGCCGGTCTGGTTGCGGTGGATGGCAAGAAGCTGGGCAAGTTTGATATCCCGGATCAGAAAAGTGCCGATGCATTGAAGAACGCCATTGCGCAAGGCAAGGCACAGGTTGCCTCGGTCGTCCGTAAAGAGATGAAGCGTAATCCGGCCCCGCCCTTTACCACCTCAACCCTGCAGCAGGAGGCATCCCGCAAGCTGGGCTTCTCAGCCAAAAAGACCATGTCCACCGCCCAGAAGCTGTACGAAGGGGTTGCTATTGGCGAGGGTGGCACGGTCGGTCTGATTACCTACATGCGTACTGACAGCGTCAATCTCTCTGCCCAGGCCCTCAAAGACGCCCATGATCTGATCAGTGTGGCCTATGGCAAGGAATATGCCCTGGACAAACCGCGCTTTTACAAAAACAAGTCGAAGAATGCCCAGGAGGCCCACGAGGCGATCCGCCCCACGTATCTGGACAAGACCCCGGCAGAGCTGAAGAAATATCTGAGTCCTGACCTGTTCAAGCTGTACGAGCTGATCTGGAAGCGGACCGTTGCCTGCCAGATGGCCGAGGCATTGCTGGATCAGACCTCGGTGGATATTGCGGTCAGTGGCCAGAAAAAGGACAGCTTCACCCTGCGGGCCACCGGTTCGGTGATCCGTTTCCCCGGCTTCATGAAGCTCTATATTGAAGGGGTGGATGACGAAGACGAAGAAAAGGAAGGTACCCTGCCAGCTCTGGATGAGGGTGAAGTGCTCAAGCTGCTGGAGGTGCTGCCGGAGCAGCACTTTACCCAGCCGCCGCCCCGCTACACTGAAGCCACCCTGGTCAAGACCCTGGAAGAGTATGGCATCGGCCGGCCATCCACTTATGCCAGTACCCTCAATACCCTGGTGGAGCGCAAATATGCCCGTCTGGACAAGAAACGGTTCTTCCCTGAAGATGTCGGCATGGTGGTCAATGACCTCTTGACCGCTCATTTTCCCAAGTATGTGGATTATAACTTCACCGCCGGGCTGGAGGAAGAGCTGGATCAGGTCTCCCGTGGTGAAAAGCAGTGGAAACCGCTCTTGCGCGAGTTCTGGAACCCGTTCATCAGCCTGCTTAAGCAAAAAGAGGGGGAGGTCAAGAAGGACGACCTGACCACCGAGACCCTCGAAGAGGCCTGCCCAGAATGTGGCAAGCCATTGGCAATCAAACTGGGTAAGCGGGGCAAGTTTATCGCCTGCACCGGTTTCAAGGAAGGCTGCAAGTACACCCGCAACCTGGAAAACAGCGGTACTGAAGAGGCTGCTGAACCGGAAGTTTCAGAAGAAAAATGCGACAAATGCGGCCAGCCGATGCTGATCAAATCCGGCCGCTACGGCAAGTATCTGGCCTGCTCCGGCTATCCGGCCTGTAAAAACATCCAGCCGCTGAATAAGCCCAAAAGTACCGGCGTTACCTGTCCGGAATGCAAACAGGGAGAGCTGACCGAAAAGAAATCCCGCTACGGCAAGCTGTTCTACTCCTGCAATCGCTATCCTGACTGCAAGTTTGCCCTCTGGGATCCTCCGGTCACTCAGCCCTGTCCCAAGTGTGGCTTTCCGGTGCTGGTCAAGAAGGTCTACAAGAAAAAGGGTGAGTTCTTGAAGTGTCCTAAAGAGGGCTGCGACTGGACTAGCGCGTAGACTGTTTTTACAGAAGTTTTCGGGAGGTTTTATGAAAACTCAAACACGTTATGAAGAGATCATATTGCATGAGATCAGAACGCTGCCGCTGCCGGTGTTGCCGCAGGCTCTGAAGATATTACGCTCATTGCGTGATGGCGTGCTCAGTGTCAGTAAACAGCAGGCTACCGTAACGACAACCGGATTTTGTGGTGCCTGGCAGGATAACCGTACGTCTGATGAGATCATTGATGACATACACAGCCACCGTAGCGGGTTTGGTGGTCGCAGGATAGACCTGTGAAATACCTGCTGGACACTAACATCTGTGTTTACTGGCTTAAAGGAAACCTGCAGGTTGAACAAAAAGTGCTGGCTGCCGGAATTGATGCGGTGGCCTTGCCGTTTATTACCGTTAGTGAGTTGTATTATGGTGCCTATAAGTCGCAACGGACGGAGGCTAACCTGCAGTTGGTGCGTAGTCTGACTGAACAACTGACTGTGATCGAATCAGATGAGGCGATCAGTGAACTGTTTGGTGAACTGAAGGCCGGGCTTGAAAAAAATGGCATGATCATTGACGACGCTGACCTCTATATTGCTGCCTGCGCCAAGGTGCATGGGCTTACACTGGTGACGAACAATACGAAACACTTCAAGCGTATTAAGGGGCTGAAGCTTGAAAACTGGGTCTAATCTGTCTGGAGTGATATGGACGAGGGTAACGCAAAGCTAGTAGGTGAATATCTTCGACCCGGTGTTGAGCCGGAGGATCTCCCTGCCTTATTTCCGCTGTTACGTTCGCGTGATGCACTGGCGGCTTTTACCGCTTTATTTCGTGGTTCTGACGACGATGTACTTGTCCGTTTGTTAGTGTTGCGTGAGATTGGTCAGCGCGGGGAACATCCGCTTTGGAGTCCACAAGAACTAAATGCTCATTTTGCCTACCTTGATGATGTCAAACTGAAAACAGTACTACACCGCCTTCGCGATACCGATCTCCTTGTTTGGAACCCCGAAACCTCGCACTATCAGATCAGCCCCCATGGCCGGATGGCGTTGTCAGCGCTTTCCATGTTGCTTCGTTTTGCCGAAGAAGATGGCGGCGAGATTGGTTATATCACGTCTCAACTGGCTGCAGGACAGGCGTTGGGTAAGATTGCCGACGAAGATCTGCATCATCTCCTGTCTCGTTTGATCGAGCTGGAGGATGAATTTAACCGGGCCGTGCTTTCCGGATCGGAACTGCGCATTCTCCGGGCTGAGAAGAAGCTTTCCTCGGTACTGTCGTGGGTGGAGAAGGGGACCGGGATCATGAAGATCATAGCCGCCGATCCCGACCTTGACCCGCTGACCCATCGGGCAGCCCAGAAGATAGGTCAGGTACAGAGTCGCATGCTTCGCATGAGTTCCGTATTCCAACGTACGCTCAATCAGCTGGAGCGGCAAAAGATTCATCTCGGCCAGAGCGGGCTCTCCACCAGCGATATCCATGGCTGGCTGCGCGGGATGCGTGTGGATGACCTCTGCATACTCATGGACGACACCCTGGAGTTGCCAATAAAACTTGGTTGTCTATTGGGGGATATTGCTCTGGATGTGGCAGAATTTGAACTGCTGGAGCGACTCCGTGAAGTGGAGGCGGATCACACCCTGCCACCTCCTCATGATGCGCCAACAGCCGGCGCTATGCCAAGAAACGAAGAAGACCTGACGCGGCTGATGGGATTCCTCGGTGATCTGCAGCGAATCGAAATAGAGACGCCGCTCCATGATTTGGTCCCGTCAGAGGACTTTGCGGTTTCTTCCTACCGCCTGTCGCTCGCTTCGTTGTTGGGCGATCCAGAGTCCGGGGCCATTGATGGCGCTGTGGCTGATTTGGCGCGTCTGCCGCTGACGCTCCGACTGACTGGCGAACAGGTTCAGGTTGGCCGCTATGGCGTGGCATCCATGAGTGTCGGTGCCCTGGAGCCACGGCAACAACCGAGTGAAATGGGGGATCATGATGGATAAGGAAGTCCGGATATTGGTGTCTAAACTTCTGGCTCACCAGAGCCTCCCCCGCCAAGACCGGCTGGTGAAGAAAGCGCTGACCGACGAAGCGTTTCGTCAGGAACTGGATGGCCGCTTGCACACCTGTGGCCTGAAGTTTGTGGAAAATCCCTATGCGGGCCATGTGGCGCTGGCGCTTAACCGTGATATGGAACAGCCTGTCATGGGTGACCGGGAGGAGTGGCTCTCCAACACCATGAATCTTGACCGGGGTACCATTGCCCTCTTGGTGGTGATCTGGGCATTGATTATCCTGCCCAAGCGTCAGCGCCAGATCGAGCGCCGGGAAGTGGGGGATGGCCAGGGGCAGAGCGAGCTTTTTGCTGATGAAAAGCCATTGGAAACCGGTCGAAGCGTGTCGGCCCCGCTCAACCGCAACGCCCTGATCAGTGATTTCGGCGAACGGCTTGGCAAAGCCACTAAGGTGAAGGCTAATCTTGGCACCTTGGCACGACTTGGCTTTATAGTGCAACGTCAGGAAGAAATTTACGAAGGCCCGCTTTTGGACCTTCTGTTCGATTACCATCAACTGGCGGGCCGTATCCTTGACGGCGCGCTCCACGACCTGTTGGGACGTCGCCTGAGCGAGCTGTTGCCGATGCGACCGGAAGAGGCAGAAGAAGAGGACACTGACGATGTTTAAGTTTGTCTCTCTTGAGGTGGTACACTGGGATTTTTGGGAACGTTTTTCCCTGCCGCTTGATGCCGATGTCATCACCGTGGTGGGACCGAACGGCTCGGGTAAGACTACCCTGCTGGATGCATTACGAACACTTCTTGATATACCCTGTTCCTCGGGGCGTGATTTCAAACGGTATGTGCGGCGAAATGAAAAGCCGCTTGCCTGGCTGCGGGCCGTGGTGGAAAACAAACGGCTGGAATCGGGCTCCCGACCCTTTTTCCCCATCTTGAGCGACCGGGTGACTCTGGCCTGCCGGATTGTCAGAAAAGGTGGCGACTGGCAGCGCCAGTATCAGATCACTGAAGGTGATGTGCCAGTTGAAAATCTGGACGAAACAGGGCAATGGCTCGGGGTGCGGGAATATCGGAGCGCTCTGGAACGTGCGGGACTTACCAATGCCATTAGTAAGGTTCTGTCGCTGGAACAGGGTGATACCGACAAGCTGTGTGAGTATTCGCCGCGTCACTTACTGGAACTGGTATTTAGCGTGTTTGGCGATATGGAGGTGCTGGACAATTATCAGCAGGCGAAGAATGAGCAAGCCAACATCGGTCGGGAACTGGAAAAGATGGAAGATGATCTTGCCCACCTCGGTGTCCGGCTGCAAGAAACGGAGTTGAAAGTAAACTCCTTCCGGGAGTGGCAGCGACTGCAGCGGGAGATTGATACGTTATCGCTGGAGGAATTGCCCCGTTCAGAGTTGGCCGATCTGCACGATAAGATTACTGACTTTCGGGAGAGAATGCGTAAAAAACGCCCCGAACTAACGGAATCTCGTTATATATATGAAAACCTTAAAGTTGCTTGTGCAGAACTCGATTACTCAGTTACAAAAACTCAGGTGCAGATCAAGGAGTTGGAAATCGCCGAAAATGTGGCGATGGAGCGTTTAAGGACCTGTCGTGACGCAGAAATTAAGGTGGAGATAGTCCTCAAGGATAAGCAAGAATTGGAAGAAATTTGCCGACAGCAAGAAGTCGGCTTCGATGTGGCACAGCTTGCTGGTGAACAACGAAAAAAACGGGAACAACGGGCAGCAAATGACCATGAATTGACAACCCTGCTTCAACGGCAGCAGAATCTTCAGGCTCAGCTTGCTCCGCTTAGGGCCGGTGGGCGGGTGGCACCACCTTTTGTTCAGGAATTCCGCACACTGCTAACCAAGGAAAGTATCCCCCACAAACTGCTTACCGATATAGTCGAAGTAAGCGATGCAGGGTGGCAAAAAGCATTGGAAGGGGTGCTTGGCCCCTATGCCCATGTGGTGCTACTGACTGACAACCGTGATCGAAAACGTGCGTGGGAGCTGGGTGAAAAGGCTCGCTACCGTCATTATGTCGTGGCAGAGCGGGGTGAACTACCGGTGGTCAGGGATGGCTCGCTCCTTGAGGTAGTGAATTTTTGTGAGCCGCCGCCACTGTATCTTGTCGAGCGTCTGAATCATATCCGCCGGGTGGAGACAGTTGCTGATGGGCATGCTTTGGCTAACGACATTTCCTGGGTCACCCGTGAAGGCTACTACCGGGAGCGTCTTGGAGGCCGCTATATCGGTGTCGATACAGAAAAGTTTCTTTTCGGTGAGGCGGCCCGGAAAAACCATCTTGTCGAGGCCGAACGGGAACTGCTTGGAATAGCGAAACGGATCGAAGGGCTTAATGGTCAGAATAACAGCTTGATCAAGCGTATTGATGAGATTCAAGCGCTACTCTCCGGTGTAGATGCGGCGAGGCAGCTGGAAAGCAAAGGGGCTGAATTTGCTCAGGCTGAACAGGATTATCCCGGCTTGATGAAACAGCGACAAGATGCTGCGCGGATATTCCAGGATTGTACTGGCAAACTCAAGTCCGCCAGAGGCAAGGTGGAAAAGCTGTTGGGGAGCCAAGGGGAGCGCTCCAGTGACCTGCGCCGGGCTGAAGAGGATCTGGGCAAAGCTCTTAATGAATTCCGTAACCTGAAAAAACAACAGGCCGAGCGCATTGTGGAATATCGGCAACGCCGTCGTCCTATGCCGATGAACTGGTATTCTCGCCAATCCCTAGTGGAACTGCGTAGTCAGTTCAAATCATCTGGGGAGGTAATTCGTGAGGCGGATCGACTCAGGACGAAGCTTGCTGAAAGTTCATGGATAACTGACGAACAGGTGGTGGCGGTGTTGGATAAACTGCGTGGCGACTACGCTGATCTTGAGGGAAAGATCAAGGTACGCCGTATCCACCACCATCGTCATGTCACAGCCACCGACGATGCCCGTGAAAGTTACATCAACGTGCTGCGTGCTACTATCCGTCGTTATGGGGCCAATGTCCGAGCCTTGGGTAAAACCGCCGGGATTGAGGTGGAGGTTGAATCGCCGCATCTGTCCAACGACGACGTGACCCTGGCCCAGGCTGGTCTGCACATCAAGTTTGATTTTGACCGCAAGGGGATGATCGGCCTTAACGACGGCGAGGCATCCGGCGGGCAGCAGGTTATGAAGTCGCTGATTCTGTTGATAGCCCTGCTGATGGACGACAGCGGTTCCGGCGGTTTTGTCTTCATCGATGAGCCATTTGCCCACCTGGATGTGTTCAACATTGACAAGGTCGGTGCGTTCCTCACAGCGACCCATTCTCAGTATGTGCTGACCACCCCTAATACCCACAACGTTAATGTATTCAAAACCTCTGACCTTACCTTGGTGACCCGTAAGCGCCAACATCCCGACAAGTGGGCACCGCCGGTGGCCTTTCTGCGCCGTGATACCAAGGAACAGGCACTATGACCTCCACGGATGAGGCAAACTGGTCTGCACCGGACAATGATGGTATCCGCAGCTGCTTTCTTGATGTTGGCGCAAAGGTTACCCTGCGTGGACGGCGCAAGCGTCGGGCCGATATGGTCAGAACCGATGCTGCTGCTCTCTGGCCGCCTCAATGGCGTGACCTGTTGCGTGATTGGGTCAAGCAGGGTGGTGAACGCCGTGCGTGGGATGCCCTGCTGAAAAAAGCCGGGGGCAGCCGGGCGCACGACGCTTGGCAATTATTGGACGAACTGCTCAAGGCCGGGTTGGTGGAGCTGGAGGAGAAACGTCAGAACGGGCGTTGGCAACCGATTTGGGTGGACTTTCTTGAAATGGAAATACTCCGCGAACTGTGCGGCCTGACCAATCGCGATGCCCTGCGTCGCATTCGTATGGAACAGGAAAGTGGTTCCTTTGATAATAGCATCCTAAAGCCGCTGGTTACCTCTTTGACACAGATGCCGGTTGAACGAGCTGTACGGCGGCATACTCTCCTTGCCGCTCTGGATACCTGGATTTCAGAGTGCAGAAATGGCACTCAACGTGATTTTGCTCTGTTTGCTGTCGGAGATACCAAAGGTATATCTAACGCCGAATGGGACTGGTTTGAAAGCGGATTGGCCGGGTTGGAGGAAATAGGCATCAGTCGTCATACTCCTGCAATTTGGCTAAGAGCGCCGATAACCTTATTGTTTAAGCAGGGTAGGATTGATCTGCATGCGGTCCCTGATTGCATCGCTCTTACACCAGCCACCCTGGAATGCTTGACCGGCTGCGAGGGGCAGCTTGAGCGATGGCTGATCCTGGAGAATCGGACAGTTTTTGAGCGCGTTGCCCGAAGTGCTCCTGCTGCTACAGGTGTCATCTGGGTGCCGGGTTTTGCTCCAACGTGGTGGAAGCAGGCGGTAAAAGGACTCATTATAGCATGTCCAGCCTCAGCTCTCATATCTTGTGACCCTGACCCATCCGGTATTGAAATAGCTCTGGGAGTTGGCTGTGTTTTTACGGAAAACGTCCTTACTTGGGACCCATGGTATATGGATAGTACAACATTATCTGGTCTGCAGTGCAGGAAACAATTGGTGCCAGGTGACCGGGAACATATTCAACGGCTTCTGGCCAAGGCGTTGCCTGAAACCCTAAAGGAGCTGGCTGAATATATGCTGTCTAGTGATGAAAAAGGCGAGCAGGAAGGTATCACGTATGAGTTTTGATGTAACCATCATCGGTGCCGGTCTGGCCGGTTGTGAGGCAGCCTGGCAGGCTGCTGAGCGTGGCCTGCAGGTTCGGCTGTATGAGATGAAGCCTCATCGCTATTCTCCGGCCCATCAACGGGAGGAACTGGCGGAACTGGTCTGTTCAAACTCTCTGCGCGGGGCTGATCTGGGTAATGCCGTTGGCCTGCTGAAGGAAGAGCTGCGGCGTTGTGGTTCACTGATCATGCAGGCTGCCGATACCACCAGGGTCCCGGCCGGTGGCGCCCTGGCTGTTGATCGCGACCTGTTCTCAGCCTGGATAACTGAACGGATCTCCTCCCACCCCAATATTGCCCTGATCCGTGAAGAGCTGACCTGCCTGCCGTCTGAGGGGCTGGTGGTAATCGCCTCCGGTCCCTTGACCAGCGATGCCCTGGCTGAAGAGCTGTCCCGTCTGGTGGGAGAGCGGCTCTATTTCTACGATGCCATCGCCCCGATTGTTACGGCAGAATCCCTTGACCGGTCAAAGATCTATGCCGCCTCCCGTTACGGCAAGGGTGATCCTGATGATTATCTTAACTGTCCCATGGACCAGGAACAGTACACGGCATTTATTGCGGCCGTGAAGGCTGCTGAAAAGGTTGCGCCACGCGAATTCGAGAAGGTCGTCCACTTTGACGGCTGCATGCCGATTGAAGAGATGGCGGAGCGTGGTGATGAAACTCTGCGTTTTGGGCCGATGAAGCCGGTCGGTCTGCCTGATCCGGCCACGGGAAAGGACCCGTATGCCGTGGTACAGTTGCGGGCAGAGAATAATGAAAAGACCCTCTACAATCTGGTGGGATTCCAGACCAAGATGACCTGGCCGGAACAACGTCGGGTACTGCGGATGATTCCCGGATTGGAGCAGGCCGAGTTTGTCCGGTTGGGGGTTATGCACCGTAACACCTTTATCAACGCACCGGCCTTGCTGTTACCCACACAGCAGTTACAATCCTCCCCCCGTATCATCTTTGCCGGTCAGATTACCGGGGTTGAGGGCTACGTCGAGTCAGCAGGTTCAGGTTTTCTGGCAGGTTTGGCCGTTGCAGCACTGGTTGCAGGACAGGGACCGGAATTGCCCCCGCGTGAAACCGCTCTGGGGGCCTTGCTCTACCATATCACCAATACCGACAGCCGCCATTTCCAACCGATGAACGTCAACTACGGTCTGTTTCCTCCCCTCGAGAGCAGGGTCAAGAAAAAGGATCGCAAGCTGTTGCTGGCAGAGCGGGCCCTGACTGCGCTGGAAGCCTGGAGGCACCACGTCGTATCTCGTCTGAAGCTGTATGAACCAAGGTAAATACGATAAAATTTGTCTGGAAAATGATTGAAGTATTCCCCGTGATTTTGTAACCTGATAAGAGTCATTTAGTTTTTTGGCGTGTGGTACGCCTTTGTAAGAAAGGCTTTTACAGATGTCTGATCAAACAACCCTGCAGAGGATTGAAGAAGAACTGAAGAAGTGTGTCAAGTGCGGTACCTGCCGGTCCAACTGTCCCGCCTTCACCGCCTTTCAGCGTGAGCCTGCCACGGCCCGTGGCAAGTTGACCCTGGTTCAGCACCTGCTGAAGGATGATATTGATCTGGATGATCAAACCTATCTGGCCATGTCCAAGTGTCTGTTGTGTGGCAGTTGCGTGGACCGCTGTCCCAATGACGTGCCCACCGATGAGATTGTGATTGCCGCCCGTGAGGAGCTGGCCAAGAAGCGTGGCCTGACCACCTTCCATGCTGCCGTGGGTCAGGTGATCAAGAGCCGCACCAGGATGAAGCTGGGTGCCAAGGCTGCCTCTCTGCTGGGCCCGTTGTTCTTTAAGAAGGTGCCGGAGAACTCTGGCCTGCGTCTGCGTTTTCCGCTGCCCTTTGTCGGCAACAAGCGTTATATCCCTGCTATCGCCAAGACCCCCTTTATGGAGCGTTACCCGGAGGTGCTTGAAGGAGAACCGGGTAAGCCGCGGATCATCTTCTTTGTGGGCTGCATGACCAACTTTGCCTATCCCAGGGTCGGGGTGGCCACGGTCAAGCTGTTCCAGCACCTGGGCTGTACCATCATCATTCCCAAGGATCAGCAGTGCTGCGGTCTGCCCGGTATGTCCGGTGGAGACATCGAGACGGTTCGTGATCTGGCCGAGCGTAACCTGGCCGCCTTGGAACGTTACGAGGCCGATTATGTGATGAGTGCCTGCGCCACCTGCGGTGGTGCCTTACACCGGCTCTATCCGCTGGTGGTGGGTAAGCGTAACCCTGAACTGCGTGAGCGCCTTGACCGGTTGGCCGCGAAGACGGTGGATGCTGCCCAGCTGTTGGCCCAGCTGGGGCTGAAGCCGGCAGAAACCGGTGCCGGTGCCAGCGGAAAGATTACCTACCATGATCCCTGCCATCTGCGAACCCGCAAACTGACTGCCCAACCCCGTGATCTGATCAAGGCCACTCCCGGACTTGAACTGGTGGAGATGGAAGGAGCGGACCGCTGCTGTGGTTTGGGTGGCACCTTCAATGTCTATCACTACGGCTCATCCATGGAGATCAACGACCTTAAGAGCGAGGCGATCATGGCCACCGGTGCAGATGCCGTAGCTACCGGCTGTCCCGGCTGTATGATGCAGTTGGATGACGGCCTGAAACAACATGGTTCTACTGTTGAAGTGGTCCACACCATGGAGTTGCTGGCGCGTCAGCTGCTGGGAGAGGAAAAATAATCATTTAGTGTGACTAAAAATAGTACAGTAAAACTGTAGTTGTCTTTGTTGTGAATAAAACTATTTTATTGACATTATAACGGGTTTTGTATACAAACGCCGGACCAAAACAGGTTTATATTTCGGCGGATTAAGTGATGAGCAGCGAATTCAATATTGGTGCAAAAATCAAAAAACTCCGATTGGCGAAGAAGCTGACCCTCCAGGCCGTTGCCCGTGAGACCGGCTTTTCGCCTGCCCTGATTTCCCAGATCGAAAACAATAACGTTTCTCCCCCCATAGCTACCCTCTCCAAGATCGCACGCTTTTTTGACGTCAAGATAGGCCACTTCTTTGCTGAAGAAGAGGAGGAATGCCGTTACGAAATCGTGCGTGCCGATGAGCGCAAACTGATGCCGCGGGTCATCTCCCGTGCCGGCACCAGTCAGGGCTACTCCTATGAGTCGCTGTCTTGGCGCAAACAGAACAAAAAGATGGAGCCGTTCCTGTTGTCGGTCATGGAAAAGGTATCGGAAGAGAATACCTACAGCCATGATGGTGAGGAGTTCCTGTTCATCATGAAGGGAACTGCCGAGCTGGTACTGGAAGATCAGCGTCATGAGTTGACCGAAGGGGACTGTGTCTATTTTGACTCATCCCTGCGGCACCGTTTGCTGTCCAAGGACGGTACCGAGGTCCAGGTACTGGCAGTCGTTGCCAGGTAGTTGATCCGTTTATCTATTTTTAGATTTTGTACGTATATTACACTGCAGAGGAAGGATGGTTCAGATGTCCAAGAAAGCGATCAAGCCCTCACTGAAGAACCCGTTTGCCCCACCGGAAACCGTTGAGTTTACTATTCCCGGCGAGATCCCCGGCAAGAAGGGGGGCTATGAAGAGGCGATGAAGGAAGGTCACGACCTGATTCAGCGCCCCATCAAGTCGGTCAGTATTGCCCAGATTGAAAAACAGCACTTCAAGAAGCGGATGACCGTCTGGGAGCGGATCAAGGTATTAACTGAGAAGGAGCCCAATGTCCTGTTCCAGAACTGGGGCAAGAACCTTGACGGCGCCTCGCTGGTTACCGGCATCCTGAACGTCAATGGCCGCGACGTGGCGTTGTACGGTCATGACTTTACCGTACGGGCCGGTTCTATTGATGCCACTAACGGCCGTAAACTGGCCCTGTTGTTTCAGATGGCTGGTGAAAAAGGAATTCCGGTCATCGGCATGAACGACTCGGCCGGCGCCTTTGTACCTGCCGGCGTGGGTGGTCTGGATGGCTATGCCGAGGCATTTACCGCCCTGCGTAAGATCAGTGGTGTGGTTCCTTCCATTATGTGCATGTTCGGCTTCAACGCCGGTGGCGGCTCCTATCTGCCCCGTCAGGGCAGCTTTGTGATCCAGCCCAATGACACCTTTTTCGGACTGACCGGACCTGGCGTGGTCAAGTCGGTACTGGGTGAGGATGTTACCCCTGAAGATCTGGGTGGACCCAAGGTGCATGGCGCCTCCGGCGTGGCTGACCTGACCGTTGAGGATGAAGTGGGCGCCCTGCGTGCTGCACTGCAACTACTTTCCTATGTACCTGATAATAATAGTGTTGCCCCTCGCTTCAGGCAGACCAGCGATCCGCTGGATCGCAAGACCTGGGAGATCAATACCCTGCTCAAGAAGGCCTTTAACTCTCCCACCGGCTTCAATACCCCCTTTGATGTCTCAATCATGATCCAGCAGATCTGTGATCATGGTGACTATTTTGAGATGCAGCCTGACCGTGCCCGTGAGGCGGTTACCGCCTTTGGTCGCCTGGGAGGTAACGTGGTCGGCTTTGTGGCTAACAACTCCGCTGTGGCTTCCGGCCAGATCTCAGTGGATTCAGCCTACAAGATTGCCCGTTTCAACCGCTTCTGTAACATCTACAATATTCCAATCATCTTTATGGAAGACACCACCGGCTTCCTGCCGGGCCGTGAGCAGGAGTCCCGCGGTATCGTCCAGGCTGGCCGGGCTATGCTGGATTCCATTGTGGATATCCGCACTCCCCGCATCCTGTTGATCATCCGGAACGCCTACGGCGGGGCCTACGCCTCCTACAACAACTACCCCACCGGTGCGGATCTGGTTCTGGCACTGCCCACCACCCGCCTGGCGGTTATGGGACCGGCTGGTAAGGAGTTTGTCTACAAGGATGAGCTGCGCAAACTGCGTGGTGCAGTCAAGGACAAGGTCAAGTCAGGGGTGCAGGAACGGGTTGCTGCCGGTATGGATGCCGGCGAGGCCACCAAGGATGCCGAGAAGGATGTGGCTGACTGGTTGAGGATTGAAGAGGCTGCTCTGAACCTCCGCTATGAAAAGGAATTGATGAACCCGAAAGAAGGTCTGGCTCTGGGCTCCATCTCCTCGCTGGTAATGCCTACCGACCTGCGTAAGGTACTGGGCGAGAACATGAACTTCCTGCTGCGGCACTACAAGCCCGGCCCGATGCAGGCGATCCAGCGCGAATTCCACTAATCTGTTGTTACTTAACTTATTGATTTGAATTGGAGATATAAGCCCATGCCGCAGACCGATTACTATAAGCATAACCCCCTGATTCACCGGGATCGCCGATTGAGCAAGTCTTCATCCGAGTGGGTCCGTTCCTTTTCCTGCGAAGAACTGAAGCCGCTGATTGTCTGCCGTGGCCCGATCCGCAAGGAAGCTATGGATGTGTATCAGGAAATGGGGATCAGCCACTACGGCATCCTGCTCTCAGAAAAAGATTCCATTGTCTATCCCAATGCACTGGCCCCCGAACTGCGTCAGCTGACCGATTCCAACCGGGTTCACCGGGTGCCTGATTACTCCGGCGCCAGCAAGGAAGAACGGGTTGAGCGGATCAACCAGATCATCGGCATTGCCAAGGATAACGGCTATGACTCCATCTTTGCCGGCTATGGCTTTATGGCAGAAGATGAAGAGTTTGTGGCTGCCATTGAAAAGGCCGGTCTCAAGTTTATCGGTCCCTGTGCAGCTACCCAGGCCCGGGCCGGTAAAAAGGACGAAGCCAAGCGGACCGCCCTGCAGGTGAACGTCTCTGTTACCCCGGGTGTGGATAACGTTACGGCCCGTACCCTGGTCAAGAAACATGACAGTCGTGAGAAACTGCTGGCGTTGGTTAAGGCAGAGGGGCTGGAGTGTGATCCCAAGATCCTGAAAGATGCCAAACTATCGCTTGAGGCCCTGGCTGATCATATCCTGATGAGCTCCTATGCCAAGGGGATTGACCTGTACAGCATTGAAGAACTCTGCGCCCAGGTACAGGAAGAGGTGGCTGAACTGTTCCGCAAGTATCCCCAAAGCCGTTTCCGTCTCAAGGCGATTGGTGGTGGTGGTGGTAAGGGACAGCGGATTCTGGGGGCCTCGCTGCTGGGGACAAAGAACGCTGATGAAAAGGCAATTGCCAAGGCTGCCGCCGAAGCCCCTGCCATGGTGCGCGAGGTCCTGCAGGAAGTTAAGGCCAACGGCGTGGGCGATAACAAGAACGTCCTGATCGAACTGAATATTGAGCAGACCCGTCACAACGAAATCCAGTTGCTGGGTAACGGTGACTGGTGTATCTCCCTTGGCGGCCGTGACTGTTCCCTGCAGATGCACGAGCAGAAGCTGCTGGAGGTCTCGGTCACACAGGAAGGGTTGCTGGCCGCCATTGCCAAGGCCAAGGCTGAAAAGAAAAAGGAAGAAGTTGCCGCACTTGAGTCTGATCTGAAGGTGCTGCAGCGGATGGAAGAGGAATCAGCCCGCTTTGGTCAGGCGGTTGGTCTGGACTCTGCCTCTACCTTTGAGTGCATTGTGGACCGTGACCGTCACTACTTCATGGAGGTCAACACCCGGATCCAGGTAGAACACCGGGTAACCGAGCTCTGCTACTCCCTGAAGTTCACCAACCCCAAGGACAAGAACGACTTCTTCATGGTTGAGTCGCTGGTTGAGGCGATGGCCCTGCTGGCACAGCATAAGCAGCGCCTGCCCAAGCCGGAGCGGGTCGTGCGCTTCAATGCCTCGGTTGAGGCCCGTCTCAACGCAACCGACGCCTCCCTTTCTCCCCATGCCGGCGGTATGATCCGTTACTGGTCCAAGCCGATCAAGGGCGAGGTGCGGGATGACCAGGGAATCAGCATGCTGAACCCCGACACCAACCAGTTCATGAAGTACAAGGTGGCTGGTGCCTATGACTCCAACATCGCCCTGCTGCTGACCAAGGGTGAGGATCGCCTCTGCAGCTACGAGCGCCTGTCCGAGGTGCTGCGCAGCACCACCCTGCGGGGCAGCTCACTGGCCACCAACCTGGAATTCCACTACGGTCTGGTCAACTGGTTCCTGGGCCGCAATGTCATGGCCAAGCCGACCACCCGTTTTGTGGTGCCGTACCTGACCCTGGTGGGTACCTTGAAGGAAGAGGCCAACAAGCTGGATGTGGTCTATGCCTTCTTCCAGATGAAGAAGCATTATGCCAAGCTGGTAACCGAACAGTTCGGCGATCAGCCGGATGTATTGGCAAAAGAGCTGAAGAACATGTCCGCCTTGCTGGATCGTAAAGGCACCCTGATCACCCGTCCGATGGAACGTCTGCTGGATGATCCCCATCTGCTGTCCGGCTGGTTGTCAGTCAATACCAAGAACTTCAAAATTGAAAAAGGCAAGGTGGTCTGGCTGCGTAACCCGCTGGGCGTGCTGCGTGATACCTATGACTACCTGCATATGGATTACCGCCCCCATAAGCCGGCCGCTGAGATCATCTGGGATCATGACAATGAACTGCTCCAGCAAGGGCTTGATTTCTCACGTAAGATCCGTGAGCATTTCGGCCTGCACAAGGACGAATATGACAAGCTGAACGAGATCCTGCACAAAGACAAGCCGCAGGGTGGCTTTGATCAGGAGATGTGGGATCAGATCCGTTCAGCCCATTACGGTTTTGAGGTTGGTCTTGAGATGCTGGGCATGCTGTTCCTGATTGGTGAAAATACCAGATTCTGGGATATGAAAGTGCAAGACGATCTGGAGGTGGTGATTCCTGATTATCTGACCGATCTGGATCTGCAGGCCCGTATGAAGAAGGTGCTGGTGCCGCCACCAGCCACCAAGGCGGACGAGATTGTTGCGGTCTGCGGCGGTATGTACTATGGTCAGGAAGCGCCGGGGCTGCCTCCCTTTGTAACTGAGGGGATGCACTTTGAGAAGGATCAGCCGCTCTACATCATCGAAGTTATGAAGATGTTCAACACCATCCGGGCACCGTTCTCCGGTACCATTGACAAGATCATCATGGAAGGCGGCGACGGCACCATTGTCCAGAAGGGGCAGCCGCTGTTCAAGATCACCCCGGATGAGCGGTTTGTTGAGGTGGATCCGGCCCTGGTTGAAAAGGAAAAGCGTGAACGTACCGCTACGTACCTGAAAGCGGTGCTATAGCTGACCGGTTGAATGAAGGTGCTGATAAAGGCTCCAGATCCTGTATCTGGGGCCTTTATCACTAGTACATGATCCAGACAATCACTACGAGGTAACCATCATGGCAACATTTGATAAGAAAAACGTGCAGGATTGGGAAAAGCTGGCTGCCAAGGAGATCAAGAAAGAAACCACGGCACCATTAACCTGGGATACGCCGGAGGGGATAGCGGTCAAGCCGCTCTATACCCAGGCTGACCTGGAAAAGCTTGAGAATATCGATACCATGCCCGGTTTTGCGCCGTTCCTGCGCGGTCCCAAGGCCACCATGTATGCCGGCCGTCCCTGGACCGTGCGCCAGTATGCCGGGTTTTCCACCGCAGAGGAGTCAAACGCCTTTTATCGCCGCAACCTGGCAGCCGGCCAGCAAGGGCTTTCGGTTGCCTTTGACCTGGCAACCCATCGTGGCTATGACTCTGACCACCCCCGTGTGGTTGGTGATGTGGGCAAGGCCGGTGTTGCCATCGACTCGATCCTTGATATGGAGATCCTGTTCAAGGATATTCCACTGGCTGATGTCTCGGTCTCCATGACCATGAACGGTGCAGTACTGCCGATCCTGGCTCTCTACATCGTGGCTGCCGAGGAGCAGGGGGTATCTCAGGACAAACTGGCCGGTACGATCCAGAACGACATCCTCAAAGAGTTCATGGTTCGTAACACCTATATCTATCCGCCAACCCCTTCGATGAAGATTATTGCTGATATTATTGAATATACCAGCAAGTATATGCCCAAGTTCAACTCCATCTCCATCAGCGGCTACCATATCCAGGAGGCTGGCGCCAACAACGTACAGGAGCTGGCCTTTACCCTGGCCGACGGTATTGAATACGTCAAGGCAGCCCTGGCCAAGGGGCTGGAGGTGGATCAGTTCGCACCGCGGCTTTCCTTCTTCTTTGCCATCGGCATGAACTTTTTCATGGAGATCGCCAAACTGCGGGCAGCCCGTTTCCTCTGGGCAGAGCTGATGTCCCAGTTCAATCCCAAGAACCCGCTCTCTCTGGCCCTGCGGACCCACTGCCAGACTTCCGGCTGGAGCCTGACCGAGCAGGATCCGTACAACAACGTGATCCGCACCACCATCGAGGCCATGGCAGCGGTGCTGGGCGGTACCCAGTCGCTGCATACCAATGCCCTGGACGAGGCGATTGCCCTGCCCACCGAGCATTCTGCCCGTATTGCCCGTAACACCCAGTTGGTGATTCAGGAGGAGTCCGGTATTACCAGGGTGGTTGATCCGCTGGCCGGTTCCTATTATGTTGAAAGTCTGACTGCGTCATTGATTGAAGAAGGACGCAAGCTGATTGCCGAGATCGACAGTCTGGGTGGTATGACCAAGGCGATTGAATCCGGTATGCCCAAGCTGAAGATTGAAGAGTCTGCCGCCCGTAAGCAGGCCCGGATTGATATCGGCAGCGAGGTGATTGTCGGGGTTAACAAGTACAAACTGGCTAAAGAAAATCCGATTGAGACCCTGGATATTGATAACACTGCGGTGCGTGAGGCCCAGATTGCCCGTCTGAAGAAGCTGCGGGCCGAGCGTAACGAGGCTGATTGTCAGGCCGCGCTGCAGGCCATTACCAAGGTGGCTGAAACCGGAGAGGGCAACCTGCTGGAGGCCTGCGTGGATGCAGCCCGCAAGCGGGCCTCGGTGGGTGAAATTTCTGATGCCATGGAAAAGGTCTTTGGCCGTCACAAGGCAGAGATCAAGCTGGTTTCGGGGGTATACGGAAAAGTGTTTGAACAGAGCGAAGAGTTTGCGGCCCTGAAGAAAGAAGTGGATGACTTTGCTGAGGCAGAGGGACGTCGCCCCCGGATTCTGATTGCCAAGATGGGGCAGGATGGCCATGACCGCGGCGCCAAGGTAATTGCCACCGCCTTTGCCGATGTCGGCTTTGACGTGGATATGGGGCCCCTGTTCCAGACCCCGGAAGAGACCGCCAAGATGGCAGTCGAAAACGATGTCCATGTCATTGGTGTCTCCAGTCTGGCTGCCGGTCACAAGACTCTGGTGCCGCAACTGGTGGCAGAGCTGAAGAAGCTTGATGCGAGCGATATCGTCGTGGTCTGTGGCGGGGTTATTCCACGTCAGGATTATGAAGAACTGTATGCTGCCGGCGCAGCCTGCATCTTTGGACCGGGCACGCCGATCACCAAGTCGGCCCGTGAGACCCTGGAAGCGATTAAAAAGGCAAAGTAAACAATTTATATGGAGTTGCTCACACTCGCCGATAACATCCGCAAAGGGAACATCCGTGCCATGGGCAAGGGGATTACCCTGATCGAAAGCAAGAAACCTGAGCATGCCCAAAAAGCTGCTCAGTTGCTTGATATCCTGTTGCCCCATACCGGAAACAGTTTACGTGTTGGCATTACCGGTGTGCCGGGTGTCGGCAAATCTACCTTTATTGAGGCCTTTGGAAGCTACCTGACCGGCCAAGGGCACAAAGTAGCGGTACTGGCAGTTGACCCCTCATCCCAGATCACCGGCGGCAGTATTCTTGGTGATAAGACCAGGATGGAGGAATTGTCCCGTAATCCCAATGCCTTTATCCGGCCCTCTCCAGCCGGTGACACCCTGGGTGGCGTGGCCCGCCGTACCCGTGAGACCATGCTGCTCTGCGAGGCAGCCGGGTATGATGTTGTGATCGTTGAAACCGTCGGGGTGGGGCAGTCCGAAACCACCGTTGCCTCCATGGTGGATTTCTTCATGCTGTTGCAACTGGCTACAGCCGGTGATGAACTGCAGGGGATCAAAAAAGGGGTGATGGAGCTGGCTGATGCCATCATCATCAACAAGGCCGACATTGACCGGCAAAAGACCGCCTTGGCGCGACAGCAGTATGAAAATGCCCTGCATATCCTGCGGCCTAAAAGTAGAAACTGGATCGTGCCGGTGCTGACCGTCAGCGCTCTGCGTAATGAAGGAGTGCCCGCAGTATGGGATATGCTGGACAGCTTCCGTACTGCCATGCAGCAATCCGGTGAGTTTGCGGAAACTCGCAAGCGGCAGTCAGTGGACTGGATGTGGGCATTGCTGATGGATGATCTGAAGGGACTGCTCCTTAACCATAAAGAGGTGAAAGGAATCTTCCCGCAGGTGCAGGATGCGGTGACTCAGGGGATTACCACGCCTTCGGCAGCCTCACGGCGTTTGCTGGATGTTTTTAGGCGGTAAGACTTTATGGAAACACGGAGACACCGAGGCACGGAGAAAACCCTTTTTGATAGCGATTTAACCGATATTGTAATTGGCTGTGCCATTGAGGTGCATCGTGCGTTAGGGCCAGGTTTGCTAGAGTCAGCTTATGAAGAGTGTCTGTGTTATGAGCTTGCTGCCCGTGATGTAACCTTTGAAAGGCAGAAGAACGTGCCTTTACAATATAAGGATGTTCGGCTTGAAGTTGGCTACCGTTTGGATCTGTTTATTGAAAACAGGCTGGTTGTCGAACTCAAGTGTGTAGAGAAAATTCTACCGATACACGAAGCGCAACTGATGACTTACCTGCGTTTAACAAAAGTAAAGACTGGGTTAATCATCAATTTCCTTACCCCGGTTCTGAAAGATGGAATCCGTAGAATCGTTAATTGATAAACACGGTGACACAGAGACACGGAGAAAGGCGAAGAACAGAATAAAAAGGGGTAAAACTACAGTCTTTAACCCTTATTTTTTTGATTTTGTTTCATCTCAGGATATTAGGCTTTGGTGTTCTCCGTGTCTCAGTGCCTCCGTGTTTCAAACTGAAAGGACTCAAACATGTTGCAGAAAATTAACCATATCGGCATAGCCGTGCAATCTTTGGATGCTACCTTGCCGTTTTATCGCGATGCCTTGGGCATGGCCTTTAAAGGCGAAGAAGAGGTTGTTGAACAGAAGGTAAAGGTAGCCATGCTGCAGGTGGGTGAATCCAAGATAGAGTTGCTGGAACCCACCAGCCCGGACAGCCCCATAGCCAAGTTTTTGGAAAAGAACGGCCCCGGCATCCACCATATAGCCTATGAGGTGGAGGATATTCAGGCAGCCATTGCCCATATGCTGGCCCAGGGGGCGCGCATGATTGATGAGCAGCCCCGTAACGGAGCCCATGGTACACGGATAGCCTTTGTCCATCCAAAGAGCAGTAACGGCGTACTGACGGAGCTCTGCCAGTGCGGTTCAGGGGCTCATTGAGGCACAGAGCAAGGGAGAAAGTCAGGTTGCTTGACCTGAATGGTAACACAGTCTATTGTTTAGACATATTTATCTGTAGGCTGTAGGAGGTAGCAATATGGCAACCATAACTTTTGATACATTAAAGTACACAAAGCGTTTAAGAGATGCCGGTATGGCCGAAGCACAGGCAGAGGCGCTTGCTGAGGCTCAAAAAGAGACTCTTTCTGAAGTAATGGATACAACACTGGCAACAAAGACAGATTTTTTAGAATTGCGAGAAGAAATTCTGAAAATTCACGGAGAAATAGCCCTGATGAAGTGGATGCTGGGCGCTGTTTTTGGTGGTGTTGTCGCTGTGCTGCTGAAGCTGTTTCTTAAGGCGTAGACAGGGTTGACTATATTGAGACGGGTTCAAGGCTCGCTCACCCGTTTTGAACAGAGCTATGGCAAAACATCGAATGCTTTTATTAACCTGATTAGCGCCAATCTTCCGCTGTACCCTTCTCCCTGAGGGAGAAGGTGGCCAAAGGCCGGATGAGGGGGCAGCGGTACATATAATGTCCAGTAGTTCCCCCTCACCCTAGCCCTCTCCCTCAGGGAGAGGGAATTATATGGATGCCGTGGCGGAAGATTAACGCTAATCAGGTTTATTAAAGAGTTTCAGTCTGGTGCAGCCGGAGACGACATGGATTTTATCGAGTGGGCGTCACTGGTCCAGATGGATGATCGATTGCAAGTAGAACATTCAGCTCTGCAAGGCTAAATTAACAAATGGTATTGTCTCCACCTGATATTTTTAGATTATGCTGTTCTCTGTTGCTCCTGTGTTTCAAGTAAGCTGTTTAATGGCCATCACACAAAATCAGCAGGTTACGCGAAAAAAGCAGATAAATGCTTGACACACGTTATATTTATTGTATTATTCGCAGCAATTAGTAGAACATATAAGTAGTTGAATATTAAGATAATGTTAGTAAGTTGTTTTAAATGTTCATAAATTTATATGAAGGGTGGTGAGACCCCCGGAGAAACGAAAAGAAGTGCCAAACAAGAAAGTTATTTCATTTTTTTAGGCAGTACATACACCACATGAAGGAGGAAAGTTTCATGACTAAGTTTCAAAAGCAGATGTTGACCATCGCCGCAGCCGGTGCCCTGACCGCCGTGACTGCCCTTCCTGCAATGGCCTTTGAGAACGAGTTCCATGGTATTTACAACTTCAACACCCTGTTCAGCAACATGGGTACCAGCGGTGACTTCAATCCCGGCGCACCAGGCACTACAAACGCTTGGGGTGAAAAACGGAAAATGAATAACTATTTTGAACAGCGTACTCGTCTGCAGTACACCGCTAAGGCCAGTGACGACCTCAAGTTAGTGACTCATTTTGAAATTAATAACCGTTTTGGTAACTACAAAGATGCAAATGGTGGTGGCGGCGATCTGGATTCTGATGGCCTGAACATTGTTACTAAGCACGCCTATCTTGATTTTAACATTGGCAAATCATTTAACGTAAAGCTTGGTATACAACCTTATAAAGATGCCTTAAAAGGCGTGTTTGTTGATGCTGACGTGCCGATGGTTATGACCACCACCAAGCTGGGTGCCTACACTCTGGGGATGGGCTTTGCTCGCTATGCTGATGATGTTGCCGGTGGCACAAGCACAGGCACGCGTCTTGGTGATGCTAACAAAGATCTGTTCATTATGGACAACACCTTTGCTCTTAGCAAAGATACCAAGGTGGGGCTGTCCTACTACTTCTTAGCTGACTATGCACAGCAAGGTGCAAGTGGTCAAGCTTATGACGCTACAAAGCCGACTACACCTTACAACCATACTGCTGATCAAGCTGTGCTGTTGCATACTTTTGGCCTGAATGGTGCAACCAAACTGGCTGGCATCAACCTCTCAGGTTTTGCTGCTATGCAGGCAGGTCATATGAAAAATGCTACTGGTGTTCCTTCTGCAAGTCGTCAGTTTCATGGATGGGCAGCCAACGTTGCTGCTGACATGAAGGTTGGCCCAGGTACTGCTAAAACCGCTTTGCTGTTCACTTCAGGTAACAATAGCACAAGTTCGACTCATGGTTGGGTAACATCAAGTGTTAACTCGTACAATGAGTCTGGCATGATGATCATTGCTCGTAACACCTATAACAGCCCAACCAGCACTGATGGCTATATTCGTCGTAATGTGACCAATATTGCACTAGCTACCATGGGGTACGATGCTAAGCTGACCGAGAAGTTTAATCTGAACGGTAATGTTGGTTTTGGTTGGGCACCTTCTTCTTATGATGCACCGAAAGATCAGAAAACTGGAAGACTGAATCAAAGTGACTTCATGGGTACTGAAATCAACGTTGAAGCTGGCTACCAGCTCTACAAAAACCTCAAGCTGCAGGCGCAGGCTGGCTACATGATTTTAGGCGGCTATTACAAAAACTCAGCATTTAAGTCTGGCACTACTGCAGGTGCCGCAAATGCCGCTGACCCTGAAAACCCCTATGCAATGCGCCTTCAGGCTCGTTACAGCTTCTAATCTGTTGACGTAGTATACTAAGTTTAAGACTGGGCGGCATGGGAAACCATGCCGCCTTTTTTGTTGAGGCAGGTAGTGGAATGTGGCATAGTGCCGCGGTGGAGGTGGCTATGACAAAAGAATATACAAACCTTATTTTAGAAGCAATGAATGACAAATTTCAGCAAATGCTGGAGTGCTTTTCCGTCCATTCAAAAGAAATTGCGGATTTGAGATCTGAATTAAAAGAAGATATTGCGGTTGTTGATGCAAAGGTTATGGGCTTGTCAAGACGGGTGGATCACGTTGAAGAGCGTCTGAGCCGTGAAATAGCCGAGGTTCGGGCTGAGGTGGCAGAGGTTCGGGCTGAGGTAGCCGAGGTTCGGGCTGATCTGGCTGATCACCGCGCCAATACGGAGATGCATGCACCGCCCAGAAAACGGGCCTTAAAAAAAGTTATATAGCAAGCGATACTGATTGATTTTTGACTCTGGCTGGGGGATATGGCATACTCCTTCGGCTTTTTATGCTTAGTGTAGAGGATGGAGGAACTATGAAACGACTGATGCTGGTAATACTGCTGTTGCTGGTGACGGTGCCTGCTTTTGGCGCTGCGCCGCTGCGGATATATGTGGGTGAATTTAATGCGGTTGGCGTGGCTGCCAAAGATGATACCAAGGTGGTTTTGCAGTCGCTGCTGGCCTCGCGCCTGAGTGATGGCAACCTGCTGGCTGTCAGTGCTGTTGCTGAGGCAGATCTTGTGGTGAGTGGTACCTACATTGCCATTGGAAAACAATATAATATTGATGCCGTTGCTAAAACTACAGCAGGGCAGACCGTAGTGCGTACCTTTGTGCAGGGTGAAGGCGGGCAGGATGCCTTGTTTACAGCAACGGCAAAGCTTGCGGAAAAGCTGTCTGCAGAGCTTCAAAAGCAAGAGGCCGCAGGAACGATCCCCCGTGCGGCGCAGGTGCCTGTAGCAGCACCTGTACGGCCGGCAAACAATGATATTGTCAGGGCAACAGTGCCGGCTGCAAATAGTGACCTGCAGCGTGTTACGCAGGGGGATATCGTCCGTCCGCAGGCATTTTACCGTGGTGCACCTAACAAAGGCGAGGTTAAGCGGCTGGATGGCGTGTTTAATCTGCTGACTATGGGTGGTATGGATACTAACGGTAAACGTCTGTTGTTTATAGCCCAAGATAGGGCTGTACAGTTGATTCGGGAGGGTGACAATAGACCGATCACAGGATTTAGCCTGGGAGTTAACGATAAGATTCTTAGTATTGACTATGTTGATCCTGCTGGTACGGGTAATCCTGATTTGTATGTGACGGTGGTCAGGGGAGATGAGGTTGCTTCACAGGTTTGGAGTCTGAAGAGCAATAAGCTGGTTAAGCTTGCCGATAATATACCTTATTTTTTCCGGGCCATTGCCTTGGCTGGTGGCCCACTCAAGTTGTATGCGCAGGAGCAAGGGCGTAAGGCGGACCGCTACTATGGTGATGTCTACGAAGTTGTGCGCGAGGGCAAGAAGATTGTCAGAAAAACCAAGATTGCAATGCCTCGTTATGGCAATGTCTATAGCTTTAATCAGTTCAAGCACCCCAGCGGTGAACTGCTGACCGTGGTTTATCATGAAGAAAACTATCTTGTTGTGTATGATAAGGACCAGAAAGAACTCTGGCGTAGTAATGACGCCTTTGGTGGTTCTGAGCTGTTTTATAAGGTGGAAGATGATGCAATGATTAATTTGACAACTGACAAGTATCGTTGGTTTTTTATGAATCAGCGCATTCTGGTAACCAAGCAACAAGAGGTTCTGGTTGGCAAGAACGACGGTTTCTTTGTGATTGGGAATGCCCGGATGTATAAAAAAGGGGCGGTCTACAGCCTGTACTGGAATGGTGCTGGGCTTGAAGAGGTTTGGCGCACTAAAGATACCCAGAACTACATGCCGGATTTTGCCTTTGATGAGTCCAAGAGTGAGCTGTTGTTGCTGCAGCTCACTCAGCGTGAAGATGTGTTGATGCGTACCAAGGGGGCAAGTGCCTTGCAGATCAAAAAAGTGGAATAGTCTTTGTTTTTAAACTGAAGTTAAGGCGGCATGGAAAACCCTGCCGCCTTTATTTTGACACCTGCCGGGGGATATGGCATACTCCTCCGGCTTTCGTATGAGTAGAAAACAGATTTCGACTGTTTGCAGAAATAGAAGGTAACTCTTTTTGAGCGCTAAGCTTTTTGATACTTCATTGCCCCGGGGCGTGGCTGACTACCTGCCGGCCAGTGCCACCCGGTTGTCCCTGCTTGAGCAACAGGTGCTGCAGGTGGCAACCTCCTGGGGGTTTCAGCAGATTCTCCCGCCTGCGCTTGAATTTGAAGACGTGCTTGCAGTGGGGATGGGAGACGGGTTACGTGCCCGTACCTTTCGGTTTGACGATTGGCAGTCGGGACGCCTGCTGGCTATTCCGCCTGATATTACACCCCAGATTGCCCGGATTGTTGCAACTCGCCTGAAGGGACAGTTGCTGCCTTACCGGATAAGCTATGCCGGACGCGTACTGCGCCATGCCGAGCTGCAAAGCGGGCGCAATCGTGAGATTATGCAGGCAGGTGTTGAGCTGATCGGGCTTGATTCGCCCGAGGCCGATGCAGAGATGGTTGCCATGGCCGTTGAGGTGATGACCGCAGCCGGTTTGCGTGATTTTAAGGTTGACCTGGGCCAGGTTGCTTTTTGTCAGGGCGTCTTTGAGGCCTCTGGTCTGCAGGGAGAGCCACTGCGTCTTATTCGCCAGGCTATTGCACTGAAGGATGTCTCGTCGGTAGAGATGTTGCTCAGGCGCTATCCGGTGCCGGAAACGTCGCAACGTGAGCTGCTGGCGCTGCCGAGGTTGTTTGGTGGTTGTGAGGTGTTGGAAGAAGCAGCACGGATAGTGCAGAACCAGCGTTCAAAAACAGCCTTGCAGAATATTAAGGACGTGGTTGCAATCCTTGGCATGCATGGCGTGAGCGAGTGCCTGACCATTGATCTCGGGGAAACCCGTGGGCTTGATTATCACACCGGTCTGACCTTTGAAGGCTTTGTCCCTGGCATTGGTGAGGCCGTGTTCAGTGGCGGCCGCTACGACGATCTGATCGGACGCTATGGCTTTGATGCTCCGGCAACGGGTTTTACCTGCAATCTTTTCAGTCTGATGCAGGCACTTGAGCTGCAGGGGACAAGGCAGCATGAACAGCGTGATCTGCTGGTCTTTAATGCTGCTGACGACCGTAGTGAAGCGCTGGAGCTTTCCCGGGAGTTGCGGCAGCGTGGCTATGCCGTGGCCCGTGATATCATCAAGCGTGATCTTGATGCGTCATTGTGCTACGCTGCAGAGGCCGGGATACGGGCTGTGCTGGTAATCGGCAACAACCAGGATACACGGTCGACCTATCGACTGATACAGGCGACAGATAGAGCAGAGCAAGGCATAACGCGTGAACAGCTCTGGCAGCTGTTCCCTTCACGAAGCTAAACAATTCGGGAGTACATGGACAATGGCAAACGTAGTGGTGGTTGGTGCCCAGTGGGGCGATGAGGGTAAGGGCAAGGTTGTTGATATCTATACCGAGTATGCAGACGAGATTGTCCGCTATCAGGGCGGGAACAACGCCGGGCATACACTGGTGGTTGGCGAAGAAAAAGTGGTGTTGCACCTGATCCCTTCAGGGGTGCTGCATGCCGGCAAGCGTTGTGTGATCGGTAACGGTGTGGTGCTTGATCCTGAGGTGTTTATCATGGAGGTCAACCGCCTGAAGGCCGCCGGTCGTCTTGAAGATGACAGCACGCTGCTGCTTTCGGAATCGCTGCATATCATCATGCCGTACCACAAGGCGATTGATATTGCCCGTGAAGCCAAGAGCGGTGATAAGAAGATCGGTACCACTGGCCGTGGCATCGGGCCCTGCTACGAGGATAAGATTGGACGCCGTGGTATCCGGTTGATGGACTTGATTGATCCGGTGGCGTTCAGTCGTAAACTGCGTGAGAACCTTGAAGAGAAAAATGCCATCCTGGAACGGCTCGGTGAAGAGCCTCTGGGGTATAATGAGATTTATCGTACCTATCAGGATTTTGCCGAAATTCTGAAAAAGTATATGGCTGATACCTCTTTGGTGCTGTCAAAATCAGTTGCTGCCGGTAAAAAGCTGCTTTTTGAAGGGGCCCAGGGCACCTTGCTGGACGTTGATCATGGTACCTATCCGTTTGTTACCTCTTCTTCCACCTGTGCTGGTGGTGCTGCAACCGGTACCGGTGTTTCTCCCCGCGAAATCCATGAGGTGGTGGGGATTTCAAAGGCATACGTGACCCGCGTGGGCAGTGGCCCGTTCCCTACGGAGCTGCTGGATGAAACCGGTGAAAAATTGCGTCAGGTTGGCGGTGAGTTCGGTGCAACAACGGGGCGTCCCCGTCGTTGCGGCTGGTTCGATGCCATGGTGATCCGCTATGCTGTACGTATTAATGGCCTGACCGGTATTGCCCTGACCAAGCTGGATGTGCTCAGCGATTTTGAGACAATTAAAGTTTGCACCGGGTATCGCTTTGAAGGTCAGGAGCTTGAAACCTTGCCGGCAAAGCTGGAAACCTTTGAAAATTGTGAGCCGGTCTATGAAGAGTTGCCGGGCTGGAATGCTGATATTACAGGTGTGCGTTCATTTGATCAACTGCCTGAAAACGCTAAGAAATATGTCAAGCGACTGGAAGAGCTGGCGGGTTGCCCGATCGTGATGGTCTCGGTTGGTCCCCGTCGCGATCAGACCATGATGATAAAAAATCCGTTTGGTGAATAAAAAAATATTGACATCGTCACGCTTTCTGTTGTAAATAGAGATTCCTTTGAGCCGCTAGCTCAGATGGTAGAGCACCTGACTTTTAATCAGGTGGTCGTTGGTTCGATCCCAACGCGGCTCACCATCATGCGTCCCCATCGTCTAGCCCGGCCCAGGACACCGCCCTTTCACGGCGGCGACGCCGGTTCAAATCCGGCTGGGGACGCCAAACTAAATCCCGGACACTGTCCGGTTGAGCACAGAAGCCCGCGATGATTCGCGGGCTTTTCTGTTTTGAATGACTTTGCTGTGTGTGCCGTTGCTTGATCAAGGAGAGCTGCCCGGCTGAGAGGACGCCGGGGGAACGCTCAAGAGAGGGCCTGCATGTCAGTATTTGAGTTTCTGGTCGATTTCTGTGCTGCAGCCAAAGAGCTCTTCCTGTTATGCCTGGAGCTGTTTGTGGGGATACTGAAGGCCTGCCTGCTTGCCTTGAACGAAATCCTGTTTGTCTTTCCCCAGGCTTATATCTTTTGGGGGATGATTGCACTGGTGCTGGTGCTGATCATGGGCGATACCATGAACAAGGCGTTGCAGGAGGATCAGAAGAGGCAGGAGCGTGAATACCGGCGACAACTGAAAATCAGGCAGGAGCTTGAGGCGCGGCAGGCAGAACAAGAACGGAAACGTCAGGCTGTCGAGGAACGGGCGCAACAGATCAGACAAAGCCTCCGGCTGCCGGTTGGGGTTATAAAACAGCAGCAGCTACTGAAACACCATAAAAAAACATCCCAGCGACATCGCTGAACGAGCACTAAAAAAGGGGAGGCCTGTGAGGCCTCCCCTTGCGTGTTTATGATGCCAGATATTCCTTGATCTTGCTGGCCAGTGTTCTGTAGATCTGTTCTGTCTCAAGCGGGTCGCGTTCAAGCAGGGTAACCCTGAAGCCCTGCAGGCTGGTGGCAAAAGACGAAAGCGGCACGGTGCAGATACCGGTAGCTGCCAGCGTATAATACACAAAGCGCTTATCCGGAGAGACCCCCGGCTGGTTGACCAGCGATTCCACCAGCTCACGTACTTCCTGATTTTCAATAGGCAGTGACTGTTTGTTGTTCAGCATCCCTTCCTTGAAGGCAACAGCCATGTAGAAGGCACCGTTGGTGCGGTTGACCAACAGTTCCGGCACCTCTTTCAGATAGTTGTAGGTAATGTTGCTGGACTTCTCGTACAGGCTGATCCGCTCCTTGAGGTAGATCTGATACTGGGGGTGCTGCATGATGGCCGGGATGACGGTCTGGGGCAGCGTGGTGGAGCAGACCTCGTTCATCTTGCTGGTCAGAATCAGGTTGATGTACTTGCGAAACTGCTCATCGCTTTCTCCGTTATAGACCTCAATCCAGCCACAACGTGAGCCGGGCCAGGGGAACTCCTTGGAAATACCTTTCAGGGAGATGGCCGGAACGTCACCGATCACATCGCTGATCGGTACGGTCTGCTCGCCGTTGTAGACAATGTTATTGTAGACTTCATCGGCGATGATGAAGAGACCAAACTCCCTGGCAACGGCCACAATCTGCTGGAGCAGTTCTTTGCTGTATACCATGCCGGTCGGGTTGTCGGGGTTGATGATCATGATAGCGCAGACCGAGGGGTTGTTCTGAACCTGGCTGCGTAGTTCATTCAGGTCAGGACGCCAGCCGTTTTCCGGGTTGAGCCGGAAGTGCAGGGAAGGTGCATTGGCATGCCCGATTTCACCCAGGGTGTGGGTAGTATACGAAGGAGAAGGCATCAGGACGCGGGCTTCCGGGGTTAAGCAACCGTAAAGCTTGGCAATGGCATCCCCCAGGCCATTGAAAAAAATGATATCATCCGGGGTGATCTGTGCGCCACCGCGCTGGTTGGTGGTCGCGCAGATGAACTCACGGGTCTTAAGCACGCCGCGGGTGTGGCAGTAGCCCCAGGTCTCGTTGTCCATCACCGCTGCTGAAACGATTTCTTTCATCCAGGTCGGGATCTGCTCCCCCTTGACAATCGGGTCACCGATGTTTTCCCAGTTGATGCTTACGCCGCATTTCTGCAGCTTTTCAGCAACGTTGACGATGTTCCTGATTTCATAGGTCAGTTCACCGGTTCCTGCTGGTACAAGTTGCACACGCATGATTTGCTTTCTCCTTTAGCACGTTATGGCGATTAAAACGAAAACAGCCGCAGGCTGCATGCCTACGGCTGTTCAGTAACGGGTGTGTCGAAACGATCAGCGGGCAGCAGTGATCTCCGCGGCTGCGTTTGCCGCGGCGGTGATAGCTCGTGCTGCTACGATGAAAGTAATCTTAGAATTCATAAATGGTGTTCTTAGCACGTGCAGCCACAGGGCGTCAACGGATTATTTGGCCAGGGGGACATCGAAACCGACCAGCAAGCGTCCGTCACTGTCGCGCCATCTGATCCAGCCAGCACTGTTCTGGTCAAGCAGGACGTATGCCCAGTCACCTTGCGCCAGAATAATCTTCATCGGCTGTTTTGGTTTAAGCGGGGTGCCTTCTGCTGCCCCGGGTCGCGGCACCACCTGAGTCAATTTTTTTGGGCTATTGCGCAGAAATAGCGCCAGTTTGCCTTTCAGGTACTGTTCCCACGGGGTGTAACTCCAGCGTCGCTCCTGCATAATCCAGCCGGTCCTGCCGGCATCATCATGCTCAACCTCAAGCCAGTCACCTTTACGGGTTGTTACCAGCAGGGAGGGGGGGAGCTCCCCACCGAAGAGCCAACTGTTCAGTTCCTTAATGGCAGATGATTCGACCTTGCAACAACGTGCAATCCCTGGATCGTCATAGAGCGGAATTGCGTCGGTGACCCCTACCGAGGAAAGCTGCAACACGCCGATACCGCTGTAGGGGCGCATTTTCGGGGCTGCATGCACTGGTCCGCTGAAGGCAATCAGGGATACGATTATGAGCAGCAGAAAAGTGTGCATAAACGGTGCAGGTACGCAGTGGAGACTGGGTCTGTGTCTGACGGCGCCCAGGAGGAGGCCTTTTCCTCTTCGCTAAACGGAAGGTACGGGCCTGCTTTGGCCTCAAAAAAGATGGTTCCGGTTACCAGGCTGACGGCGGTATGGAAGACGCCGTGGGGAATGGTGACAACGGCTTGGTCTGTGCCGGCAACCAGCAGTGCTGTTTCGGTCACGTTGCCGGAAGCATCGAAACAGATGACTCCCAGTTGTCCGCGTAACAGTACAAAGGTCTCGTCCTTTTCCGGATCAAGGTGGCGGTGGGGACGAATGTACGAGCCGGGTTCGATGGCATTCAACAGACGATGGCAGGCAGATCCGTTGGAGGGATGAAAGTTGTGGTTCATCCGCAGCCGTGGAGACGCCTTGGCCTTTTCGGTCAGATCGTTCAGGGTAGTGATGTCAACAGACAGCATCATTAATAACGTTCCTGCATGATAGAGGGACGAAAAACCCTTCCCTACATCTCCACCAGGGCAAACTGGTTGCCGTCCGGATCAGCCACCACCGCCATCTTGCCCCAGGGGGACTCTTCCAGCGGTTCAATAAAGGTCGCACCGGCGCCTTTCAAACGGTCACAGAGCTTGTCAATCCCTTTCACATTGAGGGAAATGCCGGTATAACGCCCTACCAGCGCCTTGGCATCGTCCTGCAGCGCCAGGGCAATTCCCAGAGTGGTGGTTGAGCCGGGAAAAAATTCCATCATCATCTGGCTCTCGCCGGCCAGGGGCAGACCCAGCAGGTCGGCATAAAAGGTCTTGGCCTTTTGCAGGTCAGTGACGAACAGTACGATATTTTTCATAGAAATAGACATGGGCGGCTTACCTTTGGGAGAGTCTGTGTACGCAGTCCACCATAAACTTGGCGTTTTCCGGTGGTACGGTGGGCAGGATGCCGTGGCCCAGATTAAAGATATGACCCGGCCGGCCGGCGTTTTCGTCCAGCACCCGTTTCACTTCCTGCTCGATTACGGCAGGGGGGGCATAAAGTGTTGTTGGATCGAGGTTGCCCTGTACTGCCATCCCGGGGCCCAGAAGGTCGCGGGCAGCACCGAGGTTGACGTGCCAGTCAAGCCCCATCACATCGCCGCCGGCCTTTTGTACAACAGGCAGCATGGTGCCGGAACCTTTCACGAAATGGATGATCGGTGTCTCTTTGCGGTTCAGGCCATTGATCAGTTTCGTGGTATAGGGCAGGACGTATTTTTCATAGTCAGTGGGTGAGAGTACCCCCCCCCAGGTGTCAAAGATCTGGATAGCCTGGGCACCGGCCTTGATCTGGGCGTTGAGATACTCCATATCCATCATGGTAACTTTTTCCATCAGGGCAGCATAGACGTCGGGCGCGGCATACATCATCCGCTTGATGGTGGCCCAGTCTTTGGAGCCTTTGCCTTCCACCATGTAGCAGGCCAGCGTAAACGGTGCTCCGCCAAAACCGATCAGTGGTACCTTTCCGGCCAACTCCTTGCGCAGGATCCTGATCGCCTGCAAGACATAGGGGACATCGGCTTCAGGGTCGGGAATGCGCAGTTTCTCCACATCAGCCATGGTCCGTACCGGATTTTCAAAGACCGGGCCCGGCACAAAGTCCAGCTTCAGCCCCATCGGTTCCACCGGCGTCAGGATATCGGAAAAGAGGATGGCTGCATCCACCCCCAGGATATCCACCGGTTGGATGGTGACTTCTGCCGCCAGCTCAGGGGTCTTGCACAGCTCAAGAAAGGTGCAGCGGGAACGGACAGCCATATACTCAGGCAGATAACGGCCGGCCTGACGCATTAACCAGACCGGGGTGCGGTCCACCGGCTTTCCCCAACAGGCATCAAGAAAACGGTTGTTCATGATATATACCTCGCTGATATAGAAACGGCGGTACTATAGCATCACCAAGCGTATTCGTGCCACAAAAAAGCCGTCAAACCTATCGGTTCGGAGCGTTACGACTGATTGACATTCTGTGTCTCTCGTTTATAGTTTTCTTCTATGCCTTCAGCTCATCCAACACTGATAGCTTGCCCTGAATGCGATCTGCTGCTACAGGAAATTGCGTTGCCACCCGGCGGAGCGGCCTGTTGCTGTTGTTGCGGGGCAACACTATACCGGAACCTTCCCGACAGCATTAACCGCAGTCTGGCATTAACGATGGCTGCTGCGATCCTGTTTCTGGTTGCCAATGCCTTTCCCGTCCTTGGGATTAATCTGCAGGGTAACGGTAACACCGTGACCCTCTTGCAGGCCGTGTATGACCTTTGGAAGCAGGATATGCCGCTGGTCTCAACGCTTACCTTTGTAACGGCCATTCTGGTGCCCGGACTTGAGCTGGTTTTGATGCTCTATCTGCTCCTGCCGCTGTACCGGGGGCATGTGCCGCCGGGGACCGGTCAGATCATGCGGCTTTTGCACACCATCAAGCCCTGGGGCATGGTTGAGGTCTTCATGCTGGGGATTCTGGTCTCGCTGGTCAAGCTGGTGCAGGACTTCAGAATTATACCGGGCGTGGCACTCTGGTCCTTCGGTGGGTTAACGCTCCTGCTGGCAGCACTGGCCGCTTCGTTCAATCACCGCGATGTCTGGGCACATCTGGACCTGAAGCGACGCAGGGAGGACGGGTAGATGGAATGGCCCGGCAGGTCAGCAGCCGGCCAGGGGTTGTGCTCCTGCCAGGTCTGTGGTCTGGTTTCCAGGCCGGAGACGGGAGAGGCTGCAGCCCGCTGCCCCCGCTGCCGGACAAAACTCCACTTCCGCAGGCCGGACAGCCTGCGCCGTTGCTGGGCATTGGTGCTTGCTTCCTACATCCTCTACATTCCGGCAAACCTGATGGTCATGATGGAGACCGGCACCCTGATCAGCTATCGCAAGGATACCATCCTGAGCGGGGTGGTTCATCTCTGGCACAATGGCAATCCCGGCATCGCTGCGATTGTATTCATTGCCAGCATTCTGGTGCCGCTCTTTAAACTGGTGGTCCTGACCCTGCTGCTTCTATCGGTCCGGCGTGGATCAACCTGGGGAATCAAGCACCGGGTCAAGCTGTACAGAATCGTCGAGCTGGTGGGGCGTTGGTCGATGCTGGATATTTTTGTCGTAACCCTGTTGGCAGCCCTGGTACAGATTCAGTCTTTTGCCACGGTCAGGGCAGGTACCGGCGCCATTGCCTTTGGTGCGGTGGTGGTGCTGACCATGTTTGCTGCCATGGAGTTTGACCCGCGCCTGATGTGGGACCCGCTGAGAAAAGAGAGAGAGTATGAGTGAAACCGCCACCAGTCCGGAGTCTGCCCAAGCGGCTGATATTCCGGAAGCTATCGTAGAGCGCCGCCGTCATCGCTCGTCGCAACTGATCTGGCTGATACCGGTGGTCGCCCTGATTATCGGGCTTTCGCTGGGGATCAAGGCGTACCTGGAAAAGGGGCCGACCATCACCATCAGCTTTAAAAGCGGCGAGGGGATCGAGGAAGGCAAGACCAAAATCAAGTATAAAGATGTCCAGATCGGTCTGGTCAGGGACGTGAGCATCTCCAGCGACCGTTCCAGTGTGGTGGTGACCGCCGAGATTGAGCGTGATGCAGCTGATTTTATGAAGGCAGACACACGCTTCTGGGTGGTGCGGGCACGGATCACCGGCAGCAGTATTACCGGTTTGGGAACCCTTACCGGCGGCACCTACATCGGGATGGATGTGGGCAGCTCGCAGGAGGATAAAACCGCCTTTATCGGCCTGGATACGCCCCCGGTGGTGACGATGGATGTGCCGGGGCGCCAGTTCGTGCTGCACGCCGATGACCTCGGCTCCCTGAATGTCGGTTCCCCGATCTTCTACCGCCACCTGCAGGTGGGCGAGGTGGTCTCCAGCGAACTTGATCAGGATGGTGAGACGATTCTGCTGAGGGTCTTTGTGCGGGCTCCCTACGATAGGTATGTACGCCAGAATACCCGCTTCTGGCATGCCAGCGGCATTGATTTCAAGCTGGATGCCAACGGCGTCAAGGTCAATACCGAATCCCTGCTTTCAGTGATGATGGGGGGGATCGCCTTTCAGACACCGGATGATTTTGAAGAGTATCAACAGGCCGAGCAGAACCGAAACTTTACGTTGTTTGAAAGTCGCGAAGTGGCCATAAAGAGCCCGGACAGTACGGTTGAAAACTACCGCTTGCTGTTCAGTGAATCGGTGCGGGGCTTGACGGTTGGCGCCCCGGTGGACCTGCGTGGTATTACGGTGGGTGAGGTTACCAAGATAAAAGCAGAAATTGACCCTGCAAGTAAAAAGGTCATCATGGCGGTCCAGATCAGGTTCTACCCTGAGCGGGTCAAACCCCGCTCAGGGGCGACATCCGATCAGAGGGCTACCGTTGATTCCCGTAAGTTGCTGGATGCCATGGTAAAACAGGGCTTTCGGGCGCAACTCAAAAGCGGCAATCTGCTGACCGGACAACTCTACGTGGCCCTGGACTTCTTTCCAGGGGCCCAAACGGCCAGAATCGACTGGAATGGCAATCCCCCGGTACTCCCCACGGTTGGCGGCAATATGGCCCAGTTACAGGCCTCGCTGACCCAGATTGTCCAGAAACTTGAACGGTTACCGCTTGAGGAACTGGCAGGTGATGCGCGCAAGACGGTCCAGACGCTGGATACGACTCTGAAGAGCGCCGACAAACTGCTGAAGAATATTGATGCCGCGGTGGTGCCGGAAACACGGCTGATGATGGAGGATGTCCGCAAGACCCTGGATGGCGCCAACAAGGCCCTGGCAGAGGTCAAGCAGACCATGTCGGCTGATGCGCCGCTGCAGGTTGATCTGCGCGACACCCTGCGTGAGCTGGGGCGGGCAGCCCAGTCGTTACGGGTGCTGGGTGACTATCTTGAGCGCAATCCTGAGGCCCTGATCCGTGGCAAAAAGGAGGATGTGCGATGAGTGCCAGACCATTGCTTGCAGCGGTTACGTGTGGCCTGTCAGGCCTGCTTGTACTGGCCGGGTGCGGAAGATCGCCCCAGACTGCCTTCTATACCTTGACGCCGCTGGTGACAGAGGTTTCGGCCCCCGGGGCAGCAGGTCCCAGTATCACCATTGCACGTGTGACCCTGCCGGAATTGATTGACCGGCCCCAACTGGTGGTGCCGGATGCCGGGGCGCGGGTGGCCATCCTCGAAAGCCAGCGCTGGGCAGAGCCGTTGAAGTCGGCGATCCCGCGGCTGCTTGCAGAAAACATTTCCCGCTTGACGGGACTGGAGCGTGTATCGGCCTATCCCCAGTACGCGGCAAGCAGCGCCGACTACCGGCTGTTTGTGGATATTCAGCGTTTTGAGCCGACCGGCAGCACCGTTGTATTCGATGCACTCTGGGAGATTCGTAGTGCAAAAGGTACTTCACCATTAACCGGACGCTCAAAGACGGTTGAAGCGGTCAACCCTGCTGATTATGAAGCTGTGGTGGCCGGCTACAGCAGGGCAATTGCAACCCTGTCCAAAGAAATTGTTCAATCCCTTCGCCATCTGCAGACAAAAGAATGAGAGCTACCTCTATGGAGTTAATCGGCCAGTACCATCGTCTGAAAATAGCAAGAATTACCCCTTCAGGGGCCTTTTTAGCCTCGGAAACAGGGGATATTCTGCTGCCGGGCAAGTTTATTCCTGAAGGCGCCAAGATCGGAACCGAGCTGGAGGTGTTTGTTTATCTTGATTCAGAGGATCGGCCGGTGGCAACGGTGCAGAAACCGTTTGCCGTGGTTGGTGAGTTTGCCCTCTTGAGGGTAAAGGACACCAATGCCAAGGTCGGCTCTTTTCTGGATTGGGGGCTGGACAAAGACCTGCTGCTGCCCTTTGGCGAGCAGCTTGCCCCGGTAAAAAAAGGGGAACAGGTACTGGTCTGTCTCTATCAGGACAGCAGTGGCAGAATTGCCGCTTCCGCCCGGCTGGACCGCTTTTTGAAGCCTGCTGATGCTGCACTGGCTGAAGGGGATGGGGTGGATCTCTTCATCTATGCCTATACGGACCTGGGGGCCAAGGTGGTGGTTAATAACCGCTACGCCGGGGTGCTGTTCCGCAATGAACTGTATGGCAGTCCCAAGGCAGGGGAACAGCTGCGGGGCTATGTAAAGAAGATCCGGGACGGTGGCAAGATTGATGTCTCCCTGCGTAAGGGAGGAGCACAAGAGGCCCGGTCTGACCGTGATCTGGTGCTGGCGGCGCTGACCAATGCCCCGGACGGTTTGCTGCCCTTACACGACAAAAGCAGCCCTGAATCGATCTCCGGGCTGCTGAAGTTAAGCAAGAAGAGCTTCAAAAAAGCGGTGGGTGGGCTCTACCGCGAGGGCCTGATCACCATGTCTGGCGACGGTATCAGGTTGAAGTAGCCGCACCGCTTACGCCTGTTGTGCGGCCCAGTCCCGGTAGCGGGCCAGGTAGTCGTTGAGAACCCGCTGGGTATCCAACGAAAGAAACCGGGCATACTCAATCAGGTAGCTCCGCAGGTAGACCTCTGCCGGAAACGACTGAAATGCCTCGCCTTCGATCGCCTCAAGAAAATGTGTCTGTATCCGGGTAACGGTAAAGATGGTCTTTAAATCGACCTTCATCCGCTCCCGGATGTCTCTGAGGGTTGCACCAGTAAAGTTATCGACCTGTGTAAGCCAGAGGCGCAGCTCGTCGTCCAGGCATGGTCCGGGCTGTGGTGCCCCGGTCGTACTCTTCTCAGGCAGCTCGCTGAGTTTCTTAAATGCGTTATCCAGGCGGGCAAGGTAATCTGCCCTGATCTCATCGGAGAAATCGTTAGCCAGTGCCCTGATCTCAATGGAATCCCCGGCATACAGGTTTTTGAGGTAGCGGTACCTTCTGCGGATATCTGCGGGAGTGGCTTCCGGCGTCAGTTCGAGGAGTGCCAGGTAGTTATAAGATTCTTCCATCAAGAAGATCCTCTGGTACGGAAAAAGCGGTTTCTGTTTCGATATGTTCCGTCAGTTGCCTGATCTCTTTAACGACCGGCGAAAGGCGATTAAAAAGCATAAACGCCTCTTTGTTGTTGATGCTTTTATGTACCGCCTCGTCGTAGCTTGCATAACCCGAGTAAACCACCTGCAGACCAAGAAAGTTAACGCAGGCCCGCTTCAGGTTCTCGCCGATCAGGATATCCTTGGGGGATCGCACCTCATTGAGAATGATATGCACAACAAAACCTGACATCTCGCGATTGAAGATGTCACGGATCTGGTCTGATCCCTGCTTGAGATAGCCAATCAGATCCTTCAGGTTGCGTATGTTGTGAACGGTCCGGTTTTTCCAGGTATCCTGCACCACGGTATTCAGGTCATAGGCCTTGAAGATGGACTTAAGCTTACGGTAATACACGCTCTTTACAAATTGATACATGTTTTCGATGGCAGTGATCTCGGGAGCCGTCACGACGACCATCTTGTCGGCCAGCAGGAACGTATCAAGCGTGTTGATGTGCGTGCCACCTCCAAGATCGATCAGGATCGTATCCGCATCAAGCGCTCGTATATGCCGGAACAGCCTTTGCTTTTGAGCATAGTTGATACTCTCGGAGTCAAGTGAGCCGGTTGAACCGGTAATCAGTTCCAGGTTGGCGATCCCGGTATGTACAATCAGCTCCTGCAGCAGCGCCCTTTTTTCAAAAAAATCAGTCAGCGAACGCTTGGGACTGATCAGCCCGAAGAAATTGTGCAGGTTTGCCCCGCCCAGGTCTGCATCCAACAGCAGTGTCTTTTTGCCTTTCAGCGCCAGGCACGTACCCATGCTGCTGGTGATGAAACTTTTGCCGGTCCCTCCCTTACCCCCTCCGACAGCCCATATTTCCGTATGTCTACTGGTGTCTTCCATCGAGCTCCAGGTGCTTGTGCTGTTCCTTGTCATGTCCCACAGGTATACCAACAAAATCCATCTATGCAACCCCTGTCAGCAGCATTGCCGTATCGGGCATATCGTGGAACAACACTGCTGGCAGCACATTTGAGCGGGGCAGGCGCTGTCTACAGAAACTCCTCAAAGTAGTCCAGATCCTTGTGAAAGGTCTCCTCAAGCCGCCAGAGCGAGAACAGGGCGATGGCCATGGTCAGGCAACCAACAATGATCGCCCCCTGCTGCAGGCCAAAATGATTGCGAAAGAACAGAAACAGCATGGTGATCGGTACGGTCATCCCCCGCACAAAGTTGGGCACTGAGGTGGCCACCGTGGCCCGCAGGTTGGTGCCGAACTGCTCGGCGGCAACGGTGACAAAGATGGCCCAGTAGCCGATGCCGAATCCCAGCAGACCGCAGATCCAGTAAAAGGCCTCGGCACTGACGCCACTGGCCATGAAATACACTACAACTGCTACAGTGGTGATGATCAGAAACAGCAACACTACTTTTTTGCGGCTTTTAAGCAACTGGCTCAGAATGCCACTCAGCAGGTCTCCCGCCACCAGCCCCAAGTAGCAGTACATCACTGCATTACCGGCGCTTACTGTCCCTACAACCCCCAGCAGTTTGGCAAATTCCGGAGAAAAGGTGATCAACACCCCCACCACAAACCAGGAAGGCAGGCCGATCAGGATCGAGTGCAGAAAACGTCCAAAACGGTCGCGGCTGGTAAAAAGCGACAGGAAGTTACCCTTGCTGACCTGGTCCTGTACCTTCATGCTGCTGAACATGCCGGACTCCACCACCCCGAAGCGCAGTGCCAGCAGACAGAGCCCCAGTATGCCGCCGATAATGAAGGCGTTGCGCCAGTCAAAATGCTTGGCAACAAAGTTGGCCAGGATCGCCCCGGACACCCCCACTGAAGCAACAATCATGGTGCCGTAGCCCCGCACGGTCTTGTGCAGCACCTCGCTGACCAGGGTGATGCCGGCCCCCAGTTCACCGGCCAGGCCGATCCCGGCAATGAAGCGCAAGGTGGCATAGGCGCTGATTGAATCAACAAAGCCGTTGGCAAAGTTGGCCATTGAATAGAGGAAGATCGAACCGAACATGATCTTTAATCTGCCCTTGCGATCCCCCAGGACACCCCAGAGAATGCCTCCCAGCAGCATGCCCACCATCTGCATGTTCAGCAGGAACACGCCCTGATCCACCAGATCCTTACCGGACAGCCCCAGCGCCTTCAGGCTGGGAACCCTGACGATGCTGAACAGCACCAGATCGTAGATATCCACGAAATAGCCCAGGGCGGCAACAATGACCGGCAGGCTGAAGATGGCCTGAATTGTTCCAGAAGTGGCTTGGGGTGAGGTCTGTTCGGGCATGGTCGTTTTCCTTTCGACGGGTGAACAGGAGCTGATCTCTATGGAAAAGCCCCCGGATCAGTAAGAGCCGGGGGCTTTTAAGGTTTAAATGGCGGAGGGGGTGAGATTCGAACTCACGGACACTTGCGCGTCGCCGGTTTTCAAGACCGGTGCCTTAAACCACTCGGCAACCCCTCCGTGGAAGAGGTATGCTTTCTAGCATACTTTGGGGCAGAAGCTCAAGCCCCTATTTGGTGATTTTTTCTATGCCGCCCATGTAAGGGCGTAGCGCAGTCGGGATAATAATCGAGCCATCGGCCTGCTGGTAATTCTCCAGAATAGCCACCAAAGTCCGGCCGACGGCCAGACCGGAGCCGTTCAGGGTATGGACAAATTCCGGTTTGCTCTTTTCATCCTCCCGGAAGCGGATACCGGCGCGACGGGCCTGGAAATCTCCAAAGCTGCTGCAGGATGAGATCTCGCGGTAGGTATTCTGGCTGGGCAGCCAGACCTCAAGGTCATAGGTCTTGCAGGCTGAAAAGCCGATATCACCGGAACAGAGTGCCATCACCCGGTAGGGCAGCTCCAGCAGTTGCAGCACCTTTTCGGCATGGCCGGTCAGTTTCTCCAGCTCTGCCTGGGATTCATCCGGGTGAACAAATTTAACCAGTTCTACCTTGTTAAACTGGTGCTGGCGGATCAGGCCACGGGTATCCTTGCCGTAGGATCCGGCCTCACGCCGGAAGCAGGGGGTATAGGCGGTGTAGCAGATCGGCAGGTCTGATTTTTTCAGGATTTCATCACGGTGAATATTAGTGACCGGCACCTCAGCGGTGGGGATCAGGAAAAATTCCGGGTCCACCAGGCGGAACAGGTCTTCTTCAAATTTGGGCAGTTGGCCGGTGCCGGTCATGCTGGCCCGGTTGACCATGAAGGGGGGCAGCACCTCGGTATAGCCATGTTCCGTGGTGTGCAGATCAAGCATGAAGCTGATCAGGGCGCGCTCCAGCCGTGCGCCGGCCCCTTTGGAGAGACAGAAACGGGCGCCGGTGATCTTGGCAGCACGTTCAAAGTCAAGAATATCCAGATCTTCTGCCAGGTCCCAGTGCGGCTTTGGTTCAAATGCCAGCTCGGGCAGAGTGCCCCAGCTACGCACAATGACGTTTTCCTCTTCCGATTTGCCGACCGGGGTGGTGGCATGGGGCAGGTTGGGGATGGTCATCAGCAGGGCGCCAAACTCTTCTTCAACGGTCTTCAACTCATCATCAAAACCCTTGATTTTGGCAGAGACCTCTTTCATTTCGGCAATTTTGTCTTTGACCGTACTCTTGTCCTTGACCTTGGAAATCTCCTCAGAGACGTTGTTTTTCAGCGCTTTCAGGGTTTCGCTCTCGGTCAGCAGTCTGCGGCGCTGTTCGTCCAATTCACGGAAGCGGGCCAGGGAGATGTTTCCGCCGCGGGTGGCGAGGGCGGCCTCGGCCTGGTCAAGATTGTCACGGATAAATTTCATGTCAAGCATGGGAAATTCCTTTGGTTCTTTCAATGTGAAGGTGTACTATCTAGCACTTATGGACCTCTACCGTCAACGCAAAACAGGCCCCGAATTCCAACTCAGGACGCTATCCTGCGCTCTGCTTCTGCTGCTGCTTGCCATTCTGCCGGCAGCTGCCGGGGAGGTCGTGATCCAGGCTGCCGGTGATGTGATGCTGGGTGGGCGCTGGGAGCAACAGGTGGCGCGGGATGGCTATTTTCATCCCTTTCAGCGGATTGCACCGGAGCTGCAAAAGGGGGATATCACCCTGGTTAATCTGGAGGCCCCCCTGACCAGCCGGGGTACTGAGTTCACCGACAAGAAGTATCGTTTCAGGGTCAGGCCTTCTGCGATAGCGGCCCTCAAAAAGGCCGGTATTACCACGGTGACCCTTGCCAATAACCACAGTATGGATTATGGCGCGACCGGGCTCCTGGATACCCTGCAGCAGCTGGACAAGGCCGGGATCGGCCATGTCGGCGCCGGAGAAAACCTGGCGGCTGCCCGCAAACCGGCACGCTATGACATCAGAGGTACCAAGGTGGCTCTGCTGGGGTACTCTCTGACCCTGCCGCTGGAGTTCTGGGCCGGCGATACAAGAGGCGGTACGGCACCGCTGGTGGAAAAGATGGTGAAGGATGATATTGCTGCTGCCCGCAGGCAGGCCTCCATTGTGATCGTGACGGTCCATTGGGGCGAAGAGGGGAAGACGCAATTACGGGAGTATCAGCCCCGGCTGGCCCGGATGATGATTGATGCCGGGGCAGATGCGGTGATCGGCCACCATCCCCACATCCTGCAAGGGGTTGAAACCTACAAACGGGGGATCATCTGCTACAGCCTGGGAAACTTTGCCTTTGCCCATAAAAGCCGGATCGCTGACCGGACCATGCTGGTCCGGCTGCACTTTGATGGCGACAAACGGACTGCAGAGCTGGTGCCGGTCAATATCCTGCATAGGGAGGTCGGTTTTCAGGCTACTCCGCTGTCCGGCAAGCAGGCTGATGAGCTGGTTGCGCGGGTGAAGAAACTGCCGCCCGCCAGGCTGGCTATCCGAAAAGAAGGTGAACGGTGGCGTGTTGATTTTTAGTACAGCAGATAGCTCTTCCGCAGTTTCCTGAACGCCTCAATCCCCTGTTGCCAGCGGGCCGTCACCTGATCCGGTCTTGCCGATTCCGTTGTCAGCATCTTCCAGGCAGCATTATCTCCCAGCATGCCGCGAAAACCGCCTGCAATCCGGTACTGCTTCGGGTGGGCGCGGTAGATCGCCTGGGCCAGGTAGAGCCCTGCTAGCGTCAGGTTGGCTGTCTTCAGGTCAGTGATGGTAACCTCAACGCCGTGGCAGAGTTTACCCCGGTAGGGGTGTCCGGGGGCGGTGGGGGTGAAGCTGGCGACGCTGAATTTCAGCCCTGCCAGGCTCGGCAGGTTCTTCAGAACGGCTGCAGAATCAAGCCACGGTGCCCCATACATGTGGAATGGCTTGTCAGTCCCCCGTGCCACCGAGAGGTTGGTGGCCTCCAAGGGGCCAAAACCGGGATAGAGCAGGGCAGCCACCGGGTCTTTCATGTTGGGGGAGGGATTGATCCAGGGAAGATTGGTATCCTGCCAGAGCAATTCCCGTTTCCAGCCCTCCATGGAGACCACCTGCAGATTCGCATTGATCTTTGCCTCTGCGTTGATCAACCGGGCCAGCTCGCCAAGAGTCAGGCCGTGGCGGGTCGGGATCGGGTGGGTTACGGTCAGTGAACGGCAGCCGGTCTCGTCTGCTGCAATACGACGAGCCACCTCGCCGGCATCAGGCACCGCTCCTTCAACCACCGTACCGCCCAGCGGGTTGGGGCGATCCAGCACCACCAGAGGAATTCCCTGCTGTTTGGCTGCCAGAAGGGCATGGTGCAGGGTGCCGATGTAGGTGTAGAAGCGGGCGCCGATATCCTGGATGTCAAAGACCAGTACCTGGATGCCGGCCATCATCTCTGCAGTGGGGCGGCAGCTTTTGCCGTAGAGCGAGTAGATCGGCAGGCCGGTCCGCTTGTCGGTTGCGGAAGATAGTTTGACATCGGAATCGCCCCGGATGCCATGTTCCGGCGAAAAGAGTGTTGTCAGCTGGACGCCGGGTGCCTGTGCCAGCAGGTCAATGCTGCTGGTCCCGTTTAGAGCACGCCCGGTGTTGTTGGTGATTAGGCCGATCCGCTTGCCCTGCAGCAGGTCAAAGTTGCGGCGAGCCAGGATGTCGATGCCGGGGATGACCTCGGCACGGGAATCCGCAGCAGTCAGCACCATAGCCAGGCAGAGCAGAATCAGCAGGCGGGCCATGCCACCTCCTCCATCCCGATCTCTTTTTGCAGGGCACGAATAAATCCCTCAAGATCCTGTTCCTGCCCTTCAGACGGCAGAACCCGGATGATACCATTCTTGTTGTCAACGGTGCTGACCGTGCAGAGCCCTTCGTAGGATTCAGTGATGAAGGTCAGGTAGGCGTGCTGGCTGCGTTCTACTTTGAAGAATCGTGCTTTCATGCTGCTACCTCAGCACCCTGCAACGCCACCGGCAGGGAGCGACCTTCAATCATCCCCATACTGAGTTGACATGCCGGAGCATCGATAATCTGTTCTCTGGCCTCGGCCAGGCTGATGCAAGGGATAGTGTTTTGCTGCAGCAGTTCCAGCAACCGGCTGAAGGAACTGCGGATCACGCCCCCTTCCAGCTCGGTGTGAATGGTCAGCACATTCAGCCCTGGTTTGAGCTGCTGTAGATAGTAGTCCGGCAGTGCCTCCGGTGTCAGGCCATCGCGGCCCAGCAGCTCATCGGCCGTAGGGAGGGTGGTGGGGATCTGCAGGGTGGAGAAACGCTGACCGTTCATGACCGGATAAAAGGGATGGCTGCCCCGGCTGTCACTGCAATAGGACAGCTGCATCTGATCCTGCAGGGCAAGTGAATCAGGGGAGACGGTCCAGCCCGGTGCTGCCGTGGTGGTGGTCAATCGATCAAAGACCTGCTTGAACCCCTTGGCTGCCTGGCCCAGTTCGGATTTGACAAAACCAAGGTCGCTTTTAAGCAGAAAATCATGCCAGTTGGTATGGTCCCAGGCATGAATACCCACCTCGTGCCCCTGTTGTTCCGTCTGTCGCATAATCCCGCCACATTTTTGGTAGATCACCGGTCCCGGCAGCAACACGCCGTAAAGCATGGTCTTCAGACCATAGGCGCCAGGAGCGCCGGAACGCAGCGCCTTCTGCAGAAATCCCTTGTGGGTAAAGATGCGGCGCAGGGCGCGTCCGGTATGGTCCGGCCCCAGGCAGAAATAAAAGGTGCCTTTGGCGTTATGGCGGGCCAGCAGATCCAGCAGTACCGGCACACCTTCCTGGGTGCCAACATAGGTATCAACATCAATCTTCAGGGCAACAACAGGTTGCGTCATGGAACAGCTCCTGGAAAAATTGGCTGCGTGGTCGCAGATTTGACAGCAGAGTACCACGATCTGCGGCTTCAGAGAAGCATGCATCTGTCTTGATGCTTTCTTGACTCGATCCCCCTCCATTTTGACACCTGATTGATCTTTCTTCCTTTAGTGTAAAAGCATGCAGATAGCACAGCAGGCAGGAGGCAGATCATGAAGGCGTATCAGTTTAACGAGTGTACCGGGCTGTACGAAGGTGAAATCTTTGAGGATGGTGCTACACTGCCCTATATCAATGGTGTCACCACCATCGCTCCGCCGGACTACGGGCCGGGAGAGGTGCCGGTATTTGAAGTAGCTGGGCAACAGTGGACGGTGCTGCCTGTTTCCGTGGCACGACAGCTGTTGCTGGGGAGGAACCAATGAGCCAGTCCGTGGGCGAGTTACTACAGGTTGTGCTGCTCTTTGCTGTTCTGTTGCTTCTGGTAAAGCCACTGGGCAGCTTCATGGCCAGGGTGTACCAAGGGGAGCGCACCTTTCTGACGCCGCTGGTGGCACCGCTTGAAAACCTGCTCTACAGGATCAGCGGGGTGCAACAGGATGACGAGATGGGCTGGAAGCGCTACGCCGGGTCCATGTTGTTGTTTAACCTGGTGTTGTTTGCCGGGCTGTTTGTTCTGCTGTTGACGCAACATCTGCTGCCGCTGAATCCCCAGAAGCTGCCACCCTTTTCCTGGCAACTGGCCTTGAATACCGCCGTAAGTTTTACCACCAACACCAACTGGCAGAACTATTCCGGCGAACAGGCTGCCAGCTACCTGACCCAGATGGCGGGATTTGGTCTGCACAACTTTGTCTCTGCTGCCACCGGTATGGCAATCGTGATCGCCCTGATCCGCGGTTTCAGCCGCCGCAGGTCTGATACGATCGGTAACTTCTGGGTGGATCTGACCCGTGGCACGCTCTACATCCTGCTGCCGATCTCGCTGATCGCCGCTCTGCTGCTGGTCTCCCAAGGGGTGATCCAGAATTTTTCCGCCTACAAGACGGTTCCGTTGCTGCAGGCCTCCCGGCTCAGTCAAGACCGATTTCAAATCAAGGATGAGCTCAAGGCGGTGAGGAATTCGGCGACGCAGGCGTACACGCAGTACGTCGAGGAGCCGAAGACGAGCCAACGCAGAGATCGCCTTGAGGTGGAATCGGTTACCATTCCGATGGGGCCGGTAGCCTCCCAGGAAGCGATCAAAGAGCTGGGCACCAACGGCGGCGGCTTCTTTAACGCCAACTCGGCCCACCCCTTTGAGAACCCCACCCCGTTCTCCAACGTTGTGGAGATCCTGCTGATCCTTTTGATACCTGCCTCGTTGACCTACACCTTTGGCGTGATGGTGGGCAACACCCGTCAGGGGTGGATGCTGTTGGGGGTAATGCTCTTCCTGTGGCTGCTCTGCTTTAGTGTGCTGCAGGGGGTTGAGCAGGCTGGCAATCCGTTGGTTGCCAAACTCGGGGTTGCGGGTGGCAACCTGGAAGGAAAAGAGGTCCGTTTCGGCATGGTTGCCAGCAACCTGTTTACCGTGACCACCACTGCCACCTCCTGCGGCGCGGTTAACAGCATGCACGATTCCCTGACTCCGCTGGGCGGTATGATTCCGCTCTCGCTGATCCTGCTGGGTGAGATTGTCTTTGGCGGGGTCGGTTCCGGGCTCTACACCATGCTGGCCTTTGCTATTATTGCGGTCTTTGTCTCCGGCCTGATGATCGGTCGCACCCCGGAGTATCTGGGTAAGAAGATTGAGGTGCAGGAGATGTGGATGTCGATCATCACCATCCTGACTGCCGGTGTGGTGGTGCTGATCCTGTCCGGCATCGCCATGATCACGCCGTCTGCACTGGCCTCTATGGCTAATCCAGGTGCCCATGGCCTGTCAGAGGTTTTGTATGCCGTTGCCTCCATGGCCAACAATAACGGCAGCGCCTTTGCCGGCCTGAATGGCAATGTACCGTTTTATAACCTGCTCGGCGCACTGGCCATGACCATTGGTCGCTATATCCCGGCAGTGGCCGTGCTGGCTATGGCCGGTTCCCTGGCAGAAAAGAAGTATATTCCACCCAGCCTGGGCACCCTGCCCACTGACAAGGTGCCGTTTGCGCTCTGGCTGACCCTGGTAATCCTGATCGTTGGGGCGTTGACCTTTTTTCCAGCTTTGGCCTTAGGGCCAATTGTGGAGCATTTGACTATGCTGGGAGGTAACTGACGTCATGTCAAAACATAACCAACAGCCACAATCGGCCTTTGATACAGAACTGCTGCAGGGGGCACTGCTGGATTCCCTGAAAAAACTTGATCCCCGTGTACTCTGGCGCAATCCGGTTATGCTCTGTGTTGAGATCGCCAGTCTGGTTACTCTGGTCACTTTTGGTCTGTCGCTTAGCGGGGCCAACAAAGAACCGGCCTGGTTTACCGGTGCCGTCTCGGCCTGGCTTTGGCTGACCGTGATCTTCTCCACCTTTGCCGAGGCACTGGCCGAAGGGCGTGGCAAGGCCAGGGCTGCCTCACTGCGTAAGAGCCGTACCGATGTCATCGCAAAACTGCTGGCCAAACCTGAATTTAACAGCGCTGTTACCACGGTTGGTGCCAGCCAGCTCCGCAAAGGTGACTGCATCCTGGTGGAGGCTGGTGAGATGATTGCCGGGGATGGTGATGTGGTGGCAGGCGCTGCACTGGTAAATGAATCCGCGGTGACCGGTGAATCAGCCCCGGTGATCAGGGAGTCAGGCGGCGACCGTAGCGCCGTGACTGGTGGCACCACCGTAATTGCCAACAGCATCATTGTGCGGATCACTGCCAATCCTGGTGAGACCTTTCTGGACCGGATGATCGGTCTGATAGAAGGTGCCAAGCGACGCAAGACTCCCAATGAGGTGGCGCTGGAGGTGTTGCTGATCGCCCTGACGGTAGTCTTCCTGTTGGTCTGCGCCAACATTGCACCGCTCTCCAGCTACAGTGTCAAGGCTGCCGGGCAGGGTACGCCGGTCTCTCTGACCATTCTGACCGCCCTGTTTGTCTGTCTGGCTCCCACCACCATCGCGGCCCTGCTGCCGGCCATCGGCATTGCCGGTATGGACCGGCTGTTCCAGAAAAACGTGATCGCCCTGTCCGGCCGGGCCATTGAGGCTGCCGGTGATGTCAACGTACTGCTGCTGGACAAGACCGGTACCATCACCCATGGTAACCGCGAGGCCGTGGCCTTTGTAGCGGTGGGCGGCCATACGGAGCAGGAACTGGCCGAGGCGGCCTTGATGGCATCCCTGGCTGATGAGACCCCGGAAGGACGCAGTGTGGTTGTCCTGGCAAAACAGCAGTATGGCCTGAGCAGAGAGCTGTCGCCTGATGCCAAGGTGGTTGAGTTCAGTGCTGATACCCGCTTGTCCGGTATTAATCTGGAGGGGAGGCAGTACCGCAAGGGAGCTGCAGATTCACTGACAGCCTTTGTAAAGAGGCTGGGCGCAACGCATATCCCTGCTGAACTGGGCGACCTGGTGGATAGCATCGCCCGGGCTGGCGCCACACCGCTGGTGGTCAGCCGCGACAGCGATATTATGGGGGTGATCAACCTGAAGGATATCGTCAAGGCCGGTATTCAGGAGCGTTTTCTGCAACTGCGCTCCATGGGGATCAAGACCATCATGATCACTGGTGATAACCCGCTGACCGCTGCGGCCATTGCTGCTGAGGCCCAGGTGGATGATTTTCTGGCCCAGGCCAAGCCGGAGGAAAAGCTGCGCCTGATCAAGGAGTATCAGGAACAGGGGTATATGGTGGCCATGACCGGCGATGGCACCAACGATGCCCCGGCACTGGCCCAGGCTGATGTGGCAGTGGCCATGAACACCGGCACCCAACCTGCCCGGGAGGCTGCCAATATCATTGACCTGGATTCAAACCCCACCAAACTGCTGGATATCGTGGAGGTGGGTAAACAGATCCTGATGACCCGTGGCAACCTGACCACCTTCAGCATCTCCAACGACATTGCCAAGTATTTTGCCATCATCCCGGCCGCCCTGCTCTCAATCTATCCCCAACTTGGGGTACTGAATCTGATGGGGCTGGCCAGCCCGTACAGCGCCATCCTTTCGGCAGTGATCTTCAATGCCATCATTATTCCGATGCTGGTGCCACTGGCCCTGAAGGGGACGAAATTCCGCGCCATGCCTGCTGAAAAGCTGCTGATCCATAACCTGTTGATCTACGGTCTGGGCGGCATCATCGCACCGTTTGTCGGGATCAAGGCGATTGATATGGTGATAGGAGCAATGCTTTAACCCCTCCCGGCCTCCCCTTACCTAAGGGGAGGAGAAAAACTCCCCCTCTTATACTAAGAGGGGGGCGGGGGGAGTTACGACAAGGAGAACAACCATGAAAGACATAAAACCAGCCATCCTGCTGTTCGTTATGTTTACCATCATCTGCGGCGGCATCTATCCGGCCCTGGTGACCGGGGTGGCCTATGCCCTGTTTCCCAATCAGGCCAAGGGAAGTTTGATTATCGACAAAAACGGCAAAGAGATCGGCTCCAGCCTGATCGGCCAGCCGTTCTCTGATCCTAAGTACCTTTGGCCCCGTCCCTCGGCCACCGCAGAGTTTGGCTATAATCCTTCTGCATCCGGCGGTTCCAATGGCGGGCCAACCAACCCGGAGTATCTCAAGACCGTGGCAGAACGGATCAAGGCGCTGCGGGAGAGCGGCATCACCGGGCCGATCCCGGGTGAACTGGTGCAGGCCTCAGCCAGCGGACTTGATCCCCATCTCTCACCACAGGCAGCCAGGCTGCAGGTGCGAAGGATCGCCAAGACCCGTGGCATAGCTGAGGCCACCGTGCAGAAGCTGATAGACGCGGCCACTGAAGAGCCGCAACTGGGTATTCTGGGGGCAGCGCGGGTGAATGTGCTTGCGGTAAATCTGGGGCTGGATGGGGTGAAGTAGCAGATTGAAAAAATGGCATCAGCTTTAGCTTGTAAATTGTCCCTTAAAGGGGTATTTTTATGATATAAAAACATACTGTACAGAGGGCTTAATGACGCCAGAAAACACTAGACAACTGATTTTTGAATGGCAACAGCGGGTCATGACCCGGCAGGGCGTGCCACGTATTATGGAACCGCGTGTGCTTGAGAGCTTCGGCTCTCGTCCAATCAAGATCATCACCGGTTTCAGGCGTTCTGGTAAATCGTTCCTGACCCAGCGGATTGCCCGGCAGTTGGTGACTTCCGGTGCTGTGCCGCAAGAGAACGTCCTCTATCTGAATTTTGAGGATTATCGTTTGCTTGAGTGCGTTACACCGGAACAGTTGGATCAGATTTTTACGCTGTTCAGCCAGACCACTGTCAACGGACGTCGTCTGGTGATCTTTGATGAGATTCAGAATGTACAAAACTGGGATCGTTTTATCCGTACCCTGTACGAACGTGAAGATGATCTGGAGATTGTGCTGACCGGATCAAACTCGGAACTGCTTTCAGCAGAGCTGGGCAGCAATCTGGCAGGCCGCTTTATTGAGTTTTTCTTGCTCCCGTTCAGTTTCCGTGAGTTTCTGCTATACCGCAATGCATTGCCAAAAGGGCAACGTGAATTTGAACGCAACCAACCGCTCATACATCGGCATTTTAACGAGTACCTGAACTTTGGGGGGCTGCCTGAGGTCTTTGACATACCATCCGGCGAGGCAAAACTCTCCTATCTCTCCGGCGTTTTGACCAAGGTGGTGCTGGATGATGTGGTCAAGCGGTTCAGGGTAGAGCATGTGGGGCTGCTGGAAAAACTGTTGCGTTACCTGCTGGCAACGGTTGGTAATGTTACCAGCTATGCCGCTCTGGTCAAAAAGAGCGCTGCGCTGGGAGTGCCCCTTAAAAACAGCACAATTATGGATTATGTTGCCTATCTGCAAAAATCCTTTGCCCTGTTTGAGGTCGGGAAATTCAGCTGGAAGCAGAGTCGCCATTTCAGTACATCACGGAAATATTATGCCATTGACACCGGCCTGGCCTCCATTGTCAGACCAGTGGAAGAAAACCGCTCCTTCCGTCTGGAAAATATTGTCTTTCTTGAGCTTAAACGGCGCGGCGCCGAGGTCTTCTACGGTTCGAGCGACAGCGGCAGGGAGATTGATTTTTTGACCCGTAGCGATGAAGGTTGGGCACAGTATCAAGTGGCAGAAACCCTGACCGACGAGAACCGCAAGCGGGAGCTGGGTGCCTTTACCCTTGCAGCGCCACACATCAGCGGTTGCACAACGCTGCTGACCCTTGATGCCGTTGAGGATGCGGTTAAGTATGACGGTATGGATATCAAACGACAAAATCTGATCAAGTGGCTGGTTGGGTAGAGATGATCGCTGACCCCACCATACGTCCCACACCGGAGGCGATGCTGAAGCTGGCACAGGCTGAAGAAATCCAGGCTGAACAAGGAAAACTGAAGGTGTTTCTGGGTTATGCAGCCGGGGTGGGTAAGACCTATGCCATGTTGGAGGCGGCCCGTAAGCGGAAGGCTGATGGCCGTGATCTGGTGGTGGGCTATGTGGAGTCCCACGGTCGTAGTGAGACGGATGCCCTGCTGGAGGGATTGGAGCTGGTCCCCCGCATGCAGCTTTCCTATGCCGGTGTCACGCTGCCAGAGATGGATCTGGATGCCATTCTGGCCCGCAAACCGCAGATTGTGCTGGTGGATGAATTGGCCCACAGCAACGTGCCCGGCTCACGCCATGAAAAACGCTGGCAGGATGTTGAGGAGTTGCTGGCAGCCGGTACGGATGTCTATACCACGGTCAATATCCAGCATTTTGAGAGTCTGAATGATGTTGTGGCCCAGATCACCGGCATCACCGTGCGGGAGACCGTGCCGGACCGGCTGCTGGATATCGCCTTTGAAATCAAGCTGATCGATATCTCGCCGGAAGACCTGCTGCAGCGGTTGCATGAAGGCAAGGTCTACATCCCGGATCAGGCTGCCAAGGCGATTGAGAAGTTCTTCCGGCCAGGCAACCTGATGGCGCTGCGGGAGCTCTCCCTGCGCCGCACCGCTGCCCGGGTGGATGACCAGATGCGGGCCTACATGGAGCGCCAGTCCATTGCCGGTCCCTGGTCCACGGCAGAGCGTCTGCTGGTCTGCGTCAGCGGCAGTCCGTTCAGTGAGCAGTTGATTCGAGCTACCCGCAGGCTGGCTGATGAGTTGAAGGCTCCCTGGCATACGGTCTACATCGAGACACCGGGCAGTGACCGTCATACCAGAGAAAACCGTGAGCGGGTCTGGCAGGATCTGCGTTTTGCTGAAAGCCTGGGGGCGCAGGTAGCCACCATTACCGCCACCTCGGTACCGGAAGCGGTTGCCGAGTATGCGGCCCGCCATAATGTGACTCGCATCGTGGTGGGGAAACCAACCCATAGCCGCTGGTACGAGATGCTGCACCCCTCGATTGTTGATCAGATCATCCGCCGCAGTAGCAGCAGTGATGTCTTTGTGGTGCGTATCAATGCCGAGGGGGCAACGCCGCAGCCACAGAAGGATGGTGTTCGCGGCCATCACCTGCATCCCTGGGGCTATTCACTGGCCGGCGGGCTGGTGGCCGTTGCAACTATCTGCTGCTGGCTGGTCAGCCGTTTTCTTGAGCCAACCAACCTGGTGATGATCTATCTGTTGGCAGTGGTGGTGGCAGCGGTTCGGCTGGGACGCCGGCCAGCCATGCTGACCGCCTTTCTGGGGGTGCTGGCCTTTGACTTTTTCTTTGTGCCGCCGCATCTGACCTTTGCTGTGGCAGACACCCAGTACCTGATCACCTTTGTGGGGCTTTTTACGGTGGGGATCGTGATCAGCAATCTGGTGGCCCGGTCGCGGGAACGGGCCGATGTGATCCGGGTCAGGGAGATCCAGACCGCCTCGCTGTATTATTTGAGTCGTGATCTGGCTGCGGCTGCTGATATTGCCAAGGTGCTGTCGTCGGTGGTCAGGAATGTGGAGGAGGCGCTGAATGCCAAGGCGGTCATGTTGCTGCCGGAGGGTGAGCGGCTTGAGATGCTGGCAGCCAGTGATGGACTTGCTTTGGATAGCAAGGAGCTGGCTGTGGCAGATTGGACGTTCCGCAACCGGCATCCGGCCGGACGTGGCACTGATACCTTGATTTCGGCGGAGTTGATTTATCTGCCGCTGCAGACACCTGCCAGCCAGCTCGGGGTGCTGGGGGTACGGATGGAAGATGACTATGATTACCGTTCCCAGGAGAGCCGTCGTTTGCTGGATGCCTTTGCCACCCAGGCGGCCATGTCCATTGAACGGGTCCAGTTTTCCCATCAGGCTGAACAGGCCCAAATTCTGCAGGCGCGGGAGAATCTGGAGCGCGCCCTGTTGAACTCCATCTCCCATGACTTGCGTACTCCGCTGGTCACGGTGACCGGCGTACTTTCCAGCCTGCGTGATGAGGGGATGCATCTGAGCGATCAGGCCCGTCGTGAACTGCTGGATACCGCCTGCAGTGAGGCAGAACGGCTCAATCGTTTTGTCGGCAACCTGCTGGATATGACCCGGATCGAGGCCGGGGCCATCAGGCTGAACCTTGAGTTGTGTGACATCCAGGATCTGGTGGGCTGTGCCATGGCAGCCATCAAGCCTAGAGTGGGGAACCATCTGATAACGATCTCTCTACCGGATGATCTGCCCATGGCTTTTATGGATCTGGTGCTGATGACCCAGGTGCTGGTGAATCTGCTTGATAATGCACTGAAATACTCGCTACCTGAGGGGGCTATTGAGATTAGTTCCTATTCTGAGCGAGGCTGGCTGGTGCTGATGGTTGCTGACCATGGTCCCGGTGTGCCGGAGCAGGACCTGAAACGGGTGTTTGACAAATTTTACCGGATCCCGGTGCCGGAGGGGGTGGGTGGCACCGGCCTGGGGCTTTCGATCTGCAAAGGGATTGTTGAGGCCCACGGCGGAACCATCAGGGCTGAGAACCGCGCTGGCGGAGGGCTGCTGGTGAAGATCCGTCTGGCACTGCCCAAAACAGAACACCAGGAAAAGGAACAGAGGCATGATCGCTGAAAGTACGTCGGGTAATCTCCCAAGGGTCCTGATCATTGATGATGAAGTGGCCATCCGCAAATTTCTGCGCACGGTTCTGTCCAGTGAAGAATTCTTGCTGTATGAGGCGGAGAATGCCCATACCGGCCTGTCGCTTACGGCTGCAGTCCGTCCTGATGTAATTCTGCTTGATCTTGGCTTGCCGGATCTGGATGGCATAGAGGTGATCAAGCGGGTCCGCGACTGGTCGCAGGCGCCTATCATCGTGCTTTCGGTGCGGGAACGGGAAGAAGACAAAATTACTGCCCTGGATGCGGGGGCTGATGATTACCTGACCAAACCGTTTGGTGTTGGCGAGCTGCTGGCCCGTATCAGGGCTGCCATGCGGCGTTTGCAGCAGGAATTGCCGGAACCGGTCTTTATCAGTGATGATCTGGAGGTCAATCTGGAGCTGCGGCGGGTAACGGTTCAGGGGAACGATATCCAGCTTACCCCCACTGAATATGATCTGTTGAAACTGCTGGTCAGCCAGGCCGGTAAGGTGCTGACCCATCGTCACATTCTGAGCAAGATCTGGGGACCATCCCATCTGGAACAGCCCCATGTACTGCGGGTTAATATCAGTAACCTGCGCCGTAAAATTGAAGTTGATCCTGCGCAACCACGCCATATTACAACTGAACTTGGCGTTGGGTATCGTCTCGTCTGATCGCTCCAACAGACTCTTGATCTGTTCTTGATACTTCTTGATCTGATCTTGATGCCCTCTTGATACGCAGCCTGCTACGGTGGTGAAAACTCACTGTGAGGGCGCGTCACCCATGGAACCAGCGGAACAACATGCAGGACAGGGATTTTTTGCCAGGTGTATCAGGGCTATCTTCGGTGCCCCCAAACATCTGAAAGATACCAACCTCTTTCATAAGATGGCGCTGATTCCGATTCTGGCCTGGGTCGGGCTGGGGGCTGACGGTCTCTCGTCATCGGCCTATGGACCGGAAGAGGCGTTCCGGGCACTGGGAAACCATACCTATCTGGCTGTTCTGCTGGGACTTGCCACCGCCCTGACGGTTTTTGTCATCTCCTACGCCTATTCCCGCATTATCGAGCACTTCCCTCACGGTGGCGGTGGCTACATTGTGGCTACCCATATGCTGGGCGAGAAGGCCGGAGTGGTCTCCGGTAGTGCCCTGCTGGTGGATTATGTCATGACCATCACCATCTCGATCGCCTCCTGTTGTGACGCACTGTTCAGCTATGTCCCCCAGCAGTATCACCACTACAAGGTGCCGGTTGCCTGTGTCCTGACCCTGCTGCTGATCATCCTCAATGTCCGCGGGGTGAAGGAATCCATTACGGTTCTGGCTCCCATCTTCGCCATCTTTGTGATCAGCCACCTGATCATGCTGCTGTACGGTGTCTTCACCCATACTGAGCGGTTTGCACCGCTGGCTGGTGATTTCTCAAACGGCCTTAGGCATGATCTCTCCAGTATTGGCCTGTTTGGCATCATGCTGCTGTTTCTGCGGGCCTACTCCCTGGGAGGCGGTACCTATACCGGTATTGAGGCGGTTTCAAACGGTCTGCAGATCATGCGTGAGCCGCGGGTCCAGACCGGCAAGCGTACCATGCTCTACATGGCAACCTCACTGGCTTTTACCGCCGGGGTACTGTTTCTGTGCTATGCCCTGGTCGGTATCAAGCCGGTGGAGGGCAAGACCCTGAACGCGGTGTTGGCTGACGGGCTCTTTGCGCACTGGCCCATGGGCAGCAGTATCGCCTTTATTACGATTTTTTCTGAAGGTGCGCTGCTACTGGTGGCAGCCCAGGCCGGTTTTGTGGATGGACCGCGAGTGATGGCCAACATGGCGATTGACTCCTGGTTTCCCCACCGTTTTGCCGCCCTCTCGGTTCGCCTGACCATGCGTAACGGCATCATGCTGATGGGAATTGCGGCCATTGCCCTGCTGTTCTATACCAAGGGCTCGGTCTCGGCCCTGGTGGTGATGTACTCAATCAACGTCTTTGTTACCTTTTCATTGTCGCAACTGGGGATGTCGAAGTTTTTCATTCAGCGCAGAACAGAAGATCCACAATGGATACGACATCTTTCAGTCCATCTGGTGGGGCTGGTGCTGTGTGTGACGATCCTGGCTATTACGGTCTTTGAAAAATTCACCGAAGGGGGCTGGATGACGCTTCTGATTACCTCCGTGGTAGTCGGGCTCTGTTACCTGATCAAAGGGCACTATAAGCGGGTACGGCTCGGCATGGCGGATCTGGACCAGAGTCTGCTGGATGTGCCGGTCAGTGCTCACGGTGAACCGCCTGCCATTGACCGCAACGCCTCTACGGCAATCCAACTGATTTCCGGATACAGTGGCTTCGGCGTCCATACCCTTTTTTCCATCCTTTCCACCTTTCCCAAGACCTATAAAAACGTGATCTTCGTCTCTGTGGCCATGATCGATTCCGGCAGTTTCAAAGGGGCTGAAGAGCTTGAGGCGTTGGAGCAATCAGTCCGGTTCGGACTGGAACAGTACGTGACCCTGGCCCGTAAGCTGGGCTTTGCCGCCGATTACCGCATGGCAGTGGGGACCGATGTGGTTGAAAATGCAACCGAGTTGTGCCAACAGATTGCCGAAGTATTCCCACGCTCAACGGTCTTCACCGGACAGCTCACCTTCCGTTTGGAAAAATTCTATCACCGTCTGCTACACAACGAGACCGCCTTTGCCATCCAGCGCCGCCTGCAGTGGGCTGGCCTGACCACAGTGATCATGCCGATCAGGGTGCGTACCTAACTGTTTGTCTAACAAGCAGATCCTGCCAGTTTGTTTTCTCTAGCAGCCTCCGGGCTGTACCAAAACAAGAGGTGCTGCCAAACTCTTCCTGTACTCAGGAATACTTGACAGCTTTGAGAAAAAGAGTATCTTCCGCCACATAAGACAGCAGCCGAGATTCATCGCCACACTATGTGCGATGGATGCGGGGGACCCAATCAACTGGGGCGTATCGGGAGGTATCCCGAGGAGGACTTTCAACCTCTAGCCCGTCAGCTAACCTCGTAGGCATTTGGAAGGGCATCGGACAGGACAGGCGTCTTGCGGCCATTGCCGGGGGCGTTTTTTTCTTCCGGCCTCTGTATGTTGGTGGAAAGGGGCAACTATGCAACAACATGATGCTGAAAGCTTCTGGGGTGGCATCATCAAATCCATGGGGCTGGTGTTTGGCGACATCGGTACCAGCCCGATCTATACCCTGACGGTAATCTTTGCCATTACCCAAAAGACTCCTGACAATATCTTCGGTATTGTCTCGTTGGTCTTCTGGACACTGGTAATACTGGTGCATCTTGAGTATTCCATCCTGGCCATGTCCCTCTCCCGCAAAGGGGAAGGGGGCACCATCGTGCTGAAGGAGATCCTGACCCGGATGCTGCAACCGGGTAAAGGGTTGGCCCTGATCGGCATTCTTTCCTTTGTTGGCGTAGCATTGCTGCTGGGGGATGGCGTGATCACCCCGGCCATCTCGATCCTCTCGGCTGTGGAAGGGATGGTCTTGATCCCCGGGCTTGAGGCGACCCGTCAGGGGGTGCTGATCCTGATTGCCGCCATCATCGCAATCGGTCTGTTCATCTTTCAGGACAAGGGTACTGACAAAGTGGCCAAGGCCTTTGGGCCGATCATGATCATCTGGTTTGGGGCACTGACGGTCTCCGGTCTGATCGGCATCAGTTCCCATCCGGCCATTCTCAAGGCCTTAAGCCCTCACTACGCCATCAACTTTCTGTTGCACCATGGTATTGCCGGTTTTTTTGTGCTTTCCGAAGTCATCCTCTGTGCCACCGGCGGTGAAGCGTTGTATGCCGATATGGGGCATCTGGGACGCAGGCCGATCCGCCATGCCTGGTACTTTGTCTTTGCTGCTCTGGTCATCAACTATCTGGGGCAGGGTGCGTATCTCCTCAATAATCCTGATGCCAAGAACATCCTGTTCAGCATGGTCAAGTGGCAAGCACCGCTGTTGTATATCCCGTTTCTGATCCTGACCATCACCGCCACGGTAATCGCCTCCCAGGCCCTGATCAGCGGGGTGTTCTCTATCGTCTACCAGGGGATCACCACCCGTATCCTGCCTCTTTTGAAGGTTGATTACACCTCTACGTACTTGAAATCACAGATCTATATCGGTTCGGTCAACTGGCTGCTGCTGGGATTGGTGATCATGATCATGCTGATCTTCCAGAAATCTGAGAATCTGGCTGCGGCCTACGGTCTGGCGGTAACCGGTACCATGACCATCACCGGCATCATGATGGTGACGATCTTCAGCAGGACCAGGAAAAAATGGAAGGTACCGGTGGCCCTGTTTGTGACGTTGATGGATCTGGTTTTTCTTGTTTCAAACCTCTACAAACTGCCCCACGGCGGCTACTGGTCCCTGATCCTGGCCTCAGTACCGCTGATCACCATTCTGGTCTGGACCAAGGGACAGCGGGCGCTGTACATGGCCCTGCGTCCATTGGAACTGGATACCTTTCAACTGGCCTATGAGCAGATCTACAACAAAGGCAGAAATATTCCCGGTACCGGTCTGTTCTTCGTTAAAGAGTACAGCGTGATACCGCCGTATGTGGTGCATTGCATCATTCGCAGCAATATCATTTATGAACGTAATGTCTTCATCTCGATCGTACGGACTGACGAACCCTATGGCGTGCAAAGCGAGCTGAAGACCGGTATTGCCCTGGGATTGGATGCCTTTGAGATTCATGCCGGCTATATGGAACATATTGCCATTGAAGAGCTATTGCACCAGAACGGGGTACAGGAGAAGGTTATTTTTTACGGGATTGAGGATATTGCCACCACTAACCCGATCTGGAAATTCTTCTCGGTTGTAAAAAAGCTGACCCCCAACTTTGTACAGTTTAACAAGCTGCCGGCGGCCAAATTACAAGGAGTGGTGACTCGCGTCGAGATGTAGGGCCGGGAAGCGGCCCTTTTCCGCCCTGGCTGTGTCAATCCTCACAATGCCTTGTGCGGTGTACTGCTCTGTACACCTCCTCGTCATTGTTTGATTGCCTCAGCCAGAACGAAAAATTTCTCGCTTCCTGAAGTGGATGGAGTACGCGCCCTACGAACTTTTTCGTGGGGCGTTGCTGTTATACCGGTGGCGCCTGCGGCAGGTACTGTTCAAACTGTTTCTTGTCAATGGCGCAGCGGTGGGCCTCTTCCGGGTTGATCTGCCTGGTCTTGAGCAGGTCCAGCAGATGCTGGTCCATCAGCTGCATGCCGTCCTTCTTGGCAGTCTGGATGATGGAGGGGATCTGGAAGGTCTTGCCCTCGCGGATCAGGTTGGCAATGGCCGGCGTACCCAGCATGATCTCCAGCGCTGCCACCCGCCCGTGGCCGTCAGTGGTCTTGAGCAGTTGCTGGCAGACCACTCCTTTCAACGATTCCGACAGCATGGTGCGGACCTGATCCTGGGATTCCTTGGGAAAGACATCAATGATCCGGTCAATCGTCTTGGCTGCGGTGTTGGTGTGTAGGGTGCCGAAGACCAGGTGCCCGGTTTCGGCGGCGCTCATGGCCAGCTGGATCGTCTCCAGATCCCGCATCTCTCCCACCAGGATGATATCCGGGTCTTCCCGCAGGGCGGCCCGCAGGGCCGAGGCAAAGGACTGGGTATGTGCCCCGATCTGGCGCTGGTTCAAGAGCGATTGTTTGTTTTCATGGATGAACTCCAGCGGGTCTTCCAGGGTCAGGATATGTTCCTTGCGGGTGGCGTTGATCAGATCGATCAGGGCTGCCAGGGTGGTGGATTTGCCTGAACCGGTCGGGCCGGTTACCAGCACCAGTCCTTTCTTGAACTGGGTCATCCGCCGTACCCCTTCCGGCAGGTTCAACTGGTCTGCCGAGAGGATCTTGGCCGGGATAATCCTGAAGACCGCTGCCACGCCGCGGTGGGTCATCATGATGTTGCCCCGGAAACGGGCCAGATCCGGCACGGCGTAGGCAAAGTCAAGGTCGTTGGTGGCCTCGAACTGGGCCCGCTGCTCATCATTGAGAATCTCATACAGGATCGGGATCAACTCTTCGTGGGAGAGCGGTTTGAACTGCAGCCGGACCATCTCGCCATGCTGGCGGAAGATGGGCGGATTGCCGGATGACAGGTGCAGATCTGATGCCCCCTGCTCTTTCATCATTTTAAAGAGTGCGTCTATTTTGGCCATGAATAAAGCTCCGTGATGTTACTGGATGACTGCTGCAATATATTCCTCCGGTGATACCGCCCCGGCCCGGATCAGGGCCTCACCTTCCGCCTCAATGCCGTTGTAGCCGTTGGCACGCAGCTGTTCCAGAAAGCTGTTGCCGTCGGCCGCCGCCTCAAACTGAGCCTGCACCTGTTTGTCAAAGTAGATGATGTCGGTCAGAAACATCCGCTCGCTGATGCCGGTAAAGCCGCACTGGCTGCAGCCGGTGGCATGAAAGAAATCGCTTGGAGGAGGTTGCAGGTGCAGGCTGAACAGCTCCTGATCCGGCACGTGACAGGATTCGCGACAGACTGGACAGAGCAGCTGGATCCCTTTCAGTGACACAATGCCGCTCAGAAACGGGGTCAAAAAGGCGTTGCGCTGACGGTAGCGGATCAGGTGGTCGCACAGGTTGCGGGTGCCGCGGATATCCATCCCCACCAACACCAGCTTGCCCCGCATGGCGGCACGCCCGGCTGCCGTGAATGACTCCAGTGCCGTACCATCCTCAATCACCAGGATGTCCGGGCCATGTTCCAGGCTGTCCATGATCAGGCGTCCCTTGGCCGCTTCCGAACCGGCAAGGGGAATGCGGGGGAAACGCTTGTCCATGCGGCCCGGTTCCCTGCCCAGGATCAGCACCGATTGCCCGCCGGTGTCCAGCTCTTCCAGCAGCAGGTCCATGAAACGGCAACGTTCCTGTAACGAGCGGGAGGCAAACAGGACCATCCCCTGGCGTTGGGTTGCCAGGCGCCTGAACTGCTGTTTCTGGAACCCGGGCAGCTGCAGTTGGTCTAGTTTTGCCGGAATGCTGGTGGTGATATGCTGGCGGATGGTGAGGTAGTCGCCGTTTGTCCCTTGCAGTAGCAGCACCTGAAAGCAGATCTCCCGTTCATGGTACTGAAAAAAGAGGCAACCGCTCTGCGATGCCTCGCCGGACGGCAGCAGCCCGGCAGCCTTTCTGATCAGTGCACTCAGCCCGGCGTAGTGTTCAGGCGTCAACTGTCCCAGCTCATGGCTGGTTGCCCCGCTGCGGCCGGAGATGCTGATCAGATCATCAAGCGGCCTGAAGGAAAAAGAGGTCAGCTGGTGCTGGAGACTGTAGACAAGCAGGCTGTTGATCAGCTGTTGGCCGCTGCTGTCGGCGTTGATGGAGGTGAGCTGCTCCGGGGGCAGCAGGTCAGAGCTGAATCCCAGCAGATCTTCCCTGGGCAGGCCGTAGCAGAGGTCAAGCATCTCGTTGATCTCCCGGATCAGGGCCACCGAGAGGTTGATCCGGCAGCCTGAAGCCTCTGCTGCTGCTGTCATAGCTTCCTTGTTGAGCGGGTCGGCAATGGCGATTGAAAGCTCATCTCCGGCCCGGATCAGCGGGATCAACTGGTGTATCCGGCAGAGCTGTGCCGGCAACAGGCTCAGTGCCTCAGGGTCGATCATCTCCTGCTTGAGGCGGATATAGGGGATGTCCAGCTGATTGGAGAGCGCCCAGTCAATATCCTCCTGAGTGACAATTCCCAGCGATACCAGGGCCTCGCCAAAGCGGCTGCTGCTGCGCTGCTGCTCTTCAAGCGCGGCAGCGATGTCTGTTTCGCTGATGATGCGTGAGTTGTAGAGGATGGCACCCAGTGTACCTTCTCTGACATTGATCGGCATAGGGCTCCCTTCTGCTGCTGAGGAATGGATGCTATTGTAACCTGATATGATGGTGAGTCAACCGTTGCAGAAGGCAGTGCGGTTGTGATACAGATGCTGCCCCGCAACTGAGTAATCAAACCAAGGAGTTTTCAGCAGATGCAGCGTCGAGCCCTAGCGTTATTTTCCGGTGGCCTGGATTCAATCCTGGCAGTGAAGGTGATCCAGCAGCAGGGGATTGATGTCCTTGCCATCAACTTTACCTCGCCTTTTTTCGGCTGTTCTCCGATTCTTGATGGCGAACCGGTGGCGGCGCAGTATGCGCGGCGCTACGCTATTCCGTTCCGCTCCATCCCGCTGGGAGCAGAGTTTATTGAAATGCTGCGGCATCCCCGTCATGGCTACGGAAGCGCCCTCAACCCCTGCATTGATTGCAAGACCTTTATGCTGCGTTGTGCCGGTGCCTTGCTGCAGGAGTTGCAGGCTGACTTTGTGATTACCGGTGAGGTGGTGGGGCAGCGTCCCATGAGCCAGCGCCAGGATGCTCTGCGCCTGATCGAACGTGACTGCGGCATTGCCGGCCTACTGCTGCGGCCGCTTTCCGCAAAATATATGAAGGTGACCATCCCTGAAGCGGAGGGCTGGGTCAACCGGGAGCAGCTGCCGGCCATCAAGGGGCGGGGGCGTAAGGATCAGATGCGGCTGGCAGCCGAACTGGGGGTTGATGAGTACCCGGCACCGGGCGGCGGCTGCCTGTTGACCGAGGAGAGCTACATCCCCAAGGTCAAGGATCTGCTCGAGCACCAGATCGTGCCGGTGATCAGGGACTTTGACCTGCTGCGAACCGGCCGGCACTTCCGGTTGTCTGAGACCTGTAAGGCGGTGGTTGGTCGGGACAGTAGTGACAACGAGAAGATCCTGGCCGCCATCTCTGCCGGCGAAACCACCCTGCGCTGGCTGGATGGTGCCAGTCCGCTGGTACTGCTGGTGGGAGAACCGTCGGAGGCGGATCTGCTGCAGGCCGGCCGGATCCTGCTGCGCTACACCAAGGCCGCCAAAGGGGAGACGGCCCGTTTAAGTCTGCAGGTTGATGGGAAACGATCGGACATCAGTGTGCTGCATGATCTGCAGGAGGATGAGCTGGAGCGGTTCAGGATTTAAATTCCAATTCCAACTCAAGACGATAGCTTCGTTGGCTCGTCTTCAGCTCCTCAACGTACTGACGTGTACGCCTGCGTCGCTTAATTCCTCGCCGCCTTGATCTCATCCTTGATTTGGAATTGGAATAATTCCTGTTAATGGAGGGCCGGGGTGGGTCTTATTTTGGTAGCTCCAGTACCTGCTGCAGGGCGGCATCGATGGCAGCTGTATCTACGATGGTGTTGAAGCAGGGGCCATGGGGGCGCAGGTTCAGGACACCGATCACCGGCAGCGGGTAGCAATCCTTGATGCCGGAGGTCAGATCCCGTTCGCAGGCCACGGCCAGCACCAGTTTGGGACGTTTCTCCACAATCACCTTACGGGCCAGGGTACCGCCGGTGGCCACCGAGATGTCGATCCCGTACTTCCTGCCGATCTCCACCAGTCCTTTGATGTCGCAGCGGCCGCACAGCACACACTTGTTCACATCGCCGGTTACCTTGATCTCGCAGTCAAACAGCTGAATGCAGTGGGGCAGCAGGATCAGGATCCGATCCGGGCGCACCTTGTATTTCTGTGAAATCACCAGGGAGTTGTTCATGGCAATAAAGGACTGGCGGATCCGGTCCTTGTCCAGCCCCAGTACCCTACCCACAAATTCAATCATCGGCAGCAGGAACTTGATCACCACCAGACGCATGAAGCGGGTAAAGAAGATATCCTTGCCCAGTGCCGTGGTCAGTACCAGCAGAACCGTGCCCAGGATGGCGACGCCGGACAGGGCCAGCACCACCAGCCCGGCAATCCGGGGCAGGTCAGGGTGGATATTGGCCAGGCCGCGGCTGGGTATCCACCAGGCCAGAAAGATCAACAGCACCAGGACAACACAGGTAAAGCCCATCAGGGCTATAAAGAGTCTCTTGCGCGGGGCGGCGGTCTGTTCCTGAACATCACTCATGCAGCTACCTCATGGGGCATCAGCAGGGTGCCGAGTGCCAGGGGATGACCTGCCAGGAAGCTGGCTGCATCCATCTTTTTGCTGCCTGCCGCCTGCAGCTCATGGATGATCAGTGAGCCGTGGCCACAGGCCACCTCAATACCGCTTTTGCCGGTGGCGATGATAGTGCCGGGGGTACCGGTGCCCTGGCCGACACTGGAACGATACAGCTTCAGCGGGGCGCCCCCAAGGGAGGTCACGGCACCGGGCCAGGCAGACAGGCCGCGAATCTGGTTGTGAATCGTTACGGCCGGTTTCTGCCAGTCGATCAGGCCATGTTCCTTTTTGAGTAGTGGGGCATAACAGCTCTGGCTGTCATCCTGAGCCTCGGGAACAATCCGGCCGGCCTTCAGGCCGTCCAGAGTCTCTCCTAACAGTTCTGCTCCCAGTTGCGACATCCGGTCATGCAGCGACTGGATATCTTCGTCCGGGGCAATTGGCGTTGTCTTTTTCAGCAGCATCGGCCCGGTGTCCAGCCCCACATCCATCAGCATGGTGGTGACGCCGGTCTCGGTCTCGCCATTGACAATACACCAGTTGAGCGGGGCGGCACCACGGTAGCGCGGCAGCAGCGAGGCGTGGACATTAACGCAGCCCTGCGGCGGGATCTCCAACAGCGCCTTGGGTAGGATCTGGCCAAAGGCAATCACGACAATCAGATCAGGCTGTAGCGCGCGAATCTGTTCGATCACTTCCGGCGCCCGTACCTTGGCTGGCTGATGGACCGGAATCCCGTGCCGGAGAGCCAGTTCCTTGACCGGTGTCGGTTGCAGCTTCTGGCCGCGCCCCTTGGGGCGGTCAGGCTGGGTAAAGACCGCCACCACGTCTTCATTACGGTCAAGCAAGGTCTGCAGGGTAGGGCAGGCAAACTCCGGCGTGCCCATAAAGATGATCCGCCAGCCGGTCATTGGGCACTCCGTTTTTTGCATTTTTTGACAAACAGATCCCGCTTGAGCGGTGAGAGGCGATCCACGAACAGAATGCCATCCAGGTGGTCGATCTCGTGCTGGAAGGCCACCGCCAGCAGTCCATCGGCATGCCAGATCCGTTCCTGCCCCTCAAGGGAAAGCCCCTTGACCACCACCCGTTCATGCCGTTTGACGTTGGCCGAGAAATCGGGGACTGACAGGCAGCCTTCTTCCTCGTAGGTTTCTCCCTCGCCATGGATGACAACCGGGTTGATGACGGTAATCAACTGGGGAGGCTCGTTTTTGGCAGCTACATCAATCACGATCACCCGTTGCAGGACCCCGATCTGGGGTGCTGCCAGACCGACGCCGGGGGCGTCATACATGGTTTCAGCCATGTCTCTGGCCAGCTGGATAATCTCATCGGTGATGATGGTGACCGGGGCTGATTTTTGCTTGAGAAGCGGGTCGGGAAAAGCGAGAATAGGACGAATCATGGTCTGCGTACTCGTAGTCTGGTAAAATTCATAATTAACTTTATACCAATTTCTGAGCAACAAAATCAACTGCGTTGCACGGGGTGGCATAATGACGGAACCGATACAGGGAATTGTGAAGGCAGACGGGGTCGAGCGCCGTCGCAGTACGACACAGGAACGCTTGCGTCGTCTTTACGCTGACGCCGCGCACGCCGGTGGCGATGAGGAAGAAAACGATACGGTGGATATCTCTGAGGAGGCGCGCCAGCGATCCGAGGGAACCTACCGCAAGTCTATTCTGGAACATCTTGAAAGCGATGAATGACACTGTGCCGGCTAACTGAAGAACGACTGATCCTTGGTATAGGTTTCAATAAAACGTTCCAGCAGGGTTGTGATCCGCTCTTCACTTAACCCCAGGCGGACGGCGGGAGCGCTGGCGGCAACATCCAGATCTTCTTCCGCGACCAGTGTGCCGATCCCGTAGCGGTGGCAGAACAGGCTTGAAAGGCTGACCACGTTGGCAAGGTTGATCAGATAGGGGTCTTCGTCGTCTGACAGGTCAAGGTCATGGTGTGCCATGACCGCCTTGATCATCTGTTCTGGAAAGTTCCACTTTTTTAATACCAGTGCCCCGGCCTCTTCGTGGGTGTAGGGAAACAGCATCCGCTCCGCGGTTTCAAACGGAATTTTCTCATTATAGCAGATCTGCATGACCTCCTGAAACTTGTCCTTGTCCAGGTAGTTCATGATCTGTTTGCCGATGTCGTGGAACAGCCCCCCTAAAAAAGCCTCGTCAGGGTTGATCTGGCGCAGTTCCTGAGCAATCAGGCGGGCTGCCAGGCCGGCGCCAAAGGAATGTTCCCAGAGCAGCTTTTCCGTCAGGCCATAGGGGTGGTAGACCTGCTTGACTGATGCGGTCACAACAACGCTCTTCAGGGTGACAAAGCCAAGCATCATGATGGCATGGGGCAGGGTCTGGATCTGACGCTGGGCACCGTAAAAAGATGAGTTGGATATCTTCAGTACCCTGGCGGCAACGGCCGGATCAGAAGAAACCACCCTGGCCAGATCGTCGGCCGTGGAATTTTCATCCTCCATCAGTTGCATTACCTTGGTGGCAACAACCGGAATGGTGGGCAGATCGCCGGCCGCCATGATGATCTGTTCCAGGTCTGTGATCATGCAGTTTCCCCTGTCTTTTGTGCGCAAAACGCTTGCTGATGCCTGGCTATACTATTCCATAAAACTGTAAAGAATCAAGCAGTTCAGCAGAATTATTTGAATTTTTGCAGTTTTGCCTGTATACTTCACCCCAATCTTGCTGCCAAACAAAAGGAAAATTAACCATGTATAAAAAAAGGACGACAGTTCTGCCGCTCCTTGCCGGCGCTTTCTTTCTGTTGACCGGCTTCAGCTGGAACTTCGGTGGAGACAAGTGCAAGGATGCCCTCGAGCTGGCAAACAAACTTCCTGCCTATAGTGATGATGCGGCCAGAACCAAGGATGAGGCTCAGATACTGTCCAATTGCCCTGATGGAGCTGCCGCCCAGTTTGTGCAGGCCCTGCAGGCTGAACGAAGTGGCAATATTGACGGTGCCGTTGCCGGCTACCGCCGTGCCTTGCAGAAGGAACCGGGACTTGCTGTTGCCTCTGGCAACCTGGGCTTGCTGTATCTGCAAAAAGGCCTGCAGGATGATGCCGCTGTTGCACTGACCAAAGGGATAGCGGGACAGCCGTTGCCGGCCTATCACAAGGCGCTGGGCAAGATCATGACTGACAGGAAGTTTTATGCCCTCGCCCTGTACCATTATGGCGAGGCATCTGCCAAGATGCCTGCGGATGCTGGCGTGTTGGCTGGGCAGGCCGAGGTGTATGCCGCTCAGGGCCAGACCGACCGCGCTGTTGACGAGTTCAGGCGGGCACTGCTGCTGGATCCCTCCCATGAACAGGCCTCACTTGCCCTTGCAGGCATCTACCTGCAGCAAAACCAGCAGGAGGCCGCTTTGAAGCTGCTGAAGAAGGCCTCAACGGCCAATCCCCGCAGCAGCAGCCTGCACCTGATGCTGGCCGATATCTATGAAAAGAATGGTGATGCAAAGCAGGCTGAATATGAGCGTCTGCTGGGCGGTAAAAAGGTGGTGGTGACAGAAGAGTTGCCGGACCGGCCCGAGGGGATTGTCCTGGGTGATCAGCTGGCAGCAAAGGGTGAGGTGGACAAGGCCGCTGAAGCCTACCGGAGCGTGCTTAAACAGCAGCCCGATTCGCTTGAACCCCTGGAAAAACTCGGCGCTCTGTATTTCCGGGCCGGTCGGGATGGTGATGCCCTGCTGGCCTACCGTGATGCAACCCACCTTGGCAGTTCCAATCCTGAGGTCTACTACAATCTGGGGCTGCTGTACGAAAAACGCAATCAGCTGGATGAGGCGGTGGTTGCCTACAAACGGGCCATTGAAAAAAGACCGACGTATGCCGAGGCACGCCTGAAACTGGCCGATATCCGGCTGGGACGGGGCAACACCCAGGAAGCGGTGGAGCAGTATGTCGAGTTTTTGAAGTTAAAGCCGGAAAGTGCCGACATCCATCTGAAGCTTGCCAGGATCTTTGTCAAAAACAAGAACCTGAACCTCGCTGAAGAGTCCTATAAGGCCGTACTGAAACTGGCTCCTGATAATCCCGAGGCAAACCGTGAGCTGGCAGCGGTATACCGCGCCAAGGGGGCAACCGACAAGGCCGTTGAATATTATACCAAGGCACTTGATTTGCAGGAGGATGACAGTGAAAGCCGTAATGCCCTGGTGGCAATTTATGTCAAAGACAAGAAATATGATGAACTGGCGGAGCTGCTGCAGGAAGCGGTGGATCTGGCCCCTGATGATGCGAACAATCATTACAAGCTTGGCCTGATTTACGACTTCAAGAAAGAGTACGATAACGCCATTGCCAGTTATAAGAAAGCGGCTGAACTGAAGCCTGACCATGCCCGTGCCCTGCATGCGCTTGGACGGGTCTATATGAAAACCGGCCGCCTTTCCGAGGCGCGGGAGGCACTTGAAGCTGCCCGCAAGGCCGACCCGAGCATGGAAGAAACCTCGGTTTTGCTGAACAATATTCGGGACGAGTTCAACCCGGTGCCGCAGAAGGCCGGCAAATCGAAAAAATCAAAAAAAGGTAAGGCCAAGAGTAAGAGTAAGAGCAAGGGCAAGAAAAGTAGCACCAAGTCGAGCAAGTCAAAGGCTCCGGCCAAGAAAAAGTCTCCCTGACAGACCGTCGGCGGCCAGTACTCCTGGCCGCCTTTTTTTCGTAGTCTGCTGCACCTATCCAGATAGACTCGAGCCGTGACCATGTCCTCATCACTACCTGATTATTTCCCTTTTGCCATTCAGATCGCTGCGCGTGCGAAGCAACGGTTTGACGTAGAGGTGTTGTTGGCGCGCAGTGGCACCAACTATCCCCAGATCCTGTTTTATCGCCGGCTGGCCTCTGCCATGACCAGGTCGGGCGGTCCTCCTGCCACGGTTACCGCTGCCCAGCTCAACCTGTATGCCTCGCTTTTGCGGATTTACCGTCACCTGATAGATGATGTCTGCCGTGGTGGGCAGATCCCTCTGCTGGCAGCTGCCCTGCAACAAGCTGGATTTGATCCTGCCGGTAAGCAGGTCAGACAGACGTTTGATGCCTTTGTGGAAAACTTTCCAACAGACTGCGAGCTGGCCGTGCTGGAACGGGAACCACGCGAATACCTGCTGCTGCGTGAGTTGCTGTTGCTCAATCTTGCAACCCGGAACCGGGCGCTTGATCCTTTTCGCGTACTACTGGATGACCGTGAATTGGCGTCGCGTGTCCCGTATCGCCAGGTAGTTGCCGGGCTTGAGCAGTCGCTGGCAAAAGGGCCGCTGCTGCCTGTAATCGGTGTGACCCTGGTTGAGGCACTGTATGCCCCGCTGAGTGCTGCCCCGGATTCTCTGGCAGGTCAGCTTGGCTATATCCGGGAACAATGGGCTGAAGCCCTGCCGCCGGAGTTGCTGGAAGAACTGCTGACCGCCTTTGATATCCTGGATGAGGAACAACGCCAGTGGTCGGATGGCGGTTCCGGTCCTGCAGAGGTACTTCAGTTCGGTTTGCCGGGTACTGCTGCAGGTGCTGCCGCGGAGGCTGTTCCGGGGGGCGTCTACCATGGTGCTGGTCACCATGCCGGTTATGACCAGCCTGAGTATGAGGCCTTTTCGGCCGATGCCGACTGGATGTCCAATGTGGTGATGATGGCCAAGATGACCCATGTCTGGCTGGATCAACTCTCAAAAAACTATGCCCGTCCCATTACCCGCCTGGATCAGGTGCCTGATGCCGAGCTGGATCGTCTGGCTGCCTGGGGATTCAGCGGTCTCTGGCTGATCGGTCTCTGGGAACGCTCGTCCGCCTCACAGCGGATCAAACAGTTGTGCGGCAATCCTGAGGCCCATGCCTCAGCCTACTCGTTGTATGATTATACCATCGCAGCAGACCTGGGCGGTGAAGCCGCCTTTCTGAACCTGAAACAGCGGGCCTGGCAACGCGGTATCCGGCTTGCCAGCGATATGGTCCCCAACCATACCGGCATCTTTTCCCGCTGGGTGCTGGAACATCCCGACTGGTTCATTCAGACTGACTACGCCCCCTTTCCCACCTATCAGTTTAACGGGCAAGACCTTTCCCCTGACCCGTCAGTCACGCTCCAGATTGAAGACGGTTACTGGAACAAGCAGGATGCGGCGGTGGTCTTCAGGATGATTGACCGTCGGGATAACCGTACCCGTTACATCTACCATGGTAATGACGGCACCAGCATCCCCTGGAACGACACGGCCCAACTGAACTATCTGATCCCGCAGGTCCGGGAGACCGTCATCCAGACTATCCTGCATGTGGCCCGGCTGACCCCGATCATTCGCTTTGATGCGGCCATGACCCTGGCCAAGAAACATTACCAGCGGCTCTGGTACCCGCAACGGGGACTGGGGGGCGGCATCCCTTCCCGGGCTGAGCATGCCATGGGGCGTGATGAGTTTGACGCGGTCTTTCCGGTGGAGTTCTGGCGTGAAGTGGTGGACCGGATGGCGGTCGAGGCGCCGGATACCCTGCTGTTGGCCGAGGCGTTCTGGATGATGGAGGGCTACTTCGTCCGTACGCTGGGTATGCACCGGGTCTATAACTCCGCCTTTATGAACATGCTCAAGCAGGAGGAAAACGCCAAGTACCGCCAGACCGTCAAGAACGTGCTGGAGTTTAATCCTGAGATCCTGAAGCGCTTTGTCAACTTTATGAACAACCCTGACGAGAAGACGGCGGTGGAGCAGTTCGGCACCCAGGGTAAGTATTTCGGGGCCTGTGTGCTGCTGGCCACCATGCCGGGCCTGCCGATGTTCGGCCACGGCCAGATCGAAGGGTTCCATGAAAAATACGGTATGGAATATCGCCGGGCCTATTGGGATGAGGCGGTGGATCAGGGGCTGCTGCGCGGGCATGAACTCTGGATCTTTCCACTGCTGAAGAGACGCAGGCTTTTTTCCGGTTCCGAGCATTTTGCCCTGTATGATTTTTACTGCCATGACGGCAGTGTGGACGAGAATGTCTTTGCCTACAGCAACCGGACAGGTGAACAGAGGGCATTGGTGCTGTATAACAACCGCTACGGCAGGACCGCCGGGTGGATCAAAACTGCGGCGCCGGTTGCTGTCAGGACCGGGGATGAGGCGACTGTGCTGCAGACCGGCAGTCTGGGGCAGGCCTTGGCAGTGCCGGATGATCCCCGTTGTTTTCTGACCTTCCGTGAGATCTCTACGCAGCATGAGTATCTGCGTAACGCCTCTGAGATCTGCCAACGCGGGATGTATGCCGAACTCTCTGAGTATGAGTTTCATGTCTTTCTTGATTTCAGGATACTCGAAGACACGCCGGACGGTGAGTGGGCTGCGCTATGCGCTCAGCTGGCCGGGCGTGGCGTGGTCTCGCTTGAGGATGAACGGGTGCAGCTTGCCAACCAGCCCCTGATTGCAGCCTTTGCTGCCTGTCTGCAGGCGATACCGCAGACTGCGCTGCTGGAGAAGGCGATTCAGGACTACTGTGCGGAACTGCCGGACTCTGCTGTGCCGGGAGTAGAACCGCAGCGGCTGATGGATGCTCTGGAGGCGTCGCTTCAGCCGGCAGTTGCAGCTAAAACCCTGCGGCTGCTGCGCAAGAGCGGTGTAAGCAGACAGGCATTACCCCTAGATCGGAAAAATCGTCGTCAGGCCCTGGCCATACTGCTGACAGGTTGCCTGGTCGTGCCATTGGGTGATGATGCCTTGCATGAGTACGGCTTGGGGCGCCCGCTGGCGGCCTTTGTGGCGGGAGAAGAGCCGGTGGAGCGTCACCGTGAGGCGTGGATTGTTGAACTATGCGCTGCAGTTTCTGTAGCCGGGATAATCTGGTCCGCGGGGAGCGTCGCAGACCGTTTGGCGCAGTTGTTCAGCAATCCGCTGTTGCGCCGCTTCCTGTTGGTGCATGAGGATGCCGGTGTGGTCTGGTTTAACAAGGAGCGGTTTGAGGAACTGCTCACCTGGCTTGCATGCCAGGTGGCCTTTGGGCGGGCCCAGGGGACAGGAGGGGCACAGCTGGTGCCGGTGAAGGCGCTGGAGGCGCTGGCCAAGGCGGCAGGTTATCGCGTGCGCTTGTTGGTGCAGCTGGCAGAAGGACTTCTGGAAGGGGAGGGATAATGCGACAACGGTTTTTGCTGCTGGCCTGCTTTCTGCTGTTGTCCCTCGTCAGCGTGGTCCATGCCGATGAACCGGCCAAGCCGCAACAATCGCCGTCATCTGAAAGAACTTTGAAGGAATATCTTTTTGGCAGCCAGGATCTTGGCTGGGCCGACCTTGACTGGGAGACGGACCTTTACTACTCAAACGTTTCGCTGAATATTCCGCTGGACGGTTCACCTATCACTACGGTGGCAGATCAACATGAGTTTGAGGTCTATAGCAGGCTGCTGCTCAATTCTCTTGTGCCTCGCTTCATGCTGGTTGAGGCGGCGGTCATGCCGTTACCTCTGGCAGGTGTCGCCCTGAAGGAGTATGCTAGGGATTTCTACGGTATAGCCGATATCGGTCGGAATCAGAATGTAATCCAGTGGTTGACCGCCGGTTTTGAAGAACCTTACGCATTTTCAGTCTTTTTTGGAGACATGATCAAGTTCAACAAACCGGGGGAAGAGCGGCTGTCATCAAACAAGGGCTATATGGGCTACCTCTTCAGTTACTCGAATCAGCATATCCGTAATAATATCCTGATTCCTGACCATTCCCTTGAGGCTGAATGGAAGATGAAAGGGGAGCGCAGCTTTAAAGATGAAAAGCTTTCCTGGAGCTTTCGGCTTGGTGCGAAGATGCATGAAAATCAGAACATTGCCAACACGTTCTATGTCGGATTCCGGCGCAGTAACCTTGATTTCAGGGTGAATCCACTTGAATTTCTGCGGAACAGTACCTTTGATGTCCGTTGGGATATCGGTGCCAAAAATGGTGATCTGTTACGTCAGGAGTATGTCTTGGGGAAGAAGTTTCCGATCAAGTCGTGGGGGGTTGCACTTAAACTTGATGTCGGTATGATCTGGGAGGATCCGGCCCGTTACAGCGGGAGCCTGCGGGATACCAATGCGTCGAACTTTACGCTTGTGTTGCGGCCCAATATCCAGTTTTAGCTGGTGCGGTTCTCACGCCCTGAGGGCGCTGTTCAGGTGCCTGGATTTACGTTCTGCCTTATCTTTGTACATAAGCCGGTCAGCCAGTTTCATGCTGTCCAACAGTTCATCCGGGTGTGCTGCCGTTGCAGCACCCAATGAAAGTGAACGGGCAAAGTTTCCCAGTTTGGGGTCGGTTTCGCAGCCCTTAACCCGTTGAATGGCCGCCATAACCGCGTCATGGTCGGTGCGGGAGAGCAATACGGCAAATTCGTCTCCGCCGATCCGGGCAACTACGTCGCTGGAGCGAAAGGCTGATAGAAGTACTTCTGCCGCCCCTTTGATCAGGCGATCACCCTCGTCGTGGCCGCGGGAGTCGTTTACCCCCTTCAGCCCGTCAATGTCGGCCATCACGATGCTGACCGGGTATTCTCGGCCCGACTCGATCCGTTGCAGCTCTGCATCGAAATAGGCCCGGTTAAACAGGCCGGTCAATGGGTCATGGGTGCCCAAGTACTGCAGGCTTTCTTCGTATTGTTTCCGCTCGGTGATGTCTTGGGAAACCTTCAAAAAACCGGTAACCACATTGTTTGCGTCGCGCAAAGGGGAAATCTTGACAACCTCCCAATAGATGGAACCGTTTTTGCGCTTGTTGGCCAGCTCTCCCTTCCACTCCTCACCGTTCAAAATGGTTTCCCAGAGGTTATGGTAGACTTCTGCAGAGTTCAGGCCCGATTTCAGCAGGCGGGGGTTGCGGCCCAGTACTTCGGCAGCCTGATAGCCGGTCAGGCGGCAGAACATGGCATTGACATATTCAATTGAGCCGCTTAATGAGGTTATCATGACCGGTGCCGGCGCCTGTTCCACCGCCTGGGACAACATCTGGATTTTGCTTTCCTGCTGGTGCAGTTTCCTTTTCAGCAATACATAGTTGCTGCAGGTTTCGATCGCGGTGGCCAAATGGGAAAAATCCACCGGTTTCTGGACATACTGGTTGATTCCCAGGCTGATGCATTCCAGCAGATATTCGGTGTCACTATAGGCGGTCAGCATGATAATCTGGCTGTCATGATCCAGCTTGCGGATTTCACGGGCCATTTCCAGGCCGTTCATAACCGGCATCATGATATCGGTCATGATGATGTCCGGGTGTTTCTCCCGGTAGATTTCAAGACCTTCCTGGCCGTTTTCCGCGACATACAGCTCTGTGACGATCCGTTGCAGGATACGGGAAATCTGCTCACGGGTGACCCGTTCATCCTCTACATAGAGTAATGATATGTCGTAATGATCCATGGTCGCTGATTTCATGGGGACCCCGTGCCCGCAGTAGAGTGCCTGTCGACGTTTGCAAGCGTAGTGTAACTGAACTGGAATAAAACGCAAGGGGGCTGTTGTGGATTTGATAAGCCTGCAAGGTTGTGACGGATATGATGAGAATCTCCTGAGAGAACGACTTGTTGCGTTGTTGCTGCCGTTGGGGGGGATGGAACGGTTTGTCAGGCCGGGCCAGCGGGTACTGCTGAAACCCAATCTGCTTGCCGGCAAACCGCCGGAAGCGGCTGTTACCACACACCCTGTCCTGGTCAAGCTGGTGACGGAGTTGGTCAGGGCTGCCGGAGCAGAGGTGGTGGTGGGCGATAGTCCCGGCATCGGCTCGTTTGAACGTGTTGCCGAAAAAAGCGGTATCAGGAAGGCGGTCGAGTCCGCCGGTGGACAGCTGATCCCGTTTGGTGAGACCCGCAGTGTGGGCTCCTTGGGAACCTTCCGACAGCTGGAGCTGGCGACCGCCTATCTGGACGCTGATGTGGTCATCAACCTGCCCAAGTTGAAGACCCATGAGATGATGACCCTGACCTGTGCCGTGAAAAACCTGTACGGGACGGTTGTCGGCGCTGCCAAGGCGGGTCTGCACCTGACCGCAGGGCACTCAAAGGAACTGTTTGCCGGGCTGTTGCTGGAGATCGCCTTTGTCAGACCTGTGGCATTGACCATCGTGGATGGGATCGTGGCCATGGAGGGAAACGGGCCGAACAGCGGCACACCGCGCCAAATGGGGCTGTTGCTGGCGGGAGAAAATCCGGTGGCAGTTGATACGGTCGCAGCATATCTGGCAGGCATTCCGGCCGATCTGCTGCCGGTGGAGCGTGAGGCCCGTCGTAGAGGGCTGCCCGGTACCGAATTGGACCGGATTGAGTTGACGGCTGCCCTGACAGATATGGTTGCAGCCCCGCCCTTTGTCCTGCCGGAGGGGCTGGATGTGCAGTTCGGCCTGCCCGGATTTTTGAAAAAGCTGTTGCGTAACCAGCTGACCCCCTTGCCCGGAGCGGAGAAGGTCAGCTGCACCCTGTGCGGTGTTTGTCGCGATGCCTGTCCACCAGCCGCCATTACCATAACAAAAAACGCCCTGAAGGTTGATTCAGGGCGTTGCATTCGGTGTTGGTGCTGCCGGGAACTTTGCCCGCAGCATGCCATGGGTATCCGGAAGGGAGTGCTGCTTCAGCTGTTGGAGCGTCTACGGTAGGGGTTAGCCCTCGTCGTCGTCACCGACCGGTATCTCGCGATAAGCCCGGTCCTCTTCTATCCGGCGGGTCTGGGCCTGGAACTTTTCCAGGTCCGACTTGCACTTGACGCAGTGACGGGTAAAGGGGAGCACCTTCAGACGCCCCATCGGGATATCCTCGTCGCACTCTTCACAGATGCCGTACTCGCCCTCGGCAATCCGCAGCAGTGCTTCGTCAATGCTGTGCAGTTTTTCCCGCTCCCGGTCGTTCAGAAGCAGACCAAGCTCGCGGTCCCGCTCCGATGAGGCCTGGTCGTAGATGTCACCGGTAGGTTCCTCGCCGACCGACACCTCTGAACCTTTTTTGATCGAGCGCTTTATCTCAAGCAGTGTCTGCTCTTTCATAGTCAGCAGGATCTGCTGGATCTCCTTCCACTTGCCACCTGAAACAACAGGCGCCTCCGCTGGTTTGGCAGTGGCCTGCAGCGACGGTTCGGCCGAAACGCCCGCTGCTTTTTTCTTTGGCTCGGCCGCTTTGTCAGCAGGCTTGGTCTCGGATTTTGGCGGTGCGGGCTTGGCGGCTTCTTTGGAAGGTGCCTTGGTAGGTGCCGGAGTTGCGGGCTTCTTGGAGACCGCAGAAGGCTCCTGGGTTGTTTTCTTTACGGGCTTGGTGGTTGCCATGCGTTATGTGCTCCATCAAGTAGCGGTCTAAAACATAAAGGCTGTGCTGCGAAAGGCGGAAATCACTAACAGAAATCAAGATTGGTGTCAAGAACAAAGCTTGTCAGGATTAATAGGATCTTGAATGTTTGCAACAGGTTTGCTTTGTGTTAAAAGAAATCGATTCAATCAATAGTATCCTGAGGTTATTTCTATGCAACGTCTGTCTGCAATACTCCTGCTGGTGCTGCTGGTGTATACCACACCGGCTGTGACAGATGCGGTTGCAGCGCCTGACCAATTCAGCGTGGCCTTTTTCTATGCCGATAATCCGCCATTGGATGAACTGCGGGCCTTTGATCTGGTGGTGGTTGATCCTGATGCTGCCGGCAGTGCCCCCGCTGCGTACACCACAAGCCTCAGCGCGCTGTTTGCCTACATAAGCGTGGGAGAAGCCGATCCCCATCGCCGTTACTACGCTAGTATCAAACCGTCCTGGTTGATTGGTGAAAACCGGGCCTGGAAAAGCAAGCTGGTTGACCTGGCCAACCCTGCCTGGCGGAGATTTTTTCTGGATCAGGTTGTGGAGCCGCTTTGGGCAGCCGGCTACCGTGGATTCTTTCTGGATACCCTTGACTCCTATCAACTGGTGCAGGACAAAAAACGCCATCCAGCCCTTGAGGCCGGATTGGTTGAGATTATCCGCAGTATCAAAAAACGGCATCCCGAAGCCCGCCTGATCATGAACCGCGGTTTTGAGGTGCTGGAGCGTGTCAAGGATGTCGCCTTTGCGGTCGCTGCCGAATCACTTTTCCGGAACTTTGATCCAGCCACCGGCAGCTATGGTGAGGTGAACGAACATGACCGCCAGTGGCTGCTGGGAAAATTTGCCGAGGTGCGCCGGGCAGGCCTTCCGGTGATTGTGATCGACTACGTTGCTCCGTCAGAGCGCGAACTGGCCCGCACGACTGCAGAAAAGATCAGGAAGGCCGGCTTTATACCCTGGGTGACCGACAAGGACCTGGCGTCATTGGGGGTTGGAGCGGTAGAGGTGCAGCCGCGCAAGGTCCTGGGCTTGTATGACGGCAGTGAAGGGGCTGATCCGATCTACACCAACCTGCAGCGTTTTGTGGTTATGCCGCTGAACTACCTGGGCTATCAGGTTGAGCTGATTGATATGCGGCAGCCGCTACCGGAAGGCCAGCTGGCTGGGCGCTATGCCGGGGTGGTGGTCTGGCCCAACTCGGACAGCTCCGGCAGCAGGAGCAACCTGCTGCAATGGATTGTACGTCAGAAGGATCTCAAGCTGCCGCTGGTCTTTCTGGATCGTTTCGGTGTGCCGCCCCAGCAGTTTGCCCAGGCTATGGGAGGAACGCTGCGTGCCGGCAGTGCCGTCGGCAAAGGGCTTAAGGTCATGCAGCAGGATGCCTTGATGGGGTTTGAGGCGCCCGTCATGCCGTCCGTGGGACAGCCGCTGGCGCTTCACTTTCCCGGGAGCGAGGTGCTGTTGGCTGTGGGTGATGGCCGACAGGTGGCCAGTGAGGCGGTTGCAATAACTCCTTGGGGAGGATACGCCCTGGAACCCTACGTGCTGAACGAGCTGATCAATGAGCGCGAACGCTGGGTGATCAATCCCTTTGACTTTTTCAGAAAGGCCCTGCGCCTTGCAAACAGCCCCGTACCGGACACCACCACCGAAAACGGGGTGCGTCTGCTGTTGTCCCATATCGATGCAGACGGCTTTGAAAGCAGGGTTGAGCGTCCCGGTGGACCGCTGGCAGTAACCGAACTGCGGGAGCGTATCCTGAAAAAATACCGGATACCGACCAGCTATTCCGTGATCACCAGCACCTTGGGCGATCATGGCCTGAACCCCCAACAAGCTCCGACATTGCAGGCTGAGGCCCGCGAGATCTTCGCGTTGCCCTGGATTGAGGCGGGGAGCCACACCTTTTCCCACCCCTTTTACTGGCAGAATACTGACGTAGCCAAACAGGGCTACACCGCCCAGTATTTGCCCATTCCCGGTTACAGCTTTCAGCTTGAATCAGAGATTGCCGGTTCGGCGGCCTTTATCAATCAGACCCTGTTGCCACCCGGCAAGAAAACCCGCCTGCTTCAATGGTCTGGAGACTGTGCACCCGGAGGCGATGCCCTGGCTGCCACCTATCGTGCCGGGCTGGGCAATATTAATGGCGGCGATACGATGATAACAGAATCAAACAGGTCGATTACGGCTGTTGCACCGCTGGGCGTGGCAAAAAATGGCTGGTTCCAGGTCTTTGCCCCCAATCAGAACGAAAATGTCTATACCAATCTCTGGACCGGTCCCTTTTACGGTTACCGTCGCGTGATTGAAACCTTCAAGCTGACTGACAGTCCACGCAGACTAAAGCCGATTAACATCTATTATCACACCTATTCGGTGACCAAGGAGGCCTCCCGGCGGGCGCTGGAGGATGTCTATGACTGGGCCTTGGCCCAGAAACCCCATGCAATCTTTGCCTCTGAGTATGTCAATAAGGTGCTTGATTTCAACCGCACCGTGGTTGCCCGTTCCGGCAACGGCTGGTTGATCCGGAACAATGGTGACCTGCGTCAGCTGCGGTTGCCGGTCAGCGCCGGTTACCCTGATCTAGCTGCCAGTCGCGGGGTGCTCGGCTTCTCTGATCACCATGACCAGCGTTACATCCATCTGGCGCCCGGCAAAGAGGCGTTTCTGGTGCTGACGGATAAGCGCCCCGGACGGAGCTGGCTGGCAGCAGCGGCTGCCGGTATCGACCGCTTTGAGTGGACCTCCACCGGCATGCGTCTGGCTGTGACCGCCCATGCCGAAGGGTATCTCAGGTTTGGGGCTGCCGATGGTTGCCGCCTGGTGTCCAATGGCCGGCCGGCGGCAGTACAACGGGATGCGGAACAACTCATCCTCCCGCTGAAAACAGGGACCTATGGCCTGGAACTGGTCTGTAAATAGGCAGCAGAATCAGCGTGAGCGCTTTGCCGGGCCAGCCGCCATTGCCGGTCTTGTCGGGGCAGGACTGTTGCTGCTGGTTGTGCTCTATCCGGAAAAGAGCCTGCTCAGGCTGCTTGAGGCGCCGAATGTGACCAGCCCGGCCCAGCAACGCTATCTTGAAGCACTGATACATCTGCGCACCGGAGATCCCAATCTGGTCATCATCCTGGCACGTAGTTACCTGGCTGCAGGGTGCACGGAAAAGGCACTCAAGGTGCTGGAACACCGGCGCGGAGTGTTAACCGGAGAACAGGCAAAGACTGTCATGCAGCTCTATTACGAGGCCCGGCGGCAGCAACTGGAACTGATGCTGCCCGATGAGCCGGGTTGGAAAGCTGCACAGCAGAAATATGCGGCCCAGGTTGAACAGCTGAGGCAGGCCGGGGCCACACCGAAGGAGCTGGTGCGCTGCCTGGCTGATGCCCGGGCACTTGGCGACAAACAGACCGTGGACCGGCTGGAGGCGCTGCTTGGGGCGGCTGCCGATCACGGCGCAGCTCCGGCGGTTGAGGCTGCGGCCTCCGCTGCACTGGCCAAGGGAGATTATCGTGGCGCCGCAGAATTTTATTTCAAGGGGATGCAGTCTTCCACCGGTTTGAGTCAGAAACGGGTCTACTTTCTGGCTGGTGTGCGTACCCTGCAGTCGGGCAACCTGCTGGCTGAGGCGTTGGCGGCAGCCGAACGGCATCTTGGTGCAGGGTTGGCGCACGATCACCAGAGCTTGTTGTATCTGACCAGACTTTCACTGGCAGCAAACCGTCCCGACCTTGCCCAGAAGTATGTCCGGCGGGCCTTGGGGCTGCCGTCCGGGGCGACGGAACCATGAAAACCGCTACGGCCAGGATACTTGCAGCCGGGCTGCTGTTTGGTCAGGCGAGCGGGGCGTATGCCCTGGCTGAGCCGTCGCAGTACTCCATCCCGGAGATCAGGGCCATTTTTGAGCAGGAACTGTTTGAGCTGGCCCATACGGTCTTTCTGGCAAACGGTAATCTCAAGGAGGCCTTGGCAGTTGCTCAGCGTGCGGTAAAGGCCCGGCCCGGCGATCCGGTCTGGCGGAAAAAAGCGGCCCAGACGGCCGAATGGGCCGGTCGGCCCGATCTGGCCCTGGAACAGTGGTTTTATCTGGCCCGGCAGGGGAATCACGAGGCCCGTCAGTCTGTGCTGCGTCTCTCCCGCGGGCTGCAGGAGTTTCCCCTGCGCAAACAGCTGCTTGAACAGACAATCCGTGAGGGTAACGCTGACCCTGCCCTGCAGCGGGAATATCTTGCCGTGGCTGAGGGGATGGGGCTGCCGCAGGATGCCTATGCGCTGCTGGCCTCGGGAGATCTGGGGAGTTTTGACCCGGTCTGGCGCCTGACGGAGGAGGCCCGGCTGGCCGAGCAGTTGGGACAGCCGGCAGATGCGGTACAGGCATGGGAAAAACGGGCTGCACTCAAGCCGCTCGATGCTGATGAATCGTTGAAACTGGCCTCATTATGGTATGGTCAGTCTGACACGATACGCGCCTGGCAGGTGCTAAAGCACGGGAGCGCAACCGCTCCGGCGGGCGCTGCGACGTTCTGGCGAACCTACGCGGACCTGGCCTGGGCTGTTCAGGAAACAGCGTCCTCAGCTAGGGCGTCTGAGCAGCTGATTGCCACGGGCCAGGCCATTGCCGTGGATTACCAGCGCCTGCTGGAGCTGTACAGCGGATCGGACCCCCGGCGGGCATACGGCTATGCCCTGGCCGGCTGGCAGCGTTTCCATACCCCGCTGTACTGGTATGCCATGGCAGATACCGGTCTGCGTAGCGGCCAGGCCAAGGCACTGGCCCTGTTTCTGAAAAACCTGGGGGCTGAAGAGCGCGGTCTGCTTGCCCGTGATGCCCGTTCCTGGATGGCCATGGCTCAGGTCTACCGTCAGACCGGTAATCCTGTCGCCAGTCTGACGGCCGCACGGGTTGCCGCACGTCTGGCAGCAGGTGATGCCGACCTGCTTGCGGCCTACCTCTGGATGCTGGTGGACCTGAAACAGGTGGCTGAATTACGGCCGCTGGTGCGGGAGTGGGAGACGCGGATTGGCGCATTGCCTGCCCTGCGTGAACCGCTGGCAGCCGCCATGGTACTGCTGGGTGATACTCCCCGGGCCTTGCGGCACTATCAGATCCTGGCACCGCAGCATCAGGCAGACCCGGCCTGGTTGGCCTCCTTTGCCGATCTCCTGGAGCAGGCTGGCCGACAGGAGGTTGCCTGGACGGTCAGGCGCCGGGCTTACCGGCTGCTGCATCAGCAGATGCAGAACGATCTGACGCTTGCCGATGCCCGGACCCTGCGCTTGACCCAGGCCCGGTTGCTGCTGCAGCTGATCCCGGGTGATCTCCTTTCAGCCCGCATCAGACGGATTGCAGAAGGTGAGCGGGATGATTTTGCCAATGAGCTGATCCTCGGCTGGGCCATGACCACCGGTCAGACCGACCTGGCCCGGCTCTGGTATTGGAAGAGTTTTGCCCGGGCCGTAACCCGGCCTGAATGGGCCCGGTTGGGACTGGCCCTGGAAGAGAACGACCGGGACACCATGGCGGAACTGCTTGACCGCAAACTGGAACAGCTGCCCTACCGTGACGCAATTGAAGCGGCGCAGCGATCAGGTAGTATCCCGCTGGCTCAGGAGCATGCCTGGCAGCGCCTGCAACTGAACCGTGAGGACAATCTGGTGGATGCCCAGGTGCGGCAACTGTTCGGCCTCCGCCCCGGTTATCTCGCCACGGGGTTGAAGTTGCAGGATCAATCCGGTGTCGGTTGGGCAGAGTCACGGCTGACGCTGGCACAACCGGTCAGCGGTCGCTACAGCCTGAAGGCGGAACTAACCGAGCGGCAGTTCAGCCTGCTGAAGAGTAACGCGATGGGCGCCCTGCCGGACCATGATCTCAGCGCCAGCCTGACCCTTACCCGCCAGCATGAGCGGGGGCAGCTGGCCCTGACGCTAGGGGGTCGTGATGGTGGTCTGGACAGCTTTGTCACCGCCTCCCTTGCAGGAAACTGGCAGCCCTGGCGTGACCTGCAGCTGGCAGCCGGTCTGGAGCTGAACGGCAGGGCCGACGAAACCGCGGCGCTTTCTGTCGGGGGCACCCGCGATCGTCTGCGTCTGACCGCTCTTGGTACGCCGACTCCAGCAGTTTCGTTTGCCCTGGAGCTGGCTGCAGCGCGTTTTCATGATCAGGCGGGACACTATCTGGGGCAGGGGCAGTCAGCGGAGCTTGACGTAAGACACCAGTTTACCCGCGTCTGGCCCGATTACGGGGTGCGCCTGTTTGGCGGCTATACCAGCTATACGGCAGATGGCAGCGTCAGCAACAGGTCGGCAACGCTCGTGCCGGCCACTGCCAGCCCGACTGCGGCGTTTTTTGTACCGGCCAGTTTTGGACATCTGGGGGCGGGTCTGTTCCTGGGACAGGCCTGGAAAAGCAGCTATAGCCGCGACTGGAAGCCGTTTGCAGAGGCAGATTTTGATTGGAACAGCAACTCCGGGGCCGGTTTCAGCTATGGGGCCGGTCTGGTGGGGCCGGTCTTTGGTCTTGATCAGCTGATGTTTGAAGTGACGCAGGGCAGCGGCAAGTTCGGCAGCACAGACCTGACCACTACCATCGGCGTCAACTATCGGTATTTTTACTAAGTTCTATGCTGGCTATGAGGAGGAAACCATGAAACGTGTCGTGCCTGTTCTGGTGGGACTAATGATGCTTGCCGGTTGTACTACCCTGCACCAGGGGATGCGGGAGGCAGTGCCGCAGGCGGAAACCTGGGCGGTCATCCCGTTTGTGAACAATACGGAGACCCCCTTTGCCGCAGAGCGGGCCGAGGCGATTGCTACCGCGCTGCTCTATGCCCGTGGGATCCAGCGGGTGGTAACAGCGCCCCAGGACCCGGCGGCAGATGCCGAGGCACTGCCTGATCGGGGGCTGAAGCGGCGGCAGGAGGGGCTTGCCTGGGCCAAAAAGCAGAACATTCGCTATGCCCTGCAAGGAACAATAACGGAGTGGCGCTACAAGGTCGGGCTTGACGGAGAGCCGGTGGCCGGTATGACCCTGCAACTGGTTGACCTGCGGGATGACAAGGTGCTCTGGAGCGGCAGTTCAGGAAAAAGCGGCTGGAGCCGGGAGGCGGTCAGTGCCGTTGCGCAGCAGGTGTTGGAGAACCTGATTACGACAATAGAGCTGCGCTAGTATGACCCCGTTAAACGGCATAACCTCCCGCTTCCCGCAGCTGGCGCCGTGGCTGGAGACCCTGGTGCTGACCCTGCTGGTGCCGGCGTTGGGCTGCCTGCTGAGCAAAGACGACCCGTTTTTTGTGCAGTCAGCGTTTCCCTGGCTCTGGTTCGGTCCGCTGCTGGTGGCCCTGCGTTACGGCATTGCCCCGGCACTCAGTTCGGTCTCGTCCCTGGTGGTGCTCTGGTTTGTGTTCTCCCTGACAGGCCTGCTCAAAGGGGCGTTTCCGCTGCATTTCATGCTTGGCGGAGCCCTGCTGTCCCTGATTGCCGGTCAATTCAGCTCGGTCTGGACAACCCGTCTCAGGCGTTCTGACCAGCTTTCCCGTCATGCCTCCGAACGTTTTCAGCAGCTGTCGCGGGCCTACTTCATGGTTCGCCATTCCCATGACCGGCTTGAGCAGAACCTGGTCAGCCGTCCGGTCACCCTGCGGCAGGCCATGATGGAGTTACGCCGGCTGCTGGTTGAGAGAGGCGGAGAGGTCAGCAATGAATTGGCCGGTGAGCTGATGGTGATTCTGGCCCACTACTGCTCACTATCAAGCGCCGCCATCTATGCCGTGCGCCATGGGGTGCCTGATCCCGTACCGCTGGCACAGTGCGGCCAAGGGGCCTCTTACCGGCCGGATGATCTGTTGTTGCGCTCTGCCCTGGAGTCGGGCACCACGGCATATCAGGCGGCCAACCGGCTTGGCGATGGTCAGCACAGCAGTTATCTGGTGGCGGCACCGCTTCGCACCAGCAGCGGACGGATGCTGGGGGTCTTGCTGGTCAGTGATATGCCCTTTATGGCGCTGCATCGTGAAACTCTGCAGATCCTCGGCGTCTTGCTGGCCTACGCGGCTGATCATGTGGAGGCCGCCACTATCGCCAAGCGCCTGATAGCGGTATATCCCGATTGTCCGACCGTTTTTGGAGCTGAACTGATCAAGATGACCCGTTTGAGGCGTGACCTTGATATTGTGAGTACTGTGGTGGTGATCAATTTACAACCGGGACCGCGACTTGATGAGTTGTGTCAGGTGCTGGAACGGCAGCAGCGCGGCCTGGATCACGGCTGGCGGAGGGATTTGGGCTGGTGCGTGCAGTTTGTGACCCTGATGCCGTTCACCGGGCCGGCCGCCCTGGAAGGGTACCAGGCCCGCCTGAACGAGGTCCTGCGCAAGCAGTTCAGCATGACGCTGCAGAGCGTGGGGATTACCATGAAATACGCGGTCCTGTCCGGCGATGAACCGCTTATGCAACTGGCAAACCTGTTGACGGAGGATCTATGAGCAGCCTGAAACTGCTCATCTATGGTCTCTGCAGTGAGCAATCAGCCCTGCTGGCGGTCTTTGGCTCGCAGCCGGTCTGGCAACGGGTGCTGCTGTTTCTTGCCGGGCATCTGATTGCCTCCTCACTCTTTTCGCTGCTGCTCGCCATCAGTTTCCCCAAACGCTTTGTTGTGCTGCGCCGGGGCCTGTTGGGGTTGTTCTTCTGCTTCAACTTCTTTGTGCCTGCCTTTGGCGCGGTCGGAACCCTGTTGATCCTTCTGTACTTCAGGATGTTTTTATCAAACGAGGAGCGGACCGAGTTCTCCAATGTACCCTTACCCCCCTTCCAGGCAGAATCTGCCGACCTGGGGTCCGGTATGGGCGAGGGGGGGGCCTGGTCCCGTCTACGCACGGTCGGTCTGCCCCGTGAGCTGCGTTTGAAGGCGCTGCTGTCAGTCGGGGCGAGTGGCGGACATAACTCAAGCCGGCTGCTGCAGCATGCCACCGGCGATAGTGACGATGAAATCCGGCTCTTGGCCTTCAATCTCTATGAACGCCAGGAACAGAAGATTCAGCAGGCTATTTCCGCCTCACTGGAAGAGCTGAAACAGGCCAAAACAGCAGCGGTTAAGGCCTCGGTCTGCCGTAATCTGGCCTTCTCATACTGGGAGATGGTCTACAGCGCATTGGCACAGGATGACCTGCGCGACTTCTTTGTGGAACAGGCCGCCAAGTATGCCGCGCAGGCACTGCAGTTGAGCAACAGGAACCCGGCGCTGCTCATCCTGATGGTCAGGATTCATCTGCAGAAACGTGACTATTTCCTGGCAGATGAGGCGATTCAAACCGCCCTTGCAGCGGGTGCTGATCCGCTCAAGCTGCTGCCGTATCAGGCTGAACTGGCATTTTATGCCCGGGACTTTCAGGGGGTGAGGGCCTTTCTGATGCAGGATGCGACGGTCCGCTTCAGGCCGGGCATCGGTCCGGTGGCCCAGTTCTGGGGAGCACGCTAATGGCTGACAACAGGCTGCCGAAGGCAAAAAAAGTTGATGTCATGCTGCTGCTGGAGGGGACCTTTCCCTACGTCAGCGGCGGGGTCTCCAGCTGGGTCAATCAGATTATCAGGGGCTTTCCCGAACTTGAGTTCGGGGCGGTGTTTATCGGCAGCAGCTCCGACGAATATGACGGCATCAAGTATGAGCTGCCGGCAAACCTGAAACACCTGCAGGTCCACTACCTGCATGATGAGCATACCACCCCGCCGATAACACCCTGCAGCGGTGATGCCCAGGGCTTTGAGACCCTGAAACGGCTGCACGGCTGGTTCGCCAATCCTCACCCGGATGGCCTGCCTGCTGAGCTGAAACAGGCCTCGTTCTACCTGAATGCCAAGGGTGGCGTGGACTATTCGCAGTTCCTCTATTCCCGACGCTCATGGGAGTACATCTGTGAACTGTATAGCGCCCAGTGTACGGACCCCTCCTTTGTGGACTATTTCTGGAGCGTGCGTAACATGCATGCCCCGATCTGGCAACTGGCCGCCATAGCCGGCAGCCTGATCCCTGCCCGGGTCTACCACACCGTATCCACCGGTTATGCCGGATTTCTCGGAGGACTGCTGCACCACCATACCGGCCGCCCCCTGCTTTTGTCAGAGCACGGCATTTACACCAAGGAGCGCCGGATCGATATCTTTAACAACGAATGGATTCAGGATAACCGTAATGCCCTGCAACGCGATCCCACCGAGATCAGTTACTTCCGGGATCTCTGGATCAGGTTTTTTGAGACCCTGGGACGGTTCTGCTATGATGCCTCCGGGCGGATCGTGTCGTTGTACGAAGGGGTCCGCCAGCGTCAGATCAGTGACGGTGCCCTGCCTGAAAAGATCAGTGTCGTGCCTAACGGCATCGATGTGGCCCGTTTTGCGCCGCTACGCGCCACACGGCCGGCAAAGCCCCCTCTGGTGCTGGCGTTGCTGGGCAGGGTGGTGCCGATCAAGGATGTTAAGACCTACATCCGTGCGATCCGCATCCTGGTCAGCCATATCCCGGAGCTGGAGGGTTGGGTGGTCGGGCCGGACGGTGAGGACCCGGAATACGCCGCAGAATGCCGTGCCCTGGCTCAGAGCCTCGAGATTGCCGATCGGGTCCGTTTTACCGGCTTCATGAATCCGGTGGAGCTGTTTCCGCAGATCGGTCTGTTGGTGCTTTCCTCCATCAGCGAAGGGTTGCCGCTGGTGGCCTTGGAGGGGTTTGCGGCGGGAGTGCCGCTGGTTTCCACCGATGTCGGTTCCTGCCGTCAGCTGGTGGAAGGAGTGGGAGAGGAGGATCAGGCACTGGGGGTGGCCGGCGGCATTGTGCCGATCAACAGCCCTCAGGCCCTTGCAGAGGCCTGCCGCAGGCTGATCGGGGACCAGGAGGCCTGGGACAGGGCCAGTCAGGCCGGTATCAACCGGGTTGAAAAGCTGTACACCCAGCAGCAGATGTTTGAACGTTACCGGGCGTTGTACCAGGAGGCATTGAGCTGATGGCAGGCATTGGTTTTGAACTGCGCAAGTTGATGAAGGGGGACAGCTACAGCTCGCTGTTGATGGCCTACGCCTATGCCGGCATCATCAGTTCCGGTCCCTGGATTCTCTCGATCATTGCGGTCCTGCTGATCGGTGTCATCTCACTGCCGGTGGTCATACCGGCGCTGCTGGTCTCCAAATTCCAGACCGTGGTTACCTATCTGATCGCCTTCAGCCTGATCCTGACCGGCCTGGTCCAGCTGGCCTTCACCCGCTATTCGGCAGACCGGATCTTTGAAAAAGAACATTACAGGCTGCTGCCTAACCTGAACGGCCTGTTGCTGGTGGTCATTGTTGTCAGCGGTGTGCTCTCCTACCCGATCGGCATGCTGGAGTTCCCCCAGCAAAGCCTGTTCTTCCGGCTGCTGTTTGCTGCGACCTTTGTTGTGCTCTGCTGTGTCTGGGTCACGGCGATCCTGCTTTCCGGACTCAAGGCCTACAAGGCGATCCTGATCAACTTTGCCCTGGGCTATGGCTCCGCCCTGCTGTTTGCCTTCCTGCTGCGCCACGGCAACCTGGAAGGGCTTTTGCTGGCCTTTCTGGCCGGTCAGTTTATTCTGCTGCTGGGAATGTTCTTGGTGCTCTTCCGAGAGTATCCCTCCAGGGTCTTTATTGAATTTGATTTTCTGGGGGGAGGGCGGATGTATCGCTCCCTGATGCTGACCGGTCTGTTCTATAACCTGGGGATCTGGATCGACAAGTTTATCTTCTGGTTCCACCCGTTGACAGGTTCGATCGTGATCGGGCCTTTGCGGGCCTCACTGGTCTATGACCTGCCGGTTTTCCTGGCCTATCTTGCGATCATTCCCGGTATGGCGGTTTTCCTGGTCCGGATGGAGACGGACTTTGTGGAGTACTATGACCGCTTTTACGACGCGGTTCGCGAGGGGGGCTCGCTCTCCTACATCCGGGAGATGAAAGATGAAATGGTGCGGGTTGCCCGTGAAGGGCTCTATGACATCATCAAGATTCAGGCCATCGCTACCATTGTTGTCATCGTAGCCGGGCGGCAACTGTTGCTGTGGGCCAGGATTTCAGAAATCCACCTGCCGCTGCTCTCCGTCCAGGTGGTGGCAACCGGTTTTCAGGTGGTACTGCTGGGGCTTCTGAATGTCTTTTTCTATCTGGACAAACGTAACCGGGTCCTGCTGCTGACCGCACTGTTCACGGTGCTGAATCTGACGTTTACCCTGATTTCAATCCGGCTGGGGCCTTTCTACTACGGCTACGGTTTTGCATTGGCCCTGATGATGACCATCGCGGTCGGCATGGCTTTGCTGGATAACGATCTGGATAAACTGGAGTATGAGACCTTCATGCTGCAATAAATTCCATTTCAAGGAGCTTTCTTCGCTGGCTTGTCATCGGCTCCTCAACGTACTACGTGTACACCTGTATCGCCGAACTCATCGCCGTCTTGACAGCATCCTTGATCTGGAAATGAAATGAGATTTTGCCGGGCAGGAAAGGGGTTCTGCACACCCCGGTCGGGTGTGCAGAACCCCAGGAACAACAGTAAAACTACTCCTCGATCATCTCGGCCACCAGATCATAATCAGATGAATCGGTGATCTTGCAGGCAACGATGTCGCCGATTTCAGCATGGCCGGAGGTGATGTAGACCTGCCCGTCAATGTCAGGCGCCTGACGGCTGGTGCGTCCCTTCAACAACAGTTCGGTCTCTTCACTGTAGCCTTCCACAATCACCTGCTCTGTCTGTCCAACCATGGCCCGGTTACGCCGGAACGATACCCTGGCCTGGGTCTTCATCAGCTTGCGGTGGCGTTCCCGCTTGACCCGCTCCGAGACCTGGTCCGGCATCTCTGCAGCCGGCGTCCCTTCCTCCCTGGAGTAGCAGAAGACCCCCAGCCGGTCAAACTGGGCCTTTTCCACGAACTGGGTCAGGTTGAGAAAATCATCCACCGTCTCACCGGGAAAGCCGACGATCAGGGAGGTGCGCAGGGTGATGCCGGGGATCTCGTTGCGCAGGCGTGCGATCAGGGTACGGATCTGTTCTTCGCTGCTGCGGCGCTTCATCCGTTGCAGGACATTATCGCTGATATGCTGGATCGGGATGTCCAGATAGTTGCAGAGTTTTGGTTCGGTCTTGAACAGCTCGATCAGCTCGTCGCTGATACCGTCGGGATAGGCATACAGGAGTCTGATCCACTTCAGATCCTCGATCGCTGCCAGGCGCCGGATCAATCCGGCAAGGCTGCTGGTGTCATCCATGTCACTGCCGTAGCGGGTGATATCCTGGGAGACCAGAATCAGCTCACGCACGCCGCCCTTGACCAGCCGCTCTGCCTCAGCCACCAGGGCCTCGACGGGGCGTGAACGGTACGGGCCGCGCAGTGACGGGATCACGCAGTAGGTACAGCAGTTTGAGCAACCCTCGCCAATTTTCAGGTAGGCATACCAGCCGGGTGATGAGTTCAGCCGTGGCAGATCTTCGTCGTAAATGTAATTGGGGTCACCCACATACTTGATCTGGGCATCACCGGCGTGATGCTCTGCCAGGATCTCGGCCACCCGGGGGTAATCACCGGTGCCGATCAGGATATCCACTTCAGGCAGTTCCTTGGCCAGCTCCTCCTGATAACGCTGGGGCAGGCAGCCGGCAACCACCAGGGTCTTGCAGTTGCCGTCGCTCTTGCGGTCAGCCAGATCAAGGATGGCATCGACGCTCTCTTCCCGTGCCTCTTTGATAAAGGAGCAGGTGTTGACGATGATGACGTCGGCCTCTTTCTCATCCATGGTAATTTCGTAGCCCTGCTGCGCCAGCACCCCCAGCATCACCTCGGCATCCACCAGGTTTTTGGGACAGCCCAGGCTGACCATACTTACTTTCTGTTTTGCCAGATTACTCACGGAGTCTATCCTCTATTCCCTGAAGTTCGTGAACTGCATCTCTATATCGAGGTCCTTGCCCTTCAGAAGCTGGATGGTCTCCTGCAGGTCGTCCCGATTTTTGCCGGTGACCCGTACCTGATCATCCTGGATCTGGGCCTGGACCTTGAGCTTGCTCTCCTTGATGACCGCGATGATCTCCTTGCCCTTTTCCTTTGAGATCCCTTGCTGGACCGAGATGATCTGACGCACCATGCCGCCGGAGGCGGGCTCAACCTTGCCGTACTGCAGCGATTTGATGGAGATGTTGCGCTTGTGCAGTTTTGACTGCAGCACATCAATGACCGCCTTCAGCTTGTAGTCGTCATCGGCCAGTACCTTGATGGCATCTTTCTCCTGGGTGATCTCGCTCTTGGAACCCTTGAAGTCGTACCGTTGACCGATCTCCTTGATGGCCTGATTGACGGCGTTATCCACTTCCTGCATCTCTACCTTTGATACAATGTCAAATGACGGCATGTTGTATCCTCCTACGGTTTGATAATATCGACGCCTTGCGGCACTTTAAAGTTGAATTTTGCGGCTGAGAGGCCGCTGTTGGTCCGTATCCGGCTATAGCTGATCCGGGTCTCGGTGCCGCTCGCATCAACCACGGTTGATGCTACCACCGGGAACGGTTCCTTGGTTTGGCCATCCGCCAGCAGGGCATTGACCGCCTCTTCGTGGATGGTCAGGCGCAGGCGGGACAGGACCGGAGTCGGCTTGCGCGGGGTCAGTTCCAGCAGGTAGTTGCCCTGTTTGTCACGACTCGGCTTGGCAAATGCGGCGTTGAAGTCCTTTGAAACATTGCCCAGACCGGTCAGGTAGGCCATGCCGATGCTGTTGCCCCCCTTCATCATCCCTTCCAGCGACGATACCAGCACCTGCCTGTTCTCAGGCTGATAGAACCAGACCTGTTTGCCATTGGAGATGATGCTCTGTTTGGGTACGGCATAGTCGAAGCGGAACTGGGCCGTACCATGTGCGGGGCGGCGCAGCGCCAGCTCACCGTGCCCCTTTTGCGGTTTGGGAAAGCCGGCCAGGGTGGTGGACTGGTTAAAGCTGGCCTGCAGATCCTGTAGCGAGGCGTACCCTTGCTCCAGGGTCGCGATGACCTGCTGCAGGGTGGCCTCGGCTGCCTGGGCACTGCTGATGGTGCCACCCAGGGCCAGGCTCAGAAAAATGGTGATGATAAGCTGTTTCATGTCGGTTGTACCTCGCAAAAGGTTTGTTGAGCGATGACCGGGCCTGTACAGGCGTTTGGATCAACAATAAAGACAATCTGGCCGCTGCCCAGCAGGCAGGAGCCGGAGATGCCGCGCAGGTCTGCCAGGGGGTGACGCAGGGGGCGTACAAAGACCTCCTGCTGCCCCAGGAGGCGATCAACCAGCAGCCCTACCGGCTGTTTGTTTGATTCGGTCAGCAATACCGGCAGCAGACCATTGTCAGGAAGGGTCTCTTTCTGCCGGAAAAAACGGGGCAGGTTGCGGAGCGGAATTTCTGCGCCATCGCGCAGCAGGTAAAGTTCGCGCCCTTTTTGGAGGATCTCATGGTGCCGTATCTCGCAGGTGCTGGTGATGGCACTGACCGGTACTGCCAACTGCAGTTCGCCACAGCGTACCATCAGGGCGTGGATGATTGCCACGCTGACCGGCAGGCGCAGGGTGATGGTGGAGCCGTTGCCCGGCAGGGAGTCAATCGTCAGGGTGCCCCCAATGGTCTGGATGGCGTTCTGAACCACATCCATCCCTACGCCACGACCGGAGATGTCGGTAATCCTGGGTGCCGTTGAAAACCCCGGGGTGCAGATCAGCAGCAGGGTCTCCTGCAGGGTCAGGGCATCCGCCTGCGGTTTGGTTAGAAGTCCCTGACTGACCACTTTGGAACGGATGCGCGCCGGGTCCATGCCCCGGCCGTCGTCACGGATCTCCAGCAGGATCTGATCAGCCTGGCGGCTGACAGCCAGCTGCAGATTGCCGCTTGCCGCCTTACCGGCGGCTACCCGTTCCGCCGGGGGCTCCAACCCATGATCAACGGCATTTCGCAGCAGGTGCATCAGCGGCTCAATCATCTGTTCCAGCACCCCACGGTCCAGTTCAATGCTGTCGCCTGTAATGCTGAAGCTGACCTCTTTACCGCTCTGGCGTGCCAGATCCCGCACCATACGGGGGTAGCGCTCGGCAATTGATCCAAACGGCAGCATCCTGGCCCGGAATACCTCGTTTTGCAGTTGACGCAGCAGGGATGATAGTTCCTTGAGCGGCTGCCCCATGCCGGCGGTATCGTTGCAGGCTGCCCGGTCTTCCAGGCTGTGGCGTACGGTCAACAGTTCGCCTGAGATGGTGAGCAGCCGGTCTAGCAATGCGGTTCTGATCCGGGTTATGCCGGTGCTGTCGCTGTTGCGGAAGGATCTGTCATCCGGCACGCTTGCCCGTACGGGAGGAGCGGCACTCCGCGCCGTGGCCTGCAGGCTGTCCGCTGCAGCCGGTGTGTAGTTGCGGATCCGGTTGGCAAGGGCTTCCGTGTCAGGCAGTTCCCCCCCGTCTGCCACATGTGTCACCAGCTGCTCCAGGGTATCAATGGCGGCCAGCATCAGGTCTGCTGCACTGCGGGTGATGGTCAGGGAGCCGGAGCGAACCTTGTCCAACAGGTCTTCCAGGGCATGGGCAAGGGTGGCGATGGGATCGAGCTGCATGGTTGCCGCCATCCCCTTCAGGGAGTGGGCATGGCGGAACAGTTCGTTGATGATATCGGATCCGGCGGCCCCTTCTTCGCAGCGCACACTTAAAGAACCGAGGGCGGTCAGATGCTCCCGTGCCTCACTGACAAACAGGTCACGGTAACGGGAGATATCCATGATTAAGCGGCTTCCAGCTGCCTGAGTACGGCGGCGACAGCTTCCTGGGTAAACGGCTTGTGCAGGTAGGCTGCAGCACCGTGTTGCAGGGCCTTGTGAATGGTCTGTTCCTGGCTGATGGACGAGCAGATGATGACCGCTGTGTCCGGCAGTCTGCGACGGATGTCGTCCAGGATATCAATACCGTTGGCATCAGGCAGGATGATGTCAAGAAAGATCAGGTCCGGCGTGACCGCGTGCAGACAGCGCAACGCCTCAAGGCCGCTGGCCGCCTCGGCCAGGATCTGACAGCCGCAGTCTTCCAGCATGGTGCGTAAGACCGTGCGGATGAACAAGGCATCATCGACAATCATGGCGGTTTGCGGCATGGCGTGCTCCGGGCGGGTTATCCCGCCAGCTTCTGTTTCAGTAGGTCGTTGACCACGGCTGGGTTGGCCTTGCCCTTCATCGCCTTCATGACCTGGCCGACAAAGAAGCCGAAGACCTTGTCCTTGCCGCCCCGGTATTCCTCAACTTGGCCCATGTTAGCGGCCATGATCTGGTCAATGGCCGCCTCAATGGCACCAGTGTCAGAGACCTGGGCCAACCCCTGCTGCTCCACAATGGCAGCTGCGTCACCGCCGTTTTTCCAGAGTTCTTCAAAGACCTTTTTGGCAATAGTACCGGAGATGGTGCCGGCATCGATCAGCCTGATCAGTCCGGCCAACTGGTCAGGCGAGACTGGGCACTGTTCAAGGCTGATCCCGTTGTCGTTCAGGGAGCGGGTCAGCTCACCCATCACCCAGTTGGCAGCCGCCTTGGCATTAGTGCAGGTCTGGGCGCACTGTTCAAAGTAGTCGGCCAGGGGGCGTGATGATGTCAGAACATCGGCATCATACTCCGGCAGACTGTATTCAGTCAGAAAACGGTTGAATTTTGTCTCGGGCAGTTCCGGCAGATCTTCCTTGACCCGCGTAATCCAGTCGTCAGAGATCACCACCGGTACCAGGTCCGGATCCGGGAAGTAGCGGTAGTCGTGGGCCTCTTCCTTGCCCCGCATGGAACGGGTGACTCCTTTGTTGGGGTCAAACAGGCGGGTCTCCTGCACCACCTTACCGCCATCCTCGATCAGTTCGCACTGGCGGGCAATCTCGTATTCAATGGCTGCCTTGACGAACTTGAAGGAGTTGACGTTTTTGATCTCTGCCCGGGTGCCGAAGGTGTCGGATCCGACCGGCATGACCGAGACGTTGGCATCACAGCGGAAGGAGCCTTCCTCCATGTTGCCGTCGCAGATCCCCAGGTAGGTGACGATCTGGTACAGCTTTTTCAGATAGGCCACCGCTTCATCGGCGGTACGCATATCCGGTTCGGAGACAACTTCCAGCAGCGGTGTGCCGGCCCGGTTCAGGTCTACCCCGGAACCGCCACCCTGGCCGTGGACCAGCTTGCCGGCATCTTCTTCCATGTGGATTCTCGTAATGCCAATCCGCTTGGTCTGATCACCCACCGCGATATCCAGATGACCGGCCAGGCAGATCGGCAGATCAAACTGGCTGATCTGGTAGCCTTTGGGCAGGTCAGGATAGAAGTAGTTCTTGCGGGCAAAGACGTTGGTGGGGCTGATGCTGCAGTTGGTGGCCAGACCGGCCATGATGGCAAACTCCACCACCTTCTGGTTCAACACCGGCAGGGCGCCGGGCAGGGCCAGACAGACCGGGCAGGTGTTCAGGTTGGGTTCCGCCCCGAAGCGGGTGGAACAGCCGCAAAAAATCTTGCTGTCTGTCTTCAGTTGTACGTGGACCTCAAGTCCGATAACCGGTTGGAATCTCATAGTGCTGCCTTCTTGGTATGCCAGTCGGTGGCTTGTTCAAAATCAAAAGCCGCTCTCAGGATGGTCTCTTCGCCAAAGGGGCGTCCCAGCAGTTGCAGGCCGATCGGCAGGCCGGTGCTGCTTGCCCCGGCCGGGACCGAGATGCCGCAGATACCGGCCAGGTTGACCGGGATGGTGAAGATGTCGGACAGGTACATCTGCAGCGGGTCGGCGGTCTTTTCACCGATCCTGAAGGCCGGGGTGGGGGCCACCGGGGTCAGCAGCAGATCGACTGATTTGAACGCCTCAATGAAATCCTGCTGGATCAGGGTCCGTACCTTCTGGGCCTTGATGTAGTAGGCATCGTAGTAGCCGGAGGAGAGGGCGTAGGTACCCAGCATGATCCTGCGTTTGACTTCAGCCCCGAATCCTTCCGAGCGGGACTGCATCATCAGGTCGATCAGGCCGGCAGTGTCCTTGGCCCGGTGTCCGAAGCGGACCCCTTCATAGCGGGCCAGGTTGGAGCTGGCCTCGGCGGTGGCAATCAGGTAGTAGGTGGCCACGGCATAGTTGGTGTGGGGCAGCGAGACCTCTACGAATTCTGCCCCGAGCCGGCGATAGGTGGCAATGGCCTGATCCATGGCCTGTTGGACATCGGCATCAAGCCCGTCGATAAAGTACTCTTTGGGCAGACCGATCTTGAGCCCTTTGACACCCTGTTTCAGTGCCGCCGTGTAGTTCGGCACCGGACAGTCCACACTGGTGGAGTCCTTGGGGTCATGGCCGGCGATTGCCTCCAGCAGCAGGGCTGCATCGGTCACGTCGCGGGTCATGGGACCAACCTGATCCAGCGAGGAGGCATAGGCAATCACGCCGTAGCGTGAGACCCGGCCGTAGGTGGGCTTCAGGCCGACACAACCGCAGTGGGAGGCCGGCTGGCGGATGGAGCCGCCGGTGTCGGTACCCAGGGTGGCCACGGCCTGTTGGGCTGCAATGGCGGCTGCAGAGCCGCCGGATGAACCGCCTGGAATATGCTCGCGGTTCCAGGGGTTGCGGGTTGGCCCAAAGGCGCTGTTTTCACAGGAAGAGCCCATGGCAAACTCATCCTGGTTCAGCTTGCCCAGCAGTACGGCGCCTTGTGACTTTATCCTGGCCCAGGCAGTGGCATCATAGGGGGCGATGAAGTTGTCCAGCATCTTTGAGGCACAGGTGGTGCGTACCCCTTCCGTCAGGAAGATATCCTTCAGGGCCACCGGGATGCCGGTCAGGGGGGCGCAGTCGCCGGCTGCAATCCGCTGGTCTGCTGCCGCTGCATCAAGCAATGCCTGCTCTTTGGTGACGGTGATAAAGGCGTTGATGGACTGGTCGGTGGATTCAATCCTGTTCAAAAAGGAGTTGGTGATCTCAACCGAGGAGACCTGGCGTGCCTGTAATTGAGCCTGCAGGTCATGGATGGTCTGTTCGTAAAGTTCCATGGGTATACTCTTCTATTCTATGACCGGGGGTACCCGGAAGTAGGTCTCGTTCTTGTCGGGGGCATTGGCCAGGGCGCGGTCGTGGCCAATGGACGGGGTCACGCAGTCCGGACGGAAGGCGTTCTCCATCGGTACGGCATGGGAGGTGGGGGCGATGCCGTCGGTATTCAGCTCGTTCAGGGTCTCTACATAGGCCAGGATCGCCTCCATCTGGCCGGTGAAGAGCTGTTTTTCATCATCCCGCAGCGTAAGCCGGGCAAGTTTTGCCACATGTTCTATCTCATGCTGGTTGATACTCATCGGTTGATTCCTTGTAAAAACGATGGTAAAAGCACTGCTTCTCTACCACATATTCCGGTCAACTGGCAACTCCGTTCGGGAGAGGGGTGAAAAAATTTGCTTGACAGCCCCTGGGGGCTCACGTATGGTACACCTCTTCGTAAAACTAAGGCGGTGCTGCGGCTGGTGAAATCCCGCCGAGACCGGTGTGAGGTTCGTAATGAGAACAGAAGTAGCAAAAAAAGAGACTGTCAACCACCAGTGGTTTGTGGTGGATGCTGAAAATGTCGTGCTTGGCCGTCTGGCAACCCAGGTCGCCAACGTGCTGCGGGGCAAGCATAAGCCGATGTATACACCCAGTGTTGATACCGGCGATTTTGTTGTGATTGTGAATGCTGAGAAGATTGCCCTGACCGGCAACAAGATGGCTGACAAGGTTTACTACAGCCACAGCGGCTTCCCTGGCGGAATCAAGTCTTCTACTGCTGCTGCGATGCTGTCAAAGAAGCCTGAAGAGCTGATCCGTAAGGCGGTGAAGGGCATGCTGCCGAAGAACAAGCTGGCCCGTCACATGCTGAAGAAGCTTAAGGTGTACAGTGGCGGCGCTCACCCCCATGAGGCACAGCAGCCTGCTCAGCTGTCTCTGTAACCGTTTCAGATTATACACGTTTTACATTTGAGGAGATAAAGTTATGGCAGCAGTCAGCTTCTACGGCACAGGTAAAAGAAAGAGTTCCGTAGCCCGCGTGTGGCTTAAGCCCGGCGCTGGTCGCATCGTGGTTAACAATAAGACCCTTGACGAGTACTTTGGTCGTGAGACCTCCAAGATGGTTGTTCGTCAACCTTTGGAGCTGACTGAAAATGTCGGCAAGTTTGATGTTTTTGTCAATGTCTGCGGTGGTGGTGACTCCGGTCAGGCCGGTGCCATCAAGCATGGCATTACCAAGGCACTGCTTGAGGCAGATCCGGAACTGCGTGCCAACCTGAAAAAGGCCGGTTTCATTACCCGCGATTCACGGGTCAAGGAGCGTAAGAAGTACGGTCGCAAGGCAGCCCGCGCCCGCTTCCAGTTCTCCAAGCGTTAATCCGGATACTGGTCATACACTGCAAAGTGTGCTACACGGGGGGAGATCCGCAAGGGTCTTCCCCTTTTGTATTGCATCTGTCTGAGAGGTCGCCATGGACCGTACCCTGTTGAAGACATTGCTTGTCTTTGCCTTGATCCTGCTTGGTGTCTATCTGTTGGGAAAGATCTTTCTGCCGTTTCTGGCACCGATCGCCTGGGCCTTGATTATCGGTATCATTACCTTTCCTGCGTACCGTCGCCTGCTCGCTCTTCTGAAACAGCGGAAGACATGGTCTGCAGGCCTGATGACCCTGGCTGTGATGCTGGTTTTTGTCTTGCCGGTCGTCAGTTTAGTCTCCGTACTGGCGCAGGAGGTTGCCCAGGTTTATCAGTTTGTCAGCAACTCCGTGAGCAGCGGAGGTGCCGAAAAGCTGCTTCAGCAGTGGGCCGAACAACCCCAGTGGGCACCTTATGTGGCAAAATTCAAGACGCTGGTCGGCGGTAGCAGCTTCAGCCTGACTGACAGTGTCATGGCTAATTCAAAAGAGGGGCTGGCAAAGCTGCTCGGTTTTCTGACCTCTATTCTGGCAAACTCATTCAGTTTTCTTATGGATATGATCTTCATGCTGTTTATCCTGTTTTTTGTCTATCTTGACGGAGAACGTGTACTGCTCTGGTTGAACAGGATGCTGCCGCTTGAGGAGAGTCTGCAGGAAAAGCTGTCACGGGTGGTCAGGGATGTGCTGTCCGGGTTTATCTTTGGCACCCTGTTGACCTGTCTGGTGCAAGGTGTCCTGGCCGGGGCTGCCTATCTGTTATTCGGTGTCCCTTCTCCACTGTTGCTGGCTGTACTGACTGCCATTGGCGGGCTGATTCCTGTGGTGGGTACTGCCCTGATCTGGTTGCCTGCGGCGTTGTATCTCTATCTTCAGGGCTCAGCAGTCAAGGCGGTTATCATGATTTTGTGGGGCTTTTTTGCTGTAGGTATGTCGGATAATGTGGTTAAGCCAATCTTTATGAGCAGCCGGGTAACCCTGCCTATCCTGCCGATTATGATTGGTGCCCTGGGTGGGCTGGCAGCCTTTGGGGTGTTGGGGGCCATCTTTGGTCCGCTACTGCTGGCTATCCTTTATGAGCTGTATGTGCTTGAACCAGTGCCCGTTGTTGAGGCATCACATGTTTCTGAACAGGGAGATTAGTGTCATGCTGAATGTTGCGATTGTCGGAGCCAGTGGCTACACAGGACTTGAGCTGATCCGTCTGCTTGATCGTCATCCTGGGGTGGTAATCAGCTGCGTTACCTCTGAGCAGAGTGCCGGTAAACGGATCTCGGAGATCTTTCCGACCCTGCGGGGACGTTGCGACCTGACTCTGGAACCATTGGATACGGCAGCTATTACGGCCAAGGCTGACCTGATCTTTACTGCTCTACCACACCAGGCTGCCATGAAGGTGGTGCCTGATTTTCTGGCGGCAGGTAAGAAGGTGGTTGATCTCTCGGCAGACTATCGTCTGCATGATCCAGCGGTCTACGGTGACTGGTATGAACCGCACTTGAATCCTGAGCTTTTGCCGGAGGCGGTTTTTGGTCTGCCTGAACTGCGTCGCGATAGCATCAGAAAGGCGAGGTTAGTGGCCAATCCCGGCTGCTACCCCACCAGCGTGATCCTGGGCCTGAAGCCGCTGCTGGAAAACGGTCTGATTGATATAACCACCATTATTGCTGATTCCAAATCCGGCACCAGTGGCGCCGGTCGTAGTGCCAAGGTGGATTCGCTCTACTGTGAGGTCAATGATTCCTTTAAGGCCTACGGTGTGGGGGGCAGCCATCGTCATACCCCCGAGATTGAGCAGGAACTGTCAGAACTGGCGGGTAAACCGGTTACCATTACCTTTACCCCACACTTGGTGCCGATGGATCGTGGGATACTTTCCACCATTTATGCCACGCCAACCAGAGCGGTGACGACTGATGAGCTGGTGGCACTCTATGCTGATACTTACAAGGATGAACCGTTTGTGCGTCCGCTACCCAAGGGGCAGTTTCCTTCCACTGCCTTTGTGCGGGGATCAAACTTCTGTGACATTGGCATCACCCTGGACAGCCGGGCCAACCGGATTGTGGTGGTCTCAGCCATTGATAACCTGGTTAAGGGTGCATCCGGACAGGCGATCCAGAACATGAACCTGATCTGCGGTTTTCCTGAAACCTGCGGTCTGGAAGGGCTTGCGATCTTCCCGTGAGCCGCCATCTGCCAATAACCCTTGATGAGGCCCGTGGTCGGGGTTGGCATGAGCTGGACATCATTCTGGTGAGCGGTGACGCCTATATTGACCATCCGGCCTTTGGCGTGCCGCTTTTAGGGCGTTGGCTGGAGGCGCATGACTTCAGGGTCGGCATCATTGCCCAGCCTGACTGGCGTTCCAAAGAGCCGTTTATGGCCCTGGGGCGTCCGCGTCTGTTCTTCGGCGTGTCGGCAGGTGCCATGGACTCGATGGTGGCGCACTACACCCCCCGCAAGAAGCTGCGCCATGACGATGCCTATACCCCGGGCGGCAAGCATGGCGCTCGCCCCAATCGCGCCGCATTGATCTATACCTCCCGCCTTAAGGAGGCATACCGGGATGTGCCGGTGGTGCTGGGTGGTATTGAGGCGTCGCTCCGTCGTCTTGCCCATTATGACTACTGGGACGACAAGGTGCGGCGTTCAATTCTGCTGGATGCCAAGGCTGATCTATTGGTATACGGCATGGCAGAACAGTCGTTGCTTGAACTTGCCAGGCGGATGAAGGCAGGGGAATCCCTTGAGCGGATACGTGATTTGCGAGGCACCGTCTATGCTGCCAAACAGATGCCTGATGACTATGTTGAGCTTCCCTCCTTTGAGCAGATAAGTGGTTCAAAAGAGACCTATCTGCAGGCGTTTCGTCAGTCAGAACGTGAACAGAATCCCTTTTGTGGTAAAACACTGGTACAGGCCCATGCTGAACGTCTTGTGGTCTGTAATCCGCCCGCGCTACCCCTGGCAACCGCAGAGCTTGATGCCGTCTATGCCCTGCCCTTCAGCCGGGAACCGCATCCTTCCTATCGAGAATCGATTCCCGCCTTTGAGCAGATCAAGACATCGTTGACCAGCCATCGGGGGTGCTATGGTGGCTGTTCATTTTGTGCCATCAGCTCGCACCAGGGCAAATTTATTCAGTCCCGATCCGCAGCTTCGGTGACTGCAGAACTGCAGGCCCTGATTAAAAAGCCTTGGTTTCGTGGCACAATCAGCGATCTGGGCGGCCCGACAGCAAATATGTACGGGACTAGCTGTGGTGCACCCGATGGTGGCAGCTGCTGCAGGAGGCCCAGCTGTCTGCATCCTAAGCCCTGTCCAAATCTAAAGGCCGATGATCGTCCTGCAGTGAGTCTGCTCCGCAAGGCATCCGGTTGCAGCGGTGTTCGTACTCTGACCGTTACCTCTGGGATACGGAATGACCTGTTGGAGCTGCAGCCTGACTATTGCAAGACGTTGATGGAACAGCATGTGGGCGGTCTTTTGAAGGTGGCACCGGAGCATCTGGTGGACGCCGTCACTACGCTGATGCGTAAGCCGGGTAAGGCTGCCTTTATCCGGTTTCTTGAGCGTTTCAGGGACGAAAGTCGCAAGGCAGGTAAGGTTCAGGCGGTGGTGCCGTATCTGATGTCAGGCCACCCAGGGTGCCGTGTGGATGAGATGGTGTTGCTGCTGAAGGAGTTGCAGCGTTTGAAACTCAAGGTTGAGCAGGTGCAGGAGTTTACCCCTACTCCGGGGACCGCTGCCACCTGTATGTATTATACCGGCATGGATCCGGACAGTGGTAAGCCGGTCTTTGTTGCCAGAACTGATCGGGAGAAGATTCTGCAGAAGTCAATCCTGCTCTGGCATCTGCCGGAAGAGCGGCAACGCGTGGTTAAGCTGTTAAAGGAACTGGGGCGGGCCGATTTGCTTAAGCTGCTTGATGAAGGTCAGCAATCCGGTGAGCGGAAGCAACACCGTCAGAGAAATGGCCCGCAGAAAAAAAGAACGGCCCGTTGAGTGCTCAACGGGCCGTTCCGGTTGGTTTGTGTCTGGAATTTACTTCAGTTTAACAATGTTTGCAGCCTGCAGACCTTTCGGGCCCTGAACAATGTCAAAACTTACAGACTCACCCTCTGCCAGGGACTTGAAGCCCTCGCTTTGAATCGCAGAAAAGTGTGCGAAAACATCCTCGCCACCTTCTTGCTCGATAAAGCCAAACCCCTTGGTGTCGTTAAACCACTTGACCTTGCCTTGAGCCATCTTTTACTTCCTCCTTCGTGTGTTGCCGGACAGCGCCGGATCAAAAAAGTTCTCTAAGTTTCCGGAGCTGTTGCAGGAGTGTCGCCAAGCAAGGCCAATCCAGCGGGTGCTTCGTGAGTACTGCTGTCACGTCCGAAACTTATCGCTGCGTCCCTGTAACACAGTGCAAGAGGTCTGTCAAGATAAATGAGGTGGTCACATTTTAAGTTCATTGCTCTTGGCCTGAAGCTTTTTGACCAGTTCCGGGTAGCCGTTTGTGGAAATGATCTTGTTAAACTGGGTGCGATAGTTGGATACCAGACTGACTCCTTCAATTACCACGTCATACACCATCCAGGTGCCGTTGTCTTTTTTCATAAGGCGGTAATCAAGGGTGTACTCATCCTGTTTGGGGGTGATGACCTTTGATTTTACCTCGGCATACTCCCCGTCAAGGGTCTCCTTGGTATAGACAATTTTTTCGTTGTTGTAGGACTCGATCTTGCCGGCATAGGAGTTTTCAAGCAGGGTGGCAAACAGGTCGACAAACTGCTTGCGTTCAGCGGAGGTGCGCTGATTCCAGTGTTTGCCAAGGCTGCGTTTAGCCATTTCCTGGCTGTCAAAAATTGTGGCAATCGATCGTTTGATTGCTGCCCGACGTCTCTGCTCGTTGCTTTTCTTCTTCAATTCCTTATCGCTCACGATATGGATGACATCGTCAACGGTCTTTTTAACAGTGTCGGTAACCGAGGCAAATGCAGTGGCAGCAGCCAACAGGCAGACAGCAGTAAACAGTACAACACGTTTTAACATAATCAGACTCCTTGTGGGCCGTAAGGTTATTTGGGGGAAATTGCCTGGTGGTCACCCAGGGCATATTCGAGGTTTGCCTTGGCCATCTTGTAGTCAAAGATAGACTGGTAGTGGGCAGCCTTCATCTTGCCATAGATGCCAACAGCATCAAACACGTCACGGGGATTACCAATGCCGAAATCAAAATTGGCCAGTGCTGCCGCCCCCCACTTTTTGGCACTCTGGTAGGCATTCTGGGTAATGGAGACATTCTTCTGGGCTTCTTGCATCTCAAGCCAGGCCTTTTTGGCCTGTAGCGGGATGTAGTTGTCCGCGTACACCTTTGTGCTTTCAAGCCGGTTCAGCTGTGCCTGCTCGGCAGCTACCTTTGCAGAGGTAATACCAAAGTCAAGGTGCCATTTCAGGCCCAGGGCCACACCGCCGTAGGCGTGATTGAAGGTGTCGGTGATATAGGGGTTTTTTATCCGGTCACGGTTGTCGGCATAGGCCCAGGAGGCCATGCCGGCCAGGAAGATGTCGGGATAGTAGTTTGCCTTGGCTGCCTCAACCAGTGCCGTACGGGCGGCCATCCCCTCTTTAAGTTGCTTGAATTCGGGACGCTGAAAGCGTGCCTTCTCAATGGCGCTGTTTAAGTCCGGGAGGGATTCATCCGGCAGCTCAAGCCGTTCTGTGGCAACGGTGACATCCATGTTGTCGGCCAATCCCAGGCGCGCCTTCAGTGCTGCAGTTGCCAGCCGTTCACCCTTCAGTGCCTCTTCCATATATTTATTGATCTCACCTGAGTAGGCGTCAATCTTGTAAAGGTCCATCGGGTCACCGGAATCTGATTCGTTGTCAATCAGTTCCTGAATCTTCTTTTTGCCCTGCTGCATGTAGAGTTGCAGTTCGGCAAGAACCGTTTGTATCTCACGAGCCAGCAGCACGCTGTAGTAGTACTTCTTGACCTCAAGGGCGACTTCGTTCCCTTTTTGTTGTTTCTTTGATTTGTCCACTTCGGTGCCGTGGGTCGCAGCCTTCATGTTCTCGCTGATCTTGCCGAAGGTCCACAGAGGCTGAGTGATCGTTAGATCGGTGCTGGCAAACCAGGTCAGGTCGCGGATACTGAAGCTCTTGTTGGTATTGATTGTGGGGCTGATGTCCTCCCGTTTGGCCCCTGGTGCCGGGCCAAAGAGTGACATGACGTTGATCTGGGGGTAGCGGTAGGCTTTTGCCTCCTCAAGTTTACTGCTGGTTAATGCCAGATCCGCCTGGGCTTCGCCGATCTCGGGAGCAGCCTGCAGGGCAGTGCTGATGCAGGACTCAAGATCCAGCACCAAAGTGGTGTGGCCGGGACTGCCTGCCAGGGTATTCCCGGCAGTCAGGGCGATTACTAGAAATGCAGTTAATGCTGCACGGGCCAACGTTTTCATCGTTTAATCTGCTCCTAATCAACCTTGCCGTGAATAAACTTGCTGACCAGTTCTTCTATATCAATGGCAGACTCGGTTTCGCGAATCCTGCCACCGTTTTTCAAAAGCTGATCTGAACCGCCCGGCTTCAGTTTGATAAACTTGTCGCCAATGATGCCGCTGGTACGGACTGAGGCGATCACATCGTCGGTAATCTTGATGCCGTCTTTGATCTTCATGGTTACTTCAGCCTGATCCCCGCTGGCATTTGAAAGACCGATCCGCTCGACAGTTCCGATTTCAACCCCGGCCAGTTCAACCCGTGCACCGGGTTTCAGGCCGGAAACCGAGTCGAAGCGGGCTGTCACCCGGTAGTTGTTGCCACCGATCAATTCCATCTTGCCCAGTTTTATTGAGAGGTATCCCAGGCAAAGGATACCGATCAACATGAAGATACCGACGATTAGTTCCAGTTTTGCGCTGTTCATGGTTTATGCAACTCCGCTATTGATCGGGCCGTCAAGGCTGCCGCTGATAAATTGGCGCACCACGGGATGATCGGAGGTTTGAATCTCATCAGGTGTGCCAAACTGCAGAATTTCGCCACGGTAGAGCATGGCGACATGGTGTGCTACGTCAAAGATGTCCGGGATGTCGTGCGAGACAATCACCGCCGTAAACCCGAATTTCTGCTGGGTCTCCTTGATCAGCTGGTGAATGGCACGCCGGATAACCGGATCCAGTCCGGTGGTTGGCTCATCAAACAGCACCACCTGTGGCTGCAAAAGTAGCGCCCTGGCCAGGCCGACCCGCTTTTTCATGCCGCCGGACAACTCGTCAGGGTACTTGTGGTTGGCGTTCTTCAGGCCAACCTCCTGTAGTGCAACGGCAACCCGCTCTGCTATCTCGCCTGTGCTGAGACTGGTCTTTTCCTCCAGCGGGAAGGCGACATTTTCGTAAACGGTCATGGAGTCAAACAGTGCTGCGTTTTGAAACACCATGGCAAATTTTTCACGCACCTGATTGAGCTGTGAACGGCGCAGCCCCACAATACTCTTGCCATCCACCAGTACGTCACCGCGGTCCGGTTGCAACAGTCCGATCATGTGCTTCAGCAGAACGCTCTTGCCTTCGCCGCTGGGGCCGATCACGGCGGTGGTCCTGCCGGCAGGGATGGTAAGATTCAGGCCGTTCAGGACGGTCTGGCTGCCAAAGCTTTTATGGATATTGATAAGTTCGATCATAGCAGTATTGAGGTCAGGAAGTAGTCCCAGACCAGGATCAGCACCGAGGTAAGTACCACCGCTTCTGTGGTGGCCTTGGAGACTCCTTCGGCACCGTGTCCGGCGTAATAGCCTTTGTAGCAGCCGATCCAGGCGATAATGATGCCAAAGGAGTACGATTTTACAAAACCTGAGTAGACATCCTTCCACTCAACGGATTTATACATCTCACTGAAGTAGGCCCCCGGGTTGACGCCGAGCAGTTTGACACCAACCAGCCAGCCGCCGTAGATGCCCACCACATCGAAAATAGCGCAGAGCAGCGGCATTGAGATCATGGCTGCTATGAACTTGGGCGAAATCAGGTATTTGTATGGATCAAGCGCCATGGTTTCCAGGGCGTCAATCTGCTCACTGATCCGCATGATGCCGATTTCGGCAGTAATGGCCGAACCGGCCCGACCGGTCACCATCAGGGCTGAGAGAACCGGCCCCAGTTCGCGGATCAGGGAAAGGGCCACGGCGGTGCCCAACATCCCTTCAGAGCCGAACTTGGTCAGGGTATAGTAGCCTTGCAAGCCCAGTACCATGCCGGTAAATGCGGCGGTCAGCACAATTACAAACAGGGATTTGGCGCCAATGAAGCTGACCTGTTTCAATATATGTACCGGTCGTCCGGGACGGCGCAGGATTGAGTACAGGGCATAGGCCAGAAACTGGCTGCAGTTGCCCAGTTCTTGCAATAGCGCGATGGTCCTGCGACCTATGGCCCGTAAAAAGTTGCTCATTTGTCTGGTTACACGCCTTTGGTTGATTTTAAGCGACTGATTACTATAGAGGGAAGTTGCGTGGTTGTAAAGTGATAGGATTATAGTTCTTTAAGTTTGCCGTTTGATCTGATCAAAAAACAGTGTCCACGCCAGGTGACGCGATTTCCGGCAAAGGCTAGCAGCCAGGTGCCGAAGGCCAGTAAATCCCGTACAGGGAGTAGCCAGCCCCAGAAGGGGAGCAGGTTGTCGCGGGTGTAGCAACGGCTGAAGAGGGTGGTGACTGTCAGCCGAACCAGATACAGCAGACTGATGGCAGACAGGGCAAAAAGAGGCGGGCCGCTCAGGAGGGCTGCAACGATTGCCAGGCCCGGCAGGGTAATCCCTGAGGCGAGGTAGCCACCGGGACGGCTGACCCGCATGGTGCGGGCCCAGCGCAGTTGGCGGGAGAGGATTGAAGCCAGAGTCTCCGGTTTCAGCATGCTTTCCACAAACTGTCGATCGAGTACAAGCTGCCAGCCAGCCCGGTGAATCTGGTTACCCAGCTGGTAGTCGTCGGCCAGATACTCAACCAGCGCTTCCAGCCCGCCAATGCCCTGCAGTGCCTGCCTGCGGAAGGTCATGGCTGCCCCCAGGGCAAAGGAGAGCCCCTCAAGCTTCAGGGCGGTTACCACATTGGGAACCATCTCTGAGGTAAAGGCCAATGCCTCAAAGGCGGTGATGGCACCATGCACGGTTGAGCTGCGATAGGGGGAGGTTACCAAGCCAACGTCAGGGGTGCAGAAGTGCGCGGCAACCGACTGTAAAAAGCTTGGCCCTACCCTGATGTCGCTGTCGCAGATCATCAGCAGATCATACTTTGCTGCGGGAAAGGCGTTGATCAGGTTGGAGACCTTGTAATTGGGGCCGTGGATGGCCGGATCAATGTTGAGGCTGATGTCATGGTGCGGAAAATCAGCCATCAGCTGCCTGATGATCGCAATCGCAGGGTCATCTTCAGCTGCCACGCAAAAGATCAGTTGTAGCGCTGCAGCATAGTCCTGCTTACAGAACGAGGCAAAATTTTCGTAACTACCTTCATCGATCCCCTTGACCGGTTTGAGGATTGAAATAGCCGTGTCGTGTCGTTTTTTCAGGAGGTCTTGATCCTTGAAAAACAGCCAGCCGCACCACAGTGTCAGCAGGGAGTATATGCTGGCCGGCAGAATGGCGGTGAAGGGCAGCAGATCAGCGGACATCGGAGGGCCTTCCATCTTGAATCAGCAGGCAGAACGGTGCATCTGAGGTTACATTCAGTTGTCCCATCCGCCAGACAAAGTAGCTGCGCGAAGAAAGGGATGCTGCCCATTCCTGAACGGCTGTCGCCTCTTGGTCTCCGCCTGCATGGCCTGGGTAGCAGGTAATCAGCAGCAGTCCTGCCGGTGCCAGCAGGTGCAGCGATGCCTCGAGAGCGGTCAGGGTGGTGGCGGTACTGGTGGCAATCTCCCGGGGGGCCCCGGGAAGCCAGCCCAGATTAAAGATGATCGCCTGCAGTGGCGGTTCCAGCAGCTCCTGCAGGCGTTCGTGGCCGGCATGCAGCAGGGATACCCGTTGCAGCAGATTCTGGTTTGCCAAGCGTTGGGCGGTGCGGTCAAGGGCTTTCTGCTGGATGTCAAAGGCCCAGACGTGGCCGGTTTCCCCCACCAGTTCAGCCAGTAGCAGAGTGTCCTTGCCATTGCCGCAGGTCGCATCAATGACCCGGTTGCCGGCTTGGATAAAGCGCCGCAGCAACAGATGGCTGAGGGGAACCGGACCACGCAGGATGGGATGTGGGGCTTGGGCTGATGACATGGACGGCAGGGTAGCAAACTCATTGGGCCGCTGCCAACAGGTTTATTTGCGATTTAGACGAGCTTCATGCTAGAGAGAGCTATGATCAAGATATTCAGTGCAACAAAAGAGATGGCCGGTCAGCGTCTTGATGAAACCCTGGCACAGCTGGCAGGAATCAGTAAAGGTGAGGCCCGGCGGATCATTGACCGGGGCGGTTGTGCGGTCAATCAGGCCATGGTGCGGGTGGCTTCCCGGGGTATGAAGGTTGAAGACCAGCTGACGGTTGGTATTATGGAGCAGGGCCGGTTTCAGGAGCTGGTACTGCCACCTGAGGCGATCGTGTATCAGGATAAGGATCTGCTGGCAATCAACAAGCCCTCCGGTATTGCCAGCCAGCGTACTCCATATCAGCTGAAAGGAACGCTGGAATACTGGGTTGCCGAGGAGTTTGCACGCCAAGGAATTAAAGAACCGGTACGGGTGGTGCACCGGCTTGACCGGGGGACATCGGGGCTGATGCTGTTTCCCAAGCATCGTCAGGCAGCGGCCTGGCTTTCCGAGCTATTTAAGCAGGGGGGGATTCAGAAACGTTATCTGGCGCTGGTTACAGGGGAACCCGTTGAAGAGCGCTGGTCTTGCGCTGGCCCGATCGGCAAACTGGGCAGTGCGCGGTGGGGAATCATGCCTGAAGGCAGGGCGGCCCTGACTGACTTCCGGCTGCTTGCTGCCGCAGACGGACTGGCGTTGGTCGAGGCCTTTCCGCGAACCGGACGAACCCACCAGATCAGGGTTCACCTCTCAGCAGCCGGCCTTCCGATTGTGGGTGATGCTACCTATGGCGGTTTGCCGTCTGAACGGCTCATGTTGCATTGTGTCGGGTTACAGTTTGACGGGCGGCAGGGCCAGTCCTGTAATCTGGAGGCGTTGCCGGACAGCTCGTTTGTCAGTCGCTGCGGTCTCTGTCGGGACGGCGTGCCGAAGTAGATAAAAAGTTCTTTGCAGGCTCAGCTGCTTTATGGTACGGTGCCGATCTCGCACCTGACCAGCTCAATTCCATATTTCCTCAGATCGAACAACAGGTTATGTCAAAGATCATCTGCATTGCAAATCAGAAGGGTGGTGTGGGTAAGACCACCACCGCCATTAACCTCGCTGCTGCGCTGGCTGCTGCCGAGCGGCCTACCCTACTGGTGGATATTGATCCTCAGGGTAACGCCACCAGCGGTGTTGGTGTTGATAAGTCCCAGCTGCAGCATTCGGTCTATGATCTGTTGATTAATGAGGCAGACCCGGCCTCGCTGGTGGTTGACACCGGTCATCCCTATCTGCATATCCTGCCAGCCACCGCGGACCTTGCCGGTGCCGAGCTGGAACTGGCCACTGAGACCGGGCGTGAACAGAAACTAAAGAACGCCTTGTTGCTGCTGCAGGAACGCTACCGGTATATCCTGATTGATTGCCCGCCATCCTTAAGTCTTTTGACCGTGAACGCCATGACCGCTGCCGATACCGTCCTGATTCCACTGCAGTGTGAGTTTTACGCGATGGAGGGGTTGTCCCAGATCCTTAATACCATCCGTTTGGTGCAAAAAGGATTGAATCCCCGCATTACGATCGAAGGTATTTTGTTGACCATGGCCGATGCCCGTAACCGCCTGTCAAAGGATGTAGAGGATGAGATCCGGGCTCACTTCCCGAAAGAGGCCTTTGAGGTGGTGATCCCCCGTAACGTACGCCTTTCGGAGGCGCCCAGCCACGGCAAGCCGATTATCTATTATGATATTACCTCCAAAGGAGCCACTGCCTACCTGCAGCTGGCCCGCGAACTGATCCAGCGGGAGGTGCCCAGTGCTTAAAAAGGGCGGTTTAGGCAAGGGGATGGCGGCACTATTGCCGGTGATGTCTGTTGCCGAGGACAAAAACTATTTTCTCTGCCCCATTGAGCAGATCAGGCCGAATCGCAATCAGCCCCGCAAGCAGTTCGCCGCGGACAAGCTGGAGGAACTGGCCTCCTCAATCCGTGAAAAAGGGATTATTCAGCCGCTGGTAGTCACCAAAAAGGATGGCTACTATGAGATCATTGCCGGTGAGCGCCGTTGGCGGGCCTCGCAGAAGGCAGGGCTGCGCGAACTTCCGGTGGTGATTCGCGAGGCCAGCGAAGATGCGGTGATGGAACTGGCCCTGATTGAGAACATTCAGCGGGAGGACCTGAACGCCATTGAAGAGGCCCAGGCGTACAAGTCGCTGGTTGAGCATTTTGGTATCTCTCAGGATGAGGTGGCAAAACGGGTTGGCAAAAACCGTACAACGGTTACCAATGCCCTGCGCCTGTTGCGCTTGCCGGACGAGATTCAGCGGGATGTGGTCGAGGAGCGGCTTTCCATGGGGCATGCCCGGGCACTGCTGGGGCTTGACAGTGAAGAACAGATTGCCAAGGCCCGCCATGAGATTCTGCATCGCCTGTTGAGTGTCAGGGCCACTGAAGAACTGGTCAATCGGCTGAAGAGGGGTACACATGTTGTGCAAAAACCTGCCCGTCAGCCCGATCTCTTGATGGCCTCTCTGGAGGAGCAGTTGCAGAAACAGTTTCAGACCAGGATCGCCATTCGTCGTAATAGCGGTGGTAAAGGGGCGCTGGAGATCCACTTTAATTCGTCAGACGAGCTGACACGAATCATTGATTTGTTGCAGTCTTGATCCGGTGTCGCAACAAAATTGCTGCTTTTTTTGATTGACAGTCTGTGTTTAACCATGATAGCTAACCAACGTTTACGCCTGACCACTCAGTCAGGTTTGTTTTTGTGGGATACAGTATACAATTCACCGTAGGTTAAGGGGTAGGCCGTGATCAATCTCGATCTCGCATTTGCTGTCCAGATTGTAAACTTCGGACTTCTGGTTCTTGTTCTGAATATCTTTCTGTACAAGCCGATCAGGGCTCTGTTGGCCCAGCGTCGGCAGGAGATCCAGTCTGCCCGCGAGCGTGCAGTCTCTGTGGATCAGCAGGTGCAGGAAAAGGTAGCTCAGTATGAGGCTCGCCTGCGTGATGCCAAAGCAGAAGTCGGTGCCAAGCGGGCTGAGCTGGTGAAAGAGGCTCAGGCGGAAGAGGCGTCGCTGCTGGATAAGGCACGTCAGGATGCTTCAGCATCAATCGCTTCGATTCGTGAGCGGGTGGCCAAAGAGTCTGCCGAGGCGCGCAGTCTGCTGCAAAAGCAGGTTGATGTCCTGTCCGGCGACATTTGTGAGAAAATTCTGGGGAGGAGTCTGTAAGCCCATGCTGATTCAGAATGATCGCCGTATGCAAAGAATTCTCTCCGGTCTGGCTGCTGTTGCGGCTCTGCTGGTCCCTGTGCTGGCCCTAGCTTCGGGAGGCGGAGAACACCATCCCGATAGCGCTGCCCAGTTGAAGGATTTAGGCTGGCGGGTAGTCGATTTTGCGCTGCTTGCCGGTATTATGATTTGGGCCTTGAAGAAGGCAAATGTAAAGGGCTCACTGGCTGAGCGTCAGCTGCAGATTGAAAAAAATCTCCGCGAGGCCCGTGAGGCTCGTGAGGCAGCTGAGGCCAAGCTGAAAGAATATACCGAGAAGCTTGAAAAGGCTAATCAGGAGGTTGATACGCTGCGTGCTGCCATGCTGAAAGAGGCTGAGGCGGAGAAGCAGCGTATTGTTGCTGAAGCCCAGGCTGCCGCTGCTAAGGTTGCAGTGCAGGCTGCTCAGGCTGCTGATCAAGAGGTCTTGAAGGCCCGCACAGAACTGCGTGTGGAGGCTGCCAGGCTTGCAGTTGAGCTGGCTGGTGGCAAACTTGGTAGTGCCGTTCAAAAAGCTGACCATGACCGATTTGTACAGGATTACCTTGGGAAGGTGGTGCAACTGTGATCAATAACGCCATTGCCAGACGGTATGCCAAGGCGCTGGTCCAGCTTGGCTCGGAAAAAGATCTGATTGATCGCTTCAGCCAGGAACTGAAGGTGGTGAGCGGGGTTTTTGCCGGTAGTGCAGAGCTGCGTGCAGCCTTTGGTAATCCGGCTTTTACTGCAGATCAAAAGAAGCAGATTATGCGTGACTTGATTGCACGCATGCAGTCATCGGAGCTGGTGGCAAACTTCCTGTTGCTGCTGGTGGATAAAAATCGGGTTGCGTGTCTGTCTGAAATCGTTGAGACCTATGAAAAGCTGGCTGATGATCAGTCTGGCGTGATACGGCCGATGATTACAACCGCCTTTGCCTTGGATGACAGCCAGGTCAATGCCATTAAAGGTGCGTTGGAGCAGAAAACCGGTAAGAAGGTTGTGCCACAGGTAAAGGTTGATCAATCCCTGATCGGTGGTGTCGTTACCCAGATCGGCGATATCGCCTATGATAGCAGTGTTAAAACTCAGTTAGCACGGATTCACGATATACTACAGAAGGGGTAAACGCTTCTATGGAACTCAGAGCCGAAGAAATTAGCGAAATCATCAAGAAACAGATCAACGAGTATGGCAAAGAGGTTGAGGTATCGGAAACCGGTACCATTATCTCGATCGGAGACGGTATTGCCCGTATCCATGGCCTGGCCGGCGCCATGGCCGGTGAGCTGCTGGAATTCCCCGGCGGCGTATCCGGTATGGTTCTCAACCTTGAGGAAGATAACGTCGGTGCCGCTATTCTTGGTGAGTTTGCCGAGATCAAAGAAGGCGATACGGTCAAGCGTACCGGCCGGATTACCGAGGTGCCGGTTGGTGATGCCTTGGTAGGACGTGTTGTAAACGCCATTGGACAGCCAATTGACGGTAAAGGTCCGATCAACACCAGCACCTTCAGCAAGGTGGAGATCAAGGCACCTGGTATTGTTGCCCGTAAATCGGTTCATCAGCCGATGGCCACCGGTCTCAAGGCAATTGACTCCATGGTTCCAATCGGCCGTGGTCAACGGGAACTGATCATTGGTGACCGTCAGACCGGTAAGACTGCTGTTGCGGTTGACACCATCATTAACCAAAAGGGTGGCGATGTTATCTGTATCTATGTTGCCATCGGACAGAAGCGTTCAACGGTTGCTCAGGTTGTATCCAAGCTGACCGAGCACGGTGCTATGGATTACACCATTGTTGTTGCCGCTACCGCTTCCGAGTCCGCACCGCTGCAGTTCATCGCACCCTACACCGGTGTGACCATGGGCGAGTACTTCCGTGATAACAAGAAACATGCCCTGATCATCTATGATGACCTTTCCAAGCAGGCTGTTGCCTATCGTCAGCTCTCCCTGCTGCTTCGTCGTCCGCCAGGCCGTGAAGCCTATCCTGGCGACGTCTTCTATCTGCACAGCCGTCTGCTGGAGCGGGCTTGTAAACTGTCCGATGAGTGCGGTGCCGGTTCCCTGACCGCCCTGCCGATTATTGAGACCCAGGCCGGTGACGTTTCCGCCTACATTCCGACCAACGTTATCTCCATTACCGATGGTCAGATTTACCTTGAATCAGACCTGTTCTTCTCCGGCGTTCGTCCGGCGATCAACGTCGGTCTGTCGGTTTCACGGGTTGGTGGTTCAGCTCAGACCAAATCGATGAAGCAGGTGGCTGGTACCCTGCGTCTTAACCTGGCTCAGTACCGTGAAATGGCTGCCTTTGCCCAGTTTGGCTCCGATCTGGATAAGGCGACCCAGATGCAGCTTGCCCGTGGTGAGCGCCTGGTTGAGATCCTTAAGCAACCCCAGTATCGTCCGATTCCGAACGAGAAGCAGGTTCTGGTTATCTTTGCCGCTAACAATGGCTACCTTGATGACTATCCGGTTTCCGCTCTCAAGAAGTATGAAACCGAACTGTATGCATTCTTTGATAACCGTCAGGCTGATGTACTTACTGAATTGCGTGAGAAGCAGGCAATCGGTGATGACCTGAAGGCCAAGCTGGTTAGTGCCCTTGATCAGTTCAAGAAGGAATTTACCGCTTAAACAAGGACGGTTTGAGACATGGCGAGCCTTAAAAGCATTAAGAAGCGGATTGTATCCGTAAAAAATACACGCCAGATAACCAAGGCCATGAAAATGGTTTCGGCTGCCAAACTGCGCCGTGCACAGGAAAACGTGGTAGCTGCACGTCCCTATGCCCAGAAGATGGGTGAAGTGCTGCAATCTTTGGCCGGTAATCTGGAAGGTAATCTGCATCCCCTTCTGGAAAAGCGTGATGCGAAAAAATTGCTCCTGATTGTTGTAACCTCTGACAGAGGCCTCTGTGGTGGTTTTAACTCAAACCTCTGCAAGGCAGGTGAGCGTTACATCAAGGAGAAGCAGGCTGAGTTCGATCAGATCTCAATCATGACTGTCGGTCGCAAAGGGTATGAGTTTCTGAAAAGCCGCCATACGGTTTACAAGAATTTTGCCAACATACTTTCCAAGCCTAACTATCAGGCAGCAGCGATGCTTGCCCAGGATGTGATCGAGGGCTACCTTGCAGAAGAGTATGACCAGGTTGTGATGCTGTTTAACTCGTTCCGTACGGTCATGTCACAGGACATCACCTTTCAGCAACTGCTGCCGATTGTACCTGAAGAAAAGGTCGCCGCCGATGAAAACGGCGTTGAATATATCTATGAGCCTTCGGTCAGCGACCTGTTGACCGAGATATTGCCAAAGAATATCGAAGTTCAGATCTTCAAGGCGATGCTTGAGTCGGTGGCTGGTGAACATGGTGCCCGTATGACCGCTATGGACAGTGCATCAAAGAACGCCTCAGAGATGATTGGCAAGCTGACCCTGCAGTACAACCGTGCACGTCAGGCCGCCATTACTACCGAGTTGATGGAAATCATCTCAGGCGCTGAATCAATTAAGGGATAATTACAAACGAATCACTATATGAGGCCCCAGGGCCGCAGGAGGACATGGTTCCATGAGTCAGAATATCGGTAAAATTTCACAGGTTATCGGCGCAGTTATTGACGTCGAGTTTGAGCCCGGTAAGTTGCCGGAGATTTATCACGCCCTGAGAGTGACCAATCCGGCCATTGATGACCGTGAGAACAACCTGGTGCTTGAAGTCGCTCAGCATCTGGGTGAGAACTCTGTGCGTACCATCGCCATGGACTCCACCGACGGTCTCAAGCGTGGACAGGCTGTTATTGACACCGGCAAGCAGATCTGTGCACCGGTTGGCCGCAAAACCCTGGGCCGGATCATGAACGTAATCGGTGAGCCGGTTGACGAAATGGGCCCGATCGGCAATGAAAAAGAGTACGGCATCCACCGTGAAGCTCCTGCCTTTGAAGACCAGTCAACCAAGGTAGAGGCCTTTACCACCGGTATCAAGGTTGTTGACCTGCTTGCTCCCTATGCACGGGGCGGTAAGATCGGTCTATTCGGTGGTGCCGGCGTCGGCAAAACCGTTCTGATTATGGAGCTGATTAACAACATCGCCAAGCAGCACGGTGGTTATTCCGTGTTCGCCGGTGTTGGTGAGCGTACCCGTGAAGGTAACGACCTCTGGATGGAGATGAAAGAGTCCGGCGTTCTTGATAAGGCTGCTTTGGTGTACGGCCAGATGAACGAGCCTCCAGGTGCCCGTGCACGGGTTGCTCTGACCGCTCTTTCTGTTGCTGAATATTTCCGTGATGAAGAGAACCAGGACGTGCTGCTGTTCATCGATAACATCTTCCGCTTTACCCAGGCAGGTTCCGAAGTTTCCGCCCTTCTTGGCCGGATTCCTTCTGCGGTTGGTTACCAGCCTACGCTGGCAACTGAAATGGGTGAGTTGCAAGAGCGTATTACCTCAACCAAAAAGGGTTCCATTACCTCGGTTCAGGCTATCTACGTTCCTGCTGACGACTTGACTGACCCTGCTCCTGCAACGGCGTTTGCTCACTTGGATGCAACCACGGTTCTTTCCCGTCAGATTGCCGAACTCGGCATCTACCCTGCCGTGGACCCGCTGGACTCAACCTCGCGGATCCTGGATCCCCAGGTTATTGGTGAAGAACATTACGCAGTTGCCCGTTCCGTTCAGTACGTTCTGCAGAAGTACAAAGACCTTCAGGATATTATCGCCATTCTTGGTATGGACGAACTGTCCGAAGAGGATAAGCTGGTTGTTGCCCGTGCCCGTAAGATTCAGCGCTTCCTGTCCCAGCCGTTCCACGTAGCCGAGGCCTTTACCGGTTCCCCTGGTAAGTACGTTGAGCTGAAGGACACCATCAAGGGCTTTCAGGAGATCGTTGCCGGTAAGCATGACAACCTCCCTGAGCAGGCCTTCTACATGGTCGGTTCCATTGAAGAGGCAATTGAAAAAGCCGCTAAACTGGCAGCTGTATAATTTATTACCTGGCAGGGCAGAACCTCTGCCCCAACGGAGCTCCATACAATGGCTGAAAAGATGAAGCTTGAAATAGTCACACCGTACAGCAAGGTGCTTGATGAGCTGGTCGATGAAGTGACAGCGACCGGAAAAATGGGTGAGTTCGGTGTACTGCCGGGTCATGCCCCTTTCCTGACGTCACTCAATATCGGTGAGCTTTGCTACAAGAAAGATGGCCAGGCTGTCAGCATGGCCCTCAACTGGGGCTACTTCGAGGTGCAGGACGACAAGATCATTGTCCTGGTTGAGACTGCCGAACGCTCCGACGAGATCGATCTTGAACGTGCCAAAGCAGCGCTTGGCCGTGCCGAGGATGCGCTTAAGAAGTTGACTCCGGAAGACAAGCAGTTCAAGGTGTATGAAGCTGCTCTTGAACGTGCCCTGATCCGGATGCAGGTGGCCGGTAAGGCTGCCCGTAAGTAAGCGAGCATAGCAGAGTGAGGTATACGGGAGCGGCAGCGATGTCGCTCCTTTTTTATTGTCATGACTACTAAACGTTATACAACCTTTACGGATGAGCTGCGCACACGATTTGGCTGTCGTGTACAGCGGGTCTCACTGGATGCCGGTTTCAGTTGTCCCAACCGTGATGGCAGTCTGGGAACTGGCGGCTGCACCTTTTGCGGTGATCGAGGCGCTGCAGCGGTAGGGGTGCCTATCGAACTGCCGTTACAGCTACAGTTACAGAAGAGTAAGGAATACCTGGTGAAAAAGTTCAGGGCTGAAATGTTTCTGGCTTATTTCCAGGCCTACAGCAACACCTATGCTGCTGCAGACGATTTGCGGCTGCTCTATGAAACTGCCCTTGCTGATGCGGATATGGTCGGGCTTATCATCGGCACACGCCCCGATTGTCTGCCGGATAGCGTACTAGAGCTGCTTGCGGAGTTGCATCAGCAAACCTATCTCTGGTTGGAGCTTGGTATGCAAACCATGCATGACCAAACCCTGCAGGCGGTCAATCGGGGTCATGATCATGCCTGTTTTGTTGAGGCGGTCAGGCGTTGCAAACAGAAGGGGCTACGCATCTGTGCTCACCTGATATTAGGACTGCCCGGTGAGTCTCGTGAACAGATGCTGGCTTCGGTGGAGGAGTTGAATCGTCTGGGGGTGGATGGGGTTAAGCTGCATCACCTGCATGTACTGAAAGGCAGCCAGCTTGAGCAGGAATACCGAACGGGTGGTCTGCAGTTGATGACCCGCGATGAGTATGTTGCCCTGGTGGTTGATGCACTTGAACTGCTTGACCCGCAGATCATGATTCATCGTCTGATGGGTGATGGGCGCAGTGAGCTGGTCGCGCCGGACTGGTCACGCCGTAAGCTTGAAGTCTTGAACCGCATTGATGCTGAGCTTGTAAAAAGAAACAGCCGGCAGGGGTGCCGGCTGTCAGTAAAGGGGGCATGAAGCTGAGTGACTAGGCCTTGTGCTCGTCATCCTTCTTGGGCTTTATCTCAATCTCATCCTTGCCTTCAGACGCGTTCTTGAAGTTCTTGATACTTTTGCCAAAAGCAGCACCGATCTCAGGCAGACGTCCCGCCCCGAAGACCACCAGTACAATAACCAGTATAACGATCAGTTCCGGCATGCCAAATCCAAACATAAGCACTCCTCCATCTTCAATAGTGGACGTAAGTATTGCATCCCGGTTGTGAAAAAATCAAGTGTTCTGGTTGCAGAGAACCGTATACATGCAACGTCTCAATATTTTGTGTCAGCGTAATCAACCCAGCCACCGGCCAGAACCAGTGCCTTGTCAAAGGGGGACAGCTCGAAGTTAAAGGCCAGCTGCGTACCACCGGCAGTCAGGGTCAGGGTTTGTGCCTCGATATCGATGTTCATGGTTGTGTCAGCATCCTGGGCATGGGCAAAGATCCGGTCGAGATCCGCCTTGGGCAGTTCAATGGCAGCCATGCCACAGTTGAACATATTCTGGCGGAAGATGCGGGCAAAGGACTCTGCAACAACTGCGGTGATGTTGTTAACCTCAAAGACCCAAGGGGCATGTTCGCGTGAAGAACCGCACCCGAAATTCTCACGTGACACGACCACCCGGGCTTTCAAGGTCTTCTCACCCTTGGGGTCAAACCCGTCAAGCTTGAGGTCTTCAAGCATGTAGGGTTTAAGATCCTGCTTGGTTATCTCAGTCAGGTACTTGGCAGGAATAATCTCATCAGTATTGATATCGGCACGGTCCAGAAACAGAACCGGCCCGCCAAAAGTTTTCATGGAAAGCTCCTTGTCGAATAGATGAACTAGAGATACTTGCGAGGGTCAGCAATCTTGCCCTCAATGGCAGTGGCCGCAGCCGTTGCCGGTGACATCAGATGTACCATGCCGCCCTTGCCCATCCGGCCGTTAAAGTTACGGTTGGTGGTGGAGGCGCAGACCTCGCCATCAGCCAGCACGCCGTTACTCATCCCCAGACAGGCACCGCAGGTGGAGTTGGTAACGCAGAAACCGGCATCAAGGAAGATATCAATCAGCCCTTCCTTCATGGCATCACGGTAAATCTTGGGGGTGGCAGGAGAGAGAATGCCGCGGACATTATCTGCCAGCTTGCGACCCTTCAGGATCTGCGCAGCAATGCGCAGGTCTTCCAAACGGCCATTGGTGCAGGAGCCAAGGTAAACCTGGTCAACCCTGCTGTCGCTGAACTCTGTTACCGCTTTAACCTGATCAGGCTTGAAATTGAAGGTAGCAACCGGTACCAGCGTGGCAGCATCGATCTCGATGGTCTGCTCATAGCTTGCATCTGCATCGGAGCACCATTGTTGATACTCGCCCAGTGCAGCCTCCTTGGAGGCAAATTCCCCCTGAATAAACGGCCAGAGGTACTCGACGGTGGTCATGTCAGGCATACAGATGCCTGACGTGCCGCCAGCCTCAATGGCCATGTTGCAGAGTGTCATGCGGGATTCCATGGTCATGGTGTCAATAGTGCTACCACGGAACTCGATCACCCGGTCGGTGGCACCGTTAACGCCGATCTTGCCGATCAGGGTCAGTACTACATCCTTGGCATACACGCCTTTAGGGAGCTGTCCATGCACGTTGACGCGAATCGTCTTGGGTTCACGGAATGCACAGACGCCTTTCAGGATGCCGACCTCCAGGTCAGTGGTGCCAACACCGGCGGCAAAGGCACCAAAAGCGCCATGGGTACAGGTGTGGGAATCTCCCATGATCACGGTGTTGCCGGGGCGGATAAAGCCCTTTTCAGGAAACAGGGCATGACAGACGCCATTGGCACCAACATCAAAAAAGTCTTTGATCTGCTGGCGACGGGCCCAGTCGCGTAAAATCTTGGCCTGGGTAGCGGTCTTGGAATCCTTTGACGGAGTGACGTGGTCAATAACCGCCTTGATTCTGGCCGGATCAAAGACACGGTCTTTACCACGCTCAATCAGGTCTGCAATGGCAATCGGGGTGGTGATTTCGTGGCAAAGCACCACATCCAGCTTCAGCACCTTGGTGCCGCTGAACGGCTCATCCACCAGATGGGCGGCGAAAATTTTTTCTGCAGTGGTCTTACCCATTCTTCTGTCCTTCCTTTCCGATGTTTCTGGTCATCCAGATGTAGCAGAAAGCAGATGCTAAGTCTACTGCTTTGGTGGGATAACATGTTGTTTTCGTATCAGTAAACTGAATGGTGGTGTAGTACGGATGGAAAAAAAGAGGGAGCGTGCTATAAGAGTAACTCAGGCAAAAGAAAACAGGGGACAGAACAGGAGCTACTGATGGTTTTAGAGGAGTTACAGGCACTCCTGCAGGCGGTTGCAGCAGGAACGGCAACGCCGGAGCAGGGCTTGGAACGGTTACGCCATCTTCCCTTTGAAGACCTCGGGTTTGCTCAGGTTGATCATCACCGGGCGCTACGACAAGGGCAACCGGAGGTGATCTTCGGGCAGGGGAAGACCGTTGAACAGATCGGCCGGATCATGGAGGCGATGGTGGCGCGGGGCAGCAATGTGCTGGTAACCCGTCTCGAGGAGGTACGGGCAGTGGAGCTGCTGGCGGTGTTTCCACGCTCCTTCTACCATGCCGAGGCCCGTTGTCTAACCCTGGAAACCACCCCAAAACAGGAACAGGGCCGGGGACCCATCCTGATTGTGGCTGCCGGCACCTCGGATCTGCCGGTGGCCAGCGAGGCGTTGGTAACTGCCCGTTTTATGGGAAATCAGGCAGAGTTGCTCTGTGATGTCGGGGTGGCAGGAATTCACCGCCTGTTATCCCGCATGGAACTGTTGCGCTCTGCAACCGTGTTGATTGTGGTTGCAGGGATGGAGGGCGCCTTGCCATCGGTGGTGGGGGGGCTGGTCGACCGGCCGGTGATCGCTGTGCCCACCTCGGTGGGATACGGTGCATCGTTTGGTGGTATTGCTGCGCTGCTGGGAATGCTCAACACCTGTGCCAGCGGAGTTACGGTAGTGAATATTGATAACGGCTTTGGCGCTGCCTGTGCCGCCAGCCTGATGAATCGGATCTAAAATGCGCATTCTCTATTTAGATGCAACTGCCGGTATTGCCGGTGATATGACCGTGGCCGTCCTGCTGGATCTCGGTGTGCCGTTGAGCTACCTGAAGGGTGAGCTGGACAAACTTGGCCTGCCGGATGGCACCTTCGGTCTTGATGAAGAAGAGGTCAAACGTGGTGGTATGGCCGGCAGGCATTTTGTGGTGCATCTGCCCCACCAACACGGGCAGCACTGTCATGGTCATCACGATCACCGAAGCTATGGCGATATCAGGCAGATGATCGCTGCAAGTAGTCTTGCTGGTCACGTGAAGGAACTGTCACAAAAGATCTTTTTGCACCTGGCCGAGGCCGAGGCCAAGGCACATCAGGTGGCGGTGGAGCAGGTGCAGTTTCATGAAGTGGGGGCCGTTGACAGCATAGTGGATATTGTGGGGACGGCGATCGGGTTGGACTGGCTGAAGGTGGATAGGGTCTACTGTTCCGCAGTGCCGCTGGGCGGTGGTTTTGTACAGACAGCCCATGGCCGTTTGCCGGTGCCGGCGCCGGCAACGGCGGAGTTGCTGAAAGGTCTGGCGGTTCATACCGATTGCGGAGCGGGTGAGCGGGTAACCCCCACCGGTGCGGCTATTCTGGCGGCCCTGGCCGCGCCGCGCTGCGGGATGCCGGAGATGACGATCATAAAAACCGGCCATGGAGCCGGGAGTCGTGATTTTACGGACTGTCCTAACATTCTGCGCGGTTTCCTGGGGGAACTGTCGGAACAGGCTGCTCATGAGGAGGTACTTGAGCTGAGCTGTAATCTGGATGATGTGACCCCGGAACTGCTGGGGTATACCATGGCGCAACTCTTTGCGGCCGGGGCGCTGGATGTCTGGCATACGCCGATCCAGATGAAGAAGCAGCGCCCTGGCCTGATGCTGTCGTTGCTCTGCCGCCCTGAACAGAAGGACCGGATGGCGCAACTGCTGATGAAAGAAACCGGCAGCTTGGGGGTGCGGTTGCAGCAGATGCAGCGTCTTGTGCAGCAGCGCCGGATTGAGGAGTGTCAGACCTCGTTGGGGGTGGTGAGGTTCAAGGTCAGCCAGCAGGGCAGCAAGCCTGAATATGAAGACTGTTGCCGGATTGCCCGTGAGCAGGGGCTTGCGTTGCGTGAGGTGCAGCAGATCGTCTGCAGGGAGTATGGTCATGAACGCTGATCTGGAGCTGGCAGCACTGTTTCTCGCCTCCGGTATGACCCTGGCCCTGGCCGAATCCTGTACCGGTGGTATGATTGCAGAACAGGTTACCACAATTTCCGGTTGTTCCGCCTGGTTCAGAGGGGGGGTCGTGGCCTACCATAATGATATAAAACAGCAGTTGTTGCAGGTCCCCGGCAGGCTTCTTGAACAGCATGGTGCGGTGAGTGAAGCGGTTGCCCGGGCCATGGCAGAGGGAGTCCGCAGGATAATCGGCAGCGATCTGGCCCTGGCGGTAACCGGTATTGCCGGACCGGAAGGCGGCACCCGGGAAAAACCGGTCGGGACGGTCTATATCGCCCTTGCTGATCATGATGGCTGTGTAACGGAGCGGTACCAGTTTCTGGGCGGACGTGAGTCGGTTCGGCAACAAACCACGGAACAGGCACTTTTTTTGATAAAAAAGCGGCTTGTAGTGCCTGAAACGGCCTGAATTGCCCCAAATTAGCTTGCCGCTGACAGTTTTGATGTGGTACGTTTCGCAACTCTTTCCAAACTTTTCCCGTACCAAGGAGGTACTCCTGTGAGTGATAAAAACAAGGCTATAGAGCTGGCACTTTCCCAGATTGAAAAGCAGTTTGGCAAAGGTGCCATCATGCGACTCGGCAATGATGAGGTGCTGCCCGGTGTAGAGTCGATCTCAACCGGCGCCATTTCCCTTGACCTGGCCCTGGGGGTGGGCGGTGTACCCCGCGGCCGGGTGATTGAGGTCTATGGGCCTGAATCCTCCGGCAAGACCACCCTGGCCCTGCATATTGTGGCTGAAGCCCAGAAAGGCGGCGGTATTGCGGCTTTTGTGGATGCGGAGCATGCCCTGGATATCAATTATGCCCGCAAGCTGGGGGTAAAGACCGATGATCTGCTGGTTTCCCAGCCGGACACCGGTGAACAGGCACTTGAGATTGCCGAAACCCTGGTGCGTAGCGGTGCCATTGATGTGCTGGTGATTGACTCGGTTGCGGCCCTGGTTCCCAAGGCCGAGATCGAGGGTGAGATGGGGGACTCCCATGTCGGTCTGCAGGCCCGTCTGATGTCGCAGGCACTGCGCAAGCTGACCGGTATTATCTCCAAATCCAACTGCTGCGTGATCTTTATCAACCAGATCAGGATGAAGATCGGCGTGATGTTCGGTAATCCTGAGACCACTACCGGTGGTAACGCCCTGAAGTTCTACGCCTCGGTCCGGCTTGACATCCGTAAGATTGCCACCCTCAAACAGGGGGATCAGGTGATCGGTTCCCGTACCCGGGTCAAAGTGGTCAAAAACAAGGTGGCGCCACCCTTTAAAGAGGCCGAGTTCGACATCCTCTATGGTGAAGGGATCTCACGTACCGGTGACGTGCTGGATCTGGCGGTTGATCGCAATATCATCGACAAGAGCGGGGCCTGGTTCTCCTACAACAAAGAGCGGATCGGCCAGGGACGCGAAAACTCCCGTCAATTCCTGAAGGAAAACCCGGTCATGCTGGCAGAGATTGAGGCCAAGTTGATGGAACTGATCAAACCAGCACCCAAGGAAGAAAAAGCTGAATAATACCAACCAGGATTTCGGAGGTGCCCTGTGGAGCTGAACGAAATTCTCACCATTGCCGTCAAGGCGCGCGGCTCAGATATTCATATCAAGACCGGTCTGCCGCCTATTGTACGGATTGACGGCAAGCTGCACCCGATCCCCAATGCCCAGCGTCTGGGCCCTGATGTGGTCAGCAGCATCGCCAACATGATGATGAATGACCGCCAGCGGAGGATCTTCGAGGAGAACTCCGAGGTGGATATGGCCTATGCGGTGCCGGGTCTGGGGCGTTTCCGGGTGGCCTGCTATCGGCAGCGGGGGACTATTGCGCTGGTCTTCCGGGCCATTTCGATGAAGATTCCGACCATGGAGGAGCTGAATCTGCCGCCGGTATTGCAGAAGCTCTGCCTTGAAGAGCGGGGGCTGATCCTGGTGACCGGTACCACCGGTTCCGGTAAATCGTCCACGCTGGCAGCCATGATCGATCATATCAACAACCACCGGACCTGTAACATCATCACGATTGAGGACCCGGTGGAGTTTCTACATCGCGATAACAAGTGCATTATCAGCCAGCGGGAGGTGGGTACCGATACGCCTACCTTCTCAAGTGCGTTGAAGGGGGCCTTGCGCCAGGATCCGGACGTGATCCTGGTGGGTGAGATGCGGGACTACGAAACCATCGAAACCGCCATGACCGCCGCCGAGACCGGCCACCTGGTGATGTCAACCCTGCATACCATGGATGCGCCTGAGACCATCAACCGGATCATCTCGGTCTTCCCGCCCTACCACCAGCGTCAGGTGCGGATCCAGATGGCCAGCATCATCAAGGGGATTATCTCTCAGCGCCTGGTGCCGCGGGCCGATGGCAAGGGCCGTGTTCCCGCTGTTGAAGTGCTGCTGGGAACCGCGCGGGTCAAAGAGTGTATTGACGACAAGGACAAGACCAAGCAGATCAAGGATGCCATTGCGCAGGGTTTTGTCTCCTATGGCATGCAGACCTTTGACCAGTCCTTGATGAAGTTATTCACCTCAAAGCTGATCACGTATGAAGAGGCGCTGCGGCAAAGTTCAAATCCGGATGATTTTGCCCTCAAGGTCTCCGGTATCTCATCAACTTCTGATGCAACCTGGGATAATTTTGATAACAAGGATGAGAAGGTTGATGAGGTGCTGAAAGAGGAAAAACTCGACGTTGACCGGTTCTGATCAGTCCAGCGATTGCTACCTGGCGGCGCTCAGGCTGCTGACCGGCCGGGATTATACCTGTGCTGCCCTTCGACGCAAGTTACAGCTGAAACGGTTTGCTGCCGAAGAGGCGCACCAGGCGGTTGAACGGCTGATCCGGGAAGGTTACCTGCAGGATCAGCGCTATGCCGAGCGTCTGGTCGCCGCAGTGAGGCAGAACGGGAGCTTTACCGGCTATCGCCTGCAGCAGGAGTTACGCCGCCGCGGAGTACCACCGGAACTGATTGATCAGGTTCTACGGGAATCACCCGCTGATGGCGATGAGCTGGAACGAGCCCGCCATCTGGTTGAACGCCGTTATGCCGGGTTTGATCCGCAGACAGCTGATGAACGACAACTGTGGCGGGTAGCCGGTTTTTTGCAGCGTCGTGGATACCGGAGTGATCTGATCAGGCAGTTATTTGAGAAATAATACGCAGACTCCCGGCGCTGGCCGGTGTGGATGGAGAGGAGAAGACCCATGAAAAATACAACAGTTCAAGCTGCTGTAACTGTGCTGCTGAGACAGTTCTTGGGGATCTCTTTGGCTGTGCTGCTGTCGGCGGGGATGGTCGTGGCAGAGCAGCAAACCGGTGTTGTTGAGGTTGAAGGGTATGCCACCATTGTGGCGGAGCGCAAGGATCTGGCCCGTGAGGCGGCCCTGCAGAATGCTTTCAGGCGGGCTGTCGAGCAGGTTGTGGGGGTGGCGCTTGAGTCGAAGACGGTGGTCAAGGACTCGGAGCTGCTGAACGATAAAATCTTTTCCAAGAGTAAGGGGTTCATCAAAACCTACCGGATTCTTGGTGAAAAGGTGGACGGCGATGCCTTCCGGATCCTGGTTTTTGCTTCGGTTTCACGCCATAAACTGGAACAGGGGCTGGATAATGCCGGCCTGCTGATCAAAAAGATGGGAAAGCCACGGATTGCCGTGGTGGTGATGGAACAGAACGGTTTTGGGAATGCCATTCCGGGTGGTGTGGTGGAGAACTGTCTTGTCTCAAGCCTGGGCAAGCGCGGCTATGCCCTGGTTGATCGTCAGGCCATGCTGGCAGTGCAACATGAAGTGGTCAACAAGCAGGGGGACCAGACTGATGCCGTGGTCCGTGCTGCAGCAGCAGGCGGGGCTGAAATTGTGATTGTCGGCCGTGCCACTGCCCGGTCGACCTCAGCCTTAAGCGGTACCAATCTGCGTCCGGTGCAGGTAACGGTTACCTGTCGTGCCGTTGAGGTGGACAGTGGGGAACTGCTGGCCTCTGTGACAGCGACACAACAGGCCCTGCATGTCAATCCGGCGAGCGCGACGAATGAGGCCTTTGAAAAGGCGGCCGCAGAGTTGAGCGAGGGGTTGCAACGTCAGATGATTGCGGCCTGGACCAAGCGGCTGACCGGCTTGAGAACCTTGCGTATGACGGTGAGCATGATTCCCCACTCAGATATCAGGCGGCTACAGGATGCCTTGAAGGAGCAGGTGGGGCAGATTGAAGAGGTACATGACCGAGGCTACCGGGATCAGCAGCTGCGTCTGGATCTCGAGGTGACAGGCGGATTCAGGGAAGTGATTGATGAGCTGGCCGCATTGGGGCTGGAGCAGGATTCACTGAAGATTATCAGTTATTCAGCGGGGCAGGTGCAGGCCAGGTGGCAGGGTCGACCCATTAAAGGAGGGCGCATAAAATGAAACGGATACTGTTGGTACTTGGCATAGTGGTGTTGCTTGCCGGTTGTAACAATCCCGGCAAGGAGAGCTTTGAGCTTGGCCGGCAACTGGAACGTCAGGGGCGGGTTGATGAGGCTATTACCCTGTACGAAGATGCAATTGTCAAAGAGCAGGATAATCAGGAGTACCGGGCAGTCCTGGCCAATGCCCGCTCGGCCGCTGCAGCCCGCTTTGTCGAGCAGGGCCGCAAACGCCTGCAAGGCGCCGAGATCACGTATGACCAGCTGCGTACCGCTCAGATGGATGTTGACAAGGCGCTCAAGGCTGATCCCTACAATAGCGATGCAAAGGTGCTGGCGAGCAGTGTCAAGTCTCAGATGGATGCCCTGTTGAAGAGGGCTGAGGCGTTATATGCCGCCTCAACCAAAGCTGCAGATCTGAAGGACTGGCCAACGGCCATCAACAAATTGCGGGAAATCCGCCAGTTTTACCCCGGCTATCTGGATCTGATGATCAAGCTGCCCCAGACTGAAAACGCTGCGTTGGGATACTACCTGAAACAGGCTGAGCAGTTGCAGACCGCGGATGACCTGGATGCGATGATTGTCAATCTGGAGCAGGCGCTGGCGATTCAACCCGCCAATCAGCAGATTGCCGGATTGCTGAAGGATGCCAAGGCCAAAAATACCGCCAGTGTCTGGTTTGCGAAGGCCGAGCAGAGCGCCAAGCAGGGGAAGTGGCTCCAGGCTGCAGGCTATCTGCGTAAGGCGGAACTGCTGAATCCGGATCAGGCGTTGCAGGCCAAGATGACAGAATTGCGGCGTCAGGGCGCGCAAAAGATGCTGCAGCAGGGGATGGTCCAGACCAGCAAGAAGCAGTTCTATACCGCCTACCTGTCGTTACAGGCAGGCGGGCAGTTCTCTCCGGCGTTTATGAAAGAGGCGGAGGCGGCGGATCTGCGCAAACAGCTCGCAGCAGATATGGCGGCAAAATCCCAGGAAATGGAAACAACGGGCTTGTTGGGTAATGCCTGGTATTGGCTTGACCTGTCCATACGGCTAGGGGGCGGCGATCGTGAAAGCCAGCAGCGGTTACAGACCCTCAAAGACCGGCTGCGGCAACGGGTGGTTAAAAAAATTGCGGTCATGGATTTTTCGCCGCCAACGAACAGCACTGATGCCGGCAAGCTGGTAACCGACAGTTTGCTTTCCTACATGACCAAGAACGCCAGCAGCGATGTCAAGATTCTGGCCAGGGACGTGCTGGGGGCCATCATCAAGGAGATCGAGTTTGGTCAAGCCGGTCTCTATGATATCGAAAGTGCTAAAAAGACCGGTAAGTTAAAGGGGACTGACATTTTTATCTTCGGTAGCGTACTGCAGTACAATGTGGAAAAAAGCGCTGAAGAAGGTTCCAAGATGGTCAACGTGGTGGTGGCCACCAAGCAGGTTCCCAATCCGGCCTACCAGAGTTGGCTTTTGAGCCATCCGTCTCCCAACGAGAAGGAGATGGCCCTTGCACCGCCGGCACTGATGAAGGAAGAAATCCGTGAAACAGTAAAATACAAGGTCGGTACCCACAAAAAAACCGCCAACGTGGCGCTCTCATTCCGGGTGATTGATGTGGAGTCAGGGGAGGTCGTGATTACCACCACGATCAAGAGCCGTAAAGAGGCGGAAGACAAGTTTTCTGAAGGGGTTGAATTTGCCAATATCCCCTTTGATCCGATGGAATTGCCTTCCGATGCCGTCTTGCTTGAGAAGGCGGTTGATGAGGGGATTGCCGAGTTGGGACGCCTGGTGCTTACGCGCTTCCAGAATCGTCAGGCCAGCTATCTGCAGGCAGCCGAGCTGCTGAGCAAAAAAGGGGGCGGCGATCAGGTGGTCGAGCGGTACATGGATGCCATTGTGGCTGAAGAGGTCAAGCACGTCGCCAGCCAGGTCACGTCCCAGGCCAAACTGGGTATCGAGCAGTATCTGCAGTCAGCTGAACAGCAATAAGTTCGATTCTGGAGAGTAGCGGCATGGGAATCACTGACACGTGTAAAAAAATGTGCCTGACGGCAGTGGCCTGGCTTACTGTTGTCATCATGCTATGTATCCAGTTGGGTGCGGCTGAGGCGGCTGAACAGCAACTGAAAGCCAAGCTGGGCTGCGTGCCGTTTGTGGCCCGGACTATCGAAGCCATGAGTTTTACCGAATATCTGACCACGGTGCTACTGAATGAGCTGGAGCGCAGCGGCTCATTTGAGGTTGCTGAACGCAAACGTCTTGAGGCTGCCATGGACCTGGAGGGGGTCAGGTCTGATTCCCTTTCCGGTGCAGAGCTGCAACGGCTTGGGGGGCGCCTGGGGGTGGAGTATCTGGTCAGCGGCAGTGTGACGACCCAGCCCCAGGGCATGCTGATGGAACTGAGTGTACTCAATCTGCGGGGCCAACGGGTGATTCTGACTGAAAAGCTGCGGCTGAGCGAGGCTGATGCCTCCCGCTCACTGCAAGAGCTGGCCCTGCGGATTCGCCAGGCCGCTCAGAGATCTGCTGAGGCTGTAACAGGGCCGGAACTGTCCAAACCGCTTGCCCCTGCTGCGGCCCTTGAGGCTGTCGGTTCTACCAATGCGATCCGTCTGCGCTGGAGACATCCCTCGCCGGAACGCGTGGTCGGTTATCTGGTCCTGCGGGCCAATGAGCCCCAGGGGCCGTTTACCACCGTCGGCACCGTAACTGAACCGGGCTATAGTGATGAACCGTTGCGGTTGAATGAGACCTACTTCTATCGGGTGACAGCTGTTGGTCAAGGTGGTATGGCCAGCGAGCCGACAGCCGTTGTGCGCGGGGCGACGTCGGTTGCGCCTGCGGTTCCGATCTTTATGAATGTTGAGCCGATACTTGGCGGGGCCATATTGAGCTGGCGCCAACGTCCTTGCCCGGGAAGTGATGAAAGGACCGTGCCGAAAGGGGTCAGGATCTATCGACGTTCAGCAGCCGAAAAGGAGTTTCTTCCGATTGCCAGAGTCGCGGACGACCAACCAGTTTTCCGTGACCAGGGGCTGCAGGATGGCACCACCTATCTGTATACCATGACTGCCTACAATCTGGCTGGTGCTGAAAGTGAACAATCGGTACAGCTTTCCTTGACAACGCCGCCGGCAACCAGTGGCCTGACGGCCGGCAGTGGTAAGGTCCGCCGCATAGCGCTTAGTTGGCCAGTCCACCCGTTTGCCGGTGTGAACGGTTATGTTCTGCAGAGGGCAACGGCCAAAGAAGGCCCCTACCAGGTGATCGTCACCATGAACGACCGTCTGCAGACCAGTTACCTGGATACAGGTCTGGCGGACAAAACCACCTACTGGTACCGGATCGTGGCATTCAGTAAAGAATTGGGAACAGGTGGAGCCTCAGCTGAGGTCGCCGCAACAACCCGTGATCTTCCGCCGGTACCACTCAAGCTGACCGCACTGCAGGGGGAGCCCAGAAGAGTTACACTCACCTGGGAATCAGCTGCTGTGGCTGATGATGAAGTGAGTGGCTTTTATCTGTACCGTGGCGAACCGGGCCAGGAAAAGCTGACCAGGATCGCCGAGTTAACCGCCGACAAACGCTCGTACCGCGATGCCGAAGAGCCGCTGAAGGACGCCATAACCTATTCCTATGTGATTGCAGCCTTTAACGCAGGCGGTGCGGTCAGCCCTCTGAGTGCCCGTGCCAATGCCACCACCAAGGCGTTACCGGCAGCACCATCAGGTCTGACCGCAGCATCCGGTGAGCCACGCAGGATTTCGGTACGCTGGCAAAAAAATCCTGAACCTGATATCGCAGAATATATCCTGTTCAGACAACAGGCAGAAGGTGAATTTAAGCAGCTCCAGCGGACCAGTGCTACAGTGCTGGTGGATACTGAGCTGAAGGATGGCACAAGCTATCTGTATCGGGTGCAGGCGCTGGATCGCGATGGCCTGATGAGTCCGATGTCTGTTTCGGTCAAGGGAACTACCAAGGCATTGCCAAAGCCGGTTGAGGGACTGCAGTTGAAAGACAGGGCGACCCGTCTTGTCAGTTGGCAGCGGTCCGCCCAGACAGATGTGAGACGCTATCATCTCTACAAGAAGAGTTTTATGGGGGGACAGAAGCTGGCAACGGTTGAAGCAACCGAGTGGCGGTGTACTGAGTCCGGCAAGCTGGAGCTGTATGTGACGGCAGAGGACGGTGATGGCTTGGAAAGCGAACCATCGGCAGTGCTGGTGGTTGAGTAGGGAGGCAACATGAAACGATATGGCAGAATGGTGGGCCTCTATCTGGCCCTGTTGATCGTGCCGGTCATGGCGTTTGCCACTCCGGTCAAGGCTGCAACGTCAAATCAGGAGACCGGACGGTATGCCCTGTTTCAGGGCAGTTACACCACCTTTGATCTCAAGCGCAAGGAGACTTATGTTCATCAGGCCGTGTTTTTGCTGGACACTCAGACCGGCGAGGTGAAACGTTATATTAATAAAATCGACGAAAATGGCCGCTATATAGAAACCTGGCTGCCCACTGACCTGCCGTCAGCTGACAAACGTCGATCAGCTCAGGAAGGAAAATAGTACATGACCGGTAATGAAATTCGCGCACGTTTTTTGAAGTATTTTGAGGATCGGGGACACGTTGTGGTGTCAAGTTCAGGGCTGATTCCCCAGAACGATCCGACCCTGATGTTTACCAACGCCGGTATGAATCAGTTTAAAGACTGTTTTCTGGGGATGGAGGACCGGGGCTATTACCGGGCTGCTTCCTCCCAGAAATGTGTCCGGGCCGGTGGCAAGCATAACGATCTGGAAAACGTGGGGCGCACTGCCCGCCACCATACCTTTTTCGAGATGCTGGGCAACTTTTCCTTTGGTGATTACTTTAAGAAGGAGGCAATCGCCTTTGCCTGGGAGTTCCTGACCAAGGATCTGGGACTGGATACCAGCCGCCTGTATGTGACGGTCTATACCGATGACGATGAGGCGGCCGATATCTGGCATCAACAGGAGGGAGTGCCTCGCGAGCGGATCTACCGCTTTGGTGAAAAGGATAATTTCTGGTCCATGGGTGACACCGGTCCCTGCGGCCCCTGTACCGAGATATTCTGGGACAACGGTCCTGAGGTGGGCTGTGGCTCGCCTGATTGTGCCGTAGGCTGTGACTGTGACCGCTATATGGAGATCTGGAACAACGTCTTCATGCAGTTCAATCGCACGGCTGACGGTGTGCTGCATCCGTTGCCCAAGCCAGCCGTGGATACCGGGATGGGACTGGAACGGATCACCACGGTCATGCAGGGTGTTCGCTCCAACTACGATACCGACCTGCTGCAGGGGATTATCCGTCATATCGAACGTCACAGCGGCAAGAAATATGGTGATAATGAAAAGGACAGCGTCTCGATGCGGGTGATCGCTGATCACTGCCGGGCAGTGACCTTCCTGATCTGTGACGGTGCCCTGCCCAGCAATGAAGGACGCGGTTATGTGTTGCGCCGGATCATGCGCCGGGCTGCCCGACATGCCAAAATGCTGGGAGTGGCCGAGCCGCTGCTCTGCCGGATGGTGGATGCGGTGCGGGAGATGATGGGGGATGCCTACCCGGAACTGGCCGAACGTGAGACCTATATCCGCAAGGTGGTACTGGCCGAAGAGGAACGCTTCAACGAGACCCTTGACCGTGGTCTGGCAATTTTGAATGAAGAGGTTGCCAGCCTGCGTGCCGGCGGTAGTTCCGTTATTCCCGGTGAGACCCTTTTTAAACTCTATGATACCTTTGGCTTCCCCGTGGATCTGACCGAGGACATTGTCCGGGCTGAAGGGTTCACAGTGGATGAACCTGGCTTTGAGGCCTGCATGGAGCATCAGCGGGAGCTGGGGCGCGAGCATTGGAAAGGCTCCGGGGCTGCCGGGATTGCCGATGTCTACAAGGAACTGCACAACCATGGTCTGCGTACCAATTTTGTCGGCTACGGCAGCCTGACCGCCTTTTCTCCGGTCACCGCACTGCTGCGCAATGGCAGCAAGGTGCAGTCGGCAACCGCCGGTGACAAGATTGATCTGATCTGTGATACCAGCCCGTTCTATGGCGAGTCAGGTGGCCAGGCCGGCGATACCGGTTGTATCTCCAGTGGCAGCGCCCGTCTTGAGGTGCTGGCAACCTCCCGCCCTTTCACGGATCTGGTGGTGCATCATGCCTTGGTCAAAGAGGGGGCCATCAAGACCGGAGACGCGGTCAACCTGACCGTTGCCATTGATAAGCGCCGGGCAACGGCCCGCAATCACTCTGCCACCCATCTGCTGCAGGCGGCCTTGCGGCAGGTGCTTGGCGAACATATCAAGCAGGCCGGCTCACTGGTTGAACCAAATCGCCTGAGGTTTGATTTCACTCACTTTACCGGTGTGACTCCTGAAGAGTTGCAGCAGGTTGAAGATCTGGTCAACGGCTGGATTATGGATAATGCCGAGCTGAACATCCGTGAAATGGGGATGCAGGAGGCGGTGGAGAGCGGAGCAACTGCGCTGTTTGATGAAAAGTACGGCAGCACCGTGCGGGTTGTGCGGATCGGTGAGGTGAGCGCCGAACTGTGCGGTGGTACCCATGTGCGGGCAGCCGGTGATATCGGCCTGTTCAAGATCCTGTCCGAGGGTGGAATTGCTGCCGGGGTGCGTCGGATTGAAGGTGCCACCGGATTTAATGCCTTGAGTTTTGTCCGCCGTCTTGAAGGTGAACGTCAGACCGTGGCTGAGCTGCTCAAAGCTGATAGCAGCAAGCTGGTTGACCGGGTTGAAAAGCTGGTGGAGCGTCAACGGGAACTGCAACGCGAGGTAGAGTCTCTGCAGGGCAAGCTGAATACAGCCCAGTCCGGCGACCTGTTAAGCCAGGTGCAGGAGGCGGGTGGGGTTAAGCTGTTGGCGGTGCAGGTACAGGTTGCGGATATCAAATCACTGCGGGATATGGCTGATCAGTTGCGTGACAAACTCGGTTCAGGTGTTGTCGTGCTGGGGGCCGAGTTGGACGGCAAGGCGAACCTGCTGGTAACGGTAACCAAAGATCTGACGGGCCGCTTCAGGGCCGGTGAGCTGGTAGGCGCGCTGGCGCCGATTGTTGGCGGACGTGGCGGTGGTAAGCCTGAACTGGCTCAGGCCGGTGGCAGCCAGCCTGAAAAGCTGCCGGAAGCACTTGCTGCTGTGTCAGCACTGATGGGGTAGCAGGCATGCTGAATCGTTCCGGAAAGCAGATTGTTATACTGGTCGTGGATGACGAGCTGGTCATCCGCGACCTCTGTAGCAAGGGGCTGAGGAACTACCGGGTTCTGCAGGCCGGCTCTCCTCAGGAGGCCCTGGCCTGCTACGCAGCTGAGCCGGTTGATATGGTGCTGACGGATGTGCAGATGCCGGGTGGAAACGGTATCGACCTGCTGCGTGAGATCAAAAAGAACGATCCCAATGCAGTGGTCCTGATCATGACCGGCTTTGGAGACAAGGAAACGGTACTGGAAGCCTTGCGGGCCGATGCCGATGACTTTATCCAGAAGCCGGTTAATCTGTTGCAACTGCAGACGGCAATTGAGAAGGCGCTTGGCAGACGTGCCCTGAAGGAAGAACTGGCTGCCATGCACAGCCTTGACAGTCTTAAAGGGGCATTTCTCTCGCTTGTCTCCCATAAGCTGAAGACGCCGCTAACCTCCTTGTCACTGGGGCTTGAAGAGCTGGAGCGCTATGCCTCCCGGCTGCATCCGACCGAAGCCTGTCACCTGCGGCTGGTTTCAATGCGGGAAGACCTGGAGGCACTTTCCAGCCTCATGACGTCACTGGTGCGCATGCATCAGGCACTGGGAGTCGCGGGAGGAGAACCGGCCAGGTGTGATCTGGCCGAGGTGGTAAAGAGCGCCGCAGAATCCGTGCAACGTGCCTCAACAAAGCGGGATATGGCACTTTTACTTGAGCTGGAAACCTCGGCAACGGTGCTTGGCAACCGCGACCGGCTTATGTTTGCACTGCAGCAGATCCTGGAAAACGCCTTCAAGTTTTCCAGCGACGGCGCTACGGTGGCAATCAGGCTGACCTGTGTCGGTGGCCATGCGGAGATCGCAATCCAGGATAGCGGGTGTGGTATTGCGGAAGAAGAAATACCCAAGATCTTTGAACGGTTTTATCAGGTTGACCCGGATGCCACTGGACAGATCCCGGGATTTGGCCTGGGCCTGTTCTGTGTGCGGGAAATCGTCAGGCAACATGGCGGCTCAGTTGCGGTCAACAGCCGACTGGGGCAGGGGACCACGGTAACCATCAACCTTACCTGTGCAGAGGAGTGATTGCGTTGTGAAACATCTTATTGATAAAGCCAATACCCTGATGGAGGCACTGCCCTATATCCAGCGTTTTTCAGGCAGAACCTTTGTGATCAAGTATGGCGGTCACGCCATGTCGGACGAACGGTTGAAGGAGTCCTTTGCCCTGGATGTGATCATGCTCAAGTCGCTGGGTATCAATGCCGTGATCGTGCATGGCGGTGGTCCCCAGATCAATGAAACCCTGAAACGCTATGGGATTGTCTCCGAGTTTGTACGCGGCATGCGGGTGACTGACGGCGAAACCATGTCGGTGGTTGAGATGGTGCTGGTGGGACAGGTCAACAAAGAGGTGGTGGGGTATCTGAACCAGCATGGCGGTAAGGCGGTTGGTCTCTGTGGAAAGGACGGCAGTCTGCTGTTGTCCAAAAAGCTGTTGCAGGAAGTGACCGGCGAGAACGGCACAATTGAACAGATCGACATCGGTTATGTGGGGGATGTGGTCAAGGTCAACACGGACCTGATCAAGAGCCTGGAGCAGGGCGGCTACCTGCCGGTGATTGCCCCGGTTGGTGTCGGACTGGCCGGCGAAAGTTACAACATCAATGCCGACGTGGTGGCTGGCCGGGTCGCCGCAGCCTTAAACGCAGAGAAGCTGATCCTGCTGACTGACACCCCTGGCGTGCTGGATAAGAATAAACAATTGATTCAGAAGATCAGCGTTGCCCAGATGCATCGACTGATTGAAGATGAATCAATCACCGGAGGCATGATACCGAAGGTTGTCTGCTGTGCCGAGGCGCTGAATGATGGCGTGAAGAAGGCCCATATTATTGACGGAAGGATGGAACATTCGGTTCTGCTTGAGATCTTTACGGATGTCGGTATCGGGACGGAGATAACCAAATAAGCGCTTATGGAAGGGGATTCCATGATGAAGAGACTTGCCGTTGCAGTTGTTGTATTGGCGTCGCTGCTGGTAACCGTTGCTGCTGTCCAGGCAAAGGAGCTGTGTGCAGGCAAGACACCGGGCACGATCACCTTTTTTGATCGCGAGATAGATCGTGACAAGCCGCTGCCGGAAGCCGTCACGGAGCTGGATTTCAACAAGGAGATGTGGGCACTGGTCTGCTTGACTGATCCGGTTGGCCCCCAGGCGGATGGCGGCAAAAAGTTCAGGGTGGTGCTGTACGTCAGGCAGACCAAGAGCTATGACGGCAAGTATTCTTCCTATGCTGCCAACGCGAAACAGGAAGGGGTCTTTCGTCCCGCCCTGTCAAAACCCCGCAGGGATATCATTCTGTTCCTGAATGAGGACTTTGCCACCGGCAAGGGACTCAGTTACAAGCTTGACCCAGGTGAGTATGAGTTCCGTCTGCAGGCAGCCACAGAGAAGGGGACCGGTAAGCTGGACCTGACCATTGACTGGAAAAATGATGTAGCCTACATTCAGGAATTGCGTAAAGCGGGCTACGTGGCAGATGGCAGGATCAAGGTACTAAAGCAGAACTAAGGAAGACAGAAATGACGAATCAGCAATGGGTTGAACGGTCTGACAAGGTAATCATGAAGACCTATGGACGCTATCCGATCGTGCCGGTCAGAGGCGAAGGGTGCCGTCTGTGGGATGCTGACGGTAAGGAATATTTGGATTTTCTGGCCGGTGTGGCGGTGAACAATCTTGGGCACTGTCATCCCAAGGTGGTCAAGGCACTGCAGGACCAGGCAGCCACCCTGATCCACTGCTCCAACTACTATCAGATCCCCCAACAGATTGAGCTGGCCGAACTGCTCTGCAGCCACAGCTTTGCGGATAAGGCCTTTTTCTGTAACAGCGGGGCGGAAGCCAACGAGGCTGCCATCAAGCTGGCCCGGAAATACAGCCGCGAGAAACACAATAATCCGGAGCGCTACGGCATCATTACCGCTGCCGACTCGTTTCATGGCCGTACCATGGCCACGGTCTCAGCCACCGGCCAGGAGAAGGTACAGCGCTTCTTTGACCCCCTGCTGCACGGCTTTGCCCATGTACCGTTCAATGATCTGGCTGCGTTGTCGGCGGCCGTTACTCCCCAGACCTGCGCCATTATGCTGGAACCGATTCAGGGGGAGGGGGGCATCAATATCCCTTCCATGGAGTATATGCAGGGGGTGCGGGAGCTGTGTGACCGTCACCAGCTGCTGCTGATCCTGGATGAGGTGCAGGTGGGAATGGGGCGTACCGGCAAGCTGTTTGCCCACGAACACTTTGGTATTACACCGGACATCATGACCCTGGCCAAGGCACTGGCAGGTGGTGCGCCGATCGGTACCATGCTGGCACGGGATGAGGTGGCAGCTTCATTTGTGCCTGGCACCCACGGCTCCACCTTTGGCGGCAATCCGCTGGTGACCGCTGCCGCGGTGGCCACGGTGCGGGCCATTCTTGAGGAGGGATTGCTGAACCGGGCTGAAGAGATGGGCGAATACCTGCATGGCGAGCTGGAGAGGCTGGGTACCCGCTATTCCTTTGTCAAGGAGGTGCGAGGTATCGGCCTGATGATTGGCATGTCTCTCTCAATTCCCGGTGGTGATATTGTTAAAAAGGGACATGAAAAGGGAGTGCTGTTAAATGTGACCCATGACACGGTGCTGCGTTTCGTGCCGCCCCTGACGGTCAGCAAACAGGAAGTAAACCGGATGATTGAGATTCTGGAGAGCATATTCAAGGAGATAGAGGCATGACACGGCATTTTCTTGCGCTGCACGATTTCACCAGGCAGGAGCTGGATGCCATGCTGGCCCTGGCTGCCGACCTGAAACGGAAACAGAAAAGCGGTGTTGAACACCACCTGTTGAAAGGCAAGACCCTGGCCATGATCTTTGAAAAGGCCTCCACCCGTACCCGTATCTCCTTTGAGGTCGGTATCTACCAGCTGGGTGGACACGGTCTGTTTATTTCGTCTGCCAACTCCCAGATGGGGCGCGGTGAGCCGATCAAGGACTCGGCCCGGGTGATGGCACGCTACTGTGACGGCGTGATGATCCGCACCTTTGGCCAGGAGATCGTGGATGAGTTCGCCCGCTACTCTGATGTGCCGGTGATTAACGGTCTGACCGACCTGTTTCACCCCTGCCAGATCATGGCAGACCTGCAGACTGTGATCGAACAGAAGGGCGGTTATCAGGGGCTCAAGTTTGCCTGGGTGGGTGATGGTAACAACATGGCTAACACCTGGATTGAGGCTGCCGCCATCTTTGGTTTTGACCTGGCGCTGGCCTGTCCTCAAGGCTATGAACCGGACCGTCATGTTTGGGAATGGGCTCAGAAACAGGGTACCTCCACGATTAGCATTACTGAAGATCCTGAAGAAGCGGTGCGTGATGCCGATGTAATCAACACCGACGTCTGGGCCAGCATGGGGCAGGAGTCTGAGCAGAAACAGCGGGAATTCGCGTTTCAGGGCTACTGCGTGAATGACGAGCTGCTGGCGGTGGCCAGACCAGACAGCATCGTGCTGCACTGCCTGCCTGCCCACCGTGGCGAAGAAATCAGTGAGAGCGTGATTGAAGGGAAACATTCTGTGGTATGGGACGAAGCGGAAAACCGTTTGCATATACAAAAGGCCATTATGGCCACTCTGATGCAATAACAGAGATTTTTAAGGAGACACGCAATGGCAAAGAAACAAGAAGTGAAAAAGATCGTCCTGGCCTACTCCGGCGGGCTGGATACCTCCATCATCCTTAAGTGGCTTAAAAATGAGTATGGCGCGGAGATAGTGGCGTTTTCCGCTGATCTGGGGCAGGGGGATGAACTGGCTCCGGTGCGCGAAAAGGCGCTCAAGACCGGTGCAAGCACCGTCTATATCGATGACCTGCGCGAAGAGTTTGTACGTGACTTTGTTTATCCGATGTTCCGGGCCAATGCCATTTACGAAGGGCACTACCTGCTGGGTACCTCCATCGCCCGCCCGTTGATCGCCAAACGCCAGATGGAGATCGCCAAGCTGGAAGGGTGTGATGCCGTCTCCCACGGGGCCACCGGCAAGGGTAACGATCAGGTCCGCTTTGAGCTGGCCTACTACCATTTTGACCCTTCCATCTCCGTGATTGCTCCCTGGCGTGAGTGGAAACTGAACAGTCGCAAGGCGCTGATCGCCTATGCCAAGAAGAACGATATTCCGATTCCGATTACCAAGAAGCGTCCCTGGTCCTCAGACCGCAACCTGCTGCACATCTCCTTTGAAGGCGGCATCCTGGAAGATACCTGGGCCGAGGCGCCGGAAGAGATGTATGTGCTGACCTGTAAGCCGGAAAAAGCCCCCAACAAGCCTCAGTATGTTGAGATCGAGTTTGAACAGGGCAATGCCGTGGCTGTTGACGGTGTGCGGATGACACCAGCCCAGCTGCTGGCGCACCTGAACACCATTGGCGGCCTGCATGGCGTTGGCCGGGTCGACCTGCTGGAAAACCGTTCGGTTGGCATGAAGTCACGTGGTGTCTATGAGACCCCCGGCGGAACCATCCTGCGCGAGGCCCATTCCGCGGTGGAGCAGATCACCATGGACCGCGAGGTAATGCGGATCCGTGATTCCTTGATTCCTGAATATGCCCGCCAGGTCTATGCCGGCTACTGGTTTTCGCCGGAGCGTGAAATGCTGCAGACGCTGATTGACGAGTCTCAAAAGACGGTCAACGGCGTGGCACGGGTCAAACTGTACAAGGGGCATTGCCGTACGGTTGGCCGCAAGTCCGAGACCAATTCGCTGTTCAATCTGGACTTTGCAACCTTTGAAAAAGACAAGGTTTACAATCAGGCCGATGCCGAAGGCTTTATCAAGATCAACTCCCTGCGGTTGCGGATCCGCTCCCTGATGCAGGGCAAGAAGTAAGGTGTGACCAGACCGCGTTACAAGAAGGAACATATCGTCACTTCAGTTGTGGCGGTAATTATTGATGAACAGGAAAGGGTGCTCCTCACCAGGAGGAGCATCCCCCCTTTTAAGGATATGTGGGTCATGCCGGGAGGGAAGATCGATCTTGGGGAGCCGATTGCCACTGCACTTAGACGGGAAGTGGATGAAGAGGTCGGGTTGGATATTGAGGTCGGCAGCCTGATCGATGTGTTTGAACATGTCACCCCTGGTGAGGAAAACTGCCATTACATTATCCTTTTTTACCGCTGCAGGCCGGTTCATTATGACCTGAGTCACAATCCCGATGAGGTCTCTGAGGCAATCTGGGTCGCACGAGGAGACCTTGCTCAGTACGATATGCCTGAAGGGACGCGCTCTATTCTGGGAATCCTGTTTCCCGAGTTTACGGCCTGACCGTCAGGAGAGCTGCGATGCCAATGCTTATCGATAAAAAGGTTCAGCTCTCCTTTCCGTTGGGGCACCATCTCCACTGTCTGATTGCTCAGCTGCCTAACCACCTACATCGTGAGGCCGGTTTTCATCCTGTTGAACAGGAAGCACAGTGGGAGGCGATCAAATCGGTCCTTGACCTGGTGGCTGCCGGCGAGGGGAACCTTAAGAAGCTTCATTTTCTGCTCTTTCCTGAATCGTGCCTGCCGGTCAACCGTCTGGACGAGCTGCTGCTGGTGATTGAAAAAGGTTTCCGCCCCAATACCGTTACCATGATCGGTGTTGAGCATGTCAGGCTGCGGGAATATCGCCGGTTTCTTGAACGCTTCAAAGCAGATAACCAAGAGGCTATCGAGCTGGTTGACCGTGACATTGATTCGGGTGACGTGCTGGAGATGCCGGTTAACTGGTGCATGGTCCTGGTCAAGGAGTCGGACGGAGGCCTGCGAGTCTTTCTTGAGGCCAAGAGCCATCCGTTTCACGGTGAGGAGTTTATCGACAAGTATCATGACCTGTATCGCGGAAGGCACTTCTACCTGCTGCGCAGTAGACCTTCCTGCTTCAATTTCATGGCAATCATCTGTCTCGACTACCTCTACCGGGATCTGTACAGCTCAAATATCAAACAGATTATCGATCATGCCAACCAGCTGTTCTTTACAACTCGGCAAGGGCTGGATACCCTGTTTGTGATCCAGTGTAATCCGAAACCGGAGCACCAAGCCTACCGGGATGTGGTGTGCGGGTTCTATGGAGAATATCTGGAAGACCTGCCCGGTGTCCGTGAAACAGTAACGGTTTTTGGTAATGCCTCTGACGAAACCACACTGGAAGGTACGGTTCAGTCCCAGGGTTTTGGCCATTCCTATGTGGTGATCAACCGGAATCACCGCCTGGAAAAGGTGCAGTCCCGTGAGTTCGCAACCGATGATTTCAGCGGCGCTCCGGTCTGTCGCCTGCGTTTTGGTAGCGCCACCCGGCTGCTGTATTTTAACCTGCCGTTACACCATGAGATCGATCCGCGCAGCTCCCGTGTGCCGCTCAAGGTCCATACCATCATGCAGCGTTCATCACGGGGGGGATGGGAAAAAGTCCTCTCATCAGGATATAGCGGCGAAGATGAAGCTATAACAGAGTCCAACGTACAGAAGGAGTAGCCGAGTATGTCTCAAAATAAGCTGTGGGGCGGGCGTTTTACCCAGCCAACGGATAAATTTGTAGAGGAATTTACCGCTTCAATTGATTTTGATAAGCGTTTGTACCATCAGGATATCCGCGGCTCGGTTGCCCATGCACGGATGCTGGGACGGCAGGGGATTATCCCTCAGCAGGATGTGGAGCAGATCGTCCACGGTCTGAAGGATATCCTGGCCCAGATCGAGTCCGGCCAGTTTGACTTCTCGGTCGGGCTGGAAGATATCCATATGAATATTGAAGCCCGCCTGTCCCAGAAAATTGGCGAGGCCGGCAAGCGGCTGCATACCGGGCGTTCGCGCAATGATCAGGTGGCGCTGGATATCCGGCTCTACCTGCGCGACGAGATCGTTGAGGTGGTGGCCTACCTGGATATGCTGATTGATTCGTTGCTGGAGCAGGCTGAAAAGAATCTGGAGGTGGTGATGCCCGGCTTCACGCACCTGCAGTCAGCCCAGCCGATTCTGTTTTCGCACCATATGCTGGCCTATGTGGAGATGTTCAAACGTGACAAGGGGCGGATGGATGACTGTCTCAAGCGGGTCAATGTCCTGCCGCTGGGTGCTGGTGCGCTGGCCGGTACCACCTTCCCGATCGACCGGGAGTATGTGGCTGAACAGCTCGATTTTCCAGCGGTGACCCGCAACTCACTGGATTCTGTCTCTGATCGTGACTTCGCCCTTGAGTTCATTGCTGCATCTTCAATCCTGATGATGCACCTTTCGAGGCTGTCAGAGGAATTGATCATCTGGTCAACCAGCGCCTTCCGTTTTGTTGATCTGTCCGACGGTTTCTGTACCGGCTCCTCGATCATGCCACAGAAAAAGAATCCTGACGTGCCGGAGCTGGTGCGGGGTAAGACAGGCCGTGTCTATGGCAATCTGATGGCTTTGCTGACGGTGATGAAGGCCCTGCCCTTGGCCTACAACAAAGACATGCAGGAGGACAAGGAGCCGCTCTTCGATACGATTGACACCGTAAAGGGCTCTCTCAAAATCTTTGCTGACATGATTCGTGAGATGCGGGTAAATAGCAGCTCCATGGGGCGTGCGGCTGGTCAGGGATTTTCCACGGCGACCGATGTCGCTGATTATCTGGTGCGAAAAGGACTGCCGTTCAGAGATGCCCATGAGGCGGTCGGGAAAGCGGTGGCCTACTGTGTCGAAAATGAGATGGACATTATTGATCTGTCCCTGGCTGAGTGGCAGCTCTTCTCCCCCCATTTCAGCGATGATATCTTCGCTGCGATCACAGTTGAGGCCAGTGTCAACGCCCGCGATGTGATTGGTGGGACTGCCCGTAACCGCGTTGAGGATGAAATCCGGCGTTGTCGGGAAGGTAAATAGGGATGCCGGCGCGACGGAACAGGCTCCTGCTTGTGTCTGTGCTGGTGCTGATGTCCGGCTGTGGCAAAAAAGGGCCATTGCTCTATCCGGACATGCTGGTTGCTCAACCGCCGCAACAGCTGAAGGTTGAACAGAGCGGTTCTCGCCTGCGGTTGTCATTTGACCTGCCGGCTAAGGACCTGTCAGGCCGCAAGCTTGAAGACCTGGAGGCGGTACTGGTCGGGCGGCGTGTCTACCAGGAACAGGATTGCATCAGTTGTCAGGATCAGTACCAGAATCTGCAGAAGATTGATCCTGTTTTGCCGGCACCGGCTCAGCGTCATGGCAACCGGATTGTCCTGATTGATGCCGATGTCCGTGCTGGTGAGCGTTATCAGTATCGTCTGCAGACAGTGCAAAAAGGCGGCATAACCGGTAATGCAACGGTCACTGCGGTGACTGCGCTGCTGCCCCCCCCAGCAGCACCCGGGCTCAAGGCCTCCGTAGCATTTGGTGGATTTGTTGTGCTTGATATCACGGGCATGGTGCCACACGGCACCTCCCTGGTTGGGTACACCATCTACCGGGCTGAAGGTGATGGAGCACTTGTGCCGGTTACCTCGCTGGCCAGTGGCATTACCCACTATGAGGATCAGGCGGTACAATGTAATCATACCTATCGTTACGCTGTCAGTACTGTTGTCAAAAGGAGTGACGGGGTTGTTGCGGAAAGCGAATTGTCCGCACCTGTAACCCTGGCGGTCGCGGATGATCCGGGTTAATGGGCTCCCTGATATCGAGACAGTAGAAACACAAATGGCGACCGGATGCCCGGTCGCCATTTGTGTTTCAGCCTTGTAAAGTCGCGTGCGAAATTACTTCGCAACGGTCTCCAGAGCCTTGATTGCAACGTCCTTGTAGGGGTTGGCAAACAGGATGATCAGGCAGACAACCAGAACGTAGATGGCCAGGGACTCGATCATGGCCAGACCGATCATCATGGTGGTCAGGATCTTGCCGGAAGCGCCGGGGTTACGGGAAACGCCTTCAACAGCGCTCTTAACAGCCAGACCCTGGCCGATACCGGTACCGAAAGCGCCAATAGCCATACCAAAACCTGCAGCCAGCATACACATTGTGAAAAAGTTCATCTGTACTACCTCCGTGTGGTGTGTGCTCCTAAACAGTATAGGAGTAAAATGGGATTACGTAAGTCTTAGTGTGCCTCTTCCAGGGAACCCTGGATGTAGATCATGGCCAGCAGCATGAATACAAATGCCTGGATGAATGAAACCAGTACGCCCATCAGCATCATCGGCAGGGGTACCAAGAACGGTGCCAGTGCAAAGAAGATCATCAGAACCAGTTCGTGACCGTTCATGTTGCCGAAAAGACGCAGGGTAAGTGAGACCGGACGGGAGAGGTGACCGATTACCTCGATGAAGAACATCAGCGGGGCCAACCACCAGATCGGACCCATGAAATGCTTCAGGTAGTGAAAGCCGTGGTGCTTGATACCAACCACATGGGTAGCCAGAAATACCACGATTGCACAGGCCGCCGTCGTGTTGACGTTGGCGGTCGGCGGGTAGAAACCGGGTATCAGGCCAATCAGGTTGGACACCAGGATGAAAATGGCCAGTGTGGCGATTAAGGGGAAAAAGGGACGTCCATGCTCGCCCATGGTTTCGACGATCATGTTTTCAATCCCGTCAACCACCACTTCCATGAAGTTTTGTACGCCGCTCGGGATCGTCTTCAGGGCACGGGTTGCAATCAGTGACAGCGCCAGCAACAGCACGATGACCGTCCAAGTATAGACGACTGCGTTTGCAGAGGCGTCAGAGATATGCAGCAGGTGCTGCAGCTTCGTGCTCAGGAATTGGAGAAACAACAACGGGTGGACCATGGGTCAATCTCCTTTATAAAACGCTGAATACAGTGTTAATGCAATGATAACTGCCACTATGACTGACAGCCCGACCAGAAGGGCGATAATGGAAAAATGCCCTGAAGTCAGTACGGCATACAGTATAACGGCGGTAATACTCAGGCGAAGCAGGTAGCGCAGTGCTGCAGAGCCCGCTGTGGGGGAAGCCTGACTGTCAAGCAGTTGGCGTAGTGTCCTGCGCTGCCAGACAAAATTAATAATGGCAATGCTGCCACCAGCCAGAATACCAAGGCCAACCGGCGTCGTGTAGAATAAGAAACCGGCAACTGTTGCAATAAAGAGCAGAATTGCGCTTGATTGCAGAATAACAGTAGGCAGCCTAGCCTCGTTGATCAGTGTCACGGTTCAAATTCTTAATTTCGCGCCGGGTAATGACATACACATTTTTAAATCCGGCAGCGATACCAATCAAAAGAAATAACCAGAAAAACCAGGGTGCTGTACCAAACCAGCGGTCAAGAGTCAGGCCAAACCAGACACCGATGGCAATCGCGAGCACAACCGATATACCCATGCTGGAGACAGTACCGATATTGCGGAAAATGTCACGAAGTTCGCTCATTTCCGCCCCCTGTCAACACGGATTGTATACAAAACCTGTCTCTCATAGCATGGTATGGCTTTCAGTGTCAATTATTTCGTGAATCATCTGATAAGTTTGAAGCATTTACGGGCAGCAGCAATGGTTGTCTCGATGTCCTGCTGGGAATGCGCCGCAGACATAAAGGCCGTCTCAAATTGTGAGGGGGCCAGGTATACCCCTTCTTCGAGCATGGCGAGAAAATATCGGGCAAAGGCCTTGGTGTCGCAGGTTGCTGCAGTTGTCCAGTCAAAGACCTCGTTGGGGCTGAAGAAGGCGCAAAACATGCTGCCTACTCTCGTGGAATACAGTGGATAGCCCGCTTCGCGGGCAGCCAGTGTAATCCCTTCGGAGAGCTGACGGCTCTTTTCCTCAAGCCGATCATAAAATCCCGGCTGTTGCAAAAGTTTCAAGGTCTCAATGCCGGCTGTCATGGCCAAAGGATTGCCTGACAGGGTTCCTGCCTGGTACACCCCCCCGGAGGGGGACAGCGTTTCCATGATCTCACGTTTGCCGCCGAAGGCGCCAACCGGTAGGCCGCCGCCTATGATCTTGCCCAGTGTTGTCATGTCCGGTGTTACGCCATACAGGGATTGTGCACCGCCGTAGGCAACCCGGAAACCGGACATAACCTCGTCAAAGATCAGGATGATGCCTTCGTTGTTGCAGAGCTCCCGCAGGCCTTCAAGGAAGCCGGGGCGGGGAGGGACGGTGCCCATGTTCCCGGCAACGGGTTCGAGAATTATACAGGCGATCTGCCCGCTGTTCTCTGCAATAAGGGCCTTGACGGATGCTAGCGAGTTGTATTCGGCGGTCAGGGTGTGTTTGGCAAAATCCGCAGGCACGCCTGGTGAGTCTGGTACGCCGAAGGTGGCAGCTCCGGATCCGGCTTTGACCAGCAATGCGTCGGCATGGCCATGGTAGCAGCCGGAGAATTTGAGGATCTTGTCGCGACCGGTATAGCCACGGGCCAGGCGTATGGCGCTCATGGTGGCTTCGGTGCCGGAGCTGACCATACGGACCATCTCAATCGAAGGCACGGCATCGATCACCATCTGGGCAAGCGTGATTTCAAGCTCTGTCGGGGCGCCGAAGCTGGAGCCGTTTTCCATGCATTGTTTTACAGCGTTTACCACCCCGGGAAAACAGTGACCAAGAATCATGGGCCCCCAGGAGCCTACATAATCTATGTAGCTGTTGTCGTCTTCGTCAAAGATATGGCTACCGGAGGCGCGCTTGATGAAGAGCGGGTCTGCGCCAACGGATTTAAAGGCCCGGACCGGGCTGTTAACGCCACCGGGTATGATGCGGCGGGCTTGGTCGAAGAGAATGTGTGAACGGGTGTGGGTCATCGGGTGGCGCCTCCATGGTATGAGCGTGGATCAGTAGTGCTTTTGTACCTGTTGCTGTGTTCTTTTGTCAATTCAGTTCATTTGTCGTGGAAAATCTTGCTTCATTAATACCTAAATAGTCCTCTAGGTCCTGTAAACATTAGCGAAATGAGTATGTTAGATAGTTAAGAATGATTTAATGTAGGCTGAAAAAAACGGGAAAAAGTGCTTGACAACCGATACCCAAATGCAATAGGTTTGCTGCGTTTTGTATACAGTATACCTAAGTAGTGAATGAACGATTGGGGAGGAAATAGCGAATGCTCGGTACCTATCTACCAATTATGCTGCTGATCCTGGTTGCGTTGGCCTTTGGCCTTGGTTCAGTGGTGTTTTCTTCGTTGATTGGCCAAAAGAAGTTCTCAAAGGTCAAGATGGCGCCTTACGAGTGCGGTTGTGAGCCGATCGGAACGGCGCGTGAGCGTTTCCCGATTAAGTTCTATCTGATCGCAATGCTGTTTATCTTGTTTGATATTGAAGCTGTCTTTCTCTATCCCTGGGCTGTCTTGTACAAGAAGCTTGGTGTGTTCGGCCTGGTGGAGATGGGGCTCTTTGTCGTGATCCTGTTTGTTGGTTATATCTATGTCTGGAAAAAAGGAGCACTGGAATGGGAGTAAATCAGCCCCTCGGTGGTAACGTAACCGTTACGTCACTTGACAAGCTGGTCAACTGGGTCAGGAAATCTTCCATCTGGCCGATGACCTTTGGTCTGGCCTGCTGTGCCATTGAGATGATGGCAACTGGTGCATCGCACAACGACCTTGACCGCTTTGGTATCATCTTCCGCGCTTCGCCACGTCAGGCTGACTGTATTATTATTGCCGGTACGGTAACCAAGAAGATGTTGCCGGTCATTCAGACGGTATATGAGCAGATGCCGGAGCCGAAGTGGGTAATTGCCATGGGTGCCTGTGCCTGCTCAGGTGGTATTTTTGATACCTATAGTGTTGTGCAGGGTATTGATGAGGCGCTGCCGGTTGATGTGTATATTCCGGGTTGTCCTCCTCGTCCAGAGGCTCTGTTGTATGGTCTGATGAAGCTGCAGGACAAGATTATGCAGGAGAGTAACTCGTTCGGTTCCGTATTCGGCCTGGGTGAGCGGGTATCCACGGTCTGATTTTCTAGGTTGCTACGAATTCACTATTACTGAAAAGGTTTCGACGCTATGGCAGACACAAATCGCGCCGTTGAAAAACTGCAAGGGAAGTTCGAGGCCTCCATTCTGGAGGTGAAGCAGGATCGTGGTGACTGGATCGTTACAGTCAAGAAAGAGGATATCGTTGCTGTTCTTGCGTTTCTGAAGCAAGAGTGCAAGTTCGATATGCTGACTGATGTAACGGCTGTTGACTATCTCGGTAAGGCTGCTGATCGTTTTATGATGGTCTACCAGTTGACATCGGTGCCATTCAAAGACCGGCTGCGTATCAAGGCACCAGTTGCAGAGACTGACTGTGTTATTGGTAGTGCAACACAGGTCTATGGCTCAGCCAACTGGCTTGAGCGTGAGGTCTTTGACCTGTTTGGCATCCGCTTTGATAAGCATCCGGATCTGCGTCGTATTCTGATGACGCCTGACTGGGAAGGGCATCCGCTTCGCAAGGACTACCCGTTGCAGGGACCTGGCCGTGAGCCGTACAAGGGACGTCTTTCCTGATTAGAACCATTACGCACTTAACGAGCAGACGAGGCTATACATGGCTAACAATGAAATCATGACTATTAACATGGGGCCGCAACACCCCAGTACCCACGGCGTTTTGCGCATGGTGATCGAGCTGGATGGTGAGACCATTCTTAAGATTGATCCGGATATCGGCTACCTGCATCGTGGTGTCGAGAAGCTCTCCGAGCACCGCACCTATCATCAGACGTTGCCATTGACAGACCGTCTTGATTATCTGGCACCAATGAGCAATAACCTTGGCTATATGCTGGCAGTTGAAAAGCTGTTGGGCATCGAGGTGCCGGAGCGGGCTCAGACGATCCGTATCATTATGACTGAGCTGACCCGTCTTCAGTCCCACTTGGTCTGGCTGGCCTGCCACGCACTTGATATCGGTGCCATGACCGTCTTTATCTACGCCTTCCGTGAGCGTGAAGTAATCATGGAGACGTATGAACTGATCTCCGGTGCCCGGATGACCTCCAACTTCTTCCGTGCCGGTGGCCTGTCTCAGGATGTGCCTGCTGAGTTTGAAAAGAAGGTACGTGATTTTGTGGCCGAGATGCCTGGCTTCATTGATACCTATGAAGGGCTGCTGACTGGTAACCCGATCTGGCGCAAGCGTACCATCGGCAACGGCGTCATCTCTGCTGAGGATGCCACTGACATCGGTATTACCGGACCTGCGCTCCGCGGATCTGGTGTCGATTTTGACCTGCGTCGTGATATCCCCTACGCCGGTTACGAGAACTACCAGTTCAAGGTTCCTACCGGCAAGAACTGCGATACCTTTGATCGCTATCAGGTGCGTCTGATTGAAATGCGTGAGTCCTGCAAGATTGTCAACCAGGCTCTTGAGCGTCTCAAGCCCGGCCCTGTGCTGGCTGATGCCCCGCAAGTTTGTTACCCGCCTAAAGATTCCGTCTATAACAGTATTGAAGGCCTGATTCACCACTTCAAGATCGCCAGTGAGGGCTACCCGGTTCCTGAGGGTGAGGTCTACATGGGGGTTGAGGCACCTAAAGGTGAGCTGGGTTTCTATCTGGTCAGTGATGGTAGCAGCAAGCCCTATCGTATGAGGGTACGTCCACCTTCATTTGTCAACCTGCAGGCCATTGAGAAGATGGCAAAGGGTGCCATGCTGGCAGACCTTGTTGCAATCATCGGTACGCTGGACATCGTGTTGGGTGAGATTGACCGCTAAACTGAGACCGAAAAGGGAGGCCGCAGATGAGTGAAGCGGTTGCAGTTACAGAAAGTGCCGAAATGGAAGAGCCTGTCATCGACTTGGCTCTTGCAGAAGAGGTAATTCAAAAATACAAGGATATCCCTGGCAACCTGATGCCAGTGCTGCAGGGTATTCAAGATGCCTATGGGTATGTGCCACGCATCACTGTTGATTATGTGGCCGAGCGTCTGAATGTCTATCCCAGCCAGATCTATGGTGTGTTGACCTTCTATGCTCAGTTCCACCTCAAACCACGTGGCAAGTTTATTATCCGGGTTTGTATGGGGACCGCCTGTCACGTTCTGGGCGCGGAGCGTATTAAAGAGTCGTTTTATGATCGTATCGGTATTGGTCATGCTGAAACGACTCCGGATCGCCGCTTTACGTTTGAACTGGTGGCCTGTCTGGGCGCCTGCGGTATGGCACCGCTTGCCATGGTCAATGATGAGACCTATGGCAAGATGACAGTTCAAAAGGTAGATGAGATCATCAAGGAATATTCTTCGCTCCCGATCTAGTTCGGGACGTTCGTCAGGGGACAGAACACATGGCTGAAGCTATCAAGATATTGATCTGCCAGGGAACGGGCGGCATCTCCGCCGGCGCTAAGAAGGTAGAAGCCGAGTTCAACCGGATCATTGCCGAAAAGGGGCTGAGTGCTACCGTCGGCAAGCGCTGTGATATTGTTAAAACCGGTTGTCGCGGTCTCTGCGCCAACGACGTACTTGTTGATATCGTCGATGACAAGGGCTGTACTACCTATGACTTTGTTCAGCCTGAAGAGGTTGCCAAGCTTGTAGAAGAACATATTGTTGCTGGCGAGCCGAATGAGAAGCGCAAAGCCAAGCCTTACTATAACAAGTTTGTTGATGCTCAGCGTCGGATTGTTATGTCGGGTTGCGGTCAGATTGATGCAGAGTCGATTGATGCCTACCTTGCAACAGACGGTTTTAAGGCGATTGAAAAGTGCATCAAGACCATGAAGCCTGCCGAAGTTACCGAAGAGGTGAAAAAATCAGGCCTGCGCGGTCGGGGGGGCGGCGGTTTTCCTACCGGCTTGAAATGGTCTTTCTGTGCAGCTTCACCAGGACACCATAAATATATCATCTGTAACGCCGACGAAGGTGATCCAGGCGCCTTTATGGACCGTTCAATTCTCGAAGGTGACCCGTACTGCCTGATTGAAGGCATGATGATTGCCGGTTATGCCATCGGTGCACAATTTGGTTATGTCTATGTGCGGGCTGAATATCCTCTGGCCATTGACCGTCTACAGAAGGCGATTGATGTCTGCTATGAAAAGGGCTATCTGGGCAAAAACTGCATGGGGCTCGGTTTCGAGTACGATATGCGGATTAAAAAAGGAGCGGGCGCCTTTGTATGTGGTGAGGAAACCGCTCTGATGGCCTCCATTGAAGGAGAGCGTGGTATGCCTCGTCCCCGTCCGCCTTTCCCGGCGGTCAAGGGCCTCTGGCAACACCCATCCAACATCAACAACGTTGAAACCTTTGCAAACGTTCGCCACATCATTAACAACGGTGCTGAGTGGTATGCGGCAATCGGAACAGAGACCACCAAGGGTACCAAGATCTTTGCGGTAACCGGTAAGGTTAAGCATACCGGTCTGGTTGAAGTGCCGGCTGGTATGAAGGTGCGTGAGGTTATCTACGACGTTTGCGGTGGTATCCTCAATAACCGTAAATTCAAGGCAGTTCAGGCCGGTGGCCCATCGGGCGGCTGTATCCCGGCAGAAATTCTTGACACCCCGGTTGATTATGACTCCCTGATCAAGGCTGGTGCCATGATGGGATCGGGTGGTCTGGTTGTTATGGACGAAACCACCTGTATGGTCGATGTGTCAAAATTCTTCCTGACCTTTACCCGGATGGAGTCGTGCGGTAAGTGCGTTCCCTGCCGGATCGGTCTGAAGGCGATGCTGGATATATTGATCAGAATTACCGAAGGCAATGGTCGTGAGGGTGATCTGGAGACATTGATTGACCTTGGTACTACGATTAAGCAAGCCTCTTTGTGCGGTCTCGGTCAGACAGCACCTAACCCGGTACTCTCCACCATTCGTTACTTCCGCGATGAGTATGAGGCGCATATCACCGATAAACGCTGTCCTTCAAACTCCTGTAAAGAACTGCTGCTCTGGCAGATCGTTGAGGATAAGTGTGTCAAGTGCGGTGCCTGCAAGAAAGCCTGTCCGGTTGATGCGATTGTCTGGGAAAAAGGTCAAATCGCCTATCTGGATAAAGAAAAGTGCACCAAGTGTAAGTCCTGTTATGACGCCTGCCGTTTCATGGCGATTGAGTAGACGGTTCCTAGAGACAACTTACGTAAGACGAGGTTGAGATGGTCACTCTGACGATAGATGACAAGCAGGTATCAGTAGAAAAGGATGCAACGATTTATGATGCTGCCAAAGCCGCTGGCATCAATATTCCGATCCTTTGCCATGACAAGAAGCTGAAGCCCTTTGGCGCCTGCCGTATGTGCCTGGTGGAAGTTGAGCAGATGAAGGGACGCTTGATCCCTGCCTGTACGACACCGGTTACTGAAGGTATGATCGTCCGCAGCAGCACACCACCAGTTGATAAGGCTCGTAAACTGGTTTTGGAGCTGTTGATGCTCAACCATCCACTTGACTGCCCTGTTTGTGACAAGGGTGGTGATTGTGAACTGCAGAACCTTGCCTATGATCACAAGGTCAACTCCAACCGTTTGGCCGATGAAAAATTCCATCATGAAATCGACTATAACAATCCACTGATTGAGCGCGATCAAAACCGTTGTGTGCTCTGTGGTAAATGCGTCCGTATCTGTGATGAAATTGTGGCTCGTGGCGCTCTTACCTTCATTAGCAGGGGTATTGAGACCAAGATCGGCACGGAGTTTGACGGTCCGCTCAGCTGTGAGTTCTGCGGCTCCTGTATCTCGGTCTGCCCTGTAGGTGCGTTGCTTGCTCGCCCCTTTAAATTCAAATCCCGTTTCTGGGCTATGACAAAGAAGAAGTCGGTCTGCGGTTATTGCGGAACCGGTTGTAACGTCACCCTTGGTGTTAAGGATAACAAGGTGTTAACGACGGTCTATGATGAAAACCAGGGTTTCCATAATGGTCAACTCTGTGTGCGTGGCCGTTTTGGCTATCAATTCATTAGCTCTGACAAACGTCTTAAAAATCCGCTGATTCGCAAGAATGGTCAACTGGTGGAGGCTGGCTGGGATGAGGCCCTGTCGCTGGTTGTTGAGCGTTTGAAGGGGGCCGGTTCTGCTGCTGCAGCCCTTGCAACCCCACGCATGACCAATGAAGAACTGGTGCTGTTGAAACAGTTGATGACCCAACAGGTCGGTTCACAGAATATTGATCATTCAGCCGGTTATGGCCATGCAGCGGTTTCTGAAGGGCTTGGCAAGAGCCTTGGTGTGGCCGCTTCTTCAGCAACGATTCTTGATATTCAGAAGAGCAATCTGATTCTGGCCATTAAGACCGATGTCTATGAGACCCACCCGGTAGTCGGTTTTGAAATTAACATGGCTGTCAAGAACAAGGGCGTCAGTCTTCAGATTGTATCAGACAAGCGTGGCAAACTGTCCCGGCTGCCTGGGGCAAATCTGCTGCTTAACAAGCCCGGCAGTGATGTTGCTTTGCTGAATGCCGTTGCAAAGGTGCTGGTCGATGAGAATCTGGCAGTTACTCCGGCAACCGCCGAACTTGCTGCTGCACTGAATGATTTTACCCCGGAAAAGGTTGCCGAGCTTACCGGTGTTGCTGCTGATGCCATTCGTGAGCTGGCTCGTGCCTATGCCGCTGCTGAGAAGGCTATCATTCTCTTTACTGCAGGGCTTGCCTATCCTGGTGCTGATGCACAACTGGCCCACGCCGCTGCCAATCTGGCTATTCTGGGTGGCAAGCTGGGCAAAGAGGGCTCCGGTATTCTTGCACTTCAGGAAAAGAATAACAGCCAAGGTGCACTTGATGTTGGCTTTATTCCTGGCGAGGGTGGTCTGGATGCCCAGCAGATCCTTGCCGGTTGTGTCAATGGCAGCATCAAGACACTGCTGATCGCCGGTGAAAATCCGGTGGTCTCCTATCCTGGCCAGTTGTCGGTTAAGAAGGCCCTTGATGCTGTTGAGTTCCTTGTGGTTGCAGATCTGTTCCTGACCGAGACAGCCCAGATGGCTGATGTAGTGCTGCCGGTCTGCTCCTATGCAGAAAAAGAGGGCACTTTTACCTCGACTGATCGCAGGGTGCAAAAGATCTCAGCCGTCATACCGGCTGTTGGTCAGAGCCGCTCTGAGTTTCGGGTCTATGGCGAGCTGATCCGTCAACTCGGTGGGCAACCTGCAGCCACTCCAGCAGAGGCATTTGCACAGATTTCCGCCTATGCCGGAATTTCATATCTTGAGCTTGGCGAAGCTGGTGCATTCCCCTCGCTTAAGCTGCAGCCGGTACAGGTTGTTCCTAAGGCAACCACCACAGCTGTTGAGCCCGGCAAGTTTGCCTTGCTGACCGGCGCTGCCCTGTATCACTGCGGAACCATGTCACTGCATGGAGAGGGAACCGTATCCGTCTGTGGTGAGGCCTATGTTGAGCTTTCACGCAGCGATGCGGCAAGAATGAATATTATCGAAGGTGCGGAAGTAAAGCTGACGTCAGCCACCGGTACGGTTTGCGTTAAGGCGCGGATTTCTCCGCGGATGCCTGAGGGAGTTGTTTTTGCCCCGTATCACTTTGCCGATGCATCAATTAATACTGTCTGGTCTGGTGCTGCTGTAACTGGCGTAACCATTTCCAAGTAACGATTTGTCTGAGTCTTAACGCTACCAGAGAAGGAAGAGGGACCGATGGGAATCGAGATTCTAGGACTGCCGCTGTACTACTACATCGCCATGGTGGCCAAGGTGCTGATCGCGTTTGTATTCGTGCTTCTTACCGTGGCTTATGCGACCTATGCCGAGCGTAAGATAATCGGCTGGATGCAAGTACGGATCGGACCGAACCGGACAGGACCAATGGGGTTGTTGCAACCGATTGCAGACGGCTTGAAGCTCTTTTTTAAGGAAGAGATTATACCGTCAGAAGCGAACAAGTTTGCCTTTCTGCTTGCGCCGCTTGTTGCACTGATTCCGGCCTTTATTACATTCGCCGTCATCCCGTTCGGGGACACAATCAAGATCTTTGGCTACGATGTGCCATTGCAGATTGTCGGCTACTATGACGCTGGTGTCGGTAAAGTCGTGGATATGAATGTCGGCGTTCTGTACGTTCTTGCCATGTCTTCACTGGGTGTGTACGGGATCGTGCTGGCCGGTTGGTCATCTAACAGCAAGTACTCCCTGATCGGCGGTCTGCGTTCATCAGCCCAGATGATCTCGTATGAACTTGCAGCCGGACTGGCTATTATCCCTGTCTTTATGCTGGTTGAGTCCCTTTCATTGCAGGAGATTATCAAGGCTCAGGCAGGCATGAAGTGGTTTATCTGGAACAGCCCGATGACCTTTGTTGCCGGTATGATCTTCTATGTTGCGACGCTGGCTGAAGTCAACCGGACACCATTTGACCTTCCGGAGGCTGAAACAGAGCTGGTTTCCGGTTTCTGTACCGAATACTCTTCCATGAAATACGCCATGTTCTTTATGGCTGAGTATGCCAACATGGTAACCGTCAGTGCTGTTATGGTAACCCTGTTCCTTGGTGGCTGGGATGGGCCTTTTGTAAGCGCCATACCTTGGCTTTCCCCGCTCTATTTCATTGCCAAGGTTTATTTCCTGATGTTCCTGGCCATGTGGATCAGGGCCACCCTGCCCCGTTATCGCTATGACCAGCTGATGCATCTGGGCTGGAAGGTAATGCTGCCAACAACACTGGCCCTGATCGTAATAACTGCTATTGCTGGCCATTTCGGCTTCTATACCTTTAGCGGTTTGTTCGGAAACTAGACCAACTCGGTTGCCTTCAGAGCCAATAAAGAACTAAAGCAATAAAAAGGACGACGTTATGCCGAATCCGTTTACACCAATAATGCAAGGAATGAAAATCACGCTGGGTCACGTGTTCAAAAAACCGGTTACCCTCATGTATCCTGAAGAGCGCCCCAAGGTTGCCGAGCGTTTCCGTGGTTTGCATGCGCTGAAAGTTTCCCATAACAAGGCTAAGTGTGTTGCCTGCTATCTTTGTCCGACTGTTTGTCCTGCAAAATGTATTACGGTTGAGGCGGGCGAGGATGCAAATCACGACAAGTTTGCAGCCAAGTACGAAATAGATATGCTGCGCTGTATCTTCTGCGGCTACTGTGTTGAAGCCTGTCCGGTTGATGCACTGAAGATGACCGGTGAGTTTGAACTGGCCAACTATCGTCGCGAAGACTTTGTTTTTACCAAGGAACGACTTTTAGAAAAGAAATAAAGGAGCGCTGTACATGGACATCTCATCTGTCTTCTTTGCCCTCGTCACTGTAGTGGCCATAGTATCGGCCCTGATGGTCGTGACCTGCAAGAACCCGATCAACAGTGCGCTCTCTCTGGTGCTGACGTTCTTCTGCCTGGCAACCTATTATGCCATGCTGAACGCTCCCTTTATGGCCGCTGTTCAGATCATAGTTTACGCCGGCGCTATCATGGTTCTGATTATCTTCACCATCATGCTGCTGAATATCAGGGTTGATGCAAACAAGAAAGGCTCGCATCAGATTGCCCTGGGCAGTGTTATCGGAATTGTCACACTACTGCTTTCAGGTCTGTTTCTGACCCGGGGTAAGGTGTCACAACCTGTAGGTCAGATTACTTCAGAGCTGATCAACAGCACGGGGCATACCGAGCTGATTGGTAAGGTAATGTTTACCGACTTCCTGCTTCCTTTTGAAGTAACATCGATCCTGCTGCTGGTAGCCATTGTCGGCGCAGTGATCCTGGCCAAGAGAAAACTCTCCTAGAGGTGTCGTTACCATGGATAATCTGAGCAACTATCTTATTGTCAGCGCCGTACTGTTCTCCATCGGCACCATCGGGGTTCTAACCCGTAAAAATGCCATTGTGGTCTTCATGTGCATTGAGTTGATGCTGAACGCTGTTAACCTGACTTTTGTCGCCTTTTCACGCCACCTTGGCAACCTTGACGGTCAGATTTTTGTATTCTTTATTATGACCGTTGCTGCCGCTGAGGCTGCTGTCGGCTTGGCCCTGTTTATTGCCTTCTTCAATAACCGCGAGTCAATTGATATTGATGATGCCAACCTGATGAAGTGGTAGTCGGCTTGCAGCACTAAGCAATAGTCCGAATTTGAACCTGTAATGACGAGATAAAGGAGTAGCTCAATGTTCGACAATGTGTGGCTGATACCACTGTTTCCCCTGATCGGTTTCTTGATTAACGGTCTCCTGGGGAAAAAGATCAAGAACGAGACGGTCATTGGTAGCATCGGCGCTCTTGCCGTATTTGCTTCCTTCATCGTGTCGGTTATGACCTTCATCAAGCTGATCGGTCTACCGTCGGCAGAACGGTCAGTAAACGTCAAAATCTTCACCTGGATGACGGCAGGCACCTTTAATGCTGATATCGCCTTTCTGATCGACCCACTTTCTTGTCTGATGTTGTTGGTGGTCACCGGTATCGGTACCTTGATCCACATCTACTCCATTGGTTACATGCATGGCGAAGAAGGTTTTTATCGTTTCTTTGCGTACCTGAACCTGTTTGTGTTCTCCATGCTGCTGCTGGTGACCGGCAACAACCTGTTGCTGATGTTCGTTGGCTGGGAAGGTGTTGGCCTTTGTTCCTACCTGCTGATTGGCTACTACTTTCATAAGAAGTCTGCAGGCGATGCCGGCAAGAAGGCCTTTGTCATGAACCGGGTCGGCGACTTTGGCTTCCTGCTGGGTACTTTCACCCTGTTCTGGTGGCTGGGGCAGAACCACGGTATCTGGACCATCCAGTTTACCGAGCTGGCCAGTAATGCCAATCTGTTCCCTACCGGTGGCGTGGTAACCATTATCACCCTCTGCTTCTTCCTGGGGGCAACCGGTAAGTCCGCACAGATTCCGCTCTATACCTGGCTTCCGGACGCGATGGAAGGCCCGACACCGGTTTCCGCCCTGATCCATGCTGCTACCATGGTTACCGCTGGTGTGTACATGATTGCCCGGATGAGCTACCTGTTTATCCGCTCTCCTGAAACCATGATGACGGTTGCTGTAATCGGTGCCTGTACTGCCTTCTTTGCTGCAACCATTGGTACTGCACAGAACGATATCAAGCGGGTACTGGCGTATTCAACGGTTTCACAGCTCGGTTACATGTTCCTTGCCATGGGTGTTGGCGCCTTTACTGCGGGTGTGTTCCACCTGATGACCCATGCATTCTTCAAGGCCTGTCTGTTCCTTGGTTCCGGTGCTGTCATCCACTCCATGCACGGTGCACTGCATCATGTACATTCACATGATGACGCACAGGATATGCGTAACATGGGTGGGCTTGCCAAGTATATGCCCATGACTTACGGCACGTTCCTGCTTGCCACCATTGCCATTGCAGGTATCCCCGGTTTCTCCGGTTTCTTCTCCAAGGACGAGATCCTCTGGCAGGCCTTTGCCAACCCGTTGCATGGCGGCCTGAACATGCTGCTCTGGGGTCTGGGTGCCTGTGCTGCTCTGATGACCGCCTTCTATATGTTCCGTCTGGTGTTCATGACCTTCCACGGCACTTGCCGGATCAAGCCCGGTGCTGAAAAGCATCTGCACGAATCACCGATGGTTATTGTCTTTCCGCTGATTGTGCTGGCAATACTCTCCGTTGTTGGTGGTTATATCGGTCTGCCAAAACTGATTGGTGACCTGTTTGGCGGTATTCCCAACTATCTTGAGCACTACCTTGAGCCGGTATTTGCCAATGCTAATACCTACATGCAGGCTCATACTCACCAAGCACATCACGGTCATGCACTTGAGTGGGGTCTGATGGGTACCTCTGTGGTAATTGCAGTGGTTGGTATCAGCGTTGCCTATCTGCTTTACATCGCAAGTCCTGAAATACCCAAGAAGTTCACCAGCGCATTCCCTGCTCTGCATCGCGCTGTCTATAACAAGTGGTACATTGACGAACTGTATGACTTCCTGATCGTCAACCCTTGCAAGGCTCTCGGCCGGTTCCTCTGGAAAGGCTTCGATGTCCTGGTTGTTGACGGTATTGTTAATGGTGTTGCCCACGTGGTTATGGCATTTGGTGGCGTTATCCGCTACATGCAAACCGGTCAGATCTACAATTATGCCTGGTCCATGGCCTTCGGTGTGGTTGTAATCATCGGCTACTACCTGTTCAAGTAACTAACCTTCTGTAATTTGTACTAAAGGAGCAGATTCGATGAGTAACATTCTGAGCGTGATGACCTTCCTGCCCATCGTGGGGGTACTTCTGCTGCTCTTCATCCCCAAGGGGAGCAATGGAGCACTGCGCAGTGTCGCCTTAGTGACCACGGTGGTCACATTTATAGCCAGTTTGCCAATTCTGACCGGCTATCAAACCAATGCAGAGTATCAGTTTGTTGAGAATGTACCCTGGATTGCCGCCGGGCCCTTTGCCATGCGCTACAATATCGGCATTGACGGTATCAGTCTCTGGCTGGTTATTCTTACAACCTTTATTATGCCTATTGCCGTACTCTCCACCTGGACTGCGGTTGAGGACAAGGTCAAGGAGTACATGATCTGCCTTCTGATCCTTGAAACGGCAATGCTGGGCGCGTTTATTTCATTGGATCTGTTCCTGTTCTACATCTTCTGGGAGTTGATGCTGATCCCGATGTACTTCATGATCGGTATCTGGGGTGGCAAAAACCGGCTTTACGCAACAGTCAAGTTCTTCATCTACACCCTTGTCGGTTCGTTGCTGATGCTGGTAGCTCTGATCTACCTCTATTTCCTGGGTACCAAGACAGGCATTACCGATTTCAGTCTGGTTCACTTCTTTGATCTCAAGATCGACCCTGCAACACAGACCTGGCTGTTTGCCGCCTTTGCTCTGGCCTTTGCCATCAAGGTGCCTATGTTTCCGGTCCATACTTGGTTGCCTGATGCTCACACCGAGGCTCCGACTGCAGGTTCTGTAATCCTGGCCGCCATTATGCTGAAGATGGGTACCTACGGTTTTATCCGCTTTGCTATGCCTCTCTTCCCGGAGGCTACCCAGCAGTTTACGCCACTGATTGCGACACTTGCAGTGATCGGTATTATTTACGCTGCTTTGGTGGCAATGGTACAAGAGGATGTAAAAAAGCTGGTTGCGTACTCATCGGTTGCTCACCTTGGTTTTGTGATGCTCGGCCTGTTTGCCCTCAACGAGCAGGGCGTTACTGGCGCGCTGCTGCAAAACCTGAATCACGGCATCTCAACCGGTGCACTGTTCCTTATCGTTGGCTTTATCTATGAGCGTCGTCACACCCGTCTTATCACGGATTTCGGTGGCCTCTCCAAGCAGATGCCGATCTTTGCTGTCATCTTTATGATCGTTACCCTGTCCTCAGTTGCACTTCCAGGTACGAACGGTTTCGTCGGCGAGTTCCTGATTCTGGTCGGTGGTTTCGAAAGCAGTCTGCGCTGGTGGACAATCGTTGCTTCAAGTGGTGTCATCTTTGCTGCCGTCTACATGCTCTGGATGTTCCAACGTGTTATGTTCGGTGAATTGGATAATCCTAAAAACCAGGCGCTGCTTGATCTGAATGCGCGTGAAATTGCAATTATGGTTCCGTTGCTGGTTATGATTTTTGTGCTGGGCGTCTATCCCAACCCCTTCATTGAAAAGATGACTCCTTCAATTAAGAAGGTGATTGCCCATACCAGAATTGAGCCGGTCACTACTGCAAAGGTTGCCGTACCTGCGGTTGCACCCGCTGCTGAAACTGCACCTGCTGACCATGCTGCACCGGTGCAGCCTGTAACTGAACCCGCCGCTGCCAAGCCGGCTGCCCACTAGTTGAACGAGTTAATGCCCTGGAGGATTGTTAAATGGATATCAATGTAGCTCAACTCTTTCAGACGATTAACCTGAATGTCATCATGCCTGAGGTCATACTCTCAGTGCTCGGTATGGCGCTTCTTCTGGTTAACGTCTTCGTTCCCTCCAAGTCCAAAGGCTATCTCGCCTGGCTGAGCCTGATCGGTATTGTCGGTGCAGGTTTTGCCGCAGTAACCGGCTGGGGTACGACTGTTTCAAGTTTCAGCGATTCAGTGGTGCTGGATAATTTTGCAATCTTCTTCAAGATTATCTTCCTGTTGGCTGCAGGCCTTGCTGTACTGATCAGCGATCAATACATGTCCCGTGAAGAGTGTAACCACGGTGAGTTGTATCCAATCATCCTGTTTACTACTGTTGGTATGATGTTGATGGCTGCTGCAACAGATCTGATGACCATCTTCCTCGGTCTGGAACTGATGTCCATCTCGTTGTATGTGCTGGCAGGCTTTAATCGTGATAGTATCAAATCCAATGAAGCCGGCATGAAATATTTTCTGCTGGGCGCCTTTTCAACCGGTTTCCTGCTCTACGGTATGGCGCTCATTTATGGTGTCACCGGTACGACCCGTGTTGCCAAGATTGCCTCACTTGTCACTCAGGTGGGCGGCGCCAGCAACACCATGCTGTTAATCGGCATGTTCCTGATGCTTACCGGCTTCCTGTTCAAGATTGCTGCCGCTCCGTTCCATATGTGGACTCCTGATGTCTACGAAGGTGCTCCTACCCCAATGACCGCCTTCATGTCTGCAGGCCCGAAGGCCGCTGGCTTTGCCGCCATGTTGCGTCTGTTGCTGGTTGCATTCCCTACTATGATCGCCGACTGGAGTGACCTGCTCTGGATTCTTGCTGTACTTACCATGACGGTTGGTAACTTCACCGCGCTTCGTCAGGACAACATCAAACGGATGCTGGCGTACTCTTCAATTGCCCATGCCGGCTATTGTCTCGTAGGTTTTGCCTCCGGAACGGCAACAGGTACCTCAGGTATCCTGTTCTATATGCTCTCCTACACCTTTATGAATATCGGCGCATTTGCGGTGATTGTCCTGGTAGGTAAGAAGGGCGAGCCTAACGGCACTGTTATGGATTATGCCGGTCTTGGCCATAAGCGCCCCTTGCTTGCACTTGCCATGACTGTTTTTATGTTCTCGCTGGCCGGTATGCCTCCTACTGCAGGCTTTATCGGTAAGTTCTATCTCTTCTCCGGTGCTGTGCAGGCCGGTTATATCTGGCTGGCCATTATCGGTGTGCTGAACAGCGCAGCGTCTGTGTACTACTACCTGCGTGTGATTGTGTACATGTACTTTAAGCCTGGCGAGGAAGAGTTTGACTGGTTCAATGTTACGGCACCTGTGGCCCTTGCGCTGGTTGTCTCTGCAGCTGGTTCACTGATTCCGGGTATTATCCCCTCCATGATCCTCCAGTTTGCTCAACAGGCCGTAAAGTTGATCTAGCGCTGTTACTGACTATATGCACAAAAAAGGCGCCACCGTTTCCGGAGGCGCCTTTTTTGTGTATGGCGGAGGTACACAGGAATCGAACCTGCCAAAGGAGTTTCTCACCCCTCTCAACGGTTTTGAAGACCGCGCGGGCCACCAGCGCCCGACGTACCTCCTGATACTATAGTTAAGATCACTCGTATGATACAGGAAAGGGCTAGATGGAATCTAGCCCTTTTGAATGGCGCGCTTGGAGAGATTCGAACTCCCGACACCCAGATTCGTAGTCTGGTACTCTATCCAGCTGAGCTACAAGCGCATATTAACAATGTAAGTGGCGGAGAGAGAGGGATTCGAACCCTCGATACCGGTTTCCCAGTATACTCGCTTAGCAGGCGAGCGCCTTCGACCTACTCGGCCATCTCTCCCTGTGCAAAAGGACTTACAGCTATACTTGATTCGGGTAATAAATGCAAGATTTTTCTGGTTGCATGGTGCAGCTGGCTAACTTTTAGCGACCCTTTTTTAGGTCAACTAGGATTAACTTGGCTACAGCCTTTAGGGTTTCAAAAACGCCTTCTCCGGTTGAAGCACAGGCTTCAAAATCTGGCACGTTCGTAGGGTTCAGCTCCCTGCGCAGTTCTTCAACGGAAACGGCATTGGGCAGGTCTCGCTTATTGTACTGGACTACGTAGGGCAGCTTGTCGAGGTCATAGCCCTGTTCTTTCAGGTTGTGACGAAGGTTGTCGAGTGACTCGATGTTGGCATCCATTCGCTCTTCTTGGGAGTCTGCGACAAAGACAATGCCGTCAACTCCTTTAAGGATCAGTTTGCGGGAAGCGTCATAAAAGACCTGGCCAGGCACCGTGTACAGGTGAAAGCGGGTTTTGAAGCCTCTGATTTCGCCAAGTGCCAGTGGCAGGAAGTCAAAGAAGAGGGTTCTTTCTGTCTCCGTTGCCAGGCTGATCATCTTGCCCTTGGCCTCTGGAGCTGTTTTTGCGTAAACATGCTGCAAATTGGTGGTTTTGCCGCAAAGGCCTGGCCCGTAATAGACAATTTTGCAGTTTATTTCGCGTGAAGCATAGTTGATGAATGACATTGCAGCGTACCTCGGCGGAACTGGTTAGCTGAACAGGTTGTCGATATCGTCGTCCGTGATTTCGGCAAAAGGAAATGAGGTGCCTGACTTGACTTTCTCGTCTGACTTCTTCATCAGCTTTTCGAAAATCACGGAGAGTTCTTCAGAGGCCTTTTTGACCCGTAACCTTACCAGTCCGAGCGAAGAACGATTATCAAACAACACAACCAGAATGACGCGGCCGCCAACTATGGAAATATGTAGGTTGTCTTTCTCTCCTTCATGGAAGAGGATGGAGAACTCTTTTTCGCCGATCAGTTTTGCAAGACCGCCAGTTGCGGCAATGTTGCCAGCGGTAAGTGACGCAAGTGAAGTTGTGTCAAACCGCTCAGTCTCGCCGACGCCTGAAATCAACTGGCCGTTTTTATCGACAAGGAAGATAACCTTTGAGTTTGAATCTTTGAGGAGTCGCTCAATGACAATATTGATTTCCTGAAACTCTTCATCATACATGACCATCTGCGAGTTGGACATGCGAATCTCCTTATCTGCCAGCAACGAGTCGGCTGTGTAACACAACCACCGAATTTGTATAGCAGAACAGTGCTTCTGATTCAAGCTCATTTAACCGCAGATCACTCGTTATCACAGACTGCTTCAGGACGCGCTTGAGTTTTGAGCTAATATCAAATACGATGAAAAAAATTAGTAAAAAATGGAGGCTGCATGGCGTCTGACTATATACCTAAATGGATTGCCTGGGAGACAACGCAAAAATGCAATCTGCGTTGTGTGCACTGCCGCTGTTCCTCTGAATCAACCTCGTCCGAAGGTGATTTTACAACCGCTGAGGGTAAACGCTTGCTCGAAGAGATAGCGGCGTTTTCAAAGCCGGTCGTGGTGCTTTCGGGTGGCGAACCGCTGATGCGTCCGGATATCTTTGAACTGGCTGAACATGGAACCTCGCTCGGCCTGAGGATGTGCATGGCAACCAACGGGGCGCTGGTCACTGATGAGGTCTGTCATAAGATGAAGCAGGCCGATATCAAGATGGTGTCACTATCGCTGGATGGTTCGACTGCGGCGGTGCATGATGATTTCCGTCAGTGTGCCGGTGCGTTTGAGGGGGTTGTTCGCGCAGCAGACGCGTTTCGGCGTAACGGTCAAAAATTTTTGATCAATTCATCGTTTACCAAGCGTAACCAGCATGACATCGCTGAAACCTTCAAGCTTGCCAAGTCCCTTGGGGCAACAGCATGGTATATGTTCATGATCGTGCCGACCGGGCGCGGCGAAGAGATTATGAACGAACTGATCAGCAAAGAGGATTACGAGGAGATACTGGAGTGGCACTATCAGCAGGAGAAGCTGGAGGATGATATTCTGATGCGTCCCACCTGTGCACCCCACTACTATCGTTTTGTGCCTCAACGGGCAAAGCAGGAGGGGATCAAGTTTGAGCGCAGAAGCCTCACCTTCTCAACGGGCGGGGGAAAAGGCTGTATTGCCGCACAAAGCATTTGTCTGATTGACTGTTTTGGTAATGTCAAGCCCTGCTCGTATTTCCACCGGGTGGCTGGAAATGTTAAGACAACCCCCTTCCGGGAGATCTGGGAGAATTCGGAGATATTTAAGGATCTGCGTGATTTCAAGGCGTATAAAGGGAAGTGTGGAGAATGCGAATTTATTAATGTCTGCGGAGGCTGCCGGGCCAGGGCTGATGCGGTCTATGGTGACTATATGGCTGAAGAGCCGTTCTGCAACTACGTGCCAATTCGATTGCAGAAGTAATTTCATGTTGACAGGCGTCGCGACTACGGCTATAAACAAAAGCTCTTCGCCCAGATAGCTCAGTAGGTAGAGCAGTGGACTGAAAATCCACGTGTCGCTGGTTCGACTCCGGCTCTGGGCACCATCAAAATCAAAAGGGTTACGCTGACAAGCGTAACCCTTTTTCTGTATGACAATCCACACATGCGCCGGTGACATGATTTACACCCATACGGGAGGCCACTCGTTGCGGCGAAATGGTATCCAGCCCTGTTCATGGGCCATCACCTGACAGACACACAATATCCGTGCTGCCAGAGACAGCTGCTCAGTCGGTCAGATCCCATCTGCTGCAGTATGCCAATGAAAGCGTCGTTTCATGCGCCGTTAGAGGGCAGGCTGCGCCCCCACTGGGTGTGAGAACGATCTGCAGGTTGACACTCCACTCGTCAATGGTAGTCTTGTCATGAGCAGCAGCTAAAGGGGGGTGCGTAAATGCCAAAAAGATGCCTGATTCTGTTCCTGATTCTGTTTGTCTTGTCTCCATCCATCTCATGTGCCCGGGGTGCGATTGCTGTTGATGACAGCCGGGGAGAGGGGGCGCTGATATTTGCCATAGTGGTTGGGGCCTCTTCTGATAATGAAGCAGCTAAGGCCGCGCTCTCAAAATGTATCTCCAAGGGCGGGACCAAGTGCCAGGTGTTGCAGACTTTTGAGCGGTGTGGTGCTGTTTCCGCCTCGAGCAAGTCATATGGAATCGGTTGGGGTATCAGGGGGAGAAATGCACGGATAATGTCGCTTCGCAACTGCGGGAGTGATGAATGTAGTGTGGTTGACAACCAATGTGAAGATTACTGACCTCCTATGGCCCTGCTGCGCTGGGGCAGTGCCTGCGTAGCAGGGAGATCCTCTATGCAACGCGTGATGCCCTGTAGGGGGGTATGAGGCTCGGTCCAATTCTCCAAAGATCAAAAGCCACGATTGCTCGTGGCTTTTGTGTTTCACCGGGCTACGCCGGATTGCTGTATGGGGGGCAGGGATTCGAATAATGATGTAATATACTGTTATCAATATAAAATATTATTCACTCAGCTAAACACACCAACATAAATACCAACATAATATTTGCGTACCCTGCCATGGAACCGCCGCCGGGTGCCGTCATCACAGACAGATTGGATTATCCAAGACCGGATTTCTTACGCCTTGAATCTATTATTTCATCGTGTTTTGAAAGCTGAATATTCATCAGAACTGTTGGCAGCTTAAGTGACAACATAAATGCTGTAACTGCGGTACCGAGATATACGTGCTCAAGGTATACTGAAAGGCTTGGAAATTTCTTTTCAATCAGACTTGATATAAAGATGAGTCCCAAGGTGAGTAGATACGCCTTACCTTGCCTTGCCCTGTCACGCCGAACCGTACCGCCTTATGATGTTGTGTATCACTGAAGAACAGCAGCGTCAACTATGCCGCCTTGTCCACCATATCCGTCAAGGCGTCACACTTTCCCCGTCCGTCTGCCGCCAGACAAGCAAGCGAGTGGTAATCTCTCACAGCAGCGTTGTTCTCCAACAAGGTTGCCAGTACATCCAGAATTGATCTCACGTTGTCCAGTTCGTTCAGCACGTTGCTCATGTCTACTTCCTTCCTTTGATTGTTGATTTCCGGCGGCCGTAGGGTCCGCCCAGCTGCATTGCCTCGATAGACTTCTTGACAGCCGCCGGCACAAACTTGTTCGGCCGGCCTGGGATGTATGGCAACGTCCCCCGGCTGCAAAGCTGGCTTATGTACTGCCGCTGCCAGCCGGTCCAGGTGCAAACGTCCTGCGTGTCCCACAAACCACGCTCGTCGGTCAAAAACTCCCGAAGTCGATCGGCGCCGTCTTCGTGTTTCTGTAGGTAAGCGGCCAGCAGTCCGGCCAGTTCACAGAAATCTGATTGTTTCGGTCCCTCATGCATCTCGATCATGCCGCCAGCCTCCCTTCAAGATCACAAATATTGACGTGCAGCCGGTGGTAGCTCTGCCGCTTTTTCAGGTAGCGGATAACAGCCGTCTTGCTGGTTCTGGCAATATTCATCACGGCCCGGCACTGCTCTTGACCCTGACCTTGTAAAAATGACCTGAAGGCCTCCAGCTCTTCCAGAGTGGCTTTACTGGCAATGACACGGATTGCGCCCAGCATTGCGCACACGCATTCGCTGAACAGCTCGTCATGCTCCGGGTCGTCACGGTCGATTCGGTTCTTTGAGGCCAGCGAGCGGACAATACGCCGCCGCAACTCCAACATGGACCTGGCCTGTAGTATCTGCGCTTCATCCAGTCCAAGCCGCTCGGCAACAGTAACTTTACGTTCCAGGCTTTCAGCAGCAGGGACCGACAGCCCGGCGCCGTGGTACTCGCGGTGATATTTCTTCTCCGGCCGCACAACCGACAGCGGCAACATGTGCTGTTCTTCGATTGTCAACACCGGTCTCCGGCTGCAGGTGGCGGTCCTCATGCCTCGGATGGTGTAGCAGCCTGCTGAATAACTGATGATCTCGCAACGCAGTGCTTTGCAATCTTCGGGACGACGATAAAAGGCTATTTCTCCCGGCTCAAACATACATACCCCCAGACACTCGTTTTGTGGTTCGTCTGCCCCAAACGGTAGGGAATATTTTCGCAGTCGTCAACTATAAAATTAAGTAATATCGGACACTTATACGACATACGCTACAGCCTTCGGGTTTACAGCCTTCTGGCATATACGACAATTGCTAACGATTAACGACAGTTAGAGACGATAAACTTTTTTTGTACAAACGAAGTACAAAACACATGAAAATTCAGGTGTCTAGCTGGTGTGGGGCAAACAGATTGCCTGGCTGATCGCTTCAAGGCATGATGAAGACACATAGACGCCATGCGTCGCCAAACCTCGTTTTTGATGGCATACCCTCGGCTTCGCGGCTGGGGGTTTTGTCGTCTTCGGTTATGGTTCTGTATCAGTCCGGGCACAAAAATGCCCCGTAACGGCTGACCAGACCACCACGGGGCTATAACGCTGCACAGGAGGGAGCAGCGTTTAACTGATAGGTGGTAGACCTTGTTTTTGTCTGATCGCGTTGGCGGTCGCAAGTTGTTGCTGCTTTGCCGCGGCTTGCATTTCAGGAAAGCTCATCTTTTCAAGTCCAGGGTGGTCCGGGGACAGGCCGGCGGACATAGCTGCCCTCTGGTGTCCAGACAGATTTGCTGTTGCACGACCGTTTCCTGATGCTGCAGTAACACATGCCTGTGCAAAAACGCCGGTCTTGGGTACTGGTACCGCTGCAGTCTGTGCCGTTGCATGCTGCACATTCCGGGCAATATCTCCGATCGTCGGCATAGTCCCCCACTGACGGGTCGGCGCCGGGACAGTGATTGTGGCCTGTCCGGTCTTGGCAAGATGCTGGTTGAGGGTTGCAAGGGTTTGCTGTGAGAGTGCCGCGGGATTTTTCCGGGCGCGGGCAATCAGGTTATTGAGTTTTGATTTCTGCATGGTGGCGGTACCTTTCGAGTCGTCGGCCTTGGCCGGTTGTTTTTGGTCCGTATACTGCTCTACGAACACTGGTGTTCGATACTTGCCTAATTGACGGACCATCAACTTGCCGTCAGGTGCGACCTGATAAAGCCACTGCGTACCGTCCAGTCGTTCGATGATTTTTGTGGTCGGTGAAAGAGGCTTGTTGTTTCCTGGTTTCGCCTGCTTGAGCTTCAGCATAATTTTCCGCTTGTTCCGTTCGCTCGACTGTACTGGTCTTGGCTTGTGGCGCTGCTTAGCTTCAAGCTCTTCACGGTGTATGTCTGCGTCCAGGGTGTCCACTGTTGGCAATGCGTTTTCCTTGACTGCCGAATCCCACATTGCCAGCGCCTTTTGTATGAAAACTTCCTTGCCGTGTCCCAGGCGTGCCCCGTGGCGGTTGATTGCTGCGATTACACCTTTCATCCGTTGATAATCCATGTAGTGATCTCCTATCTGACTGCTGGCGCTACTGCATGTGGCATGCTGGGTGTGGTGTTGTCGGCTGTGGCGAGGGTGGCACCGAGTATTTGCTGTAGCAGACCCATTATTGCCGTGTTATCGCCAGCAGCCATACCTTGGCTACCAGCAGGTGCAAGGTCGCGTACAGTTGCGGCTGTCTGCGGCTCGACCTGATCGTTATATTTTTGAGCTTTGGCGAGGGCGGTGTCCTTCATCCACAGGTTTTTTTCGGATCGGATCCCTTTGTATTGTTCAACGGCTGCGGACCAGCTACCGGTTTTGCCGTAAAGCTCACGCAGATACTTTGCCGCGCCTGGTATTGCGCTGGTTGGGTCAAGGGGATTCACCCCACGGGCGCGAGCTGTGCTGTCGGCGAATTGAGCTATTCCGCCAACCCGGAACGGCTTGCCGTTGGCATAATGTTCTGTTCGCATCGGCAGATTCTCGATGTTGCTCTCGGATTCCAGCAGTCCGGCCAAGATCGGTAGCGGCACCCCGTATGCTTGCGCTGAATATAGGATTGCGTCCTGGTGTTGATACCAACCGCGTGGTTTAGGCTGTGCAGCAGCTCCACCAGCTTTCCGGCGTTGCAGCTCTGCCTTGATCCGCTGGCCTTCTGGTCCGTTGGGGTTGCCCTGCACCTCTAGCTGATGATAGCGGTCGGTCAGTTCCTTGTCGGTCTGGCCTCGTTTCAGGTTTTTGTCGTTGTCAGCACCAGCCCAACCAATAGCTGCTCCGGTTCCACCTAATACAGCGAGCCCTCCTGTAATGGGGTTAAACAACATAGGTGCCAGACGTGAAAACATCCCGGCACCACCTGCACCTTTGCCGAGAGACATAACACCACCTGCAAGGCTGGCTACTCCTCCGAGAGCATACAGTCCAGCAGCTCCAGCTATGAGCTTTGCCGCTGGTCCCATCTGTCCGGCTGCCTCTCCTAGAATGCTGAAAGATTTCTGCCAGTGCCCGTCTGCTAATGCCCCGGCCATCTTTGCAGCTGACAGTTCAAGCGGCTGGAATAGCTTTGACAAACGTTCTCCAGCTTCAATCTTAACAGCATCCTTGGTGGCCTCCGTCGCCTGCCGGGATAGTGCAGGGTTTACTTTGATCTCTGACAACCACCTGGCTGCTTCAGCACTTCCGCCCTTGGCCTGTGACTCAAGCTCCCCTAGCATCCCCTTGCTGGATCTCCGTAGCTTTGTAAAAAAGCCCTGCTGCTGCATTTCAATCAAGGTTTCACTGCCAGTTGCCCCAAGGTTCCATTGGGGGAACATGCTCTCGAGCTGTCCCGCCTTGGCCTGTTTACTGCCTGTAAGACCGCCTAGAATAGTATTGAGCAGGTCCGGCCGCTGCATGAATCCGCCCTGTTTCATCAGGTTCAGCTCGTGGATCTTCTCCCAGGTCATGGGGCCGTTGAATCCACCCATTGCAGAGAACAACCTGATGTCACCAGCACCAGTTCCGGCACCTTGCAATCCGTTTTGCATGACGTTTCCCAGCTCCTGAGACCGTGCAAATACTCCCTTTGCGCCGTCCAGCTTGGTCCCTGCCAGTGCAAACGCCATATCAGCAGCCAGTTGCTGCTTTGATGTACCAGCGCCGTGCATGGCACCAGCAGTGAGGCTGACTGATTTCTCGATTTGCGATAGCAGTAAGGTAGTCCTGGATTTATCAAAACCGTCTGCCGTACTCCTGCCGATTGCCAGAAGCGTGGCTGATGGTAATTGTCCAGCGTCCCCGGTTGCATGGAAAACGCTTTCTCTGAACTTTGTTACCTCGCCCACATCTACCCCTTGAGCTTTGGCAAAAATACCCGTCAGCATAGCGTGCTTTGCAATGCCGCTACGTTCCGACAATCCTGTGGATGCAGACAAATGTTCTTCTAACCCGTAATATTCCAGCGGCGAAATCCCGAGACCAGCAGCTGCCCCAGCACGCCCTCTGCTGCCACGGATGCCACGGGCAAACAATGGGCCTTCATGGTCGATAGCCTGCCGGTAGTCTCCACGGCTTTGACTGATAAACGAGGCCACTGAGAAACCACCAGCTGCCGCCAAGCCATAACCCAGTAAACGCTTCATCCTATTCCAGCCCTGCCGGTCGTTGGTATTCTGCCCCGGCTGGTTCGGGGTCTGCTGTTGTTGCCAGTTATCGGGGAGACGCTGCTGATAACTGTCTACTCTGGCCGATGCTCGCATTAACTCGCGTTCGACCTCTTTTTTCCGAGACTCCATCTGTTGAAGCTCATCAAGCATGACACCGCGGGTTGATGCGGCTAACTGCGGGTCGTGGCTGGCTTTCTCAAGACCGGTAATGTCAGTTTTGAGCTGCTGCAGCTCGTTCCGGGCCTTAGCAGCAGCGGTCTGCCATGTTTGGAGGTTTTGGGCGATACGTCTAGTGGTCTGATCTAGGCCGGCCATTTGTCCGGGCAAGTCAGACGACAGGGACCTGTTGCCGACGATCTGCATATCAGCCTGTCGCCGCATCTCTGCAATGCGCGGGTTTTGTGGCTCCATCTCGGGAAGGCTCAAACCACTAATGCTGCCCAGCGTGGTTTTGATTGCAGTGATATCTCTAAGCGCCGCCTGTAATTGTGTGCGGTCAACACTGATGGGTATTGCAATTCCGTTCATGGCTGCACCTCGGCTGCCTGGTCGATTGCCGCAGGAGCAGCTGCTTGACCTCGGGTTAATTGTGCGGTGGTCGTAAATTTAGGCATTGGATTGAAAACGCACTGGTGTGAAATTTGCTCAACAAAGAATTCTGAGTATTGATTACCTCGGCAAATCAACAGTCCATCTCCGACGCGAATATCAGGCCGCAGGTGCACTGTTATGGTCCCTGTCTCGTGGGTGTGGTTTTCTCGATAGCGATTCCATAGAATTTCCGCGGCACCACTGGCTGAGTTAATTGCCGCGATCTGCCTCGATTGATCGGAATCGTTAAGACTTTCCATTTCCGGCGGGGTAAAGTAATCGCTGAAAACGCGAGACGACAGGCCATGTAATCCAGCGCTTTCAGTATCCAGGCGCGTCAAGTCGGCGTGTGCCATCATGACATCACCAGTTACTACCTGGGCCTCCAGATATATCGCTGGCTGGTAACTCACAAGGTTGATTCGTTCCTGGTCGCTGACTCCAAGATCTTCGTCGGTGATTTCGGTTTCGTTGATGGTATGCCAACGACTTGCAGTCCGGTCAAGTCGGCCTGTTACGGAGTCGTAAGGCGTTTGTTCGAGCACTACCATAAAGGAATCGACATCTGCGCGGGCCGTGTCTGTGGTCAACACATTAAATGGTGCATGTTCGACCTGTTTCGCATAGCGCCAGAAGCTAATTCCTTTTGCGGTCATCAGATTGGGCTGGTAGATCTGATAGCTGTCCTGGCAATCGCTAACGAATGCTATTCTTTTTGCCGTTTCAAGCATTTGCGAAATACAGATTTTGAATGCAGCGTTAAGGATGCTGGAAGGTGTACCCACGGACATGAGTGGGTTGAATACCCGCGTTAAGGCCGCCGGCTGGTCCTTGAGTGTCCCGTCCTGTGCCGCAACACTCCGACTGTACGCCACAATATCGAACGCTACGTCGTGAGTCTCCAAAAGTTTGCCCATATCCCGGCCCGAGACTTTGACAACCCGCTGGGGGAGCAGACCGTGTTGTTTGACTCGTGACTTGCGGTCGATCAGTCCGCACATAACCGGAAAGAATCCGGCCCCGTTGCCGGCGTCCATTTCAATTGTGACAAGCTGGTCCGGCTCCAAGACATCGTACCAGTCAAGCTCGTTCCCATTTGAAGATTTCCAACGGATAGAACGGTTGGTCAACATCATCTGCCAAGTACCAGAGCACCGGCCGTATGCCTTGTTGGTGCTGATGCTGATCAGGTCATCTGACGCAACGTACAAAACATCTGCTGTAACAGGTTCTTTGATAAGCACGCGGACTTTGGGAGCATAGGTCGTAAAGTAGTTGCTCATGGCTGTCCTCCGGGTGCTGGGTAGCGCTGTACGAGGTCGGACCAACACAATTCTCCATCCCGCAGTGCCTCAATCGCTACGGCGGGGATGCTGGCATAATCAAGCTGTTTCAAGCTAAGTTCCCCGCTGAGAAATGCTTCGCTGTCCTCAACACCCAAGGCTTCCATCAGCGGCTTGATTGCCGGTGCCGGATTGCAGTGCTGTAGCACGTTGACGCCATGCGGATGCTCGATGCAGGCCGCAAGGAATGGCTCGGAAACGTTGTCCCAATCGACTTCCAAATGGAACGGCTTGTCCCACCCGTTAAGGGCGCCAAGGTACTGCAGCTCTGCGTTGGTCAATCTCCCGTAGCGTGATCCACATTCGTATCGCGTCAGCAGGTGATACCGGCCGTCATAGTTGAGTTTGTACTCGATGGACTCCATTAGGTACCGGGCGCGTTTAGCCTCCGGGGTCTCCTCTATTTTTTTGAGTTCGGTGGTGGTGAGTGATGCCATGGTGTGTCCTCCTGTGTTAGCTTAATGCTGAAATAAGTTTTAGTAAGTCATTGAATTTGTTTAGTTTTGTGTCTGATTCCTGAGTTTTTGCGGTTGATGCCAGTATCCCGGCCAGTGCCGCTGCCTCGTCTGTCGTGATTTCTCCGGCGACAACCGCCGCAAATACTGCCGCGGCCTGATCTGATAGGCTGCCGCTTGTGGGCATGTCGAGTTGCAGCGGCTCTGATGTCGGTTTCAGCGGTGGCAGCAGCCGGTCGAGGCACAGCCGCAGCGCCGTGGTGTCGCCTGAGAGTGCCAGGGCAACCGCCCGAGCTATCAACTGTTCGGCGTGAGGTTCCAGCAGTCGTCGCAGCTCTGTGCGCCGGTCTGTTGCTCCCTTGGGTCGGCCTAAAGGGTTGCCGGATTGTCCTGGTGAAAATTTTGCCATTGCTCTGTTATTTCCCTGATCGCATCAGGGGAACCTCCGATCCCAATTTCCTACGGCTTCTTCTGCCGTGAAACCCTTTCCACCTCTGGCGCCGCAGGTGATGCACAGAACATAGTGGCGGCCGGCGTCGTCTGTTTTGAGTTTCATGGCTCCCCCATGTTCACCGCAATGGGGGCACTCTCGGTTGATTTTGATTAAGTCAGCCATTTATCCCCCTATGCCATGCCGACCGGTGCGGCGTCTCTGAGTGCGGCAATACCAAGCTCATGCTGCAGTTGGTCGATTTTGGCGTCCGCCGCATGGGTGATGCCCACCATCTCGCTGAATGCGAACAGTAAGGCTGTCCATGCCGGGATACAGACGTCAAACGGTATCGGTTCGCTGTTTGCTTCTGCAGCAATTAATGCCTGCCTGAAGTTTTCGAGGGCCGTTGCGTGATAGATGTATTCAGGTGACATTGGTGTCATGGTTGATTCTCCTGTTTGGTCGTGTTTTGCCGGTTGCTTCTTCGCGCTTCTTGCGGACACCCTCAAGTATCCAGGCAGGGCAGCCGGTTGGTTGTTTGGGGGCGTGGTTGCGTTTTTCTCTCATGGGATGACCCCCAAAGACTGTAACCAGGGTTCCATTTTGATACCGTCGTCCGGTATCAACCCCTTGCTCCTGAGCAGTTCAGGGTGCGGTTCGGTTATTTTGCCGTCGGTCCAGACCGACAAAAAACGAGTAATTGTTTTACCGCTTTTGTAAAATTTGTGGTCTGACAGCAAGAATGAGGAAGCTCTAAGGACTAAGTAAACCAGTCTTGGTTCGAGCTTGGTTAACTCGATGACGCTATGTGCATCTGTTGGCAGGCAACGATATGTTCGGTCATGCAGCAGCTTGTAGGCGTAGCCCCACCAACAAAAAAACAAAAATGAATTGCCTTGGAGAGCGCGCGGCACTCTCTCTACTTCTTTTCTGCTCTTAGGTCTCTTAACATCTTGTTTGTCGTTGGCTGCTCGTTGGCTGCTCGTTGGCTGGCCGTTAGGCTGCTCGTTAGGCTGCTCGTTAGGCTCGTCAATCCTTGCCTGGTAACCACTCCAATTTACTATTGTTATAACTGTGCATCGGTTCGTTGCTTTGGTGGTTATGCTGCCCGTTGATTTCAGGCGCTTCAGGGCAGTTCGGTAATTCTGCTCCGTCAAACCAGTATCCCTAAATACCTGATCTCGTCCGGTGACAAACTGTCCCGGGGCAAGCTCAATCTGTTGCCCGTCCACGAACACCTTGCCGCATTTGTGGTTGGCTCTCAGCAGGCAATATGCCCAAAACACGAACAACTTATGCTCTCTGAGCCAACCATCATGCAGCGTTTTTCGGTATAACTTGATCCATCCACCTGCTGGCGGTTGTATAGCCTGTGGCTGTCCTGGCGGGTTATATGATTCGTCCCATTCGAATGGAGGCATTATTATAGTCCTCCCCTGACAGCCCGAGCCTCCCGGTAAAGGTCAGCTCGAGCAATCAACAACGTCCGGGCAGGTATCGGCAGGACCTCGCGGCGGCGGTAACATTCCAGTAGTTCTCGGATTTCCGGCGTATCTGGGAACTCGAACAGAGCTTTAGGGCTGCAGGGCTTACGGACGACCTTGACGCGGATGGTGCGGTCAATAACTCCTGCACGACGGGCGGAGTCAACGACGGTGGCCTCTTCCATGTTGGTTGTATTGATCTCGGCTTGCATGGTACCTCCCTTACGCTGCCTGTCTGCCAAGCAAGGCGCGGATGTCAGACACCCGCCAGACGGCTGTTTTGCCGAGGTGGACAGGCGCTGGATAGATGCCTGTTTTGATCCCTTGATACCAAGTAGTTTTGGAGACTGGCACAATCGGCGGCATGCCAGGGCGCGGCCTCTTGTGCCTATGTGTGGTGGTGGTCTTTGGGGTTTTGCTATTGGCTTCGGCCTGTTCGGGCGTGACTTCCGTCTGGCCGATGATCTGTGTTAAACGCAGAAAACCTTCTTGCGGCAGAATATTGCTGATGGTCATAATAGGTCCCTTCATCATAGTTTTGTGGCCTGGAGACGCAAAGACCCCAGGCAATAACGTGCGGTATAGATGTCACCTATCGGTGCATCTGCCTGTTATCGCCTGGGGTCGGGTGCAGTCCCTGTAGCTAGGGGGGCCTCTGCCAGTGTCCTATGTGCCATCCCACCGGGTGCGGTCCCTGTAAGCCAGGGGGGCCGGTGGCAGGTGTTGCTACGTAATACTATTGCGGATAGCTTACGCCGTCATCGCCGATTACGAATTTGCGCCAATGCGCCGTCTGCGGGTTGATAGTGCCGGGCGCCAACTCATACACTGTGTCAAGTTCGTAGTCTCCAACAATCAGCCTGACGAGCCCCTTCCACCGTGTTCCATCTGTACCAAATTCATAAAAATGCAGTGTGTCGGACAGCACTTTGACTGCGGATTTGACCGCTGCATGATCGGCAGTTTTACCAACGGTCAACCACTTGTCGCAGCAGGCCCCATTCTTGAATGCCAAAGTAATCTGAGCACCTTTCGCGAGTGGAGACAAGAACGGGTGTATCCTCTTCAATGCTTCGATGGTCTCTATCCTAAAACCTCTTAAGGGATAACGATCAGCTGTCGGTATGCGCTCTACAGCGTTGCCAAATATGGCATTCATTGATTTGATGATATCTGGCAACAATTTGTTCATGGTCTTACTGTACTAACCTGTTACAAACTAAGTCAAACTTTTTGCCTGGGAAAATTACGCCGCCCTCTGCAATGGTATTACCTTTGCCCCGGCCTTCAGGCCGTCAAGATAGTCAGACCAGTGCTGCATCATGCGCCGTCGATCCTCGATAAACGCCGTCCGGTTGTAGGCCCTGCCGTTGGGGTCTTTGACCGCATGGGCTAGCTGGTGTTCAATTACGTCAGGCCGGAAGCCTAACACCTCGTCTAAGATGGTACGGGCCGTTGCTCTGAATCCGTGGGCCGTTACTGTGTCGCGGTCGTAGCCCATACGCCGGAAACAGGCGTTTAGCGTATTGTCTGAAATGGGACGTTCTGCTGATCTTGTGGAGGGGAAAACATACTTGCCGGTCCCGGTCAGTGGCCTGATCTCTTCCAGGATCGCCAGGGCTTGACGCGACAGCGGGACCGAATGAGCGCTACGCATCTTCATTTTTTCGGCAGGTATGTTGATCTGTGCCGCGTCAACGTCAATCTCGGACCATTCCAGATGCCGCAGCTCACCGGGACGCATCAGCAACAAGGGCAGTAGCTGCAAGGCACAACGAGTCTCTATGCTGCCGTTGTATCCTTCAATTGATCGTAGTAGGGGCGCAAGCTCTTTCGGGTCTGTCACGGCTGCAAAGTGTCGCTTTTCAACCTTGCGGAACAGTTCAGACGGCTTCAGGGCTGCCGATGGATCGTATTCAAGCAAACCGTGGGCAACTGCATGGCGGAAGATCTGCCCACAGATAACCTTAACCCGTTTGGCCGCCTCGACGGTCCCCCGCGCCTCGATCTTCAACAGCATGGTGCGAACATCCGCCGCCGTGACCTCTGCAATTGGTTTGCTGCCGAACGCTGGCAAAATGTAGTTGTCAAGACGTCCCTTGATTGATACGGCGTGGCTCTCTACCCATTCCGGTTTGCGCTTCTGGAACCATTCACCGGCCACCACCCCAAAGGTTGACGCCGTTGCAACAGCAGCAGCCTCTTGAACGGCTTTTTTCACTGCTACCGGATCTTGACCATTGGCAAGCAGCTTGCGCGCATCCTCCCGGCGTTGTCGTGCATCAGCTAGGGTGATTGCCGGATAAGATCCAAAGGACAACATTTTCTGTTTACCGTCGAAACGATATTGCAACCGCCACAGCTTGCCACCTGTTTTTGTTACCAGTAGGTGCAAACCGCCGCCGTCTGACAGCTTATAGTCCTTTTCCTTGGGCTTGGCTTTGCTGATCTGAAGATCAGCGAGGGGGGCGTTTTGACGTGGCATGGTTATTGTTCCTCCCGTGTTGGTATTTATTTTGTTGGTATCTGCCTTGTTGATATCCAGCACATACCAACGAACATACCAACAAACAAACCGGCCTCAAGCATACCAACACGAACTAACCGGAACAAGAGAAAAAGAAAAAGCCCCGTATTTGCGGGGCTTTCTGGACTTAGCCGGACTTGACCGGATTGCTGTATGGCGGAGGGGCAGGGATTCGAACCCTGGGTACCTTGCGGTACAACAGATTTCGAGTCTGTCACCTTCGACCTCTCGGACACCCCTCCTGAAAAAACCGGCCTGATTGCTCAGGCCGGTTTGTCTATACATCATACCGCTGAAAAACTCAACCCTGTCATTGGTCGCTACGCCTTTTGCGGCGCAGTGCAGCAAAAAATTCAGAGAGCATGCTTGAGCATTCCTGCCGGCGGATGCCGCTGACAAGTTCAAAGCGGTGATTGAGGCGTGGGTCATTGGAAAGGTCGTAGAGAGAGCCGGCAGCGCCGGCCTTGGGATCATGGCAGCCGAAGACCACCGTGGGGATGCGTGCCAGCAGAATGGCCCCCATGCACATCAGGCAGGGTTCAAGGGTGACATATAACGTGGTCTCAAGCAGGCGCCAGTTGCCCAGTTTGCGTGCTGCCTTGCGAATGGCCAGCAGTTCGGCATGGGCAGCGGGGTCCTGTTTTGTCTCACGCAGGTTATGGGCACGGGCAATGATTCGATTGTTCTGAACAATTACGCAGCCGATCGGTACCTCGGCAATCATCTCAGCCTTACGGGCCTCGGCGATTGCCTTGTCCATCCAGTAGTCATGGGTACGTTGCACCTAGCTTTTCCCCATCATGCCCCGTATGGCAGCAGGGAGGTCTGCCGGCAGCATGACCATCTTCGAGTTTTGAGACGTTGCCATCTTTTGAATTGCACTGATATAGCGGTCACCAAGCAGAAAGAGGGTTGGCAGGTCACGGTCCTTGACCGATTCACTGATGTCCGAAATTGCACGTGCCGAGGCCTGTGCCAAGCGGACCTGGGCTTCTGCCTCACGTTTGGCAGCCTCAAGCTTTCCATCCGCCTCACGGATCATCGCTTCGCGCTTGCCTTCTGCCTCAAGGATGGTGGCCTGCTTGAAACGGTCGGCACTGGCCTGCTGCTCCATTGCACGCTGCATTGATTCTGAGGGTTTGATGTCCTGGATTTCAACGGACTGGACATAAATACCCCAGTTGGCGACCTCTTTGGCGATGTTTTCCTGCAGGCGTGCCTTGATATGCTCGCGCTCCGACAGGGCATTGTTAAGATCCATCTGGCCGATAATGGCCCGTAAGGAGGTCATCACCAGATTCTGGATGGCATATTCATAGTTCTGGATCTCGTAGACGGCGCGGGTGGGGTCCGTTACCTTGATAAAGGCCACGGCGTTGGTGATGATAACCGCATTGTCCTTGGTGATGACCTCCTGTGAGCCGATTGAGAGCACGTCCCCCTTGGTGGAAACCCGGTAGGAGACATTGTCGATGTAGGGAACAATAAAGTTGAGTCCCGGTTTTAATGCCTTATGAAACTTGCCAAGCCGTTCAACCACCCATTCCTGACCCTGTGGGACCGTTTTGACCCCCGCAAAGATGGTAGCGGCAACAACAATAAACAGGACTGCTACAACGAATAGTGCTGGCATCTCTTCCCTCCTAAAATTTCCTTACTTTTAGAATCTGGCCTTCGATATCTTCAACGATGACCGTATCCCCGACATTCAGAGGCTCTTCGGCAAAACAGGCCCATTCATCTGCTCCCAGTATGGATATCCTGAACCTGATCCTGCCTTTGGCGTAGCTGTCAGGTGTGCCTTTGATGATAATGCCGGTTTCACCGATGATCCCTTCCTTTGAAAGTCCGGCATGGGTCCGGTCTCCCTTGGGCTTGAGATATTTGAACCACATCACGGTAAAGGCCACAGAGGCCAGCGCCCAGAGCAATACCTGCAGCCAGTCCGGCAGTGAAGGGGACACGGCGACCAGGATGCCGACCAGCAGGGCACCCAAACCAAACCAGATAATGGTAAATGAGGGAATTACCAACTCAAGCCCAATCAGTATAAAGCCGGCCAGTACCCAGTACCACCACTCGATTTTCATTGTGCCTCCCTTGTGCGAGCCGCTTGTTGGACAAAAGTATAGCAGAAGATTTCCGCTTGCAAAGTAACTACACCAGAGTAGTCAAAAAATATTTGCATTCTTCAGGCTCTGGTGAAATAATAACAACACTAGGAAGGAGGTGCATTATGGACGTTAGTTCAATAGCAGGTGCAGCAAGTCTTATGAAGTCGTCGCAGACCCAGCAGGCGTTGTCGGCATCAATGATCAAGCAGAACGCTGATGCACAGAATCAGATTGCTTCCATGATTCAGAACAATTCCAAGCAGGCACCGCAAGCGGTAAAAAGTCCTGATTATGGGTTTTCTACCTACGCCTGACAGTTTTCAGTATATCTGAGCAGAAAGCCAGAATCGCATCGTTGACTCCTGAAGCAAGATTGTTTCAGGAGTCTTTTTTTTGCTGTTTTTCTGCGTAGCGATGGCTGGATAGGGGGGTGTTGGTAGCGCATGATTTGTACAGGTGTGGCAGCATGCCGGCTGTTGTGCTATGAACATAATAGGCACAGGGTATAAAGCCAAAAGGGAGCGCAGGATGAAAAAGAAGGTACTGATCGGTCTGCTTGCTGTTTTGCTGCTGGGAGGACTGGCTGTAACGGTTATACGCCGTACACAGGCTGTCAACGGGGGGCTGAAGTTAACCGGTACGATAGAAACCACCACGGTGGTGGTCTCATTCAAGGTGCCGGGCCGTCTGAAAGAGCGGCTGGTGGATGAAGGGCAACAGGTCAGTGCAGGCCAGATTGTGGCACGGCTGGAAGATGACGAGCTGAAGGATGAGCGGATGCTCCGTGCTGCAGATCAACAGGCCGCCCAGGCCACCCTGGCCGATCTGAAAGCCGGTAGCCGCCAGGAGGAGATTGCCGCCACTGCTGCCACCCTTGCCCGGCTCAAGGCCGAATCAGAGCGGGCCGCCCAGGATGCTGTCCGGGCCGAGGCGTTGTTCAAAAAAGAGGTGATCCCCCGCAAGGAATTGGATGCAGCCCGGGCAGCCAGGGATGCTGCCGCTGCGGCGGTGCGTGAGGCAGAGCAGCGCCTGCAGCTTGCCAAGGCCGGTCCCCGGCCCGATGCGGTGCGGGCCGCCCAGGCCCGCCTGGAAGGGGCCGCAGCCTCCCGTTCACTGGCCGATACCCGCCTGTCCCAGGCGGTGCTGGCTGCGCCACTCGCAGGCACCGTGCTGGCCAAACATGCCGAGCCGGGGGAACTGCTGGCTGCCGGCAGTCCGGTGATCACCGTGGCCCGGCTGGATGAGGTCTGGGTGCGGGCTTTTCTGCCGGAGACCCAGCTGGGTAAAGTGAGGCTGGGCCAGGTGGCCACTGTGACCAGTGACAGCTGGAAGGGACGGACCTATCAGGGCAGGGTCAGCTTCATTGCCTCCGAGGCCGAGTTTACCCCGCGCAACGTACAGACCGAGGCGGAGCGGGTCAAGCTGGTCTACCGGATCAAGATCACGATTGCCAATCCAAAACAGGAACTGAAGCCGGGCATGCCGGTGGATGCGGTGATTGCGATGCCATAATCCAGCGCTACCGGCGTTGGTTCGTCGAAAGCTCCTCGACATAGCGCTTAACTATGCCTGCGTCGCTTTCTCCTCACCGCCTTGGTATCATCTGAATTCTGACATCGCCTGGACTTGTCTTGATGAATGCTATTGAACTCTCCAATCTCACCAAATGCTTCGGCACTTTGACCGCCGTGGACGGCCTGACTCTCAACATCCCCAAGGGAGAGCTGTTCGGTCTGGTCGGTTCCGACGGTGCCGGCAAGACCACCACCCTGCGGATGCTGACCGGTGTGCTGGATGCCGACAGCGGTGAGGCCACAGTGCTGGGCTGCCCCTGTCATGATCTGGAGCCGGTCCGCTCCCATATCGGTTATATGAGTCAGCGCTTCGGGCTTTACCCTGATCTGACTGTGATGGAAAATATCCGCTTTCACGCTGATATCTTCGGAGTACCCAAGGCTGAATGGGCCACACGGGCAGAGCGGCTATTGGCCATGAGCGGTTTGGCCCCCTTTGTCAAACGCCGGTCCGGTGCCCTGTCCGGCGGCATGAAACAGAAACTTGGGCTTTGCTGCGCCCTGATCCATACCCCGGAGGTACTGTTTCTCGATGAACCCACTAACGGTGTTGATCCGGTCTCCCGCCGTGACTTCTGGCGTATCCTCGATACTCTGCTGCAGGAAGGGGTCACCATTGTGGTGGCCACCGCCTACCTGGATGAGGCCGAGCGCTGCCATCGGGTCGGACTGCTGCATCACGGCAGACTTTTGGCCTGCGACAGGCCGCATAACCTGAAGACACTGGCTGATCCGGCCATTCAAAATCCGACCCTTGAAGACGTTTTTATCACGGTACTGGGGGAAGGGGCTGATACGGCGGTCAGGCGTCGACCTGCGCCTGAGCTGCAATCAGCAACCCCGGCTGTTACCCTCAGCAGACTCACCCGGCGTTTCGGTACCTTTGTCGCGGTCAACAGCATCAGCCTGAGCGTGCCCAAGGGGGAGATCTTCGGCTTCCTGGGGCCCAACGGGGCCGGTAAATCCACCACCATCCGGATGCTGTGCGGCATCCTGGAGCCGACCTGCGGTTCTGGAACGGTGGCCGGTTTTGATGTTGCCACCCAGGCCGAGCTGATCAAGGAGAACATCGGCTACATGAGCCAGAAGTTCTCCCTCTATGAAGACCTGACCGTGGCCGAGAACATCGCCTTCTACGGTGGCATCTACCGTCTCTCTGCCAAGGCGCTGGCCGAACGGGCTGATTGGGTCATTGAGATGGCCGGGCTGACTGAACGTCGCCATTCCAAGGCCGGTGAACTCTCCGCCGGCTGGCGCCAGCGCCTGGCCCTGGGATGCGCCTTGCTGCATAAGCCGCCGATCATCTTTCTGGATGAACCGACCGCCGGGGTTGATCCCCTTAACCGCCGCCGCTTCTGGCAACTGATCCACAACCTGGCTGCCGACGGCGTTACGGTTTTCGTCACCACCCACTACATGGATGAGGCCGAATACTGTGACCGGTTGGCCCTGATCTACCGGGGGGAACTGGTGGCGGTCGGTACACCGCTGGAGTTGAAGCAGCAGCAGGCCGTGGACGGGATGCTGCCCAGCCTGGAGCAGGTCTTTATCGACCTGATCGAGGAACGGGATAAAAACGGCAAGTAGCCACAGAGGGCACAGAGAACACAGAGGAAAAACAGATGGCGGATCAGCTCACCGAACAGATTATTGCCGCAGCAATAGAGGTCCATAAAATTCTCGGTCCAGGCTTGTTAGAGTCGATCTATGAAGAGGCGCTCTGTCATGAACTTCAACTGCGGGGAATCTGTTTTGAACGGCAAAAAGAAATGGATGTTTTTTATAAAGACGTAAGGATTAAAGGCCAACGTCTTGATCTTCTGGTGCAGCAAGAAGTTATTGTAGAGATTAAATCAGTAAAAACATTGGATGAGATTTTTACCGCACAGGTGCTCTCCTACCTGCGCTGTACCGGTTTAAAACGTGCCCTACTGCTTAATTTCGGTGTTACCCGCCTGGTTGACGGTATCAAGAGGTTTTCTCTGTGAGCTCTGTGTTCTCTGTGGCAAAAGCCTCTTTGCGACGTACCACTGCAGTGGGGCGCAAAGAGTTTCTACATGTACTACGGGATCCGCGCAGCCTGGCTTTAGGGGTGCTGATGCCGCTGATCATGCTGTTCCTGTTCGGCTATGCCCTGACCCTGGATGTGGACCGGGTCAAGCTGGCGGTCTGGGACCAGAGTGCTACCAGCCAGAGCCGTGAGCTGATCAGCAGGTTTGAGGGATCGCGTTATTTTTCGCTACGCCTGATGGCCGCCTCCTACACCGATCTGGAGCGGGCCGTTGACCGGCGTGAGGCCCTGATCGCACTGGTGATCCCGCCTGATTTTGCCAACCGGCTGGAGGCTGGAAACAGCCCAAGTCTGCAGGTGATCCTGGACGGCAGCGACCCCAGCACCGCCACCATCGCCCAGGGCTATGCCGAGGCGATCGTGTTGACCTGGTCGCGCAGGATCGTGATTCAGCAACTGCAGAAAAAGTACATCCAGAAATCAGACCTAGTGAGGTCAGAGGCAGTCGGAGAAGCAGTACGTCGAGGAGGACCCGACGAAGCCAACGAACGTATCCGGCCGGATATGGCCTCACCACAGCTTGAGATCAGGCCCCGAGTCTGGTTCAATACCGATCTGGTGTCGCGCAACTTCATCTTTCCCGGCCTGATCCCGGTGATCATGATGATCGTGGCGGCGCTCCTCACCTCGCTCAGCATGGCGCGGGAGTGGGAGACCGGCACCATGGAGCAGATCGTGACCATGCCGGTGCGTAAGTGGGAGCTGATCATCGGCAAGCTGGCCCCCTACTTCTGTATCGGTGTGGTGGATCTGCTGCTCTCCGTGGGGGTGGGCTATTTCGTGTTCAGTGTGCCGTTGAAAGGCAGCCTGTGGCTTCTCTCGGCCCTGTCACTGCTGTTTCTGGTGGGGGCGCTGGCGGTGGGGATGCTGATCAGCATCATTGCCAAAAGTCAGTTGCTGGCCAGTCAGCTGGCCCTGCTGGTGACGGTGCTGCCCGCCTTCCTGCTGTCCGGTTTCATCTTTCCGCTGGAGAACATGCCGGCCCCGATCCAGGCGGTCAGCCATATCGTGGTGGCACGTTACTTTGTCACCATCCTGCGAGGGATCTACCTGAAAGATGTCGGGCTAGGGGTGCTCTGGCCCCAGGCCCTGTTCCTGTTGGGCTTCGCCCTGCTGATCCTGGGGATCTCGGTACGCAGGTTCAAGAAGAAGCTGGGGTAGTCATGTTCGAACGCCTGAAAGCCATGTTGATCAAGGAGTTCATCCAGACCTTCCGCGACCCGCGGATGCGCTTGGTGCTGTTCATTCTGCCGGCGATCCAGACCATCATCTTCGGTTATGCGGTCAACATGGATGTGCGCAAGATCCCGACCGCCGTGATTGATCGCGATAATTCCCCCCAAAGCCGCGAACTGTTGCAGACCCTATTCGCCTCGGGACATTTCCGCCAGTCGCTCCGGCTGGAGAATGAGCAGCAGGCTGCCCGGCTGCTGGATAGCGGCGATATCCGGGTGCTGCTGGTGATCAACCACGGCCTGGCGGAGAAGCTGGGGCGAGGGGAGACCGCCACGGTGCAGGCGTTGGTGGATGGCTCCGACTCCAACACCGCCGGGGTGATCCTGGGCTACCTCTCCCGTTTTAGCGAGGCGCAGAACATCAAGCTGTTGACGGAACAGGCCAGCCGTAGCGGCGTTGCGCCTCCAACGTCCCCCCGGATGGAGTCCCGGGCCTGGTTCAACCCTGATCTGGCCAGCCCCCCCTTTTACGTACCGGCGGTGATCGCCAACATCCTCTACATCATCACCATGCTGCTGTCAGCCATGGCGGTGGTGCGGGAGAAGGAGATCGGCACCATCGAGCAGGTGATCGTCACCCCGATCCGCAAGTATGAGTTTATCCTGGGTAAGACCCTGCCGTTCGTGCTGATCGGCTATGCCAACGTCTTCCTGATCAGCCTGGTGGGCTGGCTGGTGTTCCGGGTGCCGGTGCGGGGCAGCATTACGCTGCTGATCGTGGCCACCGGGCTGTTCCTGATGAGTTCGCTGGGCACCGGCCTGTTCCTCTCCACCATCAGCCAGACCCAGCAGCAGGCCAAGATGTCGGCATTCTTTATTATCTTCATCGCCATGCTGCTGTCCGGCTTCGCCTTTCCGGTGGAGAACATGCCGCTGCCGGTGCAGTGGCTGACTTTGATCAACCCGGTGCGCTGGTTCATGGAGATCATCCGGGGGCTCTACCTGAAGGGGGTGGGGCTGATGATACTCTGGAAGCAGTTGCTGATGCTGTTTTTGATCGGATCGGCAGTGCTTGGGGTGGCGGTGGCGCGTTTCAGGAAGACCGTCGGATGACTTTGTTCTGATTGACAAGCCGGCCTTGACTCGTTAAGGTCGCCCAGCCACTAGGTATCAAATGCAACGAGGTGATGAATGAAAAAGATGGTGATCTGCCTGCTGGTTTTGAGCGCACTGCTGTGGCATGCCCCGGTCCGGGCTGTCGAGATGGATCCTAAAAAGCAGGCCGAGTTGCTGGAGAAGATCCAGAAGCTGGAACAGCAGATAGCCGAGCTGACCGCTTTGAAGCTGAAAAAGCAGAGCCTGCCGGTCAAGCGGGACCAATGTATGAAGGTGGTTGGTGTCGAGAGTTACTGCACCTGCGTGGTTGAGAAACTGCCCGCCGCGGTTGACTACCGCCAGTTTGTACAGGTGCTGCTAACCCCGTCAAAGGAGTTGGGGTATGATGCCATGTCGGTAGAGCAGAAAAAGGATATTGATGTCGCTCTGGTTGCCTGGGCCAAGTGTGTCGATTACAAAGGGCCTAAAGGGGCAGGGTTTATTGACAGTCTGATGAACCGCGAGACCTTGTTTTAGGCACTGTTGGTTGTTAATGGCCCGTTGCCAAATAAAAAGGGGATACCGGTTTCCGGTATCCCCTTGCTGGTAGATGGGACAGGGCCGAGTCTATTTCTGGTAGCCCAGCTTGGTGGAGATCTCTTCTGCGGCCTTTGTTGCCAGCGGGATCAGCTCTTTGGTGATCCGCTCATCCGAGAAACGCATTGATGGGCCGGAGATGCTGACCGCTCCGATGATCCGGCGGGTATAGTCCCGGATCGGGGCACTGACGCATTTGACCCCCTCGTCAAGCTCTTCGTTGTCAATGGCAAAGCCCTGTTCTGCAATCTCGGCCAGCTGTTTTTTCAGCTCTTCCCGGTCTCCGATGGTATTGGCCGTAAACTTCTGCAGTTCGCGGTTCGGCAGGTAATGGTCAATCTCGTCGCTGCTCATATAGGCGATCTGTACCTTGCCTGCTGCAGTGCAGTAGGCGGGCAGACGGGAACCAACCCTGGGGACCACCCGGACGGTCATGCTGGTTTCAACGCTGTCCAGATAAATGATGTGGAAATCCTTCAATACCGCCACATAGGTGGTTTCATTGCAGATCCTGACCAGGTCTTCAATGACCGGTTTTGATTGACGCAAAAGCCCCATCTGTTTGATAAAGGTTTGTCCCAGTTCCAGGGTTTTCAGGCCAAGCCGGTAGTTCTCGGTGACCTTGTTTTGCTCGATATAACCACGGGATTCGAGGGTTGCCAGCAGGCGGAAGACGTTGTTTTTGTGAAGTTTCAGCCGTTTCGAAAGTTCTGTGACGCCCAGCTCGTCGGTCTCCCCGTGGAACTGTTCCAGCAGGTCAAGGGCGTGGGATACTGCCTGAATAAGATATTCTGATTTTTCTTTTTTTGCCATTTTGTGTGGTTCCTGAGGGGCGTGGTGTGGAGTTTGTTGTAACTTAACATACTGTTAGGACTATTATATAGAATCTTGTTTTATAATTGTCAAGTATGAATAATTGCATTATATTTTTATCGTAACGTCTGTGCTTGCGATATACGATCTGCCTAAAAATAAAACAAAGCGGAGCAGACATGCTGAACTTGAGAAAGAAAATTCTGGTGGCAATTGACGGTTCGCCGTACTCGGATAAGGCGGCTGAAGAGGCGGTCCGGATGGCGGCAGGTAATCGCAGCCAGTTCAAAAGCAAGGTCTTTGCCCTGTTGGTGGTACCCAATGCCCAGAGTTCCAGCTATTCTGATTTCGTGCCGATCAAGCCGTTGACCGAGACAGAGCAGTGGGATGAGCTACGCAAGCGGATCTTCTATATCGTTGAAAAATCTGCTGCCGAATACGATGTGCCCCTTGAGATGATTGTTGAGGCAGGCGAACCGGCAGAAAAGCTGGTGGAGTTTGCCAGGCAGGAGGGGGTGGATGTGATCGTGATCGGCAGTTCCGGTAAAGGTTTTCTGGAGCGTCGTCTGAAGGGCTCTGTCTCCCGCCGGGTGGCTGAGCTGGCCCCCTGCTCGGTGTACCTGGTGCGGGCATAACCGTCTCGACCCCACCGGCTGCCCCGGTGTCCGGCCTTTGGGTGCTTCTTTGTATTTTCGCATGCTTGTAGCTTGTTTGGCTGGGGTTTTCCCGTATCTACATTCTGAAAGGTGTTGTGATGTCCCGTTTTGTGCTTGTTCTGGTTGTGCTGCTTTCCCTGTCCTGTCCCGCTTTTTCTTCCGTAGCTCCTGACGTCTCTGTCCCGATTCTGCTCTACCACCGCTTTGGTCCCACCGTGGCCGATGGCATGACCATCACCACCCCGGTCTTTGAATCCCATATGAAGTATCTGCATGACAACGGCTACAAGGTGATCCCGCTGCGCCAGCTGGTCCTGTGGTATCAAGGTAAAGCCGCGGCCCCCAGGCCAAAATCCGTGATCATTGTCGAGGATGATGCCCATAAGACGGTCTACAGCGACATGCTGCCGATCATCAAGAAATACCGCTACCCGGTCACGATCTTTGTCTACCCGTCGGCCATTTCAAATGCCAAGTACGCCATGACCTGGGACCAGCTGCGCGAGCTGAAGAAGACCGGGCTGTTTGATATCCAGTCCCATACCTACTGGCACCCCAACTTCAAACGTGAAAAGCGGAAGCTGGCTCCGGCAGCCTATGACAAGCTGGTGCTGGAGCAGCTGCTGAAGTCGCGCAAGAAGCTGGAACAGGAGGTGGGCGGACCGGTGGATTTGCTGGCCTGGCCGTTCGGGATTTATGATGATCACTTGCTGCTGAAAGCCAAAGAAGCCGGCTTTGTCAGCACCTTCTCCATTGAGCGCCGCCATGCCACGGCCAGGGAAAAACTGCTGATTCTGCCCCGTTACCTGCTGGTCAATGCCGATAAAGAAAAGGCCTTTGCACAGTTGATGCAGGGGAATGCGGTTAAAAGGAATGTGGCGTATTAGAAAACGGCTGCGGAGGCTGGCTCTGCGTACGGCAACCAGCCTTCTTCATCCGCTTTCGCCTGTGCCACCGTTACCCTGTGGCACACTGCCGTTGTAAGGTACGGACTGCGAGCCTATGACCCGGGACAAACCTGCCCAAAAACATCCCTGCCCGGACTGCCGCTTCTGCCAGTGGTGTTCTGATGAGCGTTGCAGCCTGTGCCTCAGAAAAGACTGCTGTCGCAAGCAGTTGTCGCTGCAGGAACAGATTGCGCTGTATGAAGAACTGAACCGGAAGCAGGAGTAGTCACCTGAGAGCGTTACGTCCCTGCGATGGTCAGGCCTTCAGCTCTGCAAGAAAATCAGCCATGTTCCTGACATCCTGCAGCTCCCGGAATTCCCGGTAGCCGTCAATGCCGTCCGGATCAAGGCCGCGGTAGTAACGCGGTCTGGCGCTCTTCAGACCCAGCAGGACCTTGCCGGTGGCATAGCTTGTATCTGAAAGCCTGTCCGCCTTGAACTTCAGACCAAGTACGATGCTGAACCCCAGCTGGAACAGCCGTTTCAGATGTTCACCGGTAAGGATCTCCACCCCCTTGGCCTCATCCCCCCGGCAGAGCTGCTCCAGAGCGATGTTCAGATAACCGTACACCCTTGCAACGACTGATTTTATCTGGTCCGTGTCGGCCAGGTGGGCCTGGTCTGCCACCAGGGCCGTATTGACGAGGTAACTCAGCTCCATCCGGAAGAGCTCCGAGTCCGTCAGCAGCATCACCCGTTCCAGAAATGTCGTGCCGGTCAACAGGGGCCCGGGCAGCGTACTCGCTTCACCGGTCTGTATCAGCAGCTTGGTCTGGCCGGGGACGAAAGTCTCCGGGTTTATGCGGGAATAGATCTCCAACGCCTCATCATGGGGGGGGAACCCCAGCTCGGCCAGACGTCCTGATTTCAGATGATAGCACTCCTCTTCCGATTCGATATCGATCTCGCCGCTGACGCTTTCCATCAGCGCCACATACAGCGGATTGTCAAAGCGGCAGACCAGCTCAAGAAAGGCTCCGATTACCGGGGCATGCTTGGGGCTCTTGAACTTGATCAGGAACATATCATCAAAGGTATGATCCCAATCGGTCTGGCGCTCTTCATCGTTATTAAGATCACCGACCCCTCCTGTGACAATCAGCTCCCTGCCCAGCAACAGGGAAAGCAGGTTAAAATCCAGATGGGGCAGCAGTTCCAGAAAATGCTCATCAGAGCCCTGAATGAGATAACCGAGATATTCGACCGCCTTGTCCTCTTCAAAGTTCCAGCCCTTCCAGAGTTCCATGTCCAGAATAAAGATACACTGACGTGGGTTTGCCACCCCCAGCAGCTCCAGTGCATCGGCAGCATCGATCTCCTTAAGCAGCCAGTACAGCTCCTGGGGCGGCATTGCCCGCAGCAACCTGGTGGCCTCCGGGTCTTCCAGCAGCAGCTCCACTTTGTCCCCGGGGGGCAGGCTGGCCAGATAGCTGCGTTTGTCTTCAAACGGAAGCAGGTGGAACCGGTTCTGATGGTCTCCCGGGCCGCTGCCTGGCTTCACTGTGCTGATGCTCTGTTCCATTTGGTACTCTCCTTGATGCGCCCAATCCGACAGGCTCTGCCATACTAACATGGATGCGCGGTATCCGTCCGAAAGAGTTTGGCCGTGATACCGGCCTGCTGCCTGCTGTCAGGCATCCGGCCGGAAAGTAAAACGGGTGCTGCTGTGTAGCATCACCCGTTTCCGGATTGCGGCTGACTGAAGTTGTTAGCGTTGTCGGGACTGAAATCCGGACAGCCTGGTCCGTACCTGCGCCATGATCTGCCCGCAGACCTCTTCCTGGGTCAGCCCGGCCGGGGTAATCGTGATATCCGCGTACCTGCTGTAGAGCGGGCGGCGTTCCTGAAACATATCCGCAACGCTCTGTTCAGGGGGCTTTGCGAGGCCGCGGGTGCTGTAGTTGCGAATGCGTGTCTCCAGCATCGCCAGCGGCAGATCAAGAAATACCACCAGTCCATCGGACTTGAGCCGGGTCATGGCCGGCTGGCTGTACACGGCACTGCCGCCGGTGGCAATGACCGCATTGCTGATCGTCAAGTCCAGCAGCACCTGCTCCTCGGCCTGCCGCAAAGCCAGATAGCCATCCCTGTTCACCACATCCTGCAGACTGCGCTGCAGGGCGGTCTGCAGCAGGATATCCGTATCCACAAACTGCAGTGCAGCCAGTTTGGCCAGGATAACCCCCAGTGTACTCTTGCCGGCGCCGGGCATGCCGATCAGGACGATATTTGAAGGTGGTTGGGGCATTTGTGTAACTCGCTTGGTCTCGATAGCTGACATTACTGTCAGCGGTATGTAGTCCATTGCCGTGGCACTGTCCAGCGGAAAACCTGCCGGTGTCTCACCAGCCGCAGGTTGTACAGCAGCCTTTGCCAGGTTGAAACCTTCCCCGGCCTGATCAGCCGGCACAGAAAGCGTCTAACCCGTGGTGTGTAAAGAAACTTTAATTGGAAAGAAATTTACAATTTTATTAACACAACAAAATTGTTTGGCTTTTTCTGTTTGTTGGGCCAAGTGGCAAGAAATTTTACAGCTGCCCTAGGCTGCATGAAAAATAATCGCAATGATATCAGCTGAGTCCCCTGGTTTGACAATGGCACGCAGCGTGAACTGTCTTTGTTAATCACGTGCCCCGGGGGAGTGGCAATGCCTGCAGGCTCCACACAATACACATCCAATAACGTATCCCCCGCAGATCCAGTCGGGTGGTACTCCACTTCAGCCCCTGCTGATTTTCCAATCGCTGCATGTTTGTCCACAACACTGCGCAGCCTGTTCACCATCTTCCGCAACGCCACCTGTTTATCAATCCGACCGGGTGGCGGTATTTAATGCTACTGGGGCTCCGGCTTGGCCGGTTTTAAAGAACTACTGGCCATAGAGACGGGCCTGAGGAGGAGATATGCAGATACAAGGACGGTTTATCCTGTGCACCTGTGACGAGTTTGATAGCTGGCTGGCTGCTGTCAAGGTCAGCCGTGCCGTAACGCTTATCCAGAATCACCATACCTGGTCGCCATCCTACGCCCATTTTAACGGGTCCAACCATTATGCGCTGCTGCACTCCATGGAGGATTTCCATGTCAGAGAGCGGGGTTTCGACATGATTGCCCAGAATCTAACCACCTTTCCGGACGGGACCGTGGCGGTCTGCCGCCCTCTGGACCGCATCCCTGCCGGGATCAAAGGGGCCAATCAAAAGGGGATCTGCATCGAACACCTAGGCAACTTCGATCAAGGCGGAGATACCATGACGGCTGCCCAACGTGACACCATCATCAGGGTCAATGCTGCCCTCTGCCGGTGTTTGGGCCTTGTCCCCTCGACCGGATCACTTGTCTACCACCATTGGTACGATCTGGACAGCGGCACACGGACCAATGGCAGCGGCACTACCAAGAGCTGCCCCGGCACGAACTTCTTTGGCGGTAACTCGGTGGCTGCAGCGGAAACCGGCTTTGTGCCGCTTGTCCGGCAAGCGCTGAACAACAGGACCGGCTGGGTCGTTACCATCCCCTCAACAACCCAGACGGCAACAGTAACGCCAGTATTGCTCAACGTACGCAACGGTGCAGGCGTGCACTACGCTGTCTTAAAACAGCTGCAGCATGGAACAGCCGTACCCCTGTACGAACAAAGGGATGGTTGGTGCCGCATTGCAGCGGAGCGGCAGGAGTGGGTCTGCGAACGGTATCTGAAACGGTAGATTGCCTGAGGAGGTTAGGCCACAAATGCCAAAAGGAGGGTACGTATGAGTCCAGTCTATCATCCCATAATTTATGTCCGCGGTTATGCCATGACACGCAGTGAAATTGATGAAACAACGGCAGATCCCTTTTGCGGCTTCAATCTGGGATCAACCGTGTATCGTGCAACACCGGACAAGGACAAGCCTGCCAAGAAGTTCATTTTTGAGTCCCCTGTCATCAGGCTGCATTCCGATTTTGGCTATTCCGATGTTTTCGAAAACGGGCTTGATATCATGGACAGTGGTTGGGAGGGGACACTACCGCGCCGTTCAATCATCATTTATCATTACTATGAACAGGCATCCACACTGCTTGGACGTGGCAAGACACCGACGATTTCGGATTTTGCCACGGGGCTGAGTCACCTGCTTAAACGGGTACAGGAACTGGTTCAGGTGGGGCCGCCTGCGCAGGGGAAGGATGCAGCGGACTACTATGCGACCCCTGGAGAGTTCAAATGTCATCTGGTGGCCCACTCGATGGGCGGGCTGGTCTGCCGGGCCTTCCTGCAAAATCAGGCACTGGACCCAGCTCAGATGCGCGGGACCGTGGCAAAGATTTTTACCTATGCCACACCTCATAACGGAATTGAAATGGCTGGTCTCAACGTGCCGTCCTGGTTGAGTATGGATGATATGAACAACTTCAATCGTGACAACATGGCCAAATACTTGGATCTTGAAGGCGTGTATGCGCTGACCAATCGGGTGGATTGGGTCCCTGAAGAGCTGGTGAACAACTTCTTCTGTATGGTGGCTACCAACCGTAATGATTACGAGGTTGCCATGGGGGCCTCTCGCACCTTTGCCGGTCACGGTAGTGACGGGTTGGTGCGCATAGAAAACGCTTCGGTATGGGGGCATGACGGCAACGGCAGGTCAACAGAACCTTGTGCCACTGCCTACACCTATCGCTCCCATTCCGGTTATTTCGGCATTGTCAACAGCGAGGAAGCCTACCAGAACCTGATCCGTTTCCTGTTCGGCGATCTGCGGGTTGATATCTGGTGTGATGTGAATAATGTGAGTCTACCAAGCGAACTACAAGGGAAAGCCAACGTTGATGCACTCTATCAGTTTGAGGTACTTGCCGCTCCCCGCGGGAAACGCTGGTATCTGACCCGGAGGGTGGCCGAAGAGGACTCGGTGGCCTGCTGCAGCCATACCGATCTGATGGCTGCGTTGCAGAATCAGGGCGGCAAATCCATCTATCTCTCCACCAGCTGTCTTGGTAGTAGCTGGAAGGTTGATCCGAGTAACGACGCGCTTACCTACAGCCTGATGTTTGCCGTGCGGACACCGGATTACGAGGTAAACCGCGCCTTCTGGTTTGACGGACACTACGAAGGCAGCAAGTTGTACAGTGATGAGCTTATGGTAGAAATTACGCCGCCCAAGGCAGACGCGGGTTGGAGTGTGAGGTGCCGTTGGGGGAGTAGCGGGCAAACAATGCAGCAGGCGGTTCTATCCAGTGATGAACAGGGCAGGGCGGTTGTATCGGTTGCGTTTGCAAACAATCAAGCGCCGGGCATTGCCGGTGCACTGCGTTTTGTTGTCAGTCCTTTAAGCTAGCGGTTTTTCCGGGGCACGGCACTACTGGTACGAACGCATAGCTCTGACCATGGACACGTGTTTACCGGAGTGTAACGGGGAATTATCTACCGGTTGATGACCGGGGAACAACCAGATAGGAGATTCTGCTATGCACGACGTCATTTTGCACGCCTTTGACTGGCGTTACAAGGATATCGAAGCCAATGCCCAACGGATCAGGGAGATGGGGTTTGGTGCGGTGTTGTTTCCACCGCCGCTCTATAGCGATGAAAATGGCCCGGAGTGGTGGCAACGCTACCAGCCCAGGGATTACCGTGTGATCCGCTCGTATCTCGGGCGCAAGGCAGATCTCAAGCGTGCTGTTGACGCGCTTAAGAAGTGCGGGGTGCGGGCCTATGCGGATGTGGTCTTTAATCACATGGCCAACGAGAGCCGCAGAGATCGTTTCAATTTCCCGGGCGAAGCAGTGCTGCAACGGTACACAAGCGTAAAAGAAAGTGCGGGATTCAAGGAAGATTGCCTGTACGGCGACCTGAACGAGGGGCTGTTCTCACCGGATGACTTCAACAAGTTCGGCGATATCAGTAATTATAACAATCCGTGGGAAGTCGTGGAAGGCAGCCTTGGTGGGCTGCCTGATCTTGAATTCTGTGACTGGGTGGTAAAGCAGCAGCGTGAGTGCCTGCTTGCGCTGAACGGGCTTGGCTTTTCCGGTTATCGGATCGATGCCTTGAAGCATCTGCCGGTTGCCCATCTAGAGGCGGTATTTGAAACGGAAGGAATGCAGGACAAGTTTGTTTTCGGCGAGGTTCTGACCTTCAATGATAATCAAGAAGCCACGTTTCTCTGGCCGGTGATGAAAACGACCGATTTTCCCTGCTACGACTTTGTGTTGCAGGAAACCCTGCGCAAGGCATTCGCGCCATCAGGCAGCATGCGTGAACTGGTGGACCCCGCCGCCTTGGGTCAGGCCCTGCCCTGGTACCGGGCGGTGACGGTGGCCGTTACCCATGACATCCCCAACAACGATGGTTTCCGCGGGGTCTTACTGGAGCCCCAGGATGAATACCTGGCCCATGTCTACCTGATGGGGCGGGACGGTGGGGTGCCGTTGGTCTATTCCGACAACAACCAGAGCGCCGGCCGTTATCCCGAAGACAGAGACCGCTGGGCCAATGCCTGGCAGCGCCACGATATTACCGCCATGATCCGCTTCCATAACGCCGTGCATGGCACGCCTCAGCGTGCCATGTACGAGGCGGACGGGTTTCTGGTCTTTGCACGGGGAGATCGTGGCATCGTCGCCATCAACAAGACCAGCGAGTGGCAGCACCCGGTCATCTGGACCTGGGGAGTGCAGCAGGGAACGTACCGTTGCCAGATTCACGGCCACGAAATGAACGTGGCCGGCGATACATTCGTCTTCGCCATTCCACCCCGTGAGGCGCAGATGTGGCTGTATTCGGGGGATTAAGTCCCTGGGCTCCGGAAAGGCGCAAGTTTTTCCGGACAGCAGTTACAGTATTGATCGTTTTGTGTCTGGTCAAAGGAACTGCAGGGCGGAGACGGAAGAAGAAGAGGGGCGAATCTGTGGGAGAGGCAGTGACAAGACGTATGAAAGGGGGACGAACATCATGCATAGTATCAGACCTGTTGTTTGCATTGTGCTCTTAGTCGTCTTGGCCGGGTGTGCCAGCTTCACAAGTCCGGCGAGAAAGCATGAACTTGACGCATCCAAACCGAACTGGCTGGAATACGATGCTTACCGACGCGGTGCCTTGTTCGTGCCGATCTCCACGGCCCAAGGGAAGACCTTCCGCACCTGTGCCGAGCCGCCGCCGGATGTGGCCATGCAATTGCTTGATAAGTTTACAGCAAAGGGGGGCAGTGGTGATGTCAGCGCCGAGGCCAGCGCCGAAATATCGCAGAATGCCCTTCAGTTGGCGCAACGCACACAGATGGTCCAGTTTCTGCGGGAATCGCTTTTCAGGTTGTGTGAAATAAGCATGAACATGCAGTTTTCTCCTGCTGATGTCGCAGACATGTATGGAAAGGTCATTGCCTCGGCAAAGACCATGGCTGAGGCGGAAAAGGCAACCGCGCAAAAAGCCGCTGACGATGCCGCTGTCCGGTTACTGATCAAGCAAAAAGAGTCTTCCGCCTTTATCGATGCAATCAAGAAAAAAGCTCAACAAGATGCTGACGAGGTGAAAAAATGAGCGTTTATCTAACCATGCTGCAACAACTCAAACACACCAACAAACAGTTTGTGGCGGCCTGCAACGGAACTGAAAAGCTTGTGACTATTACCAACATTACTGACGATGCTGTGACCCTGGAAGGGGTAGATTCCAGTTGCCGCTATGATCTGCATTTTACACAGGTTGTGATTGTCGGCGTAAAAAGCTCCTGAATATGCTTAAGAGGGGGGACGCTGCGCTGCTGAATCGTCGCAACTGCAGCAGAACCCTGATCCTGCGCCCCTCCTCTAGGTAAGGAGGTGACAGGACAGGAGGGGTTAATAAGCAGAGAAGTCTGGATATGTCTAGAAGGATAATTGGAATAACTCAATAATTTGAGTCGAAATTCCGCGCGCCCGGAATTCTGGTCCAGAAGCTCCTGACCGTGATGGTCCTTTTTACCAATCAAGGTGTCTGGTTACATAGACGAGAAAATCATCGCGGTTAGCGAAGATCTGGTACGCCACGTGAGATGAGAGGTGTAATGTATCCTGTCACCAGGTGGCGGAGTCTCAAGCGAAGAGCTACAGCAGTTTGATCCCGGCCAGTTCCTTTGAGCGCTTGACTGCCGCATCCACGGCATCCATCAGCAGGCCATGCAAACGGCCGTTTTCCAGGGTGTGCAGGGCGGCAATGGTGGTGCCGCCGGGGGAACTGACCCTATCCCGCAGTACAGCCGGGTGTTCGTTGCTCTGCTGCAGCAGCTGGGCTGAGCCCAGCACGGTCTGGACAGCCAGGCCGGTGGCAACATCGCGGGTCAGGCCGTTTTTGACCCCGGCATCGGACAACGCCTCGATGAAGGAGAAGACATAGGCCGGGCCGCTGCCGGAGACGCCGGTAACGGCATCCATCTGACGTTCGCCCACCTGATAGACCGTGCCGACCAGCGCAAACAGTTCTTTTGCCAGTTCAAGATCGGCCCCGGTTGCCCGTCTGCCGCCGCAGATGGCGGTGGCGCCGGCCTGTACCAGGGCCGGGGTGTTGGGCATGGCCCGTACCACCCGTACACCGTTCTGGAGCGATTCTTCAATGATGGTGGTGGAGATGCCGGCCATGATGGAGAGTACCAGTTTCTGGGCGGTAATCGCATTTTCAAGGGCCGTGAGCACGCTGGCTGCCATCTGGGGCTTGATCGAGAGAACGATCAGCTCGGCCTCCTGGGCTACCTCGCTGTTGTCGTCAGTGGTGCGGACCGACAGGGTTGAGCCAAGAAGGGCGCGGCGGTCCTGCACCGGGTCTGAAACAATGATGTTGCGCGGTGCCATGCCACCGGAGATCAGGCCTTTGATGATCGCCTCTGCCATGTTGCCGCCGCCGATAAAACCTACGGTGCTGTTCAGTAACATTAGGTGTCTCCGGTTCTGCTTTCGATTGGGATTGGCTGTGCCAGTTCAGTTGCCGGCTTCTTGTCGGAGCTGCTGCTCTTGGTGATCAGCATTACCCCGATACAGACCAGGGCAATACCGCCCCAGCGCAGCGCAGAAACCTCTTCGTGCAGGATATACTTTGCCAGTACCGCCACCAGGACGTAGTTGAGGGCCTGCATCGGCAGGGCCACCGAGAGGTCTTCCCAGGAGAGTACAGCCAGCCAGAGGAAGAAGAACAGCGCCAGCATGGCGGTGCCCACCACGATCTTCCATTCGGTCATGGCCCGGAAGGCCACCTCCATAATGCCGCGCAGGTTCATGGTGGAGAGGTCCCCCAGCTGTTTCATCCCTTTGGCCAGCAGAATATCTCCGACAGTGCCGGCAGTGACAGCCAGCAGCATGATGATAATGGTCTTAAACATACGGTTTTGTCTCTCCGCGATAATTGGTTAATGCAATCTCCAACTGCTGCAGCCGTTGCCGCACCGTGGGTGAGAGCAGTGCAGCCAGTTCTTCTGCATGTTTGTAATCCGGCATCCGGCGGGTGATTTCTGCATCCGGCAGGCAGCCGGGGTGGAAATAGATCTCTGAGATGCCGGGTTGCAGCCGTTCAAGGATGGCCAGCAGGTACGCCTCGGTCATGCAGCCGGAGTTGAGTACCCCTTTGACCTCCACCGCAGTCTCGATCTCCTGCCGTTTCAGCGCGTTTTCGGCATAGTGGGCCAGGGAGCCGAAGATGCCCCGCTCGATGGTTTTACCCAGCAGGCGGGAACGATCAATCCGCAGGTTTTCAAGCAACCGCTCCCGGGTAATCCGGAAGCTGGTGATGCCGTGCAGCGGCATCAGTTCGGTCAGCAGCGTGAAGACCGTGGGGTGCATCTGGATATTGAGGTGACCGTCAATGTGCGAAAGGGGGAGACCGGTCTCTTTGATCTTGAGGATCTGGGCCTCAATCTCGCAACGCAGCTGCATCCGGATGGTGGGATCAAAGAACAGCTTCATCCCTACGGCCACCGGATTGTCCGGGAAACAGCCGTTGGCAGCAACTAGGCCGGGAATCATCTCCGGCGGCAGCACCGGACTGCCCTGCACCAGGGTCAGGTGCAGGCCGATCTGCAGGCCTGGATTGCGTTTGGCAATTGCTACCGCCTCGTCAAAGGCTGCCCCGCCCGGCATCAGCGAGGCCTGGGTCAGGATACCCTGTTGCCAGGCCTGTTCCACGGCCCGGTTGACCCCGGACGAAAGCCCGAAATCATCGGCGTTGACAATCAGTTTTCGCAAGCCTGGCCTTGTTTCCGCTTGCGCATGTACTCCAGGTACTGCTTGCCTTCCTTGAGCAGCTTGCGGCGTTCCTCGCCATCCACGATCATCTTGCCGATGCTGCGCAGGATGTATTTGGGCCGGAAGTAGAACTTGTCGTAGAACTCCTCCACCGAGTTGAAGATCTCGGCGTTGGTCAGGTTGGGGTAGTTGATTACGCATTTCTGGTGACCGGTGCTGTCGATGAAGTCATCGGAGGCGATCCAGCCCTGCTCCTTGGCCAGGGTGTAAAACTCGGTGCCGGGGTAGGGGGAGGCCAGCGAGGCCTGGATCGAGTTCAGGTCCAACTGCTTGGCGTACTCAATCGTCTCGCGGATGGTCTCTTTGGTCTCACCGGGTAGCCCCATGATAAAGGCGCCGTGGACCGACAGCCCAAGCTTCTTGCAATCCTTGGTGAACTGGATCGCCTGTTCCTTGGTGACCCCCTTTTTGATGTTCTTCAGGATCTGTTCGTTGCCGCTTTCATACCCGACCACGACATGGCGCAGGCCTGCCTCACGCATGACCTTGAGGGTCTCGTAATCGCAGTTGGCCCGGGCGTTGATGGTCCAGGAGATCCCCAGCGGCTTCAGCAGGTTGGCCACATTGCGGGCATGCTCCCGGCTGGCGGTGAAGGTGTCGTCATCAAAGGAGAGCTCACGCATCTCCGGGATGTTGTCCACGATCCACTTGACCTCTTCATAGACGTTCTGCGGTGAGCGCAGGCGCATCTGGCGGCCGGAGAAGGTCTGCGGCCAGAGGCAGTAGATGCACTTGGAGGGGCAGCCACGGCTGGAGTAGATCGAGACATAGGGATTCTTGAAGTGGGGGATCACATATTCAGAGATCGGCAGGTCCCGTTTATAGATCGGCGCCACAAACGGCAGGGCGTCCAGATCTTCAATCAGGGGGCGATCCGGAGTGTGGATCGTGGTGCCGTCCTTGATAAAGCTGATGCCGTCCACCTTGGACCAGTCGCGCCCTTCGCACAGCTCCTTGGTGGAGTAGTCGAACTCGCCGCGGCAGACAATGTCGATGATGCCGTTGCCGGCCTTGAGCGACTCTTCCGGCAGGATCGAGACATGGGGACCGGTCAGGACCGTGACGATATCCGGCTTGACCTCTTTGATCCTGCGGGCGGTCTCAATGTCGATTGCCAGGGTGGGGGTGGAGGTGTACATCACCACCATGTCAAATCCTTTGGCAATGCTCAGGCAGTCTTCCAGGGTAAGCTTTTGTACCGGGGCATCCACCACGCGGCTGCCTTCAATCATGCCGGCAGGAAAGCAGAGCCAGGTGGGATACCAGAATGAGGTGACTTCCCGTGATGCCTGATACCGGGCACCGGCGCCACCATCAAAATCCTCAAAGGTAGGGGGATTGAGAAAAAGCGGTTTCATTACAACTCCTTGACTGTTGGCGAAATGATATACAATAGAGGAGTTGCGGGGTAAAAGTCAAGCACGGTACAGGGGCGGGAGGTGAAAAAGGGCAGCCGGAGGGCTGCCCTTTGGTGTTGGCGGGTGGCGGATTATTTCTTCTTTGGTTCCGGTTTGGCAGCTGCCTTGGGGTCGGCCTTTTTGTCCTCTTTCTTGGTCTGCTTGGCGATGATCCGGTCCTTGACCTTTTCGTAGACCGATTCCGGCAGCACCTTGCGGGAAACCAGCTGGGCCTTGTTGGCGTAGGGGCGGTTGACCACGATCTTGGCGATGTAGGCGTCGCCAAGCCCGGGGATGGCCTTCAGTTCGGCATCGCTGGCACTGTTGATATCCACCGGTTCCTGTTTGGCAGCGGGAGCCTTGGCATCAGCCGGTTTGGCCGGTCCGGTCTTTGCCAGGGCCTTTGCGCCACCCGCAGCTTTGGGGGCCGGTTCTGCGGCAAGGCCGATGGCTGCAGAAAGGGTCAGGGCAACAACGGTGGTGATAACCTTGATCCAGAGTGTTCTCATTGCTGGTTCCTCCTTGGCATGGGGTTCTTCTGGTGCTGGTTGTAGCAGTGCTGTCCGCTGACTGTCAATTTGATTTTATCTGAAAAGGGGCTGTTGTTTCGGCTGGTTCAGGCAGGTTTTGCGGTGTGGTCCGGACTGTCGGTTTTGTGCTGTGTGGTAACGTGCTGTGAATGGAGACTGGTGTTGTTGCAATGCAGCGTTGTTGCAGTGCAACGGTTGCTGTTGTGTCAGTCTGGCTGGCCTGTTGCAGGAAGGGGTGGCATGTTGCTGTTGCATCTGCAACAGCAACCGGGCAGGGCGTCCGGTCCGCATAGTGTGAGGTTTTGCAAGGCTAGAATTTTGCAATATGCCGTAATTGCTTTTGTTTTTAAAAATATTTGTTTTGCTGCGGTTTCTTGGCACGTGCCTTGTAATAGTAAAAACAAAAGCAACGCATCCGGACGATTACCGGTTCACTCACTACACACGGTTTAACAAACCAAAGGAGGATGTCATGAAAGCAAAAAACAATTTCTCGGTCCTGTTGGCAGAAACCACCGCAAAAGGCAGCTTGGCAATCTTTGCAGGCGTAGCAGTATTCCTGGGCGGTTTCATTACCTGGTCGGCAGCAGGTGCCATCAGCGGTCTTGCCAGCCTGTTCAACTAATCAACGCTGCAGGTTGCTGCGCTGCGTACACCGGAGGATACAGCCATGAAAGCAAAACTGAGTTACTCTGATCTGAATGACCGTAAATATATCGGCAGGACCCTGGTGGTCTTCGGCATGTTTGCCGCCGGCGCTGCCCTGAACATCGCCTGGCCCGCCCTCAGCCATATCGGGAGCCGGTTGATCGGTTAAGAGATATATCCCGACATCAGGCAGGTCGCGAGACAGGAAAGGCCCGGTTTTTGACCGGGCCTTTCCTGTCTTTTCTTGCGCTTGTCAGACAGTGTGGAAATATGCTATACAATCGGGCCTTTGTTGCACATTCAAAGCCATGAGGAAGGAACCACAATGAGTCATCAGCGCAAGCCGGAGATCAACTTTAACTACATCTACAACTACAGCTATAACCCGGTCTATACCAATGGTGTGCAGGGCGGCTTCAGCCCCAGGGGCGAACTGGTCATGCATTTCTACCAGGAACGTCCTGCGCTGCCCAAGGAGCTGACCCACGAAATCACCCCGGAAGGCGGTATCGGCGCCCTGGTTGAGTCCGATCCCAAAAACCTGAATGGCTCCATGGTCCGTTTCATTGAAACCGGCGTGACCATGAACTTTCAGACCGCTGCCATGATCCACGCCTGGCTGGGGGAGCAACTGGGCCAGATGCAGGCCATTATGAAGGCGCAAGCCGAATTTATGGAAGGTGGCGCTGCAGAGGCTGCTCAGGAAGGCTAGGACGGCCAACCGTGCAGCAGGTCACCGGCGTGCAGGCATGACGCCATCCAGCTGACAGAATTCAGTAACGAAATGGGTTGCCCTTTGGGGTAGCCCATTTTTGTTTTCTGGGGAGTGGCTTGCCGTAATGGCAGTACATGGCATGTTGGCCGGTTGTGCATCCAATGTCTGATGATACAGGGCAGTGTCGTTTCTGATTGTCTTCTGTGTATTTGAAATTGTAGTGCTTTTTTGCTTTTAGATCTTTGGTTCGCTCTGTGCAAATAGGAATCTTTGAGTCTGAATTTGTGCAGGTGAAAGGAGCTTGTATGTCTCGACGTCTATTGGTGCCGTTGCTGGCTGCGTTGTTGGTCGTTGCCGCCCTGGGGGCCGTTGCTGCGGTCAGAATCAGCGCACCCCCTGCTGTTACGGTTGTGCCGGAGATCTATAAGAACGGTGATGAGGGCTATTTCCGGATTGTGGCAAAGTTGCCGAAGAGCAGCACAAAGGGCCCCCTGATACTTACCCCCAGGGTTGAGGATGGTGATATCTTTCTGGTGACCGTCAACCCGGTAGTCGCAAAGGGGAAACACACCCATACGGATGCTGACGAAGCAGGCCAGGCCCAGCTTGAGCAGACTGAAGCAATGATTACGGTTACCGGCCGGTACCTGAAGCCCGGCCCGGCTCAGCTTGCCATTCAGAGCCGTACCACCAAGGGCGATCTGCTGCGCTTAGCCTTTACCCTGCCGGATGCCGATGTCACCGGCGATGCCACAATCAGGAGCGAGTGGGCCAAACAGTACCAGTGGTCGCTCTGGGGCTCAGACCCCGAGGGCGATGATGCCTACAGTCAGTACTGGAATCTGGCGATCGCCCCCCGCTATGGGCTTGAAGCCCGGCTGCCGGGCAGCAGAAACCGCTCGCGGCGTGAAAGCCCTGACCTGTACAGCGTATTTACCGGTGCTGCGGCGATTCAGGAGACGCTGCAGCTGGAGCTGCTGGACGCAGCACCCAGGCGGTCAAACAGCCAGAACGCATCGGCAAAGGTTGTAGAAGATGTCCCTCTTTCAACCCTGCAAGGTCCGCAGGTCAAATCACACCCCTTCAAGGAGATGCTGAAGGGAAGGAACCCGGCACTGCCGGTGCTGGCGTCGTACATCCCCGATGACCAGTATGCGGTGTTCTTCTCCGACATCAACAAACAGATCGAACTGGCCGACCTGATGGATGAATGGGGCGGTAACCTGCTGCGTCAGGTGGAAAGCAGCGCCCAGGACTTCAAGGTACGGGAGAAGGTCAGCAGGCAGCTCTGTCTTGAGAACAGCATGTTGACCAGAATGTTCGGTGACCGGGTGGTGGCGGATATGGCCATCACCGGCAGTGATCCCTTTCTGAAGGAGGGGACGGCGGTTACCGTGCTGTTTAGTCTCAAGGATGCCGGTCGCTTCCGCAAACAGCTGGAAAAACAGTATGCCGAGGCTTCCCGCAGTCGCGGGGCTGTCCGGTCGGTGTCGGAGCTGCACGGCAGGAGCGTGATGGCTGCGGTCTCCGCTGATCGCCGGGTATCGTCCTACGCCGTGATCACCAAGAACCTTGCCGTGGTGTCCACCAGCCAGGCCGCCCTGGAACGGGTGCTGGCGGTGGAGGCTAAGCAGGCGCCCGCCCTGGCTCAGGCCGATGACTTCCGCTACATGCGCACCATCTTTCCCCAGGATGCCAAGGAAGAGGATATCTTCATCTACCTTTCTGATGCCCATATCCGCAACCTGGTGGGGCCCCGCTGGAAGATTGCCGAGGCCCGCCGGATGCAGTGCAGCGCCAACATGGGGCTGATCGCCAATGCCCGGCTCTGGTTCAAGACGGAAAAGCGGCGGGAGCCCACCATGGATGAACTGGTGGCCGGTGGTTATCTGGGCAAGAATCCGCCGGTCTGCCCGGAGCATGGCGCCTATGCAATCGACAAACAGGGTGAGGTCTATTGCCCGGTGCACAACCGCCCCGGAAGACTGACCCCTTTGAACGAGCTGAAGCTTGCGACGGTAACCCCTGATGAAGCTGAGCAGTATAGAGACTTTGTGGCAAACTACAACCGCTACTGGACCCAATTCTTTGATCCGATCGGCATCCGGGTCAAACTGGGGCGGAATATCCGTATCCAGACCTGCATCCTGCCGCTGATTGAGAACTCCTGGTATGACGGACTGGCCGCCTTTTCCGGCCGGACACCGGGGGTGGTGACTGACAGCGCCCTGCTACCGCGGACGGTCTTCTCCCTGCGGGGGCATATGGCACAGGACTGGCTGGAAAAGAGTGTGCTGGGTAACAAACAGGTCTATCGGAACAACCTTAAGCTGGACTGGCTGGGGAATGAAGTCGCCATCAACCTGTGCGACGGTCAGATCCTGTTTAGCGCCGATGGCCGCGCTGCAGGGCTGCTGGGACGGGAAGTGGGACGATCATCTTCGATCGAGCCGCTGGTGATCGGCTATCTGGCCTCGGCCATCAACCTGCCGACCTATCTGACGGTCAAGGTCACGGACCCGAAAAAGGCTGAACAGTCCATTCCTGAGTTGTTCCGGGCCATTGGTCCCCGTGAATACAACAGCCGTGATGAGCTCTCGCTTGAAACCTACAGCCTGGAAAACCATCGCGGCAAACCGGTCTATGTGGCCAACTTCACGCTCTTTGTGGTCAAGCTGCGGCTTTATGCCGCGGTGGTGGATGACCGGCTGGTGATCGCCTCCCGGCGTGACATCGTAACCGACCTGCTGGATGCCTCGGCCAAGGGAACAACCGGAAAGGTGGAAAAACATGCGGGGAACATGGAGCTGTCGGTCTACCGTTCCGCCTTCAAGCAGCTGGAAGAGGCCTCCAGTATCGGTTATCAGGAGGATCTTCGCCATGCCTGCCAGAAGAACCTTCCCCTGGCCGCAATCCTGCTGCGCAATCTGGGCATGTCGCCGGACAGCTTCGCCTCAACTGCCGAGGCGTTGCGCGGCTATCAGCCCTACTGTCCGTCAGGCGGGACATACCGTCTGGATGAGGCCAGCGGTGCGGTTGTCTGCTCTGTCCACGGCAACCGGTACAACCCCAGACAGCCGGCCTTCAGTGACCAGAGCTCAGCCACCATGCGGCTGATCAACTCGCTGGAGCGGGTTAATGCCCGGCTGGCCTTTACGCCGGAGGGGTTGATGACAACAATTGATATTCAACGTAAGTCCAATTCCATTTCAAGGCGCTAGCTTTGTTGGCTTGGCCTCGGCTTCTCGACGTACTACAGGTACGCCTCCGTCGCCGAGCCCTTCGCCGCCGCGCTATCATCCTTGAACTGTAATTGGAACAGTTAGAGCGTGCCAACAAAACATCCCCCGGTTTCTTGATCGAAGCCGGGGGATAGTTTGTTTAAAGGTGAGAGGCCGTTGATCAGCCGTTCAGCAGTTTGACCGTTGCCCGGCCGTCGGCATAGTAATCGATGATATTCAGGCAGCCGTAGTTCTGTTCAATGTTAAACATATTGATCAGCGGTGCGCCAATGGCATTCAAGAGGATGATCCGGTTCAGGCCGCCGTGCCCCACCAACAGCAGCTCCTGTCCACGATGACGTTCCAGCATTTCACGCACCACCGGCATGGCCCGCGCTTCCACATCCAACAGGTTTTCCCCTTCCGGTACCCGGTAATTGACCAGGTCGTTCAGGCGGGCCTGCCATTCATCGGGCCAGCGACTCTGGATCTCCTGCCAGGTCAGGCTTTCCCAGATACCGATATTCAGTTCGCGCAGTTCAGAGCGGTGGACCGGTTCAATCCCGAACTGTTCGCAGATGATATTTGCGCCGATCCCGCAGCGGGTCAGGTCGCTGGAGTAGCAGGCCGAGATACGGCTGTCAGCCAGTCGATCCTTCAGCAGATGGTACTGTTCAACCCCCAGGTCGGTCAGGGCAACATCGGCGTGTCCGTTGTAGCGGCGCTGTTCAAAGCCTTGCACCTGACCATGGCGGATCAGGTAGAGGCGGGTCATGCTGGTCATAGGTACCTCGTCAGTAGTGTAGTGGTTGCGGTAACGGCGAGCAGGGTCAGCAGCTCGGCAATTTCGCTGCTGAAGCCGACAATGTCACCGCTGATGCCGCCCAGGCGCCGGGTGAAGTAGCGTCTGACGGCAAGTCCCCAGACCGCGGTCAGGCCAAGGGCAACAACCCCGCCTGAGTGGCCGAGCAGCCAGCAGAGCGGGATGGTGCAGGCCGCTGCCAGTGAGAATTGGGTGCCGGTGATGCCGGAAAGGAAACAAACCCCCAGCCCGTCACTGCGGGCAGCTTTAGCATTGGTCATGACCAGCACCTGGGTAAAACGGGCCAGGACCGGAAACAGCAGCAGGGTGGCTTGCTTCAGGTAGATCGGCACTGCCAGCAGGGCGGCATATTTGAGCAGCAACAGCAGGATCAGCGCCACCGCTCCAATGGCGCCGATCTGTGAATCCTTCATGATCGCCAGAAACCGCTCCCGGCTTCCCCGCGCTGCCAGGCCATCAAAGACGTCAGCCAGTCCATCCAGGTGCAGGGCCCCGGTGATCAGCGCCAGCAAGGCCACCAGCAGGGCATCGGTCAGGTGGCGCGGAAAAAGCAGGCTTAACGCCAGATCAGCCAGTAGCAGCAGCCCGCCGATGCAGAGCCCCACCAGTGGAAACCAGGCGGTTGAGCGTCCCAGGTCATCGGCCTCACAGCGCTTGGGTGAGGGGATCGGCAGAATGGTCAGAAACTGCAGGGCGATCAGGAAACGGCGCATCGTTGGTTCTATTCCTGTTTTCCGGCAACACCGGCCTGCTCAAAGGTGGCCATCTCCAGCAGGATCTTGACCCCGGCCTCGATCAGCTGCATGGCCAGTGCTCCGCCGGTCCCTTCACCCAGGCGCAGGTCAAGCCCCAGGATCGGGCGGGCGCCGATCCGCTCCAGCATGAAACGGTGGCCGACTTCCACTGACTCGTGGGCGGCAAACAGGTAGTCCCGCACCTGGGGGTGCAGTTCAGAGGCGATCAGGGCCCCGGCGGTGGAGATAAAACCGTCCACCACCACCGGTATCCGGTTGGCAGCGCAGCCCAGCACCAGTCCGGCAATGGCGGCGATCTCCAGGCCGCCTACCTTGGTCAGCACATCCAGCGGATCAGCAGCATCCGGGCGGTTAAGATCAAGACCTTTCCGGATGGCCGCAATCTTGATCTGCAAGGCCTGGTCATTGATGCCGGTACCGCGATGGGTGACCTGCTCCGGCGAGAAGCCGCCAATGGCCGCTATCATGGCCGATGAGGGGGTGGTGTTGCCGATCCCCATTTCGCCGGTTCCCACCAGGCCAACGCCTTCAGCCTTGCATTGGTCAGCCAGCTCAATCCCCACTGTCAGGGCAGCCAGGGCCTCGTCGCGGGTCATGGCCGGGCCTTTGGCCAGGTTGCGGGTACCACGGGCCACCTTTTTATGCAGCAGGCCGGGGCAGTTTTCAAAATCAAAATCAACTCCTACATCCACCACCCGCACCTCGGCCCCGGCATGGCGGGCCAGCACATTTACCCCGGCCCCGCCACGCAGAATGTTCAAGACCATCTGGGGAGTCACCTCCTTGGGAAAGGCAGAGACCCCTTCCTCAACCACGCCGTGGTCTCCGGCAAAGGTGAAGATAACCTTTTGGGTGAGATCCGGGGCAGGATTGCCGCTGATGGCAACCACCCGGCGGGCAAATTCCTCCAGCCGGCCCAGTGATCCAGGCGGTTTGGTCTTGTTATCCAGCCGGACCTGGGTCTGTTGCAGCAGGTCGGCGTCAAGGGGGGTGATCCGGGCAAGTGTGGTTTTCAGCAGATTCATGGAGAGTCCTTCACGTTATTTGAGTTTCAGCGGGATGCCGCTGATCGTGACGTAGACGGCATCACAGCCGGCGGCAAGCACCTGGTTGGCCTGCCCGGCAATGTCGCGGTAGAGCCGTGCCAGCCGGTTTTCCGGCACAATACCCTGGCCGACTTCGTTAGTAACCAATACCACCGGGGTGGACATCCCCCGCAGGGTGACGGCCAGACGGTGGACATGGCTCAAGACCTGCTCTTCGCAGCCGGGATCGTTTTCGTCACAGGACAACAGCAGGTTTGAGAGCCAGAGCGTGACACAATCCAGCAGGATGGCGCTGTAGATGCCGTCGATCCGGGCCAGGGTCTGGGGGATCATCAGCGGCTCTTCAAGGGTCTCCCAGGCGGTGCCGCGCCGCAGGCGATGGCGATGGATGCGGTCATCCATCTCGCCGTCCAGGGGTTGGGCCGTGGCCAGATAGCAGAGTGACGGGCCGAAACTGCGGGTCAACTCTTCGGCAAAGCGGCTTTTGCCGCTGCGTGCACCACCGGTGATCAGGGTGTTGTTGGCCATCTGAACCTCCTGCCGTCGAAATAAAAACCCCTGTTCCCAAAAAAGGAACAGGGGCACGGAAACCATGTTGAACAGACCACGGCTTCGGTCCCTCTTTCCCCGGAGGTTCCTTGAAGCGCGTGTCAGAAAGGTGTTCTGGCTCCCATCAGATCCGGCCTGATGGTTACAGTTGCGGGACAGCGCGGGAGTTGCACCCTCTTCCCCTTGTCTGGCACAGAGTCTGCTTTTGTAACAGCGGGCCGGATAAATGTCAATTGGCTTCCGGCCCTGCAGGATGTCAGCCTAGTTGACGTTGTACCAGAACTTGGCGCTGCGCACCTTGCCGTCAGCCAGTTTGAACTTGGCCATGACACCGTATTTTCCCTTCTGGTTCATCACGAAATCGCCGCCAAAGTGGCCGTGCATACCCATCAGATCCTTGACCTGCTCTGATTTGTCAGGGCTCAGCAGTTTGACCTTTACCTCACCGCCGGTCAGCGTCTTGCCGCTCTTGGGGTCCTTGAATGCCACCGAGATATGATGGGTATCCTTGACCCCGGCCGGCATCTTCATCCCCATCGCTGCCATCGCCTCCTTCATGGTCTGCACGGAAAAGGTGGTCTTGACGCCATCAATGACCGCTTCATAGGCCACGCCCTCCATCTTGGCCATGCCTGCCATGTCGTGTCCGGCATGACCGCCATGTTCGGCTGCAAAGGCTGCCGGAGCGGACAGGGCCAGGACTGCTGCAAGTGTCAGAATGATTTTTTTCATGGTTGTGTCTCCTTTTGTTTTGGCCGGACTGGTGCCGGTTTTGGGTTAGTGCTTCATCCCGCTGTAGTGCAATGCACCTTTTTTAAGCTCCCGTTTCTTCATCAACACAAAGATCACCGGGGTCATGATCAGCACGTGTACTGCCGATGAGATCATGCCGCCGATCATCGGCGCAGCGATCGGTTTCATCACATCAGCGCCGGTACCGCTGGACCACATGATCGGCACCAGGCCGATCAGGGCCACTGCCACGGTCATCAGCTTGGGCCGCAAGCGCAGCACGGCTCCTTCATAGGTGGCATCATAGATATCCTGCTCCGTGACCGGCCCCTTGGCCAGCCGCCGGTCCAGGGCCTCGTGCAGGTAGATCACCATCACCACCCCGGTCTCCACGGCAATGCCGTAGAGGGCGATGAAGCCGACCCAGACCGCCACCGACATGTTGTAGCCCAGGGCTGCCACCAGGTAGACCCCGCCCACCAGGGCAAACGGCACCGAGAGCATCACCATGCTGGCCTCCAGGGCCGAGTGGAAGGTGAAGTAGAGCAGGATGAAGATGATCACCATGCCCAGCGGTACCAGCAGTTGCAGCCGAGCCTTGGCCCGCACCTGATTCTCCCACTGGCCTGACCAGGCCACGTAGTAGCCGGGTGGCAGCTTGAGCTGTTTTTCCAGCACCTGTTTGGCCTCGTTGACAAAGCTGCCCATGTCGCGGCCCCGCACGTTCAGGAAGACGATCGAGCGCAGCAGGCCGCCTTCGCTGTTGATCTCCGGTGCGCCGGTGGAGACCTTCAGCCTGGTCACCAGCGAGAGCGGCACCTGGCTGCCTCCCATGCCACTTACCAGGATGCGGCGGATGGCCGGGATGTTGTCGCGGTAATCCCGCAGGTAGCGCAGCCGGACCGGGAAGCGGTTACGCCCTTCAACGGTGGTGGTAATCGCCTCGCCACCCAGGGCGGTACTGATCACGCTCTGGATCTCGTCCACCCCGACCCCGTAACGGGCAGCGGCCTCACGGTCGATCTCGATATCCAGGTAGTTGCCGCCGGTGACCCGTTCAGCAACCACGTCGGCAGCCCCTTTGATCGGCTTCAGAATCCCTTCAGCCTGGATCGCCAGATCGCGCAACACGTTCAGGTCTGAGCCGAAGATCTTGACCCCCAGGTCGGTCCGCACCCCGGTGGAAAGCATGTTGATCCGGTTGATGATCGGCTGGGTCCAGCCGTTACGCACCCCCACCTGCTGCAGCTTGCTGTCCAGCTCGGCCACGATGTCGGCCTTGGTGGTGCCGGGACGCCACTGCTGCTTGGGCTTCAGGATGATGATCGACTCAAACATCGAGACCGGTGCCGGGTCGGTGGAGGTCTCGGCCCGACCCACCTTGCCCAGTACCGACTCCACCTCAGGCACACCCTTGATGATGCTGTCCTGCACCTGGATGATCCGTTTGGCCTCGGTGATCGAGACGTTGGGCAGGGTCACCGGCATGTAGAGCAGCGAACCCTCGTCCAGAGGCGGCATGAATTCGCTGCCCAGCCGCATGAAGAGCGGCACCGCCACCAGCAGCGCAACGATGTTGAGGGCAATGGTGGTCTTCTTCCAGACCAGCACCCAGCGGATCACCGGCGAGTAGAGCCGGATAAAGAAGGTGGAAACCGGGTTGGACTCCTCCCGCGGCATCTTGCCCCGCATGAAGTAGTACATCAGTACCGGCACCAGGGTGATGGCGATAAAGGCAGACCCGACCATGGAGAAGGTCTTGGTAAAGGCCAGCGGATGGAACAGCTTGCCCTCCTGCCCCTCCAGCAGGAAGACCGGCACAAAGGAGAGCACGATGATCGCCAGCGAGAAGAAGATCGCCCGGCCCACCTGTTTGGCGCTGGCAATCACCACCTCCAGGCGCTGGGCCTTGCGCTCTTCCTCGGACAGTTCCGACAGGCGGCGGTAGCAGTTCTCCACCATGATCACCCCGGCATCCACCAACACCCCGATGGCAATGGCGATCCCGCCCAGGGACATGATGTTGGAGGTGACCCCCATCAACTTCATGGTGATGAAGGAGATCAGCACCGCAATCGGCAGGGTCAGTACGATCACCAGCGAACTCTGGAAGTGCAGCAGGAAGGCCAGGATCACCAGTGAGACCACCACCGATTCCTCGGTCAGGGCATGCTTGAGGGTGGTGATGGCCCGTTCGATCAGGTCGGAGCGGTCATAGGCCACGTTGATGGTCACGCCGGGGGGCAAGCCCTTCTTGAGGGCCTCGATCTTCTCCTTGACATGGTCGATCACATCCTTGGCGTTCTCTCCGTAGCGCATCACCACAATGCCGCCCACGGCTTCGCCCTGGCCGTTCAGATCCAGCATGCCGCGCCGGATGGCGCCGCCCAGCTGCACCGTGCCCAGGTTCTTGACATAGATCGGGGTGCCGCGCATATCCACGCCGACCACGACATTTTCAAGATCGGCCAGCGATTTGACATAGCCCTGGCCACGGATCAGGTACTCGGCATCGGCCTGCTCGATCAGCCGTCCCCCCACATCCTTGTTGGAGCCTTTAAGCGCCTCCATCACCTTGGCGCTGCTGATGCTGTAGGCCTGCAGTTTGGTCGGGTCCAGGTCGATCTGGTACTCCCGCACCAGCCCGCCGATGGAGGCTACCTCGGCCACTCCCGGCACGGTGTTGAGCTGGTAACGGACAAACCAGTCCTGCAGGGTGCGCAGCTGCTCCAGATCGTAGCCCTTGCCTTCGATGGTGTACCAGAAGACATGTCCCACGCCGGTACCGTCCGGCCCCAGGGTGGGGACCACACCGGCCGGCAGCAGCGAGGCGGCGTAGTTCAGCCGTTCCAGCACCCGGGTGCGGGCCCAGTAGATGTCGGTCTTGTCCTCAAAGATCACATAGATCATGGAGAAGCCGAAGGCGGAGGATGCCCGTACCGCCCGTACCTGGGGCAGCCCCTGCAGGTTGGTGGCCAGGGGATAGGTGACCTGGTCCTCCACCACCTGGGGTGAACGGCCGGGATAGTCGGTGAAGACGATCACCTGGTTGTCCGAAAGGTCCGGGATGGCGTCCACCGGGGTCTTGTAGACCGCCCAGAGTCCCCAGGCGGTGATCAGGCCGAACAGCATCAGCACAACAACCCGATTTCTGGCACTGTATTCAATGATTTTTTCGATCATGATGTTGTACCCCTATAAACGGCTCTTACCGCAGAGGACGCAGAGGTTCTCAGAGTAAAAACATAAAATGCACAAAACAAAGAGTAGAACCAAAACGCAAATCTTCTAATGTTTCCACAGTAAGCATTCGAAATCTGTTCCTCTGTGTCCCTCTGAGTCCTCTGTGGTGAACTGCATTTTCCGTAATCACTGTCTTCTGCAGAACTCACCGCATCTTCATGTCATCCATATCCAGGCCGTCACTCTTCTTGGGTGCCGCCGGTGGTGCGGCCTGACCGCCAGCGCTATGCTGGCTGTGGTCCTGCGGCACGCCACCCCGCAGTTGCGATTCCGAATCGATCAGATAGGCACCGGAAACCGCCACCTTGTCGCCCGCCTTGATACCGGACAGGATCTGGATCTGGTCGTCGCTGCGCTGCCCCACCTGGACCTGACGCGGCTCAAATACACCCGCTTGCGTCTCTACCCAGACCACCTGGCGCTTGCCGGAATCCATCACTGCACTGACCGGCACCACAATGGCCGGGCTCAGGCCCACCTTGATCACCGCCTGCACAAACATGTCCGGTTTCAGCTTCAGGCCGGGGTTGGGCATCTCCACCCGTGCCCTGACTGTGCGGGTCTTGGGATCAAGGAAGGGGTAGATAAAGGCAACGTGGCCGCTGAAGCGCTTGCCCGGGAAGGACTGGGAGGCGATCTCCACGGTCTGGCCGATCCTGATGTTCTGGAACTCGCTCTCGTAGACCTCAACCTCGATCCAGACCCGGGAAAGATCGGCGATATTGAACAGGGCATCGCCCACATTGACGTACTGCCCCTGCTGCACCAGCTTCTCGGTCACCACCCCGGAGAGCGGGGTATAAATCGGCAGGCGGATGTTGGGCTTACCGGCCTTTTCAAGATCAGCAATCTGGCTCTCCTTGACGCCGTACAGCATCAGGCGCTGACGGGCCGAGGCCACCAGCCCCTCGCCGTTCTGGGCAATCGAGGGGATCGGCGAGTTCTTGAGCTGCTCCCGGCTCTTGACCGCCAGCAGGTATTCCTGCTGCGAAGCCAGCAGTTCAGGCGAATAGACCTCTGCCACCGGCTTGTTTTTGGAGACGTAGGCCCCCACCGTATCCACATGCAGCCGGTCGATCCGTCCGGCAATCCAGGCGGTTACCTTGGCCTGGCGGGATTGGTCGTACTGCACCACGCCAACGGCAGAGATCTCTTTGCTGATGGTCTGGACGGCAGCTGCCCGGGTCGCCACATTGGCCATCACCCGCTGGGTGGTGGACAGGGCGATATGGCCCAGTTTTTCGGCCTGTTGCCGCTGCTCCGGGGTCTGCACGGCGTTCTGGGCATCACTCAGCTTCTTGATCAGCTCCATGCCGCAGATCGGGCAGCTGCCCGGCTTGTCCTGGATGATAAAGGGGTGCATCGGGCAGGTGTAGAGCGGGCTGCCGGCCTGTTCCTGATGGTTGTGCGTGTCCTTTTTGAACCAGCCTGCCTCTTTGGAGAGTTTGCCGGAGCTGTAGAGCCAGCTGACAAAGACCACGGCCAGGGTCAGGATGGTCAGGGGGATGGCGATTTTCTTGTTGAGCTTCATCTCATAGCCCTCACTTCTGCGTTGTTGTCAGATCACTGCCCACGGCAGCTTCCAGCCGGGCAAGCTGCATCATGTACTCGGCCTTGGACTCGTACAGTTCCCGCTCGTAGTTAAACAGGTTGACCCGGCTATCCAGCACGGACAGAAAATCCACCTTGCCGACCCGGTAGTTGATCATGGACGATTCCAGGGTCTGCTCGGCCTGGGGGATGATGCCGCCCTTGTACAGTTCCACCAGTCTTTGACGGCGCTCCAGTTGCGAGAGGCTGTCGTTGATGGTGTAATCGATGTTGTTTTTCAGGCTGTGTATCTCTTCTGTGGACATGGTTGCTTCCGAGTTTGACTCGGCGATCATGGCGGCCCGGCGCTCACGCTGGATCGGCAGGTTGAAGGTCAATCCCACGGTAAACATGTCATAGCCCGGATCTGTCATGGCCGCTTGGCGGAACATATATTCAACGGAGAGGTTGAAATCGGGCCAGAGCTCCTTGCGGGCCAGCTGGTGGGACGCCCTGCTCTTGTTGATCTGGCTGTTCAGCACCCTGAGCTGCGGGCGCTGCTGCTCTGCCAGCTCCTTGAGCTGTGCAGCTGAAAGGCCAAGACGGGGCAGCTCAAAATCAGCCACCTGTCCCACCGGGGTGTCCGTGGGGCGGCTCAAGAGGTAGTTCAGACCGGCCTCCAGACCCTTGCGCTGCTGATGGAGGCTGATCTGCATATCCAGCAGCTTTGAACGTTCCAGGCCTGCCTTGAGGATATCGGTCTGGGCCCCCTGTCCCACGGCGTAGCGTGACTCGGCCACGGTGGTGAAGTCCTGCATGATCCGCAGGTTCTTCGCCACAATTGCCAGACTGTTGTCCACGGCATACAGCTTGTAGTAGGTCTCCTTGACCATCCGGGCCAGCTCAAGCTTGCGCTCCTCAATGCTGAAGCGGTAAGCCTCGGCCTCATGGCTGGCAACCTCTTCCCGCAGGCTGCGCTTGCCCCAGAACGGCAGCTGCTGGCTGATCCCCACCACCTTGGCGGTATTGGGGTCTTTGCCGCCAAGGGAGAACGGCTCGCGCACCAGCAGGTTCTGCAGCTTGAACATCAGCATCGGATCTTCAAAGGAGGAGCTCTGGCGGGCCTTGGCAACGTACATCTGCCAGCGGGCCCGGGATGATTTCAGTTCAGGATTGTTGGCCAGGGCGGTCTCGACCAGGCCGGGCAGTGGTTCGATCAATGCCTGTTCAGCAGCAACGGCAATACTGCTGCCCAGCAAGAGACTTATCAGGATCGTGAACACGCTTTTCATGGCAACCTCGCATCATGGTGTAGTGCGTTGCTACGAGGATATACTCAGATATCGTGCCAAGATGTTAACTTAATGATATTACTTGAATGTTTTTTGTTTTAAGATGGCTGTGTACGGCAGGGTTGCAGAATAGTCTACAGGGGGTTGCAGGTTATTCTACAGTCGGGAATGGCAGGCTCTGCTGTGTTGTCTGAAGCATCAGCCAGTTGAAAAACGTCACGAGGAAGCCCGGCTACCAGGCGCACGGCGCGCAGCGACCAAGACATACCGCGCGAGGTAGGCGAGGAAGCGAGCACCGCGCAACGCCGTAGACGGGCTCCGCAGTAGTTTTTCAGGGTTTTGGCGGGATGATTTGATATTTTTCCATGCGGTACAGCAGGGTATGGCGGGGAATCTGCAGAAACCTGGCGGCCGCGGTCTGGTTCCAGCGGTTGCGCTCCAGCGCCTCCACCACCACCTCCCGCTCCAGCTGCTCAAGAGGGTAGCCGTTGTCCGGCAGGTTGATCACGCCGGCGCGGCCGGCAACACCATTGGCAGGCTGCTTCAGTTTGTCCGGCAGGTCAGCGCTGGTGATCTCACTGCTGGTGCGCATGATCAACAGCCGCTCCACCAGGTTCTCCAGTTCACGCACATTGCCGGGCCAACTATACTGCTGCAGGATCGCCAGGGCTGCCTCGTCGAAACGCACCTCTTCGGCGCCGTGCTTGCTGCAGAAATGGCGCAGCAGCAGCGGGATATCCTCGTGCCGTTGCCGCAGCGGCGGCAGGTGCAACGGGATCACGGCCAGCCGGTAGTAGAGGTCTTCGCGGAACCGCCCTTCACTGACCGCCTGCTCAATATCCCGGTTGGTGGCAGCAACCACCCGCAGATCCAGACGCTGCTCGCGACTGCCGCCCACCGGCGTCACCACCCGTTCCTGCAGCACCCGCAGCAGTTTGGGCTGCAGTTCCAGCGGCAGCTCCCCCACCTCATCCAGAAAGATCGTGCCGCCATCTGCCTGCTTGAACTTGCCGGGCTTGTCCTTGATGGCGCCGGTAAAGGCCCCCTTGGTATGGCCGAACAGTTCGCTCTCCAGCAGATCACGGGGGATGGCAGCACAGTTGACCGCCACAAACGGGCCGTTACGACGCGCACTGCGGGCATGCAGGGCCCGCGCCACCAGCTCCTTGCCGGTGCCGGACTCGCCACTGATCAGCACGCTGGCATCGCTGTCCGCCACCTTGCGCACCACCAGATAGACCTTTTCCAGGGCTGCTGAGGCCCCCACCATGCTGCGGTACTCATCGTGATCGGACAGGGCATCCTGCAGCCTGCGGTTTTCACGGGTCAGGCTGGTCAGTTGCAGCGCCCGTGCCACGGTCAGGCGCAGCTCATCGCGGTTAAACGGCTTGGTGATGTAGTCGTAGGCCCCCTGCTTCATGGCTTGTACCGCCACATCCACGCTGCCAAAGGCAGTAATGATGATCACCGGCGTCTCCGGCGAGCGCTCCTTAACGGCTTTCAGCAGCTGCATGCCGTCCATGCCCGGCATCTGCATGTCGCTGATCACCAGCTGCGGCGCAAGTTCACCAAAACGCTGCAGCCCCTCTTCGCCCGAGGCAGCCGTGGCCACCTCGTACCCGGCCTCCTGCAGCTGGTATTCCAGCACCCGCCGTAGCGAGGCATCATCGTCTATGATCAGGATGGTAGGGTGCATGGGGCTCCTGTGTGGGCTAGGTAACGAGCCGGGGCGCTGTGCGGCGTAGACCGCACCAGCGCCATGTTATGCAGTCTATGGCAATTTTATGTTTTCAAAAGTCTTTTCAATTAATTGTTTTCCAACTTCTCCCATACCTTGATACATAGCACGCATGAATTGAAGGGTATTCCCTGCTGGCCCAACGAAAACCCACTGCGGATTATTGAATTTACAGTTAACCATTGAAACTGGGCCAGTCCCGCCATATTCCATAATGCAATTCACGAAAGTACAATCAGAAAACTCATTATTATCAAGAGGCACTCTAGTATTTTCATAGTGGTTACGTATGTTTTTAATCATTTCTTTACCTCCTTCAATACAGCGTTTGGCTCAAATCTAATTCCTTGAATAGGCGTATTGTCAGTGATTATTTCAGAGTTCTTAAAGTTAGAGGCAGTAAGAAAACCTTCATCTGTTCTGTAGTCAGAAGGTGCATATAAAACTTTATGGTTAAAATTAAGCGTCAAGAAAAATAGAATAACAAGAAGCACTGGAAACAACATAACGAACCACAGGAATACAGATTGATTTTTTTCAATAATAAATGGCAATACTGCAGTCCCTCCAACTTCGGCCAATCCTGCGAATATTGCAATAATAGTCAATGGATTTGAAACTTTTTTTATATTCTCAAGCACATTGTCCTCCTGTGTGTTTATTGCAGCATAACTTCTTGTTGACCGGGTTCACGTACGCGCGTGAACCGCTGATCTTCCCAAATGGAATGTTTATCCGCTGCTTCTCTCCATGCACTCATACCGCAGATCTGAGCAACTGCAAGCCGCTATGACGCCAGTGGCCCATCGGGCCTGGCTGCCAGCAGATCCTCTTTGGTCAGATAGACCCGGTCGGCTGCCTCTCTGATACAGTGCCGGATAAAACGCCGCCAGCGTGCTAGTGAGTCGATCACGATCCCGGCGATCATCCCAAACCAGGCCACCAGATAAAAAATAAGGTCATCCCGGCCAAGCAGGAAGATGCGGTAGTTGCAATAGGCCAGCAGGCCAACCAGCAGAGAGGCCAAGAGCACCGTATCAATAAAGCTGAGGCGGCCGATGACGAGTATGCGTTGTGCGTCGGTTTGAAAACGGATTTCTCCGTAGCAGATTGTGGAGAGGGGCGCCCAATCCCAAAACAAGCGGAAAAGGCCGGTGGAAAAGTTGATCTGATGTTCGTCGTACACCGTGGTTTTGATCTGCTCGACCCGCAGGGAATCGGCAATGAAGTAGAACAGCCCGTTAAATGTCAGTTTCGGGTATGTTGTGAGATCAACCGGAACGGTTACCTTGATGCGCATGCGTGTCCCTTTTTCCGTTGCAAAATAATCAGTGCGACAGCGGCAGCTGTACCACCATGGTGGTGCCTGAACCGGCCGCGCTTTCTACGCTTAAACTGCCGCCATGGGCCTCGATGATCTTTTTGGTGACAGCCAGACCCAGGCCGGTGCCGTCCGGTTTGGTGGTGAAGAACGGTTCAAAGATCCGCTGCCTGATCTCGTCATTGATGCCGGGGCCGCTGTCGCTGATGCGGATCTCGCAGCTTTCCTGTTGCGGCTGTACGGTGATGGTGACGCTGCCCCCTTCCGGGGTGGCCTGCAGGGCATTCAGGATGATGTTCAGGAAGGCCTGACGCAGTTTCTCGCCATCGGCATTGACCAGCAGGCCCCTATCGACAGCCTCCAACTGCAGCGTTACCTTGCGGCGTCTGGCCTCGTTGGAGGTCAGGGTGACGATGGTCTCCAGCTCTTCTGCAACCAGGCAACGCTGCAGTTCGCCGGGTTGCTGGCGGGCCATCCGCAGGAACTCTTCCACCACCCGGTTCAGGCGTTCGGTCTCTTTGATCTGGATCTCGACAAATTCATGTTTGGGGGTGCCGGGACGAAAATCATCCCGCAGGATCTCGGCGGTGCCCCGCAGCGAGGCCAGGGGGTTGCGTACCTCGTGGGCCAGTACCGCCGCCATTTCACCCAGGGTGGAGAGCCGCTCGGAGCGGCGCAGCTGTTCTTCCACCGCCCCGATCCGCTCGGTCTGTTCCTGCAGGGCGCGGTAGGATTGTTCAAGCCCTGCGGCCGTCAGTTGCAGCTCTTTGCGCTGGCGCCTGTCCCGCTGGGTCAGAAGCCCGGTCAGCCCGCCCACCACGTTGTACATCACGATCTCAAGGTACTTTTCCAGCTCCAGGGTAAGTGATCCACCCCACTGAAACACGATATGGGGGGCATAGAGCAGGCTGACCAGCAGGGCGCAACCAACGCCGCCCCACAGGCCGAACCAGAAGGCGGACAGGATGATCGGCAGGTAGTAGAGCCGCTGGAAGATGTCATGCAGGTAGTGCAGCTGTAGCGGGGCCAGGTAGTGGGTGAGGCTGATGCTGGCAATGACAAGCATCAGCAGCAGCAGACGTGCGTAGGTCTGCCGTCGGGTAGGGGAGCTTGGCTTGCGTACGGTGTCTGCCGGTCTGGTCATGGTCTGCCTCTGTGTCTCTGGAACTTCCCGTTTACTCTGCGGTGCAGGCAGCCTGAATCCTGCCGCCCCCCAGGACCTGATCATCCTGGTAGAAGACTACAAACTGCCCCGGCGTGACGGAGCGCTGCGGTTCATCAAACAGCACCCGGCACCGGTCATCCGCCAGCAGTTCCACCCGGCAGGGCACCGGCTGGTGGCGGTAACGGATCTTGCAGGTGGTGTTGAAGCTGGTGCCTGGCGGCGGGATGATCCAGCTGATATCAGCGCCGGTCAGGCCCGCTTTAAGCAGGTGCTGCTGTTCGCCCACCACAATCAGGTTGCGGGAGGTGTCAATCTCCAGCACATAAAGCGGTTCGCGCCAGCCGATCCCCAATCCCTTGCGTTGGCCGATGGTGTAGCGGTGGGTGCCGAAATGGCGGCCCAGCACCTGACCGCCGATATGCACGATATTTCCTGAATTGGCCTTAATCCCCTGCTGTTCCAGAAAGGTAGCATAGTCATCGTTGGGGATAAAGCAGACCTCCTGGCTGTCACCTTTGTTTGCCACTGCCAGGCCGAAACCGGCGGCCAGGCTGCGGACCTCATCCTTGCTGGCGATCTCTCCCAGCGGGAAGAGTACCTGACGCAGCTGCTGCTGTGACAGGGAATACAAAAAATAGGACTGGTCCTTGGCCCGGTTGGCAGCTGTCCTCAGGTGGCAGAGGCCATCCGGGTCAACGGTCCTGCGGACGTAGTGGCCGGTTGCCAACAGGTCGGCCCCCAGCTCCCTGGCCTGTTCCAGCAACAGGCCGAACTTGATCTGCCGGTTGCAGAGGATACAGGGGTTGGGGGTCTGGCCCTGACGGTACTGATCAATAAAGTTGTCGATGATCAGGTCACGAAACTGCGGCTCCAGCCGCAGCAGGTGATGGGGAATCCCCAGTTGTGCCGCCACCTGGGCGCCATCGTGGGCCGGGGTGCCGGGGCCGCTGCTGCAGGGCTCGAACAACTGCATGGTGATGCCGATCACCTCATGACCCTGCTGTTGCAACAGGGCGGCAACCACCGAGGAATCGACCCCGCCGCTCATGGCTACGGCTATTCTGCTCATGATCGCTCCCCCAGGATCAGTCGTACCGCCTGATTTGCCTGATGACCGGCGGCAATGGCCACCCTGGGGGCCATCAGGCCGTTGCCCGGTCGGGCCTCCGACACGCCGTCACCCACCAGATACAGCCTTGATGAGATTCTGCGGGTGGTGATGCTGTTGTTGTCGTCATAGCCTGCCACCCCTGATGCTGCCACCACGCAACAGCCCGGCAGGCAGGAAAGCACCGTATCCACCAGCATCGCCTTCATGTCGGCCCGGTCAAAGGCCTCCACCACCACGGAGCAGGGGGCAAACAGCTGCGGGATATTGTCCGGCCCCAGCAGGGCCTGATGCGGCTCGACGCTGATATAGGGGTTGATCCGCTGCAGGTTCTGCGTCAGCGCCGCCACCTTGTAGAGGCCGATCTGGTCGATGAAATACTGCTGGCGGTTCAGGTTGGACGGCTCGACCAGGTCAAAGTCGGCAATGATCAGGCGGCCGACCCCGATCCGCGCCAGGGCAACCGCCACGGCCGAACCGAGACCGCCCGCACCGGCAATGCCGACACAGGCCTGTTTCAGGCGGGCATGGATGCCGGGGGTGTGACGGGCCGCCATCAACGCCTCCAGCTCATCGGCTGTCGGCTGCTCCCCCCGCTTGATCAGGAACAGCTGGTCCCCCTCCTGCAGCAGCGTTTCCGGTTCAGCGGGAAAACCGTTCAGGATCAGCAGGTCGGCATCGGGTTTAAACTGCTGTGCAGCCCCGGCCAGGCTGCAGGGGGGTGTCATGCTGACAGATTGTTCATTAATGCGGATGTTCATAACGGTTTAGATACTTTCAACTTTAGATGTGTTCGAAAACCCCGGTTCCGGTTCACGGGAGATCTCAAGACGGCGACGAGCCAACGCAGAGAGGGCCGTACAATGGAACCGGAACTACTGCATCGCCTGTGCAAGGTCGGCGTACAGGTCGTCCGGGTCTTCCAGCCCGACGGAAAGCCGGATCAGGGTGTCACTGATCCCCTTGCGCAGGCGTTCTTCTCTGGGTACCGAGGCGTGGGACATCCTGGCCGGGTAGGAGATGATGCTCTCCACCCCACCCAGGCTGACGGCAAAGGCGGCCAGCTTCACATTTTCCAGAAGACGTTTCGTAGTTTCCAGAGAATCCACCTCAAAGGAGAAGACTGCGCCGGGCCCATCGGCCTGGGCCCCGTGGACGGCATGGCCGGGATGTTCCGCCAGACCGGGGTAGTGGACCGCCGTTACCCTGGGGTGCTTTTTCAACCGCTCTACGATAATCCGGGTGTTCTGCTGGCTCTGGTCCATCCGCACCTTGAGGGTCTTGATCCCCCGCAGGGTCAGGAAGGAGTCCTGCGGTCCCAGGCCGGTGCCGAAGGCGTTCTGGATGTAGCGGATCCGCTGGCCCAGCTCGTCGTCACGGGTCACGGCAAAACCGCAGATCACATCGCTGTGGCCGTTTAAGAACTTGGTGCCGCTGTGCAGTACGATATCACAGCCCAGCTCCAGCGGCCGCTGCAGGTAGGGGGTCATGAAGGTGTTGTCCACCAGGGTGATGATGCCGTGCCGTTTAGCAATGGCGGCTGCCCCGCGCAGGTCGGTGACCTTCAGCAGCGGGTTGGAGGGGGTCTCCAGATAGAGTGCCCTGGTCTCGGGACGGATGGCCGTCTCAATGGCGGCAAGGTCGGTGGCATCCACAAAGCTGGCCTTGATCCCCATCCGGTTGAAGATGGAGGTCAGCACCCGGTAGGCGCCGCCGTAGACATCGTCGCAGACCACCAGATGGTCGCCGGGGGAGAAGATCATCAGGGTGGTGGAGATGGCCGCCATGCCGGAGGCAAAGGCCAGACAGCGCGTACCCCCCTCCAGCCGGGCCACCACCTCTTCCACTGCCTCGCGGGTCGGGTTGTCTCCCCTGGCATAGTCGTACTTGCCGAACTGCTCAAAAGAGGTCTGGCGATAGGTGGAGATCTGGTAGACCGGCACCCCCAGCGCGCCGGTCTGCTGATCAACGGTGGGGCCTGCGTGAATCAGTTGGGTTGCTCTCTTCATCGTTTATTCCTCCAGGGCCTGACGCAGATCCTCAATCAGGTCATCGGCGTCCTCAATGCCGACCGAAAGCCGCAGCAGTACGTTGTTGATCCCCAGCCGTGCCCGCAGTTCCGCCGGAATATCGGCGTGGGTCTGCACCTCCGGAAAGGTGATCAGGCTCTCCACCCCGCCCAGGCTTTCGGCAAAGGAGATCAGTCCGGTTTTCAGCAAGACTTGCTCGACAAGGGCATGCTTGTCAACCTCGAAGGCGATCATGGCGCCGAAACCCCGTGCCTGGCGCTTCATCAGGGCATGATCCGGGTGCTGCGGCAGGCCGGGGTAGTGTACCTTGCTGATTCGGGGGTGCTGTTCCAGCCAGGTGGCAATCTTGAGGGCGTTTTCCTGATGCCGGTCCAGGCGGATCCCCAGGGTCTTCATCCCCCGGATGGTCAGCCAGGAGTCCTGTGGGGCCAGCACTGCGCCGACGGAGTTCTGGTAAAAATAGATCCGCTCGGCCAGCTCCGGTCTGTTGGTCACCACCAGCCCGCCCAGGGTGTCGTTATGCCCGGCCAGATACTTGGTGGCGCTGTAGACGGTGATGTCGGCCCCCAGTTCCAGCGGGCGCAACAGGTAGGGGGTCAGGAAGGTGTTGTCGGCAATCAGCAGCAGCCCGTTGCGGCGTGACAGCGCTGCCAGGGCCGGCAGGTCGGCGAATTTCAGCAGCGGATTGGTCAGGGTTTCCACAAAGAGTGCCCTGGTCTCCGGTCTGATGGCAGCCTCCACCGCAGCAAGGTCGGTGGTGTCCACATAACTGAAGGAGAGGCCGAACTGGTTGAAGACCTGATTGAACAGACGGCAGGTGCCGCCGTAGAGGTCTTCGGTCACCACGATATGGTCGCCGGCCTTGAACAGCAGCAGCAGGTTGGTGATGGCGGCCATGCCGGTGGCATAGGCAAAGCCGCGCACCCCGCCATCCAGCCGGGCGATGCCGTCTTCAAGGGCCTGGCGGGTAGGGTTGCCGGAGCGGGTGTAGTCAAAGCCGGTGCTCTGGCCCAGCCCCGGATGCCGGAAGGTGGCGGTCTGGTAGATCGGGATCGCTACCGATCCGGTGCGGGTGTCCCATTCAAGTCCGATCTGTACTGCCTGGGTTGTGATCTGCATGATCTCCTCCACTGGGCCTGTTTTGGGAGGCCCAAAAGTAAAATCCCCTTCCGGGGTGCGGAAGAGGATGTACGTTGCTGCTCACTCTTCCTTATCTGCCAAAACCGCTGTGCGGCTTTGCTGGAATTGGCACCGTACCTTTTCAGGCGGGTTGCCGCGACGTCACCGGGCCAGTCCCTCGGTCGCTCTTGATAAGAAGCTATGTTGGTTGTAGTCTGCCAAGAAACGGATAGGCAGCTTTTCAGCTCTTCAAATACCGTCTCCGTGCCAGTTGTACATGCCGGTCATGCGGAATTTTTCGTGGCGGTCCAGCTGCACGACCCTGCCATCCTGCACAAGCAGGGTGATGGTGCCTGAGCGTAATTCTGCCAGCGCTTCGTACAGTTTCTGTTCCAGCAGCGGCGGCAGCGCTGATTGTCTCCGGGCCAGTGTGTTTGTCATGGCGGCACCTGCGTTATTCACCAAACAACGGTGTTGAAAGGTAGCGTTCCGCCCCGTCCGGCAGGATGACCACAATCGTCTTGCCCCTGAACTCGTCCAGCCGGGCCAGGCGAACAGCTGCGGCTGCGGCGGCACCGCTGGAGATGCCGACCAGTATCCCCTCCTCCCGGGCCAGCCGTCGGGCAAAATCGATCGCCTCATCGCCGGTTACCGTTTCAACCCGGTCAACCAGGCTCAGGTCAAGGGTTTCAGGTATGAAGCCGGCGCCGATCCCCTGGATTTTGTGGGGGGCCGGTTGCAGCGGCTTGCCTGCCAGTTGCTGGCTGATGACCGGACTTTCGGCCGGTTCAACTGCCACCGAGAGGATCTGCTTGCCCTGCTGCTGCTTGATATAGCGGGAGATGCCGCTGATGGTGCCGCCGGTGCCGACCCCGGATACCAGCAGGTCAATGCCGCCATCGGTATCGGCCCAGATTTCGGGTCCGGTGGTCAGCTCGTGAATCTGGGGGTTGGCCGGATTTTTGAACTGCTGCGGCAGGAAGTAGCGTTTCGGGTCGCTGGCGGCCACTTCTTCTGCCTGGGCAATGGCCCCTTTCATGCCCAATGAACCGGGCGTCAGCAGCAGGTTGGCCCCCAGGGCGGCCAGCACGCGGCGCCGTTCAATGCTCATGGTCTCAGGCATGGTCAGGGTCAGCCGGTAACCGCGGGCAGCTGCCACATAGGCCAGGGCGATGCCGGTGTTGCCGCTGGTCGGTTCTATGATCTCAACACCCGGCTTCAGTATCCCCCGTTTTTCGGCATCCCAGATCAGATTGGCGCCGACGCGGCATTTGACCGAGTAGGCCGGGTTACGCCCCTCGATCTTTGCCAGTACCGTTGCCTGTGCTCCGACTGTGACCTTGTTCAGTCTAACCAGGGGGGTGTTGCCGATTGATTGTGAGTTGTCGCTGAAGATGCGTGCCATGGTCTGATCCTTTCCTGCATCCTGTTTTCATCTGCCATCTGTTGTTACTTTACTTCTCTGATGTTTAATTCGTCAAGATAAAAAATACACAAGTTGGTAAAGAATTATATTATTAAAATACATTAAAATAGTATGGTATGCGTCGGCGGTTGTAGCCGGGAAGTTGCGGCAACCTATTCAGGTTGACAATCGCCCGATGCTCTGCAAAGGTTTCATTCCGGTTCCAGTGCATGGCGGTTGCAGCCGTTGCGGCTGGAACTGAAATCCGGACGGGAGGGCACAATGCACCACGGCGGTCTGCATGAGGACGCCATAGCCGGCAAGGCCTACGACGCACGTCTGCTGCGCCGTTTTCTGGGATATCTGGTGCCCTACCGTCTGGCGGTGGGGGGGATTTTGCTGCTGCTGCCGCTGACCACACTCTGCCGTCTGGGACAGCCGCTGCTGCTGAAATATGCCATTGACCATGCCATTACACCCGGCCGGCTGGATCTGCTGGCCGGTCCGGCGGCCCTGTTTCTGCTGCTGTTGTTGCTTGAGGCGTTGCTGACCTGGGCTGAGGTCTACGGTCTGCAGATGGTGGGACAGCGGGTGATGGCCGATCTGCGGGCTGCCCTGTTTCAGCATCTGCTGCGCCTGCCGGTGCCCTGGTTTGACCGGTCTGCCACCGGCGGGGTGGTTACACGCCTGACCAGTGATGTGGAGGCGCTGGGGGAGATGTTTGCCGCAGGGATCGTGTCGGTGATCGGCGACTTCCTGCTGCTGGCCGGGATCGTGGCAGCCATGCTCTGGATGGACCCCAGGCTGTCGCTGGTGACCTTTACGGTACTGCCGCCGCTGATCTTTGTGGCCTGGCTGTTCCGGCGCAATATGCGTCAGGCCTTTCGTGAGGTCCGCTCACGGCTGGGCAAGTTGAACGGGCATCTGGCTGAAGTGCTTGGTTCGGTCTCCGTTGTACAGGCCTTTGGCAGGGAACAGGAGGAACAGGCCCGTTTCAGCGAACTCAACGCAGCGCACCGTGATGCCAACCGGCCGGTGATCAGTTGGGATGCCTCACTCTACGCCATTGTTGAGATGTTCTCCTCCCTGGCGATTGCCCTGATCATCTGGTACGGCAGCGGCCAGATGCTGCAGGGGCTGCTGACTTTTGGCACCCTGGTGGCCTTTATCCAGTACATAGAAAAGTTCTTTGGACCGATTCGGGACCTCTCGGCCAAGTACGGCATCATGCAAGGGGCGATGGCGGCTCTGGAGCGGATCTTTGCCCTGCTGGATGAGAAAGAGGAAGCGGCAAGTTCTGAGCCGCCTGCTTCTCAGGCTGAATACAGCGCCTTTGGTTCTCCTCTGGTGGAGTTCAAGCATGTATCGTTCGCTTACCGCCCCGATGAACCGACCCTGATTGATGTTAACCTGACCCTGCAGAAGGGGGAACGGTTGGCCCTGGTGGGTGAGAGCGGCGGCGGCAAGACCACCGTAATCAGGCTGTTGTCCCGGATGTATGAGCTGGATCAGGGGCAGATTCTGGTTGATGGGGTTGATATCCGCCGGATCCCGCGGGAGCTGCTGCGCCGCCGTATGGCGCTGGTCTCCCAGGAGCCGTTTATCTTTGCCGGTAGCATCGCGTTTAATATCTGCCTGGGAGATCAGCAGGCTGCAGAGAGGGTCCGCCAGGCAGCGGTCACCGTGGGGGCGGACCGTTTTATCGAGCAACTGCCGCAGGGATACGATACCGAGTTGGCTGAGCGGGGCGGGGACCTGTCGCTGGGGGAACGGCAGCTGCTCTGCTTTGCCCGGGCCGTGGCCTTTGACCCTGAACTGCTGATCCTGGATGAGGCCACCGCCAGCGTGGACAGTGAAAGTGAGCGCCTGATTCAGGAAGGGGTTGAACGGCTGCTGGCCGGACGTACCGCCCTGGTGATCGCCCACCGGCTCTCCACGGTGCGGGATGCCGACCGGATCGTGGTGATCAACCGGGGGCGGGTGGTGGAGGAGGGACGTCACGATCAGCTGCTGGACCTGAACGGTGAGTATGCCCGCCTGTACTGTCTGCAGTTTGATTGCGGCGCCGATTGAGTATACAAGATCGCCTGCTATTAGCACTTGACCAACGCTACCCGCCTCGGTAAGACTGAGACATTAACCCTATTCGGGAGGTTTCCCCATGTGTACCACCTGCGGCTGCGGACCTGTTTCCGGCCATCATCATGACCATGAACATACCCACGAGCATGAACATACCCACGGTGACCTGAGTCACAGTCATCCCCACCCCCACAGCCATGACCATGATCATGCTGAGCAGCATCACCACCATGACCATCTGCACGACGACGGCCAGCCCCATCAGCACAGCCATGAGGAGGCCCATCGCAGTAAGAAGATCAGCATTGAGGAGGATATCCTGGCCAAGAACAACCGGCTGGCCTCCTTCAACCGTGCCCTGTTCAAGGAAAAGGGGATTCTGGTGCTGAACCTGGTCTCTTCCCCCGGTTCCGGCAAGACCACCCTGCTGGAGCGCACCCTGCGTGACCTGTCCGGAAAATATCGCTGCGCGGTGATCGAGGGAGATCAGCAGACCGACAACGATGCCCGCCGGATTGCCGCGACCGGCGTGCCGGTCCGGCAGATCAATACCGGTGCCGGCTGCCATCTGGATGCCCATATGGTGATGCATGCCACCGAGGCCTTTGATCTGGACCAGTTGGATATCCTGTTTATCGAGAATGTCGGCAACCTGGTCTGCCCGGCTGCCTTTGACCTTGGCGAGGCCCACAAGGTGGTGGTGCTGTCGGTGACTGAAGGGGAGGACAAGCCGCTGAAATATCCCCAGATGTTCCATAACTCGGATCTGATGCTGCTGAACAAGGTGGACCTGCTGCCGCACCTCTCCTTTGACGTGGCCCAGTGCAAAGAGTATGCGGGCCGGGTCAGCCATGATCTGGCAATCCTTGAACTCTCCGCCACCAGCGGGCAGGGGCTGGAGGCCTGGTATGGTTGGCTGCAGCAGGAGCTGGGGAGATAATCCGTCAGGGGTTGCATATAGCCGGTATTGTACAAGGGGTGGGGTTCCGCCCCTTTGTCTTTCGCCTGGCAGCGGAACTGGGGCTGACCGGCTGGGTCCGCAACAGCCCGGCCGGGGTTGAGCTGGAACTGCAGGGCAGGGCAGAACAGCTTGCCGGTTTTCGTCAGCGCCTGCAGGCAGAACTGCCGCCGCTGGCAGTGATCAGCTCGCTTGAATCCCGTGACCTCCCGGTAGTACCCGATGAGACCGGTTTTGCGATCCTTGCCAGCAGCGACGGCAGGCGTGAGGCCCGGATCGCCCCGGACAGCGCGCTGTGTGCCGACTGTCTGAGAGAGTTGTCTGATCCTGCCGACCGCCGTTACCGGCATCCCTTTATCACCTGTACCAACTGCGGTCCCCGCTGGACCATTGTGACCGGTATCCCCTACGACCGTCCCCTGACCACCATGGCGCCGTTTCCGCTCTGCCCGGCCTGCGGGGCGGAATATGGCAATCCCCGTGACCGCCGCTTCCATGCCCAGCCGATTGCCTGCCCCGATTGCGGCCCCCGGCTGTCCTTGGTGCCCGGCCACGCCGATCCGCTGGGGCAGGCCATTGCCCTGTTGCAGCAGGGGCTGATTGTGGCAATCAAAGGACTGGGCGGCTATCACCTGGCGGTGGATGCCTGTAACAATCAGGCGGTGGCACGTCTGCGGCAGCGCAAGCAACGGGATGAAAAACCGTTTGCGGTGATGGTGCCCGATCTTGCAACGGCCCGGCAGCTGGCTGATCTTGACCAGCTGGAGGAACGTTTGCTGGCTGCCCCCGAGGCGCCGGTGGTGATTGTGCGCAGCAGAGCTGCCACGCCGGTTGCTGAGCTGGTTGCGCCGGGCAGTCGCTGGATCGGTCTGATGCTGGCCTATACGCCGCTGCACCAGTTGCTGTTTGCCGATAGCGGGCTGCAGGCGCTGGTGATGACCAGCGCCAATGCCTCTGACGAGCCGATGCTCAGTGATGATGCTGAGGCTGCGGAACAGTTGGCAGGCATTGCCGATGCCATTCTGGGCCATAACCGTGTGATACAGGTGCGCACCGATGATTCGGTGTTGCGGGTCTTTCAGGGCAGGCCGCTCTTCTATCGCCGCTCACGGGGCTATGTACCACGGCCGGTGCCGCTGCCGTTTGATGCCGGCAAGATCCTGGCGGTGGGGGCGGAACTGAAGAACACGATCTGCCTGACCCGCGCTAGAGAGGCCTTTTTAAGCCAGCATATCGGTGACCTGAAGAATGAGGCCACCCTGGCTACCTTTTGCCGGACAATTGACCATCTCGGCACGGTCATGGAGATCAGGCCTGAACTGGTGGCCTGCGACCGGCACCCCGATTATCTCTCCACCCGCTATGCGGAAGAGCTGGGGCTGCCGCTGGTACGGGTCCAGCACCATCATGCCCACATGGCCTCCTGCATGGCTGAAAACGGTCTGGAGGGTGACGTGATCGGTGTGATCCTTGATGGCACCGGCCTGGGGGATGACGGGACCATCTGGGGGGGCGAATTTCTGGTGGGGGGCTATGACGGTCTGCGGCGGGCCGGCCACCTGAAGCAGGTACGCCTGCCCGGCGGCGATCTTGCGGCCCGTGAACCGTGGCGGATGGCGGCTGCCTGGCTGCATGGCGCGCTTGGTGAGGCTGTCTGGCAGCTGCCCGGCATGCCGGTTCTGGCCGCTGCCGAACGCCAGTTGCTGCAGACCATGCTGGAACGGGGGATCAATGCGCCGTTCAGCTCAAGCATGGGGCGGCTGTTTGATACGGCTGCGTTTCTGGTGGGGGCGGCAACCCGCAACAGCTTTGACGGTCAGGCCGGCATGGCGCTGGAGGCGTTGGCAGAAACCGCAGCAACACCAGAGCTGCTGCCGTACCGCGTGCAGCCGGGGGCGCCGTTTCAGCTTGACCCGGAACCGCTGTTGCTGGGGCTGCTGCAGCGGCTGCAGGCAGGCGAATCCGCTGCGTCGCTGGCCAGGGCCTTCCATGCCAGTCTGGCCGCGGCAGTGGTGGATGGGTGCGACCTGATCCGCCAGGACTGTGGGCTTGACCGTGTGGTGCTGTCCGGTGGTGTGTTTCAGAATCGCCTTTTGACCGAGTTGGTGTATACTTTCCTGGCACGATCAAATTTTTCCGTCTTTATACACCGGCTGGTGCCACCCAACGATGGCGGGATTGCCCTGGGGCAGGCGGTTATTGCGGCAAAAAGGAGTTGAACAGATGTGTCTTGGTGTGCCGATGCAGATTCTTGAGATCAACGACGATATGGTGCTGGCCGAGATCGACGGTGTACAGCGCGAGGCCAGTCTGATGATGCTGGGCGATCCGGTGGTGGTGGGGGATTATGTGATCGTACATGCCGGGTTTGCCATATCCCGGATCGATCCGGCCGAGGCGGAGGAGACCCTGCGGATCATGCGGGAGATCTTCAACCCTGAGGACATGGCGTGAAGTTTCAGGATGAATACCGTGATCGCGAACTGGTGCAGGGACTGGCTGCTGCCATAGCGGACGAGGCCCGGCAGTTGCCGGAGCCGGTGCGGCTGATGGAGGTCTGCGGTACCCATACCATGGCCATTGCCCGCTTTGGCCTGAAGTCGTTACTGCCGGAGCAGGTGAAGCTGGTGTCCGGTCCCGGTTGTCCGGTCTGCGTGACGCCGGTCGGTTACATTGACCATGCCATTGCCCTTTCCGGTCTGGCGGATACGGTTATCACCACCTTTGGTGATCTGTTGCGGGTGCCCGGCTCCAACTCATCCCTGATGGCCGAGCGGGCCAAAGGGGCTGATATCAGGATCGTCTATTCCGCGCTTGACGCAGTCAAACTGGCCCTTGAACTGCCGCACAAACGGGTGGTGTTCCTGGGGGTGGGATTTGAAACCACCACCCCTACGGTGGCAGCCGCGATCCTGTCGGCAGAGCAGCAGGGGCGTACCAATTTCTTTGTGCTGACCAGCCACAAGACCATGCCGGGCCCGATGCAGGCCCTGTCGGCAGACCCGCAACTGCAGATCCGCGGCTACCTCTGTCCGGCCCATGTCAGTACCGTGATCGGCGCTGATGCCTATCGGCCCCTGGCGGAAAAATTCGGTATCCCCTGTGTGGTGACCGGTTTTGAACCGGCAGACGTGCTGCAGGGGGTACTGATGCTGGTGCGGCAATGCCGTTCAGGCCGTGCCACGGTTGAGAACCAGTACTGCCGTGCGGTATCGGGCCAGGGCAACGCCAAGGCCCAGGAGCTGATCAGACGCGTTTTTGAGCCGGCTGATGCCGTTTGGCGCGGGCTGGGTGTCCTGCCGGACAGTGGTCTGGTGCTGCGTGCTGCCTATGCCGGCTATGACGCGGCCCGTATGCTGCCGGTGGAGCTGCCGCCTGCCCGTGAACCGGCCGGTTGCCGCTGTGGTGAGGTGCTGACCGGCCGGATATCCCCAGCGGACTGTCCGCTGTTCGGCTCGGTCTGCAGCCCCGAGACACCGGTGGGGGCCTGCATGGTCTCCAGTGAGGGGAGTTGCGCCGCTGCCTGGCGCTATGGCTGTCCTGCATAAATTTGATCTGCTAACGAGGGGGCGTTCTGATGGAAAGTATGACCAAGCTGCGAGAAGAATACAGATTTACCGTTGACGATGCCATCAATCTGCAGGATCTGATGCCGGTGGCAGAGGCGTATCTTAACGGCTTGTCGGACCACTTCATGGAATATCTGACCGATATTCCCGAGGCCCAGAAGATCATTGCCGGCAACTCCAGCCGGGACCGTCTTGAGGCCTTCCACCGGCACTGGTTCCGTACCCTTTTTCAGGGGACCTATGATGATGAGTACCTGCGCTCACTGAAGCGGGTCGGGCAGGCCCATGTGCGGGTCGGCCTGCCGGTTCACTATGTCAATGCTGCCATGAACCATGTGCGCCATGCCATCCAGCATATGATTCACGACACCTTTGAGGACCGTGAGCAGCGCCGCATGTACCGTGAGTCGGTTGACAAGATCCTGGATATGAACCTGGCGGTGATGACCGCATCCTACCGTGATGAAGAGATGCGCAAGGTCTTTGTGTCCCGTTCGCTGGAGTCAGGTCTGATCCACCTTTCCGAGCGGTTTACCTATGGCCTGAACCTGGTGCTGGTGCTGGCCCTGGCTGGCGTATCAATCGGCGTTGTTGGTCTTTTTGTGAATGATATCATGAATATCTTTCGCGGTGATGTTGAAAAGGGGATACTGTCGGCATTAGGCGCCATGTTGATCCTCTGGATGATGATCGAGCTGCTGGACAACGAGATCAAGAACCTGAAGGGGGGCAGTTTCAACATCCTGGTCTTTGTGGGGGTGATCATCGTGGCAATGGTGCGGGAGATCCTGATCTCGACCCTGCGGCACGACGACCTGAAGACGCAGGCCTTTCTGACCGTGACCCTGCTGGTGCTGGGAATTGTCTACTTTCTGGTCAGTAAGGCCCAGAAGTGCCCCTTCAAGGATAAGGAGTAGGACCATCGGCCATATTCTTGAAGGGATACGCGGCGGCTGGCGCTATCGCCGCCAGCTGCTGGATCTGGTTGCGAAGACACCGGCGTCCTGCATGCTGCTGGATCAGGAACCGTCAGTATTGTCAGGGCAGGGGGTCAAGGCGCTGGCACTTGATTTTGACGGGGTGCTGGCACCCCACGCTGCCGACCAGCCGCTGCCTGAGGTGGCTGACTGGTTGAGGCGCGCGGTGGCGGTGTTTGGCTCAGAGCGGGTTTGTATCCTTTCAAACCGCCCCTTTGGTCCCCGGGTGGACTGGTTTGCCAGCCATTTCCCCGGTGTACGGTTTGTCGCCGGCGTGCGTAAAAAGCCCTATCCGGATGGACTTGAAAAAACAGGGGAACTGGCTTCAGTTCCCCTGTCATCGATTCTGATGGTTGATGATCGTCTGTTGACCGGCTGTCTGTCTGCCTTGCTGGCCGGTGCCCGCCCACTGTATATCCGTAATCCCTATTGCTCGTTTCCGTCGCATCCGGGTAAGGAGCTGTTTTTCATGCTGCTCAGGCGCTGTGAGCGGCTGTTTGTGCGATTGTTACCCTGAGCCGGCAGCGGCTAGTCCATCTCCAACACAACGCTGACCAGAATCCATTCCTCGTCCAGGTCAAACAGCAGGTTCATTGAGTTGGCCTGTTTGGTGCAGATAACGTAGTCGCTTCCGGTTGCCACCGACGGGGTTGAGAGCCTGACGTCCAGCCCTCCCTTTGAAAGGTGCTGCTTGACGTTGCCGGCCACCATGTTGGCGATCTCTCCCAAGGCGTCAAAGACATCCTGGTCAACTTCGCTGACTTCCATGTCAAGCATCGCCTCGGTCAGTTTCATGGCCAGCGAGCTCGGTTGATGGATCGAGATCAGCCCGTTGTACGTGCCGGCCAGACCGACCATGGCGGATACGCAGTCCTGAAAGTGTTCCATCGGATCGACTTCCAGGGGCAGGTGCATCAGATCAAGGCCCAGCATGGTTGAATACACGTTGCGTGTGTCGTCAATCAGATTTTTGGCCAGCGCTTCGGGGGTTGTGTTGAGGGCTGCCAGCACCTCGACTGGAATTGGCATAGGACAATCCTTTTTCTACTGCAATCTGCTAAAACGATTGAATTCATTGTATACAGCGGTATCTAAAGTTTTGCAAGCGCCTGTTCAATCTGGCTGCAAAGTGTCTTTAACACCTTGATCCGGGCGTGATTCTTGTCGTTGGCCTCCACCAGGGTCCAAGGGGCTATCTCGGTGCTGGTGCGGTCAATCATGTCGCAGACCGCTTGCTCGTATAAAGGCCACTTCTCCCGATTGCGCCAATCCTCCTCCGTTATCTTGAAGCGCTTGAAGCCGATCTTTTCCCGTTCCTTGAATCGTCGCAGCTGTTCATCCTGGGTGATGGCCAGCCAGAACTTGGCCACCACCGTGTGATTGCGCACCATCTGCTCCTCAAAGTCATTTATCTCGCTGTAGGCCCGCATCCAGTCGGTCTGGGAACAGAAACCTTCTACCCGCTCAACCAGTACCCGTCCATACCAGGAACGGTCAAAGATCGCAAAACGCCCCCGGCGGGGGAGGTGGCGCCAGAATCGCCACAGATACGGTTGTGCCCGTTCTTCTTCACTGGGGGCGGCAATCGGAATGATCCGGTACGCCCTGGCGTCGAGCGCCTGGGTTATCCGCCGGATACTGCCCCCCTTGCCGGCGGCATCGTTCCCCTCAAACAGCAGCACCACTGAAATCTTGTCAAAATCCTTGTGGCGGGAAAGCAGGTTCAGGCGGCCTTGCAGGATTTCAAGCTCGTCGTCGTACTTCTTCTTCATGACCTTCTTGGTCATGTCAAGGGTCTGCAGGATCTGCAGGCCGTCAATGGAGCTGAAGAGGGGAGGCAGCGGTTCGCTGGCCTGCGGTGTCTCCGGCGCATCAAGGCGCCGGCGCAAGGCATCAAGCAGGGCCTTGCCGATGGAGAGCGAGCGGTAGCGGTCATCGGCGCCTTCCACAATGATCCAGGGTGCTTCCGGTGTGCTGGTCGTCCGCAGCATCCGTTCCGAAACCAGCCTGAAGCGGTCATACTGCTTGTAGTTTTTCCAGTCGCTCTCCTTGATCCGCCAACTGGTCTTGGGGTCTTTTTCCAGCTTCTTGAGCCGCTTTTTCTGCTGTTCTTCAGACAGATGCAGCCAGAATTTAAGGATCAATGCCCCTTCGTTGCAGAGCATGGTCTCGAAGCGGATGATCCGGTCCAGCTGCTGGTCAAGTTCGGCATTCTTGGTCCGTCCGTGGACGTTGTCAATCAGCGGGGCCGAGTACCAGGAGCCGATGAAGATGCCGATCTTCCCCTTGGGCGGCAGGTCGCGCCAGTAGCGCCACATCGGCGGGCGCTCCCGTTCTTCGTCGGTCAGTTCCCGCTGGGCGTGGGACTCAATGTGGCGGGGGTCCATCCATTCGTGCAGCAGGTTCATGGTTTCGCCCTTGCCGGCACAGTCTACCCCGGCCAGCAGGATGATGACCGGGAAACGGGCTGACTGCAGCAGGTCAAGCTGGGCATCCAGAAGCCCCTCCCGCAGGTTCGGCAGTTCCTTTTTATAGACGTCCTTGCTGATTTTGTGGCCGAGTTCAGCTGATTCGAACATGGCGGCACCTCCCGGTTTGCATCTGAAGGCTGTATACCACACAATCTGGCCGGGGCAAGCCGGGACGCTTTTTTCTTTGTCCAGTTCCAGACTGTTATGCTATGATTCAAAAACGATGTGTACCAACAAACAGGAGGAAACAGTGAAAGCAACTATCGTAACATTGATGATCGCTGCACTTGCATTAGCGGGTTGCCAGGACAAGCCCAAGACTGAAGCACCTACTAACCAGCAGGCCGCTGGTGCTCTGCCTGCCGGCCATCCACCGGTTGGTGGCATGCCGCCAGCTCAGGATGGCAAGGCTGCCATGCCTGGCGGAGCTGAAAAGGGCGATCCCCATGCCGGTCTGAAGCCGACCGCCATTCCGCAAGGTGTCCCCACCAAGTCCGGCAAGGTGCTGGAAGTTCTTGATGGCGGCCAGTATATCTATATGCAGGTACAACATGATGATGGCAAGAAGATCTGGGTTGCCGCCCTGCCGATGAAGGTTGCCAAGGGTGACAAGGTCAAGTATGCGGATGCACCGGCTCTGCCGAACTTCCCCAGCAAGGCCCTGAAGCGCACCTTTGATGCCCTGGTTCTGACCCAGGCGGTAGAGATCGTGAAGTAAACCAGTCTGAGGTAACGGTGAGAGAGGCGGCTGAACAAACGTTCAGCCGCCTTTTTTAGTGGCCCAGGCGCAGTAGTGCCTCTGCCGCAGGCCTGTGCCGGGGCACCAGCTTCAGGAGCTGCCGGTAGCAGTCTGCAGCCAGTTTGAGCTGATCATGCTGCTCGTACAGCTCTGCAAGCAGAAACCAGCCCCAGGGGTGGTCCGGTTCATTGCGGGTGATTTGACAGTACTGCTGTTCAGCCTGGTGCGGGTCGCCATCCGCAGCATACCGGTCACCGGCCTGCATGGCCGTTACGGCGCTGTAACCGGCATCGGCCTGGATGGCAAGCAGCTGTTGCATGCTGCAGCGGTTGTGGTACTGAGCGGTGCGGGCAAGCAGGCGCCTGACCTGTTGCTGGCCGTTCGGGGCCGCCAGTACGGCCTCGTCCCTGCTGGTTTCAAACAGGGCCTCAGCGACCTTCCCCGCTCTGACAGCCGCCTCAAACAGTGCTGTGCCGGGGTAGTAGGCCAGTGGCGCCACCTGCAGGTCATCGGGCCGGATCCGCTTGATCAGGTTGATGGTCTGCTGCCGGTCGGCATCAGATTCTTCGGGAATACCGCTGATCAGGTAGACTGAGAGCTGCATGCCGCTCTGCCTGATCAGTTCGGCCGCCTTGACAACCTGGTCCGGCATGATCCGTTTGCCCAGCAGTTTCAGCATGGCTGGCGAACCGGATTCTACCCCCAGCTGGACGCATTCACAGCCCGCCTGCCGCATCCATGCCAGGGTTTCACGGTCAATCGCCTCGACCCGTGACTGGCAGTTCCAGAAGATGTTGACCCGTCTGTCAATCAGCTCACGACAAAGCTCGACGGTTCTGCGGCGGTCTGCCGTAAAGGTGTCATCACGCAGGGAAAGGTACAGCAGGCCATAGTGATCCCGGAGGTAGCGCATCTCCTCCGCCACGGAGCGGGCTGAACGATAGCGTACCCGTCGGCCCCAGAAGGTCGGGGAGGCGCAGAAGCTGCAGGCGGCAGGGCAACCGCGGGAGCTGCTGATAAACTCCGCCTGTAGCGGGTGGTCGACATTGATCGCTTCGTGGAGCCAGAGGGCAGGAAACGGCAGGTTGTCCAGATCAGGCCAAGGGGGACGTTGTCCGGTCTGCCGAAGCGTGCCGTTATCGCGTATAACCAGTCCGGGGACGGTTGACAGCGGGCTGCCGTTATCCAGTGCCGCAAGGAGCTCCAGCAGTGTCTGCTCTGCTTCGCCGGTGGCAATCAGGTCGACTTCGGGGTGACGCCTGAGGATCCGCTCTGCCTGATGGGTCGCATGGCCGCCACCCAACAGGATGATGGTTTCGGGCAGGGTCTGTCTGATCAGGCCGGCCAGCTGCAGGGTGGCATGACGATTATGGGTCCAGAGGGAAAGGCCGACAACTGATGGGCGGTGCTGGAGCAGCAGGTCGACAATGGCCCTGTCGTTCATCCCGCACAGGTTTGCCAGGGTTGTCGGCATGCCCCGGGAGCGCAACAGCGCATACAATGAGCAGAGTCCGATCGGCAGCAGGGTCTCAAAGTCACCCGGGCGGTGATTCCGGGAGGAAGCTGTTATGTAGGCAAGGAGTGTGTGCATGGTGGGCAGGCCAAAAAAAACGGGCTCACGTATGAGCCCGTACAGGTCGTAAAGCTGCTGGCAGTTACTTGGTGAGCGTGTCCGGCAGGTTAAGCCCTAAATGGTCGTTTGCCAGGACATCGCTTTCCTTTTCCTCTTCAATGCCGAGCATCAGGTCATTGATGTTGATGGTATCCGGGTTGACCCGGTCAATCCGGCGTGCCCCCAGATAGCGTGACAGGTAGTAGGGGGTGTCCATGGAGGAGATAACCACCCGGTGCTCGGCAGACGAGGCATGAATCATCTTGCGGTTGCCCAGATAGATGCCGACATGTGAGGCAAACGGGGCATAGGTGCGGAAGAAGACCAGATCACCTCGCCGCAGGTCGCCGCGGGGAACCTCGTTGCCTACCCTGAACTGTTCACGTGCGGTGCGTGGCAGCGAAACCTTCTGCTCACGGAACACCTGCTGGGTAAAGCTTGAGCAGTCGAGGGCAGAACGGCTGTTGCCGCCAAAGCGGTAACGCGCCCCCAGAAAACCGTAGGCTGACTTCTGCAGGGTCGAGAAGGTGGTGGAGCGTTCTTCAAGGTTTTTGGCGAGGTCAACCGGCGTGTCGGCATCAATGTCAGAAAGCTCTGACAGGGTGGTGCTCAACTCCTGTTCATTCAACAAGTCACTGTTGACCAGTTCCAGCCGCTTGCCGCGGGTCTGCCGGGCAGCCGTCAGATCGCAGGTTGCAGCGGTGTCTGCCAGGGCGAGAACCTGTCCCGGCTTGACCTTGTTTGCCTTTAAATTGTTAATCCGGCGCAGTTCAGACATTTTTTTGCCGGTTTTTTTGGCGATTTTTGGCAGGGTGTCCCCTTTTGCAACCGTATAACTGCTGCAGTTTTCAATGACAGGCTGGGCAGAGGCGCGGGAGGGGATGATCAGGGTGGTGCCCTTGGCAACACGGGTGCTGCTTAAATTATTGGCAGTCTTGAGCTCTTCAACTGAGACGCGGTATTTACGTGCGATGCTGTGAAGAGATTCTTTTGTGCGGACCTGGTGGGTTTTGGAGGCAAGGGCCGACAGGGGAAGGGCAAGCAGTAGCAGGCAGATGGCCGATATGAGTCGAATGCAATGCGTCATGTGTCCTCCTTCCTGGAGATTTTACGAAACAGGTTTATAGCATATATAACAACAATCTTTTTTTGTCAAGTTTTGGTGGTGTCTGACCATATGCATCAAGCGTGCCATCATTTTTGTTTTTGTGGCCCTTTTACGATAACCCGTACTGTGGTCGGTTCGAGCCCCACCACGGTCATGCCGGGAGGAACCCGGACGTGGGAGAGGGATACCCGCAGGGTGTTATGTCCTTCCTGGACCCCCCCCAGGTCCAGATCGGCGGTCAGGTCAAGCTGGCGGGGTGACGGTACCAGGCCGGAGGCCGAGCGCAGGCGTACGGTGACCTCTTCGGGGGATACCCGTGTCAGGGTCATGCCGTTGGGCAGGCCATGGAAGGTGAGTGGTACCGGCACAATGGCCACTTCTCCCTGGCGGGCGGAAAGCAGCAGCCAGATGACGGTAACTCCCAGAAGTATGGAGGTTTTGGGTAGCAGGTCGTTGAAGAGCCGCCTGATAAGCGGGCGTTTCAGCTGTTGCTCCTGGGGGGTCAGAAGTGCTTCGAGTCTGCCCCTGAGCTGGGCGGGGGTCTGCAGAATGGTCAGCTCGCCCGCCTCTGCCAGTGATACCTCGCCCCGTTCTTCCGATACCACCAGTACCACTGCATCGGTGCGTTCCGTCAGGCCAATGGCGGCCCGATGGCGGGTGCCGTACTGCTGGGGCAGCTGTTGAGAATCTGACAACGGCAACAGGCATGCTGCCTGCATGATCCGTTCGTCACGGATCAGTACGGCTCCGTCGTGGAGCGGTGTGCCGTCCTTGAAGATGCTGCTCAGGAGTGGTGCGGAGACCAGTGCCTCCAGCTGCGTCCCGTTGCTCAGGTGGTCATCCAGCTGATCGGTGCGCTGAAAAACGATGATGGCGCCGCAGCGTGACTCGGCAAGTCCGAAGACGGCTTCGGCAATGACGTTGGGGCCTGAGCAGTGCTGTTCGCTGCCTCCCCCCACCAGCTCCCGGAGTTTGCTGAAGCGGTAGAGGGTCTGGCGGATCTCGTTCTGAAAGATGACGACGATGACCACGATCACGACGGTACCCAGCTGTTGCAGTACCCAGCTGGTCATATGCAGCCCGGTCTGGCGGGTAACAAAGTAGATGGCCGTAATCGTGCCGAGTCCTGCCAGAAGCTGGATGGCGCGGCTTTTGCGAAACCATGAGTAGAGCTGATAGATCAGGATGCTCATGATCAGAATGTCGAAGATGTCCTGGAGTCTGAAGTGGGGCATGGTAAGCGCTTCTCCTGTTGCAGCAACAGGGATTTGGGGCGTTTCTGCTGGCATGGAGTACTAAAGTATGGTAGATGAATAAGCCTTATTTTATATCACCAAACACTCGCTGAAGGGTACAAAAAACCATGTTCAGGCTATCGCAAAAAGGGGAGCAGATCCAGAAGATGTTCGACACCATCGCGCCCCGCTACGATTTTCTTAATCATCTGCTCAGCTTCGGTATTGATAAACGCTGGCGCCGGACCGCTGTCCGTCTGATCAAGGCCCCGGAAGGTGGCCGCGTACTGGATGTCGCCACCGGAACCGGCGATGTTGCGCTTGAGATTGCACGGGTAACCCCAGCCTCGCTGAAGATTACCGGTGCCGATTTCAGTCCTGAAATGGTTGCCCTGGGACAGGCCAAGATTGCCGCCTCCGCCTATGCCGACCGGATTGACTTCAAGGTGGCCCCCTGTGAGGATCTGCCCTTTGGGGCGGATACCTTTGACTCGGTGACGATCGCCTTTGGTATCCGTAATGTGGTTGACCGCCGTCTTGGCCTGGCGGAGCTCTGGCGGGTGATCAAACCGGGCGGCCGTTTGGTGATCCTGGAATTCTCCACGCCACGCTCCGCCCTGTTCCGCTGGCTCTACCACTTCTATTTCCGCACCATTCTACCGGTGATCGGCGGGATTTTTTCCAAATATGATGCGTACAAGTACCTGCCAGATTCAGTACTCGAATTCCCTTCCAGTGAAGAGTTCTGTGCCACCATGGGTGATATCGGCTTCAAGCATGTACGCTGTCAGCCCTTGACCTTTGGTATCGCCTCGATCTACACCGGGGCCAAAGAGTAATGCAGGTTGCCGAGCTTCAGCAGCTGCAGGAGTGGTTCGGCAGCTACGTGGCAACCTTTGGGGATCTGGATCCGGAAGGGTTGAGGAATATCCGTCTCAAGCAGGATCATACCCAGCGGGTGGTGGCCTGCATGGAGGCGCTGGCCGCAGGCGAGGGACTGACTGATGCAGAGACGACACTGGCGTGTGCGGTGGCCCTGCTGCATGATGTCGGGCGTTTCCCCCAGTACCGCCGCTGGCGTACCTTTCGTGACAGCGAGTCTGACAACCATGCCCGCCTGTCGCTGGAGGTGATCCGCGACGAAGCCCTGCTGCAGCGTCTGCCTGCCGAAGAGCAGCTGCTGATAGAGGAGGCGGTGCGCTTTCATAATCTGCTGGCCCTGCCGGACAGGATCAGCTCCCCGACGGACCGCTTCATCCGTTTGATCCGTGATGCCGATAAACTGGATATTTGGAGGGTCTTTCTCGACTACTTCCAGTTGCCAGAGGAAGAACGTGCCTCGGCGGTGGGGTTGGGCTTTCCCGACCTGCCGGAGGTGACGCCGGTCTGCCTGGAAGCCCTTGCGGCGGGGGAGATTGTCAGGCTTGACCAGGCCCGGGTGTTGAACGACTTCAAGCTGTTGCAGATCTCCTGGGTCTATGACCTGAACTTCACCACCACCCGGCGCCTGCTGCGTGAACGGGGCTACCTGAGCCGGCTGGCCGCCACACTGCCGGCTTCCCCCCTGATACAGCGGGCCGTTGACCGTGCCATGTCATCACTGTTGACGCCGTCCGGTCAGCCATAGCCCGAAGGCCGGCCCCTATGCTCCGCAACCTTTCATCGCTGCTGCTTCCGCTGATCGTCCTGCTGCTCTCCTGGTTGTTGCTTTCCCGCGCCTTTTCCCTCTCGCCTGCACAACAGGAGCTGCTGACCCTGGCTCCCTATCTGCTGGCAGCAGCGGCGCTTGTCTCCGGTTACCATTTCAAGCGGGGCAGGGTCTGTCTGCTGATCATACTTGCCACAGTGAATTACTATCTGGGCAGCCATTACCTGGCTGCTGGCACAGTCACGCCGGAGGCCAACCTGGTCTATCGGGCCCTGGCGATCCTGCTTCCGTTCAACCTGCTGGTGATTGCCCTGATGCGGGAAAAAGGGATTACCGGCTGCACCGGACGGATGCGGCTGACCTTCCTTGGCGGGCAGCTGTTCCTGCTCTGGCTGACGCTGCATCAGGGCAGTCAGGCGCTCTGGATGGCCCTGACCCACCCGCTGCTGCAGCTGTCGCTGCTGGCCTCCCTGCCGATCCCGCAGCTCAGTCTGCTGCTGCTGGTTGCTGCTGCCGTGATCACCTTGTGGAAGGTCTGGCAACGCCCGGCTCCGGTGGAGGGGGCACTGTTCGGTGTGGTGATCACCTTTGGTGTGCTGCTGGCATGGCCGGCGGTGCCGTTCGTCACCACGATCTTCAGCGGCACTGCCAGTCTGATACTGGTGTTGGCCATTATCCAGGATTCCCATAACATGGCCTTCCGTGACGACATGACCGGTCTGCCGTCGCGGCGGGCCCTGAATGAACTGCTGCGTGGTCTGGGCAGCCGCTATGCCATTGCCATGGTTGACGTGGATCACTTCAAGCGCTTTAACGATACCTATGGCCATGATGTGGGGGATCAGGTGTTGAAGGTGGTGGCGGGACGTCTGATGGCGGTCTCCGGCGGCGGGCGTCCCTTTCGCTATGGCGGCGAAGAATTTACGGTGATTTTTCCCGGCAAGACCGCCAAGGATGCTGCCCCGCACCTTGAAAGGCTGCGCAAGGCGATTGAGGAGTATAAAATGGCCCTGCGTTCCGATGACCGTCCTAAGGATGATGCCAAGGGGCAGGTCAGCCGAAGCAGGCAGTACTCGAACCGGGATGTCTCGGTGACGGTCAGCATCGGCGTGGCAGAGTCAGGCAGTCGCTATACCACCGCTGAAGAGGTGATCAAGGCGGCGGACACGGCCCTGTACCGTGCCAAAAAGGGTGGCCGTAATCAGGTCTGTCTGGCCGGACAACGTTAGCTTGACATGCCGCCCGATTTTACTAGAGTACCAGATTCATATGCCTACGTATCGAGGAGGGCAGATGCCCGTTCAAGATGAATGTCGTCTAGCGGTAGAAAAACTGCGTTGGACATGCGACCCTGAACAGTTTGATTTTACAACCACGGCCGATCTGCCGGATCTGGTGGATGCGGTTGGTCAGGAACGCGCCCTGCGTTCGATCGAGTTCGGCCTGGGGGTCAGGGAGACCGGGTTCAACCTCTATATCTCCGGCCAGACCGGAACCGGACGCACCTCAACCATCCGCAACCTGCTGCGCCAGCGGGCCAAGTCCGAGCCCACGCCGGATGACTGGGTCTACGTCTACAACTTCAAGGATGCCGACAACCCGATCTCGCTGTCGCTTCCGGCCGGCAGGGGCAGTCTGCTTGCCGCTGACATGAAGGAGCTGGTTGAGGCGTTCAAGAACGATATCCCCAAGGCCCTTGAAAGCAAGGAGTACGAATCCCGTCGCACCGAGATCCTGGAGCAGTATCAGGCCCAGAGCAATGAACTGTTTGAGACCCTTGAAACCGAATCGGAGCAGCATGGCTTTGTGCTGCAGCGGACCGTATCCGGTCTGGTGATCGTACCGCAGAAGGACGACCATAATTTCACCCAGGAAGAGTACGATGCCTTGACTGACGAGGAACGTACCAAACTTGAGGAGCAGGGCAAGTCGCTGACGGAACGCCTGAATGATGTCTTGCGGCAGGTGCGCGAGAATGAAAAGGCCACCAAGGATGCCCTGGCCCAGGCCGACCGTGAGCTTGGCCTCTCCTGTCTGGGACATCGCCTGGATCCGCTGCGGGAGAAATATGCCGATCTGGAGAAGGTGCTGGCCTATCTTGAAACCGTTCAGGAAGATATCCTGAAAAATCTGGAGGATTTCAAGCCGCAGCCCACCCAGCCCCAGATACCCGGCCTCAAGATGCCACGTCAGGAACCCAGTTTTGAGCGCTATGAGGTCAACCTGCTGGTGGACAACAAGGAGACCGAGGGGGCGCCGATCGTCTTTGAATCCAACCCCACCTACAACAACCTGTTTGGCCGGATCGAGCATGTCATGCAGTACGGCGGCGTGGCGGTGACCGACTTCACCATGATCAAGGCCGGTGCGCTGCACCGCGCCAATGGCGGCTATCTGGTGATTGATGCCCGGGAGGTGCTGATCAATCCCTTTGTCTGGGACTCCCTCAAACGCTGTATCCGTACCGCCGAGATCAGGATCGAGGATGTGCTGGAGCAGTACCGCTTCATGACCATGGTCTCGCTTAAACCTGAGCCGGTGCCGCTTTCAGCCAAGATTGTGCTGGTGGGCACCCCTTGGATCTACTATCTGCTCTACTACCAGGATCCGGACTATCGTAAATTCTTCAAGGTCAAGGCCGAGTTTGACAGCTCCGTCTCCCGTACGGCGGTGGTCATGCAGGAATACGCCCTGTTTGTGGCCACCCTCTGCCGTGACAAGAAACTGCTGCATTTTGACCGTGCCGGTGTGGCCTGTCTGCTGGAGTACACCGCCCGGATGGTGGATGATCAGCAGAAACTCTCTTCCCGCTTCATGGAGATTGCCGATTTCGTGCGGGAGGCCAGTTTCTGGGCCGAGCGCGACGGACATGAGGTGATCACCTGTGGTGACGTGCGCCGGGCTGCGGAAGAACAGCTCTACCGGGTCAACCGGATTGAAGAACGGATGCAGGAGCTGTTTGAGGACGGCACCATCATGGTGGATACCGAGGGGGCGGTGGTGGGGCAGATCAACGGCCTTTCGGTCATCTCGCTGGGTGACCACACCTTTGGCCGGCCTTCCCGGATTACGGCCCGCACCTGGCTGGGACAGGCCGGCATGGTCAACGTGGAGCGGGAGGTCAAGCTGTCCGGTCCGATCCATGACAAAGGGGTCCTGATCCTGACCGGTTATCTGGGGGGGCTGTTTGCCCGTAGCCATCCTCTCTCACTGTCCGCCTCGATCTGTTTTGAGCAGAACTATGACGGTGTCGAGGGCGACAGCGCCTCCTCCACCGAGCTGTATGCCCTGCTCTCTGCCTTGTCCGGTATTCCGATCAGGCAGGGGGTGGCGGTGACCGGCAGTGTCAACCAGCGGGGGCAGATCCAGCCGATCGGCGGTGTGAACCACAAGATTGAGGGATTCTACGCGGTCTGCAAGGCAAAGGGGCTGACCGGCGATCAGGGGGTCCTGATTCCCAAGACCAATGAACGGCACCTGATGCTGAAGGAAGAGGTGGTGGAGGCGATTGCCGCCGGGCGATTCCACCTCTGGAGCATTGAGACCATTGAGCAGGGGATTGAGATCCTGACCGGCGTCCAGGCCGGAGTTGCCGGCAAAAACGGCAGTTTCCCCAAGGGTACGGTCTTTTATCAGGTGGCACAAACCCTGAAGAAGATGCATGCGCGGATGCGCGATGAAGATGACGGTAAAGGCAAGACAGCCGCCCACAAGAAAAAGACGGCTGCTACCCGCAAGAAGAAGTCTGTTGAAGCAGACAGGGAGGCATAAGATGGGGATTACCTGGAGAGAAGACCTTGCCATAGGGGTTGATCAGATTGACGACCAGCACAAGGAGCTGCTGGCCCGTTTTGATCTGCTGCTGAGTTCCTGCAAGGAGGGCAAGGGGCGTGATGAAGTGCTGAATCTGTTGACGTTTCTGGATGATTATGTGATCAGTCACTTCAGTGATGAAGAACGGCTGCAGAAACAGAGCGGTTTTCCAGAGTACGAGTCGCACCATGCCGAACATGTGTCGTTCATTGCCCGTCTTGCCGAGCTGAAGGCACGGATGCGTTCCGAAGGCGGCGTGCAGATTGACCATGTGCTGGATACCAACAAACTGCTGCTGGATTGGCTGTTACGGCATATCTCGGTCAGAGACCGGGCACTGGGGCGGCACTTGAGGAGCCAGGAAACGCCTAGTCGTTAACCTGAGGGGTAGAGGCAGACAGCGCCCCGCCAGCTGATGCTGTCAGGGCGCTGTCCGTTTTTGGGCGGGACGAAAACGAAATCAGTTGCAGTCTTCTCGCCAGAGGCACTTATCCTGGCCGCAGACCGCCGACTTGCCGGTGGCATAGCACGGGTCGTTGCCCTCTGTCTGCTGTATCTGCTGTATCAGGTCCGCCTTACGCAGTTTGCCCGCCTTGATCCCAAGTCCTGCTGCAATCTTCTTGACATCATCCAGCTTCATGGCTGCCCCCTTTTCTGCATGATCTTAAGGACAGTATACACAGTTTAGGTGTCTGGTCAAATGCAAGGCAAAAGAACCCTGACATTGACTGGTGAAGCACAAACACCCCGCCGGAAAACCGGCGGGGTGTTTGTGTCTTGCAGGGTACTTCGCTTAGTGCTTGATACCGATGGTCAGGCCGCGCTCGGTTGCCCGGCTGAAGCTGTGACAGAAAGAGCAGTCATAGCCCTTGCTGGTGACGTGCTTGCTGTGCAGCGAGGTGAAGCTCGGCAGGCTCTCATTGCCGTGGCACTGGGTGCAGACCACGGACTGGGCAGCCTTCAGGGCATAGCCCATCGACTTCAGGTTCATCTGGGTTGCCGGTACGCTGGTGGTGCCGTGGCAGGCAGCGCACTG